>Ga0070741_10000004_pt1 | contig 776497 bp, 812 predicted proteins | sample Coa_R1_4_FD_66440 | JGI IMG/M metagenome (GOLD analysis project Ga0070741, IMG submission 66440) | Surface soil microbial communities from Centralia Pennsylvania, which are recovering from an underground coalmine fire - Coalmine... | ecosystem: Environmental > Terrestrial > Soil >...
AATGAGAATACCTAGAAATCTGAGGATTTTGTTGTTTAGAAAGTTCATTTAATGACAGATTTGGTTTGCAGGGAGTGTCCGCATTGCAGTAAACCACGTATTGAAATCCAAAAGATCTATTCTCCCATCTCTATTTATATCAGCCGGACCGGTTGTATTATTACTCCGTAATGCCTGGAACCAAACATTGAAATCGTTTATTCCAACGCAGCCATTTCCATCCACGTCTGCCCCGAGATGAACAGTTGGAGTTGAAATAGGAACACAGGTACCATTGATACATTGAGTCCCACTGATACATGCTTGATTGCAGACAGTTGTGGTTGGAGTTGCTGTTGGGATAGAAGTTGGAGAAGGTGCTGGCGTTGGAGTTAAGGGATTTACAACAGTAAAGCTTTTTGAAGAGGCACAATTTAGTCCGCCGGCATTAAACCGAGCGGTATATTGGCCAGGAGTCGAAGTTGTTTGGCACGAAAATTGAAACCAGCATTGGTTGCCGTCGTTTTGAGGATTTGCTTGTGAGCAGGTTGCTTGGGTATTCTGGCAATTTACAAATCCTGAGTTGGCAAACGAGGAATCGTTTGGCATTTTCCAATCGGCGCTACAGGAAGTTGGTCCGGTTGCGGTTACCGTAACTGTTTGATTTGGCGCTGGAGTATCGGTATCCATGTACACTTTTGTTGCGGATTGGGGAGGGGTGCATGCCGAAGAATATGCAACTCCATTTCTTGTTGTTTTCGGAAGATTTTTAAGTGTGTCCAATGTCGAAGGAAGGGCCGAAGAATAGTCTAGATTAAACCAGGCAGCATTTTTCCATGTTGAGTTATCGGCGTTAGGCAAAGCCAGCCAAAATGCAGTATTAAAAAAATAAGGAGAAGTGTTGCTCATTTGGTATTTGGCAATGCCAACTGTGACATCACGATGCCAACTTGCATCGGTTTGGGGAAATCTACTGTCTTGGTTGTCTCCCACAACCGTTCCGTCCTCGGTTCCCAGAATCGGGACGCTTCTGCCAAGGGCTGCAATAATTATGTTGTTATATGTAATAAACTTTAAAAATGCATTACTGTCGTCATTGTAAAACTGGATGTTTCCTGACCCATCTTTTTGATTATCATGATTAAAGTCATAATTGTGCATCCCAACAACTGCAGGTTTGCCATTGCTATGCGTTGCGTCGAAAAGGTTCGTGCAGGAGCCACTAGTCCCGTCGGCAAGTGGGCAGATATTTGCTTTTAACCAGTTGAAAGAATTTATTAAAAACTGAACGTCATCACAATTTCCTCCTGGAGCAAGCGCCGGAAATACCGGATATCCACCGCGTTCTTGAATATGTAATGCATCCTGAACCCATGCTTGCACAGTTTGAGTTGCTGCTTGTGTACACTCAGGTAGTGCGTTTCCTTGCCACTCTCCGGTTAAGTTTGGTTCGTTTGAAGATTCAAAATAAGAAACCCCTGCGGCAACGTACTGGTCAACTGCCTCCAGGTCTTGAGTGGGCAAGGTATTTGGTTCGGGTTGGGGGCGGTACAATCGCACAATTGGTTCGATATCATTTTGCTTCATTACTCTTGCAAAGTTAACCTCTTCGGTGTGGTTTGCCACCACTTTAATCCAACTTATCCCCATTTGTTTTAGCGGACAAATTACATTTTGGGCAGTATTTGTGTCATATCCATTTCCAGTGTCCGCAGACCAATGAATCCCAATACCGGTGTCCTGATTTGGTCGGGGATAGGTAGCTAAATCATTTGTAGAGGCATTTTGCTGGCCTTGTTGTTGTCTTTGCTCGATTAATACGGTAAAAGGAATTGCGAGGAAAAGGGTAATAATAGCGAGATATTTTAAGATATTTCTGGGGGTTAGATTTTCGAAAAATGAAGGTCCCTGTTGTCCTAAAAAAGTGGGGTCTATCATTTCCATAGTAATCTTTCTTAAAGTATAGATGGTATTGTAGAGATGTTCAAATACTCCTTTTCAAACTCAACTGTTTTTGTTAAACTCGTCCCATGGTTTTATCGGATAGAGACATTAAAAAGGCTATCAAAGAAGGCCGACTCGCCATCACCCCAGCCTTAGATATAAAAACCCAACTTGGCTCTTGTTCGATCGACTTGCGGCTTGGAAACACGTTTCGGGTTTTTGACCATGGGAAAAATCCCTATATCGATCCCACCAAAAAAGATTACAGCAACGAAATTACCAAAGAAGTGACCATAAAAAATGGCGAGCATTTTATGATTCACCCCGGCGATTTTGTATTGGCTGCAACGCTTGAAAAAATTACTATTTCCCCTGATTTATTGGGAAGACTCGAGGGGCGCAGTTCGCTCGGCAGACTCGGAATAGTGGTCCACTCAACCGCAAGCGTTTTCGAGCCGGGATGGGATGGAAATGCAGTTTTGGAATTGGGTAATTTGGGAAGAATCGCAGTTGCGCTTTATCCTGGGATGCGGATTTGCGCCATGACTTTTGAAGAATTAAGTAGTCCCGCAGAAATTCCTTATACCAAGAAAAGAGGAGCAAAATATAAAATCCAAACCGGCCCCGTAGAATCCCGAATCAGCACAGATAAATGAAATATCATGTAGATTTTGATATTGATTTAAGAAAAAATCCTTACAAAGGACTTTATCTTGCGTTTGAAGGAATCGACGGATCAGGAAAAACCACGCAAGTCGAGAATTTTGAAAAATATCTTAAAAAGAAAGCAGGAAAAGTAATAGTTACTTCTGAGCCAAGGCGTACAGGAAGTATTGTAGGAAAATTAATCCACGAAATTTTACAATCGAAAGTTTCAGTTCCGTCCCAGTCGCTCCAATATTTGTATACCGCCGATCGCATTATCAATCATTACGAATTGGTAGAGCCAGCTCTTAAAGCTGGAAAAATAGTTCTCTCTCATCGATGTCTTTGGAGTAATGTTCCCTACGGACTTTTGGATAGAGGAGTTACAAATTACGATTCTCCCGATGTGCAACTTATAAATGTTACTCAGGGACTTATGTCTTTGTATCATCAGTTTATTGTTCCGGACGTAACGTTCTATTTGAAAGTATCGATTGATACAGCAATGAAGCGGTTGCAAAAGATGGATAAAATAAAAGAAGTCTTATACGAGAAAAAAGAGAAGTTAGCAAAAATAAAAAAAGGGTACGAATGGCAAATCAAGCAATTCCCCGATAAATTTATTGTGATAGACGGAGAAAAAAGCGAAGAAGAAGTTTTTGAAGACATAAAAACCCACATGGAAAAATTACTAAAAAAGAAATGAATTATCCGGTTGCATTTAAAACAGATTTTAAAAGAAATCCCTACAAAGGATTGTATATTGCACTTGAGGGGATCGACGGGTCGGGGAAAACAGTTCAGGAGGAATTGCTTGCCGCATATTTTAGAAAAACAGGAAAAGAAGCATTGGTAATTTCAGAGCCCAGACGCGTTGGAATGATTGGGAGAGTTATTAACGAGGTACTGCAAAAAAGAGCAACATTACCCCCGGTTGCTATTCAATATTTATTTGTTGCCGACAGAGTTTCTCATCAGGAAGAAGTAATTTTCCCAGCTCTGAAAAACGGAATTAATATTTTGTCCCATCGCTGTTTCTGGTCTGCAATTCCGTATGGCATGATGGATCGGGCAAAAACAAAAGCACTTAATTACGAAGTAGGGGAAGCGCTTTTGGTTGCCCAAAGTGTTTTGTCTATGTATTACCAAATAACCATACCCGATATTACTTTTTATCTTAAGGTTTCAGCAGAAACAGCGATTAAACGTTTAAAAAAACAAGGAATAAAAAGCGAACACTACGAAACATTAGAGCAATTAAAAAGAGTACAAAAAGGATATGACTGGATGATTAAAAAGTTTCCAAAGGAGTTTGTAGTAATAAACGGCGAACAAGATCCCGCGAAGGTTTCTGAAGATATTATAAATTATCTGGAGAATTATAAGAAATGATTTTGGGACCGAAGAAATTATTAGAATTAGTCAAAAAGAAAAAATTGGTTGAGAATTTAAGCGAGCGGGAATTAACCAATCCCGAAGGGACGGGGTTCGACCTTCGATTGGGAGAAGTTTATAAAATTTCTGGAAAAGCATTTTTGGGAGAAACTCATCGGCAAACTCCCGATATTACCTCTATAAAAGTTTACGATCCTAAAAAGAAAAGCAGTATCAAAATAAAGCCTGGGGATTTTTATCTGGTTAAAACTGTTGAGAAATTAAATTGTCCCATAAATTTATCTGCAGTAATTTTGCCGCGGACTACGACATTTCGCAGTGGATTATTTTTACGGACAGGACCAGTTCAGCCGGGTTATTCCGGTGAGTTAACGTTTGGTCTTAAAAACGAAGGGCCAATTACTGTTGAAATAGAAATGGGAGCACGCTTTGTTCATATCTTGTTCCACGAAATTAAGGGAATGGGTTCAAAATATAGAGGCCAATGGCAAGGCGGAAGAGTTACCACCAAAAAAAGGGAAAAACAGGTATAATAAAAGGGTGAAGGCACTTATTTATCTTCTTATCTTTTCTGCGATTATCTACTTTGCATATGCAAAAATTTCCGCTGATATGAAAATTCACCAAGATACAGCATGCAAAGGATTTACCAACGATTGTCCCTTTACTTACGTTTGTAAATTTGGGGATCGGTTTGCTGCCGCATCGGAAACCGGTAAGTGCAAATTTTTAGGATTTTAGTATGGACAAAATTGTAGCGGTTGCTGTTTTGTTAGTCATGATATTTCTGACTTACCAAAAAGTCTGGTCTTACTTGGCAGTATTTGAAAACCAACAGTGTGCAGGTTTTATTGGTACAAAATGCCCCTCAGGATATTTGTGTAAAATTCCACATCCCTATCCGGATGCATCGGGCAGTTGTAAATTTTTAGGATTTTAATATGAAGCCATACATTATTGCTCATCGGGGGAATAGTTCACAATTTCCGGAAAATACCATGAGCGCTTTTAAGTCGGCATTTGAAATGCCCCATGTATTTGCTGCAGAATGTGATATCCAAATAACCCGCGACAAACAGCTGGTTGTTTCTCACGATGCTACGGTGGACCGTCTTTCAAATGGCAGCGGTTGGGTTAAAGATTTTACGTATGCCAAACTTTTGGAGCTTGATTTGCCGCAGGGAGAAAAATATCCAAGGCTTTTGGATGTAGTGCATTTGGCAAAGGAATACAACAAAAAACTGCTCATAGAAATAAAAGGGGAGGGGCTACCAAATATTCGGGAAACAACAGCCGAACTTATAGATTTTATAGAAGAAAATAATTTACATACAGAAATTATGGTTGTCTCTTTTTGGGTTGAACCTCTTCGGGTAATTAAAAGTGCATATCCACAAACATTAACTTCTTTGATTTTAACTAACGGATTCGATCCGGACGAGCTTATTACATTGTGCGAAGAAGCAAAAGCAAATGGAATTTCTACCGAGCATTATTTTCTTTCTCAAGATCTTATGCAAATGGCAGCGGAAAAAGAAATGTTTGTAAATACTTGGGTTATTAACGATATGCCAACGTACGAAAGAGTTAAAGAGCTGGGTGTAGATTATATAACTACCAACAATCCTGAAAAATTCCTTACAGACTTCTAGTTGTAGATCAATACAAAATTTGCTAGTCTATAGTTCAAGTAAAGGAGGTGAGAATAAATGAATTCAGTAGTACATTTTGAAGTTACTGCAAAAGACACAGACCGCGCCAAAAAATTCTACGGCGGAGTATTTGATTGGAAGTTTCAGGAAATGGGTGGCGAATATGGAAACTACATAGTTTGTCAAACCACCGAGACAGACGAGCAAAGAATGCCAAAGAGAAAAGGTGCCATTAACGGCGGCATGATGAAAGTTGACCCAACTGCTAAGCACACCATTTTAACTATTGCGGTCGATAACATGGAAGAATCCTTGGAAAAAGTGAAAGCCAACGGAGGAAAAGTCATTTCAGAAATCATGGATATTCCAAATGTCGGACGCTACGCCCGTATCGAAGACTCGGAAGGGAATGTAGTTTCTTTAATGGAGCCAACAGCAGAATATAAAGAAAAGGCAAAAAGCTTGTAATGCAAAAACACCCAGAGTACCAATATCTCGATTTGCTTAGGGAAGCGCTTGACCATGGATACCGAAAGGTAGACCGTGGAACAGGCGACGCTTCCTATTCCCTTTTTGGGCGGCAGATTCGATTTGATTTGTCAGAAGGATTTCCGCTTTTAACCACAAAGAAAGTCTATTGGAAGGGTGTTTTGCACGAGCTCTTTTGGTTTATGTCGGGTCAGTCCAATATAAAGTATTTGGGCGATAATAATGTACATATTTGGGACGATTATCCTTTTAAAATTTACAAGGAAAAAAATAAAGGAGATCAGATAACCAAAGAGGAATTCATTCAAAAAATTCACGATGATGCTGCATTTGCAGAAAAATGGGGAAATCTACCAAAAATTTATGGAGAGTTATGGAGAAGGTGGCCAACTCGTTCGGGTAAGGTAATCGACCAGCTTGCCTGGGCAATTCAAGAATTAAAAGATGATCCAAACGCCCACAATTTAATAGTCAATTCCTGGAATCCTGAGTACTTATACACAATGGCAGAAAAGGAAGATGCTTCGCGATTTCCCATTTGCCACAACATGTATCAATTTAACCAAATTGACGGCAAAGTAAGTTTGCAGTTATATCAAAGAAGCGCAGATTTATTTCTTGGGGTGCCTTTTAATATTGCATCGTACAGTTTGCTTGCTTTGATTCTTGCAAAACTTACCGGGTACAAGCCGGGGGAGTTTGTCCATACGTTTGGTGATTGCCATATTTACGAAAGCCACTTAGATGCAGTGAAAGAGCAATTGGAAAGAGAACCAAAACCATTTCCAACAGTCAAACTTGAGGGCTTTAAAACTCTTGATGAGTTTCGTCCCGAGCATGTTCAGTTAGAAAATTACGATCCACATCCAACGATTAAAGCCGAACTAAGTGTCTCTGGCGGATTTTTCGATTCGGAGGCAGAAAGTTCTAACGCATGATTTCCATAGTTGCTGCAATCGACGAAAAAAGGGGATTGGGAAAAAATAACGACCTCTTATTCCGGATAAAAGAGGATATGCAGCGGTTTAAAACGTTAACCGAATATCACCCGGTAATTATGGGGCGAAAAACCTGGGATTCTATCCCATCCAAGTACAGGCCCCTTCCAAATAGAGCAAATATTGTGGTTACAAGGGATCAAAATGCAGAAATTAATGGGGCTTTGGTGGTACATTCATTGGAAGAGGCCCTAGAAAAAGCAAAAGAAAGCGACGGTGCAAGCGAAATTTGTATTGTTGGTGGCGGGCAGATTTTTAAAGAGGCTATAGAGAAAGATTTGGTTGATGTACTCCATTTAACCATTGTAAAAGGGGATTATGGCGCAGACACCTTTTTCCCTGGATACGAATACAAGTTCAAAACCATAATTTCAGAGCAAAAAGGAGCCTCAGAAGGCTACGAATATACTTTTTTGGATCTTTCCCGTCCTTGACTTTTTGCTTCCAAACAGGCTATAATTGCGTACTATGGGTCCAGCTGCTGAGCTAGAACCAGGACGAAAAGAACCGGTCCCCACATCTTTCGGAGAAAGACTCAAATCCTCTGGCAAAATTTCTTATCATGATTTTATGGGAGGATGGCTTGATACCTATTACGCACAGCATGCAGTAATTGGAGATAGCGATAGGTCAATTTCCATGAAACAAGTAGATTTTTCTACCTCTCCGGAGATCTCACCTCTTTTTGGGTTCTTGGTAGGAAGACAGATTTTGGAAATGTGGGAAAGCATGGGGAGACCGGCTGATTTTAGGATTATAGAAATGGGTGGCGGGAACGGTACTCTTGCGCACGACGTGCTTCATGGAATTCATCACTATCAGGAATTACAAGGCCAAAACCCCGTTACTCTTCCGTACACAATCGTAGAAAAAAGCCCGTCGTTTGTTGAGACTCAACGAGAAAGATTACGTAATTATCCGGTTGAAGTAGTTCATGGGTCTGCAGTAGAGCTTCCCGGAATTAACAATGTTACAGGAGTTTTTCTTTCTAACGAACTTCCAGACGCTTTTCCCATTCATCCGATTCGGAAGCAAAACGGAGAATGGCAAGAGCTTTTTGTAGAAGATAAGGGAGGGTTGGTTCTTCAGGAAGAATGGTTAAAACCAAGCGATGAAGTAGAAGATTTCTTAAAAAAGTATAATCCACGAGTCGAAGAAGGAGACGTGTATCCTGCAAATCTCGCTGCCGCAGAATGGATAAGCAGGGTTTCCTTTGCTTTAACCAGAGGATTTGTTATTACTATAGATTATGATTCTAACCTGATAGCCCGAAAAGGTGCGTCATTTAAAGAAAGATCGGGATATTCTTTATTTAAAGATGAAGCAGGAAAGGTTGATATTACTACTGGTGTTGATTTTCAGCTTTTGGTAGATACAGGAAAGAGATATGGTTTAAATCCGCTTGGTTATGTTACCGAAGGAGGGTTTCTTTCTGGACTTGGTTATTTTGCCGAAAAAAGCAATCTTTTCGCAAAGTTTCAAAGCACAATTGGATATAGGAGATACTTTTTAGATCGCGCAGAAAAACTTATTTGGTCCGGATCAAAGGTACTTATCCAATCGAAAGGGATAGAAGGAGAGACCCAATTGTCTGGTCTTTCTAGTGTATTTCATGAGAAAACCTCAGAAGAGCAGAGAAAGAAAATTTTTAAAGGGTTTGAAGTTGTCCTTTAGCCGGCGTTGCGGATGGGGAATTCAATCACTGCGTGTTCGTCTGTTCCGGCAATTCTAGTAATTTTTCCTCTTCCTTCAGGCTCTCTTTCTTCTGATTTGTCTTCTTCCGGTTTTCTAAACCATCCTAATTTAATTGCTTCCATGGTTATTTCTTTTGCTCCGTTTCCTGCAGGACCACTCGGGTTAATTTCTTTGTAATAAAAGTCGTTTTTTGGATCAAAAGGATCAATCCCTGCCATTTCCGGATGGGCTTCCCACCAAATATCCAGATTTTGCAAGTGTCTTGCAACGGTTAATACTTCTATTTCTTCGGGTGTATACAAGGGATGGAGTGGAGGATAGTCCAAGTATTCCATTGCCTTAAACCCTCTTCCTAAATCTAAGTTGCTTGTAATAGCGCGGACTTCGCGGATTGCATCAACAACACTAAAAAGGAATTTATAAGTTTCAATCGTTTCCTTGTCATATCCTTCAGGTAGGTCTGGAATTTCGTAGCTCATATAGCGGTTGCTGCCCTTGTGTTTTAATGTGTCACGGATAGTTTGTTTAACCATATTTGCCAAGAATATGCGTTGTTCTCGGGTAGAGTTTGCCCAAATCGTATTTAATCCGCCGTTTGCTTCGGTTACTTTTGGTCGTATTACGGATCCAATAATGGCATTCTCTTGTTCCATATCGTCGTTTTCTCTTTTAAGAATCCGGGCATATGAGGTGTTAGGATCCTCGTTTCTGTATAAAAAGCTTATTGCTTTTCTTCCACTGTCTTTTGGAATTCTGGAGTTAATCCAACCCGTGGTCCGTCCTTCTATAACGCAGGGGATACCGGATTCAAGTATTTTTTTAATACCGCTATCGATAATCCTATCTTCTTGGGGGTCTCTGGCGATAGCTCCAATAGTTCGTCTGCTGGTTCTTCGCATTTCGGCTTCTCTAAATAACTGCCCAACCTTAACAACAATACCTTTTTGGACAAAATGGGGGTCATCGGTGGTTTCTGCAAGAATGCGTCCAATTACGTCTTCTACTTGTGCTACCCGCTCTGGACCTAAGGCTTTTTCATAGCGTTCACCAAGCATTTCTGCATCAGTAGTTTTTCCGGCACCTGATTCTCCGGAAATGATAAATTGCACGTCTTAAACAACCCAATCTGTATCTGGTTTTTCCCAAAAATCACCCAGAAGCTCGGAGTTTTTAATCCGTTCTTGAGCCGTTTCGGGTTGGCGCGGGCGCGCAACAGCACGCCTTTCTTGACCTTCATATCTTTCTGCAGTCATATAAAAAATAGGGGATAGGACAGAATCCCCAAAAATCGCTAAAATTATAGTACTTTTTGGGAAGAAAGTCAAAACTAGAGGACGTTCTAGGCTGCGGGGATGAGCTTGCGTCGGGTAGTTTCTTTGGTTTCGAGGCTTCTTTCGACTCTCTTTTGGACGCTTTTTTCCCAAACAAGTGAAAGGTATTGAAAAGGAGAGACTTTTACTCGTTCAAAAACAGTCTGTTCGACCCGAATTGCAACTCCGCGCTTTTGTAAATCCTCAAGTACTTGGTTTCGGGATTCTTCAGGCGTTTTTGAAGTGGTAGTATCAATTACAATCTGATACAAGGGTTTTCCGGTCTTTCTATCGATTGCATCGGGATTATACGGATTGGCCTTTTTCCCTCTTAAATCCGGATATATTTTTCTCCAATCCCTGGTATTTCCAACTTGTCTCATAACATTTGCAGCCTCGGCCTCTTTGTAGGAAATTTCTCTTGAGTCCTTAAGTCTGTTGTGTCGGACTTCTGGCTCTGCGCTTACGAAAACTGTTACCACTCCGGGGATTTCTCTCGCATTAAAGCCGGCAAGATGACCGTCTCCAAACACAAGGGGTCCACCTTCTGCTGCAAATTCTAATTTGTCTCTAAATTCTTTATCAAGATCTCTGTTTGCTTGTTCGGTCTGGCCTACAAAACCCACCACGTCTTGAGTTTCCCTAACTTTTCCTCCTACTGAGGTCCTTACTATATTTTCACTGGGATCAACCATTTCGTACAGCCCGTCAACAAGTGTTGTTTTACCACCCCTTGGTTCTCCAGCAGCAACGACAGATTCGTTAAACAAAAATCTCGATTTTCTTGTTTCTATGGTTACATAGCCGAATTGTTTGTCAAGTCGTACTGTTTGATCGGGGTTGTCCGAAATTACCCGCTCTTCATCGGTAAATCCGGGTTGCATGGAAGAAAGTACTCCATTTGTATGGTCTTTTACCGCTTGGACCTTTTCTGCTATTCGTTCGGCTATTGCTGGCATATGTAAACAAAAATTATACAACGTATTCTTACAAATTGCAAAACAGAAAGATGTAAGAACTCTTACAACCTATAATATTTGATTATAAGCTTGATTTTTGGTAAAATCCCTAAGCATTTTTAAAACTCCGGACTCCGCCGGTTGGCGGATTGCGTTCGATAGTTTTTATTGTGCAAAGCACATTGAAATAAGTTGTTGTAGAATTTTTGATTTGGGTTGGCGCACGGGTTCGGTACAAATTACTGGCACCGTTCGCCAACAAATAACCAAATCAAAAAGTGAGGACATAATGTCTCTTTTGCAGCTTGTAGGATATATTCTTACAATTCCAACGCTTCTCTGGATCCTATATTCTCTTTTGAGACACATTCCGCGAAGCGATAATACAGAGAAGGGAGTTCTCCTAACATTTATAGTCGGTTTTGTTCTTTCGTGTTTGGGAACGCTTTTTGGAGTGGGGCCGCGTATGCCATTCGGGTAGCCGTTTAACGTAAATACTGGAGAAGCGTGGGACTTCCGCGTTTCTGACCGTTCGGCCGAGTAGTCGCCTTAGGTGACTGCGCCATAAACCGTGAACATAGTTCACAGAAAGAGGAAATCATGGGAGCAGCAGTACAGTCACAGAGCGGAGAGTCGTCCAAGAGGCCGCGTCGGATCAGCGTTGTGGACACGCAGCCCAAGTGCAACCACCAGCAGTTTGCGGTAGCGCTTGCGGATAAGTGCTCTCTTACGACGGTCCGCGGATTGCACTTCGGCGCGCAGGGCGTCACCAAGGAGGACGTCCTCGAATCCGTAAGCAGCCTTGAGCTGCAGAACTTTTTGCCGCGCAGCCAGGCAGGCTTGCTCGAGTTCGTCGCCACGTGTGACGATTGCGTTGCCGCATGCCGAGCCCGGCTTGCAGAGCGCGTCGAGGAGGACTTCGCAAGGCTGGGCAATTGCCCAAGCGTTCCTACGTTGGTTGCTCACGCGACCTATGTTGGTCTTATTCCGGCCGAGGAGCGTCCTCATCTGGAGAATTGCACCTTGTGCAAGAGCTTCCGGGAGGCGATCGCTCAGTCGGCCGTAGCACGGACCACAAAGCAGGAAGCTGCGCCCGCGGAGGAAATCTCCCAGCCCGACGAAGCGGAAGCTCCGCAAGCCGCCGCCGCCTGACGCACACCAATTATCTCTAGGGAGAAGAAGCGTTGACTTAACCTACGCAGCAACTTACCCGCGAAGCGGGACACAAACAAGAGGCGCCGCCGCGCGAGATTTTTGGTCACTCGACCAAAAACCCTCACCGTCCACGCAGCGACGCCTCTTCATATTTTTACATCTTGAAAAACCCAATTTCTTCAACTATAGTAAGCCAGTAATGGCAGCACTTCAAAAAACCGACCCCCAAATCTACAAACTTATAAAGGAAGAAGAAAAGCGCCAAAAAGAAGTTTTGGAAATGATTCCATCCGAAAATTACGCAAGCAGGGCAGTTATCGAAGCATTGGGGACAGTTCTTACAAACAAATATTCAGAAGGTTATTCGGGCGCCAGATACTACCAAGGAAATAAAGTTATTGACCAAATCGAGACTTTAGCTATAGAGCGAGCTAAAAAGCTCTTTGGCGTGCCCTTTGTAAATGTACAACCTTATTCTGGTTCTCCAGCAAATGCGGTGATTTATATGGCAACCTTAAAGCCGGGAGACAAAATTATGGGATTAGCGCTTTCTTATGGAGGACATTTAACCCATGGTTTCCCTGGCAGTTTTTCAGGAACCATCTTTAAAGGGGTGCAATATGAATTTGGAAAAGCCGGAGTTTTGGATTATGACGAGCTTGAAAAACTGGCAATAAAAGAAAAACCTCAGATTATAGTTGCATCAACAACAGCGTATCCAAGGACTGTCGACTTTGCAAAATTTGGAAAAATTGCAGATAAAGTTGGGGCACTTCTTTTGGCAGACATTTCCCACATAAGCGGATTGGTCATTGCCGGTGTTCATCCAAATCCCGTCCCATACGCCCACATTATTATGACTACGACCCACAAGACATTGCGTGGGCCACGCGGTGCCATGATTATGGTAACTGCAAAAGGACTAAAGAAAGATCCGGATTTAGGAAAGAAAATAGATAAATGGATAATTCCAGGAATGCAAGGAGGACCTCATGATAATACCACTGCGGCAATTGCGGTTGCCTTAAAAGAGGCAGTTTCACCTCGATTTAAAAAAGACCAGGTGCAGACGGTAAAGAATGCAAAAGCACTTGCAGCAGAACTATTGAAATACGGGTTTAACCTTGTAACCGGGGGGACCGACAATCACTTGTTGTTGATTGATTTAAGAAATAAAAAAGTAAACGGGCGAGTTGGTGCAGTTGCCTTGGAAAAAGCGGGGATTGTTGGAAACAAAAATTCAGTACCTAACGAAACTATGCCTCCTTTGTATGCTTCAGGTTTTCGCATGGGGACTCCGGCAATAACAACACGAGGAATGAAAGAGATTCATATGAAAAAAATCGCCGCTTGGATGAATCGGGCAATAGAAGAGGTTAAGGATATGATGCTTCCATCAGATGACAAAGTGGAACGCTCCAGACTTATGAAAGAATATAAGGTCAAGATTGAAAAAAATAAAGAATTGGCCAAAATTGCAAAAGAAGTAAAAGCGTTTTGCACAGAGTTTCCGGTTCCGTGAGTTAAACGTTATGGAAAGACGATATCAGAGCTCTGCTCATAATTTGCGTTCGATACGAAGGAGAGGCCAAAGGGTAAATATGGGGGGTCCAGGCAATGAGAGTCACGGATTAAATCTGGATCCACTAAAGCCACGATTGGACCGAAATTATCACAAAGACGACAAAGACCACTTTTTATCCGAAGGTCCGCAAGAGTCTCAAGATGAGTAAAACAAAAGAATTGATTGGAGGAAGGCTCCCAGCAAGGGCAATAATACGGCGATTCTTGTAATTTCTTCTTGAAATCTGTATAATACTTCAATTACGCACGTTCGGATTAGATAAAATCTGTTCCGATTAAAAGGAATTCACCGAACGGAGGATAAGATTTTATGAGAGAAGTAACTTTAGAGGAATTATTAGAAGCTGGTTGCCATTTTGGCCATCAGGTTACCAGACAAAATACAAAAGCACGCGACTTTATCTTCGAGGCCCGCGATAACATCCACATAATCGATTTAGCAAAAACCAAAGAAGGATTAGACGAAGCAGCATCGTATATCCGCGATTTGGCAGCAAAACCCGGCTCGTCCCTTATTATTGTGGGAAGCAAAAGACAGGCCCAGCAGCTTGTTGCAGCGGAATTCAAACGCGTCGCAGAGGAATTAGGCAATACAGAAGGTTTGTTTACCGTAACCAACAGATGGATTGGGGGAACCTTAACCAATTTCTCAGAAGTTGCAAAAAACTATAAAAAACTCGCAGAAACAAAAGTTCTTTTATCCAGCGAAGAAAAACGAAGCAAATATACTAAAAAAGAGCTTGGGCAATTCGATAAAGGAAAGCAAAAACTAGAAGTCTTCTATGGTGGTGTAGCAAATATTCAAAAATTACCAGATGCCTTATTTATAATCGACACAAACCTAGAGGACTTGGCGGTAAAAGAAGCACGGGCAATGGGAATTCCAACGGTTGGAATTGTAGATACCAATGCAGACCCAACCATAATAGACCATCCAATTCCGGCAAACGATGACGCGATTGGTAGCGTTGAGTTGCTTTTGCATCACATTGTTGACGCGTGGATAGAAGGACGGAGAGACGGAATCAAAAGCGAAGAATTAAGGGTTAAAAATGAAGCAAAACAAGCAGAAGTTGCATCCGAAGAAAAGACTGAGGCGCCAAAAGAGAAAAAAGTTTCTAAAGTTAAAAAAGCTACAAAAAAGAAAAAAGAGTAATGGCCGCAGATATTAAATTATTAAAAAAACTTAGGGAAGAGACCGGGGTGTCTATTGCAGACTGCAGACAGGCTTTGGATGAAACAGACAATAATTTAGACAAAGCAAAAGAGTGGTTGCGGAAAAACGGAATAGAAAAAGCAGGAAAAAAAGCAGAGCGGGAAGCGCAGCAGGGATTAATAGATTCATACATTCACCAAAATGGTCGGGTTGGAGTTCTTTTGGAGCTTTCCTGTGAAACAGATTTTGTTGCCCGTACCGATGAATTCAAACAGCTTTCCCACGAAGTAGCAATGCAGATTGCCGCGATGAATCCTAAGGATATTCAAACATTATTAAAGCAGGAATATATCCGTGATAATTCAAAAACCATTGAAGAAATGGTAAAAGAAGCAATTGCAAAAATTGGAGAAAATATCGTTGTAAAACGCTTCGAACGCTTCGAGTTGGGATCTGAATAGATATAGTTGACAACTCCGGAATTTATTTTTAGAATCCAAGCATGCCAAGCCGTCTTGAAACTCTGTTTCATAGGAATAAGCAAGAAACCTCAGAAAACCCCGAAAAAGACCGCGAAAAGCAAAGAAAGAAGGTGTTAAGAAAACTCGGCGTCGAACATTTTGTAGAATCTATGCGGGTTCTGCGGCTTAATACTGCTTTAAAAGTTGACACATCCGTTACGAAAGACGAAATGAAAAAAACGGTGTTTGAATTAACAGGAGCCCATGGGATTGAATATGTCGGCAACGGATGGGAAGCAAAAGGTTTTCTAGTAAAGAAACAAAAGGGGGAAACTCCTTTGGTCTTTTACAGTGCGCCGGACGGATGGACATTTTCAGAGCCACAGTCGACCTTTTTAGAAAAAGAACAAGCAAGAAAGTACATATCTTCTTCATTTTTGGCTACATTTAAGGAAGATTCTATGGAAGAGCGGATTGCTATAGCAATGGTAAGAGGTAAAAGAGCCCCATTTGATTATCTGGGAAATAAATTTAATTTAGGATTTGCTAAAATTCAGACCGAGCCTGCAGCTGCTTAGTTTTCCACAGTTTTGTCCACATTCTTACAAGTTTTTTACATTCATTCTGGTAGTATCTAAACTTGTGTGATATGGGAATAGCAGAAAGAATTGGATTGAGATTAAACGAGAGACAAATACGTGAGCAACAGGAAATGGATTTTCTCAGACGTATTCCAACAGCAGATAACAGGCCAGTAGCGGTATTGGTTTCCGATTATGTGGGTATGGGAGTAATTGCAGAATTCGATTTAGACTCACCAGAAAACTCGAAAGTAATTCTTTATTTTCCTCATGGTCCGGTTGATAATCCGGACCCTAAGCTAAAAAAACCGGTTGCAATTACCGCAGACGGGCAGGTTTTATACCACGATAATGATGGGGTTCATGGAAAGAGCTTTGAAAATATAGAAAAACTAAAGCCCGAAACTGCGTCTTTGTCTTTGGTGCATAAAATTGGAATTGCCCATGGAGTATCGCACGTCGTTGAATATGAAACCGATAAAAAAAGAGAAGCCGTGGAAGAACTTTATTGAATTACAGCTTCGCTTCTGTTAAAGTTAAAAGATGGATTTGGCAGAAACTAAGGCAAAAATGGAGAAAGTCCTCGAGGTTATCCATGGGGATTTATCTACTGTTAGGACTGGCCGCGCAACCCCTTCTTTAATTGAAAATATAGTTGTATCGGTTTACGGGAATACCACAAAACTTAAAGTAATGGAGGTTGCAACTATCTCGGCCACCGACGCCCAAACTTTAGTAATTACGCCGTTTGACGGGTCAATCATAGGCGAAATTCAAAAAGGAATCGAAGTTGCTAATATTGGACTTACTCCAGTAATAGATGGGGCATTAATCCGCATTTCCATCCCGCCGTTGTCTGCCGAACGCCGACAACAGCTTATTGCCCTTATGAAGCAAAAACTTGAAAACGGAAAGATTATGGTTAGACAAAACCGTCACGATGCCATGGATATGGTAAAAAAGCAATTCAATAATAAAGAAATATCAGAGGACGAGATGGTGCGTTTGGAAAAAGAAATCCAAAACATTACAGACAAAGCAGTTGAAGAAATAGATTCGATGGGAAAGAAAAAAGAAGAAGACCTAACTCAGCTTTAGATGACAATCGTAGTATTTGCCTTAATCCTTTTAATTTTAGTCCTTATTCATGAATTCGGCCATTTCCTCGTTGCTAAAAAACTTGGAATAAAAGTTGAAGAATTCGCATTTGGATTTCCTCCCCGTTTGTTTTCCCGCAAAAAAGGGGAAACAGAATATTCTGTTAATTTGCTACCCATAGGAGGATATGTGAAATTATATGGGGAAGACGATGCCGGTGGGGGAAAGATTAGTTTTAAAGACACCATTTCTAAAGTCATAGAACGCGACCGGGCATATTTTGCAAGGCCACCAGTTCAGCGGTTAATGGTAGGAGTTGCAGGTGTCGTAATGAATGTTTTGTTGGCAGCATTTATTTTTTATGTTTACTTTATAATCTCCGGATTTAAAGCAGAACTTCCTCTTTTGTCCGATCATCATTTTTTTGTTGCAACCGAACAAAAACAATCGGATATTGTTATCTCGGCGGTTGTAAAAGATTCTCCTGCAGATAAAATAGGTATAAAACCATTTTCGTTTATTACAAAAGTTAACGGAATCCCCGTAACTTCTTCAAACCAATTTGTGGGATTGGTAAATGCAAACAAAGGAAAGCAAATTTCTATTTCATGGAAAGAGGATAAAACTTCCCAGGAATTTACCAGCCGTGTAATACCTCGAATTTCACCTCCGAAAAATCAGGGCGCTTTAGGGATCGCTTTTACCACGTTATCCAGCGCAACACTTTTGTATACGACGCCGACGCAGAAAATTCTATCCGGAATTATTCATCCGATAAATCTTATGGCATATAACTTTGACTTAATGGGACAACTTATTGGGAATGCTATTAAAACCAAAAATGCTGCCCCACTTTCCCAAGGGGTTGCAGGTCCGGTTGGAATTTATTCGTTGGTTGGGTCGATTGTGTCCATACCCAATGCCAAAGAGCGGATTCTGGAAATTTTAAACCTTGCAGGACTTTTATCTATGTCTTTGGCAGTATTTAACATTCTTCCAATTCCAGCACTGGATGGTGGACGGGTATTTTTTATCCTTATCGAAATGATTGTTGGCAAAAAATTAAACCCGAGAATTGAAAGCATTGCCAATTCTATAGGAATCGCACTTTTGCTAACTTTGTTGCTTTTTGTAACACTTCACGATGTACTTCGTCAGCTCTCCGGAAGCGGTTTTTAAATGAAAAGTGTTGTTAGAAACGGAGTAACCGTTTTTCTTGCGGATACAGAAGATCAGGCGACAGAAAAGACAAAAGAGCTTCTCTACGATTTTTCAGATGAAAACACTGCTTTGTTTCTTTCAGGAGGTTCAACTCCAAAAAAACTCTACACGGAGTTGGCATTAGAAAAAAAACTTCTTGTAGGAGCTGTTGTGCAAGTAGACGAGCGATACGGAGAACCTTTTCATCAGGTGAGCAACCAACTCTCAATAAAAAATACCGGGTTGCTTGATTATCTTGCCGAAAAAAATATTCAGTTTTACCCAATGCTTGGGTCGGGAAAAAGTAGGGAAGAGCTTGCACAAGAATATGAGGTTATTGTTTCAGATTTGTTCGGCCGATTTAAAAAAAAGATAGCGATTCTTGGAATCGGGCAAGATGGACACACGGCAAGCATCGCCCCAAACAGACCGGATTTTAATAATCCTTTATTCACTTCCCAAAAAGATAGGTTGGTTGGAGAGTTTAAAGATCCAAAGCCAATGTCTGCAGAGGGATCGCCGGTTCCACCAAACGGATTTGGAGAGCGAATTACCTTAACTAGTAAGGCGCTTTCGGAAATGGACCAGCTATTGGTTCTTGTACTGGGTCAGAAAAAAAAAGAAGCACTGGAAATGGTTCTTACAGAAGGACCTGTTGAAAAAGCACCGCTCCGATTTTGTCTTTGGCCTAAGGTTTCTTCTAAAACACTTTTTATTACCGACCAAAAGGTTTAAAATAGAAATGCAACATGAATAGTCCGTTTGTTATTGTTATTTTTGGGGCAACAGGGGATTTGGCAAAATCTAAATTGTTTCCGGCGTTGTTTAGCCTTTTCAAACAAAAACAGCTGGGGGAAAAGTTTTACATAATCGGATTTGCCCGACGGCCTTTTTCTAACGATGAATTCCGCAAAGAAGTTTCGGAAATGCTTGGGTCCGAAAATGGGGAGCTTGAGGCCTTCCTCAAAAATATTTACTACCAACAAGGACTGTTTAATGAAGATTCCGGATACAACACTCTTATAAAAACGCTCGAAGGATTCGATAAAGAAATCGGCGCCTGCATTACCCGGTTTTTTTATTTGGCAACTCCTCCTATAAACTACGAAGAAATTCTTGGAAAATTAAGTTCGACCAAACTTTCCGAAGGATGCGGACAAGGCAGTAATAAATGGACAAGAGTTGTAATTGAAAAACCATTTGGGAAAGATTTGGAAACCGCAAAAGCATTGGACAAAAAACTCTCTGAAATTTTTGAAGAGCGGCAAATTTTCCGCGTCGACCATTATTTAGGAAAAGAAACAGTGCAAAATATGATTGCATTTCGTTTTGCGAATGGAATTTTCGAACCCATCTGGAATAACAAATTTATCGATCATGTCCAGATAACCTTTGCCGAGTCGTTAGGAATAAAAAGCCGCGGGGCATTTTTCGACGGAGTTGGGATGCTTCGGGATGTTGCTCAAAACCATTTGTTGCAACTTTTGGCAACGGTTGCAATGGAACAACCAAAAAGTTTTAGCAAAGAAGGAGTTAGGGATGCTCGTGCGGCCGCAATGGCTGCTATCAAGTGTCCTCAAGATGTTGGTTCTATGATAGTTAGAGGTCAGTATGAAGGGTATACGGAAGAAAAAGATGTTGCAAAGGATTCAAAAACAGAAACCTACGTTGCCATGAAATTATTTGTAGAAAGCGAAAGATTTAAAGGCGTTCCTTTTTATCTTCGAGCAGGAAAATACATGGAAAACCACATCGTAGAAATTAATATCGTGTTTATCCAAACCTGCCATATATTATTTAAAGAATTTGGTTGTCCCGAAATTGGGAATGTGCTTAAAATAAGAATTAGCCCGGATGAGGGAATAGAGCTACGGGTTATCGCCAAGAAACCAGGCTCAAAATTAGCGCTAGATACAGTAGATATGAAGTTTAGCTATCAGGAAGAGTTTGGTGGGAAAAGTGCCGATGCATACGAAAAATTACTGTTGGATATTTTTGCAGGCGACCAAATGCTTTTTAATAGATCCGATGAGTTAGAAAGTAGTTGGAGTTTTGTTACTGATGTTTTGAAAGGTTTCGACAAAGAGAATAAAGAAGGGGTGAAAGTTCCCCAATACGAAAAAGGAAGTTGGGGCCCTAAAGAAGCGGAAGAATTAATTGCAAAAGATGGCAGAAAGTGGTTATAATAGCCTCCACTTATGCCAAGAAACACAAAAGAGGGTGGATTTCCTACTCCTGGTACCGAACCGAGAGAATCTCATCATCCCAATGTTAACGACCCAGCCTTGGGCAAAACGCTGGATAAGTATAACGATTACGATTTTTCTTCGACCTCAGCCTCAACAGTAGGTAAAAAGATTGCAGGAGAGCTTGGACTGGCGCGCTTTATGATAGATGGTTTGTGCGAATGGACAAGAGCAGGAGATACCCTAGATTACGAGCCACAAAAGGCCCCAGATGGAAAGATTCGAAGATATCTTTTTAAAGACCGCGAGGCTTTTCTTGTTTTTCTGGCACTTGAGGACACCCTAAAGCTAATGAGCCAAGGGACTCAGAGGAGTCCAGATCCACGGGCTTTGGTAGAAAGAACCCGAGCAAGACTTGGAGCAGATCCTTTAAACGATCCGGTAAAATTTCGCGATCCACCGTTTCCACCTTCGACTCCGACCGAAAATAGCGAAGAAACAGAAGAAGATAGACGCAAGAGAGGATTCATTAACTGGAGAAAAGAAATAAACGAGAGAATAAAAAACATGACTGAATGGAACAGCCTACATCTTGGCATGCTTTTGGATGAGATGCGATTGGGTGGGTCGGACGAATCAGTTCCGTTAGAATTGCGTCAAGTACTTGTCTATCTTCTGTATTGCAATCAGCAGAAACCATTTTTATTTGAACCTTTAGAAGTAAGCCTTAGATCCGATCAAATTATTCCGGGGATTCTTTTGGCACGAGAATACTTGCAACGGTTTCCAAAAATTGCAAATCTTCCTCAGTTAGTAAGAGCTTTTGAAAAAAGGTTGGGAATAGATGCTATTATAAAAGAATGAATGTTACTTTTGACGATTTTAAAAAGCTGGAAATTAAAATAGGGAGGGTTATATCTGCCGAAAAAGTTGAGGGAGCAGACAAGCTCTATAAACTCGAGGTGGATTTCGGAGAGTTCAAAAGGCAAATTGTTTCGGGGATTGTCGATTTTTACACCCCCGAAGAGCTAGTAAATCACCAGTTTCCCTTTATTGTAAATCTAGAGCCGCGGACTATCCGTGGAGTAGAAAGTCAGGGAATGCTTATGGCTGTTGACCCGGGAAACGATTCTGCAGTACTCTTGTCTCCTGATAAAGAAGTCCCCGAAGGATCGATAATTAGATAAAGTTTTACTTGACCGGAGTTAATTGAGTTACTTTATAAGAGAAGACAATTACTTCTGCTTGTTCGCGAAAGAGCATACTTAAAAATTTAACTGCTGCTTCTTTGTTCGCCGGTTGTTTCCATGCTGCAATCTGTTTTTCATCGTGTACCGTATAAACAGGAATTTCTTGTTCATCGACTTTTTCTGTGTGGATTAGCATAATTTCAAATGCATTTGGGCTATTTAAAAAAGTTCTGATTGCGTCTTTCGTTAATTCAGCCGGTTCTTGGGCAGAGTGTTGATCTACTGCCACAGACTCTTTTGGTGGCACCAAACCTTGGGTGTCTTTTATATAAAATTCTTCGGCAGAGGTATTAATCGCATCCACGGGGTACATGTCATTAAATATTTCATATAAAGCATCTGTCATTCCGTTTTGCACATATTGGTAGGGAGAAAAGGTAACTCTTGTTTCTTTGTCTTCCTTGTCGCGTTTGACGTAGGTGATCTCTCCTTGTGGGTTTTTTGCTTGTTGTCGAAGAATTCTCTTTGTTTCTTTAAAAAGAGGGGAGCGGAATAAGAAATGACCTTTTCCTGTTTCGGCAAGGGCCATACAAGCAGATAATACCATAATTTCTTGTATTGTCAATGAAATTGCGAGATGCTACACTCAAGATCAGATGAGATACTCACAGCTATTCGGAAAAACAACCAAAGAAGCGCCAAAAGACGAAGTCTCTACAAACGCTAAGTTATTAATTCGCGCCGGTTTTATAGATAAATTGATGTCCGGATCCTATACTCTGATGCCTTTAGGCCTTCGGGTAGTTGAGAAAATCATAGAAATTGTAAAATCGGAAATGAATGCGACCGGCGCGCAAGAGATGCTCATGCCGCTGATGCACCCCAAAGAAATTTGGAATGAGACTGGCAGATGGGACAAGGCCGATGAGGTGATGTTTAAATTAAAAAAGGGAGAGAAGGAATATGCGCTGTCATTTACCCACGAGGAAATTCTGCTCGATGTAGCAAGAAAACATTTATCAACCTACCGCGATCTTCCTTTGCTTTTGTACCATATTTCAACAAAATTCAGGTCGGAATTGCGTGCAAAATCCGGGATTCTGAGAGGCCGTGAATTTCTTATGAAAGACTTGTACAGTCTGCATACTACCCGGGAAGACTTGGATAAATACTATTGGGAAGTAAAAGATGCGTATCTTAACATTTTCAAAAAAATGGACCTGGAGGCTTTGGTAACAGAAGCAGCAGGAGGCGTGTTTACCGATGATCTTACCCATGAATTCCAGGTTTTGTCAGAAAGCGGAGAAGACACAATTTATCACAAAGAGGGGTGGGAGTACTGGAAAAATAAAGAAATTATGTCCGAAGAAGACCTGAAAGACCCCCATGTTAGGGAAGAAAAAGCAATTGAGGTGGGGAATATTTTCCGTTATGGAGTGGATTACAGTCAGAAGATGAATGTTGTTTTTTCTGATGCAGATGGAAAAAAACAAAATGCATGGTTTGGGGCATATGGAATCGGACTAACAAGGCTTATGGGAGTCTTGGTTGAGAAGTTCCATGATGAGCGGGGGATTATCTGGCCGAGGGCGGTCGCTCCTTATCAGGTTCACCTTATCTCTATTAAAAAAGATGCGGATCAAGTGTATGAAAAGCTCAAAAATTCAAACATTGAGGTTTTGTATGACGACCGGGATATCTCAGTAGGAGAGAAATTCGCAGATGCAGATTTAATCGGAATCCCTGTCCGGTTAGTTGTCTCAGACCGCAGTGGAGACAAGATAGAATTTAAAAAGAGGACAGAATCAGAATCACAACTTCTTACTTTTGAAGAGGTCCTCAAAAATCTTCTCTAAGGCTGCGTTGCGGGAGGAGTGACTATCCCCGGAGTATTACTTTGGCCAGCTGGAACACCACTGGGTTGGGTTGGGGCAACAGTTGGTTGAGTTGCAGTAGTTGGCTGGACGGCAGGCTGTGGGGCACTTACCGTATTGGATCCAGATAAGGGATTATCGGTTCCTGACGACATAAAAGGCAGCGAAACATTAAAAATTTTAATCCATATAAATGTGTACAGCGCGAAAAATATGACGACACCCAAAGCTATGATTATCGGAGAGGTAGATTTTTTTGCTTTTGTTGTGCCCTCCATTCCACTTTTTGAGTTTTGAGCGGAAAACCCCGAAAAAGCTGGTTGTGGATTTGTTGGCATAGTAGGTGGAGTTGGTGTTTGAGTTTGGTTTTGTGCTTGGAAAGATTGATGAGGTGGTTCGATATGTCCAAAATCCGGATGCTGTGGAGGGGGCGTTGCCCCAATAGGAGTTACGGTTGATTGCATTGGCTGCGGATTTTGAGGAATCGGTTGGGGAGGGGTTTGTGGTTGAGATGGCACGGCCTGTGACGGATTAAACTGCGCGTTCATAACCCTATCGTATGCTTCTTTTAATTTTGGATCGAGCGGATTTTTAGGATCCATACTTCAATAATTATCGTGACTTATTTTTGAAAGTTTGTCAACTCAAAGTTTTGACTTAGAAAGAGGCTTTTGCTAGTATGCAGCAATCGCACTTTAACTAAAGCAAAAACTCAACACATCCAAAGAAAGGAAGGAGCTTTGATTCACGCCAACTTTGGCAGTCAAATCTTTTTGGGTTCTCCAAATCCGGACGGGTCGCGTGGCAAGATTCTTGTCAGGCTTTCCCAAGACCAGACGGTGCTATTCAGCTGCAAGGTGGATTCCAATCCAGAGCATACCGAAGAGATTTCCCAATGGGTCAAAAGCCACAAAGGGAATCGCGAGCTGTCCAACGACCAGATTGCAGAGCTGAAAGCGTTGGTTCTGCGCGAAATAACACAGTAGAGGTGATCGTGAGAAAAGATCCAGTAGAACAGCTTGCCGGTATCCTCGCGGATGCAAATAAGCGGGGAATTACCATGATCCTAAGGAAGTGGAGCGACTTTGGGATTCATGGGATGGACCAGGTAGACGAGGCTGTCCGTAGGCTCAAAGAGCGGGGGTTAGATGTCAAATGGACCGATAAAACGATCACGTTAAGTAAAAAGGAGTAGACGTGGAAATCTACCGACAACCGGATATTCCCGACTTCGCGACCCAGGAGGCACTCGGCCTGTCCGACGAGCTTTACCAGAGGTTTCTGGAATTTAGCAGGCACAGCGAGGACGAGTGGCCGGAGGACTTCATAGAGTACCTCGATGCGGTTTTCGCCAGAAACAGCGGAAAGGGCGAGGCTCGCATTGTGGCTATGGCCATCGCAGACATGGTCGAGGGGACCACCAGACGCACCGGTGTTATGCCACCCACGAGCCGTTTGCGCCCATCACCAATGAGGGACCCACACGGGTTCGACTACCGATAAGGAGAGAAAGACATGGCAAAAGCCAACAAAGCGAAATATCCCAGTTCAAGTGAGACGCTCACGCCCGACTGTCCGAAGTGTCACAACGGAAAAATCATGTACTTGGATAGCGGGAAGGTCTGCGTGGATCTGGAAAGGAAAGGTCGCGGATGCGGCTATGTGGAGGAAATGCCCCCCGTTGTCCCGGACCGTAGTCCCGCCCAAGCCGAGTAGGTTCCAAGTCGTGGACCCGGCAATTTTTTACACCGTTTCTTCGGCGGCCGGGCTTCTTGCTTGGCTCGCCTTCGCGTTCGACGCGTGGCTTGCGGCTTTAGCCGAAGAACAACACACATTCCATGGAGGTTGAGTTATGGACGTTACGTGCGAGAGGGCACCATGAGACTCAGGAGTCAAAAAAGAAAAAGACGGCCGTTAGCGGTTGCTGTTGCGTTAGCGCGACAAACAACCTCGGCGGTAGCCGTTTTCTTTTCCTGTATCACTCTGGTGTCCTTTTGCGTTTTGGGGTATACTTGTTGCAATGAAAATCATAGTTACGCACTCTTCGCCTGATCTTGATGCTGTTACCTCGGTTTGGCTTATTAAAAGATATTTAGCAGGTTGGGATAACGCAAAAGTTATGTTTGTGCCTGCCGGCGAACGGATAAAAGATTCAAAAGCAAACGAAATTTCAGAGCCTATTGAAAAAATGGGTGAGGATTTGGTTATCCATGTAGATACGGGATTGGGGCCATTAGATCATCATCAGACTTCCGACCAAAATACCTGTGCTGCAAGCCTTACCTGGGACTATATTAGGTCGGAAAGCCAGGAGTTTGTGGGAGACATTTCGGACCGGATCCGGTTTAAAGAAGAGGCGTTAGACAGGATGATAAAAGTAGCTGTTGAAGTTGACCATTTTAAGGAAGTTTTTTGGGATAATCCAAATGCAGACCATCACGAGTTTTCTCTATTTGGGATTATCGAGGGATTAAAGTTGCAAAAGCCAAATGAAGACGAGTATTATGTAGAATTTAGCATGCTTTGTTTGGATGCTCTTTTGCATAATTTCGAAAACAAAATCTGGGCCGAACACGAAATTAACAATAATGGGGTCGAGTTTGAAACGTCATTGGGTAAGGGGATTGGATTCGAAACAGTTAATGACTCTGTTTTAAAAGTTGCGCAGAAAATGGGATATGCGCTTGTTGTGAGAAAAGATCCAAGAAAAGGGTATGTGCGGATTAAAGGGGCGCCGGAAAAAGGGGAGAAAAAAGGAGTAAATTTAACTAAAACGTACGAACAGCTTAAAAAAATGGACCCGGAAGCAACATGGTTTTTGCATGTGTCAAAGAAAATGCTTCTCAATGGCACTCCCAAAAATCCGAAAATGATTCCAAGCAAGTTGACCCTACGTGAGATAATTAATGTGGTAGAAAAAAACGTGTAAGGGGTTTTTGCGTGGGTCGATACGAAAAATTTTTGAGCTCCCGGATATCCTAGTTCGGAAATCTGTAGGACTCCACTCTTAGTCCGCTCAAAAGATTTTTGTATCTTCCTCAAAATAGTTACAAAATGAAGGATTGTATTTTTTGTAAAATCATAAATGGGGAAGAAAAGGGATACTTTGTTTTTCAAGACAAGGATGTTGTGGCATTTTTAGATATTTTTGGTTCTACAGAAGGCCACTTAATGGTTGTCCCAAAAAGGCATGGGTTGTCTGTGCTTGATTTTTCCCAAGAGGAGTTAGGAAAAGTTATGGAGGGTGTTAAAAAAGCTGCAAACAAACTGAAAAAGGCATATAATTGCGATTCAATAACCATTGGGATTAATCATTTGGAGAAAAAGGGGGTCCCTCATTTGCATATCCACCTAATTCCACGATATGAAAACGATGGAGGAGGGATTGTTCAAAGCGTTGTGAATAAGCCTATGAAAGAAAAATTAGAAGATATTGCAAAAAAATTACATGATGCATAAAAAGGAGGTGTTTAGATTATGGTAGTAGTTAAAAAATCACCAGGAGATAGCGATGATGCTCTTATCCGAAAGTTCTCAAGGAAAGTTTTAACCGAAGGAATTTTGCAGGAAGCAAAAAGAAGAGCCTTTCATTTAAAGCCATCACTTGCTAAGAAACAAAAAATACAGGACGCACGGAGGGCAAAACAGTATGGACAATATTAAAGTCCTTTTATTTGTTGAAAGCAGGTATAAAGTTAATAGAAAACGGATTGCAGACGCAGTTAAGTTTGTTATAAAGCAACAGCCGATTGTTGGAGATGTTGAGGTTTCTGTGGCAATTGTTGGGGATAGAAAAATGCGTTCAATCCACAAAAAGTATAAGGGGGAAGATAGGACAACCAATGTGCTTTCGTTTCCATTGGCAGAGGGGGAGAATCTTCCTACCCCGTCAGATATTTTGCGTTTGGGGGATGTAATAATCTCCTATCCTGCGGTTATTCGGGAAGCAGCAGAAGAAGAAATGCTGGTAGATGACAAAATAGACGAGTTGGTAAAACATGGAATGGGACATCTGCTCGGTCTGCACCACGAGTAGGGTAGAAATGCTGAGGTCGGAACTAAAATTGTCTCGCAGTACAGTTCGCAAGCTCATTCCGTCTGCTTGAAATTTTGTTCCTCCCCGCATTTGAATTTTATATGGTTTTTTATAGGAAATATCGACCCCAAGCAATCGACGAGCTGGATAGCGAATCGGTTAGAAATACGCTTGAATCAATTTTTAAAAAAGAAGATTCGATTCCTCATGCATTTTTATTTACCGGGTCCAAAGGTCTTGGAAAAACTTCGACAGCACGTATTATTGCAAAAGTTGTAAATTGCACAAACCGCAAAAAAGGTTCGATAGAACCATGCAATAAATGCGACCAGTGCATTTCTATAACAAATGGATCCAATCTCGATGTCTTGGAAATAGATGGAGCTTCTAATAGGGGAATCGATGAAATCAGAGATCTCCGGGAAAAAATAAAATTATCTCCTGCTGGTTCTTACAAAAAAGTTTACATTATTGACGAAGTGCATATGTTAACAACGGAAGCATTCAACGCGCTTCTAAAAACTTTGGAAGAACCGCCTGCTCATGCATTGTTTGTACTTTGCACAACCGAACCTCATAAAGTACCCGAAACCATTTTGTCGCGCTGTTTTCATATTTCGTTTCAAAAAGCAACAAAAGAAGAATTAATCAGGTCTTTATCCAGAATTGTAAAAGGGGAAAAATTAGATGTAGAAAAAGAAGCATTGGATTACATTTCGTCGTTGTCCGATGGGGCATTCCGTGATGGGGCAAAAATTTTAGAAGAAGTTTCTTTGTTGGCAGATGGTAAAAAAATAACCAAAGATCTTGTTGAGAAAAAATATCAGGCCTCCGGAATTTCCCATTACGTTATGGAATTTCTCAATTTATTACAACAGAAAAAAACAAAAGAAAATTTGGAAATAATTTCTAAATTGGAAGAGCAGGGGACGGACATGAAATTTTTTACCGACCAATTAATGCAACAACTTCATGTTCAGTTGTTAGAAAATGTCGGTGGGAAGCAGACATTGTTTGGGATTGAAGAAATTAAAAAAATAATTCAATTGCTTAACGAAGCAAGTTTGCAAACAAAATATGCGGTTATTCCCCAACTTCCTTTAGAATTGGTTGTTGTTGAGTGGAGAGGCGAGGCAGACCACTTGCCACAAGTTCATAATTCGGTAGTAGAACAGAAAGTCCAAGAGAAAAGTTTAAGCGAACAAAAACCCGTTCAAAACAATGATTTTTGGCATCAGTATATAGACCAGGTAAAAAAAGATAATAATTTAGTTGCAGGAGTTTTACGGAGCTGCACTTTAGGTTCATTTGAGAAAGATAACTTAAAGATAGATACAAAGTTTAAGTTTCATAGCGAGAAATTAAAAGATAATATGGAGGTATTAGAGCAAGCAGCAAAAGAGCTGACTGGAAAAGAAATAACTGTTGCGATACAATTAACAGAGTAACGGAGGTGATTTTGATTTTATGAATCCATTTCAACAAGCAGGTGCCATGAAAAAAATGTGGGACCTGAAAAAGGAAATAGAAAAAGAAGAAATTGAAGTAGAGAAAAATGGAGTTGTTGTTTTAATTGCAGGCGACCAAAATATAAAAAGATTGGTAACAAACGACAAGTCGGATGACGATATTCGCGATGCAGTTAACGAAGCAGTAAAGAAATCCCAGGAAATTGCTGCAAAAAAACTGCAGCAAGTGCAGGGAGGTCTCGCAGGCCTTTTAGGCGGACAATAAATATAGTACAATGGGTTTGTGAAACTCTACTCGGGATCTGCTAACCGCAAACTTGGAGAACGCATTGGAAAAGTTCTTTCTTTACCTCTTTTATTACCCGAAAAATTTGTTTTTCCCGATGGGGAAGAGCGCATTCGGATTTTAGAAAAAGTTGTAGAAGAAGATTGCATTATTGTCCAGCCGCTTTCCACTCCGGTAAACGAACATTTCGTAGAATTGTTGTTTATAATTGATGCGTTAAAAAGGTCAGGGGCAAAATCTGCAACATTAGTTATTCCATATCTTGGATACCAAAGACAAGACCATGTATTCCGGGACGGAGAAGCAGTTTCCTTGGAAGTTGTAAAAGAATGTTTGGAGGGGACCGGGGCAGACAAAGTAATTTGTTTTGACCTGCATTCTATTCGGATTCCAGACCTGTTTAAGATTCCGGTTTCGCATCTTTCTGCAATGCCCCTTTTTGCAGAAAAAATAAAAGAGCTAACCCAAAGCTCATCGGAAAATGCAATTCTTATTTCTCCGGACATGGGGGGAGTTGCGCGGGTTAAAAAAGTCTCCGATATTTTGGGAGGAATGCCTTTTGCGTCGATAGAAAAAAATAGGGATTTGGCAACGGGGGGAGTAACCGCTACAGAAATACATAATGGAAATGTAAAAGGGAAAACAGCATTTATTGTTGATGATATGATTTCTAGCGGTGGAACCATTGTAAAAGCTGCAGAATTATTAAGAAAAGAAGGGGTAGAAAAAATTTATGTATTTGCAACGCATCCGGTGTTTTCCCAAAACGCATCTGCAATTTTGCAAGAGTGTCCGGTAGAAAAAGTGTTTGTAACAGATTCCATAAATATTTCAAAATATAGAAAATTTCCAAAATTAGAAATCCTGTCCATTTCCAAAATGATCTGTCAATCCTTGTCATCCTGAATTTATTTCAGGATCTCCCAATTAGGGAATTCCGAAACAAGTTCGGAATGACACGAAAAAAATATGCGTATTCCAAAAGCAATACAAAATGCAATTGAAAGTTTTGAAAGACTTCCCGGTGTTGGTCCAAAAACTGCACAACGGTTAACTTTTTATTTGTTGCATGTGCCCCAAAGCGAGTTGGATAAATTTGCACTGTCTCTTACCAATTTAAAAAAAGATACAGTCCTTTGTTCGACCTGCTATACCATTGGAGAGTCAGACCCTTGTGATATTTGCGAAAATCCATCGCGGGACCACTCGACAATTTGTGTAGTAGAGCAGCCATTGGATGTATTGGCGCTTGAAAAAAACGGAAGATATCAGGGTTTGTACCATGTACTGCATGGGAAAATAGATCCACTAAATAATATTGGTCCCGACGAGTTATATATCCATCAATTAATAGTCCGGGTAAAAAATGCAACAAACGGAAGTTCGGTAAAGGAAATAATTTTAGCAACGAATCCTACGATGGAAGGGGAGGCAACTGCAATGTATTTAAGCAAACAGTTAAAACTACAAAACCCAAATATAAAAATTACCAGAATCGGAAGAGGACTTCCTATTGGTGCAGATTTGGAATATGCAGACGAAACAACCCTTCTCCGCGCAATGGAAGGACGATCCGAGTATTAATGATTACCAAAGAGCAGGTTTTGGCAGAACTCAAAACTATTATTGACCCCGAAATAAATATTAATATTGTTGATTTGGGTTTAATCTACGATGTCGAAATCAAGCAAAGCTCCGGTTTGGTTGAAATCACCATGACTCTTACTACTCCCGGTTGTCCTTTGTCTTTTGTGTTTGAAGAATGGATTCCGGAGGCAGTAAAAAAGATAAAAGGAGTAAAAGATGTTAAAATAAATTTGGTTTGGGAGCCGCCATGGGATCCGGATAAAATAAGTGATGATGTTAAAGAGGAGATGGGGATAATACGATGAGTAAAATTAAAACAATTTTAGAAGAAGCAGGAGAACAATTAAAACCTGTTTTAAAAGATGCCAAAAATCAAGTTGTAGGGGAACGAAAAACACCCGAGCAGCAAAAGTTTGAAGAAGAGCGGAAAAAGCAAACAGCAGAGGCGGTAAAACAAATGTATGCACCAAGCTCGGACGAAAAGAAACCGGAAGAAGCTTCGGTTGATGCACGCAATCCACAAACTGTTCTAAATCCGGAGGATAATCTAAAACCGGAAGAAAAACAAAAATTAGAGCAGCTAAAACAACAGCTCCATCAGGAAACATATTACGACCCAACATTTAATAGAAAGCCCCAGGAGGAAGAGCATCAGGCGGAAAAGGTAGAACGGGAAAAAGAGGAAGAAAACATGGAATTAATGCAAAAAGAAGAAAAGAAAAAGAAAAAGTCAGAATCCATTGCAGTGCAAAGAGAGCAAAATAAAGCAGAGCAATTTAGGGGAGCATCGGGATGAAAATTTATAATACACTTTCACGTACGGTAGAAGAATTTACTCCAATCCATCCTCCAAAAGTAGGAATGTATACTTGTGGACCTACAGTATATGACCACATGCATGTTGGAAATTTACGTACTTTTGTTTTGTCGGATGTTCTAAAAAGGGTTTTGGAAGATAACAAATATTCTGTAACTGCTGTCCAAAATATTACCGATATTGACGATAAAATTATAAAACGTGCAAAGGATCAAAATACTTCCATTGAAGAAATTGCTCAAAAATTCACAGATTTTTTTATTAAAGATGCAGAAGCCTTGCACATTAATGTGTCAAAAGAGAATCAACCAAAGGCTACTGAATATGTTGGGGCGATGATTAAATATATTCAGCTCCTTATAGAAAAAGGTTTTGCGTATGTAGAAAAAGATGGGTCTGTTTATTTTGATATTTCAAAATTTCCGGAGTACGGAAAGCTTACTCGCATAGAAAAGAAAAATTTAAAAACCGGGACCAGAGTTTTATCTGACAATTACGAGAAAGATGATATTCAAGATTTCGTTTTGTGGAAAGTAATCGACGATGATGGTACAAAAAGATTTGAAAGTCCGTGGGGTTTTGGAAGACCAGGTTGGCATATCGAGTGTTCGGCTATGAGCCAAATTTTGTTAGGAGAACAATTCGATATTCATGTTGGAGGAGTTGATTTAATTTTTCCTCATCACGAAAATGAAATTGCACAGAGCGAAGCAGCAAGTGGCAAGAGTCCTTTTGTAAAATATTGGGTCCATGGCGCCCATATGCTGGTTGATGGGAAAAAAATGAGTAAATCGCTCAATAATTTTTTTACCATTGGGGACATTATGGAAAAAGGATTTGACCCAATTGCCCTTCGTTATTTATATTTTCAAACCCACTACCGGAAAGAACTTAATTTTACCTGGGAGGCTTTGGAAGCAGCACAAAAAGCACTCTCCCGTTTGTATGCTGAATTTTTATCATATGGGGAGGCAAAAATAGGTTGTGCGGAATTTGAGGAAAAATTTCATCTTGCAGTTACCGATGATTTAAATATGCCACAGGCGCTAGCGGTTATGTGGGAAATGATTGCTTCGGATAATGCGAAAAGTGCAAAAGCAGCAAGTCTTTTAAAAATGAATGCTGTCCTTGGTTTTGGGTTAAAGCAGCAAAAAATAAAAAAAGAAGAAGAATTAATCCCCAGCGACGTGCAAAAATTAGTAGACGAGCGGGAGACATTACGGAAGGAAAAAAGATTTCATTTATCAGACCAGATAAGAAATAAAATTAAAAAATTGGGATATGATGTGCTTGACCAAGATAATAAAACTGTAATAAAAAAGATTACCCCTTGAAAAAAAATACCCTATCCGTTAGCATGTCTTTTTAAGGCATGCATCTTTTAAGACTCGGCCAGATTTTAGGTGATTTTTCTCTCTTTCTTCTTGGCTTCTTCGTACTCACCATTATTTGCTTCCTCTTTATCTCTAAGATTTACCGTTCAAAGGCTTCCGGATTCTTAAAAAACTTTTTTATCGCTTTATTTTTTGGAATTGTTTGTATTGCGTTTTTCTTTATCAGCTTTGAATTTTACTATCGATATATTTATGACGATTCCGATGCATTAGGGTTTCTTTTGACAAATCAGCATTGGCTCGACAAACATGTAATTTATAACAATTATTTTTTTAGAGACGATAAGCAGTTTCAAATACAAGAAAAACCGGGCGTAACGCGGATCGGAGTAGTAGGGGACTCTTTGGCATTTGGATATGGTATTAGCAACGTAAAAGATAGATTTTCGGATCTGTTAGAAGCCGATTTGAATAAAGCAGGAAAACATGTTGAGGTTTATAACATGGGAAGGCCCGGACTAGATACTTGCGGTGAAATTCCCACTTTCGATAAAATCAAATTTATCCACTTCGACATAATCGTTTGGTCCTTCTTTATAAACGACATCCAACCTTGTGGGCACAGTACCGGATCGGACATTATAACATCGGTGAAAAAACCAACCGGATTTGTCGGATTTCTAGAACAACATTCTTTCTTTTTTAATTTCATGTATTGGAGATTACGCGGTACCCACCAAAAGGTTTTTGCACAAGCCAAATTCGCAGATCTAGACCAATATAAAAATCCGGTTGCAGTTAAATTGGAAGAAGACAGTATTGCAACTTTTTCTGCAATGCTAAAGCAGGATGGAAATACAAAAGTCGTTGGATTAATTTTCCCGCTTCTTTTTCTGATGGGGCCAAATTATCCGGGGAAAGAAGCAGAGTCTTGGATAAAAACACAACTTACCCAAAACGGAGTAAGTCCGGTAATAGACCTTTTGCCTTTACTTATCAATAAAAATCCAAATGATATTACCGCAAATCAATTTGATTGGCATCCAAACGAAGCTGTCCACAAAATGGCTGCGGACCAATTATATAAAGCTATTCTGCCCCTTTTAAAATAAAGCCTGCCTTTGTACAATACGATCCATGAAAATACTTAAGGCCATTTGGAATAAATGGATTTTTATCGGAAAGAAAGTTGGAAATTTTAATGCCCAAATAATTTTCAGTATTTTCTATCTTATTTTTATAAGTGTTCCTGCTTTGGTAATAGCCCTTTTTTTTGACCCCTTTAATGTAAAAAACAAAAAAAGAAAAACAAATTTTTCATCCTGGCAATATAAAAGGGAAGATGTTAGAGATGCCCGCATGCAATTTTAATTACGTAAATGTATATCTTAGGAATATCTTGTTATTATCACGAATCGGCTGCTTGTCTTATTAAAGATGGAAAAGTTATTGCTGCATCTGCAGAAGAAAGATTTAGCAGAAAAAAGCACGACAGTGGTTTTCCAAAACTTGCTGTAGAGTTCTGCTTAAAAGAAGCAGGAATAAAAATCCGCGATATAGATTATGCAGTTTTTTATGAGAAACCGTTTTGGAAATTCCAAAGAATTCTTCTTTCTACTCTTGCTTCTTACCCTTGGGCTTTTTTGCTTTTCGCAAAATCAATGCTTACCTGGTTTACTGAGAAATTATGGGTCCGGTCCGACATAGCAAAAGAATTAAAAATAGATCGGAAGAAAATTTTGTTTGTGCCACATCATATTTCCCATGCTGCTTCTTCTTTTTATCCATCCGGATTTGAAAAGGCAGCATTACTTACCATGGATGGAGTTGGGGAGTGGACAACCACCTCTTTGGGTATTGGAGATGGAGCAGATATAACTATAACAAAAGAAATTAAATTTCCTCATAGTTTGGGGTTGCTGTATTCAACATTTACTGCTTTCTTGGGGTTTGAGGTTAACGACGGGGAATATAAAGTAATGGGAATGGCTCCTTACGGCAAACCGAGATATCTAAATAAAGTAAGAAAATTGGTGAAAATATTTCCAGATGGATCGTATGCTTTGAATATGGAGTATTTTGCGTACCAACGGTCTTGGTCTACCTCTTACAGCCGGAAGTTTTCCAAGCTTTTTGGACAACCGCGCCCCAGAGACTTATTTTTCTTTACAAAAAAGTCAGGGTTTCCTTCTTATTTTGGGAAAAAACCAAAAGATTACGAAGCGCTTTGTAAATTAAACCAAAAATATGCCGATATTGCTGCTTCGATTCAGGCATTTACCGAAGAACGAATTCTTGCGTTAGCAACACAATTGCACAAAGAAACAAAATTAGAAAATTTATGTATTGCCGGAGGGGTTGGTTTGAATAGCGCATCCAACGGAAAACTTCTTAAAAAAAGTCCATTCAAAAGAATTTTTATTCAGCCGGCAGCAGGAGATGATGGGGGAGCGCTTGGATGCGCAATGTATGCTTATCATGCAATCTTAAAAAAGAAACGAAGAGCATTTGTCCAAACCCATTCATATTTTGGGGTTTCTTTTTCAAATAAAGAGGTAGAGAAAGTTCTTAAAAAAGAAAAAGTTCCTCATACTTACCTTGCAGATAAAAAATTGATTCCATATTTGGCTACCGAGTTATCGGAAGGAAAAGTTATTGGGTTTTTTCAGGGGAAAGCAGAATGGGGGCCTCGGGCGTTGGGGTCGCGTTCGATTCTTGCAGATCCTAGAAGATCGGAAATGAAAGAGATTGTAAATACAAAAATTAAATTCCGCGAACCATACCGTCCGTTTGCCCCTGTTGTTTTATCTCACCGGGCTTCTGATTTTTTCGAGGTTAAAGGTATTAATTACGAAGATATTGCACAATTTATGCTTGGCGTATTTCCTGTAATAAAAGAAAAAAGAAAAATTATTCCGGCAGTTACCCATAGTGATAATTCTGCACGGATTCAAATAGTTAGAGCTAAAGATAATCCAAAATATTACAATCTTATTGAAGCATTTGGAAGAAAGACAAATGTCCCCGTGCTTTTGAATACTTCCTTTAATTTAAAAGGGGAGCCTGTTGTTAATTCGCCTTCGGATGCTTTGAAAACTTTCAGGGCATCTGGGTTGGATATCTTAGTTTTGGAGAACTACGTTGTGATGAAGAAAGATCTAGTTGAAGAAGTTAGAAAGAATTGATAGCATAATAACCTATGAAACTTCTGAAGAGTTTTGGAGAGCGTGTCAGCGACTCATCGGAATTGGCAAGATTTCTTTGGAAGTCAAAGCTTTGGTTTATTATTCCTTTTTTAGTTGTACTTCTGATTTTTACAGGATTTTTAATTTTCGCCCAGACTACCGGGGTCGCCCCCTTTATCTACACCCTCTTCTAAAAGTATAGTACTATAGAGATATGCTCTTTTTTCGTTCCAAAAAAATCGAAATGGGTTTCACCGGTGACGAAGAGGTTCTCCATAACTTTCAAACAAAAGCACAACTTATTCAGGTAAACAATAAAGACCATGAAAAAATTAGGACGGTTGTTGTTTTGCCGGGAGGCGGACAACGGGGAGTAGTGCAGATGGGTGTTGCACTTGCATTTGAAAAACTCAATTTAACAACTGCCGTCGATGCTGTTGTAGGTGTTTCTTCTGGAGCCGGGGTTGCTGCGTATTGGTTGTCTGGAGAAGCGGCAACCGGAGCGCGTATAGGAATAGAAGATATGGTAAAAAACCATTTTGTAAGTTATGTCCATCCTCTGCGGATTATGAATATCTCTGTATTGGAAACAATTCTTCGGAAAATTCACCCGCTTAGTTTGGATTATTTTAGAAAGCAACGGACAAAGCTTTTAATTGGAGTAACAAATTACGAAACAGGAAAAGAAGAATTTCTGGATTTAAAAAAAGAAAAAGACCCAGTTAAATGTATTATTGCTTCGGTCTCTATTCCTGTTTTTGCAAAAAATGTGGTAGAGATCCAAGAGCACATGTATATCGATGGGGGGCCGGGGAGCCCAATGCCAATCTCTTTTGCAATAGAAAAATTTAAGGCAACGGATGTGCTGGTTGTTTCAACACGTACGCTAGATTACAAACCTTCTTTCCCCAGGCCCATTGAATGGCTCTTTCGCCAAACAGTATACCGCCGGCTTCCACGGGGAGTGCGCGATGATTTGGTTAATTACGACCAAAGATATAACAGTGAATTTGCATATGTAATGGGAGATAAGAAACCTCCTAAAGGAGTACGAATTGCAACAATTTATCCAAAGACTATGCCTTTAACAAAGGCATCTAAGAATTCAAAGTTGCTTACAAAAGTGTTGCTCGCTTCCGAAGAATTTACTCTTAAGCTTTTCAAGCAAGATGCTTTGGAGTAGAATATCTTTATGGAAAAAGTAGACCAACTTGCAAAGTTAATCAGATATTTTTCTCTTATATCAACTACCCAAGCAGGTTCGGGTCATCCAACATCTTCTCTTTCCGGTGCGGATTTAATGGCAGTGTTATTTTTTAACGGATACTTTAAGTTCGATATAAAAAATCCGGATAATCTTAACAACGATCGATTGATATTTTCCAAAGGACACGCATCACCTTTGTTTTATAGTTTGTGGGCTGCGGCCGGAGCAGTTACCGAGGAAGAATTACTAACGCTTCGGAAGTTCGGCTCAAAATTAGAAGGACACCCAACCCGGGAATTTGAATTCACCGAAGTCCCTACAGGATCGCTTGGACAAGGATTGTCTGTTGGAGTTGGAATGGCATTAAGCGCTAAACTTAACAAAATAGGATACAACACGTTTGTTTTGTTGGGGGATTCGGAAATGGCAGAAGGTTCTGTCTGGGAGGCTTTGGAGATTGGGTCGCATTACAAACTAAATAATCTTATTGGAGTTTTGGATGTTAACCGATTGGGACAGCGGGGAGAAACCATGCTTGGTTGGGATGTGAATACCTATCAAGAAAGAATAAGTAGTTTTGGTTGGGAAACGATTATTGTTGATGGGCATAATTTAGAGGAGATAAGCTCTGCATATAAAACTGCATTGGGTTCAACAGCAAAGCCAACAATGGTAATTGCCAAAACAATAAAAGGTAAAGGAATTTCTTTTTTGGAAAATAAAGACGGATGGCACGGAAAAGCCCTGTCGAAAGAGGAGCTGGAAAAAGCGTTATCCGAACTTGGAACGCTTGATAAAAATATAAGAGGAGAACTTACCAAGCCACCGGCGTTATCTAGTAATAAGCACGAAGTATCCAGTATAGAGCAGCCAAAATATGAAAAAGGTTCGGCAGTTGCTACAAGGAAGGCGTATGGAAATGCGCTTAACAGAATTTTTCCGGCGCATCCTACTATGGTTGTTTTGGATGCCGAAGTTTCTAACTCAACGTATTCTGAATATTTTAAAAAAGAACACGAAGACAGATTTTTTGAAATGTTTATTGCCGAGCAAAATATGGTTTCAGCTGCTTGCGGAATGGCAAGACGGGGAGACCTTCCTTTTGTTTCTACCTTTGCGACATTCTTTACCCGCGCCTTTGACCAATTACGCATGACTTCTTATGCAAAAGTGCACGTAGTCTTTTGTGGATCGCATGCAGGAGTATCAATTGGTGAAGATGGGACTTCCCAAATGGGTCTTGAGGATATCGCGCTTTTTCGGTCTCTGCTTGGTTCGACAGTCCTTTATCCGTCCGATGCAGTATCAACAGAAAAACTTGTTGAAGAAGCAGCCAAAAGTTCAAGCATAATTTACATCCGGACTACAAGAATGGATACGCCGGTTTTGTATGATAACTCAGAAGAATTTAAAATCGGAGGAAGTAAAACGTTAAAAGAAAGTTTACACGATGTTGTCACAATTGTTGCAGCAGGAATAACGTTGCATGAAGCTTTAAAAGCTTACGAAGAATTGAAAAAAGATGGAATCTCGGTTCGCGTTATAGATTTGTATAGTATAAAACCAATTGATGTTGAAGCAATAAAGAAAGCCGCAACAGAAACAAAAGGAATTATTACGGTTGAAGATAGTTATCACGAAGGAGGAATTGGAGAAGCTGTATTGTATTGTCTGGATCAGCTGTCTGGGGTAAAAGTTCCTGTTGAAATATTGGCCGTTAGGAAAATGCCAAGAAGCGGAAAACCAGCCGAATTATTAGACTACGAAGAGATTTCGTCGACTGCTATAATTAAAAAAGTAAAAGAATTAATTTAATTTTGTTTGGGTCGATACTAAAAATTTTTGAGCTCCCGGATATCCTAGTTCGGATAGCTTTAGGACTCCACTCTTAGTCCGCTCAAAAGATTTTTGTATCTCCCCACAAATATATTATGAAGATTGGATTTGTTGGTTTGGGAAGAATGGGGAAAAATTTGGTATTCCGGCTTTTGTCTCAAAAAGTCGAAGTTGTCGTGTTTAACCGCTCGGAAGAGCCAAGAAAAGAAGCAGTTTCTAAAGGCGCAATAGAAGCAGCCTCGTATGCAGAGTTGGCTTCCAAATTGGAAACTCCACGAATAATTTGGCTTATGGTCCCTTCTGATGCGGTTGACCCTGTTTTGACTGAATTATCGGCATCTTTGTCGGCCGGAGATTTGGTAATAGATGGGGGAAACTCTTTTTATAAAGACACTTTGACTCGTGGTGAGATGCTTGCCCAAAAAGGAATCAAATATATGGACATTGGGGTTTCCGGGGGGCCGGAAGGGGCTTTAAATGGCGCTTGCCTTATGGTAGGAGGAGCCGCAGAAGATTATCAGAAGATAGAACCACTGGCAAAGCTTATTGCAGCGCCCGAAGCATATGGATATTTTGGAACTCTTGGAGCCGGGCACTTTGCAAAGATGGTTCATAACGGAATTGAATACGGAATGATGGAGGCAATTGCAGAAGGGGCAACTGTCTTAAAGTTTAGTAATTATCCTTTTAACCTGTCGGATGTTTTTAGAGTCTACAATAATAGGTCTGTTATAGAGTCACGTTTGGTTGGATGGGCGCAACAAGTTTTTTCACAAGATTTTTCTAAATTGTCCTCTGTTATTGGAATGACCGGAGAAGGAGAGTGGACGGTAAAGGCCGCAAAAGAAAAATTCCTAAAAGTGCCGGTTATAGAAGCGTCATTTACTGTTCGAAAAGAATCTGTGAATGATGCAGAGGAATCACCTGAAGGGTTTAGAAATAAAATAATAACCGCTTTGCGCGGCCTCTTTGGTCATCACCATACAGAAAAAGAATCCTAATTTCTACAAAAAAACTATGCGTTTTTCAACGCACGGTTTTATTTTGTTTGCATCTAAAGCACAGAACTACACTGTTGGAGCTGTATCACCGTTAGATTCCGGTTGTGGTTGTGGTTCTTCTGCTGGTGTTTCAACTGGTGCTTCTGGTTGCTGTGTTGGTTCTGGTACTGGTGTTTCTGTTGGTTGATCTGTAGGTTGTGTTGGTTGTTGTGTTTGGTCGTCCATTAAAAATATCACCCCCCTTCGCTAAAGCTTCGGGGGTAAACCCCTTTTGCTCTTATATCATTTAGTATGACAAAGCAATCTAGCTTTGTAAATAGACATGTTATAATTGCGTTTGTGGATCAACAAATTTTAAGAAGCCATTTAATAAAGCTGCTTGAAGGAAACCAAGCTCATATGAGTTTTGACGATGCTATTAAAAAGTTTCCGTTAAAACACATAAATACAAAAGCCCCCAATGTTGAGTATTCTTTTTGGCATTTATTAGAACACATCCGGCGGACTGCTGCAGATATTTTGGAATTTATGGGAAGTTCTAAATATAGGGAAAAGGAATGGCCAAAAGATTACTGGCCCGACTATAGTTCTACCGCAACAAAAAAAGATTGGGATAAAACGATACGTTTAATCAAAAAAGATTTGCAGACGGCAATAACACTTTCGAAAAGTTCAAAATTAGACTTGTTTAAAAAAATTCCTTGGGGAGACGGACAAACCAATCTTCGCGAACTAATGCTTATTGCCGACCACAATGCATACCACATTGGAGAGTTTGCAATTCTTCGCCAAGTCTGCAAGATTTGGTAGGTTGAATTGTCGTCTTACAAAAGCTCTTCTGTTATAATCAAGATGGTGAATATTCCAACCATCCAATATCTCCGTGAACACTTTGGTCCTCCAAAAAATGTAAACACCGTACATAAAAGACAGCTCTCTAAAATGGAACGATTGGCTGTTTTTGTGACTGAGAAAATCGGAACCATGGGATTTTTCTTTATTATTTTTGGTTGGACTTTTTTATGGCTTTCATGGAATGTGCTTGCCCCAAGTCATCTCAAATTCGATCCCTATCCAGCGTTTGTGCTCTGGTTATTCATTTCCAATTTAATTCAAATTCATTTAATGCCTCTTATTATGGTTGGACAAAATATTCAGGGTAAGCACGCAGAACTTCGGTCAGAACATGATTTTGAAACCGACAAAAAAGCAGAAAAAGAAATAGAGACAATTCTTATGCATTTGGAAAATCAGCAAAAACTTATGCTCCAGATTTTGGAGCGGATCGAAAAACTCGAGAAAAAGTAATATGGATTCGTATAAAAAAGAAATCATTGTAAAAAGTTCGCCCGAAAAAGCTTACAAAGCCCTTATCACCGAGGAGGGATTGGAGAATTGGTGGACCCCAACGGTAGAGATGGAAGATCACAGGATAACATTTCGGTTTGGGGAAAAAGATTATGTAGTAGTTCAGAGAGAGCGAGAGATTGAAAACAAGGAAGTGGTTTGGCGAGTTTCCGAACAATATTTTAAAATGCAAAACATAGATAAAACAGACGAGTGGGTCGGTACCGTAATGTATTGGGAGCTTTCAGGGGAGGGTTTGGAAACAAAAATATCTTTTACTCACGAGGGACTTGAACCGAAACTGGATTGCTATCTCACTTGTGAAAAAGGGTGGGATTATTTTTTGGAAAGTCTTAAAAGCTATTTAGAAACAGGTAAAGGGACTCCACATTCTTCGTAATTCCGTTTTCGTCCTGTGTTCGTTTATTTACAAACGAGGACTCATCAGTTCCGATGTAATCGGAAGAACGGGATACAGGTAAAACAAAAAGAGGGGAGCGCAAAAGCGCAGGTGAATTTACAGACGCACGTCTGCAATGCACTTTTTTGCTCTTCTTTTTGTTTGGAAAACCATCTCCCGTTGTGCACTAGGCCTGTAAGGCGACATATAAAAACGCAACGAGCAGACTTCCGGCTGCAAAACCCAACATGATCCGCTGAACGATTGAAATAGCCAATTTCTTCATTTGAATCACGTATGTTCCGCCGGTCATCAGTGCCATTGCTACGATAAGTAGCGCGAGTTTTTGTTCGGTGTTCATGGCTTGTTCCTTTCTTGTGGTAAGTTGAGCCACCATCGGGTGTCTCTTTTTTTTGGACGGATGGGTCGGTTTTCGATCCAAAGGGTGATGGGTGTTAGTGTAGCTATACACAACATTGCGACTATCGCAAAGGCTGTAGCCCATCTTCCCGGGATCATCTCGACGTTGGCACTAAGCCAGTTTACTGCATCTATCATGCGAATCTTCCTTTCGACTGTCGAATTTTTACTGCCGGTCGTGGCGGGGAAAGGATTCGAACCTCTGGCCTTCTGATTGTAGATCAGACGCTCTAGCCACTGAGCTACCCCGCCAAAGTCCGGTCGTTTTACGGACCGAACCGCTGTTGTCTACATTCGGTATGGCCGGTTGACGTACTGTTGGTGGGTGCGTTGTGGTCTAAGGGACGGCTGAGGTTTTGGTTCTTCCCGCTCTACGTAGACGGGGAGTGTGTCTCCCAAGGCTGGTTTTGCCTTCAATCCGAGACAAAGGTTTTCCCAGATTGACTCGGCGAGGCCTCGATGATATCCGCACCCGTCGACGGTTAGATGCCGGTGCGCGTTTCGGTCTTGCGTCACATGCCCTCCATGAAGCAGGTTCTCGAGAAACTTCTCGAGGCTCCTCTCGGTTAGAGCAGTGCATACACCCATGTGTTTGTCCTTCCTCCCCAGTCGGGGCAAACTTCGGCTAAAAATATAGTCACCGAAGTTAGTGATGGTTGGTCTTTAGGGTCGCCGTGTTTTTACATTGGGTCTATCCTTTCTTGGTTTTGACCAAAGCTTATTTAACATGATCCACAAGATAAATACGAAACAACATCCTCCTAGACAAACTCCGATCTGAGTTTCTGCCGGTAGCTCATCTAGATATGAAAAGAACTCGTACATGCTTCTTTCCTGGTTTTCCATTTACCTGTATCGGTTGTCAAGGTTCATTTGGCGTAATCCAAACAGCTTATTATAGGATTTTTGCAAGAAGGATTCAAATAAGGGGATCTTTTACTTTCCTTGAGTAATTGCGGAGTGCAGGGATTTTTGCTGCCATTATTACAATTACAGCCATAGTAGCGATTCCGCCTGTGATTACCGAAAAGGGGGCGCCACCAAAACCAGCCACAAGCCCTGCTTCGAATTCTCCAAGTTGTGGGCCTCCCATAAAAAATATCATGGTTATAGAGCTCATTCGCCCTCGCATGCTATCTGGAGTAGACATTTGGCGGGCAACATTTCTAATAATTGCCGAAACCGAGTCAGACGACCCTACAATCAAGAGTGCCAATAGGGAAAGATAGTAGTTTTTTGAAAGTCCAAAAAGTACTGTCCCAAGACCGTAGAAAAATACACAACACAAGAGTACCTTTCCTTGTTGTTTTAATTCACCCATGCGGCCTACTGTTAGGCCTGCCAATATGGAGCCAAGCGCCGGAGCTGCATATAAAAATCCAAGGCCTTGCGGTCCGACTTTTAAGATGTCGTTGGCAAAGATTGGAAGGAGAGCTTCTGCAGAGGAGAAAAATGTTGCCAGAAAATCCATAAACGTTGTTGTCCAAATAATGGTGTTGGATTTTATAAACATAAGCCCTTCTTTAATATGTGCGATTGAGATTTCATTTTCGTTTTCATCCAAATGGGCAACTCCTGAGTTTTTTAATGAAAAAAGTAACGCAATAAAGATAACAAATGTAAAGACATTCAAAACATAAATTAATGGAATCCCATTTCTACCAATAAGGATTCCGGCAATAAGCGGGCCAACAATAGTTGCGGCTTGAAACGCAGCAATCCAAACGCTCATGGCACTAGTGAAAATCTCTTTTGGTACAAGACTTGGAATAATTGCTTGGCGGGAAGGGGAGTCAAAGGCCACAAGCCCCGAGTCAAAAAAAGTTAGTATGTAAATATGCAGTGGTGTTATTGCTCCGGTAATCGTAGTAAAAGCAAGGATAACTGCAATAACTCCCCGAAGGGATTGGCAAACCATTTGCACTGCTTTTCTATTAAATGAATCTGCGAAACTTCCTCCCAAAAGGGAAAAAATAACAATTGGAATAAAACGCATAAATCCTATAAATCCTAATGCAATTGCAGAATGGGTAATTAAATATAATTGCCAGTTCATGGTTACCAACTGCATGGTATTTCCGGCTTGAGAAGTAAGTTGCCCAATCCACATGCGCACAAAATCGGGGTAAGCAAATGCTGGGTATCTCTTTAGAAGGGATTTCATACAATTGTTAATTGTAACACAAAAATGGAGCTTTAGAATTTATCGAAAATGGAGACCTGGGTTAATTGCAGGATCAAAAGAAACATTCAACTCGTCATTTGTTAATAAAAGCTTTTCTACTTTGTAGCCATCGGGAAAATGAATAGTCAAAACAGGTTCGCTTTTTATATTCAGTTGATTTTTTCTCCACCAATCGTCTTGCATAAAGGGGTTATCCGATGGGGGAGGTGCAATGACTAAATACGTTACCGGCCGTTTAATAAAACTTTCTGCTTTTTTATTTGGGTATAAAGTTTTTACATAATCCATTGCGTATTTTGGGCTGTAACCAAGTACATCTGGAGAATATACAAAGTAACCAAACTCATTCTCTGCTTTCGAAAAAACACCTTGGGCAACTTCCAATTGGGATTTCCATGAATCCTGAGATTTACCAGTAAAGTTTACCTCTCTTTGCACATAGTCGATTACTCCTAAAAAATTAACAAAGTACATGGTAAAAAATATTACTAAAAATAACGTTTTAAATTTAGAGTTGGCAAAAGAAGAAAAAATTAGAAAAGCAAATGGGAAAAGAGGGAAGACATAAAAATATAAAAGTCCATACCGGTTGAGAAAACTCATTACATAATAACCCACATAGAAATAGAGAAATGTTTTATAAATAAGTTCATTCTTTTTTTGTTTTATTTGCAACAGGGTGAAGATAAAAAGAAGAACGCCAACATACAGACTACCATTGGCCGGTCCATAACGAAGAAATTCAATTCCACCAAAAAGTATGTTAATTCTATCTTTCAAAAGCGCAACAAATGACGAACGGCTGTCATGAGTTTGTAAATGTCGAATCGCAGAATGGGTTAATAGAAAACCATGTTTTACATCAAAAAGCAGAAAAGTAGAAAGCGGAATTAGAATTACAAAAAACAGCAGTAAATGTTTTATTTTTTTCTTTTTATAAAGGAATGGGATGCAATAGAGAAAAGTAAGAATAAAAAAAGGACTTCCTATAGCGATTTGGAATTGAACGAGTGCGCCTACTAAAAGAATACTTGTTACTAAAAATTTCGGCTTTAAGGTTTGCAAATATCGGACAAAAAAGAAAAAGAAAAACGGTAGCGCAAGCATTGCTCCGTACGGATTTATAAAACTGCTTGTTTGAAACACCATGTAAAGGGCTGTCATTAAAACAAACAGTTTTGCGGAAAGTTCTCCAAACATTTTTTTTGCAATTACGTAATATCCAACTAGTGTTGTAGCAACTAACAGTATCCAGTACCAGCCAACAACAACCGGATTCCCTTTTCCAAGAAGAAATGCAGGATAATTTACATAGAGCCAAAGTGGCCCATGAAAGAGACCAGAAACCGAAGAGCGCGGGCCAATTAGAATAAATTTTTTGGCAGAAATTTCTTCATATAATAAAAAATCCCGGGCAATGTCCGATGAAAAGTGCAAATCTCCGTGAAGTACATACCAGGAGGCAAGAATAAGTGAAACGGAAATCAAAAAGAAAAAAGAAAAAGAGAGGATTTTTATTTTCACTTGCGATTATTGTAGCACAACAATACTATTGTTTTCTTTCAGCTTTTTATCAGAAAATTTTCTATAATAGAGATAGGATATGAAAAAAGTTCTTCTTTCTGTAGGAGTTATTTTGGCTTTTGTCGGGTATAGTCTCCATCAAAGTAATGAAGGCTCAAATGTACAAGTAGGATTGCCAACTCCAACTTCGCAACCAACCGATACTCAAGGCTCAAGCTTTCTTACTAATACGCCAACTCCTACTGCATCTGGGAATCCACCGGCAAAATCTACATACAAAGATGGGACCTATACGGGAATTGTTACTGATGCATTTTATGGGCCATATCAGGTGCAGGCAGTTATAAGCGGAGGAAAAATTTCCGACATTGTATTTCTTCAGTATCCAAACGACCGGGGAACCTCGCGGGAAATTAACTCACAAGCAATGCCTCTTTTAAAACAAGAAGCAATTACCGCGCAAAGTGCCAGGGTTGATATTGTTTCGGGAGCAACACAAAGCAGTGGTGCTTTCCAGCAGTCTTTGCAGTCAGCTCTGGACAAGGCTCGAATTTAATATTGTGTACTTGGTATCATGTCGAAAAGACACGCTCGCTCAAGTTTAATATTAATCCAAAATGCCACCCGCTCGCTAAATGAAAATCGGCACCCGACTTTTTTTCAAGACTCACACAGCCGATTTTCAGTTGTCTTTCGAATAATACCTTCGCACACAATGAATGTATGAAACAGAATAAAATTATCATGGAGATGCCGATAACGGTTCACGTTATTGATAGCAAAGTTATCCAAAAAGATATTGATGATATTTTTGATTACTTTGTTTCTGTAGATAATAGATTTAGTACCTACAAAAAAAATAGTGAAATCTCTAAAATAAATAGGGGAGAGATTTCCGAAAAAAACTACAGTTTGGAAATGAAAAAAGTTCTCAAGCTTTGCGAAAAAACAAAAAAAGAAACCAACGGGTATTTCGACATAACTCATAACGGTATTATGGACCCTTCGGGATTAGTAAAAGGGTGGGCAATCCAAAATGCAGCACAATTTTTACAGAAAAAAAAGTTCAAAAACTATTATGTAGAAGCTGGTGGAGATATCCAAACATCTGGTTTTAGTTCGTCCAACAAAAAATGGCGGATTGGAATTAGAAACCCGTATCAATTAAAACAAATAGTTAAAGTTCTTTATTTGGGAGATAACGAAGGGATTGCAACATCGGGGAATTATGAAAGAGGAGAGCATATTTATAATCCAAAAGGCATAGCTCAAAAACAAATTCTTAGCATCACGGTAATCGGGCCAAATGTTTTGGAAGCAGACCGGTTTGCAACTGCTGCATTTGCAATGGGAGAAAAGGGAGTAGAGTTTATTGAAAACAAAAAAGATTTAGAAGGGTATATGATAGATACACAGGGAATCGCAACTATGACCAGCGGATTCGAAAAGTATGTTAAAGCTTAATTTGTTAGACAAATTTTTAGACGGTATAACTATGTACCGTTTGGTCTTGTATTATCTTATTGCCTTGTTACTTATTGCAGTAGTCCTAAGCTTTTTTGGTGTTTTATATTTTTCTCCCTTTGCAATTATATTTTCTTCAATATTTTTGGTTGTAGTTTGTTATGTTTCAAATTTTATTTTTTCTTATGTTTTCGAAGCGGCCCCAAATGTTGAATCATTGTACATAACTGCTCTTATTTTGGCTTTAATAATTACTCCAACAACAAGCTTTCATGGTTTGGTTTTTCTTGGATGGGCCGGGCTTTTGGCAATGGCATCCAAATATATTCTTGCGATACAAAAAAAACATATTTTTAATCCTGCAGCAGTTGCGGTAGCTGCAACTGCGATAGGACTTGGGCAATCTGCAAGTTGGTGGGTTGGGACAGCATGGATGGCGCCTTTTGTATTTTTGGGAGGCATTTTAATCATGAAAAAAATCCAACGGGAAGATTTGGTTGTCACGTTTTTTGTAGTGGCAATTGCGGCCTCTGCTTTTTTTGGTTTTTCCAAAGGTACTGATTTTTTTGAAACCCTTAAAAGAATTTTATTGGATTCTTCACTTTTATTTTTAGGATTTGTAATGCTTACCGAGCCTTTAACAACTCCCTCAACAAAAAAATTGCGGTTTGTGTACGGTGCATTGGTTGGGATTTTATTTCCTCCACAAGTCCATGTCGGTCCGGTCTTTTCAACGCCTGAATTAGCACTTCTTGTTGGAAATGTATTTTCTTATTTTGTAAGTCCAAAAGAAAAACTTATGTTGGTTTTAAAAGAAAAAATTCAAATTGGCACCGATATTACAGATTTTGTTTTTCCATTACCAAAAAAACTTAATTTTTTACCCGGCCAATATATGGAATGGACACTTGCGCATAAATCTCCGGATAGTAGGGGAAACAGGAGATATTTTACATTGGCTTCTTCTCCAACCGAAGATACGGTTCGTTTGGGAGTTAAGTTTTACGAAAATGGGAGTTCGTACAAAAAAAGTATGGGGACAATGGACTTGGGTTCTAAAATTCTTGCAGGGCAAGTTGCAGGGGAGTTTACTCTTCCTAAAGACCAAAATAAAAAGTTAGTTTTTATTGCCGGAGGAATTGGCATAACACCGTACCGCTCCATTTTAAAATATTTAATCGATACGAATCAGAAACGGGAAATTGTGCTTTTTTATTCTAATAAATTTGCTTCCGAAATTATGTACCAAGATGTGTTTGACCAAGCAGCAAAAAAGCTGAATATAAAAATCGTGTACACTGTGACTGAAGAAACCTCACCAGTCTGGAAGGGGAGAAAAGGAAGAATCGATTCTCAAATGGTTGAGCAAGAAGTTCCAGATTGGAAAGAGAGGACATTTTATCTCTCTGGCCCTCATGTAATGGTTACCGGGTTTGAGCAAACGCTAAAAGATATGGGAGTTAGTTCGAATCAAATAAAAATCGACTTTTTTCCCGGCTACGCTTAACTTTGGGTTGACATTTCAACTTCTTTTTCTTATCCTACAGATAGGAATGGCAGCAAAAGAGTACTGGTTTTCCGATTCAAAGGTGGGTGAGATAGTCGCCATGAAAAGACGGCATCTTAAGCAACCTCCAAAAACCTTCCACAGAAACCCAAGGCCTGTGTACCACGAAACTCACCGCTGCGAAGCACCAAAACATGTAAATGGATGTAACCGCTTAGGGAATACAATGGACCATTTTACTCCCCAGAGTATTTTAAAAGACTTGCGTAAGCACTATCCAAATAAAGAATTTTATACAGAAATGCAAAGGCTCTCCAGAGCTTGTCACGATGCGAAAGATAAATATACCCAATTTAGGGCATGGCAGGTGCACGACCAGCTGCTTGGTGCACATCTTGGGTATGGGGACCACATGAGCGAATGGCCAAAGCCTCCCCATATTCCTCTTGGTCAGCTTACTCCACAAAGAATAAAAGAGGAGGGATTAATGGGGCAGGCAATTCATACGGCTGGAGTAGCAGAATTTAAAAGTTGGAATTATATCACTTCTTTAAAAAGAAAGAATGTTATGGTTTCCCATACCTATTCTTTTACCTCCGATGATGGAAAAGTTTCTATGCCTTTAATTTTTGATATGCCATTCCATGTTGCGCAGGAGCGGCCTATCCCTAATTTAGACGAGCCCCATTGGTTTTCTGTCAACGTAACCGTTGGCACGTTTGGGGACAAACCAGCCCTGTTTGCCCACACGATTGCCGTAAAAGAAGGAATGGATAAAGAGCCAAAGGTGATACATATTGGAAGACCAGTAGGGGAGCAAACTATTTTCTACTCTTACGAAAATGCAGCCTAATTTCTACTATATCTTATAGTCTTTACTCAAGTTTGCTTTTGTGCTAGAATTTCGCGTTATGGAGCGATATACCTATAGCCCAAAAGATGCTTACGTACCGTACAAAGAAGTAGAGCCACGAGACGCAATGGTAGTGGCACAAGCAGACAGTATCAAAGCCACATTGGTGGAATTAAAAATAGGCTATATTCCTGTTCGCCAAGATATTTACCGAAGAGATGCAGATTATTACAAAGAGAGAAAAACTATTGCCATTGCCGGAATGTCCGAAATTCCTGTAGCACTTGCTGTTTCCGGAGGGACCAAAAAAGGGGAGGCTTGGAAAAACACCGCAGTTTTGTTAGTTGCACCTATAAATAGAGGTTCGGGGTTTTTAACCGATTCAAAAGGACAGCTTTTTACTGACTCTTTTTGGGTATATGAAAATGGGGTTATGAAATACGTCCAGCCTAGTAAACCAATCCCGGTTGATTATGTTTCTACGATATTCGATGAAAAAAGGGACCAGGCGCATATCGGAAAAGTTAATGAAGGCCGCAAAAAAATATACGATGTTGCAAGTAACAAAATCCGTACAAAAGCACTTTTAGAAAGGCATGGGATTAAAGTTCCCAATGGCTTTGTAATCCAGTCAAATACAGACGTTTTGGAGCAATTCGACCAATATGTAAACAGTACTCCAAATGCAAAAGGATACGTCCATAAAACCGGCACCGGATCTCATGGGGAAGGAGTTTCTATTTTTAGAAGGGACCAGATCGACGAAATGAGGCTCTATATTGAAGACCATTTTTCCTGGAATGAAGAATTTTCCATAGTAGAAGAAAGGATTGTCCCACCACCTTTGGATAGTTTAAAAGCAAAGCGGTTTAAGATTCCAAAAAAAGCAGCTGTAGATTATAACTTCCGTATTTTAGTAACGTTGAGCAAACAGCCAACCGCAATAGATGGGGAAATACGTTTTAAAAAAGATGATACGGCACCGGTTAATATTTCCTACGAATATGGGGGAGCCAAAGCGGGATTGTTAGATTTGTTGGGGAATGAATCCGAAGTTTTAGAATTATACGACCTTGCGCAAAGGTCTACGAAAATAGTTATGGAAGAAGCGGGGGTAGAAGAAGTGGAAGGAGCAATAGCCGGCGTAGATATTATAAAAGGAGAGGACGGATTCTATGTTTTGGAAGTAAATGCAGGGGAGGCTGTAGGAGGATTTGGTACTTTGACCAGACTTCATAGAGCTCAACTGGCTTCAGTTAAGGATATAATGCTTCCCCTTTGGGAAGAACAAGCGCAGCAGAATTTTTTAAACCGTAGGGATTTTGACCAAGCCGATATTCAGAGGCTTCCTTTAAACAAAACAGATATTGATGATATTTGGAACGCGTTTAACGCTAGTAATAATTATAGTAAGTTGTGGAATATGCTTTTAACATTGGGTCATACCTATGAAGACCAAAATTTTATATTGCACAGTATGATGTATCTCGTTTCCAAAACAAACGATTTTTTAACTGCAAAAAGGTATGTGGAGAAGGGGATTGCCAGAAACGACCAAAACTATCAAATGTATCTGTACAGACTGGGAGAATTATACCGGATGGTATATAGAGCAAAAAAAACAGATGAAGTTTTTCCAGGGACCAAAGACGAAAATCCCGAAGATATATTTTAAGCCTAAAACTATTGAATTTTCATAAAAACGAGATATACTGTAGAGGTATGACACCCGAACGAACTGAAAATAGCTCGGATTTTTCACAGGCTCCAAAAACGTCGGCAGGGGAAAGAATGGTTTTTAACGGCTCTTTTTACACAGCAGATAATCACATATTTTATGGGAGAAGTATTATAGAGGGTCCTCAAGCTCCCGGCGAACAAAGACACATTGAAGATGTAAAGCCTCCAGTTGCCCCCAAAGCCCCAGCAAATCCTCAAATATAATTTTTTCATGAGTATTGAGCAAAAATGGGCAGCTATGGACAGCTCCGAAAGGCTTATTGCAGAGGGAGTTTGTATGGCCCTTATTGTAAATGTCTATGAAACTGCAGACGAGCAACACGAACCGGTTACTGTTCTTACCGGATTTGCCAACCGGCTGAGATCTCCCGAGCTCGGAATTGACACGGTAAAAGTTGTCCTTAGCGTTGCAAAGCCGCATTTACACTACCAAAAAGCAGAAGTCCCTTATAGACCGCCGGAAGAAGAAGGACTAAGGCAAGAATTGCTTAGACGTATGGATGAATTTTTAAATGCTCCACAGCCGGAAAGAGATGTACTTTTGGCACATTATCAAGCACAATCTGCTTTTCTCCGCGCCACGACCCAATAAACAAATATTGAATTTTTGAGGGAAAAGGAGTAGTTTTAGGATATGAAGATGAATAGAAGTATTGCGATTGGATTGGGAGTAGCGCTGGGGCTTGTCTTTTCCAGATTTACATCTCTTGGATATATAACTTTGATTTTTTGGGGTCTTGCAGGATTGGGAGTAGGATATCGTTCGACATCCAAAAAAGAGGGGATGATAAATGGCGCATTTTACGGATATTTTCTTTCCTTTTTCTTCATGTGGGCAATTTACGGAGGAAAAGATCCCATTATCACAAAAGTCCCCGGCTATATTGTCCTTGGCTTATTCGGTGCCCTTTGTGGTGTGATTCTGGGCTACCTTGGCAACTTGGTAAAAAAGAAATAATCTTAGCCTTTTGTTATAATGCTGGGGTGGAGAATAAGACATGGGCAAAAAGTAGCGTTTGGGTTAACCTGCGTAAGTGGCGCTTCTTCTGTTGATACCATAATTACAAATTCTCCTCCTCCGGTTGTTGCTATAGGAATTCTTGCGGCTGCAGGAGGGACTTCGTTGCTAGCAAGTACAGTAAAGTCGATTGATTTTTTAAGGTCTTTTAGTGGTTGGGATTCTCATACCAAGAAAATAGGCGATAAGATGTCCAACGAAGCTCACCTGTGATAGAATATAGGTAATGAAGAATCATGCTAGTTCGGGAGCACTGTATGGGATGGGAGTTTTAGGTGCTTTAGTATATTTTCTCCAGCACGCAACTACAGTTTGGAGTGGGATAGTGGGAATCTTCGAAGCAATTTTTTGGCCAGCAATGGTAGTCTACAAAGTCCTCCAGCTTTTAAAATTCTAATTCATTTGAATTTTAATTTTAAAAAGAGTATATAATCTCTTCTTGTGGCCACTCCACACGAACAATTATTTCCACAAGACGAAAAAGTTAGGCAAAAAGAAACTGCAGAGCTTGCTGCAATTTCTGCAAATAATAGATTATTTCTTCTTTTTCATACTCCCGATACTCGGAAAAATCCAGAAGCTACTTTAGATGCAAACGAAAAAATGCTTGCAGCGGTACGTGCATATTTTGATTTTACTATTCAAGGGGCAGCCGAAGGGTTACGTGGGGATGGATTGCAGCAATTTGTAAAGGAAAAAATGGTGCGAAATGTTGTTGTTCATCCTTTCGATGCAGAACGAGCCGATATTGAATTTGAAATTATTTCGCAGGGGTATCAGCTAAATAGAAATTTGTGGGATGCGCAATTAGCTCAACGGAGAAGGCTTCGAAGTGATATTTTTATCCACCGCGAAGACATGAATTGGAAGTAAAAGTTTTTAAACGGTAACGTCTTTTTGGGGTTCGTCGGTTGGTTCGGGAGGTAAGAATTCTTCGCCTCTACTGTCTGGTTTTGCGTCGTACTTTAACCACTCTACATACGTGCAACCTGTCGGCTTGCGTTCCTCTTTATCCCAGCCTGCGGTTGAACATTTTTTCATTTTTTTACCATTTGAAGTTGTATACAAAACCAGTTTTGCACCACATTGCGGGCAATCTTCATCAAGCGGCTCGGTTGTGCCATTAATCCATTCAACATAGTCGCAGCCGGTTGCCTTTTTCTCTTTTGGATCCCAACCGCCGGTTGAGCACTTTTTCATCTTTTTGCCAAAGCGGGTAGTTGCAAGAATGAGAGGAAATCCGCATTTTGGGCATTTTTCATCCAACTCTTGCGGAGGAGTTTCAAGCCACTTTACATAGTCACAACCTACATTTTGTCTTGTTTCTGAGTCCCAGCTGCCTTTTGAGCATCTCTGAAGCTGCTTTCCGGTTTTGGTAGTGGTAACGTCTCCTAAGGGAGCGCCGCATTTTGGACAAACTTCTTCTGTCATGACTTTCTATGTTACCTGCTTTTTACAAAGCGTGTCAAGGATTAGTTATGCCAAAATTTTTCCACGAAAAACAAAACCGGGTAACGGCATACCAAGACTATGTAATTGAAAATAAGGAACAAAAATTACAACCCGAAGCTAAAAATAATATCTTTGTATCTTTTCTAATCGATCATCATTAGAAAGCACAAAAAATAATTCCCAAGCAAAAACGGGCAGTAATAAAAGAAAAAATAAAACCTAAACCTTATAAACTATCTTTATTTTTTCTTCATTCCGAGCATCATGTAGCCAACATAGAGACCTGCGAGTCCGATTAAGTCTCCGATTAAACTTGAGAGGCTACCGAGTCCTGCTAAAAGATTTGAGCCGGTAAGACTTTCGTATCCAAGAAGAAGTGCTCCAAGGACAGTAAGCCAATAGGCCAACATTGTGAGTCCGTCTTTTTTCATGTAGTTAATTCACCTCCTTCCTATTGTTTCGTCAGTTGTCTTTCAGAAACAGTGATATATCCACTGTAGAGCTTTTTTTAAAGACTTGTCAATAACCTCTAGTGCGGGATTTGATATAATTTCGAAATGAACTTATCGGTTGGGATTGTGGGGTTGCCAAATGTTGGGAAATCAACGTTGTTCAACGCGCTCTTAAAAAAACAGCAGGCTTTGGTTGCCAATTATCCGTTTGCAACTATAGAACCAAACATTGGAATAGTTCCCGTACCCGATACAAGGCTCCAAAGACTTGCAGAAGTAGTAAGTGCCGAAGGGTTAAAGCCAGGACTTTTGGCAGAAAATTTAAAATTACCCCCGATTGTACCTGCAACCGTAAAATTTGTGGATATTGCAGGCTTGGTTAAGGGTGCAAACGAGGGTGCAGGTCTTGGGAATAAATTCCTCTCACACATTCGCGAAGTAAGTTTAATTGCCCATGTTGTCCGTGTTTTTGAAGATAGCGACATTGTGCGCGAAGGTAGCACCGACCCGGTTGTTGATTATGGAGTTATCGAAACCGAAATGATCCTTTCGGATTTAAGTTCAATTAGCAATATAAAAAATAAGTTGGGAAGGGGAGGGACCGAAATAGAGCGCCAGACAATAGACAAAATTTATGCAAATTTGGATAAAGGAATTCCCATTAGAAATCTTCAATTTAGTCCGGAAGAGCAGGCAGTTTTAAACCAGTTTTTTCTGCTTTCTGCAAAAAAAGAAGTGGTGGTGTTAAATGTTTCGGAGGGGGAGTATGTAGAGCAGAAAATGCTTGAGCTTAGAAAATTATATTCTTCTAGACTTTCTGTTTCCCCAGAATCAATAGTGATAGTTTGTGCAAAAATAGAGCAGGAATTGGCAGAATTAAACGAAATGGAATCGAAAGAATATTTAAATGGATTGGGCGTGAAACAATCGGGACTTGAGCAATTGGTAGAAAAAGCATACCAAACGCTAGGACTCATATCCTTTTTAACCGCAGGGGAAAAAGAAGTGAGGGCATGGACAATTCGTAAAGGTTCAACAGCGGTAGAAGCAGCAGGGGAGATACACACCGATTTTATGAAGAAATTTATAAAGGCCGAGGTTATTTCGTTTGACGATTTTGCAGTAATCGGAGGATGGAAAAAAGCAAGGGAACATGGCGCGACAAGATTGGAAGGAAGAGATTATGTTATGAAGGACGGAGACGTTGTTGAATTTAAAATTGGTAGTTAATGAAAAGATATTTTATTCTTTTCGTACTTTTAGTCTTCTACGCACTTTTTTGGTATCACTATTTCTTTTCTGCTAAATCAAGTAAGTCAACCAGCGAGCCAGTCCAAGTTCCGCCGTCTCCTCAAACAGTATTAGGAGACACCATTGTTCCTTCTGTTTTTCAACTTCCTTCACAATATGAAAAGGCAGACATTACCACAAGACGCCAGGCATTTAATTTAAGCTGCGAGTTTGCTTCGGCGGCTACTGTTATTTACGAGTACACAAGAAACGACCAATTTGCCCCTTCAAACGAAAAAACTTCGGAAGAAATTCTTTTTAAACAGGTTGATGTTTCCCAAAATCCAAATATTGGCATTCGCATGGGAGCTCCCTCAACTTTCTCCCAACTTTTGGATAACATGAACCATTCTTTTGGAGGGACCGATTATTACGGAGTTCATGCGCCTGCATTTATTGATTTATTTGCAAGATACAATTTAGGGACAAAATTAATTCTCCATAATAACGATCTTGTAGATAATCTTAAGAAAGCTTTGTACGGGGGCCATTTGGTTATGACATGGATTCAAATTGGGCACGGGAAAGCAATCGATGCCGATTTATCGTATGGTTTAACTCCGGTAGTTTCGGGCGAACACACAGTTGTTACTTATGGTTACGACCAGGATGCTTTTTTGATAATGGATCCGGCGTCCGGGTCAAAGCGGCGTATTTTGTATAAAGATTTTCTCGACAGCATCGCCCCATTTCCGCTTCCATTTTTGGAAATTGTCCCAAGTCCAACTGATTTAGATAATTTAATTTTGCCGGATTCTTCGATTGGATTGTTAAGAAAAAATCTTAGTATTCAAATCCAAAACGCCAGCGGACAGGTGGGAGAGGGAAGCCAAATGGCTGCTATTTTAAAAGATTTTGGGTATAAAACTGTTGGACTTTCTAGTCTTAATTTTCAGGGTCTCGGTAATGTTGAGATCCAAATTAAGAAATCAAAAGAAGATTATTTATTTTTACTGAAAAAAGATTTGTATGTAAGCGGTTATGTAGTTGCAAGCACGTCTTCACAGCTTTCCGACTCAAATCTTTCCGACGCAATTATAACGGTTGGGGAATAAGGATTATGCGTGGTGACTTCGAATCGAACTACTCCTTTTCCCTAATTTTCCCCGTCTTCTTAGCTCTCTTAGAGTTGCGCGCACTAAATCTAGTGGTTGTTTAACGGTTGCTGCAATATCTTTATCGGTATGGTTAGGTGCCAACTTTTTTACGGTTTCCATAATTTCGGAGATTCTTTGTGGTCTCCAATAGGGAGCTCGGGTAGTTTTTCTTTTTTCGATTTTTCCTTCCTCCTCTGCCTTTTTCCTTAACAGATTATAGTGATAGTCATTTTCTATTCCCAATCTGGATTTTATCTCATCTTTTTTAACCTGGTCCCGGTGAAGTGTTACAAACTCTTCCAGTTTTTCGTATAAGGCCGGTAAATCAACCTTCCGTTGTTCGTTTTCTTTGTAGTTGGTAAAGGCCTGGTCCATAGTATAAATACGTCCGGCTATTTTCTCTCCAGGGAAAAATCCCAAGCTAACAGCCCTTTGTTGGTAATCTGAATAGTCGGTTAGTCTTTTTATCCCAAATTGGTTTACATATGTCTGGATTTTTAGCCCTGCGCGGGAAAGGTAGGTCCTAAGAGTTTGCGGGGTAAATTGTGGAAAAGCCATTCGTAGGTCTTCTTGCGTTAGTACTCCTTTTTCCGGGTTATCATCAAAAAAAAGAGCAACGTTTCTAAGAGGCTCCTCTAATGATTGCATTGCTTGTTCTCCTCTGAGTCGTATATAAAGGCGGATAGCATTTTTCTGTTTTTCGGAAGCAGATGGCTCTTCCAAAGGTCCCCATGGCGTCAATTCTTTATCGAAATCAGGCCACAAAGTCCTGTCTATTGGTTCGGTTGTTAATGTCTTAAGGTTGGATCTGACAGATTGCTGTGGAATTCCTTTAAAGTGTTCGGCTATTTCTTCTGCAAAATCCCCAAAGCCCGGACTAGAAAAATAAGCCCTCATTACAAGAAATCTCACTTTGTCTCTTGTAGATAATTGGACTTGGCTATCAACTATTTCAATTTCGTTTTGGGCGTGAAGAGGAAGTTCTTCCACATCCGGAAAGAGCGCGAGAAAGCCAATTTTATTTTCTTCAACCAGTCTTGCTTCAATGTCCGATCTTTCAATTGCTTCCAGCTGCTCTTGATGTGTTGCTCCGTTTCCGTTTACACGCGATTCCCAGAGTTCTCTTACTTTTTCTTTATTTCCATTTCCATTAAATCCACCAAAGCCATTTGTTCCATCACCTTCTTTAAAAATAGAAATTGGTGCGAATTCACTTCTCATGAAGGCAGATTATAGCAATATTGAGCTGAAATGTCACCCTATAGTTGTAGTTCAAGTTTCTATTTTGTATAATCTTTTTCCTATGGGAGGAAAAGAATTACAACCGCCAATTACCGTTAGCGCCTTAGATGGAAAACCCGTTCGACTCATCGGCCCAAAACAGCAAAAAGTTTTTGGGATTTTGCAAAAAAAACCCGATGCAAGAATTCCGGAGATTATGGATGACTCGGGATTTAAGCGGGGCGAGGTTATGAATGCTCTTGATAGTCTTCGTAACCATAATGTGATACCAAGACCAACGCCACAGGAGGCCAACGCTAAAAGAAAGCAGACAAAAGCAGCAACTCCAAGACCAATGGAACGCGAAGTAGCAAGAGCATATAAACAAGGACGACTTGAGGAAAAAATTGCAAAAGGGGAGTTGTCCAGAAGACAAGCAAACAATGCATTAAAAAGATTGCGAGCTCGGGGAGATTTGCCCCGTCCCTCTAAAGAAGAAACAAGTAAAAAACACAGCGAGGCGAAAGTTAGAAATGCGTACTTTACTGAATATTCAGCAATTTGTAAAACTCTTGGTATGACAAATCCGGAGATAGCACGTGAATTTTTCTGGACTACTTGGTATCACGTTGGAAGAGCAAATAAAAGAGCTGAAAAGAATGGAGTCTTAGAAAAAGTTTCCGAACTTTCCGAGAAAGAAAGAATAATCCGCAAGGAAGAATTGTTAAAAATACTTCAGGATCAGGTTGGGCGAAAACTTATACAATACCTTGTGCCTGGTGATTTAGTATATTACCGAACAGATTTAGAAAGGTCTCATGCATTTTTGGGATCGGAAGAAAGGGAGGGACAGCTCTATGCCAAAGTAGACGGAGGAGACATTGCTATTTTATTCCCTCCTTACCTATTTGCAGAAAGATTTTGTTTGGAAAGTCATTTTAAAGCATAGGGTTGCTTTTAAGCACATCTAATGCTAGTATTAGAAAAATTATGCGGCAATACGAATTAGCTTTGGTATTACAGGGTGATTTATCGGAATCTGCAAAGAAAAAAGCACTGGATTCTATAAAATCATTTGTAAAAGATCTTAAAGTTACAGGTGAAAAGGAAATCGGTAAAAAACAGCTTGCTTACAAAATAAAGCAGAGTAAGGAAGGCGTTTATTTTACCTTCACGCTAGAGGGGGAAACAATTCCTGCTGATTTAGAGCGGAGAATCTTTAATCAAGAAGGAGTGTTGCGTCACTTGTTGCTAAGGACAAAATAAGGTATGGCACGAAGCTTAAATAGGGTTCAGCTAATTGGAAATTTAACAAGGGATCCGGAATTGCGGTATACACCATCTGGTACTGCAGTATGCAGTTTTGGGTTGGCAACAAATAGAAGCTGGACAACAGATACCGGAGAAAAGCGGGAAGAAACAGAATTTCATAAAATTGTTGCATGGAATAAGCTTGCCGAACTATGCAGTCAATTTTTAGTTAAAGGAAGAAAAGTATACGTAGAAGGAAGACTTTCTACCAGAAGTTGGACAACACCCGAGGGACAACAAAGAAGCGCAACAGAAGTAGTAATCGATGATATGATTCTTTTGGATAACAAACGTCCGGAAGAAGGGCATGCGGCTTCGGAATCTGTTTCGCCCGAACCGGCAGCAGCAAAAGTAGAAGAAGAAGTTCAGCCTGCATCCAAAAGTACGAAAGCAAAAAAAGAGGAGAAAACAGAAGAAGTTCAATCTAGTCAGTCAGACGAAGTAGTACCAGACGATATACCATTTTAAAATATGCCAAAAAAGAAAATATCAAGACCAAGAAGAAAATTAAATGTCCCAAAAAAGTGTGCTTTCTGTGAAGAAAAGAAAACACCTTCATATTTGGAAGTAGAAATGCTTCGAAGATTTATTTCGGACCGGGGTAAGATAGCCGGGCGGGCGCGGTCTGGGCTTTGTGCAAGACACCAAAATGATTTGACTACTGCAATAAAGCATGCAAGATATCTTGCATTGCTTTCCTACATCCCTTCCTAGTACTTACAAGCTTCAGACAATTTGGTGTTTGTTGATTTCATAAACTTTCTGATAGAATAGTTCTATTGTGCGAAGATTCCACGTTTTGCTTCTTATTATTATTGCCGGTCTCTTAGGATATTGGGTAGGGGTTAACAAAATAACTTACGACTGGAAAAATTTTCATCCTCATCTAACCGTTGTTAATAAAGAGCCGCCTCCTTCAGAATCTACCGTTGATTTTTCTCTTTTTTGGACTGTTTTAGACAAAATCCAAACAATGTACTATGACAAAACAGTAATAGACCCACAAAAACTCTTAAATGGTGCAATTACCGGTATGGTTGGTAGCCTTGGGGATCCTTACACCGTTTACTTGCCACCGGTGCAAAATACAGGGTTTAAGCAAAGTCTCGCCGGACAGTTTTTTGGTATCGGGGCAGAGTTGGGCATGCGGGACAAACAAATCGTTGTAATTTCTCCGCTGGATGGTATGCCGGCCCAAAAAGCAGGATTAAAAGCAGGGGATGCAATAGTAAAAGTAGATGGGGCATCAACCGATGGATGGACATTGCAACAGGCAGTCGACAAGATCCGTGGGCCAAAAGGGACAACGGTAACCTTAACAGTCCAGCGTAAAGATGAGTCTTCTACAAAAAATGTAGTGATAACAAGAGATACCATTACCGTAAAAAGCGTTGCCGGGTGGGTTAAGAAAGTAAAAGATATAGACGGAATCAAACAAGACACATTCAAAGGAATCCAAGATGAATCGGTTGCCTATATTCGGCTTTCCCAATTTGGCGACAATAGCAACCAGGAATGGCTTGCCTTGGTTAACTCACTTTACCCCCAAATTAAAAGCATGAATGCAAAAGGAGTTATTTTGGATCTGCGGAATAATCCGGGAGGATATTTAACCGACGCAACCTTTATTGCATCTGAATTTTTAGACTCGGGAACTGTTGTTATTGAAGATAAAGGTGATGGCAACCAGACCCCATTCCCAACAGTGAGAAAAGGATTGTTAACCAATACAAAAGTGGTAGTGTTAATTAACAAAGGTTCGGCATCTGCATCCGAAATTGTGTCCGGAGCGCTTCGGGACCACCAGCGCGCAACGTTAGTTGGGGAAACTTCTTTTGGAAAGGGGACAATCCAAGAAGCCGATGATTTAGGAAATGGAGCAGGGATTCATATAACTATTGCGAAGTGGCTTACACCAAATGGAACATGGGTTCATGGGAAAGGATTAACTCCGGATGTTGCGGTCTCCTTAGATCCAAAAGATCAGTCCCACGATACACAGCTTGAAAAAGCAGTAGAAGAACTGGTAAGATAGTCCGGGCTTTTGCCTAACTATGAAAGCCGGGTATTCGGATGTTTTAATTGGTCTCCAATTTGGAGATGAAGGAAAAGCGAAAGTTATAGATATCATAGGAAAAAACTATGATATTATCGCCAGATTTAATGGGGGATCTAATGCAGGCCACACCATTGCAACCTCTCAAGGGAAAATAGCACTTCACCAAATTCCAGCCGGTATTTTTTATCCAAAAACATTGCTCTATATTGGTTCGGGATGTGTAATTAATTTTGAAAAGCTTGTTACAGAAATAGAGTCTGTTGACAACTTTGGAATAAAACTTGGTGGGCGATTATTTATCTCCAGTCAAGCTTCGGTTATTCAACCTCACCATCTTTTAATAGACGAGATAATTGGAAAGGCTATTGGAACTACAAAAAATGGTATTGGACCTGCTTACGCAGACAAAGCGCTTCGAAGCACGGAGAAGGGGATTGTAAATATCCGTTTTGGAGATTTAGCCGATAACGAAGAATTTTTCTTAAAACAGATAAAGAAAAATCTTAAAGATACGGTAGCAGAATATAACCTGAAAAATATAGACGTGCCGTTGGCAATGGAAAATTTTAAGAAAGCATATATAAAGATTAAGCCATACATTCAAAAAGATACATTATTTTTAACCAGACTTGTTGAAAGTGGGAAAAAAGTATTATTCGAAGGCGCGCAATCTTTTATGTTAGATGTTACTAAGGGTGCTGTCCCGTATGTCACTTCCAGTAACACTGCTGCCGGGGCCGCTTATGTTGGGGGAGACCTTTCGCCCCATTTTCATCGCAAAACAATCGGAGTTGGTAAAGCAATAATGTCTCGGGTGGGAAACGGGCCGTTTGTTTCTGAATTTGGAGGGGAGAAATCCGAGGCATATTGTATTGAAGGTGGGGGGAATAAATACGGAAAAGAGGCAGAGCAAAAGTTAAGTGTGGAAGAATTATTGCAATCAGATGACCTATTCGAAATTGGACGAGCTCTTCGTATGCTCGGGGATGAATACGGGGCATCAACCGGCCGCCCAAGACGGGTTGGGATGTTGGATTTAGTCCAGCTTCGGTATGCAGTCAGGTCTAACGGAGTAGATTTGCTTTGGTTGAATAAATGCGATTTGCTTTCTGATTTTTCCCGCACAAAATTAAAAGGAATCCCTTTTGTTTCTCAATATATAGAAGAGGAAAAATCCATAGATTATGTGCCAAGTTCTAATGTTCGCCAGCGCAGAATTAAACGGGAAATAGAATACGAAAAAAACTTTCCTGAGAAAATAAGAAAATTAAGAAATTTTAAAGATTTACCCAAAAATTTACTACACCTGCTTGCTCGGGTAGAGTCAGATACGGGGTGCGAATTATTAGGAATTGGCGTTGGTTCCAAACGCGACGAATATATTCTTAAAAAGTAAATTTTCAGAAACAATTCAGGTTTCCGTTGTATATTTTACAATCAGGAGTATAATCTACCCATGCGAAAAGTAATTGTTCTTGTTGGGATTCTTCTTATTATCATCGGGGTTTCAGATTTAGCAAATAAATACGGGGGGACTGCGCTTCCTTCTTTTCAGAGTTCACCTTTAGGCAGCCAAAATTCCAACCAAAAAGTAAAAATTGTAACCGAGGAATCGGTAGTTGTTGATACGGTTAAAAATTATGGACCATCTGTTGTAACTGTTGCCGAAACCTTGGCAGATACCGGTAACAATTCACCTTTTTTTGATTTTGGTCCGTTTGGAAGTTTTTTCCAAAGTCCACAGGATCAGAATCAAGCGCCCTCGGAGCCACAGAATATTGGGTCCGGATTTGTAGTTTCTTCAGATGGTTTTATTGTAACTAACAAGCATGTGGTATCGGATACATCGGGCACCTACCAAATTGTAACTTCGGATGGGAAAAAATATGATGTGCAAAAAATTTATCGTGACCCTTTAAATGACATTGCAATTTTAAAAATAGACACATCCCAAAATAGTGAGACCTTAAAACCAGTTGTCTTGGGGGATTCTACTAACTTACAAGTTGGACAGTTTGTTATTGCAATCGGTACTGCGTTGGGACAATTTAGTAATACGGTAACGACCGGGGTAATCTCCGGTCTTGGGCGGGGAATTTCGGCAGGTGACCAATTCCAGGGTTATGTAGAGCAGCTAGATAATGTAATCCAAACCGATGCAGCGATTAATCCGGGGAATTCCGGCGGTCCGCTTATTAATTCTTCGGGACAGGTAATTGGAATTAACACAGCAATTGCACAGAATGGGCAAAATATTGGGTTTGCCCTTCCCATAAATGTAGTTAAAGATTCGTTAACTAATTTTAACCAAACCGGGCAGTTTAACAGGCCCTATTTGGGAGTAGCGTATAAGATGATTTCTCAAGACCAGGCTGTTGCAAATGATTTAGTTGCAGGGGCGTATGTGCAGTCGGTTGTTGGGGGAAGTCCTGCGCAACAAGCAGGTATTAAACCACGGGATATTATAACTAAAATAGATGGGCAAAAAATAGCAGCCGATGGGGATTTGGCAAAGTTTGTTGCCTCCAAAAAGATAGGGGACCAGATTACCGTGACCGTATGGAGAAATGGTAAAACCCAAGATATAAAAGTTACCGTGGGTACAGCGCCAAGCCAATAGTTATGGCAGCCGAAAACCCTCAATTCGATTTAGTGCAGGGGATGATTATGAGGAGCGCTTACGAGCAAGTAAAAGCTTCTTTTAATAATCAGGGTCTTCCTGCTCCCGAACCACTTTTTAGATATATACAAGAAACAAGGGATCTCGCTTTTTCACAGTATCAGCGTCAGCCTTCTATAGATGCAGAAAATACATTAGAACGAAGAGAAGACGAGCTTGGGGCTTGCAAGGCATTTTTTGCTGCCATTTGGATAGAGGTAGGACAGAAGGAAACGATCCAACAGCGTTCTAAAAATGTCAGCGATTTACTTTCTTCTTTTTATGAAAACTTTTCAAGACAGGCTGAAGAATTGCAACTAAAACAAATGGCCGACAAACCATTCGAGCACGTACGGGAAGAGTTGGAATTATATCTTCAGACCCACCCGTAAACCTTTGGTATACTGGTTCTACAAAATATGAAAAGGGGAATCGCTACCTTTACTCTTGATACCGGACATTGTCCTCCGTGGCTTTTTAAACGGATGGTAAAGTTGGGTAGGGAAATGACGAGGGTTTTGGTTGCCGAATATGGCCCCGATGAGTTTATAAAGCGGATTGCAGACCCGGTTTGGTTCCAAACTTTAGGGACGGTGCTTGCCTTCGATTGGAATGCATCTGGACTTACTACAATTCTCACTGCTGCGTTAAAAGAAGCGATCCGGTATGAAGAGGAGGATCTTGGTGTTTTTATCTGTGGAGGGAAAGGCAAAACATCGCGGAAAACCCCCGATGAGATTGCAAATTGGGGAGAAAAACTTAATCTACCTTCAAGTTCTGTTAAAAATTTAGTCTATAGTTCTAAAATGTCTGCAAAGGTCGATTCATCGCTTGTGCAGGACGGATACCAAATTTATCACCATGCATTCTTTTTTAGCAAAAATGGCGCGTGGACAGTGGTACAGCAGGGGATGAATACTAAAAATGCAACGGCGCGCCGCTATCATTGGCATTCCCACCAGCCGAAAGATTTTGTAAACGAACCGCATTCGGCAATTTCAGCACAAAAATTAGAAGCACAAATGCTTAATTTGGTTGCACATAGTTCTAATACAACCCGGGATGTTTCAACTCAACTTGTCCAATCCGGTTACGATACGCTTATGAAAGATATCCAATTGCTACGGAAACATTCCGGAGAAGTTTCACGTATGATCGCTTTGCGTTTTGTTCAAAATAACCATGTTACCGATCAGGATGGGGAAGAGCTTGTGCTAGCTCAGTTTGACAGGAAAGAATTTCATCATCATGCGGTCGAGGCAGAAGATTTTTCAAAAAGTAAATATTTGGAAAAGATTTTATCCAAGGTCGTTGAAGTACAACCAAGTTCATACGAAAAATTATTGGCTATTGAAGGAGTCGGACCAAAAACTATGCGAGCACTTTCTTTAGTTTCGGAAGTTATTTATGGCGCGGCGCCTAGCTACGAAGACCCGGCCAGGTATGCGTTTGCCCATGGAGGAAAAGATGGGACGCCTTATTTGGTGGACCGTTCTACTTACGACCAAACAATAAATATTATGCAGCAGGCTGTGCAGAAAATAAAAGTAGAGGCATCGGAAAAAGACAAAGCCCTAAAGAAGTTAGAAGACAAAAAGAAAAATTTTAAAATCGAATATTCTTTTTGATTAGAAGCAAGAATCCGGAATCAAGAATTAGGAATTTTCTTTTTCCAATTCTTCTTTGGTTTCTTTTTCTACCTCGTCCAAGTTTCCATCCATAATTTCAGGTAAGTTGCTCCAGGATTTTCCAATTCTATGATCGGTTAATCTATCTTGGGGGAAGTTATATGTCCTAATTTTTTCAGCGCGCATGCCACGGCCAACCTGGGTGGTTTTTAAAGAGGCAATTTGTTCGGTTTGCTTTTCCATTTCCATTTCCCACAGTTTTGCACGAAGCAATTCCATTGCAGTTTCCCGGTTTTGCCCCTGGAAGCGCTCGCTTCGGCAAACTACCACAATGCCTGTTGGCAAATGTTTTAATCTAACAGCAGTTGAAACTTTATTTACGTTTTGTCCGCCATGTCCGCCAGCACGGAAAGCTTCGAATTCAATGTCGTCCGGATTAATGTGTAAATCTATGTCTTCAAGTTCGGGTAAAATCGAAACTGTAGCTGTGGAGGTATGGACTCTTCCTCTTTTCTCGGTTTTTGGAATCCGCTGGACCCTGTGGACTCCTGCATCGTATTTTAAAGCCCCAAAAACTCCGCGACCCATGATTTTTACCACATAATCATCGACTTGCTCTACTTTAAAACCTCTCAATTGCGCAAAGCGGGTATACATTCTTAGCAACTCTTCTGCCCATAATTTTGCTTCTTCGCCACCTGCTGCACCTTTTAATTCTAATATGGCATCGCGCTCGTCAAGGGATTCGGCAACCTCTTCTTCCGATTGGCCAAAACTTTCTTCTATTATTTTTTTCTGCTCTTCGAGTTGTTTTATTTCTTGCTCAACGAGCTCAGCCATAGAAGGGTCAGAGGAGAGAAGTGCTTTTGCTTCCTCGATTTTATGTTCTAAATCTGCGATTTGGGTAAGTCGGTAATCTTCCATTGAGGATAGCTACTTTGCTGCCAATAGCATATCGCGGAGACTCTTGGGGCCTTCGTCTTTTTTCTTTTTGTCTTCTGCTTTCTTAACTTTTATATTTTGAAAATGGGAAGCAACTTCCTGCTTTTTCTTGAATTTCTCGATTTTACTTGCGGTATCTACAAAACGTTGTTCGCCGGTGTAGAAGGGATGACAGTTGCTGCAAAGTTCCACATGAATTACCTCGGATGTTGATCCTGTAGTAAACTTATTTCCGCACACACAGATAACTTGTGCGTTTTCATAGTATTGTGGATGAATACTTGCTTTCATAGCTTTTGTGAGTATAATTATACCGTATCCGAGGCTTTATTACAAGATATTTATGGCTGTTGCAGCTGAACAATCGCGGGGAGCAATACAAGATAGGGTTCGTCCATTTCTTAAAACTAATCTAACAAACAGGGAAATCGCAGCCAGAATTGGGATTGATGTCGATCAATCTAAAAAGATTGCACAGGCAAAGCAGAGATTAAAAATCGTTCACGGCGAAGAACTGTACGATTCCGAGGAGCAAAAACACGAAATTTGGAGCAGGTCTCATATGGGATTGCCCTCTCCGATGAAGGGAACAACTCCCTCTTTAGACTCCCTTATTCGCATGAGTGCCAGCCATCTGGACAGGGAACCAACCGCGCAGGAGATTATAGGATTTTCACTTCTTGCCTCTGCTAGGCAGGCATATATTTCCACAAAAGAACCAAACCTTGCACAACTTTATGAAGCTCACGGTAGAAAGCTGGGGAAATCAAAAACCAAGAAAAAAGATTTCCTTGAGATGGTATACGGCTTAGCATTGACGAGCAATGTTGGAAAGACTAGGGAAGAAGCGGTGGGCGCAGGCGGTGATCCAGGAGAGTTTTCTGCAAAAAACGTAATTGCTTTTTGGAGGGAAAAAGATCCGGAGGCTTTTGCACGATATAAGGAAGATATCGAATTTGTACAGAATGCAGTTGAAGAAAGGCGACAACAGCTTGCCCAGGCAATGTTCCAAGACAACCAAGGGGCAATTATCGAGCGCGCTTTAAATTCTGACCAGACCGATGTAGAAAAGCTTGTGCAAGGGGCAAGAGAAAGGATTTCAAGGATGAGTTTTCTTTCTCTAAAAAATTTACCGCCGGAGACAATTATTTCAGCAGTAACGGACGAAGCAATAGAGCAAAGGAAGCAAGAAATAAGGGCAGAACATTATGGAAGTTTTTTCGAAGCAAACTCTTCAGTGATGCTTAAAATTGCTCAAACACTGGTTGGCCGTGATAAAGCAGCGGACGTCGTGCAAGAGGCAATGGTAAAAATAATTCAGGGTGGATACGATTTACAAGGTAAAAAAATTTCGTTAAGAAAAATTATTTCGTCTATAGCAATTGATATGTACCGTCATGAACAGGTGGAGCAAAGAAGGGTAGAGGAAGCAGCTGAGTCTAATGATAGCTGGGTTAACGCAGGAAGTAGATATTCTCCATCTACAGAATCGGTAGTTTTCAAACGAATCTCGCATGATTATCTTGTTGAACTTGTCCAAGGAGAAGCTATAATTCTGAAATTAGCAGACGTAGATAGTTATCAAGAACTTGCAGATGCAGAAGGGAAGCCGTTAGGGACTATTAAAGGCGATATTTTTAGAGCCAGAAAAAGATTGAAGGAAAGGCTTAGAGATTCTAAAGCAGACGAAGAAACTATTCTTCTTTATACCGCAAATATCCGGTCTTTCACTAAGCCGGAATTGGCAAGCGTTAAATAGCTTGACGGGGTAGTGTATAATGATTTCTTGTTATGGCGGTAAAAGATATACTACGACCCACAGCCGAACAACTTCGCTCTGATCTCACATCCAGAGCAGATAAAGTATTTTCTGCGCGGGGGATTACTAGTGCAGCAATAGCTTTGGAGATGAATGGAATTCCAACTGCAAAGTCACAGCGGGAAGATGCTTATCTGCGAGTTATTGCTGGTTTTTGGATTCAGAAAAGCACTCCGACAGAAGGAGAAGAAACTACAATCACTCCCGAGGATATCGAAAGCGCCTTTGGTGAATCCTTTGATGTTTCAAGAATTCAAGGATCAATCAAAGATATCCGGGAGAAGCTCGGTCCGAAAGAAGGGAAAAGACTTCCGAATGCTCATTTGTACGACAAAAACGGAATTTGGACACCTGAGCCTTTTGATAGGGAAAATTACAAATCAGACCCTTACCGTTAACGGTTAAGGAGTTGGATCAACTCTTCTTTGGTAACCTCTTTTTGTTCCCTTGTTTTCATATTCCTTAGCGTAACTTTATTTTGTTGGGCCTCTTTTTCTCCAATAATTACCACATAAGGAATTTGTTTTTTATCCGCATATTTCAATTGTTTTTCCATTTTCGCAGCCGGGTCCAGATATAGCTCGCAATTAATATTATTTTCATCACAAAGAGTAACAACTTCTATTGATCTATTTAATAAGTCTTCGCTAAAGATAGTAACCAACATTTTTGTTGAACTTTCAGAATCGGGGAGTAGATTTTTTTCTTCCAAAAGTTCAATGGTCCGGTCAAACCCCAACCCAAAACCAATCGCAGGTTGGTTGTTTCCAAACATGCCAATTAAATTATCGTATCTTCCACCGCTGCAAATGGATCCGGTAGACCCTTCAACAACTGTTTCAAATATTATCCCGGTGTAGTAATCTAACCCTCGTGCAAGAGTCGGTTCGTACTTAACTTTTGAAACATCCTGACCCATTTTTTCAAGATACTTAAGAATTTGTTTTAGATTTTCTGTAATTTGCTTTTCCTGTAACGTTCTCAAAGCAAGTTTTGCATCATCTTCTGCCATCCCTTTTTTTACCATTTCGGAAAGGACGGTACTTTCTCCGACTTTTTCTAATTTGTCGATTGCGGAAACAATTTTCTTATCCAGATTTTCAAAATTTGCCCGGTCATTTATTTTTATTGTTATATCGAGTTTTAAATTTTTATAAATTTCCAAAACCAAACTTAAAATTTCTGCGTCGGCTAGGGGAGAGGTACTTCCTACAATATCTGCATCGCATTGCAAGAATTCGCGGTATCTTCCTTTCTGGGTATTTTCTGCCCGCCAAACATTTTGAATTTGGTAGCGTTTAAAAGGGAATACAAGTTCGTTTCCGTATTGCGCGATAACTCTTGCAAGGGGGACAGTTTGGTCATACCGTAAAGCTACTTTACGCTTGCCATTGTCTTCGAACCGATACATTAATTTATCGCCTTCCTCGCCGTACTTTCCCATTAAGACTTCTTCGTATTCCAAAGCAGGGGTTTCCAAAGGTTCAAACCCAAACTGCTCAAACGTTTTTTTAAGCACAGAAATTACATACTGCCGTTTCCGCTGTTCGCTTGGCAAAAAGTCCCTAAATCCTTTTAATGGTTGCGTTAACATTCTCATATCATACCATTCTCCCTATTTCTCCAGCAAGAATTTTGTCTACTGCTTTAATAAATTTTCTATTTGTGTTTTCATCTCTAACAGAAATTCTAAAAAACCTTTCATCTAATCGAAATGAAAATCCTGCGGCAACAGATACATTATTTTCAATTAAACTTTTAAAGAAAAATGCTCCCTCTTTTCTGCCAGTCGGAATTTTTACCAGAATATTATTTGTTTGTGAGTCAAAAACAATAAAACCGCGCCTTCTTAGCTCGTTTGTGAGCATATTGCGTTGTGAGTCTACGAATTGTTTCGTTTTTTTAAGAAAACTCTTATCTTTTATTACTTCAATAACTGCTTCCTGTGCGAATTTATTAATGGGGAAGGGCTGAATAAATTTTTCAACTGTTTTAATTGTCTTTTTAGGGCCAAGGATAACTCCTAGGCGGAGTCCTGCGAGTCCGAATGCTTTTGAGAACGTTCTTAAAACGATTAAATTATCGTTGCGCTTAATTTTTTGTGCAACTGATTTTCCTGCAAATTCAATTATTGCTTCATCAACAACGACTATTACAGGTGAAACCTTTTTAACAAAATCAAGAATATTTTTTGGAGACAAAAGTTTCCCCGTAGGATTATTTGGATTACAAATAAAAATGATTTTTGTCTTTTTGTTTACTTTTTCAGCCATTTTGTCCAAATCTATTTCAAAGTTTTTTGTCATTTTGGCAAAAATTGGACTTCCGTTATTCAGTTCCACGGAAGTTTCGAATAGCCAAAATGTTACATCGGGAATAACTGCCTCATCACCCTTTTTTAGAAACGATCGACAGACGAGATCGATAAGGTTTTCGGATCCGTTTCCAAAAGCAATATTTTTTTCATTTACCTTAAGTTTTCGAGCTAACACTTTTCTCAGACTATCCGATCGGGGATCAGGATATTTCGAGATGCTACTTATTGTTCGCTGTAACGCACGGGAAGCACGCGGTGAGCATCCAAGTGGATTTTCACTTAAAGAGAGATCTATTTTTAACTTTTTTTCGAATGCGTATAGTTTGTTCATGTTTGCCTTTCAGCCACAAAAAAACCGCCTTAGAGGCGGTCTTAAATCAAAGGAATTAGACCGCCGTTAGGAGGTCCAATAATGTGAAGCAACTGATTTAACACTAGTTTTCATTAATAAATACTGTAACACTATCGGCTCTTTTTGTCAAGTTTTAGCCTTGATTTTCGGGGATTTCCATCGGAGAAGGAAAGGGTGTTGCAACATGTTCGGTCTCCGAAGTCCATACCTCTATGCCATTTACTTGCTGCATTGACAGGTCTACGATTAAGTCAATTTTAGGGCTTTTTGCTGCATCTTCGTCTGTGCGCACAAAATTAATTACCGGAGTGCCGGTTGTATCTACTTCTATCTTCCATTTTTGGTCTTCCGTTTCAAAAGGGAGAGCTTTTTTAGATAAGGCCAGTTTTCTAAGAGTTCTGGGAGAAGGAAGATGCTCGAAAGCAAAGCTTAAGATGATTCCAAGCATAAGGTCCACCCTTCCTTCGGTTTCGGGCAACCGGACACTTCCAACAATACTGGCAAAAACATCGCTTGAGGTATGATTTCTTCCTCGTTCCATATTATAATTCTATCAGGTGTTTTGGAGATTTCGAAAGCAGCTGTACTTTTCCATTTTGAAGAGCCACAACATCTTCAATCCGTACTCCTGCAAATCCTTCCTTGTAAATTCCCGGCTCCAGGGTAAAAACCATGCCTTGTTCTAATATTTCATTATAACGAAGGTAAATAGTTGGTTTTTCATGAACTTCCAATCCGACTCCATGCCCAACACAATGGGGAATAGAAGAATAGCCTTGCTCAACAACATAATCTCTTGCAATATTGTCTACATCAGAAATCTTTACTTTTTCTCCCTTTCCATAGCGTGTTTCTAGCAATTTTAACGCCACAGATTGAGAGGCAAGAGTTACTTCGTACATTTTTTTAAACTCTTTGTTTGCTTTTCCAAAAACAAAAGTCCGAGATACATCGGCGCAATAATTGTTCCATTTGGCTCCAAAATCTAAAAGCACCACATCGTTTTTCCTCAGCTTTATGTCGGATGCCAAATGGTGGGGGACTGAGCTATTTGTTCCAAAACAAACAACTGTCTGAAAAGCCAACTGTCCGCCATTTTCTTCTATAAACTGTTTCATTTCTAAAGCTAATTCTTTTTCCGTTATGCCAAGTTTTATAATTTTTAAGACATGTGCAAAAGTTTTGTCCGAAAGCTCGCATGCTTTTCTTAAGTTTTCTATTTCGACTTTGTCTTTTATTTCTCTTAATCCTTCGAGATCTACTGTTTTTATTTTTACAAATTTGGAGAACAATTTTCCTTCGGAAAAAGTTAGATCGTTTCCCTCCACCCCGAGTATTTTTATATGTTTTTTTGCAACAATTTCGGCAATAGTATCTTTCCGTGATTTGGAAATTCCTAAAACTTTAAAGTTTTTTATTTTGAATTTTACCTCTTCTAAATAGAGAGCGTGAGTTATGAGGTAGTGAGAGTCATTTGTAATAAGGAGGAAGCAGTCTCTGTCTTCCTTAGAAAACCCGGAGTATCCGGTTAAGTAGAGAATGTTTGGGACGGAAGAGATAAGGATTGCGTCGACTTTATTTTTTTTAAGTTGGGCTTTAACTTTCTCCAGGCGATTTTTCATTGTGCTGGCGTTAGGGTAGGGGTCACTTGTTGGGTTTGGGTAATTTCGGGAAGAAGAAAAAGCCTGTTTGCATCCAAAAGAGATTTATCTTTTAAATCAAAATTTCCTTTTGCAAGAATTCTCTCGCCAATGGCAATTTTTGAAAAACCGGATTTTACCATCCCGCCACCTTTGGTAAAGGAATACATTTTTGTACCGGTATCTACGTTAACCTTTGTATCTTTTCCTGACTCGTCATGGATTGTTAGTACAAACAAATTATCGTCTTTTGCGCTAACAGTCCCGTAAAAAGACATTTCAATTGGCTCGGTATCTACAAACCGGGCAAGTATTCTGTCTGATTCTTTATTAAATAATCCTAAAATTCCCAATGTGTCTCCTTTTGAAATGTCTGATATTCCGTAGTTTTTAACATTCGATCCATTTCCCGGAGGAGAAAATTTAGTGAGTTCGTCTACATCTATAAATCTGGTATTCCCATCTAAATCAGAAAGGGTTATTTGGGTATCCGAAACAGCAGTTACGGTCCCAACAACTCCGCGTCTTGCTACAAGTTTCATTTGGGCAACTCTGCTTGCAACCCGCTCTATAAATTGTTGGTCTACCGAAGGTTGCTTTGTTTGGGCATAGGTTTGTCCGGTCCCGTAAAAAAGTATTCCTAACAAAAGAAAAAATAGTGTCTTTTTCATATTAAAAACTTTCGGTTGAGTAGGTAAGTGATCTTCTAAGCGTTTGCATATCTCCATTGGGCAAAATAGTTGTTACTTCCAATACATTTTCTCCGGACCCAATAGTTAATGTTATCGAGAAATCTCCGTTTTGTGCGGGGCTTACCATTTCCGAATCCACGTCGCTTGTTGCAATTACCGTTGCATCCGGGCTTGTTTTGCCTTTTACCACAACTGTTTTTGAATCGACAACATCTTCGTTTGCGGGAGAGTCTATGGTTAAGAATGCATCTGCTTTTGGAGAGGGAGTAGGGGCTTTAATAGAAATAGTGTCGGTTTTATCTTTGGGGATTACTTTTTGGGATTGGTAAAAAAAGAATGCTACACCTGCTACGAAAAGTCCTACGACCATGGCCAGAGCTGAAATTACAATTTTTTCTGCTTTCATTACAAAACAATCTGGTCCCAACTAAACACAAACCAAAAGCGGGATTTTGATGGCTAATGATACGAGAAAAAGATCTACTTGTCAAGAAAATCAGGCTATGTTAGTATGATAATCCGTGCTTGTTTAACAATGGAAATTACAACAGTTTCTCCACAATCAATACGAATCAAAGGTAAACATGTTGCTTTTGTCGCAAATCCTCTGGAGATTAAGTCTAAAACCACCGCAGATGCGGTTTTGCTTTTTAAAAAAGGCAAACCAGACCTTTCTAAAGTAGATGAATATCGTTTGGTAGTAGAAGGGGCCGGGGACTACGAATTTTCCGGAGCAAAAGTAGAAACTTTGCAGAGCGATTCCAATCTTGCTTATTTTATAGAGGTTGATGGGGGAGGACTTTTTGTAACCAGCGCTTCTTTTTTATCTAATAAACCAAAAGGGGTCGAAAGGGAGTGTCCTGCAGTTGTAGTCTATTGCGATGGTGCTTTAGATGGTGGAATTCTTACCGAATTATCTCCGAGAGCTTTAGTTCTTTATGGCCCACAAGCGGCTGAGGTTTTAAAAAGTATTGGGAAAGAAGTAGAAAAAACTTCAAAAGTTGTAATTTCCCCAGAAAAACTTCCTGAAGAAATGCAGGCATATCTTCTTAGCTGATGTCTTTTGTTCTATTGTAAAAAGCTCTTCGGTTTGGTTATATTGTTAGTCCTATGGCAGGGTTAAAAGTTCCTCCTCATAATGAAGATGCAGAGCGAAGCGTATTAGGGTCAATCTTAATCGATAAAGATGCAATTAATACCGTCTCTGGGGTATTAAGTCCTGCTGATTTTTACAACGACTTACATAAGATTCTTTACGATCTTATGTTAGAGCTTTCCCAAGATGGAAAACCAATTGATATTGTAACCTTAACCGCTTTGTGCAGAAAGAAAAAAGCCCACGATAAGATAGACGCAACTTTTATTTCTGATTTGGTAAACGAAGTACCAACTGCTGCAAACATTTTAGAATATGCCCTTTTAATCTCGGAGGCTTCAACCAGGCGCAATCTTATTAAAACCGGAGGGGAATTGGCGGAGTTAGGTTTTTCCGGAGAAGATGTAAAAGTTATTTTAGACAAGGCAGAGTCTTCAATTTTTTCAATTGCAAAGGGGCAAATAAAGAAAGATTTTGTTCCCATAAAAGATGCGCTTGCAGAAAGTTTTGAAAAGATAGACGAATTGTTTAAAAAGGGCGGGGAGTTACGCGGAGTTAAAACTGGATTTCTGGAATTGGATAATGTACTTTCCGGTATGCAGGAATCGAATCTTATTGTCCTGGCTGCACGTCCAGGTCAAGGAAAGACTGCCATGGCAATAAATATTGCCCAGTTTGTGGGAGTTAGAGAAAAAATGCCGGTTGGGATTTTTTCTTTGGAAATGAGCCAGGAAGAGTTGGTAGATAGGCTTTTAATTGGTCAGGCAGATATAGATGCGTGGAAACTAAAAACAAGGCGGCTTTCCGACACTGATTTTGAAAAAATCTCGGAAGCAATGGGGCAACTTGGGGAGGCACAAATTTTTATAGACGATACGCCGGGTGCAACCATTATGGATATACGCACGAAAGCAAGGCGTTTGCAGCTTGAGCACGGGTTAAAAGTTATTATTGTCGATTATTTGCAATTGGTAGATCCGGGGAGAAGATTCGAAAGCCGCGTGCAGGAGGTTTCGGTTGTTTCGCAGGGATTAAAAAATTTGGCAAGAGAGCTGAAAATTCCGGTTATCGCAGTATCCCAACTTTCCCGTGCAGTTGAACATAGAGGAGAGAAGAAGCCACAGCTTGCAGACCTTAGGGAATCCGGAGCAATCGAGCAAGATGCAGACGTGGTTATGTTTTTGTACCGAGATGCGGATGAATTTATGCCAACCATGCCAATGAAATTATTAATTGCGAAACACAGGAATGGTCCAACGGCGGAGATAGACTTACTTTTCCGCGGAGATAGAATTAAATTCTACAATGTCGAAAAAGCTCACGCCGACGCTGCGTAAATTCCGAAGTTTTTTAGTTTTTCCACTAACTTGCAAAGGGGGAGGCCTACAACCGTAAAGAAATCTCCGTCGATCTTTTCTATAAACATTCCGCCTTTTTCTTGGGATGCATATGATCCGGCTTTTCCCATTGGTTCGCCGGTATTTACGTACCATTCTATTTCTTCTTTTGTCATTTTTCTAAAGAAGACAATTGCTTTTTCAAAGCTTGTGAGGATTTTGTTCGAACTTGTATCAATAATGGTAAATGCGGACATAATCTCGTGCTTTGTTCCGCTAAAAAGCGAAAGCATGTATGCTGCATCTTTTTTATCTTTTGGTTTCCCATAAATCTTGTTTTTAAAACAAACTAATGTGTCCGCGCCAATAATAATTGCATCTTTGTACTTTTTTGCAACCGTTTCTGCTTTTTTTAAAGACAAGTGTTCTGCCAATTTTGCCGGAGCCAAGTTCATCTCTAAATCCTCGGGGAAGTTACTTTCAACAACGCTGAACTTAAGTCCGATTTGTTCTAATAACTTTTTTCTCCGTGGGGATGCCGAAGCCAAAATAATTTTTCTCATAAAAAGAGCAGTGTGCCGAGAAAGGGAGTCGAACCCTTATGGCCTTGCGACCAGTAGTTTTTGAGACTACCGCGTATACCATTCCGCCACCTCGGCGCGGGTTCTATTATACCAATTGATCTTGTTTTTGGCCATTGTTGAATCTATTTCCTTCCTCTGATAGAGTAGGAGATATGGGTGAGCAATCTGTTGAATTTCCGCTGAATAAAATATTAAAAGACAGTTCGAAAGTTGGACATTGGTCTGTCGGAGTAACCAAGACCGAGTTTAAAAGTCCTCCTATTCCAGAAAGGGCTCCTGCCGCATGGGTTAAAGAGCCGGTTGTTTCGAAAATAAAACGGACGGTAAAAAATACCGCGGTGCAAGCAGGTTGGAAAGTAAAGCAGCATCTGGGTAAATAATAGTGCTTCGATATCCTCAAGCTAGCCTTGTTTTTGGCTTTGGAAAGGAGTAGAATAATTCGTATGGTTTTTGAGCTAACAGACAATTCTTTGGATAAAATTTCGGCAGATGCGGTTATCACTTTTTCTTTTTCCGACAAGGAAAGCGCATCGTTTCAACTTCTCGACCAATCTTTGGGCGGATACCTTTCTGAAATCACAAAAGAAGAAGATTTTAAGGGAAATGTGGGGGATTGCATAACGGTTTATACCCACAAAAAAATTCTTGCTTCTAAGGTTTATATTCTGGGATTGGGGAAAAAAGAAGAATTCAACCAAAATACTCTTCGAAAAGTCTTGGGAATGTTTTCCCGGTCATTTAAAAAGAAACTTGCTTCGGTAGCACTTTCTCCACTTACTGCTTCCGAATGTTCGATTCATACTCTGGAGCAAGGACATATTATTTCCGAAGCACTTACGTTAGGAAGTTACGGGTTTTACAAATATAAATCAAAGGATCCAAAAGAAAAGGAAAAAAATTTAGAAGACGTAATTGTTGCGCTTGATAAAAAAGACCATTCAGAATTTAACAGGGGAGTAGAGCAAGGCACTCTGTACGCTCAGGCAACAATACTTGCAAGAGACTTGGTAAACGAGCAGTCTGCAGTTGCAACCCCAACTTTTTTAGCACAGCTTGCTCAGGATATTGCCAAAAAAAATAAAGAAGTAAAATGCACGGTTTTTGATGAGAAGCAATCTGAAAAAATGGGTTTCCATGCATTTTTGGGAATCGCGCGAGCTGCAGATACCCCACCACGTTTTGTTGTTTTGGAATATACACCGAATCCAAAATCAAAAAAGAAAGTTGCAATTGTTGGTAAAGCAATTACCTTTGATTCCGGAGGGATTAATGTTAAAACAGGTAATTTTATGAGCGATATGAAAATGGATATGTCCGGTGCCGCAACCGTTTTGGGGATATTTTCTGTTATTACAAAAATAAAACCAAACGTAAATGTTATAGGAGTTTTTGCGGCAACTCCTAATATGATTTCTGGAAAATCTTTAGTCCCCGGAGATGTAGTAAAAGCATACAATGGGAAGACAATAGAAGTTTTGGATACCGATGCAGAAGGGCGGGTTACCTTAGCAGATGCGCTTTCGTATGTGGTAAAAGAAGGGGCAACAGAAATTATTGATTTGGCAACATTAACCGGTGCTTGCATGGTAGCATTGGGGAATTCCATTGCAGGACTTTTTACAAACGACGAAACTTTAAAAGAAAAGTTCTGTGATGCAGCGAAAACCACAGGAGAAAAAGTTTGGGAGCTCCCATTGGAGCAAGATTACAAAGATATGAACAAAAGTGAAGTTGCAGACATTGCTAATATTCCAAATTCACGATACGGCGGAGCAATTACTGCCGGATTATTTTTAGAAGAATTTGTAGATGGTAAACCATGGATCCATTTAGATATTGCAGGTCCTGCTTTTTCTGACAAACCATTCGAATTAGGGCCAAAAGGAGGAACCGGATTTGGAGTTAGGTCCCTTTTAACCTTTCTTGAATCTCTCTAATATATGATTTCTGTAACTGAATTACGCGCCGGTACTGTTTTCGAGGAATCGGGACAGTTGTTTCAAGTGCTTTCCTACGAACATATTAAAATGGGGCGGGGTAGTGCAAACATAAAAGTAAAAGTCCGAAACATTAGGACCGGGTCAACTATTGAAAAAAGTTTTATTAACGGGGCAAAGGTTGTAGATATTCAAATTAACAAAAAACATTTGCAATATTTATATGCAGATTCAGATTTTGTTTATTTTATGGACCCAAAATCATACGAACAAATACAAATTCCTATAAAAATTGTCCCAGAATATAGATTCTTAAAAGAAGGCGAAGAATATGGGGTAAGTTATTTGAATGACGAACCTCTTTCCTTGTTGCTTCCTCCAAAAGTGGACCTAAAAGTTATTGAAACAGGGCCAAACATTAAAGGAAACAGCGCTTCAAATATTTATAAAGATGCAACGCTTGAGAATAATGTTAATACAAAAGTTCCATTGTTTATTAAAATAGGGGACACGGTGCGTATTGACACTCGGTCTGGCGAGTACTCCGAGAAAGTTCAATAAAAATAAAATATACATGAACAACCGTATCATTTCGGTCTTAAGAATTAAGCCGTTTCTCCTCCTCTGGATCGCCGAAGTTCTCTCCCAGGTTGCCATGAACATGACTAATTTCATGCTGATTTTAATAGTGTATGAAATTACCAATTCCAACGCAGCAGTTTCGGGGGTTGTCCTTTCTTTCACTGTCCCGGCAATTTTATTTGGGATTATTGCAGGAGTATATGTTGACCGCTGGAATAAAAAAGGGACGCTATTTCTTACGAATCTGCTCCGTGCATTTATTCTGGTTTTATTTGCCCTTCTAAGGCGGAATATTTTGGTTGCCTATTTGCTTTCTTTTTGTTTTGCAATTGTTACCCAGTTTTTTATTCCGGCAGAAACTCCTATGATCCCTAACCTAGTCCCCGAAGAACATCTGTTTACCGCAAATGCGCTTTTTGGCATGGGAGTGTATGGGTCTATTTTTATAGCATATGCGCTTTCCAGCCCTTTCCTTATTTTCTTTGGACATAAGAATGCTTTTTTTGCACTGGCAATTGTTTTTCTTATCTCGTCAATTTTTATTAGCATGATCCGGATCAAAAGCGGGAAGGGGAGAGCCGTTGTAAAAGCAAAAGAACTTTCAATTTCAGACGAAGTAAAAGTAATTTACCATCTTATTAGAAAAACAAAAACTATTTCCCATTCTGTTTTTTTACTTATTCTTTCCCAGATTCTTGTGTTAATACTGGCAGTTATTGGTCCCGGGTATGCCCAGCATATTTTAAGAATTCATGTAGATGATTTTCCTCTTATTTTTGTAACGCCTGCCACATTAGGAATGGTTGCCGGAGCATTAATTATTGGAAATTATTTCCATAATGCATCACGGAGTAAAATGGCAACTCTTGGGGTATTCTTGGCTGGGGTAACACTTATCTTATTTCCTTATGGCTCGCGCGTTGCATCAAGAGGATTTGTGCATACTTTGAATGCATTTTTGCCCCATATTCTTACCATAAACATTTTGCACATAGTTATTCTTCTTGCTTTTATATTTGGTTTTGCGAATTCTTTAATGTTTGTACCTTCAAATACTGTCTTACAAGAAGAAACATCCGATAATCTTCGCGGAAAAGTATACGGTGCAATGAATGCTTTGGTTGGGCTTTCATCTTTGTTTCCAATTATTCTGGTTGGAAGCCTTGCAGATACATTTGGGATAGGAAAAGTATTAACATGGATAGGAATTACTTTGCTTTTGATATGGCTTGTCAGGGTAGTATTTAGACACTAGTATGCAATATCTTTTAACAGCAGAACTTTTAGTTTATCTTTTTGCATATCTATTTTGTTTGTTTGTTCTTTCAAAAGAAGATTTTGTATTATTTAGAAAAAATATTTCTTTAGAGCGGGTTTTTAATTTGGCTCTTTTGTCCAGTTTGGTTGGACTATTATTTGCAAGAATATTTTATGTAGTTTTTAATTTTGCCCATGGATTTTTAAATCCTTTGGTCTTTTTCTTATTCCCTTATTTTCCGGGGCTCTCTATTCCGGCCGGAGTTTTGGCGGGGGCGTTGTTTGTGATTTTGTTTACCAACAAATCGAAACTTCCTACACAGCGGTTATTCGATTTTTTAAGCCTTTCATTTTTAGCTTCTTTTTTAATCCGACTTTTAATTTCGATGGTAATTTCAAAACTATTCGTAACGTATATTTTTCTTATCTTATTATTTGTAGTTATCTTCTCGTTACTGATTTATTTTTTCATTCGGGCAAAACTTTTGGATGCAAGTATTGGATATTTATCTCTTATTACTTTTTCAGTGTTCTACTACATAATCCAGCTCACCAGGCATAGCGCTTTTCTTTCCGAAGATATTCTTCTTTTGGGAATATTTTTATTCTCGCTCTATACGATTTTTAAGCAGGAAAAACTATGGATGAAAATTAAGAAGAGTTTCTTAAAGAAATAGAGCCATTGGGATGAGATCCGTTTTGGAAAGAGTATCTTCTTTTTAGAATCCCAAAATGCTCAACCAGAGCATTCCGCATGTTTTCCCGAGACTCCAATGGAATTGATTCATCACGAAGCACTTGCTCTATCTGCGCCAGAGTGAGTTGTATTTCATCATTTACCGGCTCCTGCTCTATCTGTGCCGGTTGAACCTTTTCCTCTTCAATGGCTTCTGTTTCGGATGGTATTCCATATTCGAAGAGAGTAATTTTTTTCTCTTTTGCTCTTGCTATTGCTTTTCCTACCGCTCTTTTCTCCTCGTTTTCCGGCCTAAGAAGCTCCATAAGTTCTACCTGTAACCCCTCGATAGAAGTCGGAACAAATGCTGTTTCTGGTGTTCTCACCACATCTCCCGTGGAAAATTGCGGAAACTTATGTGTCAATGCAAGCGTTTTTTCGTTTTGAGTCCAATGTCCCCGCATTTTTACAATACTAAAGGCTTCAGGCTCAAGAAATGTCCGTCTTAAAATAAGTGTAGTAGGGTATTGGGGATCTTCAAGCATTACCAAAAGCAAATCAATGGGGTTTGCGTCTCCTTCGCGTCCATGCCTCTTTGCAAATGCTTCGACTCTTTCCAAAAGATCCTTCACCCGGCTTTCGGGGTCAAAAAGGAGTGGTCTTTTCTTTTCAATCTCATTTTTGGCGGGTTGGGAGGTCTCTTCTTTGCTTGGCTCTTCTGCTACCTTTTTTTGTTTCCGAAAGTTTTTAAAAAGGTCTTTGTGTTTCTGGGGAAGCTGTGAATTAATAGCTTCTTCTCGTTGCCTTCTTGCTTCTTCGTCCTGTTGCTCTCTCCTTCTTCTATCTTGCTCTTCGCCTCTTTGGAATTCTTCAAAACTTACAAACTGCTCATCTTTTGCGCCCCATTCATTGTGGTGATCTACATGGTAACGAATTCTTCCAAGTGTTATTCCATGTCTATCCAGGGCCGCAGATGCACTTCCTTCCCGCAAAATCGCAAGCAAAAGATGCATTTCTGTTATCGGTTGTCCCCGGGATTCAAGGATCGCTAACATCTGTATTTCCTTAATCTGCGGGGATTGTGGCCCCTTTAGTTCTACTGTCCTTATTTCTCTTTCCAGCATAACGGATATTATACATCAGCCTGTCAACGCAAGCTTATCTATGATATCATGCGTACATGGAGCCTAAAATTTTATTTGAAGATGAGTCGATTCTAGTTTTAGACAAGCCTGCCGGAATTACTGTTAACCGTTCGGAAACAACTGTAGGAGTAGAGACAGTACAGGATTGGTTAGAAAAAGAAGGGAAAATTTCTTTGCAAGGGATTTCAAAGGATTCTGATTTTTATAAGCGCACGGGGATTGTCCATCGTATTGATAAAGAGACATCGGGAATTTTGCTGGTGGCAAAAGATGAAGCCTCATTTGCAGAGCTTCAGCGGCAGTTCAAAGACCGGACCGTTAAGAAAACCTACACGGCGCTTGCCCATGGAGAAATAAAAGTTCCAACGGGAGAAATTAATGTACCGGTTGGGCGGCTGCCGTGGAATAGAAAACAATTTGGAATCATAGCAGGAGGAAGAGAATCGGTCACGAAGTATACAGTATTGGGCATTAAGTATTTAGTATCGGAGGGAAAAAGGGAACCATTAACGTTGGTTCAACTCTCCCCGGAAACAGGGCGTACCCATCAAATAAGAGTTCACCTAAAATATTTTGGCCATCCTATTTTTGCTGATTTTCTCTATGGCGGAAGAAAGGTATCGCGGGAAGATAGAAAACTTTTAAACAGAGTTTTTCTGCATGCGGCAAAAATTACATTCCAACATCCCAAAACAGGGGAGAGTGTTAGCTTCGAAAGCCCTTTACCTGCCGAACTTTCCGGATTCCTAAATGCCCTTGAATAAAATCTAATAAATTTGCTACCATTATATGTGGAGGTGAAAATGTATGGGAAGTTTTGGCGGATATTATAAAGGCGACAAGAAAAAACAAAAAAAGGGAAAGGAGAAGTCATCGTTTTCGACTGCTCCCACTCTCACTCTGCCCGAGTTAATTTCTAAAAAGAAAAAAGCTGAGTGGTAGTGCCTCTATGATTCGGAGAAAACGTGTAAAAAAAGATTCGCTCCTTTTGGCTTCGCTTTTCGTAAGTTTTTTATTCGTACTGTTTGTAGTTTCGATTCTCTTAAAAGTGGGGACACTGGTAAAAGATAGTAGGTTTGATTCGATTCATCGTTTTAATCTTGTGTTATCTTCAAAAGATAAGCAGGTAACAAAAGACAAGCAGGCTGTGGTTATATCTTTTTCTCCTGCGACTGTCTCTATGTCCGAGCTTAAAATAGCGCAGGGCATTCCCTACACCTATGTGGGAAGATTTCTGGAAATTCCTATCGATGGGTTTGTATTGGAAAACAGCACAGAAGATTTTAGCTCTGAAAACATTGCAGACCTTACAAAAAGTTTTGTGACCCGCTATCGTAATCTTTCGACAAATCTAACATTTGTAGATATGGTCCGTTTGTGGTGGTTTAGCAAATTTATTTCTTTTCACGATATAACAACAGCCACCTTTGTCGCCGATCCGCAGGTATCTTTAGATTTAGCAGCAGATAATATTTCTTCACAGCTTTTTGGCGATGATGCAATAATAAAAGACAAGGAAAGCATTTCTATTCGCAATGCTTCGGACCTTGTGGGTTTTGGAAACAGGCTGGCCCGGCTTATTTCCAACATTGGAGGAAATGTAGTTTCGGTTGAAACCGCAGATTCTGAAGCCGAGAAAACACAGATAGTGTATAGTGGCAGTAAGTCGTTTACGGTTAAAAAGCTAGAGAAGTTACTTTCTGTTTCAGCCCAGCAGACCAAAGTAAATTCTATTGCAGATATTACGATAACGTTAGGGAAAGATAGGCTTTCTAGTCCGCCTTTTTAAGTATGTTTATAAAAATTGTTTTAGGCTTAGTAGTGGTCTCAATTATAAGTAGTCTTATTTCGCTTTGGTCGGTACAGCGAAAAAGTAAATTAGAAAAAAAAGCAAAGGAGGAATTATTTCAAAGCAAGGTGCTATTCCAAAAAGGGGAGGGGATTTCTCACTCGGATTCTTCTTCAGGTTCTTCTTCTAAATCCGATTTATAATTTTTTGGGCTAAGAGACACTTTTGTTTTTTCTCCAAATATAAATGAAGGTTGGTTTTTAAACCTGTTTGACCGTTTTACCTCTTTGATAAAAATAGTTACCCTGTTTCTATCAATCGTTTTAATGTATGCTTCGTAGCCATTTCCACCATTAATAAATTTAATCAGGCGCTTCCCAATGTCGTCGGGCAACATACCTATGAATTTTCCTTTTGGGTCCAAGACAAAAATCTTTAGCCTTTTAACGGTAAGGGTTAAGAGTTCTCCGGTTAAAAGATGGGAAGTAACTTTTGCGTCTGCAATGTTAATTAAATCTACAACTTTGGTTTTTCCGGTTTCTTCTAAAAATAAGCTGTCCCGGTTTGCAGTAAGATGAGAAGCCCCGGTATATTCGTTTGCCCCAAGTCCCTTCAGTTTTTTTAAATTCTTTAAGGCAATCGGGTTTTGGCTGTCTAAATCCAAAACTTTTTGATAATTTAATTTTGCTTGTCTTACTTTTCCAATAATAACTTGGGCAAATGCAAGGCGGTTAAGTGTTTCTACATCGTTTGGGTCTTCTTTTAAGAGCTGTTGGTTAATTTCTACAGCCTTAATCCAGTCACCAACAAGAGCTGTTTCGATTGCTTGGGTTTTTGATGCTTTTGGAGATGTCATGTAGTCAAAAATACCCTTGAAGAATTCTAAGATTCTACAGCATATTATTTGCAAAAGTCAATAGATAAACTATATAATTAGCACTTATGAGTGGACATTCAAAGTGGGCACAAATCAAACGGCAAAAAGGGGTTGCCGATGTAAAAAGGGGAATGGCATTTACCAAACTCGCTAATGCAATTACCATTGCAGTGAGACAAAGTGGGGGAGTTGGGGATCCAAACCAGAATTTCAAACTACGCCTTTTAATGGATAAGGCCCGGGAAGCCAATATGCCCAAGCAAAACATGGAGCGGGCAATCGAAAGGGGAAAGGGCAAGGGTGGGGCAGGGGAAGAGCTTAAAGAGGCGGTTTACGAGGGATTTGGGCCATTGGGAACAGCCTTCATAGCAGAAGCAGCAACCGATAATACACTTCGGACAACTTCGGAGGTAAAACAAATAGTCGAACGCAACGGGGGGACAATGGGTAATCCCGGTTCGGTTTCATACCTTTTCGAGTCAAAGGGGCTTATTACCGTAAAAAAAGGAGATAAATCGGTAGATGATATTTTTTTACAAGCCGCAGATTCGGGGGCAGAAGATATAGAGGAAGCAGGGGAGGAAGTGCTGGTATATACGCAACCGGCTCAACTTGCAAAAGTAAAAGATGCCCTTGTTTCGCAGGGGATAGAGGTTTTGGAATTCGAACTTACCAGAAAGCCACTTACAACCGTTACTATTTCTACAAAAGACGATGCTATGAAAGTAGTAAACTTCATGCAAAAGCTTGAGGATTTGGACGATATCCAAAAAGTGTATTCTAATTTTGATATTCCGGAAGCTCTACTGTAATGAATTGGTTTCAATCTGTTTTCTTTAATTTTGGAGTAAAAAGGAAAAAGCGGAAAAAAATTAACATAGATCTCACCAAGAGACAGCGGTTTGTGATATCTGTTGTTATTCTTTGTTTGCTTTTATTTGTCTCCGAAAGTCTGTTTGTAAAATCCGGATTTTTTGTAGCATTTGGCCTTTCTATCCTAACCGACCTGCTTTTATATTGGGCAAATTATCAGGATATCCGTACTAACCTTACCCGGCCGCTTTTTATACTGCCGTTTTTGTTTAGTCTTGCGTTTGCTTTGTTTTATTTTTTAATTCCTGCAAGATTTTTAACCAGAATTCTTCTGACCGGCCTATACGGAGTAGGGTTGTACTCGATGTTTCTTTCCCAAAACATTTTTACCGTGGCATCTATCCGTACTATCCAACTTTTAAGTAGTGCCAAGACTGTTTCTTTCTTTATAACAGTAGTTTGCTACCTTTTTCTCTCTACCGTTGTGCTTTCGTTGCACGCATCAGTTTTTCTTATCGCAATTCTTGTATTCCTGTTTACGTTTCTTCTCACTACCCATTCCCTTTGGACTTATACCTTGGATACCGCACTATTTTCGCATTGGCAATGGGCGCTTGGGATTTCTTTATGTCTTTTCGAAATAGCCTTTGTTATTTGGTTTTGGCCAAGTAATCCAAAATTAATCGCGATTTTTCTTACCGGCTTTTTCTACGCAATGATAGGCCTTTCGCACATGTGGATAGATAAAAGGCTATTTAAGGGGGTATTGTGGGAGTATATCTGGCTTATGGCAATTGTCTTTTTTACGCTTCTTTTATTTACCCCGTGGGCCTCTTAATTGAATTAAATTAGCTTCGATAAAAATTTTTTTCCGCTGTTTGGTGGGAGAGTGGGGAAGGGGTAGAGGGTTAAGTCAAAAATGTAAGAAATAGTCCTATAGCATAGGTGATATAGTTTGATATAGTTAATAAATTATAGGACTAAAGTTTGAGGCTAAATGTGGAAAACTTCCTATTTTCACGGACTTTTGCGACTATTTTCACAGCCTGGGAGCTATGCTCCCTCAAATGCAAGCAAGGTAAGAATTACTCATCTAGCAGCAGACGTGTTTGCTTTTGTTTATGGGAGGCCTAAGGCATGTGCTCCTCTAGGGCTGCAGGTACCAAGTTCCGTTGAAAAAAATACGAAAGGGCTTATCAGATTGGGTACAAAAAGTGCTAACTAATCCGTACACTTTCGAGGCTAAAATCGTAAGTTTAGATTGATTTGGCGGCCTAAACTACACTCTGCTTACGATGTGCTATTCTGTTACATTTCGAGGCTAAAATTCATCGATTAGCTTGATTTTAGGCTCCAAACTGCACTATACGACGCCTTGCCCCGGGGAGAGGGCTTCCTTTTCGGGAATTTAAGTAACAAATATAAACGAGAGTTACCATATTGCTTCTTATATTCCCGGAGAAGTGTACGACTATATGTCTCCCTTCTTTATTGTGCAATTATAATTACCTAGGACCTGTTTTATAAAATTCCGACGTTAAAAGACCCCGGAGAAGGAAATCTAATAACGTCGTACAATAATACTTTTACGACGCTAGGCAGGCTCAAAGGCTTAGGGGAGAAGTCTCTTTTTCTATCGCCTTTTGTCTTTGAATAACAAATAATTATGTATCACTTCTCTATTTTTTGCTCTATTTTCCCTAAAATCCCCACTTTCCAAAAACCTCGCCTGTCCCCCACTATAGGGCTAAAATAAGAAAAATTTGTGAGTAATTTGAGGCTAAATAGCCACTATCTCGAGGCTAAGAGTGAGGATTTTGAAGCTATTTTACCACGGTTACCTGAGAAGCAGAAACATAAATTCGTGGTTCGGGATCCATGAGTCTATTACCATCATAAAAAGCTGGATAACTTTTGCCTGAGGTATCCGGAGCTGTCATTAATTCAAACCAAATACCGCCATTTTCCTTTTTGCCATTAAATTCAACCTGTTGACTTCCTAGGGTTCCTTTAGGGAGACTTGATTCAATTGGAGCAGGATATGCATTTCCAAAAACTTTTGCTGCATAAATCGCTTTAATTTCATTGGGTTTGAAAGCGTCTGGAGATTTGCCGGCAGCATCATGAATCCACGGTTTGTCGCGAAAAGTGATGACTTCAGAACCCTGTACGGGAACAAATTTAACCTTCTCGAGTACAGGTTCGTCCCTAAATTCTATATTTCCGTCCGGTTTGATTTCGATAAAACGACCAAACGCCGGATGGACTTCTTGCATCAGTTGGTCTGCGGCCTCAGCGCCGCTAGAATGAATGGCGTTTCCAAATCCTCGGGCGCCTTTACCGGCATCCCGGGCAAATGAAGATAATTTTTTGCCAACATCGTTTGCCATGTATTGGATTCCTTGTCCGGCTTCTTGGGCTTTTCCTGTTTTGGCAGCAGCGACGGCGCCGCCAACCAAAGCCCATGCTCCTAGCCCTGCGATTCCTCTTAAGGCTTGCCTTCTGGTTGCTTGTCTGTGAAGAGGAGAAATCTCCGGTTTTTTGGATTTTGCAGGGGTCAGATCTTTGGGATTTTGTCCGGTTACTTCGGCCATTTTAGATTATTAGGGCGTTCCAGTCGGCTGCGAAACGCTCTAATCCAGTATCTGTCAGTTCGTGTTGTATGTCAAGTTTGTTGGTTTCCAAAGCTGCAATGAATTGCTCAAGTGAACTTATTTTTTTCAGCTCATCAGATGGTTCCCATTTTTCTATTTCTTTGAGATTTTTTGAGTATTCAAAAGGGTCGATAGTATCCTTTTCTTCGTCGGACATTTCAAGCCAACTTCTCATAACTTTTGCCGGGATCGTTGCAATGTCAGATTGTGCCAGTATGCCTCTTTTTATATGTTCGGCACTTCTAACTGAGGACTCAAGCATCCACATATCGAAATCAAAGCTATTTTTTATTTCCATTCCGTATTCAACCAGCTGCATGCCATCAAGCCCTTTGTCGTCGAGTCTTCCTACAAATGGTGAAATAAACGGAGGAAATGGGGCATCTTTGGGGTTGTAGAGTTGTTGGATTAGTTTTTCGTGCAGGCAAATGGCAAAAATTTGCTGTTGAGAAAATACCAATGTGTTATTTATAGGAACGCCTTGTTTTCGAAGCTCTGTCCGGGCTTTTAGGCCTTCAAGGTTTGTTGGAAGTTTTACTACCACCCGGTTATTCCATTTGGAAATTTCCATTCCTTGCTCTATCATCTGTTCTGCAGGAGTAGATTTATCAGCGTACACTTCTGCAGAAACTGCGCCTTCGACAAGATGTAAAATTTCCAGAACAATTTGTTTTTGCAGCTCGTACGCTTCTTTCTGAGAAACCTTTTTACCCGAAAGCTTCTTTGCGATAAGGCTGGGATTGGTTGTAGAGCCCCACAGTTGGTTTTTGTTTAGATTGGCAAGCTCACTTAGCTCTTTATATTCCTGTGGGTCGCCGCTATCCAAAAGAAACTTCATACCCTTTAAGTATAAAACTTTAGCTCAATAAATCAAGTTCAACAAAATACTTGACGTCGCAAAACGGAAATGCAATACTGATTATAGTTTGCAAAAAATGAAAAAGGCGCTGCCCGAATTAATAGACGAATTCCTCGAGTATTTAGAAATCGAAAAAAACTGCTCCAAACTTACTATCCGCGATTACCGCCATTATCTTGCAGTTTTTAACGAATGGATGTTGGCTAATCTTCCCAACAAATCTGTAGAAGATTTAGACTTATCAATTATTAGAAAATACCGTGTCCATCTTGCAAATAAAGTCGACAAGCGCGAAATGACATTAAAACGGGTTACTCAAAATTATTATGTAATTGCGCTTAGATCCTTCCTTCGATACTTAATTAAAAACGATATTAAAACACTCGAGCCTTCTAAAATAGACCTACCAAAAACAGAATCCAGGTCCCTAAAATTCTTAGAAAGAGAGCAAGTTGACCGGTTGGTTACTTCGGTTGACACCTCTAAAGAAGAAGGGATTCGGGACCGCGCAATATTGGAGTTGCTCTTCTCTACCGGTCTTCGTGTTTCCGAATTAGTAGGGTTAAACCGGGAAAAAATTAATTTAGAGCGACGGGAATTTGGAGTTATTGGAAAAGGTGGAAAGAGCCGTCTTGTCTTTGTTTCTGACAGGGCTGTTGAGTGGGTTGGGAATTATATAAAGGCCCGCCAGGATGTATACCGTCCCTTATTTATCCGGTACTCAGGGAGGGTAATCGAGGATAGTTATGGAGACAAAATGAGGCTAACAGCCAGAAGTGTCGAGAGAATGGTAAAAAAATATGTTCGATTAGCTCGAATTCCTGTTGATGCGACTGTCCATACCCTTCGGCATTCTTTTGCTACCGACCTGTTGACCAATGGGGCAGATTTGCGGAGTGTCCAAGAAATGCTAGGACACAAAAATATTGCTACAACCCAGATTTATACCCATATTACTAACAAACAACTGCGTGAAGTTCACGAAGCTTTCCATTCCGGCAATAAATGAAAAAACGTTTTAACAAAAAAAGAGTGACTCTTTGGAAAAAGTATAAAAAATTCCAGCTGCACCATAAAATATTTTTTTCTTTGGTTGCCCTTTTTGGTGCGGTTTTAGTGTGGAGAGGAATTTGGTATTCTTTCGAGTCGGTCCCCTTTTTGGAGTCCCCTATTTCTCAAATTGTCATTGGATTTATTCTTGTTGCAATCTCCGGTGCATTCTTTAAACTACTTTAATCTGTTCTGTTTGACATTCTATTTTAGAATGGTACAATCCCGTCATGCTTTCTTTGCGCGAGCGCTTTTCTCGCCATCCAAAAAAAGAAAAACCTCTTGTCCGGTCTTCTTTTAAGCTAAAAAATCCCCAAGGAGAAGAGATTCCTCTTTTTGTTGGCCAGGCCATTTTGGTTTCTTCAAGAAACTTTAAATATATTCTTGGAGTTGGCTCAAATAGCAGCGAGGTTGTATTTTTAAGGCCCGAGTCAGATAGTCGGCTGGATATACTAATAGAAAAGAGAGATTCTGAAGGGGTAAAACAGGGTTTTTCCACTTCTAATTATCATGTAAAAAATGGACAGGGGTGGTTCCAAAGAGATTTTATTCCAGAAGACGAGAAGCCTGCGGATGCACATGTTCCTGATGTTCTTGCCCAAATATTTTCGTCGGATGAATCAGGGACAGAAATAAATATTGCAGGATATCGTCTTTCCCTAAATGGTCACAGTGTTTCGTAGGAAAGGGTAACCGAAACTGTTACGGTATTTTCTCCCGGGTTTAGTTCGGTCTTAGTGTTATCTGCAGAAGGAGCTGCTTGAGCTTGGAATCGGATCGGCTGTGGATTACCCGACTCTTGTACGTCTACAATTCTTCCCAAGCGAATTCCGGCAGCATTTGCCAAACTTTCTGCTTTATCTTTTGCCTGTTTTACTGCGTCGATTCTAGCTTGCTGTTCCAAATTTTTTTGAGTGGCATCGTCCAAAACAAAATTTACTCCGCCAACCAGATTTGCGCCGTCTTTTGTTGCAATATCTACTACTTGGTTTGCTTTTTCAATGGGTTTTACCTTAAGTTCAACCTGCTCTTGTACCGTGTATCCATTTACTGTTTGACCAACCAAATAATTTGGTGACACTGAATAATTGGTAGTCTTAATATCTTTTTGTTGGATTCCAAGATTTGTAAGATCTCTTACAATTTGGTTCACAACCGAGTTCGCAGAATTCTGTGCGTCTGCCACCGTTGGCGCTTGTTTGGTAATACCAAAGCTAATATCTGCAGTATCCGGAACTGCGGTCGCGCTCCCCTGCCCCGTTGCACTAAATAACGTATTTTTAGTCGTTTGGATGCTATTCACCGAAAACGGGACGGGACCTGCAAATTTGGTGTAAAGAAACAAACAAATAAAGAAGAAAAGAATGGTACTTGTTAGGTCTGTTACCCGGTTCACCTTTTTATCGTAGTTTAACCACTAAAACTTGTCAACCTAGACTACTAAATCCATGTGAACTTCATTTGCAAACCCTTTTTTTATTTTCTGAGAAACTACGTGTTTGGCGTAAGAAAAAATTTCCGAAGGTCCTGCAACCGGGACATTTTCTACTTTGGTTGAATTATCAATTGTATCTTCAATAGTTTTGGCAAGTGTTGCCACCAATTGAGGATCTCTTGTTTTCAACGCTGCTTCTTGGGTTGAAAGTGTTGGGCCCTTTACAGAAAAATTATCAGAGCCAACGATTGCGTAACGTCCATCGGCGACAATACATTTTAGGTGGAGGGTTTTATTATGAAAATACACATTTACTTTTCTATCGTAACCGCGAAGACGCATAAATACTTCAGACATTCTAAATGTCATCGCTTCAAAATGCTCGGTTGCGGGCATGAGTATTTGAGTCACATTATCAATCTTAACTCCCTCCCCCGCTTTTCTTTCTAATGCTTTTTGTACTCTTCCATCGGTAAGAATTGGAGAACTTATCAGAATATTGTGTTGCGCTGCGTTAATCAGTTCTACGGCGTCGTCAATTATTATATCTGTAAAAGGTTTTCCGGCAGAAACTAACAGCTCGGTATCTGTATCAAGCGCAACTCTGCGGTCTTTGGTTGGTTTGTGAGAATCTATTTCGGTAAATATTTTTCCAATTTCTTCGACTGCTTTTGGATTTTTGGTTTCTACCATTACATCGGTTGCTTCAAAGCACGTATCAAAAAAATTAACGCCCCCAATCCAAACAACAGAATCTTCTGGGTGGTCCTTATATACAACCCCTGCAACTTTTATATGGTTTTTTCCAAAAATTGAAACCATTTTTAACATTGCATTTTTTGGGATGTTGGTAAAAACCGTGTCAATTCCCCGACTTGGCATTTGGGCAAAAAAAGCATTCTGCGCTTGTAATTTGGCAATCGCAGCATCGCGTTTTGGACCGGGAAGTTTTAACAGGTCAAAATAACTTTCGCCGGATTGCTTGGATAAAACATCGGTATGATATTCTGCTTTTGCGCCTTGGTTGTGGGCCTGTTCCATTGCGGAAACCATTTCGGCAAACGGATCGCAAAAGGCAGACCGCATTGATTGGGCAAATACAAAGTCGCCTTCTCCGGCTTTTCGTGCGGCATTGGAGAATGAATCTACAAATTCAAACGGATTCCGTGCGATATAAAGATTTCTTTCGCCTCTTTGCTCATCGCTACGGGGAGGAAGTGTTTCGACAGCCATAAGGAGGAATTATAACACTTTTTACTGTCACTGAAAGGGCTGATTATTTGATAAGATCTGCGAGTATTTTCTTGAGTTTTTCTATGCTATCTTCTTGGTAAATCGAGCAGGTTAAAACTTTTTTTCCCATTTTTTCAAAACCCTTTTTTCCTAGTTCAAGCTTATTTTTATCGGCAAGATCTGCTTTGGTTAATAAAATTAACTCGGGTTTTTCCAAAAGAAGCTTACTATATTCTTTAAACTCATTCCGTACGGTTTCGTATGCTTGGGTAGGATTTTCTTCGGTTGAGTCAATACAATGCACCAAAATTTTTGTCTTTTCTATATGCTGCAAAAATTGTATCCCCAAGCCTTTTCCTTTTGACGCACCCTCTATAAGGCCTGGAATGTCTGCAATTGCCAAATCTTTAAGCATTCCAATATTTGGGGCAAGTGTTGTAAAGGGATAATCTCCTATTTCGGGCTTGGCGTTGGTAAGGACTTTCAGCAAGCTGCTTTTTCCTGCATTTGGTAGGCCAATTAGTCCTATGTCTGCAATAATTTTTAAGGCAAGAGACAATTCTTTTTGCTCCCCTTTTTCTCCCTGTCGTTGTGAGTAGAGCTCAATCGCGTGTTTTAAGTCTCCGCTTCCCGGTCCACCTTTTCCCCCTTTTACAAGCAAGATCTTTGAGTTATCTGTTATTTCGATTTCTTCCAGAGTTTCCTTGTTTGTAATGTGGGTGCCAAAAGGTACCGTAATAATTACATCTTGTGCATTTTTTCCGTCCAAATCCTTTTCTTTTCCCGCGATGCCATCTTCTGCTTTTATTTTCTTTTTAAAGCGGAATTCAGACAGATCCCTCAAATTTTGGGATCCGGTAACAAAAACGCTTCCTCCATTTCCTCCATTTCCCCCATCGGGTTTTCCATTTGGATGCTGCATGGTGCGGGAAACTGAATTAGACCCGTCTCCCCCATTCCCTGCTTTAATAATAAGAGTAACGTTATCTACGAGCATAGTTTTGTGTAATAAGAGGAAATTGTGTTAGTCCACTTTCACTACAGGACTCTATTGTACCATTTTGTAAGATAAGAGGTTATTTTTAAGCTTGGGCGGTGGGTTGTGGCATTTGAGGGGATTGCTTCCAGTGTTTTAGATTTTCCATTCCTTCTCTTCTCATTTGTTCTTCAAGCTCTCCATCGGTTAATGCAGTAAGAGCGTTTAGCCCCTCTAGAAATGTTCTCATTCTATCTGGTGCCGATATACCATCCAGACCATATGCGGGAGTTGACATAAAAAGGGAGGTACCTAGCCGGTTAATTCTTTTTGTGCGATATGCTTCTCTGTCTTCTGCGGTAAGTTCCCCGGTAGCATATTTTTGCGCAGTTTCAAGCTCTTCCTGAGTATAGCCTTTTGTTAAAAAGTCTACTGCTCCGGCAACTCGCTGCATGAGTCCTCCTTCTTTCATAGAATAAATTCAGTTTTCTTATATCACACCTTGTTTTAAAAAGTCAAAAGCGGACTTTTCTTAACTCTTCTTCCCGATTTTAAATTGTGCAAAAAAATAAATTATTCCCTGACTCATCGTAAAATAGGCCGGAAAAGCATAATACTGGAATGTCCATGTTTTAATAGTAAGCAGAGTTAATACTCCGTTTATCACCGGAAGTCCCCACGCCCAAGCTAGTTCGCTTTCTGGGTGTTTATAAGCTTTTACCATGGTTGGTACTGCGCCAAAAAAATCTGCAATAATCGCAAAAAGTATTGCTATATTGCCAACCTTGGTGACCATCCACAAAGTTAAACCAAGGATCGAGAGGAATCCACAGAAAAAATCAAAAAAAGTTAGTTTCCAAATAGATTTTTTGTTAAAGAATGTAGCAATTAAAATTAGGACAGGAAAAAATCCAATAGAGAATGTAAGAAGCGACTGAATTCCTACCCCTTGATATCTTTGGGCTGCAAAAGCAAGGAAGGGCGCAAGAGACCAGCAGAAAAAAGTAACTCTGTTTGGTTGGATCTTTCCTTTCAACGTGTCGATGATGTAGCCTGTAACAGCAATTGCATTTAATATCACCCCAATGATTACAAAATAAGAAGGAAGCACGAGTTGATTATAACAGAAGGGTTAGGTGGGGATAAATCTCCTTGCTTGAGGTTCTAATTTTTTTCTTTCCTCTTCAGATCCTGCTCTCAGTTCATGTAGATCCGGAGCGGTTGCAGCCCACGATAATAATTGCGCGTCCAAAACTTCTGCCAGCTCTTGAGTATCAAATTCTTGCTGCCTAAGAACAGTTACTCCTCTTCCTTCTTGTGTATACGAGGTAATATTCCTTTTGTTTCTTAAGACATCGCTTAGTGGGGCTCCAGATACGACAAGTGCAACATGTGGTTGTTTATCCAGATATTCAATCTTTACATCAAGGTTATGATGCACAGAGCCGTACTTCATTTCTGAGTTTTTGTAACCCTTAAACTTCTCGGTCGAGGTCCGATTATTAATTCCACCTCCCGGATCTGTTTTTATATCTACTACAGTCGTGGTATCTATATGGTATGTGTTATATTCGCCTATTAAACTCGCTGAAATTTTTCCATTTTCCGGGCCGATAACTTCTACACGGAGTGGACTAATGCGGCCTGCATTTGTCCAGATATCTCTGTTTAGTTCCTCAAGTTGTTCTACTACTCTGAGTTCTTGAAAGACGCCACGAAGTTGTTGTTCCAAATTTTGTCTTGCTTGCTCGTATGGATGTTTTGCTGGGTTCATTCTGGCAAGCCTAGACTGCTCTGCTTGTGCGCGCTCTCTCCAATCGCTCATGGCCATATTATAGGGTTAAAGTTGAAAAAGTCAAAGCGACTTGTTCTCTTCTCAAATAAAAGGTAAAATTGTTTTGTGAGGCCGATATTTTTCTTTATATCCTCTGCAGTTGCTTGTGTTGTTGCCTTTTTTGCACTTATTTTTGCTCTGCTTTTAACCCGGGCAATTGTTGGAACTTTACTTGGAGCTGGTCATAACAGCAACAGGTGGTGTCAGGTTACCCATGAAACAAATTCTTTCCCAATCCCCTCTCCAAAAACAGCAATGGATTTCTTTGAAAATGGAAATTACGAATATGACCGCGGAAATTGCCAAATGGCAATTGTAGATTATTCACAATCCATTAAATTAAACCCAAATTACCCAGAAGCTTACGATAACCGGGCGTATACATATATGATTATGGAAAATTATGCCATGGCACTCCCCGATTTGGACAAGGCGATTGCTCTTCGTCCCGATTATGTTCATGCATTAATGAATCGCGGGGACATTTACAATTATTATTACAATGTAGACCACCAAAAAGCCCTTTTGGATTACAACAGAGTCGTGGCAATGGGGTCATCTGTGTACCGGTCTACTCCAGTTTGCGGGCACCGGATTATTGCAATTGATAATGGGTGGAATCTGAAAACAGTTTTCGACGTTTTTACCAACCTTCCGGTGCTCCACAGAAACCTTTGCACCCGGTAGTTGATTCTTAAAAAGCTTTCTATTACAATCTGGTCGTGGGAGAAAGATTAACATTTTTTGAACGGTTGAGCCACATGAAGAAAGCGGCTACCGATGCTGACTATAGAACGCAGAGTGTGATTGCGAATACTAGAGCCCTTGCCGAAAATCCAGGTATAAGGGGAAGAGATATACTGTTGCATTCGATGTCTATTAAGGCCCAGAAAGAGATAAGCAAAGGGAAACTGGTTCATGTTCATGCAAGAATTGTGGGATTGGCTCAATTGGGTTTTGGAGATACGGAGTCCGCTCTTGAATACTTTGGTATGGCGCTAGCAAATCACCCTGATCCAACCGACAACGATGATTTTAAAGGATATGTGTATGATTACACCGCAGCATCCAAAAAAATTACAGAGTTACCAGTGGACCAACAGAAAAAATCCAGGGAGAGTGTGATTGAAGTTTTAAAGCCTTTGACCGAAACTCTTCCTTCTATAGCCCACTATATTAATGGAGAAATCGGAGCTCATTACGCCCATCTTAATCAAAATTTTCGTGCTGTCCCCTATTTAGAAAAAGCTGTTTTGGGTTATTCATGTCAAAGCGCTGATTATCAAGATTATGTTGATAATTATCTTCGGGTTGTTACGGGACTTTCCAGAGTTGCTGGCCAGAGCGTTGGAAGCAAAAGGTCCTCAGCGTTAAGAGATTTGGTTTTTGTAGCAAATTCCACGAAAAATGTTTTAGCAGTACATCCTCATCTTGAAGATGTCGCATCAGCTCATGACTTGGATGTTGCTTTAATTAGAAAATACGGTGGTAAACAATATGCATCTCAGTTTAAGAATTCTGCAGGAGCATCGCGGACAGCAGAAATTATGAACAATCCAGAGGCAGCGGTTGAGTTTGTAGAAGAAAGAATCCGTGAATTCCTCCACATCCCAGATCTTGTGAAAAGAGAGGTCGAGTTAGAGACAGCCTTGGCTGGGGTTAACTCTTTTCTTCAGAAAAGTCCCAAACAGAAAATGGAATATACAAGATTAAAAGGAATGTGCCTCGAAGGCTTAAGAAGACACGAAGAGGCCTTGGTAGCATACGATACAGCTTTAGGCATGCATCCCGATAGTAACCAAGAAGATTACCAAAAATATAAGGAAAGTTTTATGGGAGCGGTTGGTAATATTGCCCTCCTTCCTCCGGAAAAAAGACCTCAGGCCAGAGATAGGGCAATTGCCCGCTTGCAATCTTTTATGGAGAAATTTCCTAGCGACGCTTACCGGTACAAAAACTTTATTGGGTTTTTATATACGGTTTCTGACCAGCCATGGGTCGGTTTGGAATATCTTGGGGAAGCGGTCCTTGAGCACCCCGATCGGACTAAGGGAGAACCTATCGGAGATTTCCATAAACACGTAGAAAATTACGTGACTTTGGTTGGGTCAATTAGTACCTCTGCAATCGAACGATTAGATACTCCCGAGCGAGATGCTGCGCTGCAAGATCTTTTTAATCTCGCTGTAACTTTGTACAGAATGAGATCAGCGGCTCCGGATATAGAAAGAATAGCAAGGGAAACCTCGGAAGTACTGAAGTGGGTTGATATACAAGGAGGAGATAAGTATTCAACACGTCAAGTCATTGCCCTGGCAACTGCTAACTAGTCTTCTTTTTATTGTGGATGGTAAAAAAGGCTACGACTGAGCTTAAAAATGCTAACGCTCCGTTTATTCCCATCGCAACTTTAAACCCTTTTAGAAAAGAGGTGTCAATCGCAGTTTGTGCAACGATTCGGTTGGACCCAAAACTGTTTGGGATTTCAATAGCAGCCATTTTTTTACTTTGAGACATTATTATTTGCTTTTGGGAAGAGCTCATCGTAGAAGCGGAAACCTTTTGGGCAAGTTCACCAGAAAAAAGCGAAAATACGATTGCTCCTAAAAGAGCCACTGCCAAAAGCCCTGCAACACGCGCAACCGCATTATTTACTCCAGATGCAGTGCCTGAATATTTTTGTTCGACCGCAAGAGCAGATTTTGTAAGTGGGGCAATAACCAAAGCCATTCCAGCCCCAAATAAAATAAGCCCCGGCAAAAAAGAAATAAAGTAATTCGCGTGGGTTCCAGAAAACACAAGAGAAAACATTCCCAAAGAAACTATTAATGGTCCGACAATCATGGGGATTCTTGGACCAATTTTATCGGCTAACGAACCGGCAGGACCAGACAAAAATGTAATCAGAAGAATCGAGGGCAACATTCCCATGCCGGCATATAACGGTGGATAATGTTGAACTTGTTGGAAGTTTAAAACCAGAAAAAAGATCACTCCCGAAAGAGCAAAATAAAGACAAAGTGTTGCAATGTTTGCTCCAGTTACCAGTTTGGACTTGAAGATTTTTAGAGGAACCAGGGGATCTTTTTCCCTAAGTTCTACAAATATAAACAGAATAAATGTAGCGATTCCTCCAATTAGGCTTTGGAGTGCAAATCCATTTCCCCATCCCTTATCGGGACCGGTAATAAGTCCATAAATAATTCCAAGAAGTGAAATAAAGATTAGGAATGTTCCTGGCCAGTCAATTTTTGTTGATTCATTATTCTTTGTTTCGGGGACAAATTTAAGGCTAATAAAAATTGCAAGAAGACCTAGTGGAATATTTATAAAAAATATCGAAGGCCAACCAAGATACTGGACAAGTGCTCCTCCTAAAAATGGTCCAAGTGCTGCGACTCCACCAGCAAATCCCGACCAAAGGCCAATCACTTTGCCCCGAACTTTTTCTTCAAATGAGACATTAATAATGCTTAGACTGCCTGGTACCATCATCGCGCCCCCAATTCCCTGAATTGCTCGGAATATTGCCAGTTGTAAAATAGAATGGGAAATTCCGCACAGAAACGAAGAAAAAATAAAAACAGCAATTCCGTAGGTGAAGATTTTTTTCCTTCCAAATTTATCGCCGAGTGCTCCACTAACTAAAATAAGGGCCGAGAGCATTAATAAATATCCGTTAATTATCCATTGGATTTCCGAAATGCTTGCGCCTAATTTTGACTGAATTGTTGGAATTGCGATATTTACAACGCTCCCATCTAAAAAAGCCATGCCAGAAGCAAGAATAGTTGCAAAAAGAATAAGCTTGCCTTCTAGGCAATCAATATCGTATTGCTTCATTATTTTAAGCGTAGCATCTCTCCCTGAGGAAAGCCTACCACTCTTCCCTGCCCGTATACCAAGGAGCCCCTTAAAAATGTTGCTTGAGGTTGTCCGATAAGCTCCATGCCTTCGTAAGAAGACCAGCCACATTTACTAAATAGATCTTTTTTCCGAACTTTCCACTTGTCTTTTAGGTTTAAAACTACAAGGTCTGCATCTTTCCCTACTTCGATTGAACCTTTTTGCTGGAAACCAAAGATCTCTGCAGGGTTCTGCGAGCAATAATTGCTAAGAAGCATTAGGCATTTTTCGATATTTTTTTTGCCAAACCTTTTTGTAAATTCAGTAATTAATGCGGGCAGTGTTTCTTGGATTCCGGGAGTGCCGGCTTGTGCTTTCCACATATCTTTTTGGTTTTTCGTTTCCCATTCGTGGGGAGTATGTTCGCTACATACAACATCAACCTTGTTTGCGCGGAACAAATTCCACATTGCCTTTTGGTCTTTGGGGGTGCGAAGAGCCGGGGCTACTTTTATTTTGTTTCCATATTTTTTGTAGTCATTTATGTTGAACATAAGCTGGTAGCCAACCAACTCCCCAAAAATGTTCATCTTTTTCTTTTTTGCATCAGCAATAATTTTAAATTCTTCAGGTGTTGAAAGATGCAGTAAATAAACTCTGAGATTTTTATATTTTTTCGCAAGATGGAGCGCGCGTTTAACCGCTTTTACCACTACTTTTTTTGGTCTTATTTCGGACCATAATTTTGCGTCTATCCGGCCGGTGGCTTTAAATTTTTCGTTGAGATCATTTATTAAATTCTGGTCCTCTGCATGAATTGCAACCAACATTTTCCGTTTGTTTAGCACTTTAAAAATTTTATCCAGCGTTTTGTCATCCGGAATTGTTGTTGGTGTAGTTTCGTGTCCTGCCATAAACAGTTTTACTCCCACAACTTTATTCTTCGCAACTTTTTCCAGTTCACCTAAAGAATTTTTCGAAACCCCAAAAAAGAATGAGTAATCGCAGTAAGCTCTTTTTTTGTAGATTTTGTTAATCTTTTGGTTTAATAATTGCCGGGTAACAGTTGGCGGATTGGTGTTTGGCATGTCTATTATTGTGGTAAATCCACCGGCTAAAGCGGCACGTGTCCCATGGGGAATGTCTTCTTTGTTAGAAAATCCCGGTTCGCGCAAATGTCCGTGGACTTCGATTAAACCGGGTAAAATATATTGGTTTCTAAAATCAAAATCAGGATTATCGATAAAGCCTTTTGATAGTTTTTCTATTTTTCCATTGCGGACAGTTACAGTTCCACTTATTATTTTTGTAGGAAAAACAAAGCGGCCTGATATGGTCATGAATTTATTCTTTAATAATTGGGGAAAGTTTTGTTTTTAATTTATTTTTTTCCATGTACACCACTATATTTTTTTCCCATGCCTTTTTCATTTTTGGAAAATCTGCCCGGTAGTGCGCTCCCCGACTTTCTTTCCGGAGGATTGCAGAAACAACAATGGTTTGGGCTACCAAAATCATTTCGGAAACCTCGAAGGCTTTTTGCAGCTCCCCTTTTCCTACAGCCTTCATATTCTTTGCTTGTTTTTCCAGTTTTTTTAGTTCTCCGAGTGCGAATTTTAAATCTTTTTGGTTTCTGATTATGCCGACTTTATCCCACATTAATTTTTGCAATTTTTTCATAAGGTCGGAAGGTTTTATTCCCCTCTTCCCTTTCGTAAGTTTCTCTGTCCGTTTTAGTTCGTTTGCAATTATTTTTTCAGGGACATTTTCTATCTCTGATTTCTTTGCAAGCTCTGCTGCTTTGGCCCCTGTCCGCTTGCCAAAAACCTGTCCTTCTGCAATTGAATTTCCTCCTAACCTATTTGCCCCATGAACCCCCGTTGCAACTTCCCCACATGCTAAAAATCCGCTAACTCCCGTTTCTCCAAACTCGTTTATTTTTATTCCACCCATCATGTGGTGCATGCTGGGAGAAATTTCCATCATTTGTTTTGTGATATCTATGCCAACTTCTTTGTGCTCCGCATACACATCGGGGATAATTTTTTTTGCTTGCCCTTTTTCCCAGTGGGTAATATCTAAATAGACTGCATCGTGCTTGGTCCCTCTTCCTTCTTTTAGTTCTTGGTAAATTGCCCGGGTAACTTCGTCTCGACCTGCAAGTTCCATTCGTTGCGGCTGATATTTCGACATAAAGCGTTCGCCTAATCTATTTTTGAGTATTCCTCCGTGTCCTCTTACTTTTTCGGTAACTAATACTCCCCGCTTTTTTGGTGGATATGCCATTCCGGTTGGATGAAACTGGACCATCTCCATGTCGGCAAGTTTTGCACCTGCTTCTAAAGCCCAAGCATACCCCTCCCCGGTATTACTTGGTGCATTGGTATTTACTTGGTACAACATTCCTGCTCCTCCGGTTGCAACAATAGTTACTTTTGCCAAAACTACTTTAAACTTTTTAGTTTTTAAATCCAGAAGAAATGCACCGATGACTTTTTTATTGTTTACCAACAGTTTTGTTACAAAATAATCTGCAAGGTATTTTATTTTTAACCTCTTTGCTTCTTTTACCAAGCCCCGCATCATTTCCCGGCCTGTGTAGTCTCCTGCGCAAAGGTTAAGTGGTGCAGATTGTTTTCCACCAGCCCAGGTGTAAAAAGTGCCGTCTGGCAATCTGTCGAATTTTACTCCATATTTTTCCAAATCGTAGACGCGTTGAGGCATTTCTTTGGTAAAGATTTTTACCATTTTGTAATTGTTAATTCCCCATCCGCCTTTTATGGTATCGTCGAAGTGCTGTCTGGAAGTTGCGGGAGCTTTAATGGCAACGTTTATACCCCCCATTGCCATACCGGTGTGGGCGCCACCCATGTATTCTTTAGTTATGACCAAAACATCTGCGCCTTTTTGTTTTGCTTCTATTGCGGCGCGCAGACCTGCTCCTCCTGCCCCGATTATTAAAACGTCGGTTTTAATTGTTATGTCGAGCTTTTTTGACATCACGGAGAGTATATCAGAAGACTTTCTTTTTTTAAACAGAGATTTTTTGGCGGTTTGGAATCATTACAAATAAAAGCAAGGTTCCGGCGATTGCAAAAAAAGTACCGTACAAAAATGCTGCAGATTGGCTAACATTCGTCCACAGTTGTCCAGCGACAATACTTGCAATAAGCGTTGTTACTCCAATAATTGTCGAGTAAATTCCCAAAGCGGTTGCTCTCAGCTCTCCTGTAACAAAATCAGAAGCAAAACTTTTTCCAACTGCCCGGAAAATTCCTGAGTAGACTCCATACAAGATGAATAGGAAGCCAAGTTCACCTTTATTTGTTCCGGTCGCAAATCCTAAGTAGCAAAGTGCGAAAATTAAAAAAGATAACCCTAAAATGTTTTTTCGTCCCAGCGTATCCGATAGGCTTCCCGCCGGGAAAGAAGAAAGCGCTGCGATTAGATTGAAGAATGCATAAATAACAATAGTGGTGATAAGGGGAATTCCAATTGATTTAGCCCGTAAAATAAGAAAAGCGTTGCTTGAATTGCCAAGCCCAAAAACAGCACTCACAAAAATATATTTCCAATAGCTCTTTGGAAATAGGGAAAAATTAAAAACCAGTTTTTTCTTTTCTTGTTGTACTTTTCTTTCTTTTACAAACAGAACCAAAAGGAAAGCTAAAGAGCCGGGGATAAATGCTAAAAAGAATATCGAACGGATATTTACCTTCAAATAGAAAAGAAGCAGGATTGCAATGAGAGGCCCTACAAACGCCCCTAGATTGTCGCCTATCCCTTCTAGTCCAAATGCCTTCCCCCGGGAGTTTGCCTCTGCAGAACCAGCAATTAGAGCGTCACGGGGGGCAGATCTGATTCCCGCCCCCAGCCTATCTCCGAATCTTCCGGTTAGAACACGGGGCCAGGCAGATGCTGTTCCCATAAGCGGTTTTGAAAGGGCGGTTAATGCATAACCAAAAAGAGCAATTGGTTTTCTTTTTTCGAATTTATCCGCCAAAAAACCCGAGAATCCCTGAATAACGTATTGAATACCCTGAGAAAGCCCTTCAATAATTCCAATCACAGAAGCCGGAGCTTTTAACACATCGGTTAGAAAAACCGGTAGTACCGGGTAGAGCATTTCGGTAGATACATCGGAAAAAAAGCTGGCAAAAGTTAAAAGAAGTGTGTCAAAAGTTAATCCCCTAAATAATTTCTTCACTTTCCTAGTTTATCTTATTTCTTGCCTTTTAACCACTTTACCGAAGTAAGAAGAGGAGCGTAGACATCGTCGGTTAATTCTATATTGAGTAGTTTTAATTCTTCTTTGGTTGGATTGTGATCCTGAAAGCTAACAAATGGGATGTCTGTGATTATGGCAAGAGGAGTTTGTTCGTCACTCTCCCCCATAACAGCAGCTGCGGCATCGGAAAGTTCATCTGCCACATTTATTTGTGTCATTTTTAGCTTTCTTCCAAACAGATCTAGTTTTCCAATTTTGTTGTTGATTGCTTTGAATCCGCTATGAGAAAGCATTTCTCCGGTTATCCCCCAACGAAGAGGCTTGGTCCGGCTGTCGGTAAGCAAAACCCCGATTTTTTTAATATTGAACTTTTTTTTAAGGTAGTCCCTTATTCTATTAGCCGATTTTTGAGGATCTTTTGGAAATAGAATGTAGAAGCCGTTGCCATTTGATTCGTCAACTCCAGCTCCAACGCGCAAAGAGTTTTGGTTAACGGTAAGCGTTAAATCGTAGGTTCCCCCCTTTGGAAGGTAAAATTCTGACTCTTCCTTTATAAGCTCGTTCTTATCCGAGCCTTCGATAGGCACGATTCGCCCTTCGCAGATTGAGACGATTTTAGAGGTTACTACAACGATTGTTTCCTCGCCTATTTTAGGCAGGTATTTGTCTAAAATAGCCTCCAGGTTGTCTTTTTGGGTGATTTTGTGCGTCTTTATAGGCTTAACTATCATACTAGGCGTAGTATAGCATATGTGCTTGACCTTAGCTCATCTATACTATATAATATAGGCCGAAAATGAATAAGAACGTTTTTATCGTTGTTGCGGCACTTATTGTTATTGCTTTAATAACTTTTTCATACAAAGTGTCTCAGCCAAGCAAAATTTCTCAAGTTAAAGTAACTCCCACTGCAACTCCAACTCCTTTCCAAAAAGTTGGAAAAAGCATAGTGGTTTCTTTAAACGCATTAAATAACTCAAAACAATCAGGCACTGCTACTGTTTCCCAGTTAAACGATTCTATTTTGGTAACAGTTCAGCTAAACGGAATGACTCCGGATTCAAAGCAAGATGTTTCTATTCTTTCTGGGTCATGTTCGGCTACGGGCGCTGCGAAATATCCCTTAACAACTCTTTTTAATGGGGCATCAACAATCGTATTGGATGTTACCTATGCAGATTTCTTAAAGCAGTTGCCCCTTTCTGTGAAGGTTTTCAAATCTGAAAACTCAACCACACCTGTTTCCTGCGGACAATTTAGTAAATAACCTTAGGGTTTTAGTTTACCTAAACGTATTCATCCCAAGCTTTTACAAGAAGGTCAGCCGGCTTCTTTTGTACGATTGCCGATATAAAAAGTTCGGCCTTTTTTATATCTGTAAAAAGCGGAATGTTAGTATCTACAGCCGCCCTTCGCAAAATATAATCGTCATCAATATCGCGGATAACGTTTCTATCGGTAATATTTATTGCCAAATCAATCTTCCCCTTTTGGAAATAGTCTAAAACATTGGGGGATTTTTTCTCGTGAATTTTATAGAGCCTTTTGGTTTTAACTCCATTACTTGCCAAAAACTCTGCCGTTTTTGCCGAACAATATATGGGGAGGTCAAGCTTGGTACACATTTGTGAGGCGTTTAGAAACTTTGCTTTGTTTTCGTCGCCTCCTAAAGTTATATAAATACCTTTTTGGGGGATTTTTGTTCCCACAGAAATTTCCCCTTTTAAAAATGCCTCATCTTCGTCATTCCCAAAACAAGCAACCTCTCCGGTCGATGCCATCTCAACCCGCAGCACGGGGTCTGCTCCGGTAAGTCTAGAGAAAGAGAATTGTGGAACTTTTACCGCGGTAAAGGGAATACTGGGTATTTCGGTCTTATCTATTTCTCCAAAAATAGCAGCGGTTGCCAATTCAATAAAATTCACACCCGTAACTTTAGAAATAAAAGGAAAAGTTCGAGAAGACCTAAGATTAATTTCTATAACCGAAACGTCGTTGTCTTTTGCCAAAAACTGAATGTTAAAGGGGCCGGTTATCAAAAGCGATTTTGCCAAAGCGCTTCCAATTTTTTCTATTTGTTTTTGGGTCTCTATGTATACTTTTTTTGCAGGAAGAACAATGGTTGCGTCTCCCGAATGCACGCCTGCGTTTTCGATGTGTTCTGAAATAATAGATGCTTTTACCTCCCCGTTTTTGGCAACCGCATCGAATTCAATTTCTTTTGCGTTTTCTACAAATTTAGAAATAGTTATTGGGTACTCCGGAGAAACAATGACTGCTCTATTAAGAAACCGTTCGAGCTCCTCTTCGTTATAGCAAATATTCATTGCTGCACCAGAAAGGACATACGACGGCCGGATAAGTACCGGATAACCGATTTTTTCGCAAAACGTAATGGCTTCAGGAAGCTTTGCAAACATGTTCCAGTCGGGTTGTTTAATCAAAAGTTGGTCGCACAGTTTTGAAAACTTGCTGCGGTTTTCTGCCCTGTCTATATTGTCGGGGTCTGTCCCCAAAATAGTAATCCCATACTTTTTTAGCGAGTGTGCACGGTTGTTTGGGGTTTGTCCGCCGACCGAAATAATAATGCCTTGGGGATTTTCGAATTCGTAAATATCTGCAATGCGCTCGAAACTCAGCTCCTCAAAATATAACCGGTCGGAAATATCGTAATCGGTTGAAACGGTTTCGGGGTTACAGTTAATGGTTATAGATTTTCGTTTGTGTTTTTTTAACGAGAGGACCGTATTTACACTCGTCCAGTCAAACTCAACTGAGGAGCCAATCCGGTAGGGGCCCGAGCCTAGCACTATAACCCCCTCTTTCTTAAGCGGAGCTACATCGTTGTGGTTTCCGTTGTAGGTTGTATATAGATAGTTTGTTTTTGCAGGAAACTCTCCGGCCAATGTATCGATTTGAAAAACCGATGGGACAACGTTCATCTTTTTTCTTAGAGAACGAACCTCCAGACCTAGCTTTCCAATAAGTTGTCCTACCCGTTTGTCTGAGAAACCAAGCTGTTTTAACTTTAGTAGTTTTTCTTTAGTTATCGTTTTATTTTTTTTAACCTCTTTTGCTTGTTTTACAATTTCCTCAACTCTGTACAGAAACCACGGGTCGATTCCTGTTTGGTTATATAATTTTTCGACTGTCGAACCATGTTCCAGCGCTTTTGCCAGGGCAAACATGCGTTTTGGGGTTGGGCGCTCGATATGGTTTTTATAGTCTTCCTCATGGAAAACATCACTATCTACGCCCTCTAAATCCAGGTCGAGCATGCGAATAGCTTTTTGAAAAGCTTCTTCAAAAGTCCGTCCAATTCCCATTACCTCCCCAACCGATTTCATGCTGCTTCCAATCTTGTTATCTGCCCGGATAAACTTTTCTATGTCCCATCTTGGAATTTTTACCACAATGTAGTCAAGAGCAGGCTCGAAACACGCCTGAGTTACTTGCGTTACTTTGTTTTTAATTTCGGTAAGGTTTTTCTCCAGGGCAAGTTTGGCGGCAACATATGCAAGCGGATATCCGGTTGCCTTACTTGCTAATGCAGAACTTCGGGAAAGTCTTGCATTTACCTCGATCACATAAAAATCCAGTTCGCCTTTTTTCGGTTTTGGATTGAGGGCGTACTGAACATTGCACTCTCCCACTATTCCCAAACTTCTGACAATTTTAATAGAAGCTTCCCGAAGTGCATGATATTCGTCGTTTGTTAACGTTTGGCTTGGGGCAACTACAATAGATTCCCCTGTGTGAATTCCCAGTGGATCCATGTTTTCCATGTTGCAGACGGTAATGCAGTTGTCGAATTTATCCCTGACGACTTCGTATTCGATTTCTTTAAAATGGTGTAGGTATTGTTCTATTAAAACCTGTGGGACAAAAGCTAATGCTTTTTTAACAATCTGTTCCAGTTCGCCTAAATTTTTTGCAACGCCGCTCCCCTGCCCTCCTAAGGCAAAGCCTGCTCGGACCATAAGAGGAAAACCAAGCACTTTTGCTATTTCTTGTGCCTGTTTTAGGGTTTTTGCGCTTTTACTTTGGGGTGTTGGAATGCCAATTTTATGTAAATGGTCGGCAAATTTTTTCCTATCTTCGGTTAGGTCAATTGCTTTTACCGGGGTCCCTAAAACCTGTACCTTATGTTTTTCTAACACTCCTTTTTCGTACAACCTGAGACCACAATTTAAGGCAGTTTGTCCCCCAAAAGAAAGTGCAATTGCGTCCGGTTTTTCTTTCTCAATTATTTTTTCTACAAAATAGGGAGAAACTGGCAGAAAGTACACCCTATCTGCTAAAAGTTTGGAAGTCTGTATTGTTGCGATATTTGGATTGACAAGGATGGTTTTTATACCTTCTTCCTTGAAAGCTTTTATTGCTTGAGACCCGGAATAGTCAAATTCCCCCGCTTCCCCTATTTTTAAAGCACCACTCCCCAACACCAAAACTTTTTTTATTTGTTTCATATTTTCTTAAGAAAAAAATCAAAAATCCAGTTGCAGTCGGTAGGTCCGGGACGGGCTTCGGGGTGAAATTGTACAGACATAATTGGCTTTGTTTTGTGCGTGATTCCCTCGTTACTGCCATCATTGGCATTGGTAAACCATGCTTTAAAACCTTGTGGTATTTTAGAAACTTCAAACCCATGGTTTTGAGTGGTTATAAAACAACGTTGTGAACCTTCCATAAGCGCTGGTTGGTTTTGGGACCGGTGCCCATATTTTAGTTTTCTGGTATCTCCTCCTGCAGCCAGCGCAAGAAGTTGATTGCCCAAACAAATTCCCAGAATCGGAATGTTCAATTTTAATGCTTTTTGGATTATCTCTATAGATTTCAAAGCTTTTTTTGGATCTCCCGGTCCGTTTGAAATGGCGAGTGCATCAAACCTTAACCTTTTTTCTATAAAGTCGTAATTCCATGGAACAGTAATTACCCGCATTCCCCGCTCGATTAATTCCCGTCTAATATTTTCTTTTGCACCGCAATCCATAAGCACAATAGTTTTTCTTCCTTTTTTTGAATCCACTACTGTTTTTGTTGAGACTTTTTCGACTAAATTTTCTAAATCCGGGTTGTAGAATTCAACTTCTTCTTTTCCATCAAAAACAATTTTTGCAAGCATTGTCCCCTTCTCCCGAATTTTTTGAGTCAGGGCCCTGGTGTCTTTTATTTGTAGTGCTGGGATTTTTTCATCCTTAAGCCACTGAGATAAGGTTCTAATAGAACTAAAATGGGAAGGAGGCTGGTTATAGTTTGAGACAATAAGTGCTTTAACCTGGATATGATTGGATTCCCAGGTAGATTTATCAGAAACTCCGTAGTTTCCAATAATTGGATAGGTAGTAACTAAGATTTGGCCATTGTAGGATGGGTCGGTTAAACTTTCGGGGTATCCCATCATGCCGGTTGAAAAGACAATCTCTCCGGCAGTTGCCTCCTCAAACCCGAAGCTTTCCCCTTCCCACACTGTTTTGTCTTCTAGAATTAATCGCCCTGTCATATTTTTCCAAGCACCAGGGCAAGAAGTGCCATTCGTACATACATACCGTTTTTAACTTGCGAACGTAAATACACTGCCCGCGGATCGTCGTCTACTTCCGTACTAATTTCATCGATCCTTGGGAGCGCATGAAGAATAATACTTTTACTTTTCATTGCAGAAACGGTCTTTTTGTTTACTACATACTTGCCTGCAATTTGTTTGTAAATATTTGCAGGAACAAATTCTTTCTTAACCCGAGTTACGTACAATACATCGGTAGTCTTAATAACTTCATCTAAATTTTCTGTCTCGACAAAGTTTACATTCCGCTTTTTAAGATACTCTTTAACTGTTGGATTTAAAGCTACAATTTTTGGGGAAACAAAATTAATTTTAATATTAGGAAATAGACACAAGAGCATTGCAAGAGAGTTGACCGGACGATAGTGGGCCAATTCTCCGAAAAAAGTAACTTCCAGATTGTCCAGATTGCCAAGTTCGCTTTGTATCGTATATAAATCGTATAGTGCTTGGGTTGGGTGCTCACCAATGCCGTCTCCTGCATTTATTACGGGGACCGAGGCCTTTTCTGCCATTTTTCCAACAGACCCAACTTCGGGGTGGCGGACAATTAAAACATCTGCGTAGGATTCAAAAACCAAGGCAGTGTCTTCTATGGTTTCGCCTTTTCCGGCAGATGAATTTTGCATGTTTTGGATAGGGATAATTCCTGCTCCAAGCCGTTGCGCTGCAGAGATAAAAGAGCCAAAGGTCCTGCTCGAGGGCTCATAAAATAACGCTGCAATAATATTTCCCTTAAGGATATCCGATCCGCCGCGCTCTTTTACGAGTTTTTCCATCTGCGCTGCTTTTTTTAAAACTATTTCTATGTCTTTTTGGGAAAATTGGGAAATGGAGAGGATATCTTTACCTTTGAAGTTACCGCTAATAATATCAGCTGGTGCCGTTGGCATAAAAAAACCAGAAGTTTTTAACCTTCTGGGATTTTAGTTTACATAAGTAGAAAACTCTTGTCAACCATTTTATTTTTTCTTGGATTTCTTTTTGGGGACTTTGCCTCCTTCTTTTCTTGCTTCAGAAAGTCCGATTGCAATTGCTTGTTTGCGGCTTTTTACTTTTTTACCGGATCTGCCGGATTTAAGTTTGCCCCGCTTCATCTCGTGCATTGCCTTTTCTACTTTCTTGCCTGCCTTTTTTCCGTACTTTGCCATACCTTGAGTCTTTCAAGAAAAGTTTAAGCTTTGGTTAAATCACCGTAAGGATTTAAGAAGAAGCTGCAGTTAAGAGTATATAAGATTGTTTTTTACTCCACTAATTAAGTTTTTTAGAAGACAAGCAACGGTGATTGGTCCCACTCCCCCCGGAGTTGGCGTATAAAACGAAGCTTTTTGTTCTACCTCTTTCTCATTGAAATCCCCGTAGAATTTTCCATTTTCCTTATGCATCCCCAAATTAATTACTATTGAGCCTTCTTTTATAGCACTTGCGTTAAATATATTTGGTTTTCCAACGGCCGAAATAATAATATCCGAGTCTCCAACTACGGCTTCTGGATCCTGAGTTTTTGAATCGATAACGGTTGGATTTACGTTCAATTTTTTAAGTAGTTTAATAACCGGCCCTCCGCCAGTTTCCCCTTTTCCAATTACGGTTATTTTTTTTGAGTTTAACCACGAATTAAAATCTACGTTGTAAGATTGATTACGCAAAAAGTGTAAGATCTCTAACACTGCTATGGCTATTGGGAATTCAAATGGTGACTGTGGGTTAAAACCATCGATGTCTTTTTCCGGGATAATTGCTCGATCAAGTTCTTCTTTATTAATTTGGGTTGGGACCGGGCGTTGTACGATAATTCCGTGCACGCTATTGTCGTTGTTATAGCGGGCAATAACCGAAAATAACTCTTTTTGAGTAATAGAGTTAGGAAGAGTTTCAATTTTAACAAGACAGCCTAGCTTCTCTCCTTTTGTTTTTTTGGCTTTAACGTAGGAAACAGAAGCAGGGTCATTTCCAATAAGAATAATTACCAAATTTGGAATGATGTCCTTGTTGTTGATAAGGTCGTCGGTATCTTTTTTGAGTTCCTGGAGGATTGCGTCTGCAATCTTTTTTCCGTCAATTTTCACTCTTCAATACAGGTGGCTGATGCGACTTTATCTGCGGTACTTGAAAATCTCATAAGAATTACCCCTTGGGTTGCCCGGGAAAGTTTTGGAATTTTTCCTATTTCAAGCTTTACAATTTGTCCACGTTTTGAAGTAATTATTATTTCGGTGCTTTTCGGAGGAACAATTTGAGCAAATACTACTTTCCCGGTTTTTGCAGTTACGTTTGCCACTTTTACTCCCTGTCCTCCCCTTCCCTGCCTTTTAAACTGCACCATGTTAGTTTTTTTACCCAACCCATTTTCCATTATTGTTAATAAATCCGGCTTGTCATCTTTTGAGATAACATCCATTTGAATTACTTCGTCATCTTTAGAAATCCGGATTCCTCTAACCCCCATGGTGTTTCTCCCTGTTGGCCGTACTGACTTTTCTGTAAACCGGATTGCTTTCCCATTTTTTGAGACTATTATTACATCGTCATCGCCTGTTGAAACATTGCTCCAAACCAGCTCGTCGTTTTTATCAAGTTTAATAGCAATCATTCCCGAGCGTCGGATATTTTCAAACTCTTTAAAGGAAGATTTTTTCACTGTCCCATTTCTGGTTGTTAAGAATACAAAGCCTGCTTTATCGTTTTTACCCCGGACAACCATTGACTCAACTTTTTCTCCTGCCTCGATACTTAGGAGATTAATAATGGCAGTACCCTTGCTTGTGCGTTGAGATTCGTTAATTTCAAAAACACGTAATTGGTACACCTTTCCTTTATTGGTGAAGAAAAGAAGATTGTCGTGAGTTTCGGCCGACCGGATATGCAAAATCGTATCTTCGTCTTTTGTAGTCATGCCTTTTATTCCTTTTCCTCCCCGTTGTTGGAGATGGAAGCTATTCATGCTTTGCCGTTTGATGTATCCGGTAGTGGTAAGGGTTACCACGGTTGGTTCATTAGGAATTAAATCTTCGTCTGAGAATTCTCCAACTTTGCTTTTGTACACTTTGGTACGCCTTGGATCGTTGTATTTTTCCCTTAACTTTGCTAATTCATCTTTAATAACTATAAGAATTTTTTTAGGATGGGCTAAAAGGTCTTCTAGATACTCAATAGTTTCTTTTACCATTTTGTATTCGTCTTCGATCTTTTGGCGTTCGAGTGCTGCCAGCCTTCTTAACTGCATGTCTAAAATTGCAGTCGCCTGAAGCTCGCTTAATTTGAACTTTTTCATAAGATTTGCTTTTGCGTCTTCTTGGTCTTTAGAGCTTCGGATTGTTTGGATTACGGCATCAATGTTATCTACTGCAATTTTTAGCCCTTCCAGAATATGGAGCCTTGCTTTTGCTTGTTTGAGCTCAAACTCGGACCTTCGTTTTACCACAAGATAGCGGTGTTTTAAGTATTCTAGAAGAATAGTTTTAAGATTTAAGGTCTGGGGAGTTCCGTCTACCAACGCAACAATGTTTGCAGGAAAAATAGTTTGAAGTGCTGTATTTTTATACAGGTTGTTTAATACTTTTCTTGGGGTTGCATCCCTTTTTAGCTCAACTACAACCCGTATTCCATGCCGGTCCGACTCGTCGCGTAAATCGGAAATACCATCAATTTTTTTCTCTTTTGCCAAATCTGCAATTCTAGCTACTAAAAGTGCTTTGTTAACCTGGTAAGGAAGCTCGGTAATAATAATTGCAGATTTTCCTTGTCCTATGTCTTCTATGTCTGCTTTTCCCCGGATGATAATTCTTCCGCGACCTGTTGTGTACACATTTTTAATTTCGTTTATGTCGTAAATTGCGCCTGCAGTTGGGAAATCAGGGCCTTTTACAAACTCCAAAAGCTCGTCTACGGTTACATCGGATGAAAGAGTTGGAACTCCCCCTTCTGTCTTTGCTGGTTCGGATTTTATGCTCCCAATAATGTGTACAACCGCATCTATTATTTCGGTTAAATTATGGGGTGGAATTTTAGTTGCCATTCCAACTGCAATTCCTTCGCTTCCCATTAAAAGCAAATTCGGTAATTTTGCAGGAAGAAAGACAGGTTCTTTTAATGTTGCGTCGAAGTTGTCTAAATAATCAACGGTTTCTTTATCCAAATCAAACAGCATTTCAGAAGAAATTGCTGCCATTCTGGCTTCGGTATATCGCATGTGGGCCGGTGGATCTCCGTCCATGGACCCAAAGTTTCCCTGCCCATCGATTAATGGATAGCGCATTGAAAAATCCTGGGCCATTCGGACAAGCGCATCGTAAATTGGGATATCGCCATGAGGATGGTATTTTCCCATGACTTCTCCAACAATTTTTGCGCTTTTTGAGTACTTTGCGCTGTGGGTAAGGTTGATTTCGTGCATTGCATACAGAATGCGCCGGTGGACCGGTTTTAACCCGTCCCGCACATCTGGTAGCGCACGGGAAACAATAACGCTCATCGCGTAATCCAGATACGCTTTTTTAACCTCGGTGGTTATTTCTGTTTGCAGTAACTTTCCAATATCTGCCATTATTTAATTGCCTCCTTTATTGTTTTTAAAGCTTCTTCTTTTCCTCTCCAGCCTTTTACTTTTACCCATTTGCCTGGTTCGGTTTTTTTATAATTTTCAAAGAAGTATTGTATGTCGTCTTTTATTTTTTGGTCAAGTTGTTCGATATTTTCTACTTCTGCAAACTTCTTGTCCACCTTAGAAAGCGGGATGGCAATTATTTTTTCGTCGTGACCTGCTTCGTCGTCCATATCCAACATGCCAATTGGCCTACTTGGAATTACAACTCCCGGCACCACAGGCTTAGAACTCAGCACCAAAACATCAACCGGATCTCCATCCCCTGCCAAGGTGTTGGGTACAAATCCGTAGTTGAACGGGTAGTTCATCTCTGTAAAAAGAAACCGGTCGACAAAAATAAATCCGCTATCCTTATCGAGTTCGTATTTAACGGAAACTCCTTGTGGAATTTCGATAAATACATTTACTTCTTCGGGCGGATTTTTTCCAGCTGGTAAATCTTTCATATTCATCTCTATCACCTCAATTCTTAAATGTCCAAATTAGCTGATTTTGCATTAGACTGAATAAAATTCTTCCGCGGAGGTACTTCGTCACCCATTAACATAGTAAAGACCGCATCTGCATCTTCGGCATCCGCGATATTTACTTGTTTTAATATGCGGTTTGCGGGATTCATAGTTGTTTCCCATAGTTGGTCGGGATTCATTTCCCCCAACCCTTTATATCGCTGGATTGACGCATTCAATTTTTTGCCATCGGTTACTTTTTTTATTGCTGCATCTTTTTCCTCGTCGGTGTAGGCATATTGCACTTCTTTACCTGCAGAAACTCTATAGAGTGGAGGTTGGGCAACGTACAGAAAACCTTGTTTTATAATTTCAGGCATGTGTCTGAAGAAAAACGTTAAAATCAGGGTTTCAATATGTTGTCCGTCTACGTCTGCATCGGTCATAATGATAATGCGGTGATAGCGCAGTTTTTCAAACCGAATTGTTTCACCAATTCCCATGCCAAGGGCAATAATTAAATTTTTTACTTCTTCGTGCTCGATTATTTTGTCCAGCCTTGCTCGCTCTGTATTTAAAATTTTTCCTTTTAATGGAAGAATTGCCTGAAATTTGCGGTCTCTTCCCTGCTTTGCAGATCCTCCTGCAGAATCTCCCTCAACCAAATAGAGTTCGGATACTGCCGGGTCTTTTTCCTGACAGTCTGCAAGCTTTCCGGGAAGGCTTGATCCTTCAAGTGCCCCTTTTCTTAGAATTGCTTCTTTTGCAGCTTTTGCAGCAAGTCTTGCTTTTGCAGCAAGATATACCTTTTCCAAAATTTTTCGGCCTTCTTGGGGATTTTCTTCAAAAAAAGTGGATAGGCCTTCTTTTACTATGGTTTGGGTTAACGGTTGGATTTCTGAATTGCCTAATTTTCCTTTTGTCTGCCCTTCGAATTGGATCCTATCCTGGGGCATTTTAATAAATACAACTGCGGTAAGCCCTTCTTTTGTGTCGTCTCCGGTTATTGCATCTCCTTCTTCTTTAAAACTCCCAATCTTTCGGCCGTAGTCATTGACTGCACGGGTTAATGCCATGCGAAACCCGGTTAAGTGAGTCCCTCCATTAACGGTGTTAATAACGTTTACATAGCTTTCTACATTTTCCGTGTAACCGGCGTTATATTGAAGTGCCACCTCTACTTCTACGTCGCCGTCTGTTTTTTGAATAAAGATTGGTTTGTGGATTGGGGCTTTGTTTTCGTTGATTTTTTCTACCAACGATTTAATCCCACCTTCGAAATAATAATTAATTTCTTTTACTTCACCTTCGCGTAAATCATATAAGTGGAAAAAGAGCTTGGGGATTAAATAGGCCCGTTCCCTCATAGCTTTTTTAATAGTGTCGAATTCTAAGTGGGTTGTTTGGAAAATCTGGGAGTCGGGTTTAAAAGTAACAGTAGTTCCGGATTCGGGTACGCTTCCAATAGTTGAGTAATCAAATTCTGATTTATTTACAATTTCTACTTTTGTTTTTACGTTTCCCCTTGAATATTCTTGTCGGTGGATTTTGCCACCTCTTCGTACTTCAACCCACATCCACTCGGACAATGCATTCACAACAGAGCTTCCTACTCCGTGTAATCCTCCCGAAATTTTATATGCCGAACCTCCAAATTTTCCTCCGGCATGCAATTTGGTCATAACAACCTCCAACGCTGATTTTTTATACTGGGGCATTATGTCGACAGGAATTCCTCGACCGTCGTCTACAACTGTTGCGCTGCCATCTTTATTTAAAGTAACCCAAACATTTTTTGCATGGCCTGCTAAAGCTTCGTCAACCGCATTGTCTATTATTTCCCGGAGACTTTCGTGGAGACCAATTACATCGGTTGAGCCAATATACATCCCCGGCCTTTTTCTAACCGGCTCCAATCCTTCGAGGACTTGGATTTGCTGGGCTGAGTATTCTTCTTTTTGGGAGGGAGTTTTAGGTTTTGATGCTGCCATTTCTTCTTACAAAAATATATAGTAGCAGATCTAATCCATAATTTCTAGGGTTTATTTATGTAGAGATTGACATGGAGCCATTTCCGTAGTTTACTTAGATCATGGAACCAACCAGCAACGAAAAGCCCGCTTTTACTGTTGTTAAAAAAAAGGAGGGGCAGATAGATAAAGTGAATTTAGTAGGAGGAGTTTTGGTTGGAATGATACAACAAGGAAAACTTGAAGAAGCCGATTATCATGCAATTAAAAAAATGGCGGAAGGGGAAAATGGCGATGCGTATGTTCCGGCAGAAGCAGTGAGAGTTCTCGACGAGATTGGATTGTTATTGCCGACAAAAGTTTCCCACGTGAATCCTGCAGGACCCGGATACCGTAGGGCCGCAACGATAAAAGGGAAAACCGGCACAGTTACCGAGTTTAAACTTGATATAGGTGAAGATCCTGACAGAATGGCAGTGTTAAGGCCTTTGGCTCCTAAGGATTCGGTATTTAATCATATGGAGGCTTGGAACTTGCATCGAGATATTCCAGAGCCAAAGTTAACTCTTCATCGTGGTGGAAAAACAAGTTGATATATTGACTCACTCTTTCGGTTTTGTTAAGTTAAAATAAATTAGTTATGCCACCTACTACCGGACAAGAAATTCCAGCACCAGCTCCTGTTCAACAACAGACTGGAGAACAACCTACGGTTGGCGTTCAATCTACAACTGGAGAACCGGTCGCTCCCAATTCGGTAAATAATCCTGCAGTAACGGAAATTAAAGCGCCACAGCCAACCATTTCTTGGGATAAGCCGCCGGGTTGGAAAGTAGAATTGGAAGCACAAAGTGCAGCTGCTGCAAAAGAAGATGTTATAACAAAAGCAAAAAATTTCCTTGCAGGATTTAAACCGGTAGTAACTCCTGTCCCTCAATCTGGTGAAATGGCAAGCGAGGTGCCAGTTGGCGCTGCTTCACCAGACACAGCCCAGGTAAATCCGGCCCCAACAGAACCAGTAGCAACAACGGAACCGGCTGCAAGTGTACCGGCAGTTGAGTCGGTTCAGCCCGTTGTAACAGCAGAACCTCCAATACAAAATCAACAAGATCAAACTACCGGGCAACAACCGGCTCCGATGTCTGCGCCGGAGGCAGAAACACAAGAGCAAGTTCAAACCCAACCGCAGACCCCTGAAAATGTTGTTACATCGGACCAGGATTTGGATGCAATGCTTGCAGGACTTATGGCAAATAAGCCGGTAGTTGATGTTGCTCCAAAAGCACCGACTCAAGCTCCTCCGGTTCAAGCTGCAGAAGAACCTCAAATTCAAGCTGCACAACCGGAAGCCGTCCCTCAACCAGTTCAGACAGTGCAGACAGAAGCCGCGCCTGTCGTAGCAGAACCTTCTCCAGTTGCAACGTCTCCGGTTGAGCCTGTTCCGCCTGTCGTAGAAACTCCAGTAGTAACTGCAGAAGCAGAAGCTCCGGTTGAAGAAGAAAAACAGGCAGAGCCTATTTCCGAAGAAGATCAAATGCTTGAAGATATCCGGGCGGCTGCTGCGGAAGCTGCAGATATAAATGCACAAGCTTCCACAAAAAATGCAGATATTGTTTCTAAAATCGTTGATTTACAGGCCTACCGGGAAAAGAAAGCGCAATTAGCCGGACATATTGCTTCAGAAACAGCTCAATCTCAAGAGAAAGCCGCTTAAAGATTTAGGAGTAAATTTTCAACAACAAGCCTGACATTGGTATTTGTGCTGCTAATAACCGTGTGGGTTTTCTGAAATTCTTTTACAACTTTTGCCAGCTCGCTTGTATGTTTTTGTAATAATTCAGACCGAAGTCCTAAAATTTCTTTTTCCAAAAAACTTAATGCTTCTTCTCTGGTTTTTGAGACACTTTCGGCTAGTTCCATCCGTTTGGCCGAGTTTAAATTAAGGACAGTCGTACTTCCCTTCTCTAAGGCTCTCTTGTCCTGGATAACCAGAATGGTGCAGCGGGAAAGAATTGTCGGAAGTAATAGATCTTTGCTTGAGACTTCCAAAACCAAAATGGTGTTTTGGGGAGGTTCTTCAAGCAGTTTTAATAGCGCATTTTGGGCAGCAATGGTTAATGTATGGGCGTTTTTAAAAACCACCCCTTTTGTTTTACCGCGTGGGGCCAAAAAAACTTTCTTTTGTAGGTTTCTAACTTCTTCTATTCCAATTTGCCCTTCCGATTCCAGAATTTCTTTATCAAACTCCCCTATTTTATATTCTTCACAAAGCTCGAGCCACTTTTTGTTACGTTCTTGTGAGTCTTTTCCAACAATAATAAAACTTTGCATTTCTTGTTGACATTATAGCGCGAATTTAGCTACGATGGTAGTAATGCCCGATGTTAACAACCAGTCGGTAATTAATCCTGTTTCCGTAAATGGAGTTGCTCCTCCTATTGTCCAGACCGAAACCATTGCAGATGTTCTCTTTAAAAAAGGGATCATAACAAAACCCCAGTACGACGAGGTAAAAGTTGCAAGTGCATCCGAAGGAAAGCCGGTAGATGTTGTTATTAAGACTTTGGGTTTTGCAACCGAAGAGCAATTGTCCCAAGCAGCAGCAGAATTGTTGGGAATACCCTTTATTAATTTAGAAGCAGCTTCTTTTTCTCCCCAGGCGCTTAATTTAATTCCGCGCGGAGTTGCCGAGCGGTTTTTATTGATCCCATTTTTGTACGACGAGCAAAATAAGACGCTCTCTGTTGCAATGAGCGATCCTGTAGATATCAATGCTCTCTCTTTTATAAGGCAGAAAACAGGGCTTTCTATAAAATCATATGCTGCATCTAAATCCGATGTAACAAAGGCAATTGCACAGCAATACCGGCAAGAATTGGTATCCGAAGTTGGTGCGGCTGTAAAAGAAACCGAGGAATTGCACCAGACAAAAACGGTAGACAGCGCCCAGATTGCTCAGATTATTAAAGAGGCCCCCATTGCAAAAATTGTTTCTACGATTCTTGAATATGCAGTTACCAGTCGGGCTTCCGATGTGCACATAGAGCCGCAAGAAGACAGAGTTAGAGTCCGATATCGTATCGATGGTATTTTGTACGACAAACTTTCTCTGCCAAAAAGCGTTCAGGAAGCAGTTGTTTCCCGTATTAAAATTCTCTCCGAAATGAAAATAGACGAACGTAGGACTCCCCAGGATGGCCGTTTTAATTTTAAAGTGGCAGACGAAGAGGTGGATTTGCGTATTTCGGATGTTCCAACCAGCAATGGCGAAAAAATTGTCATGAGACTTCTTCGGAAATCAGGAGGAATTCCTACCCTTGCCGAACTTGGACTTAGTGGAGTTAGTCTCAGAGTTTTAGAAACAAGTATTTTAAAACCTCACGGAATTATTATTATCTGCGGACCTACAGGATCGGGAAAAACCACAACGCTTTACTCTATCCTCTCCAGGTTAAATACAACCAGAGTAAATATCATGTCTTTGGAAGATCCGGTTGAATACCAGATCGACGGAATTAACCAGGTGCAAATAAATCCGGGAGTTGGATTGGATTTTGCAACGGGGCTTCGGGCATTTTTGCGGCAAGATCCAAATATTATCTTGGTTGGGGAAATCCGAGATAAAGAAACGACAGACCTGGCATTGCAAGCTGCTCTTACCGGACATTTGGTTTTTTCAACACTTCATACGTCAAATGCTTCCGGTGCACTTCCCAGGTTATTAGATTTGGGGGCCGAGAATTTTCTGCTTGCCTCAACCATGAATGCACTGGTTGGACAGCGTATTGTTAGAAAAATTTGCGAACATTGCAAAGAGGCATATGCTCCCCCGCCCCAGATTTTCTCTGAAATAAAAACAATTTTAGGGCACTTTTTCCCACAAAACTTGCCAGATCCAAAACTGTACAGAGGAAAAGGCTGCTCCCAATGTGGAGACTCGGGCTATTTGGGTCGGGTAGGAATTTTTGAAGTTTTGCCTGTTTCGGACAAAATCGCGGCACTTGTTTTAAAACAAAGCGACAGTGAAAGTATAGAAACAGAAGCAATTGCCGAGGGTATGATTACTATGAAGCAAGATGGATTTCTGAAAGTCCTAACCGGAGTAACATCGATTGAAGAAGTGCTAAGAGTAGCTCAAGAATAATATGGATATACAACATTTACTGCGGCTTACCATCCAAAATAACGCATCTGATTTGCATCTTCTTCCGGGAGTTCCTCCAACGGTTAGGATAGACGGAAGTCTTATGTATCTTAGTAATTTTCCGGCACTTTCTAGGACTCAAGTAGAGTCGTTAGTATACGCTCTGTTAACTCCCGAAGAAAAAGAGCTTCTTTTGTCCAACAAAGAATTAGATTTTTCCTACGGAATAGAAGTAAATGGCGTAACCGGAAGATTCAGGATTAACGCGTATTTTCAACTGGGGAGTTTGTGTGCTGCATTTCGGTATCTCCCCTCTCTTATTAAAACTCCTGAGCAATTAGGTTTGCCAAAAGTGGTTCATGAATTTACTAAATTAAAGCAAGGATTTATTTTGGTAGTAGGTCCCACGGGCCACGGTAAATCTACAACACTTGCATCCATGATTAACGAAATAAATATGGAATACCCTTCCCACATTCTTACCATCGAAGACCCTATTGAGTATGTGTATCCACGAGGAAAAAGTCTTATTTCCCAGCGTGAAATGGGTGTTGATACTCACTCGTGGAATTTAGCGCTCCGCTCAGCACTGCGTGAAGACCCCGATGTTGTTTTGGTTGGAGAAATGCGGGATGCCGAAACTATGGCAGCAGCAATAACAATTGCCGAAACCGGGCATTTGGTTTTTTCAACCCTTCACACCAATTCTGCATCGCAATCTATAGACAGAATAGTTGATTCTTTTCCTCCTCATCAGCAACAGCAGATAAGAATTCAGCTTTCCGAAACATTAAAAGGAATTATATCCCAGAGATTGCTTACCCAAATTAGCGGAGGAAGAATCCCCGCAGTTGAAGTGTTGGTTGGGACTCCAGCTATTGCAAGCAATATCCGCGACGGAAAAACCCATCTAATAGATTCGGTTATCCAAACTTCTCAAGAGGTTGGGATGATAACGCTTGAGGCATCTTTGGCTCAGTTAGTAATGTCTGGGGCAATAACACTGGATACTGCAAAAGGGTACGCGCTACATCAAGACGAGCTGCTGCGCCTAATTGTCTGATATGAAGTTTTCGTACAAAGCTGTTACCACTGATGGGAAAATAGTTCGTGGAGTTTTAGAGGCGAAAGATAAAGGCGAAGCAGTTATCTATCTTAGAAACCGAAATCTACTTCCCATTAATATTGGAAAAGCAAAAGATAGCGATATTCTTAATTTGCTTCCTTTTATAAATAAGGCGCGAAGTTTTGACCTTGTTTTTTTCACCCGCCAGCTTTCTTCTATGATTTCGTCGGGACTAACACTTGTCCAGTCTTTAAATGTTTTAAAAGAGCAGTCCACTAATCCATACATGACAGGGGTTGTGACCAATATTATTACCGACATAGAAGGTGGTTTGCCGTTTTCAAAATCTATCGAAAAATACCCTGATATTTTTTCCCAGGTGTATGTATCTTTAATAAAAGCTGCAGAAGTTTCAGGTTTATTCGATAAGGTTTTGTTGCGTCTTGCAGATAATTTAGAAAAACAGCAAAAACTGAAACAGAGCATTCGAAGTGCTCTTCTCTACCCGGCAATTGTTATTATCGGAATGATTGTTGTCGCTTTTATCATGACACTTTTTGTGGTACCACAGTTTACCGCGCTTTATAAAAGTTTAAACGTTGCATTGCCACTTCCAACAGTAATTGTTATTGCGATCTCGCACTTTATGATTGCTTTTTGGCCGCTTATTATTGGACTTACTGTTTTGGTTATTTATTTATTCAGGCGCTGGCACAAAACCCCGTCCGGAAAATTATTTGTGGATACCACTGTTTTAAAATTGCCTGTTTTTGGAAAATTAATCTCGGAAAGTATTCTTACGGAATTTACCCGTACCTTGGGAGTTTTGGTTGGGTCGGGAACTTTGATTGTTGAGTCTCTCAACCAAACAGCACAATCCGCAGGAAATGTTTTATACAAAAATGCAATATTGGGAGTCGCACAAAGGGTTGAAAAAGGACTTTCTATGGGAGATTCTTTAAGCAGCTATCCTCTTTTCCCTCCCATACTTATTCAAATGGCAAAAATCGGTGAACAAACAGGAAAACTGGATGAATCGCTTCTTCGTGTTTCCGATTATTTCGAGCGTGAAGTTGACCAAATGATTAAAACACTCACCACCCTTATGGAACCTTTCATTATAGTTGTTTTGGGAATCGGAGTGGCATTTTTAATTATCTCTGTCATAACTCCGATCTACAGTCTTATTGGAGCAATACAATAAGGGGCTTGACAAGAAGAAAGATATTTGACAATACTTAATTAGTGAAAAAACTGCTCAACTTTCGATCTAATCGTTTCTCCAAAGGACTTACCCTTATCGAACTTCTGGTTGTTGTTGCTATTTTAGGTATTTTGGCAGCGATTCTTTTGGCAGCGGTTGACCCAATCGAGCAACAGTTAAAAGCAACCGATGCAGTTGCGAGAAATACCTCAGCAGAGTGGGTTCAGGCTGCAAACCGGTATTTTGGAGGAAAACAAGGATTTCCATGGTACGGGGCGCCAAACGGGGTTTCATGCATTGGAAACGCGGCAGCAACGAAAATCGATCCGGCTGTGAGCCTCACTACAATTGATGGAGATGCAAATACAGCAGGGACATGTTTGAATGCACTTGTTTCCACAGGAGAGTTAAAAGCAAGCTTTGGAAATATAGATAAAAGCATTACAGATAAAATAACTGTGTATCAAAAAACTGGCACTACCCAAGTTATTGCCTGCTATGCTCCGCAATCGAAAGCTGGGAAAGCAGATACGGTATCTGCGGTTTATAATCCCGACGGGACTGCCTGTACTCCAAACGGAGCCGGCAATTGTTACTATTGCGCCTTCTAATTCTTCGATCGTTCTGCTCAAAAATTTCTTGACAAACTCTTTGGAATGTGACGTAATAGAATGAGATGTCTTTAAAGAAAAAATTTAAAGTTTTTATTTCTAAAGTTAAAATTCCTCAGGGTCTTACTCTTATCGAACTTCTTGTTGTCCTTGCTATTTTAGGAATAATGGTTGGGGTACTTCTTGCAATAGTAAATCCTATTGAGCAACGGAGAAAAGCAACTGACGCGGTTACCCAAGAAATAGCAGTAGGCTTTGCCGAAGGTGCCGCTGCATATGCAGTAGACCAAGATGCATTTCCATGGAATCAAGGAAAATGCAGTCTTATCTCCCCAACTCCTACAACAGGACCTTCTCCGACAAATACTCCTACCCCGCTATCGACTTCAACTCCAACACCGGGACCGATACAAGACCCTGCATATCAAAATGGAGATCTATGTTATCAACCAAATTGTCCAAATACAGCAACCACGCAAACTGTTGGAAATTGCTCGCTTCTGTACCCCGGCGACCAGCAAACTTTCTCTTTACCACATGCAAATATTTGCTACTATAACGAGGCTCAACAAGGAAACTGGAGCCAAAGTTGTTTCATAAGCTCCCAGGGACAAAAAGGTACGGGGGCTTTTATTCATTGCAAAGGAGCTAACTATGCAGCCGGTACGTTTTCCTATCTGAGTGTCTATCCGTATTGTGTTTGTAATGCTCCTGTGTTGCCAATTAATTCCCCAACGCCAACTTTCACTCCGACTCCTGCCGGTCCTACGAATACTCCAACTCCGGGACTTGCTTCGGTTAATAATGCTTTATCCTTTTTATCGTCTTGCTCACAATATCTCCAGAGCCAAGGAGATCTAAAGACATCTTTTAGCAACGTAGATTCCAATACTGTTTCTTCAATCTATGTAAACCAGCCCGATCCTCTTTCAGGCAAAGCCCTTAGTTTGTCTATTTGTTATCTTCCCCAATCTAAAGTAAGAGAGGGGGATAAAAACACAAAGTTTAATAAAGATGGAACTTTAGCGACATTTGGATATAATTCAAGCGGAGTAGCTCAGTCTTCGGGATCTTGTATTTCTGCCGGCGGATCTAACTATTGTTACTATTGTGTTAGGCAATAAAAATGAAACGAAAATTTTCCTCTGGTCTTACCCTTGTTGAAATCTTGGTTGTTTTGGCAATTCTAAGCATTTTGGTTGGGGTAATCCTTGCCGCGGTTGACCCATTCGAGCAAAAGAAAAAAGCAAACGACGCGCTCTCCAAAAACACTTCTATTGAATTCATTCAAGCAGCATTAAGATACTACACCGATAATGGAAGTTATCCATGGCTTAGTTCGGCCTGCTATACGGGTCAAACCCCGCTTGCATCTGGTCCAACTCTTGCATCTCTTGCCAATTGCATTACTACGATTTCCGGAATTGGGGACTTAAAGACAAGTTTTAATAAAATTCCACCATCTATTTTATCCGGAATTCTTATTTTCGACCCAAATCCGCAAATCCCAACAGATAATTCAACGCTTGAAGCCTGTTTTCAGCCGCAATCTTCTTCGGGGCAATTGGATAGGAATACAAAGTATTCTTCGGCAGGAGTTTCCGGGGCTTGTACAGTTAATTTAAATGCAAGTCCACCGGTCACTTGTTATTACTGCATCCAATAGTTTATGATGGTTTTCTTTTTTCCTCTTTTATTTTTTTTCGGACTTTTTATCGGGAGCTTTTTAGGGGTTATTTCGGACAGAGTTCCAAACAATGAATCCATTGTGCTTCCCCCATCCCATTGCGACAGTTGTAAGAAAAAGTTGCGTTGGTACGATAATATTCCCCTACTTTCCTACGTTCTCTTAAAAGGAAAGTGCCGTTTTTGTGGTAACAAAATATCATTTTATTATCCGGCAGTTGAACTAACCACAGCGTTGCTTTTCGTCGTTATAGGAATAAGCACTCAAAATATAACCGAGCTTATTTTTAACCTTTACATTTCAGCGTCTTTGATAGTTATTTTTTTCTCGGATTTAAAATACGAAATTATTCCAAGCTCTGTTGTGTATCCGGCGATTGTTATTACCTTTTTATTTAAGATATTTTTTGTTAACCTAACTCTTTTTCCTCCTATCGCTTCTGCGTTGGGTGCTTTTCTATTTTTTCTCAGTTTGTTTTTAATTACCAAAGGCCGGGGCATGGGGTTTGGGGATGTCCAATTAGCTTTTTTAATGGGTCTATTTTTAGGGTTTCCAAAGATTTTGGTTTCTCTTTATGTGGCATTCTTGACAGGTGGAATGCTTTCTCTCATACTCGTATTATGGGGGAAAAAGAAGCTACGGGGGTCGACTCTTCCTTTCGGTCCGTTTTTGGTTTTCGGAACATTTTTCGCTCTCTTTTTTGGAAACGTACTGTGGAACCGCTTTTTCGGAGTGTAAACAAAAACTCTGGCCTAACATTAATCGAACTGGTTACCGTTATTGGTGTTTTAAGTATTCTTTTTACGATTTTGTTGGCACTTCTTAATCCGGTTGCCCAGATAAATTATGCCAGAGATGCAAAACGACAACAAGATTTAACGCAAATTAGGACAGCGCTGGATTCGTATTATGATGATTTAAAAGCATATCCGACTACCATTCCTTTTGGAGGAACCTTGGCCTCAGGCACAACAACGTATATGAAAAAAGTTCCTACGGACCCAAATTATATTTACATGCCAAGCGCTGCAACAAATCCTCAGGCAGCAGTGATATTTGCAAAAGAGTCATTACCAAATCAAGCGTGTTCACTTGCTTCTTCGTGTACTCCCCAAAATTTTAATACTAATTGGTATTGTGTTGTTTTAGGAACAGTTGATTGTAGCTATATTACGAGACAATCTTTGCCATGAAGCAGAACATAAAAAAAGGTTTTACCCTCATTGAGCTTTTGATTGTTTTAGGAATTATGGGTATTTTAATTTCGGTTATTCTTGCCGCAATTAACCCAACCGAGCAAATTTTGAAAGCACAGGATGCATCAAAAACAGCTATAGCCGGAGAATTGATGCAGTCAATAAACAGATATTCTATAAAGCATCAAAATGCATATCCGTGGGACTCTTTGGCAAATGGAGGGGATAATTGTTATTCAATGAATGCAACAGGAGTTGATGCGGAAACTCTCCTCGTTACTTCTAATAACAAAGCGTGCTTGACTGCTTTAGCAAACGGAGGAGAATTAAACAGCGCAAATATTTTAGCGGTGAACCCTTCAGTATTACAATCAATAACTATTACATCGTTGGGAACAGGTTCAGTGTCTGCTTGTTTCCTTCCAATATCTCAGTCGTTTATAAATAATTCTTCCACGACAAAGTATAATATTGATGGGACCTTATGGCACAATAAATTTTGTCCCTCAAGAGGTTGCGTCCCACCTAACTATAAATATATATGCGTTTCTCAATGAAGAATAAAAAAGGATTAACATTAATTGAGCTTATTACCGTTATTGCTATTTTGGCAGTGCTTATGACCGTGCTTTTGGCAATTATTGATCCGGTTGCCCAAATTCAGAAGAGCCGTGATGCAAGGAGAAAATCAGACCTTTCCCAAATCCAGAAAGCAATTGAGCAATATTATAATGACAACCGGAAATATCCGGACAGTACAGGTTCGACCCCCCCATCCCAGTGCTTGCCATCCCAGACTTATGAGATCGAGTTTGGGAACGGAAACAATCAGTGTCTTGCAGTGGACTGGGGAAAAAATGGGTTTTCACCCTATATTTCAATTCTCCCAATAGATCCTCGGGCTGCTTCGGGTACAAAGTATGTATATGTAACTGCCAATAATGGACAGACTTATTATTTGTATGCTAGTCTGGAAAGAGCTAGCACAGATGCAAGCGCATGTAATGCTGGTGCTGCCTGTTTGGGTTTAAGTGGATTAGGTGTTTCTAATACTGCATGTGGAAGTACTTGTAATTATGGCGTAACAAGTCCGAATGTAAGTCCATGAAAAAATTTTCGATTTTCAATTTTCAATTTTCAAAAAAACGAGGGTTTACTTTAATTGAGCTATTAGTAGTCATTACTATCATTGGGATTTTGGCAGGGCTTTTATTGGTGAATTTTGTAGGAATCCGACAGCGTGCTCGTGATGCAACCAGAAAATCAGACCTTCGGCAAATCCAGGGAGCTTTCGAATTGTACCGATCGGACCAAGGGGGTTATCCTACAGGGGTCACCTGCGGGTCAGAGCTTGCAGCTCTCAATGGATCCTTCTCAAACAATTGCACAGAGGGAACAACCGGATGCACTATTTACCTGAAAAAGGTTCCCTGCGATCCTGTAAATACAGCACCTAATACTTATCAGATTTGCAGTTATAACGGCAATGCTTCCTATGCGCTTCATACCTGTTTGGAAAACAGCAGCGATTCGCAAAAAGACACTTCATTTAATCAGCCTTCGGGTTGCACGTTTACTGACTGCACAACGGTTACTCCGCCACAAGCAAATTTCACGCTTCAAAGCCCATAAGGCCATGAAAATTCCAAGAAACAAATTTCAAGTTCCCATTTGGAAAGGGTTTACCTTAATTGAGTTAGTTATTGTTTTTTCGGTGATTGCGATAATTTCAAGCGGCGGAATTCTTGCCTTTGTAAATTACAGCAGATCCCAAATACTCCAGCAAGCAGTCTCGGATATGTCTTCGGTTTTTACCTCTGCCCGGTCAAAGGCACAATCTCAACTTGCTCCGTCAAAATGCAACAGCTCACTCACCGGTTACGATATTAAGTTCGAAAAAAATGTAGATGATCCAAATAATCCCTATATAATGTACACACTGGAGGCACAGTGCGGCGGGGCAGTTGCAGTCGATTCCAAAATAATTCCAAAAGGTATCCAATTTGCAGAAGCAGGAAAGGATCCGAGTCTTGCACGGTATCCAACCTATACATTTCAACTTATTACAGGGAATGTAAGTGTTTCTCCGTCGGATTTTTCAGGAATAGCATTAAATAACACTTATAACGGTGCAGCTAAGCAGGTGGTAATTAGTTCTGTTGGAATGGTTGGTGGTCCAACTCCAACCCTTACTCCAACACCTACTCTGCCCGCAGGTTGTACACCGTCAGCAGGTGGATATTTTTGTATTCCCCAAGCTGCGCCGGCGGGAAGTGCTATTTCTGTTGTATGGGGGAATCTTCCAAACCCTTTATATTCGGATTATTATTATGTTTACACTTCTTCGAATGCGAATACAGGCTATTACGCATATCTTAATACCCCAACCTGTACAAATTCTTCCTTACCTCCTGCTGGAATTAAAAATGGAAATTGTTCTTACACGCTTCCAAGTTTATCAAGAGGCGCATCATATTTTTTTCAACTAATATCGAACGGAACAGTTTTAAAAAGCGGAAATATGGTTATCCAATAGTATGAAAGGACAAACATTAATAGAAGTTTTGGTTGCATTAGGTGTAAGTATCATTGTTATTTCCGCCATTGTGGTATCGGTGATTTCAGCTTTGGATAATTCAACTTTTTCTAAAAACCAAAATTCTGCAACGAATTTTGCGCAAGAAGGAATGGAAAATATGAGAAGATTGCGGAATACGAATTACGCTGCGTTTTCAGCCTATCAAGGAGAATATCTTTTAAACCAAAACGCAACAATCCCAACAGCATATCCCGGTCCTTCTGCACAGGCGTGTTCGATAACAACGAAAGCAGACAGTTATGCGCCAAACATAAACAGTACTTTTAAAAGACAGCTTTGTATCGAACAAAATTCTGCCGATTGTAAGCAGCAGGGCCAATTTACTACAAAAGTTAGGGTCGATGTATTCTGGACCGACGGAAAATGTACATCGCAGAATACTTACTGCCATTATTCGGAGCTTATTTCCTGCTTTACCAGTCCACCGGGAGGAATTGGAGCGCCATGAGACGACAATTTTCAATTAATTCGGGTTTTACCCTTATTGAAGTGCTTGCTGCCATCGCAGTTATGATTATTGTGGGAGGAATTATTGGCTCGATTTTTATCTCCTCTCTTCGTGGTGCAACAAAAGCTACAACCTTAACAACCGTACGGCAAAATGGTGATTTTGCCATTGCCCAAATGGAAAAAACCTTGCGTAATGCCCAGTCTTTGACTACCCCAGCCTCTTGCACTACGACCCAGACTGTACAAAGCATAACGGTTGCAAATTTCGATGGAACTTCAACCACGTTTGCTTGCGCAAATGGAAATATTACTTCAAATGGAAACGCACTTATGGATATTGCTGCGGTTACTACAGCGACAACAGCAGTGACAAACCCCGCCTGCAGTTTTACGTGTACTCAGGCTTCTGCAACAGATTATCCAACGATTAACATTGCTTTTGGCCTAACGCAGATCGGCTCCCCATCCTTTTTCGAACAGCGGGCAAGCATAGATTTTAAATCGACAGTGGTACTGCGAAACACTGCTTCAAGATAATTTTACGGGGTTTACCCCGATTGAATCGGGGTTGACTCACTCTCTTCTTCTTGCTACGGTATAGATGGTGGGAAATTTCTATTTTCAGTTTTCAAATTTCAATAAAAAAGAAAGAGAACATGGTCAAATACTGCTTATTGTTGTTTTAGCTATGGTTGTTTTTTTGACAGTAGGCCTCTCGGTTGTTTCACGCTCCATTACAAACTTGCGTACCTCGGTAGATGAAGAAAATTCACAGCGTGCATTTTCTGCAGCCGAGGCAGGGGTAGAGCAAGCATTAAAATCTGGGCAGGGAATTTCTATTCAGACACCTTTGAATGCAACTGATCCTAAAAATCCTACGTTTATTAAAAGTGTTACGGTTACTTCCCAATCTGCAACACAACTTTTGCTTAATAATGGGAATCAAATTCTAAAAGATGACGGATATGATTTATGGCTTTCAAACTACCCTGATTATTCTGCTCCACAAGATTACAATTTAACAGTTTTTTGGGGAGATCCGTCGCAATCTGATGATAACAATGCTGCCTTGGAAATTATTGTTTTGTCCGGATCAAAAAATTCTCCAACGATAAAAAGATTACCCTATGACCCATCTATTGCGCGTCAGGGATCTAATAACTTCACTTTAACTCCAAACTGCACTAATTTTTGCACCGTGTTAGGAAAAACTTTTAAATACAAGCAAACGTTGCCTTTGATTTCTTCAGGGCTTATTGCACGCATAGTTCCTTTATATACGGGAGCAGTAGTTGGGATTGATGCGGGCTCAACCGTTATACCATCGCAGGGAAAGAATATACAATCAACTGGAATATCGGGGGGAACTACCCGTAAAGTTACCCTTTTTCAGGGATATCCCCAACTCCCATCGGAGTTTTTTCCGTACATTCTATTTTCTAAATAGCTCAAAATTATGAAAGGTAAAGTTGTAGGACTCGATATAGGGGCGACATCAATAAAAGCAGTATGGCTTACAAAGGGTGCGCGTGGTGGATACACGCTGGATGCAGCGTTTATTACCCCTGCCCCTGTGAAAGGTATGATTTCCGAATCACCTTTGGACCAGGAAGAAATGGCTAAAGCTATACGCACTATTATTTCCAATTCTCATATTCAAACTCCTTTTGCAAATATTGCACTGCCAGAAAATCAGGTATACACAAGAGTTTTGGAAATGCCAACGCTAACCGATAAAGAGCTATCTTCTGCAATCTACTGGGAAGCCGAGCAATACATTCCTGTCCCTTTAGAGACTATGGTTTTGGATTGGAGAGTCTTAAACAGGAGTACAACTCCCGGTGTAACTTCTGAGAAGATGCAAGTGCTTTTAGTTGGGGCACCAAAAACTCTCATTGCAAGGTACCAAAAAGCACTTTCCCTTGCTTCTGTTATTCCCCATGTTGTTGAAACAGAAATTCTTTCAAGCATCCGAGCACTTTCTTCAACCCAAAATTTTCCAAACAGCCTAGTGGTACATATTGGTGCGGTAAGCACATCGTTGGCAATTGTAAAAGATGCAGGAATAGTGTTTACTTATTCCATTCCAACGGGAGGGAATGCAATGAGCCGCGCAATTGCATCTGATTTTGGATTTAGTATTGCACAGGCCGAAGAGTACAAAAAAACCTACGGAATTGCAGGAGGTACAGCCAACGGTAAAATTGGAGTCGCCCTTTCCCCTATCTTAAACTCTCTTGTCGGCGAAGTTAAAAAAGCGCTTGCCTTTTACAACGAAAAATATAAAAGCGAAAATCCTGTTGCCCAAATTCTTCTGTCCGGTGGTTCTGCAAAACTTCCGGGAATCGATGCCTTTTTTGCTCAAAGCTGTAACATCACAACTTCTATTGCGAATCCCTGGACAGTCGTTGGCCAGCAGCAATTACCAGCTGAAATTCTTCAGAATGGCCCTGATTACACAATTGCAATTGGACTTGCAATGAGGGGTTATGACTGAGATAAATTTAATTAATAAAGGGGATACGTCGCTTCTTAGAAAGAGGAAAACGGTTAAAATTTTTCAAACCTCTTCGGTCGCGGGTCTTCTTATTATTGCAGGTTTATCTATTTTGGTATTTTTCCTAAAGTTAAGCTCCCCCCTTTCTTCATTGCGTGCACAGGAGGCAGATCTTGTTACCCAGATATCAAAATACTCGGATACTATTGTAGAGCTTCAGCTGATGAGCCAAAAGATTTCGGCAATTTCTGCAATAACCAATGGAAGGACAGATTATTCAAAGGCAGTGGCAGTTGTTACGGGCGCAACAATTCCAGGCGCTTCCTTGGGCCTTTCGGAGATATCAAATAAAGAAGTATCTATTAATTCTTCTATTATTTCAAAAACCGGGGTAGATCTTAATGCCTCTTCGAAGAGTTTGTTGTCGGTGAATAGTTTTTTGGATGATTTAACACAACTTGCGGGTAAAAAGATTTTTAAGAAAGTTATTCTTAATAATTTAAATGCGCAGCCTGGACTATATACGTTTTCCGTATCTATAAATTTTTAATATGCCGACAAAAAGCCAAGGACCCCAAATAGATTTTACTACTGACTCGCTCAGACTTTTTTACAATATGTACCGCGAGTACATTGTGCCAAGCATAATTATGGTCTTTTGTCTTTTACTTTTTTTCTTTTTTCTTCTTCCCCAATTTAATGAATATCTTGCGATGCAAAAGGAAGCAGATGCTACCAGAGTTCGTATAGATGGCATTAAAAAGAATATTACTTTTTTACAAAATCTTGATGTAGGCCAAACAGATAGTGATTTCCAAACGGTAAGTGTTGCATTGCCTTCGGAAAAAGATTTTGTAGGAGTATTAGAAGCTGTTTCTAAGTCTTCTACGAATTCTCAGGTTTCTGTTGGAGATTTTTCATTTTTAGTTGGAGATCTTTCTACAAAATCAGCGCAGCTTTCAGACCGCCCAACACTTTCTTTGTCTCTCAATGTAAATGGAAGCATAGATTCTATAAAAGAGTTTATTAAACAGCTCTCACTCGCGTCCCCCATAGCCGAAGTATCCACCTTATCTATAAACCAAGGATCTGCAGCTATGAATGTGGCTTTTTATTACAAGGTTATTCCAAAACAACTATCTGTAGAATATGATGCTCCATTGCCCTCCCCTTCTAGTACTCAGAGAAAATTAATTGATAGTTTGTCTTTGTGGCAAACCAGTACCCAGACTGCTTCATCTGCCTCTTTTGTTTCTTTTTAACTTTTTAGAAGATCCGGGCGTAATTTTTTTGTTGTAGTTAAAGCTTGTTCTTTTTTCCAACTTTCAACTTTTTTGTGGTCTCCCGAAACAAGGATTTGTGGCACTTTTTGGTTTTTATAAACAGGAGGGCGCGTGTACTGAGGGTATTCAAGTAACGCATCTTCAAAGGACTCTGAAACATTCGAAGCCTCTTTCCCCAAAACTCCCGGGACTAATCTTGCAACTGCGTCGATAACTACCATAGCTGGAATTTCTCCTCCGGTTAAAATGTAGTCGCCAATAGAAATAGAATCGTCGATATATTTCTCTATCCTTTGATCAACTCCCTCATAATGTGCACAGACTAAAATAAGATGGTCGTAATTGGCTAGGGTTCGCGCTTTTTTTTGGTGAAATTTTTCTCCCCTTGGGTCTAAAAGGATTATTTTTTCTTTACATTTTTCTTTGGTTTTAACACACTTTGCCTTTTCAATTGCCTGCTCTACTACGTCAACCCGCAATAACATTCCGACACCCCCTCCATATGGTTTGTCATCTACCATTTTGTGTTTGCCAATCCCAAAATCCCTAATTTGAATATACTCGAATTGGAGCACGTTTTTTTCCGAAGCCCTTTGGATAATAGAATCAGAAAGAGGACCTGAAAACATTTGGGGAAACAAAGTGACTATGGTAATTTTCACTTTTATTGTGCTACTTCGGTTAAGGAGATCTGAATTTTCTTGTTTTGTTTAATAGCGGGAACTTTCATTACATTTCGTAAAGCCCGGATTACTTTTCCTTCTTTTCCAATTATTCTTCCCATTTCTTCTTTTGCGACGGTAACAGAGAATTGCACGAATCCGTTTTCTTCTGTTTCTTCAACAGATACTTTGTCAGGATCGTCTACAATTGACTTTATTATAAAAAGGAGCGTATCTTTCATGCCTGTACAAGCGCGCGGACCGTTTCGCTGGGTTTAGCACCCTTTGAAACCCAATAATCGTAGCGGTCTTTGTTAATTTTCTTCTCGGATGTTTTTAGCCCTTTTGTATACCAGCCAAGGATTTCGGTTGCAATTCCATCGCGCTTGCTTCGTTTTTCCTTTACCACAACACGATATTTCGCTTCTCCCTTTTTCCCCATTTTGGTAAGTCTAATTACTAGTGACATAAAGCAAGATTGTATCAGAAATCACGTATCTTCTCAAGGGCGTTTTTGGCTGCGTTTCCTTCGGCTTCTTGTTTGGATTTTCCAATACCTGTCCCTAATAGCTTTTCTTCGACATATGCCCCTACAGTAAAGGTTTTTGCATGAGCCGGCCCTTCTTCGTTAAGTACCTTGTATATAGGCGAATGTTGCTTGTGTGCCTGAACATATTCCTGGAGTAAGCTTTTTGGGTCTTTAAAGACATTTTGCTTTACAAACCCTTCAGCCATAGATAAAAGCTCTTTTACCAAAAATTTCTTTACTTCGGAAAGGCCTGCATCTAGAAATAATGCTCCAATAAATGCTTCAAAGCTATCTGCAAGCAAACTTTGGTTTTGTCGTCCCTTTGATTCTTCCTCTCCTTTTGAGAGCCTAAGAAGCTTTCCAAACTCAAGTCTTTTCGCAATTGCGGCCAGGGATTTCGTATTTACCAACAGCGAACGCAGATTGGTGAGTATGCCTTCGTTAAACTGCGGATATTCTTTGTAAAGATAGTCGGATACAACAAAAGAAAGAATGCTATCCCCCAAAAATTCCAACCGTTCGTTTGATTCGGTTTTCTCCTTTGACTCATTTAAATACGAGCGATGAGTAAACGCCTGTTCTAATAATTTTTTATCTTTAAATTTTGGAAGTTCCATGTGACAAAATAGTACCTAACGCCCCATTTATAAAAGAAGGGCTTGTTTCTCCACCGTATTCTTTTGCAAGCTCAATTGCTTCATCAATAATAACTTTGGGCGGATGTTTTTGTTCTACCGTTAATTCGTATACCGCAAGCCTTAAAATTGCCAAATCGACTTTGTTAATTTTTTCAATTGGAAATTCAGAGGCTGCTTGTCTAATTTCTCCGTCTATTTTCTCCTGATGGGAAAGAATATTTTGTGCATCTTTTGATATAGGTTGAGTAAGAAACTCTCTTTTGAATAGCTCTTCGACAAGTTTTTGCCTTCTTTTGTGTCGGGGGTCAAGAGGAGTTTTCATTAAAAGATCTTATTTTTCTTTTTTACGAATAACTGCTTTCGATTTAACTTTTCGAATGCTTTGTCCTTTGTAAAAACCACAGTGTTTGCAAACTCGGTGAGCAAGCATAGGTTGTTTGCAATTTGGGCACAAAACAGCAGAAGCAGTTTTTAAGTGTATGTGCGCTCTCCGCTTTCCCTGTCGTTGCCTAGAATGTCTTTTTTTTGGCTCTTGTGGCATATTTTGGGGGACAAGAAGCTATAAAAGAGAAGCTTTTCTCTGCTATAGTTTCTTTCCTCGGCTATTATTTTATCCTATAAAGAGCCTGGTTGCAAGTTTCAGTTATTTTTCAGCTTCTATGGTATACTATTAGGCCGTGAAAATCCTCATAATTGAAGATGAGCATAAGATTGCAAATTCAATAAAAAAAGGCCTTGAACAAGAACATTTCGTGGTCGATGTTGCCTATGACGGAATGGAAGGTTTGGATTTGGTCTTGTCGGAGGAATACGACCTCATAATATTAGATAGATTACTTCCCTCTTTGGATGGAATAGAAATCTGCAAAAAGGCACGCGCAAAAGGGGTACACACAGCAGTGATTCTTCTTACTGCAAAAGGACAGCTTACAGATAAAGTGGAAGGGTTAGACGCAGGAGCCGATGATTATATGGTAAAGCCTTTTGCTTTCGAGGAGCTTCTGGCTCGGGTTAGGGCTTTGTTGCGCCGTCCAAAAAGCACTGTTACTTCTGTTTTGTCAGTTTCGGATCTCACTATAGACACCGCCTCTTACGAGGTAAAAAGAGACACAAAGCAGATTCTTCTTACCCAAAAAGAGTTTATGCTTTTAGAATATTTAGCCCGCAACAAAGGAAAAATTTTAACCAAGGACCAAATTATAAACCACGTGTGGGATTACGAGTCGAATATTCTTCCCAATACGGTTGAAGCTTATATTATGCATCTACGCATAAAGATAGATAGAAACTTTCCCGACAAAAAGCCGCTTATCCACACCATGAGAGGTTTTGGGTATATGATAGGAGAAAGAGGCTAATGTATGTTTCAGTCCGCAAGGCTTAAGTTAACCGCTTGGTATCTTCTGATTATCATGGCAGTAAGTATTGCCTTTTCTACCTTTATTTATTTTGGTGCAACCAGGGAATTCGATAGGATTTTGAGGATTCAGAGATACCGCATAGAAAATCCTAATTTTAGGCTTCGGCAATTGCAACCTTTGCTGCCTCCCCGCTCGGTTGACCCCGATGTTATGGAGGAAGCAAGTACCCGGGTTTTAGAAGGATTGGTTGGGGTTAACTTAGTTGTATTAATATTTTCTTCTTTGGCCGGGTATTTTCTTGCCGGGCAAACGCTTTTGCCCATTGCCAATATGGTTGAGGAGCAGAAACGATTTATTACCGATGCTTCCCATGAATTACGGACTCCTATTACTGCTTTGCGGACCGAGATAGAAGTAGGATTAAGAGATAAAGAACTTTCCCTTACAGAGGCAAAAAAACTTTTGGAAAGTGGATTAGAAGAGGCAAAAAACCTACAGGTATTGTCTGACTATTTGTTGGCGCTTGCTACCCCTTTGAAACCAAACACTCCCCTTCTCTTTGAAACAATAGCTCTTTCTGTCGTAATAAATGAAGCTATAAGAAAAGTAAATCCGCTTGCTAAAAAGAAGCAAATAGAAGTTCGGTCTTCGGTTAAAAATGAAAACATTTTAGGAGATAAGCAAAGTTTGGTCCAGTTATTTGTAATACTCTTAGACAACGCAGTAAAGTATAGTAAGAAGGGTGGAAAAATTTCTTTGGACTCAAACAGAAAAGAAAATACAGCTTCTGTTTCTGTAAAAGACGATGGTGTGGGTATTCCAAAAAGCGAACTGTCCCGAATCTTCGACCGTTTTTTCCGGATAGATGCGTCAAGAACCAAAGAAAAAACATCTGGATATGGTTTGGGATTAGCGATTGCTAAAAATATAGTAGAGATGCATGGTGGGTCGATAACGGTAAATAGTATAGTTGGAAAAGGAAGTACTTTTACTGTTAATCTAAAGAGTGCATAGTTTTCAGTTGTTATTCAGAAGACTTAATTACAATTTTATAGGATGAATAGTGTTAGAAACCTTAAAGAATTTATTTTTCAAAGCACCAAAAGGAAGGTTATAGCAGGAATTGTCGTCATGCTTGTTGTTTTTTTGGTTGGAAAACATATAACCGGAGGAGCAAAAACTCCTACATATCAAACCGCTACCGCAGCAAAAGGTACCTTAATTTCTTCAGTTACCGAATCAGGTCAAGTTGCCGTTGCTAACCGGGTTGCGGTAACAACCGGAGCAAATGGAATTGTAAGTCACGTATATGTGAAAAGTGGAGATACGGTTACGGCCGGAGAAACAATTGCAGATCTCACATTAGATATTGCTGGACAGCAAAAGCAAGCACAGGCCTGGGCAAGCTATCTTTCTGCAAAATCATCTCTGGATGCCGCCAATGCTAACTACAATACGCTTCAGGCGAAGCTTTTTACTACAAACCAGTCCTTTCTTCAGGATAGAGGTTCTTCTGCAAACCCAAGTGATACTCAAAAACAGGACCCGGTATATATAGAAGAAAATGCAAATTGGTTAGCAGCCGAGGCATCTTACAAAGCTCAAGCGAATGTTATTGCCCAGGCACAGAGTGCGGTGAATAATGCACTTTTGGCATATGATGCTGTTTCTTCAAGTATTATTGCCCCGTCTAACGGCACTATTACTGACTTAACGATTGCTCCCGGTATGCAAGTCGGAGGTGCCGAGGTATCAGGTGGTTCTAGCGGTACGACACTCACCACAATTGCGAATATTAAATCAGAAGGAATACCAACCATTTCTGTAAATCTTTCAGAAGTAGATGCAGCAAAGGTAAAATCCGGTGATAAAGCAACCATTACATTTGATGCGCTTCCCAATAAAACATATACGGGAAAAGTAATTGGAATCAATACTACCGGGACAGTTTCTTCTGGAGTTACTTCCTACCCTACCACCATTGCGCTTGATACATCCGACGACCACATACTTCCCAACATGTCTGCAACTGCAAGTATTATTACCGATATAAAAGATAATGTACTCACCGTCCCAACTGCAGCGGTCCAAAGTAGCGGAGGTGTTTCAATGGTCCGCGTGTTAAAGAACGGACAGATTTCTCAAGTTCAGGTTACAACCGGCGAAACTTCTGACACCGATACAGAAATAGATTCAGGATTAAACGAGGGTGATACGGTTGTGGTAGGTTTTGTCGCTTCTGGTGGCACCTCGACAGCTTCGCCTTTTAGCAACTCTAATCCTTTCAGAGGATTCGGTGGCGGAGGAGGCGGAGGGGCAGTGTTCCGCACCGGCGGAGGCGGAGGGGCCCGGGGAGGTTAACCCTATTTTCTATGTATGCTTATTCGCGTTTCACATCTTACCAAAATTTATAACGTAGGTACTACTGAAACTACTGCGCTTTCAGATGTTAGTTTTGCGGTTGAAAAGGGAGAATTTGTTGCCATCATGGGCCCTTCTGGCTCCGGGAAGTCAACACTTATGCATATGATTGGAGCTTTGGATACTCCAACTTCGGGTACTTATATCCTTGATGGTTCCGATGTAAGCAAACTAACAGATGACCAGCTTGCTGAAATACGAAATAAAAAAATAGGATTTGTTTTTCAGGCCTTTAACTTACTTCCCCGTACCAGCTCGCTAAAAAATGTAATGCTCCCCTTAGTATATGCAGGAATTCAAAAAGACGAAAGGGAAAAACGTGCAAAGAAATATTTGGAGATGGTAGGTTTGGGAGACCGGCTTAATCATACAACTAATCAGTTATCCGGAGGACAAATGCAACGGGTAGCAATCGCAAGGGCTTTGGCAATGAATCCGGCTCTTCTTTTGGCGGACGAACCTACTGGTAACTTGGCTTCTGTACAAGGAGAAGAAATTATGGGAATTTTCAAAAAACTTAATAAAGAGGGGCATACCATCGTAATGATTACTCACGAACCCGATATCGCTTCGCATGCAAAAAGAGTAATTATGATTCGTGACGGAAAAATAATTTCGGATAAAAAAAACCGTCGCGCAAACTAAGATGGAAGGAAACGAACTTTTTCAGTCTGCTTTAGAGGCCCTTACGTTAAATAAATTACGTACCGGTTTGGCAACACTTGGAATTATTATTGGAATCGGGTCGGTGATCGCTCTTATTTCTTTAGGACAAGGGAGTCAACAACAAATCCAATCCAGTATTCAGGCGCTTGGTTCGAATCTTCTCACTATTGTTCCCGGCTCTCAATCGTCCGGCGTGCTAAGCCAAGGTCTAGGAAGTAACCAAACCTTAACTTATGAAGATGCAAAAAAACTTCAAAATTCTCCGCAAATAACCGATGTTGCTGCGGTATCGCCCGAATATTCTAGGAGAGCCCAGGTTGCGGCAACAGGCGCAAATACCAATACGTCAGTAATTGGAGTTACCGATGCATATGCCACCGTCCACAACGTCACGGTAGCAGAAGGTTCTTTTATTTCTGCAAACGATAATGTTTTCCTTGGAAAAGTTGCGGTAATTGGTCCAACCGTTGCATCTGATCTTTTTGGAGCAACTGATCCGATTGGTCAAACAATACGAATTAATAAAACCGCATTTAGGGTTATCGGATTAACTGCATCAAAAGGAGGAAGCGGCTTTGCAAATCAGGATGATATTATTTTTATCCCATTGTTAACTGCACAAAAACAAATCTTCGGAGTAGATTACCTAACAGGCATTGCCCTTTCTGCAAAATCTGCCGATGTAATGACCGATGCAGAAAATCAGGTTGGCTATGCACTTTTGGCTGCTCACAAACTTTCTGACCCATCCAAAGCAGATTTTAGTATTGTTTCCCAATCGGATATTCTAAGTACTGTCTCTTCTGTTACCGGAACATTTACAACACTTTTGTCCGGAATTGCTGCTATTTCCCTTTTGGTTGGAGGAATCGGCATTATGAATATAATGCTTGTTACGGTTACCGAACGAACCCGGGAAATCGGTCTTAGGAAAGCTTTAGGTGCCAAGAAAAATATAATAGTTTCGCAATTTTTGGTTGAGGCAGTGTTTTTGACTCTTGCAGGAGGAGCTTTTGGTATGCTTTTGGGGATTGGAATTTCATTTTTAGTCTCTTCGCTTATAAAACTTCCTTTTGTGATTTCTGCTTCTTCGGTAGTTTTGGCTATTGGAGTTTCATCCGGAATCGGAATTTTATTTGGATGGTATCCGGCAAAAAAAGCAGCGAACCTCTCGCCGATTGAAGCTTTACGATATGAATAGTTCGATCTTTTTTTGAAAAGGAGGTGAAATATGAATAAAAATATTACAACAATTGTCTTAATAATTATTTTTGCGGCAGCAGGATTCTTTGGTGGAATGCAATACCAAAAATCTCAACGAGGGGCAGGATTTGGCAACGGACAAAATGGAGGATTTGTACGAAGATTTGGTCAAAACGGACAAAATGGACAAGCAGTACGGGGACAAATTCTTAGCGTTGATTCAACAGGAATAACAGTAAAACTTTCAGACGGAAGTACCAAGATTGTAGTTGTTCCAACCAGCGCCATGATTGGAAAAACAACAACCGGTACAAAAACCGATTTAACCCAAGGGTCTAACGTAACGGTTTTTGGCACTAACAATTCAGATGGTTCGGTTACAGCACAGTTTGTACAAATCGGACAACTTTTAAGATCAAGCGATGCGCCAAAAGCTCAGTAAGCTATAATAACTTGGTGAACAAGAACAGCTTGTTTAAAGAAAAGATTTATAGCTTTTATCAAAAAAACAAACGGGACTTGCCTTGGAGAAAAACCAGAGATCCTTATAAAATTTTGGTTTCGGAAATAATGCTCCAGCAGACGCAAGTCCCGCGAGTTTTAGAAAAATATCCGTTGTTTTTAAAAAGATTTCCAAATTTTAAAGCACTTGAAAAAAGTTCCATTGAACAAGTTCTTCGTATTTGGCAGGGACTCGGATATAACCGGCGCGCACTCTACCTTAAAAAAATAGCCGAAAAAGTTCAAAAAAACTTTGGAGAAACAATTCCCAAAGATCCAGATATTCTCCAGACTTTTCCTGGAATTGGAACTGCTACTGCAAGCTCAATCATAGTTTTCTCTTTTAATACTCCTTTAGTTTTTATCGAGACAAATATCCGAAGGGTTTATATTCATGAGTTTTTTCAAAAACAGAAAGAAGTGCATGATAAAGAACTAGTCCCACTTATTGAAAAAACATTGGATCGAGTAAATCCCAGAGAATGGTATTATGCGCTTATGGATTACGGTTCGTATTTAGGGAAAGCTCAAGTAAATCCCAATCGCCGGAGTGCCCATTACGCAAAACAATCAAAATTTGAAGGGTCTCTTCGACAGCTGCGAGGTAAAATTTTAAAAGAACTTTTGAGACAACAAGAAATTAAGAAAACCGAACTCGAAAAAAGACTTAAAGACAAGAGGTTAAATGATGTAATCGAACAATTAAAAAGTGAAGGATTTATTCTACAAAATAAACAACTTCTTACACTAGTCCGGTGAAATAAAAGAGGAGCTTTGTTCTTCTATTTTCTTTTTTAGTTTTGGATGATTATTTATTTTTGGGAAAATATTTTCTGCTTCTTTTTTAGTTTCTTCTATTAAAACAAAATCAGAAAATTTAGCAATTTTTAATTGTGGTAGTCCGTGTTGTGCAGTCCCAAAGAGTTCTCCGGGCCCTCGAAGTTTTAAATCTAATTCTGCCAATTCGGCCCCAACAAACATTGTTTCAAGTGACTTTAAACGTTTTACTGTTAGTTCGGTTTTCGATTCGGTAAACAAAAGACAAAAAGATTGTTTGTCTCCTCGGCCTACCCTACCCCTTAGTTGATGCAACTGCGAAAGACCAAACCGTTCTGCTGCTTCTATTACCATAATGGTTGCATTTGGAAAATCTATGCCAACTTCAACAACCGGAGTTGCAACCAAAATATCTATTTTCCGTTCTCCAAATTGTTTTAAAATTTCCTGCTTTTCTTTTGCTTTCATTTTCCCATGCAACATACCAAGTTTTAATTTTTTAAAAACCTTTTTTAATGTTTCAAACTCTTTTGTCGCTGCTTTTACCGTACTCATACTTTCCGACTCTTCTATAAATGGACAAACTATAAAAGCCTGCACTTTATCTTGTTCAATTTGTTTTTCTATCCAGCCGTATCCGCTTATTCTTTTTTCTTCGGGGACTAACCAAGTTTTTATGAGCTTTCTTCCTTTTGGCATCTCGTCCAGATAAGAGATATCCAAATCTCCATACATAACTAATGCAACAGTCCGTGGAATAGGTGTTGCGGTCATTGTTAAAACGTGAGGGTTCTCCCCTTTTTCCCTAATTATTCCTCGCTGTTCTACTCCAAATCTTTGTTGTTCGTCTATCACAACTAGTCCTAGTTTTCTAAACTTTATTTTTTCAGACAAAACTGCATGGGTGCCAACTAAAATGTCGAATTTTTCCAAGTCTTGTTTTTTACTTCCTGTCGCCAGTGCAATTTTTAGATTGAACTTCGAAAGAAGTTCGTTAATTGTTTTAAAGTGTTGGTTTGCCAATATCTCAGTCGGAGCCATTATTACCGACTGAAAACCATTTAGAAATGCAACATACATGACAATTGCAGAAACTACTGTTTTTCCTGATCCAACATCTCCTTCCAAAAGCCTATTCATCGGTTTGTCTTTTGCAAGGTCTTCGAAAATACCGTCGAGTGCTTTTTTCTGAGCACCTGTTAGTTCGAAAGGAAGATTATTCCAGAAATCTTCTATTCGTTTTTTATATTTTTCAATTTTAAAAATGTGGCCCTTTAAATTTTCTTCCCATTCTTTTTTCCGTTCCAACGCAGTTAAACGAAGGAGTAACAATTCATCAAACGCTAATCTTTTTTTTGCAAGATCTACGTCGTCGATAAATTTTGGAAAATGAATACTTAATAGAGAATCATATAAATTTAAAAAATGATATCTGTTTAGAATTTCTTGCGGAAGAAATTCTTCAATATTTTCTTTGTCTTCTTGTAAAAGTTTGTGGATTTGTTTTCTTAGCCATTTTGAAGAGATACCATATGTTTGGGGATAGATGGGGATTAATCGTGCCGTATGGATCGGTTCTTCCCCTTCTAAGATTTCGTATTCCGGGGATTCCATAACTTTTTTCCGTAAAAACCATCCAATTTTTCCGGAAAGGGAGATTTGGTCGCCTTGATGGATAACTTGAATAAGATATGGTTGGTTAAACCACACAACTTCAATTGTTCCAGTATCGTCTTCTACAATTGCGGTTTGGATTCGTTTGTAGCTTTTGGTAAATTCATTTTTTATCTCCAAAACTTTCCCCTGAATTGTTACCGTGTCCCCTACTTGTGCAAATCTTGTTTTTGAAATTTTGGAAAAATCGTCATAGCGATTCGGAACATGATACAAAAAATCTCCAAAAGTTCTAATATTTAATTTTTCGAGTCGAGAGCTGTACCGTTTATAAATTCCTCCGGCCGATATTACCGGTTCTTCTAGATTCATTCCCCTATTTTAGAAGAGAGATGTATGGAAGAAAAGAGGCAAGAATAAGTGCTGCCGATGCAAAAATTACTACTATTTTCCAAATTTTTGTGTGTTTGCGAAACAATTCCACAACTTTATTTTACCACGTTTATTAAAAAAGAAGAACTCCTCCGTTGAGACCTTTGCTATGGATTCTAATGCCTTTTTGTGAAGTGATTTTTCCAATTACTTTTGGCTCGAATCCGTGAGCTTGAGCAACGTTTCCGACTTTGTCAGGTTCTGGAGTTATTAAAATCATCCCCTGCCCCATATTTAATGCATTGTAACTTTCTTCGTCCGAAATTTGTCCTAATTCCTGACAATGCTTGGTGAAATTTGGTGGTTCAAAAGGATCGGTAATTTCTGCTCCCAGGCCGCTTGGTTTTAAAGTCCTTCCCAATTTTTCAGGAATTCCTCCGCCGGTGATATGGGCGACTCCATGTAACTCTGCTTTGGGATCGCGGTCAAGGTTCCATCCTCCAAACATGTCTACTATAGCCAGCGAGTAAATCTTTGAAGGGGTTAACAAATGATCTATAAGACGTTTTCCATCAAACATTGTTTCTCCCCAGTCTTCTGCGTACTCTCTTCTAAAAACAAAACGGTATAAAGAGAGGCCATTGCAGCGTGGGCCTGGCTCGGCCAATGCAACTAGCCAATCTCCTTCCTTAATTTCGTTTCCTTTAAAAGTTCTCGTTTCGTTTGCGACCCAATTACATGTTGCCATCCAATCTAGTGAAAAGCGATCCATTCTTCCCACTCTGTCGTTAAGTTGTGCAATTTCTCCATTTAAAACCATAACTCCGGCTTGACGTGCTCCTTCTACCAGTCCTTTTCCGAGTTCTCTTAAATAGTAAAGTCTGTCGTCGTTTCTTCCGAGCGTATTAACAGATAGGGCATTTTTTACTTCGAATGGCTCGCCTCCTCTTACCACTGCATCGTCTGCAACCATAGCGATAAGATCTATTCCGGCTGTGCTAAAATTATCCGAACGTTCTATAATTTCTGCTTTGGTAGCAATTCCGTCCATTCCTCCGCTTTCAACTGTGCCTTTGGGGAGATTTTCGATTTTATAATAGCGCAGGCCGGAAAATTCTTCGATCGGTGTTACAACTTCTCCAAATTTTCCCGCGCGGTTTTGCCAAGTTTGTCTTGATGCATCGAAAAGTATTCTGGCACCCTTAGCTTCTATACCGACGTCAACGCCGGTCTGACCATAAGTTAGTCTTTCGTTTTGAGGACCCATATCTTAATGGGCAGATTTTATTTTAACAAATTTTCTTTTTCCTACTTTTACAATTGAATTTTCTTCTAGTTTTATATCTTCGTTTGGTTCAGCTCGTACACTATCTATTTCTACTCCGCCTTGTTCGATAAGCCTTTTTGCTTCCGACCTGCTTAACACCAAACCTGCATTCACCAAAAAATCGATTAAAGACTCACCTTTATAGTCAACTGCTGGTACATCTTGTGGCATTTCTTTGTTTTGTACTATCCGCTCGAATTCTTCTTGGGCTTTTTTTGCATCTTCATCGGAGTTTAATTGTTTTACAATCTCAAATGCTAAAAGTTTTTTGTGTTTCACCGGGTCTAAGTTTTGTTCAACCTCTTTTATTTCCTCCATGGAAATATCTGTTAGGTACTCCAAGCCTTTTACAATTACATCGTCGGACAGAGCCATAATTTCTCCAAAAAGTTGGTCCGGAGAATCGGTAAGAGCTATTACATTTCCTTCGGTCTTGCCAATTTTTACTCCTTTGCTATCGGTTAAAAGCGGGGTTGTCATTACAAACTTATCTTTCTCTCTCATTTCTTTTAATAATTTTCTTCCTGCAAGCATATTAAACATTTGATCTGTTCCTCCCAGTTCTAAATCTACATCCATGGCGACAGAATCATAACCTTGCAAAAGTGGATACATAAACTCGCGGAAATTTATTGACTCCCCTTTCTTTTTTCTTTCCTGGAACAAATCCCGTTCGGATAATTGTTCTAAAGAAAAATGCCCGGCAATATCAAGAATTTCACTCATTGTTAATTTATTTAGCCAGTCCCCGTTGTATAAAATCTCTACATTCGGAGCATCGAAATCGATAATTTTTTTTGCCTGCATTACATATTCTTTGGCGTTTTCCCGAAGCTCTGTGCTCTTAAAAAAGTGATCCCTGCTTTTTGTTTTTCCGGAAGGGTCTCCTGCTTGCCCTGTCCCGTCCCCAATTAAAAAAATTACGTGGTGTCCTGCTTTTTGCCACTGTGCAAGTTTTCTTAAGCCTACCATGTGGCCAATATGAAGTTGGGTCCCTGTTGGGTCAAATCCCTGATAGAGTTTTAGTTTTTTTCCGCTTTTAAGAACTTTCTCAAGCTCTTCTTTTGAAGGATAGATTGTGTCAACGCCACGAGTCAATAGTTCGTCAATTTTATCCATAAGCCAAGTATACCACAAGCTCAAAATTTGATATACTTATTGGTATGGATTACCGTTCGCGTAGACGGCGCTATACCTCTTCCAAACTAACCGATATTTTTCTCCTTTCAAATCTTACCCAAAAGGTTTTTTATGGCATTATTGCCTTGGTTTTTATTACTGTTGTACTTTTTATTTGGTATAGCAGGGATTTGCCAACGCCTGGAAAATTAGTCAATTCGGATTTGGGACAATCAACCAGAATCTACGACAGAAACGGCATTCTTCTTTATTCTGTTTATCAAAATCAAAACCGAACTTATGTGCAATTGTCTGATATTCCCAAGAATGTACAGCAGGCAACGATTGCTATAGAAGACAGGAATTTTTATCAGAATCAAGGTTTTTCTCTTACCGGGTATCTTCGAGCATTTAAAAATATTGTTACCCTGCAGGGAATTTCGGGTGGTTCTACCATTACGCAGCAGTTGGTGAAAAATGTATTACTTTCTTCAGAGCGGACCCTTCCCAGAAAAATAAAAGAACTTATTTTATCTGTGCAGGTAGATAAAAAATATACCAAAGACCAGATTTTAGAAATGTACTTAAACGATGTAGGTTATGGAGGAGCAAACATTGGTGTTGAGGCAGCAGCAGAATCTTATTTTGGGAAAAAAGTAAAAGATTTAGATTTAGCGGAATCAGCATTTTTGGCAGGACTTCCCCAATCTCCCACTGCATATTCTCCATTCTCCGGAAAAAAGTATTACATAGGTCGTACCGCAGAAGTTTTGGATGCAATGAAAAGCCTTAATGAGATTACAGACAAACAAGATACAGCAGCTCTAGCGGAAATTAAAAACGAGCAGTTTTCAGAAAAAGACCGAAATATTAAAGCTCCCCATTTTGTTATGTATGTAAAACAACTTTTGGCAAAGCAGTTTGGGGAAGAGTTAGTAAATAATGGGGCCTTGCAAGTAACTACCTCTTTGGACTATGACATAGAAAAAAATGCCGAAACTATTGTCCACGACGAAATTGGGAAATTAAAAGGATACAACGTTGGGAATGGGGCTGCGGTTGTTTCGAATCCGAGGACAGGAGAAATTTTGGCAATGGTTGGGAGCACAGACTATTTCGATACAAAAAACGACGGTAATTTTAACACGGCTTTGGCAATGAGACAGCCTGGTTCGTCTATGAAACCTGTTATGTATTCTGTTGCGTTAGAAAAAGGATACACTCCTGCAACTATGATTATGGATGTTAAAACAGATTTTCCAAGCGGTGATCCAACCAACCCAACCTATACCCCGGTTAATTACGATGGAAAATATCATGGGCCGGTGCAAATGAGATTTGCTTTGGGAAATTCTTTGAATATTCCGGCAGTAAAAATGTTGGCCCGTGTTGGAGTAAAAGATGTTATGCAAAAAGCTTATGATATGGGGATCGATAACTGGCAGCCAACAGATGAAAATGTAAAAAATGTAGGATTGTCGTTGGTTTTGGGGGGCCGGGAAACAACACTGTTATCCGAAGTTACCGCATATGGAGCATTTGCAAATGGTGGGATCCGGCAAGATCCTGTTGCGATTCTAAAAGTTACCGATACAAAAGGAAACACGCTTTATGAATACAAAAAAAGCGAAGGAAGAAGGGTGCTGGAGCAAGAAGTTTCTTTTTTAATCTCCCACATTCTTTTAGATAATGTCGCAAGAACAATGGAATTTGGACCAAACTCCTATTTGGTTGTTCCCGGCCGGACTGTTTCGGTAAAAACCGGAACAACCGACCAAAAACGGGACAACTGGACATTTGGATATACTCCTTCGTATGTGGTTGGTGTTTGGGTTGGAAATAACGATAATTCTGTGATGAATCAAGCAATTGCTTCGGGAGTTACCGGGGCTTCCCCTATTTGGAATCGGATTATGACTTATGTATTAAAAGGAAAAGGAGACGAACCACCCGTTAAGCCGGACAATGTAGTCGCAACAACGGTTGATGCACTTTCCGGAGGCTTGCCAAAAGATGGAAATCCAACCCGCTCCGAATACTTTATTAAGGGGACCGAGCCAACAGGCTCCGGAGCATTATATGCAACTATTCTTACATCGAAAAAACAGCCAGGAAAAAAAGCAAATCAGGATGAAATAAATCATGGGGATTATGATACAAACCAATTTATCGATTTCCTAGGAGCGGATCCTCCACCTTCCACATTGACTACAGACGGACAAAATGGTTGGAAAAAGGGAATTTTGGATTGGATAACTCAAAATTATCCTAACGATCCAAAATATCATCCACCAACAGATACCTCGGATTTTAATTATTCAAATCAACCGACATCAACTCCGGCGCCGAGTTTAACCCCGGCTCCTACCCCGACTCCAACTCCAACTCCGTAATTTCTATATTGACTTTTAAAATTCCTGGGTCTATATTTTATTTCCTGTTTGGTAAAGATGAGCCAAATTTGCGGTTCATACTTAAAAAAACAGGAAGCACATTAACATTTTGTAAATACCTAATTTTTTTAAATTTGTTTCTGCTTTACGGTACGGCGAAAAGAGTTTCTGAACAACAGTTCACGGATTCTTTTAGCCGTATCGTGCTTACCAGAATTGCGTGAAGAGTTATCGCAGTGATTGGTTGTAAGAGCAGAAGCATACAAAACGAACGGTTAAAAGTTCTCTGAAGCAGCAGCTAGACGCTTGGATTAGATACCCAGCCGTAAAGTTGTTGTAGGACACTCCCTAGTCTTCCCCGAGGCGGTTCTCGTCAAAGATCTCGCACCTCTGGGAATATGCCCGCGACCAACTGGAGAAAGATGCGCTTAAAACACATCAGTGGACCCCCCACTGTGCAAGTGGTCCGCAATCGCCATCTTGCTGCGCCAAGACGTCTCCGCAGGCCGGCCGTGGATTTCCGTAAGGATCAAGACGGTTGTGGCTAAAGGTTCGCCAGCTGTACACACAGGGTTGTCCGTCTCTTTGGGAGGAGATGCCTACTGCTCAGGCTCTCCCCTTCTGGGATTCCCAATTTTTTTGCTTCGAATGGGCACTTGGAAACTTGTGAGAGAGCACGAAGAAAAGAAGTAAGACCCCTCACGCCTGCAAGCAAGTCCTTCCGACGCTTTGCGTTGATAAGCTTTTGCCGGAGTGTCAACGCGCGGTTGGTTGTGAGAGGCCCTGCTCTCTTCTCTCCTCCAACTTTCCTTTGCATGGTTTGTGGCTGGGCCATCTACTCACAGCTGTGAGGATTTGGACGGCGGCGTTTCGGTTGTACCACCGAGAACGTGTGGCAGTAAACATGACCAGTTTGGGGAATGGTACGAGCAGATCGTAGGTTTGAGTACCAAAAGCACTGCGTGCGAAAGCTTGCAGCGGCTCTGTTGAAAAAACCGGTAATTCGATCTGCCCTTGGGACACAAAGAGATTCTGCCAGTCTCTTTCCCATTGGGGATTTTGTTTGGTTTCTCGATGGTAAAACCATTGAGAGTCTCGGGACAACGCCTAACGAGCGATGACAGAACCTAGCATTTTAGGGTACGCATGATGGATATGATTCCACACCTGGAGAAGCCTTAAAAAAGCATTCTCTGCCAAGTTTGGCATCGATGACTCCATCGGGTCGTATTTCCTAGGCGGAAAGCAGAGGGTTTGATCAGCCAAGCGGATCAGCAGCGTGCTGAAAAACGAAAGTGATCCGGAATACGAAGCCGCCTTCGTGTAGAGATGAGTTACCCCGTAGCTTTGTGCAGATGTCTGCCCTTGGTAAGTGAACCTGTCATCTCACTTCCCTTTGGGGCGTTACCTGCGTAGGTATTTACGAGTTATGTGGTCTGAAAGGATGCTTCTTGGTGGGAGAGTCCTATCAGACCATTTCCGAGGGCCGGAAGAAGTGAGATATCGATGGTTGGCTTTTGCCGAATGCGTCAGCGTTGCTGGCAACTTCGCGCAATCGCGCAACCTCTCTCACACCAATTCTTCCGGCCCTCTCTCTTTTGTAGCCTCTTTTTCTTGTTATTTTTCTTCAAAAATGGTACTATAAACGTAATAACCCTCCGAATCCCGATTTGAGTTGGGATGTGCGGAGGGCTTGTTAGATTTATGGATATTCGAAATGTCGCAATCATAGCCCACGTTGATCACGGAAAAACAACCCTTGTTGATTCGCTTTTAAAGCAGTCTAAGACAAAACTCCGGAAAGGAGAATCCGAAGTTTTAATTATGGATAGTAACGAGCTTGAAAAAGAGCGCGGTATTACTATTTTTTCAAAAAACGCCTCGGTCGTATTTAACAACACCAAGATTAACATTATCGATACTCCCGGCCATGCGGATTTTGGCGGTGAAGTAGAGCGAGTTTTAAAAATGGCAGATGGTTGCTTGCTTTTAATTGACGCAAAAGAAGGTCCCATGCCTCAAACAAGGTTCGTCCTGAAAAAAGCGCTCGAACAAAAATTAAAGATTATTGTGGTGGTAAATAAAATCGACAAATCGGATGCACGAGTCCATTATGTTTTGGATAAAACGCTCGATTTATTTTTAGAGCTGGGCGCAGACGATACGATTGCAGACTTCCCAACTGTTTTTGCATCGGCAAAATTAGGGAAAGCAGGGTTAACCGATAAATTGGAAGACATGACCGACGTTACGCCTTTGTTCGAAACCATTTTAAAAGAAATTCCTCCCCCAACCGGCTCGGCCGATGCATCTTTGCAAATTCTTATTACCACATTAGCTAGCGATTCCCATAAAGGACGTATTGCAACAGGAAGGATTTACAACGGGAAAATAACCAAAGGAATGGAAGCTCTCCAAGTTGCCCGCGACGGTTCCCAAAATAAGTTCCGCGTGACCAGCCTTATTACTTTTGAAGGATTGGATAGGGTTGAAATAGAAGAAGCAGTTGCAGGAGATATTGTTGCAGTTGCAGGAATTACAAATCCTGGGATTGGGGAAAGCATTTGTGATGTAGTAAATCCAAATCCCCTACCTCTTTTAAAAATTGAGGAGCCAACAATCCGGGTTACTTTTATGGTAAATAATTCCCCATTTGCTGGAAAAGAAGGAGAATTTAAAACTTCGCGCCAGATCCGAGAGCGGTTGTACAAAGAATTGGAAACCGATATGGCACTTCGTGTTGCGGATAATCCGGATGGTACTTGGGCAGTTTCCGGGCGTGGAGAATTGCACTTAGCAATTTTAATAGAAAGAATGCGAAGGGAAGGTTATGAATTCCAAGTTGCCCGTCCCCAGGTTATCGATAAAGTCGTAGATGGTAAAACACTTACCCCCTACGAGTTAGTGTATTTGGAAACTCCGGAAGAATTTTCTGGTGTTGTTATGCAAAAAGTTGGAGCACGCCGGGGTGAGTTAAAGGACATGCGCACTGAAAACGGAATTACTTTTATGGATTTTGTTATTTCCACCCGCGGATTATTTGGATACCGGTCCGAATTTGTAACAGATACACGGGGCCTTGGAATTATGAATGCATTATTTTACGAGTATGCACCCGAAAATGGATATCAGCACGGAAGAGACAGAGGGTCTCTTGTTGCCCATGAAAGCGGAGTTACTACCTTATATGGTCTTACAGCAGCGCAGGATAGGGGTACGCTATTTATTGGTCCTGCTACCAATGTATATAAAGGGCAGGTTATTGGAGAAAATTCCAGGTCCGATGACATGAGTGTAAATGTATGCCGGGAAAAACAACTCTCTAACATGCGGTCAAAAGGAGAAGGTGGAATGGAGCATTTTAATACTCCAAAAGTTATGGGATTGGAAGATGCTTTGGAATTTATTGCTGATGACGAGTTAGTAGAGGTAACTCCTCAGAATGTAAGAATTAGAAAAACAATTTTGGACGAGCAGGAAGCGCGCCGAAGACGATCGCAGGGAATGTAAATTATATTTTCCCCACCGCTTGGATAATTTTCTCCCGGATCTCCCCCACTTCTTCGTTGGTTAAATTTCTTTCCCGATTTAAATACACAATATGGAATGTTTTTGTATTTTTATACATATCCAAAAGTGATACTTCGGAAATAAAAGGGCTTTGTTTTTGTATGGTATCAATAACATCTTTTATTTTTATTTCCGGGTTAAGTTCGAATGCCATGTCTTCAACAATTGGCGGATATTTCGGTAGTAGTTTGTAAATTTTCTCCTCTTTCTTATTTTCCAAAAGTTCGGAGATATTTATTTCAAACAATACCCCTTCTTCGACAATATCTATAGAATATTTTGCAGAACTATTTAAATTTTCAAATAATCTTTCAATGATTCCTTTTATTTCAAGATAGTTTTTTTCGTTAGTAATTCCTGCAAGTGTTTGGACTTCTTTTGCTTTATCTATGGAATTTCCCAAATATACTTTTCCTAATTCAAACAAACTTATTTTTTTGGAAACTCCTTTGTTTTGCCGAAATCCCTTTGTTACATTAATGCGAAGTGTGGGACGCAAATATTCATAGTCGCGGCTTATGGGGTTGTCGATTCTAAGAACCTGCTCCGGAGGAATTCCGAATTCTGTTAAATCTTGCTCGCTTATTAAACTGTATGTATAAATCTCGGAAAATCCGGCGGCCTTAAATAATTGTTTTATTTTTTCATCAGTGCGGTAATCTTTAAAATAAGGAATTGGTTGTGTTCTAATATTTCCTTTAGGAATTGTTTTTGGAAAATTGCTGTATCCGTAAATTCTCGCGACTTCTTCGATTACATCTTCTTCTATTTTTATATCGTTTCGATAGGTTGGGATGGTGCACTCTATTTCTTTCCCTTTCACCTTTGGTGAAAGATTCAAACTTTCTAAAATTGTTAGTGCTTGTTTTACGGGGATTTCAATACCCAAAAGTTTATTCATTTTTTCAACTCTCATAGAAACTTTCCATGGGTTAAATTCTTCTTCTTTTAAATCAATTACTTCACTTGCGATTTCTCCTCCTGCCAATTCTAAAATTAAATCTGTTGTACGTTTTAATGCGTCGATGGTTCCTCCTCTGTTAACCGCTCTTTCGAATATTGCACTTGCATCACTTCGCAATGCCAATGCTTGAGATGCTCTCCGGATTAAAACCGGATCGTCAACTTCCACAACAATAAATACTGCTTTTGTGTCGTTATATGTTCCGCTATTTCTTCCTCCTTTTATTCCAACCAAATCAAAAATTTTCTTTGTGTCCTTGTAAACTATTGCCCCTTTTGGGAGACGATATTTGATATCGTCAACGCTTTCAAATTCTTCCCCTCCTTTTGATTGCTCAACCCACATTTCCGCCCCTTCTATTTTGTGGTAGTCGAATGAATGAATAGGATTTCCCAATTCTTTCATTACAAAATTTGTAATATCTACAATATTATTAATGGGACGAAGACCAACAAGCTCTAACTTTTTTTTTAGCCAATCAGGTGAGTCTTTTACTTCTACGTTATTTATAATTATTCCGCTGAGCCGTGGGGTAATTTTAAAATTCGGATGAATTTTTAAAGGCATAATTTTTCCGGTCGGTTTAAGGTCCGTTTTTAACTTTGGGTATTGAGCTTTCTTTTTTTCAATTGCTGCAATTTCCCTTGCGACTCCCATTAAAGAAAGCCAGTCGGGCCGGTTGGGAGTTATTTCTAATTCAAAAATGGTATCGTCTTTTTCTTCAATGATTTTTTCACAACCAAGCCCTACCTCGCTTATTTTTTCTGCGAGTTCTTTTTTGGGTATCGTTATTTCTATGTATTCTTTTAACCAAGAAAGTGGCGCTAACATAATTAAAACTGTTTTAAAATCCTCAAATCCGGATTTGTTAAAATTCTTAAATCGTCCATTTGGTAGCGCAGCGTTACCATTCGGGAAAGTCCCATTCCCCATGCGAAACCAGAAACTTTTTCAGGGTCAAACCCCACCCGTTTTAAAACATTTGGGTGGATCATGCCGCATCCCAATATTTCGACCCATCCTCCATGTTTGCAAAAACTGCACCCTTTTCCTTTACAAACAGTGCAAGTCATGTATGCTTCGGCACCTGGCTCGACAAAGGGAAAATTATGGCAAACAAATTTAACTTTTGAGTCTTGTCCAAAAAACTCTTTTACTACATATTCCATAGTGCCAAATAAATCCGTCATAGTTAAATTTTCCCCAACAGCAAGTCCTTCCAGTTGCCAGAATTCAAATCCATGAGAAGCATCAATCTGTTCATACCTAAATGCTTTTCCGGGATAAATTGCCCTAACCGGAGGTTTTGTCTTTTCCATGATTCTTCCTTGCATGTTAGAGCCATGGGTTCTTAAAATTATTTCTCCCGGATTTGCTTTGGATCCTCGGGTATCCAAATATAAAGTCATTTGGGTATCGCGCGAGGGATGATCTTTGTGAAGATTTAGGACTTCAAAATTATAATAATCGGTTTCTATATCCGGGCCGTCTGCTGCTTCAAAACCAATTCGCTTAAAAATGTCCACGACTTCATAAAGAGCAAGTGTCATAGGGTGGAGGTGGCCGATTTTCGGCTCGATTCCGGGCGCGGTAGTATCAATCCCCTCTTGCTTGGCTTTTAAAGTGGAGCTTTTTGTTGTATTTAGTTTTTCCGCTATTGCCTGCTCGATTGTTTCCTTAACTTCATTAGCAATTCTTCCAATTTCGGGCCTTTTTTCCTTAGGAAGTTTTGCAAGGTCTTTGATTGCAGTTGTTAACTTGCCACTGCGGCCTAAAAACTGCAACTTAATTTCCTCAAGCTCTTTTTGAGATTGCGTATCGAGAATCATCGATAACGCGGCATTTTTAATGCCTATTAATTCCTCTTCCATATGTCAATTCAAGGATATCATAAATACCCATTTGAATCACCGGTCCTATGAACTGTCCCACGTATATCAATCGCAATGGGCTTTCCATCCCTTATTTCTTGTCGATCTTGTTCACTGATTCCCCGATTGAATAATTTCAAATGATTGACCTCTTCTCCTTTTAATTCCGGAAGGTCTTTTATTGCGATACCTTCCTGAGTAAGAGCCGAGTAAATAACGCCGTGTGATTGCACGACTCTTGATAATGACATGTCCCATCCTCTCCGACCCTCATGTTTTGCAGAAAGGTCATCGATAAGAGCTCGACCTTTTAAATTGTTAGAACCTATTTCTTGTACTGATCTCATACATAATCACCTCCTTTTTTTACTTCGTACAATTAGTCAAATTTAACGAAGTAGTTTCTGTCTGTTTTGGTGGCATCTTTCCACCTTCTATGCTCCCGACTATTCGGACCTCTTTGAGGCATCTCTGCCTTTGGCGTAGCCTCCATACCGCTGTCCGCTACTTGATGCTCTCCATCTATCGGAGCTTCCGGTTTTAATTCGCCAGTGATTTCAAGCTCTCTTCTGAAAAGTACCACATCTCCTGTTTCAGGTTTTAATTGCGAATCTGTTACCGGTCTTTCTTTTATTTTCCAGCTATCGTGTCGACCGTGATCGACTGGATTTTGTTCGTTACTCATATATAATCACCTCCCTTCACTTTGTTCAGGATAAACCTTTTTCCCATAAAAAAACCCCGCTTAACGGGGTTGTTATGTTCGCACTAACGAACCCCGCTTACGCGAAGGTAAAGTAAAATGCGAAGAATAAATTAGATTTCTGTTTCATGTTCTGCAATTAGTATATCAATTCCTTTTTGAGCCGTCAACTATTTTTTTAAAAGCTTCCGGATCGTTAACAATTAAATCATTTAAAATTTTGCGGTCCAGCTGTATTTTTGCTTTCTTAAGGTTATCCATTAAAACGCTGTAGGAAATTCCTTCCTTCTTTGCAGCTTCCCCAATTCTGGTGATCCACAAAGAACGGAAGTTTCTTTTCTTAAGTTTTCTGCCATGAAAAGCATATTGGCCAGCCTGTAAAGCTGCCTGATGCGCAACTTTGGTAAGCTTGCTTCGTGTGCCTCTATGTCCTTTTGTTTTTAATAGTAATTTCTTATGTTTTCTTCTAGAAACTACTCCTCGTTTAACTCTCATATTGTTTATTATTTATCAATTTTCTGAATTTTTGCTTGAAATATCTTCCAAACCCTCTGTAAGAAGCTGTGGCAGACCGCTCTCTGGAAGTCTCTCGAAAATTAATATTTCTGCGGGCAGATTTTCCCATTTACCTTTCTCCTAGCATTTTTTTAACCTTTTTTGCAAAAGTTCCTTTTAGTTGTCCGGGCTCGTTTTGTCTTCTTTGTCGACTCTTTGATTTCTTGCGCCGTAAATGTCCGGTATTGTGATGAGCAAACATCACTTTTCCCGTTTTAGTTACCCGAAACCTCTTGCTTACTGATTTCTTGATCTTTTTTTTCATCTTGTTCTGTTTTAACAGCCCTTTTCTTTTCAGGTGAAATAGTTGTAATCAACTGTTTACCTTCAAAACGCGGATCTCTCTCTTGTTTTGAGACATCCGCTAAACTAGCGAGAACCTTTTGCAAAATCTGTTGCCCAAACTCCGGGTGCGTGATTTGCCTTCCTTGGAATTTTACCACAAGCCTGACTTTATTTCCATCACTAATAAATTCCCGGGCACGGCGGGTCATTACATCTAGGTCGTGGTCGTCCATAAAAGGACCTAGTCTGACTTCTTTTGTTTCGGATGTTTTTGCTTTTTTCTTTTCTTCGCGCTTCTTTTTTTCCTGTTGGTACAAAAACTTTTTGTAGTCTATTATTTTTGCAACCGGAGGATTTGCAGTTGGGGCGACTTCCACTAAATCCAGCAAAAGTTCCCGCGCTTTTTGTAGCGCATCTTCTTTAGAAAGTACCCCTATTTGTTTGCCTTCGGAGTCGAGCACGCGAAGTTGTTTTGCAAAAATGCGCTCGTTTGTGCGGTAAAATACCTGTTGTTGTTGATTGTGCCGTGATTTAAACCTTTTTATCAATTTCTTCTTTTACTTTTTGGATTACACTCGAAGTTTCGATTGCACCCAAATCTGCCCCTTCTCTTGACCTCAGTGAAATTGTGTTATTTGCAATTTCCCTGTCTCCTATTATACCTATATAAGGGACTTTTTGCAAAGTTATATCCCGGATTTTTGATTGCATGGTTTCGGCGCGGTCGTCCAGCTCAACACGAATTTCTGCTTTTTCCAGTTGGTCCATCACCTTTTTTGCATGTTCTACCTGCCGGTCGGTAATAGGAATTAGGGAAACCTGGACAGGGGAAAGCCACAATGGCATTTTCCCCTGGGTATGTTCAAGTAAAATCCCAATAAAACGCTCAAGGCTTCCCATAATTGCCCGGTGGATAATAACCGGCCGTTTCATTTCCCCGTCTTTGTCTACATATTCCAGCCTCATTTTCTCGGGGATTTGGAAATCCAGCTGAATGGTTGCAACTTGCCAATCTCTTCCCTGCGAATCGTTAATGTGGATGTCTATTTTGGGGCCATAAAATGCTCCGTCTTTTTCTTTTGTCCCATATTCTATTTTTGAAGATTCCAAAGCTTCCCGTAGTCCCTTTTCTGCTTCTTCCCATAATTTTTCGTCTCCCATTGCTTTGTTAGGTTTTGTAGAAAGGTACAGTTTTGGCTCAAACCCAAACGTTTGGTACATTTGGTTAACCAAAGAGAGCATTTCTTTTATCTCGTGTTGGATTTGGTCCGGCCGAACATATGCGTGAGTATCGTCTATGGTAAACTGGCGGACTCTAAAAAGGCCTCCCAGAGTCCCTGAGAGCTCGTTACGATGCAAAATTCCGAAATCACTATATCTTAGGGGTAAATCTTGGTAGGACCGTGTTTTGGTGCGGTAAATAAGTGCAGACTCGGGGCAATTCATTGGTTTTAATGAATAGCTTTCTGCTTCCACATCCAAATGGAACATGTTCTCCTTGTAATGGTCGAAGTGTCCGGATTCTTTAAATAGCTGGCTTTTTGCCATAACCGGGGAAGAAATTTCTGTGTACCCTTTTTTATTTTGGATATCTCGAAGGAAATTCTGTAAAGTTAAATAAATCTGCCAGCCCTTAGGATGCCAAAAAACAGCGCCAGGTGCTACATCGTGAAATGAAAATAAATCCAAGTCCCGTCCAATATCGCGGTGATCTTTTAGCAAAGGTTTGTCCATGCAATAATTCTATCAGTGGTGGGTTGTTTTGGCAACGTATTGTGAAATTTGGGAAACGAAATTTCCAACAATAGGAATAAAATTAATGTGTTTTGCCAGAAATGCTAAGGTTGCAACCAAAATTGAAATACCAAATGTTACGCCAATTGCCCATGCTAATCCACCCAACAAGTTGTTTATAAATATTGTTTTCTTATCCTCGTATATATTTTTGTGGGGATCATTCCGTTTCATAGTCCAAGCTCAACGGCTATTCCTTGCATGGCTTTTAGGGTTATTTCTACAAATTCTTTCAGGGGAATTCCTAATTTTTCCTCGCACATTTTTATCATTTCCCTATTTGCGCCGCGGGCAAATGATTTTTCTTCCATCCTTTTTATTACCGAGTCTACAGTTAAGGAAGCAATTTTTCGGTCGGGTCTTACTAATGTTGCGGCAACAATTAATCCGGTTAGTTGGTCACAACAAGTTATTGCCCAGTCCATTGCAGATTCCGGTTGGACATGAGTGTTTTGAAAGTTGTGGGATTTTATTGCGTGGGTAATTTCTACAGGAATGGTATCTTGCTCTTTTTCAAATAAAATTAATCCGTGGTTTTGTAGATTGTTTGTTTCCTGTGCTATTTCGTAATCCGCATCGTGTAAAAGTCCTGTGATTCCCCATTGTTCTTCTTCGGCGGGGTTATCTGCATAATCTTGGTTGAGCCGTTTGTATAGCACTTTCATGGTAACTTCGCACGCCAAACAATGTTTAATAAGATTTTTAATCTTAAGATATTTATTTAAAAGCCCCCACGCTTCTTCACGTTTCATTGTAATCATTATACCCTTTTGATAGAATTATCCTCAAGTCTGAGGGTTTACCCTGAAAAATCCGCAGATTTTTTAGGGCTCGTAGCTCAGTGGTAGAGCGCTTCGTTGACATCGAAGAGGTCAGAGGTTCGATACCTCTCGGGCCCACCCTATAATTACGTTCGACCCGGGAATAAATCAACTTCCATCTGTAAGCTTTCTTTTGTTAATAATAAATTCTCTTTTTGTCCGTTTTGAGCTTGCTGGAGTTTGTGGTCATAATTATCCACCATTTCTTTAAAAAATGCTTTCCATGCAGCTGCTTTTTGATCAAAATTTCCTCGTTCCATATATATCACCGTCCTTTCTTCCACAAAAAAACCCTCGCAAATCGAGGGTTTATCCGTGTAAAAACGCGAACAACCCTCGCTAGAGAGGGGTAATAATTCTCTTAATAGAAATTATTAGTCGCGTTTTCACTTTAATAAATAATACCACAGCCGTAAAAATCCTGTCAAGAATTAGATATGAATTTTTCCAGGAATCGTTCTTTCAAAAACAGGGTTTCGATCCGCAGGTTTTATGGCTGCTTCAACTGGTTGAATTGTTTCCGGCTGAACTTGCACATCGCGTTCGTCAACCATGTGTCTAGCGTACATCCAATTTTCCGCATGACGCTGTTCACGTTGTGCTCTTGTTAGCCTTGGTCTTTGTCTTTCCATATTAATCACCTCCTTAAACAAAAAAAATCTCCCGTGTTTGGGAGATTGTTTTTTATAGTGTTCTTTTTTTAGTCAATCATCTTCTCCCAAACACTTAAGCCTCCCAAAGGAGGTTCTTAAGTACATTGGAAAGAAGAATTCTACTCATTAATATAATTGTATTGTTGAACTAAGGTGTTGTCAAGAGGAAATTGAATTAGCCGGTTTGGGTTGCTACGACGCGCTCGTTGGAAAGTCCAAAAGTAGTGCCGTGTTTTTTGAATTGGCTCCAATATTGTTTTTGTTTTTTCTTGCTTGCAAACATCTGGAGCCATGTTTGTGAATCTTCAACCTTCATCCGCGCAGTGCTAATTACTGCCAAAAGCCATTCCAAGAATGTTAGATGATATTTACCCGGATTTTCTATTCTTTGCTCTACAGCAACTTCTTTAAACTGGGTTTTTAATTCTTCGGAGGCGGCAATAAGCTTTTTAAGCTCTGCCATAATTTGGGCTACCTGGTTTTGGATTTCTGCTTTGTTTTCTTGGGCAACTCTAACTTCGGCGTGGACAATTTCCCGAGTATAGTCAATTCCTGCTTCGACTTCCGGTTTGTGTTCTGCTTCGTCTTTTAAGGCATTTAAGTCTAGGGCTTCTCCGGCTGCCAAATCACCATGTTTTTGCTCACTTTTCCCAGATCCTAAGATTTGTTCTAGGAAAGAGCTTGCAGTTGCCGCACCAACTCCCCAATCCCGAAAGGACTCGATTGGATTTTGGTCAACGTACTGTTTAGCTTGCTTTTTCTTGCTATTCATGCCCCAATTCTATCACAGGGACCGTAAGAAATCCAGCGTTTTTTGCTGTCTTAATATGGAGGCAAGCAGGTATCGGTTGGATTCTAATTGTTTTCGCTCTTCTTCATCTTTTGCCTTTGCAACTGCTTCGTCTATTTCTTTATCTTCGACAGCAATTTTCTCTACTTCGGCAATTTTTTGGATTATAAATTCAAGCGCAATGTCGTTTTTTGCCTTTTGAGCATACTCATTCCTAAGTATTTCGGGTGTTTTCCCGGTCGAGCTTAAATATTGGTCCAAAGTCAAACCAAGCTTTTTAATATCTTCAAGGGTTTGCGATAGTAACCTTTCTACTTCTGATTCAACTAAAACCGAAGGGGTTTGTACTTTGGTGCTTGCAACAATTGCCTGCATGACTTCGTCAAAATTTGGAGTTTGTTGCTCTTTACCCGGAACCACAATTTTTGATTTTGCGGTAATTTTTTTAACTTCTTCTTTGTAATTTCCAAGCTCGACTGTTGGAATTTCGCAGGTTAAGGCATGGAATTCCCAATCTTTTCCGTCTTCTAATTTTTCAATATGGATTTTTGGATTAATTATGGGGCGGAGTTTGTGTTCGGTTACTGCCTTCATGTAGGTGTCCGGCAACAACTGTTTTAAGACCTCTTCTTTTACTTTTGCTTCGTCCAGTTGCTTTTCTACCACATTTCTAGGAGCTTTTCCTTTTCTAAATCCTGCAACCTCTGCAGATTTAACGTATTCCTCGACAATTTTTTCCCGCGTTTTTTGGATTTCCGCTGCAGGAATAGTTATGTTTAATGTAATTGTTCCGTCTTCTGCTTTTGCAATTGTCGTTGCCATATGTGTTTCCTTTGATTGTGTTTATACTTAAAAATTGCGCTCAATTTTTAAGTGCGGACGGAGGGACTTGAACCCCCATGTCCTTGCGGACAATAGGTCCTAAACCTATCGCGTCTGCCGTTTCGCCACGCCCGCGCGAGACGATTATACCTTAATTATATAGAAAGGGAAAGAGACGCGGTTGGGTTATTATCTCCAAATTGTTCGATTTTTTGCATGAAATTATCTACTCTTACAGCCCAAGTTGGAGAAGCAGCATAATATCTTCCAATGTCATACACGTCTTGTGCTCCCCACTTATTTATATAGTCACTTCTAATAGATTGGGAAATAGTAACAATAGCATCTTCCCAAGACTCAAAGTATCGTGTTTGGTCTCCGTAAATACCAAATCCCCACGCATTGTATGATCCCTCTGGAATCTGTTGTCCAAAAGTAGATTCAACCCCTGAAATAGCCGGTAAAAGCCTCCAGTCGATATTATTTTTATCTGCCTCTTCCACAAATACGTATGCGTAATCGGAAAGTGGTGAATTGTACTGCTGCAAAAACTTTTGGAGCGTTTTTACCCTTGTGTCGTTCACAGAAACAACACTTGCAGTTAACGGCTTCAAAATTGGAGCCGGGTTTTCTGCGTATTCTTTTTGGGGGTGAACAAGGAGAACAAATGTAAGTAAAAGAAAGATTTTAATCACCTGAAAAGAAATCTTTGCCTTAAGCTTTTCCATAAAAAAATCCTAACGTATGCGGTTTAGAGGCATACCTTAGGATCTGCGGAGCATTATACCACCCACTATAGGTTTTGTCAAGCCCTTACTATAAGCTCTGCAGTTAAATTAGCCTGTCGTAGCAAGCTAATTTAAGGCTAGATTACTGGAGGTAGTCCATGAAGCCCGAAACAGCCTGAGCCCAGCCGTTGTGGTTACTGGGGTTGTATTTGCTCATAATCTCCTCTGGCGTGCTCAAACCCTTGTCTTTGTATTGCAATGCAAGAGTTTTGCTGATTACGCTTATAGCCTGTTGGTAATTGTCAAATTTGGTCACTTTTTTGCCATAAATACCAAACCCCCAGCAGTTAAATGTGCCTGGAATCTCTTTTTGGCACAAATTTGACTCCTGCATAGCAATAGCCGGCAATAGCCTAAAATCAAGCCCATATTGGTCTGCAGAAGCAACAATATCCGAAGCGAAAGGCTGCAGTCTAGAGCCATACCTTTGGAAAAACTGGCGCACAATTTCTACCCTGGCATCGGTTTGGATAACGCGTCCCGAAGTTATATCTTGGGTTATGGGTAAAGCAGCATAAGCAACACTATTGGAATCTGCTTGGGAAAGAGTCGAATGAGGGTGTGCTTTGTAAAAAGAGATAAAACTATAGAAGCCAATGGTAAACAGTAAAAAGAGTGGGGCTATGAGAAAAAAGCTTGATAAAATAAGAAACTTTCTCATTGCAGTTATACTGCCACATTATGCTTTTTGTGTCAAGTTTCGGAGTTAATTTTTGTGCTCGGGAGAGGAGTCGAACCTCCATGCCTTGCGGCATACGCACCTGAAGCGTACGTGTCTGCCATTTCACCACCCGAGCATGCAGTCTATTTTATCATAGCGCTTTAGGTAAAAGGGTTGCGGCCGGATTTAAGTTCGCTGATGAACAATTTTAATCGTTTTTCTCTTGTTTCTGGACGTTTTGCGTGGTAGAGCCTGCTATATATGGTATATTTTGCTGCTTTGGTTAATTTTTCGTAGGTTTCTTTTGCTTTTTTATTTTTGTTTAACAACTCTAAAAAATCTTCAGGTGGAGTTGCAGTACTTGGGCTTTCGTATGCATTTTCCCATCTTCCGTCTATTTTTGCTTGCTCAACTTGTTGAATTCCGGAAGGGTGCATTCTCTCCTCTTTTGTTAGTCTTTCGATATGCTCGGTATTGCGTTTGGACCAAACACTTTTACTCTTCCGTTTGGTAAACCGCTGGATGTAACTTTTGTCATCGTATTTTTTCATCTGAGAGTCTATCCACCCAAAACACAATGCTTCGTCAAGTGCTTGGTCATAGTTCACCGAAACTATCTTAGAACTTTTTTTGAAGAATCTTACCCAAATCCCTTCCGAAGTATCGTGATTTTTCAACAGCCACTTGCGGAATTCCTGAAGAGTTTTAAATGCTATTGGTTCCATTACCTTTAATTTTACCACTTCCGATGATATAATCTTAAGACTTGCGGACGTGGTGAAATGGCATACACGCAGCCTTGAGGTGGCTGTGCCCTAAAAAGCGTGGAGGTTCGACTCCTCTCGTCCGCACTAAAAAATCTTTGCGCAAATTTTTCAGTGTAAACCCCTTTGTTTTATGCTGAGAAATAGAGGACGATTAGCTCAGCTGGTAGAGCGCTTCATTTACACTGAAGATGTCGGGGGTTCGAATCCCTCATCGTCCACTAAAAAAAATTGTTCGGTAAAAAGAAAAAGAGCAGTCAGAAGTAGCGATATTCCTGTAATTATTATTCCCCACTGCACGGATTGTGGTTTATAGGAAAACTCAACTATATGAGTTCCCGAAGGTACGAATAGTCCTTTTAAGGAATAGTTTGTCCTTATAACAGTATTTTTTCTTCCGTCAATTGATGCTTCCCAGCCAATAAAATCATTGTCGGTTACAACCAGAAAAGTATTCTTTTTAGATTTAACAGTAATGCGCAGAGAGTTTGGTTGATAACTTTCGAGATGAACTTTTCCCTGCGAACTTAAATCAGAAAGTTGTCGGTAGTTTTGGTTGTCTATCACGGCTGTTGTTTTAGGATTAAAACCTAAACTAAACAACAAGCTTAGTTCTTTTTGAGGGGTTGGTTCAACCTGTACCTTGTCAACCAAGTAGGCTCTTGGTAGTACCATATTATTTACTACTACCCAATCTTTATTTTCCCAGATTACATTTTTTAAATTCGAAGGAAATTCAGAGCGTTTAAATAAAAGATATTTAACCGAAAGCAGAGAAAACAATCTGTTCCTTCGGAATTTTGTCTGGGGAGAGACAGAAATGTCTGTGATTATTTCTACATCGCTTCTTGAAAGTTCATCTTTAAATAGACCGCTGTTTGCAAACGATACTAATTCTCCGTAGCGTTTAATATAAAAAGGATGGTAATATTCAGGATCGAAAAAACCAAATCCAGTTGCAAAGTCCGTTTTAATTGTTGCCTGAGAAAGACCAAATGCTCTTCCTTCTGCCGCATGCAATTGTAGAAAAGAAATCAAATCATTCTGCGGGGCAAAAGAGTCTTTATTAGAGAACGGAAGATATTTGTAGCTGTTGTATGCACCTAACCCAATTGTGATAGCAAGAAGTGTTCCAATTCCAAAAGATCTTAGTTTTTCTTTCTTGTGAATGGTTAACAGAAGAAGTGAAATTGCCAGGAGAAAGCAACAAATCTCAAGAAGAGTATTTTTTAGTGAGACGACATTGCAATTTCTAATAAAACCAGGACAAATTTTGTGGACTCCAGTAGTATAAAAGAGCAAGATTAGCACAAAGGTTCCAAAAAACCAGAATTGTTTTTTTACTTTTGTTAATCCTTCTGACAATAAAATTTCTAACCCAAAACCTGATAAGACAGCAATTGAGAAAGTCGTAAAAAACAATAATCTCGATGGAACTCCAATCGAAAAAAGCGGAAATTTTAACCCATAGATAAATCTGCTTCCTATCCAATCAACCGAGGCTAAAATAGAAATAACAGTTACCGCAAGAAAGAATTTTTTAATTGATTCATGCTTTGTCTCTCTTTGCGTAAAAAGAAAAAGGAAAGCAAAAAGGCTTGGAATTAATCCTATCGAAACCGCTGCTTCTAAATAATCCCCTCCCCCAAAAAAATTGTAAGTTGAGGGATTTCCAAAATAGTTCGGTACAAAAATTGTTAAAAGATGAGAAAATGGTACGAGAAAACTTCTAAAAATAAATTCTGAAAATTTTACATTTAGATTTGTGTAGCGAAGAAATTCTATGGCAGGAAAAAGCTGAACGGCCGCTACTCCTATTCCCAATAAGATCATAAATAAAAATTGAATTTTTCGTAGTCTTAAAAGCCAATAGAAAAAAATAAAAACAAAAAAATACATAACATACTGCGGGTGAGTTGAAAACAACATAATTGCAGTTGTTATAGATGTTAAAAATAAAAATATTTTTCGAGGCTTATTTCTAAATTGTTCAATTAAAAAGAGCAAGAAAATAAATAATGCAGTCCCCTCGTTATACTGCAAAAGTTCCATTCTTGTAATAACTGGTGATGAAAATATAAAAACGGCGGTAACAAAAAAAGAAGAAATCTTGCTTAGTTTTAAACTTCTGCAGTAGAAATACAAAGCAACCAAAACGGACAGCGTTTGAAAAATCACAATGCCACTCCAAGCAATATAGTCAGGGAAAACTAGGAAAAAAAAGATTAAGGGGATCCAAATATCCAATATTAATTGCTGCAAGAAGTGGCTGACCTGCCCCATTATACGGATTCCATAATGGAAGATGCCCATTTTTGAATAAATTTACTGCTAACTTACGGAAGGGGTATACAAGACGAAATGCATCTTCCAAGACAGGCTTATGTGAATAGTTATAACTCCATTACTAAAATGGTCAGATTTCCACGGCTCAAACCATGCCATTTGATAATTTCCCGGATACGGATAGCTATTTTTAAGTAAAATTTGCCAAAAGAGAAGAAAAAGTATTACCACAAAACCTAAAATAAGAAGCCAGTTTTTCTTCATTTTTAATAGGATATCATATATCCTTTTTATGTGATTTTATCGTCCCTTTGCTTACCGGTTGTTAATATTCTCCTAAGTAGATATTTTTGTTATAATAGTCATCACGCCGAGGTAGCCAAGGTGGTCAAGGCACCTGTCTGAAGAACAGGCTATATGTGTTCGACTCACATCCTCGGCACACAGCTCTGCGGGAGTAGTTCATCGGTAGAACGTCTCCTTGCCAAGGAGAAGGTAGCGGGTCCGATTCCCGTCTCCCGCTCAAATAGATTCAATTAGTGGATTGTTAGGAAGGGGTTTCGAGGGTGGTATTTTTCCCGTTCGTCCATAGCTAGAATTTTGTAATATACGTCCTCATAGCGTTTGGCCATTAAGTCTTCATTAAAATTATCCAATACGTAATTTCTGCAATAACTTCGGTCTAACGTGGTAGCTTTTTTAACCGCTTCTATCATTTCTTTTTCTGTATTTACTACAAACCCTGTTTTTCCATCTTCAATAACTTCTGGAATAGACCCTCTGTTAAAAGCAATAACAGGACATCCGCAAGCCATTGCCTCTATTAAAGTTAATCCAAAAGGCTCTGCCCAAGTTCCCGGGTGGAGAAAGCAAAGAGCCTGGCTCATAAGCTTATTCCGCTCTTCTTCATTTACTTCCCCTACCCATTCTATTCCGTCTTTTCCCAAGTGTGGTTCTACGTATTCTTTAAAATATTTTTCGTCCCTTTTTTCCAGTTTTGCTGCAAGGATAAGCGGAAGTTTTAATTCTTTTGCCACACTAATTGCATAATGCGCCCCTTTATCTTTAAAAAATCTGCCAACAAAAAGAAGATACCCTTTTTGGGTTGTCGTAAAAGGATAATGTTTTAGGGGAAGACCGTTATATACGTTTGCAATTGTTTCTATGGTTGGAAAATGGCTTGTTTGTGCTTTTGATATAGAAACAAGGTTTGGTTTGTCAAATTTTTCATAAACCCTTTTATTAACCGGAGAAATTGCCCCATGAATTGTAGAAACAACCGGGGTTAAGGAAATATTTGCAATTGCAAGACTAAGTGGATTCATGTGGTCGTGAATTATGTCAAATTGGTCTTGCATACTGAATGCGTTTCCAATATTGAGCAAATTGGCAAAAGTTACTTCTTTTGGATCGGTAATATTCAATTCCCGCAAGCTTTTTGGAAAAACAGAAACAAGTTTTGCCCTTGTTTGTGAAGTCCCTGCTGCAAAAATAGTAACATCGTGTCCCCTATCTACAAGCGCCTCGGTTAACGCATGAATTACGCGTTCGGTCCCTCCATATTTTGCCGGAGGTAATCGGTACGCTAATGGGGCGATTTGTGCAATTCTTAACTTTCTCATGGGCTATCATTCTCTTTATTTTGTGTCAGAAAGAATTAGATATTACATAAGAAATAAGTAAGGGTATTGCTGTGCTTGAACCTATAGTGGATGTGTGGTAGATTATATTTTACTCAATGAATAATCCTCTATACACTCACATGATAGAATCCCTCATTAATCTTGAAGGAGAAGATGGAATACAAGCTTCGGGTAAAGATGAAGTCTTCGGATGCATTTTTGGAAGAGATAGTGCAATTACCATTTTAAAAATCCTATCTGCATATAAAGCAAATAAAATAGACGCATTCGATCCGCTTCTTCGGATGAGTAAAAAAACCCTTTTTACCCTGTCAGAGCTTCAGGGGAAAGAGTTTAACAGCGAATCGGGAGAGCAAGTTGGAAAATGCATCCATGAATTCCGGAAAGATAAATACGAGCGGCTTATTAACCGTCCAAAGCCATGGTACGTATATCCGGACGGAATTTTGCGCAATTACGATTCAATAGATTCTACTCCCCTCTTTTTAATTGCAGTTTATAAATTTTTTGAGGCAACAAAAGACGGTAATTTTCTTATAAAAATGTTGCCCTCTGTCGAGCTTGGGCTTAACTGGATAATTTCTTATGGGGATATGGATAAGGATTATCTTTTGGAATACGATACGGTTGAAAAACGGAAATTTGGGGGACTTGTTGTTCAGTCTTGGACAGATTCCCACGAGTCGCTACGGAGAAAAAACGGTGAATTTCCCTTATATCCTATTGCACCTGTGGAAGTGCAGGGATATGCATGGCTTGCTTTAAAATTATGGGCAGATTACTACAAAAAAGCAGGAAACTTGGTATTTGCAAATAAAATCGAGCAATTTGCCAAAGATTTAAAAAAGAGATTTAACGATCTGTTTATTTTAAAAGACAACGGTTTGCATTTTGCGGCTCAAGCTTTGGATGGAGCAAAAAATCAGATAGAAACAATAACCGCTAATCCTATTTTATTGCTTTGGGCTGTGTATGAAAATAATGGATTAAGAGAATCAATTCTTGAAGATAGGTATGTTGATGAATTTGTAGAGCGGGTATTTCAAAAAGATATGTTTAGCGAAAAAGCGGGAGTCCGGACTATGAGTGCGTTATCGCCTACTTTTAACGGGGCGCAAAATTCATACCATAATGGGAGTTATTGGCCTAAAGTTAACGGCATGATATACGAAGCACTAAAAAAATGGGGATTCAATGAAAAAGCTATAGAGCTTAGGGATGCTTCTTTAAAACCTATCGAACATTTTAAAACTCCCATTGAATTGTATGTAACAGACGAAAACGGATCGTATTTTGAATTCCAAACTTCCTGGGGAAAAAGGGGGTGCAAACAACAGGCATGGAGTGCCGCCGCAATTCTTGATATGCTATCTTCGTGAAGAAAATAGCAGTAATCCTCCTCCTCGTAATTCTTGCTTTACTTTTACTAAAATTTCATCCAAAATCCATAGTGCCGGTTCAGACTGTAAAAAGCACAACCATGAAAATAACAAGTGATGTTTTTGAAAATAATCAAAGCATTCCAAAGCAATTCACCTGCGATGGGGGTCAAATAAGCCCCGCACTTTCTTTCTCCGATATTCCTGGCAATGCAAAAAGCCTTGTTTTAATAATGGACGATCCAGATGCGCCAATGGGAACATTCGACCATTGGGTTGTGTACAATATCTCGCCAAAAGAGACAGGGGTTGCAGAAAATAATATTCCGACAGGGTCATTCTTGGGAAAAAATGGTACAGGTAAGCAAGGTTATATTGGCCCATGTCCCCCATCTGGTATCCATCACTATCATTTTAAGCTGTATGCATTAGATACAACTCTTAGCTTTTCTTCGGCACCAGATAAAGCAGAAGTAGAAAAAGTAATGGAAGGACATATCATTGAGCAAGCCGAATTAGTCGGCCTCTATCAAAGAAGCTAAACAATATTGACTGGTTTTGATCGCTTTTGTCCTATTGACCAGACCAGTTTTAGGATGTGATATATCTTTTACACTAACGTCGTAAGATGTTAGGGCAGGAAAAGTTTCCGTAAGGAGATTGGACCCGAAAGAGCCCCAGCAATGGGGTTTTTTTGCGGTTATTTTTTAAACCTCGGGTCACTAAAAAGACCTTGGATTCCATCTTTGCTTCGTATTGGTTTTCTTTGATGAAACGTATCATTTAAGGCTTGGGCTATTTTTGATCGGTTGGGATGGCCCTTGTGGGGGCCGTCTTGATGCAGATATTCATCCTGTGTTCGTAGGAAAAACGCAAAGCTTCTTTCCAGTTCTGTCCAAGGGATCATTCCTCTTGCTCTTGTTAGATCTTCCGGATTAGTAGGATTTTTTTGCTGTCGTGCTTTTGCTGCCTTTGATTGATGGGTTTTATACTCCTCTTCACTCATCGCGTGTAAGCGACGGTTTAATCTTTCTGATCTTCTTCCGGCCGTAATTTTTTGGTGTTCCTCTTTTGGCAATAGTTCTCTTAGTACGTTTCCAACAGCAACTTTGCCGGCGTTTGGGTATTGCTCTGCAACCTCAGGAGCAACTTGTTTGGCAATTTCAACTTGAGATAAGTCACTTTCTTTATAAAGGTCAATAACTTCGGTATGGGAATCCATTAGTTTTGGGGTCAATTCGGCAGCAGTTCTTAATACTCTCCATGAAAAATAAGAAAGGTGTTCTTTAGTAGGAGGCCCTTTTTTTCGCTGTTCGTTCATACAGGTTTTCGTTCTTTTGGTTAATTTTCTTGTTCCTCGCTGTTATCCATTACTTCTTTCGCTTTCTCAGAATCAGCAACTTTAATTTCTAAGTTTCCTCGTTTGTCACTTATATTAAGAAGCTCTCCAATTGCCATACTGGTTTCCACATCATTTTTAATATCTTTATCGACAACCAGGATAATTCTAATTTTGGCGTTTTGTGGTGCTTTCGCAATAATATCGGGCAAAGAATCAAAAGTAGGATTCCCTTTTTTTGCAGTGATAATAAAATCAGCAGAGCTTACTTCCACTATATTTTCTATCATTGCTTGAACCATATTCTCGCCTGGAGTTTCAAGCGGTTCGCCCGAATGTTTTAACAGAAAATATTTAAATGCGGTTACATCGGCAATTTCGTCGATAGTCATTGGTTTTGAACCGGAATATTTGGCTACTGCAACTACTGCAGAAAATTCTCGCATTTTAGGGTCTGGGTCCTGTGCGAGCATCCGTTCGCTAGTCCTAATTTCTTCTACTATTTTTGCAAATTGTGCCTTTGGGGCTGGTCTTAAGCTTATATCTCCAAGGTCTAATTGTTCAATTGTTGCTCCCGGCATGTTTAAATCCGGAGTCATTGATACGGTTGTTTCTTTTGCCTTTAATTTTCTTAAAAAGAACTGATTAGGATTTTGAGGATCCTCCACAAATATAGTAATCCAGTCTGTTGTTGGAGCACCAAGGATTTTAATTTGAGTATGATCTAAAAGATATTGATCTGCGAACTCAGGTTTTACTTCTTTTGGTTTTTCCTCTTTTTTTCTCCCAAAATTAAAAAAACGCTTTCTTTCCATACGGGCTTATTTTAGCAATTACAAGGGGAGATTTCAACTATAGGCTTTATCAGTTTACAGGAATTAGTTTTGGTTATTTTGGAGGAAGTCTTCGTGTTTTTCTAAAAATTCTTGTGCAATAGTCGTTAAGGAGAGTTTTTTTATCTCCTTTAAGGTAAAAAAATTAAGCGTTTGGCCTTCGTTTCGCTTTATATTATTTACATTGTCATCGCTTAACGTTGCATGGTAAAAAGAGTCACCAGATTTATATGAATCGCTTTCAAGCAGCTCAACTGATTTTAATTTAACGCTTGTTTCTTTTTCAGCGCTTTTAAGTCCCAGAAAACTCCAAAAATTTGGAAGCGTTGGATTTGTATTTTTATGCGTCAGAAGAATTTTACCTTTGTAAGTGAGAAGAATTAAACCGGAGGAAATGTTCACATAATCATTATACCCTATTTAGAATTATTTCGTTGCCTTTAAAGAGAATAATAAGGGGATTTGGATTTTCTTATTTTTCAAAACATAATGGCCTTTTTCGTTTTTCTCCATAAACCCCGGAAATTGGTCGTACATGGTAAAAGGAAATTCATGCAAAAATTCTATTTTTAATCCGGCTTTTATTAACGAATTTAAAACATCAGAAAATGTATAGCTCCATTCGTAAGTAACCCCTTTAATATTCGATTCCCAATCGGTATAAGTGCCATCGGCGTCATCTACATAGGGACCTTTTTTAAAATATTTATAGTAGATTTCAAAATCGTGGCTTAAAATATTTGTAAAGGGATGCAATTCAACAATATAAAATACTCCCCCATCATTCAAAAAATTATTTATTATTTTTGCCCACTTTTTAATGTTAGGAAGCCACAATAAAACTCCATATGACATAAAAACAATATCGAATTTTTTGTCCAGTTTTTTTGGGAGATCGTATAAATCACTGCAAATAAATGTAGCAGGAATTTTAATTTCTTTACTTAATTTTTTTGCAAACCGCACAGAGGTTTCGGAAATATCTACTCCGGTAACCGTTGCCCCTTTTTTTGCAAAAGATAAAGAGTCCATTCCAAAATGACACATTAAATGAAGCATTGATTTGCCTTTTACGTTACCCAATTCGTCTTGTTCTACAGTTTGGAGACTTGTTTTTCCTTTTTTAAATTTTTCTAAATCGTATAGTTTGGATTTTGCGTGGACCGGGGTAATTTTATTCCACCATTGTTTATTTGCAGTTAAGTACCTGTTCACCAATTCTAGTATTAAAGAATTCTAGAATATTGTCAACTGCTTAACGATTTTGTTAACTGGCTAATTGTAGAAAGATAATTTATATTTCCAATATCATGTTCGGTTTTTCGAATTGGAATAAGATATTTTCTTTTTGAGGAAATCAGTGAAAACGCGGTAGTAGTTCTTTTTTTCAACGAACGCTCTTCCCTTGTCCCATACAACATGAGGATTTTTTTGGCTTTTATTTTTTTTGCCAAATTTTTGCAATTTAATTTAGAAAAGTCAGAATGTTTCGATAACATTTTTTGTGATAAATCTTCTTTGAAAAATGGGGAGAGCGAGCAAAGAATTATTCCAGATGGACTTACTTTTGTAGAAGCGATAAACGCAATCATTGCTCCAAAAGAAAATCCTAAAATATATTTTCTTCTTGTTTTTATTTTTTTGTACTCTTTTAGAAATTTCTCGGTTTGTTTTAGGATTGAAGTATTTTTCCAAGAAAGATTTATAAGAATTGGCGAATATCCTTGGGCTTTTAGAATCTTTGCAAGTTTTGTGTATGCTCTGTTTGTTGTTTTTTGCCGGAAGCCGGGTATTACAAATACTGTTTTTGTTGTCATAGGGCGCTGATTATAGCAGACACCCTAAAAAATTTTCAAACAAAAAAGTAAGAACGAGGTTTTAGACAAACTATAGGATTTTTGCTGGCGTACTTGCCTCCAGGTGGAACCAAATCCTTCCCTCACTTCTCAATACCTATGAAAAGTTAAGAAAACTTGGTTTTACCTACTCAGAGGGCAAAGTTTCTCCACCTATTCTAGCAGAAAAGGAGGACTCCGGTGTTTAAATCCTCTCTTTTTGACGAAAAAACGTTTTATAAAGCCTTTCTCAAAGACTTAGATAAAGCTAGGGAAGAAGTGTATATAGAATCGCCTTTTATAACTTCTAGGAGAGTTCAATCCCTTCGACCCATTTTCGAAAAGTTAATGAGTAGAGACGTGAAGGTCTATATCCTTACAAGGTTTCCGGACGAGCAGGATGAATATATGGTGGCTCAGGCTGAAAATGAGATAAATTATTTCGAAGAAATCGGTGTACAGGTATTTTTAGCTAAATGCGAAAACCAAAAGATGTTTCATAGGAAATTAGCCATTATTGATAGAAAAATACTTTGGGAAGGAAGTCTAAATATCCTTTCTCAAACCCACAGTAGGGAAATTATGAGAAGAATTTCTGATGAGGATATAGTTCTGGATACTTTTAATTTTCTAAAGCTAAACAAAGTTTTATGATGTATACTAAGCCCATGAGCAATGGATACGAAATCAACGAGAAAGATATCGATGCAGTTATAAATTATCTAAAGATTTATGATCCTAATAACGCTACCCCCGAGATGGCAATAGCTTTCTTGGAGCATTTTCAAGCAGCATTTCATAAACTTTCGCACACTGATCCAGAAAAATTAAAAGAACTTTTTGAAGAGTTTAAGAGTCAAAAGAAGACAGAAAACTAAGGCATCACTTCTTCAGACGTAATTCCTAAGGCTTTATAAATCTTCACTAAAGAAATTGCAAAAGCTTTGCCTTCTCCGCGTTCCAGCTTTGCATAAGAATTTTTATCCATTCCGGCTAGTTTTGCTACTTGGGCTTGAGTAAGTCCCTTTTTCTCGCGGACGACTTTAACTTTCGCAGCTATTTCTTTAGTAATTTGTTTATCTTCTCTTATCCCCATGAGGATAGTTTACCACATTCAAATCCCAAAATAAACTATGGGGTAGCTTCAAGTAATTCCTTAAATTGGGTGTGACCTTTTGCAGCTAATCTGTGAATAAACTCAGTAGTTAATTTCTTAGATTCTTCATCATTAATTTCTAAAACACTTTTGATAATAATTTTTAGCTCGTCAGCCCAAGTTAGCACTCCCCACCCTTTTTTGTCATTTTCTACCATTTTCTGCAAACATGTAATTACCTCTTTAGGAAAATTAGTCACAATTTCTTTAAATTTCTCAATAATTAAGTGGTCTCCTTCCATATCGCAACCAAGTTCTAAAATTTCACTAAGTTTTTCTAAAACCCACTTGTCTTCATATTTTCCAGAAGCAACCCACCAACTAAACTCTTTAAATTCTTGAACTTCCCCAGGATTTGTTTTTATAAATTTAAGCCTTACCTCAAAAAGATTTACAAACCTATCAATGACTTTTTGAGGGATCTCCTTATCATTTTTACTAACTCTCCCAATAAAATCGATGACCTCAGCTCTTAAACTTAAATCTGCTTTACTATAAAAATCGATTAAGAGAGAATCATCGAGTTGGATTAGATCTCTACAGTAAAAAAGAATAAGGTGTTGAGACAAAGATTGTTCAGGATTCTCTAAATGATGATGACCGTCAGTATGTAGACCAATTTCCTCAATAGCCCGCTGGTATTGTTTCTTTAATATATTAAACAAAACATCAAATGCACGGTTGAAGGTGATAAATGTGTCCCAGGCTGAATCAAAATGCTCTTTACTATCTTCACCTTCAGGAAATATATTGTCCTGATTTTCATCAACCCAATTTTTATCAAGCCACACTAGTGTTGATAGCTTTTCTCCATAAACAGCTCGAATTGCTAAAGAAGGATCGGACTTTATCTCCAAGTGTTCGTTCAATACGCGTAGCAACTCGGGTGCGTTATCTTTAAAATTCCATTTCTCTTGGTCTTCTTTTTTTGTATTATTTTTTAACCAAACCCCGTACTTTATTGCACTTTGAATAGCATCACCCCGAATAGAATTGATAGCAACACCTAAGGGATCTCTATTTTTAAGAGACTCGATCTCTCTCTCGGGAGTTGGATCTGAATCTCTAGTTAGATTTTCGATAATGGTCCAAATCCTCTCCTTTAACTCAACATTCACTTTATCGGGCTTATCCTCCATACCTTCATCAATCAACTCGAGGATTGTAGTTCTAGACCAATTCCAATCTGGATCTTCACTAAAAAAGCTCTTAGTTTTTCTCTCAGGAATCTCTTTCGGTTTAGCCAGCACTATATCGCATAAGTCTAATACCGGAATCCAATCAAATGTTTTTCCTTTTTTTGCAGCGTCTCGAAAGCCTGCAAGAGCTGACCGGATATATGTAGGATCTAGGTCGCTAAATAATGGTAAACTTGCCAACAATTTTTCTGGATTTTCAGCAATCAATGATGTTAATTCTCTTCCTGTACCTTCTCGTGATGCCTCTTTATGGTCGTTCTGTTTTGGCTCCCACGATTTTAGAAAATCCACAAGTTTAGTAGGTTCCATTTCTTTTAATATCTCAGGGGATAAGGCACTACTTGGCCCCCAGCTTCCTCCTTCAGACCATGACTTAAAAGAAGGATGATCTGGTTGGCCTACAACTTCAACTAATTTATCAAAATATTTTCTCCACTTTGGATCAATCTCTTTAAAAGGCATTAAATGATACATCTGCCAATTCTTGTGATACTTTTCTTTAAGTTCATCAGATGTTTCCAGACCATTTTGCTTTCTCCATTTAACAAACTCCTCGATATCGGGTCCATCTGTAATCCATTTCCAAATTTGATCTCTTTGCGAATCATCTAATATAGAGGCGTGCGCTTCAGCTAACAAGAAATACTCATGATTAAACCGTTCAGTTTTAAACTCTTCTTCTGAGACGAGCACGCTCGAAATTTCATCTTCCATATCTTTTGGAAAGAGTTTTAAGAGATGGCGCTTTAAACGTTTAAAAATTAAATATTTTCTGTTATCTAATTCCTCAATAACCTCTTTAGCTAATGAGGGGTCATTTTTAATAAGTCTCTCGCAGGCATCTCTTGCTCCATTAATTAATGAATCACGGATATTGTGATCGTTATTTTCTGAATGATCCTCAATAGTAGATCTCCAAATCTCAGAATAATCTTCACTTGGATTCTCCTTAACTTTAGTTTTCGATAGTCTTATATAAGTTTCGATTTGGTCAAAAAGGATTTTTATAGCGTCTAAACCAGCAACATCTAATAAATCTGGGAAATTATTCTCTAATATTTGTCCATAATCCCAATCTCTTATGACACCAATGGGCTCATGAGGAATAGCCACTCCGCCATATTCTGGAGCTTTACGAGGATCTGGTTGAATGATTAGAAGTTTTAAAGCGAGTTTTAAAGCTTCACCAACTTTACCACCCCTTGCAAAATAACTGATTAGCTTTCCATATTTATCAGGTGAAAACCAACTGTCTACCTCACCTACGGATTCGACTACTTTTACAGCCATGTCTGGAGGCAGTAAAAGTGCAATATCAAGAACTTCGGACTTTGAACGAATGTTTTCAGTTTTTACTTCTAAACAAATAGCCATAACTGTTTCCTGACAATTTTGTATATTAGCCATCTTTCTAAGATATTGAGCTTGAGGCCAATAAGGGAAGCTTGTGCCCGAATCGGGGTGAAGTATGGGTAGAGGAGGATTGTTAAAAAACCCATCCTTTTTTAATAAAGCTAGCCAGTTAGGATTCTCTAACTTTTCGAAAAAATAACTGTAAGTTACAGGACTATTGGGTATTTTATTTTTGAGCGTTTTAATGTCCGCTTCCTCGATGTCTTTTTTTGATAACAGTCCATCAAGGATTTTAAAAAAACCAAGGTAGTTGGCCTCAATTCTATTTAAGACAATATCTAGCAATCCCCGCATTCCAGTCCATAGTTCTTCAAAGGAAGAGTCCGCCTCTTTAGACCTATCTAAAGCATTCCTATGAACAAACTGATAAAGGGCTATTTCTTCTTGTCTATCAGCTATCCTAAACCAAAGTTTGGCAAGATCATCCTTAGGATCGATACCATAGAGATTCATTATTGTTTGTATTTCTTCTTGCTGTGAAGTTTGATTCTTTTTGGAGTCAGCAGATGCCTTAAAATCCAAGGGTAACATTACTTCTCTAACTGAGCTCTCTATTTCCCGAAGACAGTGAGCAATAATGTTTGTCTTTGATTCTAGTGGTGGCTCTTCTTCCCATAGTCGACATGCATCTTTAAAAAAAGCGGCAGGCCCTGGACCAATTTCTAAGAGCTTGTCGTATATCCTCTGTTGTCTGGGATCGCTAAATTTAAAAACTTTAATTTCTTGAGTATCCATAAAAACGAACTTCCTGCGAAGTTCGTTGTGGGAAGGCATTTTATTGTCTGACAAGGCTAAACTTCGCCTGTTGAGTTTGTTGGTAAATTATACCGGGATTTGTAAGGAAAAACTATAGCTACGACCTTCTAAATAAAAGGGTTAAGGAGAAAATTATAAGTGCTAGTAGAACAATTGCTCCTCCCGGAGAAAGATTTAAATAATAAGAGATAAATATTCCAGTTATCACTGAAAAAAGAGAAATTACCTCAGCGATAAAGATAGTTTCCTTAAACCCTCTTTTGTACTGAAGAGCAGTAACAACTGGAATGACCATCAGAGCAGCTATCAGCAGAACTCCCACAATCGGTATTGCCAGGGCTACAGTAAAGGCAGACAGAATTATGAGAAGAAGGTTAATAAATTTAGTAGGAATACCACTTACCTGGGCTGCTTCCTCATCAAAGGTTATATAAAAAAGTTCCTTAAAGAAGGCTAAAACAGATATTATGACAATAATTCCCAATCCTCCTATGATAAAAACATCAGATTGCTTTACTGTTGTAATACTCCCAAATAGGTAGTTAAAAATATCAACACTAAACCCATGACCTACGCTGATTAATACAATCGCCAGAGCCAGGCTTCCTGATAAAAAGATAGCTAAAGCAGACTCTCCAAAAATTCTTTTAGAGATTCTCAATCTTTCTATAGCGACAGAAGATAATACTGCCGCTGCAATGGCTGTAATTAAAGGATTAATTTTGAGTAGTAGCCCCACCGCTACTCCTGCTAAAGAAACATGGGAAAGAGTATCTGCAATCAGAGAGTAGCGCCTGAGAACTAAAAATATGCCAATAAGGGGGGCAATCAGGGCAATAATAATCCCAGCTTCAAAACCCCGTACCACAAAGCTGTATTGAAAAAGATCCAACATATTAAGCTCTTACTCCATTCTGGTGATTGTGTAAGATATAGCTCAGTTCTTTACCATAGAGTTTTTCCAAAGCACCGCTTTTAAACAGCTCTTTGGCCTTGCAGTAACAGACTAAATTACAGTTCACACAAGCCACCTCAGTTGCCTCATGTGCTACAACATCAAGTTCATGGGAAACAAGAACTAAGGTTAAATCCAAGTCCTCATTGAGTTTTTTAAGCAAAAGGTAAAACTGCTCCTGGGTATTAGCATCAACACCAACTGTTGGCTCATCTAAAAAAACGACTTCTGGATCAGAAACCAAAGATCTTGCTATAAACACTCTTTGCTGTTGTCCGCCTGATAAATCACTGATCTGGCGCTTTCTAAAATCAGTCATATCAACCTGAGATAATGCTTCATTAATCTTTTTTTGGTCTTCTTTATTTAATGAGTGAAAGAGTCCTCTCTTACCATATCTGCCCATAGCAACAACTTCTTCAACTGTTGCCGGGAAGTTTGTTTCAAAACGGGAGGTTTTCTGTGGAACATATCCTATTTTTGACCAATCTTTGAAATCTTTTAGTTCCTGTCCAAAAAGTTTAACTGTGCCGGAGGTTGGTTTTAAGATACCCAGCATTATTTTAAGAAGAGTGGATTTACCACCACCGTTGGGTCCTATTATTCCCAAATAATCACCCCTGTGAAGGTTAAAGGTAATGTTATCTAAGACAAGCTCGTTTCCATAGGAAAAGGCTATGTCTTTTAATTCAATGATGTTTTGGGTGTGGTCTACTTGCATTGCAGAGCAGTCTGCAAGTTTTTTAGATTATCCGCCATGACGGTGAAGTAATCTTTGCCTTGCTTAATATCATCATCTGAGATTCCCTCGATTGGATCAAGTACCATGGTTTTCGCTCCTACCTCATTTGCGATGGTATCGGAGAGTTTAGGGCTTACCAAACTTTCAAAGAATATGTATTTTACGTTGTGTTGTCTGGCAAAGTTAGCTACATCTGCCAGTTGCTGAGATGATGGTTCCGCGTCAGGGGATAATCCGGCAATTGCTACCTGATTTAGGCCATATCTTGCCCCCATGTAACCAAAGGCAGCATGAGAGGTGATAATATCTTTTTGTTGGCAACTAGCTAAACCCTGCTTGTAGGTTTGATCTAACTGATCCAGTCTGTCCGCAAGATTTTTGGCATTGCTGTCATAGTAGGAAGCATTTACAGGATCGATCTTATCAAACCCCTGATTTATCTTTTCAACTTCTTTTTTGGCAAGCTGAGGATCAAGCCAGATATGGGGATCTGTTGAGGTTTGGCCATCTTCCGTAAGCTGCCTATTTTCCAACCCTTCTCCGGCTGTAATAACTAAAACATTTGTTCCTTTAAGATTATCTTTTATTTTATTTCCCCAAGATTCAACTGCCCCATTTAAAACAAGTATATTAGCTTTTTCAATATGAGCAATATCCTGCGTTGATGGGTCATAATCATGGGGTTCTGCACCGGAAGGAGTGATATTCATAACCTGAGCCTTATCTCCGCCTATTTGGGAAGAAAAATAATATAAAGGGTAGAAGGATGTTGATACCTGAACTTTACCGGAGCTATTTGAAGGAGTGCTTTGCTTAAAAAGCCCAGTCTTAGGGGAGAATATTATGGCAATTAATGCCAGAGCTAGTATAAATCCCCAAACTACAAAGTTATCTTTTATAAATTTCATAATTATTTTTGGCAGTTTTTACAAAGACCATAAAACTCAAGTGAATGGCTTTTAACAATAAACTTCTTTTTCTTCTCAATATATGCTTCCAAAACATCAATGTTGCAGTCTGAGATATCTTCGATCTCTCCGCATTTTTGGCAGATTAAATGATGATGTTCTTTTCTGGATGAGAGTTCATAGCGGGATTTGGCTTCGTTTAGATTAATCTGTCTTATAAGACCCTTCTCTTTAAACATATTTACAATCCTAAATACTGTAGCGTTATCTACATCAATGTGATTTTTGATTAAATATTGGTTAATAGCGGAAACATCGAGGGGTTTATCAGATAGTTCAAGAATCTCTAAGACTCCTAAGCGAGCAGGGGTGGCTTTTAGAGAAACACTTCTTAATTCTTCTTTACAATTATGTTGAATAGCTGCTGTCATATTTTTTCTTCTCGGGAAGCCTAGGACTTCCCGAAGCACTTCACATGGTAATTGTGTAAACGCTACACAATTGCATTTAGTATATGCAAGACTATCGCATTTGTCAACAGGCAATTTTCAGAGGAGTAAACTTATTTATTATAATTATTTAGTGTCTACGTGGGATTTCGTATCTATCTTCGAAGCACTTAGATAAAAAACAAGAAGTAAAATCAATATGGCAAGAACTATACTTGTTCTCCCTGTTCCAAAACCCAGCCCTCCCAAATCGGGTGTTCTACCAAACCAGTCTGCAAAAGATGCTCCCAGAGGCCTTGTCATAATATAGGCAAACCAAAATGTAAAAACCTCGTATTTGTTTGTGAGTTTATATAAAAGGAGAGGTGCAATAAATAGCACTCCAAAAAGGAAACCTGAGTGAAGATACCCAAGACTTAAAGTAACTGCTGTGGTATCTCCTGCTGCTGTTCCTAGTGCAAAGGTTGTTACTACAGTCAGCCAATAAAACAACTCTCTTTTGGGAGTGTTAATGCTATGGATAGAAAGAGTGTGCTCTGTTTTAAACCAAATTAAAAAAACCAATGCCAAAGCGATAGAAAATGCGATTGTCGAGACAACATAGGGAACTCCCAAAACAATATGAACTATATCTGCTGCCATAGTGCCAAAGAGGGCAACCATTGCCACAATAAACCAGTAAATCCAGGCATTGTACTTTTTTGCTCTGAATTGAAGTAGGATACCGATGCCAAAACCAACTGCACCGATTGCAACAGCAATTACCGGATCAATAGTATGAACGAGAAAATCGGAGGTAGACTCTCCCATAGCGGTTGTTAAAAGCTTGGTTATCCAAAACAGAGCAATAACTTCAGGCACTTTTCTAAGCGTTTGCTTGGAAAGGTAATTTTGAATAGATTTCATTTATTAGAACAACTCCTGTCTGTATATTATATAATAAGTTTTGGTAACGGTTATTAATAATTCTACTCACGCTTATGCATTCACCTAAAAATTGGTTTCAAGGAGAACTATCAATTGATAGAAAGATTTTAAATAAGGTACCTGAAATCACAGTCTATTTCTGGATTATCAAAATTCTATGTACTACTGTCGGTGAGACAGCTGCGGATTTTTTAAATACATCCTTAAATCTGGGTCTTTCAGGTACAACGGTTGTTATGGGGTTATTATTGGTTATAATATTGTTTTTCCAATTCCGCTCCAAAAAGTATATTCCCTCAATTTATTGGTTGGCAGTTGTCTTTATTAGCGTGGTTGGAACACTCATTACCGATAACCTGACCGATAATTTTGGTATAAGTCTAGTTACAACCACCGTTGTTTTTGGAGTTGTTTTAGCAATAATATTTGCCATCTGGTACAAGGTTGAGAAAAGCCTTTCTATACACACCATCAATAAGATGCGAAGAGAAGGATTCTATTGGCTTGCAATTCTATTTACTTTTGCACTCGGTACCGCTGCGGGAGATCTTACGGCTGAGACATTAAACGTAGGATATTTTCTCTCGATTCTTCTGTTTGGAGGATTAATTGCAGCTGTAACAATTGCTCACCTGCGCTTTAAGCTTAACGCAGTACTTTCTTTCTGGATTGCCTATATTTTAACCCGTCCACTGGGAGCATCTATCGGTGATTTTCTGTCACAGGCTAAGGAAAGTGGAGGCTTGGGTCTCGGGACAACCATCACAAGCGCTCTATTCCTAATCGCAATAACTCTCACTGTTGTCTATCTAACTGCTACTAAAAAAGACGCTGTTGCAAAAAGCGAAGAAGCACTCGGGTAGTTTTTATGCAACTTACAGTCGTATTTGATACGATCAAGGAATGAAACTGCTTTTTCTTCTATTTATTACCTCTTTTATCGGAATCGGAACTTATGTTAGTACTTCAAAATGGTTCAAAATTAAAAATAAAAGTAAAAGAGGCCTTCTAAATCCTTTGAATATAAGTGTTGTGGTGGTAGTGTTTCTAATTGGTTTAATTGCCTTAGGTATATACTCATCATCCAACCAAGCAGATCTCCAATGTGCCTCTTTACATCAAGTGAGCTCTAAAACGGTAAATGACCCTAAAACAGCCTCCGATTGGTTTGCTCAGGGAAATTATGATTACGATAACGGAAACTGCCAGCAAGCAGTCTCAGATTACACAAAATCGATTGCACTAGATCCAACTAACGCACAAGTATATAACAATCGTGCTTATACCAATATGAGGCTTAGAAATTATAAAGATACCCTGCCGGATTTAGATAAAGCAATTATGCTTAATCCTAATTATGTTCAAGCATTAATGAATAGGGGTGATATTCACAATTATTATTATCAAATTGACAGACAAGCCTCGATCGCAGATTATAGAAGAGTTATTGCTTTAACGGATGTAACTACCCGACAACAGACAAGCGTCTGTGGACATTTATTTTTAGCCAAGCATGATGGATGGACATTAGGAGCATTTCTTGGTTACTTTACAGGAGAATGGTTCTCGTGCGAATAAACATAGTAGGAAATTCTTTTAATTTCGCTGCGCAAAATTCGTTGATCTAAAGATCTTTGTTATTACCATCATCTTTTGGTATTATTTTCCAAATTGATGGATCACCAAATCCTTTTTCCTTGAGCTCTTTTGAGGTAGTTAGAAGAAAGACAAGATTATCTTCATTTCCAGTAGAAGAAAGTCTGTCTTTTATGAAAGTCCTAACCTTTCTGATTCTTTTTGGATTTTCAAAGACAAATAAAATAGTTGGGAATCCTTTTTCTCTGGCATCCGGATAATCATAATCATAAAACTCAATAATTTGGTTAACTCTATGCCTTAGAGCATACTGAGGGACATGGTTATCCCAGAGATCCAGAAAATATCTTTTGTTATTACTCTCGTCCGCAATACTTTTAATCTTCTTGGGCTTTATCTTTGCTAAAACATCAGGAACTTTAATATATGCATCTGGAATTATCTTTGGATATTCTTTGAAAGGCCCTATAAATAAGTGTCTTTGTTTTGGAGTAAAACTAAAGGTGAAGGATTTGTATTTTGTTCCTTCAACAACTTCTTCAACGAAGTTGTTTTTTGCTAAATTAGTATAAAGACCTGAAATATAAAGACAATGGTTAATAAAGGTGTCTGACTTATTCTTTTCAAAATAAAGGTTTCTTAAAACTTTGTTGTTTTTCCTTATTTTCTTTGGAACTTTATTTTCTCTAATCCACCTTAGTCCATTTAAAGATATATAATAGATAGCAGGTTTAGTATTTTCAAATAACTTCTTGCTATATATTCTTCCTAAATAGTTTTTACTTACCAGATCTTTTAACCATACATTTACTCTTTTAGCATCTTTGTGACCTAATACTTTTTGTAACTGATCTCTATTAATAAACCTATATTCAAATATTGTAAAAATAATATCTTCTTGTTTTGGAGTTATCTTAGGTAATTCCATTTTGTTTAAGGAGCAGGATAAGAGGCAGTAGACAGGAGAAATAAAAACTACTTAATCAATTATATCAGAAGGTGGAAAATACATATATGCTTTTATTTATATATAAATAATAAGAAACTACAAATATTCCTCAATTAGCTTCCTCCTTGGTGGCTATTTTGTCCTAGCCAATAAGGGCAAAAAAGGACTTAATACAGAACTTTTCTCTAGCCCTTTTCTTACTTGACAATATCCTCGTGGGGATAGTATAGTATCCTTGTGGGGATATTAAGATATGGGTAGAATTAAAGGCATTTTGAATAAGAGTTCCCTATCGCGACCCGTAACTTCAATTCTTACTCCGGAAGAACGAATTAAGTTTTTAGCGAACCTTATTATCGATAAAATATTGGAAGACCAAAGAAATGATAGTGTTCTATTAAAGAAAATATTTAAGTGATATGGATAACAAACTGCCGATAATCGAAAACGCAGTAGCAGCAATAAGAGTATCCTCTACCAAACAAGGAACTGATGGTGATTCCCCGGAAGCCCAAAGAGAACAGATAGAGAGATTTGCCCAAAATCATAATATCAATATAAAAAAGTTCTTTGTCTTTATGGAGTCGGCATCCAAAGAAGAACAGCCAATGCAGGAAGCAGTTGATTACTGTAAATCCCCTAAAAACGATATCCAACTTTTTATTATTAAATCTATTGATCGGTTTACTAGAGGTGGTTCTTACTCTTATGACTTTTTAAAAATGCAGTTAGAAAAGTACGGAGTAAAACTGGTTGATATTTATGGAGTTATCTCATCCCAAAAAGTTAATACTTTAGAACACCTAGGAGTTTCCTTTGACTGGAGTGTTTATTCCCCAACTAAAAAGTCAGAACTGTTAGAAGCAGAGAGAGCAAAGGATGAAATGCGCGATATTATGTCCAGAATGATTGGAGCAGAAATCCGTTATGCCAGAATGGGTTATTGGGTTAGAAAAGCTCCTCCCGGTTATGTCAACGAAAAGATAGAAACACCTAATGGTAAACGATGTATTTTAAAACCTCACCCGGATGAATCCTCATGGTTTATCAAAATGTTTGAGCTAAGGTGTCGGGGGACTTTAACTGATCATCAAATTGTCGCTGAGATAAATAAGTTGGGATACAAAACAAGAATTGAGTTAGTTAGAGATCCACACGATAGAACAAGAGTTATTAAAGAACACGGAGGTAAGCCCCTGGACATTAAAGGATTTTGGAGGATTATCCAGAATACTATTTATGCCGGAGTAAGTCACGAGAAGTGGACAGAGAATCAGAGGATAAAGTGTAAATTTCCAGGACTTGTTTCTATAGAAACTTTTAACAAGGCAAATAGAGGAAAAATTACCATTGTTGAAGAAAGCAATGACATGGTAAAAATCTATAAAAAGTTACCACCAGAGTATTTAGTTAAAAAGGGAGTTAGAAATCCTGATTTCCCATATAAAAGAGTTATTATGTGCCCTGATTGTGAAAGACCGCTGTTTGGCAGTGCTTCAAGAGGAAGATTGGGAAAGTACTACCCAGCTTACCACTGCAATAAAAGAGGACATTATTTCAGAATTCCCAAAGAAAAGTTCGAAGAAACAGTCAAAAAGTTTGTATTAAACATAAGATTGGCTGCTGGTTATATAGACTCTTTAGAGAAAGCAGTAATAGATGAATGGAATAACAGACAAGGAGAAATGAATAAAGACAAAATAACTATCGAGGAAAAACTCACTGCTCTTAGAACTCAAGCAAAGCTGACTGTAGATAAAATTAAGTTTTTAACCTCAGAGGTAGCTATCAAGTATATGGAAGAAGACCTGGTTAAAATAGAAATGCAGATTGCTGATCTAATAAATGAAAAGCAGAAGACTGAAGGCTCAGAGCCCTCTGATATAAAGAAAATTATAACCTACGTACGTTATTTTCTGGAACACATGGAGTTTTTATTGCTAGATCAACCCGATCCAGAACTTCGGGCTAACTGTTTTAGCATACTATTTGACAAAACACCTACTTATGCAGAAATAGAATCTGGAACCCCCAATTTAGCAAGCTGTGTGGCTCTAAATGAGGTTTTTATTATATCTCAGGGCAAGTTGGCTGCCGAGCTTGGATTCGAACCAAAATAAACGGATCCAAAGTCCGTTGTCCTACCATTAGACGACTCGGCAATAAACTGAGTTCATCTTGAATTTTAACAGATTCCCCCCTCGAGCTCAAACCTTTGACTTCTTGTTTTTATTGTTTTACAATTCCCGCTTGTGGATAATTTAAGACCAACAAAAGAACAACTGGTTTCCGGATTTGATTTATTTCTCAATAAACACTTGAAGGTTGGAGATCATCAGGTATACGAAAGATGGTTGGAAAACGAAGGAAAAATCCTAAGGGAAAAGTTTCCTTATACAAATGCAGAGTTGCTTTCGGACGAGCAGATTGGCGAAGTATTTGAGTTAATGGGAGCAAGTTACGGAGTGGAGACGACTATTCCCGATCAAAAGAAAATACTCTCTTTCTTGCTAGATTCGGGTATTTCGGACAAGCCAACACTTTCGATTGGTTGTGGTCTAGCTCCTCATGAGATCTACCTTGCGTCTCAGGGAGTTTTGTCTTCATTTGCCGGAGTAGACATTGCCCAAACTACATTAACCAGGGCAGAAGAAATAGCAAAGGAAGAAGGAGTCACTGCCCAATTTAAAAAAATGCATGGAGCAGATGTGGATTTTGTAGAAGAATTTGATCAGGTCTTAAGCATCGATTCTATGCATTGGATGATGCGTTGGCAAGCAAATCTTCGTGGAGTAGCAAGGGCACTAAAACCCGGTGGGACTTTTTTTCTTGTCTATTCTCCTAATTCTCCAAGAATACAAATAGATCCTCTAAGAGTTATTGAAACGTTAACCAAAGAAGGAATGAATGTAACAAGCACCGCTTTTATGGAAAGTGCAATAGCAACTCCAAGGGCAACTGTTGTTGCCAAAAAAGAAGAAGCGAAATCGGGCTTAATACTCTTGGGTAAATTTTAACGTAATCATTAATCTTCTGGTATACTTGTATTGTGGAGCTACATGCAAACGAACCTCATTCCCCTAGTCATGTTTCTAAATTAAATTGGCTCCGTGCTGCAGTTTTGGGCGCAAACGATGGAATTGTTTCTATTGCCGGATTAGTGGTGGGAGTTGCAGGGGCAACTGATTCTTCATCGGTTATCTTAACCGCGGGAGTAGCAGGAATTATTGCAGGCTCTATATCTATGGCTGCCGGAGAATATGTTTCGGTGAGTAGCTCCCGCGATACCGAAATGGCACTTTTGGAAAAAGAAAAATACGAATTAAAGCATTATCCAAAAGAAGAGTTACTAGAACTTACCAAAATTTACGAAAATAAAGGGCTTTCGGCAAAAACTGCAAAAATAGTGGCCGAAGAATTAACAAAAAAAGACCCTTACAAGGCGCATATAGATGCAGAATTAGGTATAGACCCAAATAATCTAATTAATCCCTGGCATGCCGCATTGGCTTCGGCAATTTCATTTTTTGCAGGTTCGCTTATTCCTCTTTTTGCGGTTTTAGTGCCGCCTGCTGCTATTAGAATTCCCTTTGCGTTTTCTTCAGTAATAGTTGCGTTAGTAATTACCGGGACTTTAAGTGCAAAAGCCGGAGATGCACCGGTTTTAAAAGCAGTTATACGAGTTGTAACCGGAGGAATAATTGCAATGGCAGTTACTTATGGGATTGGAAGACTCGTTGGAGTAAAAAATATTTAATCCTCATCTTCCATGATATGTTCTCTTATCATATGCCGCTCTTGGTCAATTCTGGGAAGTAATGTCTCCAAAATCTTTATATATTTCATTGGGTTGTGAACTGCGTATAAATATTCCTGCTTTTTCCATTTCCAATCGAAAAGGCTGATTGTTCCATAGTCTAAAATTTTACCCATAAGGCCTTGTTCTATTGTTACAGATTGGATGTCGTCCAAGGCAAGTTGCTCTTTTTGTACCCAAATTATTCCCCGTCTTTGTCTGACTAAAGTGGGTGTTATTTCATAGTAGTGGTTAATCCAGGCCAAAACTATGTACATGGTTAAAAACATTTTTAATATAACAGCAACTACAAAAATTGTTTCTCCATAGGTTACAATTCCAGGAATAAGATTTGCGAGTTGGTTAGAAAATAACAACGGCCTGGCAAGAAGAAAAATTGTCGCTGAAATAATTTCTATGAGAAGTAATTTGATTACAAGAAGCGAAATACTTTGGCGTATTGTTACATAGAAGAGATTTATATGTTCTCTTTTAAACAATTTGGTTGGTCCTATAGATCTGTCTCTTTCTTCCATACATTAATAGTCTCCTATTTCCTAAGATTTATCAACTATTCTCTTTGCATGATAAAATGGACCAAAATCTTCCTATAAATAAAATGAACGAAAGAAAAATTGTTACGTTAATCGAAAATGATAAGGAAATAATGGAGATTTTAAGCTTGGTTAAATCCCTGGATCTCCCAGATTCTTGGGTTGGAGGAGGTATTTTGCGAAGCTTGGTATGGGATTATTTGCATGGGTATACAAAAAAAACAAAAGTCTCCGATGTTGATGTAATTTACTACGATCCTCTGGATTTTAAAAAAGAAGAGATAGGCAGTTATTCTACCCAAAAAGAAAAGGAATTAGAAGAAAAACTTTCAAAGCTTAGCACAAAACATGCCTGGTCTGTTACCAATCAGGCACGAATGCACATTTATCACAACCGCGGGCCTTATAAAAACTCAAAAGAGGCTCTTTCCGATTGGGTAGAAACAGCAACTGCTATTGCTGCACAGCTAACGGAACATAATAAAGTTATTTTCACTGCATATTATGGAATTGACGATCTTGTAAATTTAAGGCTTCGTCCTGTCTCTTTTGAGCCCGAGCGTTTGGCAGTATTTCGTAAACGGATTACGGGCAAAAAATGGCTAGAAAAATGGCCAAAGCTCAGTGTAGTCCTATAGTAGGTTGACATTCGTGTTCGTCCTTGGTATAATTCCATTACTGCTTAATTTGAGACAGTTTATTGAATAGACCCGGCAAGATATCTCACTTCAGAAATTAGAAAAATTATATCTTCCCCTACTCACACAACCACTTTTTATTGAGCAGATTTTTTTAAAAATTTAATTATATGGCAAGACGATTTGGAGGAAACAAAAGAAGCTTTGGAAGGCGCCCCTTTTATAAATTACAACCCAATCCACAGTTGGCTCAGCAAATTCGTGCTGTTCAGATCGTGTCTAAACAGCCTAAGGAAGAGGTTCAGACAGCCGAGTATGTAGCTTCGAATTCTTTTGGGGATTTTGGGCTTTCGGAAAAGCTTTTGGAAAATATCGCTTTTAAAAAATATCTTTCCCCTACTCCTATCCAGGATCAGGCAATTCCTGCTATTAAACAAGGTCGGGATATTATTGGAATTGCGAATACCGGTACCGGTAAAACAGCTGCATTTTTAATTCCTTTGGCAGATAAAATTTTCCACAATAAAACAGAAAGAGTTTTAATTGTTGCTCCAACACGCGAACTTGCGCTGCAAATCCAGGAGGAGCTTTCTGAGTTTGCAAGAGGACTTGGAATCCACACGGTTTTATGTATCGGAGGGATGAGTCTTATGCGCCAAAGAAATGATTTAAACAGGCATCCAAATTTTGTCATTGGAACCCCGGGCAGATTAAAAGAATTAATAGAATTACGGTATTTGAATTTATCCGAATTTCGAAATGTTGTTTTAGATGAAGCAGATAGAATGGTAGACATTGGTTTTATAAAAGATATTAAATATTTTATCTCACTTTTGCCAACTCAACGGCAATCACTTTTTTTCTCGGCAACTATTTCCGGGAAAGTCAGAGAAATTTTAGATACATTCGTCCACGACCCCGTAACAGTTTCTGTAAAAACCGGAGAAACTGCCGAAAACGTAAACCAAGAAACAATTCAGGTGTCAAAAGAGCAAAAAATCGACAAATTGCATGATTTATTAATACAACGTGGTTTTGATAAGGTCCTTATTTTTGGAAGGACAAAATGGGGTGTCCAAAAACTTACCAATGAGCTGATTAAAAGAGGATTTTTAGCGGGTGCAATCCATGGAAATAAAAGTCAGGGACAACGGCAAAGAATGCTTGATAGATTTAAGAGAAACGAAATAAAAATTCTCCTTGCAACCGATGTTGCATCAAGAGGGCTGGATATCGAAGACGTAACGCATGTTATAAATTTTGATATGCCGGCAACAATTGACGATTATGTTCATCGAATCGGCCGTACCGGCCGCGCCGATAAAAAAGGAACCGCAATTACGTTTTTGGATTAATCTTCTGGGTCTGCTACTATAGTTTTGTGTCTTCTAAATCTTGGGTAATGCTTTTTATGACCATAGGCTCCTTAATCGGAGGTTATATTCCAACATTTTTTGGTGCAGGGATATTTTCTTATTGGTCTATTCTCACTACCGCAATTGGTGGTTTTTTAGGGATTTGGATTGGATACAAAATTAGCAGCTGATTCTATTTACAACTAGCTCTGCAGTTTTATATAATGCTCTCTTGTATGAGAGAAAGGTGGAGACGAGAAGCTAGGAAAGCAGAGCAAGTTGAGTATCTTAGAAAAATAACTATCGAACGAAACTCAAGGAATTTTTATCTTGCGATGGGATTACCTGCTTATGTTGATGATAATCCGCAGAACCATTTAGAAAGAACCAGGCTACACCTCTTTTTCTTGGGAGACTTTGAAAAAGAAGTTATATTGGGAAGTTTTGGGTTAACAGAAACAGTCAACTTTACTCCTTCCGATTCACCTGAGGAGCTTTCAAAAAGAATGGAAAAGCCTCTTTGGCTTGTGCGAGCAACACATTGGTATGCAATGGAGAAAATTCAGAGAACCCGCGTTGCTAATCTACGCTCCGATTCTCTGGTATAATTTGTAGGTGAAATATAAAACCGCATTGGTTGTTGGACGATTTCAACCATTCCACAAAGGACATCTCCATCTTATTAAAGAAGCTTTAAAACACGCGGACAAACTTGTTATAGGAATTGGAAGTTCTAATATAAAAAATCAGGATAACCCTTTTTCTTTTGAAGAAAGGAAAGAAATGGTAGAGGAGGTTTTGCAATCCGAAAACCTTTGGGATAAGGTCCAACTTATTATTCCGCTTGCAGACGTGCCCGACGATATGGAATGGGCAAAATGCGCAATTAGAGAATCCGGGGAAATTGATGTGGTTATTGGAAATAATGATTCGGGGGTAAATATATTTTTTGAAAAGTTACAATACCCGGTAATTAGAATTCTCTATTTAAACAGAGAGTTGTACCAAGGTATAAAAATCCGTCCCCTTTTTGTGGGAGAGGAGTGGAAAGATCGGGTTCCTCAAGTTTTAGTTTCGCTCATCGAAAAAAATCTAAAAAATGTCTAAAAAAATTTATTTTTATTTTGGATTATTATTTTTTATTATCCTTTTTTATTTTCATACTCGGGGAATTTATTATTCGGATGACGGGTATATTTTAAATTCAGCGTTGCGCGTTGCCCATGGACAAATTCCATACCGGAATTTTCATTTTGCTTACACTCCCCTTTCGATGTATGTAGATAGACTTAGTTTTTTATTTTTTGGAACAAGTATTTTAGCAAGTAGAATTGTAGCACTTGTTGTTTCTCTTATAACATGTTTTGTGCTTTTTAAAATCTCAAAACATATTTCCAAAACTTCTATTGTCCAACTTTTTCCGCTCTTCCTTTTTCTTGCATGGGGACCATCGCATAGTAATTTTATATTTCCAACAACTCTTGCAATTTTTACCGGATTAATAACTATTTTATTTCTTTTTGAGAAGAAATATTTTTGGTCTGGATTTTTTACTGTTATAACAATTCTTTCAAAACAAAATTTTGGAATAGGACTAATTCTTGTTGATATTTGTTATCTGATTTTTTCAAAAGAAAAAAATAAAATAAGTTCGTTTACTTCGATTTTGAAGGGAATAATTATTTCTACAGGATTGTATATTTTGTATTTACTAACAACTAACTCATTTATACCTTTTATCCAAGATTTCAAAACATATACGTTAGATAGAATTGTAACGGGTGGGACATTAAGCACCTCTTTTTTCTACGGATTTTCAACAGTTGAATTAGGAAAAACTTTTTTTTATCTTTTACCGTTTCTTTTGTCCCTCTATTCCATATATCTTTTGTGGAAAAAAAGAAAAGAACTAATTTTTTTACCTTTATTTGTCCTTATTTATTATATTTTAGGAATACGGCCAACAACAGATTATATCCATCTTACTCCCCTGCTTTCTTTAATCGGAATTCCCCTTGTTTTAATACTTGAAAATATTACCTATCGGACATTCAATTTTTTTCTTGTCCCGTTTATTTTTTTACTGGTCGGAGTTGGGTTTTATACAGCCCTCTTTAAAAATTATTACCGGTGGAATCCTCCCTTATGGCAAAATACGGTTTTTTTAGATTCTCCAAGAGAACAAATTTTCGCCTTTGATAAAGTCCCCCAAGGCTTAGTTGAGTATATCCAATCACATACAAAAACAAACGAACCAATTTTTGTAAATTATTATGCCCCCATGATTTATTTTGTCAGTGCAAGAGTAAATCCAACAAAATTTGACTTAGTTGAACCCTCGGCTTTTTACAAACCGTACCGTGGGGAAATTATAAGTAGTCTGGAAAAAAATAATGTAAAACTGGTTATAACGTCTACAAATTATCGGGATAGTTATATAAGCGATTATATCCAAAAAAATTACAATCCAATTGAAGAAGGGTACGGCGTAAAGTTTTGGGAAAAACGGTAGGATAACTGGTTCTACCACCTCTATTTTCCGGTGAGAATTACAATGTCGTACTGCGCAGACGCATCTGCATCTTTTTGAGAGATATTCGTAAAGGTTTTTCCTAACTCTTTTACAAGCTCGTCTCTGGTATCTTTTCCAACCGAAGGAGAAAATGTAATAGATGTGGTTTGATTATCGGATGTACTTCCATTATCTGTGGTGACATTACTAGAAGTATATTTCAGGCCTACCAAAACAGATTTCACTTGACTTGCCTGCCCCGGAGTACCTGTTCCATTGAGAATATGGACAGTCAAAGTCCCTTTATCCTTTGGAATAACCGTAGGAGTTGGGGTTGGGGTCGAAGTTGGGGCAGGGGTCGGTGTTGGTTTGGCTGTTAGCTTTTGGATATTTTGTATTGGATGCAAAAACAACCCTAAGAATAGAAGTATTACAACAGCCGCGGCAATTAAAATCCATTTTTTAGATCCTGAAGATTTCTTCTCAGAAAAAACAGAAGGGCCTAAAATATTGCCTTTTTCTTCCTCTTTTTCTTCCGAAAGGAAGTCTGCAGTTGCAATAAGCGTATCATTTTGTAAAATACCCTCTACTTCTTTTGGAGTAATCGGGTCTTTTTTAGAAAATCCAAAAAAGAGTGAAAGCGGAACGACTCCCTGCACCGTCCACGAAGCGGCAGCAAAAGCATCTCGTACCACTTCGAATATTGCGCCGTTTGTTGCGATTAAATATACCTCTTTATCGTTTGTGAGCGTTTTTTTTGCAAGTAGTCCTTGGTCTAACGGGAGATTCTTAAAAAACTCTTCGGACTGTTTTTTGACATCATCCATGTTGGTAAGCGGAACAGTTTGGGCGAAAATAAGTTCGTCTTCCAAAAGGATTGTTGCAACTTTTTGTTTTACATCGAGCTTGGCCAAAAATTCAACAATACGGGATTTTAATACTTCTTCGTCGCTGATTTTTAAATCTACAATGAGATCTTGTGGAAATTCGAGTTTGTCTTTAATACCAACTATTTCTAGGGAGTTTTTTGAAAGTAATACTGCGTGTTGTTTTGCAAGAGTCGGCATAGATTAAGTATGTATAAACACAGGAAAAATGTCAAATTTCAAAGAAGCAAATTAAGGGGTTGTTGTGGTAGGAGCAGTAGTTGGGATTGCCGTTGTAGGAATAGTCCCGGCTGAAGAAGTTGGTGTTAGTCCTGTTTTAACAGATGAAGATTTTGCCGCTCCAAGAAGATGAAGTGTTTGGATTATAGTTTTGCCATCTGCTGTTGCAGCCATTAAGTCCTGTTTTCCGCTTTGAAGTGTCTTCTGAGCAGATTGAAGAACGCTTCTGTTGGTAGGATATCCGGCGGGTGTTAAAGCTGCAACGGCCGTTATTGCATTTTGTGCTTGTGTTTTTGCATCCGCAATTTTAGCCTGCATGTCTGTAAGTGTTGGTGTAAGAGAAGTTACATCTTTACCCGCTGCCGAAGCATCTGCAATTCTTTGCTGCAGTTTTGTTGAAAGAGTTGTTAAATCGTCGGCTACGGTAAGCATTCTGTCTGCAGATTCAAGTATTCTTAATTGAGGAATATAAAAAGCAAAAACTCTATATTCTATAACAATTGCTTTTACGTCTGTTCTAAGCGATGTAGTATCGGTATCCGCATCGATTTTTGCCTTCAACGTAGTTAAGTTTGATATTTCAGTTTGAATTTGGGTAGTAAACGAAGCTTTTTGGTCTGCACTAAGCTTTTTAAATGCGCCAATTCTGGAAATTAGAGTGTTTAGCGCAGTTATTCTTCTATCGATTTCATTGTCTCCCCGGGTTTTTAAGTTTGTATCCAATGTTTCTGTCTTTTGAGCCAAATTTGCTTGTCTCTGAGCTAATCTTTCTTGAGCTTTTGTTCCAGCAGCAGGAGTTGTGTTGGTCGAACCGGACGTATCTGTTGTTGTTGGAGTTTGTGCAAAAACAACTGCTGGGACTGCCAATGTAGTAATAAGTGTTGCCAAAAGTGCGAATAGTTTGTTCATATTATTGTAAGGTATCCGGTTGATCGTTTAACCCCGCATCTACCCCATTTAAGTCGCTATTCAAATCGTTAAGCGACTTCTGGACATTTGCGTTATCTGTGTCTAGTTGTGTATCCGTGTTGTTGCCAGGGGTTACCGTATTCGATTGGTCAGGGACGGTGGTTGGGGAAGGCATAGCTTCTGCAGTCTGAGTTGGTGCTTGTACCTGTTTTGTAGTTTTATATGCTTTGTATGCATATGTTCCAAGACCCAATAACACTAACACTACAACAACAGCAATTAACATTCCTGTCTTCCCAGACTTAGGCGAAGAAGCACTTTGCGATGGTTGTGGAGCTGCAGCAGGAGTTGGTTGCGGCGTTGGCACTGTTGGTGCTGTACTTGGAGCAGCGGCTTGAACTGGTTGTTGAGCAGGTTGTGGTTGGGCACTTTGATCCATGGACAATATAATGACATATTTTTTTGTTTCTTGTCAAGTTTTTTTCCTATGTTACAATATTTTTTTGTGAGGAATCATTATTTTGTAAGCGTTGGAATATTTTGTCTTCTTGTTTTTGCAATTCTTTGGAATTTTTATCCTCTTTTCCATCCGCAAAATTCTGTTTCTTCTCCCCTCCCTTCTTTTTTAACAATTTCCCAAAATAACCAGGCAGCAACATTAGACATTTGGCTTCCTCAATTAATGAATCAAGTCGAGGCGCAATTTAATCGGCCGGAAATTACGGCTCAGTCTGCTTTGTTGTTTGATTTAACTTCCAATAAAACGCTTTTTGAAAAGGACGTTACCAAAAAACTTCCCATGGCATCCCTTACTAAAGTTATGACTGCAATTGTAGGATTAGAACATCAAAAATCAGACGATCGCTACCAAGTTACATCCCCGGATTTAGTAGGAGAAGATGCAATGGGTCTTGAAAACGGTGAAGTGCTTACGTTGGAAGAATTATTGTATGGGCTTATTCTTCATTCGGGAAACGATGCAGCAGAAACGATTGCATCTAATTATTCCGGCGGACGGACCGAGTTTATTAAAGCCATGAACAACAAAGCGGTATCGCTTGGGTTATCGAATACTCACTTTACCAACCCCACGGGACTAGAAGGAGATGGTAATCAATATACAACAGCGTATGATTTAATGGTAATAAGCCGTTATGCGCTTTCGAATTTTCCCCTTTTTCGGACGGTTGCCCAAACTTTTGATTACACGCTCCCTCAAACCGCTACCCACAAAGAATATTACTTGGAAAACGAAACAAATTTGTTAACTTCGTATCCCGGAGTTAAAGGGGTTAAGACAGGATATACGCCCGAAGCAGGACTTTGTTTGATTACCTATTTAGATTATCAAGGACACCAAATAATCGGAGTTTTATTAGGTAGTGAAAATAGAAGAGACGAAATGAGAGAGTTGTTGGACTATGGTCTAAAGTCCGAGGGCATCACTCCCCCAAAGCACAGCTAATTCGCAACAATTACTTAACTATACCTCAATTATCACTCGATTATCTTATATAAAAGTTACCATAAGAATATGAATTTTGACCGTAAAGCAAAAATTGGAGATTGGTTAAGTTCAGCACACGAGAGGAGATGGGCAGTCTTCTAACGACGCTAATTAGCCTATATAATTTCAAATGTGGTATAATAAGGAGGGTTAATTATTGAAACAAAAAAGTATTAAGAAAAGGATAGAACTGCCCGCAACGTTGAAAGAGGCGGTCCAGGGAAGGGATGAATCTTTTGATTCTCTTTTGGGCATTGATATTAACCACTTCAAGCACACGCTGGATTTATTTAAGTACTCTCTTGATTACGCAGAGGCAATCGTAAACACAGTCAGAGAGCCTTTGGTAATTTTAAATAAGGATCTTCAAGTAATAACTGCTAATCGAGCTTTTTACCAAACATTTGACCTTATTCCCAATAAATTGGAAAATCGCCCATTCTATGAGTTGGGGGGGGGAGCTAAATGTCCCTAAATTTAGAAACTTGTTGCATAGGGTTTTGACAAAGGGTAATAGTTTTAATGACTTTGAAATTGAATATAATGTTCCTAAAAAAGGTAAAAGAATCCTACTTCTGAATGCAAGAAAGTTTTATCGCCAGATTAACGCAACACAAACAATTCTTCTTGCTATTGAGGATGTTACCAAATCTCGTTATTATGAAAAACAAAAAGATGAGTTTGCTTCGGTCATAATACACGAACTCAAAACTCCTGTATCCACGATTAGCGGCTACCTACAACTTTTACAAGCTCATTTATCAAAACGCGATGATAAAAAACTGCTGGGCTATACAGATAGTATGTCGGGACAAGTAATTAGACTAACAAGTCTTATTAACGGTTTGCTCAATTCATCTAAGATTAGAGCTGTAGGATTTGATTACAAAGAAAGAGTTTTTGATATTGATGAATTAATTGAAGAGACCATAAGGGATGTCCAAAAAACATCTGAAACTCACGTAATAAGTTTGGAAGGTAAAATTGCTAGGAATGCTGAAGGCGATAGGGAACGTATAGCTCAAGTAATAATGAATCTTCTAATAAATGCCATTAGGTATTCACCGAATGCTACTAAAATTATAGTAAAAACATCTATTGAAAAAGGTAAGGCAGTTATAGGAGTTAAGGATTTTGGTATTGGCATTTCTAAGAAAAACCAGAAAAAAGTATTTGCTCGGTTTTTTAGACTCAATGGCGCTGTTAAAGAACCTTATCATGGGGTGGGACTTGGTTTAGACATATCTTCTCAAATAATCAAGCACCATAAAGGAAAAATATGGATAGAGAGTTCTGAAGGTAAAGGTGCGTTGTTTAATTTTTCCCTACCACTTAAAGCGTAAGAAGTTATAAAAAAAGCCAATTCGTGCGTGTATTTTATCTGTCGGGGAGACAGGGGTCGAACCTGCTACCTCACGGTCCCAAACCGCGCGCTCTACCGGTTGAGCTACTCCCCGAATGTTATGGATTATTATACCATTTTCATTAGCCTTGGTATAAAATGAATATATGGAAGAAAGAAATTCTCCGATTCCACAAGAAAGAAAAGTTTCAAGACGCACTTTATTTAAAATTGGAGGTGCGGCCGGTAGTATTATCGGTTCTGGGTTTTTAATGAGATTTTTGGGAGGTAAACTAAATACGTCTCCCACTCCCGAGCCAAGCAGTAACGTTGTAGAGATTCCGGACAAAAGAAAGGAGCAAATTGAAAATTTTCGAACCGCAGTTACTTCCTATTTAAATCTTTCGCAAAACCCTGATTTGCAAGATTTACTATCAAGTGATGAAGCGATTGACCAGCTTCTTATTGTCGAACCACCAACGGATCCCACTATCTCTGGCCAACGAACTACTTACCGGTTCCAAGACCCATCGAATATAAGTGGGAATCTGCCGGCAATTTATTATGAGAGAATCGTATCAAAAGATACAGGCCAGCTAACCGGAGAAGTATTAAATGCGACCGTTGATGGAAGCGGTAGATTTTTGGCCCAGCCTTCGGGAGGAAATATTGCAACTAACATACCGGTTGGTTATTTAAAGCTATTGCCCGATAAAGTATTTAACGAACCTATTGGAAAAAACCAATGGAGGCAGCTTGCTCCTTCGCGAGGCGTCACGGCTATCAATACTAATTTTACAGATAAAGGGAAAAGGTATAATGCAACGCTTGAGACAAGTGGTGGTTTACATCTTTCGGTAGATCATACTCTTCCAAAACCAACCCCCAGCCAGTAAAAACGTGTGCCGCGGGAGGGAGTCGAACCCTCATGTCCTTGCGAACAAAGGCTCTTAAGGCCTCCGTGTATACCATTCCACCACCACGGCGTTGCTTCATTTTAACTTAAATCAGAGTTTGGTTCAACTCGCTTTGTTGTGCTTGAAGGTTTGTAAGGATTTCGCTAGAATATTTTCGTGAGGAAAATTTCAGCTATTTTTAAGAAACTACGATTCCAAATTCTCTCCGTTCTAGCAGTAATCTTTTTTATCTGGGCATTTACCGCAAGCTATTTATTTCAAAGTCTTCAAATTTCAAGCGCTACGTTATCTAAACGGTTTACAGAAAACCAGAAAAGCCTAAACGAGCTTAAGAATCAAGACCAGTACAAAATAAACCAACAACAACAAGCAGAAATTAAAGCAGTAAAAACAGACTACAAAAAATCTATTGATCTGTTTGACCAAATCATGGATTTAAAAGCACAAAAACAAGACACTTCCGACTTGGACAAACTATATATCTTGGCTGTGGGTCAGCTTGCAGATTTTAATTACTCTTCTGCGGATGCAACATTAAAGGATTTAGCAACTGGGGTTAATGCAGCAAATAGCAAGCTAACTACCAACAATGTTGCCTCTTTAGGGACAGGTTCAACAGCGCCTGCAACATCCAGCAATACTCCACCAGGGTCAGGTTTTAGCAGGCAAAGTGTTCAGTCGGACATGGGGACTTTTACCGTTGCAATTATTGCGGCAGATTTAAACTCAACAAAAGTTATTGTAGATACTGCATCGGATTCAGACTGCAGCAATAACTGTCCTGCTATTCCCCTAGCCGATTACGTTTCACGAAACAGTGCGTACGCCGGAATAAATGGTACTTATTTCTGTCCACCGGATTATCCGGAATGCGCTGGCAAAATCAATTCATTCGATACCCTTTTAATGAACAAAAATAAACACTATTTTAATTCGGATAACAACAAGTATAGTACGGTACCCTTGGTGTACACATCGGGTTCTAGCTTTGGAGTGCGGGGTCAATCTTTGGACTGGGGTAGGGATACCGGGGTAGATATGGTTTTGGCAATGCAGCCTTTACTTATTTCGGGTGGTAACATTGTCTATGGTGGGTCGGATATCGCAAAGTATAATGCTCCAGGAGTCCGCTCTTTTATCGCAAACAAAGGAAGTATGGTTTACATAGGAGAGGTTTTTGGGGCAACGATGGAGCAAGGTGCGCATGTTTTGAAAACGTTAGGAATGGATAATGCTTTAAATTTGGACGAAGGTGGATCAACTGCTCTTTTTTTCAATGGTTCGTATATATCAGGCCCCGGAAGAGCGCTTCCAAACGCAGTACTTTTTCTTCACAAATAAGCCTATTACTCAGAAGGCGGAGTCCCAAAAATCGTAATTAGAGTTCCCGGATTGTCTTCGGTTGCATGCGTAACATCCCCCTGGGTTGGTGGGTCTGCCCATTCGTATACTTTAGCCACGTCTTCTACCCGCATGTTTACACAGCCGTGGCTCATTATGTGGCCAAAGTTATTATGCCAGTAAGCTCCGTGGATAGAATAGCCGCGCGAAGCCGGAACCTCGTCGTTACTGAAAAACATTACGTAGGGCACATTAGGCAGGTCGTAAAAGGTTCCATCTGATTCGTCCCCTCCGGTCATTCTGGTATAGCGCAGCTTTACCCAAATATGGAAGTCTCCCGTAGGCGTTGGTCCCCACTTGCCTGTTGAAACTGGGAAGTTAAATACCTCTTTGTCCCCTTGGTAGGCTGTAAGCGTTTGGGTAGCTAAATTAACAAATATATGCTTCGTCCCCGTTGAGTCCCCAAGGACAGGGGCCACAGTCTGGTCTTGTGCCAGATATTTGGGTGGGTTTACCTTTTTACCCATGAATACGCCTACCTGATTTGGCTCGTACGTGCCCGATAAGTCTTTAATGCAGCTAATTGAGTTGGCGCACGGAGGCACGTTGTGGCTAAATGGATTGAAGACATTGGCAAAGAATAGGCCTAGCACCAAACATGCGCTAAAAACCAGTATGCGCAGCCACAGAGCCCTTCCAGGGCTCTTTTTACGTGCGCTTCTCTTTTTGGGCATACCTCTAGCGTAGACCAGTCTAATCCAAAAGTAAAGAGGTCCTAAGGGACTTGACTTTTATCTTATAGTAATGTATACTTTCAAACTTACAGAGCCTTTTTGGGCTCTCTTTTAGAATATGTTCCCAATACTTTTTTCTTTTCTATTCTTGCCGTTCTTAAATACCCAGAAGCAACCTGTGGATTCTTCCAAGGTTTTAGCTGCTCACGAATTTTCTCTGGAAAAGCGATATAGTAATTCTTACGTAAACGACGTTTTTAAGGATAATATCCTTTTAACTCTTGCTTATACAGAAGGAGAAAAGGTAAACCCGGAGAATCCTGACTGGACTAAGCTTGAAAAACCTTTCTTGTTTAAGCTCAGCTTAAAGCCTGGTGAAACATTTGCTTTCCATAACGATGTTTTGCCTGCCTACGAGGGTAAAATTACCAAAACAACCAATTCTGATTTTAGCTCGGATGAAGGTTTTAAAGGCGATGGGTATTTGGTTGGAGATGGAGTGTGTCATTTAGCGTCTCTTATGTATTGGGTTGCCAAAGACGCAGGCTTGGATGCTGTTGCTCCTACCCGACATGATTTTGCTCCTGTGCCAGAAGTTCCCCGTGAATTTGGTACTGCTATCTATTTCTTTGGCGGAAAAAGCCAGACAAACGAGTTGCAAAACTTGTATGTTAGAAACAACCAAAATAAGGATATTTCATTCCTTTTTGACTATAATGGGACTGACCTTAAAATCAGTGTTGTTGAGTAACTGAGTGCTCGACCCCAATCTTCCAAATCCCCTTTTCCCTAAAAGCAGGTATTGTTTGGCGTTTGGCCGCATTTAAGAGCGTTTGAATAGACTTTCCCTCGGTTTTTGCATAGTCGGCGACAGGGATAATCTTCATGCTTTTTAAGTAGCTAATCCGTTTGTTAAGCGATTCCATAAGGGCTACATAGAGGATTTTCTCCATAGGCTTTGTGTCTTTGTGGTCACGGTAAGTCCCAAAAGCTTTGTAGTACACAAATTTCTCCTTATCGCGCAACACAATGTTAGGAAAGCCTAGTTTTTGAAGCTGAATATTAATTAAGACTCTTCCGATTCTTCCATTCCCGTCGACAAAAGGATGGATATTTTCAAAATCCATATGGAAACGGGCAATTTTATCTATAAAAAAGCTTTGCATATTGCTGTTGTATTCCAATAGAATTTCGTCGATTACCCGCTCGATATGCTCTGGTGGTGGGGCAATATAGCTTCCAACGCGCACGTATTCATCTTTTTGGCGGAAGCGTCCTGAGATATCTTCTTTGATATTTTGAATAAGCATTTGGTGGAGAATAAGGATGTTTTCCTTAGAGATTTCGAATTCTGCAAAGTGGGTGCGGATATATTCTATAATCCTAGCCAAATTTTTAGCTTCGAAAACTTCCCGGATGCTTATGTTTTTAGAAACCTCCATTTCCAAAAGGATATCTTCGGTCTCCTTAAGGGAAAGGGTTGAGTTTTCTATGGCGTTGGAGTTATAGACAAGCTCGGGGATTTCTGCCTCTTCGATTACTTCCAAAAGAGCTTGTTTGCCCACTTTTAGCTTTTCGTATTCGGATTTAAGCTCTTGGATCCTATTTTTTATGTTTTGGGGAGTAGCCATCGTGAATTATAAGAAGTATTATAACATTTTAACGTAGATTTGTCAAGAAAACGTGAATTTAGTCTACTTTCTGTCCAAATTCACGATATTTTGTCAAGTGGCGCGAGTTATTTATGGGTGGCTGCGTATACGTGGCCAAGGACAGCAATAACCAGTAGGCTTATTCCCCAGCGTACAGGGTGAGGGCTTGCGATTGGAGATGCAATAAGAATACCTACTCCTATGCCGCCTATCGCATGGATTGTGGCGTGGAATGCGGGGTGCTTTTTAAAATAACTTATTGCGTTTTTATACACCAAGGATAGTGTTGCAGGTTTACGGGAGTTTTGTCAATAGTTGTAGGTTTGGGGTAAAGCGCTCTCTATTTGCAGCTGAACTTAGATCTGGAATCTGTGCCTTTCCTGCAGGGTATGGAGTATAGTCAGGAAAGAATTTAACAACTGCAGCACCTTCTTGTAGAACTAAAGTTCCATTTCCTTTATTTACTTCTGCGTGGAATTGAGGTCTGGTAAGGGGCGTATGCCAATCAGGAGCCGGTACAATTGGCCGGTTAAGATTGGTTGAGGTTGCATTTGCATGAATAAGCTCTAAGTGAGCAGTTTGCCCAATGCCCTGGATAGAACTTGGTCTTGGCGTAACAGCCCATAAATGAATTGCATCGTCCAGCGCCTCGGGTGCTTTTATTAAAGGGAATCTTCTTTGCATATTTCCCGGAGCCAGTTCGGTTTTTCCAGCAGAATAAGGTTCTCCCCCATACCACTTTGCAAATGTCCCCATGGATGGTCCTTCTACTCGAATCATGCCCGCATTGTAGTACTTTTCGTGAGGAAAATCAAACTCTAGGCCTAAACTTTCACTTTTTCAAGAGGTTGTGGTTTTTTGAAAAGTTCGGTGTCTGCACGCTTTTGGAGTGATGCATGGAGCCTGTCCCAGTCAAGCATAAATAAATCGTATTCTTCGGTGTCTTTTCCATCTCTTGCGATAACCCTTCCTTTATTGTCAAACCCTGCTGCGCTAAAAATATATCCTTCTGATTCGTTTTGTGGTTTTACGTAGGCAATTACAATGCTATAAGGTTTGTCTGGGTTTCTGGATTTTTTCTCTATGGCAGAGTTAACTCTTGAAATTTCAAGGCAAACTTGCCGTATGCCACTTATCATTAGCGATGCAGGAGTATCATTAAGCTTTCCATAAGCAACTTCAACAACATCGGCCCTTCGCGATGCTGGAATAAAGCCTTCTTTTACCAGATTTGAAACATTTGTATCTTTATAAACCATTATTTCTCCATGCAATTCTCCTATTTCATTCTGCTCGACGTTTTTTAAGCCTGCTAATCCAAATGTCCATAGCCCATTCCTTCCCTCTTGGTTTCCGGGGAAATTTTCTTTAACCATATCAATTAACTCTTTGTCTGTTGAACCTTCTTCTACAAATTCTGCAGGAAGAGTTTGGTCGATTGCGCGAAAGCGTTGCATGTCTTGTTTGTCTCTTGCATCAATAAGGCGGATTTGAGCAGTTTCTCCGACAAAATGAATTGTGCGCCGTGGGTATGCAGGAATTCCCCGTCTTGCGGGTTTTGTATAGTCTCTAGGATGCAATCTGTTTATTTTTTCTGCCATAAGGTAGAGCCTTAGTTTGTTATTGTAGAGTTTTTTTGTTGAAAAATCAAACTCTAGGTCTAAGATGCATTGAAGTCTTCACGAATTTATTATAGAATCTACAGTTATGGCAATACAATTAGAGCGGGCGGGCAAGCGTCCTGACTTTGGCCGAACATTTAGTTTTAGGGAAGAACCGTTAGCAGAAGGTCCTTTGGAAGCAGAAGACGATGGCGTAACAGGCTCCTCCATGTCCCAATATCTTAGAGAACTCGGAAAACTCCACTTAATCGAGCATGAGCATCTTATGTCTTTATATTTGACCATAGACAAAGGAAGAGCAAGCACCTTACTGTTGGCTCATTTTGGATTACGGGATGAAAAACTAAATGCATTAGTTACTCCGCAGGGAGCGCAGAAGTTATTGGAAGAGCAAGGAGTATCTGAGACAATTGAAACATATCCAAGAGTAGATAAGGACAATAAAGAGCATCCAGACGAAGTAGGCGGATTCCGGATTAAGCAAAACGATTTGCCCGACCAGCTTCCTGATTTTCAAAAGCTCGAGGAATACGAGCGCGTTGGAAAAGATGCCGAAAGAGAAGTAGTAGAGTCAAACTTGCGGCTTGTGGTAACAATTGCAAAAAACAAAGCTAAGGCGCTTTGGCATATTCCTCTTGCCGACATAATTCAAACAGGAAATATGGGACTTATCCGGGCCATGCAAAAGTTTGATTACCGGAAAGGCTTCCATTTTTCTACTTATGCTCCCTGGTGGATCCGTCAGGCAATTGGTCGTGAAGCAATTGGAGACGAGTATATGATTATGATTCCTGTTGGTATGCGAGAAGATATAAATAAGATGAGACGAACAGAGGAAGATTTGGTTTGCGAGTTAGGAAGAGAGCCAAAAAGTGAAGAAGTTGCACAAAGAATGGAAATTTCTGTGGAAAAGCTTGAGGAAATAAAGCGGGCAGGTGCAATAAACTTTTACGCAAGTCTGGACGAGCCGGTGAATGGTGGGGCCGATGACGCAGAGTCAACCCCTTTGGGCGATCTTTTGCCATCGAAGGCAGAAGATTATTCGGAAGGTGCTATTGTAGGAGAATTGCGGGCAAAGCTCCAAGAGCTAATGGAAGATTTAAGCCCAGACGAACGATTTATTATTGAGAATCGGTATGGAGATATTATAATGACAGGTCCCGAAATTGGGGAGGTTATAGGAAAAAGTAAGACAAGAGTTGGGCAATTAGAAAAAAGCGCGCTTATAAAAATAAAACGAAAAGCAAAAAGAAGCAACTTCGCAGAATATTTATAAAAAGATAAAATCAAACTTTGGACTAATCCAGATCATGATCCCATTTGTCATAAATAACCTTAGAACCTATAGCTAAGCTAACTGTCATAACGGTAAGGACAAGTTCATACAGATAGATTTCTGCCCAAATACCTTCTCTTGTTTCTAATTCAGTTGGATTTTTTGTTTTTTGAGCAAAGTCAAAATTCCGTTTTGCCTCGCCGGCGAACCATACTTGAGTTGCGGCTGTAACTGAACCACCAATGCGAAAAACATTCGTATAAAAAGATCGCCTGCTTATTTTTCTATCAAAAAATCCTCTTTCTTTTTCTGGCATGGGCGAATTTTACAAAATTATTGTCTGAAAAGATAGTTTTTGTTATACTATTTCAACTCGCGGGAGTAGTTCAGTGGTAGAATGTCTCCCTTCCAAGGAGAAGGTCGCCGGTTCGAATCCGGTCTCCCGCTCAGCTAGACTTTGGAGCTTCTTAAGAGGATAGTCATCATAGAAATAAAGGGTACTGCCAAGAGTGCTCCTAATCCCCCGGCAAGTTGTCCTCCGATAATTACCCCAATAATTACTACAATTGGGTGTAATCCAACGGCGCGTTCCATAATTTTTGGCACCAACACATTATTTTCTATCTGTTGAATCACCAAAAATGCCAGCGCAACAATAAGCGCAAGTGCTGGGGAAATAGAAAGCGCAACAATAATTGCCGGAATACTAGACAGAAGTGGTCCTAAAATAGGGACAATTTCCAAAATCCCAGCCAAAAGCGCCAATGGCAATGCAAAGTTTAATCCAACAACCGAAAGTACAATCCATGCTAGTAGCCCAACCGAAAGGGATAGAATCGCTTGTCCGCGAAGCCATGCACCCAGGCGTTCTTCTACATGGGTAAATACAGTAATAACTTTTGCCTGATCTTTTTCGTCAAACAGCGAAGCAAACCGTTGTTTTAAAGAGTCGTGGTCGAGCAATAAATAAAAACTTACTACAAAAATAGTAAGGGTAGTAAAAAGTCCCCCAAAAATTCCCGTGGTTACCGAAAATGCACTTTGGCTTATAGAATTGACTTGGGAACTTGCTATTGAGTTGATTTGATTTTCATTTGTGCGTATGTTAAGCAAATGAAATGTTTGGGAAACGTATTTTGGAAAATGTTCGAGCAATAATTGGAATTGGGAAAGCATAAAAGGCACCAAAGGAAAAATAAGCAGCGAAAGAAAGGCAATAATAAGCAAATATAAAATAATAATGGCCACCACATTTGGGATTTTTTTGCTTCGTAAGTAGCGGATAAAAGGCACAAAAGCCGAGACTAAAATAAAAGAAATAAAGAGAAGTAAAAGAATGTCTTTAATTTGTAAAAGAAGCCAGCCAAAACAGACAATAACAACAGTTGCAAGAAACTGGTTTTTTAATAGGTAAGATTTAACATCGAACACAATTTGATTATATCAGGTTCTGTTGCTAGAATGTCCATACGCCTCCGTAGCTCAATGGATAGAGCAAGTCGGTTCTAACGACAAGGTTGTGGGTTCGACTCCCGCCGGAGGTACTAATTTGGGCTAAAGCTGAGTTAGACCGGGGTTACGGGGGATGCGTATACGAGAAATTCTGCGGGTACATCAGCGATTCTTCTTTTTAATTCGGTAAAAGGAATTTTTCTTAACATAACTTTCTGCAATTCCCTTGGTTCTAATTTAGCTAATTCCGGCTGCATTGCTATCCACACGGAAAGGGCTTTTGCATAGGGTTGTTTGCTGGTTGGAAATTCTCTTTGATACTCTACCTTATTTACAATATTGTCTACGTCTTCTTGAAATTGTTTGGCTGCCCGATCTTCTTTTTTTTGCTTTTCTCTTGGAGAAAGACCTGCATAAAATTCATCTACATAGATTTCTCTAATGATATCTGCTACGGTTGGGCGGGAAAACCCATCTTTGTCTGCATTTATGTCTAAGCAGGCAATTGCAAGTTTTTCTTCCCGTAAGGTAAGGTCGAATTGTAAATCTCTTCCTTCTTTGCTTTCTAAAACTATTTGCGAAGTCATATTAAATAACTCAGCTAAATCTAAAACTTCTTTTTCATCTCCATTATTTCCCTCATCTTTTTTTGGATCTGGATCGGAGCCTGCCTTTGGATCTGCGCCTTTATCTCCGTCTGGATTTGGTTGCGAAGAAAGTGCTTTTAATTCTGCAAAAGTAATTTCCCGTTTAACTACCGCAACAATTTGTTCGGCAGTTAAATTAACATATTGAGGAATTGACCTAATCCATTCAATTGAATTTTTTAATCTTTCAGGGATATTCTTTTTTAAAGCAAATGCCTCCGTAAGTTTTACCACAATTCTGTCCCGATATCCGTTAACTGCACCCGACTTATTATTTGCGAAACTATTCTTTTGCCTCTCATCCGGGAGTTTTCCCAACTCCTCAGCATATAGGGCATTAGCAACATCCCGCACTCTTAGATTGGAAAAAGCAGAATTATCCGGGTTTATTTCCAAGAGAGCTCTAAGTGTTTTTTCTTCCCATTCAGTTAAATCAAAAAGTTTATGAGCCCTTTCTTTTTTTAGTCCTGCTACGGCATTTGTAGAATTTCCAGACTTTTCTGTGGTAGCTTTTGGAATTGGCGCAGGTTCTTTTAGCCCTGCTTTTTTATAAATTTCGGAAGAATCAGACCTTCTTCTCAGGAGTTGAATTAACTCGTTTATCGACAGTTTTTGCGCCAGAGGTTGATTTCTAATCCATCCAAGCATTGCTTTTACTTCTGATGTCGCACGTTTAGTAGGATTTTTCAGAGATTCCTCTATGGATACCCATGCGGTCGTAGTTTGAGCATCATACTGTCTCATTTTCTTTTTCTTTTCATCTGGATCCTCAATCGCATTCAAAGTGGATCCGTAAATAGCGTTGATAACGTCAATTTTTTTTGCATTTTTAAAAGCTGAACCGTCTTCATTTAAGCGTAAGCTTTCGTATCCAATTCGTGCTGTTGGGGATTCGATATTCTGAGGAATTTCCGGTTGGGTTAACCTAACATTTTCTTCTGGTTGGGGTGTGGGTCCGGTTGCCTCGGCATGAGGTGCTGCGCCATTTCCGCCGTATCCATGAGGATGCACTCCATTGCCACCATGGTGTCCGTTTTCATCTTCTCTAGCAATTGGCCTGCTACCATTTTCTTCTGCAAGACGTACCCGTCTGCTGCTATGGGCAAGTCTATCCCCATTTCCGGAAAACAAAAGCGTTTTTGCAGGAGTTGTGGAATCTTCTATTGGAAGATCCTCGATTCCCGAAGCTTTAAAAGTATCCAAAAGCCCGGTAAGAGTAGCAATATTTTGTGCTGTCTGGCGTACTTGCTGGTTTGCATCGATAAGCTCATCTACATTTCCTTGTTGCGCAAGATCTGCCCGATGCTCGGATTGCTCAACGCCTCTTGCCATTTCTCTGTGGATTGCTTCGAGAAATTTTCGTTCGATTGCCATATGCTATTGCTCAGCAGTATTATAACAAGAGAATTTTAAACTGCAATAAGCTCTTCTTCGGATTCTTGATTAGTTGTCCGACGAAGATAATGTGTCTGGCCATTCTTAATGGTTTCAAATTCTCTAGGTTTTCTTTCCAATCCGTATCGTTCGTCTTGGAGAATTCGTTGGAGAGCTAACAATGCGCGATATTGTAGAGCGCGCACAGCTCCTTCTCTTTTGCCCATTGTTGCAGAGATTTCCGTATTATCCATCCCATCGATAAATTTTAGAAGAATTACTTGTTGTTGCTCATCTGTAAGCCTATGAATTGCAGTCATTAAAACCTGTCCGGTTGCCCGCTGCTGGGCATATTCCTCCGGATCGCCCTCGTGGCTAACCTTGCCGTATGCTTCGGAAAGTTCTGATGTGTTTTTGCGGGTTCGGTAATGGTCTATTACGGTATTTCTTGCTACTTTAAAAACCCATGCTGCAAAGGGTTTTCCTTCGAAGCGAAATCTTCGGACTGCTTCCCAAGTTTTTATAAAAACTTGTGCGGTTAAATCTTCTGCATCTACACTATGGCCGGTTTTATAATAAATATAGTTATAAATTCTGTCTACGTAAATTTGGTAGAGCGTTCCAAATGCCCGACCATCCCCTTCTCCGGCAAGCTTCACAAGCGTGTTAACTTTTCCTCCTATCAACTCGTCTTTGTCTCCCTGAAAATGATTTTTCATAGCTATTTTAATTTCCTCATCCACTTCGTATGTGGGTGGTTCTAAAGGAGTAAATACAGGAGTTTCTTCTGTTTGTTTTTTTACTAATGCTTCTTCTAGTACCGGAATTGCGGGAGCTTTTTTCTGTGGCTCTTGGGTTTTACTTTGTGGATTCTGCTCCTTAAAATAACCAATGGCAATTAGTCTTAGATTTATTTCGTCAAAGACATTTTTTTTGGGTTTATTTTTTGGTCCCTCAACAGGTAGTTGGTAAACAGGTTCTTTCGCAAATAATACATTTTCGTTTTGAGCTACAGAGATAGATACATTGGTGTTAATTACAGGAGGTTTAGTTTTTTTCTTAGGTCCTTCAAGCTCGGAAAAAGTTTCTAAAACTTCTATTAACTCATCCATTTGCTGTTGGTTGGCTTGAATTGCTTGGCTGTTTCCCTGCCGGAAAAGATCCGCACTTTGAGAAGAAGTAGAAGATGCTTCTTTTAAAACATTCTGCCTTTGTCCAGACAACGCTGTTTCTAATGCGATTGCCATTGGTTAATTCTAGTATAGAAGAGTATTTTGCAAAATACAATATTATGAATTATGATTAGCCTATGCTAGAGCTTGGGAAGCTTTTTATTTTATTCGGAGTTGTCCTGGCACTTTTGGGAGTTGGGATGAGTTTGTCTTTAAAACTTCCTTTTTTTGGAAAACTTCCTGGAGATATTTTTATTAAAAATGGACATTTTACTTTTTATTTTCCTATAGTTACTTCACTTCTGGTAAGTATTCTTCTTACCTTTCTCTTCAACATTTTTAAGTAGAATTCTTCTCTTGTATTTTTATAGAAAGAGACTATAATTCCCTCTTGTGCTTAGTCTAAAAGACTGGGCAGTACGTTAAAAAATAATTTTTTCCGTCTGGCACTTGAGGACTACCATAATAAGTTTTGTTCGATTCATTTGAACAAATTTATTTTGGCAGTTCTCTTGCTTTGGATACCCTAAAATGCGCGCATGAAACGCTTGCATACGCATATTTTTGGTGTCTGTTGGACGGAAAGTAAGACAAAAACTGTTAAGGACAAGCGGACGAGAGAAAAGACCTAAATCAGGAAAGGATCGACGCCATGTTGGACGATGAGACCACAGGGACAGCGGTAGAGGAGCACGAGGGCACTGGATCCGGCGACGGCGAAGAACGCGCGGAAGGCGCAGGCGACGGCGGGGCCCCCGAGGCTTCTGCTCCCGACGGCGGCGATCCTCAAGGCGAGGCCGAAGCGGAAGCTGGTGAAGACGATCCCCCTGCTGGCGATGGTGAAGGTGCCGGTAGTGGCGAGGGCGAAGGCACTGGCGAGGGCGAAGGCGCGGCCTGAGGAGGAAGCGACTAAGACAGCAGTTAGGCTGACAACCGAATACTTCCCCGCTCTGTAAAGAGCTAAGGTAATTTCCCCGTTTGCACAATCAAGCCAATAACGCGATTGATTCGCAATTTCCGCTGTGCGGAATAGAGCTTGCGCTTGTGCGTGGTCGAAGCAGAGAGGAGACCGTTCCACTCTTTTCTGTTTGGGCTATATCCCAAAGTCCGCCGGTGTAGCTCAGTGGTAGAGCAGATGACTGTAAATCATTTGTGCATGGGTTCGATCCCCATCACCGGCATTAGTTTTTGTCTACGGACTGGTAGCGCAGTGGTTAGCGCGTCGGGTTTATAGCTCGAAGGTCGGAGGTTCGAATCCTTCCCAGTCCACGATCGCGTAATTGCGATCCAATTCCGTGGTTCGGGGGATAGCGCAGCCTGGTAGCGCGTCTGCATTGCATGCAGAAGGTCGTCGGTTCAAATCCGGCTCCCCCGCCCATCGGAATTCTGTTTGGTGTCGAACAATTACTCAATGCCGAGTAAACGCTCAAAGACGAGCATGTTCGTATCCGAACAACTGTAAGGCATGCGCCGATTTGGATTTAGAGAGAGCTTCGTATATCGAGCACTATTTTTTCTTTTTTTTCTCTCTCCTTCCTCCTCGGCGCATTTTTTTTTGGAAAAGAGAGCCATGTTTGATATACTTATTACGTTCAGTTTGAACATGGTGGATGTAGCTCAGTGGTAGAGCACTAGCTTGTGGAGCTAGCCGTCGCGGGTTCGAATCCCGTCATCCACCCCAAAAATATGGCTGCAATTAGTTTTAAGACAAGACTGTTTAAAATTAAAGACTGGGTTATTCTCCGTTTACCCGAAGATGCCTCTGCAAAACTTCCATCGCGGGGTATGACAATGGTTAAGGGCACTTTTAATGGTATTCCTTTTAAAGCGGTTCTGGAGCCGGATGGAGTGTATGCGTCAGATAAAAAACCGAGCCATTGGTTTGCCCCCAACAAAAAATTACTGGCTGAGGCTCACGCTAAAGTCGGTGATTTAGTTCAAATCTCTCTTGAACCGACAAGCGAATGGATAGAGCCGGAAGTTCCCCAAGATGTTAAAAAAACGCTCTCCACCTCTAAAAAAGCACAGGATCTATGGAAAGATATTACTCCAATGGCCCGTTGGGATTGGATACGTTGGGTTCGGGCGGTAAAAACAGAAGAAACAAGAGAAAAACATTTGGAAGTAATGCTGGACAAGCTTAATAAAGGGATGAGAAGACCATGTTGCTTTAACCGCAACATGTGCAGCGAACCTTACGTCTCACACAACTGGAAGCTTTTTGCGCCTGATTCTATTTAAAAATTTCCACGAAAAACCCCGCCGTAGCGGGGCTTTTCTGTAATGTTACCTAATATTAGGCAAGCTTTACATTTTTTGCTGCTGGGCCTTTATCGCCTTCGACAACATCAAATGTAACTGTTGCTCCAACTTGAAGTTCGTCAAAAGTAACACCAACCAAATCTTTCGAGTGAAAAAAAAGATCTTTTGCTTCTCCTTCTCGGGAGATAAACCCAAATCCTCTGTCTGTTTTTGTTTTTACTACACCATTCATTATCAATATCCTCCTTTCTTCTCTATATTACACTATTTTGATTCTTATTGAAATCTCTAGTTAAGTTTGTTGTGGTAAATACTTGCTTGACAAGCTGAAAGAAAACTGAGTATTCTGAATGTAATGGATCCTACTGTACAGCCAACGGATGTCACTGAAATGCCCCAGGGTTCTCCTAATAATTATTACATGGTGGTTTTTGTTTTGGCAGTAATTGTGGTTGTAGTTGCAGTTTCCCTTTTTGCTGTTTCTAAATTTACGAGCTCCCTTAAAAATACATTAAATACTGCAATCAATGTAAAGCAACAGGTGTATGAAAATCCATTTTCGGTCGAGGCTTCAGCATACGAAAATCCATTTTCTATTTCGCCTACTCCGGCAGCCCAAAACTATCAAAATCCATTCCAATGAAAAAAATACTAACCTTCTTATTTTTATTTGCCTTTTTATTTATGGTCAGAATAAACGTTTTTGCGCAGACGTATCCAATCCAAGACCTTGGAAATTGCAGGGATAAAACCGAGTGTTTTTATTACTGCCAAATTCCTGCAAACCAACCCGCATGTTGGTCGTACGGACAGTATGTTCTTCAAAAAGGAGTTTTGGCAGACACAACCGTGTCCGATGCTCAGTGGGCACAACAACATAATATTACCTTCCCAATTGCAGAACTAGGAAACTGCGCAACCAAAAAAGAATGCAGTAATTATTGCAGTCAGGTGCAAAATCGGGTAGCTTGCCAAAGTTTTGCATCTTCCCATGGGTTGTCTAAGCCTCAACCTGTTTCTATAGATAAGCAAAAGTTTGCAGAAGATGCGAAAGACAAACTAGGATGTGATTACCCAGATGGTTGCAGGCAATTTTGTGAGCAATTGGAAAACCACCAGGCGTGTATGGATTTTGCAAAGTCCGAAGGGTTGGCAAGTTCTACTAAGACAGAAGTTCAGCCAACCATTGCTCCTTCTATTTTTGATGCTGCAAAAAGCGAATTAGGATGTGATTCTGCAGATTCTTGTAAAGCGCTTTGTAGCCAGCAAGAAAACCAAGACAAGTGTATGGCATTTGCTAAATCACATAATTTAATCTCAACAAAAAAACCCGAAACAACCCCTTCTGTACAGCCCAAAATCCAGTTGAATGGCACAAAATCACTTCCCTGCAATAGTGTTAGTACCTGCACTGTTTACTGCAACGAAAATCCGGACAAGTGTCCTCCGGATGTGAAAAATTACCTTTTGCAAAAAACTTCGGGCCAAACACCAACTTCCTCTTCTTCGGATCTCATAAAAAAGATTGAAAACACGACCGGCTGCACTAATTCGCAAGAATGTTATCAGTATTGTTTGGACCATCCCGGAGTGTGTCCCGGATTTCCTGGGCCAAAACCATCTCTTAGCCCAACACCATATGTATACCCAACTTACAAAGTTAATCCAACCGGTTACCCCTATCTTCCTCCAACAAGTACCCCTGAAGAAATAAGAACAATTACTCCGACAACCCAGGTTCAGCGGGAAACAACCTCCCAAACAACAACCTTACCTTAGGCATTTTCCTCTTTCTTTTTCGATGGTACAATAATTAGGTTATGCCAAAAAAAAGACAAGTCTACCGCAGGAGCAAAAAAACACGACAGCAGGTAATTGACCCTACCTATTTTGTGTATGGTTTAATGATTGGTTTGTTTATAGTTTTTGCTTTTCTGTTTTCTAATGTTAAACTTGCCAAGCAAACAGCCAAAAAAGAGCAGGTTAGCATAGTTGCAAAAGCTACCCCAACCCAAACGCCATCCCCAACGCTTACTCCGACCCCAACACCCATTCCAAAACCGCTGGGTTTTTGCTTGTACGTACCGGTTTTGTTTTATCATCATGTTCAGCCGCAAGCGCAAGCTGCTGCAAAAGGACAAACTTCTCTTTCGGTGGACAACGGAATTTTTGATGGGCAAATGCAGTATCTCTCTTCCCATGGGTACAATTCCATAACTGTCGAACAATTGGTAACGGCGCTTCGTACTCACTCGGCCCTTCCCCCAAAAAGCATTGCGATAACCTTTGATGACGGATACAACGACAATGCAGATTTTGCAGCTCCTATTCTTTCTAAGTATGGATTACATGCTAATTTAATGCTTGCAACAGGCTTGGTTGGTGGTTCGGACTATTTGTCTTGGGATCAAATTCAAAATCTTAAGAATCAAGGATGGTTTTTTACCGACCATACGTGGTCGCACTACGCAATAAACCATGGTACAACAGACAAAATTCAGTACGAAATTTTAACTGCGAAGCAGCAAATTCAGGATCATTTGGGACAAAACGTGGACATTTTTACTTACCCATACGGGTCTTTTAATAATTTGTCTATTCAGCTTTTGCAGCAAGATGGATTTGTAGGAGCATTTACCACTAATCCTGGAATGTATCAGTGCGAAAATTCAATTATGGCATTACCACGGACCAGAATTGGCAACGCCCCCCTATCCGCTTACGGACTTTAATTGACTCTTTTTGACTACTTTTGTCCTCTTGTGGTTTCGTGTATTTTTTACGTATCATGGTTATGTTCAAAATATGGGAATGTTTATGCAATCGTTTCAAAATGCCCCCCGAGTAAGTCCATCTTTACAAAATCGGACCATCCTTCACATTGATTTTGATAGTTTTTTTGCAAGCTGCGAGCAGCAGTTTAACCCTCAGTTCCGCGGAAAACCGTTAGGAGTTACTGCAACCAATGGAAGGACGTGTATTATTGCTTCAAGCTCCCAAGCTAAGAAATTAGGGATTAAAACAGGCAGTAGAACCTTCGAAGCATTTAAACTATGCCCCACTCTTTTATTAACACCTGCGCACTTTACCAAATATTTGGAAGTATCTAAGAAATTTCTCAATATTTGTAAAGATTTTAGTCCGTTGGTTGAAATGTTTTCTATAGATGAAGTATTTATGGATATAACTTCAACCACACATTTGTTTGGTTCGCCTCATCAGCTAATTGAACAAATAAAACTTCGTATCAAACAAGAAATTGGCGAGTATATAACTGCATCGGTTGGCATTTCCCATAATAAATTACTGGCAAAACTTGCTTCGGGCATGAAAAAGCCAAACGGAATGTTCACCATACAAAAAGAAGATGTTGAGCAGATCTATAAAACAGTCGAACTAACCCAAATTTGTGGGATTGGTGAGCGGATTAAAAATAGATTAAATGCAATCGGGATTTTTACTTTGTGGCAGCTTGGCCAAAGTCCCCTTGAACTTTTACTGGAAGAATTTGGGGATGTAGAAGGACATTTTTTAAAACAAATTGGATTGGGGCTGGATGATAGTTCGGTAATTCCCTACACAGAAGCAACGCAAGTAAAGTCTGTTGGGAGAAATTACTGTTTGCCAAAAAATGAATACGATCAAAGGGTTATTCTCCAAAATGTATTTGAGCTTTGCGAAGAGATTGCCATAAAGTTACGAAGGCTTAATAAAAATGCACGGACTGTTGGATTATCGTTACGGGGTACCCGGTCCGAGCATTCCCGGATTACCGGCAAAACATACATAGATAGCGGGAAAGACATTTTTAAGGCCTGCAAATATTTGTATGATAAATGGGAGTGGGATAAAAATTCAAAAGAGAATCAAATGGTGCGCCAAATTTCTGTGTGGGCTTCCAATTTAGAAGATGTAGAAAATACTCCCCTCTCTTTGTTTGATTTTGTAGAAAAAGATAACAAGGTTTTAAAAACCGTAGATGCAATTAATGAAAAATTTGGAGACCACACCATCCGCAATGGATTTTTATTGTATGCAGATAAACTTACAACACAACCCAATGGGTATATGGCAGACCGATTTGAGCGGAATACTATTGCAAAAGAAGGCCTTAAAGCTTTGACAGATATTTTTTGAAGAAATCAAGGCTTTGGGTTGCTGCATCGGTAAAATTTGTAGATAAATTATGGTTATCATTTGGAAACAGTGTAAGTGTGGCTTGTTTGTTAAGACTTTTTAGGTCGTTATATAACGCAATCGAAGTCCCATTTGGGACTGTTTGGTCTCCGGTGCCGTGGAAAATGGCAACGGGAGTTTGGATATCGGAAAGATAAGTTAAGGGAGAAAGTGACTGCCATGTTGCAGAAGTAGCAGTTGGATTTCCAAGTATTTTATAGAGGTTATTTAAATTTTCCGACCCCGACGAATATTCTGGTAGCGTTGGTGCATGGTCTTTTGTAAACCATGCAATAGTGTCTGAAACCGGAGCCCAAACAACCGCTGCTTTTACCCGCTTAGCAAGGTCTTGCTTTTTTCCAATAATTTCAAGCGATTTTAAAGTAATTTCCCCTCCCATAGAATGCCCCCAAATAAAGATATTACTTGAGTCTGCATTAGGGATATTTTGGACAGAAGCTATAAGATTCATGACATCTATTGGGTACTCAAACCTACGTAGTGTTGGGTCCGAAGCCCCTTCCGATTGCGCATTTCCACGATAATCGGGCTTTAAAACTATAAAGCCTGACTTTGCAAAAAAATCTGTTATGCCAAAGTATGAATTGACCGAATCGTAAGTCCTAGGAGAAATATATCCATGATTTAGAATTATAACTGGATATCCCTTGGGAGGTTTTGGGGAGTTTGGAAGTGTGTAGAGTGTATGAAGAGAAAGGCCGTCTGATTCATAAGTTACTATGGAAGCTGTATAGGTTTTTGTTTTAGAAACTACCGGTCCTATATTTAATTGAGCAGTGCCGTAATCTCTTTTCTGGAGAAGCGGAATAGAAACGGGCAGTGGTGCAGGTTTTCTATTGCCTGGTTGAGGTTGGGATTGGAAATACACGGCTTTTTTTTCAAAAGCAACAAAATCCCCTAGCTTAAATACCTCAATATAGTTTTTGTTGTGGGATAAATCTTGTGCCATTTGCGCTTGGGCATTCAAAGATGGTTGGGCAAAAATATCATTGAGCAAAAATAAAACAACATCTGCTTTGTCTACTCCTTGCGGAATCGTGTAAATTCTTTGGCGTCTGGAAAGATGTGAGCCTAAATTATTTGTTGCTGCAACGCTAAAACGTTTTGGCATTTGGGACAAAAACGCATCTATGACGTCTTTATTTGGTTGTGGCTTTATAAACATATCTATGTTTGGCGAGTATGCTCCGGGCAATGGGCCAATTGCATAAGCTCCTAATATTGCAAAGAAAAGTAGATACAAAATAATTGAAAAAGAAGAGGTTTTAAATCGTTTTTGCAAAAGGTAAACTCCATAAATTGCCGAGATAAAAACAAATGGAGTTATCGAAGCGGTGTATTGGTATGCAATTTGGACAAGTTGGGTATTGTTGCTTAGTAAATTAATTCCCAAATCTGGTATTGCAAATAAGAGAAATGGCAATCCTAAAATAGATAAAAATCCAAGCGGAACAAATATTTGCAAAAGATAAAGCAGTTTTTCTGGAGAAAATACCGTACCAAGCGTTTTTAAAGGGGATAAAATAATATTTTTTACAACCTGCGTTGGAGAGGTCCCAAAATCAGAATAATAAGAAAGGGCAAAATGTTGGCTTTTTCTAACGGAGGGAATTGCCCACCAGACTAAATAATAAAAAGCCAGAAAAGAAATAATAGAAAATGCCGCAATTGCATATTTATTCCAGCCTTTTGTTTTTTTATGGTTGTGGTATAGATAAAAGATAGACAGAAGTCCTGTGATAATCCATACTTCTTCTTTGCAGAGTCCTGCAAGAATACAAAAGAGTAAAAATGGGAAAAATTTTTGTTTTAACGCAAAATAAAAAGCTCCTAATAAAAATGTAGTTGCTAAAACTACCGCATGAAAGTCATACAGGATAGATTGTCCCAAGGAAGGGTTTACCAAATAAGCAAAGACAAACGCAACCGCAATATTTTTATTTTTCAAGACATATTCACTAATTTTAAATATAAATATTGCACCCAGTCCTGCAACAAAAACCTGAAGAATTATAAGAATTCTTGGATCTGCCCAGATTCTATACAATGGTGCTAAAAAAATTAATAAAAAATCTGCATGTGTAGATAGCCTAGAAATAATGTTGGTTCCATTTGGGTCGGTAAGTTGAAAAATTCTTCCTCTTGAGGTATTCCATACTACTTGGTCTGCATTTCCTAAATCGAACCTTCCGGTAAAGAAATTTTCGTAACGCAGAGATCCAACACACGAAAAGTAAATAATAAATATTCCTGTTAACAAAAATGCTGCGGTTTCTTGTTTGTGGCTTGCAATAAATAAAATCCATTTATCTAACACTTCTGACTTACTTTTATGAATTACAAACATCCCTAGAAGAAATAAAAACTCACAAATGACGAAAACTAACCTAAATAAAATAGCTGCAAACCCGGCAAGAGTTACAGAAGAAATTTTGGAGAGGGCAAGAGTAATTATTCCTTCCCGGATTCCAAGCCCTGTTGGGAAAATAAAAGAAACATATCCAACTAAATAAGAGAAAATAAATAACCCGACAAGTTGTGTGAAAATAGCCGGAGACAAAGGAATAAAAGCTAAGATAGAAAAATATGCCCCAATACCCATAGATAAAAATGTTATGAAGGCATAGCTAAATAAGAGAAAGTTTTGTTTTGATGTAAATGGAGAAAAAAGGTATTGGGATATATCGTGTTCTAATAATTTTTTAAAACCATTTTTAAATATATTTTTTTGGAATATAAAACAGAAAACAGCTAATAGTATTACTAAGAAAATTAATGGGATTAATTTAAAATCTAATCCGTGAGCAAAATAGAAAAAAAGAAACGGTAAGGATGCTGCAGAAATTAGTAAGGTTGATAAAACAATTAATTGGTTTTCCAATACAAGTGAGGAAATAATATCTTTTTGCTCTACTCCCTCTTCTTTAAACACAACGGTCCGTCCTACCATATGCCAAAGAAACCCCGGAACATACCGCTTAATTTCGGAAACTGCCATAAGATATGTAGATCTAACAAACTTGAAATTATACCCTTTGAAATTTAAAATCCTTTGCCAAAGGAGACTTCTAAATATAAAGTAAATTAAGAAGAAGAAAAGAGAAGCCCCAAGAAAAAGAAAATCAATTTCTGCGAGTCTGGACCCAACGAGTTTAAAATTGGAAGCAGCAATTTTTGCTATAAAGATGAAGGCTAGAATAGAAAGGGGCCAGCCGACGGCAAATTTAAGAAGCCGCAATACCTTATTTTTCACAATTAATTCAAATCTAATTGTAGCATAAACGGCACAGCTGAATTTTAAGTGAAGAGTTTATCTTCTGGTAACTCTTGTGGTGGTTGTGTAATAACGGGTAGAGCTATAACTAATAAATTTAATAAGCTCGCTAAGAAGGTATGCAATTATTGCATAGATTAAAAGTGCAATAATGGCAGACATATCTAAAACAGTCCCGCTTTTTAAAACAGGAGAAGGAAAAATTCCATAAAAAGGATTTATCAAAGGCCTGCTTACTTCGTAAAGCCAAGCAACAAAAGGAGTTGAGGGGTTTGCTCCTGCGATTTCAAATAAAATCCGAAAGCCCAGAATAAGCTCTATTAATCCAAAAATAAAATTAATTAAAACCCTCAAGAAACCGGATGTATACATGAGCCTTTTATACTGATTTCAAATTAGGATTTTACAAATATAAGGTAAAAAAATTGTAAGACCTCTTAGATTATTGTTGTGGAGTGTTTGCGGCTGTTGCTGCTGCAAGTGCTGCTTCGTAGTTTGGTTCTTTCATCTGATCCATAACATGCTCTACATAGACAACTCTATTTGACTTATCTAATACAACAAGAGAGCGCAATAACATGTCATTCCATCCTTCGGATGCGCCTTCATCTGGTTCTAGCGCAACCCCTAAAGCAGTAGCAGTTTCATCGTCTATAGAAGCGAGCATTTGGACTTGAAGCCCGTGTTTAATTGAAAATTGATTTAAATCTTCAACTGGTTGTTTGCTAATTCCAATTATTTGAAAGTTTGGATCCCATTCGCCAAGTTTTTCAAGCGTGTTTGTTTGAACATCGCAAACCGGAGTGTCAAACTGATTTACAAAACTTAGGATTTTTACTCCGTCGGTTACAGTTACTAAATTTCTAGTCGGCTGACCGCTTTCGGGCATTTTACAAGGAAGGCAATCTATTGCGTCTCCAACTTTTAGCATTCTTCCCCGCGATTTAATAATTAATTTTTCATCGTTTTCATATGCTAAGTTCGGAATTCTCATTTGGGCAATTTCTTCCACATGCTTAAGAATCTTTTTTGCGTCTTCTTTACAATCCTCGTCTGTTGAACCTTTCGAAAGTCCGAGATTTTCGCCCTGCTCATCTACGTAACTATCAAATTCAGCTACCATCTGATTGTCTTCTATTACAGCGGACCACAGAATATTATTTTTATTATCATAGGAATTAACCTCAATTTCTTCTGGTGATCCATTCTCGGAGAATCTTTGGCGAAATTTAATAGTAGCGTTATCGGTTACAAGTAGTCCGCCTTTGGATACTTGCCATAGTTTCTGAAAAGGAGCATCTGAGGAAGGTTCTACGCCCCTTTTTTCGTATATTGTACTGTTGGGAAGCGCTCTTTCTACTCTAGGAATCATTAGCGGGATAATACAATCAACCTAATCCGTTGTCAAGAGAAAAAAGGCCAGAAAATGTGAGCCGCACAGGAGTCGAACCTGTAACCGTCTCCTTAAGAGGGAGATGCTCTGCCAGTTGAGCTAGCGGCCCGTCAATGTTAATTTGTCTTTTCTTGATAATTTCTTAATTTCTGCTTCTCTTCTTTTTGCTTCAGACTCAGAATTATGTAGTTCATTATATATTATTTTTATCGGCCTTTTTCCTCGTAAAGACTTTGCTCCTAGTTTATCGCTGGTGTTATGTTCAAGTTCTCTTCTTGTTAAATTAGTAGTTATTCCTGTATATAACGAGCCATCTTTGCACTGAGCGATATAAATAAACCAGTTCATCGTGTGTGCCCGAAGGGAATCGAACCCCCAACCCCTTCGTCCGAAGCGAAGTGCTCTATCCGTTGAGCTACGGGCACGCACAGACATTCTATCAAAGTGTAAGAGGTCTTACAATTTTAGGCACACGTTTTCGAGCTATTCCTGCTATAATACACAGATGGCAGACTTTAACCGTAATAGAAGACCCTCTGGTGGACGTTCCTTTGGCGGAGGAAATCGAAGCTTTGGAAACCGTGACCGCGATAGACAAATGTATCCTGCAACTTGTGGTAAATGCGGAAAAGCATGCGAAGTCCCTTTTCGGCCATCCGGCGACAGACCTGTTTTGTGCAGTGATTGTTTTAGAGAAAGCGGTGGACCACAGGAAAGAAGATCCGAAGGAAGAAACTTTTCAAGGCCTCAATTCGATAATCGGAGAGGTTCGAATCAAGATCATTCCCAATATAAAGAACAATTAGAAACACTTAACCAAAAACTGGATAAAATACTCAATATTTTGGCCCCAAATACTCCCAAACCGCAACCAGCTGAGGAAAAAGAAACAGAAGCAGCACAAGTTGAAGAACATGTTATAGTGCCTGAGAAAAAGAAAAGAACAAAAAAAGTAGTTCCACTAACCCCAGAAGAACAGCTTTAAATCACCTTCTCTACCAAATGAAAACAGTCCGTTTTACCAAAGAAGGGTACGCAAAATTAAAAAAAGACCTTAACGATCTTCTGAAAAGCCGCCCGGATGCAGTTTTGGATTTAAAAAAAGCACGTGACATGGGAGACTTATCCGAAAATGGATATTATAAAGCTGCAAAATCCAAACTTGTTTCTATAGACCGTAATTTAAGCCGTTTTACCCAACTTTTAAAAGAAGCAATAATCGTAGACCAAAAAAATTCAACCGTTGGGATTGGTAGTTCTGTGGTAATTAAAGATAGGGACAAAAAGATTAGTTATAAAGTGGTAGGAGATTTAGAAGCCGAGCCATTAAAAGGAAAAATTTCCCTTCTCTCCCCTATTGGCAGAGCAATAAATGGGAAAAAAGAAGGAGATATGGTAGAGATTGTAATTCCTAAAGGCAAACTTCGTTACGAAATTTTGTCTGTTGAGTAATTAGCTACTTGCAACAACTGCTTTTAATTGGGAGAGAATAATTCTATTAGATTCCAAAACTCCAACACTAGTAAATTCCAAATTCATTTTTTTACAAATCTTTTTAACATAAGGAGTAATTAATTTTAATTTATTCCTTGGGCAGTTTGGAAATAAGTGATGCTCTATTTGATAATTTAACCCCATATAGAAATAATCATTAAGAAAACTTGGATTCACATTTCTTGTGGTAACTATCTGGTGTTCTATAAAAGAAAGTTTTGTGTGTTTTGCAAATTGGGGCATGCCTTTGTGGTTTGGCGCAAAAATATTGGACATATAAAATCCTGCTGTACCATATGCAAATATTTGGACGAAAAATGCTTTCGCAGCCGGGAATAATAAATAGGGTGCCACAAGCCAGATAAATAATGCAGTAAGGAAAGCTGCTGTTTCCCACCAGGGGACTTTTTTATACACTTTTGGTAAATAGAAAACATTGGAAACTTGAAAGAAGATAAGAGTTAGTACTCCAATAGGATAGTACGTATATACCTGGTATTTTGCTAAGAATTTTGCAATTCCTTTTTGTGCTTTATATTTTTTCTCATTGAAAGAAATAAGCGGCCTTATTAAATCAGGGTCTTCGTCGTCGGTATTTGGATTTGCATGATGAGCATTATGGTTTGTTTTCCAATTACTGAATGGAATTGCCATTACAAAACTAAGAAAATGTCCTATGAAATCGTTATTTTCTGTTGTTTTAAAAATAGCCCGGTGACCCGCATCGTGGAACAATCCACCAAACTGGATTGCAAAAAAACCTAAAAGTGCCGAAAAGGCTGCAAGTTTAAGGCCGACGGGAAGTACTAAGATGTAGTGAATACTTACCAAAAGGCCGGTGAGAGAAAGAAGGACCATAAAAACATAAAATCCATACGAGCGTTTTAGAATCCCTGCATTAGTTACTTCTTCTTTTAACTCTAAATAAGCTTTAGTTCCATTTGAAATAGAAATTTCACCTTTGGTTAATAGCTTAGTAGGGTATTTTTTTTGTTTTGGCATTAGATTATTTTAACACAAGGCTCTGCAGTTTATTGTAGAAATTTTGAAAGATTAAAAGAGGTGCGATGAATAGGGCACAGGCCATGTTCTTTCATTGCTTTTTGGTGAAGTTTTGTCCCATATCCTTTATTTACTCCAAAATTGTAGAAGGTGAACTTACGGCCGTAATTTTTCATTAATTTATCACGGTAAACCTTTGCAATAATGGATGCAGATGCAATAGAAATGCTTTTTTGGTCTCCCTTTATAATTGCCTTTTGATTTTTTAAACCAAGTTCTCTTACAAATTTTATGTGAAACCCATCCACAAGGAGGAAGTATATATTTTTGTCATGACGGGGGTTAAGCAAAACTTGCTTGACACATTGTCTCATTGCAGTTGCCGTTGCCTTTCCAATGCCAACTTTATTTATTGTTTTAACAGGGATTTCGGAAATAGACCAAAGATTAGTTAAGTTCGTAATTTCTTTTGAAAGCATTTCTCTTTCTCTTGGCCTAAGAAGCTTTGAATCGTTTACTCTATTTAAAAATAGGTCTGAAAATTTTGTACCATTCTCAAAAATAACCGAGGCTGCCACCACGGGGCCTGCAAATGCTCCCCTGCCTACCTCGTCGATGCCAATTACATGAGTAAAACCTTTGTCCCAAAGTTCTTCTTCGAATTTAAAGGAGGGGTGTGTCAGAACTTTCATTATCTTGGGTTAATAACGTTGAATTTAGTCCCTCTAATTCCGGCAATTCTTTTACAATTGCCTTTAACTCCCCATAAAAGCTGGTTGTATTGTTATCCAGTTTTAATATTTGGTCTTCTTGCCTTTTCCACCTAAGTTGCGTAGACCGCCTTTCTGCATCGAGAATATCTTTTAAAGCTTTAATAACATCGTAATGGGCTTGCATTCTGTGGACAAACGAATCGCTAAGCATGTAATCCCTTACTTTGCCCCATTCCTCTTCGGTTTTGGAAGTAGAAGATTTTAGGGATGCAACTGTTGTAATTAAAAAGCGGACATATCTGCAAACGCTTATTGCGTGTTCGTACGTAGTTATCCAAACTCCGTCTATTCTTGCAAAGTTTTTTATTTCGTCGGGCAAAACACTTGAAACAATAACCGACTGGCTTGCGCTTATTCTTGCAGCATCATTTTTAAGTTTTACTGTCCATCCTTTGCTCCAGGCTTTTGTGCGTTTTAGCTCCCAGAGAATTGACCCCACAGCTGCCCCTTTATATATAACTTTTTGCCAAATATCCCCTCCTTCAACCCCTTTTGGTACCGGGATAAATTCATCATCGGGGAAAGTGGCTTTTAGCTGGTTTTCAAAATCTAGCTCAAGAATCTCGCCTTGTAGTTGTTGGGATTTTTGTTCGGCTTTTCTTTTTGCATCTTCAAGCGATTTTTGGGTGTCCTCGAGCCGCTTTTTTAATTCTAATACTTCGAATTTAGAACGTTCTTCTGCTTCCTTCTTTGCCTCACTTCTAATTTTTAATTCTTCTTCCTTTAATTTTTTTTCTGCTTCTTCTTGTTCTTTTTTTAATTTTTCAATTTGCTCTTCCAATTTTTCATTTGCCACTTTGGAAGATTCTAATTGTTTTTCTACTTTTTCTTTAACTTCCTTTTCGGCAAGAAGCTGAGCTTCTTTCTTTGCTTTCTCAAGTTCTAGCTTATGTTTTTCTTCTTGTTCTTTTAAAACTTCTTCACGGAGGCCATGGACCAAAGCTTCGGAGAGTTCGACAGTTTTATTGCAATGAGGACAAACAATGGAGTTCATTTGTGTATCACATAATACGCTTGTAACTAGAGGTTTGCAAGCACTTGTTTGACACCTTTGGCGGTATTTGCTAGCATTTTGAGTACTGCCCAATGAAGAACATCCTTCGAAAAACTACTTATTTCTCTCTTGCTCTCTTTTTGACTTCGCTTTTGGTTGCCGGATTTAAGGTACAAGGCGGAATTCCGACCTTTGTGGTTGGAGGCTTAGTTATGACCATTCTCTCACTGATTCTTTTACCTATTCTTAACATAATTGCAATACCTTTTAAGATGTTATCTTTTGGGTCCTTTGGACTTTTGATAAATGCGTTAATTTTGTATATACTTACCGTCTTGGTTCCGGGAATCGAGGTAAAAGCCTTTCTTTTTGCAGGCGCAAATTACGCAGGGTTTACGGCACCAAGGGTATCGGTGAATACGTTTTTCGCCTATGTAATATCAGGGGTAGTATTTTCCCTGGTAACAAGTTTTGTAAATTGGATTACAAAATAATTTATGACTGTAGAACATAAAAAAATTGTTTGTCTGGGTGGCGGTGTTGGCACCATGAATCTTTTGCGTGGCTTAAGGCCCCATTTTGAGGATATTTCCGTAGTATTTTCTATGGCCGACGAAGGAGGCTCAGGAGGCAGATTAAGAAGACTATTTAATATGTTTCCGCCCGGGGATATTGTCTCTTCTATGGCTGCATCGGTTTCTCTAAAAAACCCAATGTTGTCGAAACTTTTAACATACAGGTTTCCGGGAGACCGATATGGTGAAGATGGCAGCCTTTCGGGGCACAAACTTGGCAACTTAATTTTAGCAGCCTTAACCAATATTAATGGAGATTTTCTAAAAAGCATAGGAATAATGCAGGAATTATTTGGGATAGAAGGTGAATTTCTTCCTGCAACCGAAAAAGAAGTGACTATTTCGGCAAAAACGGTGGAAGGAAAAACAGTTATAGGCGAAGAAAATATAGATTTGGGGAAATACAATGGACAGAGAGTCCTTTCTCAGGTTTTTCTTCACCCACAAGATGCAAAAGCCAACCCAACTGCAATAAAAAGAATTGAAGAAGCAGATATTCTTATTGCGGGACCCGGCGATTTATATACCACGAATTTGCCAGTTTTAATTGTTCCTGAAATCTCGGAGGCAGTTAAAAAAAGCAAAGCTTTAAAAATTTTTATAATTAATATTGCGAATAAACCTTTTGAAACAAAAGACTACTCTATTACCAATTACATAGAAGCTATTAAAAAACATATGGGAGAATTCCCATTCCAGGTTGTAATTACAAACAATAATTACTCTTTAAAAATTCCTAGAAAGTACAAGTATTCCTATGTTGACGGATCAAAAACCGCAGACGTTGGGAAAGCACGCCTTTTAACTGCAGATTTGGTAGATGAAGAGTTCCCCATTTACCATAGCTCCGATAAACTTGCAAAGCTGATTCTTCAAACGGTATAATCAAAGTCAATGGTCCTGACAATCATACAATTATTAATTGCCGTACTGCTTATTGTCTCTATTCTACTTCAGGCACAGGGGACCGGACTTTCAGGTGTTTATGGAGGTGGAGGAGAATTTTACCGAAGCAGACGAAGTCTTGAGAAGTACCTATTAACTATAACGGTAGTATTGGCAGTTTTATTTGCTCTTGTTTCTTTTATCCTGCTTCTTCCCCATAAATAATAATTAAAAAGTATGATTTTGTTTAGAAGACGTCTATTTGTCTGGCTTGTAAAGGCATACATAAAAAGATGGGGGAAAAGAATTTTAGTCTTTTTTCTCTTGGGAATTATCGCCTCTTATTTTCTTTTCGGTGCGGTAACAAATATTATTGCAAAAATTCCAATAACTAAAAAAGAAACTGTTGGACTTATTGGAGCATATACGGTAGACAATCTTCCTCCTGTAGTTTTAGGTGACATCTCAGAGGGTTTAACAAAAGTATCCCCTTCGGGTGAACCCATGCCTGCAATTGCAAAGTCATGGAAAGTCCAGGATAACGGTAAAACATATATTTTTAATCTTAAGACAGACTTACATTTTACCGACGGAAGCAAGGTAACTTCCAAAGAAATTAATTATAATTTTACAGACGCAACGCTAAGTAAGCCGAGTGATTATACAGTTGTTTTTAAATTAAAAAACGTTTACAGCCCCTTTTTGGTAACAGTTTCACGTCCAATTTTTAAAAACGGGACAATTGGAATAGGCCCCTATAAAATAACCGATATTAAGTTAAACGGTAGTTTTGTCCAGTCCATTTCATTAGCTTTATCAACAGATTCATATAAAATAAAAAAGTATACTTTTTATCCAACTGAAGAAGCGGTTAAAACTGCTTTTTTACTTGGGGAGATATCGAAAGCAGATTTGGGTGACCTATCTTTGGATAAGACAAACTTTGCGAAAAGTCCTAACCTGCACTACAGTAAAAGTGTAGATTACACAAGGCTTGTAACCCTATTTTACAATACTGTTGATTCAGATTTATCAAATCCTAAATTAAGGCTTGCACTAACCTATGCGCTTCCCGACCAATTTCCTCAGGGAGAACGTGCTGCTTCCCTATATCCTCCGACTTCTTTTGCATACGCGGACCAGTTTATTAAAACCAGAGACATAGACCATGCAAAAATTTTAATGGCAAGCACCACTTCTGGAACAAAATTAAAAGTGACTATTAAAGCACTTTCCCGCTATGAAAGTGCAGCAAAAGTAGTGGCAAATGCATGGAAAGACATAGGAGTAGACGCAAAAATTGAGCTAGTGGATACAGTACCTAACAACTTTCAAATATTTTTAGGGGATTTTAGTGTTCCTTTAGACCCAGATCAATATATGCTTTGGCATTCCTCGCAAGATACCAATATTACTAATTACAAAAATTTGCGTATAGATAAGCTTTTAGAAGATGGTAGGACTACTCTAGACCAAGAAGAACGTACAAAAATATATTATGATTTCCAAAAGTATCTTTTAGAAGATGCTCCGGCCTCCTTTTTGTACTTCCCCAACGACTTCTCTATCTCAAGGCGTTAATTAATAAATGTTTTTGAGCGAAGTTTTTTGTGGTAAGTAATTGCAAACCGGTGGGCTTCGTTTCTAATTCTCACTAATAAAGTTAGCGCATCCGACCTTCTGGGAAGCTGAATTAAATCAAAATTTGGGAGAACAATAGTTTCTACTCGTTTTGCAAGGCCAATCAGTGGAATGTTCAATTTAAGTTCATCTAGAATTGATGAAGCTGAGGAAACCTGTCCCTTACCCCCATCAATTACAATTAAATCTGGCCTACTCCACTCGTCGTGCTTAAACCTTCTGGACAAGACTTCTTTCATCATGGCAAAATCATTTGGTTTTTGTTCCATTTTTATTCTAAACCTGCGGTACTGTGACTTATCTGCCTGCCCGTTAACAAAAACAACCATGGATCCGGTTGCGTTTGTTCCGGAAATATTGGAAATGTCATAACACTCAATTCTCTCTGGAAACTCAACTTGCAACCCATTTGAATTGAGCACGTTTTGTAAGTCATTGGCTTGTCTTAAGAAAATTTCGTTTTTAAGATTGGGATTTTCTTCGAATTCAAAAGGTGAATGGTTGGGAGAAGTAATTAATTCTATCGCTTTAATCTTTTTTTGAATAGTAGAAGCTTCTTCAAATTCTTCATTTTTAACTTTTTCCTGCTGTTCTTTTAATAATTCTTTTGAAACTGTTTTTATATTGCCTTTTAGGAATTGAATTATGTACCGGGTTGTTTTCTTATATTCTTTTATTGCTGCATCTGAATTTTGAGCCGGAGTACACGGACAAAGCCCTAAGTGCCAATACAAACAATGCTTTTTTGGATGGTTTAAAACAGAAATAAAAGGAAATATTCTCCGAATGGTTCGGAGAACCAATTTCATGTCTCCTGCATTTGGAAACGGGCCAAAATACAGTGATTTTGGATCATCCGGCCTTCTGGCAATTAAAACCGATGGGTACATATTTTTGTTGGTAATTCTAATCAGAGGATACGCTTTTCCATCGGTAAGCCTGATATTAAATTTAGGGCTATATTTCTTAACCAAATTAGCTTCCAAAAGAAGTGATTCAACTTCGGAGGTAACCGAAATTGTTTTAATTTCTTTTATTTTTGAAACAAGGACCTCGTTTTTAGGGCCTAAATACTGTTTTTGGAAGTAAGAAGTGACTCTTTTTTTAAGGTTTTTCGCCTTCCCCACGTAAAGCACTTCCCCCTTCTCTCCGAGAAAAAGGTAAATGCCGGGCTCTTGCGGCAAAGATTGATATAGATGCGATAAGTAATGCAAGTAGAATACCTCCTATGATTCCTTGTGCAGTTAAGAAAAAGGGGACAACCTTAATTGAGTTTGGAAATTCCCTGTCTGCAAGCCGTATTGTAACCAGAGCTGTTTTATTTGTCAAAAAGTTAGGGCTTTGATATGAAAGCGGGACAGTAACAAAACCAAAGGGTGGAATTTGGGAAACATCTATTTTCTTGCTCGTTGGAGAAAGGACAGAAGTACTAATGTCAACAAATTGCTGTGGATACACAAGGTTAGAAACATTTCTTATTGTTATACTTCCACTTATCGGTAAGCCGGCAATTGAAGTTATTGGGAGGTTAGGTTTTAGCTCAATGGTTGGAGCCTGGGCCGAAAAAGCATCTGCAAAGGAAACATTCACATCTTTTTGGTTTTGCGTACTATCTGTTTTATATCCACCTGCGGGCACCGGATAACTGCTGTCCAACCCTTTAATTACAAAAGCAAAGTGATCAAAATCCAAAGTATCGAAATAATCGATTCCGCCGGTAGTATTTCCCCATGTTGGGTCAACCATTACCCATGTTTGTTGGTTTGAATCGTAGTATTCAGGCCAAGAGTGAAGGATGTCCAAAACCTTAGAAAGTGGACGGGAAGAAGTGTTTTGGGTATAGGCAAAACCGTCAATTTCCCTTGCAGGAATACCTGCTGACCTGGCAAGCGCTACAAATAAGTCGGTAAATTCAAGACAAACTGCAGAAGTTGGATCCTGTAGCACCCCTAAAGCCCCTAACCGTGGTTTGTTTTGGGATACTCTTCCAAAGTCATAGGTTAAGTGGTCAACTACAAATTGGTACACTTCCCTGGGGGTTTTTAAGTTTTTAGCAATGTCTTTAATTTTTGGGTTTGAAATTTCCCAATAATTTTGTTGTGTTAGATATTTTTGAAGGTTTTGGGAAGTTTCAAATTTCTTTCTTGGGTACAAAAGCAGCTGAGCTTTCCCTTTTACGACTATTTCTTTTTTAGTTGAGGGTAAAAGAGTATATTGTGCAAGCCAATTTCCATCTTGGTCAACCGTTACATTTAGTGGTTTGGGATCTATTGAGTCGATTTCCATGTCCTGGTAATTAGTAGTTGGAGGAAGTGCTATTTCTGTTTTAATGGGGAATAAATTAGTGTTTTCCAAATGGTATGCAAGAGAAAAACCATAGGTTTGCCTGTCCCCAAATGCGATAGAAATGCCTGAAGTTCCCAGTTGGTCCCTGGTAAAATCCAAATTTTTAGTAGGCTGCTCGGGTTTAATGTAGGTGGGGGAACCTAAATACGAAGGGACAGAAACATGCGCTTTAAAGTCTGAAAAATCATTTTGGTTAGAAATTCCGGGAATATTGACTTCCCAAATGCTCCCCTGCCTTTGCACAATGTCATCTGTATCAAAAGAAAGGTTAAAAGTTAGCGTATTATCTTTCCCAACCACTTTATCGTTAAAATTAACTTCGATAGAATTTCCGGAAGGGACTTGAAAAACAGTTGGGACAATTTGTCCATTTGGATCGGAGGCTCTGACATTATTAAGGTGAGTAAACCCAACCTGGATTTTGTACGAAGATGCGTAAAACTGGCTGGTTTTATTGGTTAAACTAATGTTAAAGGTAACGTGGGTAGTTCCGCTATCAAGTACTTGATAGTTTACGTTATAGGAAGTTGAAAAATTATCAGAGGCAAAGGCCTTGGAAGGCAGAATTAATAAAACAAAAAAAATTAGAAGGGAAACGAGGATTTTCTTCATCAAAATCAGTTTAACACAACAATTAAGAAGATTTAAGTTCTGTAATTACTTTTTGAATATTACTTAAAAGAATATCCCTCGTTTCTGGAAATTCCATAGATGAAGAAGCGAATAGCGGCAAATATATATCTTCTGTTTCTTTAATTTTATTGATTCTTTTTTCTGCTGAAACAGCTTTAAGAGTACGTAAATTATGAAGTCGGTCAGCCATTTTAACAACAAGAGCACGAGAAGATGCGCTTTTTAGCTTTACGTGATATATTTCTTCCGATTTATTTTTTGAGGTGATTTCGATTCCTTCTACAGTAGGTTCTGCTAAAGATAATACATCGTTTGCCACTGTGTTTCCAAAATTCATTGCAAGTCGTTTTCGGGCCTTTTCTTGCCATAGGGAATAAGGCATTTTTGTTGGGTTACCAAATATTGCGGTGTCTTCACAAACATCGTGAAGAAGAGCAATAATAAGAATTCCTGAGTCTCTAACTGCACATTCATCGAATAAAATGTTAAAAACTGCCCTAGGATGCTCAAAATATCTTTCTCCGCTCTGGCGAACTTGAGACCTATGAGCAGATTTTGCAATTTGGTAAGCCCAATCTAAAGCGTCCTGTTCTTCCCCTGAAAAAACTTCGATACGTCGTCTAAACGAACTATAATCTTCTATTTGTTGTCTAACACTGCGTTCGCTAGGTGGAGGCATGGTCAGATTATAGAGCTAAAACACGCAAAGATCAACTATAAGACGCTTTTGAGGAATTGACCAGTGTAAGATTCTTTATTTGCAGCAATTAATTCAGGGCTACCCTGAGCAACTATGTACCCGCCTTTATTTCCTCCCTCCGGACCTAAATCTATAATATAGTCAGCATTTTTAATTACGTCTAAATTATGTTCGATTACCAAAACAGTATTCCCCTGATCTACCAGCCTTCGTAAAACTTCCAAAAGTTTTTCTAAATCAGCAAAATGTAATCCGGTTGTAGGTTCGTCTAACAAATACAACGCATCTCTTCCTTTTTTAGAAAGCTCTGCTGCCAATTTTACCCGTTGTGCTTCTCCACCGGATAAAGTTGGGGCAGGTTGCCCTAACTTAATATAAGAAAGCCCTACATCGTTTAAGGTCTGCAATTTGTGGGAAAGCCCGGGTACAAAATTGAAAAAGTTAACTGCTTCTGCAACGCTCATGGAAAGGACATCTGCAATAGTTTTTCCGTTGAACAGAATAGAAAGAGCTTCTTCGTTGTATTGTTTTCCACCGCATACCTCACACGTTACATATACGTCGGGGAGAAACTGCATTTCGATTTTAATTTGTCCTTCCCCTTCACAGGCTTCGCATCTTCCACCTTTTACATTAAAGCTGAATCTTCCAGGTCCATATCCTTTTAATTTTGCTTCCTTTGTCTGGGAAAATAAGTCACGGATGTAGGAAAAACAACCGGTATAGGTTGCGGGATTACTCCTTGGGGTCCGGCCAATTGGAGATTGATCTATTAAAAAAATATTTCTTACATTTTCATCACCGCTAATATGTCGAAATTCTCCAGGTTTTTCCCGATGATAGGGATTTTGCTTTTGCATAAGCGCATGGTACAAAATATCGGTTATTAACGTAGATTTTCCGGACCCAGAAACTCCGGTTACGACTATAAATTTATTCAGAGGGAATTTTGCAGTGACATTTTTAAGGTTATGTTCGGTTGCGCCCACAATAGTAATCTCTTTTTCGGTATTTATGTTTTCTTTTTTAAGTTTTTTTATTTTTTTCTCGCCAGACAAATATTTTCCAGTTAGGGAGTTTGGATTTTTCATTATTTCTTCAACAGTCCCTTTTGCAGTTATGGTTCCACCGGAAAGTCCAGCTCCAGGACCAAAATCCAAAATATAATCTGACGCTTTCATAGTTTCTTCGTCGTGTTCTACAACCAAAACAGTATTTCCTAACTCCTTTAATTTTTTAAGTGTTTCGATAAGTTTTTTATTGTCCCGTTGATGTAGTCCAATCGAAGGTTCGTCTAACACATACAATACTCCGGTCAAGCCGCTTCCTATTTGGGATGCAAGACGAATTCGTTGTGCTTCTCCTCCGGACAGGGTATTTGCGCCCCGAGAGAGGGTAAGATATTCAAGTCCTACGTCTACCAAAAATGTAAGCCTTGTTTGAATTTCTTTTAAGATAATTTTTCCAATTTCTTGCTCTCTATCCGAAAGCTGTGCTTTTCCATTTTTGAAGAAATCAAGAGTTCCCGAGATTGACATATCGCAAACTTCTACAATTGATTTTCCCAAAATAGTAACTGACAAAGCTTCGTTTTTAAGTCTTGAGCCTTTACATGTTTGGCAAATTTCGTATCGCATAAACTTTTCTATTTGCGACCTTACTATCATAGAATCCGAATTTTGGTATCTGTCGCGCAATTCGTGCATTAACCCTTTAAACGCCTCGTGTATTTCGGTATTTCTTCCCCACCGGTTTTCTCCTTTTACTACATATTCTGTGTCTCCTGTGCCATTTAAAATAAGTTCTTTATCTCTTTTAGAAAGCTCTGAAAACCTGGTTTTTAATGAAATGCCATTTTTATCTGCAAAAGTCTTAAAGGTGCGAGAAAACCATGTATCATGTGTCATTAAATTTGGAAAAGGAGAAATGCCACCTTCGTTAATAGATAAATTGTCGTTAAAAACCAAATCACGGTCTACGGTTAATACGGTACCCAAACCGTTACAAGTTGGGCATGCGCCATGCGGGGTATTAAATGAAAATATTCTTGGCTCAACTTCGGACATTGAAATTCCATCTACTGGACATGCAAACTTTTCGGAAAATAGAACATCTTCCATTTTTTTAGGTTTAGGGGGTAAATCAAATCCACTGTCTAAGACTTTGGCAACTAACATTTCTCCGTTTCCCATTCGAAGAGCAGCTTCTACATCGTTTGCAACCCTATCCCGATCTGATTTTACGGTTAAAACCAATGAATCAATAACAACTTCTATTGTGTGTTTATTAGTTTTAATAAGAACAATCTCGTCTGTAATATCAAATATCTGCTTATCTATTCTCAGTTTTTTGTAACCTCGTTTTTTAAGGTCGTTAAATAATTCGGTGTACTCACCTTTACGGTCCTTAACCAAGGGGGCAAGAATTAACATTTTTACCCGTGCAGTGTTGCCTTTTTCTTTTGCTATATCAAAAATTAGGTTTGTTATTTGTTCTTTAGAAAGTTTGGATATTTCTCTTCCGCATATAGGACAATGAGGATGGCCAACACGGGCAAACAAAAGCCTAAGATAATCATATATCTCAGTTACGGTTCCAACAGTAGAACGAGGATTATGAGAAGCCCCCTTCTGATCAATAGAAATTGCTGGGGAAAGCCCTTCGATAAGGTCTATGTCGGGCTTTTTCATGATTCCTAAAAACTGACGGGCATAAGAAGAAAGACTTTCTACATATCTTCTTTGTCCTTCTGCATAAATAGTGTCAAATGCAAGTGAAGATTTTCCGGAGCCGGACAAGCCGGTAAACACTACAAATTTGTTTTTTGGAATTTCTACATCTATATTTTTTAGGTTATGCTCACGGGCACCTTTTATTTTGATTGAATCCATATTTTAGAGGTAATTTTGATCCCCTATTATAATTCAATTTTTAAAGAGATTCAATCTTTAATTAGACTCTGGTTAGTGCCCGGTCTATAAAGAGTAAGAGAAGTGCGCCTGCTATAGAAATCACCAATGACGTAAAATTGAATCCGGTAATTCCTACTCCAAACAAGAGGTCAGATACGAATCCTCCTAATAGGGCACCAACTATACCTAAAACAATAGACCCTAATAATCCTCCTCGTGATGGATACGGGTCTATTGCGTTAGCGACTACTCCTACTACAAGACCAAATAACATCCAAGATAGAATTGTCATTTTTTCACCTCCTTTTTTGTTTTCATTTCTTATCGAATTGAAGCTTAAGTGTACTTTTTATATATATACAAAGCTCTAAAATTCGGTAAGAAAGAAGGAAGAGGTAAAAGTCTTATATAGGATTATAGTTTAGCGTTTACGGGCACGTGCAAGACCGCCCTTCTGACCTGCTATTTTGGCTTCTTCACTGGTAAACTCGTGAGCTAAACCTTTTCTGTGAGCTGCTTTTCCCCCTTTGCTTGCAATTTGTTTTTGTAAATCTTCGCTCATTGCAGCAAAACCTCTTTTACTAGCCATACTATCCTCCTTTCTAAGCTTATAGCTTATGGGGTAAGCATGAGATAAAAACGACAATATTGTAAGAAAGTTGCAAGAATTTGCCAAAATCTATTGATTCTTACAATTGCTCTTGTTAAGATTGTCCTATGGTAACAACGATTCTTGTTGTTGAAGACGATAAAGGTCTTCAAAAATACTTAAAAGAATTTTTAATAGATAATGGTTATTCTGTACAGATTGCCTCTGATGGAATTTCGGCGCTAGAACTTATTAAGAAAATCCAACCTGATTTGGTTGTTCTTGACTTAGGTCTTCCCAACATGAAAGGGGAAACTGTTTGTCTTGAGGTAAAGAAAAAATATCCCGAAACCCCTGTTTTGGTCCTTACCGCAAAAGATACAATTTCAGATATTGTAGAAGGGCTCAACCTTGGTGCAGATGATTACATGACAAAACCTTTTATTGCAGACGAATTTCTGGCAAGAATAAAGGCGCGCCTGCGCAACAAGAAAAACAACAATACAGAAAAAGTTGTAAAAGTAGACGATTTAGAGTTAGACAACGGTACACTTACGGTTAAAAGAAGTGGAAAGTTTATTCAACTGACTCCAAAAGAATTTAACTTACTGCAATATTTAATGAGTAATCCCGGAAGAATTTTAACTCGGGAAATGATTCTCAACAGAATTTGGCTCTATTCACCTGATATAGAAAGCAGAGTGGTAGATGTATACATGGGTTATTTGCGTAAAAAAGTAGACAACGGCTTTAAAAAGAAGCTTGTTCACTCGGTAAGAGGCTTCGGATATATGATTAAGGAATAGCGTGTTCTTCTAACTGTTTAAGTCTTTGGTACTCAGGATCCCATCTATTTCCTATTAAAGCCAAGCAGCGGGGAGGAACCCCAAACATTTTACCAAACCTTACTAACGCCCGGTCCGCTTTTTTTAGAAGAGTTGCGCGCTCGTCTATTTCTATTGCCTCTTTGCCTGTAATTTGAGGACTAATAAACTTTCTATTTATTTCGCTTGCAGAAACCGGTTTAGCGGGAAAGTACTTTCTACGGTATAAAACTGCAAGAAGATATGCGATAACAGGCCGGGCACCTTCTTCGGGTGTCGCATTTTCCCTTTGTTGAATTGTTTTTTCCTGGAGCTCTTCATCGGCCAACACGACTGAAACAGAAGATCGGAATTTTCTTTTTGAAAATCTTTCAAGTCTGTTTATAACTTTCCCAACTGTTGATGACCCATCGTCCTCTCCATCGTGAAGAATTAATCTACCATCTGTAATCATAATATCGTCAAAAGAGGATGGAGCAACATATGCAATTAAATCGACTTTTTCGTCTAAAGCTTGGGCGACAGCAGCTTGATTAATACGGTTTGCTCTTCGTAAATCTCCCCAAAATTCATTCATTGCATGCAGCTGTGTTTCAGGGTCTCCGCTTCCATAAAGAATAACGTTAGCAAGTTTTGTCCTATGCTCAGGAGTTTGACTTAAACCTTGTTCTAAGTGAATTATTCTTGCTGTTTTGTCAGGGTGCTCTTTTAAAAATTTATTGACAAGCGCTTTTGCATATTCAGATTTACCGTTTAAAGACGGTCCTACCACCATAAGCACATGCTGGAAGCCTTCATCCATATCCCTTTCAATGTGTGAATAGCTATCCCGCCAAGATGTAATGGGGCCAAAACTTTCGAGGTGATCCAAAAGATACTCTCCCGCAGATTGCTGTGGTTCTGTTTGAACATTTTCTTCTACCAGTAATGGTATTTTTGCCTCAGGTCTCATACTTTTGCCCTGGGCAGTCTAACAGTCACCGTAGTACCTGAATTTTTATTTGATTTTAGGGAAATTGTCCCTTTATGTCTTTCTATCACATTTTTGGCCAAAAATAAACCCAGACCTAGTCCTTGGTGGCTATCTGCGCCTTTGTAGAACTCTTCAAAGACATGAGGAAGCTCTTTTTTGTCTATTCCCTTCCCTTTGTCTATTACCCGTACTTTATAGTAGGGATACCGGTATGACAGCTCCAGAGCAATAGGAGTATCCTGTGGAGAAAATTTTACCGAATTGTCTAAGAAGTTAGTAAAAACCTGCAAAAGTTTATCGAAGTCAGCAATAATATGGTCTGTTTGTATATTTGATTTTTCTTTATAAATAAGAATCCGGTCTTTATGGGAAAACCTAAAATTATTCATAGCCCTTTTAAGAATTTCCCGCAGGCTACTTTCTTTCCAATGGTACGAGAGTTTCCCAGAACGGATTCTATTAATTTCCAATAGCTCATTAACCAGATAGGTCATCCGTAGTCCTTCTGCAGCAAGTTGGTCAATCCATTCAGACTCAACCGGATGGTTTTCTTTGGAAATTTTCTTTTGTAAGAGCCGGATATAGCCGTTAATTGTGGTAAGAGGAGTCCTAAATTCATGCCCAGCCATAGATATGAAAAGGTCACGGGTGGCAATTGCTTTATTAATTTCCGAATATTGCTGGGCTTTCCGTATGGCTAGAGAGGCAGTAGACCCGTACAATTTTAACAATTGGAGAAAATGGTGGGAAAAATGTATCTGCTTATCCGAGTTAATTATTAAGACTCCAATTGATTTCCCGCGGTTAGAAAGAGGAATGTAGAGTACAGATTTAACTCCCATGTTCCGCATAGCCGGGTGGATTTTAGAGAGATCGGGTGTTTTAGTCTTGTCTATGAAAATGAGTTTGTTTTGCTTCCACGCTTGGTAGGTAAACCCTGTTGGTCTTTTAATGATCTGGGCCATAACAGGGTTTGTTTGGTAGACACTTTTTAATTCCCCATCAGCTTCTAAATAAATTCTTCCATAACGGAAATTTACCAGTTTTATAGCCTCTTCCACTACAAGCTTGTAGGTATCTTTTTCCGACAAGGAATTTAGAAACTTAAGGCTAGCTTTATTTATGCGCTCTAATATTTTTACCTCCGGATCCATAGTGCGTATAGTATCCAGCAATTATAGCAAAAAGTAAAGCCTCTAGTATTTTTTAATCTCGCCTTCTCCTCGAAGGTATTGACGTATATAACTGAATAATTCGCCCTTGTTTATTTCTGGTATTCTTCTGTAACCCGAATATTTTCCCCGTGGAACTTCTATTTGCTTGTCGGGAAATAAAACAAGCATACTTGGCTCTTTCCGTCCAATTTGGAAAATATATGGATTCATGTAGTCAACAAAGCCTGGAATTTTCTCGGAAGATCTTTCTGCCGCATACACTCCGGTTAAAGACGGTTCATGGGTAGCGCCTGCCATTATAATGAGGTCATCAGGGTCTATTCCCGTGTGTTTATCTCCCAAGCTTGTTGCAAACGCTGTATCATAAATACCTATCATGCTCATTACCTCTGCGCCGATCCTTTCCGGAGGTGGAGTAAGTAGTTTTAATTCTTGCAAGTTATTTACCCCTGTTATTTCTTCAAACCTTCTTAGCTCCTCCGGGTCCTGGGTTACCCAAATTTGATGAGCAAGCTCTTTGGGGATCCGGGAGTCTTTAAAGAAAGCCTGAAGCGGCCTGGATTCGATAGTATTAAGCCAGTGAAGGTAGGAAGGAGATGCGACTTCTACATTTGTCATTCCAGAATCGTCTATTCTTTCTTTAAGCCGAAGGTAAGCAAATTGCATTGAGTAGATTGTCCGGGGTATACCACTATGGTATAGAGAAATTTTCACGGAGCCTCTACCTTTGTAGGTAAGACATCTTTCTTCAAATAGAAAATCGCCATATGCTTCCGACTCCCCTATACCATTTTCAGTTAATTTTGATAGGTCATCTGCATATGCAATAGGTTCCCCGTGACGAAGAAGATGAAATTCTTTCCCACCTTGAGAATTGTTTTCCCCCTCCTTCCAAATTCCGTTGCTAATGTGTGAGTCTGTCTCTAAGTAGGTTGTCATACCAATCAAAGTAGGATTATTCCATCATTTAGGCCTAAAGTAAATACCTTATAAAAGATTATTACTTCTTTCTTACAGATGAGTAATTTAACTTTTTAGCAGTTTTTTTCTGGCTTTACGGGGTTTTGGAAGTTCCTCTTCCTCAAACATGTTAGTCCAGTGGTCTCTTGCTCTTGTAAACAAGTCTTCTGCTCTATCCCGGTTTTCCTGGGGATATATAAGAGCAAACGAGCTTGCTACTCCTAGCATCATGCCTATCAGGCCTGCGCCTACTATTTCAGTGTAATGGTGCTGTCTGTGTTTTTGAAACATACTATTTTTCACCTCCTAACTTTTAGAAAAAATTTCATAACTGGCATAAAAAAAGAAAAGACTCGTTCTATTTCAAATTGACCTCTTCTTGCCAGCATTTGAATTTCTTCTGCTGCTGTTTTTGCTGCACGAATAGTTTTTATAACTTCAAATAGCGCTATAGAAATAAGTGCTACGAAGAATAGTATTCCCAAAGACAACACGTAGTTTAAAAAGTCTGCTGATTTCATAATACAGGACTACTTAAAAGTCTGAAAAAAGAATATAAGAAGGTTCCTTTAAACCAACTTACCAATTCTTGATCAAAGCTTCTCTGATAGAGTCCTGAGTAGAGTGATAATTGCTCTGTCATAAGTTCTTCCTTTCTTAACTTGTATATTACGGTCTTAAGATGATAATCAAACAATATCTATGTAAGGATGCTGAAAGACTGGATTGGTTTTTGAGAAAATATGTGGAAGGATTGTTGATTACTTTGTCTGATGAAGATTTACGTTTAACTGACTCGGAACATTAACTTGAGTACCGCCAAAACCTCTTGGTATGGCTGGAATAAGGTAGACAAACAATACATACAGGAATAAAAGCAGAAGTACAATTCCTATTATAAAATTAAAACCGCTTTCTTCTGTGTGCTGGACGTTACTTGGTGGATTATTCACTATAGTTGCCATAATTTACTCATATTAATTGTTTAGGTTGAGAAATCAGGCAAAATTATGTAAGGATTCGGAAAGGTTGTGTTTGCCCTCTACTTTTTTTCCTGTCCGGGAGGAATTAGTTTTTGGACAACAGTAGTGGGTAGAGCCACCGGCGAGGTTGGGGCTGAACTTGGCGATGTAAGAGTCTGAGGGGTTACAGATTGTGCGGGAGGATTTACCGGATAAGTAACAGAAGGTGGAGGTTTAATCTCTCCAATGTTTGCTGGAGTAGAATTGCAAGATGCAGTTGGTTCTGTACCTTCCACAAAGAATTCGGTCATTGCCGAAGAGGTTGCCTCTTTCACCAACAATCCATTAGAGCTACATATCGATTCTGCCACAATCCCCGGTGGTTCTGTAAATGCTTCTACAGGAGTCCCTTTTAAAAACTCCTCCATAAGACTCCTCCAAATAGGGGCTGCACCTAAAGAACCTGCAATACCATCCATGGTTGTATTGTCGTTATTTCCTACCCAAACTCCAACTGTAAGGCTTGGGGTGTAACCCAGCGTCCAAGAATCCTTAAAATCGTTTGTGGTCCCGGTTTTAACAGCTGCAGTGCGGGAAATTGTAAGCGCATTACCAAACTCCTCTGCCCTTGTTTTATTATCTGAAAGAATGGATGAAATTTGAAATACATTTTTTGGGTCTAATACTCTTCTTGGGCTAGGTGAATAGGAATAAATAGAATTATTCTCTTTATCTGTAACTTGCAATATAAGAGTAGTTGGATTCCATTTTCCTTCATTGGCAAATGTTGCATACACATTAGTCATTTCTATTACAGGGACTTCTGCTGCTCCCAAGACAATTGATATCCCATAATCAGAATCTGGTCCTAATGTGGTAACACCTAGTTTTTTTGCTGCAAGGATTGCGTTATGTACTCCAAGCTTATTAACAACCTCTACCGCTGGGATATTTAGTGAATTCGCAAGTGCCCGACGTACTAAAACAGGTCCACGGTGTTTCCCGTCATAATCGACAGGGGTGTAAGTTCCGGGATGTAGGTCGTACGTTGTAGGGACATCGTGTAAAACCGTAGCAGGGGTAATAATATTGTCTTCAAGAGCCGCTTCGTACACAATTGGCTTAAAAGAAGATCCCGGTTGTCTTGGAGAGTCAGCCATATTTACTTTTCCGTACTTTGGGTCATTCCAATCTTTGCTTCCAACCAACGCCTCTATTTCGCCTGTTTTGGGGTCCTCTACTACAGCAGCACCGTTGGTTACCCTATCCCCAGCTAAGTTTTCCACCTGATTTTTTACAGCCTCCTCTGCATGCCTTTGCCAATCTAAATTAAGCGTAGTTTTTACTTTTAACCCGGATCTTTGAATGTACTCTTCCCCATACTTTTTAATAAGTTGATCCCTAACCATAAGTGCAAAATGGGTAGCAGTTGTGTTGAGCACATCGTCTGAAGATTTAAAAGTTAAAGTTTGTGCTGTTGCTTGTTTGTATTGGTCAGTGGATATATATTTTTGGCTTAACATTTCAGAAAGGACAAGCTTTTCTCTTAAAAGCGCCCCATCTCTATCCCCCGACAAAGGAGAATACTGGGAAGGCGCCGGAAGAATTCCTGCTAATAGCGCTGATTCGGCAAGGGTAAGATTCTTTGCGCTTTTTCCAAAATACTTATTTGCGGCCTCTTCAATCCCAAAACTTCCCTCTCCAAAGTAAACCGAGTTTAGGTACATTTCTAAAATCTCCTGCTTACTGTACCTTCTTTCTATCTCGTTTGCCAAAATTATTTCCTGAAATTTTCTCATAAAACTCTTCCTGGATGTAAGTAATGCATTTTTTACTAATTGTTGGGTAATAGTAGAACCCCCGTATAGTACATTTTTGTGAAAAATGTCATCAAAAAAGGCACGAACTATTGATTTAATAGAAAACCCTCCGTGAGTATAAAAATCTTTATCTTCTGTTGAAATAATTGCCTGCTGTGTTGTAGCTGGTACGTCTGAAAGATGAACAACATACCGCTCTTTTGCTTGATAAAACGCAAAAAAAGGCTTATTGTTCCGGTCCAAAAGCAGTACGCCCGTATCGTTTCTATTCATGATTCTGTCTTTTGACTCAATATCTTTAATAAAGTAAAAGTAAGTAAAAAGAGGAACCGCAAGAATAAATAAGATAAAGGCATACAAAGCCAAAAGTATTCTTCTTTTATCTAACCACGACAAGCTCATACGTTGATTTACAAAGTATAGAGAAGAGTACGCTTTAATCAGTTAAAATCGGGATATAAACGGGTAAGAAGGAATTAGTTCCAGTATTTCCACGTGTGGTATTTTGTAAGAAGCTGGTCTTTGGTTACATTCACCGGAGCCAAGTTAAGCGTTTTTTGATACCCGGAGTCAAGAAGCTCTGACGCCCATTGGTCTCTTTCAACTACTCCTGGAGCACCCAACATTACCACGAGAAGATGTGTGTTCCCTCTATCCGAAGCTACTATATTAGTATAACCGGCATTATCTGTATTGCCAATTTTTATTCCATATGCTCCAGGGTATACACCCAACAAGCCATTCCAATTATATAAGTCAAACTGTTTGTGTAGTGAGGAAGCAGGCAAAAAAGCATATTCTTGTTTTACAATCTGGGCAATAAGCGGATAATTCGTTAAAGCATACTGGGAAAGGACTGTTAAGTCATTGGTAGTACTATAATTTACCGAGGAATCAAATCCCTGAGGATTTGCAAAATGAGTATGAGTAAGCCCCAAAAACTCAGCTTTTTTATTCATTGCATACACAAATGTCCCTTTTCCGTATTCAGAGTCAATCCCATCTCGTATTACGGCAATTGCATCGTTTGCAGACGTCATTAGAGCTGCTTGTAAAAGCTCTGAAACACTCATTTTTTCGCCTGCTACTACTCCAATTCTGGTTGGAGAAACGCTTGTTGCCTCCGGTTGGACTGTAAATAATTGGTTTTCTTTTGCCAAGTCTAAAACAACTACCGCACTCATAATTTTAGTTAACGATGCAATGGGCAACGGTTGATCTTGGCTTTTGGAGAGAATCATATTTCCATTATCTAAATTAACCACTTCGTATGCTTTTGCATTATCGTAATCTTGTGCTGCATAGGCCTGGTTTGCTTGAAAAATATTATTAACATGGAAATGGTTGGGTTTTTTCTCCATAAGTGGAGTAATTTTTGCCTTTTGGTCGACAACTTTAGTAGGAAAACTAAACCTCGGAGCACTTACTCCTATTTGTTTTAAAAACATCATTACAAAAATGCCTACAAAAGCCACCAGAAATATTTTCATACGTGAAAAAGTGCTTTTAGGTGTAAACTCTACTTCTATTTCAGTCATGTTGAATTGTTTCGGATGCAAAAGCTAGTTTTGCACCAAACTTATCTTTAAGTACTGCCCACAAATCGTTTGTTCCTTTATCAAAGCCTAGTGCCCAAATCCCTACCCCGCCAAGATTTTTAGATTTTGCAAAGTCAGATTTAATGCTTAGTGATTTTGCATCTTCAATAAAGATCATTCTCCAGGTGCCCAAATTTTCGTCGTAGTATGCTTTCCAACTTTCTTTTCCAAGATCATCCCATCCGGTTGAAATGTTAGAAATGTCGGTGTTTTTGGATGAAATAGTATTTTTTGCAAGTTCGTAGGTTTGTGCCTCGCAGGAGTACCAGCATGGAAGTGTTTGCGCATCAACTGCAGGCTGGTTTACCGGGTAATTATATCCGTACCAAGGGAGTCCTAATATAAGTTTGCTTGCAGGCATTTGGGTAAGAAAATCAGAAACCGCTGTTGAAATATCATACCAATATTTACCTTCTTTGTAGCCATACAGTGGATCTGTTGGGATTGCATTGTCCGACCCTGCAACTGCAAAATCATATGCCATCATAAAGATAGAGTCGGCAGATTTAGACAAGGCTGCAATATCGTACAACTTCCCTTCTTTTACTGATGTTGCATATACAGATACCGAAATGTAAGAGCTTGGAAATGCTGCATGGAAACGACTTGTTAGATTTTTAATAAATGTACTGAATTTATTTCTATATTCCGACCCTGGATTACCGGCGTACTCGAAATCTACATTAATTCCATCTATTCCCTGGCTTTTTACCTCCGATAATGCCTCGGAAATAAGTGCATTCTGGGCCTGCGGATTATCCATAAGCGCTGTTATTGTATTGTTGTCCATTTGGGTAAGGGTTAATACAACTCGGGTTCCATAAGAATGGGCTTTTTTAAAGACTTGAGTTGCATGGTCACTGTGGTACGTTTGGTATCCCTGGTCATCTGTTAACAACGATCCATCTGCATTTACCGTAATGCCAAAGTAGGCCATGGTAGTTAGCGTATTAAAGTCTACGTTTTGCAAGTTGTCAAACGTCCAGTAAGGGGCGAATCCAAATACTTCTGCCTGCTTTTTTTGCGCAAAAGCCTTAGGAATTGGAGAGACAAAAGAAACAAGGTTATTTATTTTCCCTTTTGACCCTGCAATAAGGAGCATTGCTATAAAGAGTACATCCAAAATAACAAGCTTTGTGTAGTGTTTTTGCTTCTTATCCATATTTTCAAGGGATAGTTGCAAAAAAGTAAAAATAGAATTGGTTAATGTATCAAGTATTTCCATAGCTTTGGCTCTGTAAGAATTAGATAAGTTCGAAGGAATCCAGTGATAAGAAGAATGTAAGAATTTAGAAAGGAGATAGTAACAGAGAAATTTTGCCGAGTCAAGCTCAGCAGGATCTTTCAAATCTCTTACTACAATGATAAGAAAAATTCATCCAACTACGAGAAAATCTCATCAGAAAGGAGAAAAAAATGGAAAATATAGTTCTTATGATTATGTTGGCAAGTATTATTGCGTTTCCGGTGTCTAAAAATCCACCGAACACGCCTTATTAAGCGTAACTGTTGAGGTTGACAAAGCAAATATAACTCTCTATTCTACTTGTGAGAAACGAGTAAGAATTTGATGAGAATAGCACCGATTGAGTCCCCCTACTTTTCCCTTAACCTAAAACTAAACAAAAGCTCTTCATATATACAAATGCGCCTGTATGGCACAACAGTAAATACTAAAAACATGCCCTCAACCTACATGATATTAAAGAATTCGCTTCCAAGTATTCTTCGATCCACATGCTTTAATAATGCAAATAAACCATTTTCTATAGAGGTAAAAGAAACCGAAGTCGGCCACTTGTTTGAACATATGCTTTTGGAGTTTTTATGTGAGTTAAAACTTGCTAAGGGGTTTAGAAATGCTTCTTTTAAGGGTAAAACCTGTTGGGATTGGTACAAAGATGTCAGAGGTGTTTTTCATATAACCACAAGCTGTGGTGTTGAGGATTCCGATATTCTGCTTGAGGCAATTCAAAGGAGTAATAAATTACTGGGTTCTATAATGGAAACTGATATCCTTTATACGCCATATAAGCAGGCTAATTCTTTGCCTGTTTATATGGTTAATCCGGCAGACGAAAACTACTCTTCTTCGTCTTCCTCCATTTCTCCGTAGAGATCGTTTGTAGAGGATTGCCCGCCTTTTTGACCACTTTGGTCATCGGTATCAACGGACTGTTCTTGGGAGGTATCTTCTATATCTTGTGTCGATTCCCCTCCTTTTTGTCCTTTGTCCTGCTTATTTTTATCATCCATATTTTTCACCTCCTTTCGTTTCGATTTGCTCAGTTTAAAGCTAAGCAATTAAATATGAATGATAAAGGAGTAAGAATAAAGAAAGATGGGAAAAAATGGTTCTTTCATACTTATTACTACTGTTTACCCTGTTTATTTTTTGCGGGATGTATCTTATGTGTATGAAAAGAATGTACGTATTAATACCTCAAGATAATGCAACCCCTATTGAATTTATGTTTATTACCCACGCAGATGCTTTAGCAAAGAAACAGGAAATTGTTTTTTTGGAAGTAGATAAGGAGCAGATGGATTTTTTTCGCTTATATAAAAAGGCTCAAAAAACGCCTACACTAAGTAGATAAACTTAATTTTTAATTCTCTCTAACAATCTGTTTGTCGGGTAAAACAACATTAAAGTTATGGCAAATACAGCTAAAAATATACGCTGTGGACTACCAAATTTATAGAAAAATGAAAAGTATTTAACACAGGATGTTTGGTTTAATACACAGTTAACATTATCCTGTCCGTTTCTCACAAAAAGGTACGAAAGGATTGCAACAAAAAGCGTAAAAATCATTGCACCTACCCATCCAAACTGATGAATCCTGTTAAGCCTTACTACTCCAAGCATTACTGCCGGAGCAAGAAGTAAATGAAATAACGTTATATAAAAATCTTTACTTGAATATTGTGAATTAAAAGCATACGAAGCAATGCTAAAAATATCTTTATGAAGAAAAATTACAGATAAAAAACTAATCGTCCATACCCCTTCAATAAAAAATAAAGCACAAAACATTGAAGTAATAAGAAAACTACTGCGTTTTAACAAGGCAATACCGGTTACAAAAAGCCCGGCAGAAGAATACCAAAGCATGCGATACGGGGTATGGAAGATTGCGGTTTTTATATACGAGTCGGCGATCCAAAATGTAAGTAGTAAAATTCCTAAAACTAACTCAAGAATTCTTCCTCCCGAAGTTGCTTTGTTCATGTAAATTCTTCACGACTAAGTCATTTTGAGGCGGACAGCAATTTTTTCGTCTTTGGAAAAGTGAATATACAGATATACTGCTGCTAAGAAAGCGTGCAAGTAAATGTCTCCGAAACTTCCAATTGGCAATAATATTCCCAAGAATGCAAACAGTCCAAACAGTATTCCAAGATATTTAGTAATCGCTATGTTTTGAATACCTACCGCAACTGTAATAATTCCTGCAGAAATATAGAAAATATTTTGAATAAAGGTTGTTGCAAATATCCCAAAAACCGGAGAGTGATCAATTCCTAAAATTCCAAAAACAACCATAGTAAGACCTGTCCCCCACAACATCTCTGTTTTTTTATCCAGCGCGCTTGCTTCTGCAATAACTGGTTGCATAACAGCGGCACTTACTGCTAACCCACCTTTTTCCCCTTTTAGTTCCTCTTCATTTTCCGGTTGAGTTTCTGTTTTTTTAATTTGTTGGTTTAATTTATTCATGATTTTTTAATTTTTTGAAACATATCTGCCGTTACCATAAGAAAAAACATAACTGTTGGTATTCCTATAAAGTAAAGTGCAAGTAGTTTCATGGTGGGATGATTGTAGATTTATGCGGAAAGAATAACTCTAGAATAAAGTAAGCGTTGGATAAGAGAATAATCTTTTAAGAGGCTAGCTGAGGTTAAAGAAAAAGTACCGCGTAGGGGATTCGAACCCCTGATTCTCTGGCTGAAAACCAGATGTCCTAGGCCACTAGACGAACGCGGCGTGTCTAAATTATACCTATATATAACTTAAAACTCAAACCGCGTTGTCCTAAAGACTACTTTAGTCTTCTGCGTAACTCCTCGACTGTGTCTTTCGCAGCTGTTTGGCCACCAAGACCAAATGCTATTCCTCCTGCTATTGCCAACATTGCAACAAATCCTGTAAATAGGATCCGAATAAGGTCGGATGCAACTCCTAATTGGTTTAGTACAGCAAGAAGAACAAAAATATTAATAGACCATCGGGTAACCGATGCTATTGCGCTTGATGTCTCTGGTGTCAAACCTTTGCTGGATGCCAAAACTACGTCGTGAGCAAGCCTTGCAAAGACAAATCCAACCAAAGCAATAATTGCTGCCACAAATACATTTGGGATATAGATTAAAAATGTATTGAGAATAGTTACAATTTGAGGCAGACCCCAAACGTCGGCAGTTGGAATTAAAAAGATTATAATTACAAACCACCTAACTATCTCCGAGATTATATTGGTCCAGGTAAATTCTGCTTTTGCCTCGGGAACTCCATATTTTCTTAAAAATAACTCTACTTTTAAAGCTCTGAATACTTCAATAAGAGCTCTTTTAATAATACTGGCAAGGAGAATTCCCAGGAGAAGAATTACAAGACCTGCAATAAACTTTGGAATAAAATTTGCAATTGCCAACAGTCCTGTATTAAGCGACAAAATAAGACTTTGTCCTACTTCTTGTGTCATATTTCACCTCCTTCCATTAGTAAATTGGATTGTCTAGAAAAGAAAAAGTGAAACGTATATCTTTAATGTACTCACTTTTGCCAAAGCTTGTCAATAGAAAAGAAGGGAGGAAATTTGAACTTAATTGTGAGCCGGGTGGGATTCGGACCCACGACCAAGAGCTTAAAAGGCTCCTGCTCTACCGCTGAGCTACCGGCCCAATACTGAGCTTAGATCAAGTATAGAGTATACAGCATATTGTTTTTTGGGTAAAGGATAGTAACTTCAGTTCGATCTTCTAATTTTACCCGTTACTACGTATACAACTAAAAATTGCCGCAAAAAAACCCCATTGCTGGGGTCTTCTCGGGTCCAAATCTCTTGCGAGGTTTTTTCCTGCCCTAACATCTTACGACGTTAGTGTATAAAGCATCATACAGTTATTATCCCCTTCTGTCAATAGGACAAACTAGATCAATTTTATAGTTCGTTAGAAGTGGCAAGCGTATAATGCTCTTTTTTATAATTTCCAAGCTTTGAAACCTTCTGAATCATTTTAAAATCTTTGTTTTGGGAACGGTGTAACGCAGAAGCTTTGTATTTTGTTTTTACTGTTTTTGAAATATCTATTACCGTTGTAATATTTTCATTAGGCTCCCCTTTTACATCGGCAAAAGTAAATAATCCGGCTTTAAGAAGGATTTTTAGCACACTTGAAGGAATTACACGGTAATAAAGGTTTACTTTTTTCTTAGAAGTTTCCATGTATTGTTTAAACGCATCTGTTGCTGCAAAACCAACTGCAATATGGTCAGGATGGCCTGTAGAACCTTCTTTCCCGGAGGTAACTACCACATCAGGCGCTTCTTTTTTTAGAATTTTAAGAATTTTTCCAGACAATTCTTTCCTAGGAACTTTTTTAACTGTTCTATCAATGTAATTAAGAAAGAAAATCTCTTTAATTCCCAAAACCTTTGCAGCAGCCCGTAATTCTTTTTCGCGGACTGATCCCAATTTCTCCCGGGTAGCAACCGGCGGTGTCCCTAATTCTCCGGCCTCTCCCCTTGTTGCACAAACAAGTTTTACGGTGTGGTCTTTGGAATACTTGGCAATTGTGCCACCACTTCCAAATGTTTCGTCGTCTGGATGGGCTAAAACAAATAGAATTTTCATACGCGCATTATACCATTTCAGGCCAATTTGTTATACAATAGAAGACCTCTATGAAGCTCTATAACTCATTCTCCAATACTCTAGAAAAATTCGTTTCCCGAGAGAAAAATAAGGTTTCTTTGTACGTTTGCGGGATAACTCCATACGACACTACCCACTTGGGGCATGCTTTTACCTATATTCACTTCGACGTGTTGGTCCGCTTTTTAAAACACCTCAACTACGAGGTTGAATATACCCAAAATGTAACCGATATCGACGACGATATTTTGAGAAAAGCTAAAGAAACAGGACAAAACTGGCAGGAATTAGGTAATTTTTGGACGAAACGGTTTACCGACGACATGAAAGCTTTGAATATTTTACCTCCAACCAATTATGTAAAAGCAACAGGCTCTATCCAAAGCATGGTAAATATTATTGAAGTTTTGCTGGAATCTAAAATTGCATACCAAAATGGAGAAAATGTGTACTTCGATGTAACAACATTTAAAACATATGGAAATCTGTCTAAATTATCCGAATCCAAAATGAAAGTTCTCTTAAAAGAGCGGGGTGGAGACCCAAATGATCCCTTTAAAAAACACTCGCTCGATTTTGTTTTGTGGTCTAAAAGCAAAAAAGACGAACCTTCCTGGACTGCGCCTTTTGGGAGTGGAAGGCCGGGATGGCACATCGAATGCTCGAGTATGATTTTGGACACACTTGGTGAGCAAATCGATATCCACGGCGGTGGAAAAGACCTTATTTTTCCCCACCACGAATCGGAAATTGCCCAGTCCGAATCATTTACCGGTAAATCTCCCTTTGTTAAATACTGGATGCACACCGAAATGCTCGAATATAAGGGAGAAAAAATGGCAAAGTCGGTAGGAAATTTGGTTATGGTTTCTGAATTATTAAAAAAATATTCTGCAAATGCAATCCGATATTTACTGCTCTCAAAGAAATATAGAGACACATGGGAATTTACTTTTAAAGATATGGATAAAGCTCAGACAATGTTCGACCACATCCAAAAAAGAATAAAATTGAACAAATCCAGTTCTTCATCTTTTAAAAAGAATGTTGAGGATGCTCTATCCAATGATTTGGATACTCCAGCCGCGCTAAACATTATTGAAAAAAATATTGATGAGTTTGACTCAACAGAGCTTAAACACATACTATTATTGCTCGGCTTTGCACTATGAAAAAAATAATACTTATTACTATTTTGCTTTTCTTGATTAATACAAGTTCGGCAACTGCTTTTTCTGACCCGCTTTCGGTACCAAACAATAAAATTGGAATTCATATTTTGTTTCCGGAAGAATTGGATCAGGCAGCAAGCTTGGTTAATTCAAATGGAGGAGATTGGGGATATGTAACAATTCCAATTCAAGCAGGAGATAGAAATATAGAAAAATGGCAAAGTTTTATGGACAAAGCAAAAAGCTTGCACATTATTCCTATCTTACGGCTTGCAACCGAAGGAGACTACTTTAATACAACTGTTTGGAGAAAACCAACAGAAGCAGATATTTTAGATTTTGCTAATTTTTTAAATTCTTTAAATTGGCCAACCAAAAACAGGTATATTATCGTTTTTAACGAGCCAAATAGGGGTGATGAATGGGAAGGTCTTGCCAATCCGGCAGAATATGCAACTTTGCTTCATTATGCTGCTTCTATTTTCAAGCAAGAAAATCCTGACTTTTTTATAATTTCTGCAGGATTAGATAACGCAGCTGCAAGTTCTTCCACCTCTTTTGACGAATTTACCTTTTTAAATGCAATGCAGCAGGCAGATCCGCAGGTTTTTTCTTCGATTGATGGGATTGGAAGCCATTCCTATCCAAACCCAGGATTTTCAAAGAGCCCAAATGTACTGGGAAAGGAAAGTATTGCTACATTTTCTTTTGAAGAAAGTTTGTTAGATACCTATGCGGGCAAACAGCTTCCTGTTTTTATTACCGAAACAGGCTGGTCCCAAGACAGTTTACCTTTAGAAACTGTCTCGTCTTACTATAATCAAGCTTTTGCAACAGTTTGGGACGATAAAAGTATTGTTGCGGTTACCCCTTTTCTTCTACGGGCAGATGTCGAACCATTCTCTCAGTTTTCTCTTATAAAAAACGGGCAACAATCTCAAATTTTCAATGAAATAAAAAACCTTCCTAAAATTAAAGGAAATCCTGCGTTTCCTTCTGTTGTGCTAGCCGCAAAAATTGCAAAAACAACTCCCCCACCTGAAAAAAAATTTAATACAGAATCTTTGGTTTCCGGACAAATAACCATACCAAAAGATGTAAAATCTCTTTTCCGGTGGTTTCTGGGGTTATAGACTTGGTGTGGTAAAATAGAAGCCTACTATGGCTGAAAACGGTGCTTTGAATGGTTCTTCAAATGGAAATGGCTTTAAAAGCCTCACTCACGGAAAAACTACTTTAAACCAGGTACTTTCCCACATTAAACAATTCCTTGAAGACGATCAAAGTGCGGAATACAGTTTAATTATTGGCAGTGATTCCCAGGAAAAAACATTAAACGATGGAAAAAAGGTAGTTCATGTAGTAACTGCCATTGTTGTCCACCGGAAAGGTTTTGGAGGAAAATACTTTTGGCACCAAAAAAATGCAACAGAAATCCATTCTTTGCGGGAGAAAATTTATGCAGAAACTCTAACTTCTTTAGATTTTGCACGGACTTTTGTACCTCTTCTTAAAAAAACTCTCAATGGGGAGGCTCCAAAATATAATTTAGAAATTCACGTAGACGTTGGAGAACATGGGGACACCCGGGATATGATTAAAGAAGTAGTTGGAATGGTCACCGGCCATGGTTTTATTGCAAAGACCAAGCCGGAATCCTACGGAGCATCGTACGTTGCAGACAAACATACATAATGAGAAAAAAAAGATCCAGCTTGGAATGGGAAAAAGCCCCCGAAATTAAAAAAGAAGTAGAACGTCTTTTAAAAGTTATCGAGCTTCCCCACATTGATGTTTCAAGAATCTTTTTTTACCGAAGCCAGGGATCAACTTCGCGGTCTTATGCCAGAATCTGGTCTTTTCCCAAAATATTCCAAGACGCTTTAGAATTACGTCCGGCATATGTTATTGAAATCCTTTCCCGTCATTTTGATAAATTGGGGGAAGAGGATAAGAAAAAAGTTTTAATTCACGAATTACTTCACATCCCTAAAAATTTCTCAGGCGCTCTCCTTCCCCACCGCTCCCACGGAAGACACTTGGAAAAACAAGTACAAGAACTCTTTAAAGAATACAAAAAGAAACTACAATGATTACTATTTTTCATGGCGAGGACAATGCAAAATCAAGGCAAGCATACATAGAACTTCGGAAAAACTCAGAGGAGCCCGTAATTTTACCTGGAGACTCTTTGTCGCTGTCCGAACTTATTCTGGCTTTTTCCTCCGATTCTTTTTTTGCTTCAAATAAAGATATTTTTATCGAAGACTTCTTTTCAAAAAGGAAATTAATTGCAAAAGAGACAAAAGAAATTATCCAATACTTACAAAATCTCAAAACCGAGCAAAATATAACCTTTTGGGAAAACAAAAAACTAACTCCCGCTGCTTTGAAATCTTTTCCAAAAGCTAAAGTTGAGTATTTTTCCCTCCCGCAAACCCTTTTTAAATTCATAGATGCAATCGCTCCAAATAAGTCAATCGAACTGATCCCATTGTTTCACTCGGCTTTGGAAGGGACAGAGCCGGAATTAATATTTTTTATGATGATTCGGCAAGTCAGAATCCTTTTAGCTTTAATTTTGGGTTCAAATATAGAAGAAACAGCACGCCTTGCACCCTGGCAAATGGGAAATCTGCAAAGGCAACTGCGCAATTTTACCGCAGAACAACTTAAAAAAACATACAAAAAACTTTACGAGCTTGATTTAACAACCAAAACAGGAAGGACATCGCTAACGCTTACTCAAGCAATTGACATTTTCCTGTTAAGTTTATAGAGTAGTGAATACCACCTTATGAAACCCGCTCTTACCGATATAGAAAAACTGCGTCAAAAAAAACTTATTGTATTTGATATAGACGGTACCCTTACCCCTTCCAAAGCACCCGCAGATAAAGAAATGATTGGTCTTCTGGTCAACTTACTCGACAAAAAATTAGTTGCAATAATCGGTGGTGGAAAATATGCGTTGTTTAAAGAACAACTTATTGATCAACTTCCAAGTCAGGATAAAAGGTTAGAGCGCCTATTTCTCTTTCCAACTTGCTCAACGGCTTTTTATCGATATGAGGGAAAGTGGAATGAAGTTTACTCTCTTAAATTAAGCGAAGAAATGAAAGAGAAGATTAAAAAAGCTTTTGAAGATACATTTCAACAAGTTGGATATAAACACCCTGAAAAAACGTATGGACCGGTAATTGAAGATCGGGATACGCAGATTACCTTTTCAGCAATCGGCCAGGAAGTTGTTGCAGAGCTTGGGGACAAAGAAGGGGTAAGACTCAAAGAAGAATGGTATGCAAAGAATGATGATCTACGGCAAAAAATGAGAGAGATTCTTCAAGAAAAACTTCCTGAATTTGAAGTACGAGCAGGAGGCCTAACTTCAATTGATATAACCCAGAAAGGGATAGACAAAGCTTACGGGGTACGGCAGATTGCAAAACATATAAAAGTAAGCATCGATGACATGCTGTTTGTTGGTGATGCAATTTTCCCCGGAGGAAATGACTATGCGGCATTAGAAACAGGAATCGACTACGTTAAAGTAAAAGATCCAGAAGAAACAAAAGAGTTAATTAGATCCTTAATTAGTTAAATAATGTCAAACGAACTTCAAGTTGCTATCGAAGCTGCTAAAAAAGGCGCAGAAGTTGCTCTTAAATACTACAAAACCGAACTTGATATTGAATACAAAACAGATAAATCCCCGGTAACTATTGCAGATAAAGAAGCAGAGCAGATAATTAGAAAAACCATCTTAAGTTCCTTTCCCAAAGCTCAATTTTTAGGAGAAGAGGGTGGAGGTAGTTTGGATTTTGAAGAATTTTGGACAATAGACCCAATCGATGGAACCCAAAATTTTATGAGGCAAATCCCATTTTGGGGGGTGGAAATTGCATTAGTTAGAAATTCTCAAGCAGTTGTAGGAGTATCATATGCACCGGTTTTAAACGAACTTGTTTATGCTGAAGAATCTCAAGGAGCATTTCTTAACGATAAGAAAATTTCTGTTTCAAAAACAAACAACCTAAAAGACGCGTTTATTGTCCATGGTGCTCTTCCCTATTTTAAAGAATATCTTGAATCACTTGTGGAACTTTTAAAACAAGTAAAACGGGAGCGTGGCTTTGGAGATTTTTATGGACACCACTTGGTAGCAACAGGAAGAGCAGATGTAATGATAGATGCCAGAAATATGCCATGGGACGTTGCAGCAGCAAGCATTATTGCAAAAGAATCTGGTGGAAAGTTTACAAATTTTAAAGGAGCCCCGTGGCAACTTGAAAACTCAGATGTAATCTTCTCAAACGGCCTTATCCACGACGAAATAGTAAATGCTCTAACTCAAAAGTGATATTATAAAAGTGTGATTAACCTCAATAATATAGACAAATCAAAATTCTCAAATTCTCCTTATGTTAAGAAGGTAGAAAAGCCATGGGGATACGAACTTCACTGGGTGCCAGAAGGGCTTCCATACATGGGAAAGGTTCTTCATATTAATGCCGGGAAAAGACTCAGTCTTCAGGTTCACGATGAAAAACAGGAATCCTACTGGCTTGTGAGTGGCGAGTGCAATCTGGTTCTAGAAAACAGTAAAGGAGAACTGGAAACCGTAAAAATGGAAAAAGGTAAAGGATATACAACAATGGTTGGACAGAAACATCGTCACGAGGCGATTACCGATTGCGATGTTGTTGAGGTTTCTACGCCCGAGCAAGGTACTACACTTCGACTTGAAGATGATTATGCACGCCCAGATGAAACTCCAGACCAACGGAAAAAAGAGCGGGGAGAAATATAGTTATGCCAAATATCATAGATTTAGATGAGGATGTAATTGCAACGCTTAATTTTTTTACCAAAACCCCTCCCCCATCTTTAGATCTAAATCAATTTCAAATGCCCTTTGTGGTTGGATCCGGAAATGCGTACAACACAGGAACAATACTTTTCTCTGGGAAAGCGGCTGTTTTTGCGGATGAAAGTAACTTTAAAGAAGTAATAGATGCATATGAAGATGCAATGAAAAAAGGCCTTATTACTCAGGCTTTGATTATTTCTGCATCAGGAGGGAAAGATTCTGTTTGGGAATTAGAACTTGCCAAAAAACATGGCTTGAAAACATTTCTTTTAACTACAAAGGCGGAATCAGAAGCAGCTAAAGTTACAGATAAGGTTTACCTCTACAAATCAATTGACGAGCCTTATACTTATAACACTTCGACATACATGGGAATGATTTTGTCTGCAACCAAAGAAAATCCAACAGAAATAAAAGAATTTATTGAAAAATTAAGTTTTCCGAAAGGATTTGATGACTACAAAGCTTATTCTTTTGTACTTCCCGATAAGTTTCTAAATATTTGTCCTATGCTTGAAATTAAAAAAGACGAATTATTTGGACCACACCTAGCTATGAGAGCTTTCAGTCAAGGCCATGCAAGACATGCCAAATTCGTTCACCGTTCTGAAGAAGAACTTGTTATTACGATTGGTTCGAAAAACGAGTATTTTGGAAACCCAAGTCACCGTTGGGATATTTTTCCTCCTGATAGTTTTAGTTTTGCTGGTATTATGGCTCTAACTTATTATATTGTTGGGAAAATCCAAAAAAGTAAACCGCAATGGTTTAAAGAAAATATCGGCAATTATGTTTCGGACTACGGACCAAGGGCATACGGAAAAAACGAACCTTTTGATTTAATTGTCCCCGGCTCTCAAAATTAATCCCCAAAACACTTGATTTAGGAATCGAAATGAGTTCATAATGGATATATGAATCAAACTGCCCTTGTTGTAGGGTTTAAAGATGTTGGAAAAGAAGATGTAGCTATAGTTGGAGGAAAAGGAGCAAATTTAGGAGAAATGGTCCAAGCCCATTTTCCTGTCCCCGACGGATTTATTGTCACCGCACATGCCTATTTTGAATTTTTAAAACAAAATGAGCTTCCCCTAAAAATCAAACACCTCCTCCAAACCGCAAATTTTAGTAACCACGACTCCTTAATGCAAGTTTCAAGACATATTAAAAAGCTTATTATGGATGGCAAAACTGATGAAGCTTTGGCAAGGGAAGTTTTTCAAAGATACCGAAAACTTGGAGGAGTTTTAAAAGATGCTTTGGTTGCAGTACGCTCTTCTGCAACAGCCGAGGACTTGCCAACTGCATCTTTTGCAGGACAACAAGAAACATACTTAAACGTTTCAGGAGAAGCAAATGTTCTTTTAAAAATTAAAGAAGCGTGGGCTTCACTTTTTGACGGACGTGCCATTTTTTACCGGCACCAGCAACATTTTGACCATTTTAAAGTTGGCATTGCGATCCCGGTACAAAGAATGGTCGAATCGGAAAAATCAGGGGTTATGTTTACCATAGATCCTGTTACCAATAATAAATTAAAAGTAACTATCGAGGCTATCTATGGATTAGGGGAATACATTGTACAAGGAAAAGTTACCCCTGACCATTTCGAAGTATCAAAAAAAGAAATGCTTATTACCCAAAAAGATATTGCAGACCAAAAAGTTATGTACAAAAAAGTCGGAAATGGAAATAGAGAAGTACCGGTACCTAAAAATATAGCAAACAAACAGAAAATTTCCGACAAAGAAATACTGGAATTGGCTAATTTAGGAAAACAATTAGAAAAACACTATTATTTCCCCCAAGATATTGAGTGGGCAATTGAAAAAGGAAAAATCTATATTGTCCAAACCCGCCCAATAACAACCATTTCTAATAAGAAACCCGAACAAAGCAAAGCTATTTCTCATGTTTCAGACCGAGTTTTGCCACTTCTTTTGCAAGGAGAGCCCGCGAGTCCCGGGATAGTTTCCGGACCGGTTAGAATTATCCACAAAGCTTCGGAAATAGATAAAATTCACCTGGGAGAAGTGCTGGTTGCTCCCCAAACCAATCCGGATTATGTACCTGCAATGAAAAAAGCCTCGGCAATTATTACCGACGAGGGAGGCCGTACGTCCCATGCAGCAATTGTCTCAAGAGAGCTTGGAATTCCTGCAGCAGTCGGAACAAAAAAAGCTACAAAAATACTTAAAGATGATATGGTGGTAACCGTAAATGGCTCTACAGGCGAAGTTCACAAAGGAGGACACTTTACTACTAAGTATATAGAACCTGTTTCCTCTTCGGATGAAAAAGAGAGAAAAACAGCAACAAAAGTGTACGTAAATCTAGCTGAACCAGAGCTTGCAGATTCAATTGCACAAAAAGATGTAGATGGAATCGGGTTACTACGGGCAGAGTTTATGATGGCACAAATTGGGTTTCATCCCAAAAAATTAATCCATGACGGAAAAAAACATATGTTTGTGGAGCGTTTGGCAAAAGATATGTCTGCATTTGCAAAAGCTTTCTTTCCAAGACCCGTTGTGTACCGTGCTTCTGATTTTAAAACCAACGAATACCGTAATTTAATTGGAGGCAGAGATTACGAGCCCCAGGAACCAAACCCTATGCTTGGCTACCGAGGTGCATTCCGTTACATTAAAGACCCGGAAGTGTTTAAGCTAGAGCTAGAGGCAATTAGATTAGTTCGAGAGCAAATGAAGCTTACAAATCTTCACTTAATGATCCCCTTTGTAAGGACGGTTAACGAGTTAAAAGAAGTTAAAAAGATCATTTCTGATTTTGGCATACACCGATCGTCTACCTTTCATCTGTGGATGATGGTAGAAATTCCTTCGAATATTATTTTGCTTGAAAAGTTTATAGAGTGTGGCATAGATGGAATTTCAATCGGATCTAACGACCTTACTATGCTTATTCTCGGAACAGACCGAGATAACAGCGAAGTAGCACGGGAATATAACGAAATGGACGATGCGGTCCTGTGGGCACTGGAGCATGCAATTAAAACTGCAGGAAAACATAATATTACCTCCTCTATTTGCGGCCAAGCCCCCTCTTTATACCCAAATTTGGTTGAAAAGCTTATTTCCTGGGGAATTACCAGCGTTTCGGTCTCTCCGGACGCTATAGATACAGTAAGAAAAACAATTTTTGATTGTGAGAAAAAATTAGTGTAAGAATGTCATTAATTCGCCAAATATTTGGGTACGAAATTTTAGATTCAAGGGGAAATCCTACCGTTAAAGTACGGGTGACACTGGACGATGGAACTATTGCTTATGCCTCTTGCCCTAGCGGTGCTTCTGTTGGCCGATACGAAGCGTTGGAACTTAGGGACCACGACGAAAAAAGATACCGAGGCCTTGGTGTCACTAAAGCAGTAGACAACGTAAACAAGATAATTGCTGCAAAATTAAACGGAATGGATGCATTAAACCAGCACAATATAGACAGTACGATGGTTGCCTTGGACGGTACAGCAAATAAGGAAAAACTTGGAGCAAACGCAATTCTTCCCGTATCTATTGCAGTCGCTAAAGCTGCAGCATTAAACATTAAACGGCCTCTCTATTGGTATTTAGCCCAATACGTAAGCCAACAACCGCCAACTAAAATTCCGGTTCCTATTTTTAATATTATTAATGGAGGAAAACATGCTTCCAAAAATTTAGACTTCCAGGAATATATTCTTGTCCCCGGAAGCTCACATACCTATTCCCAGTCTTTGCAATTGGGTACTACTATATATTCAAGCTTACGGGACATTATGCTGGCACAAGGCCTTCCAACCCAGGTTGGAGACGAAGGAGGGTTTGCTCCCATTTTGCAAAATAACAGCCTGCCCTTTTCTCTTCTTAAGCAGGCCGTTGAAGCAACCAGTTATAAAGTTGGGCTTGATGTATTTTTTGGAATGGATGCTGCAGCGCAAACGCTTTTTAAAGATAAATTGTATTTCTTAAAAGACCACACAAACAGGTTAACCGTAGACGACATGATTTCATACTATAAAGAGCTGAATAACCAATATAGAATTCTTTATTTGGAAGATCCTCTTTCGGAAGATGACTGGGACGGATGGAAAAAAATTAATGCAGAACTTTCGCAAAACACGATAATTGTTGGGGACGACCTTATTGCCACAAACCCGGCAAGACTTCAAATGGCTATTTCAAACAAAGCTATTGGTGGAGTTATCATAAAACCAAACCAGATTGGGACAGTAATAGAAGCTCTTGCAGTTGCTTCTGCCGCAAAATCTTTCGGGCTAAAAGTTATTGTTTCTCACCGAAGCGGAGAAACAGATGATGATTTTATTGCGGATTTTGCTGTTGCTGTTTCTGCAGATTACGCAAAATTTGGAGCACCAGCACGGGGCGAGCGGGTTGCCAAGTACAACCGTTTATTGGAAATCGAACAGGAAATTCAGCAAAAAACCTGATATGGCTTATTTAGTTTTGGTACGACATGGGGAATCTCTTTGGAACCAGAAAGACTTATGGACAGGTCTAACCGACATAGAACTTTCTGAAAAAGGAAAAGAAGAAGCAAAAAAAGCCGGAATCCTTTTAAAGGGCATTCATTTTGACCATGTATTTACCTCCCCACTAAAAAGAGCGTTGGAAACGTACGAAATAATTAAAAAAGAGCTAAACCTCAACGTTTTGAAAAGCTCGGATTCGGCTTTGAATGAACGTGATTACGGAGATTTCACCGGGAAAAATAAGTGGGAAGTAAAAAAAGAAGTTGGAGACGAAGAATTCTTTAAAATAAGACGAGGATTTAACCACCCAATTCCAAATGGTGAATCTTTAAAGCAAGTTTATGAGCGAGTTGTGCCATATTATAAAGAAAAGGTTGAACCGGAGTTGGAGCAGGGAAAAAATGTTTTAATTGTTGCCCACGGAAACAGCCTTCGAGCTTTAATTAAATATCTTGAAAACATTTCGGACGAAGATATATCTAAGTTAGAATTAGCAACCGGGGAAATATATGTGTATTCTATAGACAATAACGGCAAAATAACTTCAAAAGAAATCAGAAAATGAATCCAAAATTAATTAAAAAAACTAAAGCAGAAAAAGAATTAGCAAACTTACCAGATTACGAAAAAACCTATAAAACATTCAATTGGAAGGATGTTGAAAAAGAGGTTGCCTCGTTTTCAAACCATTTTTTAAATTCCGCATATATTGCTGTAGACCGGCATGTAAATACTCCGCTAAAACATAAAACAGCAATGTTTTATGAAAGTGAAAACGGAGAAAAGGAGCAATATACATTCCTGCAACTTTCCGAAGCTTCAAATAAATTTGCGCATGTTTTGGTTAATTTAGGAGTAAATCGGGGCGACCGAGTCTTTCTTTTTCTTCCCAGAATTCCTGAAATGTATATTTCTTTTTTAGGAATTCTAAAAACCGGCGCAATTGCCGGAACAATGTTTTCTGCATTTCAAGAACAAGCGCTTTTAGACCGTCTGCAAAACAGCAAAGCAAAGATACTTGTTACTAATGCTGAACTTTATCCACGGGTTAAAAAAATTAAGTCAAAACTCCCCCATTTAAAGAAAATTATTGTTGTTGAAAGAGGCGCAAAAACATTACCAAAAGAAAACAATATCTATTTTTTCAACCGAGAGATTGAGGAAGCCCCTTCTGACTTTAAAGTTAGATCCATGGACAAAAATGACCCGGCTTTTATGCTCTATACCTCGGGCACAACAGGAAAACCAAAAGGAGTTGTTCATAGACACCTAAGTATTGTCGAGCAATATTTATCTACAAAATGGGCTTTGGATTTAAAAGAAAACGACACGTATTGGTGCACTGCTGATCCCGGCTGGGTAACCGGAATTGTATATGGAATATTGGGACCGTGGGCAAACGGTATTTCGCAAATTGTATTCGATGGAAGGTTTGATGCAGACCGTTGGTATAAGATTTTGCAGGATTATAAAGTAACGGTTTGGTATACAGCACCAACCGCCGTAAGGATGCTTATGGCAACAGGAATTGACACCGTTAGAAAATATGACCTAAGTAACCTACGATTTTTAGGAAGTGTCGGAGAGCCACTAAATCCGGAAGCAATTTACTGGGGATTAAAAGCATTTGGTCTCCCCTTCCACGATAATTGGTGGCAAACAGAGCTTGGCAGCATTGCCATTGCTAATTTTGCGAGCAACAATATCAAACCGGGCTCTATGGGAAAACCATTTCCGGGGCTTGAAGCAGCAATTGTAGACGATAAGGGAAGCACATTACCTCCAAAAAAAGAAGGAAATCTTTGCTTAAGGCCAAACTTCCCATCACTTATGGAAAAAATTTGGCAACGGCCAAATAAATATAAATCTTATTTTTCCCACGGTTGGTATATTTCTGGCGACAGGGCATGGAGAGATAAAGATGGATTTTTTTGGTTTGTTGGAAGGGCAGACGATGTAATTAAAACATCCGGCGAGCGAGTCGGACCATTCGAAGTAGAAAGTGCCTTGGTAGAACACGCAGGAGTTGTAGAAGCCGGGGTAATTGGCAAGCCGGACAAACTCCGGGGCGAAATAATAAAAGCGTTTGTGGTATTGAAGAAGGGAGTTAAACCTTCGGAGAAATTAAAAGTTGAACTATCCGATTTTGTAAAACATCATTTAGCAGGACATGCATATCCTAGAGAAATAGAATTTATAGACAAACTTCCAAAAACAAGGTCCGGAAAAATTATGAGAAGAATTTTAAAAGCAAAAGAATTAGGTCTTCCTATTGGCGACACCTCTACTTTAGAGGAATATTAGTTTTTTCTCTTTTCAAGCCAAATCTCTTTTATAAACCCGAGAGTTGTTGTTGAAATTAAATAAGCAACAGCCGGAATTATTGCAGCAAGAAACGGTTTTGGGGTACCAATAGTCAAAAGAAGAATCGAAACAAGAATATAGGTAGATATTGCGATAAAAATCCTTCTCGTCAAGCTTGTTTCCCAGGCTTTGTCGGCCTCTACCCGCCTATTTCTTGCACGGATCGCTTCTATTTCTTTTTCTATGTTCATTTCTTTGAGTTTACTCCGGATGAAATAAAATGACAAACTCCCCTTTTGGAGTTGTTTTGGAAAAATGGCTTATCGAACTAGAAATAGTTTCGCGGCGGACTTCTTCGTGGATTTTGGTAAGCTCCCGGCACACCACAATCTCTATATCTCCATATATCTCTTTTAAATCCTGTAGAACTTCGACTAATCTATGGGGAGCTTCGTAGAAAATTACGGTTGAGTGGACTAGCTCTAAGGATTGTTTTGTCTTTTCTAACAATTGAATTCTGTGGCTTTGTTTTTTCGGTAAAAATCCCAAAAAAGTAAACTTGTCGGTTGGCAATCCTGATACAACCAAAGCCGAAATTAAAGCGGTAGGGCCTGGGACAGATTCAACCTTAATTCCGTTTCGCACACATTCCCTAACCAACTTAAACCCGGGATCTGAAATAGTTGGTGTCCCTGCATCAGATATTAAAGCAAGTGTTCCTCCGGTTTGAAGGAATTGGACTATTTCTGGAATTCTCTGAAGCTCATTTTGCTCGTAATAAGAAATAAGCCGTGGTTTTTGCACAATTCCTATGTTTTGAAGCAGCAAACCAGCTCTTCTTGTATCCTCGCAAATTAAACCTCCTACCGAACCCAAAATTTCTTTTGCCCGGTTACTTAGGTCTTGCATGTTTCCGATTGGCGTTGATACAATGTACAATGTTCCCATGCTTGCAAACTTACCGACCTTTATTATACATCTGATCCAGTCCTCTGGCTATGCAGGCATATTTATCCTCATGGCGCTTGAATCTGCGCTAATTCCAATCCCTTCAGAAGTAACTATGCCTTTTGCAGGTTTTCTTGCAGCCTCAGGTAATTTATCTCTTCTTATGGTAATTTTTGTTGGTGCTTTAGGAAATTTAGCAGGCTCTCTTCTTGCCTACGCAGTTGGATTAATGTTTAGTGAGCACACGATAAAAAATATTATCCATAAATTTGGCAAAATATTTCTTCTAACCGTTGACGATTACGACAAATCTATTTCATGGTTTAATAAATACGGCGAACGGGTTGTATTCTTTACTAGGATTTTACCTGCGGTACGAACCTTTATATCTCTTCCTGCAGGCCTTTTTAAGATGAATTTACTTAAATTCTCTATCTATACTTTTGTTGGCTCTCTTATTTGGTCCGGATTTTTAGCTTATGTCGGATTTACACTAGAAGGAAAATGGAATTCATTGGAGCCTTATTATAGAAAATTTGAACTTGGAATTGTACTTGTTTTTGTATTTTTAGTCCTCTGGTATCTTAACCACAAATTAAAAATTGTTAAATTCAAAAAGTAGAGAATGCCGGATCAAGCTTCTTAGTAAAAAAGTCTTTCGGATAACATCTTAAAGCAGACAAGGCATCTACCGATGAAGTATCACTTCCAAAATACATTACCTCCGCGTGGCTAATTTTTTTGCAACCTATATCTCCCGGTTTTAAAAGTTCAAAGATATTTTTAAACCCGTATGCCTGATATTTCACATAAAAATCCTGATAATCGAATGGTGGACTAGAAGCTACTAATATAATTTTTCTTGGATTATTAGCTATTTTTATATCTTGAAACTCTTTTACTATTAAGTCCGCGCCTGTATATCCTGTCATCTGAAAAACCTCTATCTGACTTTTATATAAGTTTATGGAAAAAATAAGTAAAAAAACCAAATAAAGAAACTTATTTTCTCCAAGTTTTTTAAAGACAAGATCAAACCCAACCGCCGCAAATGCAACTCCAAAAGGAATGAAAAATATTCCGCGGGTAGCTGGCGAATATGAATAAGGAGAAGTTAATCCAATAGTTATAGCTAGAGTTATGTAAAGAGAAAGAAGCAAAAGATATTTATTTTTCTTACAATTAGCAATGCACCATAAAATACCAATTAAAAAAAGTGCCCCCGTAACAATGTCTAAATAGGGGCCTGCAATAAAATGGTTATTCAAGTAATCGTTATTTCTGAAGAAAAGAAAAAAATTGTTAAAAACATTAACTAAAATTTGCGAATTATCTTGAAATTGCTTATGGATAGACGTTTGTTCAAAAGCCTTTTGTAGATAGTCTCTATTTGAAAAAACGGGAAGCAGCAAATAAGTAAAAATGGACATAAAAACAATAATATACTTTATAAAAACGCTCCGGGTAACTCTTCTTTGAATCATAAAGAAATATGGAAGAAGAAAAAGTATAAAAAGTGGCCCAATGTATACGTAAAAAGATAATCCAAGCAAAACTGCCAATGCTACAAGACTATTTATACTTCCTTCTTTTGTTAAACGAGCTGCAAAGTACAAACTTGCGATGAAAAAGGTAAAAGAGAGCGGGTTAACATACCCGATTTTAAAATAGTTTGCTAGATAAAACGAACTTTGCAAAAAAATTGTTCCTATCAGACCCACTCTTGCGTTAAAATTCTCCTTGAGCCATAAGAAGAAAAACAAAGAAACAGGAATAATCAAAACAACGTTTGATAATCTCCATGCAAAATTATTCAAACCAAATATCTTAAGAAAAATTGCCTGATAAAAGCTTCCTAAAACCGGATTTGTCCCGTATACTCCGGACAGGCCAAGTGGATTTATAGAAAAACCGTCTCTGACTATATTTCTTGCGAATTCGTAAAATGCCCAGTCATCTCCAACGTTGGTAAACTTCCATGAGTTTACATTGAGTGCAAAATAGAAAATTGCTATAAGGGTTGTGATTGCAAGAATAATCCAATAGTGGAACTCTTTACCAAAAAGCTTATGGAACTTGTTCATGTACTTACAAACAGAGTATAAGCTACACAATTAGGTGTCAATAAGAAGAGGTTAGAAATTATTAAATCTTCGGATTAGGCCGACTGCCTTTCCCTGAATTAAAAGAGACTTTGGGTAAATAGGGTCCATTTGAGAATTTGCAGGCTTTAAAACAACCCTTCCATCTTCTTTGTAAAACTTTTTAAGAGTTGCAAGGTTATCATCTACTAATGCAACAACTATATCCCCGTTATTTGCCTCTTCCTGCCTTTCTATAACCACATAGTCACCATCGTGTATTCCTTCTTCTATCATTGACTCCCCTTTTACTTGGAGAACAAAAGCAGTCCGCTTCCCTGAAATCATGGAAGCTGAGACCTGAAATGTTGCATTTGGGTCGGTGTGGGGCTCAAGCGGGCTTCCTGCAGCAATAAAACCCATAAGAGGTAGTTCTATCGATGGCACATTTCCAATAGCTGATGAAGCAATTTTCGGGTCAAGGATTTTTAAAACCCGCGTATTGCCATCTACTTTTTGAATATACCCCTTCTCAACCAGCGAACGAATGATTGCATGGATTGTAGAAACACTCCGGTGTCCTGTTGCACTTGCAATCTCTCCAAGCTTTGGAGAATACCCAAATTGCTTTTGAAATTGGGCAATATATTCTAAAACTTCCCTTTCTTTTTTGTATAAAACTCCTGCCATATCCGTTTTCCTATCTGTGAATAAAATATACGAAATTTTCGAATAATTTGTCAATAAAACAAACAGTTCTCTTCTCTATCAAATCCACTCAATATTTTTGAGTTCTCCCTAGTGGTATAATATATGGTCTATGAAATTTCAAATTGAATCAGATTACAAACCTACCGGAGACCAACCGCAGGCAATAAAAAAGCTTACCGAACTTATTGAAAAAGGTCAACGCAATAATGTTCTTCTCGGCGTCACTGGATCGGGTAAAACATTTACCATGGCAAATGTAATTCAAAATCTACAACGGCCAACTTTAGTTATTTCCCACAATAAAACACTTGCTGCACAGCTGTACCAGGAATTTAAAGAGTTTTTTCCAAAAAATGCAGTCTCTTACTTTGTTTCTTATTATGACTATTACCAACCCGAGGCGTATATTCCAAGTAGCGATACTTATATAGAAAAAGAGGTAGAAATTAACGAGGAAATCGACAAATTACGGCTTTCTGCAACAACTAGCCTTCTCACCCGCCCCGACACTATCGTAGTTGCATCGGTTTCCTGCATCTATAACCTTGGCTCACCTGTTGAATACGGAAAATTTATATTAGAACTTAAAAAAGGCATGAAAGTCGCCCAGCGAAGTATTTTAGAGCGGCTTACCGATTTACAGTACGACCGTAACGACTATAACTTTAAACGCGGCTCGTTTAGAATCCGCGGAGAATCGATTGATATTCTTCCGGCCTACATGGACACCGGTATTAGTATTGAGTTAAACGATGAAAAGTTAATTTCGCTAAAAGAATTTAATCCCTTAACCGGAGATACTGTGCAAAGCCTCGAATCTAGTGTTATTTACCCGACCAAACACTATATGACGGACCCAATTTCGTACGAATCTGTCTTTAAACAAATCCGAAGAGACACCGCTTTGCAGGTTGAGAAGTTTAAAAAAGAAAACAAACTAATCGAAGCTCAAAGAATACTTCAGCGGACTAATTTTGACTTGCAAATGATTCAAGAAGTTGGCTATGTGAATGGAATAGAAAATTATTCAAGGTATTTCGACGGCAGACAGCCCGGAGACCCGCCTTATACCCTTTTAGATTACTTTGAAAAGGCTTCTGACAACTTCTTAACCATTGTTGATGAATCACATATAACACTTCCCCAGCTTCGAGGCATGTATTTTGGTGACCGGTCGCGAAAAGAAACCTTAATCGATTACGGATTCCGCCTTCCCTCTGCTTTAGATAACCGGCCTTTAAAATTTGAGGAACTTATGCAACGGGTCCACCAACTCACCTATGTTAGTGCAACTCCTGACGCATACGAGCTCTCTTTGTCCAGCGAACCGGACAATGGCGTTGTAGAGCAGCTTATCCGTCCAACAGGGCTGGTCGACCCGCAGGTTATTATAAAGCCAACAAAAGGACAAATCGAAGATTTAATCACAGAAATTAATAAGCGTGTCGAGAAAAAACAGCGTGTTTTGGTTACTACTCTTACCAAACGCATGGCGGAAGAGCTTTCGCTGTATCTTGAAGAAAGGGATTTAAAAGTTGCATATCTTCATTCGGATATTCAAACTTTGGAGCGCCAAGATATATTGGATAGGCTTCGTGGCGGAGAATACGATGTGCTTATTGGAATTAATTTACTACGGGAAGGTTTGGATTTGCCCGAAGTGTCTCTGGTGGCAATTTTAGATGCCGACAAAGAAGGTTTTTTAAGAAGCCGAACATCGCTAATTCAAACCATGGGACGGGCAGCAAGGAATGTAGATGCGTTGGTTATAATGTATGCGGATACGGTTACAGGCTCCATGGAAGAGGCAATAAAGGAAGTGGAACGTAGACGGGAAGTTCAACTGAAATATAACGAAGAACATAACATTACCCCCAAAACTATTCAAAAAGCTATCCGTGCAAAATTGGTCGAACAGAGAAAAGAGGCCTTAGATACCCTTAACAAATTGCAAATGAAAGAAGTGCTTCTTCCGGACGAGCGTGAATTATTAATTAAAAAGTTGCGGGCACAAATGGTAGAAGCAGCAAAAGACTTGGATTTTGAAGCAGCAGCACTGTTGCGGGATAAAATTAGGTCTTTAAAAAATCCTTCGTAAATTCTTCAATGCTTCGGGTTTTTGAAAGGTCAAATTCTCCGACCCGTGTCCGTTTCAGACTGAACAGGTATCCTCCGGTTTTCAATTTTTCACCAATATCTCGGGCTAAAGATCTAATATATACACCTGCATTTGTCTTAACTCTTATACTTATTTGTGGCCACTGATAGCTCAAAAGTTCTATGCTATGGATAGTAATTATTCGAGGCTTCATTTCAACAACTTTTCCTTTTCTGGCATATTTATATGCCCTTTTTCCCGCAACTTTTATCGAACTATAAATCGGAGGAATTTGTTCTATTGTCCCGACAAATGATTTGAGAACTTGTTGGACTTCATTTATTTTCGGGGGAACAGTAACTTTAATTTTTGTCTTTTCTCCTTCTGCATCTTCGGTAGTACTGGTTTCTCCCAACTGGATTGTAGCTTCGTATTCTTTTTCTTTTTGAAGATGGATATTGAGCAATTTTGTAGCTTCTCTTCCGATTCCAATTACCAAAACGCCTTCGGCCAATGGGTCCAACGTCCCTGCATGGCCAATACGTTTTATTTTGGTAACCGAACGTAACTTAGCAATTACATCATGGCTTGTCCACCCTTTTGGCTTATAAATTGCAAGTATATTATCCACTTATATTTTTCATTAACTCTATTTTTGGTTCACCTTCTCCTAAAAGCACCGAAACTGCGTCTATCCGAAGCGCATCTGGAAGATTTTTATGTGATACTTTTTCAGATTTGTCTATTGCAACAATATCTATTTCACCGTTTCTAGTACGAAAATTCTGTTCGAGTATTTTATAACCGTGTTTGGAAAGGTAAGAGGCTGCTTTATGTTCTCCCGCAACTCCGAGCGGATTCTTCATGGTTATTTTTTATTTCGGAGGTTATAAAGTTTTGCGCGGCGTACTCGGTCTTTTGGGTGCTCTTTTATGGTTACTTTTTCTATATTTGGTGAATTAACCGGCCAAATTCTCTCTACAAATACATCCCCAACTTGTTTACGAACCATAAACATTTTCTTTTCCCCACGGCCTTTTATTCCCAAAACAACTCCTTCAAAAACCTGGACTCTGGTTTTCTCATCTTCTCTAATTTTTTGGGAAACTCGTACAATATCTCCTGGTGCGAAATCAATCTGTGTTAGCATAGCTATGTATTATACCGTACAGGCCTTTATGAATGCAACAAATAGTGGGTGTGGGGACAACGGCCTGCTTTTATACTCAGGGTGGCCTTGTGTACCCAGATAGAATGGATGAACCGACCTTGGAAGCTCTACTATCTCAACCAAATTTTCATTTACCGATCGAGCTGAAATTACTAATCCTTTGTCTTCAAGCTCTTGTGCATATTTATTATTAAATTCAAATCTATGCCTGTGTCTTTCGCTGGTTAATCCTGTTTTTACATCTATCGGCCCCCCATATTTTTCATATGCTTCAAACGCAATAGTACCTTTTTTAACAATTGCATCCCATGTTCCAAGCCGCATGGTCCCACCATAAGCCCGTCTTGCCATAAGTTCTTTTTGGGATTCAATTAATGAAATTACCGGATGGGTTGTCTTTGGATTATCTTCGGTTGTATGGGCATCTTTCCAACCTAATTCATTACGGGCAAAAGCAACCACTGCCAACTGCATTCCATAGCAAAGCCCAAGATATGGAATCTTTTGCTTTCGTGCATAGCTTGCCGCAGCAATCATGCCTTCGGACCCCCGCTCTCCCCATCCAATCGGCACAATTACCCCATCCGGCTTTCCAATTATCGAAACTCCTTCTTTTTCTACCTTTTCTGCATCTACCCAACGGGTTGTAACTTCTACATTATTTTTCCAGGCGGCATGGTCTATTGCATCAAAAAGCGCAGCATACGAATCTTTTAGCTGGTAGTCTCCGGTTCCAAAATATTTTCCAATTATCGCAATTTCTATTTGCTTAGACTTCTTTGCTTTAATGGTGGTGAGCAATTTTTCCCAATCTTTTAAATCCGGATTTCTTACCGCAAGCCCTAATTTTTTTAGTATTTTAGAATCTAATTGTTGCTGGTGCAAAGTCTCCGGAATTTCATAGACCGATGACAAGTCAGGATTAGAAATAATATCTTCTGCCTCCATGTTGCAAAAAAGTGCAAAGCGGTCGCGCCGTCTTTGGTCTAAATATTTTTCCGAACGCGCAACTATAAAATCCGGTTGGATTCCCATGGAATTTAAGGTCCTCACCGACAACTGAGTTGGCTTAGTCTTTGGTTCCCCTAAATGAGATGGAGTTGGGACATAACTTACATGGATATGAATAACATCCCCGGGGTTTCGAAGCGTCATAATTCGCGAAGTTTCGTAGTAAAATATATTTTGGTACTCTCCGGCAGTCCCTCCAAGTTCGATTATTACAATGTCTGCCCCTCTTTTTTCCGCAGCAACTCTAATCCGTCTGGCAATTTCGTCGGTAATATGGGGAATTGCCTCTACATCTTCTCCGTTGTATTCAAACCTTCGTTCCCGCTCAATAACTGTTGAATAAATCCGTCCCATGGTGACAAAATTTTCTTTCCCCATGTCCATCCCCAGGAATTTTTCATAACTTCCAATATCCATGTCCGCTTCGGTCCCGTCTTCACAAAGGAAAGGATCCCCATGTTCTATCGGGTTTATGGTACCGGCATCCATATTTAGGTAGTTTTCGAATTTTAATGGCTCTATTTTGTATCCTGCAGATTTAAGAAGGAGGGCGATAGAAGCAGCGGTAGTCCCTTTTCCGATTCCGGAAACGACTCCACCAGAAACAAAAATGAACTTAGTTTTTGATTTCGCTTTTGTAGTGGGCACGATTAATAATACCAAACCTATCCAAATCTCGTCAATAGGGCAATTTAGGTTGTTAGGATAATGTCAAGCACAGTTTCAAAGTTGAACATATAATGCTGGCATATGAAAGAAGGAGGACCAAGGCCAATGGGAGGAGCCAAATCGGTGGGAGGTTTAGCACCGAAAGGTGAATCTCTTGGGCTTTCGGCTTTAAAACCATCTTCGATGGACATGGCTGGGGGTAAAAGCTCGGGCATGGGAATGCCCGGAGGCTTCCGTGCATTTACTTCAATGAGCCTACCGGATACTCCGACGCTTAGCCCGCCAATCGGCGATAAAGGGGTATCAGTTGGAGTGGCAACCCGGCACACCGTGCCTGTCAGGCTTAATTCCCAAGCCGAACATCGTCCAAAGTCGATTCCTATAACCCAATATAAAGAGCCTTTTGTTGATCCTTTAGGTGGAAAGTCCGATGGCATGCCTAAATCCGACAGCATACTCTCTTTTATGTCCAAACCCATCCCGGATACGCCTGTGCTTACCGGGCCAGTGAATGATCGTACTATACCCAAAAAAATGGCCTTGGAGCATACTGTTCCACTTGACCTTCCGCCCAAAACTACTGTTTTGAATCCGACTAAACCTGTAGAAAAACCAAGAAAAGTTCAAAAAGCCGAACCTACTCCTTTGCGCCGCCCCGAACCTAAATTAATGATTGTCTACAAACAAGGAGAAAAAAGGCAAACATATAATCTTGTCGAACGCTACACTGCGGCAACACGATCACTCAAACCAAACGCCGAGATTTTACCTCCTACAATCCAGCAGCAAACTGAAAAAGTTAGGTCTTCGCTTCAAGAGGAAATGCAGCGTGTATCACTAGCCCCAACCACAAAAACGGTATTGGAAAAAAATCCACTTCATACCGGTTTTTTACCGGAAAAGAAGAAAACTGGAAAAAAGGAAACAGAAATAGGAACTGGTGGAGCGGATATAAGTCCGTATCTACGTGACGAGCAAATAAATAGAAATAGACTTAAAGTTTTAAAGGGAATTGCGAGTGATATGTTTAAAAAAGCCCAAGCCGGAAGAAGATGGATTGCCCGTTTGTTTGCAAAAGATGAATCAAAAATTCCACTGAAAGTTCGCGGTTCTAGCATTGCAACAAAGGCACCCAACGATCTAAATAACGAACATTTAAGAAGTGGGATACTTAAAAAAGTAAATGGACACGACGGAAGTTACTCTCAAGACTTGGAAGACATTGCCCAAGAAATTTTTGAAGAAGAAGGGCAAGCTCAAAAAGTGCTTGAATCGGTTATTTTTTCAAACACCGCAGTTGCAAAAGCCCATGGAGGAGATAAAGTTCACAAAAAAGCAGTAGATTTGGTGTACTCCCAAAAACAACCCTACATAAAAAGCTGAGCGGGAGACGGGAATCGGACCCGCTACCTTCTCCTTGGGAAGGAGACATTCTACCGGTGAACTACTCCCGCTTGAATAAGTAGTATACCAAAGTTATTTAAGATTAAACACCAGAGTATCAACCTCTTCACCGTCCCAGAAACCTTTATCTGAAAATCTCCAGTTTTTCCACTCTAAAATCAACTCATGAGCTTTTTTAAAGTCTGTACTAGTCTTAGTTACCCAATCTGATTTATATTGTTTTTCATCTGCTCTACCGATTTGGGCAATTACACCAACTTCTGTGGGAGACTCTCTTTCTATCTCAATAATAGATCTAAAGTTTTTACTAACTGTATTCTCAAGAGGAATTGCAATTCCCGGATTCTGCTCAAGGAAACCCTCTGGTATTGTTAAATGATAGCTCCCGTTTTCTGGATGGTCATAACCAGAAGAAAAGGAAACAGTTGCTTTTAACCCTGGCCTCTCCGGAAATTCGTAAGAAAGCTCCTGGGGCTGCTGGTTTTCCGCACATGCTGCAAGCAGAATAGCAGGAACTAGACCAGCTGTTCTTAAAAATTCTCTTCTATTCATTTATTTGTACTATTCAATATTTGGGGATTTTTAGGACGGTTCCGGGAGCAATATAATCTGATTCACCCATTCCATTTGCTTTTGCTATATCAATCCATTTATACCCATCCCCGTATGTATTCACCGCAATGTCCCACAAAGTATCCCCTTCTTGCGCCGTATAGGAATCGTATGCTACGGGAGCGGTTGTTGGTGCAGGTGCAGTAGTTGGTTGGGGCTGGTTTTGGACTTGAGCCGAATTTGCAGTTTTTGGAATTACTAATTTTGTTCCAACCATTAAATTATTAGGGTCGGATAGATTATTTAGTTTTGTAAGTTCGGTCCAATCAACTCTAATTGCCTGTGCAATACTAAAAAGAGTATCTCCTTCTTGTACTGTGTATTCCTCAACTCCTACCTGCTGTGTTGGCTTTGGCATTGCTACTGTTTTTGCAGAGCTGGTTGCAGTATGTTTTCGGGCTTTTACAAAAGAAAAGCCAAGAACTACTGCCAATACAACAACAATTAATCCCAAGAAAAGGCTTGCATAGGATTCGGTTAAGACACTATTTTCATACAGAGGAACTCTTTGCGTGGATTTGCTTACTGCAGACCTTCTAACGGCAATTATTTTCCCGGTAGTTTTCTTTTTCCTAGTTTTTACTGTTGTCTTTTTCTTTCGCTGTGCCATAGTTTTATTTTGGACAGGAAAGATTTGGGCGGGACTCGCCCGCTATGCTTACGCAAAGCGTTGCGAGCGGGACCGACGGGAGTCGAACCCGCGACCTCTTCCGTGACAGGGAAGCGCTCTAACCAATTGAGCTACGGCCCCTAGACTCCGTTTCGGTTCGATATACCGTGGAGCTATCCTAACAAATAATTGATATTGAGTCAATAATACAATAAAATCATTAAGCATGACAAATCACGAGATAGCAAGCCTTCTTCGTAAAATCGCCGCTTCTTACACCGTTATAAACGAGCAAAAGTACCGCTTTCAAATTATTGCATACCAAAAAGCTGCCGAATCCATAGATCACGAAACAACACAGGTAAAAGACTTAGTAAAAGAAAATAAATTAGAAAGCTTGCCGGGAGTAGGCCCTTCTATAAGACAGCATTTGGAGGAATTAATAAAAACCGGCAAAGTAAAACATTTCGAAACAGTAACAAAAGATGTTCCTGCTGCTTTATTTCCATTACTAAGTATTCCTTCTTTTGGCCCTAAAAAAGCATTTAAATTAGTCAACCATTTTAAATTAAAAAATCCCGATACAGTCTTGGAAGACATAAAAAAACTAGCGGAAGATCATAGAATTGCAGAACTTCCCGGCTTTGGCGACAAATCGGAAAAAGATATTTTACGCGCCCTCGGAGAATATAAAAAAGGCTTTGGAAAAACTACCCGGATGGTACTTCCCTATGCATCCCAGATTGCGGATAAAATAATTGACTACCTTAAAAAAAGTCCGAATGTAGAAGCTGCATTTCCCCTGGGAAGTTTGCGCAGAAAACTTTCTACCGTTGGTGATATAGACATTGCGGTCTCTTCAAAAAATCCAAAAAAAGCAATTGATTACTTTGTTTCTTATCCATACATGGGAAGAGTTATAGAGCAAGGGCCAATTTCCGCTTCTATTCTTACCAGTGGAGGGCAACAAGTCGATGTAATGGTTTTAGAGCCCCACCGGTTTGGATCTCTTCTTCAACATTTTACCGGCAGTAAAAACCACAATGTTGCGCTACGTGAATTTGCGATTAAAAAAGGGCTTTCACTTTCGGAAAAAGGAATAAAACATTCTAAAAGCGGCAAAGTCGATGAATTCGATACCGAAGAAAAATTTTATAATGCTTTGGGCATGGATTGGATTCCCCCGGAAATTAGAGAAGACACAGGAGAAGTAGAATTGGCTTTAAAACACAATCTCCCAAAATTAGTCCAGCTTAAAGATATAAAAGGAGACTTGCATATCCACTCAAGCTACCCCATTGAGCCAAGCCATGATATGGGAAACAACTCAATGGAAGAAATGCTTAAAAAAGCACAGGAATTAGGGTACGAATATTTAGCATTTAGTGAGCACAACCCAAACCTTTCCAAACATACAAAAGACCAACTTTATTCAATAATGGCAAGGCGAAAAGAAAAGATTGAGCAACTAAAATTGAAGTATAAAAGTATTCGAATAATAAATTTGTTGGAAACTGACATTTTACCTAATGGCAACTTGGCAATCGATGAAAAATGCATGGGTGAATTGGATGCAACGCTTGTGTCTATCCATAGCGTCTTTAAAATGGATAAAGAGGAAATGACCAAACGGGTTCTCTCTGGACTTTCCCATCCTAAAGCTAAAATACTTACTCATCCAACCGGAAGACTTTTGAATGAACGCAACGGATACGAATTAGACTTTGAGAAAATTTTTGACTTTTGTAAACAACACAACAAGGCACTGGAAATTAATGCATGGCCTCAACGGCTTGATCTTCCGGACACATTGGTAAGACAGGCAGTCGGACACGGTATAAAAATGGTTATCGATTCAGACAGCCACGCAGTTTCCGAAATGGATTTAATGCAATTTGGCGTATCAGTTGCAAGACGCGGCTGGGCACAAAAAAATGACATTCTCAACACTTTGGAGTATAATAAACTCATAGATTGGTTAAAAGAATAATATGATTGTAACCGTAGTTATTGCCGTAGTAATCGTCCTCCTGATTTTGGGCCTTTATAATAGTATTGTCACAACAAAAATAAGGGTTTCCGAGGCTTTTTCCCAAATCGACGTTCAGCTAAAAAGAAGAGCAGATTTAATCCCAAATTTGGTAGAAACCGTAAAAGGCTATGCCAAGCACGAAAAAGAAATCTTTGAAAAAGTAACCAAGGCAAGAAGTGCCCTCTTGGGGGCCTCTGGAGTAGCGGATAAGGCAGATGCAAATAATCAGCTTTCTAAAACATTAAAATCCCTTATTGCAGTTGCCGAAGCCTATCCCAATTTAAAAGCAAGCGATAATTACAAAGAGCTACAGGAAGAGCTCTCGGACACAGAAGACAAAATTGCCTATGCCAGACAGTTTTATAACGGAATGGTTAGAGACTACAACACAAAGCTTGGCGTATTTCCAGGGTCACTTTTTGCAAGTCTCTTCCAATTCAAACCCGCCGAATTTTTCGGAGCCACAGAGGCCGAAAGAAAACCAGTAAAAGTTTCACTTTAATCCTATGAACATGTACTCGGCAATATCCGCCAACAAGTGGAAAACAACTCTTATTATGCTGTTATTTATTGTGTTTTTAACAACGCTTGGGTATGTATATGGAAAAGCATTTAATTTTGGGGTCCAATACGCAGCCCTTGCCTTAATTTTGTCGGGTTTTATGAGTATTGGCAGCTATTATTATTCAGACAAGCTGGTTCTTGCTACATCGGGAGCAAAACCTATTAAAAAATCCGACAGTCCAGAGCTTTACCGCATTGTTGAAAATCTTGCAATTGGCGATGGTGTCCCAACTCCAAGAATCTATATCATTAACGACGAATCTTCTAATGCATTTGCAACAGGAAGAGACCCAAAACATGCGGTTGTCTGTGTAACCTCGGGAATTCTTCAACGATTGAATAAAACCGAGCTTGAAGGAGTTATTGCACACGAACTTTCCCATGTAAAAAATTACGATACAAGGCTTATGGGAATTGTTGCAATTTTAGTTGGGTCTGTTGCGCTTTTAGGAAATATATTTCTAAGAAGCATGTGGTATTCAGGTGGCCGGGACAGAGATAGAGACAATAGCGGAAATATTTTCTTTATCCTTGGCATTATTTTTGCAATCCTTTCCCCCGTAATTGCAACATTAATACAACTTGCGGTTTCAAGAAAACGGGAGTTTTTGGCAGATGCCTCCGGAGCGCTGTTAACCCGTTATCCAAAGGGATTGGCAGATGCGCTCGAAAAACTCGCCCACGATCCATACGTAATGCGTAACGCAAACAATGCCACTGCACATTTATTTATTGTAAATCCATTTCATGGGAAAGACGCAAAAGCCTGGTTCGCCAATCTTTTCAATACTCACCCACCAATCGAAGAACGGATAAAAATTCTCCGGTCAATGTAGCATGAATCCTCTGTTAATTATTCTTGGAAAAACCATTTCACTTCTTGCCCGATTGAAAGGGAGCGCCGGAGCAACTTGGCCGGGACATATTGTTTTGAACTTAAATCCAAAGTTTATCCGCCAGGTTTTACGAAGAAGTAGAACTAAAATTATAGTAGTGGCAGGGACAAATGGAAAGACAACCACCACAAAACTAATCCGGACAATTCTCCAAGAAGATGGCAAAAAAACTTTCCAAAACCAAACAGGGGCAAATCTGCTTAATGGAATTGCATCCAGCATTGTCGAGAACAGTTCTCTATTTGGAAAATTGAATTATGACTATGCAGTGTTTGAAATAGACGAAAACACACTACCCCTAGTGTTAAAAGAGCTTACTCCCAACTATTTAGTGCTGTTGAACCTTTTCAGAGACCAACTGGACCGCTACGGCGAGGTTAACATTGTTGCCCAAAAGTGGCTGGACGCAATAAAAAAACTGAACAAAGATACAGAAATAATTGCAAATGCAGACGACCCACAGATTGCATTTATTTCTCAAAAATCGCAAGGCGTTAAGAGCTTCTTTGGAGTAGAAGGGACAAAATCAAAAGCGTCGCACAATATCGACAGTGGGTACTGTCCAAATTGCAATTCAAAATTAACTTTCAGCTCCTACACTTTTTCCCATTTGGGAAATTACAAATGCCCAAAATGTTCTTTTAAAAGACCAAAGGTCAAACTCGAAAAAATTTCCCATTATCCCCTACCCGGAATTTATAATAAGTACAACGCCCACGCCGCAGTTCTCCTCACAAAAAAAATTGGAGTCCAACAAAAAGTTATCGATTCTTCTTTAAAAAATTTCAAACCAGCTTTCGGTCGCCAGGAAATTATTGAATATCAAGGCAAAAAAGTTCAACTCTTCTTATCGAAAAATCCCACCAGCTTTAACGAAAGCCTCCGAACAATGGTTGAATTGGGTGGCAAAAATGTTCTCTTTGTCTTAAACGACCGAATCCCCGATGGCCGCGACGTTTCATGGATCTGGGACGTAGACTTGGAAGAATTCATTCATAAATTTAAAACAATTACCGTTTCTGGCGACCGAACCTACGATATGGCATTACGAGTTAAATATGCAGAGCATAAGGATTTTGAAGCCGAACCCGACCTTAAAAAAGCAATTGAATCTGCCTTAGAAGAAACCCCAAAATCCGAAACTCTTTATATTCTCCCAACATATTCAGCCATGCTTGAAGTTAGACAAATTTTAACCGGTAAAAAAATCTTATGAAAAAATATTCAATAACAATTGGATGGTTGTACCCCGAGCTTATGAGCACCTACGGCGACCGTGGAAATATTATTACGCTTACAAAGCGCTGTGAATGGCGCGATATTCAAGTCGAAACGCTAAAGTTAGATGTAGGATTTAAAGTAAGCGAACTTGAAAAATGCAATCTTCTTTTTATGGGAGGCGCACAAGATACCCAGCAAAAAATAGTTGCAGAGGATTTAAAAAAGAAATCAACAGTACTTAAAAAAATGATAGAAGATGGAGTTCCAGGCCTATACATTTGTGGTGCGTACCAATTTCTTGGGAATTATTATAAAGAAGCAGACAGAACAATAATAAAAGGGCTGGAAATCCTCGATGTTCACACAGAAAATCCGGGACAAAAAGCAGAGCGTCTTATTGGAAATATTTCGGTTGAATTTAGAAACCCGCAAAAAACTACGAGTGAACAATTTGTTATGAATACCCATGTTTTGGTTGGTTTTGAAAACCACGGAGGTAGGACTTACTTAGGAAAAGGCGTTTTGCCAATGAGTACAGTTTTACAAGGATATGGAAATAACGGAATGGATAAGACAGAAGGCGCAGAATACAAAAACAGCTTTGGGACATACCTCCACGGTCCAATTCTCCCAAAAAACCCCGATTTTGCAGATTTATTAATAACTTTAGCTCTGGAGAAAAAATATGGAGAACTCGGAAACCTCAAAACCCTCGACGACTCCCTAGAAATCCTCGCCAAAGAATCAATCCTCAAAAAAATTTAATCCTTCCAAAAGTAAAAAGTTTATCCTTGCGGTTCACTGCTAATCTAAATATAATGGAGTTATGAAATCTGCTGTGATTGATGTTAATAAAGTGGCAAAGCTTGCCAACCTCACTCTCCAAAAAGACGAAGAAGAAAAATTAGGAAAACAACTTGAAGAAACTATTGAATATGTAAAACAGCTGGAAGAAATCGATACCAAAAATGTAGAGCCGACTAGTCAAGTTACCGGATTGGAAAATGTTCTGCGAAATGACGACATAAAACCCTCTTTAACCCAAGAAGAAGCTTTAGCTAACTCAAAGTCAACTTACAACGGCCTGTTTAAAGTGAAAGCTATTCTTGAATGAACCTCAATCAACTCACATTAATCGAAACTAAAAAAGGGCTGGAAGAAAAAAAGTTTTCCTCGGTAGAGCTAGTTAAAGATTGTTTGGAACAAATTAAAAAAGTCGAACCTAAAATAAATGCTTTTGTTTCCCTAAATGAAGAAGGGACCTTGCAATGGGCAGAAAAAGCAGACGAACAACGGAAAAATGGCAATAATTTGCCCCTAATGGGTATCCCCTTCTCTTTTAAAGATAATTTTTGCACCAAAGGGGTAAAAACCACAGCTTCTTCCAAAGTGTTGGATAATTTTATTCCCCCATATGACGCAACAGTTGTAGAGTGTCTAAAAAAAGCTGGAGTTTTAATAATTGGGAAAACCAATTTAGATGCGTGGGCACATGGCTCCTCTACCGAAACTTCTGATTATGGTTCTACCAAAAATCCTTGGAATATTGGACATCTTCCGGGAGGCTCGTCCGGAGGGGCAGCTGCAAGTGTTGCCGCAGACGAAATAATTGCTGCAATTGGTTCGGAAACTGCAGGATCAATCCGCCAACCTGCTGATTGGTGCGGAGTGGTCGGTTTAAAACCAACCTACGGTCGTGTAAGCCGCTACGGAGTGGTTGCAATGGCATCTTCTTTGGATTCCCCTGGTCCTTTAACAAAGACCGTTGAGGACGCAGCATTAATTTTAGAAATAATTGCAGGAAACGACCCATTGGATGCAACAACTTCCCCAAAGCCGGCTGAGAAATATTCGCAAGGACTTAATAAGTCAATCAAAGGATTAAAAATTGGAGTTTCCGATGAATATTTTAAAGATGTTAATCCACAAGTAAAAGAAAAAGTAGAAGCTGCAATAAAACTTTTGGAAAAAGAGGGTTGTGAGATCGTGAAAATAAAATTATTTCCACCTGAATACGCAATTTCTGTATATACAATTTTACAACGGTCCGAAGTAAGCTCGAATTTAGCCCGTTACGACGGAATCCGTTATGGAAACGACCGGACATTTTTTGGAGAGGAAGCAAAACGACGGATTATGCTTGGTACTTACGCACTTTCTGCAGGATATTACGACCAATATTACAACAAAGCACAAAAAGTCCGCACCGTAATTGTAAATGATTTTAATGCTGCATTTGAAAAAGTAGATGTAATTCTTGCACCAACCAACCCGCAGACTGCACTTCCTGTTGGAGCAACCAAAGACAATCCAATGTATGGAGAAAAAGCAGATGCACTGGTAGAACCTTCGTCTATTGCAGGGCTTCCCGGAATTAATGTCCCCTGCGGGTTTTCAAATGAGGGTTTGCCGATAGGATTCCAAGTAATTGGTCCACAATTTTCAGAGAGTTTGATTTTGAATGTCGCGCATAAATACCAAATGTTGAACCCTTTATACAAACAAAAACCAAATCTATGAAACTTACGCCGGTTATTGGATTAGAAGTGCATGTTGAACTCAAAACCAAGAGTAAAATGTTTTGTGGATGTTCGGCAGATTATTTTGGGCAAAAACCAAATACCCATACCTGTCCCGTATGCCTAGGCCTTCCTGGAGCTTTGCCCGTACCAAACAAAACTGCAATAGATTGGTGCGTAAAAATTGGCATGGCACTAAATTGCAAAATTCCGCTATTTTCCAAATTCGATAGAAAGAATTATTTTTACCCGGATTTAGCAAAAGGATACCAAATTAGCCAATACGACCAACCCTTTTGTATAAATAGCTCGATTGAACTAAAGAATGGGAAGAAAATCGGCATCCGCAGGGTCCATATGGAAGAAGACACAGGAAAATTAATTCACGAACAAGGTTCGTCATTGATTGATTTTAATAGATCCGGAGTCCCACTGGTTGAAATTGTTACCGAGCCTGATTTTGAATCTGCAGACGAAGTTGTTGAATACTTAAAAAAACTCCAACAAATTGTTAGATATCTCGAAGTCTCGGATGCAGACATGGAAAAAGGAAATATGAGACTAGAACCAAATATTTCGCTTCGTGAAGAAGATTCAAAAGAGCTTCCAAAGTATAAGGTTGAGGTAAAGAATATTAATTCATTTAGATTTGTTGATAAAGCCATTGAGTTTGAAATAAAACGCCAAACCGAAGAACTTGAATCTGGCAAAACCCCCACGCAGGAAACTCGCGGCTGGAATGAGACAAAAAATCAAACAATTTCCCAAAGAAGCAAAGAAGAAGCAATGGACTACCGGTATTTTCCCGAGCCAGATATCCCCCCAATCCGCTGGAACCAGAAATATTTGGGCGAACTAAAATCACAATTGCCCGAATTGCCTCAGAAAAAGTTCGACCGCTTTCAAAAAGAATATCAACTGAACCCATACGATGCAGAGATTCTAACAAGAGAACGTTCGGTCGCAGATTTCTTTGTGGAAGCAGTTGAAGATGGAAAAAAGTTAGAAATCTCTCCAAAACAGATTGCAAATCACATAATTAACAAAAAAATAGATGTAGAAAAAGTCCTTCCGGCAGAGCTTATAAAAACAATAGTAGGAGCGACCCAAACCATAACTATGGACCAAGGAGAATTAGAGAAAATAATAGACAAAGTCCTGCTTGACAATCCAAAGGCTGTGGACGATTATAAAGGTGGAAAAGAGCAAGCAATGAATGTCTTACTGGGAGCTGTAATGAAAGCTGCAGGACAAAAACTCGACACAAACAAAGTGAAAGAAAAAATAAAAGAAAGGATTTAATAACATGGCAGAAGGATCAGCTACACCAGAACAACCTCAGTTGAATTTAAAATCTGCAATAAAAAATAAAGCGCGCGGAATAAGAAATACTATCCAAAACAAAGTCCAGCAATGGCGCACTACACCAAAACAGCGAGAAATAGAGCAGCAGTGGAAAGCAGATAAATTTGGCGAATTAAAAAATCGGTATAAACAGGTTAGGCCATATATTAAAGAAACTGCACAAGAACTTATACAAGGAAAGGGGCTCGATACAAAACAAAGGCAAGCGGTACAAAAAGGATCATTCGTAACCGCAGAAAGATTATATGCAGAGGCAATGACAGACAAGCTTACCGGCCTTCCAAATAGAGCAGCGCTTATGCAAAAACTAGAAGAACAAATCAACCAATCTGAAAGGTTTGGAATTGAACTAGCAGTGTTATTAATAGATTTGGATGGATTTAAAGGAGTTAACGATCAAGCAGGACATAAAAAAGGGGATGAATGCCTTATAGAAACCGGAGTCGATTTGCAAAAGTCTCTTCGGGAAACAGATACAGTTGCACGATTGGGAGGAGATGAGTTTGCAGTTATTCTTCCCGGAGCAACAAATGGTGCGGCAGTACTAGCAGCAGAAAAACTAAAAAATAACTACCAGCAAGCAATGGACGTGTGGAGTAAAGAAAATGGAATAACCATACCGCCGAGCATGACTGTAGGAGTGGCCTCCCACCGTAAAGGACTTTCTGCCTCTGAGCTTCTTCACCAAGCAGACCTTGCGATGTATGATGGGAAACACTCGGTAAAAAACATAGTTGTCCCTTACAAACCCGAAATGGATGTAACCATAGAAAGAGAAAGAAGTTAAAAAAATGGCAGATTTTGTTCATCTTCATAACCACACCGAATACTCGCTCTTGGATGGATTATCCAAAATTCTGCCTTTGGTTAAGCAGGCCAAAGATTTAGGCATGAAATCCCTTGCAATTACAGACCACGGTAATATGTTTGGCACAATCTATTTCTACAAAGCCTGCCTAGAAGCAGGAATAAAACCAATAATTGGATGCGAAATTTATATTGCAAAGCGCTCTATGCACGACAAAGAAGCAGGAGTTGATAACGACCAAAACCATTTAATTTTACTTGCAAAAAATAATACAGGATACAAAAATTTGCTAAAAATCATATCCCTTTCTCATCTTGAAGGCTTTTATTACAAACCGCGGGTAGATTTAGACCTGTTAAGCAAATATAGTGAAGGACTTATTTGTCTAACTGCGTGTGTAAACGGGTATATTGGGGAACCTCTTTTAAAAAATGAGGAAAATACAGCGGTAGAACGCATGAAAAAACTTTCTAAAATTTTTGGGGAGGGGAATTTCTATTTAGAAATCCAAAGACACTTAAATGTTCCCCCACAGGAACCTTTAAACCAAAAACTGATAGCGCTTTCAAGAAAATATGGAATTCCTTTGGTTGCTACCAACGACAACCATTACACCAAAAAAACAGATGCAGAAGCACAAGAAATTCTCCTTTGTATCCAGACTCAAAAAACAATTCTGGAAGAAGACCGAAAATTATCCATGATAGATTCACCTGATTTTTATTTAAAAAGTCCACAAGAAATGGCAGAAAATTTTGCAGATATCCCTGAAGCAATTGAAAATTCGGTGAAAATTGCAGAGATGTGCAATGTAGAGATTTCTTTGGGAAAGTGGATTATGCCAGTCTACTCCCCTCCCGGAAACCTAACTCCGGCCCAATATCTGGCTAAATTAGTAGACGAAGGGCTTATCTCAAGATACAAAGAGGTAACAAAGGAAATAAAAGACCGTGCAGAATACGAATTATCTGTTATAACAAAAAAAGGCTATGAAACTTATTTTCTTATCGTTGCCGATTTTGTAAATTGGGCTAAAAAGAATGAAATTTCGGTAGGTCCCGGACGGGGAAGCGCTGCAGGATCGGTTGTATCGTACGCATTAAATATTACAGACGTAGACCCTTTCTATTTTAAGCTTCCTTTCGAGCGATTTCTTAACCCCTACCGCCCTTCGGCCCCTGATATCGACTTGGATTTTGCAGATATAAGAAGAGACGAAGTAATTGCGTACGTAACTAAACGTTACGGAGTAGATAGGGTTGCCCAGATAATTACTTTTGGAACCATGGAAGCCCGGGGAGCTGTACGCGATGCGGGGCGCGCTTTAGGAATGCCCTACTCGGGTCCTGACAGAATTTCTAAAATGATTCCCCCGGGATGGCAAGGCCATGCCATGACAATTGAAAACGCGCTGTCCCAAAGCCCCGAATTAAAAGCTGCCTATAATTCCGAAAAAGAAACAAAAAGACTTTTGGATGTAGCCCAAAAATTGGAAGGAGTAGCAAGACATGCTTCGGTCCATGCCGCCGGAGTTGTCATTGCAGACAAGCCCTTAACCGAGTATGTTCCGCTTCAAAGGGAAACAAATGGGGACAAAATTGTAACCCAATACGACATGTATACAGTTGGGGAAGATGGTGTCGGGCTTTTAAAAATGGACTTTTTAGGCCTTAGAAACTTAACTATTATCGAAGAGAGCTTAAATTTTGTAAAACGTTCACGGGGAGAAACCATAGAGCTTTCTAACCTTCCTCTGGATGACCAAAAAACGTATGAACTACTTTCAAGTGGAGAAACTACCGGAATTTTCCAACTTGAATCCTCAGGCATGCGTCGGTATATAAAAGAGCTAAAACCTACCACCATTTTTGACCTTATGGCTATGGTTGCCCTTTACCGCCCGGGCCCAATGCAAAATATTCCAGACTTTATCGCCCGCAAACACAACCCAGCCCTTATTTCTTATCCCGATGAAAGGCTAAGAGAAATTTTAGACCAAAGTTACGGAATTCTAACCTACCAAGACGATGTGTTGCTTACCACCATGGCAATTGCAGGCTATACATGGCTTGATGCCGATAAATTTAGAAAAGCTATGGGAAAGAAGATCCCGGCAGAAATGAAAAAGCAGCGGGAAATTTTTATAAAAGGTGCTATTACAAACGGCATGAAGCAGAAAAAAGCCGAGCAAATGTTTGACTTAATTGCTCCTTTTGCCGGATATGGTTTTAACAAAGCACACGCTGCCTGTTACGCTACCATTGCATTCCGTACTGCATATCTTAAAGCCCACTACCCCGTTGAATTTATGACTGCTGTGCTTACTGCTGAAAGCCGAGGTACCACCGGACCGGTTAAAAATGAAAAGATTGCCCAGGCAGTTTCCGAATGCCGTAGGCTTAAAATCCCTGTTTTACTACCGGACATTAACAAGTCTGAAAGTGACTTTACGATTGAAGGCACTTCAATTCGTTTTGGCCTTTCTGCAATTAAAAATGTTGGTGTTGCTGCAATTGAAACTATTGTCGCGGCTCGGTTAGAAAAGCCTTTTTCTGACCTTGCCGATTTATGTAGCCGGGTTGACTTGTCTAAGGTGAATAAAAAAACAATAGAAAGCCTTATAAAAGCAGGCGCGTTTGACTCTTTTGGGAAGCGCGCAAATCTACTTATTGAATATCCCCAGTTGGTTGATGCAAGCCACAAAGTTAAAAAAGATAAATCCCAAGGGGGACTTTTTGATGATTTAGACGAACCTTTGCCGGTAAAAGCTTCTGGCATGTCGGAAATTGAAGATTTTTCCAACACAGAAAAACTGGCTTTTGAGAAAGAATTTCTTGGTATTTATTTAACTTCCCATCCTCAAATGCAAAATCTTGAATATGTAAAAGCATTTATCACCCACAACTTGGAGCTCTTGGAGGATGAAGCCGAAGGCACAAAAGTAAAGATTGGAGGAATAATCGAGCAATCTAAGCGGATTTTTACCAAGAAAAATAATTCTGAGATGGCTTTTATTACTATTGGAGACGATAAAGGACGGGAAGTAGAATGTGTTATCTTCCCAAAGACGTTTCAGATGTACAAAAGTTATCTAAACAAAGATACCGTCGTAATTGTCGAGGGACATATTAACAACAAATCTGATAAAACTACCATAATTGCGGATAGAATTTTCCCCGCTGTTGTTTCTTAATTTCTAAGAAGACCTCCCTATTTGGCATTGACTTGGAAAGCAGACATCAATTACAATAACTCATGACATTTATAAAGCATGGTTTCATTAGTTGCAGAACCTATATTTAAAATTGGAAGTTTTCCTATCACAAACTCTATGCTCGACGTAGCAATCGTTGACGCACTTTTGCTTCTTCTTACTTTTTTTGTAAACAAAAAGCTTTCTAAAATTCCCAATATGCTTCAAAATGCTGTCGAGGCAATAATAGAAACACTTCAGGAACTTACCGAATCGGTTGCAGGAAACCGCACCACCAAAATATTTCCTTGGTTTATTACCTTTTTTCTTTTTATCCTCGTAGCAAATCTTACCGGGCTAATTCCCGGAGTCGGCACCATTGGCTTTCATGAAAAAAAGGATTTTATTCCTCTTATTAGAGGCGCAAACAGCGATTTAAACGTTACGCTTGCACTGGCTCTAATTTCTGCAGTTGCAACTCATATATTAGCCGTACGGACCATTGGGGTAAAACATTACTTGGGAAGATATTTTTCCCTAAATCCAATTAACCTTTTTATTGGATTGCTTGAACTTATTGGTGAAATCACAAAAGTCATATCGCTTTCTTTCCGACTTTTTGGTAATATATTTGCCGGAGAAGTGGTTTTAGCAACAGTCTCTTCGATTTTTGCATTTTTATTTCCACTTCCCTTTTTAATGCTTGAGTTTATCGTAGGATTTGTTCAGGCATTGGTTTTTTCTATGTTAACAATGGTGTTTATGGCTGTTTTATCAACACCACACGGAGGAGGTGAGCATGAATGACGTTTAGTGTATCCGGAGGACTTATTATTGCAATCGGAGGACTTGGTCCTGCACTTGGCATTGGTCTTATTGGAGCCAAGGCTATGGAAGCTCTCGGGAGAAATCCTGATAGCTCCGGCAAAATTCTCCCCGCTATGCTTTTGGCAATGGCTTTTGCCGAAGCAATCGCAATTTATTCTTTGATTCTGGCTTTCATAAAGTAAGTAATAAGTTACCAAACGTCTGATTTTTTATGGAACTGGCAAAGAGTTTTGGGATAGAACCGGTTTTACTGGTTGCCCAAATCGTTAACTTTTTAATTGTTTTGTTTCTTTTGAAACGGTTTTTGTACAAACCGGTTCTTACGATGCTTAAAAACAGAAGAGAAGCTATAAAAGAAGGCCTGGAAAAAGCACAAGAAAGCATGCTCCTTCTGGAAAAAACAAAAAAAGAGGAAAAAGAAATATTAAAAAAAGCACAGGAACGTGCGGGTAAAATTGTAGATCTTGCAAAAACTCAAGCTTCTGAAATGTTGGAAGAAGCACGAGCTAATTCAAAACAAGAAACAGAAAAAATGATTTCGGAAGCAAAAGAACAAATCCAAAAAGAAATTAAGAAAGCCCAATCCCAAGTAATTGCCCACGTAAGCGATGTTGCAGTAGACATGCTTAAAAAATCTCTTTCAAAAGAGGTTTCTGCAAAAACCCAAAAAGAAATCGTAGGCCTTACTATGCAACATCTTAAAAAGAAATCAAACTAAAATGACAAATAAACTATTAAAAAAACTAGTTGAATACAGCTATACTAAAAATAAATTGGATGAAAACAAAGTGTTATCTATTGCAGATAAACTCACCAGAAAAGAATTAAAAAAATTCATCCACGGGTTAAAAAATGCAGAAAATAAAAGAAATGTTTTAGTTTTTACCGCAACCGAGCTGTCTGATAGTGAAAAAAAATCCCTTTTGCAGCAATTTCCGGACAAATCAGTTGAGTTTTCTTTAGACGAAAGCCTTTTATCCGGGATAAAAATCCAAGATAACGATATAATATACGAGTCAAGTCTGAATGAGTCCTTTGAAAAACTAAAGGACACCCTATTGCAAGAAAATGATTAACGATTCAGAAATTTTAAAAGAATTGGAAGGACGTTTGGAGAAATTCGAATCTTCTTCCAAAACCCAAAACATAGGAAAAATAGAAAAGATTAACGACGGAGTTATTGCCGCATCCGGCTTGTCCCAAGCATTTATGGGAGAGATCATTGCCCTCCCAAACAATAACTACGGTGTTGTTTTAAACTTAGACGAAGATTCTGTCTCTATAATCTTACTTGGCCGCGGAGAAAAACTTAGGGAGGGCGATACGGTTAAATCCACCGGAAGAATTTTAAGTATAGACGTTTCCAACGACTACCTGGGAAGAGTTGTTAACCCACTAGGTATGCCATTGGACGGAAAAGGGAAACCGAAAAAAGGAAAAGAAATGCCGCTTGAAAAGATTGCCGCCGGGGTTGTAGAGCGGGAACCTGTGCACGAACCTTTAAAAACAGGAATTAAAGCAATTGATGCAATGCTCCCTATTGGCCGCGGCCAACGTGAGCTTATTATCGGTGACCGGGGTTTGGGAAAAACCGCAGTTGCCATAGACACCATAATTAACCAACGCGTGCTAAAAAACCATCATATTAAGGCCCACCGACCGGTTGTTTGTGTCTACGTTGCAATTGGACAAAAACAAAGCTCCATAGCCCAGGTTATTGAGCGTTTAAGGCTAGAAAATGCCCTCTCCTATACTATTGTAGTTGCTGCAGCAGCTTCCGATTCTGCATCCATGCAATATCTTGCGCCGTATGCAGGAGTAGCAATTGCAGAATACTTTATGGAAAAAGGCCAGGATGCCCTTATTGTATACGACGACCTTACCAAGCACGCTTGGGCTTACCGACAGCTTTCCTTGGTTTTAAGACGGCCTGCAGGAAGAGAGGCTTACCCGGGAGACATTTTCTACCTTCATAGTAGATTACTCGAGCGCGCTGTTAAGTTAAACAAAAAAGAAGGCGGAGGCTCAATTACTGCACTTCCTGTTATTGAAACACAGGCAAACGATATCTCGGCCTACATCCCAACCAATGTTATTTCTATCACCGACGGGCAAATATTTTTGGAATCAGACCTATTTAACAGTGGAATAAGGCCAGCAATTAATGTTGGAACCTCTGTCTCGCGGGTAGGAACAGCAGCCCAAACTTCTGCAATGAAGTCTGTTGCAGGAAAAATGAAATTGGAGCTTTCGCAATTTAGGGAATTAGCAGCATTTGCCCAGTTTGGGAGCGAATTGGACCCTGCGACTGCAGCCCAATTAGAGCGTGGAAAGCGTACAACAGAAATTCTCAAGCAACCACAATACCAACCGCTATCTGAAAGTCTGGAAATTATAAGCATTTGGGCAGTTGGAAACGGATATCTCGACGAAATTCCAATGGAAGAGGTCGGAAGGTTCGAAAAAGAGCTCCATGCCTTTGTTAAAACAAACTATCCAAAACTGTTAAGCGCACTTTTGGAGGGCGCAAAAATAAACGAAGAGACCACAAAAGAATTACAAAAAGCATTAGCGGAATTTAAGAAAATTTTTACTTTAAAATAATATGGCAAGCACACTCGCATTACGAAGAAGAATAAAAACAGCACGGAATATTTCAAAAACTACCCGTGCATTCCAGATGATCGCCGCATCTAAGCTTAAAAAGGCGCAGGAAGCAACCCTTTCTTCGCGGCCTTATGTTGAAAAGCTAAGTATTTTGAATAAAAATGTACAAATATCCCTGGAAAAGGCAGAAATCTCCCATCCGTATTTAAAAAACGACTCAAAGGGAGTATTACTGATTGCGATTGCACCAGACAAAGGACTTTGTGGAGGTTTAGTTACCAATTTGGTACGAGAGCTTCATCAAAGAAAAAATCTCGATTTCGAATTAATAACCGTAGGAAAAAAAATCGAACATCCTGCAGCGCGACTTGAAAAAACAATTCTTGCAACATTTCCTTTTGGCACTACGCTTCCCACATTCGACTTGGTTTATCCAATCGCTACCTTAATCGACCAGGAATACCTTTCAGGAAAAGTTGGGACCGTAATCCTTTTAACCACTCATTTCGATTCGTTATTCTCCCAAAAACCAAAAGTTACAACGTTGTTACCTATTTCCCCACTCCAGTTGAAAGAAAACGAAGAGAAAAAGGAAGAAAAAGAAGTAGGATTGGAGCTATTCGAACCTTCACCTTCTAAAATTCTCCCAAATCTTCTAAAACACTACCTTGAAATGGTATTATATCAGCACCTTTTGGAAAGCTATGTAAGCGAACAAGCAGCACGAATGGTAGCAATGCAAAACGCTACGGACAACGCAAAAGACATGATCGAAGCACTAACCCTTGAATATAATAAAGCAAGACAACAGAAGATAACTAGCGAAATATTGGATATCACTGGAGGTTCTTATGCCAACGAAAACTAAAACAGTAAAAAAAGACAATCAGGGAATAATAATCGGCGTTTCGGGTCCGGTTGTAGACGTCCGTTTTCCGGACGAAACTCCTACCATTAACGAAGCACTTCTGGTATCAAGAGCCAAACAAAAGGATCTGGTTTTGGAAGTTGCTTTTTCTATTGGAGACCGGGAAGTACGCGCCCTTTCCTTGGGACCAACCGATGGATTAGTCCGTGGAATGAAAGTTAAAAAAACCGGGTCCCCTATTCAGGTTTTTGTTGGCCCAAAGACACTGGGAAGAATTTTTAATGTTTTGGGAGAAGCTATAGACGGACGTCCTTTCGAAGCACCCCAAACTATGCTTCGTCCAATCCACAAAAGCGCCCCTTTATTAAGCGAGCAAGAAACCAAACCACTGATCCTTGAAACAGGCATTAAAGTTATCGATTTAATTGCTCCATTCACCAAGGGAGGAAAGATTGCAATCTTTGGAGGGGCAGGAGTTGGAAAAACTGTTGTTGTAAAAGAGCTCATTCGAAACATTGCTACCGAGCACAAAGGCCATTCGGTATTTGCAGGAGTTGGAGAACGTACCCGTGAAGGTACTGATTTGTGGCTGGAAATGAAAGAAGCCAATGTTTTGGATAAAACAGTCATGTTGTTTGGCCAAATGAACGAACCACCCGCCAACAGACTTCGAATTGCACTTTCTGCTTTAACCATGGCCGAATACTTCCGCGACGAGAAAAAAGAAGATGTTCTGCTCTTTATAGATAATGTATTCCGTTTTGCCCAAGCAGGATCCGAAGTTTCAGCACTTTTGGGCCGTATGCCTTCTGCGGTTGGATACCAACCTACCCTTGCTTCCGAAATGGGACAATTGCAAGAAAGAATCACTTCTACCAAAAAAGGGTCTATTACATCGGTGCAAGCAGTGTATGTCCCAGCCGATGACTACACAGACCCGGCCCCTGTGACAATTTTTGCCCACTTAGACGCGACAATTACACTGGAACGCTCTATTGCCGAGCAAGGCATTTATCCGGCTGTAGATCCGCTTTCTTCCACTTCCCGTATCTTGGACCCAAATATTGTAGGGACAGACCACTACGAAGTCGCCCGGGCAATGCAACGGGTATTGCAAAGATACAAGGACTTGCAAGATATTATTGCAATCTTAGGTATTGATGAACTTTCCGATGAAGATAAATTAATCGTTGCAAGAGCCCGCAAAATCCAAAGATTTTTAAGCCAGCCCATGTTTGTGGCAGAAGTCTTTACCGGACAGCCTGGGAAATATGTCCGAATTAAGGATACTGTACAGGGTTTTAAAGAAATTTTGGAAGGAAAGCACGATTCCATCCCCGAACAAGCTTTTTACATGAAAGGAAGCATTGAAGAAGTCGTAGAAGATCACAAAAAGTCTAAAAAATGACATTCCACTTCGAAATAATAACTCCTGAAAAAATTACATTTAAAGAAGAGGTGGACGAAGCAACAATCCCAACCTCTACCGGCCAAATAACCGTATTGCCAAACCATGTTTCTTTGGTTTCGCAAGTAATTCCGGGCGAGCTTATCATTAAAAAAAGCGGGAGAACAGAATATTTGGGAGTAACTGGAGGATTTTTAGAGGTAAACAATAATCGCGTAACGCTTCTTGCCGATTACGCTGTCCATTCTGAAGATATTAATGTCCAAAAAGCAATGGAAGCACAAAAACGTGCCGAGCAGCTTATGAAAGATGCGAAAGAAAAATCCAACGACCGCGACTTTGCACGGGCCGAAACCGAATTCCTTCGTGCAATTATGGAACTAAAAATTGCAGAGAAACGGAAACACAAACAACGCCCCATAACTTCCTAGTATGGATTTTTTAAAGAAGTTACGGAGTTCTATTCAAAAAAATAACTCGCTTTTGTGTGTTGGGCTTGACCCAGACCTTGAGAAAATCCCAGAAAAATTTAAGGGCGAACAAAACCCAATCTTTGAATTCAATAAATATATTATTGACCAAACTCATGATCTTGTCTGTACATTCAAACCGAATATTGCCTTTTATGAAGCGTACGGAATTGACGGATTAAAACAATTAAAACAAACCATTGAGTATATAAAGAAAAATCATCCGGAAATCCCTATTCTTTTGGATGCCAAACGGGCAGATATTGGCAACACCGCACAGAGATACGCAAAATCTATTTTTGAATATTGGGATGCGGATGCTACAACTGTCTGGGTATATGTAGGAAAAGATTCAGTACTTCCCTTTTTAGAATACAAAGACAAATGCACGTTTCTCCTTTTAAAAACGTCAAATCCAGATTCCGGCATGTTCCAAAATATCAAAGTTGAACCTGATGGTGTCCCACATTACCTTGCGGTGGCGCAGGAAATAAAGAAATGGAACATAGATACTATTGGCTTATTCGTCGGGGCGACTTATCCGAAGGAATTGGAAAACGTTCGCAAGCTCTTTCCAAACTCTCCAATACTAACTGCAGGTATCGGTGCACAAAATGCGGAAAGCGGAAAAGCCGTACAAGCTGGAGTTGATAAAAACGGAGGTAATCTTGTTTGCAACAGCTCAAGAGAAATATTATACTCAGAGAGTCCAAGAAAAAAAGCGCAAGAAACAAAAGACGCAATTAATTCATACAGAAATGGCAATTAAAAACTACCTATCTACTCAACAAAGAGTTGCAAAAATCCTCCTCGATATAAAAGCAGTTACTATTTCACCAAAAAAACCTTACATTTTTACCTCCGGGATAGTCTCCCCCATTTATACAGACAACCGGCTGCTTATGGGCCATCCACTTAAAAGAAAAGAAATTATTCTTTACATCGCCTATCTTTTAAAGGAAAAGGGGATTGATCCCGAGGTTATTGCAGGAACTTCAACCGCAGGAATCGCTCCAGCTGCATTTCTATCTGAACTTCTTGTTTTGCCCATGGTTTATGTTAGAGGAGAGAAAAAAGCACACGGAAAAGGAAAACAAGTAGAAGGGATTATGGAAAAGGGCAGCGAAGTGCTTTTGGTAGAAGACCTTATAAGTACAGGAAAAAGCTCCTTAGCTGCAATCGACGCAATCCGCTCCGAGGGAGGAAAATGCAATACATGCGTTGCTTTTATAGATTATGGATTAAAAGACACTGCAAAAAAATACAAGGATTTAAAAGTTGATCTATTTACCCTTACAACGTTTGAGGTGCTTGTAGAGATGGCAGAAAAACTCAACCTTATTGCCCATAAAGAAAAAGCAGTAGTTTTAGAGTGGAATAAAGACCCATGGGGCTGGGGAAAAAAAGCCCACGTAGCCAAGGAAAAAGAGCAATCTACCGACTACTGATTTATTTGCCTTCCCGCTTTGAATTTCATACAATATTCACACGCCGAAGTAGCTCAGTTGGTAGAGCGGCGCTTTCGTAAAGCGTAGGTCGTGAGTCCGATCCTCACCTTCGGCTCTCGGTTAATTCAAGCTATGGCACGACGATATCAATCAAGACTTTCAAAAAGGGCTTTAAGTAAATCAAAGAAAAATTTTATTTATAGCGTCCTTGGGATTTTTGCGCTTATTTTTGTCCTTTTAAAATTTGGACTTCCTGCTCTTATTAATTTGAGTATTTTTTTGGCCGGAAATAAAACCGATACCTCAACGAAACAAAGTAATTCTGCAGCCTTTATATCTCCTCCAACTTTAAATCAAACCTACGAAGCAACAAATAGCGCAACAGTTACTATTTCTGGAAATGCACTAGAAAAAGAAAAAATAAAAATATTTGTAAACGGAGACGAAATAGATACTGAAGATACTAAGGATGACGGAAGCTTTCATTTTGACAATGTAAAACTACAACCAGGCCAAAATGTAATAAAAGCAAAAGCGGAAAACTCGGATAAAAAAGAAAGCGACTATTCCAACGAAATAAGTATTACTTTTGCAAACAAACAACCAACGTTAAGTATTGATTCCCCGTCCGATGGACAAAATTTTTCAAAAGACCAAAGCTCGGTAGTAGTTTCTGGAAAAACAGACTCGGGTAATCGAGTTACGGTAAACGGCTTCTGGGCGATTACAGATGACAATGGTAACTATTCCTACACCATCCAGCTCTCAGGTGGCGATAACATGATAAAGGTAGTTTCAACCGATTCTGCAGGAAATTCTGTAGAGAAAGATAGAAAAGTTACCCGTTCGCAATAGATAACCCCAAAAGCACCCACAACCACTCCATAATAAAAGGGTAAAAAAGGCTATTCAAAAATATTGAATCTACCAATATGCCAACGCAAGATGATATGGTAACCGCTACGAGTATTCGGGAAAGACCCAAACTCTTATGCAAAGACTCTGTCAATGCTTTAGATATGGAAAAAATGAAAAAAAGAAATGCGGAAAAACCAACAACTCCGGAAGTAGCCAAAATGAATAAGTAGCTGTTATCCGTTCCTGCATCCGCATGACTTACTAAAGCATTTGACCCTTTTCTATACCCATATTTAATAAGAGCATACCTATATGCGTCGAACCCAACTCCAAATAAAGGATTTTTCAAAAAAACCGAAGTGGATGTTTTTACTGAATCAACTCTGGCTTTTGTAGAAAATGTGCGGAATGGGTTAATGCTTTCAATGTAAAAAAATCTTGAGGTAAAAATATAAAAGCCTAGAATTGTAGCTACCAAAAGGAGAACTGTTTTAGTTTTTTTTAGGAGGTATAAAAATATAAATGCCGTAATTACAAGCAAGAGCATTGCACTTCTTGAATAGGTAATAAATACAGATATAGCTGCGACGGATGTTGCTATTAAATAAAAATATTTTTTCTTATCTTTCTGCGAGAAAAAGCGGCCCAAAAAGAAGATAAAAAGCAGAACATAAATAGAACCTGCAAAATTGGGGTCAAGGAAACTTGAAAATAACCTGTACATGTGGTTATCCCATCCCATGTAAAATAAATTTCCTAAGTTTGAATAAAAGAAATATTGGACAAGACCAAAAAGTAATGTAATTGCTCCGGTTATTTCAAGAAGAGTAATTATTTTATTCTTAAATTGTTTATCAAAACCACAAGCCGCATAAAAAAATAAAGAATAGGCTACAAAACGGACCAGATAAAGAAAAGAAATTGCCATTTCCATGATTGTTAGTGCTCTAAAGTTAACAAGAAGAGATAAAAGCAAGGTAAATACAAAAAATAAAAAAGGCTTTAGAATCGGAGCTTTTCTATTTCTTTTTAAAATTATCCAAACTACTGCAGTCAAAAGAATTAAAACATCGTTTAAAGTTACTGCAATACCATTTCCAAATTGGAATCTTGCGACTTCTCCTAATGGAAAAGCCAAAAGCGAAAAAGTAAATAATAATTTTAATAGGTCCATATTTCTTTATCCTTCGTGTATAACGACACGTGGGTAGTATTGTTATTATAAACCAGTTTCCAATCGGAGAAACGCTGTGGAATCTGAGTTTTTTGCACAGCAATATAATTAAACTTGTCTCCTTTTTTAACCCAAGATGAGTCAATAAACCGAAAATCAACGTAATAGAGATTATGAAACCCAAATAAAAGTACCGAATCTTTGCTATTTAAATTTTTTTGAAAATATCCATCTGTATCGTAAAAATCTCCAAAATTAAAATTAAGATTTTTTGTTAAAAAGCTTTCTTTTGTTTCTATTCCAAGAATTACCGGTAGATATCGTAAATTTGCCACTCCCCTATAAAAAATTGAGCTAACTGCAATAAAAACTATCAACCCTATTATTATTTTCTTTAGCACTTCATCCTTCACAAAATTTGTAACCTGGAGGGAAAGAACTGAAAAAGCCGGTAGGTATGCAATAAGAAATCTTCCTCCTCCCGTTTGAGGCACTACATACCAGCAAATTAGGCCTAGCAAAACGTAAAGCGGAATAACCATAATTTCTTTCTTAAATTTATATAAATAACATAATAAAAGCGGGACTATAATTAGGTAAATTGGAGAAATTGGGTCCTGCGCAAACAACAATTCGTGAAAAACAGCAGGGAAAAACTTAATAGGGTTTAAATTAAGAGCACTATCGTACCTTCCGGTAAAAAAAGGATAAATTGGATTTCCTGTGTTGAGAAAAGAAAACAAAAACCATGGAGATGCTATCAACAAACTTACTCCATTTAAAATTAACAGGTTTTTCAAAATATTTCTTTTTTGAACAACGATAAGTACTGAAAATATAAAAAGTGACCCCATCGCAATAAGTTTTGTAGAAATAGCAAATCCTAACAGTACCGAACAAATAAAAAGCCACTGCGTTTTTTTGTTTTTTTCAAAAAGTAAAAAAGCCCAAAGTGCAAGTACTTCATAAAATGTTCTACCCAAATCTATATATGCGGTTGTAGATAACCAGGCAACGACTAAATTGCTGTAGAACGCGAGACTGGCCAATAAAGAATATGTTCTATTCAAATAAAATCTGGAGATTTTATAAACTGAAATTGTAATTAATATTCCAAACAAGAAATGTGCAAACTTTGCAATAGTTTCATTCCCTATTGAAAGAGCACCTGTATAAAGCATTTCTATCATCCGTGGCATATCAGAAAAATAGAGAAGTCCTCCTGGGATATGGCTTATTGTGTGGGTAGAAAGATATATTTTTGGAAGCGTAAGATGATACCAAAGCGCATCAAAGGACAATTCCGGACCTAAAACTCCAACAAAGTTTATCAATGCCAAAAGTAGAATGAGAAATAGTATAGGTGAGTCAGATTTATTAAAGAACTTCCTTACTGTACTTAATTTTTGGAGAATTAATTCTTTGTAGAAAAATAGCGTTATTAAAATGGTTAAAAGAGATAAAAAATTTACTGTTTGCTTGAAAAGAAGGTGAAAAACTCCCAGAAAAAAAATTATATAACCGTATATTCCCAATATTATCCCAAGTGCAAACATAGCCCTCCTCTACAAAATAGATAAAGAAAATATTGTATTAATATGAAAACGCTCCAGAGTAAAAAAAAGAATCGTAGGAAGTTTCTAAAACTCATCCGTTATAAAGTTGCCAAAGTTTTGCTCTCACCAAAAAAGAGTGAAAACTCATTAAAAGTGCGTGGATCAATCCGGGGATTCCATCTAAAAAACCTAGCTGTAGAAAGTAGTTTTTAAAAAATTTAGCTTTAGGGTAAAGAATAATTTTAAACCAATTAGATTTTACTTTCTTTTCGAATAATTCCTTTGCTCTTAAATCTGAATAATGGTTAACTGCTCTTAAAAAGTCTTCCACATTTTTGTGTGGAAAATGGAATAAAGGATTTTCTAAGATCCCTGTTTGTCCTTTTATACTCCATCTTTCGTGAACTTTGCCTTCCCACACTCCAGCTTTTTTTCTACCCAACCGTAAAAGCATAATTTTTCCTACCTCTCCATGTTTTAGTGATGACCCCCATACAAAATCTTCTCTCTTAATAAAATAGCCGTCTTTGTTTTCTTCCTTTATTTTAAAAAGTATCTCTTTTGAAAGTTGGTCTGACACTCTTTCGTCTGCATCAACAAACAAAACCCATTCACCTGTAGCTTTCGTAAGCGCAAAATTTCTTTGGCCGGAAAAGTCATCCGATAATTCACGGTTAAAAATTTTAACATCAAATCTTTTTGCAATTTCTATAGTTTTATCGGAAGAACTATCATTAACTAGAATTACTTCATTGCACCATACAAGAGTTTTTAAGCAGTCTTCTATATTTTCTTCTTCGTTTCTTGCAATAACTACAGCAGATACTTTCATAATTCAGCTCTATAATAACACAAAACGATACGTACGACCCGCTCGTTGTTTACTTAGTTTTCTTCTATGGTAGAATACGTAGCACGTGAAAAAAATTTTAATTCTGGGAGGTTGTGGATATATAGGAAGCGCCCTCTATAACAACCTTATTTCAAAAAAATATCGAGTAGATACAGTTGACCTTGAATGGTTTGGAAATTTTGTAAATCCTAGAAATATTAAAAAAGATTATAAAGATATTCCAAAATCTTTTTTAGATAAGTACGACATTGTAATCTTATTAGCTGGACACTCCACAGTTGGGATGTGCAAAGAAGACGTTATTGGATCGTTAAAGAATAACGTTGAGAATTTTGTACTTCTTATGAAAAGGCTTTCCAAACAAAAATTTATTTATACAAGCACCTATAGAATTTATTACGGACACAAAGGTTTAGCAAAAGAAAACGACGAAAATAACGAATTATTCTCAATTTATGATCTAACAAAAAAAATAGCTGATGGCTATATATCTTTTAGCTCACTGGAGTTTTATAGCTTACGCTTGGCAACGGTAAATGGCTTTTCTCCCAATTTAAGAGTTAATCAGGTTGTAAATAAGTTATTCCTTGATGGTGGTAACCATAAAAAAATAACCATTTTTGATAAAAACACTAAATTTTCAGTTCTGGGAATTAATGATCTATGTAGATCTGTTGAAAAAATAATTGAAGGCCCAGATAAAAGAGGACTTTACAATTTAAAAAGTTTTGACACTACAACCGGGCAAATTGCCCAAAGTGTTTCGAAGGTTTTTGGAAAACTCGATCTCAAAACAGAAAAATCAAAAGTAAAAAGTGCGCACATTCAAATAAGTTCTCGCAAGTTCTCTTCTGCTTACAATTTTAAATTTAAAGATTCGTTGGAAAATCTAATCTCAGACCTTTCTAAAAATTATTCTAAAAAATCAAACCTCTTAAAAAGTCACTAAAACTATTCCAATAAGGCACTTCGGTCATCGTTTACGTTATTCAATCTGTATACTATTTTTCCCGTCCCCAAAATATTCCAAATATCGCAAACAATACAATTCTTTTTTACTATTGCCTTAATTTTTTTAATATTTAACTTTCTATACTCCTTATGTTTTGTAGTTAGGAAAATTACATCTGCATTTTCTAATGCCTTATAAACATTTTTTTCGATTTTCTGATTGCTATATTCCTTAACATAGGGATCATGCAAAGTTACTTGAGCACGCTCTCGAAGCAATTCTTTTCTTACTTTAAAACTCAAAGACTCTCTAATATCATCTGTATCTGCTTTAAAAGCCAAACCCAAAATAACTGTTTTTTTATCTTTTAGCTTCATCCTTTCTTTTACCCTTTTTATTAAAAGTGGAGGTATCGATTCATTTATTTTCCAACTTGTAGCAATAAGGTCTACAAATGGCATATCTGAAATTAAGAAAAACCCGTCCTTAAAAAGGCAGGGGCCACCAGTTAAGCCGGGAACACTCAACCCTCCCCTTTTGTATTTAAAATTCACAAGGTTTACAATTTCGTATACGTCCCTATTATAATTACTTGCAAGGACCATAAACTCGTTTGCTATTGCAAAGTTTATATATCGGTACATATTTGTAAACAGCTTGGCTAGTTCTGCCGATACATCGTCCGTTGCTATTGTTTCCTCACAAATAGTTCGAAAGAATTCCTGTGCGATTTTAGTACTTTTCTTATCTACGCCCCCAATTATCTGAGGTATTTCTTTTATTTCTTCTATAGATTGTCCCTCTGCAATCCTCTCTGGGCAAAACGCAATATAGAAATTTTTACCAACGCGAATTTTTTTGTTTGTTTCTACCAAAGATTTTATATACTGGGTTGTTCTTGGTGAAACAGTACTACGAAGAATAAGTGTCTGTCCTGGACGCAAATACGGTTTTAACATTTCCATTGAGTTATTTAATTGGTCATAGATAGGATTCATATTTTCATCAATAGGTGTTCCTAAAGTCAAAATAATAAACTCGCATTCTTTTGAAACAGAATAATCTGTTGTAACCAGAAAATTTTTGTTAATTAACTTTGTAAGTAAAGAGGCTCCACCTTCTTCTATAAAAGGCATCTGTCCCTCTCTGAGGCTTTGCATTTTTTTATCGTCCCTCCCTACTCCATATACAAAATGGCCTTCTCTGGCCAAGACAAGAGACAGAGGAAGTCCAACTCTTCCAATTCCTATTACGGCGACTTTCTTTTTGTAGTGTGGTTTTACCATTTTTTAGAGGACAAGGTTAAAAGATAATAAACTAAAGCAAATTAAAAATCAAACTACTATAATACAAAAGACTTTTTAAACAAACTAAGATCGTCATCTATTTTGTTTAGGATTCCATCTCCAATCTCTTTCCTAAACTTTCCTGTATCTAACCAACAATACTTTGCACGTAAAGAACTTCGGTTGTTTAAAAAAGATTTTAAGGATATCTTCGATATTAAATTTTGGTCAAAAGAAAAAATGTTCGCTACCTTCAAAGCAAACTCATAATTAGTAACAAAATCTAATGCCCCCAAGTGATAAATTCCGAATAACTCATTTTCCAATGCTGTATTTACGGCATCGCATAAGGTTGGAATGTAAATTGGATTTATATACTGATCTGTAATTCCGGCAAAAACAGATTTACTTTTAAGAGTGTCAACGATTATTCTTGCAAAATCTTTTTTCTTTGAGTAATGGGATACATAGGGCATAATTATTCGAAAGATGAGATTTTTATCAGAACTTTTTAAGAGTGCTTCTTCCGCTTTTAATTTACTTTTCCCATACACAGAAAAAGGGTTTGGTACATCATCTTCTTTGTAAGGTCTACCTGATTGATCCCCTCTAAAAACGGCGTCTGTTGAAAAATAGCAAACAGAAATACCAAGCTCATTTGCAAATTCTGCAATATTTTTTGGAATTTGGTAGTTAAAGAGCAATGCTGCTTCTGAATCTTTTTCTGCACTATCGACATTAGAAAATCCGCTTGCGTAAATAATAATATCTGGCTTTTGGGAGTTAATATTTTTAAATACTTCTTCTTTTTGGGTTAAATTTACTTTTTCATGCGTTGGCGCAACAACCGTATGTGTATTAGAAAGCAATGAAACTAGACCACTACCTACAAGACCTGTTCCTCCGTAAAGAAGAATTCTTTTTTTCTTTTTCATTTAAAATACTATACCTTAACTTTTTAAAATAGTAAAACAGATAGAGTATAATAGGTGAAATGAAAAAATACTTAGTAACCGGAGGGTCTGGTTTTTTGGGTAGCGCAATTGTTAAAAGACTTGTAAAAAACGGTGACCAAGTTACCGTTTTTGATAATCAATCTCGAGGATCTTTTTCTAATCTGCAAAAAATAAAATCTTCAATCAGAATTATTAACGGGGATATAAGAGACAAAAGCCAATTGCAAAAAGCAGTGCATGGAAATGATTCTGTAATTCATTTAGCGTATATAAATGGGACAGAGTTTTTTTATAAATATCCCGATGTGGTACTTGAAGTGGCAGTGAAGGGAATAATGAATGTTATTGATGTTGCCAAAGAGGAAGGAATTGAATCGTTTTATTACGCATCTAGCTCGGAAGTTTACAATAACCCGCCTGTTATTCCAACACCAGAAAAAGTTCCACTCCTTATTCCTGACCCCTACAATCCAAGATACTCATATTCGGGCGGAAAAATTCTCGGAGAACTTCTAACGATTCATCTTGGAAGAAAATATTTTAAAAGGAATATTATCTTCCGTCCTCATAATGTCTATGGTCCTGCTATGGGAAAAGAGCACGTTATCCCGCAACTAATTTTAAAAATGAAAAATATGTCTAAAAAAGTTTCTAGCTTTCAGATTCAGGGAAACGGAAAACAAACACGTTCATTTATCTATATTGATGACTTTGTAGAGGGTTTTATGTATGTAGTAAACAAAGGAAAAAATTTGGAAACATACAACATCGGCACCAACAATGAGATAGCTATTAAAAAATTATGTCAAATAATTGCAAAGGAGTATGGAAAGAAAATAACGATAAAGGCAGGAAATCTCCAAGAAGGAAGCCCTCAAAGAAGATGCCCCGATATTAGCAAACTGAATAAACTTGGTTTTACTCCAAAGATAACTATTGCACAAGGAATACACGAAACAGCCCTATGGTATAATGCTAATCTATGAATTTACCGCTAACTTTTAACTCCGGCAAAAGCATAGCTGTAGATAAGTGCCAAGCTTGCGGTAATAAAAATCTTCATTCAATAATTTTTCTCGGATTCATGCCCCCGGTAAACAAACTTCAGGCAATCGGAAGCAATCCAAATGAACAACCAAGCTATCCTTCCCAACTTTTATTCTGTAAAAAATGCAAACTGGTACAAATTGGGTTGATAGTAGATCCAAAAATTCTTTTTCCCTATGAATATCCTTACACAAGCGGCACCACCAAAATTTTAAGAGATAATTTCGCTGATCTATATAAAGAGTCCTCCAAAATATTAAATCTTACTAAAAAAGACTTTGTAATAGATATTGGGTCTAACGACGGCACTCTATTAGAAAACTTTAAAAATAACCATAGGATTCTTGGTATTACTCCAGAAAAAATAGGAAAAGATGCTATTAAAAAAGGGGTACCTACGGAGATTACCTACTTTAGTAAAACAGTAGCAAAAAAAGTTGCAGCAAAATACGGAAAAGCAGACCTTATTACTGCTGCGAATGTTTTCGCTCACATGGAAAACATTCACGAAATTATTGAGGGAATACTTCTGCTCTTAAAACCTAATGGAACTTTTATATCCGAATCCCACTATCTTTTGCCACTTCTAAAGACTGTTCAATACGACACTATTTATCACGAACATTTACGATATTACTCGCTAGAGAGCCTCTCTAACCTTTTGAAAATGCATGGGCTTGAAATTTTCCATGCAAAACCCATTCCTTCCCATGGCGGATCTATTAGGGTATATGCTGCTAGAAAAGGAGTAAAATTAATCAACGTCTCTGTAAAAAAACTAGTAAATAAAGAACGCCCCTTTGTATCGGACTTGAAAAGATTTTCTGAATTTGCAAAAAAGACGAGTCAGTCAAAACTTGGCCTATTAGAATTGCTTAACCAACTGAAAAGAAAAAATAAATCAATTTATGGAATAAGTGCACCTTCACGGGCAACTACCCTAATTAACTATTGCGGTATCGATGACAAAATCCTTGATTATGTTGTCGAAGTAAACGGTTCTTATAAAATAGGTAATTATGTTCCAGGCACGCTTATACCGATAGTCGAAGAAAAAATGCTTTTTACCAAACAACCGGATTTTGCTCTCCTGCTCTCTTGGCATATTGCAGACGAGCTCATGCCAAAATTGAAGAAAAAAGGGTTTAAAGGAGATTTTATTCTTCCACTCCCAACACCTAAAATTATAAAAAACCGTACAATTAAATTGTAGCTAGTACGTTTTAAATATTCCTCTTTTAATTCCCACTTTTGCAAGTATATATTCAAAAGAAAGAGCAATAGACTGGAATGAATATATGATTGAGTTTTTTATACTAATCGAGGTGTGCTTTTTCTTGTAATTACATCGTATTGGAACCTCCGTTATAGGCAATTTTTTATAGATGGCCTGAAAAATAATCTCCAGGCTATAAATATGACCATTCGATGTATTTGTAAATCCAACAGAATTTAAAAATTTTTTCGTGTATATATGAAATCCGGTGTGAAATTCTGTTAATTGAGTTCTTAAAATGAGTTGATAGAAATAACTAAGTAAAATATTGGCTATATAGCGCTCTAGCGGCATACCATCTTTTAGTGGCTGTCTTTTGTCTACAAATCTAGATCCCAAGAGTAAAACATAGCCTTTTCGAATTTCTTCAAGAGCCGAAGGGATAATGCTTGGATCATATTGACCATCTCCGTGGACTTCTATCATATAGTCTGCTCCCATTTCTAAAGCCTTATTAAGCGCAAATTTAATATTTCCACCGTACCCTAAATGCTTATGGGAAAAGGAGGTTATACCAAGCTTCCGCGCAACCTCCATAGTATTATCTGAAGATCCATCGTCCACCAATATGATTTTATCTATCCCCTTCTTTGGTATATTTTTAAATGTTTGTGCAACAAGAGTTGCGCAGTTATAAGTAAGAATTATGCAGATAACCTTTGTTTTATGATTACTTTTTTTCATTCTTAAAAAATTTTTCTCCTTTTATATACTCGTACGACTCTGTTCCCATCCAAAATACAATAATAGGAAGCAGTTGCAATAAAAATCTATCAATTGTTCCATGGATTTGTTCATATCCAGTTGGAGTAACAAAATAGACAAAAATATAAAAAAGAAGTTGTAATGATACAGGCAATAAAAAAGATATATTTTTAAACTTCTTCCGCAAAAGAGTATAAAATAAAAGAACAAAAAAATATATCCATATAATGTTCCACCTCTGAATATTTAAAAACTCTAGAAAAAATGATCTTCCTATTATAGAAAATCGGCTTATTTGGAAAGCTCCATGTAAAAGGTAATTCGCGGAGTTAATATCGTAGATATTTTTAAATAATGTCCAATATAAAAAGGGTAAAAATCCGACGCAGTAAGAAAGGATAATTTTTGGGGTAAGCACCCCTTTTTTGAATATCTTTAAAAGTATAAAGGCTTGCATGATAAAAAGAAAAAACACTCCTTCATTTTTTACCAACACTCCCATACCTAATAAAAACTCAATGAAAAATAGGTCTAAGACATGCTTAAAATCTTTTAACCTCGAATAAAGCAATATAACGCAAAGAAAAAAGAATGATAAAGGTAAATCTATAAAACCTATATCAAACCTACCAGCTTGTCTCATTACCGCAGGCAACGTAGCTAATATCGAGGTAAAGACAAGAGCATTAAGCACATTTGTTGTATCTTTTAATCTACTAAAAAACAAAAGCAAAAGATTAATATAAAAGAAATAAAATAATAATAACGATGCGGTATCATTTTGATTCCCAGTTACGATATAGTCATAAGCTAGAAGCAGCTGTGTAGCAGGAGGATTTTCAAAATTTGCAAATTTATATATATGGGGGTCAATCGTTTTGCTAAGATAAAATGCTTTCCCTCCAAAAAACCAATTAGCCCATGCGTCCCACGCAGATACAGGCCTAATCAATGTTTGGATTAATAAATAGAAAGCTGTCAAAACAATTAGGAAGACACTACAGCTTTCTTTTTGCGAAAACATAATCTTAGATTTACTAACAAGACCTTTGTGTTTTTTCGCAAATAAAACAAGCGAAAAAAGAAGAGGAGGAAATACAATGTTTAATCTGTTCCATTCAATTCCCAAAAGAGAATATAAAATAAGCAAAAAAACAATTATTCCTATTCCAAGTCCAAATGAGTACCCGAGCGTCTCAAATAATTCAAAACTTTCCTCTCTTTTACGGAAACGCAGTAACGAATATCCGAAGAGGTAAATAAGTGCAAGAAAAATTAATGTACCCAAAAAATCCATCATGAATATATTTCAGCAACGATCGTATTATTTTCCCTAATTTCGCTGCTTTTTCTCGTAGCGTTAAGCTTATTAAAAAATTCTTCGGAGTGGAACATTTTGGTTTCGCTAGGATGGTAATTTATTATTAAATCGTATTGGGATAAATCTATATTATTTTCAAGCCTGTCCCAATAAACTTTTTTTGGATAAAGAATATACCTTAATATAAAAAATTGCTTTCCATCACCAGAGATTAACAGAATATTATTTACATTTTTGTGCTCTGTTTCCACGCTTTGGATAACATCATATATATCGCCATAGAGCTCTCTCCTTTTTTGAGAATCTGAATACATAAGCCACTGTTTTTCTGTTGTAAAAACACGAATATAATCATAAGCTAATCTTACTGAGCCTAACAAAAGAGATAGAAAAATAAAAAATAGTATTACCTTTCTCATAACTTCTTTATGTAATTAAGGCCATACGAATACGTTTCCCCTGGGTTAACTTTAAATGCAACAACTTTTTTCAATCCGTCTTGATATTGCGTACCTTGGATAGATATTAAATGTAAGTTTACTTCATCGTCTAAAAATACAACGGTAGAAATGTTTTCCGGTATCGAAAACACATGATTTTTTTGAGAAAATTGGGTCCTATTCCAATCTTTGGAAGTTCGTCTCAAATTTTCAAATTGCGGATCATCCGTTACTAAAGCATCAAACTCATAAAATTGATACGGTTTTAAATAATACATAAAAGGTCTCCAAAAGTACGGGGTAGTTATAATAAGGGTGTTGTCCGCAGAAAAATGTTTTTCTACAAATGCTACTTTGGACCCAATTTTTATGTCGTTTTTTCTAAGATCCCAGTAATGAAATGACGCATATCTATATGGAGTTTTAAACTGCGGGTCTCTATTGTAAAAAAACAGAGCTAGATTTATTATCACAATTATTCCAGCTGAGCAGTAGAGAACACGCTTGTTTTTATAAAACGCCCTCCACAAACCATATGCTACTAAAAAGGTGAATGCAGAAAGAAAATGCATTTGATAACCCGCATGCACGGTCACAATAAGCAAATTAAATAATAGGGAGGGAAAGATCCAGCAAGAAAAAAAGAGAATATACTTTGTGTTTCGTCTCCAAAAAGCTTTACTTTTAAAATGTTCAAACATTTTTTTTATATAAAACAGCCCAGCTAATACTCCAATGCCAATACTTAGCCCGATTCCTTTTATAACAAGCTCAAAGTACTCTCTTCTAATTTTCGGCAAAAATACACCTTTGCTTCCCTCTTTAGCACCTGATAGAAATAAAGCCATATACTTCTGGAATCCCCCAACCAAGTTTGTAAATGGTATAAACCAAGCAAAGAAGAAAATAATAAAGCTTCCTGCTGCTTTTATTTTTCCCGAGGTAGGAAGATATAAAAATCCAAGCAATACCAATGGGGAAATAAATAGTATTTCTTGTGGACGTATTCCCAATGCAAGTGCAAAAAAAGCTCCTAATAAAATTCCCAACTCCTTTTTTTTAAAAATTATTTGGTGGCAGACAAAAGCGAGTATTGTTGTAGTAACAGCAATTATTAAATAAGCATAAGGTGTTAAGCCAAAATAGTAGAATGTGGAACCTGAAAGAAAAATACTTGCTGATATTATTCCAACTACCCTATTAAACATATTTTTACCTGCAATGAAGAAAATAAATGCACCAATACCGCTCCATAAAACGCTAACTGCCAATAACGCTGCATGAGGATCTTTTGTAAATGTGTAAAAAAATCTTCCCATTGCAATATAAAGAGGGTAACCGGGCATTGCAGGAGTTTCTTGTTCTAGTGAATAACGCACAATTGCAATGCTATACTGTGGCCCGTCCCAATGTGATTGAAAATGTTCGATAAGCGGGAGACGCGAAGAAATTCCAATAAAAAAAAGTACTATTCCTATAACAAAATCTTTTTTACTCATGCAAGGGGGCAAATGGTATAATAGTCCATTATCTTTTAAAATGCAAAACAAGAAAAAACCCTCTATTTCAGTCGTTGTAACCGCTTTCAACGAAGAAAAAAATCTCCCCAAGCTTCTCAAAGAGATTAAAAAACTCAAAAATAAGTTCAAGCTGGAAATAGTTGTCGTTGATGACGGCTCTTTGGATAATACTAAAAAAGTGGCGATTGCAAACAAAGCGGACAGAGTTATTTCATACAAGCCAAACAAAGGAAAAGGAGCTGCATTTAAAATAGGGTCCCAAAAATCAAAAGGAGACTTTATTATCCAAATCGATTCCGATTATCAATTTATGCCATATGAAATACCAAAACTGGTAAAACCTCTCCTTGAAGGATTTGATGTAGCATTAGGGACCAGATACGAAAAGGGTTCAAAAAGAGACGAAGACTCCGTACATTATTCAAAGTTTTTTGGAAGCATCTTGCTCTCTTTTATAACCTCTGCCGCTTCTCAAACTAAAGTAACAGATGTAATGGCGGGGTTTAAAGGATTTAGAAAAGAAGTTTTTAAATATGTAACTCCAACAGTCAACCATTTTGGATATGAAGCAGAAATTACTATTAAGGCAGCAAAAAAAGGCTTTAAAATAAAAAACGTCCCAATTACTTACAGAAAAAGATCTTCTGGAAAGTCAAGTGTAAACTCTTTGAAAGATGGATTTCTGGTACTCCGCACCATAATCACAACTGCACTCTCAAGCTGAACTAAGTTGCAAAATCATCGGAAAGAATATAATATTGGAAAACTATCCAATGCGAATGAGCCCGAAAACAAAACCTAATCTCAAAGTTATTCCTTGGTGGCAACCCGAAGTCGGGACACTTGAATATTCGCTGGTAAAACAAGTTTTTAAAAGCAACTTTCCAAACGAAGGTGAACTAACTAATAAATTTGAAAAAAAGCTTGCTTCCCTACTTAATGTCCCTTATGCGATAGCTGTTCCCAATGGAACTGCTGCACTTTTCCTTTCATTAAAAGCTTTACATATTGGATATGGCGACGAGGTGATTGTACCCGACGTAAGTTTTATTTCTACAGCCAACGCAGTTGAAATGACTGGAGCAAAAGCAATTCTTGTAGATATCGACCCTGTTACTCTTGGGATGGATCCTGAAGCCTTTGAAAAAGCCATAACAAAAAAGACAAAAGCAGTAATACCAGTTCACGTAAGTGGGCGCCCGGCAAACATACACGAGATTATAAAAATCGCTAAAAATAAGAAGATACCGGTTATCGAAGACGCTGCAGAAGCCTTTATGTCAAAGTATAAAAATAAATGTTTGGGTACTTTCGGAGACATAGGATGCTTCTCCTTCGCCCCAACAAAAACAATAACAACAGGACAAGGAGGCTTAATCACAGTTCGCAACAAAGAAATGTTTCTGGAAATAAAACGATTGAAGGACCAAGGAAGACCCATCAGGGGATCCGGCGGAGATGATATTCATCAAGGACTAGGCTATAACTTTAAGTTTACGGATATCCAAGCGGCCATTGGACTTGGCCAGTTATCTTATCTTAAAAAGAGAATTGCAACGATGAAAAGAAATTATGAATTATATAAAAAGAATTTAGCAAGCGTTAGCGGACTACAGGTACATGAATTTAATACTGCAACAGGAGAATTACCCCTTTGGATTTTGGTAAAAACAGAAAAAAGAGATAAACTCTACGATTATCTGGTAAAAAATAACATGCATTGTCGAAAGTTCTGGCACCCTATTCATTCACAATCTTATTACAAATCATCCGACTCCCGATTTCCAATTAGCACCGATATTTGCACAAAGTTTTTATGGATTCCCTCCTCTTTTACACTTTCAAGTTCTGACGTACTAAGTGTTTGCAAAACCATAAAGGAATTCTTTAATAAAAAATGAGCTCTTCAAAACCTAAAATATCGAAAGCCATTAGGATAAGACATAAAGAACATTTTAAAATCGGAAAGTACTCGATAGTAGACGACTATTGCTACTTTTCGACTAAAGTAACTTTGGGGAAATTTTGCCATATCGCTCCGGGCTGTACTATCGCAGGAGGAAAAGATTATCAATTTACCATGGAAGACTTTGGAAGTCTATCTTCTGGAGTAAAGATTTGGTGTAGCAGTAATGATTTTACAAATGATTTAATCGTGTTGAAGCCAGAAGGAAAATCAATTGGAGATAAACCAATCTCAGGAGATGTTAAAATTGGAAAAATGTGTGGAATAGGCGCAAATAGCGTTATTATGCCAAATAATGTAATTCCGGACGGAACCGTCATTGGGGCCTTAAGTTTTGTCCCCTCCGGGTTTAAATTTAAAGAGTGGAGTGTATATGCGGGCGTCCCTATACGATTTATTAAAAAACGTAATAAAGCCAACGTACTCCGACAGGCAAAAAGACTGGAATCCGTTGTATAGAGAATGAATAAAAGTACTTCTGTACCACAGCTTTCTATACTTATTCCGGTAAGAAACGAGGGAATTAACATAAAGATTATGTTAAAGATCCTAGTAAGCGTCCTCGATGTGCCCCATGAAATACTCGTTATTTACGATTATCCAAATGAAGATTCCATCCCAATCGTAAAAAAACTTAAGCATACTCTTCCAAATATATGGCTTGTAAGAAATAAGCTGGGAAATAACGCAGCTGATGCAATACGGACCGGAGTTAAAGAAGCGAGAGGCAAATACATTTTATGTATAACTGCTGACGATGTTGGCCCCGTTCTTTCTATTGAAGATATGCTTGGTCTTATGGAAAGAGGTTGCGACATTGTAAGCTGCACCCGGTATGCACATGGCGGCAGAAGGCTGGGAGGAGACCCAATTGAAGGATTTATATCACGGATCGGCAATAGACTTTTTCGCATAATAATAGGAACTACCCTAACCGATTCGACGACAGGAATTAAAATGATACGTAAAGAGCTTTTTGACAAGATTAGGCCAGAATCAAAAATCGGATGGGCAATTTTATTTGAGATGGTTATAAAAGCTCAAATTCTTGGATTAAAACTAGGAGAGGTACCCATTGTGTCAATCGATAGACTATACGGTGGTGCTTCTAATTTTAAGCTTGGCCCATGGTTTAAAGAATATTTAAAGTGGTTTCTGTACGGGATACAACATCTTCATGTGTCGAAAAAAAGGAAAGTTCTTCTTTCTATTCCAAAAGGCTACCATACTTAAGCACCTATATTCTCTTATATACTACGTAGTGCCCTAGCATTTTATATTCTCTATAAGATTTATTTACATAACTAACTACTTCCGGAAGCCTTTGTGAGTCGCTTATTCCATCTACTGCCCATGCTTGCGAATCTTCAACTACAAATTGTGTCTTTCTTTTAGACAGGGCCGATACAATATCCTCTCTCATGCTTTTTGAATATGCGAGAAATGGTAATCCGTATGCTGTAGGATCCTCTCTATCTACCAAAAAATAGATTGCCGGTTCGTTATTTAAAACAAAAATAGTATCGCCTTGCTTTGTTTCTTTTGCAAAGAATTCCTGAAGACTTTTAATTTCATCCGCCTGCTTTTTTGATATTCCCAAAGGAGAAACTCTTGATACTGAAATATCTACTTTTTTCCTTCCGGGAATATTTGGAAAGTCAGTAAATCTGTAAATCGCCATATATCTTAAACCATATCCAAGAACTACACCTAAAAATAGTAGCCCCATTATTTTATCTGAGGTTTTATTGGTTTTTTTAAATGGAAATAATTGGGAAAGGTAGTAGCTGGAGAAAACTAAAATAATAGGAATTACAATGGGATAATGTCCAGACCTTCCGATTATCGTCCCAAACCATAAAATACTATAGAAGATTGCAAGAAAAGAAATAATATTTTCTTTACCTTTCAATCCAAGAAAAAAACGAAATATGGAAATACATAAAAGGATAAGAAGATACAATAATGCCCAATAAAATAGCATTGCTTTAGAAAAGATAAAACGAATAAAGAAAATAGGAGATAGGTAAAGTCTTTCAAAACTTACAGCTGGTAAACCCATACCGTTTGCTAAGTTAATACCCGAGTCTGAAGTTATAGTTTTAATTGTCTCTTTGAAGTAAAAAATTAACCATCCGTCTTTCTGTGCAAAAAAAGCAAAAATTGCCGCAATTAATACTACTCCTAAGATGAAAAATTTTATAAGTGAACCGTGCGGAGGATTTTTTCTGAAGGCTGAAATATACCCTATGTAACCCCCTACTGTAAACAAAGAGAGTGCTCCTATATCAACACTTTCGAGAAATGATAAAGCTAAAACCGATCCCGATAACAAAGCTAACGATTTGGATCTCTTAGTAAACGCCTCAACCGTTAACAGTATGCAAAAAATACCAATCCACTGCCGTAAAAAGACTCCGGGAATAAGAAGAATTAGGAATAAAGTAACGGCTTCAAGGACCGGATGAACCTTGAGAGTTTTAAGTACTAAGATTGAGATACCTATACCCAAGAAAATCTGCAAAACACCTGCTCCAAGTCTGATTGAAAACATATTTTTGCCAAAAAGAAGCGCACTTAGATAGACTGGATATATTTGCAAAGGGCCATATGCAGTAAAAAAGTCCCTATACATCTTTTCCCCATGAAAGATTTGATTAACCCACGCGGCAAACTGACCTTCATCTAAAAAGTTAATATCTCCCCGCAAAGCAGATGTGCCCGACATTTGTCCAACAAAAAACAACCATAAAAAAACAAAGAACAACTCAAATAAAATAATGATTATTGTCTTTTTTTCCATACAAACAAAAACCAACCACCTAACATACTCAAAACGAAGCAAAAAACAAATGCGGCTACCCGCAGATAGTCTACGAGGAGGGAATGCCTGTGAACGGTTAACCAATTAATCGCAGTAGTTTGCGGTATTGGCAATGAATATGGAATAAAAAATTTATTAACTAGAAAAAACAGAACGGTTCCTATGACCAAACTAAATACAATTACCAATGTTTGTTTAAAAAGTGAAGCTTGAGCTTTATTTTTTTTTGAATATCTTTTTTTTGTATTCTTTTTCATTTTCCTACTATATATCTCTTCTTCATGAAATAAAGAAGAGTTGCTGTAAAAGTTATTCCAGAAAGAATTAGTCCAAGCTTAAAAGAATTCGGCCTGTATTCTAAAGTTATGGTATGTTTTCCTTCTGGGACCATAACACCAATAAAAGGATGTATGTTTAATAATTTTGTTACCTTTCCATCAATTTTCGCTTCCCATCCTGGATAGTAAGTTTTTTTAATTTGGACAACCTCAGTTTTTTTATTGTCAATCGAGATTATCATATTTTCAGGATTATTCTGCAAAACTCTAAATGAACCATCTACATTAATAAGCTCTGAGCCGGGAACTCCAAAGATATACAACCCTCTGTTATTCCAAATTAGATTGTATGGCTTGCTATCGTTGTCTTCTACCAAAAGTTCTGCAAATGGAACTCCATTGTTACTTGTCCACAATCCAATACTATTATTTTTTGATGAATTTGGGGATTCGAAAGTAATTCTATAATTATGGCCTGGTTCCAAATTTAATGAAATATCTGATATTGAATAAAACATTTTATCTCTGATGTCGGAACATTTTATAAAAGTAGAGTAAACTCTTTCAGTATCACTATAGATTGACACAAGCAACAAACAAGAATTTTTCCGATTAAAGTTTGCGGTAAGAATTCTCAAACCTTTTAAGCCTAAATTTGATCCTGATATAGGGACATTTAGGATTATTTTTGGATCGTTTAGCTGAACTATTTTATTTATTGTTGATTGTTGATCAATTTTTTTCTCATTAATATCATAATCCGAAATTAAATATTGGATTCCAAACAGTCTAAGATTTTCCAGAGTAAAGCTTTCTACATTACCCCAATGGTTCTTTTGTGGAAAAGCTTTATCAAATGCCACTTTATATTCACGGACATCTATAGCATCGTAACTTTCTGCGCTTTCCAACCCATAAATTAAATTTAAATTGGGGGGTAAAGAAGGATTCCCTATCTCTAAAATCCTTCCCGGTTTTAATTTTTTAAGCTCAGCTGTAAATGGATTATTTTGATAATAGGAGGACGTGATAGTGTTGTAATTGGAAAACAGAAAAAACGTTTGGAATAAAATTAAAATCCCGGTCAAAAAAAGAGTAAGGTGAGACCTTATAATTAGTAAAACTAGTATAAGAACTGTAGATAAACAAATTACAAATATATGTAACTGAAGAAAAGTAAAAAAATCTTGATATCCAATAAAATACTTAGCAAAATAACCTCTTAAGAAGTATGGAATCAAAGTTGCTAAAAAAAGTAAAAGAGCAAAAACACGAAAACTTAACCATGTTTTCATTGTAATCGCTTTTTTTTCCTCATAAATATTGTTTAAAGTAAGGGATGCGAGGACGCAAAGAGAGAAACCCGCAAAAGCTATCATTCTTTGATTTGCAAATAACTTAAGAATGGGTAAACTTAATAAAATATTAAACGGCCAAACACCATATGCAACAAAAAATGAAAGTATGGATATTACTGCCCAAAATTTAACCGTCTGATTTTTTCTCCAAAGAGCAAAAATACCTACTATTGAAATTAAAATAATACTTAACCCAGCATATCCTCCTATTGCTTCTTGAAAATTTATTCCAGAAAGTGATTTGTACCACAAAAGCTGAGGAGCTCCAAGAAGAAATGGAAATACATTTAAAACAACGTCTTTTAAAGAAAGAAATGATACGGCATTAACATGTTCCCTATTTACCAATGTATAACTATTAAGTAAATACTCTAGAAATGGAATTATTTGAAAAGAAGCAAAGAGCAGCCCAATTAAAATTCCCAATAAGAAATGTAGTATTTTAGTTTTACTGCTCCAAGATCTATAAACTACATACAAAAAGTAAACTACCGAGGCGTGAAGAAGAGTTTCGGGGTGACCACCTAACACTTGTAGAAAAAAGATAAACGAGGAAAAAATAACCCATTTATAAAGGTTTTTAGACTTAATGCCTTTCTCCACTATATAAAGGAGCAAAGGAAAGAATATATACACATTAGTCTGAGGCCACTGCAGCCAAACAATTGGAAAAGCTGAAAAGGTAATCGCTAGGGAGCCTAAAATGCTTACCTCTTTCCTAATTTTAAGAACACGTAAATATAAAAAAGAAAAAAATCCTAATAAAAATAGCTTCGAAAGATATATTAATGTCAGTGAAATATTAACTGGCAAGAGATAGTAAAAGAAATTTAGAGGAAACAGGACTGCTGTTTGTGGATTCGCAAAAAAAGGTTGTCCCCCTGCATTCTGGTTATTCCATAATGGAAATCTTCCATGTAATAAATTACTCTTTGTATAATTTCTCCATGGCTCAAATTGATACAAAGGGTCGGCAAGCAAAAAGTTGTGAGGACGACTCCAGATGGTTTGGCTAAAACTAGGTAGATAATTTAGATTGTCCGAAGAAAGAACATAAAATTTTGGAACAAATTTTAAGAGTAGAAGTAAAAATAGTATGCTAAATACTGGAATGAATTTTTTCATACCTTGTTATGTAGTAGTAAGCATTTTTATAAATGATTTTTTCAAAATTTTTATGAGACTGGTCCAATCCATATATGCTATATATTAAGTCAGCATTCTTATCTAATCTTACTCCCCTCCAAAGCAGTAAGTACTTATAATTGTCTTCACTTGTCAGCACTTTTGACCCTGGAGTTTTATCTACAAACCAAAGGGTTTGATATTTTGAATCGCGCACGATTGTGTCAACGGTACTTTCTTGGACCGATAAAGCTGTTCCAATATTATACCCATCCGGAGGAATAACATTTTTGGTGGATTCTGTAGAAAGAAAATAATCGCTTTTTATGATCAAAAAACAATTCAAAAATACTATACACAAAAATATAAAAACAAAGGAAAAGTTCTTTTTTGTCAGCACGTAAAAGAAGTAACCAAGAAGAAGACTAAATGCTGGAAACAAAAGTGGAAAATAGGCAGTACCTGGGCTTCCCTGAACAATATACGCCGAAAGAGGAATAAAAAGCCAGAAAAGTAACAAAATTTTATTTTTGTGGTTTTTAAAATTTTTAATATCACCCCTCACAAAAAAATATAGTGCTCCAAAAAGCAAAATAAAAGTAATAATTTCTGAGTAAGGAAAAACTATACTTACAATTCTAAACCAAATAAATTTAGCCGAATATAAAAGAGTATGACTACTATTTTTAAACGTAATTGCCCTGATTAAAAAGACTCTTACTCTGTTAACAACCCACAAGGGAAATCCTAAAGTCTGAACAAACTTGTGGGAAAAATCATATACAATAAACGGCAATATTCCCAAGCATAAAAAAAAGAAACCCTTTATTTTCTCCCCTTTATTGATAGACACGTGATATGTAATAAAAGTAAGCACCATAATCAGCAAAAGTATTGAATTGGATAGCTCAAAAAGAAACAGAATCCCAAAGAGAAAAAAGAGTAATCCAAGCATGCGTTTTTTTTGATTCAGAACCTTATAAAGAACCAGAAAAAATAATGCTGAGAAAAAAGGGATTGGCGCAGTATGATATGGCATTCTCTCATTTACCACCACAAACGGAGATGTTGCAAATAATAGAGCAGAGAATAACCCGACTCTATTATTAAATAAAGCCAACCCAAGTCTATACACTAAATATGTAGCTAAAACTCCCAAAATACCATACAGGATGGCTGGAGCAACAGGATTAAAGTTTGATACCAAAAAACTCAACGCTATTAGATAAATCGAATATGGCCCTTGATGAAGCCAAGTAACAGAGGACTGGATTCCAACTAAAGGAATCGACCCTTTTAGAATCATGTCTCTTGCAACTAAATAATCACGCCCAAAATCTCCAAAAAACATCATTAAACCATTGATTTTGTAAAGATTCATAAATGCAGAAACAGCCAAAATAAGTATCAGATAGCTATTTGCAGAATTTATGAAGCGGAGAAAAAACTCAGCGCCTAGGGCAAAAAATTTGCCATGATATTTTTCAAAAAATTTGAACCTACTTTCTTGAAACATTTTTTTTATCTCAACTTTATTTTTTTCGCTTCTACCTTTTAAATGAACAACTGACGATTTTGGATAGAATACTATTCTATAACCCTTTTTCTTGAGTCTTAAGCAAAGATCAGCTTCTTCAAAATACAGAAAAAAACGCTCGTCAAAACCTTTTACTTTATTAAAAACTTCTTTTCTTATTACAAAACAAGCACCTGAAACAACTTGTACATCTTGTTCTTTGTACATATCGGTACCGATTCGGTGAATTTGCTTTACATAATGAGAAACTGGCCAGATATTTCTTAAAGGAGAAAATAAAAAAAGAGACTTAGGTAATAAAGGAGCATCAGTAATGCTTTGCTGAACATTTCCATCTTTATTCTTTAAAAGTGGAGCAATAGCTCCTATTTTTTTATCTTTACTAATTTTTTCCAGTAAAATAGAAATGGAGTCTTTTTTATATATAACATCTGTATTGGAAACTAATAAGTATTCTCCTTTCGCTAATTTGGCAGCCTGATTCATTGCGCTCCCGTATCCAACATTTCGAGAATTTATGAATATTCTGGTGTTTTTTGTTTTTTTGACGGATGCTGGGACAGGTTTTGTAGAAGCATTATCTATAATAATTACTTCGTAGGAATATCCCTTGGCGATTGATGAGTTTAAGGATTTAAGTGATGTGACAAGCTCATTGGGAGTATTGTAATAAACATAAAGAATAGAAAGTTTTAGTTTATTCATGTGTTATTTTTAAAAATTCCTCTTCCATTAACTTTACTTTTAAATCCCATGTCCAGTTATTAACTATATGTTGTCTTGCCTTCTTCCCTAGGTTTGTCCTTAACCTTAAATCTCCAAGAACCAATTTTAAAACTCTTTGCAATTCCTTCTTATCTCTCTTTATTAAATATCCTGTTTGTCTATTAATTATTGTCTCCCTGTAGCCTGCCTCATTTACAGCAACTACCGGCACTCCGCAAGCCATAGCCTCCAGAGCAACCAAGCCCAACGGCTCTTTGTGCGCAAGACATACCACAACTTTTGATTGGTTATATAAAAGTGCCAGTTCAGCATCACTAGAAACCCATTCGTTTTCAATAAATAAAGCCTTTATCTTAATTTTTCCCATCTTTTCTACCGCTTTTTTAAGCAAACTGTACCCATCGGTCTCTTGCATAGATCCAATAAACAAAATATCGAAGTTCTTCTTAATGGCCTTTGGAGAAAATTTTTTATGGTCTACTCCAAGATAAAAAACCTCACTTTCCCTGTTATATATTTTTTTAATCTCCCCTTTTGTATAAAAAGAGTTACTAAAAATATAATTAGCTTTTTTTAAAGAACTAGAATCTAGCATATTTCTTATTCGTCTTATCAATAGTTCATAGTAAAGCTTAAAACCATTTAAATTTCGTAACCCTTCTGATACAGAATCTTCAACCAAGGCATAGTTTGCCGCATGTGCATAATAAATCTTTGGCCATAAATTAAAACGAAGAATAAAAGGAGAATTAACAAATTGTGATCCGTGGATAAATATCACATTATAATTTCTTTTTTTGATGTCGAGCGCAATTCTTTTATTGAGAAGATAAAGTTTGAAAAGTTCTATGGAATCTTGCCGCAATCTCTTCTTCCAACTGTTTCCTTTCCATCCTACAGGTAAAAAACGGTAGAAATATATTTTGGAGAAAAATTTTGATTCTTCTCTATTTCTTTTTGAACCAACTATAAATAAATCAACAGTATTCCTTCTTTTTAGTCGTTTTGAAATTTCATTTACTGCTTTTCGGGATCCACTTTGGACCGGCAACTCGTGAAAAACTGCAATTCTCATAGGAGTGCATGCAGTGTACTCAAACAAAGCTGAAAGTGCAAGAGAAGTTAGGCGCCTTTATATAGTTTTATTTTCTTTAAATCTTTTTTCATTTCCTTTTTTTTCCATTCTTCATACATTTTTAAATCATGGTTATATATTTTTTGATTATTTACTCTCTTATACCACTTGTCATTTTTCGATTTCCCAACACTAAAATGAATGTGCTCAACAATTACATCGGGAAAATAAAACAATTTCCCTAGCTCACTTCCTAAATCCGTCCAGAATTTATCAGTAAACATATGGATTAAAGTTGGAGGTGTTACAAATCCGAGAGCTCTAAAAATATTACCCGAAATAAATGCAGAAGTGGCAAGTTTTTCTCCTTGCAACAGATCATTACCATATGCCACTCCTTTTCCCCCATTCTTTTCGATTTTTTTCATAAATAGCTTTTCCCACCCTTTTGTCCGTATTCGATGATCATCACTTACAACAAAGTAATATTTATAGTTTGGGTATTTTCTAAAGGCCCTATTGCAGGCCTGAGCAAAAGTTCCGCCTTTATCTATATCTTTTTTTATATCGTAATAATTTGAATACTTACTAAGGGTTGGGTCATCATCATCCAAAACTGTTAAAACATCGGAGAATCCTTCTGTGGTTTCTCTCCATGTTTTAAAGAAATCATCTATTTTATTTGGCCTACCTTTCGATGGAACAATAATGAGAATTGGTTTCATTTTATTTTATTTTATTTGAGAATATAGATCTAAAAACTTCGCTTACTTCATCTTTAGAAAAGATAAAAAACAGTATTCCATAAGTAAATCCGGTTATGCTTACTTTTATTAAAAAAGAAAGCAAAGAAAGCTTAAAATGATTTAGAAGAAGAAAGATAAAACCTGATAAAAAAAATATCACCAGTTTTTCAGAATACGGTTTTTTTATTTCAAGCTTAAGACCTTCTTTTTTCCCCAAAACAAGGTATCCACATAACTGGATAAGATATCCAGTAAAAAAGGCGATTGAAATTCCAGTTGGACCTATTTGTTTTACCAAAATAAATGCTAAAGATATTTCGATAACCATATTTATGCTTGTAAATATTGTTATTTCCTTAGATTTTCCCATTGCCATAAGTGCATGCGCAATAGAAATAGCTCCACCAAAAAAAACCAAACTGGAGGAAAACCAATAGAGAGCAGGAAGGGCCGGAATCCATCTCTGTGGTAAAAATAACAAAATAAAATCTTTAGAAAATCCTAAAACCATTAAAATGAATAAAAATGCAAAAGCATTTAATAAACTAGTCGATTTGTTGACTGCTAAAGACAAAGAATTTTTTTTATTTTGTATTCTAGACATCCCTGCAAATGCCGCCCTTCCATAATTTTCAAAAATTGTACTTGAAAGGTTTGTAACATTAAAACTCCAATCAAGTAAACCAAGGTTATAAGAGCTTAGACTGAATCCAACAATTGGAACTATTGAGTTTTCAATAAACGCAACTATACTTCCAAGCTGCAAAAACGATCCATATTTCATCATCCTTTTTATTGATTCTAGCCTAAATGAAAAAGAGAATTTATTCCGGTTATAATAAGCAGCCATAATAAATTCGATGAATTCTTTTACAAATAATGCATAAATAAAATTCCATAAATAAAACTTCTCTACACCTAGCACTATAGCTGTTACAAAATATGCCAGTATACCTATGAAGTCAATTTTTGAAACTAACGAAAAATCTAATTTCCTATCAAAAAAAGCTATTAAAACATTTTTTAGAGAGCTGGGAAAAAGTGTTGCTCCAAGCAATACAAACATATATATATTTTGAGAATCCAACTGTTTGTAAAAAATCCTTAGAAACGGGACACAAAGTAATAGGAGCACAAAAATAAATAAGGAAAAAAGAAGCTTCAAACCAATTATTGTCCCTAATTGCTCTGAGGTTACTTTGTCTCTTTTTTGAATTATGGCCTGAGCTAGCCCAAAGTCACTTAAGAGGTTGGCCAGATTAAGTATAAATGCGAAAACAGCATATATTCCAAAATATTCAGGTGCAATTATCTCAATCAAAATTAATTGTCCTAAAATAGAAATTAGTTTTATCCCGAACTCCCTTATAATGAGTACAAGCATTCCGTAGAGTACTTTTGTTTTGAGAGGATTCTTTTCTTTATGTACCACAATTATTTTAGCTTCTTTTTTAAAGGCCTAAGTAGACTAACTCTAACTTTATCCATTGCATACAAATAATTTTCTCTAAATTGGGTCATTTTAATTTCCTTGGCAATAAGTAACTTCTCAAACTTTTTTTGGTTATCCTGAACATATTTAGGAAGCTTTTCTAAGTCTATAATTTTAAACTTCCAACCAAAACCGAATGGGTCCTCTCCTCTATTAATCGCAATCGTAATTCTCTCTGGAGTATTAAAGACATCATTATTGAGTTCTTGGTGTGCAAAAGACGCCAGTTTTTGTTGAATTTTTTTAATCCCTCCCATATAGGATAAATGCCAACCTCCATTTTCTATTTCTATATCTGGTTTTAGAAAAATTGTAAGGTAAATGTCTTTAAATTTTTTTAAATACTTATATTTAAACATTTTGGTTGCGTGGTGCTCCGGATTTTCCCCCTGTTTTACATAATTGAGAAAGTAGAAACATTTCATTTGTTTAAATGATTTTAAAATTCCAGGCTTTTCCTTCCACTCTTCTATTTTTTCAGAACTTGGAACTTCGTCCACGCAGGAATAAAGAATAGTATCATTAGGTTTACAGTTTTTTAGTCCTCTCACAACAGCACTGAGCTGAAAACGCTCTATTACCCATGTCATAGAAACATCTGGGCTATCTTTTACAACTACATGAATAATTTTTTTATGAAACTTCTTAAATCTCTCCTTATTTTCTTCGTAGTAAAGAGGCTTTGGTTTATTTGTGTGAGTTACAGTTGCCTCTACTAAAACAAACTTATCTACAACTTTATCCAATTCGTGAAGCCGTATATCTAAAACATCAAGTTCGTTAAAAAATAGAAAACAATCGTAAACCATATTCGTAGGAGTCTATGAGTTAATTCTTTTTTTGATCGGCTAATTTAAAAAAAGTTTCGAGAGAATTTAGCACATAGGTAATCATTTGTGGAGTTAAAGAAGGATGTGCAGAGATAAATAAGCTATTCTCTAAGACGTAATCTGCATTTTCCAAAGTGCTACCTATTTTACAGTCTCCATTTTTATATGCAGGCTGTCTCACTATGTTCCCTGAAAAAATAACTCTAGTCTCTATATTTTTACTCTCCAAAAAACTTCTCAGCTTTGGTCGAAGATGTTCTTTTTTTAAGGTAAACGGGAAAGAAAACCAACTTATTTCTGAATTTGTAGGAGGTTTGGAAACGATTGCAGGAAAATTCCTTTTGCGAAATCCCTCTGCCAGACGTTTATAGTTAATGCTTCTTTTTTTTCTAATACTTGCAAGTTTCTTTAGCTGAACTCTTCCCATTGCAGCTTGCAATTCAATAGGTTTTAAATTAAATCCTCTCGTTATATAAGTATATCGTGCTGGATAATCCACAGGTAACCCTGAATTTTTAGGGAAAAATTTATCAGAATTTCCTGATCTTCCCCATTCTCTCATTGACACAGATCTTTCATAAAGATTCTTATCGTTTGTAAAAATTGCACCACCTTCTCCTGTTGTAATAATATGCGCTACATGAAATGACGTTGCGCTTATATCAAAAAAGGTTTCTATTGGTTTTCTTTTATATCTGGTCCCATATCCGTCACAGTTGTCCAAAACAGTTTTAATATTCTTATTTTTAAAAAATTTTAGACTTTCTAAATTGCTTGTATTTCCGGCTATATCAACTACAACTATTGCTTTGGTTTTGCTTGTGACTGCCTTTTCTGCTTTTTTAAAATCAATACATAAATTTTCTAAACTCACGTCTACAAAAACCGGAACCAAATCATTTAATAAAACTGCATTAACGACTGTTGGAAAATTGACAGCTGGAATAATTACTTCTGAGCCTTTTGGAAGTTGTAAAGAGGATATTGCTAATAGTAGCGCAGATGATCCGGAATTTACAAAAAGAGAGTATTTAACTCCAGAAGATTTTGCAAGTTCCTCTTCAAACTTTTTTGTTTCCTCGTCGATCATCCACCAGTTACGCTTTAAGACTTTTTCAATTGCCCTTATCTCTTTTTTATCAATTACTGCACCGCCATACTTAACCCTTGATTTGCCCGGGATAAATTGACTTTTTAAATCTTTCTGCATGCTAAAAGGTTTTCATTATATGACATTTCAATATAAAAAGGAAGAAAAAAACCCAAACAAAGAACCGAAAAGTATCGTTATATCAGAAACTATTTGTAAAAGTGGCAAAATGAATAAACCTCCAATTTCATTTACATATTTATAATTCTTAGCAATAGACCACATTACATATAAGAAAAAAATAATGAAAACAATTCCTAAATGTTTATTAAAATAAAATAGTAGCAAAGCAAAAAAAATATACCTTATTAAAATGAGTACTACTTTTGGCCGAAGTATTTTTGCCTGAGTATCACCAAAAGAAAATCTAAAAAATAATACAATCATCTCTTTTAAATTTTTCCTCGGCATCCAATAAACTATTGCTTTATCACAAAAAAATATTTTAATTTTCTTTCTCTCAAGATTTTTTGCAAAAACATAATCTTCGTTATGCGAATATCTGACATCAAACAACCCTAATTTTTTTAAGCTTTTTCTCCTAATTGCCATAGACCTGGTAGAAGGTAAAAAACTATCCCTATTAAGCTTATCCGGCATTACTAACGCATAAGGGATTACACATTTCTGAAAGACGGTTTTTGCTTTACCTTTGTAATAACCTGCTACAACTTCGACTTGCGGGTTTTTAAAAGGCCCTGATATTTCTTTTATCCAATTCTTGTTTAATGTGCACCCTGCATCTGTTAGAGCAACAACTTCTCCTTTTGACTTTTCTATCCCAACATTTCTCGCAATTGCTCGATTCCCCTTTTTTTGCAAGATATTTATTCTTTTAATTCGAAATTTTTTTGAGTTCTCTTTTATTCTTCTGATAGTTGAGTCTTTGGAGCCACCATCGACAAAAAAAACATCGTAGGGTTTTACCGTCTGTTTTGAAATAGACTCTATAAGAGGTTCAATAACTGATTCTTCGTTGAGAACGGGAATAACCAATGAAACTGTCATCTTGATTGATTCGAAAGTTCTGTATATTATACCATCGTCATATTTCACCAATGAAAACAAAGCTACAATCTATCGTTTCATCTATATATTTTTTCTTCCTTCTGGGCTTTTTCTTGCATACCTCAACCCATCCCCAGATATTTAACAAATACACTTATTCATACCTCTTAATTCTACTTATCCTTTGTTTGTTAATAATGCCTCTCCATTTTTTTATTAAATGGATTTTAAGAGATTCTAAATTAAAATTTAATAATCAAAAGTATAGACTAAGATCCAAACATAAAATTTTATTAACAATTTCAGTCTTTCTTGTACTTTTTATTATTTTTGAAGTTATCGCTAGAAATTTCTTCGTAGATCCATTTAGAAGCAACCGGCTCTCTATCGATGACTATGACCCTTTTTTACAAAATAAACTTTCTCTGGAAAGAAATATACATGTAGACAAAGAGGGATTTCGGGGAGAAGAAACAAACATAGCAAAATCCCCGAATACCTTCAGAATAATTGAGCTGGGAGGATCAACAGTATTAAGTTCTCTTGTACCATACGAACAAAGTCATGCACGAGTCTTGGAAAAACTATTGCAGCAACAATTTCCAAATAAAAAAATAGAAGTTTTGAATGCTGCAGATAATGGATACACAAGCGAACACTCTCTTATTCAATACCTTTTTAAGATAAAGTCTTACCGACCTGATTTAATTATTATGTGGCATGGATTTAACGACCTTATTCGGTCATGCGACTCTCCAAGATATACCAGCGGAACTTATCAAGAAGATTATTCCCACTATTGGGGAACAACTTCAGATATGGTGTACTGGTATTTTGGACAACAACCCGTTTTAACTTTCCACTCGTATGCAGTAGAGTTATTTCTACAAATAATTAAAAATAATTTCTACACTGACATAACATCTCTACTTCAAAAATCAAAACCGCCATTCAAATACCAAGGTGTTTCGGTTAAACATTTCCCAAGTATTGATTCGTATAAAAGGAATTTAGCAGAGTTTGCAGAAATACTGAAAAAAGACAATGTTCCAGTAATTATTGGTAACCAACCATTTCTTTTTAAGGAAAAGATGAATCAAGACGAAATAAATGCTTTGGAAGGAGTGGCTATCCCCTGCGAAAAAGATGGATCCTACCCCTCCATCACTTCTTTTATCGATGGGCTTACTCTTTTTAACACAGCAACCAAAGAAATCGCTAACAAAGAAGGATTATTGTTTGCTAATCTAGAACAAGAAGTTCCAAAATCTCTAATTTATTTTAAAGACTTTGTTCATACGACTGCAAAAGGTGATGATCGTATTGCCCATACCCTTTATTACTCCATTATTAGTAACAACTTAATAAACTAACCTTATTACTTTTTTCTTAGAATACAAAAATGTCCAGCAAATTTTTTTGGAAAATATATTTCGTACGATTTCTTGTGACTTAACATGAATTCATCTACAGCAGCTTTTGCTCCGGAAGAAAAATAATCGTAATCGTCTACAACAATGTATCCTTTAGGTGAAAGCGCACAATCTAGATAATCTAATGACAAACGAATTGGATCGTACAAATCAAAGTCGACATAAGCAAAACAGACTTTTTTAGGTAGTTTTGCTTTTTGAGAGATAACATCTTCTATATATCCCTCTACAATCTTTGTTTTATTTTTTGGAAAGCTTATTCTTTTTAGCCTTTCTATAACCTCTTCCTTTTTATATGCCATTGCCCCTTTGTATTTTTTCATAGAGCCTAACTTGAAAATATCATTAATTAATTTATCTTTCGGCCCTGGATTAGAAAGTCCTTCAAAAGAATCAAACAAAAATAAATTCTTTTTTGTTTTTTTAATTTCAAACGCCAAGAGTGCTGAAGCTGTCCCATTTGCCACCCCAAATTCGCAAACTTCTCCAGCCAGTTTTAGAGAATTCCGAAGATAATGAATAATATAATAGGCTTCTGGAATAGATGTTCCATAGAGCTGAGCCAATAGTTCTTTCTCTTTTGACGCCGTTGAAACATCCGCAAACACCGTCTCTAAAAAAACTTGCTCCATATCTCCAATTAACGCGGTGTACTTGTTGTCTAAAAAATCAAGCTCGTATTTTCTAAGCAAAAAATACCCTTTTTTACTAATAAATTTTTCGATCGATTTTTTTATTTTCTTTTTCATCATTGAATTTTGTAAAGTATAGCATAGGAAAACTACAATTGATTTTTATATGACCTTAGCTTAGAATGAAGCAACTTTAATCCGTTTACTCCTATGAAAACAATTATCCTCTGCGGAGGTTTTGGTACAAGACTAAAAGAAGAAACAGAATTTAAACCAAAACCAATGGTTTATGTTGGAAATAAACCAATTATTTGGCACATTATGAAAACGTATGCAAGTTATGGATTTAACGAATTTATATTGGCTCTAGGATATAAGGCAGATTATATAAAAGAGTTTTTTTTAAACCAAAAAGCTTTTACATCAGATTTTACACTCGAAACTAAAAGACATACCGCAAAATACTTTCTAAAAAATAGAACTGAAGTAGACAACTTCAAAATTACATTCGTAGATACCGGTCTTGAGACTTTACCCGGAGAAAGAATTTACAAATGTAAAGATTACATTCCAAAGGAAGACAAGCTTTTTATGGTTACCTATGGAGATGCGGTAACAAATCTTAATATGAAAACTTTACTTCAATTTCATAAAAGACAAAAAACGTTGGCTACTATTACAGGAGTTCATCCACGGTCGAAATACGGATTAATTAAAGCTGATGGGAACAACCTTGTAAAAGTTTTTAAAGAAAAACCCGTCCTTTCTGATTGGATAAATGGAGGATACATGGTTTTCAATAAAAAAGTCTTTCAATATCTAAAATCAGAGACGTCTGAAATTACTCTTTTGGCAGATCTTGCAAAAAAGAAACAGGTTTCTCTTTTTAAACACGACGATTTTTGGTTTGCAGTAGACACCTATAAAGAGCTAGAAGATTTAAATGCTATCTGGAATAATAGCAATCCTCCCTGGAAAGTATGGACTTAAAAAAAATATTAGTGACGGGATCCGATGGATATATTGGAGCAGTTCTTGTAAATACATTAGAAAAAAATAGATATTCTGTTACCGGAATAGACACCTCATATTTTAAATCTACAATTGGAGCTTCCCGAAAAATAAAAACTATTAAAAAAGACATCCGAAGAATTTCTAAAACAGACATTCGCGGAATAGATGCAATTATACATTTAGCAGGATTATCGAACGATTCCCTTGGAGAATTAAATCCCAAGCTTACGAGAGAAATAAATTATAAAGCAACAATTAGATTAGCAAGGCTGGCAAAAAGGAGCGGAGTAAAACGTTTTATTTTTTCTTCTTCTTGTAGCGTTTACGGAATAGCAAAAACGGTGGTAAATGAAAACTCAAAAGTGAAACCTTTAACAGAGTACTCAAAAAATAAATATTTAGCTGAAAAGCAGTTATTAAAACTTTCGGATAAAAACTTTTGCGTAATTATACTCCGCAATGCCACAGTATATGGATACTCTCCTAAATTTAGAGACGATTTGGTTGTAAACAATCTTTTCGTAGGGGCCATTTTAACAAAGAAAATAGTTATTCTTAGTGATGGAAAACCATGGAGACCTTTAATTGATGTTAGAGATTTAAGTAATTTTTTTGTACTTTTTTTAAAGATAGAGACTAAAAAAGTAAACGGAAAAGTATTTAACGTGGGTTTTAACGAGAATAACTATAAAGTAATTGAAATTGCTAACTTAATTTCAAAAAAAATAAAAAATTGCAAAATAGAGATTTTAAACACATTGCCAAATGACGCAAGAAGTTACCAAGTAAACTTCTCTAAACTAAAAAAACTCTTTCCTAAATACAAACAACAATGGCCATTAAAAAAGGCTATAAATGATTTATATCAAAACTTAAAGAGCCACAATATTAAAAAAAATTCTAAAGATAAAAGTTTAACAAGAATTTCTACAATATCTGATTTATTGAAAAAGGGGCACCTCGATGATAAACTGTTTTGGATTCGGCCCAATTTACATGAAAAAACAAATTAGCGTTGTTATACCTGCCTACAATGAATCACCCAACATCCCAAAATTAATTTCTCAAATAACTGAAATAATCAACGCAGAAAAGAAATATTTTTTTGAAGTTATTATTGTAGAAAATGCATCGACAGACAACAGTTTCTCTCTCCTCTCTCAGGCTAGAAAGAATGATAAACGTATTAAGATAATTCAACTTGCAAAGAATGCTGGTTGCGATGGGGCAATTATGGCAGGCTTAAGTTTTGCAAAAGGAGAAGCTGCAATTGTTTTAATGGCAGATCTTCAAGAAAATCCAAAACTTATTTCTTCTTTTCTAAGAAAATGGGAGGAAGGATACGATATGGTTTACGGAATAGTTAAAAAAAGATCGGGAGTAAATCCATTTAAAAAAATTGGTACATTCCTTTTTTATAAAGCTCTTTACTACTTAACAGGAAAAACAATTCCTGATAATGTGAGTGATTTTAGACTAATGGACGAAAGAGTTTATAAAGTAATTCTAAGTATGCCCGAAAGAAATAAATTTTTTAGAGGAATTGCAGCGTGGACCGGTTTTAAACAAATAGGTATCCCATTTAAACGTGAAGCTAGATTCAAAGGGAAATCGAAAGCTGATCTTAAAACTGTACTTACTATAACCCTTAACGGGCTAACATCATTTAGCTATGCGCCATTAAGACTTCCTTGGCTACTTGCTGGATTGTTTTTTGCTGCCGGCATAATTTTTGTCTTATTTGACAAACAATTTTCTCTTTTATTTTTTCTATTATTTCTTTTTGCACTTGTCATGGCAATTCAGTCTGAATATCTTATACAAGTATTAGAAGACGTAAGAGCAAGACCAGACTTCATAATAAAAAACACCCTCGGCTTGAAAGACTCATTGTAATTTTATGGTACCCACCAAAAAACAAAATTTATTTCTCCTTTCTAAGGCAAAAGCCGTCAGAAAAAAAATAATTAAGATGACGACATTAGCCCAAAGTGCACACATAGGCGGGTCACTTTCTTGCGTAGAAGTATTAGTTGCACTTTACTTTTCCATAATGAAAATAAATCCCAAAAAAGCAGACTGGGACAAAAGAGATAGGTTGCTCTTTAGCAAAGCTCATGATGCAAAAGCCTTATATGCTGTCCTTGCAGAGAAAAAATTCTTTAATTCATCTTTATTAAAAGAATACGAAGTAGATGGAAAACGCATTGCAGGACACAGTGTAAAGGGTTCTCTACCAGGCATAGAAATTTCAGCTGGGTCCTTAGGTCATGGACTCCCAATAGGGACAGGTATGGCTTTCGCCGGTAAACTTAACAAAAAAAAATATAGAGTCTTTGTTGTAATATCCGATGGAGAATGTGACGAAGGAACTACCTGGGAATCTGCTTTGTTTGCAGGGTTCCATAAGTTAGATAATTTGATTTGTATTATAGACTACAACAAGCTCCAGGCTTTTGGTTATACCAAAGACATTTTAGACTTAGAACCTTTAAAAAAGAAATGGGAGGCTTTCCGCTGGTCTGTAGAGGAAGTCGATGGACACGACCTAAATCAAATTATTAAAAAATTAAGTACAATTCCCTTCAAAAAAAATAAACCCTCTCTTTTGATTGCTCATACAATAAAAGGGCTCGGAGGTGTTCCTCAGCATGTAGGAAAAATCTCTTCTCAGTATATTCCTCCAAATAAAATAGAGTCAGAAAGTCTTATAAAAAATCTTTCTGTATGAGAACTGCATTTAAAAATAAATTAACAGATCTCGCAAATAAAAATAAAGATGTAATGTTACTGGTAAACGATGTGGGTTTTTCAGTTTTCGAAAAGTTTATGGAATTATTTCCAAAACAATATCTCAATATGGGAATATCCGAACAATCAATGACTGGATTTGCAGCCGGATTAGCTATGGAAGGAAAAATTCCATTTCTTTATTCCATAATCCCTTTCGTTACCATGAGAAACTTCGAACAAATAAGAAACGACATATGCTATCCAAATGTAAACGTAAAATTAATAGGCATAGGAGCAGGTTTCTCGTATGGAACATATGGATATACTCATTATGCCCTAGAAGACATAGCGCTCCTTAGAACCCTTCCTAATCTAACTATCTTTAGTCCGGCTGACCCACAAGAAGCTGAGTCTGTAACAGAGGAGGCATTTAAAATTAAAGGCCCTGTATACATTAGACTTGGAAAAAATAATGAACCAAATCTTTATAAAAAGAGCAAAAAAATATATAAAGGAAAGGCAACTTGGGTAAAACAAGGCACTGACATAGCTATTTTAGCAACGGGCACTGTTTTAGGCATAGCTCTTCAAATATCTGAGACTCTTGAAAAAAAAGGCATATCTACAGCTGTTTTTAGCTTTCATACGATTAAACCACTCGACAATTTACTTCTCGAAAAGCTTTCTAAAACTATGAAAGGGATTTTTACCATTGAGGAACACTATATTCAGGGAGGTTTTGGAGAAATGGTCTCTGCAATAATTGCACAAACAAAAAATAAAGTTTTATTTAAATCTTTTGGTATTAACCAACCAATTCAAAATTATATCGGAACCCAATCTTTCATGAGAGGTAGAAATGGATTATCCGAAAAAAAACTAGTGCAAGAGATTTTAAAACTTATTTAAGAGATGAGGAAAAAAACAATACTTTTGACAGGCGGCAACGGATTCCTAGGAAAACATTTTATAAAAAAATACAGGAAAAAATACAGAATACTTGCACCTTCACACAAAAAATTGGACCTTTTAAATCAAACCGAAGTCGATAAATTCTTTATTACTCATAAAGTTAACTATATTATTCATGCAGCAGTATACGGAGGGACAAGAAAAACAATCGAATACCAAAATGTTCTATCAATTAACTTGCGGATGTTATTAACAATTTTAAAACACAAAAAAAAGGTTGAGAAAATTATTCTTTTTGGATCTGGAGCTGAATATGACAAACGAAGAGATTTAAAAAAAGTAAAAGAAACCGAACACGGAAATTCAATTCCAATCGATGAATATGGTCTAGCAAAATTTTTAACTTCCACCCTCACCGCAAACGACAAAAAAATTGTTACGTTGAGACCTTTTGGCTTATTTGGTCCTGGAGAAGACTACGAGATTAGGTTTATTTCGAATAATGTGTGTAAAGCCATTTTTGGACTTCCACTAACAATGAAGCAGAATAAATTTTTTGACTATATTTATATAACTGACTTTTTAAAAATAATTGATTTTTTCCTTACGCATAAAAATGACTATACTTCGTATAATGTTACACATGAAAACCGAATTGATTTCCTTACAATTGCAAAAAAAATATCAGCCATTTCTGGAAAAGATTTAAAAATTAATATTGCAAAGAAAGGGTTAGGGAGAGAATACACGGGGGATATCTCGCGTTTAAAAAAAGAGGTAAAAGATTTTGAATTTATGAGTTTAGAAGAATCGTTAAAAGAAATGTTTAATTACTACAGAAAAAATATCCATAAGCTTTCAAAAAAATTACTGTTGCACGACATATAATGGATGCTCTAATTAAAAAATATTACAGGAAAAATTTTCCAAAGCAGATTTTTGTTCCAGGGCAGACATTAATTCCGGCTTCTGGAAAGATATTTAACGAAGAAGAGCTTATTTTAAGTACTCAAGCAGTTTTAGATGGTTGGTGGACCGAAGGAAGATTTGCCCAAGAGTTTGAAAGAAAATTTGCAAAACTTTTGGGAGTTAGATATGTAACTCTTGTAAATTCCGGTTCGTCTGCAAATTTGGTAGCTTTCTCGGCGTTAACTTCCTCAAGTCTAAAAGAGAAAACGATAAATCCAGGCAGTGAAGTGATTACTGTTGCAGCTGCTTTCCCAACTACTGTAAACCCAATTATTTTAAAAAATTGTGTCCCCGTTTTTGTTGACATAGACCTTAAAACTAAAAACGCAATCCCCTCACTGATTAAAAAAGCATTGAGCAAAAAAACGAAAGCAATTGTTTTAGCACACACATTAGGAAATCCTTTTCAAATTGAAGAAATTACCAAAATTGCTAAAAAAAATAATCTATTACTTTTTGAAGATTGCTGCGATGCTCTCGGATCAACATATAAAAATCAACTGATGGGAACTTTTGGAGATATTGCTACTTTTTCTTTTTATCCAGCTCACCAGATAACCATGGGTGAAGGTGGAGCAATAGTCACAAACAATCCATATATCCATAGGGCAGTCAGACAATTTCGCGATTGGGGTAGAGACTGCTGGTGTGATACGGGCAGCGATAACACATGTGGAAAGAGATTTTTGTGGAAAATGGGTAAGCTACCATTTGGCTATGATCATAAATTTATTTATTCCCAGATTGGCTACAATGTTAAGCTTACCGATATGCAGGCCGCTATTGGCTTAGCGCAGCTGGAAAAACTTCCTAGCTTTATAGAAATACGAAAAAAGAACTTTAAAACGCTCTACAGAAACTTGAAAAAATACGAACGTTTTTTTGTTTTACCCTCTTGGAGTGAAGGAGCCGACCCATGTTGGTTTGGTTTTCTCATTGTAGTAAAAAAAACCGCCCCCTTTTCCAAGCTGGAATTAGTTAATTTCTTGGAGTCAAAAAAAATCGGAACAAGGGGACTTTTTGCCGGTAACCTTCTCAAACATCCCGCTTATTCAAACATTAAATATAAGACTATTGGATCTCTAAAAAATACCAATCTGGTAATGGACGGTGGTTTTTGGGTTGGAGTATATCCGGGAATCGATTCAGTTAGACTTACATATATTATTCGCACATTCAAAAGTTTCCTAAAAAAATATGCGTGAACCAATCCACATGTTCTTTGTAAGCCTACTTGCATCTTGCATATTAATCGCGTCGCTTCTTTATTACAGATATATATTTCCCAAAAAAAATATTTCTTATCTTTCTATATTAATCTGTGTCTCCTTATTACCTCTTATAAGCTTATTACGACCAGGCACATATGAGAGTGGCTTACTTTCAGAGCATGTAAAATATGCAATTCCCTTTTATAATCAGCTTTCTAGCGGAATAATTATTCCTCGCATGATCCCGGGAGCTTGTTCTGGCTATGAATGTCCTTATTTCATTCTCCAGTATCCTCTCCCCGATTATTTGGCGTCTGCATTTCACTTCTTTGGAATGAGCTTTCTTGCATCTATGAAAGCAATTTTAGCTGTAGCATATGTTGCATCAGGAATAACAATGTTTTTTTGGGCTAAATCGGAGTTTGGGGAAAAATCAGCTTTTGCAGTTTCTCTTTTTTACCTGTTTGCTCCTTATCATCTCGAAACAATGCATTTTCGGGTATCAACCGGGGAGGTCCTGTCATTTATTTTTCCACCGCTGGTTTTTTTATTTTCGAAATTAATAATTGAAACAAAAAAAATAAAGTTTGTCTTCCTCAATGCACTTTGCGTAGGATTACTTATCCTTTCACACCAGGCTACGGCTTTATTTTCTATTCCACTAGCAGTAATTTATTGTTTGGTTAAAATTCCATCATTGAAAACTTTTCTCAAGACATTCCCAGCTCTACTGTGCTCGCTTTTTATGGGAGCACTCTACTCTTCTTGGTACTGGATACCCGCAATTTTTGAGGGAGGCAAGTTTACAAGAGCAGCAAATCAAAAAGGAGTAATATTTCAACCTCTCTGGTACTCTTTTTACTCTCCGCTTTCAAACAGACTCGGTCTCCTGTTTCAAGGGCACAATGGCGAACTCTATACAAACATTGGATACGCACACCTATTCATCTTTCTCATTTTTACACTTTTTCTCATAAAAATAGGTATTAAAAAAGTCGATAAGAAAATGTGCATTTTTTTGTTAGTATCTTTTCTGTCACTTACCTTTCTTATGCAAAAACTAAGTGAAGTTATATGGGAAAACCTCCCTCTCATAAAAAATATCGGAGATACATTCCGGCTACTGGTGGAAATTGCTTTCATTACTTCTGCAATGAGCGGCTTTGTCTTTAAACGAATAAAAAACAATTTTTTTTACATTATTATTTGTCTCTTTGTTGTTTTTTCTACCATTCTTAACTGGGGAAACCGCGGAACACTTTCAAACGTTACAGATTATACTCTTCTAAACGAACCTCTCTATGCTGAAGCTCCCTGTCGGACCGAACTATCAACTCCAATTTGGGTTGATCCGTGTAGCCCATGGGTCGGAGCTCAACCAAAGAATTCTATTGAAATACTCAACGGCAATGCAGACATAAAATTAATTTCGAGGACTTTCACGAAGCATGAATATGCTGTCCGTGCAACAGAAGACACAGTGCTAAAAGAAAACACCTACTATTTCCCAGGATGGAATCTTACAGTAAATGACAAACCTTTCCCGATTAATTATCTCTACCCCGGGTATAAAGGAATTATGACTCTGAAGTTAAAAAAAGGACTCTCTCTCGTAGAATTTAATTTTGGCGACACGGGTATCCGAAAAATAGCAGATACTACTAGTTTTATAGCTATTCTTCTAACTGTGCTGTACCTGGCCTATAGATCTAGTTTAAAAAAAGAATGAACTCACACGTGCAAACTATATTTATAAGCGGAGCAGGCTTTCTTTTGGCTATTTCTCTCCTTGGCCTTTTCAAACACTTTTTTCCAAAAAGTAAATTTACTCCCCTTGTAACGATAATACTTTTGTCTCTCCCACCTTTATTAAGCGTTCTAAAACCGGGAACATATGAAAGCGGAGACCTTTCTACTCACATAAAATTCTCAATGGCTTTTTTTAAATCTTTAACAGAAGGAAATTTGCTACCTAGATGGGCAATTACTTGCGGAGGATATGGTTGCCCACACTTTATTTTCCTTTACATTCTCCCCTATTACTTTGTCTCTTTTTTTCATTTCGTTGGATTTTCCTTTATTTCCAGCGTCAAATTGGTGCTAGCGACATCATTTATATCCTCAGGAATTGCAATGTACTTTTTTGCAAGAGAGCTTTTAGAAAGCGACTCCGGGGTTTTTGCAGCCCTACTATATCTTTTTGCGCCCTATCATCTTGTCGATTTACATTTTAGGAATGCACTTGGAGAAGTGGTATCTTTTGTATTCGTTCCTCTTGTCTTCCTTTTTTCCTACCGGATAGTAAAGAAACCAAATGTAACAAATATTTTCCTAAACGCTCTGTGTTTGTTATTGCTAATAACTTCTCACGAAGTAACATTTATATCAACCGGCATTCTACTTTTTGCATTCTTGCTATTTATCGCATTTAAAGAGAATAAACTTAGGAATTTTGGAAGCGTAGTAATATCTTTTGGGGTTTCTTTCTTATTTTCTGCATTTTATTGGATACCTATCCTTCTTGAATCAAAATATACGAAGTATGCTGGCATTCCTTCTTTGTCTTTTGAAAAATTGAGTTCATTTATTTTTTCTCCCTGGCGATTTGGTCTTCTTTTTCAAGGCCCGACAGGGAATCTTGTGTTTCCAATTGGATACATTCAGCTTCTTTTAATTTTTGCTTCTGTATATGTTCTATTTGCTAAAAAAGCAAAAAAATACAGTAGTCATCTTATTTTTTTCTTATCGGCGATCCTGATTTATCTCTTTATGACCCAAAAAATATCAGAACCTATCTGGAAAAGCTTACCTCTTATTAAAAGCTTTCAATCAACATATCGTCTTATGATCCCTATTTCTTTTTGCGCTTCTCTTCTTTCTATGTACATTCTCAAAATCTTTAATAAAAGGTCTCTAACACTTATCATTTGTTGTGTTGCTATTGTCTCAACCATTCTAAACTGGAGCCCAAGAAGAAATGTACCGGAGGTTAACGACCAGCACTTATATAACGAGCTTATTCATGGAGACCCTTCAGGCCATGATCTTATGGATCCTCTCTGGGTTGACACGCAACATGCGTGGTCTTTAATAAAGCCTGCCGACAATCTCCAAGTGCTTTCAGGTGAAGCTCAAGTAAAAGAGCTAAAACAAGCTACCAATATTCACCAATATGTCGTGTACGTTAGAGGAAACGCTCTCTTAAGAGAGAACATCTTTTATTTCCCAAGGTGGAAGGTAACGGACAACAATAAAGAGACTCCTATTATTTATACAGACAAAAATTTTCCCGGCATTATGCTTTTCCATGTAACAAAAGGCCTCCATTTAATTTCTGTTAAGTTTGAAGATCCAGTAGATCAAAAAGTGGCTAACTTTATTTCTATCGGAAGCTTTTCAATTGCGCTTGCTCTTTTGTTTTTTATGAAGAAACGCCCCAGAGCCTAAGGTATAATTCTGTAACATTTTCCCATGTTTGTTTTTTCGCCCACGAATATGCCTTTTCTATAATTTCCTCTTCTTCTTTTCTGTGGTTTAAGAAATATATAATTTTATCGGAAAGATCCTTGGGATTTTTTACTATAACTGCAAAATTTGAAAATGGACTCATTTTCAAATAATCCTCTTTTACAGGATTGTCATATACGGCAAAGACTAATCTTTTTGCAGCCATTGCCTCTAGCATTGCTAAGTAGCGGGAAACAAACGCAAATCGGTATGTAACCATCAATTTTTCAGGCGCCTCTACAAAACCAAGCAATCTATCTTTTGTAGATAAGGACTGTTTTAATGGCCCATCTCCTACCACGGCGAATGTAAAAGGTGCCCTATCTTTTCTAATATTACCAACTGCATCTTCGTATGTTTCTATTCCTGTTTGCTCATCCAATCTTCCAATAAAAATTGCTGACCTGGTAAAAGGTCTCTTATGAGTAAGTATAGGATTAACCCCGCCATAACTCACAAAACTAGGCTTTGTTTTATACCACTTCCTTATAAAGTCCCCAATACATATATTGCCGTTGCTACAGAGCTCTGAGAGTTTCCTAATGAGAATAGCTTTGAATTTAATTGGGTAACTTTCGTACCCATGAAAGGTGACATAGCTTCGTTTGGTTAGGTAGAGAAACCTAAACGGTAAGTACCAAAAGTAAACGTCATGGGCATGCAAAACATCTGCTTTTAAAAAGAGGCTCCGATGCTTCCAAAGCCAAATCCAAATCGTAAGTTTTTTTAATTTTTGATTCCTTCCAGTCTTTATATAGTGAGTATCTATATTTTTTATCTGGAGTCTTTTATCTAAACCGGATCCTTCCGCAATAATAATTATCTTATGGTTTTTTTTTGCTAAGATTTTGCTTATTTCCAAAATATGGCGTTCGACACCGCCAATGTTTGGATAAAAGGATCGAGTGAAAAAACAGATAGTCATAAAGCGAGGCTAAAAGGCAGAAAATAGGAAGAAAATGGCAAATTCCACTGTTTTAGCACTAATGTATCAAAAGTGATAAATCTATATCTAATCATATCATTTAATTATCTGTTTCATTTTTTCCCAACTTCTGCCTTAAATAAAAACAATACAACCATTTAATATTTTGCAACTTATAACTAATATTCCTCAAAATACTATTATTTAAGGCTCCGATCACTTTACCCCTTACTTGAAAAAAGCTTAAATGAGCCTATCGAATAAATATTGTATTCAAATTGACTTTGAACAAATTAATTGTTCTGTGCACGCATCTGGATTCGAACCAGAGACCTCTTCGATGTGAACGAAGCGCTCTACCGCTGAGCCATGCGTGCGCGAGCATATAGTAACACAAAACTAATACATTGACAAAAATCTAAAGAAGCTGAGAGAATGTACCTATGTCTATCCTTAGAAAGATCTATACGTTCCTCATCGATACGATTCAGACATTTCTTATTGCAGGCTCCATCTTCGTTGTAATTTACTTCTTCTTGCTCCGCCCCTTTCAAGTTAATGGTCATTCTATGGATCCAACCTTTGCAGATCAAGAGGGAATATTAACCAATATAATATCCGTAAAATTTGAGCCTCTCAAAAGAGGAGATGTTGTTGTCTTTGTCGCGCCAATCGATAAAGAGAAAGACTTTATTAAAAGAATCATAGGGCTTCCGGGAGAATCTGTTTCTATAAAAAATGGCGATGTGTACATTAATGGGCTGAAATTCGACGAAAGTAGCTATCTTTCAAGCGACGTTAAAACGTTTGGAGGCTCATTCCTGCGGGAAAATATACCTGTTGTTGTACCACCCGACAATTATTTCGTTATGGGAGACAACAGACCATACAGCTCTGACTCAAGGGAGTGGGGATTTGTTAACAAATCTGCAGTAATCGGAAAATCGTGGATAGTCTATTGGCCAATCAATAAAATTGAAGTTATAAGAAATCCTCTGAAGAATTAAGCAGCTAAAGCTTTGTGGATCTCTTTTATCTTAGGGGTTGTCGCTTCAACATCTCCACGTACAACGATAACTATTCTTGCAAGGCTTCTTGATTGGAAAATGTTAACCTTGCCTAACTCATACTTTTTCTCTATTTGCTTTGCCATCTCGTCAAGCTCCGGTACCCACAACCTATCCTCTTTTGCCCGTGGTTCTCTTTTTTGAATCTCTCCTTTTATCTGGCGCGCTAACTCCTCTGTCTCCCTAACGGTAGTGCTGTCTTTAAGTATCTTTTTAAAGAGCTCAAGCATAAGCTTGGTATCTCCAAGCGAAATCAACGGCCTTACGTGTCCTTCTGTAATAACCCCTGCCACCAAGGCATCTTTTATTGCGTCAGGCAAAGAAAGAAGCCTGATTGTGTTAGAAATTGCAGGAGCACTCTTTCCAACTCTCTTTGCTACTTCGTTTGTACTAAGTCCAAACTCGTCTATAAGTCGTTTATAAGCTAAAGCTTTTTCAATTGGGTTAAGTTCTTCTCTCTGTACATTTTCGACTATAGACATCTCAAGCATTCCTTGAGGTGTAGTTTCCTTTATTACAACAGGGACTTTTACAAGCCCGAGTATTTTTGCTGCCTTTAATCTTCTTTCCCCGGCAATAAGTTGGTATCCAGCTGGGGTTTTTGCCACAACGAGAGGCTCTAATATTCCCTGTTCTCGTATTGAATCCACCAAATCTGTTAAAGAATCCGGAGAAATTATTCCTCTTGGCTGAAGGGGATTTGCCTGGAGAGACTGGACCTCAAGTTCATAAATTCTTTCATCTTTATCCATTTATGACCTCCACTACTCTTTTTCCTCTACTTTGCTTAAAGTTAACAACTCCTTCTCCTTTAGCAAACAACGTGTAATCTTTTCCCATAAGGACTCCCAAACCTGGAGAAAACTTTGTACCTTTTTGCCTAACGATGATATTTCCGGCTTTCACTTTTTGCCCACCGTAAATTTTTACGCCTAAGCGCTTTGCAACTGAGTCTCTATTTCCTTTTACTGATCCTTGTGCTTTTGTATGTGCCATAGTTTCTTGTGAAAATTAGTCCCATTCTATAAAGACTTTTCACAGAAGTCAAGGGATCAAAAACTATTAAGCCTTTTTAGCTTTGGCAGGAGTTTTTGTTTGTTCGATTGAATCAATTCTTAATTTCGAAAGAAGCTTTCTGTGTCCGATGCTTCTTCGATATCTCACTTTTGATTTGAATTTTGAAATGTGTACTTTCTTTCCTTTTATTACTTCAAGAGGCGTAGCTTTTACCGTTGTGTCTGCAAGATAGGGATTTCCTAAAACTACAGCCCCATCTGATACATGCATCAAAACTGTATCTATGATCAATGACTTATCTTTTTCACCGCTGAAATCCTCAACAGTAATAACTTGTCCTTCAATGACTTTATATTGCCTACCTCCAACTTTTACCACCGCGTATTTCATAGAGAAGAATTATACCAGAATTATTACCTTATTTCCAGAACACTCTGGTTTCGTATCGTACGACTAACCGAAGCCAAAAGCCCAACAAGAATAAAGTTAGATAAAAGCGAGCTCCCTCCGTACGATAAAAAGGGAAGCGTCACTCCAACAATAGGCAAAAGCCCTATATTCATACCTATATTAACAAAGAATTGAACAAGAAGTAAAAAGAAGCAGGATGCGGTAAAAAGCTTATAAAATCTACCATTACAATTTTGGTAAAGAAAAAAGATTCTATACAAAAGGAGGCCAAAAAGACCTATGACAAGAATTGAACCCAAAAAACCAAAGTTTTCTGCAAGGCTTGCAAAGATAAAATCTGTATGCCGTTCGGGTAAGAACCGTAGGAGAGATTGGGTACCCTCACCTAGCCCTTTTCCAAAGAACATACCCGAACCCACGGCAATAATGGCTTGAATTGCATTGTAGGAGGTTCCTAGGGGGTCTGAGGAGGGATGAATAAAGGTAAGAAGCCGTTGTCTCTGGTAAGAATGCAAAAAGTGCCAAAAAAGAGGAAATACAAGAGATAAGGCTATTGCACAGCCTAAAAAGAAAACAATGGGAAACCCGGCAGTTACTAGAGTTAAAACAACCACTATTAAATAGATGAGAGCGCTCCCCAGATCGGGCTGGAGAAAGATAAAAAAGACTACCGGAAAAGAAAACAAGAAAACATTCAAAAAAACACTTAGCGATGAATTTCTCCTGGAAGCTAAGAAAGAAGTCAAAGGAATAATAAGAAATGGCTTTAGAATTTCAGAGAACTGTATTCGGAGACCAAATAAATCAAGCCACCGTATAGCTCCTCTACTTTCTATTCCAATTATAAGAATTAGAAATAAAAGTACCAAAGAAACAATATAGATAGGGATTGAATAGAGCTCGATGAGCTTAAGATCCACTTGGGAAAAGAAAAAGAATACAAATAAAGAAAAAACAAAAAACAGGAGTTGAGCTCTAAACAGTCCTATATTTATGGAAAAAAGAGTTGCAAGCCCAAGGAGGACTAAAAGTAAAACGGGGACAAAAAGTGCCCAATCAATACCTAGCGCGGATCCTTTATTCATATAGGCCTAACTGAAAACACATCGCCCTTCTTAAGTATTTTTACCAGAGCCTTCTTTTTAATCTCTTCTTCAAACTCTGCCGGCCAGCTTGGAATTGTAACCTCTATAAACTGATCAATCTTTGTACCCGCCCTCTTTCTCTCCTCCTGGATAGATCGAACAATTTCTCTATACTCCCCTTCTTTTTCTAACTCCGGAGTAATATTTGTATCCACTGCTATTAAAAATCCATCTGATTCGTTAGAAATTATTCCTTTCTTTTTTATGAAACTTTCTTTCTCTTTATCATTTATAAATTGCTTAATATTTAACTCTTGTAATACTTGGTGCAAGATGTCTCCATTGGTGATTTTTTCTTTTGGTTCGGAGTGATATGCAAGACCTAACGGTTGTCTAGTTTTTAGATTATTTTCTTTTCTGATTGAATGTCCTAATTCAACTATCTTTTTTGCAAATTGCATTTCTTGTTCTAACTTTTCATCGATATATTTTTTCTCGACAGTTGGCCAATCGGATAAATGCACAGATTCTTCGCCAGTTAAGTTTTTATATATTTCTTCGGAAATAAAAGGAGCAAAAGGAGCAAAGATTTTACAAAATGTTTTTAGCACAATGTAACAAGTTGAAAAAAAGTTTTGTGAATCTTCTGAATTTTTTGCAACACCTACTCTATCCCGACTTCTTCTTATATACCAGGTCGAGAATTCATCAATAAATTTTTGTAAATAAGCTATTCCTTTTTCTGTATTATATTTTTCGAGGCTCTCTGTAACTTCTTCGACTGTCTTTTGTAAAAGTGAAAGAATCCATTTATCCAAAACATTATCGGAAGCATCTGAAACCTTTGAAGAGTCAAAGGATGAGATGTTGGCATACGTTACGAAAAAGTTATAAGTGTTCCAAAGAATCAAAAGCATGCCCCTTACTTGATTACGGTACTGTTCTTCCGAAATCTTAATATCCTCTCCATGCATCACCGGTGTGGAAGTAAGATATAAGCGTAATGCATCTCCTCCATACTTCCCCAACATCTCCTTTGGATCAGGGTAGTTACCAAAATTCTTACTCATCTTCCTTCCGTCAGTCCCTAAGATAACACCCGTAACAAGAACGTTTTTGAATGCATTTGAGTCGTACAGCGCATTTGCAATAACATGGAGTACGTAAAACCATGCTCGAATCTGCCCTGTATATTCAACTATAAAGTCTGGTGGGAAAAACTCGGAAAGCTCTTCTGCTTTGTTAAAAGGAAAGTGCCTCTCGGCAAAAGAAGCTGACCCTGCCTCGATCCAGCTATCCAGAACTTCTGGCACTCGATGTGCCTCTTTGCTACATTTGTGGCAACGGATGGTAAGCTGATCAATGGCCGGCTTATGCAGGTCATCAACCTTTTTTCCGGTTAACTTCTCAAGCTCTGCGATTGATCCGACTACTATTTTCTCTCCGCATTCGCACTCCCAAACCGGTACGGGAGATCCCCAGTATCTACTTCTTGAGATGCACCAATCGGGCGCCTGTTGCAAGCTTTTCAGAAACCTACCTTCTTTAAAATGAGAAGGGTACCAATTTACTTTTTTGTTGGTCTCCTCCATTTGTTTTTTAAGAACCTGGACATTTACATACCATGCGTTTTGTGGGGCGTAGTAAAGTCTTGTACCGCATCGCCAGCAGTGAGGGACAGAGTGAACGATAGGATCTTCCCGGTACATAAGTCCTCTTTTTCGAAGGTCATCATTTACTAATTCGTTTACCTTTAGATAGTAAGCTCCTCCAAATTGAGGCACATCTTGCTTTACCATTCCCTCATCATCGAGGTGCATAACCAACTGTATACTCTCTTTTTGCATAACCGAAAGGTCTTCCTCTCCGTATGCTGCAAGGGTTACAATTCCGGTACCTTCGCTCTCTGTGACAAACTCTCCCCCAGTAACTATAAAAGCTTTTTTTCCTTTTTCTATTTCGTAGTAATCATAGTGAGGAATAAATTTTTTCCCTATTAAATCTTTACCTTTAAAAGTTTCAATAATTTTATAAGGCTCGTCGGTTAAAATTTTTAATGTGTCTTTTGCCAAAATATAGAACTCGCTCCCTTGTTTAATTTTTACATAGGTAAGTTTTGGATTTACTGCTAATGCCGAAGTAACTATTTTTGTCCAGGGAGTTGTAGACCATGCAAGAAGAAAAGTTTCCGGATTTTCTTCCAGCTGATATTTATAAACATTTGCCGGCTCGGTAACTTCTTTATAATTAAAGGGGTCCATTGCTACTTCAAAATTAGAAATGGGAGTAGCACAGTGAGGACAATATAAAGAAACTCTTAACCCTTTGTAAATAATATTTTTTTCATACATTTGCTTAAAGACCCACATTACCGATTCCATGTAGGGAAGGTCCATTGTCTTATATGCATTTTTAAAATCAACCCATCGGCCAATGTGGTCTACATACCATTCCCACTCGGAAGAAGATTTACTAACATATAATTTGCACTCATCAATAAATTTTTTTACTCCGATTTTTTCTTCAATATCTTTTTTCCGTTTTAATCCAAGACTAGTTTCAACTTTATTTTCTGCAGGAAGTCCATGACAATCCCAACCCCAAACGCGGCGGACTCTATATCCTTTCATAGTCCAAAATCTTGGAAAAATATCTTTTGGAATACTCGCTAAAAGAGTTCCGTAATGAGGAAGCCCAGTAATAAACGGAGGCCCGTCCAAAAAGGTCCACGTCTTATCTTTCGGACGGTTTTCTACCGACTTTTCAAATATATTATTTTTCTTCCAAAAATCAAGAATTTCTTCTTCTAATTTGGGAAAATCCACTTTTGGCGAAACAGGCTTAAACATATTCAATGATTGTATAGGAAAGCATGAGTTTCTTCAAGCTACAGATTGCTAAAATAAGCTGAACAATAAAGGTGAACAGTAAAACTTTACCTTTTGGTAAAAAATAGAGTAAAAAAGTAGCTCATGTGTATTAAGGTATATTTTATGTTCAGAATGCTATTTTTGGCCTTAACATCAGGCCAATATGAACATTTTGGACACTGAAACTGTTCTTTTAATTTCTATAGGTTATACTTGAAAAACTCAACAATAGGTCTCATACTACATATATGGAAAAGGCTGTATTCGCCGGAGGTTGCTTTTGGTGTACCGAAGCAATATTCAAAAGACTCAAAGGAGTTACCTCTGTGCTATCAGGTTACTCAGGAGGCACGAATCCGAACCCGGACTATTGGCAAAGCCATGACGAAAACACGGGAGAAGCAGAATCAATCCAAATTGAATTCGACCCAAAAATTTTGCCTTATGAAAAACTTGTTGAAATTTTCTTTCATACACATGATCCTACTTCAGTAAACCGACAGGGATACGATACGGGACCTGATTATCGTTCAATTATTTTTTATTTTGATGAAAAACAAAAAAATGAAGCTTTGAAGGTAAAAAAAGAAGTTGATGATTCAGGATACTACAATAGTCCGATCGTAACTGAAATCAAACCCTTCGAGAAGTTCTATCCCGCAGAAGAATACCATCGCGATTATTATGAAAGAAGCAAAAGAAACCTTTATTGCCGGTTCGTAATAGATCCAAAGTTAAAAAAGCTACTAGAAATGTATAAAGAAGAAGTTAAAGAGGAATATAAGGAATAGCTATCTTCTTGCCAATTGGATAAATGATTGGCTTTCCACGTCAAACCAAAAAGCAGGACCTTTCATCGCCTGATCAATATTGGTATACACATGAAGTAATGTTGGAGAATCCCATCCGGTAACCTGATCAAATAGATAGTTTATTTTTCGTCCAGCATACAAAGAAGCTACATCTAAATAGTTCTGTCCGTTGGAAAAAGGAGATCCGGTTGCCTTAAATACCAAATAGTCAGAAACCCCATTTGTTGTCTGCGTTAAAAATACATACTTATTATCAGGAGAAAAAGTATTTAAAGGAATTTCCATTATCCCATCGCTTAAATATCTTGAAAACAATAATGTTTTGGTTTGATTTTGAATATTGGAGATATAAAAGATATAAGTAGTGGATTTTTCGCCTTTTTGAGTCTGCATTGTTAACTTCTCGGTACCGTCGGGAGAATCAACATTAGTAACTTGCAAAGCTGGTGTTGGGCTTGGTAACAAAAGAGATTTGGGGACTTGCGAACTTTTACCTAAAACTACGTACGATAGCAACGCTACCACAAACAAAATTAAAAGAAGTTTTAAATTTCTGCTCACCTATCTAGAATAGGCACCATTAAAGAAGAAAGTCAAGAACTCAAGATTAAATACTTAGGCGGATTCTGTCTAAAACAGAGGGTTTCCTATTTACTGTTTTAACTTCTTTGTGTATTTTTACACTCCTACTTCCAGCCAAACGTGCATTTTCAATTTCCAAATCCCGAAGCCTTCTCTTTAAATCCCTGTTAGATTCTTGAACTTTTGCCAAAGCGGTATCTTTTCCATGAATGGTAAATGCAGATGAAAGAGCGTTGACTATACTTATTAACCAACTTACAAAAATTCCCAGAAGAAGCGAGCCAATTACTATGACATACATGGGAACGCCCTTATAAATCTGGCCAGCAAAAACAATTGTGGCAGTTGCAATATTTTGTGTTGCAAAAAAGGCCATGCCTAAGCCAAAAATAACTAAAATCAATAATGACAACATAATGTATTAGACAGTTCCCCGAATAAGACGCATTATTAAAACTATGAGTGCTATGACTAGTAATATATGGATAAGTCCTCCACCTATCTGGAAGGCAAATCCCCCTAGCCAGCTAATTAAAAGTATAACGATGATTAAGTCTAGAATTCCCATAAATCTAACTTTAGGGACAACTGATGAGAAACAAATAAAGATGAGGTAAGAATTGGGTAAGCAGGAGATACGTGATATAATCTCGCTCATGCAATTGATGGAGCGCAGAGTTTTCTCTGGATTTAGAAAAATTAAAGATGTAGTAAGGCCACCAACGCAAGATCGAATGACTTTGTGGGAAGACAAGCTAAATGACATTTTTGATCTTCCTTATGAAACAGACGAAGAAAAAAACACGCGAGACACAAAATTTCATGCTCAACTGATTCTGCTAGACATAGAATTAGACCATAAACCGAAAGAGCCACATAAAATAATTCGCCTTATGGGACAATGTCATTATGGAATGGGACAATTTGAAAAGGCTGTTTTACATTTTGAAAGAGCAATAGACCTTCATCCGGATCCGTCAAACACTGAAGACTTTATACCCTATGCGGAAAACTATATCCAAGCATGCACTGAGTACCCGGATATGCCCAAGGAAACAAAAGAACGGACAATAGAAAGATTAAAAGACCTCGCTCCGTTGGCTCCTGAATATAGCCATATAATAAAAATGTATACAGCAGCGTTGTTATTAGGCATGCAACGACCAGTTCAGGCTCTTACGTTTGCTCAACAAAGCTTGACTGAGTATCCTAACGGAGAAGAAGATCCAAATTTTGGCAACTATTTTGAATTTTATCAACGGATAGAACAACAGTTGTCAAAAAATGCAATCCGACTGGTGAAGGAAAGAAAAAAAGATGCCGCTCTTACCGAGTTAAAAAGACTGAAAGAATCAGTTCAGATAGTCTCAACAGCTCTTCCTGCTAATGACTGGCTTCGCATGGAGCTGGTCTATTTTAGCAGGTGGACTTTAGAGGCGGGCCAAAAAAGAAATTTAAAACCCCGAAGAAAAAATAATCTTAACTAATTCAAAGTGTATTAAATCATGTCAGGTTTATGTCAAGCAAATCCTATAAGAATAGTGTAGTGTTTTGTTTATTATGCCTGCCCTTGCTGAAAAATCTGAGGTTCCCATACATCCTGCAGAAAACCCAGGTCTAACTAATCTGGCAGAAAAGCGAGTCGAGAAGGTAGGATTTAAACCTCGCCCATATCCTTCCAATATAAATGATCCCTTGGTAAGCATTATTGTAGAAGCTTCATTTGATTACGAGCACTTCCTAGGAAATTACCGAACAGAAGAATTTAACCAATTAAGAGAGGAAAACCGACAGAGAGCAACAGAAGAATTGGATAAAATCAAAAAATTAGATCCAAGTTTTGCCGAAGCACTTCAAAATTACTTTGAAGATTATCCCAAATCCCCCGCGTCACCCTCGGCTGTCATTTTTCAGAGAGCTGCCGCGTAACGATTAGGAGTGGTCGTGTTCGTGAGTATGCTCTTGTCTTCCTTTTTTTACTTTTTGAGCCAACTCTATAATATGGTCCAATGACTCATCAAAGGTTTCTCCAAAGGCATCTGCTGCCGCTTGGATTGATTTTGTGGTTATCGCTTTTCCGTTTGGATCTACTCCCATGTGACCTTGCCCCATATCGTCGTCTGGCAACTGACATCCGCAGTTATAACACATATCTTACTCACCTCCCACGCTATTAAAGCACTAAAATGTTAAAATAACAATATGATTCCTCCAAAAACGTATAATATTCAGTTTTTAAAACGGCAGGATTTGGCAAAAGACACTCACTCCTTTTTTTTTAAGAGACCTGTAGATTTTGAATTTATTGCCGGGTTGTACAATCGTTGGACTCTCCCAATTGAGGCAACCGATGGACGAGGAAATTCAAGGCTTTTTACTATATCTTCAAGTCCGCTAGAAAAAGAGTATGTGTCTTTTACTACCAAAATAGTCCAAAGCCAATTCAAAAAAGCGTTATTAGAGCTTAAAGAAGGAGCACAGATACAAATGTTTGGGCCATTAGGACGGTTTACCTTAGATGAAAACGATAACAGAACTTGCGTACTGTTAGCCGGAGGGATAGGAATTACTCCATTCCATAGCATTATTCCCTATGCAAACGCACAGAAACTAACTATTCCACTTATTTTAATTGCTTCTTTTTCAACACCTGAGGAAATGGTTTTTTACGATGAGCTTACCCAAATTGCCAAAGAAAACCAAAACATAAAAGTTATTTACACAATTACTAGGCCGCAGGAATCACAACAGCAGTGGACCGGTGAAACCGGAAGAATTTCGGATACGATGATAAAAAAATATGTTTCGAATGTGATGGACGCAATTTATTATGTCGTCGGTCCCCCCGCAATGCTAGAAGGAATGAAAAAAGTTCTTTTGGATATGGAAATAAAAGAAGAAAACATTAAAGTCGAACAATTCACCGGATATTAATTTTGCTATAATTTAATGGTGATTAAAAGAATCCACATACATGTGTCCAATGTGGTTCGATTTTGTTTTAGTTCGGAATTTACTCTTCTTCTAACTTTTGAAATAATTTTCTCTGTAATCATAGCCCTTCTTGCTCTCGTACTTTTTGCAAAATTGGGTGATGATGTTTTTTCTAAAGAAGTGATTTCCTTCGATTCTACCTTGTCAAATTTCTTTTACTCTCTAAGAACTCCCTGGCTTACCACCTTTATGATGATTATTACAAATTTAGGAAGACCAATAGCTTTATTAATTGGGTCCATACTATTTGTTATGTATCTTTATACGAAAAGCAAAAAGGACTCTCTCATATTCTCTGCGATTTTGTATTCCGGAATAGTATTAAACTTATTGCTCAAAGACATGTTTCACAGACCTAGGCCAACGCTTATGCCACTGATTACCGAAATAGGCTATAGCTTCCCTTCCTTTCATGCAATGAATTCTTTTGTTTTCTATACAGCTATTGCCTATTTTTACCTACGTTCTACCAGCAAATACAAGCGGACATTCCACATTTCTATACTTTGCGCGATTATGATACTCTTAATTGGTATAAGTAGAATTTATTTAGGAACTCACTATCCAAGTGATGTTATTGCAGGATATTTTGCAGGCTTTTTTTGGCTTACGTCAGGAATTCTTTTTGAGAAAACATTAATATTCAGAAGACTGTACAAGAAAACAAAATCAGAGCAACATGAATAAAAATTATCATATTAAAAAATCTTTCGGGTATGCGACCGAGGGATTACGCGTTGCCTGGAAGTTTAATGCAAATTTAAGAATTCACGTAATCGCTGCTTTTGTTGTTTTATTTCTTGGGCTATTGCTTGGACTTACTGCAAACGAGCTTGTTTTAATTATTCTCACAAGCATCGCAGTAATCGGCGCAGAAATGATAAATACGGTTGTAGAGGAAGTAGTTAATTTAGTAACAAAAGAGCACAGAGAAGAAGCAAAGATTGCAAAAGATGTTGCTGCGGGAATGGTTTTAATGGCCTCTTTTGGTTCGGTATTAATTGGTGTCTTAGTTTTTCTCCCCCACTTGGTTGCGCTTTTTAAGTAAGCTGGTACAATCATCCTATGCCTCCAGGCCTTTTTGATTGGGCATTTTGGTTTCAATTTATTTATTTTTTTGCCGCCGTCTTTTTGGCCTTTTATATTCCCGGTAGTTTGCTTTTAAAACGGACAAGTTTGAAATTTTGGGAAAACCTTGTTCTTTCAATTCCAATCGGAATGACGCTCTTTGGACTTTTGGGATTACTCCTTGGATATTTGAATCTGCGGTTTATTTCCTACTTTTACCTCTTGGTTGCTTTTGTTTTATGGATGCGTTCGGACAAAAAAATAAAAATTTCGAACCCGGTTCGGATCGATAAGCGAAGCTTCATCATTCTCGTTATTGGGGTTATTTTCCAAATTGCCCATTCTTGGTTTTGGGGAACAAGCGATCCAAAAGGTTTATTTTTTTGTTGTGGATCAGTCCCGGACAATTTTTATCATATGGAGCTAACCGGGGAAATAACAAGACATATTCCTCCATACGACCCAGATTTCTATGGAGTGGTTGTTAAAAATTATCATTATTTAGGGAATGTTGTTGTTGCAGAGATAGTACGGGTTTTTGGGTTAAATATAATTCATACGGAATTTCAGTATTTTGCAGTATTGCTTTCGCTATTATTAGGATTACTTTCTCTTTTAATTGCAAAACAGTTGCGCGCTCCTCCGTTATTTTCCAGATGGCTTTTATTTTTTCTTTATTTTGGAGGAGATTTTATTTACATTATTCAACTTGTTACAAAAGGACGTATTGATTTTTCAACTGGACCAATAGAAAACGGGACGTCCCTTTATATGAATCCACCTCGGGCATTCGCGCTAATTATTTTATTTGCCACAATTGCCCTCCTTTTGGTGTACCTGAAAGAAAAGAAAACCTATCTTCTGTATGTTCTTGGATTTTTGATTGCGTCCACGATTGGCTTCAAAATTCATGTTGGAATTTTTGCGCTTACTGGATTATTTTCTCTGGTCTTTTATTTTTTATCGAAATCGAACAAAAAAGTTATTATTCCCTTCCTTTTAACAGTTTTCCTTGGATCTTTGATTTACATACCGGTAAACAACGGTGCGGGCGGCTTTCTCTTTTCCGGATTCTGGAGATTTGAAGATTTTATTACAAACCCAACTGTTGGAACTTCCCGATTGGAACTTGCAAGAAGAATTTATTTTGCTCATAAAAGCTGGTTACGCGTTTTGCAATACGAATTTATATTTGTTTTACTGTACTTTTTTTCTCAATTTGGAACAAAAGTTTTGGCGTTTTTTCAAAGCAAAAAATCATTATCGCTTTTTCCAAAGGAATTGCATATTTTTCTGCTATCCGGATCTCTGGTAAGTTTTATTCTAGGGGGATTCTTTTTAGAAAAAACAGGGGGAGGAAACGAATTCAATTTTGTAGTAACGCTTTATTATATTGCATCTTTTTATAGCGCCGCACTCCTTTCTACCTATTTAAAAAAAGTGAATATGAAAACAATAATTATTTCTCTTCTAATAATTGCTGCAACTTTACCAAGGCCTCTTTTTGAAGAAGTTGACAACATGAATTCTGTTTTTAAAACACAAGGAACTATTATTACAAAAGACGAACTTAGCGCCATGGACTATGTAAAAAATAATACTCCGAAGAATTCTTTATTATTTGTTTTCGGACCCGCCTATTTAAATTCAATAGGACAACGGGATATTTTTACCATTGGCAAAGCGGTTGAAGATTTTCATAGCATTAAAACTTCACGGAGCCAAATCGTAACTACTGTCTTGCAAAATAAAAACCCACAAATTGTTTACAAAACATTGATATCGAATAATATTCATTATTTGTATCTCTCTTCCGATTCAACCATTTCTGCAAACTCAAACTCTTCCTTTAAACGTGTGTATTCAAACAAAAGTGTAGCTATTCTAAAAGTCTTATAAAGTTACCGGAAGTGGCCAAGAAGTATAATCATAGTTGATTCGACTCCCATTAACGCAAGAGCCGCCAAAATTGAAATAAATCCCTTATATAGAACATTTTTATTCTGCAAATCCATGAGTTTAGCTTATTCTGATGAGGTAAGATATGGATTATACCACAGTAAGAGATTGGCAAGAATGCTTTGCTAAGAAAGGAGTTTAAGTCCGGTTATAAATAATACGATTGCTAAAATTGGGGCAAGAAATGTATTTGGAATTGTCTTGGTTAGCTTACTACCAATAAATACACCCGGTAAAGAACCCAAGGTAAGTAATCCTACAAAATTCCAGTTTACTGATCCAGCGAAAATATAAATAATTGCACCCGAAAAAACTAAAAGAAAAGCTTGAAAAACGTCTGTCCCCACTAATCTTTTAGGAGAAAGCGCTGGATATAAAAAGGAAAGAGAAACAATAATAAGACTTCCGCTACCAATAGATGTTAAACCAATAATAAGTCCCATTATTGCTCCAACTGCCGTAGTAATTATCTTTTTTCTTTTTGTGGTCTCATGAAGCAAGATGTTATATCCTCTCTTTGCAGCAAATTTAAGAAGGATTGGTTTAAAAATTAAAAACCAGGCTGCAAGCATAAGCACATACGCAATTCCATGTCTAAGAAAATTATTGGCATATTTTAAATTCGCTGACTTAAAAATATTTACTGCAAGGGTACTTACTATAACGGCAGGGACACTACCATAAGAAACCTGTTTCGCAATTTGAAAATCTACATGATCCTGCTTTACATGAACAAATACACCTAATGCTTTGGTAATTGTTGAGTAAATAAAATCTACACCAACTGCAATAACCGGAGAGACTTTAAAAAAGAGTATCATAATGGGAGTAAGAAGAGCGCCTCCGCCCATTCCTGTTAACCCTACTAAAAAGCCAACTATAAAACCTGCAATAGGAACGTATATGGTATGCATATTAAATTAAATCTTCGATTGTTAAATGCTCTAACTTATAAGCAATGTAATTTCTGATATCTTTTAAGACCAAGAGCATTTTCTTTTCCTTTTCGAATTTATCGTGAGAAAAAAAATATTTGCTTACCGATCCGGTTGCAGCAAGCGGCCCATCCATAAGCCTTACAACACTTGCTACCGAAATTTTGCTTGGTTTTTTCGCCAAATGGTATCCTCCATGAATCCCAGCTTTTGCATGGATTAGTTTATGCTCCCGTAATAAATTAAATAACTGTCTAAGATATTTTTCCGAAATGCCGTAATGGGAAGAAATTTCCTCGATACGGACGTACTCCTTATCCTTATGCCTGCCTAAATAAATCAGAGAAAGCAACGTATACTCGCTCTTTGTTGTCAATCTCATTGTATACTATATTGGTATAGTATACAATTAAATCCCCAATGTCAAGTACTGAACTATTTTTTAGAAAATGAGAGAAATTGAGGCTAATTCCTCTGTCTTAGAAAGGCGGGAATGTCGAAAATGTCTTCTTCTGTCCGCTCCCCTTTTTCTGCAGGTTGCTCCTCTGCAACATTTTGCGCAGGCTGAGGGGTATGAGAAGCATTGTATTGCTGAACCGGTTCTTCCCGTTGCATAGACGGTGGGGTTACAAATTCCTTTAGTTTTTGCTTTGTTTGGTCAAATCCGGTTGCAACAACAGTAATTCGAAGTTGATCGTGCATGGATTCGTCGATAGTTGCTCCAAAAATAATGTTTGCATCCGGATCTGCAGCCTGGGAAATAATTTTTGCTGCCTCGTCAACTTCGGACATGGTAAGATCAGGCCCTCCGATAATGTTGAACAATACCCCTCGCGCTCCATCCATATTAATTTCTAAAAGAGGGGAAGCAATTGCGGACCGCGCGGCGGTTTGGGCACGATTCTCTCCTACTCCGGTACCAATTCCCATTAATGCAGACCCAGCATTTGTCATAATTGCCCTTACGTCTGCAAAATCAACATTAATAAGCCCTGGCATGGTAATAAGGTCCGAAATTCCCTGAACTCCTTGAGAAAGCACAGAGTCTGCAACACGAAATGCCTCGATTAACGATAATTTTTTATCGATTACATCTAAAATCCTTTGGTTTGGAATAACAATAAGAGTATCTACTTTGTCTTTAAGATTTTCTATCCCATCTTCTGCGGAAACCATTCTGCGGGTTCCTTCGAATGTAAATGGCTTCGTAACAACTGCAATAGTTAAAGCCCCTACTTCCCTTGCTACTTTTGCGATAACCGGAGTTGCTCCTGTTCCTGTCCCTCCACCCATTCCTGCTGCCAAAAATACCATGTCTGATCCATCTAATAAATCTCTTATTTTGGCTTCCGATTCCTCTGCTGCAGCTTTCCCAATTTCAGGATCTCCACCCGAACCAAGCCCTTTGGTGAGACTATCTCCTATTTGTAATTTAGTTGCGGCCTGACAAAGCAATAAAGCCTGTGCGTCTGTATTAACTGCAACAAAATCTACCCCTTGGATTTGACTGTGAGAAATCATGGAATTGGTTGCATTTCCACCGCCTCCTCCAATACCCATTACGCGGATTTTTGCAAAGTTAGTAGTTTGAGGTTTGATCAGCATTTTGGAAAAAGTTACCTTATCCTAACAGGTCGCAAAATAATTTGCAAGAATTAAAAACTGCTATTTTGCAGCGGCAAATGTGTCCGAAGAAATATAGGAAATGAGCGAATCGCCCACTCGGTATCCAGGCCGCAACCTGTATAAAAAGTACTTATTATCTTCACTGGCCAAAACACCCGGGACAGTCGTAACTGCATCCCTAAAACCTGCACTTGAAACTATATCTATTGCCTGCTGGTCAAATGCTCCATAGGGGTAGGCAAAAGAAGTCACCGGTAAACCCGTAATACTTTCTAAATCCTTTTTACTCTGCTCGACCTGATACGTAACTGTCTTTTTATCGAGTCCGCGGAGCCATACATGGTCCATAGTATGGGCACCAATTTCTACTAACCTATCGTCGGCTATTTCTTTTAGCTGACTGGTGAGTAAATGATTTGGCCGATCCAAAAATCCTGCAATCACGTACTGGGTTGCCTTAACATTATATTTTTTAAGAATTGGGTATGCATCCGTGTAAAAGTCACGATATCCATCGTCAAATGTTAAGAGAACCGGCTTTTGTGGCACTTTCATTTTCCCACCGATTATATCGTCGAATTCAGATGCGGTGAGAAATGTGTATCCGGCATCCTGCAGTGTTTTAACCTGATTTTCAAAAACACTTGGTGGGATATTAAGAGAGATTCGTATTTTATCTCCCGGATCTGCTACATACTCAACATAATGGTACATAAGAATAGGAATTTTTAAAGAAACCGTTTTTTTTGCATTTGGTTCGGTTTTTGATCCCAACACCTGCCGGTACTCTGAGGGAAGTTCTGAGATGTCTTTCCGCTCGTCTAAAACAGGCGCATGAAACCTGGGGGAAGTTGAATAGGCAAATGCGATTGAAGTAATTAAGACCAAAAAGCTAAACCATTTCCAAAAAGACTGCACTGCTTCTGAAGATTTGTGTTTTTTTGCCACCTATTAATGTTATTACGAGGCCTCTCACATTGCAAGTCGTATTTGACTTCAGTTTTGATTCAGATTATAGTTGAGCTAGATGAAGAAAATTTTAATAGTGCTTCTCCTACTGTTGGTATTTGCCAAGCCTGCATTTGCACAAAGCCCGAGCCTTTCGGACGAAGTATATGCAGACCTTGCACTGCGGGGGGACCTAAACAATGTAAGCATCTCTTTTTCCGACGGAAAAAATTTTGATTCCATTGGAATAAACGACACCAAACACTGGCTTCCAGCAAGTACTGTAAAACTTTTTGCTGCTATGTACGCTTTTCAGAAAATTTCGAATCATCAACTAAATCTTTCCGATACAGTAGTGGCAGAAGCAAAAAATGTGGTCCCCACAGAGTCCGTAGACAATGGGCTTCCGACTATACAGGTTGGAGACACCCTAAGCATTCAACGGTTAATTACCGAAATGCTAACGCAAAGCGATAATACTGCTTTTAATATCCTTTTGGACACACTAGATAGAAGAGAGGTTACAAAGTATATCCAATCTATTGGATTGTCACATAGCGCAGTTGGATCAAAACTTAATTTGGACACTTCCCAAACCCAATTTGAATTCGATGCCGGAGGATACGGAATTAATACTACAACGTCTGCCGATTATGCGCTTGCTTTTAATCTTATATTTAATAACAAAATTCCGGGAGCCAAAGAACTTTTGGATATCCTAAAGCAACAGAAAATAAATTATATGATCCCACTCCTTCTCCCAAAAGGAACAGTTGTTGCCCACAAACACGGAGATTTGGATCCTCTATATCACGACGGAGGTATTGTGTATGCAAAAAACGGGCCTTATATTGTAAGTATTTTCTCAAATGCAGGAGATCCTAATTTAGTTGCCCATCTTTCGGAATTGATTTATTCAAGGGATCCGAAACTGGTTGGAACTTCGGTACAGAATCTAACTCCTCTTTCATATGTAAACCCACCGATCGACCCTATTGTGGCAGAAGGAACTTTAACAAATACTCAGGTACTCGGAGCTCAAAGCCCTGAAATTCAGACACAACCGATAACCGCTGCCGATTTGGGTATAACTTCTGAAGACCTTTCCTTAAAAAAGAGTATCCCTCAATTACCCAAAGTCGTGATTCCTGCAGATGCTCCTTTTAATTCGCTTGTAATGATTGGGCAGTTGATAAAAAAAATTGCAGCTTTGGATCCCAAAACACGTGCAAAAGTTGACCAAGAAACAATGCTTTTGCAAATTGCAGAAGTAAAAGACCTTTATCAAAGAGGAAAAACAGCAATGGCAAATGACTTGGTACAAACGGTTCAGACGGAAATAAAAAACACAGCAGTATCCGAAACTACAAAAAACGATGCAGCGACTCAAATTGCCTTACAAGCAGTTTCCGAAACAAGGTTTGAAGTTTTAGGAGCATCTTTAAAAGATACATCTGGCGCAAAAAGAGACGAATTAATTCACGAAATAGCCCAACAGGCAAAAGACACAGTAACTCAAGTGGCGCCAAATCTTCCATTGGCAGCAAATGCTACAAACGTGACCCAAAAACCACTTATTGGAGAAGTGGTAAGCAAAAACGACAATGCTGTTGTGGTCCAGACTGCGGGAGGACAGGAAATAACAATCCCAACAGACAACCAAAATGTAACAGTGAAAGAAAAAAGTGTTCCTGAAACCAACAACGAAGTAACGGTAACTCCTACACAACCACAGAAACCATCTCTTGCAAATGTAGCAGTTGGAACCACTGTTGCAATTGTAGGATCTTCTGTAGGAAATACTTTCACTCCAACCTTTGTGTTAACCAATGTACCTAGAGAACTCGCTGCGCCCGAACCGGTAACTGTAATAAAGGTAAATAACGAAAACAAAACTATGGTTATTTCCGAGAATGGAATTCCAGTACAGGTTAATGTAAACAGTAAAACAGCGATTCGCGGTACGGATACCGATATTAACCTAAATCAAATTAAACCTGGAGATGTAGTAGTTGTTCACGGTCAACCATTAACGCCTATCGTAAAACCAGAACCAATTCTTACACCAGCTACAAACCAACCGGCTCCATCAGGAGGAAAAACAAATCCGGGATCATCTGCACCAAACGGGGTAAATACGACTGGATCACCCCAGGGTACGAGCACACAAATAATACCTACTACTTCTCAGAAAAATCAATCCGGCACGACAACACAAGGTACTTCAGGAACTAACTCTGTAGGCGGTACTTCTTCAAATCAAACAGCTCCTGTCCAAGGATCAAGCAAAACCTCTCAAACCAGCGCTCCTTCGACAGTTAAACCGCAAACGTCTGCTCCTGCAACGATAAAAACAAGCGCACCTGCCGCCTCTGCTCCTGCACCCGCCCAAGCAGCACCGCAACCAAAAGTGATCCAAAGTACCTCGATTCAGGTTATTCAGAAAAAAGAAGATGCAGCTTCAAAACCCGAACAGCATTCTGCTCCACCTCCTGCAGCCCCTCAGCAACAACAATCCGAACAGCATTCTGCTCCACCTCCTGCGTCAAACAATAATCCTCCACCGCAACAGCAACAGCCTGCACAAACACAACAGACTCAGGACCAGGGAAAACATGACGACAAAAAGAAATAACTAGAAGCTTCTTTGCTCGGGAGGCATTCCCAATAACTCGTTAACCTTTACAAACTCGAATCCCTTTGCCTTAATCTGTTTTATTATTTCAGGTAATGCTTCTGCTGTTTTCGGAGAAGTTGGGGCACCATTCATATGCAAAACAATAATAGACCCATTTTGTACATTATCTACGACATTATGAATGATTTGATTGGTATTATCGTTAAATCCATCACTCCCTACTACATCCCAATGGACTACCTTATCGTCTGCTGCATTTACCAGTTTTACATCATCAGGAGTGTAACAGCCACCGGGAAAACGGAAGAGCTGATTATTAATGTGACCATGTTCACGAAGCAATTTCTCAGTAGCTCCGATTTCTTCGATTCTTACTGTTGAAGGCAATTGCTTTAGTCCATAGCAAAATCCAAAATATGAACTATCCGTGTATGAGTGGCTACCAAGCTCGAATAATGGATTCTGGGAAAATTCCTCGGTTTCTTTTGGATACAATTCGATCCACATTCCGGTTAAAAATAACGTTGCTTTTGTATGTGTTTGATTCAATATATCTATAATTTTTTTATTGTAGGAGCTTTGAACCTTACCCGAAAGAAGATCCGCCCTCATACCGTCGGTCATTTCTGCGTCGAATGTTATTGCGACCAGCTTCTTATCTCTTGGGCCATGAAAAATAACATCTGCATTTTGTCCGTCTACCGTCCGATTATCGTAGGGACTTCCTCGTTCTACGTACAAATCACTATTGGGATTTGGCAAAATAACTGTAGTTTTTCCGCTTGAAAGCAAAGAGTTGGAAAGATCGGTAAACTTTATATTGAAGAGTCTTGAAAGCAAAAAGAAAGTGATTACCGAAGATAACAAAACAAGAGAAAGGGTATACACAAAATGCCGGGTTAAATCATGCAGTATTGCGCGAATATCCTTTTGAGCAGTTTCTTCTAGTGAATTCATCAAATTATGGGATGAAGGATTTTACCAAATCGAAAACTTTTTTTACTTGTTTTCCTACTTTTAGACCGCCGACATTGGGCATAGATATCCCAAATGGTAACGGTTTTGCCCCTTCAATTCGTGACCCATACACTAAAAGACCAACTGATGTTGAAAAACTACTATCGTTAATTTCATCTACTATTCCTTTAATTCCCGTTGGGACACCTATCCTAACCGGCATTGCCAGCATCCGTTTTGCCGAATCAGTAACGCCGATGGTTAATGCTCCTCCACCAGAAATGACTAATCCTGAAGGAGTCTGGCCTGCAAAACCACTCTTTTTTATCTCTAACCCAACCATGGTAAAGATTTCGTTTAATCGTGGACGGATTATTCCCTCGATAAGAGTTTTTCTGGAGACTTTTCTTAATTCTTCTGCTATCCCCAAAGATGCAAGATCTATTTCATCACTTTTTGCTCCTTTTTCTGGTTTTTCAACAACTTCCTCATCGTCTTCTGCTCGCATCATTTTTCTTCCTTCAGGTTTGGATAGGAAAAGTTTGATTTTTTCGGCAGACTCCAGGGATATACGAAGCCCGATGGCCAAGTCATTGGTAATATGTCTTGCTCCGATAGGAAGAACCGAGGAGTATGCCACCGAACCTTCGACGAAAATCGAAATGTCTGTTGTTCCGGCACCAATATCTACAAGTACAACTCCCAACTCTTTCTCTGTATCCGAAAGGACAGAAAGGCTGCTTGCATATCCATTAAAGACAACCGCCTCTACATCCACCCCAACTTCTGACAATGCTTTTTCTAAATTCCTAAGCGACGTAGTATTCGCGGTAATAATATGTGTATCTACTTCCAAACGGACTCCGGTCATGCCAATTGGATCTTTTATACCTTCTTGCCCATCCACGGTGAAATTTCTTGGAAGGACATGTATTATTTCACGCGTCGAGGAAAGCGTTACTGCTTTTGCAGCGTCAATAACGCGCGCAACATCATTTTGGTTAATCTCGCCTTCCGGAGTAGAGACTGCAACAACTCCCTTTGAATTTTGTGATTCAATGTGAGAACCACCAATAGAGGCAACGACTTTAGAAACAGAGTATCCCGCCATACGTTCTGCAGCTTCAAGCGAAGTATTTATTACCGAAACAGCGTCTTCTATATCGACTATTTGTCCTTTTCGGATTCCAGAGGCGAGAACTTCCGATACCCCCAATACGTGGATTTCCTCGTCTGCTTTAGCAATTATAGTGACTACTTTTGAAGTTCCAATATCTATTCCTACTACAATCTTCCCTTCATTCATAGCTATCTGAAAACGATCACAGGATTATCAAACCTAAAATCTAGGCGGCCAATTCGTTTCCCCTCTATTGTAAGATGCGAAAGGATAAGTTGTAAAGAGGAGATTTGATTATCAATGTTTTTTGACATTGAAAAAATAATTTCAGACCCATCAGCAAGCATTACATCGTACGAATCGACATTTGCGATTACAGATGCGTAGGAGACATGGTTTTCCGATAGTTTTTTTGTTATATCCGAAGTTTGAGTTTGCGTATCTACTGCTTTGATTTGCTGTTTAAAAGAGGACGACGGGATTGGGCTAATATATTTTGGCCTTTTAAGATACATCGTAAGCAAAGAGCCAAAAAAACCTATAATGACAACTGAGAAAAGAAGTATCCCAAGAAAGAATCTTCTCTTCTCCCGCTCCCTTCTGGTAAACCTACTAACTCTTCTCATGCAAATATTCGTTTATAACAGCTAAAACATTCTCAGCAGCGTTTTTTGGAAGAAGATTTTTTGCGGATTTAGCATGCTCTCTGTATTCAGACTCATTTCTAAGCATATCGCTTATCTTTTCTTCTAAGAGCTCTGGCTGTAAGTCTTTTTGGATTAGGAAATCGCCAAGCCCAAGCTCTTTAAGAAATTGAGCATTGTGCAACTGCTCATCGCCCTGGGAAAAAGGCAAGGGAATGGCAAGCGCAGGCGTTGCACTTGAAATAAGCTCGGTGATGGTATTCATGCCTGATCGGCAAACCACCAAATTAGAAATGCTAAGAATTGAACCAAATTCGTCTGGCTGTATAAATTTCTCGACGAAATATCTTGCTTTTTTGTCTTTTGGAAAATTCTGCGACGCATTTTGAAGCCTTTCAAAATCCCCAAATTGTTTTGCATCTCCTGTTTGGTGAATAACAATATAGTTATCCAACAGTTTTTCTAACATTTGCTCAATCAAAACATTTATTGCATGTGCCCCTCCGCTTCCACCAGTTACAAAAATAACAGGCAGTCTTGAACCGAGCTTTTCGACTTTATCCTTTAGCTTGGAGTTTTTAGATTCAAGTTTTTTAATAGGGTTACCGGTAAGTACCGTTTTGTTTGCAGGAAAAAACTTACGTGAGTTTTCGAAGGAAATACAAATTTTTTTCGCAAAAAAAGAAGCTATCTTATTGGACAAACCAGCACCCAACGTCTGTTCGTGTATGACAACTGGAATTCTCATAATACTTCCAACAAGAATAATAGGAATAGATATATATCCGCCAAACGAAAGAATAAGCTGGGGTTTGTAATCTCGCACTATTTTATACGATTGGATTAACCCAACCGGAAACTTAAGAAGAGAAAATATTGTATGTATGGTAACTTTCCGCTGAAGCCTGGCTGTGGTTATAGATGCAAATGGAATTCCTAAAGATTTAGTAGTTAGATATTCCAAGGAAAACGCCTGGTCCCCTTCGAAGGAATGTTTTCTTCCAACAACAAGCACTTCAGTATCTTTCGGAAGCTTTTCTATTACTGATAACGCTGGGGAGAAATGGCCTCCTCCTCCGCTTGCAATTAATAATTTATGATGCATGAGATTTTTTAGCTATATTCAATAAAATTCCAACTGCAGAAAGATCAACAATAAGTGATGACCCTCCATAGGAAATAAACGGAAGCGGAATTCCGGTAAGTGGTACCAAGGCTGTCTGCGCAGCAAGATTTATAATCATTTGAATACCCAGAAAGCCAATTATACCTGCAGATAGCAATTTTCCGAAATTATCTTTCGCATGTTTACTGATGGCAAAACCATACCAGATAATTACAATAAACATTAAAATAATTATTGTAGCTCCAATAAAACCAAGCTCTTCTGCAATAATTGCAAAAATGGAATCAGTGGTATTTTCAGGAAGATATGCATATTTCTGTAACGAATTTCCCAAACCGACGCCACTTATGCCTCCCATGCCTAATGCAATAAGAATTTGTTTTACGTGATAGGAAGCTGTCAAAGTTTGCTGATCGGGGTTTAAAAAAGTCGCAAGCCGTTTTGCTCGATAAGGGGAAATTTTCGTCAGGATAAATCCACCAACACCAACCAAAGGGGCAAGCAAAGCGAGCGAAACTACATTTCCACCGGACACAAAATACAATATAAGAGCTTCAAAAAGAATTACGGCAGCTGTCCCCATGTCGGGTTCTAAAACAACCAGAAGAACAACTAGAAAAAGCAAAAGCAGAAAAGCAAAAAATCTTCCCTTTTCTTTCTGGGAAAACCATGCCGCAAGGTAAATAGCCAGTGCTAATTTAACATACTCAGCAGGCTGAATAATTATGCTTCCGAAGTGAATCCAGCGATGGGCACCAAGAATATAAACTCCGATCCCCGGGAAAAAAACCAAAACTAAAGATCCAATTGCTAAAAGCAAAATGGGGACAGAAAGTGCATACAGTTTTTTGTAATCAAACTGCGAGAAGAAATAAAGCGCTACAAACCCTAAAACTGCCCAAATCGACTGCTCTTTTATGTAATGGTATTTATCACCGAAATCCCGAAAAGAGATAAAAGACGAAGCATCAAATATCATTAACAAGCCAAACAAAGTGAGGGCAATAACGGTTAAAAGAAGTACAATCTCTACTCGTCTCATTAAAATAATTGTAGCAGAGTTTTTAAGCGTGGCCTAACGGATAAAGGCAATATATAACCCGATAACTGCGAAAATAAATCCAAGGAGCCAGGCACGCATGACTATTTTTGGTTCTTCCCAACCGCGTCTTTGAAAATAAAGATGCAAGGGAGCAGCTGGAAGAATCTTTCTTTTAAGATATTTCTTCCCCAAAAGCTGCAAAAGAGACGAACCTGCTTCTAAAACGAAAACCCCACCAATTATGGCCAACGCAATTATCTTACCCGTCAGTAACCCAATAACAGCTAAAAGAGCCCCAAGAGAAAGCGACCCAACGTCACCCAGCCAAATACGAGCTTTATAGATATTGAAATAAAGGAATGCAGAAACAGATCCCATAAGGATTGCGATAAAAATTCCTAAAAAATTATCAAGCTGCGTCGAAGAAATCGCCAAAAACGAACCCAAACAGATAAGGAGAAGTCCAGAAGCCAAACCATCTAATCCGTCAGCAATATTAAAAGCATTTGTAAAGGAAACTATAATAAAAGCTGCTATAGGAATCATTAAAATGCCAAGACTTGTTAATCCGATCCCTCTAATAAAAATAAAGCTATAACCTAATTTGTAGTACAAAACCGAAGCAATAATGAGTGCAAGAATCCATTGGATCACAAATTTGTGCCTAAATCTCATGCCAAAAAAGCCATCTTGTTTTGCAATAAGCTTTTTAACATCATCATAAAGACCCAAAAGCCCAAAGGAAATAAAGGTAAATAAAATAGTAAACAGTTCCCAACCTTTTACTGAGATGTTAAAAATTCCAAATGCCCACAAAGAGAGGACAGTAACTACCAAGATGATAAGAATTCCGCCACCAAATGGAGTGCCTATTTTCCACCCATGAAATTTATCAAAAATGGGTGTTCGATTATTAAACACATCCCTTGTTTTCTGCTTCTTCCGGCGAAGCTTAATCTTATAAAGGAAGTCAATAAATGGGATTAATAAAATCCCTGAAATAAAGAAAGATAAAATTGTTAAACCCAGTAATTGCGCCATAATTTTTAATTATACCTATATCTTTGGACTGAACACAAACTGAACAGGAAACGATTATACACCTAAATACGTATGGAGTCAAAGATTATAGGCTTAAATTTAGTAGCCCTTGCGGATTCTCCAGAACGTTTCGATAATAAACGTCTTCCAATAGCTCGTTCCAAGCGGGATATCCTGGGCATGAACAAAATTTATACTCGTTCCCCCAAATCCGGTTTTAAAGAGGGTTATTCCCTGCCAAGGGTGCTTTGGCTTGTCAGGAGGGACTACACCCCAGAAATTGTAGAACATTTTTCCTCGTTTTTTAGCCTCTTTAATAGCTTCCCACTGAAGCAAGTAGGCAGCAGGAATGTCACGAAATTCATCTGCCGAAGCTCCATGATGATAAACAGCCTGATTTCCATAAAAAACGATTAAAGCCCCCGCAATAAGTTTTTTGTTAAAATAAGCCAAATACAAAACGGTCTGATCGTCTTTTGAAAATATATCTAGCTCTTCCTTCATTCCGCGATGTGGAACAAAATGATGTCTTTTTGAGGTTTCTTCATAAAGCTTTAGAAAAGCTTGAAACCCCTTCATGTCTGTTGTTTTTTTCACCTCTATGGGAAGCTTCATGGCTTTTCTAACAAGATAACGTGTTGTTTTTCTCATTTCAGAAAGAAGCTCCTCTTCGGATTTTGATACATCCAAAATCCAAGCATTTTCTGCATCCATGTTGTGGATAGGGGCGTTGCGGATTCCAAAACCTTTTAATGAATTAAGGTCGGCTTGGGTTTGCACTAGTGGCGAAAGACGGATAAAATCCACTTTTTCTTCTTTTGCCAACTTAGTTATTTCTATAATAAAAGGCTTAAGCACTTCTTTGTTTTTAAATATCGGCCCATGACGCAAGTGGAAATAAGTTCCCCTTCTTGCTTTAATTTTTACCACAAGGCACGTCAAAACCAACTCAGAATCTTTGTACATTCCAAGTCGAAACACCTTATTACCAAGTGCTGTTTGCACCAAAGACCAATTCCATGATTGGAAAAAAGGAGAAAGCGCGACCTTTGATTTTAAAATAAAATCTTCAAAGGTTTTTTTCGATTCAATTTCTTTTATTCTATACATTCTGAAACTGCCTCAACTACTTTCTTTGCATCTGCAAAGGTAAGTGACGGATAGGTTGGCAAGTTAATTATCCTTCTTGCAGCATATTCTGCATGCGGGCATGACCCCCGTTGATAACCAATGACTTCTAAATTTGTCCCTTTTGGATCTACTATTTCAGAATACCACTTTCCAAGATATATTTTCTTTCCTTTGCAATAATTTAATACATAATCTCTGTTTTCTACCAACAAAGGGAAACGTAAGTAGGGAATTGTTCCGGAATATTTTAAGGATAGTGCCTTTGCATAGAAATGGGAAATTTCCTTTCGATGATTATTAAATTCAGCAAGTCTTCTTAACTGAAAAAGAGCTAATGCCCCCATAACGTTTGGAAGCTTTTTTACAAACAGGCCACTTCGATCAGATTTTCTCTCCGAAGAAGTATAAGGAAAAGAAAGCAATCCAATTTTTTGAAAAATTACCAAGATAATTTTCCCAATAGATAGAAAATTGTACAAAGGAAGAATCGCTGCAAATGCAACCGGGTGAAAAATCTGTTGTATTATCCATCCGTTTTTTGGATACTCTTGCTTCTTTTCAAACTGTCTTAATTTTTTACCTATTTGTTCGCTATTTGTAATAGCTATTCCGCCAAAAGTAGCAGATACTGCTTTATCTCTTCCAAAACTAAAAAATGCTGCATCTCCAAAAGTTCCGAGCTTTTTTCCTTTATAACTATTCCCAAACCCATGCGCACAGTCTTCTATAACTGCAATTTTTTTATTTTTTGCTATTTCTAAAATCTTTTCCATTTGGGCCGGTACCCCAAAGGTATGTTGGACTAAGATTGCTTTTGTTTTTCTTGTTATTTTCTTCTCCAAAAGAGCTGGATTTAAAGTAAAAGAATTATCGATATCTATATATACAGGAGTCGCTCCAGTCCATATTACTGCGTTTGGCACCGCAACACAGGTAAAACCCGTAACAATTACCTCATCTCCTTTTCCAATTTCAAAAGCTTTTAAAATAGCAAAGAGAGAGGACCTTCCCGAATTAAATGAAACAGCATAAGAAACTTTAAATGTTTGACGAAACCATTGCTCCAACTTTCCAACAGACGAACCTTTTTTATAGACGAAAGGGTTCAAAAGTAACCCGAGAGCATAGAGGGCGTCTTTTCTAAATAAGTTTGGTCCGAGTCCTGGTGCAATAGGTCTTTTCATACAAGTTTTAATAAAACTAACCGAGACTCTTTTCCTAAAAAAGCAACGATACTGTCTTGCTTTTGGGAAATCTTTTTAATAAGTGTTGCTAAAATCCTTGGGTTGCCTACTGCAACTTTACATTTGTTTTTTTGCTCGGATATTCCAGAAGTAATATCTTTGTAATAATTTTTATTTGTTAATAAAAGGTAATTACAAACAGATCCAATTTTTAAACCAACCTTATGGTGTTCTAAATTAGCATGTTTACCAAGCTCTATCATTGGGGGAAGAACCAAAATTTTATTGCCAGTGTATTGCTTCATATAATCCAAAGCGGAAGCAACACTTTGAGGGCTTGCATTAAAAGTACTGTCTATGGCAACAGTGCCATTTGATAATTTTGTTCGCTTTATAGAAAGTGACGATAGATTAGAAACTGCCGTGGTTATTGTTTCTGCTTTCATACCAAGGTGCATTGCAAGGAAAACGCCTGGAAGAAGATTTTCAATACTATGAATTCCTAAAAGAGGAGCTTTTAGTAACAACTGGTTTCTTCCTTTTTGGACTGTAAAGGAAAGTCCTGTTTTATACATTTTTATATGTGTTGCTTTAATGTCTGCCTTTTCTAAAGATTGGCCAGTAAAACTTTTGTATAATATTTTCTTGCCCTCTGTTTGGTTGTAAAGCTCTACTACATTTTTATTATTTCCATTAAAAAGCGCCAATCCATTTTTGGGAAGCGATTCAATAAGCTCGTATTTTGCTTTCATGATATTTTTTAAACTTCCAAATAAAGATTCATGTTGGGGAGAAATGCCGGTTAGTACTCCAATTTTTGGTTGAACAATTTCACAAATTTCTTTTATTTCTCCTCTTTTATATGCTCCCATTTCAACAACAAAAATCTCTGTTTCTTTTTTTAACCCTTTTAAAATTGTTTGTGCAACTCCAATCGGAGTATTTTGAGACCCTTCCGTTTTTAATACGGTAAAACGTGCAGAAAGAATTTGCGCAATATATTCTTTTGTAGAGCTTTTTCCATAACTCCCTGTAACTCCAATAATTAATAACTTCTTGTGTTTTCTTATCTTCTTCATGGCTTTTTCAATAAGAATATCGTGATAGAATTCTGTAGGATATGACAAAAGGAAAACGATAAACGCAATAAATAAAGTAGAGATCCTATCGAGTAAAATAATCCAAACTCCTTGATCTATTAAAGGTACGAGAAAAAGTATAGCTACAAAACAAAGGGTTATTAAAAAGATCGCAAACGTTTTTGAAGTAATCTTTGGTCTTCTAAAAGACCCCTTCATCCATTCGATGAAAATAGTAAGCACTTGCAAGGTGTAAATAAAAAGCACAAATAACCTAAAGACGAGCAAAAGACTGTCGTTAAAGATAACTAGCCCATACACAAATAGCGCAAGCCATTTTAGTATTGAGAGTTTTGAGAAAAGAAGATTCTTTCCTTGTTCGGTTTCTTTTAAATGAACGGACAACCGATCCCACCGATATTCTTTTATCTGCCAAAGGCTTGTCCAGAATAAAATATTACGAACTAACCAAATGAAAAAAAGAATGAAAGTAAGAATAAGTAATTCGTTCATTTTATAAAAGGAAATATAGTTTCAAAAAAAAGCTTGGGATTCTCGTAAGGAAGTTTGTGAGTTCCGTCTACCACTTTCAAAGTTGAACTTTTAATTTTTTCTGCAATATTTTTTCCTACACGAAGTGGAACAAAGGTATCATTTTTGCCCCATACGATTAATGTTGGAGCAGAAATCTTGTGAAGAATATTTTTTAAATCTTCATTAACTACATTTTTAAAAGTTTCACTCAATTTTCCGGCTTTTAGATAATCTACTTCCCCGACTCCTCTGTATAAAACTTTCCGAAGACTTTCCCTTGCAAAAGACGGGGTAATTCCTTTTCCAATCCGGGCGACCAAGCTAAATACTTTCTTTCTAACCGAAAGTGGCTGCCTTATTAAAGGAGACCCGGTAATTACAAGCTTATGAATAAAATCCGGACTCTCTACTGCTAACTTTGCTGCCACCCTGCTTCCAAAAGAATGAGCGATAATTATTGGCTTTTCAATTCTTTTCTTTTTCAAGTAGGAACGCACAAATTCTGCGTAATCGGAAAGGGTCATGTCTTTTTTAAGACTTTCCGAACCAAATCCCGGCAGGTCAGGAGAAAAAACTTTAAACTTTTTAGCCTCCAGAAGCTTTTGTAGTTCGTTGTATTTTTTGCCGCTGGTCCCCCATCCGTGTAAAATTAGTATAGGACGATTCATAATTCATGCTCCTTATTTAACCGTAACGCTTTTAGCTAGATTTCTAGGCTTATCCGGGTCTTCAACGCCACGTTCAAGAGCAAGATTATAGGCCAAAAGCTGCGAAATGACAACTTGTGGAATAAGGGTTGCTTCCTTTATATCTGCAGTCTGAAGGAAAACATCGAATACACCATTATTTCTAGGCCCAACCCCGATAATATAGCCTCCTCTTGCCTTAACTTCCTGAGCGTTAGATATGATTTCGTTAAATGTGTCATCGTTAGAGGCAAAAATTATGCAAGGCGTTCCCTTGTCTATAAGCGATATCACCCCATGCTTTAATTCCCCTCCTGCAAATCCCTCCGCATGGATATAGGAGGTTTCTTTAATTTTAAGTGTGGCTTCTAAAGCAGCTGCATATGATAAGCCCCGTCCTAAAATATAAATATGCTCGCTATTTTTTAGTTTCTTTGCTAAATTCTTTATTTTTTTATGATATTCATCTTTTAATATCCGCTCGATGTCCTTAGCACTTTCCAAGAGAATTTTTACCCCATCTTGCTCCTTCTTAACTAAGGAATAAGCGGTAAGAAGAAGTACAGCATACATTGCTATAAAGCTTTTTGTACCTATTACTGCCTTTTCTATGCCTGCATTCAACAAAATTTTAAAGTCTGATTGACGATACAATGTTGACCCCAAAACATTAACAATAGCCGCTATTTTTGCACCTTTTTTCTTTGCTTTAGACACAGGCTCTACTACATCAATCGTTTCTCCGCTTTGTGAAATAGGAATTACCAACGTTCTATTAGTAATATAATCTTCAAAATATTTAAACTCAGACCCAATAGTAAAATTTACATGTTTTTTGGCAACATCAGAAAAAAGATAAGTTCCGGCTAAAGCTGCATAAGAAGCTGTACCACAACCTAACATAAAAGTACCGAAAGCTTCATCTATTAACTCTGCTAATTGATTTACTTCTCCGGTAGAAGTTAATGCTATATTTTCTATTACCGCCGGCTGCTCAAAAATTTCTTTTAACAAAAAGTGCTTAAACTTTCCTTTCTCTGACTGCTCAAACTTCCAAGGTACGTTTTGAAATTTTGGCTTAATCGAACTTCCTTCGGGGAGTTGAATTAGTTTTAAGTCCGAACCCAAGATTGCCATTTGGTTATCTTCAAGAAATAAAATATTTCTTGTATGTTTAATAATTCCTGTTGCGTCTGATGAAACATAAAATTCTCCCAGTTTTTTTCCAATACAAAGGGGAGAACCAGATTTTACCGCAATGATTTCGCTTGATTTTGCGTAAGCTACGACCAATGCATTTAAGCCTGAAAGCCTATTAAAAGCATCACGGACAGAAGAAGCAAAACCTTCATTTTTAAGATATTCTTCGACTAAATGAGGAAAAACTTCTGTATCGGTTTCGGAAACAAATTTGTGGCCTTTCTTTTTTAACTCATCCCGCAGTTCTTCAAAGTTTTCTATGATTCCGTTATGGACTACTGCTATTTGCTTTGTGCAATCCAGATGAGGATGAGCATTTTCTATGGTTACTCCACCATGAGTTGCCCAACGGGTATGTCCAATTGCAATAGTTGATCTAACATCCGCAATTTTTGGACTGAGTTTTCCAACGCCAATTTTCCCAACATGTTTTTCTACAACAAATTGTTTGTCTTCTTTTGTTGCTACGCCCCATGAATCGTATCCCCGATATTCAAGAAGTTTTAAGCCATCAACAACTTCTTTTGGATCTTTTGGTTTTTTAGAAACGTAACCGTATATGCCGCACATAATTAATTCGATTGAACAATTGAAACAAGTTCGTTTAAATCATTTACCATAAAGTCTGGTTTAAAATCGTCTATTTCTTTTTGGTTTAATGCATACGGACCTCTTTTTATCCATATTGTTTTTATTGCAGGTATTGCCTTTTTTGCTTCAAATAAAATGGTGAGTTTATCGTCTACCAAAAATATAATACTTGAGCTAAAATCAACTAATTTTTTTAGAATATCTTCTTTATGAAGATGAATGAAAATATTTTCTTTAAGAAAAAATGGGGCAAGATTTGTTTTAAGAAGTTTGTCGTTTTGCCATTCTGTTTCTCCCTCTGAAAAAACACCAAGAGTTGCTATTTTTGAAAGGTTTGAGAGTACTTGAGGAATCTCTTCGTATACTTCCCTTTTTGTTAATCCACTTTCTTTAAAAACATCTGTTTTAAATAATGTGTAGTCGATGTCAAAAAAAACCATTTTTTGCATGTTTATAAATTCTTTCTGTAAACATTCGTCTCTCGTTTTTCAAATCCCAATTTTTGATACAAAACGTTTGCGGCTTCTCTGCTTTCCCTTGAAGTAAGAAAAATAAATTCAACTTTTTCGCTCTTTGCTTGTTCTATTGCTGCGTTCATAAGCAATTTTCCTATTCCTTTGCCTCTATATTTAGCGTCAACGATAAGGTCTTCCATCATTGCTTTTTTAAATTCTGGCATCTGATAAACAACGATGGTAACTGTCCCCACAACTTTCTCCCCATCTTTGGCTACAAAAAGAAAGGTTGAGTTTGATTGAATAATTGTTTCAATTTCTTCCCGGTTTAATTTTTTTGGATTCTCAACCAACTGTGTTAACAAATTGTTTAACCCAATTTCTAATTCAGGAAAAAATGATTTGACTTTTTCTATAACTATCTGTTCCATAAATTTATGTAATTTGTGAAAAAAGTTGTTTTGCTTTTTCCAATTCTTCCTCTGTATTAATTCCTCTCCATGTAACTGGGCCTGCCTCTACTGTTTCTATTTTCTCTTTGTTTTGGACCCCTAACGCAACAAGAGAAACCAAATAATATTCTCCAGTTGTTTTACTTTTTTGGATCTTCTTTAGATATTTTCTCAGAAATGAAACCTTAAAAACATAGCATCCTACATTTACTTCTTTTATGGACCTTTGGATTTCTGTAGCATCTTTCTCCTCTACTATTTCCAAAACATTTCTTTCGCTATCCCGAATTATTCTTCCGCTCCCAAAATTATCATTTAACTGAACTGTTAAAAAAGTCATCGAAGCATTTGCTGAAAAATGTTTTTCAATAAGTTTTTCAATAAGCGCAGCATTTTCCTTTCTATAAAAAAATGAATCATCTCCATTTATTACTAACACATTTTCAACCGAAGAAGGTAGGACAGTCATTCCCTGAGAAACCGCGTGAGCTGTCCCTAACCGTTTTTTCTGGACGGCAAAATATACCTGAGTCCCTTTTAAAACTTCTTCTACAGAATTTTTTGCAAAGCCTACAACTACCACTATCGGATCAACAGAAAAATTTTTAAGGAATTCAATTTCGTGAAGGATCATAGGCTTATCACCCAAAGGAAGTACGACTTTATTCAGATTTTTCGAATGCATTCGCTTTCCCTTTCCTGCCGCTAAAATAATTGCTCCAAGATTTTTCATTCTTTTACTCTTTTAATATCTGCTCCAAGAGTCTTAAGTCTCTTTTCAAATTGTTCGTATCCTCTATCTACTCGCTCAACACCCAATACAACACTTTCCCCTTTTGCAGCAAGCGATGCCAAAACAAGCGTTGCTCCCGCCCGCAGATCGGAAATGGAAACTACTGCATTGTGCAACTGCACAGGCCCTTTTATTTTGGCTGCATGGCGAAATTCTTTTTTATCATCTTCCATATTAAAGTTGTAAAACGCAGCCGGACTAGAAACTTTTGGATTAAAGAGTTCTATATGCGCGCCCATTTTGGTAAGCTCGCTAACATATCCAAATCGGTTTTCGTAAACAGTTTCATGGATTACAGAAATACCCTTGGCTTTTGTCATTAAAAGTGCCCAAGGACCCTGCCAGTCTGTCATAAAACCTGGGTATGGGCTAGTAGTGATATCTACATTTTTCAATGGGCCTTTGTAGTAAAACCGCAATCCTTCTTTTAGCTGCTCAAATCCTCCACCTGCTTCTGTATATTTTTCAAGGAAAACAAGAATCCCTGTTTGGTCAACATTTTCTATTACAATATCCCCCTGGGTCATTGCTGCGGCTACTGCAAAGGTAACCACTTCGTTTCTGTCTGGACCTATCGCAAATGTTGTTCCTTGCAATTTCAATACTCCATCTATAATAATTTTTCTATCGTCTTCCCTCCATACTTTTGCTCCCATCGCATTTAAAAGAGTGATTAGCTCATCGATTTCAGGCTCAAGCGCAGCATTATTCAAAACTGTCCGACCCTCTGCCAATACTGCAGAAAGAATGAGAGTCTCAGTTCCGGTATGAGTATTCTTTTCGAATGTGTATTCGCATCCTTTTAGTCTTCTTGAGCCAATACGGGCATGAAAATATCCGTCGCTTCTATCATATTCAACACTCACTCCCATTTGCTTAAGCCCATCTATTACTCTATCGATTGGACGAGCGCCAATTCTGCATCCACCGGGGTTAGGAATTATTGCCTCTGACCTTCTTGCCAGAAGTGGAGCAAGAAACATGGAAGAGGTACGAATACTTGCCGCTTTTTCTAATTCAATTTTTGTTTTTTTGACCCTTTTTACTTGAATTCTAACCGTATGATCCTTTATTTCAACATCCCCACCTATTTCTTCTATGATGTCTTTCATGACAAAGAAATCGGAAATAAGTGGGGCGTTTTCTATGATTACCGGCTCATCGGTTAGACACGCTGCGACAAGCGCTTTTAACGCAACATTTTTTGCTCCGCTTACCTTAACCCGGCCAGTTAACTTCTTACCCCCGTTTATAATAAATTTCTCCATATTAAAATCCGACTGTACGTACTTCCAAAGCAAGTTTTGCTCCAAATTTTTTAAGAGTTTCACTTTTCATAAGCTCAACTAACGAAACCACATCTTGTGCTTTTGCATTTCCAAGATTAAGGATAAAGTTTGCATGTTTATCCGAAATCATTGCATCTCCTATCTTTTTTCCTTTTAATCCTGCCTTATCAATTAAATATCCTGCGGAAGTAATACGCTCCGGAGTTGGGATACTCATCGCTTCTACAATCGAAATATTTCTAAAAGTACAACCGGCAGAAGCTCCCTTCGGTTGAGTTTCGGTGCGATAGGAAAGCGCCTCTGTCGCACGCTCCCATAAGACTGTCTTATCGGTAGGATCTAATTTAAAGACAGCAGAAATTAATATTTCCCCAGTTTGCTGAAGAATGCTCTTGTCATATGCAAAGTGAAAATAAGACTGGTCCACATCTTTTATAGTTCCATCCGGAGATAAAATTCTTGCTTTGAATAAACAATCTCCAACGTATGCGCCTTTTTTGGGAAAGTTTGAGTTCATAAATATTGCGCCTCCTACCGTACCGGGCAATCCCATTTGATATTCCAAACCTCCCAAACCGGCATCTATGACAAAACGGACGAGCTGGCTCATGATTACTCCTGACTCGGCAAAAACTAATGCGTTACTCATATCTATCTTCTGGTTTTTTATTTTTCCGCTCATTCTCATTAACTCAAAACGTCTTGCATTGTTTTTAATAACTAATCCTTTAATACCATTGTCTGAAACAATCACGTTAGAACCACCCCCAAAAACAAAAAATGGCATTTCAAGCTTTCTTGCTGCGTTAACAGCAGAAATAAGCTCATCGCCATTATTTACATCTATATAATACTCAGCTGGCCCACCTATTTTGAAGGTTGTATGGGCACTCATGGGCTCGTTTTTCCGAATCCGGTTTGGTCCAAAAACTTTTTCTAATTCTTGTAATTTTGTATCCATAATTTATGCATTACTAAGCTGCAATTTATCTGCAATCTTATATACGTCTCCTGCTCCCATAGTAAGTAGGACTGTTTCCCCTCCGAAGCTATTTTCGTTAAGATATTCTACCACATTTTCAAGGCTAGGAAGGTAGAGTACGTGCTTATGGAGCAATCTCATCTTATCTTGAAGTAGCCTTGAAGATACCTCAGGATCAGGCTTTTCTCGAAGAGAAGGGTAAATATCACTTAATATAACAGTGTCTGCGTCTGAAAAAGAGTGAATAAATTGTTCAAACAATTTTTTTGTTCGAGAATACATATGTGGCTGGAAAACACATACTAATTTATTATTAGGAAATCTTTTCTTAAACGCAGCTAAAGTTTTTCGTATTTCTGTAGGATGATGTGCGTAATCGTCGTAAATTAGTGCGCCAGATACTAATTTGCCTATAAATTCTGCTCTTCTTTTCGTACCAACAAACTTTTTTAACCCTTCCTTAATTTTAAGGATATCTACACCCGCTTCTAAGGCTACAATTATGCTTGCAAGTGCGTTAAGTGCATTGTGCTCTCCCGAAACACCTATAGAAAACTCTCCTAAATCTGTCCCGTCCGTTTCTACATGAAAGAATGTTTGCTCAAGGGAAATATGAACATGTTTCAACACAAAGCTGTTTTTGTCTGAAAAACCATACGTTATGACTTTACCTGCATATTCCTTTGCAATTTTTTGAACGCTTACATCATCACCGCATGCAACCAAAATCCCATCCGGTGGGAGCGCTCGTGCAAACTGCAGAAATACTTCTCGTATTTTTTCTTCGTTCTCATATACATCGGGGTGATCGAAGTCTATATTAGTGAAAACAGCGATTTTGGGATGCTGCCATAGCAATTTTGGGGTATTATCGAATCCAATCGCAGTAATATACTCGTCTGCTTCTGCAACGAAAAAATCTCCCTTTCCAAAATGACCGGATCCCCCTAAAGAAAGGATAACACCGGTACCGATACTATATGATGGGTCCATGCCTGCACTTTTTAAAAGTGTTGCAATAATTGCGGTAGTGGTAGTTTTCCCATGAGAACCGGCAACAGATATTCCTACAAAGCTTTTCCCAAGAATATCTCCTTTCATAAATGCTCCTACTGCCTCTCCTTGTGAAATTATTGGAATATTTTTCTCTTTCGCAGCTAAAACCTCGATATTCTCAAACCCGCCGTGCGCTCCTGTGGTAATTACTAACTCAGGATCGAGAATATGTTCTCTTGAAAAATCCGATTGCACCGTAATTCCTGCCTTTTTTAACAACTCATCTGTTATAAAATCGTCTGCAATATCTGAGCCTGTCACTTTGACCCCAGCTTCCTGGGCCACAAGCGCCAACGAAGTCATGCCTACTCCCTTAATTCCCACAAAATGAATGGATTTAATTTTTTTCATTTAAAACTTCTTCAACAACGCCCTGCTCACTCCAAGGCTTTTCTACTCCCTTATAGCTCATAGAATTTTCGTGCCCTTTCCCGCATAAAAGCAGTATGTCTCCCTTTTTAGCAACTTTTTGTATGAGAAATGTAATAGCTTTTCTCCTATCGGGTATTTTATAAAAGACGTGGCCTGAAATTTTACCTTTTTGATTTATCAAACGTTCTTTTGCTCCCGCTTTCAGACACCCCTGTGCTATTTCGTCAATGATCTTCTCAGGGCTTTCGAAACGTGGATCTTCATCTGTTAATACCGTGATATCGGCCAATCTTGCGCTTATCTCTCCAAGCATGGGTCTTTTTAAAACATCTCTTTGAGAAGCGCTCCCAAACATCGCAACGATTCTTCCACTTTTCTTTTCAGGTTGAACCGAGCGAAGAAGTGCCTCTAAAGCGTCCGGTTTGTGGGCAAAATCTATTATAATTCGAAAGTCTTTTCCGGTTTTGATTTCTTCGTAACGCCCAGGAACTTTTGCAACAATTTCTAGTGCTTTTTTTATATTTTGCTTAGATACTCCTAAAACTTGTGCTGCCGCGGCTGCTGCAAGCCCGTTTTGCACATTGAAGTCTCCCGGCATACCAAGCACAAGCTCCCAATCAGATTGACAAATATCTCCGGTATTTAGCCCAAACGTAATTACTTTTTTAATAAGATTGAATTTAACAGCCTTTTTTATATCGTCCGAAAGGCCTAATGGCACAATTGCAACTTCGCTTTTGTGAAGCAATTTAAATTTTGCCCGCGCGTAATTTTCAAAAGTTTTGTGATAATCAAGATGCTCATGGGCAAGCGTAGTTAATACTCCTGCTTTAAAATGGACAAATGCTGCTCGATTCTGGTCCAAAGCATGAGAGGAAATCTCTAATACAAAGTGCGTATCCCCATTTTTAACAGCTTTGCTGAGATATTTTGGAAGGATATGAGGATCGGGAGTTGTTACATGAAACCCCGTATCAAGCTGGTCACCCCCAATTACTGCTTCGACTGTAGACAGCATTGATACTTTAAAACCATTCTCTTTAAGAATTTCATAAATCATGTGTACTGTGGTTGTCTTCCCGCTGGTACCGGTAACCCCAACAATAGTTAATTTCCGTGCAGGAAACCCATAATATACATGAGCAACCAACGCGGTAAATAAATGATATACGTTTTTCAGCTTCTGCCACATAGACGTATTATACTAAAAATCACTGGCTAGGTGGAATCTTATAGTAAGAAAGTATGTCTTTTGCTATATCGAAAAAGATTGGGGCAGCCGTTTCTGCCCCATAAATTGACGTTGTAGGCCTATCTATTATCACTACCATTGCAAATTTAGGGTTATCCGCTGGGGCAAAACCTATAAATGAAGCTATTGTTTTATTAGGATCGTAATGGCCTGCAATAGGAATCTGAGCTGTGCCAGTCTTCCCTGCAACTCGATACCCAGGAAGCTTGGTCCATTTTGCTTCTCCTTTTTCAACCGCATTTACCAATATCTCTGTCATAACCTTGGAAGTCTTTTCGGAAATAGGAGAATCTAAAACCTTGGGCATAACCGCAACAGTGTCACCCTCCGGTGTTTGAATTTGGGTAACAATATGAGGCTCCATGCGCTTTCCTCCATTTGCGATAGCAGCAAATGCGTCCAGAAGCTCAATCGGAGTTACCGAAATTCCCTGCCCAAATCCGGCGGTTGCCAAATCAATGGGATACCAATTTTCTCTTGGTTTTACATAACTTGAGACTTCCCCCTGCAAATCTATCCCGGTTGCTTTTCCAATTCCAAAAGAGTTGAAGTAGGATAAAACCCTATCTAGTCCTAATTTTTCTGCTACATAAACCATCCCGGTATTATCCGAATGCTGTATAACGTCAACCATATTCGTATCTTTGAAATAATTGTTATCCCAGGTTCGAATATCATATCCACCTATTGATACGGGGCCTTCGCATATGGGACACTTTGTATCGGGCTTTACCACCCCTGCGTCTAATGCTGCAGCCATGATTAAAGATTTAAAAGTAGATCCGGGCTCATATAGATTAGAGATAAAAGGATTCTTGTATAAATCTGCGGAATATTTTTGAAATTGGGAGGGATCAAAATTTGGATACGAACTCATTGCAATGATATTTCCGGTTTTAGGATCGATGATTCCAACCATGCCTGAAGCCGCTCCATACTTTTCCACCCCATCCTTTAACTTTTTATCAACCATAAATTGGATTGACCTGTCTATGCTGGTTAGAAGGGTTCTGCCGTCGATTGCTTTTGTAGTGTCTTCTGCGTGGGATAAAATTGGCTTCCCAAATGCATCGTGGATTGAAACAGCTATACCATCTTTCCCGCGCAACTGTAAGTTATACTCACCCTCGAGGCCAAAATAACCTCTATCTTCACCTAACTGGTCTTTTCCTACAAATCCAACCAGTTGAGCAGCCAAAGAAGCTTCCGGATAAAATCTTTGAGATTCTTCTTCAAACCCTACTCCAGGAATTTTTAAACTTTCGATCTTTTCCTTTGTATCATTGTCTATTCCATCTTGTATAGGGACCCAAAACCTATCCAAGGAAAGTTGAGCAGAGACAGAAGCAGGATCCAATGATAGGAGAGGATTTAGTTTGTTTATAAACTCTTCTTTATTAGTTACTTCTTTTGGATTCGCAAAAACTAAATAGGCAATTTTATTGGCAGCAATAGGAAAACCGTCTGAAGTTAAAATTTCTCCCCGGGCTGAAGGAATTTTAAGATATGTCCCGTACTGGGATTTCCCCATATAGGAAAGCTCTGCGGCTTTTACTACTTGCCAATAAAAAAGTCTGCTGAGGATTAGAAAAAATAAGACTAACAGTCCAATGAGTGCAACGTTTAGTCTGCCTGTCATCTCTTTGCAAGTGGAATGTGATCCGAAATAACAACAGTCGATTTATCAAATAGAAAACCCATATCTTTGGCCTGCGATGAGATATGAGAAAGAGAAGAAGCTTTTAATACTTTTTCTTCCAGGATCATGTTTTCCCGATGCAGAGCTGAAATTTGGTCCTGCATATCCCCAAGTTTTACGCCGGTAGTTGATAATGTATTAGAAACAATTACCTGAACCAAGGTTAGAATCAGCACCATTGTTACACTTATGCTAACTAATTTTTTCATACTCTCTTACTTTGTTTTTCGAATACTCTTAATTTTGCCGAACGCGCCCTTCTGTTACTTTCCAGCTCTGCTATAGTTGGTGAAACAGGTTTTTTGGTTATAATGATTCCCATATCTTTAGCTTCAAATTCTTTAAATTTATTTTTTACAATTCTGTCTTCAAGGGAGTGGAATGATATGACTATCAATCTTCCCTTATCCCCCAAAAGCTCTAAAGCTTTTGGCAAAGCTTCCTCGATTACATGTAACTCATCGTTTACCGCAATCCGAAGAGCCTGAAACACCTTCGTCGCATTGTTGATCCCTTTATTGCTTTGGCCAACCGCTTTATTAATTATTTTTACTAATTCTCCTGTTGTTTCGATTGGTTTTACTAAACGGGACCTGACAATACTCTCAGAAATGGCAAGAGCACGATGCTCTTCACCATATGTAATAAATAATTCATATAATTCTTTTTTAGTTAAACCGTTTAATAAGTCCAAGGCCCTGACCTGGAGGTCTCGATCCATTCTCATATCCAATACTGCATCTTTTTGAAAGCTAAATCCTCGTTCCCCCTCTTCAAATTGATGGCTCGAAACCCCCAGATCAAACAAAATGCCGTTTACTTTCTCAAACCCTTCCTTAAGAGCAATTGTGTCTATGTCTTTAAAATTCCCCTTTACAATCTTAATTTCGTTACCCGTCCCAAAATTCTTCAATACGTGTTCTATCGCATCTTGATCAACATCCAAACCCAAAACCCTTCCCCCACGCTGAAGAATTTGTTGTGTATGTCCTCCCCCACCAAGTGTTGCATCAATGTACAATCCCCCTCTTTCAACTCTTAAAAAATCTAAAACCTCTTGTAAAAGAACAGGCGTATGGTATGTACTCATTTCTCTTCCTTTCTGTCGTTAACCAATCGTTGTGATATATCTCCAATGTTTTTTTCAAGGAACGCCTGATACTCTTCCCAACGCTTTTTATCCCACATCTCAACGTATGTCGAAAGTCCTAAGAATATAACTTCGTCTTTAATTTTTCCAAAGTTTCTAAGGTGAGCAGGTACAATAAACCTTCCCTTATGGTCAAGTTCGACGTCGAAGGCTCCTCCAAGAAGAAATCTTCTTGTTTCTCTGGCCTCTGATTGAATAAAAGGTTTACCTTCTGTGCCCTCGAGGAGCGCTTTCCAATTCTTTTCCGAGACAATAATGATTGCGTTTTCATATCCTTGCGTAATGATTAATCGGTTGCCAAGAATAGATCTAAATTTTCGTGGTAATGCCACACGAAACTTTCCTTCTATCTTTGACTCAAACTGACCAATCAGTAAGCCTAAAGGATCCTGCCTGTCCTCCATAATCGTAAGTTGGTGGAACTCTTATCTGTCCCACTTTCTCCCACTTATTCCCATTTTGGAGACTTTTCACAACCGTGTCAATAGGTAAAAGGGCCACTTTAGTGTTTAAATTAAAAGTCGAACACTATCTGTGTGAAAAATGTTGTGAAAATATCTAGAGGACTAACGTTTAATCGGTTAGGCTGAGGGTTTGGGTTACTTCGTAGACTTTTCCGTCTGTTTTATTGACTTTGAGAACAAGTTTTACTTCTGTCACTCCCGCGTCGTACTTACAATGACCGGAAGAGCATGACCCAAGTTCGATATATTTTGTATCAATTACTCCATTTTTTGTATCTTCGTGGCCTACAGCGCCTCTTGGAATGTTTCCTTCGGCTGTATAATCGAGCTCGTAGTCGACTGAGCTAATATCCGAGGCTTTAGAAATAGTAAATTTAACCGCATGCTTATCGTCTCTGGCAGATATGGTAAGTCCAATGTCTTCCGGTTTTAAGGTTAGGATTTGCTGATCCTCAGATGTAGCAACGGGCGCAGGCTTTGCCTTATTTGCAAAGAGAACAAAATATCCTCCCCCGAGAAGTGCCAGAAGCACTATGGAAAGAATAATAACGAGCCTTTGATTATTCACAGATATAATTGTAGCAATTTCATGCTATTTGTCAAAGAGGTGCCCCTCTAAGCGAAGCGGTAGGAAGTATAGTAGCAACTTCATCCAGTACAGGCCACAATTTTTCATGATCGATTCGATGAGTCTTTAAACGCTCCTTAAATTCTTCCTCAAGAGGATGTTCTTCGCTTTGCAAACTTCCATACATCCGTCTTAAACCCAACTCTACGGCAAGTTGGGTAAATGCATCTTTATTTCCGTTAAGACTTTTTAGTGCGCTCCCAGTGCTATTATTTTCTGAGGAGAGTTTATTTATAAGATTTCTTGCGGTGGTGAGATAAGGAGTAGCATTTTCGGCCCGTCTGTAATTGATATATTCATCAATCCCTGCGGGAGATGCCGAAAACGTTGGAGCTTCGTATCGGACAGCCATCTGCAACCAGAATAGTAAATCTCAAAAATGTTGTCAAGAAGACAAACTGGATCAATCGAGTAAGTTCCGGAAATACGAAGGAAGCTCTGAAATTTTCTTACGAATTTGCTCCGCAGTATCGCGATCTCTGACAGTTACGGTTTCATCTTCCAATGTCTGGAAATCAACCGTAATACACCAGGGAGTACCGGCTTCGTCTTGGGCAAGATATCGCTTACCAATATTTCCGCGGTCATCCCAGGCAACCATAAAGTGTTTTTTGAGTTCGGCATGAACTTTTTTGGCTGTTTTGACAAGCTCGTCTTTGTTTGCCAAAAGAGGAAACACGGCAACTTTATAAGGTGCGATTTTGGGATTGAGTTTTAAGACTGTTCTTTTTCCATCTTCATGATATGCATCTAGAAGAAAAAATAAGGTCGAACGGTCTACTCCACCTGATGTTTCTATTACCCACGGAGTAAATTGTGATCCTGTCTCGTCGGTATACGTTAATTTATGCCGCGATAAATCCCACTCTCCCCGATGATGGATCCCTTCGAATTCGCTCCAACCAAATGGAGCATTGTATTCTATATCCTCGGCATATTTGGCATAATGAGCTCGCTCGTTATCCTCGTGTTTTCTAAATCTTAGATTCTCTTTTTTAAGACCCAAGGAAATATACCAATCCATCCGTTGCTGTTTCCAGTAATTAAACCACTTGTCTCCTTCGGAATCAGAGTTGTGAACAAAAAATTCAAGCTCCATCTGCTCAAATTCTCTACTCCTAAACGTAAAGTTTCCAGGAGTAATCTCGTTTCTGAATGCTTTTCCAATTTGACCGATCCCAAAAGGGATCTTAACACGAGTTGAATCAACAACATTTCTAAAATTGGTAAACACGCCCTGGGTAATTTCTCCCCGCAGAAATATTTCAGATTGCTTTCCTTCAACAATTCCTAAGTATGCTTTGACTAATAAATTGAATTTTTGAGGATCGGTCCATTCAACTGTTTTCCCTTTATGAGAGGCTTCGTGCGTCTTTATCTCATCCTCTTTATCTGCCCGGAAGCGTTGATGGCAGACTTTGCATTCAACCAAAGGGTCTGTAAATGCCTGGATATGCCCGGAGGCTTCCCAAACAGCCGGATTCATCATAATAGACGCATCCAGCCCAACTACATCTTCTCTAAACTGGACCATTGTCTTCCACCATTGGTTTTTAATATTTCGTTTTAGCTCGACTCCCAATGGTCCGTAGTCCCAGGTGCCACCTAAACCACCATAGATTTCACTGCCCGGATAAATAAATCCGCGCCTCTTGCAAAGCGCTACCATTTTTTCCATGAGTGGATTTGAACTGTCAGCCATAGCAGTATCATAACAAAAATACACCTGGGGATAAAGGAGCTAGCTAAAGTGGGAAAGGAGAGATTTTGTTTTCAGGCGCCGCTCTAAAATATCTTCAATGTAGGAAGTTGTATCGATATTCTGGTTTTGAGTAACAGGAAAAAAGCCTAAAAGCGTTAACAATTCTATTTCGAAATTGTGAACTACCTCTGCAAGATTATTTTGAGATGAAAGTTCAACCAGACTTTTTTTAAATAAGTGGAACACGCTCTCGTGCTCTTGATTCTCAGCACATAACCCATCTAATAACTCACAAAAGTGGTATGCGAAACCAATTTTAGTAAGGTCATCTTTTATTTCGGTATGGGTGTGAAGCGTTTGGGCTTCTGTGAGAATTGGAGCCACCCGGCCTTTATGGACTGTTAAAAGAGAATGGTTTAGAAGCTCAATATGAGGACTTCGGCGGCTTATTATTTTTCTAACCCCAAGTGCTTTTATTTGAATCTTTCCGTGATGCTTGGTTAAAACGGTTAAGAGTCTGTCTGCCTCCCCAATGTTGCGGCGCTTTATTATTATCCCCTCTGTCTTAAAACTTCTCATCGAACTTTAAAGACTTAATTTTACTTCTTTGTCTGTTTCTAAATTAAATTGTTGGACCTGATTGCCTTTTACTTTTATTGTGTACTGGTTTCCGTCTGTTCCCCCTTCTTTTTGCATAAGAAGTGGCAATGTTTCATTTGAAACTTTAAAAGGAAGTTTATACGAAATGGTAAATGTAGCTGCTCCCATTGGCCTGACCGTAAGGAATCCTTCAAAAACAGTCTTATCAAGATCGGTTGAACTTGTTACCGTAACCTCCGACCCTTTACTGGTAACCAACTGAGACCCTTTTGGTGTATAAATTCTCAACCAATCTCTATAGTCTCCGTTAAGACATAGATTTCCACGCTCTAAATTACAATCGGAAGGCGCATATGGATTTGTATAATGCACCGTTACTGTTTTGGTAATAGTCCCGTCCGATGCAACGTCGTATGCTTGCTCTACGGCTTCCGAGGTAAACAAATTGGCCTTATCTCCTCCAAAATTAGTGTCATTTACTGCCAAGTAATCTCCGTCAAAAGGCATAATTTTTCCGGCGGCATTTAAGGCTACTATCCCTTGTTGCGCATCGGCATTAAACAGATTGAATTGGACATGTTTTTGCGAGGTTTCGGTTAACATAGTTTGTACCAGTGGCCCCCAATATTTTTTAGGAGATGATTTTAATGCTTTTTCCATAATTGCAAACAGTAGGGTCCCAATAATATCTTTTCTTTCTGCATTAATTATGGCAACATTACTTACACGAAGGTCAAAGCTATGAGGAGTGTCAGCAATACTTTCCAGCTCATAAATGGCTTCTGGACAATTACATCTTTTATCGGTTTGGGATGTAAATAATATTCCCCCTGCATATATCTGGTCATCTAAAACTTTAATAGTCGAAACCAACACATGTGTATCTATTGCGATAATACCGTCCACTTTTGTGGCGCCCGGAATCGTGTTATATAAAGATTGGAATGTTTTCATAGATTCCCCAAAGTCTGGAGACAGATTAGCATCGCGCAAATTAAGCGTGTACACTTTTGGGAGATATTTTAGGATTGGCTCAGGAGCTTTAGGATGATTGGGAACCTGATTATCCAGATTATACATATCGGAAGCAGAATCTACATGAATCACGCCCTGATCTAACCTAAAGATTGCATATGCAGTCATAAAACCTCCGGTTGGTCTTAATTCTTTATCGTTTTGAAAAATAACAAGGTATTTTTTCTCTCCCGGATCACCCAAAAGGGATGGAAGTATCTTAATAAGAGGGCGCGCCTCGCTTACAAAATTCACTCCTAAATCCGCATCTTTTTTCATTGCTATAAGCTGGTCATGCACTTTTGCAAGACCAAAAATAGGTGGATAATGATTCGGATTTACTTGATCTATTTCTGCTTTCGCCTTAACCAAAGATCCAGAAAGCAAATCTATCTGAGGCGTAATCTTTCCCATGGTAGTTACCGCAGTCTGAATGCGCTGTTCAGCCGAGCCGGAAACAAAACTTCCCTTTCCTTTTAAGCCTAAAACATCTTGATACGGCTTTAAGGAATTAAGCAAGGTATTTGATGCATCTATCCCGTCAAACCCGGCGCTGATAAGATGGTCTGCGTCTGAATAGTAGCCGGATGCTATTGGAATGAATTTAAGATATCCTATGCCATGAAGACTGTCTTGAGTTTTTTGAAGCTGAACCTTTGTTTCCGCAAGATCTGTTAGTCCTTGGTCGATATTTTGTTTTTTAACCGATTGCCATGTTTTTTGCGCCTGTGCATACGCAATTTTCGCTTGTGAATACACACCACGGGCCGGTAAAACAATAACAAAAAAGCTTAGAAGAAAAATAACTACAAGCGCAATAAGAACTACTGAAATATTTTTCTTCGGAAAATTTATCTTTCTTCTTGAAGTTGGCATAGTTACAATTGTATCTGCTGGGCCTGAATTATTACCATTTACTCGAGAACGCCTGCTTTGGAATTGGGTTGAAGATGGGGACGAATTTTCCAAATCGATTTTTCTGATCTCGTCCATAAGCTATATCATATCCATTTTAGAATATGTCTGTCAAATGATTACAGAGCACCTTTTCCTGAGATCATTGCCCAAGGAGTTTTTGCAATAATCCAAACGTCATACCAAAGCGACCGTTTTTTTACATATGCTGCGTCCATCTCGATTCTTTTATCAAAATTTATCTCAGACCTCCCCGAAACCTGCCAGTGGCCGGTTATGCCGGGCTTGACCGAAAGCACTATTTTAACGGATCCTTGTGTTTTTGGATATTTTTTTTGCTGGTCAACAAGCTCGTCAGGATAATATGCTCTTGGGCCAACTAAGCTCATATCTCCAATAAAAACATTAAGAAGCTGGGGTATTTCGTCAAGCGAGTGCTTTCTGACAAAATGTCCAATCCGAGTAATTCTAGGGTCATCCTTTAATTTATAACTTCCTTTTTTATATGCAGAAAATAGCTTTTGAAATTGAGGATCTTCCCGCAAAAGCTCATGAGCATTCTGAACCATTGATCTGAATTTATACATCTTAAATAGTTTCCCATTTTGCCCCACCCGCTCGGGTGTATCAGCAAGAATTGGGCCTTTTGAATCGAGCTTTATAAGAATAGACAGTACTAAAATGATTGGAGAAAAAAGAATCAAGAGAAATAAAGAAAAAAGCATGTCTAAAATCCTTTTTCCAGATTCATACAAAAAACTTTTTTTAACTTCTTTATAAGGCATAAATTCTCAGGCCAGGTGAGCGTTAGGGGTTCCTGCGAATCCTTCAACAAGCTTTTTTATCTTTGGCACGGATTTTTTGGGACAAATCATAACCACATCATCTGTATTTACAATAAGAAGCTCCGATAGGTCAATACCAACTACCAGCTGGCCTTTATAATTAAAAACTAAGGTATCGGTAGAATCTTCCAAAAGAACATTTCCTTTTGTAACATTTTCATGCTCGGAGCTACTTAGTGCCTCCTTTAACGCTTCCCATGCTCCAACATCGCTCCAACCCAAATCTTCTGCAATTACATAACCGTCTGTTTTGTCGATCTTTTCCAAAATCAGGTTATCAAAGGATTCTTTGGGTAATTGTGGATAAAGCTCTCCGAGTGTTTTTTCAAAATTGTCTGTCCCATAAGCATCCTTTATTTTTACCAAAGACTCGTACATCGAAGGGGCAAGCTTTTCGTAGAGTCCAAACAAAAAGCCAGCGGTTGTACCAAAGTATCCCGGGTTCCAGACATGTTTTTCACTCGCATGAAACTCCGTCGCTTCTTTAAGCTCTGGACGATAATGAATACTTTTAAAAGCGTGGAGAGAAATCCCCCCAAGTTCTTTGACTTGGTCGCCCATTTCTATCCACCCCAAATTTTGGCTTGCAAAGCGCGAGCTTTGCCCCATAAAAACTATCTTGTTTTTTTCTTCTTCCAAAAGACTTGCAATACCTTTAAGAAGAAGCCTAAATAGCTCTTCGTTTTTTACCAAATGGTCACTCCAGAGGATGAAAAAAGGTTCATCTTTGGCAATCTTAGAGAGAATCGCAGAAACCAAACCTACAGCAGCACCAACATCTCTCATTTGTGGCTCTAAGATAAAGTTTTCCTTGGGGATTTGAGGCAACTGACTAAAAAGGATATCTTTGTATGCTATTCCAGAAGAGATATAAATATCAGAAGGGCTAACCAGTGGAAGGACGCGTTCGACAGCAAGCTGCAAAGTAGACTTTTCTCCTATAATTTTTTCAAATTGCTTGGGAGTTTGCCTGCGGGACAGTGGCCACAAACGAGTTCCTACTCCTCCTGCAAAAATAACAATCTTCATAGAGTTTTTCGGTCTTTCAAAAGTTTCTTAATTACCTTTTTAAATTCTCTTTTGAACAACTCTTTTCTAAATTTTCGAGCCTGTTTTCGACAATCTGCTTTTTTAAATTTCAGCTGGTCGAATTTTTTTAACGCCTCTTGTAAACTTCCGCTTGTCTGCTCGTCAAAAAAAATACCCGTTTTCCATTCTTTTATGGTCTCTACTGCCCCACCACCACGAAAAGCAATCACTGGCTTTCCAAACCACTGCGCTTCCACAACGGCAAGACCAAAGTCTTCACGCCCAGGGAAAATGAGCGCACGACAATTTTTATAATACCCCAGAAGCTTCTCTTCAGTCAAGCTTCCCAAAAATTCAATCGTACTACCTGACATCTTTTGCAACCTTTTATACTCCGATCCGGTCCCGACAATTTTTAAAGGAAGTTTTAATGCATTACACGCTTCAATTGCTAAATCAACCCTTTTATAGGGAACCAGCCTTGAAACAACCAGGAAATATCCTTTTTCTCGAGGCGCCTTTGGCTTTTTTGTTGGTAAATTCAAAGGAGGATATAAAACCATCGACGGACGGTTGTAGTACTTCTCTATTCTTTGTCTCACTTCTTTGGAAATGGCTATAAGTACCTGCGGTTTTTCGGCTGCCTTCTTATCCCAAGCTCTTAAATACGAAACTGCAGACCCGGAAAGCTTTTTAAAGATTTTTGTTTTAAAGTACTCATTGTATCCACTCCAAAGATACCGTGTTGGAGTTAAGCAATAACAAATATGGACCGCGCCCGGCCCTGTCCGGACGCCCTTGGCTGCTTCCGATGTAACTGAAATTACTACATCATATGAATCCAAGTGGAAATCCTCGAAAGCTTTGGGCATAAAAAGAGCAAATAATTCATGTCTGGACCTAACAAGAGGAACCTTTTGCAAAAAAGAAGTTTTTACATTAAAAACGTCCGCCCAGGGTGCATTTTTTTTATTATAAACCGATGTGTAAAGAGGAGCTTTGGGGAAAAGCTCATGAAGAGCAAGCAAAACGCGCTCTGCACCACCCCATTTATTAACCCGGTCGTAAACCAGTGCAACCCGAAGCTTTTTCATTGAGTACTAGATTATGCGGCAGCGTCAATATAAATTGCAAGAGTTTGTTTTGCCATTTTCTCAAAACTAAATGATTTGCTTCTTTGCAGACCATTCGAAACATGCTCCTTTACCTCTTTTGTGTTACTAATAATTTCACTCATTGAATCGGCGATGTCGTTTGGATTCTTTGGATCGAAATAAAAAGCTGCATCTTTGCATATTTCTTCATGTGAGCTAATTCTGGAACAAGCTATCGGACATCCGGATGCCATAGCCTCTAAAACGGGAAGCCCAAACCCTTCCATGAGAGACGGAATAACGAGACCCCTTGCATTTTTATATAGAGTCGAAAGCTCACTATCGGTGACTTCTCCTTCAAATTGGACACAATCTGTTAAAGACATTTCAGAAACAATCCCTTTTATACGTTTGTAAAAATAATCTTCTTTTCCCACAAACTTAAGAAATATTTCCTGATTTTTTAAGTGAAACACTGAAAATGCTTCCAATAATTTTTCTAGATTTTTATGAGGATACGCATTCCCAACGTACAGAAAATAATTGGGATTTTTTTGTAGATTTGAAGCTTCTGATTTCGTTGAGATTTTCCTATCTATTCCTTCATACGTTACTTCGATTTTTTGGGGTGTAATACCAAGATGCTGCACAATTTCTTTTTTTGTAGCCTCTGTGACCGTTATAATTCTTTTTGCTTTTTTTGCAGCTTTATATACTATATATTTATATCCCAGAAGTTTTATCCAATAGAATAATGGGTTAAGCGTTGAAGCTTGCCCTGTTGGAAAATGGTGAAGAATTAAATCGTGGATTGTTACGATAAATTTTCCAGGATACGAAACAGGGAGAGAAAAATAAGGGAAATGTACCAGGTCGAGTTTCTGCTGAACTAAAACTGTTGAAAATTTCCACTGTTCTTCAAAACTATGCCACCGAATATCGGCCCTAACAATCTCGAATTTAGAATTTTTGATTTCGGATTTAATTTGCTCAAGATCTTTTGAAAGAACAAAAAGAATATATTCGTTTTTGGTATCGATCTTTTGTAAGTATCCGACAAGATTGCGGGTGTATCTTCCAACTCCTGACTCGCTCCACAATCTACAGTCAATACCAATTCTCATATTAAAAGCTAACTTCGAAAATCCCTTCAGACTGCTCTGAAAAATCAGTGAACCGAATCCAAGAGGGAACAATTTTAATATAAACTTCATTTTGTTCGTTTTCATACTGCTGCGCACTAGGAGTTTTTGTGAAATATATTTTTTTGAGTCTCACAAGCTCGTCCCCTTCTAAAATGGTTGCTGTCCCTTCAAGTTGAACTGTTTTAGTATCATCACTTACCGTCACTGCGACATTTTGGTTTTGTAAAATATTTTTTGCTTTTCTGCTTGTAGAATTTGTCCCAAAAACAAGAATAAGATTCTCGTCTTCCCCGAATCCGACCCATGCCGCCTCCGGTTTGTTGGATGAACTTACTGTAGAAACTACTGCGTGAGTCTGAGAATGCAAAAAATCGAATATTTTCTTTTTTTTATCCATTTTATGAAAGTTTTGATTTTAGTCCGATACCAAGTAAAACCAAATCGGTAACTAATTTTGGATATTTATTTTTATAATGCTTTTCATAAAATAATCTCATTGCACGGAAACGTTCTGCTTTAACTTTTTTCTTTGTTTCCTCACTTGCCTTTGTAATATTAGCCGAACTTTTTTTAATTCCTCCGGACACCCCTTTATAATGAAGAATCGAACAGTCTGCAACAAAATAAATCTTCCAACCCTTTTCTTTCAAATTGTAGCAAAAATCTAAATCTTCTCCGTAAAAAAAGAAATCTTCATCCCACCAACCAACCTCTTCTCCAGCGCTACGACGTACCATCATAAATGCTCCTGCCAAAGCATCTATTTCGTGTGTAGAATTTGTATCTTTCCATCCCTGATTGTACCCGCCAAATAATTTTGTCTTGCCAAACACCTTTGATATACCACTAAAATGGCAAAAAGAATTCCATGGAGTTGGAAAACCGCGATGGGATGCATCATCGAGTGTTCCATTCTCCAGCTGAACTTTACATGTCGCTGCGCCAGCTTCTGAGTGGTCATCCATAAACGCAACCATTGTCTTAAGCGTTTGAGGGCGTAGTTTGGTATCTGGGTTGAGAAAAAGGATATAATCACCTTTTGATTTTTTAACTCCCTGATTGTTAGCTTTTGAATATCCTTTATTTTCTTTGTTTGGGATAAGCAAAACGCTAGGAAATTCTTTTTTTATAAACTCGGCCGAACCATCCCATGAAGCGTTATCTACAACAATAATTTCAGGACTTAACGAATCTTTAAAAGAGAAAATCGAATCCAGACATTCTTTAATAACCTCTTTTGTATTATAAGAAACAATAATTATTGATAGTTTCATTTCAAAACAGAAACGTACACTTCTTCTAATTTTTTTGCAATTTTTTTCCAATCATATTTTTCTTCAATAAGTTTTCTTGCATTTTTTGTTATTGAGATTTCTAACTTCTCATCTGCTAAAACCATTTTAACTTTTTCAGCTAAATCTTGTGCGGTATTTCCAATAAGTATTTCCCTCTCCTCTGTAGCATCTATTCCTTCTGCTCCTATAAGTGTGCTAACTACAGGAACTCCTGATGCCATTGCTTCCAAAATTTTAAAGCTTGTTCCCCCACCAATGCGGATTGGCGCAAGCAAAACATCTGCCTTTTTAAAAATTTCTTCTGTATTCTCTTTATTGTTTTCATCAAAGAAAACAGAACTATCACCAAGCTTTCTAAATTTTGGAGAAAGATTTTTCCCGACAACCCAAAGCTTAAAGTCGGAGTGAAGTTTTGGCCAGATATCTTTAAGAAGAAAAAGAAGCGCATCTTGATTTTTAACCCACTTAAAATCACCAATAAAAAGAGCTGTTTTTTCTCTTCTCTCTTTTGATTTTTTTTGAATTTTAAACTTTTTAACATCCACGCCATTTGGCACCACTTCTGTATCCGCTCTCCCAATTATTTCTTTCTCTTTTTGAGAGACTGCAACAACTTTTGTAGCAAGTTTCCAAAATTTTTCTTCCCAATATTTCATTTTTAAAACATCGATTGCAAGTGGTGGACGGAAAAAATAAGTGGACCCTTTGACATAACGGTCGTACAACATGTATTCGATATTATGCTCAACTAACACTGTCGGAATGTCTGTCTTTGGAAGGTTCTGCATTACATAAAATGTTTCGATATGAATTAAGTCAAAAGTTTCACTACTAAGAAGTTGCACAATGTTATTTTGTAATTCTTTATTGGTATGCCCAATCATTAAAAAGGGGTAAGACGAAATTCCTGATTTAACAATATTCTCGGCACTCCATTGTTTTTTTCGTTTTACACAAATAACCTTTTTGCAAATTTTTTTTACCTCCTCTATATCTTCTTCCGTTTGATATGCCCTTTTTTCGCAAACCAAAGTTATATCGTGATTGGATAATTCTTTTATAAGGTTATACAAACGGACATGTCCCCCAGAATTCAAAGGGAAAGGCAAAAAAGAAGAAACCATTAATATTTTCATCGCTTTAATATTTTCCGGGGGTCAGTGGTTTTGTTAAGTTAAAAATAACGTACGAGTCTCCTTCTCCAGTAGTACCTTTTGCAAATACAGTGTAAAGAGTGTCTAAATGCTCTTCGTCTTTTGTAGGATTTGCAAAAACCATGTAGGATGCACCCGCTTTTACCAGATCCTTAAATGGCCTATCGACAACAGGCCACCCTTTTCTATTTACATAGTATAGAAATGTTGTATCTCCACCAAAGGGAGCAACAACCTTAGCATCCTTTGGTAAAATTTTATCGGCAATTATACCAACCTGATAAACTTCGTTGTGTTCAATGTCATAGTAAGACCTAACCAAAAACCAACTTAAAGAAAGCATTAACAAAACACTCGCAACGCAAACTATATATACCACTATTCTATTTACAACTTCCTTTGAGGCAGTAAGAATAAATTCCATCCCTTTTCCAAAAAACATCGAAAGAGCTGGAATAACTAAAATCTGATAATAATCGTGTTGGACATTTCCAGTTGCCAATACAAATATATAAACCAGAGAGGATACAAGAAATGATACATACAATAAGCCCTCTTTTTTTAATTTAAGTATTATTCCAAGTGTCACAAAAGGAAGTCCATAATATCCAAGTATCAAGCTTCCAAGTCTATCCGCAAAGATCCATTGAAAAAATGCACCTTTAAATCTTATTTTTGTTCCATTAAATAACCAATTACTCTGAGGAATACCTTGGGGGTAATGTCCCATCCACCAGCGCCATAAAATAAATGGAATTAAAGAAAAAATAGCAAAAAGCCAAAGTTCTTTCTTTTTTAAAATTGTTTTACCAAACTTGTTGAATGCAAGATATGCAACTGGAAGCATAAAGAAAAGTGCATAGGGTTTTAGCAAAAATGATGCTGCTATAAAAATTAAAGAAAGTATAAGGTATTTACTTTTATTCGTATCACACCAATATGAAAAAAAATAAACTCCAGCTAAAAGGGCTGCAACCATAGAAGAATCAGGCAAAATGGTTCGGCCGTAATAAATATTAAAGGGAATAAAAGCAAAAAACGCGGCAGAAATTAACCCTGCCATCTTGCTGGTATATTTAGATACAAGGAGATATAAAAAGACAATCGAAACAAGCTGCGAGAAAATTGTGACCAATCTTCCCCACTCTTCAAGCGTAAATACTCCAAAAACTTTATAAAGCCCCGCCTGAGCTATATTATAAAAAGGAAATTCAACAAACCGGTATCCATTTGGATTATCTAAAAGAGAAACGCCCATAGATAAATCATCAAATCTCGGATGGAGAATATCAAAGCCTCCTGTTACAAAATTTCTCGATACCGAAGAAGTGTCAACTTGGCGCCACGAATGCCAATCGGCAACGGGCTTATTAAAGTGGTATAACCTAACAAGAAACGCGCCAATTAAAATTATTGCAAGCAGTAATAGATAGTTTTTTTTCACTGGTTTACCGGGTATATCTGTCCGGTTGTTGTCCTTTGCATTTCTGTTAGGCTCCCATTTTTGTTAAAAATTAAAACTCTCCCTAAGCCCGAACCTCTATCATCAAAGGCTTGCTCTAAAGTGCTTTCTTTGTAAATTTTCATATCGTTATTTCTAAATACAAACCATGCGGCATCTTCTAGCCCAACGGGAAATACCCATGCATCACCATTTTTAATTGGTATATTTACAAAAAACAGACGAGATGTATCGCTTTCCGGATAGTGGGCATAAATAAAATCCAAAGAGATGAGAAAGTTCATAGATTTTTGTCCTGCATTTGTCCAATCGCTTGCAGTTTTTTGTAATTGAAATAGGTGAGAAGATGAAAAAATAATTCCAAGTAAAAAGATTATAAACAAAGCAACTTGCTTCCCGTTGTCCAATAAATACTCATATATTTTTTTAAAGAGCAGGATTGCCAACAAGACAAATCCAAAAGATGCGAGATAACTATATCTAAAAGTTATGTTTCCTAATCCCAGGAAAGGAAGTAGGGAAATAATAAAAAACAAAGAACCAAAAAGTGCAATTTTTCTCTCATTTGCATCGATTTTTCTCATAATAAACTTAACTGCAAAAAAGAGAACTCCAAGTATCACCAAGGTAACTACTATTCCAAGAGCTACATGATTTTTCGAAAGAGTCCTAAGAATTTCGTAAAATCGCAATGAGGTAGGCCCAAGTAATCCCAGTCCAAAATATCCAACAGAATTACCAATAAAATTAAAAGGTAGTTTTAAAATGTTATAACTATAATCTCCATTAAACCAGTGACTTCCTGCAATAAAACGCAGTCCTAAATAAGGAATAATTGGAGAAAGAAGCGTAAGATATATTTTCTTCATCTTAAACTTATCGTTATAAAAAACAAAGTCATATAGGATAATAAGAAGTGGTGTTACAACCCCAAGCTCATGGAACAATAAAGATAGAACTATTCCAACGATAGCACCTACTAAATAAGCCTTTTTTTGTGTTTCCTTCCAATATATATAAAGCAAGACGCTAAGAAGTGAAAAGACTGCATGGAATAGAAAACCGGTTGCAGATGTCCAGAATATTGCTTCTGTCGATCCACTTAAAATAAGGAATAAAGCGGCGCTGAAAAAACTTAAAAGATTACTTTTTAAGATTTTTTTGGAGACAAAGTAAACAAGAAGCACTACTGCGAAATGAAGAAAAATAGAAACAAAATGGTACATGCTTTGGTTAAGCCAAAAGATCGAGTACATAAGAGAAAAATAGATTTTTGTCCCCGGACGGTAAAAGAAGCCATTTGATTGAGTAAAGTAGTGGGCAAAAGTAGCTATTGGGCTACAATGGTCGCAACTTGCTACCCATCGAAACCAAGTAAAGTCATCCCCTGTAAAATAGTTACTTGCAGACCCGGAAAAAATAGCCCATGTCAAAACAAGAAGATAAACAATAATTGCATAGGGGGAAACTGCTGCTTTTTTTACCTCTCTTAAAAAATCGAGACGTTCTATTTTATATAAACTTAATGTCCCCAAGGTGATTCCCATAAGAGTCCAATAAACATATGCTATTTTTGATGCCTCAAATACATCAATAAAAACCCCATTGAGTGCCAAACCAAAAGTTCCTGCAATCATACCCAAAACAAGGCTTCGCGCTAGCGGAGAATCGACTTTGGACAAAACCTTCCTGGCATATATCCCAGCTATTAGAAAGATGGAGAGAAAAGAGGCAAAACCCAATATTCCTGTTTCTCCTAAAATCCTTAGGTAATCATTATCAACCGCAAGGCTGACTGACCCATAACCACTCCCCAGAAAGATATTTCGCTCAAAGGCAAGAAAGGTTTTTGGCCATTCACCCTGAAAACGGGTGGTAAAAGAAAGATCGTATGCCTTTGCGCGTTTTATTACAAAATCTCCAAGAAACGCCTGTACTCTATTAGAATCAGGCCCTTGCTGTGTTTTTTGATAAAAATATATATTGAGCTTTTTTACAACCGGAGAAAGGGGCAAATTAACATAACTTGTTCCCTGCGGTAATGTTTCCCCATTTGAGCTATTTGGTTCGATTACTAAAGCTCCAATATCTGGAAGAAGGTTTTGTGGCATTACTAAAGACGACGTGCTTGCTATCTTCTGGTTATCTGCAACAGTCTGTCTTGTAACAATTTTATCTTTAAAGTAAGTCGAAGGGACTTCTATAACCTGGCCAACTGCAGCGCCGGTTTTTGCATTTACCAATACATTTACTTCCGTTAATGTATTACCAAACCTTTTCACCAAGCTTGGAGAAAGACTTAAAAATAAAAATGCAAGGATCAGCAACAGAAAAATAACAAGCTTCTTCCGCTGTAAGACAAGAAGCAGCAATAACGCCAAAACCAAAACGATAAATGAAACGCGGGAAACAGTCAAAAGTAGTAACCCAAAACCAGCTATTCCACAAATAAGAAGAAAGATTCTCCCAAACCAATTTTTAAAACCAAATGCAAGGCTTATGATTAGGGGGACAACCAAAACCAGATATGCGGCTAAATCATATTGTCCTCCAAAAGTCGAAGGAACCCGTGCTAACTCTGAAAGCTGCAGGGGAACTCCTTTTGCAAATTCTTCGTTCATGGTTAGGTAGGCTGGAAATCCAAACAACTTCTGGCCAAATCCATACCCAACCACCCCTAAAAGGACTAGCCCCAATGCGATTGAAAGATAGGGAAGATATCTTTTATCCTTCATGGACGAATATGCTACAAAAAATAGAGAAATGTACTCTATCCTTCGCAGATACGAAAGGAAGGCGACATTTGCGAAAACGTTTGAGAGCATGGGAAAAATAATAAGAACCCCATGAAATGTTGCAATACCTCCTATTAACCAATATAAAAATATTGGTGTTGTCAAAGGAGTATCAAGGGAAACTTTTTTACGCAAAAAGAGTATTGACCAATAAAGTAAGACAAATGTTACGGCAAAATCTTCGAATCGGACGTATACCCAGGTGTTTTGGACATTTATCAAGGGGATTTTCGGATAAAGCGGGATAAATATAAGAAGGAATAGGGAAAGGATAAAAAGGGCATGTTTTGATAAAAACTCGAAAAACTTTTTCATGCTTTTAATTGTATCGCTTTTTTGTAGGTTTGCCAAAGATAAGAGTTTCTGGTTACTAGACCAACTACAATTAAAAGGCTTGCTTTCATTTGTAGTAGCATTTTTGCGACCAGATACTCAAACCCGCTTTTATGCTTCTTAAAAAAGTAAAGAATTCCGGTATAAATAGAAATAATTGCAAAACTTCTGTTAGAGCTTCCTTCACCAACGTGGCGGACCGAAACTCCCGGAAAGAAAAAAACTTTCAATCCCTTTTGCCTAATCCGATAACATAGATCCATATCTTCCATATACATAAAAAAATGAGGATCAAAACCTTCAACTTTTTCAAAGACTGAGCTTCTGATTAGAAACAACGCTCCGCTTACCCAGTCAACCTCTTTGATTTTTCTTGGGCTTTCGCGCAACATCCCCATTTTCCCGCCTCCGAAAAGAAGAAAAAACAAATTAAAAATAGTATAAAAACTTCCTACCGAACTCTGAGCTTTCCCATCTACCTCTTCTAGTTTCCCCCCGACCACTCCCGCTTTCTCATTTGATTTTAAAAAGTCCAACATATCCAAAATCCCTCTATCTAAAACTTCTGTATCTGAATTAAGAAATAGATAATAATTTCCCTTTGCTTTGGTAGCTGCAAGATTATTTCCTTTCCCAAATCCCAAGTTTTCTTTACTCTTGATGAGAATTACATTTTTATTTTTTTTGGAAAACTCCGAAATTTTTTCCAAACTATCATCCAAGGAATTATTGTCCACAACGATGACTTCGAATGTTCCCAGGCTTAGTTCTTTTTTATATTGTTTTACAAGTGATTCGAGGCAATGTATCGTAGACAAACACGTATTGTAGGAAAGTACAAATATAGAAAGTTCGACCATAGGTTATCGAAAGAGTCTGGCCCTACCCAACACATAATGTAGTTCGGTTTTTTCTCGGTCTCCTATTTTTTTTGCAGGTACTCCGCCAACTATTTCAAATGGGGCCACATCCTTGGTTACAACTGCACCTGCACCAACAACTGCTCCTTTTCCTATCGTAATTCCCGGAAGAATAATCGCGCGAGGGCCGATAAAAACATAGTCATCGATAGTAACAGGCGCATCTATTACGCTTTCTACTGCGGCGAAATGCTCTGCAAACACATCATGCTCCGAGTTATAAATCATAACTTCGGAAGCAATATCTACATGGCTTCCTATCTCTAATTTTTCCCTTCCATCGAGCACAACATCTTCCCCAATTATGGTATCCCTTCCTACTCGGATATTTGAAGGGTCATAAAATTTCGCTCCCATATGTATACGAGATCCTCTTCCTATCCTTAGCCCTGCTAGTTTATAAAAAAATAGTCTCACCAGATGAGAAGGAATGTGACCAATAAGATGAAGCAAATATATTTCCAACTCAAGAAGGATATTGTAAATTCTATTTGCTGCTTTCCGTGACACTTCTCCAGTTGTTAAATTTTTTCCGGTTTTGTCTTTCATAACAAACTACGATCGGGCAACTTCTTCTAATACCTCAAGAGTCTTCTTTGCTGTTTTCTCCCAGGAGAATTTTTTTATTTGGTCAAATCCTTTTTCTGTAAGTTTTTTTCTCAAATCCTTATCTTGCAGAAGAAGTTTCATTTTCTGGGCAATGTCCTCTGTATCAGTAGGGTCAACATACAACGCTGCGTCTCCGCCAGCTTCCGGCAGACTACTAACGTTGCTTGTAATAACCGGACATCCCTGTTTCATGGCTTCCAACACAGGCAACCCAAAACCTTCATAAAGACTTGGAAGTATAAAAAAAATTGCCCGTTTGTAAAAAGAAGCCAAATCATCGTCCGGTACGAAAGAGAGAAATTTTACCCGGTCAGAAAGCCCTTTTTTTGCGGGGGTATTCAAGATATCTTCAAACATCCAGCCCTTTTTCCCAATAATTACCAATGTTATGTCATCAAATTTGGAAGAAACAAGTTGAAATGCTTCTATAAGCCTTACTATGTTTTTCCGTGGCTGGAGAGTACCCACAAAAAGAATATAATCCCCACTTACTCCGTATTTATTTTTTAAGGTAACCGTGCTTGCCATTTCTGTTTTTGAGTTTTCTTTCTTAATTCCAGGATAGGTAACTACCACCTTTTGTGGCGATATTTGATATGTTTTGATTATATCATCTTTTGAAGATTGGCTAATAGTAAATATCCTCTTTGCATTTTTAACTGAATACGCTGTCCAATTTTTTAATTGATATAGATCTGATTTTTTAAATAACTCGGGATAGAGAATATAAGAAAGGTCCATAACAGAAACTACGGTTGGCACAGGAGAAAATCGTGGGGAATAATGAGTGGGGCTAAAAAATACGTCCGGGCGTTGTGCATTTCTATAGAGGTCTACCGGTAGCCCTAATTGCGTCCATAACTTTTTAGGGCCAACGATCCTATATTCCCACCCTTTCCGGGCTTTTGGTAATTCCGGCCGGGGTGTATTCTTTAGATAAACTCTAAAATCTATATCTCCTGCTTTAAACTTTTCGAAGTTAAGTAGCAGCTCGAAAGCATATTCAGATATACCAACTTTCTCCAAAACATTTGCTTCGTTTCCGTCTATTCCTATTATCATTCTTATAATTAGATTCCCGGATACAATACCGCCAATTTCTTTTTATCGATATTTAAAATGTCAGAAGCATCTTTTTTTGTTGCTTCAGAAATGCAAAATACCTCATCTACCTCTTTCCTAACCCACCTTAATCTGCGCTTCTGAACTTTTATAATTTTTTGGGCAGTCTCTTTCGGATATTTGTAAATGATAAGATCATAAAGAATGGTAGCTTCCTTTGCAGTTTGTACAGGCGGTTGTGTCCAATCGGAAGAAATAAAAATATCTACATTTCCTATAAATCTTTCAATGGGGACTTTGTGAATTCTATTCCAAAGAATTTCTAAAAGTAACGGCGGAAACTTGAAAGTTTTCACTTCAACATTATCTAGTTTTGCAAGCTGAGCAATTTCTTTTGGAACCTCTTGCCTAAGTGAAGAGAAAAAGAGAACGAATTGATTTTTTGGGTCAAGGACAACCAAATTCTCTACTAAATGAAGAAGGTAATTCGAAACTCCAACGCCTTTGAAGGCAGTTTGGGACACATCAATGCCAATGCGCATAGCTCTATTGTAGCATGTTTTAGGCTCGTTAAATAATCTTAGGGGAGGGTACGGGTATTATAAATTTGCCTCCCTGCCTCTTATACTTTTCATGAGTTTTCATAATTGGAGCCGCAAAATTCCATGCGAGAATAAGCAGGAAGTCAGGAGGATTTTTATAAAGGCATTTCGACGAAACAACAGGAATTCGCTTTCCGGGCGTATAGAGGCCTTGTTTCCAAGGACTATCATCTACTATGTAATCAAGAAGCTCTGTACCTATACCAAAATAATTTAACAGAGTGTTTCCTTTTGCCGGGGCACCATACCCAGCAATAGTTTTCTTTGACTTTTTTATACTACTTAATAGCTTTAAAAGCTTTACTTTATTTTCCTCTATCTCTCGTTGAAAAGTAAGATAGGTCGAAGTTTCTGTTAATTTCTTACTTTGCTCCAGCTTTAGAAATTCATCTACTCTTTTATTTCTTTTATGTGATCCTTCTTTCTTTTTAACAAATGTCCTAATCGTCCCCCCATGTACAGGCATTTTAACTACATCGAATACTTCCATGTCGAATCGGTTAAAAAGCTTTATTAAAGAATTAACCGTCCAATATGAAAGGTGTTCGTGATATACAAGATCAAAATATTTCTTTTCAAAGAAATCCACTAAATAAGGAGCCTCCATGATAAATATGCCATCTTTATCCAAAAGCACTTTCAGTCCCTCTATTACTTCATCCAAATTATCGATGTGGGCGAAAACATTACAAGCTGTCACCACATTTGCCTTTCCATTTTTTTTCAAAATTTGTTTTGCAAGCTTAACGCTGAAATATTCTGTAACTGTTGGGATATTTTCTTTTTTGGCAACCTTTGCAATGTGCTTTGCTGGTTCTATTCCTAATATTTTTACCCCAAGTTTTTTAAAAGGCTTTAATAAAATTCCATCATTACTCCCTAAATCGATAACAAAAGAATTTTTACCCAAAGAGAAATCTTTATATACGGATTCAGCAAAATCCTTAAAGTGTTGTATAAAAACTGGAGACGTGGAAGAGACATACACATAATTATCGAAAAGTATTTTAGGATCAACAACATGCCCTAACTGAAGAAAACTACAATTGCTACAAAGGTAAACATCCAACGGAAAAAAAGACTCTTCGCGGTTAATTTTTTCTTTTGTTAAAAACTCATTTGCAAGCGGGGTCGGGCCAAAATTAAATGCTTTTATAAACTTTTCTTTTTTGCATACTCTGCACTTTTTAATTTGTGTAACGGGCTCTTTAGACATATGCATCTTTACGATAATACGTATCGGGACTCTCTGGTATATACGGATTTGATTTTGCAATTAAAAAAAGACTTTTCTTTTTAAATTGAATTGAATGTAAAATATTTTTTTCTATAATGTATCCTTCTTGCGATCCCAAACTAAAACTATCTCTAACATTAGTTTTGACATGCACTTCTTTTACCAATGCTTCTCCCTTTATCATGAAAAAAAGTATTCTTGTTTTTTTATGAAAATGGTTTCCCATGACTGCTCCCTTTTTCATCTCTCCGAAAGATACGGTTTTCCACGAAACACCATTCATAACTTCGACAAAAAGTCCTCTTTTATCTTTTCTCTTATAATTTATTTTAATTAATCGAGACTTATTCATATTCTCGAACTTACTGGGTGATAATTGTATAGCATTAGGTTCTTGTGCACAACAGCTGAGAGGATAGTGGATTATTCTTCACCAGATTCAATTAAGGTTTTTGAAAGCAGGCTGCCCTGAGAATCGAGTTCTAACTTCCACGCGCAGCCTTTTGGAAGATAATCAAAAGACGCAAGTTTTGCCATTGATTCAATCTCTGATGATTGAGGATTTTCTATTTTATAAAGTAAGAGGCGGATAGGATCTCCATGACTCACTAAAGCCGAACAACCGGCTGCATTTTCATCAAATGCTCTCTTAAAAACTCCGTACATACGATCCACAATGTCTTTCCTTGACTCTCCACCTGTTTTAAGAAATTCTCCTTCGTATTCATCACGTCCATTTTTATGAAGTTCCAATCTGACACTTTTTGGTTTTCCTGCAACTCCCGGAACATGTGAATCTCTTAGATCTTTTTCTATTTGAACATTATCTACATGAAGAACTTCAGCTAAAATATTAGATGATTCAACTGTGCGTTCTAAAAAACTTGTGTAGATTTTTGTTGGGATAGGTCCGTTTTTTTTAATTGATTGGGCCAAGAGCTTAATTTGTTCTTTTCCCTCCGGACTAAGTTCCATTTCGATTGTATCGCCGTACAAAATATTGTGGGGATTTATAAGCTTGCCATGTCGTACCACATATATAATAGTATTATTCATTTTTTGGATAACCGAAAAAGAGTAAGATTGCAGAAACTAGAAAAAAAGCAGCCCCATACCATACCAATCGCTCTGCCGTAAAGAAAATCCAAGCCGAGAAAAGAGGAATAGATAAAACAAAACATATAATTCCACCAATTGCCGTAATTTTTGGATTTCTTTTTAAAAGAACCAAAAGTAGGATTACAAAAAAAAGTATATCTTGTATCTTCATTACCTATTTTCTATAATGGATTATTGCATAAAATCCCATAAATGACAAAAACAACATTACCCACTAACTTTGTCAAACATACAAGCAAAAATCCTCTCCAAAAATTCTTGATAAATAATTTTTACTCATCGCTTATGTCGTTAGCAAAACCGCTTACTCCTGAAAAAATTTTAGATGCAGGGTGCGGAGAAGGATTTACTATGGAAAAACTGGAGAAAAATAGAATAGGTAAAAAAATAGAAGGTGTTGAATACTCAAAAGATGCAATTATTCTTGGTAAAAATTTATTCCCAACTCTAAACTTCAAACAAGGAAGTGCGTATGATCTTCCTTATAAAGATAATGCTTTCGATCTTGTAGTGTGCACAGAAGTACTCGAGCATTTAGATCAGCCCAAAAAAGCTCTAAGTGAGGTTTTAAGAGTTTCTAAAAAATACGTTTTAATTTCTGTACCAAACGAACCTTTCTTTATGTTTGGTAATTTTATTAGGGGGAAAAATTTATTTAGATTTGGCAATGATCCTGGCCATATTAACCACTGGACAATACCTTCTTTTTTAAGTTACCTCAAAAAAAATGGAGTGAAAATAAGGAAAGTACAACTTCCACTTCCTTGGATACTAGTTTTAGGAGAGAAATCTTAGCGTACTTCGAAAACTTTAATTTTCCCAAAATTTCCGCTAATGGCTTGGAGCCATTTTACTCTTTCAAGACTCTGCTCTGTTTTTAAGTATTTTGAATTATCAAATTTTCTATCTGTAATAAAGATTTCTCCCAAATAATCGTAAGGAACAATAACATATTTTATGTTTGCATTTTTTAATTTGCTTTCGGCATTCTTTGAATCAATTTTAGAAAGAACATCGGATAATGAAGTTACTTTAAAAAACTCTAAGGAAGAAATTGCCGGATTATTTCTAGAACTATATCCGAAACGTTCTGCGACAGGAATCCAAAGTGTTTTAAAAGAGTTATGTTGGTTAATAATAAAAGTTTCAAGAGTATTATATTCTTTAGGAATAACACGAGGCATAAATGTACCTGTCAGATCCTGAGTTATTGCAGGGCGGATAAGAATTGACCAAAAAAACAAAAACGCAACGCATATCGTCGTATATCCAATTTTAGGAAAAGTCTGGGAAATTCTGTACAGACTGTAGGGAATTAAAATCATAAAAGAAACTACAACCAAAGAGTAGAATTTCGTCGGATCCCTAAAGAGCATAAAACCCGGAATATACCCCATTAAGGTATATGTTTCTCCAAAAGGTGGATTTGTTCCTTTGGCAAGAAATGCCCCAAACAAACCAAGGAAAACAAAAAAGATGATTACTTTATTTTTCTTAACTAGAGCTAAACTTGCAAAGGCAATTAGAGGAAGTATCAAAAACTCAGGCCTCATAAATCCAACCTTTCCAAAAATATTTTCCGGCCAATTTGGCTGCAGTAAAGATATAGAATTAGAAAAAGTTGCGAAGCTTAAAAAGCTTGAAGTTAATGCATCTGTGGCACTTACATATTGCCCATTGAAACTTCCAAAGTTTGGCAAAATCCAAAACAAATTAAGAATAAATGCTAAAAGGACTACCGCAAGAAGTTTTTTTAAAATGCTTGTTTTAGAACGAGTGCTTGAAAAAAGTCCATAAAAAAAAGCGACTAATGTGCTTATGAGAAAAAACCTGGGTTCAAACATAAGCTGTATTCCAAGTACTAGGGTGCAAATAACTAATTTTTTGTTTAAAAATCCGCCGGCATCAAATAGTGAAAATAAACTGTAGAGAGCTAAAGGAATTAAAGAATAACCCATTGAAATTCCCAACTGTCCACCTCCAATAAGCATAAGAATATAGGTATTTGTGGCAAATATTAAGGTTCCAACAGAAATAAAATTAAATTGATTTTTTCCAAGGTCTAACTTTTGGGCAAGATACTTTAAAAATAGAATAGAAGAAAAAAGGCTTAACAAAAGAAATGGATAAAACCAAAAAATTCTTTCAGTTACGCTCCATGGCAGACCAAGGAGCTGAACACCGATCTTCGCGGTTATCTGATAGTAAGAATCGAGCCACAAAAATGGCGGTTGAGTAGGAATCTTAAATTCAGTTATGTTTTGGGGGAATAAATATGGCCAGTCTCCGCTGGATAAGGTTCCTTTAGAACCGAACCAAGGAAGATAAACTGTGAAAATTATGGCAAAGGCAAGAAGCAAATATTTCATTTTTATCTTACTTCTTTTCCGAAAAAGCCTTTTCCATAATTTATGGCAATAAAGATTAATATAAGCATTAAGAGACTACCAGATGCTTCCACAAGTGAATCCAATTTAACAAGCGTGCATAAAAAGGCGAAAAATAATACCACCATTGATAAAATCACAAGCGTCTTAGTGCTTTGAGGAAATAATAAATAAAAAGTTATGATAGAAACGAGTATTCCGCTCCATCGTAATAAGAGATTAAAATATGGTACATATGAAACGGTAACGGTGAATAAAACAATCACCAAGGAAAGTAGCACAATTTTTCCAAGATTGGCAAAATACCATTTTTTCATTTTTTCAAAACTTATTGACATAATTATTTTCTAAACTTAAAAAGAAAAAATAGAGAACTTAACAACGTCACGAAAGAAACGAGTATTCCTATTAAAAAATATCTTTGTGGCGAATAAGCTAAGTCAATCGTATAATTCCCAGTTTTATCGATGAACCAAACGTTATTATATTCATTTCCCATAAAATGTTCCCCAATTGAAGAATGCCATCCGGACGAAAATCTTTGAGTAAAGACCAAGTAATAAGGGCCTGATGCATCCTTTACCGATATTTCATAATGAACTTGATTTTTCTGAATAATATCAACCGACGGAGGATTGGGAAATACCTGTAGCTCTTTCTTACTTAAAATAATTTTTGGATTTGTAAGCTCAACTACAGATAGGTCTTTAATATTATTTTTATATAAATCGTCATTAAGGCTTGGGGCACAAAAAGCCACACGGAGTGAATCTGAAATTCCACTAATAGGTAATGTTGCTTCTGAAATTATGATGCGGTTTTGTTTAACCTGAGCTCCTAGAAGTGGGAAATGATAAACCAGATAAGGAAAAAGTGTCGATCTCTCCTTTCCATCATCTATAAAATAGTAAAAGTCAGGATCAAAATTATTCTCCGAAGAAAATTTGAGATCATATGACTTGTCGGGAGAGAAGTTTTCTATATATGAAGAGTAGCAAGTGCTCCCCGCCAAGTGCTGAATGACAGGTTGTTTCAAAACATTTTGTTGAATTCCTGATGCAATGAACAAATGATGGCTTCCGTTTTCTAGAGATACATTTCCAAAGTTTAGATATATATCGGATTGATTTAGGACATTTGAGGTTTTACCGTCAATGCTTATTGTTGTTTTGTTGTAATCGTCGTCTTTAATTTTTCCTAAGCTCTCTTTGTTAACCTGTAATAAATAACTACCCGAAGAGAATAGATTAACATTATATGCCTTTTTTATATTAATGTTACTGCTATCATAGAATCTTTTATATTTGTCATTAACCATATGTAATTTAAACAATATCTCTTCAAGATTTATTGAGTTATTTTTGTTGCTATTGGAAGTCGCTAAGCTTGAAATATCATCCGATTCAGAATTGAGATATTGTTCGATGATTATTGATAAAGAATACGGATTGGTTGCTTTACTTGTGACATAGGGGTATTCATTGCTTAATTGGGTAAAAATATCATTCAGCTTTCCTTGCACAAGAGACACATAATATTCTCCTTTTTCTTGGGCAAACACTTCGTTTAGCTGACTTACCATAGACAGACTATCGCCAAGCAATCTTGAAGTCTTCTGATCAACTGACTCGTTTTTTGGAACTTTTAATGTCCTCAAAAACTCAGCGGTATCATACAAAGGGGAATCAATAAGTATTTTAGGCTTTAAAAAGAGCACTTGAACATCTTGTTTTTCTGCATCACAACTATTGCAGGTCGGGGAGAAGATGCTTTCAGAGATAGTTTTACCTAAGGTCTCCTCAGAATTAGTATCGATAACAAGGGGGTTTGACTCAACCTCTGAAACAACTGATAAGCCACCCTCTGCTACTGTCACGCTGCTTTTTGTAAAAATGGATGGGTTATCGTTTTTATACTGATATACATCCCAGGGACCGAACGATTTGATTCTTGTTAAATTGGTGTTTAAGGAAAGCTTCGATTCTACAGTGTACGGGTTATCCGTCTCTTGATCGGGAATTGTATAGGCAAAATCTTTTCTTACTAAGAGGTATCGAATACCAAGCATAGCGGTAATACTGTCGGTTTGACTTTGATCGCCGCTGTTTATTGATTTATAAAGAGTCGTTAAAACTCCTCTTTCGCCCGAGAGAAGTGTATCGTTATTTTCGACTGCCCCGGTAATTCCAAAGTCTCCTAAAATTGGGAAAAGGCTTTCATAATTCCAATCATATTGTTCGAAGAGCCAATCTTTATTAAGCATTGGAAGAAGTAAAATTTTACTTTTCCTTGGAGTGGAAGCCCACCATTTAGAAAAATCATAAACGTAAGATGGTACGGCTACTCTAGACGATACGCTCGTCTTATCAAGTCTAAAAATATCACCGGTGAAATAGGGAAAATGATATGCCAAAATAAGCAAAATAATGATTAATAGGCTGGTTACTCTCAAACCTATTGTAATTAGTTTGGACTTCCCTTCGAACAACAATTTGTTTAGTATCTGACTTATTGACAACGCAATCAGAAAGCTAGCAGATAACCAATAGGCATATCCAAATTTAAATATTAAAGATCTGAAAATCGCAAAGCCGGGAATATACTGAAGAAAAAACTGAGGAATGAATCCTAATGGATAATGAATTCCTGCAGTAAATACGAGGGAAGTTAAAAAAAGTAGAAAAAAGAAAAGCATGATTCCTTTTCTCTCTTCTTTTTTTTGTAAAAGAGAAAATAAAATAAGAGCTGCAAAAATAAAACTGCTGAAAACCAATAAAGGATTATTGAAATAAAAAGAAGAATAAGGATGCGCCGGGTTATTGTACCAATCTGGTATTCCTTGCAACCGTAAGAGATTTACAATACCCGTGTTTTCACTCAGATATTTCGCCCAGTCAATAATTCCCTCTAAACCGCCGGAGCTACTTACCCCAGCGCCATAGCTTCTCAGAGTAACGAATATGAAAGGTAAAAACGTATATGCGTTAAGAAGAAAAAACCAAATTCCAAATATTGGGTAGAAGGCAGTCATAAGAATAATATTTTTTTTATTTCTCAACAAAGGATTAACCAGGTAAAAACAATAAACGATGGCAAGTGCTAGAAGAAGCCCTCCGTATAAAGATAAACCTGCCCATCCACCCCCATTAAAAAGAGAAAGGATAAGAACGCAATATCCTGCATTTTTAACAATTTTTGCAAGAGAGAGTTGCTGAGTAATCATTGGTAGAAGTATTGAAAGAATCAACGGAGTTGCAACGACAAGGGAGAACTTGGTACGCTCTGCAATCCACCATGCTTGCAAAATATAAAAATTAAACGCATATAAAACTGGGAAAATATATCTCAAATAGGGACTCGTTACCAGTCTTGCTCTTTCAAGCTTCCATATCAAAAAGTATGCTGAGAAAAGAATAAAGAAAAACCAAAAAGAGAAAACAAATTTCTGAGCTACTTGAGCAGAAAAACCCAGAAGTATTGGCACCGAATCGATAAAATGAATAATAAGACTACCCTGAGTTCCAGATTGATCTGCTCCAAAAGGAATAGTCTGAGTCCAAGAAAATATCCTATCCGATAAAAATGCTATCGGATTAAGTGGAAATACATTATCATACCCAAGTAAAATCTGATTTCCATGGAACCACAAAAGTGGAACTAAAGCCAGAATAAAAATGAAACAAGTAAAAAAAATCTTTTCTATTTTTGTCATACAGTTAATTTCTTTTCTTTCAACTCTCCTTGCGCTTTTTCATAAAGGTCTTCAGCATTCTCTTTGTTTGACCATTCGATTAATTCTTCAAGACCCTTGTCAAGCGACACCGAGGGTTCCCAGTCCAATATTTTTTTTGCTTTGGTTATATCTGCGAAACAATGACAAATGTCGTTTTTTCTGAAATCACCACTCACTTTTGGTTGTATATCTTTTCCCAAAAGTTTTGCAAGTTTCTCTGCAAGCTCCTTAATTGAAGTTGGAGTTCCAGAACCAATGTTAATTTTCTCAAAATTTGCTTTGTCTGAATTCATTGCTTTAATCAAAGCGCTTACAACGTCATGGATCGAAACAAAATCCCGGGATTGCATGCCATCTTCATATACAACCGGCTGATGGTTGTTTTTTAATCGGCTTATAAAAATTGCACTCACCCCCGTATATGGATTTGATAAGCTTTGCCTTGGACCATACACATTAAAACAGCGAAGAGACACAACGGGAATACCATATAGTTTCCCAACAAGCATAAGCATAGTCTCCTGAACATTTTTTGTCAGCGAGTACATGCTATTGTTTTCTGTAGAAGTTTCTTCGGAAGTTGGAATTGGTGAAACCTTCGACCCGCAAATTGGGCAATAAATATTCCAGTCTTTTTTTGAAAGTTGTGTCTGATTACGTAGCCCGGGATGAACAGACCCGTCTTTTTCGCATTGATACAATCCCTCTCCATAACTTGTCATAGAGGCAGTCATAAGTATTTTTTTAACTTTTGTTTTTGAATTCACTACAATATCCAAAAGATTGGACATGCCACCTATATTTGCATCTGAATAGTCTTTGATTTGATAATTTGACTGGGCAACACCGACGCGCGCAGCAAGATGAAAAACAACATCTATATCTTCAAGTGATTTTTTGAGTACTTCGTAGTCCTTTACATCTCCTTTGACAAACTCTGCTTTTGGATTGAGGTATTGTGGTATTTTGCCTTGGTGAACTTGACCCTCAAGGTTATCTAAAATCCGCACGTTATACCCCTGCTCTATTAAGGCATCTGATAAAAAAGAACCGATAAATCCTGCTCCGCCGGTAATTAAAATATTTTTATAGACCATATTTACCCAAAATGGCCGCTTTTGCAAAGCTCTTCAATAATTTTGTCATTATCATATGAATATGTCCAGGATGGATAATGTGACTTAAATTTGGAGACGTCGGAAATATACCATTGATGGTCCCCTATCCTATTTTCGTTTATATACTTGGTATGGGCTTTCTTTTTCAGTAATTTTTCTATCTTTTCGATTGCTTCAAGTATAGAAGTATTTGAGTACCGTGATCCTCCGATATTGTAAACCTCCCCGGATCTTGGTTTTTGATACACGTGGTAAAAAGCATTAACTAAATCGTAGGAATGAATATTATCACGCACTTGTTTTCCTTTGTATCCAAAAATTGAATACGTTTGTCCTTCTGCAATGCACTTTACCAGATAAGCGAGAAAACCATGTAATTTTGTTCCGGAATGAGCAGGTCCTGTTAAACATCCTCCCCTAAAAACAGCGGTTTTAAGTCCAAAATACTTACCATACTCCTGCACCATTATGTCCGCAGCTACCTTTGAAGCCCCAAATACACTGTGAGTTGAATTATCTATACTCATACTTTCATCTATCCCTTGATAATATTTGTGGTCTTTTGGCAATTCATATCTTGATTCTTTTTCTATAAAAGGCAATTTATTTGGAGTATCTCCGTATACCTTATTTGTTGATGTAAAAATAAATACTGCACCCGGACAATAAAGACGCATATGTTCTAGTAGATAAAGTGTTGCTGAAGCATTAATACTAAAATCAGTGATTGGCTCTTTCGCAGCCCAATCATGGGATGGCTGGGCGGCAGTATGGATAATAAGATCAAAAGTATGCGCATTGAATATCTTTTTTAACTCCTCCTGATCCCGTATGTCTATATTAAAATGAGTATAGTTTTTAAACTGTTCTACAAGACGATTTTTATTCCACTCGGTACTTGCTTCTTTACCAAAAAAATAGGATCGCATATTGTTATCGATCCCATATACTTCGAAGTCTTTTTCAGAAAAAAATTTTACCGATTCAGAACCAATAAGACCTGCAGAGCCTGTTACCAACACTTTTTTTGCCATAAACAACTCCTTTCTATTTCGTCCTCCAGAATGTAAAATATTATAACATAATGTATGGTCAAGTCTGTGTTAATTGGCACTTTCTCTGTTTGGAAAAATAGGAAGCGAACCGCGATAAACGGGATGATCGAACCTCTTCTTTCTTTCTTCTCTTTGCAAACCGTTGATCTTATAGATGGCCCCCACCCAGGCAGTGAAAAAATAGTCACAACCTTTGAGCATTACCAAAACGAAAAATTAGAAAAAAAGAGAATTTCGATAATTAGCCTTCTTATGTATCCTTTTTTAAAGAACATAAGAAACAATAGTACTCAATTATCCTTTAAACTTCGGGACTTTCTTTCAGCTTTTGAATTTGTATTAAGAAGTCCAAAAAAATATGATTTGTTTATTGGGCTTGAATCTATTTTTACTCTCTCGGGTATTTTTTTAAAACAGCTTGGATTCATTAAAATAGTGGTTTATTATGTTTCAGACTACTCTCCACAAAGATATTCGAATCTTTTACTAAACAATATTTATCTTGCTTTAGACCGTTTCTGCTGCTATCACGCAGATTATATCTGGGATGTGTCCCCTGCTATGCACCCAGCCAGAATAAAAGCAGGACTTGATCCAAAGAAATCTGTACCGGTAATTTTAGTACCGAATGCGCTGTTCCCATCCCAAATCTCTATTATTCCAAAAAATAAACTTTTGCCGGATTCCTTAGTCTATGCTGGGACCCTTGGATCGGAAAACGGTATAGAAGTTGCAATAGAAGCACTCCCAATAATTTTACAAAAATTTCCAAAAGCTTCTCTCCATATAATAGGTGGGGACGCTGAGCTTGAACCGGATCTCAAACAATTAGTAAAAGAAAATAATATAGAAAAAAATGTTGTCTTCCATGGATTTGTCCCCGCTGCCCAAGGAGTTACAAAAGCTATTCAAAAATATATGGTAGGACTGGCCCCGTACCGCGCTTTCCCCGGATCTGCAAGATGGTACGCAGATGCAACCAAAATAAGGCTTTATATGGGAGCCGGGATACCTGTTATCTCGAGCCAGGTTCCTCCTCTGGGAAAAGTTGTGCAAGAAAAAGGGGCAGCAATTATCGCTTTGGACAATAAAGAGGACTTAGCAAGCGCCGTTATAAAAATTTTATCGGATAAAAAACTGTACGAAAAAATGAGAGACAGAGCAATAGCTTTTGCAAAAGATAATACGTGGAATAATGTATATCGAGGGGCGCTGAAACAGATGCAGCTAAAAACCGGTTAGTTTTTGTCCACCTGCGCCAGAATATGTATTTTCCATGCAGTAAAGGGGACGTGTTTTAATCCTTCGATTTCCAGCAATAGCGCTCTATCTATTTTCTTTCCAATGGAAAGCCATGTATTTCTAACTTTATCGAAAAAGTCTTCTTTTCTTTTTTTCTCAACATTTTTCTCAATAATCCCCCGGTCATAATATTTCGCAGCTTTTTTACCTAATAAGAAATCCATAGCTTCTTTGGGAATAAAGTATGTAAATAAATTTACGAATTGATAAAAGAAATGTTCGCTGTATGTTTTTTTCTTTATTTTAAACCCATGCTGTTGCAGCAAACGGATAACACTTTTATGAGTAAATTCCGGATGAATATGCCCAAAATGTTTATACGTAAGCTTATCTCCGATTCCAATTTTCTGAAATAACCATGTAAAGGTAAATGGCTCGCCCTCACAAGGAATCAAAAGAAAAAACAATCCATTTTTCTTTAGAATTCTCTTTGTTTCTTTAAGAAAAAAATCAACGTCTGGAATATGCTCCATAACATCTAGGCAAATGCACACATCAAAAAAGTTATCTTTGTATGGGAGTTTTTTGCCATTGAGAGTACTGTAGGTAACTTTTCCACTACCGAATTTTTTTGCGTATGCGATAGCGGGTTTACTTACATCGTATCCAAAAACTTTTATTTTCGGGAAATAATAAGGGAGACTTTCTGTTAATAAACCGCCACCGCAACCCATGTCTAACATCCTACCGCTTTTAAGCTTTACTGCCTCGGTAAGCCGTTTTAGTCTATATTCGTCTTCGAAAGAAATTTTATAATTTTTTTTCTTTCCTTCCATTACCCCCATGAAGATTTCGTTGTAATCAAAATTTTCGCTCATACACTTTTAGAATAGTTATTATAACACAGCTGTTTTTCTAAATTATTTAGATTATAATGCACACAAGCATGAGACTATCAATAATTATTCCTGCAAGAAATGAAGAAAAAAATCTTAAAAAAATAACATCGCTTTTAATTAAGACTTTTAATAGGGAGATAAACGAAATAATAGTGGTAAACGATTGCAGCACGGATAATACTCAATCTATTCTTAAAAAACTTTCCCAAAAAAATAAAAAAATCGTAGGGTTACAGCGGAAAAATAATCCAGGAGTTGGAAATGCAATTATTTTTGGACTAAAAGCATTGTCTGAAAAGTCTGATTACGTTTTACTTTTAGACTGTGATTTCATAGAGAATATTCAGAATATAAAGACGATGATAAAAAGTAGTTCTTTGGCAGATGGAATTTTGGGTTCTCGGTATATGAAAAAAGGTAAGTTAACTAATTATCCAATACTTAAAAAGGTCGCTAACAGAAGCTTTCATGCAATCACAAGATTTGTTTTAAGAATCCCTTACTATGACCTTACTAACAACTTCAAACTATATAAGAAATCTATAATCGATGACATTTTACCTCACTTAAAAAGCAGCGGGTTTTCAATAAATGCGGAAACAGGTATCTACCCAATTTTATTTGGTTATAAGTTAAAAGAACTTCCGGTTGTTTGGATTGGAAGAACACCTCAAATGGGAAAAAGTAGTTTTAAAATTATTCAAGCAGGCCCGGGATATGCTAAAGTACTAATAAGAGCGATGAAATTAAAAAGAAGAGAAGCTAGAGGGGCTGAAAAGTTACAAAAAAAAGAGAGCGAACATTTTGACAAACTCATTGAAACCACGGGCGAAACTTATTATGGAAATCTAAGGCCAATTGCATCTACGCGTTTTTCAAGAAAAGCGGATTCAATTCTAAAGGTCATACGAACCTACAAGAACCCAAAAATTTTAGAACTAGGATGCGGAACTGGAATACTATCTCGATATTTACTTTCCAAAAATCCAAATCTGAGAATTGAAGGAGTTGATATATCACCAAAAGCTATTTCAGTTGCGAATAAAACTCTTAAAAAATATAAATTTGCTCACTTCCAAACAGGAGATGCACTAAACCTTCCATTTAAGAAAAATACATTCGATGTAGTAATAGGAAATAGTATCCTTCATCATATTCCACTTTTGGAATCAGTTGCCGAAGTTAAACGTGTTATCAAACCTGGAGGAAAAATTTGGTTTTGTGAACCAAATATTCTTAACCCACAAATTTATTTAGAAAAAAACTCAGCATTATTAAAAAGGTTTATGCAAGATTCAGAAGATGAAACTGCTTTTTCAAGATGGTTTATTAAAAAGTTTCTTAAAAAAAATGGGTTTACCAATATTACTGCTAAACCCTATGAGTTTTTGCACCCTTTGCTACCAGGCGGTTTTCTCGGTATCTTAGTCCCACTTGTTATTTTTCTTGAGAGAGTCCCCTTGTTTAACGAACTGGCTGGGACCATGCAAGTCACCGCAGAGGTAAAAAAGCGCAATTAAAGTTCTAACAACCAATAGAAATTTTGGGGAATTGGTTTTCCGTAATAAGGATAACCAGACAAATCCAGTTTGGCATCTTCGTCTAAAAATACCTTGAAACTTTCAATAAAATATTGTTCACCCTCGTTATATTTGTCTAACTGAAAACTAATATGCGCGTACTTCGATCCCTCCGGAGCAAAACCCCAAGCACGGAGATTTTGCCAATCATTTATGCCACTTAATTGTGCAGATATATATGTTTTTATAATTTGATTGCTTGACGAGTAAAAATCCAAACGGATAAATCCGTTTGTTGAATCTTTGTTAGCGGTTTCTCTTTTTAAAACAGCATTTACACTATAAAATTTATTTTGTTCGACGGTAAAATTTTCTTTCTCGGTAAATTGTGTCTCCACCGAGCAATCTTCTCTGGTTTTCTCCGAATGATCTCCTTCAATTTCTATTGAAGAGAGGTCCGATACGACACCTTTGGTTTTTTTGAGAAGATACAGATTACAGGGTATAAATGAAGAGATTTGTAGATTTTCTGAACTTTCAGAACTAAAACCATATGTTTTAATTAACTTTCCACCCTCCTCCTTAAAATGTGGAATTTTTACTACAAAATATGCGGCTTCATTAGATTGCCAAAAAGGTTTAACAAATTCTTTAATCCTATAATCGCCTAACTCCTGTAAAGATAATCCGATATAGGAATTCTTGAGAAATTGAGCCATTTTTTGTTTATCAAAAAATTCCTCAATTAAATCTTTGTTCTCTGCCCACAGTTCTGCGTTACCTAGAGATGTTAACGTTGAATCTAGTACTGCATACTCTACGTGGTCCGAAGTTAACTCATCAATAGACATATTCTGGACCACTCCTCTGGAAAAGATATCGAAAGTTTTTACAATTTTTGCAGCTGAAAAAGAGGGAGAATCTGTTGTCGCAGCTAGCACCAATCCATTTTTATTGGAAAGGTTCTTGTTTAACCATTCTCTGGCAACAAAGACATTTTGTGGCATCGAGAAATAATAAGAAGTTAAAATACTATCTCTAAAAGATTCAAAAGAGACAATAAAACACAATACAACCATAATAATAAAAGATACTTCTTTTTTTCGTATGCGCTTCGAAGCATCAAATATTAAAACCGCAGGGAAAAAAAGCAAAAAAGGAGTTATAGAGGCGTAATTTCTCACGAATGCAGATTCTTTTGATAAAACAATAAAAACAAAAAGAAAAGGAAAAACTAGAGTAGAGATAAAAAATGTTTGCCTAAAATGACGAATTAACGCATACAAATAACCCAATACAATCGATATAGTCAAAACATAACCTAATCCATACCACAACAAATATCTAATCGGTATCAAGCTGAGATACGCGTTGACTCCATGAATCAGATTGAGGAGAAGATTATGAGGATCGCTTAATCCATACCGTTTTGCATTATAAGTTAGTTGCCATTGCGCTTCTTTTGAATCAAAAATTAAAAACGGATTGATTATTAGAAAAAGGGCTACAGCAGCTGCACTTGAGATTAAAAATCGTTTACTAAAAATGTTTTTTAGTTTAGCGCTTATTGATAACTTACCGGAAAAAATAATATAAAAGTGGGCAAATAAAAAGGTGGGAATTGTATAGATGAAATACTTAACAGAAAATGCCAATCCTAAGCCAATTCCTGCAAGAAAATAATTCCTTAAGTTTGGTTTCTTTATAAGATTTAAAATAAGTAGTAACGAGAGAGCAGCAAAAAAAGCAGCAGGCGCATCTGCTAAGGCGAATCTGCTGCTCATAACGTTTCTGTAATTTACTGCCACTAGAAAAGCCCAAATCAACCCAACGTATTTATTGAAAAGTTTTTTGCCTAAAAGGTAAATTATCAAAACAGTACATGCGCTTAAAAACGCAGTCTCGTACCTTGCCCAATATCCAAAGTAATTATGAAGAGTGTCAAAAGAATCCCACTTGGTATTAATAAGATCTGAAAAATAATCAAAAACATTAATTTTTGTAATATCGAATAGAGAAATAATAAATGACAAACGAAAAAGAAGAGGAGCAAAAAAGACAAGATCGACTGCAGCGTATATAAAAGGCAGGAGTGAACCATAATAATAATTCGTTGGTTTTAAATCAAAGTGCAGAACAATTTTTCTTGTTGCATCTACTATCGTTGATTCGTCCGGATGAGTAAGCGGATATCCTGGATTTGTCCCTACTATTCTTAGTGCAACCGCAAGAATAAAAATAAATACTAACCAGTAACAAGTCTTATCTTTCTTCCAAAAACGGAATTTTAAAAAAGAAGACACAAGCTTACTCATTTAAAAAGACCGTTTCTGATTTTATCTGAGGTATTAGAAAGTTTATGATTTTCGCTGTCGTAGAAAAACGCGTAAACAGAATTTTTTACATCTTGAGTTTTTTTTGCTTGTTTTAACAACTCACTTTTATCCCAAAAATATCCAAAGCCACGTCCATCTATTTCTTTATAATTCTGATCTAATATCCCATACAGAAATCCTTCGCCTTCTGTTTTTGCTATCGAACTTTCTTGAAGAAATTTTGGACTAATTTCCTTTTTCTCCGCGTATATAACTAATAACGTCTGTCCTAATCCCGACTGGAATGGAACTTTTAAATCGGGCAGACCATAATAACCTATTGAGTTACCGTCAACATAGAAAATCACCTTTTTTGGAAGATGTGGAACCGTTTTTAGAATTTCACTTAATATATATTTCCTATCAATTGCAGCATCAACTTGAAACTGAATCTCATCCTTAATCGAAGATATATTGAAAAACAAAATTCCTATAAATGCTGCTATCGCAGAGACATAAAAAATGGCTCTTTTTTTTCTGAGCAATACTACCAAAAGTATAGAAATTAAAATTGAAGACGCGAATAACCCATTGTAATAATATCTAGGTTCTAAAAATGCATCTGTTTTTTTAATTATAAAGTATGGAACAAAGCTTAAAAATACAAATAATGAAGAAAAATATATTGGAAAAACAAAGCTTTGGTTCGTTTTACTTCGGATAATTTTATAAAGAAAGAGAAGTAGAATAATTGTTATCAACAACGAAATAAAAGGGGCAACCTGTGTTTGAGAAAATATATCCGATTCGGTGGTATAAGGAGCAATTTTAAAAATTACTGAAGAAAAAAAAGAGGATACACCATAAATCACATTAGGCGGAAATATTAGCTGACTAAATCCTTGCAACGGATATAATATTGCATTTAGAAAAATCGTCCCAAAACTATTGCTTCCTGTTTCTAAATTTGCCGATGTCCCAACCGGGGCGATAACTTCATTTATTCTTAAATAGAAAATTAAAAGTGCGTAAATGAAAAAAGGAAGGTGAACTTTTATAGTTTTTAATATATTTCTCTTGAAAATAAAATATATGGCCGGATAAAAAATAAATAAGAAAAATCCCGTTTCTTTAAATAAAAATGAAATCCATAGCATTATTAAAGACTCAAGTAAAAAAAGCGGACGTTCTTCTTGGAGTAAATATTTTAAATAGAAAAAAATCGAGAGCAACATAAAAGTCATGTTTGGAACTGAACCGGAAAAAGTTCCAAGCCATGTGTATGACTGACTTGCAACCCCACTAAACAAGAAAATTACTCCGGAAACATATGCAATAAGCCTATCCTTTAAAATCTTTTTCGCGAGAATATAGACAAGCCATGCATTAACAGCGTGCAACCCAAGACTTAAAATAAAATAGGGAGTTGCATTCAAACCAAACTTTGAAAATAAAAGATAAATTAAAAAACGCGCTCCTACTCTATCTCCGCTAAATAAAAGCCGCATCCAAGATTGCTGAAGCGTCACATAACCCATCCCATTGGCCAAAATTGCTCCGAATGCATGCCATTCATCTTGCTGAAAATAAGTTAAAAATAAACCTCTAAAAGCCAAAAACGAAAGCAGAATCGGAAAAAGTACAAAAAGAATTTTTCTCATTTTGTCATTTTTAAAACCATATCAAGCGCATGCCATTTATCAGTCGTTGCAAATAGATCGCTAAGAATTGGAGGTAACGGGTAATATCCCATTGTACGTTCGTCCATAAGTTTAAATTTGTACTGATAAAAGAGATTTTTCATGGCACGGTATGTCATGACTCTTGTGTGGGGATTCTGCTCTAAATGATGATGAGCAGGATTATTCACATATTGCTTACTATGTTCTTTATGTAAAGGGTGAAACCCGACAGAAAATTTTTCACTTAACCAAGGCCCTGTTGAAGGCTGGAGTCCAAGTGCAAGAGCAAAAATGTTGTGCCAACTCGCTAGGTTTTCTGTGGAAACAACAAAAGTTCCTCCGGGTTTTAAAATTCTATATATTTCAGAAATAAATTCATCGAGATTATTTAAATGCTCAATTACTTGTGTTGCAGTTATAACATCAAAAGTATTTGAATCATATGACAATTTTTTGTTTAGATCTTCCTTTTTTATCTTAATCTTTCTCTTCTCGGCTTTTTCTGCTTCACTGGGTATAATTTCATTCCCATAAATCTTATCGGTATTTATTTTTTCTGCCCGTTGTAAAGTTAATTCACCATCCCCACAACCCAAATCCAAATAGACAAGGTCTCTTCCAGTTGGCAATAAGTTTAATACCGACCTATTTCTTTCTTTTCCCGCGGCTTCTCCTATAAATTTGAAATACTTGTAAATAAGGCTTTTCATTTTTTTCTGGCAAGTACAATTAAATCAGGACTAAGCGATGGAAAAAGCGAAAAGAAAGAATCGACAATTTTATATAACGTGGTTACTAGAATATTTGGTGTTTCGAAAAAAATAGGCAGTCCAATCACCTTTTCAACAGAAAAACTATTCATTTCTAAAATCTCCTCTATTGCCAGAAGATTAAACATATGCACATGTCCCACCGGTTGGTTACCATGGGAGAGGGCCGATAATTTTCCCATACCTATTTTCTTTTCTGTACTAGCCTCTAAAAACATTGGATAAATCCCAAAAAGAAAAAGAATACGATTTAACCAAAAATTTAGATTAGGAGTACCAATTATAAGTAACCCGTCCCGGGCAAGAACCCGATTGCACTCTCTCAAAAAAAGGTCAGGATCATTTAAATGTTCTATTAATTCGTTAGCAATAATAAGATCAAACTTAATTTCATCATTAAAAGGAAACTTCTTCGATAAATCAGCAACTTTTGCTTTTATACCATTTTTCTTTGCTCTGTCTGTCCCATTTTTAGAAATATCCAAACCATATGCATCAAATTCCCATTTTTTTTGCATCTCTTTTAACAAACCTCCATCCCCACACCCGGCATCTAAAACTGTGCTAAACTTCCTCTCTCCCAATATTTCCGAGAAAGCTTTAAGTCGTTCAGAATAATAGGCAAGTCTGTCTTTTATGAAAACGTCTTTATAACGATCAGTCTCGTAGTACTCTGAAACCTTCATTTAATTAGATTTTTGTTTTGCTTCAAGAAAAGAGTAGGCATACACAAGAACTGTAAGAAAAGAAACAAATGGATGCCAAAACCAAGCAGTGTTTTTAGTTTTTTTATATTCCTGAATGGCTTCCAGGGTAGGTAAAATAATACTAACATTATATAGGACTGCCAGTAAAAAAGACGTGCTTTTGCTTTGATCAACCCATGTTTCCTGATTTTTCTTTTTTCTTTGCATAAATTTTCTTCCGATTTTCAATCTCTTCTTAATATAACTTAAAAGTGAAGTGCAATAATAATGATAAATACCAACATTTTTTACTCGGGCATATGAATAAAATCCATTATTAATCATGAGCGAAACGTAATTTACTTCTTCAAACTTTGGTTTATACATATCGACTATCTTAATTAATTTTTTTCGCCACAAAAATCCATTTGCACCAACAACCGGAGTTTCACCTGTTTTCATAGAATAAACAATATAATCTCCTTTATCTTCTACTTTCATTTTTGGATGCAACCTACGAGCCACGGGATCGGCAATTTTTAAGAGAGTGACATATTGATTAATGGATGGATCCCCCTTTCGTATATACCAAGGCGACTCAACGCCAAAAATCGTTTCGTTTTCAATAAGAGGCTTTACCATTGACTGGAGCCATGAATCCTCTACAAGCTCGTTATCCGCATCAACAAGAGCGATTATTTCCCCTTTTGAAGCTTGAATGCCAATGCTTTTTCCACTCTCGGCATCCCGGTAGGGGTTTTTTAGGATCTTTACATTAAATTTTTTTGCTATATCTAAAGTACTATCCGTACTTCCACCGTCAATTACTAACACCTCTGTTTTATCTTTAGGGTATTTTTGTTTTTCTATACTCGTCAAACAATTTTCGAGGTATTTTTGTGCGTTGTATGTTGGGACAATAAAAGAGACAAAAGGTAAAGGTGTATTTTTCATCAATAAGCTCTAACAAACTCCAGGCTCTGCTATGAGAAGATTTTATCATCTTTTGATTAGGCTAACAAACACTAGAAATTGAAACTATCGCTCTATATAATACCCCTACTTATGTTTAATGGATTTATTGCTTCGCTTTCCCACACCCCTTTCTATCCGCATTGGCTCGATTTCTTGCAGAGCAAGAAGGCAAAAGAAAAAGCAATTTCTCTTTTCAAAGGACGGGTAATCGAAACTGGTTGTGGAAACGCGCAGTTTAAAGAAGAAGCTCTCTTGGAAAATAAAAAAATAACTGAATATATTGCAACTGATTATTCATCCTGGGACAAGGATTTTAAAGCCCAGTCAAAAAGAATAAAAAAATTTGGAATTTTTACAGAAACATTATTTGGAAAACCAAAAGATATCAATAAAATAGATAAAGTTTGTGATGCTCTTCACTTACCTTTTAAAAATAGTTCTTTTGATTTTTACTTTAGTCATTCTGTGCTAGAGCATATTAAAGATCCCCAAAAATTCTTTTCAGAAGCATCCAGAGTCTTAAAGAAAAAAGGAGTTTGTGTAACGCTTGCACCTTTTTTATATAGAGAGCACGGCACTACCAAATTAGATTTCTATAGACCAAGCAGAGGGGCTTACGAGCTCCTATCGAAAGAGGCAGGGTTTAGCTCAATCAAGATAGAGCCTGTTTGCTCTTTCGGGGCAACTCTTACTGCTTTAGTAAACCAATATGTCATCTGCAAGATTTTCGACGGCAACTTAATAACCAAAATTATTCTTTTAATTTTATCCCCTTTTATTTTCTTTTGTATGAATATCTTAGGATATATTATTGAGCAAGTTGACCATGATCCCCGCTTTGCTCTCCATTATCTTGTTGTTATGAAGAAATAACTACTGAAGTCCTTTAATCTCGTAATCGCCAAACTTCTGTAACACAGCATAATGACTATTGAGGAACGATAACCACTCCCAATTGAGATATGCCGGATCATCTTTTACCATATTGCTATTAACAATCACAATTTTAGGTGGATTTTTTATAATATCCTGGCTTGTTTTGTCAAAAGGAGAAACGAGCCAAGGCAACACGTAAACATATTTATTTTGCGGTAATCTTTTTGAAAGCGTATATATATAGTGATTTCCCAGATTCATTATCTTTTGCTCGGGCTTAGTGTTTGTCTGCAGCCAATTCGCCACCTGTAAATCATCATTTGTAGTATCATACGTAAATTGGTTTTGGAATAGATTAGACGGCAAATATTCCAAATAATATGGTTTTAGTACTGTAAAAAATACTAATATTGAACCCACTAGTAACAAAAATGGTATGAATCTTATTTTTCTATCGTTCCATGCCAAAGCCCAAAGAATTATCGCATAAGGATAGAGTGCAATTATTTTAAAAATAAGATAACTTGGAAGAAGAACAGGAATAAGAAAAATAACCGAACAAAGCATCAGAAGAATCGGGAGAAGTTGCTCCTCTTTCTTGCGCTTTTCAAAAAGGAGCAGTAACCCGGGAACTAGCGATAGAAATAACCAAGCTCCTAGCACCAATCCATCTTTCAAAGCATAAGGAGTACTCTGTGCCGGATAGATTGTTACATTGAAAATTACATTCCAATAAAAGAAATCGGCAAACCCCGACTTCAAATAAAAATATACAATAAAAGGAAGTGCAGGAAGTAAAACCCCACATGCAAAATCAACGCAAGTTTTAAAAACAAAAGATTTGAAATCTTTAACCTTCTTTTTATTTCTAAAAAGGTAAAAACTTAAGGTAATTACATAAGCCAAAATAATTCCTATAACTCCCTGCTTACTTAGTAAAGCTAAACCAACAAGCAATCCGCAAAGAAACACATCTCTTAGTCGTTGTCTTTTGAGAAATTTTAAAAAGAATACCGTCGAGTAAATTGTAAATATTGCGGCAAACATCTCTTCAAAATTAAAATCACTTAAAAGAGCAAAAAACGTGATAATAAAAATTACTAAACTTGTTTGTCCTACTTTTTCTGATATCTGTTTCCCAACTAAGAAAACTCCGTACCCAAAAATAATTGCAAGAAAGAAAGATAAATACCTTAATAAATAAGGTGTACTTCCAAAGACTCTGGAAAGGGCAAAAATAGAATAAAGAGTAACCGGAGGGTGCGGATACACCACATCTTTATAGAGCGTTAATCCGTTTGAAAACAACCAGTTTTGAGTAAGTGGCAACTCCCACACTGCATAAGGTAACTGAAAAATATTTATGTAAACCCAAAGGAGAAAAAATAAGAATAAAAATTTAGTAAACTTGCTCACTTAAGAAAGGATTCTGGTTAGATTTTTTTGGAAAATTGCTTCCCAATCATAATCTTTTATAAATTCAGAAGCTTTTTCCCTATGCCTCTGCAAATTTTTTGAATCACTGAGAATGTCAATAATTGCTTTTCCAATCGCTTCCGGATTATACTCGGCTACAACTCCCGCTCCCTTTTTCTCGATATCATATGCATTATAAAACATGTCTGTCATCACAACCGGAATTCCTGCACCCATATACACTTTTGTTTTTGCAGGCTCTGCATAGTAGGTAAATGAGTCAGTATCTTTTTTATAGCATGCAATCCCGACTCCGCAGGAAGCAATTAAGTTTTCTACATCTTTATGATCTTTTATGTAACCTTTAAACTGAACATTATTTTCAATTTGGAGTTCTTTCGTAAGTTTTTTTAAGGTATCTTCGTAATCTCCTTTTCCGATAATAATGAATTTAAAATTTGGAATCTTTTTCAGTATTATTGGTACTGCTTTTATAACTTCCTGAACTCCCATTCGCTCTACCAAATGCCCAACGAAAACAGCAGTATGTTTTTCTATTTGAGAAAAAGGTTTCCTATGTATTCTCTTAAGAAACACCCCTTCCGGAACAAGAATTTGTTTTTTGTCATATTTTTTGTCCAACTTTAAATACTGATGACGTCCTTCGATAACTCTAGGAGAAAGAATCCATGTCTCATCACAATGCTTTGTACAAAACCCATCGATCCAAAGATAGATTGAATTTAATAAATGATTGCTAAACCTATTTGGAATAAAATCTACGGTATAAAAAACAGTTTTAGTAACCAATCCAAGTTGTTGGAGAACTAAACCTGAAAGAGCATTTAAGTTATTTGACCCAATATATAGATCCCATTGTTTTTTTGTTTTTAAAACTGCGTAGATGTTAAAGAAAAATGAGGTAAAAAAGGAGATTGGTAGATTTTTTGTCTTTAGTGCACTCTTAACTTCTTTTGTAAGTTTTGGCCCAGAATAAAATCGAAACCCCGAGCCATCACCTGTTTCCAAATGAAGTGGATGATGTATAAATAGAAGATTTTCTACTTTTTGCTCTGCTAAATATTGTTCCAGATATTGGGGAAATCCACTTGCGAATTCATGAGTCGCTATTGCAACACTTTTATTTTTGATTAAATCTTTAAACACCTTTTTTACAAACAAAGATAAACGAATATGAAAGGTTAAAAGGAATAAATCTATAGAAAATCTTGTTGTAAAACCAAAGGACAAGAGGATTTGCAAACCGAGTATTTCCTATATATTCATATATGTGAGAACTCGTCACTTTGAGTCCCCCTTTTTCTAAAATATCTACCCAACCCTGGTGAGTGAAAAACTTTTCATTATTATAATCATAAAAAACTTTTTTACCACTTTGGTCAGACCCTCCGTGAGTTGGCATAATTCCATGACGTAACGCCAACCAGAGGTATCCTAAAAACATGAGATTTGGCACAAAGAAAACAACAATCCCATCTTTTTTTAAGACTCTCGATGCCTCTCTTGCTCCGTTTACGGGATCTTGGAAATACTCTAATCCACCCAAGCAAATTATTCGGTCAAAGAAATTATCTTTAAAGGGAAGGTTTTCTCCGTCACTTTGCTCTAGTTTTGCATTGACTATTTTTTTTGCACTATCTATCGCTACTTTTGAAATATCCACTCCGAACAGTTCTATATTTTTGTTTTGCAAACTAAGGTCTTTAAGAAACAGCCCTTTGCCGCAAGCCAAATCCAATAATTTTAACCCGGATTTTCCCAAAGAAAGGTATTTTATAGCCTCTTTGTGGAGCCGATGTAACCTAAAAAGACTTTCTTCTACGTTAACCTGATAAAGCTCTTTATGCCAATCATCGTATATTTTTTGTCTTTCTTTTGAAGTTAATTCCATAAGAAGTAATTATTTAGAGGAATAGAATTTTTTGATAGTGTCACAAACATATTTAATTTGTTCTTCTGTTAAAGAAAAATAAACCGGCAAAGATAACCCGTGGTCATATGCATGTTGTGAATTTGGAAAATCCTTATCGGAGTAAGAATACATGCTATAACAGGGTTGCTTGTGCAAAGGATAAAACATTCCTCTTGTCTGAACTCCGTTTTCTTCTAAAAATTTCATGAGACCTTCAAGCCTTTTTACCAAAATATTAAATCGGAAAGGAACAAAACTTGAATAATGATTAGGTTTTACAATATGGATTCCTTCTACTCCATGAAGATGCTTTTCATACAAACTGTGGTTTTCAAGCCGTTTTTTTAATATCTTATCGAATTTTCTAATTTGGGCTAACCCTACCGCACATTGCAAATCAGTCATTCTAAAGTTATACCCAATTTGAGGATGAATAAACGACCCGCTATTTAATCTTCCCTGATTTCTAAAATAAAGTAATTGCTCATAGATTTCTTTGCTTTGGGTAACTACCATACCACCCTCGCCCCCTGTGGTGAAAGTTTTATCTGCAAAGAATGAAAAGCAACCAACGTCCCCAATAGTACCTACATGTGTTTTTTTATAAAACAAGCCATGACCCTGACAAGCATCTTCAACTACCAATAACTTGTGCTTTTTCGCAACTTTCATAACGGCATCCATATCTGCTGAAGCCCCATATATATGAACCGGCATTATTGCCTTTGTTTTTTTTGTGATTGCGCACTCCATCTTATCGATATCTATGTTTAGGTCTTTTTCTGAAACATCTACAAAAACTGGGGTAGCTCCGGTAAGATATACTGCGTTTGAAGAAGCAATCATAGTAAAATCGGGCACAATTACTTCATCTCCTTTTCCAATTCCTAAAACCATTAATGCAATATAAAGTGCAAGAGTACCATTAGGAGCCAAAACTGCATATTTTGCGCCGGTTAACTTTTGCATTTCTGCGATAAACTCTTTTGATTTTGGCCCTTCGGTAACCCAAGCATTTCGTAACGTTTCCAAAACTTCCTTTTCTTCATCTTTTGTAAAATAGGGGTAAACTTGCGGAATTTTATAGTTCATAAAGATTAATTTTTAAGATACCATTGGTAGGTTTCTTTAACTCCTGAATCTAAATCTGTTTTTGGCAACCATTTAAAAATCTTCTCGCACAAAGATACATTCATTACCTTATAAGGAGCGCCGTCTGGTTTAGAGGTATCAAAGGTTAGCTTGCCTTCATATCCCACTGTTTTTTGTAAAAGAAGTGCTAAGTCTTTAATTGATATTCCTTTTCCAATACCAATATTTATAGGTTTTACAAAATAATCTATGTCCATGGCCCGAATTAATGCCTCTGCCCCATCATCAACGTATAACCATTCTCTAACCGGACTTCCACTTCCCCAAATTATAACTTCTTTCGCATTCTCTTTTTTTGCTTTCACAAATTTCATAAGCAAAGCCCCAAGTGCATGAGATCTCTCAGCATCAAAATAATCTCCTGGCCCATACATATTGGGGAGAACCAAGTTAACAAAATTCATTCCATATTGTCTTGCATATGACCACGTCTGGGCCCACTGAGCTTTCCTCACAATTCCATAGGTCATCACAGATTCATGAAGGGGCCCATTCCAAAACTCCTCCTCTTTAAAATCTTTATTGACAACATCCGGATAGGCACAATTTGCAATTGGGCTTATAAATCTTTTAACCCCGGTAAGCCGTGCAGCTTCAATAAGGTTTGTGCTCATTAAAATATTATTGAAATAGACTTCCCCTGCATGGTCTAAACCAAACTTAATACCACCAATAAATGCTGCTGCGTGCATAACTACATCCGGCTTATTTTTCTTGAAGAATTCAAGTGTTTGTGCAAGGTCTCGAAAGTCGACTCCTGCACTTAAAGAGGTAGTCACATACTCGATGTTTCTTTTCTCCAGTTGTTTTATGAGGCTTTTTCCCAAAAATCCGGTCCCACCCGCAACAAAAACTTTATTTTTTTTCATTCCTTTTGTAAGAGCAGGTACATGATATCGTATCCAAGCTTCCTTTTCAAGGAAACAGCTCTCCATATTCCTTGACAAACTATAAGACTTCTCTTATAATTCGCCCATGCCAGAAAGAGGACCGCGAGATCAATTTGACCCAAGAAGGCCAGAAGTTTCTCCCCAAAAGGAGCTAGTAGCTCTTACTAACATTGCTATTGAAGCAGCGGCTAAATCTGGAAAAATTGTTTACGATATATTTCATGGAATCCCCCTTGAAAAGCTTAATGTAGAATATAAAGAAGACGCTACTCCTCGGACAATTGCAGATATAGAAGGCGACCATGCCATTGTTGCAGTTATTCGACAAGCAAGGCCACAGGATGAAATTTTAATTGAAGAGTCTGGATATCACCAAGGACTACAGAAAACAGGAGATCCCACAAAACCACATAATCGATGGTATGCGGATTCTTTGGACGGTACGCGGCCTTTTGTAGAAGGCAAACCGGAATCAACAGTTGGTGTTATGGTTTGCGACGAAAACAACGACTATCTTGCAGCTGCGATCGTACATCCACACCGTAAAAAAGTATTTTATGCAGCTCGGGGACAAGGAGCATTTGTCCAGGATCTTGACATAAACTTCAATCCTATTGGAGAACCTAAACAATTACATGTGTCAAAAAAAGAATCGTTTACTAATGCAACAATTAGCATTGATTCATTATTTACTAAAAACAACCGCAGGCAAAAACATGCTGCGATGATGACTATAGAAAACTTGTCCCAAGATAGCAATGGAAACATTACGGTCTCCTACGACGAGCTTGGAAGCAATATAGCGTACCAGGCAGATGTTGCATTAGGTGTTTCTTTGTTTGGATTAACCGACGCGGTTGGCGGACCCTGGGATTGGAGAGTAGGAGAAGCAATAATAACTGAAGCCGGAGGAATAATGCTCGATCCGCTAAGCGGAGAAAAACCAACAGATAAATCGGAGATTGTAATTTATGGAAACGAAACAGTTGTAAATCAGGCTCTTCCCCTTTTACAAGGGTGTTATAAAGGATATACTGGGTTTAAATAATAAACTTCAACAAAATTTCCTCAAGTTTGCTTGGATAATCGGTGCAAATTCCACCGACAGTACCCCATTTTAATATTTCTTCCCAAAGTTTTTTAATCTCATCAATGTTTTTAGATAGCGGATGGTCTTCACTGTAATGAAGCTCGGGCGAGATTACATCTATTCTTCCCTTTGGATAAGCATTTTTAAGATTGTTGAACATGTCTCTGTTGTATATGTTCCCATTCTCTTTCCATTCGTCTGCCCAAACCGAAGTAAAAGTCGACCTGAATTTGTCCGAAAGAACTTGATCCGGCGTATATATAGTAGGACTGTAATTTTTTTCTCCGCAGGAAACAGAAAGGTTTAACCACGGAAATTCTTTATGTAATATTTCTGCTTCCTCTATAGTTGCGTCAAAAAGAATGCTATTCTGAATCCCGTACTCTTGTAGCCCAAGGGCAACAGCACGGCCAACAGCAATTCCACTTTCTGGATCATCACTTCTTTTAATCTGAAACGCAATAAAAGGTTTTTTGTACTTTTGTACTAATTTGAAAAAATCTTCAAGGGACGGCACGACATATTGGGAAGATTTTTGCGCAACTCTGGTTGACTGTTCGTCGTGACTAATAAAAAATGCTCCTTCTTTTGCTTGTCGTACGTCCGTCTCTATTCCCCAGTTTTTTTTAAATGCACGGTCGAAGGCTTCAAGTGTATTTTCGGGAACATCATACCTTTCAATAGTTGGAATTGGGCCTTCGGGCAAAAAATTTCCGCGATGTGCAAGAATCTCGTTATTACCCATGAAAGTTTTCTATAAAGTCCTCTACGTCTTTTGGAGTTCCCAATCCCCACATGGCTTGAGTAACAGCAGCTTTAATTTTCATCCCCTTTTTAATCATTCGCTGATAAAGAGGGGCAACATAAAACTCTTGCTTTCCCGGCGCTCCATACATATCATTTTGTGAAATCATTTCTTCTGCTTCCCTTACGAAAACATTTCCATGGGAAAAATAATAAGCTCCGATATTTGCATACGCCCCTTTTGCTGCTAACTCCGGATCTTTTTCTCCAACAGCAATTGCGGTTTTGTTTTCGTCAAATAGCGTATAACTCCACTTTGGCTCGGCATCCGGAGGAGGAAAGACAGGAATAATACCTTCAACATCGGCTTCTTTATTTTTAATAGTTTCAAAGAGAGAATTTCCATCAAAATAATGGTCAGAGTCAGAAATAATAACATCTTCATCTGTAGTTAAATACTCTTTGGCTTTCAGGGCGGTTTCTATTGCACCTCGGGTAACTTCTGGAATAAGAATAACATTAAGATTTGAATCGAAAACATTTTTTAACAAATCAATGATTTTATATTCTTCTTGCTGATTTTGTAGAGAAATAAACACCAAATCCTTTGTCTCTACTTTAAAATCTGTTTTGGCCGGACGTTTTGGAAGATTTAAAAAAGGCAACGATTCCATCGCCCATTCAATCATTGGTTTTCCTTTTATGGTAATAAGTGGTTTTGGTTTTCTATATTCCGGATTTTGATCTGCTGCAGCTTGAAATCTGGACCCGCGTCCTGCCATTGGTATAATAATTTTCATAATGTTATTTGCAACCTTTATTCAAATTCTAGCACATTATTATTTAGCCCGCAGAAACAAGCTAACCTAATTTAAAGTACTTTTCAAAATACGAAACGTCTTCCGGAGTACCCAGACTCCACATTACCTCGGCAGTTACAGCTTTTATTTTCTCCCCTCTTCCAATTAACTCATTAAAAACCGGACAAACATAAAATTCGTTGTTTCTCCGAATATCTTTTCGAATCATCTCTTCTGCTGCCCATACAAAATCTTTCCCTTTATGAAAATAGTAAATTCCAACGGTTGCAGTATTTGAGATTGGAACTTTTTCTGCAACTTCCGTAACAAATCCTTTTTCGTTTACCTTTGCAAAGCTCCATCTTGGATGTGTTGCTTCAAATACAGGAATTAGCCCTGCATAATTTTTATCTTTATTTTCGAGCTCTTTTTCAAAGGCTTTGGAAATGAAAAATTGGTCGGCATTTGAAATAATAAGTTCTTCTTCTGTATCGATTAAATTTTTAGCCAAAAGTGCTGTTGCAGCTGCACCTTCTGTAATACCATCTGTTGTTAACACGTTTATATTTTTTCCATATAATTCTTTCAACTTATCCGAAATACCGAATTCCTTTTCTTGACTATCCAAGCAAATAAAAATAAACTCAGGATTTTTTATAAAAGACAGGGAATCCACACTCCACTGAATCATGTACTTCTCTTTTATTTTTATAAATGCTTTTGGCACTTTGTATCCGGCTTCCTTAAATCGTGAAGCGCGACCTGCCATAAGAATTAATATTTTCATAAATTTTCTACAACTTTCTTTCTGTAATGAAGTATCCCGGTTAAAATGTCTTTTCTTTTCTTAAATATCTCTTTGTGATCATTATAGAGCTGTTTGTATAAAATAAACAGACTCGCGTAACAATTATGATTATGCATATTGGGGACATACGTTTTTTCTATATGGATCACTCCCGATGCCTCACGGATAGATTTTATCTTTCCTCTGGCTTTCAATGTTAAGATAAATGCACCTAGAGCTGTTGTTTCTATTTCGGACAAAACATTAATCGGTAGACCTAAAACATCTGCGCGGATTTGTGTTGCCAGAGGAATTTTAGCAACACCTCCTGAAATATTTATGGCCGATATTTCGTATCCGCTTTTTTCAAACTCTTCAAGCATTAGTTTTGCCTGAAAAGAAATTGCCTCGAATATACTTCTGACTATATCTTTTCGCGTATGAAATCTTTCAATCCCAAAAAATATCCCTCTTACATCGTTATCTACAAAAGGCATGCGTTCCCCTAAGAGGTAGGGCAAAAATAATATTCCATTTGCACCCAATTCGCTTTCTGTTGCTTCTTGCTGCATAAGACCGTACAAAAAATTATCATCTTTTAAATAACTATCTCCATAGAAACACTCTTTCGCCCACTCCAAAAGCCCACCTTCCAAATTATTTGACCCTCCGATTATATTTATTTCTTCTCCAGACAACGATTGAAGAATCAAATTGTGTTTTTTAGATAACTGGTTATCTTTTGTAAAAAAACGGTACGAAGAGCATGTCCCACAAACATTATTTAACTCTCCTTCTTTATAAGTACTACTTCCAATTAAAGAACAAATGGCATCGTAGGTACTTACAGCAACTTCTACCGATCCGCTTAGTTTTAATTCTTTTTTAATATCTTCTTTTACTTGGGTAAGCGCTGTTCCTGGATCCGTTACTTTTGCGAGATTCTCTTCTGATATTCCTATATATCTAAGAATTTCTTTTGGATATGTTTTGCTTTTTGGGTTAAAGTAAAATTTCTCTGCGTTTAAATCGTCTGTAATAAAACTACCTGTCAGTTTGTATATTAAATAGTCATTGGATGATATATACATCTGTGCTTTTTTAAAAATCTCCGGCTCATTGTTTTTTATCCAAAGAATTTTGGGCAACATAAAACTTGGTTCGAATTTTCCGTAATCCGCTTTGGACAAAACTTGACTGAATTTCTCCTTTAACTCTTCGCTTTCTTTTTCTGCCCGTTTATCTGAAACCATTATTGATTTACGGAGAACTTTTCCTTGGTTATCTAAAACTACCAAACAAGAAGCAGAAGAAGTAACGCTTATATATCGGATTGAGGAAGTAAATTGTTTCATTGCCAGAGTGTTTTTTAGGAGCTCTTGTAATAACTTCCACCATTCGTTTGGGTCTTGTTCAACAAATTCCTCGCTAATGGAAGTACCAACAGGCAACCAATCTTCGTGAAGTTTTTCTCCTTTATCATTAAATATAATTACGCGGATACTTCTTAAACTAAGATTAACAATAAGGGTATTCATTAATTTTCTCTAATAATTTTGTATATCGAAGAGTTGGCAATTTTTGGATAGATATATTTAATAGCCGACTTCGCTTTTGGAAGTTTAATTACATAGTACATCGCGCGTCTTGTTGCTCTACGAAGTGGGACATCTTTAAAATAATAAGAGATTGATTTTGAATCATACGGTTTTTTTGGTAATGTACCAAATCTCCATGATAACGTTAAGCAGGATGAAAATGGGTTAAATCTTGGCAGAAAACCTTCTGCTGTTAAACGCGAACTATATTCTATATCCTCTGCCTGTTGCCAGTATATCTTTTCATTCCAAGGGACTTTTTTCCACACTGTTTTTTTAATAATAGTTAACTGACCTGAAACATACGCATTTTTGTCCCAGTCCCTATAATCCAGCTCTTCTATTCGATACATATATCCTACGTCTGTTATATCTACATTGGTGGTAAGCCAATCTCCAACTCTAACTCCGGTTGATAGCTTTTGGACACAACTTATAACATCAAAACTGTTGCCAAATTTTTTCATTCCTTTATACCAATCTTTGTTAAAAACTATTCTGTCGTGAAAGATGCAAAGATTTTCATACGAGGCCGCTTGTGCGATTAAATTTTTCTTTTTTGTTATCCATCCTTTATCGTCTCGCTCTGTAAAATGTATATACCTCATGTCTTTTTCTATTTTTTTTGGGTACGTTCCGCAAATAATAATTTCGTAATGCGGGATTTTTAGATTCCGGATTGATTCGATAGATTTATCGATAAAATCCATTCGGACTCCATTTGTTACCATTCCAAAAGTCCACTTATCTACATCATCACCTTTTATAAGATCCGAACTCGTTCTCTCTAAAGAAAGCGTCCATAAGCCGCCCGCCTGCTCATGAGAAAGAATTTTAAACTTAGTATTAAATAGCCAAGCTATTGTCTCTTCCAAGCTTTTGGGATTTATCTTATCCTGCTTTGGATTATAAAAAACTGTAAGTTTGCCTCTTGTTTTCACAAGAGTCGCACACTCTTTTAAAATAATCGGAAGAAATCTATTATTTGAAGAGGTAAGACAATTCTTAAGTTCCACAAAATCAAACGTTTCTGGTTGGTATTCTGAAAGTCTGTAAAGATTATTTATTCTCCCTGCCTCAGACTTATTAATAATTTTTTTTTTCATATTTTTGCCTTTTTTGAATAAGCGATATTACCTGAAAGAAAACCCAAAAAGCCAGCAAGTTGTTCAAAAAAAAGTAACCATATTGTTCCACATGTTAAAAGAGGGTTTCTGAAGAACTTTTTCCAGTTTTTATAGAATGTCGGCCGAAGAAAATAAACCATTTGTTGTCTAGTAGCATAAAATGAATTTGTTTTTAGATAATTTACTACACCTTTTCCATAGTAAAATTTCTTTTTTAAAAGACCTATAAAGGAAACCTTTCCTTCGTGATGAATAATCTCTGCCTTAACCCTTTCTATCTTAGAACGTTTTTTTACCCGTTGGGACACATCCCAATCCTCAGGCCCGGTGATTCTTTCATCAAATCCTCCAGAGTCCCAAAAGATAGCTTTATCAAAAAAACGTGCCGCTTCGATTGAATCATCGCCCACATAAAAGCTTCTCTCGAAAGCTTTCACTTTTGCCCAAAAACCGCTTCCGACTGAAACTTCTGGGATAATAATTCCACCTATTTTCTCCTTATTGTCTTGCCCCTTCATACGCTCCACGCATTCTTTAATTACATCTTTGGTTAACGTCATGTCTGCATCAAGATAAATTATGTACTTTCCTTTTGCTTTTTCTGCTCCAAAGTTTCTCTGAACACTTCTTTCGGGGCCTTTATTAAAAACTAAAGAGGTAAATTTTTTAGAAGAATTTTTGGTATTATCCGACGAATTATTATCTACGACGATAAGCTCTATATTTTTATAAGATTGCGCAGCAATGCTTTCCAAACATGTCTCTATACGAGCTCCCTCGTTTTTGGTTGTAACAATTACCGAAACAAGCGGGTTGTTTGACATAAGAATTACTTTATTATACACTAACTCAAGGCTCGATGAAAAAATTTTTGCCATTATTATTAGTCGTTTTTTTTGTTTTTATCTCTCCTAAAGATGCTTTCGCTCAGGCGGTTAGCCCTACTCCAACCTCTGCTGTAAAATATGATTTGGCATATCCGGGCATTCTTCCAGACAGTCCAATTTATAAATTAAAGGTATTGCGCGATAAAATTATTGAAGCTCTTATATCTGATCCTTCAAAAAAGATCGATTTTTACCTTTTACAAGCTGACAAAGGCATGCTTGCTTCTGCAATATTAGTGGATAAAAATGAAATCAAATTAGCAGAAGACACAGCCTTAAAGGCCGAGAATAATTTTACCCTAATTACTGGTGAGCTTGGAAGACTTTATGTAAAACCCAACCCTGATTTGTTTACAAAACTTGAAACAGCATCTTTAAAACACCAAGAAGTTTTATCTTCACTAGAAGGCAGAGTCCCACAAGAAGATAAAAAAGTATTCGAGACGGTATTAAACTTTTCTAAAAGTAATTTAGAAACAGTAAAAAAATTCCAGAGTAAAAAGTACTATTATTCACAGTATTAAATGTTTCAAATCTCTGTTGTAATCCCTCTAAAGGACGAAGAAAAATCTCTTCCAATTTTATACGAAGAACTGGTTAAGGTATTGGAAGATCTTAAAAAAACCTACGAAATTATTTTTATTGACGACGGCTCAACAGATAGTTCTTACGAGGTTTTAACTTCGCTTGCTAAAAAAGACAAACACATAAAAATAATAAAATTCCGTGCAAACTTTGGAAAATCAGATGCACTATCCGCTGGATTTGGGGAAGCAAAGGGAGAAATAATCGTAATTTTAGACGCCGACCTCCAAGATGACCCTGCAGAGATCCCCCACCTCTTAGAGAAAATCGAAAAAGAAGGTTACGATCTTGTATCCGGGTGGAGAAAAGATAGGAAGGACAGATTAACAAAGAAGGTTTCAAGCTTCCTCTATAACAACGGCACTTCTTTTGTATCAGGACTAAAAATGCATGACTTCAACTGTGGACTGAAAGCTATGAAAAAGGAAGTTGCAAAGGAGCTATATTTAAGAGGAGAGCTACACCGCTTTATACCTGTCTTAGCATATAAAAAGAAATTCAGAGTTGGAGAAGTCGTGGTAAAACATCGCGCAAGACAATTTGGAGTTTCAAAATATGGAAGCTTAGGAATTCAAAGAGGATGGAAAGGGACTGTTGATTTGCTGACAACAATTTTTGTCAGTGACTATGCTGCAAAGCCTGCTCATTTCTTTGGAGGAATTGGGTTAGCCCTATTTGTAGCAGGGTTTTTCATGGATGCATATGTAACATACATAAAAATAACAACCGGAAATACACAAGGAAGAATCCCATTATTACTTGCTGGCATATTACTTATCCTACTAGGAGTCCAACTAATATCCGTTGGTCTTATTGCAGAAATGTTGTCAGATTATTTTGCTCAAAGAGAATTCCGCAAACTAACAAACTAGGCTTCTAAGGATTTTTCCAAATTGCTAAAATTCGAGCTCCCTGCACCGTCACTTTAAAAATAGGCTTAAAAGATTCTAAATATATTGCTCTGCTTGGAAAAATGTCTCCCCATCCAACTTCTGTAGTACTCATAACATAGGTGTCTGGCAAAGGCTTATCATTCTTCCAGTAATCTGCGGAAAATTGGATGTCTTTTCTTATAAAAACACTGGGTATTGCTGATGTCCCATTGTTTACTAATGTTAATTTGGCATTCTTTTCTGCATGCACGTTGAGCCAATCAACTCCCTGACGGTACACATTTCCAAGGTCATTTCCGGCACTTGGAATTCCTCGGTTGTAAGCACCATGTAGACCCCCTGCAATAGCATTAAAATATACGGTTTCGTTTGGATGAATCCTGACCATCTCTAAAACAATTGGAATGAAAAGCAGAATACAAAATACCTTCAAAAATAATTGACTATTTTTGTTAAATCTTCTTACTAAAAAAGTTGCGCCAATTCCGGATAGGATTGCCAAAGCAGGAACATATTCCATTATTTGCCTTACACCCAGATAAATTCCTGCGCCAGGTAATGTTACTCTAAGAATTGGCAACATAAACCAAAGAAGGATTAAAAAAGAGGTCTTATTTTTTTCTGTATGAAAGTTTTTTAGACAATACAAAATTCCAAGAAAGCCGAAAAAAATAACTACCTCCGGGGTTGTTAAAAGGACCCACAAAGATGCATATTTATTAATGCCAAAAAAAGTTATGTAATTGGAAGGCTGATAGATAACCGAATATCCAATACTTTTGTAGTAGTCCAAGATTTTTAAAAAATTATTCACAGGAGAAACCCAAAGAAATGGCCAAGAAGCAAATAGTATCCCAAAAGCAATAAATGGAATAGAAGCAATCGACAAAGTTATGTTGCGAGAAAAAGGCCACTTAATTTTTTTAATGTCATTCCACTTATAAGCTACCAGCCACGGGGCCAGAATAAAAACTAAGAAAACAATATTAAATTTTGTTGCAAAGGACAGTCCCGAAAAAATAGCTGATACCAATATCCAGCGCCAGCTACTCCGTGTAATTCCTTTATAAAAACTGTAAATTGTCCATGAATAAAAAGCAGCTTCTGCAGGGTCTTTTACATTAAAATGAGACTCTCCAAAGAAAAGTGGATAAGAGATTATTGAGATAACAGCGATTATTCCAGCGAAAGTTCCATAAACTTCCTGAGCAAGTAGAAAAACAAGAAACACCAAAAGAGTCGAGACAAATACAACATATACGTTATAACTTTCAACATCTCCCGCAATATTAAATTGCTGATATAAAACGGTATTAAAGACAGAAGCTAAGATATCGCTAAGAGGCGGATGTCCTCCGTCGTTTTCTAGATAATGTTTCGGAGAATTTTGCTGCCACTGATAAATACTTACCCTTTGGTGCCCACTGAAGTCATAAGAAGTTTTTCCCAAGGAGGTGAAATAATAAAGATATGCTTGACCTTTAAAAAAGTGGCTGGCTTCATCCCAGTTTATTCCGTAATCATGAAGAATCAAAACATTAAATACGAAGTATGCAAGAAGAAAAAAAGCTAAACACAGTTTCTTCCACATGATATTCTACCAGTAACCCATCTTCCTTAATCTTCCCATTAACTGCTCTTTATCATACTCTCTTCCGGACCGTTCGTTTCCTCCCGGAGGTGCCGGTTTTGTAAAAGGTTTTTCACCAAGAGACCTGTATCCTTTGTCATATAAATTTACATAAGGGACTCCAAAAAATCGGATATAGCTCCATATGTCTTCTTCTGTAAAATCCAAGATAGGATGAACTCTCATGTGATCCTTTCTTGGAGAAAAATACTTTTCTTTTGATCTTGCCTCGTGCTCGTCTAACCGTATTCCCGCAACAAATGCTTTAAAATTATATTTTTTAAGTGCATCATTTATAGCGGTAATTTTCATAAGTCTTGACATCTCTTTCCTTCTCTCGTCATCTTTTGACTCATAAAATTCTTTAAGTTCTATTTCTGAATGTTTCACAGTGATCAAAGGAATATTCCATAAATTAGTTAGATTTTCCATAAAATCGTAGACTTCATCGAATTCCATAGTAGAATCATTAAACAAAACTCTAAAGGGAATTTTTCCTCCAAAGGCCAAGCGGACTAAATGTAATAAGACAGTTGAATCTTTACCTCCGGTCCAGGCTACTGCAACATCCTTACTCGCATATTTTTTAGACAATGTTTTTATAACTTCCAGAGCTTTCTCTACTTTCTTTTTTAAGTCCGGTTTCATACTTAGTCTGTCTAAATTTAAAGTAAGTATGTGGCTATCAAGCAACTCTCTTAAATCTTCTTTGGTCTTTTTCTCGCTATCGGCAAAATTATTTGTTTCTTTCGGATCTTTACTTACATCATATAATTCTTCTGTCTCTAAATGGGCATCCTCGCTTGGTGAAATCGTAAATAATTTCTTATCAGGCCCCGTTAACGTCTGAATGTACTTATAGGTACCTTTTCTGACTCCTCTTTTTCTTTCTGATTTTTTAATTCCATATTCTCCATAACTTAAATCCTCAAAATAAACATAGTCTCTAATACTTTTTTGTTTTTTATTTATAAGGGGAATAAGACTTTTTCCTTCGATATGCTCCGGCAAATCAATTCCAAGAAAATCTAATATAGTCGGTGCAATATCTACATGCTGAACAAAAGAAGATATTTTGCTAACGGGAAATGATCCGTGACTGAGTATTAAAGGAACTTTAACTACCTCTTCATATAAACCCCTGTGGGCAAGAGGTATACCATGTTCATAAAGACTTTCTCCATGATCCGCAGTTAAAACAAACAATGTGTCTTCAAATTGTCCAATCTCTTTAAGATATTCAACCAACCGGCCCACTTGCTGGTCTAAAAATTCAATTTCATAGTTATATCTTCCTTCTAAACTATCAAAAAGATACGATTTTAAGCCTTTTGGTTTAGTATACGGAAGATGGGCATCCCATAAATGAAGGTACAAAAAGAGATTTTTTTCTTTATTAGACTTTATAATATCTATCGCCTTGTCAATTACTTTATCTGCAGGATCGTAAGGAATTTTTGGGTTCTTAAAAAAACAGTAATAAAATCTAACAAAGAAATCTCTTTTAAAAAGTTTTACTGTCGCTATATCTAAGAAACGAAGGTAGCGGAAAATGGGAAGCTTGTCTAAAACCAAATCGGTTGCTTCGAAATCTTGGATTAATTTGCCGCTGTAGTAATCAAATCCTCTTTTGTGCCATCGTATCATCCAATCAACCGCGCTTGTTTTATAACCATGTTTTTTTAGTTTCTCTGACAGAAAAGGCACTTTCTTTAAACTTTCTTCCTCGGACTCGCTTAACCATTCCCCATGACTAACCAAACCTAAAGAAACTGGATATCTTCCTGACATCATGGATGTAATTGAAGGATCAGTTTTTGTTATGGATGCGTATGCATTTTCAAAAAGAACACCTTCTTTTGCCAGTCTATCTATGTTAGGAGTGAAGGACTTTTTATTTTTGTTATAGATCCCGACATTTTTTGCGCGCATCGTGTCGGCAACTATAAATAGTATCTTTTTTGGCTTGTTTGACATAGCAGACAATTTTATTATTATACACTCAGCTCTTCTCTGGGGCAAATGCTTAATTCTTAAATACAGAATAGGACACCAGATAAGAAACTTTTGCAAAGCGAAGTATTCGATCTAACCTATTAATTACACTCAGAACTAACCTTGTTAATTTTGGAGAAAGTTTGGATATTACAATCAAGGGTATAAAGAGGAACGTAAAAATTGGATAACCCCTTTTCTCTGCAAGAGTACCCTTTGCGTTTTCTATAAATGTATCTATCGAATTCCAAGGAAAAGATTGGCCAAAAGTCTCGGCCTTTTTCTTTCTAAACACCCTGTACAAGAAAGGTATTATTCCAAATGCTTTTGTAATTCTTGTGCCATTTTCGTTTGGCTCAATAATTAAAGCCCTTCCTCCTGGTTTTAAAACCCGGAGTATTTCTTGTAACGCCCTCTGTTGATCGGCTTTTTCCTCTAAGTACATTAAAGTTACAATCACAACAACAAAATCGAATGTATTATCTTTAAATGGAAGATTAGTCGCACCCGCTACCACACCTTTCCCATTTTTTCCAAGTTTTTTGTTGAAAAGAGAAATAAATGTTTCTGATATATCAATTCCATGTACAAAAGCTTGGTTATTCTTTTTTACAATCTCTTGGGCAATCCTTCCATAACCACATCCTATGTCCAAACAGGTAATTTTGCCCTTTGGGAGCATTCTAAAAACCTCACTTAAATGGATATTTTGATGAACGTAATTGTTTAATACCGGCGGAAGGGATTGCTGTAAAACAGCTTCTCTCGTGTCTTTAAAAATCTGTGCTCTATTTTCCCATGCGGTTTGTATCTTTTGCTCTTCCATTTAATTTCCTACCCCATACACATCTACCTTAGTAACATATTTAAGACAGGATGTATCAGACATAAAAGTAAATCGGATATATCGCGAACCTATCGCTGAAAACGGATATTTAAATATACCATTTGGCTGATAAAAGAATCCCGATACGCCAGCAACTTTTATATTGTTTGCTAATGTCTCCCAGTTTTGCAAATCATCGCTTACTTCTGTTAAACCATCAGGAACTTGACTACATGCTTGATTCTTATCGTAATGAGCAATTATTTCTGTAATCTTCTTTTGCCCACCGGTGTCTATTAATAATGTGTTGTCTGTTACGTTAAACTTTGTTGCGTTTAACACGCCTATATTTTTATATTGAGGTTTTGTATGCGTTGCATCATTCTTCCAAATTTTAACTACAGAGACTCCGTCTACGGTAATCTCGTGGACAGGGATGAGAAAATTGTTGTAATAATTCAACTGATAATCATCTCCAAAAGAATTAAAATTTTCAACCAGACCCAAAACATATTCTCCTTTTTTATCTACTCCACTTCGATAAAGATTGGAAAAAGCAATGTCAGACCGCAGCTGAATAGCTGGAATATCCGAACCCAAACCAGCAAAGAGAGCCAACTTTGCATTCGGCTCTAAATTAGCATTCATCCAGCGTAATGATTGTTTGTAAACATTTCCTAAATCATTTCCTGCATCTAGTAATTGTTTGTTGACTGCTCCGCTGTACCCGCCGACAAGTGAATTAAAATATAAACCTTCATTTGGATGAAGCTGGATTAGTTTTAGGAGAACTGGAATAAATAAAACTAAAAATAGTACTCTGCAAAACCTTAGGATAGACTCATCTTTTGAGTATTTCTTTAACAATTGAAGTAAGTATCCGGCTCCGATTCCTGCCAATATAGCCATAGGTGGGATAAATTCCATTATTTGCCGAATTCCTCCATAAATCCCTGTGCCGGGGCGAGTAACCCGCAGGATTGGAACAAGAAACCAAAATAAAATAAGTAATTTAGTCTTGTTTTTTTCGGCCCAACCGTTTTTTAAAGCATCCACGATTCCAAAGAGAACAAAAAATAAAATGACCAATGGAGTAGTATATAAAACGAAGTGAATAGCATAGGTATTAAATCCTCCTATGGTAAGGTATCGAGGGTCGAAATTGCTGTTATCTCCTATTTGCCTGTAATATCCCACAACATCTAAAAATCTTTTGAAAGGCGACACCCAAAGAGATGGCCACGATGCAAAAAACAAGCCAAAGACAATTACCGGATATAAAAGAAGCGAAGGCAAAAGCTTTACATACTGCACTATTTTGCTCTTCATTGGGACAAGCAAGATTATGAGCCAAGGAAGAATAGAGAAAGGTAAAAAGACAACATTAAATTTAGTCCCGAAAGCAAAAGCAAAAAAGATAGCAGAAAGTATCATCCAATAATTTTTCTTTTTTACAACAGCTACATAAAAAGTAAGCAAACTTAAACTATAAAATGCAGCTTCAGGGTTATCTTTTGTATTGAAATGGGATTCTCCTAAAAAAAGTGGGAAAAGCGAAAGGCTCAATGTAGAAATAAGCGAAGCAAAAAAACCAAAATACTTATAAACAAATAAGAAAATAGCTTCAACCAATACTGCGGAAAGAAAGAGACTATAAAGGTGATAAGAATCTATGTCATTAATCCAGCCAAGTTTTTGAAAAAATACGAAGTTAGTAAAAGCAGAAAAAATATCCGACAATGGCGGATGTCCTACATACCTATTTTCCCAAGCTTTAAAACCGAGGGCGTTATGTTGAAAAACGCTTCTTTTGGTAACTTCGTTTTTATTTACGCCAACCGGGTCGAAGAAAATAGTATTATCTTTTTGAAAATAGAGCTTAAAATCTTTTAAATCACTGTAATCTTTTTTCCCTGTCAAAAAATAATGAAGATAGGCTTGCCCCCTATAGAAATGGACTGCTTCATCCCAATTCTGCGCATAATCATCTAATACCCATGCCCCCACTATAAAATAGATAAAAAAAGGAAGAAGTAAAAGTATTTTTTTAAACATTGAAGCGTGGTGTATTAAATTATAATGCGTTTTCTTCTAGAATTTTTTTAACAGCCGCCATAACCGATTCTATGTCTTCATTCGTAAGATTTGCCCCAAGAGGAAGAGAAAGGATTCTTTCTCCAACAAACTCAGCATTTGGAAAGACTCCTTTTTTATACCCATATGTCTCTTTATAGTATGGATGGAGGTGAATTGGGGAAAAATGTACCCCAGACCCAATATTTTCTTTAATAAGTTTATCTACAAATTCGTTTCTTCCAACTTTTAACTTGGCGAGATCAAGTAAGACAGCATACAGATGCATAGCATGTCTCGTATCTTTTTCTACAGTAGCTGGAAGAGTTAATAGTTTTTCGTTTTTAAACCCTTTGTTGTATGTGTCCCAAATTTCTTTTCTTCGTTTTAGATTTTCCTCTATTCTCGCTAGCTGATGTATTCCAAGCGATGCAGCTATATCGGTAAGGTTGTATTTAAACCCAGGCTCTATAGCCTCATATAGTTTAAAGCTCGTAACGGAGTACCTTTTCCATGCGTCTAAGGACAACCCATGTAGTTTTAACATCGTGATTCTTTTTCTCCATTCATCGCTGTTGGTGGTTATCATTCCTCCCTCTCCCGTCGCAAGATTCTTAGTTACATAAAATGAGAATACAGTCATGTCTCCAATGGAGCCTACCTTTTTACCTTTGTATATTGCCTCCACGGCATGAGCTGCGTCCTCGACAACTTTTAGTTTATATTTTTTCGCCAAAGACAGTATGGAATCCATATCCGCAGGTCTACCGTGCAAATGTACGGGAAGTATTGCTCTTGTTTTTTTGGTTATTTTCTTTTCAATCTCTTTAGGATCGATATTCCAAGTCTCTCTATCAATATCTGCAAATACCGCTTTTGCTCCGGCGTGGATAATAGAATTGGCTGTAGAAACAAATGTTAAAGGGGTCGTAATTACTTCCTCGTCGGGTTTGAGATTTAAGGCTTTTAAAGCAAGGTGTAACCCTGCGGTTGCCGAATTTACCGAAATGGCAAATTTAGCCTTAGTGTACTTTGCAAATTCATTTTCAAATCTCTCTGTTTTAGGCCCTGTTCCCCACCATCCCGATCGCAAAGTATCAACAACTTCTTCAATTTCTTGCTCTGTTATAAATGGTTTTCCGAAAACAAGAAAATCCTTTCTTTTTACATAGCTACTCATAGAGGAGTTTACCTTTGTATTATAGCAGACCTATACCCCAAAACTGCGAGATTGCACTAAATTTTATTGAATATATTCATGTAGCGTTCGCTTATTTTCTTAACACTTAACTTGTTTAGCACTATCTTCCTACTTTCGACTCCCATTTTTCTTCTTAACGATCCTGAAGAGGCTAATTTTATTAATGCTTCTTCAATAGATTTCGAATCTTTTTGAGGAGTCAAAAACCCACTTGACCCATCTACAACAGTTAACGAAATACCGGGAAAATTAGAAGCGACTATGGGTTTTCCGCAAGCCATAGCCTCGATAAGAGCAACCGGCTGATCATCGATATTACCTTGTGCATCGCTAATAGAAGGCATTACAAACACATCACACATATTATAGTAAGCTGAAATCTTGTCTCTTTCGATATTTCCTGCAAAAGTAACTTTACTTTTAATTCCTAGATCCGAAGCAAGCGTTTCAAGCTCATTCTTTAAATCTCCGTCTCCACCAATAACCAGATGCGCTTCTTTATGTTTCTTTGCAATACCAGCAAAAGCTTCTATAAGATATCTAAACCCTTTTTTATAGATAAGTCTTCCGACTCCAAGAACTACGAAGGCATTATTTTTTAAACCCAACTCTTGCCGTAAGATTTCATTTTCTTTCTGATTAGGCTTAAATTTCTCAACATTAACTGGATATGGAATAATGTCTGACTTTTTTACCTCGGCACCAAGACTTACAAGATCTTCAAGAAATTTGGGACTATCTGCCAAAACCGCAGCAGAGCTACTGGCTGCTAAAAGTGCCATTACCCGAAAAAGGAGGTTTTTTTTCGCAATGAATACATCGGAGCCGGCTAAAGCAATGGTATATGGGATTTTTGTGAATTTTGAAGCAACATATGCCATAAAACCACTCGGTAATATCCAGTGGGATGAAACAACGTCAAATTTTTCTTTCCGCGATAGCTTACAAAGCGCAATAATTCCAAAAAGAAAAAATAACGGAGACAAAAAATAAAGTTTCTTTTCAAATCTCATCCCTTCCCGAAGAGTTCTTGAATATCCCAAGACGTGTAGCGATAAAGGCCATATATATTTAAATTGGACTACTTTATAGGGGAAGTCCTCAGGTTTTAAAAGCGAATTGTATGGAACCAACACCGTAACTTGATTTCCTTCTTCTTTAAGACCTAAGGCCAAAGGATGCATAAAAGCTGCTGACTTTGCATCTTCTTTGTATCTAGGAAAGGTGTGGGAAATAATACAAATTTTCATAGTGCTTGCTCCAAAAGATGTAAGCTGGTTTGTGTTACTTTTTCCCAACTCAAACTTTTTGTCCACTCAAGACATGCTTTTTGGAAAAGTAAGTATTTTTTATTATCTCTTAATAACCCCAACGAAGCCACAGCTAGGTTTTCCGGAGTTCTTTCTTTTACTAAAATTCCTGTCTTGCCGTTTTTAATTGAATCACGTAACCCAGGAGCATCGTATGCTACAGAAGGCGTGGCCTGACTTGCTGCCTCCAAAGTTGATAACCCCCATCCCTCCCTAACCGATGCATGAAGAATAATGTGTGATTTTCCCATATAACCCAACTTGTCTTGGTCAGATACATATCCCAGAAATTGGATGTTATCTTCGCAACCAAGTTCCTTAACTAAATTTTTAAGATATTGTTTGTATTTTCTTTCACCATCTCCCACAATCCAAAGCTTGGCGTTTTTTTCTTTTTGCAGGATAAGAGCAAAAGCCTTTATAACCTCTTCTATACCTTTCATTTTAACTATTCGACTTACAAAAATAAAAGTTGGGGTTTTTTGCTTCTCTGGAAGTTTTTCTAGAGTTTTATTCATAACCGGACAGGGAATGTCTACGCAATTTTTCCTTGGAATACCGAGTGCTTCCAAGTCATCGATGGTTGATGCAGCATCGGTCCAAAATAAAACATTCTTGTAAAACTTAAAATAAAATGTCTCTAAAAATCTACCAATAACATTTACAGGAAATGGATACATGTAATCCCATATCTCTTTTGCCACTTCATGAATTAAAACAACTTTTGGCTTTCTAACATAGAGAGGTGTGAAGAAAGGAAGCCCGTGTATTTCATCTATAACCAGATCGAATTTCGTATTGGAAAACAGGTAAAACAAAGGTGCTCGTAAATAAACAGTAAATGCATTTCCCTGTCTTACTATTTTTACTCCATCTATTGTCTCTTTTTTTAGGCCACCTAAAAAAGACGAGGTAAACCATGTTACATCGTTCCCTTTTTTTGCCCAGGCTTTTGCGTGAGCCATTGTTACTACTTCTGCTCCTCCGGATTTTGGGTTCTTAATGTCACGCCAATTTAAAATTAAAATACGCATTTTTTATTTTTCTCTTTGGGTAATTGGATAGTAAATAAGAAGACTAATAAGAAGAAGCGAGGAAATCGCAATAAGGCCATAAATTATTTGCACAAGATTTTGATGAAAAATCGAAATAAATACTACTTCTAATAAAGCCCCAATAATAGTGAATAAAAATACTTTTGTTTTTCCTATTGAGAGGTAAAAATTAGTTAGTAAAAAAGAGAGAGTATACAAAATAATAAAAACAGAGAAAATTCCGGTCAGAGGAGCTAATACTCTATATGCTTTTGCGGGGAAAAATAAATGAATAACCAAATCTGGAAAGAAAAAGTAAATAAAACTTAATAGTACGGAGGGGATGAGTATAAGAAGCATGGACAAAGAAAGGGTTCCAAATAATTTCTCTTTTCTTTCTTTTTTTTGTGCAATAAGCGGAAATAAAACAGTGGTTATTGGTGCTACTACATAGAATATAGATCTACCCATTAAAGAAAGTGCCGAGTACTGACCGGCTGTATCAGGATTAAAAAAATGCTTAACTAATATAATATCTATGGTCACAAACGCAGTCATTCCAAGGGTTGAGAAGAAAACCGGGATCGCGTAAATCGACAAACTCTTATGCAAATCTGGAACATACACCTCATCTAGACTCGACTTTTTAATGTATTCTCGGAGTGGAAAAAACATATAAATATATGCAAAAAGAGAGGCAAGAAAAAATGCCTCAACAGCACCAAGCGCCTTAAAACCTGCAACTACTAGAACTACGCCCAACACAAGCTTCACAATCGAAGAAAAAATATTTAAGAAAGAGAGTGAGAAAAATTTTAAAGCTCCCTGCAAAATACCCATTCCAATTGAAGTAAGGAATGCAAAGAATAATGAGACTGAGGTAATATCCACCAATAGTGTCTGCGTGATGTTTAAAAAATGGGAAATTTGTGAGGAAAAAATAATTATTAAACCACTAATAATAAGCGCAATGCCCCCGATCCATAAAGAGCCTTTAATAAATAATGGTCTGATAAGTTTTTCATTTTTTTCTCCCACAAAAGTTGCAGTAAATTTTGTAAATACGGTGATTATCGTTAAAGAGAAAACCGAAAAAATATTAAAAAGAGAAATCAACGAAGAAAATATTCCATAATCAGAAACCGAAAGCATCCTCCCCATTTCCAAATTAAAAAGATAGTTTAATACACTTGCCATCATAGATCCGACAACTACTATGCTGCTACCAGAAATCAAGGGGTGCTTAATTAAATTGATTATGTGTTTTTTCATTCAGAGTAGATTGTAAGAATGGGGTCTAACCAACATTAATGGGAAAGTTAAGTTCTGGATCGAATGTCCATCTCCTTTTATTTGTATCCGAATAGTAACGAAGAATTTTTAACCGATAAAATATTGCAAGTGTATCTAAAAAAGTATTGAAAAGTTCCCGGTATAGATTTTTAGAAACAAGGCTATTGTCGAAATTGAAATGTAATTCAACCGGAGCTTCATAAATTCTTCTATAACCTAAGCTATATGCTACAGCTAAAATTTCTATATCGAAAGCAAACTGCTTTACCAAAAGTCTTGGCAGCACATCTTCCAATACTCGTCTTCTAAAAAATTTCATTCCAACTTGAGTATCTGTTATGTTAAGTCCAAAAAGAAAACGTATAAAAATTTGGGATAAGTAGCTAATCACTCTTCTATTAAATGGGTAGTGCACTTTCGATACCGGATGACGTTTGCTTCCTATAATAATATCGGCATCATACCATTGAAAATGCTCCAAAAGCATAGAGAGCCCGTTGGGATTTAGATCCATTCCTGCATCTATAAATCCTACGACGTCTCCTTTTGACCTTACCATCCCATACCTTACCGCATATCCCTTCCCATGATTATGCTCATAGCCAGTTACTATAATCTTTGAAGACTTTGTTTTCTGGGCATTTTCGAAGGTTTTGTCTACTTTTCCGTCTACAACAACTATTATTTCGTAATCGCATCTAAGCTGCTCCAAAACATCTTGTATATGTAATAGATCTTTTTGTATTGTTTTTTCTTGTCTGAATGCAGGAATTATGACTGAAAGGAGACGAATTTCTGAGCTCTTCATACCTATGAGCTAGTATAACAAAAGTTACTGGCTAATCAAAGCAAGCTTAACCCCCATAAACCTCTGCGTATACTTTTTCAGTTTCTTTAGCAGTCTTTTCCCAAGTGAAATTTTTTGATCGCTCCAAACCTTTCTTCTGAAGAGCCTCTCTTAAACTTTTATCGTTAAAAACCTCTAAAATCCCCTCTTTTATGCTTTCCGCACTCGTTGGATCGACATACAAAACTGAATCTTTTCCCCCAATCTCTGGTATCGAACCTTTTGTAGAAGTAACACATGCCGCTCCACAAGACATTGCCTCAAGCAAAGGCAGTCCGAATCCTTCGTATAAAGATGGCATAACAAAGACAGAAGTTAGATTGTAAAGAGCTTCAAGGTCCTCGTCGGAAACAAATCCAAGCAGATGAATATTTTTATTTTGATCTGCTTTCTTCCAAACAGAAATTAAATCTTGATTCCAAGGGTTACTGGTGTCGGTATCTCTATTTGCAAGCGCGCTTCCCACCATAGCAATAGGTAAGTTTGTTTGAATGGCAGCGTCCAAAAGTCTAGGTAAATTCTTATTCCATGTAGCATCTCCGGCATAAAGTATGAATGCCTCAGGCAACTTGTACTTTGAAAGAATCTTCTTTTTTAATTCTTCGCTTATTTTTTTCTTGCTATATTTGTTTCCGGCAAGATTAACAACTGATACCGGAACCGACTCACTAACAAATCGCTCTATATCTTTTTTTGAGGATTCGGAATCTGTAATTATTGCATCGCTTTGAGCTAATCTATTTTTTTGGACCAACCACTTTAGTTTCCCTTTTATTCCACTTGGAAAAGCTTGGGGAAAAACCAAAGGGGTCAAATCATGTACGGTTACAACTGTTTTAAATACCTTTCTTTTTGGAAGAGTAATAAAAAAAGGCTCAAAATATGGAATATGGACCAAGTCTAAGTTTTCTACTTTTTCCTCTTTTGTAAAATAGGTGTATGAATTTTTACTACAAAATTTTTCTAAGGCACTCCTTAGGTTTTCTATGTAAAATCCGGTTCCCCGTACCCTATGCTGTAGAAAGTTTCCGCTTTTTAGAGGGCTTATGTCTATTCCTACTCTCATTCTTCAATTGTAGCAAAGCCGGCCGGGTAAACAAAACTAGAATGCACAAAAACGAAACCAAAGATACGAATGTAGAAAACTCCTCAATGGGAGTTTCTAGTAACCTCGCCGTAATAATATGTTTTCCTTTTGGAATTTTAAATTGAATAAGACCCTCTTGAGAAGGCTTGATATCAATTTTTTTTGAATCTATAAAAAGTACCCAGCTTGGAAAATAGGTTACATTATAGATTGCTAAACTATTCGTATCTTTTATCGAAACGAGTGCTTTGTAATTTGATGTTGTACCAGAAGTAGAAAGTATATCTCCTCCGACAAGAGACAAAGGTGCTATCGGTCTTTGAGGATTTGCCTTATACCAAATAGTATTAAAGGAATTCCCAGGACTATTTGTACCATCTATAAAGTTAGATCTCGATACATAATAATTATCATTTCTTAGTAAATAATATGCAGGCTTTGTATATCCAATGGTCAGTGGAATTGAAGAAAAAATTAATATAATACCTATTATTTTTGAGATTCTCCCGCTTATGAAGATTCCTCCTAAAAAAGCAGTTATGACCAAAGTAAGGCTTAGGAATCTCCAAGGAAATTGGAAGTAATTCATAAAAGGAACCAATAACCAAATATTCTTTGACCAACTAAGAATAAGAAAAGTGCTCACAAGAAAAGAGATTAGAAAGAAAATAACTATCGACTTTTTTTGCCTTTTAAATGGCAGGAAAATGGTAGAGAAAAAAATTACCAACAGATTAATAATTCCTATCTGAACCGAAAGTTGATTTTGAAAATCGGAGGTTGTAAATCCGGAACCCCACGAAGGAAACAATAATTGGTATAAGTCAGGGAAAGAATCGGTTGGACTAAAAACCTGAAGACCAACAGTATACTTTTGCTCAAGAAGGGCTGGAATCCAAAAAATTGCAGAAAGCCCAAGACCCAAAACATAAAACATAATAATTTGTTTTACCATTGATTGTTTTTTCTCTTTAAAAAGCAGAAAAGTTACATAGAAAAGAGAAAATCCAAAAAACATGAGAGCTAAAATGTTGTGAGATAGAATAATAAGAGCAAGAAAAACAGATGAAAAAATTGCATAGTTTTTTTCTCCCTTTCGGATATACCTGGTTATACTCCACAGATAACCGGGAAAAAGACCAAGAGCTAATACCTCCCCTACCGATCCTCTTATATAAATATCGAGAAAATGATACGGAGTAAAAATATACAATAATGCCCCACAAAATGCCCCGATTACTCCTACAAATTCGAGTAACCATTCAAAGAAAAAAAGAGACCCAACTATTAAGGAGAAAGACATAATCAATTTAAAAGAGTCAATAAAGCTAAAACCTACAAAATGAAAAAGAAGTGCAAGATAATTAGGCAAAGGGTAAACATAGTTAAAAAGTGGAACTCCATGTTTAAAATTTAAATCAAAGGCCCACCTGGGATACCAATATCCACTTTGTACCGTTTTATAAAATTCGTAGAACCGTATTACATGGTATTCACCGTCATGAGTTGGAATAAGGCCGGGATGGAATAGAGGAAAACTGGCAAGAACTGCGAAAAAAATTAAGAGGAAAACTGAAATTTTCTTTGTCATAACTTCTTTTTAAGATACATAAAGCAGTAGCCAACCAAAGGGATTAAAAAGATTATTCCCATTTTGGAATAAATCTCAAGTTTTGAATAAGACTGCAACAAAAGATAAGGAACGTACCCCAACAACAAACTAATGCTAAATGCCAAACAGAAATAAACAATTTTTTTGTTTTTTGAAAGAAAACCAAAAGGCAAAAACCAAATCGCATACCAAGAATAGATTTCTTCTCTGATGAAAGAAAGAACAAAAACCAAAAACATGCAGTAAAACAATATAGTGAACACTTTTGGCCAATCTATTTTTTTCTTTCTTAACGAATTTATAAATATAAATCCATAGACCGGCAGGGCAATAAGTGAAGAATATTTTATAAAAATAGACGATACATATAAAAGGCTCCCTATGGTAATTTTCTTCTGAGAAAAGAAATATAAAGAGGAAAGCATTAGAAAAATCATCGTTATATCGTTATGCCCGCTTATAAAAGTTTCAATAATAATTAACGGATTTAAAGCAAAAAGGATTACTTCTCTCTTCTGTGGAGTAAGACGGGATATAAAAAATACAGAACCCAAAAAAAATAGCGCGTACAAAAGTTTTAAATTAATAAGAATCATTAAGTAGTTTCCAAAACTGAGCAGGTAGGGGATTCCTGCTAAAAGAACCCACAGAGGGCCATACAAAGCGACTTTATTTGTAGCGCGAGTGAATGGAAGCCAACTATCTCCTATAAATTCTATTGGCTTGAGAAGATAAGGGTTCTCTTTGTAGTGAAAGGCAACTTTAGCGGTTAGCGCGTAGTTAAATATGTCATAGGAAAGAAATGCCGGATAAGAAAAAATAGAGATAATTATAGAAATTAGTATGATTTTCCATAATTGGTTTTTAGAAATTTTATTTTGATTTTTAATAAAGTAAAAGTAAAACGCAAAAAACGAAACAATAAGAATGACAAATATGAAAGCTGTAATCTCTTTGTGGAGAAAAATAAAATCTGAATAAATGTTTAAAAATAAAAAATTCCTATCAACAAAAAGAAAGGAAAAAATTAGAAGAGAAAACAAAACTAAACCAAACAGAAAAACCACAGAATTTTTCATAAGACTTTATTTCGGATCTTAATTGAATTATTTATTTCTTCTGCACTTTTTAAAGTTGATGGAGTAGAATTTTCAGGAGACCAAATTATTGTAGAAGGGACGATTTTTTCTAAATCAGTTAAAACTTCAATATGTTTTTGGGCTTCGCTTTCCATAATAGTGTTTTTTTCTGAGATATTTTTCCCATCCTTTTGTGCTTTCAATAAAGCAGGTTTTATCTTTAGAAAATATTGGTCTGATAGTTGGAGAGAATTATATGCCAAAAGATATTGCTTGTATTCAAATAGGGTTTTTGATTCAACCAAATACTTATCCGATTCTCTTATGTTATATTCAAAAGCTCCGAAGTCTCCAAAATACCAATATCGCAATAGTCGCTCATACAAAGTATGGATTTTGTAAATTGAATTGCCCGGCATGGTTGAAGGATAAGGAAGAACGTAGCTGGAATCTGCATATACCGGGTTAAACCGAAACGATATCAAGAATAAAATGGGCAGTAAAAGAGAAAAGAGCTTTTCACTTCTCATCTACCTGATTTTTATGCCATTCCCATGCGGTTTTAACGATTGTTTCCAAATCTGAATACGCAGGAGAAAAACCAAGCTCTTTCATAATTTTTGTTGGGTCTGCAATAAGACTTTCAGCATCTCCGGGACGGCGAGCTTTCATTTCGATATTTAATTTTCTCCCTGTTACCTTCTCTACCATCGACAGGACTTCCTTATTAGAGTATCCTTTACCAGTCCCGACATTGTAATAATACCCCCCACTTTCTTTCTGCAACTTCTCCATAGCCAGCGCATGGGCTTCAACTAAATCTATAACATGGATGTAATCTCTTATGCATGTCCCGTCCGCAGTTTTGTAATCTTGCCCAAACAAATTAAAATTTGAGCCGGAAAGAACAGCCCGTATTGCATTAGGAATTATATGAGTTTCCGGATTATGGTTTTCTCCAAGACTTACATCTGGAGCCGCTCCGGCCGCATTAAAGTATCGAAGACTGGCAAATGATAAGCCAAATGTTTTTTGGTACCATGCAAGCATTTGCTCAACCATTAATTTACTCATTCCATACGGATTCGTTGGATTTTTTGGATGATCTTCATCTATTGGGACTTTCACAGGGTTTCCATATACTCCTGCTGTTGAAGAAAAAATAAAAAATCTGATTTTGTTTTTTGCAGCGTGTTCTAAAAGCCTCAGTGAGCCGAAAGAGTTATTTTGGAAGTATTTTCCTGGAACTTCCATAGACTCACCCATAGAAATATACCCTGCGAAATGAATAATGCCATCAAAAGTTTCTTTTTGAAATAAATCACTTAGAAAACTTTCATCTAGAATATTTCCCTCAACAAGCTTTGCCTGTGAATCTACTTTATCTCTATAACCTTTTTCTAAAGAATCCAAAACAGTAACTTCGTGTTTATCCTTAAGCAACCGTTTTACCATGAAACTCCCAATATATCCCGCACCGCCTGTAACAAGTATTTTCATATTTGCCTCCTAATGTATTTTAGATAAGAAACAGGAAATCGTAAAGCAGAGAAAAATGAAAAGACAAAACCCTGCCAGCTATCGACAAAACCTTTGTGGCGGATATAGGTTAATAGAAACCACCAAAAAGGTAGCAAAAATAAATACTGAAGGGCGATAAATGGGTTAAAACCTATTTTTCTGTCCTGTAACTCATCTGAAATAAGATCTGTATATCTTCCAAAACGAAGTAAATAACGGGAAAAACTTGGATCGGCATTATGCAAAAGAGGATTCTTTAAATAACCTACTTCTCCTTCTACCACAGCCTGTTCGTGTACACTCTTCTGTGGTAATTTTCCTTTGCCTTTTCTGTAAAGTCTAAGGGTATAGTCCGGATATTGTCCACCCTTTTTTAAGTATCTACCCAAAAAATAATTTTTCCGAGGAATCCAATAGCCATTCATAGTAACCTTCTTTTCAATTACTTCACTAATTTCGCGCGAAAGTTCGTCTGTGACCCGTTCGTCGGCATCCAACTGAAGAATCCATTCTTTTGTTGCCTTATCTATTGCCTTTTGCTTATTAATATGGAAAATTGCAGGGTTTGAAGTAACAAAAACCTTAGCTCCTAAATCTTTTGCTATTGCGGCAGTATTATCCTTAGATCCCCCATCTACAACGACTATTTCATCCGCTATTTTTTTAACAGACTCCAAACATGCTTTAATATTTTCTTCTTCGTTATACGTTGCTAAAACAACTGATAAACTCATATTACAAATTTCAAAGCGGTTAATAGAATGAATAGTAACCCTGCTAAGCTTACCATATCCGCAATAAATCTAAACTTCGTCTCCGTAAATTTCACAACAACAGAGTGGTGGCCATTACTAACATCAAAAGTTATAACTCCCCTGTTTGAAGGGTCTTGATACTGGATTGGTGTTTCTTTTCCATCCACTAAAGCCACCCATCCTGGAAAATAAACAGTATTTTCACGAAGTCTTGCATAATTTTGTACAGTCACATCGTAAGAGTGCTCTGTCATAGTCCTTTTTCCGACTCTAAAATCTGCTTTTCCACTAATTACTTCAACAGGATATTTGTAGGGATGCTCCATAAATCTTACTGACCAAATAGGTGCGCTTTCCCCTGTATCCGTAGTCCCATAATAGACAGAAGTAAAATATGATTCAGGTTTAAAAGTATAACCATTTGCATGCCAGTAATCCCTGTTTAGAAAAAGGACTAGAATTAAAAAAGGTATTGCAAAAAATAATTGCTTTTTTTGTGGAATTACAGAAACAAGATACCCCGAAAGTGCTGCAGTTACAAAAACTGGTATGGCAAGAAATCTCCAAGGAAATTGAAAATTTTGAAGTATTAGAAATTTACTCCAGATAATTCCGGACCAATCCAGCATTAAAAACAAAGAAATGCCACAAAAAATAAGAAGCAATAGGACTAACAATTTCTCTTTTGACTTTTTGTATAAAAATAAAGAGAAGATAGAACAAAAAAGTGCAAGCCAATTCATAATCCCAAGCTGAACAGAAAACTGTCCTGTTCCGCCATAGTTCCATATACCGTAGAAAAGGGAAGGAATGTTTACGAATCTACCAAGATATCCATTTTTAGTTACGACATTTCTAAGTGTATATTTGCCTTCTAAGAGGCCCGGTACCCAAAAGAATGCAGAAAGAACAAAACCCAAGAAAAAATAAAATAAAATTGGAATTAAAAGATTTTTCTTATTTCGTACCAGATACCACAAGTAAAATAAAAACAATGGCATAAACATAAGGCTTATGGCGTTATGAGCAAGGATTAAAAGTGCAACAGAAAACGAAAGTCCGATCCTGTAGTTCTGTTTCTGAGATGTAGCAGATTTTAAAAGGAAGTACAAAACCAAAGGGACAAAGGCAAATGCAAGATTTTCTCCAATATCTCCTCTAACATACAGCTCGATAAATTTATATGGAGTAACCATATAAAGCACTCCAGAGACCAGACCTGCCAAAGGACCAAACATTTCAGTAACCCAGAGATACATAAAAATACCCGAAAGAACAACACCGAGTCCAAACACAATTTTTACCGAGTCAACAAGCCCAAAACCTACAAAATGAAAAAGGGATGCAACATAAGAGGACAGAGGATACAAAAACATAAGAATAGGATGGCCGTATCCCCAATTTAGATTTCCAGCCCATCGCGGAATAAGATTACCTTCCTTTAGGTTTTCGTAGAAATTTGCAATTCTCGCCACATGGTCTATTCCATCGTGCGTTTGAGGTAATCCTCCATGGAAAAGATCTAAAAGCGGAATAAAACCGATAATTAACAGCAGCAAGATACTTAATATTTTCTTATTCATTTCACAACCACTGCTTTGATTGTATCAATACCGTCTAATTCTTTGAAGTCTGCAGCAGATTGAAAATCTTTTAATTCAGAATTATTTCCAACATAAAGAGTATTGTGGGCAAGCGGAAAATTAATTGGCTCAAAAATAAATTTCCCGATTTTATGTGTTTCCCTAAATCCGCCAGATTTAGTTCCGCCCATTTTCTGATACATGCTTGGATCTAATTTTGAATAAAAAAGAAAAAACATATACGACTGGTATAAAGCGTCTTTATTAGAAAAAACTACCGAACTGTATTGAGATTGGTTCTTCAGAGCAAATGGTATCGTCTTAGAAAGAGAATATTGGAAAGAAGAAGATTCTTGTTTGGGGAATTCAATAAAATAGTTACGGAAAAAGTATAAAATAGAAGCTGCATACATTATAAGAAACAAGCCCACAATTATCTTTTTTGAAGTTTTGTTTTTTAAATAAGCTAAAAGAGAAATAAAACCTACTGCAGATAAAATTTGCCAAACAGGAAGAAAGTTATATGACCTTAATGCATGTGGAGCCCCTGTTGTAATTGATGCAGAAAGCGGTGAAATTAAAATCCAAGAAAAGATAAATAGTTTTACTTTTTTTTCGAAATTTCCATACAAAAGATAAAATATTCCCAAAAGAATTAGTGGCAGTTCCCAATAATAGAGAAGGCCGGTATTTGGCGCTTTAAAATCTTCTTTTCCACTATTTTGAAACAAAAAACTCGGATTAAAATGGGATATATAATTCTGCGCAAAAATTTTAAAAGTTACAATTCTTTGGTTATTCATAATTACTCCTAGTCTATTTCCGGTTTGCATATCGATAAGTCGCGTTTTGGCTGCAATATCGTAAGCGGGATTATTTACAAATGCTGATGTTGCGGAAAACCGTATTAACCCGTTTGGAGAGAATGTTTCTTTTAAAAATGGCAACGTAATAGCAAGTCCTATTAAAATTGCGGCAAATAAAACTCTGCGTTTTAAAATTAAAGCCTTAAAATATAATACAACTAGGATTAAAACAATAAGTGGTATAAATATTTTTTCACTCTGATAAGAGATAAATGAAAAAGCAAAAAAGAAAGAAGAAACGTAAAGATATTTTTCGACTTTTGAATTTATGAATTTAAAAAAGAAGTACAGCCCAAATATGCCAAAAGAGAGTCCTGCATTTCCTTCGTGTCCAAGTCTCGATAAATAAATATGCCATGGTGAAATGCTAAAAAGCGCTGTAGCAATAACTGCCAAAAGGTCTTTATCTTTTCTTGAAATGAAAATTTCTCTAACTAATCCAAATGCACATAGAACCGAAAACAAGGATAAAATTACAGATGGTAATCGGACCGAAGCAACTGAAAGCCCGAAAAACTTAACAAAAGGGATAACTAAATAAACGTATAATGCAGGCCTCCAATCGTCATATGCCCGAAGAAGTAACGGAAATTTGTTTCCATACTCGTCGGCCCCGGTATGCAGAACCGAATATGCATTATATCCAATACTTGCCTCGTCCAAAGAGGCACTCGGGGGCACGTGTGAAAGGCTGTAAAACCGAAAAAGAAGTGCTAGAAATAGACACGCAATTAAAATCCACCTATTTTTTAAGTTTATTAAGCTGGTGAACATAGTAAATATAGGATTCGGGAACCCCCTGAGTAAATTGTATTACTCCCCCTGCCTTTTCAATTTTATCAACTTGTTCTCTATGATACCCAAGCGCTTGGTATTTCGTATTCAGAAATAACATAAAATTCGATACTCCCCAATAAGCCCAAAAAATAAGCACAGCGTATTTAAGAATTAAATTTTTATTTGAAAATAAATAAACTGTAATGTAGGAAAAAACAATAAGTACAAATGGTCTTGTTGCAGAAAAATAATAATTACTAATCTCCCCTTTGTATAGGGTAAATACTACCCATGGGACGAAAAACCAAAGTACAAATAAATATGAAGTGATAACTTTTTCTCTCTTTGATTTTTGTTTGTATAAGAAAATAAATAGCGGAATAAGGAATAACTCAAAAGGCTTTATTAATTTCGAGCCAAAAATTCCTTCAAATTCAATAAGCGCATCATTTTTTATTTGCATCATTCTTTGTAAATGGAAACCATGGGTATAATCTTTTACATAATCAAATATGTGCTTTCCTTGATTTGCAGTGTGAGAAGACTCAGCAATTATATTTGGGACAAGCCAAATAAAAAAAGTTGGCAATGCCAGCAGCAGATTTATTAACATTTTTCTTGTTTTTGGAAAAAATGGTAAAGAAAGTAAAATTATTATTGGAAAATATACTGCGGTAAAATTTAAATGGAAAGATATTCCCAAGAATATAAAAAGCGGATATACGTATTTAACTTCTCCTAACATAACTTTTCTTAAAAAGAAAAAGATAAGTAAAGAAACAGGTGCAACAAAATTAATGGGCCACTGTATTCGGTCTAACTCTATTATGTACATAGCAAATGTGTGAATAAATACCGCAACCAATGCCACCTCTGTAGAAAAAGTTTTTTTTACCACAAAGAAAATCACAAAAAAAGTTACAATGCTGGAAATTCCGGCAAAAATCCCTGAAGCAATTGGATCAAGATTGGAAAACCAATAAAATGGGGTGATTAAGTAATAGTACAACGGTCCTATATAGAAGTTTGTATTTTGCTTGGCGACCATTCCAAGTAAAGGAAGTTTGTGGTCTACCAATATATCTTTTGCAGCCCATGCATTATCTACCTGATCCCAGGTAAATTGATTTCTAAGTTCTATCTGATAAAAACGAAGAAAAACGTGAAAAGCAAAAAGGACAAAGAGCACAAGAATCCACTTGTTTTGGAGAATATATTTTTTTAGTCTACTCATGCTATCCTTCTACTAATTCAATCGCAGGGGTACCATTTAAGAAGTTAATTGTACGGATCAGATGGGCACTTTGGGAAAAATCACTTGGCTTACCTATATACAGCACCTTTGAATCCTTCTTTTCTAAATCCCAATGAATTGGCCTAAATTCAAATTTCCCAAACTGATGATTTTCCCTAAATCCTCCAGAGCTTTTTGCAGATTCTCTTTGATATTGGTCTGGCGGATATTGGAGATAAAATAGGAAGAAAATATACGATTGGTCCATATAAGGCTGGTTACTCACGACGATTTTTGTATATCTATTCTGCAGAGCCGGCAATTGGGATACAACTTGTTGATATCCGTATTGCCAATCCAAAGAATCATAGTAGCTCAGCTGTATAAAATATTGGTCGAGATAATAGAAAACATTAAAAAGAGCAAATGTTGCGTAAAGAAAAACAAAGATTCTAATAACTAATTGTTTTTTTGTTCTTAAATACAGAAACGCTTCCAAAATTCCAATCGCAATAAAAATTTGGAAAAGGGGTAAAAAATTCAGTGTCCGTACTGCATGCGGAACTCCGCTTGTTATAGAAGCAGGAATAGGGACAAGTAAAAACCAAATAATTAATAATGTTTTGCTGCTTTTTTCAAATTTATTTTGGAAAATTACGTAATAGAAACCAATGAAAAGAAAAGGAAATTCGAAAAGATATAGCAATCCCATATCGGGAGCATGGTGCCTGCTTAAATCACCGCTAATAAATAACCAATTTAAATCCCAATGGGATATATATCCGCTTATGATTGTTTTTGCAAAAACAACTCTCCGGTTGTCTAATAATAATCCGAGGTGATCTCTATTAGCTGTATCTACTGCTATTTTCCCGGCATCTTCTTTAAGAAAAGGAGTTAAATCTGCAAAAACACTTACTCCAGCCGCCCTTGCAAATACATTTCTGTTACTAGTTAAATACAGGACAAAAGGAGAAATTATTATCAATCCTGTAATAACTGCTCCTGCTAGATATTTTTTCTGGACTTTTATTATTTTCTTCCAGTAAATAATCAGGAGTGCGAGAAGTAATAATGGAGTAAAAACTTTTTCATTTTGATAAATATGAAAATTTAATGCTGCAGCCGCCGCACTAAAAAGAAAGTATTTATTCTTTTTCAATCCTTTGAGAAAAAATAACACAGTGAAAAGATTAAAAGCCATTCCTGTGCACGCTTCAAATGCGACTCTTGAAAACTGAATATGCCATGGGGAAATTGCCAGTAGAAAAGCTGCCAAAAGTCCAACCTTGGTACCATAATTCTTTTCCGGAATCAGCTCCCTAACAAGGTAAAAAGTCGCTAGAACGGTGAGGATCCCAAAAAGAATAGAAGGAAGTCTTACCGAAGTGAGATTTAGACCAAATATTTTTATAAACGGGATAATAAAATATGCGTATAGTGCAGGTTTGTAATCATCAAACGAACGAAGGACAACCGGAAGAGTAGCGCCATATTCGTCTTTTCCCGTGTGTAAAATAGAATACGCGTTATAGCCAAGAGAAGCCTCGTCCCAATCCGGAGATGGAGGTACAGAACCAATAGCCCAGAGTCTTAATACTGCTGCTAAAAGAATAATGAAAATAAGAACAACCTTTTCTTTTATACTCATAATGTATAGGCAAATAAAACCGGACTACCATTTAAAAGATAAAACGTTTTTAAGATATTCGCATTTTTAGGGAGAGCCCCTGCAGTATTTATATAAAGAGTTTTACCCTTTATATTTTTAAGTGAGTTTGGGTCTTTATCAAAATAATATTTCCCAACCGATGCAACATCTACAAAACCGAATGTATCTCGCTGCACATTTGCTTCCCTTCTAAATAGCGTCGGGTCTGTTTTAGTGTAAAAAAGATAGTAGATATAAGGTCTTCCCAACTCGTTTGTTATATTAATTCTTTCATATTTTGATTGAACAGTCTGCACATATCTTATAGATTCTTTATATCCATATTGCCATTCGCCCGAATAGATTCTTGGGTAATGTTTGTAATAACCATGCAGGTAATAAATTAAATTCAAAAAAAGCAAAAATCCAAGCGCTCCAATTATAATTTTTCTTGTCCAAACTTTTTTAAATAATCCCAAAAACCACAAACAGCCAAATGCGGTAATAATCTGAAAAGTTGGGAGGGTTGTTTCGGTTCTTAATGCATGGGGAGTCTCTCTTGCAGTCCCGGCAGGAATAATTCCAATAAGTAACCACAAAGGAATTATCCACCAATAACCTTTCTTTTTTCTAAATAGAAGAAAACAGCCAAGAAGAAAGAAGGGCATATCCCATAAATACATTTGTCCAACATCTTGTGTAGAGAATTTAGGATTTCCATCCCCTTTTATAAAAAGAAACGAGGGATTTAGATTATCGAAATAATGCTTTACAAAAGATACCCCATATTCAAGTCTTCTATTGTGTAAAATTTTTGACCAAAATGCATTGTTATCGTTTTGTATTTCCAAATTAGAAGTTGCAACAATACTTGGGTCTGAGAAAATATTAACTTCTCTAAATCGAAGATTTGCCTGAGGAGATAAAAGAAATTTTAATGTAGGAAGTAGCAAAATCAGTCCGGTGAAAAAAGCTATAAAGAATATCTTTTTATTTTTAAGCAAAATGTTTTTAAAGCAAATGCTAAGGAGAATAAGTAGCAAAGGAGCCACTACTCGCCCCGTATTGAATGTATAGAGAGAAAGGGTAAATGCAGCAACCGACAAAGGTAGAAAAAATCTTTTTCCTCTAACAAACGCCATAAAAAACCATACCCCCGCTACAATAAAAAAAGACGATATATTTGCCTCAAAAGCTGCTCTGGAAAGGTTGATATGCCATGGGGAAATTGCCAAAAATAAACTTGATAAAAGCGCAAGAGCCTGCGATTCTTCTCCAAAAATTTCTATCACAAGAAAATAAGTTGCAACGATTGTTAATACTCCAAAAAAAGCAGAAGGAAATCGTGTCCCAAATTCATTCAAACCAAATGCTTTTATTGGAACAATATCCAAATAGGCGTACATAGGAGGTTTAAAATCTCCAAAAGACTCAAGATAGTCATGAGGAAGAAATCTTCCAAACTCATCCTTTCCGTCTATCCCCAAAGAGTAAGCATTGTAACCCCATGCAACTTCATCCCATGTAAGCGATGCAGGATTATTGCCAAGCTGGTAAAATCTTAAAAAGATACCAATTAAAACTATAAATAGTAAAAGCCATTTCCAAATACTCTTCATAAGGCAATTATTTCAAATCCACAATTCGGAATGCAATCGACCCGTCGCTTCTTTTTATTTGCGCAAGTTCTCTTGTTTTATCCGCAACAGCACAAAGTCCGCTATTAACATACAGAGTAAATTTATTTGGTACAAAAGCCTGGGTTTTTGGATTTGTATTTAAGGGACACTCTTCTTGAGAAAATTCATATTCACCAAAATTTATCCTATCGAAATCTTTCATTGTTGTGTGATAAGTATCTTTTTGGAATTTCGAAGGGTCATACTTGTTATAAAAGAGAAAAAAGATCGTTGGAGCAGACTCTCGGTCCGTTACTATGATTCTCTTATATCCCGTTTTTAGTGTGTCAACTTTGGAAACCAACTCTTTATATCCTTCGTTTCTGTTCCAAGGTTGATAAGAAGAGACGTGATAATAATATTGGTGTAAATAATATAAAAAACTATACATCCCAATCGCACATATAACCAAAAGCGAAGGAATAAAATACATTTTTTTCTTTTTTAAAAGCGCAAAGATTGAAAAGATTCCGTAAGCACTAACAATGCTTAGTGCCGGAAATAATATAAGAGTGCGCTGTAGATTGGGTACATCATCATAGGTTAATGCACTGCCCAAAGGCGCTAAAATAATCCACAGCGATAAAAAAGTAGCCGTTTTTTTATCTGATTTCAAAAGCTGGTACATTCCAAAAATCAGAAAAGGAATTTCAAAAATATAAAGAAGTCCAGAAAGTGGAACCCTATACCTAACAGGATAACCTGCATCTGTAAATAAAAAGTCATATGAGAAGTGGTCGAAGTAGTTTTTGAAAAAATCCCGGGAATAAATAGTGTATTTGTTATAAAACAATCTACTCACCAAAAGAGGAAATCCTAAAACATTATCTTCCGCAAGAAAATGCGTCATAGAAATTTGAGGACCTGGATTCGCGAAGATACTAACTGTCCGTATCCGTAACGATAGGTCTTTTGACCCGAGGATAAGAAACAATGGCAAAATAATTGTTAAAAGGTACAAATAAATAGCATGCTTTAAGGACTTTATCCCTTTAAAACCCTTCAAATACAAAAATAGTGAAGGGACATAAAACGGAAGAAAAGATCGCGGAGCCTGATATATAAAAATAGTTATGAAAAAACAAACAAAAGCAGTAAGGAGTAAATAGAATTTTTTGTTCTGTCCAAACAATAAAAATAGATATGTGCCAAGTGCAATAAAAAATACAACAAGCACACTCTCTGTCGCTGTCCTGGAAAGGTTAATATTCCATGGCGATATGGCAATAAGAAAAGCGCTTAAAAGCGCTACAATTTCGGAGTACGTATTCTTTTCAAAAATCTTTTTAACTAATAAAAAGGTTACAAAAATGGTAGCGGTGCCAAAAAAAGCCGAAGCGAATCTTACAGAAGAAACGCTCAGTCCAAAGAGGGTAATAAAAGGAATGGTAAAGTATGAATATCCTGCGGGGCTATAAAGAAAAGACTGAAGATGAAGTGGTAAAAAATTTCCATTCATATCTTTTCCTGTTTTTAGTATTGAATACGAATTGTAACCTAGAAAAGCCTCGTCTTTATGGAAGCCGAGGGGAACTTCACCCAATCTATAGAAACGTAAGAAACAACCAATAAATAGAATAATTAATAAAAGTAGATTAATTCTTCTCATATAGCTCTTCGTTTTCTATTGTAAGCGAGAATAACCACAATTAGCAAAAGTCCACAGAGCGATAGTATATCCGACACCTTCCGTATACCGGTTTCCTCAAACCTAACCGAAACTTCATGACTACCCGCCGGAACCCTAAATGTAATAAGTCCCCGGTGATTTATATCCTGAAACTCAATAGGAACGCTTTGAGAATCCACAAACACCTTCCATCCGGGGAAATAGGTAGTATTATCTATAATTGAAAGTTGAGTTGAAGAATCTGTTTTAAATGTATGGATTTGAGATTTCCTACTTATATTAGAAATTGCTCCATTACCCCCTATAACTTCTATTGGTTGTTTTGGAAAAGCATAGGGATCTCCTGCAGTCCAAATGGGTGTTGCCTCTTCGCGGAAAAAGGTTGTCCCGGTGAAATTAAAATAAGCCTGATCCGTTTTGCTTGCTTGAGGAATCAGCCTAATGAACTGAAAGGAAAATAACAATAAAATTATTATTGATACAATCGTCGTTTTTTTACTCAATATGTTTTCTGCAACATATCCACCCAACACCGCAGCGCAAAAACTGGATAGTCCGACTATTCTCCATGGAAACTGAAGAAGTTTCACTAAAGGAATTTTATTCCATAGAAAAGAGGAGGAATGTATAGAAAGAAAAACGGAAACCGCAAAGATAATTAACCAAAAAGCTATCTTTTTTTCAACTTTTTTCTTTTTTATTACTAATGCCAAAATTACTAAAATTGCCAGACAATTAAGAATTCCTAGCTGAGGAGAAAGTCCTCCAACTTTGCCTACATCCGCTCCAAAACCCCAAGAAGAAAATATAATTTGCCCCAAAGTTGGAAAATTCTCCTTATACATATCTGCGATGAACTTTGATCCTGTGACATATTTAGATTCCAAAAGAGCGGGGACCCAAAAGTATGCAGATGAAATTAATCCCAATAAAATAATTGCAAACCGGTAAAAAAGTACTTTCGTATTTTTACCAAAGGCCAGAATATAAAAGAAAAATACCGGAGTAAAAATTAAACTAAGTCCGTTATGTGAAAGCAAAAGTAACCCATAAAACAATCCGCCTAAAGCAATTGTTTTTATTTTATAGTTTTCGGAAATTTCATCAATACAGTAAAAAATAAGAGGAATAAAAATAAATCCTAAAATTTCTCCTATATCTCCCCGGACATACATATCGAGAAAATGGTAAGGAGCAAGCCCGTAAAGAAGAGAAGCAAAAAACGCAGCTTCTTTTTTTAAAAACTTAGAACACCATACATAAAATGTCACAGGCGCCAAAAGAAAACATATAGCCAGAAGGGCTTTATATGAAGCTTCGAGGCCTAGCCCAATCCAATGGAGAAAAGATCCAATATACCCCGACAGCGGATAAAAGAATATAAATACAGGCGACCCGAATCGATAATTCAAACTCCCTGCCCAACGCGGAGGAAATTGTCCATCTGAAAAAGCTTTGTAATAGGCTCCTATTCTTGCAACTTGATTTGCACCATCATGAGTTTGAAAGAAGGGTATCTTTAGAAATGGTGTTAAATATACCGAAGTTATAAGAAGGAGTCCAAGAAGAATTTTTTTCTTCATGCTGCATTTTCTGTTGGCCAAAAATAAGCCGAAAGAAAAACCATAGAAAGATATCCCAAATGGCTATTATTAAAGTATCTGGAAATATACCAATACACAAACAGAAATATTCCGTAGCAAATTATAAGCGTCTGGATGTTGGTATTCTTTTTTAAATACTTTAGAAGAACAAGAAGCAGAGGAATGCCAAGTACTATTTGCCAAATTATAAAGGGATAATACATGTGTACATCCTTAATAAATCCCAATTGGAAAAGAAGCATCCCCAACCCATAACCGGAGATTGGATAGCTATGACTGGCGGTACCTGAAAGATAAGAAACAGTACTTTCTATAAAAGAGTGGGGTCCCCACAGAAAAAAAGGACCCGTGAAGATAGCGAAAGTAACTGCAAATGGAATTAAAGCAAAGATAACTTTTTTTACATTTTTAAGTTTCAAAGCCAAATATGCTACGTAAAATGGGAAAAGAGGCCATGCGGATTGCTTAACAGCAAACGAAAGTGCAAAAAGTATTCCCGAGAGAACATTTTTCTTTTGGTAAAGAAAATAAAATCCGGCAAACAGAAAAGTAAACATAAATATGTCTGACCTTCCTTCCATAAGATAAGAGATATATGCAGGGTTAAAAGCTAACAGCATTGGAAACAATAATTTATTCTTGTTTTCTTTTGGAACTTTTGCTGCGAAAAACAGAAGCACTAAAAATAAAAACAATAATGGAATTCTTCCGTCAAAAAAACCAAATAGTTTTGTCGAAACAAAATAAAAAGGAATTGAAAATATAACGTATAAAGGTTCCATGACGAAATGGTAAAGCGCTGGGTTTATTTCGTTTGGAGAATAGTTCCATTTTTCCAAAGGTGTCCCAAAATAAGAAGTTGTGTATGGGTTTTTTCCGTGAATTAAAAAACGTATCGCAGATTCCTGCTGAAGAATAATGTCATGAATCATGTAAGTAGGAGATGTTTCATGCCTTACAATAATTGCTGAAAGGAATCCACTACCAAGAGAGAGGACAATAACAACCCACAATATGATTGTCTTTAGTTTGAAATACAAAGCTTCTTTAAAATCTAACAAATCAATAGAAATATTCGCAAGGAGAGCAAGAAAAATAAGCCCGAATAGCCAGAAGGGAGTTTCTAGCCAGCTAAGCCGGTAATTCATAATAAAAGGAATTACCAAACAAAACAGTAATATGCTATTAAGAGAAATTCTCTTCATATGCTTAGTTTAATTGACAAAACGATATTTTAATAGGGCAAATAATGCTTTCGATCCGTCTTTTACCGTGTGGAGCTTCTTGCCTTCTTTATATCCTCTTGGGTTAGTGGTAATTTGAATTTCTTTTATTTTGACTCCTTTTTTCAAAATTTTGGCGGTAATTTCCGGTTCGAATTCAAAACTTTTTGCTTTTAACTTCATGTTTTTTACCAGAGCTTTTGGAAAAAGTTTATAACCTGTTTCCATATCGGTAATAAATTGTCCGTACAAAATGCTTGTAATAAGGCTTAGCAACTTATTCCCTAAGTAGTGGGTTGCAAATTGAAGATTTCTCTCGTCTCTGGCAAAATCCGGCAGTCTTTTCAATCTGGTACCATATACAACCTCTGCTGTTTTTTCTTTGATTGGAGTCAGTAGTTTTTGTATGTCGTTTGGATGATACTCCAAATCTGCATCTTGGATTAGAATATATTCTCCTTTGCTCTTCTCTATTCCTGCTCTTACTGCGCTTCCCTTTCCTTGATTTTTTTCTTTATTGATTACGAAGATCCCTTTGAGATTTGAAAGCTCTTTAATAATACTACCAGAGCTATCGGTTGAACCATCATTTACAATAATTATTTCCTTATCAAAACCTGAAAGTTTAAGGTTTTGTATTTTCCTAACTACTTCGCGAATTGTTTTTTCTTCGTTAAAAACCGGAATAATAATAGATAGTTTCATTCAAGGTGGCTTTTAATAACTTCTTTGTCGCCTAAGACAAAAGTTTTTTTATTCTTCAATCTTTCCGACACTACCAACGGCATTAACAAAACTGCTTTTAATAGTCCGGCTAAAAAGGAAAAATCGAAACGAATGAGAGCAGCGATACAATGATACGGAAGCCATAGAATATGACTCAGGAGTATATCAGAGTCCGTAACGTTAAGCCACACAAAAAGCAACTGATTCCGATACGCAACCGAGGTTATAAAACTTTTAGCATATTGGGTTTTTATGCTTCCTTTTTCGTGTTCGTGGACTACAACGCTTTGTCTTTCAAAAACTGTCTTATATCCTGACTTCAATGCCCTATATGAAAGGTCTATATCTTCCCAATAAAAAGGCGCATAGATTGTGTTAAATCCACCCAATTTTTCCCATGTGCTCTTTCTAAAAGCTCCGCTTCCTCCGCTAACCCAAAGTGTATCTTTTTTATCCAGACTTCCTGCAGCATGTACCAAAAATCCTCTTTCCCATTTTCCAATTCCTCTTCCCCGATCTATCTCTTTCCCATTTTCCAAACTTTTATCTAGACATCCGACTGCAAAAACAGACGGGTCAGCAAAATGAGAAATTAAAGGTTCTATAAAATCATTCTTTGGATATACGTCCGAGTTTAACAGTATAACTATTTCTCCTTCTGATTGAGAAACTGCTTTATTAACAGATTTTGCAAAACCAATATTTTTTTCATTACGGATTACTTTTATTTTTGGCTCATTCTTTTTAAGAAATTCAACACTTGAATCCGTAGAGCAATCATCGATTACGGTAATGTGTATACCTTTATTTTTTTCTGTTTTCTTTAAAAGCAAGGGAAGATTTTTTTCTAATAATTCTAGTCCGTTGAAATTTGGAATAATAATGTCGATTTTCATTTTAAAAAAGGGAATCAGTGAATTCTATCGTATGATTTCCCTTATCTACAAAAATCCCTCTTAGATTGTAATCGGTGCGGTATATTTGCGTAAGCTTTCCGTCTACAAGACAATGCCACGTATCATAATAGGAATCAGTTAATACCAAAAAACCGTTGCCTGTATTTTGAGTTGTTATAGTTACATGATTTGGAGCATATGTCACTATTTCCGCTTTGCCGTTTGAAAATAATTGCCCGGCAGAGGTTGAACCTTCAATTACCGCAGCTGTTCTTAGATTAACTGTTCTATCAAACATCTTGGCAATTGTTTCCTCTTTGCTTTGTGAGTTAATTAAAAAATTAACAAAAAATGCTCTAGGGAAAGCGTTTTGGTTTTCGTACAAGACTGTTTTTCCCTCCTCGGCTATTTTTTTAAGGGAAAGGTTTTGGTCAAAGCTTAAAACATATTTAACTCCCAAAAGATTAATAATTGGCGAATAATAATTATGTGGAGTTATTATCCGGTTAAAACCAAATGGGGCGCTAATATCCGGCTTATTACGGCCCTGCGCCGCCATTAACTCTCCATATCTTTTTAAATATAACGGGTCGTATCCTTCAATCGAATAAATTCCATACATTATAGAAAAGTTAGGAGGAAAAATTCTTGAATCTGTTGTCATTGTCCGATATTCTCCCTGATTTTCCTTTATATAACTAAGTGTTTGGGTATTAGGGAAAAGAAATTCTTTGCCGGTAAAAGGAATAAATTTTAAGCCGAATCGAAATAAATCAAAGGAAACAAAAAGAATAAAAATCAATGCAAATAATTCGCTTTGCTTAAATTTGGAAACAAATCGATAAGCTCCCAAAAGTATTATCGAACCTCCCACAAGTATCGTTGGGAAAATTAGATTATTTTTTAATACCACCATATTCTGGGAAGAAATTGACCCATACTTTGAAAGGACGATATACCAACTTCCCAAGACAACTAGTAATACAGGAATAGCCGAAAGAAATGCCGCCTTTTGCTTTTTCATAAAAGAATTAAATCCAAAACTGCATAAAACGGCAAGACAAAAATCCACTATGAATAGCAAGCGGGTTGGTTGAGCAGAAGAAAGAAAAGGTAACTGTAACTCAAAAGGAATCTGCGCGATAGGATTGGGAAGAGCAAATAAAAGAGCAAGTACCAATAATGTAATGAAGAAATATGAGTCCTTGTGGTCTCTTCTAAAAAGAGCGAGAAACGCAAAAATGAAAGGAAGTATTCCTACGTAACCTATAAATTCCGCGTAATTCCATACCCCCCAATAATTAAGTGTTGTGGGATTGCCAAAAAAATCAGGAATAACAAACTGGACTAAATGCTGCCAAGGGATAAACCATCCGGCTTGCGTAAATCCTATTACATCTACATCACGCGCCGATTGTGCAATAAATTGAAATGTAGGAATTATTTGAATCAGAAGAATTACGATAATAACTACCAAGATAAAAATAAACGGCAGTAGTTTCTTAAAAAAAGTGGAAACAAACTGCTTTTTTTCTTCCCTGCTTTTTTCAAAAATTCTGTATAAAAGATATAAGCTGGCAAAAACCGCAAGATAAAACCAAGTTTGTAAATGTCCTGCAAAAAAAGCAGAGCATTCCGCAAAAACCCAAAGCACTACAAAGGGAATAGATAATTTTTCGAGCAACTTATCTTTTGAATAAAGAATTAAAGGTAACCATAAAGCAGTATGTAAAACATTTCCCCATTCAAGCCAGGCAATTGAAAATCCACAAAAAGAAAACACCAAAGCTCCCATAACCGATGCGCTCTGGGAAAGTTTTATGTTTCTTAGAAAGAGGTACATGAATAATCCTGCAAGTAATGGCTGCAAAACAATAAACAAGCTCCATGCATACTGAAACGGCAAGAGAAAAAAGATAACGTTTAAAGGATAAAATGCGCCGGTTTGTAAATTTGCCAAAAGGGGAGTTCCTGAAAAATTATATGGGTTCCATAAAGGAATCTCTCCTTTCTTTTCTGTTTGTATTGCAAGATTTTTCCATGGGTACTGCTGGCGTACGGGATCCGTAATAAGAAAATTTTTAAAGGGAAGTCCGTTGGGATTGGTTTGGGCATAGAGGTCTCTGTATGGATGGTACAAACCAACAATAGTATCCGAAGGAATCGGTAGAAGACTATTCAAAAAGAAGGGCTTAAAAAAATATAAAACTAAAAAGGCAAAAATAAGAATAAAGTACTGCTTCATGCCTCAAGTATTGTAGACAGCTCTTTACAGAATTTACTTACAGAAAACTGGGATGCCGTAAAAGAAGCCTCTTCTCCCAAAGATTTCATAAGATCGGGGTCTTTTATAAGTTGACTTGTTTTTTCCGCAAGTTCTTCTTTTGTATTCCAGAGAAATCCATTTTTCCCATCTTCAACTATTTCTTTTTGGCCTCCGGCGTTAATAACAACAGGGACACATTTGTGCGCCATTGCCTCAACGGTTGATATTCCAAAATGCTCGGCCCTTTCAGGATGCAACATAAGATCTTCCCCAAAACCCGTAGCATGCCAGTAAATCTTAGACTTATCATAATATTCTTTTACTGTTTGGTAATTTGCATTCTCAATTATTTTTATAGGAAACCCGTCTGCCAATTCTTTTAATTTTGCAACTTTTTCCCTATCCTCTTCCCTATAACTTATTATCATTACCAACTGCCAAGCTGCAAGGCCCGCTTGTACGAGTTGTTTAAAAACTTCTATCATTATGTCCTGCTTTTTATAGTTTTCTCCCTCAAGTGTTTCCCCAAATCTTCCTACATGAAGAATTATGCTATCTTTTTCGGTATCAGCAATTCCCTCAACGTCTGCAGGAGGATATAAAATCGCACTATCCGTATAAAATTTTTTATCGATAAATGATTTTGTAAAGAAAGAGTTACAGACGACCTTCTTGGCATTTTGCACTTTCATCTTAGTGATTAAAGTCGCCTTTACCCACTCAACCGGAAATTGGAAATGGATGTACAACGAAGTGCCCAAAAAAGGAATACTTCCATCACTTAAGTAAAATATTTTTTGGTAGGATCTGGATTTAAAAAATCTGGTTATAAAAGAAGTATTTTTGCTAAAAATGTTTTCGGTAAAAATTACTTTACTTAAATCCAAATTAAAACGGTCGGTCGCTTTTTTCCGTATCGAATCTTCTTGGTTTTTATCCCAGAAAACGTAAACTTCATGTGATTTGCTTAAATATGATGCTGCGGTGAGCATATATTTCTCTCCACCGGAAACAGAGTCAAGATAGGGGTCGAATATACCGATTTTCATTCGTTTTTGAGCTTAAATCTACTATTCAGTTTAACAGTTTTTGCTTTCTTTTCATAGTTGTGCTATTCTATAAAAGTGAATCTCCCAAATGGCCTCGTACTTCCCCCGATCTTAGTCTATCTTATATTGGTTTGGTCAATTCTTTTAAAAGGTTTAGCTCTCTGGAGAGCCTCCAAAGGCAACCAAAAATACTGGTTTATTGCAATTCTCATCCTTAATACGGTTGGAATACTTGAACTTATTTATCTTTTTGGGTTTGCAAAAGATAAGCTAACTCTTTTAGAAATAAAAAAATCTATCCTCGGGTTTCTTTCGAAGAAGGCTTAAGTTTTACCAAAGCGAACAGTCCCAAAAACACTCCAATCAAAGCTCCAATTATTCCCAATGTAAAAGAAATCGGCTGGTAAACAAACTTAACAACACTTTCCCCTTTCCCAACTACTACCGAACGGAGTGCAAAATCTGTCCGTAATATGGGAACATCCACCCCATTTTCAACCGCTTTCCAACCATCTGCATAGGTGTCTGAAAGAAACAAAAGAGAAGAATTATTTGCATTTACTTTTATATCTACTTCGTCCGGCGAATACTTAGTAATAGTTGCCGTCCCCGGATTAGTTGTTTTTGGAATATGGGGATCTTCTTCCAAAATTACCGTGTTTCTTAAATTTATGCCATCAACAAATATTGAATTAATTATTTTTTGAGGATCTTTTTCAACAATATATTGTCCGGCTAAAAATGCACGAGGGTATGATTTTGTATTTTTATAAACTTCAAATAGATTGTCTTTGTAAATCTGATTAAATTGTTCTGTTGGATATGTCCAGTAAGGAAACTCCCACCCATAATGGTCATCGGAAACTTTATGTACAAAATACTTTATCCCTAACAGGTTAAAAAGGGCCGGTGCATATTTTCCATATCTTGGAAATGATGCAACCGAGCGCTCCCCTTCATGAAGGGTTCCATCATTTGCAGAAGCAAGAAGCTCTCCGTATCTTTGCTGGTACACAGCGTCATATCCTTCAATAGAAGGAAGCTGATAATATACTGCGTCTTCGGCACCGAAACTTCCATAAACCCTATCTACACCTTTTATCTTTTCAAAATATTTAGTAATAGGAGTTTCTACAAAAACTAATCCTTTAGGGTCAAATGGCTGCCATTTTGTAGCAAACCTTACCATATCGAAAGCAACCAATAAAAGAAGGCATGATAAAGCAATTTTTTTAGACCTTTTATTCCCTGCAATAAAAATTAAAAATGAAGCAGCTAAAAATAAAAGAGTAGGTAAATATAAATTGGACTTTGCAATGCTCACTTTATCAAGCGGGAGAAAAAGTTTTAATAAAACAATTACCCAAAGGCAAGAAAACATAATAAGTCCGGGAATAAAAAATGGTAAAAGCCTATTGCGTAAAACACCATCTTCATCTAAAAGATTGTCAAAACCAAGCCCTGCCAAAACTGCAAAAGAAAAGCTGAAGATAACTATAATCCGACTTGCAGAACTTGTTGCCAAAACCGGAATCCTAAGAAAAACAACTAAATCCAAAAGTGGAGATCCAAAAGCCATAAGAATTGAAACCGCAGATGCCAATGCTAAAAAGATCACCAATGGAGACCGCTTCTTTAAAATTGCAAATATGCCCAAAAGCAGTGGAACAACGCCCACAAACCCATTCCACTCTGCGTAATGGCCAAACCAATCGTTTCTGGTAACCGGATTACCAAAAAAATCAGGAGACAAAAAGGTAGGAAGATATGCCCATGGTATTGCCTCTCCGTGAATAAAAATGTCGCTTCTTCTAGAATTCGTATACGCGTCCATGGATGGTAAAATTTGGGGAAGGCTTACCAAAAATCCAAAAAATAAAAACAATAGAATCATTTTGGTTTTGGAAAAATCTTTTACAACCAAAAACTTGTAGCAAATATAAAAAATAGTAAACAAAAAAGAATAAATGCTAATCTGGAAATGCCCGCTTAAAAAGGATAAAGGAATACTAATCTGCAATAGTGCTAAATAACTTTTTTTTGAACTCTTATAAAATTCTTCAATAGCAAAAAGCGAAAGGGGCAAGAAAAGAATTGCATAGGCAAGAGTTCCATAATCTGCCCAGACCGTAATAAATCCGCAAAACATAAACGCAATTGCAGAAATTAAAGATCCAACGTTACTTACCTTTATAGAACGTACAAATAGGTACATGAAAATTCCGGCAAGAAGCGGTTGGAGCAAAATTAAAATACTCCAAGCATCAATAAATTTAAAAATAAAGAAAAGTAAATTAAAGGGAGTTAGTACAGCCGACTGGTAATTACCTAAATGAGGAGTACCTGAAAAACTGAATGGATTCCACAATGGAATCTGTCCGCTCTTTAAAGTCTCAATAGTAAAATGTTTCCAGGGATAAATTTGACTGGTTACATCGGGCATTGCGCCATTTTTAACCGGCCCGGCGAGATTTATATACGAACTCCAGGGAGTAAAATGATTAACCTGGTATGTTGAGGAATATGGAACTTTTCCAAATAAAAAATAGGGAAAAGAGAATAAAAACCATATGAGAAGAATCGAAAGAATTGGCCAGATACGTAATATGGTTTTTTTACCGAGCATGTTTAGCTTTCTTTATTAGCGAAAAAATAAGACCTGTTGTTAAAATATACAAGAAAGGAAGTAGTGGTGGCAAATATCTGGTAGATGATTCTCCGACCGAAAGTAAAATAGAATAAAAAATAACCCAAGAGATAATTACTTTTTCTGCTTCTGAGACTTTTATCTTTTTTACAAAATTAGAACTAATCCGGATAATCGAGCAAAAAAGCGCAATCGGCCAAAACACTATCCAAGAAGGATCAAAAGAGATTGCATGGTTTCCCCACCAGGTATGCCATTTATTAAAAATGAGAAGATCCCAAACAGTAAGAGGAGCAATAAGCTCTGATTTATGATAATAATAAATATATTTTTGAATCCCAAAAATATGAAAGATCGAAGAACCGTCTTGGATTGTTTTTGTGTAGGATAAAAGCAATACGGCTACGGCAATTGGTAAAACCAGAAGAAAAGAAATAAATTTTTTCTCTAGTTTTCTTTTTATAATAAAATAGGCTATCATTGATAAGGCTAAGAATAATCCAAGCACAAAAAAGCGAATACTTATTACAAACCCAATCATAAACGCGCAGAGAATAAACCACTTAAGATAGTTTTTACTAGAAACCCCCCGGATAAAAAAATATATAGCTGCAAAAATAAAAGGCAGCTGCACCGGTTCTAAAAGTGGAGTTGTAGTTAGCTGTCCTAAAATTAGAGGTTCGTTAATAAAAATCCCAAAAGGAATAAGGGCTAAAAAAGGGTTTTTTAAAACCTGATTCGCTATAAGAAATATTAAAAAGGCAGAGGAAAAAAAGAAAATAACTACAATGGTGCTTACATTTTGAAAAAGAATTATAGAAAGCGACAGTAGATATCTTCCTAGCGGCGGTTGGTCATGAGTGACCATAATGGGATTTGTCCCATACAAAAATGCGGCAGCCATAAAACTTTCAAATGTTTGGTCTGGCATAATCCCTGGATTTTTCTTTTCAACGTATTGCGATCCATAATATGCACTTTTCAGTTGAGGATAAAAAGTAACGTAGTTTACTTTGGAAAACAAACCGCCGCTTAAACTATTTACCAATAAAATGGGGCGGACAAGAAGAATTGCAAACAAAAAAATAAAAAGAAATTTCACAATATTTTCCTAGGGCTGCAGCCTAAACCACCAACGTGCATACGAGTTGTACATATCTGTAAACGAAAGTGAAGTCCAATTTGATTTTAAATCAGCTTTTTGAAACTGGCTTAAGTCTGCAATATCTCCACTTTCTTGGATATTACCTAAATTACTTTGCGGATACTTACACTTACTTTTTATCCCAAGCTTCAATGGGCTATTTGCATTAAATAAGTGTTTCGACTCTAAAAGAAATAACGTGGTAAATGCAGAAGAATTATAAGTAGAACTATACTTTGGGGAGCATGTGTATAAAGCAAATGATTTTCCCGGATATTTATCCATAAGTACCAACAAATTCTTTTTTATTTGTGCGGTATAGGGATCTATATGTAATTCGGAAACAACACGCGGTAGTGAAAAAAATATAATTCCTCCAAAAAATAATATGCCAATAGCAGGTTTTAATCTTTTGTCTTTTACTAGTTTTATTAGCTCGGCAATAACAAAAATAGTGAATATAAAAACAAAAGGACGAAAATAATTTAAGTATCCAAAAAACCTTGGTCCCCAATAATAACGCAATAATATAAATTCAAATACAAACGCAACAAATAAAAACAATAATGGTTGAGATATCTTTCTTTTATATGCCTTAAAAGCAAAGAGAACCAAAAATGCAGCAATTATAAGTCCTGCAACCAGTGGAGGAATACCCAATGCATCACCCCAAAATGCCGGCCAGAAATCGCGCAGATAAAATAGCCACCGGTTTGGAACATACACCGCATTTTTACTGTAAGTTATATAAATAAAGAGATTTCGGGTAGTAAACCAATGGTTATTTAATTCAAAAATTAAAAGTGGTATAAAAGCTACAAATACTCCGGCTGCAGCAGTTAAAAAATAAAATCGTTTCTGTTTTATAACTAAGAAGAGCAACGGGAGGAAAAGCAAACCGGACATTTGGAAATGAAGGTTCATGCCAATTCCTATAGCAAGCCCTAAGAAAAATCCCCACCAACGGGAAATCTTTTTAACAATTATTTTTAGGAATATCCAAATGGTTAGTGCGGCGAATAAGTTGGTATTGTTGTGGCTGGTAAGATGAGTTGCCGAAATAATTTGAGTTGGCGAAATTGCTGCCACAAAAGCAAGAAGCAAGCCAAATACCTCGCCATCCAACAAAACTCCAATTCTATACATTATAAAAATGTATAAAACAGAAATAAGCGTTAAATATAAAAATGGACTGTAGACATTTGGAATTAAAAGATAAAAAAAGGCCAGCTGATATGCATACCAGGGGCCAAACGTAAAAGATCCCAAAGAAGAAAAAGATCCGGTTAAAGGAAGTTGTAATTCCCGCGCTCCTTCTATACCGATAACCGCATCTCTAACTGTTTCCTCCCCCATAGAATAACGGTTTGGGAAATTGTAAAAACGTAAAACTGCACCAAGAAGAATAATCGCAATTATTAAGTACTTTGTTAGATATTTTTTCTTAAACCATTTATTCATTTTTTTTATTTTCCATTTGTAATTCCCATAATCTTGCATAGGTTACAAAAATACTAAAAGACTGGTACACACTCTCTATTATTCCAATGGTCCCCGCTTTCCACCCTTGTTGTCTTACATACGAATCGTAAAAAGCTTTTATCATAACCCTTGGAAATCTCCACCAGGACATTTTCGGGTGGCCCGACTCAAATCTTAACTGCGCTTCTATTTTTGACCATTCCAAAGTTTTTTTTACCATCTCCGAAAGATTACGGTGGGAATAATGCAAAAGATAACCGGAGAGTTCTCCTACCTCTCCTTCTATTAACGGGCTTTCATGCAACTCTCCATACCATTCCTTAAGACTTTTTTTGTAAAACAACCGTTCTATGTTTTCTATTGCGGGCCACTCGTGGTTTCCGTAATAAAAATTTTTCCGCTTAATTTTAAATGCAACAAATTTTCCGTTATCTTCTATATGAGCTTTGATATTTTCTGCCAACTCTTTTGTTACCCGTTCGTCTGCATCAACATACAAGACCCAATCTCCTTTTGCTTTTTTCAAACCAAAATTGCGCATCTGTGCAAAATCATGCGATTGCAAGGAAAAGACATTCGCTTTTGCTTTTTTTGCTATTTCAACTGTTTTATCTGTTGACCCCGTATCTACTACCACAACTTCGTCACAAAAAGAAAGTGAATCCAAACAATCTTTTATCCGGGTCTCTTCGTTTTTAGAAATAACAATTGCAGATAATCTCATTTGTAACTTCCTTTCCCAAATCTTCTGCTAAAATAATCTTTTACCCCAAGTTTTTGCCATTCCCGTCCGGTTTTTAATAAATGAACAGATTCCCGAAGCAGCGCAACTTTAGTCCGAAGCGGCGCATATTGTATGCCAAACAACAGCCTATTTCTGGTTATAAAATAATCCTGAAGAGGCGAGCCCGATCCTGAAGATTCCGCATTCTTGTGCCAGACGAGGGCTTTTGGGCTATATGTAATAGTATAGCCTGCGTTTTTTAGCCTCATGCTAAAATCTGCATCCTCGTAATAAAGAAAATAATCTTCCTTAAATAGTCCTATTTTTTTCAAAGCTTCGGATTTGATTAAAAGACAGCACCCGGTCATCAGTTCCGTCTTCTCTTCTTTATCAAATTGTCCTTTATCTACTTCATCTACTCCCCTATGGTGCCCAATAAGATTTTGCCAGTCCATAATTCCCCCTGCATACCAAATGACTTTCCCCAAATCATCTTTTTTATATCTGCTCTTATGGAATTCATGCCCTTTTTCAAAATAAATTTTTGGTGCCGCTACGCCTGCATTTTCGTTTTGATGCAAAGATTCAAGAAGTTCTACCAGAAAATTTTTGTCTACTTTGGTGTCATTATTCAAAATGAGAACGTAATCAGAATTTTCCGCCAAAGCCTGTCGAATCCCAACATTATTTCCGCCCGAATACCCCAGATTGTGTTCATTAACTAAAAGGTGAACATTTTCCGGCAAATTTTTCTTAACAAACCTGTGCTTTGGGTCGTTATCGATAACGTAAATGGTAAAGCTACTATCTTTTGGGAGAGAAAGTTTTAAAAGCGAATCAATGCATTCGCTTGTGGTAGAAGGATTTCCATAATGTAATAGCACACAGGCTATACGCATATAGGTAATTATAGCAACTCCAAAGCGTTTTCGTGAGAGTCACAAGGATGTGTTACAATGATCCGGAATTTCCATGAAAATAGGCAAATTCGAAATCTTCTTATTACTCTTGTTTTTAATCTTCTCTTGGTGGCTTATGTTTAAATCTTTTTCGTACGATACGAAAAAGAGCCAGTTTCTTATTGCAAAAAACCAAGTCGGGGATTTTGGGCTACATCTCTCTTTAATTCGGTCAATCTCTTGGGGAAATAATGTCCCGGTAGAACTTCCCTTTTATCCGGGAAGGTCACTTCCCTACCATTATTACACTGATTTTGCAGCAGGACTGCTCGAACGCCTGGGGCTTCGGATAGATCTGGCTTTCAACGGAATTAGTATCGTCTTTTTTACGCTTCTTTTATATCTTATGTATAAAATTCCACAACTTATTTTTGGAAAAAACAAATTTTTAGGAATTACTTCTGTTTTACTTTTTTTGTTCAATAGCTCCTTAACCTTTATCCATTTTTTCCAACAAAATCATCTTTCGGCACATAGTCTTTCTGCTATCTGGCATCTGTCTGATTACGTAGACAAAGCGCCTTTTGATAATTCCGTAATATCGATATTTTTTACCATGAACACATACCTAAACCAACGTCACCTTATTGCAGGGCTTGCCATATCTCTTTCACTTTTTGCATTGTTATATCCAAAAATTATAAAAAACAAAAAAATAGAAGCTTCCCATCTAGTACTGCTTGGGGCAATCCTTGGAATTTCATCTCGAGTTCACTCTCTTATTTTCTTAACAACTTTTATTTTCTTTGCCCTTCTCTTTTTAAACTTTAGAAAAATCAAAGAACTTTTCTATTTTCTTATTCCCGCCGGACTTTTCTTTCTTCCTCATTTAAAAGATATTCTTATGGGGACAAGCCACAAACTTTTTACTCCCGGGTTTTTGGTTTCGAATCATTTGTCTTTGGGGAGTTTTGTAAATTTCTGGTTTTTAAATTTAGGTCTGGCATTCTTTGCCACACCTATTAGTTTTTTTGTGCTTAAGAAAAATCAGAAAAAATTATTCCTTAGTGTTGTTTGTATTTTTGTTTTGGGAAATCTTTTTCAGTTTAGCTACCGGATAGACCACAACCATTCTCTTTTTAATTTCGTTTTTATCTTCTCTAATTTTTTCACTGCATATCTTCTTTCTCTCTTTTGGAAAAAAAGTTATATTTGGAAAATGGGGACAGTCGTTTTATTGTTCTTTTTAACATTCTCAGGAATTATTGACCTTATGGTTGTAAAAAACGATTACCATCTCCCCTACAATGTTGCGCCAAAAAATAAACTAATGAGTTTTATTAAATCCACTCCACCCAATTCAATTTTTCTTGCAAAAGGGGACTTAATGGATCCGGTAACATTATCGGGAAGAAAAAATTATTTTGGGGCAGTCTATTACATGCAGGTCCTAGGATACGATTACGCAAAAAGGCAAAAGCTTGCAGAGAAAATCTTTGCAATGGAAAACGTAGGTGAACTTAAACTAGCAAAAGCCCAACACATCTCTTATCTAATTGTGTCAAAAAATACAACTGACTTTCCGTACAATCCCAATTTAGATTTTCTCAATTCGAACACAAAAAAAGTATACGAGGATAATTCGGTATCTGTTTTTAAATTGTAACGAACTTTATTTTATATCCAGAAGCTCCAGCTCGAAGATTAAAGTAGCAAAGCCGGGGATACTTCCACTTCCATATTTTCCATATCCCAAGTCATAAGGAATAGTTAACTTTCTTTTACCATTCTTTTTCATTCCCAAAACCCCCATATCCCACCCTTTTATCACATACCCAACTCCAATTTGCGTCTCAAATGGCTGTTTGCGGTCGTGCGAAGAATCAAACTGAGTCCCATCTTCAAATGTCCCTTTGTAGTGGATGACAATCGTATCGCCTTCTTTAACTTCCTTGCCTTCCCCTACTTTTATATCTTCTATTTTTAATTTTCCTGGATTATCCATGAAGACTTATTCTAGCAAAAATTTATTGCTTCCACCAGACCGAGAGGACATATAACCCGCAAACAATTGTCAAAATCCAAAATAAATTTAGATAATTTTGCAAGGCATCCTTAAAAGTTACTCCAAGAATAATTCCCAAAGAAAGAAGCGTTACTTTAAATAGAGCAACTTGCCTCCAATTTAATTTAAAAGTTTTTAATATATTCATTTCTCACCTCCTTCCTTTCTTGAAAGATAGAAAACCAGAAGAATAATGATAATTGCTAAAACAACGCTGGTAATGGCTGTTCCAAATCCAATCCCTCCAAAATCTTTGGTCCTGCCAAACCAATCGGCAAAAGATGCACCAAACGGCCTGGTAACAATATAAGCAAACCAAAATGCGACAACCGCATTCAGACCAAACTTATATCCTAGGCCCGGAATAAGAAATAAAATAGCAAACAATATCCCGGAAGCTAGATACCCCAGTCCAAAAGTTATCGCAGTCATGTCGCCAACCGCTGTACCCAATGCAAAGGTTGTTACAACGGTTAACCAGTAAAAAAATTCTCTTCTGTAGCTATTAATGCTATGGATTGAAAGCGTTTTTTCGGTTTTGTACCAAAGCAGAAAGGTAACTAACAAAGCCGCAGAAAAAGAGAGGGCCGAGATAAAATAAGGCACTCCCAAGACGATGTGCACTACGTCTGCTGCCATGGTGCCAAAAATGGCAACCATTACAACTGCCAGCCAGTAAATCCATGGCGCATACTTTTTTGCTCTAAACTGCAAAATCATTGCAATAGCAAAACCAATCGCCCCAAAAAGTACGGCGATCTCAGGAGCAATGGTGTGGACCAGATAATCCGAAGTAGATTCTCCCAATGCGGTACTTAACAGTTTAATAACCCAAAAAAGAATGGTAACTTCGGGCACCTTCCTTAAAACCCTAACTACTCCCATAATAAAAGTATAACAAAAGTGTCTGTTATAATTTAAAGATGAAAGTTTTAGGTGTAACTCTTTTATCTTTTGTTATTATCTTCTCTGCTTGGTTTTTTTTAACTATTGCCCCTCCCCAGGAAAAATTGGCATCTCAAATGCCGCAAATGTTAGATGCGCAAGTTAAGAAATTCAAAATTCACTATGTTTCTTCGGAAAACATAAGTCAAGACATACAACATGCTGCAATTGCTTCCCAGGACAAACGGTTCTATTCAAATCTTGGAGTTGATAGTATTGGCACATTCCGCGCTATATATTTTTCTGCCACTTCCGGAAAAAGACAGGGAGCAAGTACCATAACCGAACAACTTGGAAAAAATCTTTACTTTTCGGGCACTGATAATTTAAAAACCGATATAGAAACAAAAGTACTGGCGCTTTTTTTAACTATAAAATATCCAAAGCAATATCTTTTGGAAGTGTACCTAAATGTTATTTATTACGGGAAGGGAGCATACGGAATTTCCAATGCCAGCAAAACTTATTTCCAAACTTCGCCGGATAAAGTAACACTCGCGCAAGCTGCATATCTATTGGGCCTTATAAATGCTCCAAGCTATTTAAGTGATCACCGGGATTTAGCAATTCACGGAGCGAAAGCAGTACTTTTGGAAATGAGAAACAACAATTATATTTCTCAGTCTCAGGAATCGGATGCAGACTCTCAGCTGGAAAGTTTTAAGTGAGGATTACTTAAGTCTTTCCTGGATAACTATGGTAACCGTATCCCCCACTGTTTTCCCAATTAATTTTTGAGTTTCTGCCTTTACCGGCAACATATGCCCTTCCCCTGTTGCCATGAATGTTGAACGGAATGGATGCCCATCGATTGTCCCCGTTATTTTTACAATTCCCCGTGTCCCAAAAAACTTTTCCGACTCGGGCCAGGAAACATAAACCCACCCGCCTTTATGCGCCATCTTTTGCAACTTCGCAGTGAACTTTTGTGAAACCATGCATCTATTTTACCAAGTGCTTGACGAAGTTGCTATAATAAATACAGATGAGTAAATCTAAAAATATTTCTCTTTGGATTCTCCAAATTCTTTTGGGTTTATATTTTTTAGCTGGCGGAGTTTATCTGCTTGGCCATTACAAAATTGTAACCACCATGCAGGCATTACAAATTTTGCCTTCATCTTTTTGGCTAGCGCTTGGAGTTGTACAAATCCTTGCTTCTCTGGGACTTATCTTTTCTAACCTAATAAAAAAGCCCAGACTGGTTTTTGTATCTGCAATTTGTCTTGCAGCAATATCGCTTCTTGGAATCGTGTTGTATCCCCAATATTCCGGAGGAGGAATCTTTTGGGCCTTAATCCCGGGAATTCTCGCCTTCTTAGTCGCCTCCGCAAGAAAAAAATAAAGTTACTAAAAGACCTGGCCTATTTTCCACTCTCCCAAAGTCTTCCCATAAATCTGTCCTTCTTCTCACTTAAAACATCCATTGCTCTTTTTAAATTACGCTTCTTAGCTTCTTCGGATTTTAAATTCGAGAAATATCGCAATACTTCTTTTTTGCGGCTTGGGGAAAGCGTTTTCCAATTTTTCTGGGCGACTGAATTTTTATTCAATTCTTTTGCAAACCACTCCGGCATTGGATGCAAAGGCCCATTCCGATATTCTTTATCAAAGACTACATCTACTATTACTTTATCTCCAACTTTGGTCTTGGATTCCCTTCGAACATTACCGTGAAGATAGAGATAAAAATCTCCGTTGCCTACAGGCATCATATTTATCTTCCAAAAATCCTTTGGTAAATTGTTGATTCTCACCAAAACCGGCATCGGCTTTTTCCAACCATCTTTAATTTTTTCTGCCCGATCGTGTGAGACCAGAATATAAGGATTTACTCCTCTAATTTTTATAACCGAGGTAAAAGTAACAGTGTAACTATTGTTATTTAAGTTCACGCTAGTGGTGGTTGATCCAACTGAATTTATCCCACAAATTTTTCTCGAATACTTCTTTGCTCGTTTCCCATAAGGGAGTTTCTACTTTATCCGTATTAGCTGGGTATGAATATCCGCTGCTAGATGTAAGAGTCTTTGGCGTAGACGAAATTGCCAGCTTATGTTCTCCGTCAAAGATATACTCAACTTCTAAAAATACCCCAAATGCAGTTTCTTTCCAATAACGAGTAGAACTACCTTCATTTCCTTCGTTTCCTCGCCCCGAATTACCCCATCCGCCCGATCGCCCAGTAGTCTCACTACGTTCTATAATTTTTGTTCCACCTAGTGCAATTATTCTAAAACCAAACATTGTATTTCCCTCAACTAAAGTAGGGGCAGGACGCCGTACCCCAGCTTTTATCTTGCTTTCGTTTTCAGCGGGATTACTTACAACCGGTGGTTCTCCCCAAATTCTCCGAAGTTCTTGGTCTAATCGTTGGACCGCCTGCACAACGTCTAGCTCTTGTAATTTCCCTTTTGCACGAGGAAGTTCTGCTTCGTATCTACTGTGGAGTTCTTGTGTAGTTGGTCTCCACAAGGATTTCGCCCTTGCCTCTTCGGCTGTGCGCATATCGCGCAATCTATCTTCTAGGCTCATTGTGGCCACATTATACCAAAAGTCTCTATCTAGTGGGATATTAGCTATGTCCCTCGTTATGCGTGCTTGGTTCGGGAGTTGGACGCGACCATCTTACTATCCTGCTATTGTGAAAAACTGCGGGATCATTTATTGCTATTTCCAATACATCATCAAATCCCTTTAAATCTGTAAAAGGCTCATGAAATTGTTGTCTTCCCGTAACGATTGCATCACCTGATGGATAAAGTCGAACAAATACTGCTTCCGTCCTTGTATGCTCCGTAACATCATGTTCTATTCCCAAACTTTCCTTAAAACCGCTTATGCCGCTTATATGGTCTTCGTTTTTTGTCAGTCTGATTCCGAAAGATACTCCTTCCTGCTCGATAAGGCCTGTCATTCTAGAATCTCCTGAAAACATTTCTGATGTCTTAATAGGTGTGCCGTTAAAAGTGTGATCCTTTACGAAAGATTGACTACCTGGTCCGTTACGATCGTTAATAAACCCTAATTGTGTACCCCAAGCTTTAAGTATTAGCAGATACATTGCTTCAGTAGTACCCGCAGAATGATTAATTTCAGGATCTCTCATATAATATTTGAAATCCAAATCATGTTTTGTCTTTCTGGCCACCGCACTAAAGTAATACATATATCCACCGTCCTTAAGCTGTTTTAAAAGCACAACAAGACTATCGATATCCTTTACTCGGTTATCAGGGCCTATGCCTCTTTCGTCCAACCTCTTTGCTATCTCTATCTGCTCCTGAAGAGATGGAGGAGTTACAGATTGCCTCATTTGCTCATCTCTTTGCTGTTGCAACTGACCTACTCGCTGCGCAGCTCTTCTTTCAGCGTCAAATTTTTCTAAGTAACCCATATAATCGATTTATATCATAATATAGGCCTAAAAACAATGGTCTTGGGGCTGCTTTTGCGTTTGTTTTGAACTTTTCCCTCCTTCTCAATTAAAAGTTAGCGGTGGTTTGAGGGTTTATAGAAACATTGATCCGATAAGTCCTAAGATAATTACCAAAACTATAATATTGGAAAACCCTGCGATTCCGATAATTCCAAGAACCGAAAGAATCCATAACAAAAGCAAAATAGAAGCAATTGTTTGGAATGGACGGGGCAAAACTCCAATCGCCCAGACAACCACAAGAAGAATAAGAATTTCCCACAAAGTTACCGGTTGGTTATTGACGGTAAAAAGAATAGCGTTTGGAATAGAAATTGCAGAAATCGGACCATATCCAAGAAGCCAGAGAATGATTAAAATTACAACTATTGCTATTACCATGATTATTAAGTTTCGACATCTCCCGGTGTAATGGGATAAATAAGATTTAAGAGATAGACAAGCCCCCATGCGATGCAAAGGTATACGATTCCGGCAATTATCGAAGCCGTATCAATTGTAGAATTACCTGTTGAAGGAGTACCTAAAATTCCTCTAAAAGGAGCTGCCAAAGGACTTGTTATAGAGTAAACAAGGCTGGTAAAGCCAACATATTGATTTGCACCCAAAAGTTTCAGAATGAATCTGAATGTAAGCAAAACCTCTATGAACCCCAATATATACCATATAACTTGATTGGATCTAAAGATTGTCTTCTTTTTGTTGTAAACTTTCTGTGGAGCTTCGCCTTTTGCCGCAGGAGCTGTGGAGTTTTCCTTTTGTGTTACGACCGTTTCTTTAATAATTTCGGTCATTTGTTTCCATCCTTAATTTTTACCTTTTTAATAACTGTTTCTTTTGGTAAATAGCCTACAAGCGCCTTTTCTACCAAATTGGATAAAGTAATTTCTTCAACTACTGCCTGGGCTCTGGCATGCTTAACAATAGAAGGATTTAAAAAAAGGGTTGTGCGTTGTGGTGTATTAGTGGTCATAGTTGATATACTACAACTAATTGTAGTACTTGTCAATGAGCAGTAAAAGGACTATACTTAGGTTATCAAAACAATACTTCATAATGTATTTCAACGTATTCCTCCAAAAATTGCCGAATTAACCGAAAGCGACAAAGTAAACGTTTGGCTTAAAAAACTCTACAGTCAAAGAGACGATAAAAAAGAAAAGGAAAAGTCTCCTGAAAAAAAGGGAACGGAAGAACATATTAAAGAGCATACACAAAAAATAGCAAGCGATACTGTAAAATTGAACGAATTAGTACGTAAGTCCAATAGAAGAGTTATAAGCATCTCAACAACCTTTCCCTGGAAATTTTTTCCCAATACCATAGATGTAGAAGAAAGCCGGGTAACTTTCAGCTTTCGTCAACTTTTATCTTTTCAATCACATAGTGTCGATATAAAAGATATTTCCAACGTATTTATAGAAGCAGGACTCTTTTTTGCCACTCTGCAAGTTGTATCAAGGACATTTGTCCAGAATGATATAAAAATTGGGTCTTTAAGAAAGAAAGATGCAATGAAGGTAAGAAGAATTATAGAAGGGCTCCGCATACTTAAAAGCAATGACATAGATACTTCTAATTATGAAATTCCAGATCTTATTAATAAGCTTGAAGAATTACAGAATACGGATTATAAAGATAGTACCGGAACCGAAAAATGAAAAGATAACCCAAGAGAACTATTGACATCTTTTGATACTAAGCGCATAGTAAATATATATTATGGCATCTCCTGCAGAGACGCTTTATAGACCCCTTCAGCCCGTTGAACATCCGGAAGCTCCCTTACAAGCTTTAACACCCTTTTCTCCCACAATAACCGAGGACTTTAAAGCCGAAGTAGGAAGATTTGGCAAGCGACATTACGGGCAACGTAGAATTGGTCCGCGGAGAAATGGTATCTAGAGAGCAAGCCGAAACCATGGCGTTTAGCGGCACCGTTACCCCAAAACCTGTACCGGTAGAGGTTGCAGGAATAGAACAAAAGCCCCGCTGGCGGGAAAACCAAGGTGAATTTGTAGATTTCCGTGGATTTTCAAACGACCTCTTCGATACTAAGCGCCCCCTATGAGGAAATAATTGGGATGACGGTTTGGAGAAAGACTTCCTCCCCATTCCTCTTTGTTACCGAAGGCATAGACCCACTTAACATTCCACCGACAACTGGTTTTCTATCCACAAATAGTATTACAATAGCCCCTTCTGTAGAAAAATTTGCTTGGGCTAAAGATTCAATTGAAAATCCGCGCAAAGCACCTGCAGTACTCACACTTTTTACTTTTGCTTCCTGAAGACCGTAAAGGCCGGTTACCAAAACATCTTGATCCGGTTTTGGGTAATCCGAAGCAAATTGGAGAGGTTTTGCTTTTAAAGAGTCCAAAAATTTCTGGCCGGGATAATAAATCGCCCCATATTCTTCTTGCTCAAATTTTTGTCTATCGAGATCCTCTGAAGCACCGGTGGATCCGTTGATAAGTTTGCCCGTTCCTCGCTTTGAAGGAAAGTCTTTGCCAAACAACACCCCTGCTCCATTTTTGGTATCAATTAGCACACCCGGATATATATCCTCATATCCAGCGCCGAATACAAATTTTAAAGATATGCTTGTAGCCTTGCGCACCCAATCTATTGTTTCATTCATTGTCAGGGGGCGCTCACGTGTTGGCAAAGGAGTTGGCACAACCTGATCGGATGAATACGCCGTAAAAGCCGAATCAGGGACCTGATCTTGAGCATCTGCGTCACAGGCGGATAGCAAAAGGCCCGTAGCGATCGCAAGAGCAGCAATTCTTGTTCTACCCCCTTCTTTCACTCAGAAATAATAGCACAACAGTTAATTAAATGGGAGAGCTTTAAAACCGGTGATATAATAATCGGGTGAAAAAGGACGTTAGGGAAATTTATCACGCATTCCAGGGAAAATTGGTTGGGAGTGCGTTTATGAAAAATTGGGTTTGCATTACCCTTTCCAAAATGCCTCCAAAAATTATAGATTTTGTTACAAAAAATTGCTGGTTTTTTGGAAGTATGGAAGATGCATGGGCTTTTACATTTACCGGAAATGATTTAAAAGAAAAACATCTTATTTTTTTAAGCGACGATTTATTAAGCCAGGATACCGGACAGATTCAATATTCTATTGCCCATGAAATAGGCCATGTAATGCTAAGGCATAGAAATTCTGTGTTAGAACGACAAACAAAACAAGAAGTTAGAAGGCAAGAAAAAGAAGCAGATAACTTCGCAAAACAATTTATTTTCTAATTGAACTCTACTAGGAGGATGACTTGCGCTTAAGCCGAAGCCTGATACTTTGGAGAGGATTTTTGGTTTTATGGATCAATTCATTGGAAAACCAGTAGGTAAGCTCCTTACCGATTTTTCCAAATTCCAGGTGGACGTGGTCGAGAAAATTATCGCTGTTTTCTTCTTCGAAACCCTGCTTTTCCCACAGTTTTGCAAAAATAACTTCGGAATAAAATGCCTGAAGAATTGAAAGGACCAGCCCATGCAGTCCGTCTTTATATCCTTTTTGGGCAAAAAAAGTTTTTAGGAAGTCGTCTGCCGGAAAGCGTATTGCATCGACCCACGTAACTTTTTTATTTTGTCGAATTAAATTTTGCACTTCGTTTTCCGTATAAATTTGGTCCATTTTTTGGATCCACTGGGTTATGGAATTATAATTGTAATGGATTAGGGGGTTTTCTAAATTTGCAGTCTCCCCTGTTACCTCTATTTTTTCATGCACATGCACCTCCGGATACTTTCCTTTACCTTTTCTAAACAATCTCATCTGGTAATCGGGCCACCAGATAGAATTTTGTATCCATTTGTTAAAAATGATATTTTTTCTCGGCATAAAATATCCATCTGCTTTTGGATCTCTGAGAACAAGCCCGATCTCCTTTTGTAGCTCCGGTGAACACTCTTCGTCCGAATCCAAATAGAGAACCCAATCTCCAGTTGCTTTGGAAATACCAAAATTTTTATTAACATTAAGCATTGGGTTATTTTCTCGTTTGTAGATTTTCTTTGTGTATTTACGTGCTATCGAATTCGTAGAATCGGTTGAAGAATTATCGACCAGAATAATTTCGTCTGCCAAATCTTTTACAGACTCCAGACATCTTAAGATAGTTTCTTGTGCATTGTATGCTGAAATAACAACAGAAAGTTTCATTGTTTTGATTTTATTTCTTTAATAATAGTTTAACATCTTTTATAACTTCCGGCCCTGCAAGGATGTAGAGAAAACCAAAATAAAAGGCTGCCGAAAAAGCGCTTAACCCTATGACGCTTGGTAAACCATGAATGAAAAGGTTGGATGTACTTGAGAAAAAAATTCCCATGGCTGTTGCTCCAATAATTGGCTTATAAATACTTTGCCAAAATGAAAAATTTGTTATTTTTTTAACTAAGTGGATGGTATATACAATCGTAAGGGTAACCAAGAAGGATGCGGCTGCAACCCCATTGTACCCAAACTTAAAAATAAGAAGCGGTGTAAGTGTCCATGTTAATGCCGTCCAAATTACCATAAGCCGTAATGTTACTTTTACCCGTCCGTTTGAATCCAACACATTTACCAAAATACCCGAAAGCGACGAAACCATGGCATTTAAAGAAAAGAAAACAATACTTATAATTGCCGGATCCCATTTATTGCTCCAGTGTGGGAAATATTTAATTACGTAAGGCGCGGAAAGAATAATACCTGTCAAAAGTGGAAACATAATTAAACTTACAAAAAAAAGTGACTTTTCTATTGCCTTCCGAAGCATTTCCTTTTGGTCTTGCAGTCTTGCGTACGATGAAAAAGTTACTCTGGTAATACTGTCTACAAAATATTTGTAAGGGGAAAATGCCAGATTCTGGGCAAACCCAATATATCCAATTTGGGTAAAACTTAAAAATCTGGAAAGAATAACGGTTAAGAAATCGTCTTTTATTGTTGCTAAAACATTTTTTAATTGAAACTGCAAACCAAATTTTAAGTGGTACAAAGACTCTTTATTAATACCTAACCCAATTTCCCACGGGGCAACCCAAAAATAAAAAGGAATACTTATAACCGAAGACACTAAAAATGCCCACGCATATCCATATAATCCAAAATGGAGGAGAACTAAAACCAAAAGCAGTAAGTTGAATACAATTGATTCTATAAGCTGTGGAATAATAAGTCGGTGGAAATGGATTTTGCGTTCTAGAATAATCGAAGGGATAGTTTTAAACGAAGAAAGAAAAATAGTAAATACTAACACTCCCAAAAGAAAAAATGCCGAATCATTAAGCCGGAAAAAATTCATAAGAGGAATTTTTAAAAGCATTACCAAAAGAAAAATAACTCCGGTTAAAACCGCTTGCAAAGTAAAACTGGTTTGCAAATCTTCTTTGGTTAACTCTTCTTTTTTTTGTACCAGTGCCGCACCAAAACCAAAATCGGTAAAAAAACTAATTACCCTTTGGATTGCAATGACTACTGTATAAATACCAACTTGGGATTGGGTAAGAATACTAAAGATAACAAGCGAAGTGGCTGTAGAGACAATGTCTAAAATAAAAGTGCGGGAGATAAGCGCTATGATTCCTTTTGCGCTTTGGCGTAAAATCGAATTACTTTTGTTATCCATAATTTCCTATGTCCTCCCATAGTGAAGGTCGTACCAAAGAATAAGACTCTCCAAAACTGCACGTATTACAACCGGAAAATTTGCACCGGTTTGGGATCCAAAGGTCCTGGGGTAATGAGTTACTCCGACTTCTTCTATTTTTAATTTCTTTTTCTTTGCTTTTGCCAAAATTTCCGTAGTAATCATTGCACCTTCGGACCGAAGAGGCATAATATTTTCTAGTGCTTCTTTCTTAAACATTTTAAATCCGCAATCTATATCTTTAAAATGAAAACGGAAAAGAAGAAAATCCCAAATTTTTAAAAGGTTCATAAGAAGCAATCTTTTACCAAGGTTATGGTCTTTCCTGCGTGTGCGGAAACCAATTACCATATCCGCATTCTCTATTTTTTCTGTAAGTTTGGTAACTTCGGAAAAATCAAACTGGTCATCCCCATCGGTAAACACAATATATTTGTATTTTGAGTTGCTAAACCCGGCATTTAAGGCTGCTCCATATCCCCGATTTGGGGTATGCGACACGATTTTTATGTGGTTATCTTTTTTTGCAAGTCTTTGTGCAATCTCAAGCGTCTTATCTAAAGAGCCGTCATCTACAATAATTATTTCCCACTGTTTCGCAATAGATGGGGCTATATGCAAGGCTTTTTTTACTACCGGCTCGATATTTTTTTCTTCATTCCAAAATGGAAAAAAGATAGAAAGTTCTGGTAATTGTTTATTCATAGAAGAGGCATTCTTCCGATTATAACAAGAATAATAACGAGTATTCCAGCCAAGGTAACTATATTTGATGTATCCTCAATTGATGTTTGGGAAAACCATATTGCATCAGGCTTTTTAGCATTTTCGAATAAGATTTTCTGGTTTTCAACGGTTATGATTTTGGCGGTTGGGACATACGCAACAATTCCAGAGAACACATCATTTGGTGATTTTGGTTTGTGTATGTTTTTGGGAAGATACTCATCTGAAATTTTTGAAATATTCCAATTTAGATTTTGTTTGCTTGTATAATCCACATCTGTTTTTTGATTTAAATACTGGGGAGAAAAAAGTTTTAGGTATACGGCAAAAACGAGAGCGATGGTGGCGAGAAACGCACCTTTTACGATTCTTTTATCGTCAATCAAGCTTTTTAATTGAGAAAAGACTGCTCCTGCCAAAAGGGAAGAGAAAAAAGAAGCAAACACAAGAAACCTCCAGGGATATTGGAGATATGAAAAATAAGGAAAATTGTCCCAGATAAATTGGGATGGTTGTAAAGTTAAAAAAACAGAAAGTAAAAGACAAATACATAAAAATAGCGTAAGCTTATTTTTCTCTTTTTCTTTTTTATATAAGTAGACCGAGATAGCAAGCGCTATTGCCGAAAAAAGAATATGCAATTTTCCTAACCTAAAGGATATCCCATCGATACATCCGGGTGCTGACCCTCCAAATCCCCACTGACTTTCCCAAAGCTGCACCGGACAAACAAAATGGTTATGGAAATCGGCACTTCCGCCGATTTGGGAAAGCACATTGGTATATTTTGCTTCTGTTACTGCCGGCAACCAATAGAAAGCACTTAATAGCAATCCCAAAATTATTAAGAAACCGAAATATTTTGAAAGTGCTGCTTTATTCTTCGACTCAAAAAGTAAATAGCCCATGAATAAAATAAGGAATGGAGAAAGCATAATTGCAGAAAGATTATGGGAAAGGATAACTCCACAAAATCCTACAGATCCGATAATAAGTCCCTGTGTCTTTTCATTTTTAAAAATTTTGTATGCTCCCAAAAATGCTAACGGGATAAAAGCATACGCCCAAAATTCGGCAATATCTCCCCGTACATACAACTGCACTGCATGGTATGGTGCATACAGATAAAAAATAGCAGAAATAATTCCTCCTTTTTTTCCAAAGAATTCTTTTCCTAAAAAATACATGGTTATAGAAGAACCAATAAATCCTAAAACCATTATTACTTTTGTTGAATCGATTGCTCCAATGCCGAAAATCGAAACAAATCCGCCAATGTAATACGCAAGAGGCGCGTAAAAATTAAAAATGGGATATCCGTATCCATATCCTAAATCGGGAACCCACCTAACCGGTATTACTCCAGCCGAAAGTTGTTTTGAAAATTCAAATACTCTGGACGGTTGTGTATCGTCGTGCATTGGGAAAAATCCCTGATTGAATAAAGGAAGAACTGCAAAAATAGAAACAAACAAAACAAATAGAACGTGCCAAAATTTATGCTTCATACTTTTTTTTAAGAGTAACTGCCAAAAGCGCTAAGAGACTCATAACGCTAACTCCATCGGCAACCAGACGGAGAGGTGTTTCACCAAACCAAACCCTTATCTGATGGACTCCGGATGGCACCGAAATTTGCATTACCCCATTAGGATTATTGTATTGTATTGGTAAAGCTTGGCTATCGATTATTGCCCTCCATCCGGGGAAATAAATAGTATTAATAGTAAGCGTTGAAGGCCCAACTATGGAAATTAAAAAGTTATTTGGATGGACTCGTTGGGAATTTATTACTCCCCCTAAAGCAACTAATTTCTGCTGTGGCAACGACTTTGGAAGCACCGTAACCCATTTGGGCATATATTCGTTTTTAACGGTTGTAGTGTCCTGATTTGTAGCATAGAACCCGTCCCCTTTATCGAAATAAACCGAAGGCGACATATAATTTCTTGAAAAATAAATCGAAAGCAAAAAGATAACAACACCCGCTGCTACTTTTACATTTTTAGGGAGTATGCAAACAAGACAAGCTCCCAGAAAAGAAGTAGAGATAATTGTTAGAGATAAGAAACGAAACGGAAATTGGATAAACGAAACCGGAAGAATTTTCCATAAAGGCGAACTTAGGGAAAGTGAGAGAAATAGAGAGAAAACTCCAACTAATAAAAAGAGAGCTGTTAGCCTATGCTCTTTTATTTTTAGCTTTCCCAAAACAAAAAATAGAATAATGGCAATTGCTATTAGAAGCGATACAATTCCTGCTAAATTTATGTCTGCAAAATGGTCTGCCCAATCGGAAACCTGGGTCTTGGAAAAAACAGTTGAAGATAAATCAAAGATTGCCGGGATCCAGAAAAATGCGGAAATTCCAAAACCAAAAAGAAACATCTTTGCATATTTTTTCTTAAGCTTTGTTTTATTTTTAGAAACATACAAGTTTATCCCCATATATAAAATAATTAGAGGGGTGAACAAAAGAGCAAGTGTGTTATGAGAAATTAAAAGAAAGCCAAATCCTAAAGAAGACCATAACAAATCTTCTCGCTCTATTTGCCACAGGACAAATGGAATTACAGAAAGTGCCAAAATTTCTCCGACCGATCCCCTTTTATATAAATCATAAAAATGATAAGGGGAATAAAGAAAAAACAGTGCTCCAAAAAATGCTGCTGTCTTGTCGAATATTTTACTAAGCCACAAAAAACAAAAAATTAAAGAGGAGACCATAGATACACCTAGAACAATCTTTATTGAATCCACAAATGAAATTTTTAAAAGTTTTGGAATTTCCGCAAGGTACATAAAGCCCGGGTATAAAAAGTTTGCTACAGAATACCCATATCCAAAATTAAGTCTTGGAAGAAATCTTACCGGGAATTGTCCAAAAGTAAGTGCTTGATGAAATGCAGAAAAACGGATTACCATCCACTCCCCATCATCACTGAGAAAAAATCCTTTGTGAAAAAGAGGAATAATTGAAAATAGCGAGATTAAAACCAGTAATACTAAAAGAAAATTTTTATTTTGTAGCAACCGCAACATAGGCTGTCTCCCGAATTGGATATTGCATAATTTGTTCTCTTACGGATAACACGACGGGCCTTGGTGGATAGTAAAATGCTTGCAAAGAAGCAACTTCTTTGGGCTTATTTTCTTCTGCTGTAATAATTAAAACATTATGTGCGGCATAATCTTTTTTCCAGTCTACTTTTTTGAATTCATATTTCCCAAATGACAAAACTTTAGTAAATCCCTCCGAATCGTCCGGACTTCTTACTACGGAATCCTGAAATTGGCTTGGAGAATATTGACTGTAGAATAAAAGCGATGTGTAGATAAATCCTGCATCGTCATCGAAAATAATTTTTGAATATTTGCTTTGGTTTTTTGCAATAAATAATGAAACTTCTTTATCTTCGAATCTCCATGCCTTTGCATACAAAATTGGAAACCGAACATAGTAAGAAGAAAAGTAATATACCAAATTAAAACCTACAAGAATTGCTAAAAGAGCGTATCCAACATTTTTGTAGGATGCCTTTTTGAGAAAACTTACAAATTCAATAAGTCCATACGCTGAAAAAACCTCAAACGGCAAAATAAGAAAAAAGCTGCGGGTTGCATGTGGAATTTCTCTGGTTAAACTTGCAACTAAAATAGTAATAACCGCCCATGCTAATAAAAAGTAGCTGTTTTGAAAGTTTTTTCTAATTGCTGCAACTACTCCCCATAAGAAAAATAGAAATTCAAATAAATACATTTGCCCAACATCGCCAATTCCATGATTGCCGTGGGTCGAACCCGATATAAAAAAGAATTGGACAGAAAGATATGAAATTACATTTTGGATATACTGCCAAAAAAGAAGCACATGTGAATTAAAGAAAAGCGAACTGAAAAAAGATGAGCCGCTTACAAAGTAACTCCTAAATTCTAAAAGCGGTGCAAGCACTGCATTACTTGAAAAGATAAGAGTACCTTTTGCAGAAGAAAGTCCTCCCCCTTGGAAAAATGAGACAACAAATGGAATAAGAAGAATTAGAGAAAGAATTGCTGTTATAGCTTCTTCGGTTACCTGTTGCTTGTTGTTTTTCTTTCTAAAAGCCCAAACGCAAAGGATAAAAAATAAAGGCGCAAGCAATCGAGTTAAGTTATAAGAATACAAAGCTACCAGAAAGCTTAAGGTACCAAAAAGTAGGGCTCCTTTTTTATTCTCAACAAAAAAATTATATAAAAGGAAAGACCCGGCAACAAAAAAGAATAACGACATGCTTACTTCAAATGTTGCCCTGTTGTAATGCAAGCTCCATGGATTGATCCCAATTAAAAGTGTCGTAACAAGTGCCAGAAGTTTATTTTTAGTAAGTTGTTTTATGAAAAAATAAGATACAACAACTGTTAAAAATCCAAATAAAGCCGATGGAAAACGTACTGCAAATTCGTTTAACCCAAATAACTTAATCGATGGCACTACCGAATAGATGTAAACCGGAAGCTTGTAATCCCCAAAGGACTTAAAGTAAAGAGGAAATGTCTTTCCGTATTCATCTTTCCCGGTTTGGAGTATAGAATAAGCATTGTAACCAATAGCAGATTCGTCTTGATAGAATCCAAGAGGCACTTCCCCCAAACGGTAAAATCTTAGGAAAAAAGAGAGCAGAAAAATTCCTGCAAGAACCCAGAAATATGTGCTTCTTATAATTTTATCCACCTTTTAGTAAAAATAATTACTATAAATAGTACTACCAAGCTTATTATAGATGTTTTTATACCTAAAAAGAAGGATTCAGGCAGATAATCGAACTCGACAGTATGGGAGCCTGATGGGACCAAAACTGCGCGGAACGCATAGTCTGCCCGAAGTATTTTTACCTCTTTCCCATCGATAAAGCTTTTCCAACCTGGATAATATGAGTCTGAGAGAAATAACAGCTTACTTCCGTTACTTTCGGTTGAAAAAGAAACTTTATTTGGTTGATAAGTATTTAGATGAATTGAACTTTCTTTTAACTCCTTTGTTGGAAGATTAGGATCTTCTTCTAAAAGTATTGTTTTGGATGGATCAAAACTTTTGTTAAAGAGTGCCTTCTGAAATTCATCGGTTTTATGTACAACTACATAATTTGAAGTTAGGAAAAAACGGGGTGCTGCCTCTTTGTTTTTAAAAACTGTCCATCCATCTTTTTTATATGCTGTTTCGAATATGCTTGGTGGAAAAGTATTTTGGGTAGAACCATTCTCTTCCCGGTCCAGAATATACATAACTCCTAAAAGATTTAAAATTTGTAACCTTTTATTATTTTCTACAAATCCATTTTGTCCAAAACCTTCGGCAATGGTGGCATCGGATCTGGTTTGATTCGTAAATCCGGTTTCTATTACTCCTTCTCTTGTTGATTGGATAAACTCCCCATATCGCCTACTATATAAAGGGTCGTATCCATCCGGAGAGAAAATAGAAAGTTGGGTCTGAAAATTAGATTCTATATTTGCTGCCCCATATCCCCACACTCTATTTATTCCACTTTCTTGGGAAAGCCATTTAGCAACAGGCGCTTGTGGAAATACAAGTTGATGTGGAACAAACGGATTAAACTTGTCGGAAAAATAGAAAAGGTCAAAAACTGTAATCACGATAAACAAAAGTGCAAGTTTTTTCTTTTTTATTCTTTCTCCAATGAAAAATAATATAGCAAACACTGTAAGTAATCCAAGGGAGTAGGTAAAATTTTTCTGGCTTACGATATGCTGCCGATAAAAAATAAGTCCCGACAAGAGAAGAAAAACAATTGTACCTCCCATTATATAAATCCTCCGTTTATTCTTTTTTTCAAACCAATCATCCATTCCAAATCCGGCAAGAATGCTTAGAGATAAGCTTAAAAGAAAAATTGCATTTGTTGGCGAGCTTGTTGAAAAGAAAGGAATTTGTAATCTGTAAAACATCTCGGTAAATGGGGTCCTGAGAAAAAAGAATAGAAGAATAATTGAGATTCCAATGAAATAATTTTTGGTAGAACTTTTTTTGGATGAAACAAATGCAAACAGTGCAAAAAGGAATGGAATTAACCCAATATATAACGCATTTCCGGGATATGTATCCGAAATTAAATAATTATTTGTCGCAGGGTTTCCAAAAATATCCGGAGATAAAAATAAAATTAACTGAAATGGCTGAATTAATAATTTCTCTATTAAAAATTGGTATTGTTGGCTACCATGAGCGGAGTTTTGGATAAGCTCTACTGTTGGAAAAAGCTGTACCGAACAAACAAACACCGCAAGCACCAAAATCCCTAAAATCGTAATAAACTTTTTCGATTTCTGCAAAACCAGCGCTTTATAAAAGGCGTAAGAAATTATGAAAAGAAATGAGAATCCAAAAATCTGCAAATGTCCTGCTAAGAATGAAAAACTAATGCTGAGTGAGAGGATGATAACTTCAATGCTTGTCCATTTTTTAAACAACCGCTCTACTGCTAAAAGGCCAAGCGGTAACCACAAAATGGTATTTCCAATAATTGAATACTCCAGAAATGAAGTCATAAAAAGACAGCAAGCAAATGAAATAGCAGAAAGGTACGAGGATTCTTTCCGTAACCCTATTTCCCTACAAAAAAAGTAGGTAAAAATTCCTGCAAGAAAAGGTTGAATCATAATAAGAAGAGTCCAGGTGAGAATCTGAGGAAGAAGAAAATACAAAAAGCTTAAAGGGTATAAAATACTCGATTGGAAGTTGGCAAAAAGCGGAGTTCCCGAAAAATTATAGGGATTCCATAACGGAAATTCTCCATTTTTTACTTGACTTATTGAGAACGTTTTCCATGGATAAAATTGACGAAGTGTATCAAAATACTGGGCTTTATTGGGATACGACCCTTTTACATATCCCAAATACGAGTATGATTTCCATGGTTGATATTCTGCAACAAGAAGGTCTCCGGGAAATGGAACTAACCCTGAAAATATAGCTTTATGAAAAAATACTACAGTTACTAATAAAAAAAAGAGTACCGGGAAAATAATTTCTTTTAGTTTCATTTACCTATTTTCTTAAAAAATGCAAATACACCAATTCCAACAAGAGCAAAAAAAGAAATCATATCGCTTAAAAGGCGGACTTTTGTCTCTTTAAATTCCACCGAGACAATGTTTGTTCCTGCAGGGACTTCGTAAACTAATTGTCCCGGATAAATTCTAAATTGATATTGAGTTTCAACCTGTTTGCCATTTACGTACACTGTCCATCCGGGATAGTATTGGGTATGGTCGACAAGTTTTGCACCATTTGGAGATACAACGGTAAAAGAATGTTTTTGAGTTTTCCTTTTGTAATTTGTGGCAAGTGCTTTTTTATCTATTACTTCTATCGGAGCTTTCGGGTAAGAATAATATTGGCCGGCTGACCAAATAAGATCTGTTTCCCCAAAATATGTAGTGTTAAGCGGATAATTCCAGTAATAGGCTTCGTTAACCGTATCAAAACCAAGAATTGGTTTCCAATAATAGGCAGTAGAGACGATGGCGAGAAAAATTACAATCCAAAAAACTTTTTTCCCAAACCAAGAAAAAGAAAAAAATGTGACAGAAAGCAGTGATGTTGCAAAAGAAGTTATTGCTAAAAATCTCCAAGGAAACTGAAATTGTCGAAGATACGATTGTTTTTCCCAGATAAAACGGGAGTAAGGGGTCATGAAAAATAGAGTCAAAATTACCAACGTAAATAACAGGACGAAAAACCTTTTTTCAACCTTGCTTATTTTCTTGCTGAAAAAAATTATTATAGAAAGAGCTAGTGCAACTATATGAAATAGACCAAGTTGTACAGGGATCCCGCCAACTTGCAACTTTGTACTGTTAAAAAAGTTTGGGAGAAATAAATTAACAAATGGGGGGAAATTAGTCGTATACATATTTTTCATAAACAAATCCCCATAGGTATATTTATGTTCCAACAACGCAGGTGCCCAATAAAATGCAGAAAGACACAAACCTAATCCCAATGAAAAAGCACTTTTTATAAATACCTGTGATTTTCCTGCAAAAAAGATAACAAAAAGGCACGCTACTCCAAAGAAAAGAAGACTAAGAGAATTATGGGAAACAACCAAAAGTGCCGTGGCAATTGCAACCCCTGCTATATTTTTAATGTTCCCCTTTTGAAAGAGCCTCACTAAAAAATATAAAACAAGCGGAGCAAAAGCAATTGCATACAATTCAGCAAAATCTCCCCGTATTAATAAATCAACCAAATGATACGAAGCGAATTGATAAAATACCGAAATTAAAAATGCTTTTTTTTCATCTTTAAAAAATTCTTTTGCAAATGCATACATGAATAAACCCGACAAAATATAACTTAATGCCAACGACGCTTTAAAGGAGCTTACCAAACTAAATCCTATAAATAGAAATAAAGAAGAAACAAAGTAAGGCAATTGGTATATAAAATTAAAAATCGGCATTCCATATCCATAATTAAGGTCCCCCGCCCATCTCACTGGGAATTCAAAATCTGACAATGCTTTTTTATATGCCGCAATTCTTGCCAAATGAACTAACCCGTCGTGTGTATGTAGCAGTTTTCCGGTTAAAAAAAGCGAAAGAAGAGGAAGAAGTGATAGTAAAAAAATGAGAATGTAGTTTGAGCTAGGTCTCATTTATTAACCTGATAAACAGTATAAAATCTTCTGGGGTTTTGTTTTGGGTAACTTAAAACTGTTTTCATTTTCCATGTTGTTGGAGCAAGATTAAAACCCGAACAATTTGGACACGGCTGGTAAAAAACAAAATAGGTAGGTTGTTCTTTACTTATTTTAATAAGATTTTGAAAAACGTCCTCGTTCATGGGCCAATACCCAACAATTTTAATATTTGGATTTTCTACAAGATAAATTTCCAAAGCGTATGGTAGTAATCCGAATGTACCTTCTGTAGCGATGTAAATTTTCCCTTTTTCTGCTTCTTTATTGAAGAAATCAACAGATTCCTTGACTCCTCCACCTGCCGGCCAATCGTTTGAGTACTGGTCCTTATCCGATCTTGGTATTGGTGCATGACCAAAGTCTGTATAGATTTTATAATCTGCCCAAAGAGGCATGGCAAGAAGGACAATACCCAATAAAACAACTGCACTTCTGCTTTTTAATTTCGTAGACAAATGTATAGCCGAATCAACGATTATCGGAATTAAAGGAAGTGTCATAAAAAGAATGAATCTTGGGTAAATAGTTTTACCAAACAAAGCAAGAAATAGAAACGGGGCAAAAAACCAAATAAAAAGTAAGATTTTTTCTTTTAGGTATTTTTTGTTGAGGAAAAAGCTGGCAATTAATAATATAAGCATTGGAAAAGTCATATAGAGCAAAAGCCAATTAAACAAACCCTTCCAATTGCTCACAAAGTAGGTTAACGGGTGAGAAAGCCATTCCCGGAAAGGATATACAAAAATAGTATTCTTCTCGTCAATAATGTGAAAGAAAGGAGAGAGCCTAAGAATTGAATAATATAAATAGGATAATCCTGCTACCAAAATAGCCAAACCTGACCACTTAATTAATTTTTGCATCCTCTCCTTACTCTTCCAATCGAAAAGAATAAGAGAAAAAGGAAGAAGATATAAATCAAAGAAAGCATTTGTTTTAGTAAGCAACGCACCTCCAATTACTAACGCAGATAAATATGCAAGATTTGTCTTAACATTTCTAACCAAAAGAATTTCAAGATATAAAGACCAAACTGCAAATGCCCCAACCATACTATCGTAAAGGGCCATCCGGTCATACACGATACCAAACGGATAAATTACATAAAAGAATGCAGACAAAAACCCAACCCATTTATTTTTAAACGCTTCGGCTCCAAGAAAATACAAACCAGCTGTTGTTGCTATTCCCGCTAACACGGAGACAAATCTACCTGCCAATAAAGGATCTTTTATAAATTTTAAAACAACCATTAATACCCAAATAAACATTGGCTGCTTTCCATCGGTTAAAGAAATAAACCGCCAATTTGCATCTTGTTTGGCAATTTGTGCCCAGCGGATATAGATTGCTTCATCGGTAAATATAGGAATCGTTAGGATATGGAAGAATCGTGTAAAAAAGTAGAGGACAATAAGGAATAATACCGAAATGGGGACTGCGTGCTTTCGCAAAAACATGTTCTTATTGTATCACTTTTTCTGCTTGAAAGAGGGAAAAATATAGCTAATTCCTGTGGCAACAACAGTAATAAAAAGTCCAAGTTCGATAGATTCCAGTATTAAACCGGGAACAGGCGGATTCCAATCACCAAAATAGAGATATGGTGCGTATTCTAAAAGTGCAAAAAAAGAAATGATAAACACCGGAACCAATACAAATTTTTTGCGGGCGAAGATCGCGCAAAAAGGAATCATAGTTACAAGATACCACGGCTGGAAAGTTGTCCGAATCGTGGCGACAACTGCTGCATCAAACATAAGAAAAATCGACCAAGCAAAAAATGTCTCCCAAGTAGTTCTTTTGAGAAAAAACTTCATAAAAAAAGGAATAATTAAAAAACCTGTTGCAAATTTAATTCCCGCAGAGGCAATAAGTGATAAAGCTGAAGTCGCAAATTTTTTCTCAACAAATAAATAAAGGGACAAAAGTGCAAGAAACATCATTACAATGTCTAAATGGGCAGAAACCAAACTCTCGATAAGAATAAGTGGATTTAACGCAAAAAGGATTGTCCCCATTACTTCGTTTGTTGGTGAAAGTTTTTTTAGTATTTTCCAAAGGAAATAGGTTGAACCAAGATAACTTGCTCCCATAAGAAGTTTGAATAGGAAAAACGTGGGAAGAAAAAATTGCATACCAATGAAAGAAAGCGGGACGGTCAAAACAAGCCAAAATGGAGCATATGGATATGTCCGGTGTGTCCACCGCATAAAATTAAGCATGTACTCTCCGGGATAATCCAATGCTTTGTGTAAATAAGGGTTTTGATGATAATGGGTGATTATTTTTGCATCGAAAATATAATTGAAAAGATCATATGAAAACGCATTGTAGGAAAAAACCAAAATAACCGCGGCTCCAAAAATAAGGACCCACATTTGTTTTGTTTTTAGGGTATGCGCAAGTTTAAGAAAAATTCCATAAAATATAAAAAGCAAAACTAAAATTGAAAGGTAGAGCCCAGTCGAAAGAGGCCTTTGAAAATATCCGATATGTTGGAAAAACTTCTGGAAAACCTGCCAAAGGGAAAGCCGGGAAAGGGTAAGATCTAAATCTACTTGAGTAAAAGAGTACAAGAAAAGATACAGAAGAGATAAAAAATAAACCGCCGAAAGAAATTTAAACTTCATTTATATTTTTGCGAAAAACCGTTCATTTTTATTGTTATTAAATCTAAAACCCCATCAATTGAGTCTTTAATAGGATTTACCCTTCGTGTTTCTACGTACAACCATTTAATAGGAACTTCTTTTATCTTAAATCCCATTTGTTTGGCCAAAAAAAGCAACTCTACATCGAATCCGGAAGTTACATTAGAACCTGAAATTGTTTTAAAACCTCCGTGTAAATCTGAAATCTTGTGAAATATTCTTGACGACGATTCCTCGGTAAACATTTTAAATCCACATTGGGTATCCGAAATGTCGGAAAGCCCTACGATAAGTTTTCGCAAAATTACGGAAGCTTTTGACATAATTGCACGGGAAATCGGAGCCCCTTTCCTCCCCGTACGGGAACCTATTACAATATCGTATCCCTGGCTAAAATTCGGAAGAAGCTTTTCTACTTCTTCTATTGGTACTGCTTGGTCCATATCGGTAAAAAGCACGTATTTGCCTTTTGCTGCAAGCATCCCCGCAGTTACCGCTCCCGCTTTTCCGGTGTGGGGATTTCTCAGAAGTTTAAATTTTTTATTTTCTTTTGTAAATTTCTCTACAAATTCAGCACTCCCATCTTTAGAACCGTCATCTACCACAATAACTTCATAATCACCTTTGCTGCGCTCTAAAAAATGCTCTACCTTGTCTAAGACTCCCTTTTGAAGATTTGCCATTTCGTCGTAGGAAGGAATAACAACAGAGAGGTCCGGTTTCCCCATAATACGAAAATTATACAGGAAAGAGGAGTTCAACTCAAAAGCTCTTCATGATATACTGGCACTATGGCTGCAATAACCCAAACTTGTACAAAATGTGGAAACAAGTTCCTTATAATAGATATGGAACAAGCGTTTCTAAAAGAAAGGGGCTTTCCAAATCCGACCCAATGTCCAAGCTGCCGCCAAATGCGAAGGTTAAATTTGCGGGGTGGAAGAGAATTACACAAAGCCATCTGTCAGGAATGCGGCAAAGAAACAATTGTTTCGTACAACCCTGCAACCGTTACCCAAAAAATTCTCTGTAAAAAAGACTTCGATGACTACTGGACTAAAAACGATGCAATTCTATCTGATCCGCTTCCAACAGAGTAATACCGAACAAACATGACCGCACAAGCTTTTTTTAACGAACTTCAAAAAATTATATCTTCCCGCCCCAAATATCCTACAAAAGTCTTATATTCGGAAAATTGTGAATACGGCAACGAACTTTATTTTTGCAAACGGGTCTTTTGGGGTTTTGATGATGTTAAATGTACCGATTGCTCCTACATTTATGATTCTTTTTTGTGTGCCCAGTGCCTAGACTGCGATTACGCGGTGGAAAGCGAACTTTGCTATGAAAGTGTTGACCCTTTTAAATGTTTTAATTGCAACTACATAGAATACTGCGCAAATTTACAGGATAGCTCATACTGTTATAACTGCTATCCCGGAAAAAATCTTTTCGGTTGTGTAAATCTCCAAAATAAATCTTTTTGCATCTTTAACCGACAACTAACAGAAGACGAGTACAAAGAAAAAATTAAAATCTATAAAACATGGGCCCCGGAGCGAGTTTTGGCAGAAGTAGAAAAATTAAAAAAGCTCTACCCCATTATGCCGGCAGTTGAAGCACATAACGAAAATACCATTTATGGAAACTACATCCATTACGATAAAAACTGCTATCTTTGTTTTGATGCAGCACACGACGAAAACGGTGCGTATTTATACGATACTTTTGAAGCAAATAATACACTCGATGCTACGTATTGCGGAGATCACGCAGACCTTTCCTACGAAGTTGTATCTTCTGCAAGACTTTTTAATTGCAATTATGTTTATTGGAGCGAGAAATGCCAGGATAGCTCGTACTTATTCAATTGCCTCAATGTTAAAAATTCTTTGGGGTGTGTAGATTTGGCGCACAAACAATATTGCATTCTAAACCGACAATTTTCCAAAGAAGAATATGAAAAAATAAGTGCTGAAATTTTATCTGAAATTACGAAATCTGGTCTTCGTTGGGATAATCTTACTGTTTAGATGATTGGCTGAGGAAATGCTTCTTCGTTGGGATCGTCGATTATTTCTGTTGAGTCGGCCCATCTTCTGATTTCGTTTTCTACCGATACTCTATTTTTCCCATATGTCATTCGGGAATGGTTTACAATACTTACCGAATGATCAAACTGGGGCTTTGGCACATCTATTGTCCGGGCCGAAAAGGGAGGGCTTAATTTTCCATCAATCGACATTTTAATATACATTTCCCGGGTATTTAAATTTATCATGTCGTCAGGGGTAAAGACCGGAGCGAATTCTTTTGCAAGATAAGCCGCATCATCCCCTCCAATTGCAAATGTAATAATGGTTCCTACATTTCCAAAAGCAGTTGCCTTTACATCTTCGGGTAGTTGGGCAATATACTGATGTGCAATAGTTAAATCGAGATGGTATTTCCGGGCTTCCGATAAAATACTACTAAAGGCATCTGTCGCAAAATTTTGAAACTCGTCAACGTAAAAATAGAAATCCCTACGCTCTTCCTCGGCAAATTTTGCTCTCGCAAGTGCTGCTTGTTGAATTTTTGTGATAAACATAGACCCCAAAAGCGCTGCATTTTCTTCCCCCAATTTTCCTTTTGATAAATTGATAATTACAATCTTTCCCTCATTCATAAACTTTTCAAAGTCGAGCATATTCTTCCGTTGACCAACCATATTTCTAACAATTGGGTTTGATATAAATTGCCCAACCTTATTAATAATGGGCACTGCTGCAGCAGAAATAAACTGTTCGTTTGAGGTAGAAAATTCATTGGTCCAAAATCCTTTTACGACCGGGTCTTGGATTTGCTTAATAACCCGTTGTCTAAAATTAGTATCCGAAAGCATGCGAGTAATCCCTAAAACATTTGAATCGGGTGTTTCCAAAAGCGCCAATGTAATATATCGAATTAAATGCTCCATTCGTGCATTCCAATTTTCTGCAAACAATTTCTTAAAAATCGAAATCAAGAATCTTGAAAGATGTTGACGCTCTTCAAAATTTTCAACCGGCTCTAAAGGGTTAAATCCTATGGGAAAATCGCGGTCTGTCGGATTTACATATACAACATCATTTATTCTTTCCTTTGGAACAAACATTAACAATTCGTCTGCTAAATCTCCGTGAGGATCCAAAAGACAACAACCTGCTCCATTTTGTATATCGCTAATTAAAAGTAATTCCAACAAACGGCTTTTTCCGGATCCTGTTTTTCCAACAACATACATGTGCCGGCGCCGATCGATTCTTTTAATTCCAAATTTATAATTATCGTTACGGAAATTTGTTTCTCCTATAAAACTTACTTCTTTTGGATCAACCAAACCTTCACGGGGTAAAATATCCGGAGCCGGAGCCCGTCTTGAAGTTGATTGCACTACGTTGGAAACTACACTTCCGCTATAAGGAAAGTGATACAAGGTTGCTAATTCTTCCGGCGCCCATAAATCTCCATTTTGAAAAACTCGCGCAGAAAAAGCTAAAGGGGAAATTTTGCTAAAAGAGAATTTTTTCTTTCTTAACTCATTGAAAGGTCCTTTTACTAATTTATATAAACCCAGAAGAGTTTTTAATTTATTTTCGGATAAAAATTTGTCCGAAGAAACATATGCAACCCGTAATTTTCCCATGTACAAATCTCGTGATAGTTTTGCATTTGCCGGGCTCGATGAACCGGACGAAAGTCCGTATCGAAATGCAGAAAAATTTCTGTTCCAGAATTTGGACCCTACTTTTTTAAGAGCCAGTTGAACAATTACCGTTTCTCCACTTTCTGTTTTGGAAAGAATCGCGGAAAGATTCTTAAGTAAGTTTTCTTTTAAATTATGGTATGTATTAATAGGATAAACGCTGGACCTTTTTAAAAAGAGTTCTTCGATTGCAGAACCTGCACCAAAACCTTGCAAATAATCTTCTTGTTCTTCTATTTCTGCGTGAGGATACTGAGCATATAATTGTGACTCTAAAATTCCTCTAAATTCTTTTGGAATAATAATATAAAAACGCAAAAACTGATTATTGGATACCATTTCCAAGCTTACATGGGTATTGTTTGGCAAGACGCGGTGAAGTGCCTTTAAAAATTCCTCCATTGCCTGCTCTTTTTGATCGTTATCGGGTGGAATCTTTACAAAAAGTACTGCGCTGTCGCGATTTGATTTTTTTGAAATCCTTGATTTAAAAAGAATGGAATCAAGGACCCGTTTTCCAATAGTTAAGGCTAGGAAAAACAAAGAAAGCCATACTAAAAAACTTAGAAGAATACGAAGATAATCCGAAAAAGCACCTAATATATCCACAGCTTGAGTATACGATATGTTGAGATGGAGAATCAATTAAGAAGCTAATTTCTTCTTTCTATTTTATACCAAGAATCCAAGATATCTTAGGAATTTTGCTTACAATCCATGCGCTTCCAAAAGATAAAACCGAAACAAAAACAAAAGCAAAAGGATCAAACCATAATTGCTCAACTACATGACTATTGCTCTTATAAAATAAATAGCTTCCGAGAAACCTCCAAAAAAAACTAATAAATAAAACGTGAATAAAATAAACAAAATATGAAAGCCCGGACATAAAAACTACAGCACTTTTAACAAACTTTCCTACATGGGAAGAAACAACATATAAAATGCTTGCAAGACCGATTGTGTACAGATTTAATGCAACTCTCCAGTTAGAACCTATAAAATACGTATTGTTAACCCGGTAATAAAGCTGAAAACTTTCATAAATAGAAATAATAAGGGCTAAAATAGTTAAGAGAACGATAGAAAAAAATCTTTTATTAATATATCCAAGGACTACTTCTCTTTTTCTTACCGTAATTATTCCGAGGAAAAACAAATAGAAATTGAGTATTCCAACGCGGATACCTTCGGGAATAAGTGTTGCTTTATCAAAACCAAAATAATAATTGACGGACAAAAGCAATATTTGCAATAGAGAAAGCATAAGAATAGTTTTTTTCTTCATCAAAAAGGTAAGTTTAGAAAGAAGTAAAGGAAAAAGGAGATACAAAAAAACCAATGCAGGTATAAAATACAAATGGTATTCAGAACTACCATCCAACAACAGGATTTTTGCGTAATCTAAACTAAAGAGAGTTTTAATAGGATCTCTGTGAATTACTATGTAGAAAAACAAGCTCCAAACGACATAGGGAATAAAAATTTTTGAGACTCTTCTTTTAAAATAACTTTTAAATGACTCAATGTGCTGATAACGTACGCCCAAAGATGCCCCTGACAATAAGAAAAATAAAGGAACTGCAAAACGCGCTGCCTGATCGAGATCAAAAGTCCATGGAATTCTTACGAGATCGTCATTGGAAATACCCAAACTTTTGCTTGTGCTATGAATAAGTATTACTCCCAAAATAGCAATAACGCGCAAAAAATCTATCGCAAAAATCCGATCGCCCTTTTCTTCCATAATAAGTCCAGTATAGCTCTTCTGTATCTTAAAAAGTTGAGAAGATTTATGAATTCAGTTAGAATATACGCACACGACCCCATCGTCTAGTGGCCTAGGACACCAGGTTCTCATCCTGGTAACCGGGATTCGAATTCCCGTGGGGTCACCCTCTGTCTACTCTCTTTATATATGAGCGTAAAAACAAAAATAGTAGCAACTATTGGGCCTGCAACTTTGGACTTTGCCGTATTCCAGGAGTTGGTTTATGCAGGTATAGATTACATTCGTATTAACACCTCTTATGGCAATACAGACCAATACGACACTATTTTGAGTAATTTAAAAAAAGCAAAGAAAGAAAAAAATATAAAAGTAATGTTTGACCTTAAAAATGAAAAATATTTTGATTATGTAAAACAAAACGATGTAAGCGATATTGCAGTTTCGTTTGTAGAGGGGGAATCACTTATAGAACAGTATCGACGCGATTTCCCAAAACATTTTCTTATTGCAAAAATCGAATCAAAAAAAGGGGTGGAACATTTTGACGAAATTTTACGAGCGTCTGATGGGATTATGGTTGCCCGCGGAGATTTAGGGAAAGCAATTAGTCTGGAAAAAATTCCCCCACTTCAGAAAGATTTTACAAGAAAAACAATTGCACAAGAAAAGTTTTTAGTCACTGCGACAGAAATGCTTCTTTCTATGACTTACAATCCAAAACCAACCAGAGCAGAAGTTTCGGATGTAGCAAATGCAGTATTTGACGAATCAAGCGCGGTTATGCTTTCCGAAGAAACTGCAATTGGAAAATACCCGGCACAAACCGTAAAGATGATGAGAAAAATTATTGTAGAAGCAGAAAAGTGGAAATACACCCGTAAAATATAAGGGGTAACTATTACTTTTTTCTTACCCTTGTCTCTTGACTTATAGAAATAAATCGTTTACATTCTTTGTAAGAAAATATGCAAAAGATTACTCCATTTTTGTGGTTTGATAATAAGGCAGAAGAGGCAATGAATTTTTATATTTCTGTCTTCAATGGGTCTCCTGCAAAAAAAGCAGAATCAAAAATAGTAGACATTATGTATTACCCCGAGAAAACCGATGAAGAGCACCTGAAGAATATGCAAGGGAAAGTGCTTACCGGAGTTTTCGAGCTTGAAGGACAACGCTTTATGTGCCTTGATGGAGGACCAGTTTTTAAACCCTCTGCTGCAATATCATTTTTGGTAGAGTGTGAAAACCAGCAAGAAATAGACTATTTCTGGGAAAAATTAACCGAAGGCGGAGACTCAAATAATCAACAATGCGGATGGCTTTCCGACAAATATGGTTTTGCCTGGCAAATTATTCCAAAAAATATGGGAGACCTAATAAAAAATGAAAAGGCAATGCATGAAATGATGCAAATGAAAAAAATCGATATTGCAACTCTTGAGAAAGCTTCAAAATAACATGAGAAAAATTATTGTATTAGAATTTTTATCTCTCGATGGAGTTATGCAAGCGCCGGGCGGTGCTAAAGAAGATAACTCCGGAGGATTTAAATATGGCGGGTGGACCTTTCCCTACTTTGATGACTTTGCGGGAAAACAAATGGGAAAGCAAATGAAACCATCCGATTTGCTGCTTGGGAGAAAAACCTACGACATATTCGCCGGATATTGGCCGCAAAATGAAAGTGGATGGCCGGGCATCAACAAGGTAAAAAAATATGTGGTATCTCATAAAAATTTTAAATTGAAATGGGAAAATTCAATTTTGATTAACAAAAATGTTGTCACAGAAATTAAAAAGATCAAGCAGTCAAAAGGATTGGATCTTCAAGTTTGGGGAAGTGGGAATTTAGCCCAAACACTGCTGAATTATGATTTGGTAGACGAGCTCTGTCTCAAATTTTTCCCAATCACTTTAGGAAAAGGAAAAAAGTTGTTTGATAAAGGAACTATTCCTGCAGGATGGAAATTAACTGAAAGTTTGGTTTCTCCCACAGGAGTCATCTTTGCAAATTATTCCCGCGCTCCCGGGAAAATAAAAACAGGAACCTTTTAATCCACATGAAATCCACTGACAAACGTTGGTTAACCCTATATATTTTGTGTCTTGGGAGTCTTATGTTTGTATTGGATACTACTATTGTTAATGTTGCGCTTCCCTCGATAAAAAAAGATTTAGGATTTTCAGAAGCAAATCTTGCATGGATAATAAATGCGTATACTTTGACATTTGGAGGTTTTCTGCTTTTGGGAGGAAGGCTTGGAGATTTGTATGGTAACAGAAAACTATTTCTTATTGGCCTTTCTATCTTTACGCTAGCGTCTCTTACCTGCGGCTTATCCCATTCACAAAATATTTTGATTATTGCTCGCGCTGTTCAGGGTTTTGGAGGTGCCGTGTTTTCTGCGGTTGCCCTTTCTATTATTATGAATTTATTTCATGATCCCGGGGAGCGGGCAAAAGCAATGGGATTTTTTGGATTTGTCGCAGCGGGTGGCGGGTCTTTGGGAGTTTTGCTTGGGGGAGTTTTGACGAGCACTCTTAATTGGCATTGGATATTTTTGGTAAATGTCCCGATTGGAATTATTGTTTTTCTTTTATGTCTTTCTCTTCTTCCTAAAGGAGAAAAAAATCCCGGTAAGTTGGATGTCTGGGGAGCAATAACTGTGACGTTATCGCTTTTGCTTGCTGTTTATGCAATAGTTAACGGAAATGGAATTGGTTGGACTTCCGGCCAAACTCTTGGAATGCTTTTGGGCTCTATCATTCTTTTAGCAGTCTTTTTTGGCATAGAAAGTAAAGTAAGTCATCCTCTTATGCCTCTTAAATTATTCAAAATAAAAAATCTAACAACAGCAAATATTGTCGGAATGTTGTGGTCTGCTTCTATGTTTTCGTGGTTTTTCTTGTCTGCTTTGTATATGCAGTTTATTTTGCATTACACTCCTCTTTCGGTAGGTCTTGCTTTTCTTCCTGCAAATCTTATAATGGCAATTTTCTCAATTGGTGTCTCTGCAAAAATAGTTATGAAGTTTGGAATCCAAAAACCAATTTCTTTTGGTCTTTTTCTTGCAGCATTAGGTTTGGGACTTCTATCTCGCGCACCTTTGGGCGGCGTTTTTTCCACAGATATTTTACCCAGCATGATACTTTTGGGAATTGGAGCAGGAATGGCACTTAACCCGGTTATATTGGCAGCAATGCACGATGTAAAACCGCAGGATTCGGGTCTTGCATCGGGAATGGTAAATACTGCTTTTATGATGGGCGGAGCGCTTGGTCTTGCAATATTGGCAAGTCTTGCAGCTTCACAAACCAGCATATTAATCACACAGGGAATGAATCAAAGCCGAGCCCTTTTGCACGGATATCATGTGGCATTTATGGTAGGTTCTGCTTTTGCCTTACTCGCATCAATTCTGGCCGCTGCTCTTTTCCGTTTTAAATCCCAAAGTTAATATGTGTAGGAATATTCATCAGTTATTTAACTTTGATCCACCAGCGACAGAGCAAGAAATTCAAGATGCATCGCTGCAGTTTGTCCGAAAAATTTCGGGATTTCAAAAACCCTCGAAAGTAAACGAAAAAGCTTTTAATATCGCTGTCGAAAAAGTTTCGGTTGATGTCAGCAAATTATTAAGTGAACTTCTGACGGATGCAGAACCGAAAAACAGAGAAGTAGAACACCGCAAAGCACATGCAAGGGCATTAAAAAGATTCCACTGAACTTCAACGAAAATGAAATATGTAGCTTTTCTTCGAGGAATTAACGTTGGCGGAAATACAAAAATCCCCATGGCCGATTTAAAGAAATTGTTTGAGGGCTTGGGTTATAAAAACGTAAAAACAGTTCTTAACAGTGGAAATGTAGTATTTGATGGAAAACATGTAGATGAAAATAACATTGAAGAAAATCTTGAAAAAAAATTCGGTTTTAAGATCTCTCTAATTTTGAGAAATGAACAAGAAATCAAGAAATTAATTAAGAAGAATTCTCCAGAAAAACTAACCCCAAATAAAAGATTTTACGTAACCTTTATCAAAGGCAAACCCGAGGTCTGCAATGTTGTTGATTTAAATTCCAAAGGCACAACCGACATGATGAAAGATCTGGAAAAAAAGTACGGGAAGGAAATAACTACAAGAAATTGGAATACACTTTTGAAGATTTTACTTCTCCTGAATTAGGGCAAGGAAGTTACCTGCTGGATCTTTAAACCAAGCGATTGCCAAGGGACCAGGATACTTTCCGTCGTTTCTGCAAATTCCTTTTGCGTCTGTTTTCATATATCCCTGGTCGTAATGCTCAAAATCTACTCCCTTAGATGAAAGCTCGTCTACAACCTTATCGATATCTTCTACCATAAAATTAAGGACGGTAAAAGTGGCTGGTTGGTGACTTTCTTTTGGATAAATGAATACTTTTTTATCCAAAATCTCTAGTCCTTCGTTTCTTTCTTCAACATCTAATCCCAAAGTTATGCCATAAAAGTCTTTTGCTTTTTGCAAATCATTAACCGAAAAACTAGAAAAAGTATTTGTAAACATAAAAATATTATAGCAGAAACTCTTCTTCCCGTCTTCTTACTGTCCTATTGTTTTCTTTTAAAGAGAGGTGTGTATTGTTGCTATATGTCACATTTAATAACTGGATTATTCAAAGATAGCAAACTAGCAGGAGAAGCAGTTGCAGAGTTAAAAGAAAAAGGTTATACCGATGAAATGTCGGTAGCTGCTCGTAACGAAGATACTCATTCGACAAAGACAACATCTATAAAATCTAGTGGCGCAGAAGGGGCAGCAGTTGGAGGAATGGTCGGCGCACTTGGCGGACTTTCTGCAATGCTCTTTGGTCTAAGTTCGTTTGTTATCCCAGGCGCTGGAATATTAGTTGCAGGCCCGCTTTCTGCGGCTTTAGCTTCCGCAGCAGGCGGAGCAGCAGTTGGAGGAATAGTAGGGGCGTTAATCGATAAAGGCATACCGGATAACACGGCTCAACTTTACGAAAGTAGAGTAAAAGCAGGAGATGTATTGGTTGCAGTTTCTGCAAGTCACGATAAAGAAATAGAGGTACAACAAATTCTTAAAAAATACGGAGCAAGCACTATGGAAAAAATCCACGGAAATATTTCTTAATGATAACCCAAATTAATTTTTTGGTATAATAAGAATATGATTAATTTAAGTTCTATTATGATAGGGTCTTCGGATCCAAAAAATCTTGCGAAATTTTACGAAAAAGTGTTAGAGAAAAAAGCAGACTGGTCCGATGGCGATTGGTTTGGTTTTAAGATTGGAGAAAATTTCATTACCATTGGTCCCCACTCGGAAGTTGGCAAGAAATCAAAAGAACCACAAAGAATTATGATTAATTTCTATACCAACGACGTAAAAGGAGACTTCGATAGGATTAAAAAGGATGCAAAAGTAGTTAAGAAGCCCTATACCCCTGATGAAGCAAAAGATATGTGGATTGCAACTTTAGAAGACCCAGACGGAAATTATTTTCAACTCGCAACTCCCTGGAACGATAAAAATTAATTAAATCTAAGCTCTACTCTATAAATACCATTGCCTCGTTGGAGTCAAAATATCGAATAATATGAATAGGAGTTTTTCCATACGCTTCTTCTGGTGCAACAAGGTAGAGAATTGAAGGATCGAGCTTGTCTTTTCCCCAATCGATGTCTTTGAAAACAAAATTTTCAAAAGATTGAGTTGGTCCGTATTTAGTACCACCCTGGGCAAGATATTTTTCCGGCGGAAATCTAAGATAAAACAGAAAGAAAATATATGGTTGCTCCAATTTATTTGAAACAATAATCTTTTTATACTTATTTTTATTTTGCTCTACATAATTAACCGCATGCTCATATCCAAATTGCCAGTTTCTGGATACTTCATGATTCATTTGGAAGAAATACAAATCAAAATATTGAAAAGTTAAAACAAAAATAACTGCAAAACTTAAAAGGTACATTATCCAACGTTTTAACATAGAAAATTTTAAAGAGAACATAATAAATTCGTCTATCCCTAATGCCGTAGCAATTTGCCATAACGGCAATGTTATAAGAGTTCTTACTGCATGGGGCACTTCGGAAGTAACTGATGCTGCAACGGGAGCTAGAAAAAACCAAAGAAAGAAAACCGGCTTTAGTTTTGTTTTTTCTTTTACAAGTCTTATTAGTCCAAGCAGTAAAAAAGGCGCTTCCCAAATATAAAGCAGTCCTGTCGAGGGAGCATGATGTCTATCGTTATCCCCTGTTATAAAAAGCCACTTTGGAGAAAAATGGACAAGATATCCATTAATAATTTGATTAAAAGAAAGAGCCTGATTGGAATCAAAAAGTAAATATCCGATACTATTATTTTGAGGAATTATAGGCTTTGTTGAAGTATCATTAAAAATACTAGTCTCCGAAAATCTTCCTGCAATTTCTACTGCTTGGTTAGTTAGAAAATCACTAAAAATAGGGATAAAAAATAATGCACCAAAAATTATTGGAAGAATAAGCTTTTGCTTTTGTTGAAGTAATTGCTTTCTGAATAAAATCACAATCCCCAAAACAAAAAGTGGGACAAACAAACGGGGACTATGATATGCATTTATAGAAATTCCGTAAAAAAGAGCGCTGAGAAAAAAATAATTTGTTTTTTTAAGGCCCAAGAGTAAAAAATAAAAACCCCAAACTACAAACGCTAATGCAGGACCTGCTTCGTATGCGATTCTGGAAAACTGAATATGCCAGGGCGAGATAGCAAAAAGAAACATTACTAAAAGCGCCAGGTAATTTTTTCGGGCTCCGGAAATTTGTCCCAGAGAAAATAGTTCTCTTGCCAGAAAAAAACTACCGATAACTGTAAAAATACCCATTATTGCAGCTGGAAGCCTGGTGGCAGCAACAGTTAGTCCGAAATGGGCAATAAAAGGAATTGCAAGGTATGCATACACTGCCGGGGTATAGTTTCCAAAAGACCGCAAAACAAAAGGCAAATGCATTCCGTACTCGTCTTTTCCGGTCTGAAGAATCGAATATGCATTATATCCCAACGCTGCTTCATCCCAATTTGGGCTAACCGGCACTCCACCAAAATGCCAAAGACGGAGAAAAATTGCTACACCTAAAATAGCAAAAAAAATTCCGATAAATAGTATTTTTTTCATTTAACTGAAAAAACGCTCACTTGTAATTTATTATTTGTCGAAGAGCTATTAAATATTATTTTAGATTTTTGAGGAACCAATTCTCTCGGGCTAATGTAAGCCGAGGAGCCACTATACGTCTGCAGATTTTGGGTAAATTTATAATTTTGTGGCATCTTCTTATTTCCGGTTGCAAGAAAAAGGAAATAGAGATTTGCGTTATTTCCGTATGTTGTATCATTTACTACAACGCTGCGGTTTGGAAAATTATGTAACGTGTAGATAAAAGCTTGATTATACTCCAGCTGTAAATCTGCAAATTTTGCTGGATATAGGTAAAAGTAATAATGTAAAAATCTCGCAAAAAAATAAAAGGTAAAAAGAAAAACAAATAAAAGAAAAGGCAACTTATATTTTATTTTCTCATATAAAAATAGAAATCCAAACGTTATCAAAAATGGGAAAAAAGAAAAAAATACAGATGCTTTTAAAATGTTTGGAGTAGTGCTTGTCATAGAAAGAGGAATAAAAATGGTAGTGCCAGAAAGTAGAAAAATAAAAAATACTGAAGTATTTTCCAATAATAGAAACATTCCGACGCCGAAAAATATAGCATCTAAAGGTAGAAACAATCCTGAATAAGGCGAAATATACGATGGGTCTTTATTCCAGATTGCAAACAACTGGTTTGGCTCTAGATACTCTGTAAAATCCTTACTATATAACTTTGTATTTTCTATATGATAGTTGTGGACCAGCAGGGAAAGCTTTGAATTATTATCGAAACTTATTCGGGATATTGCCTGTCTTTTATTAAACTCCTGCCAATAAAAAACCGAACTATCTTGAATAGTTATTTCCTTAATACTTTGAAAAGAAATAGGAAGCAAAAGAAGAATGGTTAAAATAATTGCTGGAACAAATTTTGTTGAGTTTCTTTTTTTCTCTAAATAGAAAACGAGGCAAGCAACAAAAATTGCGGGAAGAAAAAATGAATAATCTGAATAAACAGAAGCCACCAGAAAGATAGGCCATGCATAATAAAATCGTGAAGAATTCTGTAGCCTAAGGAATACATATATTCCAGAGAAAAATAAAAACATGCCAAGATTTATTCCGGTATCTACTCGTGCTATCTGAATATTCCAAGGAGAAATTGCAAAAGATAGAAGAACTATTATTGGAAATAATGAAGAGCCTATTATTTTATTTTTTTCCTTGAAACGTACCCCTAATTCCTTCGCCAGAAAATAGATGATAATTAAAGTTGCGAAACTTGCTATAACAGAAGGAAGCCGAATTGACCATTGGGAAAGCCCGAACATTCTAACAAAAGGCGTTGTAAAAACTTGAGCTAATGGAGCAACATCGTTTGTATTTATGTGAACTCCGTATGCTGCCAGTCCTGTTTTTACTTCTTTTTCCAAAAGCAGTTTAGGAACCGAGGCAAGATTATATAACCTAACTAAAATTGCAAAAAAGAAGATAAGACTTAGAAGAAGTTTTCGCACCTCAGAGAAAGTATACTACTTCTAAAGCCTTACTTCATCTAAAATCGGGCTATGAAGCTACGGATTGGTTTTGTTCGATTTTTTTAATCTTTGGAATGGTAAACGAAACAAAGAATCCAAGAATAGTAAACAACATTCCCACCAAAAGAGCAGTCCTATCTGCCTCGGCAGTTGCAGAATGTCCAATATTTATTATTTCCGCAACGATTGGTTGGGGTATTTGCTGCGAAAGTTTTGCACCGCCTCCAAATTCAACGTTTGAAGTTTGTTTGGAAATCGAAGAAGCTATTGTTGACTTAAAATTATCTGGAATTACCTTGCTTTGATTTACTCCGGAAATTAAATTCGCCGAAAGAGAGCTTAATAATATTGCCCCAACTATAGCTGCCCCCAAAGATTGCCCAACGTTTCTCATTGTATTATTTACTCCGGACGCTTCTCCGGCTTCCTGGACAGAAACTGCAGAAAGAGTCAGGTTATTAATTTGAGAAAACACCAAACCCATACCCATACCAAATAACGCCAATCCCGGAGCAAGACTCCAAGTGGTAGAGTCTACATTAAGACTAAAGTGCAATACGATCATAGAAATAATATTTATGAATAATCCAAGCTGAATAAGCAATTTTGGGCTGGTTTTTTTAGATAACGCTGCCCCAACCGGCGCGACAACTAAAAGAACCAAAGATAAAGGCAAAAGGCTTTCTCCGGTCTGAAGTGCAGTATAATTTCTGACAGACTGGAGAAAAACAGGAATAGAGAAAATAATCCCCGACATGCTTAAAGACATAACGGTCGAAGTTAAAATGCCCGAAGCATATTGCCTGTTTTTAAAAAGCTTCATGGAAACCAAAGGGGTTTCTCCTAATTTTTCTTTGTTTATTTCCCAAAGAATAAAAAGTACAACGATTAAAAGTCCAAAGAAAATGGAAAATGGAACAATGGAAAGCCCTAGAGGAAATTGATATGCATTATTTCCCAAAAAGAATGGGTCTGTAGATGTCCACCATCCATATGTTGAAGATTCTATAACTCCAAAAACAAAAAGAAGTAGGCCCAAACCACAAAGCACAACTCCAACCCAATCAAGACTTGGCTTTTCTTCTCGGTCCCTCGATTCAGGAATAATAAAAGATCCTATACAAAGAAGAATTGCTATAAAGACATTGATCCGAAATCCCCATCTCCAGCTATAATTTGTTGCCAAAAATCCTCCTATAACCGGGCCTAATGCAGAGGCCGCCCCGGCAATTCCTCCCCACACACCAAATGCAACTGCCCGCTCATGTCCCCGGAAATTTGAAGTAAGCAAAGAAGCGGTCGCCGGCATCATAAGCGCAGCACCAATTCCTTCGATAATAGATTCCCCCATAATCATAGTTGGAATATTAGTACTAATTGAAGTAATGAATGAACCAATCGCAAAAATAATTGCCCCCAACACAAACATCTTCTTGCGGCCAAACAAATCTCCAAACCTTCCTCCTGTAATAGTTAGCGCCGCTAAGGTAAGGGAATATGCGGTAATGACCCATTGAATGCTTTGAATGTCTGTTTTGAATTCTCGAATAATAGTTGCCAAAAGGACATTAAGAAGAGTCGTGTCTAAAACAATAATAAATAACGCAAGAGATAAGGCAATAACTATTCCAATCTTGCGGGCTTTACTTAAATTATGAGTTGGAGATTGATGAGCATCCATAATAAATAAAAGTCTCTAATGAATTATTGTAGCAGACAAAAAAAGATATGAGAAGATATTTACTTTCTCGCAGTTTTTAACGTCTCAGTCCACCACAAAAGCGAGTCTATCATTGCGTCCAATCCATGTATCTCTTCTGTTTTTAAATTCCCTTTTTCGTCAAACTTATTCCAGACAAAAGGAATATGTACTCCCGCCCGAATAGGAATCATTTCCAGTTCTAACACTACTTGTCGAAGCTGTTGGACTGCCCGGGTTCCTGCGGAAATTCCGCCATAACTTAAAAATGCCACCGGTTTTTTATTCCACCCATAATATACATAATCAAGCGCATTCTTTAAAACAGCAGTGTATCCATGATTGTATTCTGCAACAACCATAACATATCCATCGGCTTCCCCAACTTTTTTTGCCCATTTTGCGGCAAGTGGATTCGTATAGTTTTCTTTTGAAGTAGATGGAGATTGTGGCTCGTCAAAGAAAGGAAGAGGCCAATCCCGAAGATCGATAAGCTCAACTTCTACTCCTTCTTTCTTTTTTAGCTCTTCAACTACCCACTTAGCAGGTTTTTCTCCAAGCCTTCCCTGCCTGGTACTCCCAATAATTACTTGAATCTTCATTTAATATGGATAACAACTTTGCCTTTGGGATGTGCCATTTGTTTTTCGAAAGCTTCTTTCATTTGATCAAGGCTAAACGTACTATCAATATACACTTTTACTTTTCCACTCTCTACTAATTCCGCAGCTTTTTTAAGATGCTCGGTATTACTATTTGTCATTTGGCTTATTGCAGTTATTTCTTGCTCCAAACAAAGTTTTTCGTCTGGTTTGCCAAGCATAGAAACCAATATTCCACCTTTTTTCAAAACCGAAACCGATTTATCTAAAGATTCTTGATTTGCCACCGTATCAAAAACAGCATCGTATTCTTTTATCTTTAAAGTAAAATCTTCTGTTTTATAATCTATAACTTCGTCTGCCCCAAGCTTTTTTGCAAACTCAACATCGTCTGTACTTACGGTAGTGGCAACATATGCACCTAATGCCTTTGCAACCTGAATCGCGATATGTCCAATTCCTCCTGCCCCTCCATGAATAAGAATTTTTTGTCTCTTTTGTAGCTTTATGTGGTCTTCCAAGGCCTGGACCGAACTTGCCCCAACCAAAGCCAGTGCTGCTGCCTCATCAAACGAAGCTTTACTGGGCTTTTGTGCAATATTACCTGTATTAGAAGCAAGATATTCTGCAAAACTACCAGAGCCACCATTTAGAAGAATCGCTTGCCCGAAAACTTCGTCACCCTTTTTAAAATCGGAAACTTCATCGCCCAATTCTGTTATTGCTCCTGAAAAGTCTCCTCCTAATGTTGCAGGAAAAACAAGCGGAGCCATATCTTTTAGATATCCTTGGGAAATTTTCACGTCAAAAGGATTTATGCTTGCGGCTTTTACTTCTACTAATACTTGTCCTTTGGAAAGTACCGGTCGTGGAGCTTCGTTATTAACCTCTAATACTTCTGTTCCTCCGTATGAATTAATTTGAACTGCTTTCATGTTGTTGTATAATAATAGCACCAATACTTCAAATTGTAAAGTAGTTACAAAAAGTATAGTACGATGAGTTATTTATGTGATATAATGGATATATGAATGATACCGGTTGCGTGTTAAAAACCGTTAAGATTATTGGAAGTAAATGGACAATTCCCGTGTTATCCGAGCTGTGTGAAGGGACTCGCCGATTCGGGCAGCTTGAAAAAAATTTAGCAGGAATAAGCCCCAGGACTTTGGCCCAACGGTTAAAAGAACTCGAGCATCATGGCTTGGTCCACAAACGCAAGTTTAATGAAGTTCCGCTCCATGTCGAATATTCTCTTACCGAGCGCGGAAGGTCACTGAGAAAAATTATTTTCCAAATGCAAAAATGGGGTCAGCACCACAGATAAAAAGACGCAACTTAGTCTGCGGGTTTTGGGGCGTGCAATACAGGCCGGTGATGAACTCGCTCTATTTCCTCTTCATGAAACTTTAATGGCTTGGTAAAAGCAACCGGTAATACTTCATCCATATGGGAGACAAAATAAAATTTAAGGTCTTTTAGCACTTCTTTGGGGATATCTTCCAAATCTTTTTTATTTTCTTTTGGCAAAATAACTGTTTTTACTCCAGCCCGATGCGCTGCAATAACTTTTTCTTTTACACCACCGATTTCCAAAACTCTTCCCCGTAGCGTTACTTCCCCTGTCATTGCCACATGTCGGTTAACCGGAATTTTAGTAAGTGCCGAAAGAATCGCTGTGGTAATTGCAGCCCCGGCCGAAGGTCCATCTTTTGGCACTGCGCCTTCCGGAACATGCACATGAATATCTAATTTTTGATAAAACTTTTCAGGAAGCCCAAAACGCTTTGCCCGCGCCCGAATATATGAAAGAGCTGCATGGCAGGATTCTTTCATAACATCCCCAAGCTGGCCGGTAAGAAGCAGGGTCCCTTTCCCCGGCATTAAAGCTACTTCGATAAAGAGAATGTCTCCCCCTGCTTCTGTCCAAGCCATTCCGGTAGACATACCTACTTCATCTTTCTTCTCTAATAAAGTTGAACTAAACTTGATTGGCCCAAGTAATTTGGTAACCAAAGCTGAATTAACCACTGTTTTTGCTTTTTTACCTTCTGCAACCATTTTTGCAATTTTTCTAAAAATAGTTGCAATTTGTCTTTCTAAATTTCTGACTCCTGCTTCTCTTGTATAATGCTGGATGATAAATTTAAGGGCTTCATCTTTTAACTCTGCCATTGATTTTGTAAGCCCATGTGCTTCCATTTGTTTTTTTATAAGAAAATCTTTTGCAATATGGAATTTTTCATCCTGGGTATATCCGGCAAAGTTAATTATTTCCAATCGGTCGCGAAGGGCCGGCGGGATAGTATCCAAAACGTTAGCCGTAGTTACAAACATTACATCTGAAAGGTCGAAAGGCACTTCCAAATAGTGGTCGGAAAACTGGCTGTTTTGCTCCGGATCCAATGCTTCCAAAAGAGCTGAAGACGGATCTCCTCTAAAATCAGTCCCTACTTTATCGATTTCATCAAGCATAAAAACAGGATTTCTTGTTTTTGCATCTTTAATTCCCTGAATTATCCGGCCGGGAAGTGCTCCAACATAGGTCCTTCTATGTCCACGTATTTCTGCCTCGTCACGAATACCTCCAAGAGATACCCGTATGAACTCGCGGCCCAAAGCTTTGGCAATTGATTTTCCAATGGATGTTTTTCCAACTCCCGGTGGCCCAACAAAACAAAGAATAGGACCTTTTATTTTTCCGGCAAGCTTATGAACTGCCAAATATTCAACTATTCTTTCTTTAATTTTTTTCAGTCCAAAGTGGTCTTCATCAAGAATTTTCTCCGAAGTCTTAATATCGATATCTTTTTTACTGGAAACGCTCCAAGGAAGACTTACCAGCCAATCCAAATAATTTCGGATATATCCGCCTTCCGGATTAAACTGATTCATCTGTTGCAACTTGTTTAACTCTTTTCTGGCTTTTTCTTCGACATCTTCGGGCATTTTCGCTTCCTTAATTTTGGTAAGCAGCTCCTTTATCTCACTATCTCCTTCTTGTCCTAATTCTTTTTCTATTGTCTTAAGACGCTCCCGAAGCATTGCCTCCCGGGCACCCTTTTCAAACCGTTCTTGAGTTTTAGAAGCAATCCGCCGCTCTATTTCCAAGACTTTAATTTCTTTTGCCAAGAGCTCGGTAATTCTTTCCAATCTGACCTTTACATTGGTCTCTTCCAAAAGTTCTTGGCGCTCCTGTGGTTTTAGGTCTAAAACAGATGCAATAAGATTGGAAAGCTCCGAAGGAGAGTTTTCCGACATGATATTCATAAATACCAAGAAATCTGCAGACTTCCCAAGGTTCATGGCCCTTCTGAATTCATTACTTAGGTGGTTACAAAGCGCTTTAATTTCTGCAGTATCTGTTGTTTCATCGGGAAGCTCCACAACACGTGCCAAAAGGTAAGATTCGTGGTGCTCGTAAGAAAGGATTTTTACTCGTGAAAGACCTCTAACCTGGGCATTTATTTCTCCGTCGGTCCGAATCATCCGCTCGATTCTTGAAAGGGTCCCAATTTCGAATAAATCTTCCTCTGTTGGGTCATTTAAACGTGGATTTTTCTGAAGAACAAAACAAACTATCCGCTCATGCGCAAAAGAAGTTTCTAATGCAGCTAAGCTTTTTGGCCTCCCAAATGTTAACACGGAATCTGTCTGGGGAAAGATTATTCCGTCACGAATGGGGATTACCGGTACTAATTTTTCATTCTTCTCCATTACTATCATTTTATTATGTGTTGAGGTATTTTATAAAAGTTTTCTGAAAGAAACCTGTATTTTTACAACCTGCCTGGTATTAGCAATCTATCACACCATCTGCTAATTGTCAAGAGTTTTTCTGCATTTCATCAATTTTTGCTGCCATTATGAAGTCGTTTTCGGATAATCCACCAACTGCATGGGTAAATAATTCAAGGCGAACTTTGTTGTAGAAAATGTATATGTCCGGATGGTGCCCCTCTGCCTCGGCAATTTCTGCAATTTTGTTGGTGAACTTCATCGCTTCTTTAAAGGCCTTGAAGGTGAATACTTTCCGAAGCTTATGTTCACCATCTCTAATTAAAAACCAATTTGGAACTTCTTTTATAAGCTGGTCCTCTTTCTCTTGAGCAAGCGGCGGATCTCCACCCTCGCACGGCACACAATGTTTTGTAACTAAATCACTCACCTCTTAATTATACTCCTCCGTTACAAGATGACGGTGACCAGAGGCCTAAATTCTGTTCTCTTGCATTTTTTTCTGCGGTTTTGAACTCGGCCTGATATTTATAGGGGTTACTCATGTAGGTATATTCGTGGGCATATCCTTGCTCGATCATAAATTTATTAAACAACGTCCCGTCTTCCAAAAAAACATACCGTAGCAATCTGCCATACTTATCTTTGTCTCCTTGTGTTTGGTCGGATTCCAAGCGGACTGATTTTCCGGTTAATATTTCTTTTGCCTTATCCGAAGCTTCTTTCGCAAAACACTGGACCGGTTTTCTTGGATCCACAATCTCTGGAGTATCCATACCAATTAAGCGGACGCGTGCTTTTGCACCGTTTAAGAGAACGTCAATCGTATCTCCATCTACCACTTTCACAATTGGAACAAGTTCGCTAATTTGTGGTTTAACTGATGGAGAAGGAGATGTAGAATTTTGGACTAGTTTTTGTTGGGGACTGATTCCTAAAAATATTCCTGCAATAAATAAAACAAAAATCAAAACCCGCCTTATCACATTTTTAGAATACTCTTTGCTATAATGCAATGCAATGTTTGAGCTAAATTTAAAAAGAACAGAAAAGAAAATTGAAAATTTCATCCAATCTGTTTGCAAAAAAGAGGGCTTTAAAAATGTTTTAATTGGAGTCTCGGGAGGTGTTGACTCGGCAACTTCCTTAACACTTGCGGTTAACGCTTTAGGAAGAAGTCATGTTTGGCCGGTGCTTCTTCCCTATGGAGAGTTTGACGACGAACATGCTAAAGATGCTTTCACGGTGGTAAAAGCAAATAAAATTTTGCTAAGCCAGGTTGTTTCTGTAGATATTAAACCAATTGTTGACTCCTTTAAACTTCATGATAAAAGAATAGATCAAATCCGTTTGGGAAATGTTATGGCACGAGCAAGAATGATGGTTTTGTTTGATTTGGCACGAAAAAATAGCCGTTTGGTTTTGGGGACAGAAAATAAAAGCGAACATTTACTTGGTTACTTCACCAGGTTTGGGGACGAAGCAAGCGATATTGAGCCATTGAGAGGTTTGTACAAAACTCAGATATTTATGCTTGCAAAATATTTGGGAGTACCGGAGAAAATTCTTACAAAATCACCATCTGCAGGGCTTTGGCAAAACCAAACAGACGAAAAGGAATTTGGTTTTTCATACAAAACTGCAGACGAGATTCTGTTTCTTCATTTTGAAAAAAGATTTACCCGGAAAAAACTGACCGATCGCTTTGGCAAAAAACTGGTAGACAAAGTTTGGTTTTGGATAGAAAAAGGAGAATTTAAAAAACGCGTCCCTTATATTTTAGAGCCTTGAGCTCTTGAAAGCTCGGTTAACTCTTCCCGTATTTTTTTCATTTCGGCTATTTTGTATTCCTTTTCTATTGCGTCCAAATTTCTTCCTTCTTTGTTAAGATTGTCTTCGTAAAATAACCCATCAACTACTTCTTTAATTGGTGCAGTGTCAGAAACTTTATCGGTAAGCGCTTGTATTTCTTTCCCATCGGTAGTTTTTACCTTAACCGGAACCAAATCCCGCCATTCTCCTATAAATTCCCATTCCTTTAAAATCTCCAAATCACTTTCTTCTAATTCCCATACAACTCCCACGATTTGTCCTTCTCCTGTCCTTGCCGTATAACATCTGAATTCATTCCCCCAAACTCTTTGAAGGATTTCCCGCGGTTTTTCTGGTACCTGGTCTAAAACCTGATAGGATAACACATTGTTGTCTAGAATTGCTCCCGATACTTTTGTAACTTCATGTCCGAATATTTCTCGTAGTCTGTCTCCGCTTCTGTTTGCACCATAGCCAAAGAAATATACCTTAGCCATAGAAAAAGTTAGTAGGTTGGGAAGTAAATTATGTTGGCTTTTGTTTTAAGAGTCTGTACAAAATTTTGCATTGCCAACTGTTGTTTTTGTTGAATAAGCTGCTGTTTTACTTGTCCCCGTAGTGTTGCCGCATCCTCATTTGCTGGAAGTTGCGCTTTATTTTGGCTTATATAATCGTCTATATCTTTTTCAGAAACTGCCGGGTCCCCAACCATTTTTTTAAGAAGTGTCTGGACTTTAATTTGGGAAGATAAATCTGCACGAGTCATGCCCTGTTGCGAAAGAGCAGCATCTAAGGTTGTCCCTTGACCCTCTAAGCTTTTTTGAATTGTTGCAATTTGGGAATCCAGATCCTGCTGACTAACCGAAATATGTCTTTTTTCTGCTTCTTGTTCGATTAAAGTCTGGGCAATCAATCCGTCTAAGGTTGTTTTTCCGCTCTGTTTTTCCAACTGGTCGATAACATTTATTCTGCTAATTGGTTGTCCGTTTACATAAGCGGCAACAAAAAATCCTTTAAGAAATAAAAGGAGAAAAATAATAACTGCGATGATAATACAAATTTTTGTGGGGTTAAGAGTTGTAAGTCGATTTGAATTGTTTTTGGCCATTGAATAGAATTATCACAAAAGATAGATGGTCGTGTCAACTACGAAATGTCGTCTTTTGTTGCATCTGTGGTAATTGCTTCGCCTTTTTGAATATCGCGGTTTGCAATATCTTGCATTTTTTTAAGATCCTGAATTGTGTTTGGATTATTTGAATGATTTACATATCGCTCGGGCTCTGAGTACAGATGAATTACTCCATGGTGAAGATGAGTGAATTCTTTTTCCCACTCCGGAAGGTTATCGAATTCTTCTTGGGTTAAGGCTTTTAGATGGTATTGGATTATTACCTCACCCTTTTTAAAATCGCGGGCAGCATACACACCCTTTCCCATTAAATTTCCTTTTCCAATTACAACACCACTCATTTCTTGAGTTTTTTGAAGAACACTAATTTGTAACCGTCGGGATCTCGAATAACAAACTCGCGGTTTCCCCATGGCCAATCTTTTGGTTCGCTCGATGGTTTAAGTTTTTTCTTAAGAAGCCCTTTGTAGAACTCGTCGACGTCGTCAACGCTTATATAAAGGAATAGCCCGGCCCCCTTGTTGCTAAGATTTGCTTCTTTTTGGAATTCTGGCTTGTCTTCTTTATCTTGTGGGTGAAAATCTACCCAAAACCAATTAAGGTGAATAGACACGTGATCCGGATCGTTTCGGTCCAAGGGAAACCCAAGCTTTTTATAAAATTCCGCAGTCTTTTTTGTGTCTTTAACGTAGCAGACAATGCCCGCCACACTTCTCATTTTCATGCTACCGAGCAGGGATTCGAACCCCAATAAACAGATCCAGAATCTGTTGTCCTACCGTTAGACGACTCGGTAATGATTAATTAATTCTCTGAACTTATTCCCACCCTTATACGACTTTATTTCCTTCTCTCTAGTTCTAGCTGAACTGTAATCTTCATACTTTTCGCTATGGATCAGCTTAAACGGCCTTCTATTCTTTGTCGATAAAACTCCGCCGCTATTATGTTTCTTTAATCGAGAATTAAGGTTTTTACCTATTCCAATATAGTATCCTCTTTTCTCGCTCTCTAAAATATAAACGTAAACTGGAATCATATGATTCCGTCCCGCTTGGCGGGACAAGTTGTCCTACTTTACCCCGCTAAGCGGGGCAAGGACGACTCGGTAATTTTCAAACTGAGCCCAAGCTCGAGTTCGCTTCAATTTTAACAGATACAGCACTTTACCTCAAATAAAGAACGCTCTCTAATGGAGAGCGCTCTTTAAATCTTATGGAAAGCTGGTTTAGAGCTATATCGTAGGAGTTGGTGTAACATTTTTAAACCAACCTCTTCGCATGCCCATTCCAAAAGCTCCTAAAGGTAAGAGATATTTTTTATCTATACCTGTCGAGCTTGACCATGAGCTAATCTCTGCCTGCATTTTCTGTATTGTTTGCTTTCTTTGATCCGCAGTCATGGTTTTAAAGGAGGACATTGGATATTCGCTCTGCAACTTGGCGATTTCATCCAAAATCGATTGCTTTTGAGCTGCAGTAATTTTTCCTGCAGAAACAAGCTTATCCAATCTTGTGTTTTCCCTGTTTTGCATGTTCTGTTGTCTTTTCGCTTGATTTTGGGCCTTTGCCTGATTTACAACATCTTGCACGCTATTTTGATCTAAACCAAATTTTTGTGCAATCATTTGTACAAGATTGGAGAATGGATTACTATGTGTAGTCGCCGGTGCTGCCTCTGCTACTGGCGCTAAAAACAATCCGCCAACAGCAATTACCGTTGCTATAAAAGAAAAAAGTATTTTTTTATTCAAAAGAAGCTCACCCCCTTTCTATTGTTGAGTGTAGAATACCAACCCAAACTGAAGAAACGCTTAAAGAAAAAAAGTAAGCTCCGCCAAAGTAGGCAGAAAAAGTGTAAAACGAAAACACTAAGAGAATAAGACCTGTATTACAAACTCCTTAGAATCTTATTTCGAGCACATTTTGCAGTCTTTTTTGTGCGTTACCAAAAGATATACGCCGGAAAGACCAACTAGAATATAAACGAGATTTTCAAGTCCTGCTATAGAACCTAATATCGCATGTACGAGATTAAAGTTTAAAAGCCCGACCAAACCCCAGTTAATTGCTCCAACGACTGTGAGCAAAAATGAAACCATGTGAAGTCCTTTCATGTTATCACCTCCTTTCTCTAAACCATCCTCAGTGTACGCAGAAAATTACGGAAGAGTCAAGGGAAGATTAGCGGGTTGCTAAAGGAGTAGATTTAAGACGGAATGACTCTAAAAGAGACCCAAATTTAGTAACTACAGTAAGAAGGCTTCGGTTTTCTTTTATCAGGCTACTTTTAAATAAAACATTAGATACCCAATACAATCCGGTTTCACTATCGGGCAATATTTCATACACAAACTTATTCTTGTACTCAATTCTTTTTTTGGCAACAACCTCTGCATTATCAAAAATATCTCCTTTTTGAAGATTCTTAAGAAACGCAGTGTTTGCCTCGATATGTCGTCCGTCCGAAAGAAAAACCTGCGTTATCGTATATTTGCTTGGAACCTCAAACCGGATCACTTGCAAAAGCCTCGATTGTTTTCTATTTCCTTGAAGGTCCAAACTCCACACAAAATCCCCTTCCCTTAGCTTACTTACAAACGTATAACCCATACGTGTTGCGATAAGCGCATTGCTGGGAAGTCCAAAAACTTCGGTTTTTTCTATTTTTTGCCTCTTAGCTTTCATTGGGCACCTATTATACAAAGTGCTGAGCTTAATTTCAACAAGAAGGTCGTAAGAAGTTTATAGAAGAATTGAAAGAGATTTTTCTTTTCCTACAACCTCCAAGCTCTGAGGAAGAGGTAGGCCGGAATCCGCACCGGTAAACACTTTATAAAGCTCTTTCATTGAGCATTCTTTTGTGTGGATAACTTTCTTAAGGGAGTCAAGAATTTTAGCCTCATCCCAGGTGTCAACCGAAGCTAGTTCAAGCTCCAGCGCTTTGGCAATTTCCTTCTCTTTTTCGCTTTTTTCAATCTTGACCTTTTCGATATATGGCCTTACAAGCGGATAAAAATCTTTTAGCGTTTTCATCCTGGACTTTGCAAGCTCTACAAACTGCGTAAAAAGCTCATCGTTTTCAAACTTATTTCCATAAAAATCGGAGATTTTAGCTTTAAGGTCGGATAAAGACAACTCTCGTATGTATTCACCATTAAGCCAATCAAGTTTTTTAACATCAAAAAATGCGCTCGATTGGTTGAAATCTTTAAAATCAAAGACTTCTATCATCTCTTCGATGGAAAATACTTCTTTGCCTTGTGGATGAGTCCAACCAAGCAATGCCAAGAAATTAATAACTGCTTCTTTTAAGTACCCTTCTTCTTTAAATTCCAATGCTCCCTTGGCTCCATTCCTTTTCGACAATTTTGACCGATCTTCTCCAACCAAAAGCGGCAAATGTGCAAATTGGGGAGGTTCCCAATTAAAAGCTTTATATAGTTGCAGGTATTTTGGCATTGACGAAATATATTCATTACCCCGAATCACATGGGAAATTTCCATAAGGTGGTCGTCGATTACATTGGCAAAATTATAGGTGGGGAATCCGTCACTCTTAAGCAAAACAAAATCCTCTTGATCGGCATTATCAATAACAATATCTTTATCACCAATCAAATCGTGGTATGTTGTTTTTCCTTCTTTATTAAATTTAAATCTAATTGCTCCATCATCTTGATATGCCAGCCCTTTTTTAATAAGCTCATCGGCATGCTTTTTATAAATTTCCAACCTTTCTGACTGAACATATGGCCCAAGTTTGCCTTCTTTACCAGGTCCCTCATCGTAATCCAGTCCAAGCCAATGCAGTGTTTCCTTAATTTGATCAACACTCTCGGGGACCAATCGCGCTCGGTCGGTATCTTCAAGACGCAAGATAAATACCCCGTTGTTTTTTTTGGCAAAAACAAAATCAAAAAGTGCTTGCCACGCGGTACCAATATGAGGAGCCCCAGTTGGTGAAGGTGCAATCCTAACTCTAACCGAAGTCATAGTTGCATTGTATCTTAAAGCTAATTTATACTCAAGATATGCCCACTCTTCATTACGCTACGCAGGAAACAAAAATCATTCTAAAATGGTTAGGAATTGGAATTATTGTCCTTGTCTTTTTATCTATTCTTTTAAATATCGCAAAAAATCTAAAAGAAGCCTTCTTCCCAAGCCCTCCTCCTGCTCCAACCGTTTCATATGGAAAACTTAATGGTATCTCCTTTCCCCAAAGCGACATTGCAAAAAACTTTACCTACACGCTAGACACTGTCTCAGGAGGACTTCCGCAACTGCCAACCCAAGCAAGGATTTATAAAGGCACGCTTGTTGAACCCAATCTTCTGGCTTTAAAAAGAGCACAAGATAAAGTTGCCTCTTTGGGCTTTACTCAACAAGGCACACCGATAACCCAAACGGATTATCTTTTTCAAAGCTTTGACCCAAATTCAAAATTAAATAGTAAGTTGCAATTAAATATTCTCTCCTATAACTTTACTCTGACAACCGATTATGCAACTAATCCGGACATTGTTGCAGGGTTTAACTTGCCGGACGAAAAAACTGCAACAGATAGGGCGAAGAATTTTCTTTCTTCTTTGGTAACGATTCCAAAAGATATAGATCTTTCAAAAACTACTACAACATTACTTTCTGTTGCGGGCAGCCATCTTTTAAGAGCATCTAGCTTTTCGAATGCACAAATTATCCGGGTTGATTTTTTTGTTAAAGACTTAAATTCCCTTCCTGTCGTATATCTTAATCCTCCCTCGTCTCCAATAACTGTATTTGTTGGGGGAGGAAAAAGTTTTACTCCATCAATTGTAAAAGCAAATTACTTTCACTTGGATCTTACCGGTGACTTTTCGACATATCCATTAATTACCGCAACGGACGCATTTTCACAATTAAAACAAAACAAAGGCTATATTGCTTCGTATGATGGTACGGATAAAACAGTTGTAATTAAAAGTGTGTATCTTGCGTATTATTATGGACCTGAAGAAGGGCAATATATTCTTCCCGTTGTAGTATTTGAAGGAAATGATAATTTTAAAGCGTATGTCTCGGCAGTTGGAAGTGATTGGATCCAATCCAAGTAGTTTAGGGATTAATAAATTGGACGTTTCCGGAAACCAAACTTAGCAAAGCCTCTGTATCTGCAAATCTATCATCGCTTTTCATTACTACAATAATTAAAGTGTGCCCTTTTTCTACTTTTGAAGTTACTAAAACACCACCTGCTTCATCGGTAAAACCTGTTTTTATCCCATTAACTCCATCTATTCCAAGCAATACATTTAAATTGTGCAACAGGTAGGAATTTTTTCCGGTAATATCTGTTATGACATTTAATTTTGTAGAAACTATTTTTGCGAATTCTTCATTTTGAGAAGCAATAGATGCAAGCCTTGCTAAATCTAGTGCAGTAGTGTAATCACCGTCATCGTCCAAACCCGCAGGATCTGCAAAATGAGTATTTACCAAATGAAATGCTTGGGCATTTTCATTCATTTTTGCAACGAAAGCTTTTTCTCCACCGGGATAGTTTTCTGCAATTGCCAAAGCAGCGTCGTTTCCCGAAGGAAGAAGCATGCCATAGAGCATATCTTCAAATCTAACCTGCTCGCCAACTTTAAATCCAACCAACGATCCTTCAGTTAAAGACTTTACGGTAATAATATCGTCCAATTTGAAGGCAGAAAGCGAAGTCAAAGCGGTCATGATTTTGGCAGTTGATGCGGTAGAGAATCTTAGGTTTGCATTTTTTGAATACAAAACAGTTTGAGAATCTTTATCTAATACGATTGCCGAACCTGCAGTAAGTTGTAATGTATTTTCTAAATCTTGGGTTGAGTTAGTACCTAAAACGGTAGTTAATTTTGGGTAAGCAACCCTTTGAGTACCAATTCCCGGATCGCGTATTACAGAAAACTTTGCAATAGTACTTTTTAATGCTACATCGAAAAAAAATAAAAAAGAAACCAAAAAAAGAAATAGGAATCCATAAAGATCCCTTCTTTTTATTTTCAGCTTTTTAAGTTTAGCTTTTTTGGTTTTTAGAAGAGAGAGAAAATCTTTCATCAACTCGCTCCATATCTCTTGGATACAGACTTGCTTGCCGTATGTTTTGTAAACCTAAAATTTTCCATGTTAAACGCTCCAGGCCAAAAGATAGTCCCCCTTCTGGTGGCATTCCATACTGAAAAGCTTGCAAATAGAGCTTAAAAGAATCGGGATTCATTCCCCTGGATTTAATTGAATTAACAAGTTGATCATAATCATTAATCCGTTGGCTTCCACTTAAAATTTCGGTGCCTTTAAATAATAAATCGTAACTTAAAGAATATTCAGGATTCTCCGGATCCGGCTTGGTGTAAAAAGGTTTTGATGCGGTAGGAAAATGAGTTATTGTAACCAAATCGCTTTTATGGTGTTTTAGGGCCCACTTGCAAATGTCCACTTCGTCCTGTGGTGCTAAATCTTTTTCAGATCTCACATCGCGGCCAAATTCTTTAAAAATTATTTCCTGCGCTTCCCTAAGTTTTAATCTGGGAATATCTCCGAATGAGATTTTTTCGCTACTAAAAATCTGCAATTCATTTTTGCAATGAGTGTCTACACTTTTTAAGAGATGCGTCCCAACCTGTTCGATAAGATCGAGAAGCTGAGTAAATGTTACAAAGCCAAACTCACAATCCATTTGGGTAAGTTCGGCTATATGCCTTGTGGTAACCGAAGGCTCTGCCCGATATGCATGGGCAATAGTAAATACCCGCTCAAAAACCGGCACTAACATTTGTTTGTACAACTGCGGGGATTGAGCAAGATAGGCTTTATGCCCGTAATAATTAATATCGAATACTTCGGCTCCTCCTTCGGTTGCCGACGCAACAATCGTTGGAACAAAAATTTCTGTGCAACCTAACTTTTCTGCAATTTCTCGAAAGGCCTTTGCAATTTCAGCCTGAACTTTAAAAATAGGGGAAACAGTTGGATGACGAAGTGATAACGAGCGATAATCTAAAAGAGTTGGCAATTCTAATGGTAGTTCTTTCCCTGCCATATCGAATGGCATAGTTTGTGCTTTTTGAAGAATTTGTATAGGCTGAGCCACTTCTAATTCGAATTGTCCTAGAGGTTCGTTTTTATTAATATATTTTTCTTCTCTTTCTTTTGATATGCCGCTTACTAAAATAACATCCTGCGTATTTAACGAGGAAATTTCAGAAGCTCTTTCGGGACTAAAACCACCTACTTGAAGAGTTCCTGTTCCGTCTCGCAATTCCAAAAATGCAATTTTTCCAAGCTTTCTAACTGTCTGGACCCACCCAAAAATTTTTATTTCCGCTCCAATGTGCTTTGAAATATCTTTAATAAAAACACGCTCTTTTAATTCAGTTTCGTACATGACCTTATTCTAGCCATAATTTATTCCCTTGACAAGAAAGAGAATTCGTACTATTTTAAAAGAGGCTCAAATTGCTCCCAAAAAACGCGGGAGTTTTTTTATGGCAATAAGTCCGGAGAACAGAATATTATATCTGGGAAAATTACATGATATCGCCCGAACGAGAGGTCATAACATTATTTTCGAGAATACAAACGGAGTAGATAGGGTAAGCTTTCAAAGTCAAAATCCCGCCTCTTCTACAGAGGTACGAGATGAACCGCTGCGGATTGCTTTAGAAGACGAAAAGGTAAGACTTTCCGATGTCTATATTTTCGATGGGGTACCCCATGTTTCTGTCCGCACATATGGGAGGCCCGACCAGAGAAAATTAATTCTGACAAAACCCGATGAAGTACCGGTTACTGCTTCTGATTTGAAACTTTCTTAATATCTTTTATCTTTAACTGCAATTTTTTGTTTCCGTTCCATTCTTCTAACTCCAGTGAGTAGACAACATCAACAAAGTCTCCTATGTGAAACTCCGAAGATCTTTCTCCCAAACCAAATCCAATCCCATCAATTATTAACTTAACCCCGTCGTGCTGGACTTTTATTTTTAAGTGCTTATTTTCTTTCCCAACCAACCTCATATCTACAATTCTTAAATTGCGCGAAACAAAAACAGGTTGTGGATTTTTCATTCCAAATGGTTCTAATTTTTTTATTTGGTTGTATAAGTCTTCGGAAATATCTTCCAGGGGAATTTCGCAATCTATTTTTAACGTACGTTGTAACAGCCCAACATCTAACATTTTTGCTGCGAGTTTTTCTAATTTTAATTGGAGCTGTTCTAATTTTGATGTCTCGACAGTAAACCCGGCAGCCATTGGGTGCCCACCAACATCTACCAACATATCTGAAGCCTCACGAATAAAATCGATAATATTAAACCCCGAAATCGACCGCGCAGACGCCTTGCTATTTGGATTTCCTTTTGCTACAACGATTGACGGAAGATAATATTCTTCAACCAACCGTCCTGCAACCAAACCAATCACACCGGGCTGGTAACTTTCGTGGGAAATAAATAGCAGTTTGTTTTTAACTGCCTGTTTCGTATTTCTTATTGTTGAACTCGCATGGGCAACTGTTTCAATTGTTAGCTGTTGCCTTTCACGATTTGTAGAACCGAGTAAATGCGCCAACTCTTGCGCCCTTTTTTTATTGGTTGTACAAAGCAGACGCAAAGAATCCATTGCATATTCAAGCCTTCCCATTGCATTAAGTCTTGGGGCAATCATATGTCCGATTTCATAGGTACCAATTTCTGCCGGATTAAGAATTGCCTCTTTGCATAATTCTAAAATTCCAACCCGTTTTGTTTTTTTTAGTTGTTCTAGCCCAAACTTTAGTAACGTTCGATTTGAACCAACGAGAGGTACTAAATCTGCAATGGTGGCAAGAGCGACAAGAGATAGATGTTCTGTATTTTTTTTAAATTCCTCAGACAAAATATACGCGACTCCTGTTCCACAAAGTTTTGTCGTGTGAACTACCTCAAATGCATTTGGTAATTTTTTTGAAGGAACGTGGTGGTCGGTAATAATTACATCTATTCCAAGTTTATTTGCGTACTCGACGGCTTCGTTTGCAACAATCCCGTTATCTACGGTAATTATCAATTTAACATTTGGTATCTGGACATTTACATTTGAAATTCCAGCGATTGAAAGTCCATATCCCTCATCAATTCGATGAGGAATATAGGGATGCACATTTTTTGATAGTGAATAGAGAGTTTCCCATAAAATTGCAGTGCCACAAATCCCGTCGACATCGTAATCGCCAAAAATTACAACCTCTTCCTTATCTTTAATTGCTTTCTTAATCCGATCTACTGCCTTTTTTAATTGGACTTTATTAACTCCAACTGACTGAATAGTTACATCTTCTAATTTCGGGTTTAAAAATTCTTCGGTATCTTTTTTGGAAGTAATTCCTCTATTTTTTAGAAGAATTTGAGTAATGTTTTCAGTCTTTTTCTCTGAAAGAACTTCCCACTTTTTGTCAGCCATAATCACAGCTGCTATACTATAGCAGATGACTTTTAATATTCCAAAAGAGGTCTTGGAGGTTTATAAAACATTCGAAAAAAACTCCTTTGAAATTTATTTTATTGGTGGATGTGTTAGAAATCTTCTGATGGATAAACCAATAAAAGATTGGGATCTTACAACCAACGCAACTCCCCAAGAAATACAAACATTATTTAAAGATACTTTTTATGATAATTCTTTCGGAACCGTTGGCATTCCGATTGAAATAAACGGAGAAAAAAAAGTTGCAGAGGTTACAACTTATCGAACCGAAGGAACCTATTCGGACAACCGACGACCCGATATCGTATCCTGGGGGAAAACTATTCATGAGGATTTAGAAAGACGTGATTTTACTATTAATGCAATCGCTTTAAAAATCAAGAAAGATGAACACGAACTGGTTGATCTTTTTGAGGGACAAAAAGACATAGAAAATAAAGTTATCCGGGCTGTCGGAGATCCAAAAAAAAGATTTAAGGAAGATGCACTTAGACTGATGCGGGCAATCAGAATTGCAACCGAGCTTTCTTTTACAATCGAGGAGCAAACATTTAAAGAAATAAAAAATGATGCACCGCTTCTTGCAAATGTTTCCGGTGAAAGAATTAGAATAGAGCTTTTAAGAATTCTTGAAAGTAATTTTGCATACGATGGAATAATGCTTTTAAAAAATGCAGGACTTTTAGATTACATAATCCCCGAGCTTTTGGAAGGAGTCGGAGTTTCGCAAGCAAGACCGGGAAGACACCACACCACAGATGTATTCACCCACAATGTTATGTCTTTAAAAGAATGCACTTCAAAAGATCCGATTGTCCGGTTTGCGGCATTAATCCACGATATTGGAAAACCCAAAGTCCAATCTACCGATGAAGAAGGGTTGGTAATTTTCCATAATCACGAAATTGTTGGGGCAAAAATAGCACGGGAAATCTGCGAACGCTTGAAATTCTCTAAAAAAGACAAAGATAAAGTAGTAATGCTTATCCGCTGGCACATGTTTACAGTTGACGAACATATTACCGATGCTGCAGTCCGCCGTTTTATTCGAAGAGTAGGTGTGGAAAACGTAAAAGACATGATGGATCTTAGGATTGGAGATAGATTAGGTGGAGGGACTCAAAACGCAGAAAGTTGGCGATTAAAATTATTTAAAAAAAGAATCGAAGACCAACTTGCCCCCGCTCCATTTTCTATTAACGACTTGGCAATCGATGGGAATGACATTATGAAAACTTTGAACATGAAACCTGGTCCAAAAGTCGGAGAAATTCTACAAAAATTATTTGAAGAGGTTGATGAAAATTTAGAATTAAACGAAAAGGAATACTTATTAAAAAAGGCTAAAGAACTAAACCACGATCAGGATGCATAGCCTGCACTCTTGGCAAACCCACAGTTATATTAGGATTTGATTCAGATAATCCACTTAGATAATGTTCTGCTGTCTGCTGGTGTTCGGGGCCAGCCTGAATTTCATTCCCATTTTATTTAGACGCAATCTATAACTCATTTGATGTCCATCGACCTCCATATCGCGGTAGGCTCCTAGCAAATCTCTACCCATAGCATGAAGTGTTACGTGTTTTACCCCGCTGCTTCCATGTCTTTCTTGCACATCTGCTTCAAACCGAAGTGAACCAAAAGTATGCCCTTGTGGAGTTTTATCAACAAGTTTGTCGATTGGAGAAAAAGTGGATGCTTCCAACATACAACAGGTTAATTCTCTCAGAAGGAATTTTTATTGTCAATAAACATTTTTTCCCGTCAGAATAACCTCTTCCCATTTTTGAAAGGTTCTGTTATTATTCTAAAAATGAAAAAGTTTTTTACCTCCGAATCTGTTACCGAAGGGCACCCCGATAAAATTTGTGACCAAATTGCTGATGCAGTCTTAGATGCGGTTTTAACAGATGACCCCAATAGTGCATGTTGCTGCGAAGTGTTTACCACAACCGGAATGGTATTGGTTGGTGGAGAAATTACCACAAAAACCTACGTTGATATCCAAAAGATTGTTCGAAATGTTTTAAAAGATATTGGGTACATAAATGCAGATTATGGAATTGATTATAAAAGTTGCGCCATTATAAATGTTATTCACGAGCAAAGCGGAGACATAGCGCAAGGAGAAGATCCTAAAAAATCTTTACATAAAGCGCAAGGGGCGGGCGATCAGGGAATGATGGTAGGCTATGCAACGAATGAAACAAAAGAGCTTATGCCCTTACCAATTATGCTAGCCCATAAAATGGCCAGACAACTTGCAAAAGTAAGAAAAAATAAAACAATTCCATATCTTCGACCCGACGGAAAAACCCAGGTTACTGTTGAATATGAAAATGATAAACCTACCCGAATAGAAACTGTTGTTGTTGCAGCACAACATCATGACAATATTCCCTATAAAAAAATCCGTGCAGATATTATTAAACATGTCATTAAACCAATTTGCGGAAAGTTGCTAAAAAAAGATGCAAAGATTTATATTAACGAAACAGGAAAATTTGTAACCGGAGGTCCACAAGGAGACACAGGAGTAACAGGCCGAAAAATAATTGTAGATACCTATGGTGGTATGGCACGTCACGGAGGCGGAGCATTTTCGGGGAAAGTTCCTAACAAGCAAGACCGAAGTGGTGCATATATGGCCCGTTACATTGCAAAAAACGTGGTAGCAGCAAGACTAGCAGACAGATGCGAAGTGCAACTTGCTTATGCAATTGGGTTTCCGGAGCCCGTATCTGTACATGTTTCTACTTTTGGGACCGGCAAAATGGAAAACGAAAAAATCGAACAAGCGATTAGAAAAACATTCGATATGACCCCGGCTGGAATTATTAAAACATTGAACTTAAAAAGACCAATTTATAGACAAACCGCAACCTATGGCCACTTTGGAAGACCGGAATTCCCATGGGAAAAAACTGACAAAGCGCCTCTTCTTAGAAAAACTCTTCAAGTCTGATTGACTAATTAAAAATTCTCGCTATAATTAAGTTGTTGAGTGAATCCTCCAAAGAAATTGGAGGACAAACAAGATCTGTCCAGCTGTTATGAACTTTCAAGCGATTGAACTTATTCAGATTCTTGGGTAATCCACCATTTTCTCCAAAGATCCTCACAAAATATTTTCTATGGATAACGTTTTAGAGGTTAAAAACCTAACTAAAAAATTTGGCGATTTCACTGCAGTTGATTCGGTAAGTTTTTCTATTGGCGATGGAGAAATTTTAGGAGTTTTAGGACCAAACGGCGCGGGAAAAACAACCACTATTCAGATGCTTCTTGGTGTTATGAGTCCGACTGCAGGAGAAGTATTCTATTTTGGAAAATCTTTCTTAAAACATCGTGAAGAAATTTTAAAAAAGGCAAACTTTTGCTCGACATATATAAGTCTTCCATGGCAATTTACAACCATGGAGATTTTAGAAATCTTCGCAAGAATTTACGAAGTTCCCGATAGCAAACCAAGAATTAAAAAATTACTAAAAGAATTCGAAATAGAACATCTTGAGAAAAAACATTTTTCGGATCTTTCGGCAGGAGAAAAAACAAGATTGTTGCTAACGAAAGCATTTCTTAACTATCCAAAAATTATTCTTTTAGACGAACCAACTGCAAGCTTGGACCCCGAAATTGCAGTAAAAATACGGGATTTTTTGAAAAAAGAAAAAAAAGAATACAACGTAAGTATGCTCTTCACCTCCCACAATATGGCAGAGGTTGAGGAAATGTGTGATAGAGTCATAATTCTTAATCATGGAAAAATTATTGTTGAAGACACTCCCGAAAATCTCGCCGGAAAAATAAAAAATTGCGAATTGGAATTACTTATCATAAAAGACGAAAATAAAGTAGATACATTCTTCAAAAATAAAAAAATTAAACATAGAAAAGAAAGGAATAATTTCTTTATTCCTATAAGGGAACAGGAAATCGGAAGTTTCCTTACTGCTCTCACAAATGAAAAAATTAATTACGAACAAATAAGTATTAATAAAGCAGGCCTTGAAGATTTCTTTTTACAAACTATACGAAAGGAGAAGCAAAATGAATTGGAATAGAGTTTTTGCAATGGTCCTTCGGTACTTCCTTTATTTAAAACATAACTGGGATAGGTTAAGTGATATGTTTTACTGGCCAGCTTTCGATCTTTTTCTGTGGGGACTTACCGGATTATACTTCGCAAAACTTGCTAATTCACAAAACGCAATTTTTGTTTTGTTGGCAGGTCTTGTTTTTTGGATTGTTATTTGGCGAGCACAATACGAAATAAATGTAAACATTCTTGCAGAAATTTGGGATAAAAACCTTGTTAATATTTTCGCATCTCCCCTTACGGTGAAAGAGTGGATCACTTCTTTACTTATTGTAGGATTTATTAAAATGATTTTAAGCGTAGCATTTTCTGCACTTATTGCTTTTATTTTGTACCGTTTTAACATTTTTCTGTATGGATTTGCTCTTATTCCTCATCTTTTAAGTCTACTTCTTACTGGTTGGGCTGCAGGATTTTTGGTTGCCAGTATGATCATTAGATATGGAGCAAAAATCCAAACTTTTGCATGGACAGGAGTTGCAATTATCGGTCCTTTTTCCGGACTGTATTACCCATTATCAATTTTACCTCACTGGGCCCAGACTACTGCTTTTATTGTACCCTCTAGTTACGTCTTTGAGAATTTACGACAAATTCTATCGACAGGAACATTTTCTATGGAAAAACTTTTGATAAGCTTTGGGCTGAATGTTGTATACTTAATCATATCTCTAAAAGTTTTTATGAGAATGTTTAAAAAGAGTCGGGAATTAGGGTTAAACAGATTAGTACAATAATGAATAAACAAAAATTGCAAGAAGAGTTAAAACAGTCAATGCTTGCTAAAGACGAGTCAAAGACTTCGGTTCTTCGCATGCTTTTGTCTGCACTTAATTATTACGAAATTCAAAAAGGCGGCGCCGGATATGAGGCGACCGAAGAAGATGTTCAAGCCGTAATTGCCAAAGAAGCAAAACAACACAGAGATTCTGTAGAACAATTTAAAAATGCCGGAAGACAAGACCTTGTTGATAAAGAAACGGCCGAACTGAAACTTTTAGAACAATACTTACCCGCCCAAATGTCAGAAGACGAAGTTCGGACTTTAGTTAAACAAGCTATTACAGAAACCGGAGCAAAAACCCCAGCAGAAATGGGGAAAGTTATGGGAGCATTAATGCCAAAAACAAAAGGCAAAGCCGATGGTGGATTAGTTAGTCGAATCGTTAAAGAGGAACTTACTTCCTAAACTTCTTTTTGTAAACTTCAATATCCTTTTGTGAAACCCAAGAAAGCGGATTCGGCAAGTCATTAATATCAAACCAACCAATATCGTCGTGTTTGTGCGGTTCGGCGATTCTCGGTCTTTTATTTCCCTTTATTTTTGCTATGTATGAAGTCCCCACCCAATGCTGCTTGTCTTTGTCTAGTAGTTCATCAATTACGTGAATAAGATCAACTATTTCTACTTCAACCCCTAATTCTTCTTCCATTTCCCGTTTTAGTGCTTCTTCTCTTTTTTCCCAAAAATCTACAGCACCGCCGGGGGCTTCCCATTTTCCTTTTTCGTTTTTTGCGTTTTGGCTTCGCTTTAAAAGAAGGACTTCCCCTTTTTCGTTAAAGATGAGAGCCCCAACCGAAACTCCAATATAATCAATGCCTGCTTTCATTCTTTTTTGGAGAACGCATTTCGTGCCAGAGGACTAACAATGGCGAAGCGTTAAAAATAGAAGAGTAAGTCCCGCTGGTTATACCAACCAAAAGTGCCACCACAAACCACCTAACACTCTCTCCACCAAACAATAACATCGCCAGAAGTACCAAAAGAACTGTTAAGGAAGTATTTAGCGAGCGCCCAAGGGTTTGCAGGATCGATTCGTTTACAACTGTTTCGAATGGCCCGCTCATCCGTTTTAAGTTCTCTCGAATCCGATCGAAAACAACAATGGTATCGTGAACTGAGAAACCAATCACCGTTAGAAGAGCTGTTACAAATAAACTATCTACTTCGACTTTAAAGAAGTGTCCCAAAATAGAAAATATACCAACAACTACCAAAACATCGTGAATCAATGCAAGGATTGCGCATATCCCAAACCTGAAACTATTTGCGGGTTTTGGAACGCTTCGAAATGACCATGCAATATATAAAACAATAAGAAGAGAGGCTATTAATAAGGACTTGAAAGCATTTGCAGTTGTCTCGGATCCGATAACCGGTCCAACCGTTGTAAAATCCAATTCTTTTACGTCGCTGTACTTAGAACTAAAGTCTGCTTTTATTTTTTCGTATGTTTTTTGGTCAATAGGCTTTGTCCGGACACTAAAGGTATTATTTCCCAAATTTTCTATGGAACCAACTTCTACTTTTTCTTTTTGAAAAACACTGGAAATATCAGTTTGCGTAACCGAATCTTTAGAACTGAATTGATATTCCAATCTGGATCCTCCCGTAAAGTCAATCGACTTATTTAATCCAAAGAGAAACAGAGATATTATTCCGGGAATTATTACAATTAACGAAATAGCAAAAAATATGTTTTTGTGTTTTATGATATTCATAGAATAAATTTGTACAATTTTCTTAAAAAGGTCCTAGTCACCACAACTGCAGAAAACATAGAAACCAAAACTCCTATTGCCAAGGTTAGCGCAAATCCTCTTACCGGTCCTGTACCGTAATAATACAGAATAAAGCTGGTTATTAAGGTTGAGATATTAGAATCCCGAATCGATGTCCAAGCTCTTGAAAATCCAAGTTGCAACGCAAGCTCTTTTGGCCGTCCATATCGTTTTTCTTCTTTCATTCTTTCAAAGATAAGAATGTTAGCATCAACTGCCATTCCTATAGAAAGAATAAATCCTGCAATTCCAGCCAAAGTAAGTGTTACCGGAATTAATCGGAATAAAGCTAGGACAAAAAGTGTGTACAAAACAAGCGCTGCGCTTGCTATCATCCCAAGTCTTCCGTACAAAACTATCATAAATATAACAATAATTAAAAATCCGAGTGCTCCTGCAAATATACTTTTTTGGATTGATTCATTCCCTAATGTTGCTCCAATACGATGCTGCTCTAAAATTGAAAGAGGCACAGGCAATGCCCCTCCCTTTAATTGAATTGCAAGTTGGTTTGCGGTATCCGTTGTAAATCCTCCTGTAATTACCGCAGGACCACCAGTAATTTCTGTTTTCACTGTAGGCGCTTCTATAACTATGTTATCTAAAACAATTGCAATCCGTTTCCCAATATTTCTACTAGTTATGTCTGCAAATTTTTGAGTACCATCGGGGGTAAATTGCAACTGAACCTGTGGGTCACCAGTTTGTGGATCAAATGTTACGCTTGCATCCTGCAAGTCCTTTCCGGAAAGATTTGTTTTTTTAGGATTATTTCCTAAAAATTGCGCAGCAAAAAGAGGAGCATCGGTCTGGTTGTTTAAAGCGGCCGAAGTGGATGCCCCGCTTTCCCAAAATTCCAGTTGGGCAGTTTTCCCAATAAGTCCAATTGCGCTATCTACGTCTGAAAGGCCTGGAATTTCAACAATAATCCTATAATCGTTATTTCCGGTTGCTGTCTGGATTAAGGGTTCTTTTACTCCAAAAAAATTAATTCTGCGCTCGATTACTGCTTTTGCTGCCATTAGGGCCGAGTCTCTATCCTGGGGCGCAACATCTTTCATGTCTGCGCGGAAAGTGATTCCAACGCCACCTTCCAAATCCAACCCTTTTCTAAAAGATGTATCCCTTCCAATAATTTCTCCAAGTGTTTTATCTATTGTTATGGTTCTATTTATAAAGGAGAGCTTTGGGGTATGGAGAGTAATTTTTTTATCGGTAGGCAATTCTAAAAAAACAGAAACCAGTGTAAAGATAATAATAACCCACAATAAAAATCGAGATGATTTCATGAAACTTTATGTATGATAGTACAGAAGTATAGCTGAATTCAAGGAGAGGTTACGATAACAAAGACTCTTCGTCACCTATTAACATAACACGGGATCCCGAAAGTATCTCCGAAATAAAGGGATCGCTTCTTTTTTTTCTAAAAGAAAATTCTTCTTCAGACATAACGGTATAATTTATCTCGGTACTCAATCTTCTTTCTTCGTTTTTAACTAGAAGGGCAAGCTCTGGCAAAACTACGGTCCCAACAACCAAAAAATCAACTGTTTCTGGAGTTTTTTCCATGTGCCTTGCAAATTTCCCGGAAAACATTGCGTATTTTATTCTGCCTAATTTCGCCCTGTTTTTTAATACTTCCGAACCAAGACCCAAGGACTTAGAAGCCAATTGGAGAAAATCAAAATAATATGGGTAAGATTTGGAAAGAGAATAATATACTCTATTTGCTCGCGGCTCTCTGGTTAGGATTCCCCTTTTCTCCAAAAAAGCCAACTCTCTTCTAACTGCATTTATTTCATCACCGGTCCGGCGTACCAACTCACGGACGTGATACATCTCTGTTGGATTCGTCAAAAAGACATGAAGCAGCTTAACTCGTGACTTGGATGTAATTAAATCTTCAAACATAGCCCACAATTTGTTTTAAGATAAAGAGGGAAATTATTTAACTGTGACAACTCCGTCGGTGGGCAGAATTTCAAACCAAAGGGTTCCTCTGTCAAATTTAATTGCATTACCTGAATCGTCGAATAACAAGGTCCGAGAAGTTCGCGAATCTTTTCTCCAAGTACCTGTTATTTTGTTGCCGTCCAAATAAACAATTGCTTTACCCGTTCCTTTATCTCCGTACAGCAAATGCAAGTTATTCTCGTATCCATCATTTGCATTTGACTCTTGCATAGATAATACAACAATATTCTTGGTTGTCAACTGTTTTTTTGTATCCTGATCGATATGAGGCACGCCTCCGTTAGACCTTTTGTACGCATTTGTAGCTTTATCATATGCCCAATCTACAAAGTAATCTTTATATCCGCTCCAAAATTCAATGTGCACAGTTCCGCTTCCTCTTTGTGCCATTGGGGCATCTTCTTTAAAAGTATAAGGAACAAATTTTGTATCCCAACTGTTTCCGGCCTTATCTACATTAGTAAGTCCCCGTTGAGTTTTTGCATAATCCCACAGCTTTTGTGTGGTTGAATACATGGTGTGCTCGGTTGCCGCAGTATGCCCCAAACGATCGTAATCTCTCCAAAATGTTGGAAAACCAATCGAAAATTGATTCATATCATTTAGTCCGCCCCATCCGTAATCGTCTATTTGAGACAATGCATCTGCAGGTCCGGGGGTATTTGCTCCACCAACATGGGTATATAAAGGATTTGCTCCATATTCTGAGATGAAATCTAAGAAGTATGTTCGTGCGGATCGGACCGGACCAACTTCTCCGCCATCCTGGCAATAGAAAACAGTGAGAAACCGGGTAATTCCTCCTTCTGCAACTGCTTCATATACTACATCTGCATGGGATATACCGGACTGTGGACGTGCATCCTGGTGATTTTCTATCATAATGCCCAAAGGCCTATGTGTTTGCCACCAATCGCGCTGTTGGGTTGAATATAAGACGCCATTTAAAGGACACGCTTGGGTCTTTGGAAGATTTGGGTCAAAGGTTAATTCCCCCGAAGCAGAAGGAGTAGGAACAGTCTTGGCAGGAGCAACTGCATTTTTGCCGGAAGAAAAAACAAGATAAGAAGCTCCAGCAAATACTACAAAAATAATAAGGGTTAATAGGACAATGGGTAGCTGGTTATTTTTCGTGTTCATTGGTTAATTTTGCCTCTTTTATCGCTTTTTTCTCTTCTTCGGAAAGATCGTACTCTTGTCCTTTTCCAAGTACCACTCTCTTAGCATACCACCTGGTACCAGACCTTGAATACAACCCTGAAATTACTAAGCCTGTATCCGAAGCATTAAGTAATGCCAAAATGAAACTCTGATCTCCTCCCGTATCTTTAAAAGGATTAAAACGCAATAATCCAATTTTCTGGATATGTAACGATCCATCTTTTTCAAGCAACGCAACTTCACTCTGCAAACCTTCGATATTTTTTTGCGCTCCTGAAAGATCTTTTAGGATATTTTCTAAAACAACTTTAAGGGTTTTAGAATTTACGCCTCTGGTTAGATTGTTATAGTGCGCCAGCATCTGACCAAAAAGAATTGTCAGAAGTATCATCCATATGACAACAACAATTAAGCCTGCCGTCTCAATGTTGAACACCATATGTATATTTATACTAGCCTCTTGACAGGCACGTGTCAATAGTGTAATCTTGAGCCTATTCATGGCTAAACATAAGAAAACACGCCATCAGAAAATTCTTGCTGACTTACATAGACAGCATCAGATTTCTGCTCCCCTCACTACTCCACAATCAAACGAAAATTATGCTCCAACAAGCACCTATACATTTTCGGCCGCACAAAAAGAAGAGACCATTGTACAACCAAAATCCAGTACAGCACTTGTTTCTTATAAATATGTTGTCGACGATTTAAGAAAAACTTTTTTATTAAGTGCCACCATAGTTGCCCTTCAACTTATTTTATTTTTTTCATTGACACATCATGTACTAAATTTACCGAAGTTTTAAACTGAAAGGAGGTGAATGATACTATGTCAACAATGTACTGCGTAAAATGCCGAGCAAAGAGAGATGATGCAAATGCAACTCCTGTTACCATGAAAAATGGTAAACCGGCAATGAAAGGAAAGTGCCCAGTTTGTGGAACAGCAATGTTCAAAATTGGAGCAAAATAGTTTTCTTGAATATTCTTCGCGAAGAGTATCAAGATTTATCCTACACTATTAATAGTATAGGAACTTGTAAAGGAACCCTTGCACACGAATAAAGTAGAACTGCTCCGTTGCGAGGGTTTTCTTTTGGAAATTGAAAGCTATATCAGCTCGTCAAGGAGATGGTTGATGTCGACATTAGAAATGTCCTGTTTTACTACCGGCATTTGTGCCATTTGGGGGAATGATTCTTCAAATGTTGGCCGTTCTTCTTTATAAATCACTCCGGTTGCGATTTTTTCTTTTTCTCCTGGTTGTGACCCTCGACGAAGCGGCCATTGTTCGGTTATTTCAAATGCTTTTTTAATATCGGTTGGGTCGTGGCCTTGTTCGCTTAATTTATAAACACGCTCGTAAAACCACGCAAATGTATTTTTATGGTTAAAGGTTACGCAAGGTTGCATGGTGTCGATTATTGAGAACCCTTTGTGTTGAATTCCCTCCACAATTAGCTCGGTTTCTTGCTTGTTATCACCGCTGAACCCTCTTGCAACGTAGGAAGCTCCAGCCGATAGAGCTAGAGCCACAGGATTCACTGGCATTTCGGAAATCGGCGTTGCATTTGCCTTGTTTTTCTCCCCAATATCGGTTGTTGGAGAAAATTGCCCGGTGGTTAATCCATAAATCTGGTTGTCGTGTACGATAAGCGTAAGATCGATATTTCTTCTCGCCGCATGAATTAAATGGTTTGTCCCTTCCCCAAATTGGTCGCCATCTCCTCCGATCACTATAACTTTCAAACCATTGTTTGCCAATTTTATTCCTTCGGCAACCGGCATTGGACGACCATGTAAACCGTTAAAGCCATAGGTCTTTACCCAGTAAGGGAGTTTGGACGAGCATCCGATTCCTGAGATTAGAACTACCTCCCATGGATTAAGTTGCAATTGAACAATGGCATTTTTTAACGAAACCCAAATGCCAAAATCCCCACAACCCGGACACCAGTTTGGCTTATCGTATGTTATTTCTAAATCTTTTAATTCGGTCATATTATTTTCTTGCAAAAACTCCTATCCAATCTCCCGAATCTATTGTATCTAATTCGTAGTGCACATCGATAAAACCTGCTTTCTGAAAAAGGCCCAAAAGCTCATCAGGCTGATAATATGCTCCAAATCTTTTAAGGACCCCGTCTCCCCGTTTTTCCTCAGTTATTTTTTCTCCTATGCCAACCCGCATATTTACAAACAACAACCCATCCCTTTTTAGTAATTCCCATAATTTTGAAAGGACAATAGGAAATTTGTTTTTTGGCAAATGATATAAACTGGCATTCGCCCATATTCCATCAAACTTATCTTTTGGAAATTGCAGATCTTCAAAATCCATTACAGTAAATTGTGCATCTGCAACTGAATTTTTTGCAATCTCGATAAGCTTTTCCGAAATATCTATTCCTAATACTTTAAAGCCTCCATCGGAAAAATACTTTGCATCTCTTCCTGTTCCACAACCAACGTCCAAAATAAGCGATCCGGGAATTAGTTGCGCCGAAAATGTTTTTATCCAATTTTCAAGTCTTCCCCGAAAAATGGTTGCATGCGATGCAAAATCTGCTGCATTTAGATTGTATGCATCTTTTGTTAACGATTTATAATCTTGAGCTGGATTCATCCAATCTCCTTTACTTTTGCAACTATTTCTTCAGGATAATACGGCCTGCCGTCGTATTTTCTAAATCTGTGATCGAAGGTAAAGCCTGTCTTTTCGCGTATCAATCCTTCAAATTGTCCTGTTTTATTTCCTTCTAAAATTATCGCTTTTTTTGCTTTTTTAAGTTCTTGCAACACTAAATCAGACCTGAAAGGGGAGAGGTAAGAAATTTTTAAGATATTAATGTCCATATTTTCTTTTGCTAACCATCGCATCGCTTCTATTGCAGGTAATTTGGTCGAACCAAATAAAACTAACGTTACCGCTGCATCTGGATTTCCATACCATTCAGGGCCCGGAATTTCTGCCTCCATAACTTCCAGTTTTTTAAATCGCTTGTCCATCATTTTTATTCTTACTTCCGCTTCTTCGTTATACAAACCATGCTCGTCATGCTCATCACTTCCTGACAACCCAATTCCACCTTTTTGCCCGGGAATAGACCGTGGCGAAATACCATCCTCGGTAAGTTTGTATCGTAAGTAATCTATTTCCGCTGCTGCTTGTTCGTCGGTTAAAATCTTGCCCCGCTCGATTTTAAAATTTGCACTTTGCGATCTTATTTTTTCCGAGGAAACAGTCCCGTGTCCTTCCATTAAATATTTATCAACCAATAAAATTACCGGCATTTGGTATTTTTCGGAAAGATTAAATGCACGCATCGCGTACTCAAATGCTTCCTCAAAATCTCCGGGTGCCAAAACTACCCTTGGAAAATCATCTTGCGCCGCATGGAGTGCAAACCGTAAATCTCCTTGTCCTGTCCAAGTAGGCATCCCTGTTGCAGGTCCGGGTCTCATTCCCAACACAATTACAACCGGCGTTTCAGTCTGAGAAGAAAGACCTACTGCCTCGGTCATTAGGGAGAATCCTCCCCCCGATGTTGCAACCATACTCCGTAAGCCAGCAAATGATGAACCTAATGCCATATTTAATCCTGCAATTTCATCTTCGGGTTCTTTCGTAATAATGTTGTACTTTAGTGCATTTGCGGTAAGCGTAATCATAATGCTATTAATAGGAGTCATTGGATAAATGTATGCAGCTTTTACACCGGCTCGTATTGCTCCAAAGGCAACTGCTTCGCCTCCACCAATCAAAAGATTTTTTTGTTCGCTTTTCGTAATTTTTGTGGTGAACTTTTGAGCAAAGTCCTTTACAATCGCATCGAATCCGGCTTTGGAGGCATTTACATTTTCCGAAACAACTTTTTCCCCTTTTCTTCCAAAAGCATCTTGCATAATTTGGGATAGGACAGAAAAATCATCATAGAAAAGAGCCAAACTTGCCCCGATAGAAACCGTATTTATCATAAGCCTATCTATTTGCAATTGCTTTGTAATCTCTAAAAGAGAAACCGGACAAAGCAAAATGGTTTGCGGAAATTCAGAAGCTTCTATTTTTACTACATTTGGGTCATAAATAATTGCAGCAGTGGGACTTAGCTCGCTTTTATGTTTATCAACGGTATCCCGGTTAAGCGCAACTAGAATATCAACAGGTTTTTTTTGGGAGGTGATTTCAAAATCCGCACCTCTAACGTAATAAGCATTATGTCCTCCGCGAATTAAAGAAGGGTATTCAACGTAATCAAAAACAGACAATCCGAGTCTTGTAAAAATCTTAGAGACCATAATGCCAGAGGTCATGATTCCATACCCGGCTTCACCGCCAATTAGCCACTGAAGATCTGTCATATGCAAACAAATTATAGTTCAAAATGATAAAATATGCCAACTATGATAGACACACTTTACCGGGAAGAAATTCTAGAACACTATAAAGATCCGCACAACTTTGGAAAGTTAAAAAAATTTAATAGAAGCTCGAAACAATTAAATCCTTTTTGCGGTGATGAAATCGAAGTATTTACAAAAATAAATGATGGAAAACTTAAAGAAATTTCTTTTTTGGGAAGCGGCTGCGCAATTTCAATCTCTGCCGCATCCATTCTCACAGATTTTGCTAAAGGAAAAAGCGCAGCCTCATTGACAAAATTTACACAAGAGGATATGCTTTCGTTATTGGGAGTTGAGGTGTCGGAAACAAGAAAAAAGTGCGCGTTTCTGGCACTATCGGTTCTCAAAGATTGTCTTTAATTATGGCGCTAAAAGTAAAAGTCGACAGAGCATTGTGTATTGGAGCAGCGTCTTGCGTTGCGGTTGCCCCAAACACCTTTGAACTAGATTCGGAAGGAAAAGCAGTAATAAAGAAAAAGGACGGAAGTATGACATCCGATCTAACAGCGTATTCGGATATTAACGACGAAGAAGTAAATATTCTAAATGCTGCTAAGTCTTGCCCGACAAATGCAATAATAATAGTTGAGGTCGACGATACTGGAAAAGAAATTAGACAGGTCTGGCCCCAAGTCTAATATGTTTAAAATTGAATTATATCCTGCGTTTTCTCCAAAACCTAACAAAAATCCCAATCGGTTTTATGCTATTCCTCTCCTAGGTGCACTTATAAAAGCAGTTGCCATTGTTCCAATTGGAATTGAGCTTTTCTTGCTTATAGCATTTGGCTTAATTCTCTCATTAATAAATTCATTTAGTGTTTTGTTTTCAGGCAAGTTTTGGAAATTTTGTTACGACTTCAATCTAAAAATTATGAGTTTTTCAACAAAAGTTATTCTCTACATGACAGGGGTTACCGATGAATACCCAGGATTTACCATGGCGCCTAGCGGATTATTCTCACTTGAAATTGCAATGCCTACAAAACCACTTCGGTGGCTTGCATTTCCTCTTCTTGGGGGAATCGTAAAACTCATTCTTTTAATCCCTTTCTCGATCTACTATCGGGTAATAAATAGCGCAGGAGGAATTGCCTTATTTGGGTCTTGGCCAAAAGTTATCCTTCAAGGCAAATATCCAGAGACTACGTTTGAACTGGTATCCGATTCTACTCGTCTCCTTTTGGCAAGTGTTTCTTATTCTTTAGGATTTAAAGATACGTATCCTAGTTTTAAAATTTCCATGAATCACAAAAATCTAAAAATATTTTTAATTGTTTTGGGAGTTATCCTTTCGCTTCTATCGTACTCATCGAATAAAACCACAAAAACTCCTTCGCAGTATAACTTTAATACAGGAAACTACTACGCACCTAAGTGAGAACACAATCCTATCCCGTTTGTAACGAGAATATGGGGGACATGCCAGGAAGCCGAGACGCTGTCTGCAAAAATTGTGGATTTAAAGACCCCTGCTGCGAGTAACTATTTAAAAATCTTTTTAACTTTCTCCAGTCCTTGGATAAATGTATCAATATCTTCTTCGTCGTTATAGATAGCAAAAGAAACGCGGGCGGATGCCTGGATCCCGAGGCGCTGATGTAACGGCATGGCACAGTGATGTCCGGAGCGGATACAAATATTCATATCTCCTAAAATCTGTGCAACATCATGGGAATGAACACCATTAAGATTGAACGAAATGACAGAGCTTCGTTCCGTTGGATTTTTCGGACCATATATTTCTATGTTTCCAACATTTTCCAATCTTTCCATTGCATACTTTATAATTCCTGCTTCATAATTCCTAACTTTATCCATACCAATAGAATTTAAGTAATCAATTGCTGCGCCCAAAGAAATTATACCCGCAATATCGGGAGTTCCTGCTTCGAATTTGTAAGGAGCTTCTTCAAAGGTTGTTGATTCAACCGAAACTTCCCGAATCATCTCGCCGCCGTACAGAAACGGCTCAAGCTCTTTTAACTTTTCTTTTTTCCCATACAAAATTCCAATTCCGGTTGCTGCCATCATTTTATGTCCTGAGAAAACAAAAAAATCACAACCTAATTTTTGCACATCTATTTTTTGGTGAGGAACCGATTGGGCAGCATCTACTATAAAAAAGTTTGAACTGTTTTTAAAATCTTTGCTTATTTGTTCGATATTATTTGTTGTTCCAAGTACATTGGAGGTATGTGCCATTGTTAGCAGTTTCGAATTCTTTGGAACTTTTTTTAATTGAAAATTTTCTCCGATGTCGATAATTTGTAAATTACAACCGGTTTTCGCGGAGAGTACTTGCCAAGGTACAAAATTTGAATGATGTTCGGTTATCGTAGTTGCAATAGTTTCAGATGGACTTAAATTGTGCGACGCGGAGTAGGCGAGTAAATTTAAAGCTTCTGTGGCATTCCTAACAAAAATTATTTCTTTTGGATCTTTTGCATTAATAAATTTTGCGACTTTCGCCCTTACCTCCTCAACCTTTGCGGTTGCCTTTTCTGCAATCGGATATAATCCCCGTCTAACATTGGAATTATATTCTGAATAAAACTGAGAAATTGAATCAATTACAATTTTAGGTTTTTGAGAAGTTGCAGCAGAATCCAAATAAACTAAATTTTTATTGTTTTTAAAGATTGGAAAATCACTTTTATAACTCATAAGTTCTCGTCAATTTTATTTTTTATGTTTGACCGGACATTATCGGGTAACATTTTTATAAGAGGATCGAAAAATCCCGAAACTAATAGTTTCTCTGCTTCTTTTTCACTTAATCCACGGCTTCTCAAATAAAATAATTGGTTCTCATCTGGTCTTCCAACTGTAGAAGCATGTCCTGCCTTTAATTCGTTTTCATCGATTTCTAAAGAAGGTACACTTCTCCCTTTTGCATTATCGAATAGTAATATTTTCGAAGAAAAAAATCCGTCCGCACCTTTTGCCCCTTTTCGGATTACGACTAATCCATCGTTGGAAAAATTTGAGTGATCTTTAAAAACTCCACGAATATCTGTCCTGCTAAAAGAATTTTTCCCTTTATGTTCTACATTTGAATTAAAAATAATCGAATTCTGGCCAGAACCAAGAAATAATCCTACAATGCGAAGACTTGATCCTTCGTTTAAAACAGCAGAAACTTCTATATTATTTTCCTTTCCATCAACCCAAACGATTGGCAAAACTTTTTCTTCATTCTTTTTTAATCGGACTGAATATTTTTTCATCCAACCGCTCCTGTCATTTCTAATTGAATTAGTCTATTGAGTTCTATTGCATACTCCATGGGAAGTTCCCTTACAATCGGCTCAACAAAACCATTTACAATCATAACTTCTGCTTGCTGTTGCGATATGCCACGGGATTGAAAATAGAACAATTGTTCCTCTCCGATTTTAGAAACAGAGGCTTCGTGTCCGATGGTAACTTTTTCTTCTCCAATGTCCATTGTTGGATACGTATCTGCCCTACTCTTGCCATCGAGAATTAATGCATCGCACCTAACTGTCGACTTACAATTTTCTGCACCTTTAATAACTTTTAATAATCCACGATACGATGTTCTTCCTCCATCTTTAGAAACAGATTTTGAAGTAATCGCAGATGTTGTTTCCGGTGCCAAGTGGATCGCTTTTCCTCCGGCATCTTGATGTTGCCCAGCCCCTGCAAATGCTAATGAAAGCACTTCTCCCCGTGCCTTTCTTCCTTTTAAATACACCGATGGATATTTCATAGTTAATTGGCTACCTAAATTTCCATCTATCCATTCTCCAAATCCCTCCTCTTCTACAAACATTCTTTTTGTTACCAAGTTGTAAACATTTTTGCTCCAGTTTTGGATCGTGGTATACCGAACTCTCGCTCCTTTTTTTACTAATATTTCTACAACAGCCGAATGTAGTGAGTCTGTGGTAAAAATAGGAGCAGTACATCCTTCCACGTAATGTACATAACTTCCTTCGTCTGCAATTATTAATGTCCTTTCAAACTGACCCATGTTTTTAGCGTTAATACGAAAGTATGCCTGTAAAGGAAGTTGTACATGGACTCCTTTTGGGACATAAATAAAACTGCCTCCGGACCAAACTGCAGTATTTAGTGCTGCGAATTTATTATCTGCGGCGGGGATTATTTTCCCAAAATACTCTTTTATAATTTCCGGATATTTTTGCAAAGCTGTATCCGTATCGCAAAAAATGACCCCTTTCTTCTCCAGCATTTTAGAAATGCTATGATAAATAACTTCTGAATCATATTGTGCTCCTACCCCGGCTAAAAATTTTCTTTCGGCTTGAGGAATTCCAATCTTGTCAAACGTATTTTTTATTTCAGAAGGAACATCTTCCCAACTTCTTCCCTGTTTTTCTGTTGGCTTTACATAATAATAAATTTCGTCGAAGTTTATTTTGTTAAGGTTTCCTCCCCATTGTGGCATTTTTTTACTAAAAAATAGCTCAAGTGCTCGTAGTCTTTTTTCTCTCATCCACAGAGGTTCGTTTTTAATATGGGAAATTTCTTCTACGGTTTTTTTCGAAAGACCTTTTGATGTTGAATAAAAAGGTTTTAAGTTATCGTGAAACCCAAATTGGTATGTTGATAAATCAAATTGAGCCATAGCCGTTTTTTTCTATTTGTCTTACCAAACGAATTCCATCTGACTTTTTAATTTTTCCCTCGATAAGTACATGCACATAATCAGGGACAACGTAATCCAGAATTCTTTGATAATGAGTAATAAGTAAAATTCCTGTTTTATTTTTTTTTGCTGAATTTTCTATTGCGCGGGCAACGGTTTTAAGACTATCTATATCCAAACCAGAATCAATTTCATCTAATACTGCAAATTTTGGTTTTAGAATAAGAAGCTGAACTATTTCCAATCGTTTTTTTTCTCCACCCGAAAATCCTTCATTCAAAGATCTTGCCATAAAAGTTTCATCAAGTCCAACATTTTTTAATTCTTCTTTTACTACTACTTTAAACTCTGAAAGTGGAATTTTTTTGTCTGGATGTAAAGCTTTATAAGAAGTTCTTAAAAAGGAAAGGACCGAAACTCCTGTGACTTCTACCGGTTGTTGAAACGAAACAAAAAGTCCTCTCTTTGCTCGCTCTTCTGGAAAAAGTTTTCCAACTTCTTTTCCATTAATTTTAATCGAAGCGTTCTTTTTTGTTACTTTATAACCAGGGTGACCCATTAAGGTTAACGCGAGAGTAGTTTTTCCTGCTCCGTTAGGACCCATAACAGCATGCACTTCCCCACTTTTAACAGTAAGGTCTATGCCTTTTAAAACTTCCTTCTCTGTCCCAGACAAAGAAACGAAAAGATTTGTAATGTCGATGCTTTGTTTCATAGGAGAACTGGAGCAAGTGAGCAAAAGTTTAGCTTGTTTCCAGGCTCAAGTCAACCCAAGGAGAAAGATACTGCAGCTCTTTTATTTCCCTTTATAATGGACAAGTTTGTAAACACTTACTACAGAAACGTCCCATTTTTGCACAATTTCTCCTCGCCCAAAACCTGCAACCTCCCATGATGGATTCCCAAGGGGTTGACATGTTGGATCCTCGCAAACAATTAAAAGCTGGTCTGTAACGGAAGTTCGTTTCGGATCTTGCTCAAGTGTTTGTATTTCAACCGGATCTTTTTTCCAAAGCTTTAAATAGTACCGATATGCAAAATCAGAATTGCCTGCAGAAATAAGAGCAAAGTTATACGGTTTACCACCCGATTTATCAACAACAAATTGTGCAATTTCTTTTACTTGTGTAAGTTGTCTATTTGCCGGAGCCAAAAATGGAACTCCAGATAAATTTATGGCAACTAAACAAACAAATACCACAACCGATACAATTTTTAAAACATTCTTAGCTTTGAAAAATGTGTCGAGAGTATTCCCAACAAACAAAACTGGGATAGGAAAGAGAAATTCAAGATAATGGTCATAAATACTTTTTCTATAAAACCCAAATAAAATTGTTCCTATAACAAACCAGATGAAAAGCAAGTGAATTTTAAGAAAATCCTCGCCCTTATTTTTAAGTGCTTTTTTGTATCTCTTAAAAAACAGAATAATGCTGACCAATCCCAACAAAATGGTTGCCAAATACCAAAGCAAAATATCAAAGTGGGCACCCAAGGCTACTTGTTCGGGTGGAGGAAATTTTGTTGCAACTCTTCCGAATAATCGAAAAGTTACAATATATATATTTCCTCCAAAACTTGCATTTGGGTCAAAATCTGCCGGAGGAAACAAGATAAAATAAATTATATTTCGAATATTTGTAAAGTTATGTCTGACTTCAAACGCTAAAAACGGAGACCAACCAATAATGAATCCAAAAAGAAATAATACATACTTTGAAAATGTATATTTTACAACCGCAATAAAAGACTCAGCTTTTTGTTTTAAATAAAATTTAGTAGAAATAATGTATAAAGCTATGATAATCCCAACAAAGACTGCAAGATAATGAAGTTGCATGGTGATTCCAAAGAGAATTCCGGAAAGAATAAAAAGCTTTGAATTATTTTTTGAAACCGCTTTATATAAAGCGTATAAAGTAAAAAGAGTAAAAATAGGCATTAAATTTGGATTCCAAGAAGAGCGTGAGTAAGCAATTACAACTGGAGAAATTGCATACAAAATTGCGCTTACAAATGCGACATTTTTGTTAAAAAATTCACATCCTATTTTATACACAAACCAAACAGTTAATACTCCAAAGAGCCCAACCATTACAGCGGGCCCTGTGGGATCGTAATGGAATAACCAAAGAAAGGGTGCCATAAAATAATAGTAAATTGGGCCCAAGAAAAACCCACCTACAGAAGAGGTTGGCCCCAGAAGAGTGAGATGCCCATGCAAGATATTGTAGGCAACCAAAGCATCCCTACCTTCATCCCCAAGGAACGTCAAATAGTCTGAGATTTTGTAAAGTCTCAAAAAAGCAGCTATCACAAGGACTACTGCTAAAAGAATTTTATCTTTATTTCGAAGAAGAGCTTTCATTTTTCAACTTGTGAGTCTTCCATATGAAGCGGTTGTATATAAAATAGTTTAGCGGAATTACAAGAAAAAGAATTGTTGGGAATAATATTGCGATTCGGACTGGAATGCCGTGTCCAAAAAGCATAAATGTGGTGCCAAGATAATGTTCGGATATACCAACTGCAGCCGCTTGAATTGCAATGGGAATCAACGATGAAGCATTAAACTTTAATAATCGGACGATAAATATCGAATTTTCTTTTGCTTTTGTAGTATCCGAAAAAGTCCAAAAATTATTCAGCATAAAGTTAGATAATATTGCCGCCTCTGCTCCAATACCGGCACCTATAGAATGAGAAAGAATTAAGGGATCTTTTGATGTAAATAGTTTTGCAACCAATAGCGCAATTCCCAATGCAATCGACCCTTCTTGGAATAAAACTTGGACAATAAAGCCCGTCCCTCCAACTACTAAAAATTTTATAAATCTTTGAAGTTCTTTAATTCTGGATATGAGAACATATTTAACAACTTCGATAATATATTCTGTTGAGGCGATTTTTGAATTTCCTAATGTCCGATCGCTAAAGTGGAATGGAACTTCGCCAATTTTAAAATGGTCCCTTACGGCTTTATGGAGAAACGAAATTTGAAAAATATATCCTCTGTAATTAGTTAAGCGAGGTTTTTCTTTTAAGAATACTTCTTTTTTTAGAGCTCGATAACCACCTGTCCAATCGTGAATTGAAAAAGTCATAAATACAGTCCTGACAAAAATATTTGCGACGACCGAATATACTTTTCGCATAAAAGGCCAATTTTGTGGAATCGAACCTCCATCGCTGTAACGATTTCCAATTACCATATCGCATCCATCTTCGATTTTTTTTATAAAATCGGGGACTTTTTTTGGGTCATGCTGGCCATCAGCATCCATTTCAAACACAACATCTGCTTTCAATTCATCAATTGCATATGTCATTGCTCGTATATAAGCAGCTCCCAATCCTTGTTTTTCCCCAACATTGAGATGTAGATTTTTATATTTTTTCTGCAGTTTTTTCACTGCATCTCCGGTTCCATCGGGAGAAGAATCATCTGCAACAAGAATGTGCATTTCGTGGTTTTTGATTTCGGGGAAAATTTCTTCTTCAAGAATCGTTATTAACCGCTCTATATTTCCTTTTTCATTGTAAGTAGGATTAATTATTACGATCTTCATACTGTTTTGAAATATTCTATGGTTTTGGTAAGCCCTTCTTGCAAACTTACCTTTGGTTCCCAATTTAAAATATTTTTTGCTTTCGTTATCTCCGGTTTTCTTTTCTTAGGATCATCTTCTGGCAATTCCTCAAAAGATATTTCAGAACTCGACCGGGTCAGCTCTTTAATTATTGTAGCAAGTTCTGAAATTGTCCGTTCGTCTGGGTTTCCTAAATTAAAAACTTCCCCTTTCGTATTGTCTGAAAATAATGCCTTTTTAATCCCTTCAACCATGTCATCAACAAAACAGAAACATCGTGTTTGATCTCCCTTTCCAAAAATAGTAAGAGATTCGCCAGCCAAAGCTTGATTTATAAAATTAGAAACTACCCTTCCATCATCCTTCTGCATAAGAGGACCGTATGTGTTAAAAATTCGGATAATGCGGGCATCCAAAGAAAACTTCCTGACATATGCCATTGTAATTGCCTCCCCGAACCTTTTTCCCTCGTCATAAACCGAACGGATACCGTTAGGATTTACATTTCCAAAATATGTTTCCGGCTGGGGAGATACCGATGGATCACCATATACTTCCGAAGAAGAAGTGTATAAAAATTTTGCATTGTCTCTTTTTGCGATTTCCAAAAGATTATAAGTACCGACCGAGTTTACTAACAATGTTTCTATAGGAAAACTAATATAGCTTTTTTTACTTTTTTTATTGGGAGATGCCGGAGATGCTAAGTGAAAAATGTAATCGAATGTATCTGGGACAGAGAAATTATTTTTTGATATATCTTCCTCAATTAGATGGAAATTTTGGTTTGATAAAAGTTGCTCTAGATTTTTTTTATCCCCGGTTATAAAGTTATCAATTCCGGTTACCGAATAATTTTGTGCAAGAAGTGATTTGCAAAGATGTGAACCAATAAACCCTGCTGCTCCCGCAACTAATACTCTTTGCATACATTATTTTTCTTTTTGCTCTAGTTCTAAATCTGCTTTAACCATCATTTCAACCAATTCTTTAAAGCTTGTTTTAGGTTTCCACCCTAAAATTTCTTTCGCTTTACTATAGTCTCCAATAAGATTATCGACTTCTGCAGGACGCATGTGTTCTTTTTTGTTTGCATCTATATACTTTTCCCAATTCTCTATTCCAGCAGCTTTAAATGCTAAAGTTACAAACTCTTTAACCGAGTGATTCTCTCCTGTTGCAATAACGTAATCATCTGCTTTATTTTGTTGAAGCATAAGCCACATGGCTTCTACATAATCGCCAGCAAAACCCCAATCTCTTTTTGAATCTAAGTTACCAAGCTCTATTTTTTCTTGCTTTCCTAATTTAATACGAGCCACTGCATTTGTAATTTTTCTGGTAACGAATTCAAGTCCGCGGCGTGGCGATTCGTGATTAAATAACATTCCCGAGCATGCAAATAAATCATAGCTCTCTCGGTAATTAACCGTTATATAGTGCCCGTATACTTTGGCAACCCCATAAGGACTTCTTGGATAAAATCTTGTTGTTTCTTTTTGGGGAGTTTCTGTGACTTTACCAAACATTTCGGACGAAGAAGCTTGATAAAACTTTATTTTTGGATTCACGGACCGGATTGCTTCAAGCATTCGAGTTACTCCGATTGCGGTAAATTCTCCGGTCAAAACCGGTTGGTTCCATGATGTTTTTACATACGATTGAGCGGCAAGATTGTAAACCTCCTCAGGCTCTGAATCAATAAGGGCAGAAGCCAGAGAACTTTGATCTAATAGATCTCCCTGAACCAATTCTATTTTATCTTGAATGTGCTCTATTCGCTCGTTATTAACCGTGCTTGTTCTTCTGGTTAAACCGTATACTTTGTATCCCTTTGAAAGAAGAAGCTCTGCAAGATAGGATCCATCTTGTCCTGTTATACCAGTAATAAGTGCTTTCTTCATATAAATTATTTTAAACGATAGCTCTCCAATAATCTAGTGTGTCTTCCAATGTTTTTTCCAAAGGTATGGTGGGTTTCCAACCAATCTCTTTTTGTATCTTCGCAATATTAGACAAAAGTACCGGAGTATTGCTTGGTCTAATAAGTTTTGGGTCCTCTACCGGCGTAATTTTTTTTGAAGAAAGCTTTAAGAGTATAGAAAGGATTTCCGAAATTGAATGCGCTACTCCTGTCCCAACATTGTAAACTTCTCCCGCTTTTCCTTTTTCCAATAATAAATGGTATGCAACAACAATATCTCTTACGTCGGTAAAATCTCGCTGCGAACTAAGATCTCCAACTCCTATAACATCTTTTGTAGGGTCTTTTTCTACTTCTGCGATTTTCTTTGCAAAAGCTGCAACAACAAAGTGGGGCGATTGCCTTGGTCCAATATGGTTAAAAGATCTTACCCTAATTATATCCAAATTATAAGAAATGAAATATTGAAGTCCTAAATAATCTTGCGTAATTTTTGAAACCGCATAAGGGTTGGTCGGCATAAATTTCGTATTTTCATCGATTGGCAAATCTTTCTGGGACACTAACCCATAAATATCGGCGGAGGACACAATAAGAATTCTTGGTTTAATCGAGGCTTTTCGAATTGCTTCCAAAACATTAATTTGAACCAATACATTATTAATAATTGTTGATGCAGGGTCTGTGAAACTATCCGAAGGAGAAGCAAATGCAGCCAAGTGAAAGACTAAATCCGGTTTTGTTTTTTCAAGGAGACTTATTACTTCGTCTTTTTGGGTAAGATCTATCTGGTAAAGCTCTATGGAATCTTTTACTTTTGCAACATTCTCAAGACTTCTTTCGTTTAGATACGTCCCGTAGATTTTATAAGACCCCAGTCCTGCGATATGTTCTGCCAAATGACTCCCAGCGAAACCTGTTACCCCTGTTATTAAAACCTTTTTGGGCATAGTATTATCTACCAACGCCAGTGTAGTTAAATCCAATCTTTTTCGCTTTTGCGGGGTCGTAAATATTTCTCGCGTCCAGGAGAATAGGTTGTTTCATTAAATTTTTTGCTTTCAAAAGATCCATTTGTCTAAATTCATTCCATTCGGTCATTAAAATAAGAAGGTCTGCGCCCTTTACTGTATCGTATGCATCCGCTCCGTAATTAACTCCTTTTAATATTCTTTTTGAATTCTCAACAGCAATCGGATCGAAAGCTGTAATATGAGCTCCTTTTTCCAACAGTTTGTTTATTACATAGATTGAAGGAGCGTCTCTCATGTCGTCTGTATCCGGCTTAAAGGATAATCCCAAAACTGCAATTGTCTTACCTTTTATATCTCCGAGTAATTTCTCTGCTTTATCTACCACTGATTGCATTGCGTGCTTGTTAATTTCTTCTACAACTTGAAGAAGTGTAAAGTCGTAATGATGTTCTCTAGAAATAGCAATTAATGCTTTTACATCTTTTGGGAAACAGCTTCCGCCATACCCTGCTCCGGCATTTAAAAAGGAGCTTCCGACTCTACGGTCAAATCCGACAGCAGTAAGTACCTTTGGCCCATCTGCATCTACTTTTTCAGAAAGTTGGGCAATTGCATTTGCAAATGAAATTTTTGTCGCAAGAAATGCATTCGCGGCATATTTAATCATCTCTGCTGTTGCCACATTTGCCACAACCCGTTGCCCATCGATTGGCTTATGTAATTCCAATAAGGTATCTTTTGCTTCTTTTGTCTCAACACCCATAACAATTCTGTCTGGATGTAGCGTGTCGGATAAGGCTTGTCCTTCTCTTAAAAATTCCGGAACAGACGCAATATCGAAGGTTGCTTTTTCTGGTTTTACTTTTTCTATGATTTTTTTAACATTTTGGTTTGTACCAACCGGGACAGTGCTTTTTGTTGCAACTACGGTATACCCATCCAAATGTTTCCCAATTTTCTCTGCAACTTCAAAAACTACCGAGAGGTCCGCTTCACCTGTTTTTTTAGGAGGAGTCCCAACTGCTATAAAAACTACTTTTGATGCAGGAATTGCTTTTTCGTAATCAAGCGTAAACAAAAGCCGTTTTGCTTTTACGTTTCTCTTTACAACTTCAGCAAGTCCGGGTTCGTAAATAGGAATTATCCCTTTTTTTAGATTTTCAATTTTTTCTTCGGTGTGGCCGATGACCCAAACGGTATTTCCCAAATCTGCAAAGATAGCAGCAGTCACAAGTCCCACATATCCGTGGCCAACAAAAGTAATTGTCATAGTTGTTGTTTGATTATTGCCAAACCCTCTTCAAAGGTGCTCATGGCAATACCCAATTCGGTTATTTTATCATTTTTTATTTCAAGACGGAAGGGTCTTATTGCCTTATTTTTAAAATACTCTGCTCTTGTAGTTTTTTGAATTAGGCTGTGGTCCAAGTTGAACGTTTTTGCAATGCTTTGTGCAGCATCATAGGGAGACAGCGCTTGATTACCCACAACATGAAATACACCTTGCTGTTTTTCTTCTGCGAGTTTTAAAAGAGCTTCCCCAATGTCGTCTATAAACGTCGGACAAAATATCTGATCTTCTACCGCATTTACCACTTTATTTTCTTGCAATCTTTGAAGTATGGCCCTAAAAAAATCGTTTCTTTCCGATTTTGCCCGGTATGGAAATGCAATTCGAGCAATAATAAATGATAAACCAGACTGCGAACTAACCGCTTTCTCTCCTTCAAGCTTTGTCATTCCATACCAATTTAAAGGGTTTGGATTTGAACTTTCAGTGTAAGGAGGATTTTCTCCATCAAAAACAAAATCCGTAGAAATATACATTAGCTTTTTGTTAGAGTGGAAACACTCTTCTGCAATATATTTTGTTCCTAAAACATTTACCTTCCATGTTTCCCCCTGGTCTCCCAACTCCTTGTCTAATTCGCAGGCGTCGACATTGGTTTTTGCAGCAAGGTGAAGAACTATCTCAGAAGAGGATTGAGAAATTTTCTGTTTAATAGATTTTTCATCAGAAATATTAACATCCGAATATTCAAATTCGACTTTATCCGACAACAATTCAACAAGTCTTGATCCAACTAAACCTTTTAATCCAGTTCCTAAAATTTTCATATGGCATATTGCTTTTTATAATACTCCTGATACGCTCCAGATTTTACATGCTCCCACCACTCCCTATTCTCCTGATACCAAACAACTGTTTTTTCAAGCCATTTTTCAAAATCATATAATGGTTGCCATCCTAATTCATTTTTTATTTTTGACCAATCAACCGCATATTTGCGGTCATGGCCGGGACGATCTTTGACGAATTCTATCGAATTTTCATCTTTATCTAATATTTTTAAAATTTTGCGGACAAGTTCTAAATGATTTATTTCTTCTGTCATTCCACCAACGCAATATGTTTCTCCAATTTTTCCTTTTTGAAGAACTATCTCTATTGCTCTTACGTGATCTTCAACATATAACCAATCACGGACATATAACCCATCTCCATACAACGGAACTTTTTTCCCTTCCAAAAGATTTGTAATTGCTAACGGAATAAGTTTTTCGGGAAACTGATAAGGACCGAAATTATTTGAGCAATTAGTAACCGTTATTGGTAAACCAAATGTATGATAATACGCATTCACTAAGTGGTCCGAACCTGCCTTACTTGCAGAATAAGGACTTCGTGGGTCGTATTTTGTTTGCTCGTTAAATTTTTGTGTTGCATCTAATTCCAAACTTCCAAACACTTCATCGGTTGATACATGATGAAAATGTTTTATTCCTTTTTTTAGCGCTGCGTCTAAAAGTACTTGTGTACCTACAACATTTGTTACTACAAAAGGGGAAGGTTCTGAAATCGAACGGTCTACATGACTTTCAGCAGCAAAATGCACAACCGTATGCACTCCTTCCATTGCTTTTTCTACATCTTGGACATTACAAATATCCCCTTGAATAAAAGAATATTGAGGATTACTTTCGATAGAACGCAAATTTTCTAAATTTCCTGCATACGTTAGTTTATCCAAATTTACAATCTCATCCTCTGGATGATTTTTTAACCAGTACAAAACAAAATTCGACCCAATAAATCCTGCTCCTCCTGTAACTAATATTTTCATAATTTTTTTTCTATCCGTAATTGATTCAACATTAAAACTCCTGCAATGGTAGAAAGCGTTGTAATTTCTCCAGAAAAAACTTTTTCAACGGCTTGAGAAAGTGGCATTTTTACCAATTCTATTTGTTCCCCTTCCTCAGGCTCCGGCTCCCCAAGTGTTAATCCCTTCGCCAGAAAAATATGCACAGTCCCTTTAAAAAAGCTTCCTGCAAGCTGGGTATTTGCCAACTCTTCTATTTGGACAGCTTCTATCCCGGCCTCTTCTTTTAACTCTCTTTCTGCAGTTTTCAATGCAGATTCAGGCCTATCCATTTTACCAGAAACAGCTTCTAAAATTGTTTTTCTTAACAAATATCTGTATTGGGAAATAAGATATATGTCATAAGTATCCGTAAGAGGAAAAACGGTAACAACAGGAATTCGTTCTGCAATAAAATGGGTACTTCGGTTTTTGTTTGGATATTCGATTTCGAGCTGCCTAATTTCAAACGCATTCTCTTGTTTGAATGTGACTTTCTCAGAGATAACTTTTGTATGAGTCATTTAACGATTCCCTGCTGAAGCTCTTCGAGTGTATATTCAACTTGCTCATCTTTTAAATTAGGGTCATAAGGAGGATCTGGATAATTAATAAGCCAGGCCTCTTCGTCTCCAACAGATTCAAGTCCTGTTGCAATATCTTTTGGAATAAAAAGACGCGTTGGATTTGACGCATCCAAAATATGCTCTTCCATCTCCTGGGTACCCGGCTTAAACAATGTTATCTTCATTTTCCCTCTTAAGGGAACGTATCTGGCTGCCCTAACTCTGTGCAAATGATATCCTTTAAATTTTCCGGGATGTATTGTTGTTAAATAGGCAACTGTTTTATCGCCGTCTTTAAATAACTCCACCAAAAAACCATTTTCAACGCCATTTGCGTCTTTTGTTATAACTTTTTTTGCATCTTCAACAGTTCCCAAACTCATGATAATTCTCCTTTTTTAACTTTCTCTGCGACTAAATTATTTGCTCGCAATAATTCGTCGTATGAAGCTCCCGCATCGATCCACCAATCCAAAAGTTCACATTGCAAAGTACCTTCTTGAACATACATATTATTTAAATCTGTAACTTCTAATTCTCCTCTGCCGGATGGCGATAATTTTTTAATGAAATCGAAAACTCTGTTATCGTACATATAAATTCCGGTTTGAGCAATATCAGATTTTGGATTCTCCGGCTTCTCTTCTATTGAGAGTACTTTTCCAGTACTATCTCTTTCGATTACTCCATAATGCCTTGAATCTGTTGCCATTTTAATCCCGTAGATAAGTGCCCCTTTTTCTTTTTTTTCAAATTCCGAAGCAGTATTTTTTAAATCGGTTCTAAAAATATTGTCTCCCAAAATTACCAAAAGCTTATCTCCGCTTGCAAATTCCTCAGCAAGTGCAATAGCATCCGAAATGCCCCCTTTTGGGTTTTGCTGAACTCCGTACAAAATATTCGCCCCAAATGATTCACCCGAACCAAGTAAGTCTTCAAAATCTCCACCGTGATCCGGACTACTGGTTATAAGTATATCTTTTATTCCGGCTGCAACCATTGCTTCCAATGGAAAATAAATCATGGGTTTATTGTAAATGGGAAGTAGATGCTTGTTAGTGACAAGAGTGAGTGGTCGAAGTCTAGTTGCAAGTCCCCCTGCGAGAATAACTCCTTTCATAAATTAGTTTACAATCCTCCTTTTAATAATAAGAGTACAGCAGCCACGCCCAAAACTCCCATAAGCACATATTCTAGCATAATTTTTATATCTAAATCATGATGCAAGGCATGATGCAGTAATCCCCACAAAATATATCCTCCGCCAGTAAGAAATAAAATAGTTGTTTGAAGCTGCCTATTATAATTTGTCTGAAATCCTAAAAATATACTAATCCCTAGAAAAAATAATAAAAAAAGATAATAAATAATATGTCTTTTTGCTTTTATATTCATTAAATTACCCCTCTACTGAAAATGATCATAAATACAAGAATAGATCCAAGGAATAAAATATGATCTATGTTATGACCAACAAGCCTAGCTATTTTTCGCCTCTCAATAAGAATCATATCCAACAATAAGACAAAAATAAAAAGCGAAACTATCATAAAAGAAATGCTCCAGGCTAATGAAGCACTGTCAAATAAAGGAGTCTTCTTAACCGCCGAGATAATAGGATTTTCTGTGGCGGCCGACCGGACATTAGGATTTGTTGCAACGTTAGCAGGCTTTGGTAGATTTGCATGTGCAATTTCTGTTGTTTTATTTCCAAATTCTTCAACAACCAATGTAGTATCCTCCCCTAGTAACTTTCCCGAAACAACCGCATATCCAACTTCTTTGTAATTTGGGGAAAGCATGTTTTCCCTATGCGAAGGGCTTGCCATCCAAGCATCAACTACGTCTGTTGAGGTAGTAAAACCGCGTGCAAGATTTTCTCCAGCATAGACATAATCATATCCGGCATGTTTTATAAATACCCAAGGCGTAACTCCATCGGGCGAATTATGTGCCCAATAATTTTTTGCAAACATATCCGCCGCTTTTGCAGCAGCAGCCTGTGATAATTGGTCGTTTAAGGTAAGATCGTTAAGTCCCTCTACTTCTCTGTCTTTATTGGTAATACCAAGAAGTTGTCCAGAGGAAATATCTGTAGCAATGCCCAAAACATTGGAATAATGGGTTTTTATCTGAACCAGCGCAATCTGGAGCACTAAAAGAACAACAATGGTAGCTAAGAGACTTTGATGGTGAAGAAGTTTTGCCCTATGGTTATTCGATTCGCGCGGAAACAGATAGTGGTGCAGGAAATCCATCATAAAACCAGTATACTATTCGTATACAGGCTCTGCAAATTCACCAATTTTTCTCTTATTTACAGGAATCTTTAATGAATACGAAAGAGCGTTGGCAATAGCAATACCTACCCGTAAGCCCGTATACGAACCAGGCCCTTCGAAAACTTCGATTGAGCTTAAATTACGAACACTGAGCCCGTGTTTTTTCAAAACTTCATCAACCATTGGTAAAACTGCCTGAGCTTTTCTCGTATCAATTTCGCGCTCTATAATCTCTTTTTTATTTTCCAGTTGAACTCCGACTGAAATTTTCTGATTATCAGATGTATCTATAAATAGTATCGCTTGTTTCATAATTCTAAGTGAACCGCTCCTTCTCTTACTATTTTCCATGGGAGCTTTGAACAATCGACTACCGTTGACGCCTGTTTTACCACACACTCTCCTTCTACAACAAAATCAACCAGCTTAACCAGTTTTGGATTTAGATCTTTAAAATAATAAGGAGTCGCTTCTCCATGAAAATTAGCAGAAGGCCCAAGAATAGGAACTCCCAAAGTTCGAATAAGTGAACGTGCGACTGGATGATTTGGAATTCTAACTCCCAAGGTTGAACTTCCTCCACGAACAAGCTGCGGAACTTTATCTACTAGACAAGAAAAAACAATAGTTAGAGCCCCCGGCCAATACGGTTCTATTAATTTTTGGACAACTTCATCCGGAATTGGTTCTACATAATCTTGCGCCATTTTTACCGTATCAACCAAAACCGGAGTTGCCCGGCTTTCAGGTCTTTTACGGATTTTAAATAAGCGTTTAATTGAACTTTCATTATCGATTCTGCAACCAATTCCAAACGCAGTATCGGTTGGGAAAATCACAATTCCTCCGTCTTTGAGAACTGAAACTGCTTGATCAATTTGTTCCATGGCGTACGTATTATACCCTCTTGACTGGATAATAAAAAGAAAGATATGCTAAGTGTATGGCCGAACGGAAATTTCGTTTTGGTGACCCTCCAAACCTTATCCCCTTCAAATCATCTGCGCCTTTTGACGAACCGAGAAGAGCTGAAATCAGAGGCGCTTTACAAGGAGTTGTTCCCAACGAACTTGCCAAGGAACTTGTCGGATATGCTCACGATGCAATGAATGCTCATGGACTTACAATGGATCAGTTTGTAAATGCGGCAAAGGATGTGTTTAAACCTCAGAAAACTGAATCTCTCGACGATCTCCCTCCAGCTGCTTAATATAAATATCTATTCTTTTTTTTGGCAATAAATCTTTCATTTTTTCAGCCCACTCAATAACGACAATATTTTCTTGGCTAAACAGTTCGGAAAGTCCAAGTTCTTTTACTTCTTTTTCCGAACTTACCCGATACAAATCTATATGATAAAAATATCCATGCTGACGGATAAAAACAAAAGTTGGAGAAATAATTCTATCTGAAATTCCAAGTCCTTCTGCTAGCCCCTGAACAAAAGTAGTTTTTCCGGCACCAAGATCCCCGTACAAACAAATTACCGAACCTTTTTCCAGCTTTTTTGCAAAATCCTTCGCAAATTCCTGGGTCTCTTCTTTTGAATTAGTTACTATCTTCTTCATTTTGTTTCATTTGCCGAACCAAAAGTATACCACAGGCACTCAACAATACTATTCCAATAACAACAATTATTTTTGGGAAAGTATTTTCAGTGCGGTCTCCCTGGACTCTTGTCACAAAAGGGTTCGGAGACGAAAGGTTGCCGCTTTCGGTCCCTAAAACATCTCCAGAAACTGTCGCCGCCCCATCTTCAAGTATTGAGGAAACAGAAGGGCTTACTGAGATTTTGGATGTAATTGTTGGAACTTTTGTAAGAGTTGGAGAATTCGTTGGAGCAGACGTTGGAGCAGTTACTATTGTTGGGGTTGGCACATCGGTAGGAGTGGGAGTTGGAGTGGGCAAATTTATGGAAATAATTACCGAACTATTGTTTGCTTCAGACGCAGTGCTTCCTCCAGCAGAAGTATATCGCCGTAGCCTAATTCGGTAAACTCCAGTCCCATCGTATTGGGAAGTTGTTGGACTTCCAACTCTGCCTTGAATATTTCCTATCCAAGAAACTCCTGTCTGAATGGTAATTGGCAAATATTGAGTGTACGTAGATCCCCCATACCAGTCTGCCCCGTTATATGTTTCGCCAAAATAACTGGTAGTTTGATCCTTATAAATATCTACCCTTAAATAATTTGTTCCTGCCGTTGCTCCAGAAATAGAAGCAGTAAGAGTAAATGTGTCATCTGTTATCGTATTTGGGTAATTGGTTACGGAAACGGTTACAGCAAGAGATTTGGGGGGACAAACCAAAAAAAGAAAAGAAATAATGATTATTTCTAAAAGAACTCCGATGGTTCTTTTAAGCGCCATTACCTATAAATGTATCACATGCTAACGCTATATACTTCAACCACTGACCCCAAAGAGTAATGGCTTGTAAATGGTATGTTGTGGCCGTTAGGAACAAAAGGATCATTCATAATATAATTTCCCGATGACCCCGAAACCAATACAACGAAATGGTCTGCAATAGGACCCCCATCATATGTTACCCCAACAATAATTGGTTCAGAAATTGTACCGGGTATTGCCCCTGAAGAGCTACCTAATCTATTTCTGTGAATAGAAACTCCATTCACATTAATTGAGTAGGCTAACATTGCCGTATTAACAGAAAAATTATCTCCAGAAGACTGGGCAATATTGGAAGGCAAGATATCTTTATGCCCCATATGGCTTGCAACCATTGCAACAGAGGTGATTAGGCAGCCAACTTTTGCGACACTGCAAGGTCCTCCACAGTCGGTACCCTGACCATTGATAAGAACGTTGCCCCACTGGCCATCCCTTTGATTGTAATAACAACCCCAATCATCACAAACAGTTTGATTACTAAGAATCGATGCGCCTCCGTTTGCAGAAACGAAATTAGAAAATCCAGAAAGTTGAGCTCTTGCCTGGGCTAAAAGCCTTTGATATGTTGCCTCGCTTCCTTGTGTTTGTGATAGCAAATTTTGTTTCGCCGCTTTTTGCTGACTTAATTGGTCGTTATACGCTTGTAATTGTGTCTGCAACACTTCTTCCTGTTTCTTCTTGTCCTCAAAAATATTTTTCTGGTTTGCATAATCTGTTTTTGCTTGCTGGGTTTCGTAAATTAATTGCTTGTCATGAGCTTGGGCAATTCTTAAATAGTTTGCCCTAGAAAAGAAGTCAGAAGCAGTATTGGAAGAAAGCAAAACAGATAATGGTTGAACGCTTCCAATTTCGTATGTCACCACAATTCTATTAAGAAGAACTTTAGTAAGATTTTGGAGCGAACTATTTAGAGTGTCGATTTTTTTACTTGCGGTTTCTATATCTGTAGTAAGTTCTGTTAATTGCTCTTTTGTTTGAGATATTCTAAGCCCTGTTAGCTGAATTTGGCTATCAAATACACCAATCTGGGAGGATAATGTTTTTTCCTGTCCTTGCAGATCGGATATCTTTGATTGTAAATCGTTGATTTGATTTAAAAGGTCTTGAGCTGCAGCATTGTTTGTGGATGCCGAATCGGTTGCGGTTTGTGCCCCCACACGGTTTTTAATCAAAATACCAAGAGAAACACAGATACATAAAACTAAAAAAAACTTTACTATCTTTTTCATAGCAGAAGATTATTTAAGATAACGAAGAACAGCCATGTAGCTTGACAGCATTCCCAATATAACTGCAAGCAACAGCTCTGCTCCTAATAACTCAAGCAGGAATAAAGGAGACACAGGAAGAACAGGAATATTTCCCAAGAAAGAAGAAAGAAGCGGATTTGCATACCAAAGGATAAGGCAAGAAACTCCCCATCCTACAATTGCTCCTCCTGCAGAATAAAATATGCCTTCAAAAATAAAAGGCCATCGGACATACCAACTTGTTGCGCCCAAAAGCCGCATAATTTCTATTTCCTCTTTTCGTTGCGATATTTTTATTCCAATAATAATTACCATAAGAAAAATCGAATCGAGCCCCAAAACAACAATCAGTGCTGCACCTATTTTCCGTGCTGCATTTGTCCAAGAAGTTAAGTTAGAAATAATATCTTTTGGAAAAATTACTTCTTGTACAAAATCTGAATTTTTTAGTGTATCCGAAACAGAATTTAAATCTTCTATATGTACTGTAGAAATTTCCAAAGACGAGGGAAGAATATCTGCAGTTACTAAATCAAGCAGTAGAGGATCGTTTTTATTTTGGGACCGGTAAATGTTTAAGGCTTCTTGTTTCGATACAAATCTTATTTTTGCAACTTTACCGGTACCTTCCAGTTGACTTTTTAATCCATCTATTTGCTCCTGTTTTGCTTCGTTTTTAAAAAATACGGTAACCTGAGGGAGTGATTCAAAATAATTAATTATTTTTGCGGACCCAAAAATTACAAAGGTAAACAGGGAAACCACAAAAAAAGTTTGCATCATAATAAAAACCGCAGCAAAAGCCTGATACGGTGACCTTCTCGTGTGATTCCAGGTTGTTTTAAGAAACTGCATATTTTCCTTTTTTCTCGTCCCGAATTAATTTACCTTTTTCCAAAGCAATAACCCGCTTTGAAAGATGGTTTACGATATCTGCATTGTGGGTTGCCATAATAACGGTTGTCCCTTTTTCATTAATATCTAAAAGTAGTTTTACAATATCTTTGCTGGTTTTTGGATCTAAATTTCCGGTAGGTTCGTCTGCAAGCAATATGTCCGGAGAAAGTACTAAAGCCCGCGCAATAGCGGCTCGCTGTAATTCTCCTCCTGAAAGTTGTATAGGAAATTTATCCCGGTGCATTGAGATCCCCACATGCTCCATTAATTCTTCTGCCCGTTTTGTCGATTGGGGCGGCTTTATCCCTGCGACTTGCAAAGGAAGCACAATGTTTTCAAAAATGGTCCGGTCGGTTAAAAGCTTAAGATCTTGAAAAATTACACCGATTTTTTTCCTAAGATGAGGAACTTTATGATGAGGAAGTTTTACTAAATCCCAATCGTCTATAAAAATTGAACCGTGAGTTGGAAGCGCTTCGCGGATAAGAAGACGAAGAAGGGTAGTTTTACCCGAACCGGTAGTTCCAACTAAAAAAATAAATTCACCCTTTTCGACAGAAAAAGAAACATCTATAAGTCCTGATGTCCCCAAACCAAATGTTTTAGATACTCTATCTACCTTAATCATATGTTGGTTCCTGCCCAAAAAAGAATTCGAAGATTACAAAGCCTGTACACGTCCGACATCCATAAGCCAACCGGCTTTTTGGGCCGACTGCGTTTGACCCCATACTTTTATTTTTTTGCCAACATATTTCGAAAGATCTACAACAGATGATACCAAGTAAACATTTTGGCTGTCTCCACCCGGCCTAACCAAATGATATTGTCCTTCTCCATCGATTCCACCATTTTGAAGTGTCCCCTCTGCCGTATCTTTAAACGTTGATAAATCATTGGAGCCTTCTGCATTCGAACCTGAAGAACCTGTAGAGCTATTCATGGTCGTTAATCCAGAAGCTGCTCCACGCGGCGAAAATAAGTAACCTACTAAAACTCCAACTACTGCTGCACCAACAAAAAAAGTAAGGACGTTTTTGGAAAGTTTTATGCTACTTCCGCCTGCTGTCTTAAACTCATGAAGGGGAGATGCGGTACCAGGCTCTTTTTTCTCTTCTTTTTCCATAGATCTAGTAAACCATAAATTCAACCGTTTGACAACCCTGTTTATTCAAAAGAGAAGTTACGCAAAGTAGCGGAGTTCGGCGTCGATAAATTCGTCTAAATCACCATCGAGAACCTTTTCGGTATTTCCTGTTTCTACATTTGTCCGTAAATCCTTTACCATGTGATAGGGATGAAGAACATAGGACCGGATTTGATTTCCCCATCCGGGAGTTTTGTATTCACCTTTCATTTTTGCCTCTTCTTTTTTCCGCTCTTCTTCCTGAATCGCCCATAATTTCGAACGCAACAGTTTGAGCGCATACTCGCGATTCTGATTCTGGTATCGCTCGGACTGCGCAGTTACTACAATTCCGCTTGGCTTATGTTTTAAGCGTACCGCAGACGATACTTTTTGCACATTTTGCCCCCCATGGCTGCTTGCGCGGTAAAACTCCCAATCCAAATCATCTTCTTTTAACTCTATTGCAGCGTTGTCCTCGACCTGAGGCAAAACCTCGACCAATGCAAAGGAAGTTTGCCGCAACTTGTCAGCATTAAATGGCGATTGGCGGACAAGGCGGTGAACTCCAGCTTCGCCCTTGAGGAAACCGTAAGACGAACTTCCCTCAACAGCAACCGTGATTGATTTGAACCCGGCCTCTTCTCCCGGAGTCTGATCAACAATGTCATACGTCCATCCTTTACGCTCGAAGTAACGTGTATACATACGGAAAAGCATCTGTGCCCAGTCCATCGCCTCAACTCCACCCTGACCAGAGTGAATTGCAAGAATAGCCGAGCTATTATCAAACGGTCCGGAAAAGTAGAGAAACGTTTCTAAGGTATCAAGAAGCTCATTCGCGTCATCAATTTCCCCTGATTGGACATACTCTTCAAGCAAGACTGAATCATCGACCAATTTTTGCAGCGACGACATCTCTTTCATCATTTCTGCGGCTCTCTGATGATCTTTCCAAAAATCCGGCTTTGAGCTCTCTGCTTCAATCTCCGCAATCCTTTTTTTCTTACTATCGATGTTGAGTTTTTGGATAAGATTTTCGACCCGCTGTTTTACTTCTTCCATGCCTAATATTGTACCACGCATATTTAGGCGCGGGGAGGAACAAAATTTCTAAGGAACGGAATGAGCCTGCGAACTGTACCGCAAGAAATTTTTGTTCCGACCTCAGCGCCAGTGTTATACTAAAAGGGTGAGCATTAAGCAATTAATCAAAAGCCTTGGGCCGGGATTTATAACCGGAGCTTCAGACGACGACCCCTCCGGAATTGCTACATATGCCCAAACCGGCGCTCAATTTGGCTATAACCAGCTTTGGACCTCGTTTTTTTCCACTCCTTTTATGATTGTCATTCAGGAAGCATGCGGGAGAATTGGAATGGTAACCGGAAAAGGGCTTGCAGTTATTATAAAAGAGAATTATGCAAAACCCATTCTGTATTTTTCTGTGCTGCTTCTTCTTATTGCCAATACTATTAATATAGGAGCAGATCTTGGAGCAATGGCAGCTTCGGCAGGGCTTCTTTTTGGGATTCCATTTGCCATTTGGCTGCTTATTATTACTGCAACCACACTACTTTTAGAAATCCTTGTCCCTTATCCAGTCTATGCAAAGTTTTTAAAGTACTTAACTCTTTCGTTGTTTGCGTATATTATTACTGCCTTTGTTATTAAGCAGGATTGGAAAAATGTTGCCCTATCCACCATTATTCCCAATTTTCAGTTAAACAAAGAGTATCTTTTAAATATTGTCGCGATTTTAGGAACCACAATTTCTCCGTATCTTTTTTTCTGGCAGGCAGACGAAGAAGTCGAAGAAGAAGTAAAAACACACAAATTAAAAGCAATGGGAAAAGGAATTCCCCGCGTATTTAATAAAGATATACGGGAAATGAGGCTTGATACCTTTATCGGCATGCTCTTTTCTAATTTAGTTATGTTTTTTATTATTGTGACTACGGCATCTACTCTTCACGTGCACAATATTTTAAGTATTCAAACTGCAGACCAGGCAGCCCGTATTTTGCAGCCGCTTGCAGGAAACTTTGCCTATATCCTTTTTGCAGCAGGAATAATCGGAACAGGTTTTTTAGCAGTCCCCATTTTGGCCGGCTCTGCAGGTTATGCCATTGCCGAATCTTTTAACTGGAAAGAAGGACTTGGTTTGAATGTTAAACAAGCCCATGGATTTTATGGAGTAATTGCAGTAGCAACGATCGTAGGGCTTTTGGTAAACCTGACTCCAATCAAACCATTTCAGCTGCTCTACTACACAGCGGCCATTAATGGAGTATGTGCCCCTCCTCTTATGGTATTAATTATGCTCATTGGAAATAACAAAAAAATTATGGGAGACCGGACTAATACAGGTATCTCAAACATCTTAGGCTGGGTCATAACTATACTTATGACAATTTGTGCAATAACACTTATCTATACTTTGCTAAAAGGCAATTAGAAGTGAAGAATTTTAAGAAGAACTAATGATACACCCACGATACTAACAGCAACTACAATAATGATGCTAATTTTTTCCGATCCGGAAATTTCTAGCGGCTCTACTTCGTCAGTTTCCACGCTTTCTGATTCCATACTAAATTATAGCAAAAAGGCATTTTCAATTCAAATTTTACCCTCTTGACACAAACTGGCGAGGGGTCTATCCTAAAGTTGGAGAAGCTAGATTTAGGGTAGAGCTTGTTTGGATAGGCAGAGTAAGAAGTTATAAGCTTTTGAATCAAAAGTTTTTATCTTTTTACTGCAGCTCTCTTCTATTTCCAAGCCTCTTCAAAATAAACAATAATCCATGGCAAAGGAGGAGGTTCTTATGGAAAAAACGCTCGAAAAGGCCGCAGCTGCCCCGGCGGTTGTACTTGGTCAAGCCATAAATTTATCAAAAAAGTTTGGTAAGTCAATTACCGACCAAAGGCATATTAAAAAAGGTCGCGAATACTGGGAAAATTTAGGTCCTGGACTTACAACCGGAGCTTCAGATGACGATCCGTCCGGAATTGCAACGTATTCTCAGACAGGTGCCCAATATGGCCCTCAATTACTTTGGCTTGCTGCATTTACCTTTCCTCTCATGGCAGTCGTGCAAGAAATGTGTGCACGTATTGGCTTAGTCACCGGACAAGGTCTTGCTGGAAACATTAAAGACTATTTTCCGAGATGGGTATTGTACATTTGTACAATTCTTCTTTTAGTTGCGAATACTCTTAATATTGGCGCCGACATTGGCGCTATGGCAAAAGCAGTACAACTTTTACAGCCACACTGGAATTTTTTTACCCTTGTTTTAGGGTTTACTATTTTTAGTCTAGCTCTTCAAATCTTTACTCCTTATGAAAGGTATGCAAAATATCTAAAATATCTTGCTTTAATTCTGCTTTCATATGTAGCAACTGCCTTAATTATTAATCTTAATTGGCAAAATATTGTTTACCATTCTGTAATTCCGACCATTAATTTTTCTAAAGACCAGATTATCCTTGTGTGCGCTATTTTAGGTACCACTATTTCCCCTTATCTTTTCTTTTGGCAAACCTCCCAGGAAGTAGAAGAAGAAATTTTGCGCGGAAAAACAACCCTTGAAGAAAGACAAGCTTCAACTTCTTCGAAAGAAATTAAAAATATGAGAATCGATGTATGGTCAGGTATGTTTGTATCTAATTTGGTTATGTTTTTTATTATTGCCGTCTGCGCGGCAACATTAAATGCTCATGGCATTAACAGCATAAAAACCGCAGCAGATGCAGCAGCAGCACTTCGCCCTATTGCAGGAGATTACACGTATCTTCTCTTCACCTTGGGAATAATCGGTACAGGTTTGCTAGCTATTCCGGTTTTGGCAGGAGCAGCATCGTATGCGCTTGCAGAAAGCTTTGGTTGGGAAAGTGGCCTATACCGGGAGCTAAAAGAAGCTAATTCTTTTTATGGAGTTATTATTATTTCTATGCTCATTGGTCTTGCAGTTAATTTTATTGGCTTGGATCCCATTAAGGCTTTGATTTATTCTGCCGTTGTGAATGGACTTGTTGCCCCCGTTATTCTGGTCCTGATTCTTCTCATCAGTAATAACAAATTAGTTATGGGGAAATGGAGAAACAGAAAAAGCATGAATTACATTGGCTGGTTTATAACTATCTTAATGGTGTTAGCAGGAGTCGGAACAATTTATTCTTTATTTACTAGCTAAATCCCCGAACATATTTTCTCACAAACCGCTTTTGCCTCGTTTTTTGGTAAATCCCCAATACCTTTTATTTGATTTAAAATTCCCTGGACTTGAGGAGAAGAAGATGCAATTTCAGAAACGTTTAGATTCCCTACTTCTTGTTTTAGTTGCGCAACTTTTTGCTGTAGGTTAAATGCGGGATGCGGAGCAGGAGTTGACTCAACACGTAACCCATCTGTATTCTGAGTGCTGGCTCCCTGAACCGTCCCTCCTGAACTTTTTAAAGTTGAATGAGCACCTAAGTATTTTTCTTTAAAATAGAGTCCGCCAAAAATCGCAAGCCCTAAAAATAGAACCCCAACAAAAAGTTTCTTTTTGTCCCACACTTCTTTTTCAAACTCAACCGGTTTTAAAGTATTATTTTTTAATATATCCATAGGTTGTCGCAAAAAACACCCCAATGACTACAAGACCTCCTGAAATCAATAATCCTCCTGTTAATTTTTCACCAAGAAATGGAATTGCAGTTAGAGCTCCGGATAAGGGACCTAAATATTGAAAAAATGACGCAGTAAAAGCGGAGGTTTTTTTAATGGTAAACTGGATAAGAAAAAAGCCAAGAGCAGAAGATATAATTCCTACAGCTAAAAGAGCTAAAATTCCTGATAACGTTACCTGAGAAATTGTAAAGGGTCGAACTCTTTGTTCGAATGGTATAAAAAATAATAAAACTAAAAATGTAATAACGTAACTTACAAAACTAGTGGTGACTGGCGTATATTTTTTTGTAAGTTTTTTTGACAAAACCATATACGCTGACCATGAAAGAACTGCGGTAAGAGTAAGTATATTTCCAATTGGAGTCCCAAAAGATAAAACTGCATTTTTGGATGCTGAGTTTTGTATTAAAATTCCGATACCGCATATTGCGATGATAAGGCCGATAATTTTATACTTTGTAAACTTTTCTCCAAGAATAAAATAGCTTAGGACTGCAACGACAAGAGGAACAGTTGTGTAGAGAATCTGAGACATAATTACAGTCGTATATTGGACGGCAATGCTAAATATTGCTGCATTTCCTGCAAAAAATAAGGAATAAAAAGATAATTGTTTTACATCAGGTTTTTTAAGTTTTTCTTTCCTTGAAAGAAAGATAGGTAAAAGAACTATCGTCGCAATTAAAAACCTTAGGCAGGTAAATAGAAGAGGAGGAAAATCTTTTAAACCAAATTTAAGAAACAAAGGTGTCTGTCCTCCAATAACACCTGCTACTAAAAGAGCCAAGATACCTGAAAGCATGGTTTAATTATAGTTCAACTTTTAATCTTCTGCTATAATCTTTACTGTGAACTTATTTCATGCTCTTGTTTTGTCTATCGTTGAGGGAATTACCGAATTCCTTCCGATTTCTTCAACCGGTCACCAGATTCTGGCGACAAAATTGTTAAACATTACCCAAACCGATTTTGTTGGGAGTTTTGAAATCTATATTCAAGTTGGAGCTATTTTGGCAGTAATTGTATTGTATTGGAAAACGTTTTTGGAAAATAGAAAATTCTGGAAGCCGCTTCTTGCAGCTTTTATCCCAACCGCAATTGTTGGATTAATTCTATATAAATTTATAAAACATTTTCTGCTGGGAAATAGTCTTGTTACCGTACTTGCACTTCTTCTTGGAGGTATTCTTTTAATTGTTATTGAAAAGATGCACAAAGAAAAAGATTTTCATGTCGACAAAGTGGAAAATATAACTGTACAAAATGCGATTATTATTGGCTTATGCCAATCACTCGCGGTTATTCCCGGAGTTTCAAGGTCCGCAGCAACAATAATTGGGGCTATGGTTTTGGGGACAAAACGAAAAACTGCAACAGAATTCTCTTTTCTTTTAGCTGCGCCAACTATGATTGCAGCATCCGGATTAGATTTAGTAAAAAGTGGATTTCACTTTTCGGGGTCCGAGTGGACAACACTTTTATTTGGCGTTGTTATCTCTTTTATAGTTGCTATGCTTTCTATAAAATGGCTTCTTAAATATATTCAAAATAATACGTTTATTCCTTTTGGAATCTACAGAATTGGAGCCGCAATCCTATTTCTGCTTTTGGTTCGCTAATTTTAATCCACTTCCCAAGCCGCTTATTACAATACTCAAGATTAAAACAAAAAGTAACTGAACATATACATTTAGTTTGAAATGTAAAATAAAATCCAAGAGAATTATGTGAATAAAAAATATTGAATAAGATTGTTCACTTAAAAATCGGAAAATACTTTGAACTTTTTTTAAATTGAACAATTTAAAACTACTTATCGATAGTAAGAAAAAAGTTCCAAATGTTTCGTAAGAAAGATCATATAAATTTGGAGGATATTTATTGTCGATTATATTCAGCTTTTTATGGAATAAAATCCAAGTTTGAAAGATAACAAAAAATATAGACCAGGAAAAAACAGTTGTTATAACGTAGGGGAAAATTGAATTTTTTTTGACTTGCACTGAGCTTGCCGAAGTGTCTTTTTTATAAAACCACATCCCTGCAAGGAATAATAAAGACCACGGAATCCACATAACTAACCGATACAAATTATATGGAAAAACAACAACTGAAAAATAAAATGTTACTAATAATGCTAAAAAAGTATATGTGAACTTTAACTTTTTGGAACCAAAAATATATGCAATAAAAGGGAACAAAATGGTAAGTTCTACAAATAATAATGGTAACCAACTGAAGTTTGTTCCACCTTCCAAAAATAAAGCCGAACTGATAATAGAGGCCATTGATCGAGTAATGCCAATTCCGGAAAAATATTGGGGAAAGACAAAAAGAAGTAACGTATGAATAAAAAGATATATATAATACGGTACTAAAAGTCTTACAAGTCTTTTCTTATAAAAAGACACTACGTTTTTTTTAACTAAAATTGTTTTTTGATATTTGGAAATAACATAACCGGAGCAAAAAACAAATCCCCCTACGACAAAATGCAACCAATTCCAGACAAAATTATTAAAAGACGAGCTAAGAGTGTACGAAAAAACGTGAATTACAATAAAACCTAAAATGCAGACTGCCCGGAGGAAATCTATGTGAGAAAAACGGTTACTCACTGTGCTAAAATAGTAACATGAATATCCGTAACCTACAAGAAAAAGTAAAAGTCTTAAATGAAAAAACAAAACCTCATTACAAACTGTATAGTCAGGAAGAAAAAGAGATCCTTACAAAAACTGTTAAGCTAAACGAAGAAGTAGGAGAACTTTGTAACGATATTCTATCTGTTTTAAAGCTGCAAAGAAGAAGCAAATTGGAAAGGTTTGACAAAAAACACATTTATCAGGAATTTGCCGATGTCATAATTACAACCATACAGCTTGCAGTTTCCTCGGGCGTTGATATCGAGCGCGCTGTAAATGATAAATTAAAAGTTATAGAAGAACGGTATCTAAAAGACCACAAAAGATGAACACCTTTGATAAAGTTTATACTATCGTTAAAAAAATCCCAAAGGGAAAAGTACTTACGTACAAAAAAGTGGCAGAACTTGCAGGTATTACCAATCCAAGAGTTGTTGGATTCGCTTTAAGAAATAACAAAGACCCAAAACATATCCCATGTCACCGGGTGATTAAGAGTGATTTAACGCTAGCTGGTTATGCTTTTGGCGGACAAAAAAAGAAAAAAGAAATTTTACAAAATGAAGGAGTAGAATTTACAAGCGATTTTACTGTTTCAAAGTTTTCTTTAGCCTCTTAAAATCTCCTTCGAATACTTTTCGTAATTTCTGAAACCTAATTGCTGCTGCCGGATGATACATAAGGAAAAACTTAACGCCATCCTGAAAAACAATTTGCCCGTGCTCTTTCGCAATAAAAACAGGTCTATTTATTAATGCTTTTGCAGCTGTTGATCCCAAAACTACGATAATTTTTGGGTTAATTATTTTTATTTGTTTGTCAAAATGAATTTTTGCATGCTCTATATCCTGACGCGTTGGAGTTCCTCTGTCTGGAAGATATTTAACCGGACTAGTTATATAAACCTCTTCTTCGGTTAATCCGATCGAGCGAATTTGCAAACGTAATAATTGACCCGAACGACCAATAAAAGGTCTGCCACTCTCCGATTCTTTTCTTCCGGGAGCTTCCCCAACAAATACAACTTTCGCAGAGCTATTTCCCTCTCCAAAAACCATCTTCCCTGATTTTCCGATGGGGCAAATTTTACAAAGAAGTACTTCTTTTTCGAGTTTTTGGAGTTCCTGCCTTTTATCCATCACTTCTCTTTTCTTGTTTCCTCTATGTCTTTGTGCAATTCCTTTTTTAGATCCTCAACTGCTTGCTGTATTTTTACCTCAATTCCGTCTACTTTCTTATTGAGTAACTCCCAGATTTTATCGTGCTTTCCTTCTGCAACATGAGTTAAAAAGGCTTTCTTATCTTCTTCGGATAGCTCAGAAAGGACAACTTCTAAAACAGTATGGTGTAAATTAGAGTCGATAAGCGCAATAAGATGCTCCCTTTCTTCTACGCTGAAACCCATCTTATCCAGCTCTATAAGTAAAGACTCTGTATCTGTTAAATGACTATAAAATTGTTTTCCCATTTTTTAATTGTATCTCTAGATCGGCCCTAAAGGAACAGTATCGTTTGGATCGTCGATAAAGAAAAATAATACAGCTCCCTTCCTTGGCCCATCATATAGTCCGAGTGCATACATAACCTCTGGTGATCCTCCCAAATGCTTACCTGTCCAAGGCGATGGTCCTGCATCTGCAATATCCGCAACAACTGCCTGGCCTGTTTTTGGATTTACTACCAACATTTTTCTATATTTAAAAAAATCTCTATACTGTGCAACATGTTCGTTAAATCCTGGAGCCAAAAACGTTTGGACGGCAATGTAATATTTTTCCCTTTGTTTGTCTTTTTCGGTAAACTGGTCTTTTGACTGAGCAAAATATCCCCAAGCACCAAGACCCGGTGCAATTCCTGAATCCCCGAATAAATCCCAGTCAGAAGAAGTATCTGCATGATTATATATAGTATCTCCTGGGTACCTGTACAAATGCTGTTCTGCCCCAATGAGCCCAAAACTTCTATCCAAGCGGATTCCGGATAGCTCAGCAGAGACTTTAAACCCAAAATTCTGGGAAAGCAGGTCTGTTATTTGTTGTTCTTCAGGTTGTAATAATGGTCGCACTTCGTCTGGAACAAGAGGAAGCAACTGGGAAGATAACTGGGTATTTGCTATTGGAGTGTTTAACTTTTGTTCATTGGCGAAACTTACATGATGTAATGCTGTAGCAGCGGGAGAAGCCAATAGCATAAGCGCTCCGAGTGAACTTGCGGCAATTTGGCCAGAGTGGGGAAAATTTTGCGACAACCAAACGAGGGAATCCTTGTTATTGTGGTAAAGTTTCTCTGTTAAATCTTGATGCCTTTGTCGCCACTTGGTTTTAAGAGCTTTAAACTGTTTGTTGGGCATACTTTAACTATAGCACAGAGGTAAATGTCCTAATTTGGATAGTGGCATTTTTTGTACTTTTTACCTGATCCACACCAACAAGGGTCATTCCGACCGGGTTTTTTTGAAGTGTTTTGAGTTTTTTTAGAGCCTTTTTCTTTTATTTTAGAAAGTAAACTTTCCGAAACTTCTCTGGTTTTAAGTTCTTCGGAAATTGAGCTGTCCCCTGCCGCTTGCTCACTTACGTTTTGGTGAGTATGTAAATGTGGCGGCTGTTGCACCTGAACTTTATAAATGCGGTGCACTATCTCATCATCAACAGTATTAACTAACCGCTCAAACATTTTAAATGCCTCATTTTTATATTCAACCAACGGATCCCTTTGGCCATATCCTCTTAAACCGATTCCTCCACGTAAATTTTCTATTGCATCCAAGTGATCAACCCACAAATTATCTATAACAGACAGGGATACAAACTTTTCTATCTCACGCGCCACTTTTTCTCCTAATTGCTCCTCCCGTTTTTTATAAATATCCATAGCAATCTTGGATAGAAATTCTGTTTTTTCTTCAATGTTTTGATATTGTTCTATCTGTTTTATCAACTGAGCCTTAGAATTTTCATCGAATGGAATTATCATGCAAACCTCCGAAACAATTTTTTCGGAAGGGGAAACGTCTCCCATGGGTTGAAGTGCATAAAAAGAAACTAAAGAGGCAATAGAATTTTGAATTTTTTGGGTAATTTCCATTTTTAATTCGTCGTTACCCTGGTCGGCCAAAAGAATCTGCCTTCTTTGTTTGTAGATTATTTCTCGCTGCTTGTTTAAAACATCATCGTACTCAACCAGGTGTTTCCGTATATCAAAGTTAAATCCCTCCACTTTAACCTGCGCTTGTTCTATTGCCCTTGAGACTATTGGGTGTTCTAGTGGTACATCTTCGGGCATATTGAACCTAGTCATAAGGCCTGCTATCTTATCGCCCCCAAAGAGCCGCATAATGTCATCATCAAGTGCTACAAAAAAACGAGACATTCCCGGATCACCTTGTCTTCCCGACCGACCCCGAAGTTGGTTATCTATACGGCGGGACTCATGCCGCTCGGTTCCGATTACAAATAATCCTCCCAGTTTTACCACCTCATCGTGCTGCTTTTCCCATTTCTCCCATTCTTTTGTACCAACAAGTGCTGCTGTTCCATCTTCTTTTTTCGGTGCTTCTCCTCCCAAAATAATATCTACTCCTCGCCCTGCCATATTGGTTGCAACAGTAACTGCTCCTTTTTCTCCGGCCTTCGCAATAATTTCCGCCTCCCGCTCATGATTTTTGGCATTTAATACTTCATGGGTAATTCCTTTTCTTCGCAAAACTTCTGAAATAATTTCATTTTTATCAATCGACGTAGTACCTACCAAAATCGGCTGACCGGTCTTGTGAGCTTTTTCAATTTCGTTGGCGATTGCAGAAATCTTCGCTCTGTTTGTTTTATAAATCGAATCCGAAAAATCCCGACGTACCATAGGATTATTAGTCGGAATAACGACTACATCGAGTTTGTATATCTTATGGAACTCCTCTGCCTCTGTTACCGCAGTACCAGTCATGCCGGAAAGTTTTTCATACATTCTAAAATAATTTTGTAGCGATACCGTCGCTAATGTTTTTGATTCTCGTTGTATTTCTACTCCCTCTTTTGCTTCTATTGCCTGGTGTAGACCTTCGGATAATCTTCTTCCAACCATAAGTCTTCCGGTAAATTCATCAACCAAAACTACTTGTCCGTCTTTCACTATGTAATCTTTTTCTTTATGAAACAGGGTACGTGCCTTTAATGCTGCTTCCAAATGATAAACAGTATCAAAATCATTTTCATAAATATTGGTAACCCCGAAAAGTTTTTCGATTTTTGCAATTCCATGATCGGTTAAATGGGCTGTTTTTAATTTCTCGTCTAGTTTGTAATCTGTTTCTGGAGTCAATTTATCAACCAATCCTGCATACTCATAATATTTTTGCGTAGGAACTTCGTCCGGCATAGAAATAATGTGTGGGGTGCGGGCTTCATCTATTAATACAGAATCAACTTCATCAACAATTGCAAAATAATGTCCAGTTTGGGAAATTGAATTAACATCCACAGCCATATTGTCTCTTAGATAGTCAAATCCAAATTCTGAATTGATACCGTAAACAATATTTGCGGCATACGCTTCTTTTCTTGTGACAGGCTTTAAATGAGACAATCTAAAATCTGTTGCATTCGCATTACTGAAATCAGAATCGAATAAAAAAGACTCTTCAGAGATAATGGATGACACTTTTATATCTAAAAGGCTAAACATTGGGCCCATCCATCCCGCATCCCGACGTGCAAGATAATCGTTTACCGTAACTAAATGAACAGTTTTTCCTGTAAGACTGTGTAGATAGAGTGCGGGTGTCGCTGAAAGCGTTTTTCCTTCTCCTGTTTTTTGTTCGGCAATTTTTCCTCTGGACAGAGATATTGCTGCCATCATTTGCACATCAAAATGGCGTAATCCGATTGTTCTTCTGGAAGCTTCCCTAACTAATGCGAATGCAGCAGGTAAAATGCTTTCTAAAGATTCTCCACCTTTTATTCTTTCTCGAAACTCATTTGTCTTTTTTGGAAAATCTTTTTCTTTTAATTTTTTATAATCTTCTTCAAATGAATTTATTTCTGTAACAATTGAAGAAAGGTCCGAAATCTCTTTTTCGTTAGAATTAAATAGTTTGGAAAATATGTTTACCATAAAAGTAAGTAATGTACGGGGAGATACAAAAATCTTTCTTTCTTTGCATCTTATTTTACCATTTTTTCAACATGAATGTCTCTAAAAAGAAACCACGCGCATTTAATTGCGCGTGGCTTACCAACTGATCAATTGGTAATCATCATTCTTCTTTTGAAGAATGTGAACTATACCAATTTATTTTCTCTTCTTTCTTTTCTTTGCCATGGTTAAAATCACCTCCTCCCGATCTTTCCGCAAGACCGGAAGTTTCCGGGCAGCGCGGACAGAATTTAATTTTAGAATGTATCATTTTCATTGATTTGTCAAGATTTTTTCCTAGCTTCAAAAAGTATAAATTAGATTGCAATAAAAGCAAAAATCACAATTATTTTTTTTTACATATTTTTTATTTATTTGTGAATATTGAAGCTAAATTTTTATAGTTTTAAAAAACTAAAAAAATATTTTTTTTGAAGAAATTTTAGTAGAAATGAAAGATTAAATTATTTTTTAATAATTTTTTCTTTCCCTAAATATTTTTGAAGAACTTTTGGAATAATAATAGAACCATCTTCTTGTTGATAATTTTCTAAAATTGCAATAATTGGCCTATTTGTTGAAAAAGCAGTTCCATTTAATACATTAGCGAACTTTTTTTCATTTCCATCCTGATATTTAATATTTAAACGACGTGATTGAAAATCTGTAACTGTTGAAGCAGATGTAACTTCCCTATATTTTTTTTGCGATGGGATCCATGCTTCTATATCGTATTTTTTTGCTGCAGGAAATCCTAAATCGCCGGTACACATTTTAACGACTTGATATGGAATCTCTAAAAGTTGAAATAACTTTTCCTCCAAGGACAATAGATAATCTAACTCTTTTTCATCTTCTCCTTGCAAAACAAACGAGACCATCTCTACCTTATCGAATTGGTGAACTCTAAAAATTCCTTTGGCATCTTTTCCATAAGTCCCTGCTTCTCTACGGAATGCCGAAGAAAAAGCCACATAACGCAAGGGCAATTGTTTTTTTTGTAAAATTTCATCCTTATGCATGGGGACAATTGCATGCTCGGCAGTTCCTATTAAATATAATGGGTTTTTCTTTTCCAGTCCTTTTTCTGCATCGTAATCCTGCACCAAATAATAATCTTCATTTCCACCTGCATGCCAATACCCCAAGCCCTCAGTTATTTCCTGTCTTATTAAAGCAGGCGTAACAACAGGAACAAATCCTTCTTTTATAAGAGTCTCAAATGCCAATTGAGCAAGTGCAAACTCAAGCAGAACAGCTTCGTTTTTCAAGTATGCAAAACGTGCGCCAGAAACTTTAGCTGCCCTTTTAACATCGATAAGATCTAAAGCGTCGCCCAAATCAAGATGATCCTTTGGAGTAAAAGTAAAATTTGGAATCTCTCCCCATTTTCTAATTACCTCGTTTTCTGATTCGTCTTTTCCAACTTTTACGTCTTCTTTAGGTAGATTAGGAATTTGTAATAGTTCCTTTTCTAATTTGTCTTTTTCAATTTTAAGTATCTCTTCTTTTTCATCAAGCTCTTTTTTTATTCTTTTCCCCGCTTCAATATCTTTATCTTTAGCTGCTTTGTTTCTTTCTTCCTGAAGTTTTTGCACTAAGACAGAAATATCTCTAACTTTTGTATCGAGTTCTATAATTCTTTCGGTATCTATCTCAATTCCTTTGCTTTTTGCAGAAGACTGGACTTTTTGCGGATTTTCCCTAATTAATTTTATGTCAATCATATATGTAACTCTTTTTTGATAATTTTTTTTAGTTTTGCGATTGCAATATACCTATGATTATATTCTTTCATCTCTTCTTCGGTCAAATCTCTCTCATGATAGTACTTTTTAATTTGTGGCAAATAGAAATATGATCGATAAGGAAAACCGCTCATTAGTTTAACCAAAGGTTTTTTTGCGATGATCCCCTTCACCTGTCCACTGGTACTAAAAACGCGGCCATCGGGGAATCCTAACGATACAACAGTTTTAAAATAAGCTGTCCTGTTGTCTTTTAATTCCTTAGCAACCTGATGCATTTTTTCTAAGATTTTTTTATCGGTTGATGGCTCTCCAACCCATCTTTTACTGTGAAGTCCGGGCATTCCACCCAATGCTTCAATCTCTATACCTCCGTCATCCGTGACTACTGGCAACCCACTCTTTTTTGCGTAAAACAAAGCTTTTTTCTGTGAATTTCCCTTATATGTTGTTTCACTTTCTTCAACATCATCTGTTACATGTACATCCCGTAACGATAAAACTTCTACTTTTAAGTCCGACAGCAAATGGGCAATTTCTGCTGCTTTCCCCGGATTTGTAGTTGCAACCAAAATCTTCTGCATAATTTATCCTGAGTATAGCATGTGTTAGAATCAAAAAGTGGAAAATAAATCGCTAATTATTTCTTCTCAGTGGAATGAATATCAACTTCTCGATAGTGGAAACAAAAAGAAGTTAGAAAGGTTTGGGAAGTATATTTTGCAACGGCCGGAAGACCAGGCAATCTGGAAACCCAAACAACCTCAAAGCCTATGGGAAAATGTTCATGCCATACTTACTCCAAATCGCACATGGACAGTTTTAAAAGAAATCGAAGACAAGTGGATTATGAAATTCGAAAATCTTTCTTTTACTGCAAGACTAACCTCATTTGGACATCTTGGAGTCTTTCCCGAACAATCAGATCATTGGAACCTTATAAATGACCAAATAAAAAAAGCAGACAGAATGCTTAATGTTTTGACTATTTTCGGGTATACAGGTATCGCAACGCTTACAGCAGCTGCAGCAGGTGCAAAAGTAACTCATGTAGATGCATCAAAACCAGCAATAAATTGGGCTGTTGAAAACCAAAAACTTTCGGGGCTTGAACAAAAACCAATCCGCTGGCTGTTAGACGATGGATTAAAATTTGTAAAACGGGAAGTCCGCCGCGGAAATAAATATGATGGAATAGTAATTGACCCTCCAAAGTTTGGACGCGGTCCTAAAGGAGAAGTTTGGAAATTCGAAGATGATTTTGTAGAACTTTTAGAAAATTGCAAACAATTGCTCTCCCCTAATCCTGAATTTTTTATTATAACCGCTTATGCAATATCTCTATCTTCAACTTCTTTAGGGACTGCACTTTCCGAACTTATGAAACAACACCAAGGCAAAACAGAATATGGAGAGTTGGGTTTAAGCGAACAAGAAAGTAGCCGTTTTCTTCCTCAGGCAATCTTCGCCCGCTGGTCAAAAAGTTAAACTTCGGTAAATCTTTTTTCTACGAAATTTTTATCCAAAGATAAAATTAACCATCCGGCTTTTGGCCCATGGTCTTTACCTAGTAACGAATTATAAATTGCGGCAAATGCTTCTTTGGAATTAATTCCCAATTCTTTTGTTAATTCATACAATTGTTTTTGAAATTCTTCAGGGTCCCAATCTCTTGAAAGTTCGGAAGCCACTTTTTTAAGAAATTCTTTCTGGGCATCTGTTAGGTCTTTTGCGCTTTGCGGGACTTCTTTTTGGACAGTAAACTTTTCGCTATCAGGAGCGTATTTTTCTACCCAAACTTTTGCATATGTTGCCCATTCCTCTAAACCTTGTTTTTTAATTTCCTCCTCCATGTTGGGCATTTGCACCCACTGAGCAAGAACTGAAAATCTAACTGATGGAACTTGCTCGACATCTCCAACTTGGGAATACTTAAATGCTTCTGTTTTTTCTTCTGCTGCTTTTTGATAATCATCAAACACTTTTGGAATCGCATCCGTCCCTCTTGGAGAAAACTCAACTGCTTGATTTGGTGGGCTTTTAATCATAAGAAAGCGTGAACGTTGAGGTCCCAAAACCTCAAGAAGCTCTTCTCCTGTCATACCAATCCCTTTGGAAGAAGACATTTTTTTACCAGCAGAAAGAAAGAATTCGTAAACGAACTTTAGAGGTTGTTCTTTCTTAAAAACCGCTGAACATATCTCCATAGCGATATCGTAACTTCCCCCGGCTGATCCATGATCTTTCCCGGCTCCTTCTATGGTAACTCCAAATGTAAACCATGCGGCAGCCCACTCTACTTTCCACGGCATTTTTCCATTACCACCGAACGGAGAGATTGAACCTGAGATCCCGCATCCTTTTGCCCATTTCACCAATTCCGGATCGCAAACAAATTGAACTTTTTCCCCGTCCCATCCGATAACTTTTGTTGTCCCTAGCTTGCCGCAGTTTGTACAAATGACTTGAAAAGGAAACCATTCTTTCGAAATTTCTTTTTTATAAGTGTCTGAATATACTTTTCTAATTTTGTCTGCATTGTCCAAGGCAATTTTAATTGCATTATCAAATTTTCCTGTCTTATAAAGCTCTGATGTTTTGTAAATCTCAGGTTTTAAATTTAGTTGCTCCAAAAGTTTTTTCATTTTATTCCCATAAAAATCTCCAAATGTGCCGTTTCCGTCCGGAGAAGGAGCGATAGATATAGGAACACCTAAATATTTACTGTGAGACTCTAAAAGTTCTGTCGGAAGTCCATCGATTGGGTCAAAATCATCAAATCCATATATAAACTTTACGTTTTCACCTTTTTCCTTAAGAATTTTATAAAGCACGTCGTGAATAACCGGCCCTTTTAAAGAACCCATGTGTACAATTCCGGAGGGAGTCCATGCATCCTCAACAATCTGAGGACCTTTTACATCTTTAAGAAGCTCGTCGGCCCAAAACATAGGTTAATTATAGAGGTTTTTCCCTATTTGTGAACTAGCTGATTGAAGAAACTGTATAGACGACTTTCCCGGCCGGGGCGGTGACTTCGGCTTTTTCGCCAACTTTTTTACCCAAGAGAGCTTTCCCAAGAGGAGATTCATGGGAAATCTTTTTTTCCATTGGGTCAGCTTCCCACTCTCCAACAACGGTAAACTCTTCTTTTTTACCGTTTACGTGTAAAACTACTTTAGAACCTAATTTTACAGCGCCTTTCCCTCCAGTATTACCCGCAATTAAGCTTGCCTGCTTTAAAAGCTCTTCTAATTCTCCGATTCTGCCATCTATAAAGGAAAGTTCTTCACGAGCTGCTGTATACTCTGCATTTTCGGAGAGATCGCCCATATCACGAGCCTGACTAACCCTCTCCAACACTTCCGGGCGTCGTACTTTAGCAAGCTCTTCATGTTCTTTTTTAAGCTCGGCAAGGCCTTCTTTTGTTAAATAAATCTTCTTATCCTGCATATTTATTAAAAAAACTCCCTCAAAATGTCTCTTGAGGGAATGAATACACGGCCATATTATCCGAAAGGCTTTTCCTTGTCAATAACCTCTAGTAAAGCGTCCTATAATTGTAAAAGCCTTCTCTTTTATATTCTCTGAAACTTCAATTTCTACCATTCCAGCTCCGGGTTGTCCATAAAAAATATGATATCCCAAATGAGCATATATTATGGCAGGAAGTACAGCTAAATCTTCTTCCCCCTCGACTAAAATCACGCTTGGACCTTGGGAAGAAATCCCGTCCTTAACTGCTTCAAAAAGTGAAGGGGTTAATTCCCCTGGAGAATTTTTTACATTTCTAACTGAAACTTCATTGTTAAAACCATGCTCCGATAAATCTGTAAACTTCTTTTTCCTTTCGACAAGAAAATCAACGATTGAAAGTTTTTGATTTATATGATTTTCATTTGCTTTTTTTGTTACCACATCTCCAACAGTTATTACTCGGTCAGAATTTAAATTTTTTGGAAATTCAGTAATTATTTTTCCAAAAGGCTTTCGTAGCTCTTCACGTAAACCTTGAGGCAATAATAATGCCTGTGAAAACCACTCCTTTTTTTCGTAAACCGCCCCTTCTCTGTTAATTTTTCCTTCCCGGATATGTGAAGATGAAACCACTTCCCCATCTACTAAATACAGTGGACTAACAATAACTAAAAATTCCGGCAAACCGAGCTCTTTTCTTTTCGAGTTTATTAGAAATGCACCTTTCTCTGAGTCTTTTGAAACTATCAATGCGTCTGCACTAAGTTTTGGGTCAAGGGTTGGACCATATAAGTCATTAATTTTTAAAAGCTGGGCATTATCGGATGAGTTTTGCTCGATTAAAAAATTTTTTACTGTATTTTTTCTTTTCTCAAAAGGCTCCATTACATCCAACTTGTTTTCTTTAACATATTCGTCGCTGGTTATTCCAATAATTACTTTTTTTCCTTTTGAAAGGACAAAACGTAAAAAATCTTTATGGCCTGCATGAAATAAATCAAATGTTCCACCACAGATGACCAAACTAAATTGTTGCATTTTGTAAATTATAACAAAGATAACCTTCTTAGCCTTTTTTTGTATTCGGAAAGGACTACTGACTCATAATCAACCGGATGAAAAGCAAGTAAGTTTTTTGATATCTCTTCCTTAGTAACTTTTCTCATATAGAGGGTCTGAATAAACTTAGCAAAGGGTTCGATAAAAAGAAATGTAAAGGTAAAAGGAGACGTATGATGCAATCCTGCTACTTTTTTTAATTTTGTATTAGGAAAGTAGGAAAATATCCAATTGTTGGCAATAATAAACCTGTTATACGTATTTTTTCTTTCAAAAAGCGGCAACAGCTGGACAACCTCGTGCGCGCCGTAGATATTTTGTCTTTTCTTTGAAAGGACTAAATCGTTTTCATCCAGCAACATATTTATACAAAATTTATTTGCAGATTCTTTTTCATTCCGCTTTCTCCGAAGCCCAAATATTTGTAGCAATAAAAGAATAAACAATCTCGTTGACCAAAGAGTATTTTTTTTGGAAATAACAAATAAGTCTATATCGTCTTCTTTATTACAGTTTTGCATCGCAAGCCCTCCGCTTACTCCGATAAGTTGAACCGTAGGAATAGCAAAAAGCAAAGAGCTTATTTTTTTTGCAATTTGTAATTTATTTTTGCTTATTTTCTCCTTTACTAATCTTTCGTTTACAATTTTTTTTCTGCCGGTTAAGAAATAAAAACCTTTTGCTCTTTGCAATTTTTGAATACTTTTTATTGCTTTTTTCAGATCGGGAATTTTCACATCTTTACTTGAAACAAGAAATCTAAAAATTTCTTCAAGTGTTAACGGATAATCAAAAATATCACTATATGATACTGTTTTAAGAATTGCGGCCCGTAGCTCCATGGAGGTATTTTAGCACGGACTAGAAGTTATATTTGCTTAAAACCTGAGAGACGCCTTGAGAAAGAGTTTGCTCCGCACTTTCTGCCGAGCCGCCATTTAAAATGGAGCGCACCGCATTTCCCAAATATGCATTTACCTGAGAATTCAATCCATCATCCTGAGTATCGGATGCAAAATACGAAGATGCAGCAGTTTTCCCCTGACTTACAAATGGATATGCTAAAGCATTTCCTTTTAGAGAATCGGCAAGGTCAACCCGAGCGTATGGTTCTCCAAGTAATCTGGTTTTTGAAACTGCGGTAAATAATTTTTGCTCGGTTTCTTTTCTTGCTAGAAAATTAAGAAAGAGATAATCTTCACGCTGATGTTTGCTTTTATTGGAAGCTCCTTCTACCCAATAACTTGCAACGGTCATTTGTTTATCGGGAAGATGTGGAACCTGGCTAATTGTAAAATTTAAATTTGGATTAATTTGCTTAATGGTAAGGATATCCCATGAAAAACCAAAATACATTGCCAGCTTTCCTTTTGCAAAAGATAAAATAGATGGATCCAATGTTGCGTCCCAAACATTGCTATTACCTGTAGCAAAAAGTGTGTAAAAGTTGAGTGCATCGATAATCTTTTGGGAAGATTGATCAAAATTTCTTAAATCTGCCCCATTTTGTAGAAAGAGAAGTGAAAGAATATCAGGCGCATGAGTAATGTTGTCGTACGTCCCCATCGCAGCACCTGCTGTTTGTATTTTTCCTGTTGAATCAGGAACAGTTAGTTGACGTGCATCTTTCCCAAACTCATCCCAAGTAGTTGGTGGTTGTAACGTCGCGGCAGTAAACATATCGGTATTGGTAAAAAGGACGAGATCGTCAATTTCCAATGGAATTCCATATATTCCACCATTTTTAGAAAGGTCGGAAAAAGCGACCGGATAAAATGTTTTTTTGAAATCATCTTTTGTTATCACATCATTTGGCAATGGAAGCAAAATTCCGGAAAGTTCTGGCACCCATGTATTATGAAAACGGAAGATATCTGGACCACTACCATTATTTACGCGGGTTAAAAGCTCATCTCTGTATTGCTTGACGTCTTTTTTTGTGTAATTAACGGTAATGTTAGGATTTTCTTTTTCAAAATCAGAAATAATTGTTTGCATCGTTGGGGCATCTTCCCAAAGACCCCAATAGGTTAATGTAACTTTTTGATTCTTATTAGCAAATAACCCTTTTAATAATGTAATCAGAAGAAAAGTAACAACAAGAAAAACGATAACTCCACCAACAATTTTTCCGACGGTTTTTAGAGGATTTCCCTCCTCTTGGTCTAACTCTGCAGGAAAGGGAGCTACCGGAGATGAAGGTTTAACTGGTTCTGTGGCTATTTGAGCTTTCTCGGACTGCGTAACCTCTTCCTTTGCGCGCTCAAATATATTCGTCTCATCGGGCATGGGTATAGTATAATACCATGTACTTATTCATAGCAAATGAAGCAGTCTCAACTTTCACGATTTTTAAGCATAGAAAAGAAAAAATTAATACGCGTAGTCTCGAAAAGTATTTTTTGGTTTTTTGTAGGAATTTTTCTTGGACTTTTTTTAGTAACCAGCTTTACTTTTATAATATTTGAGAAAAGATATGAAAATCTTGTTTACCCAGGAGTTACTATTGCAGGGATAAATTTTGGCGGGGAAACCCAACAAGAAGTAAAATCATATTTCGATAGAAAAAACTCTCAAATTGATGCCCCAATAACTTTCAAACAAGACGGTTCAGAAATCCAGTCATCTACAAAAGGACTTGAAATTGGATACGATAGCGCTCTGTTAGCAAAACAAGCTTATGGAATTGGAAGGTCCTCCGATATAGTCTCAAATGTAAGTATTATTACTCAAGCGTATATAAATAGTGTAAATTTATCCTCTTCATTCCGTTATTCCGATGAAAAATTAGACAGTCTTCTTAGCCCAATCAACCAAAAAATCACTATTGAACCAACTGATGCTCTTTTTACATTCGAAAACGGAAAAGTTACAACCTTTCAACCTTCAAACGATGGTCAAACATTGGATTTAGCCAAAGTTAAAAATCAGATAAAACAAACAACGCCTACTCTATTTACCGCCAAAACAAAGGAAGTCATTATTAATCTTCCTATTAAAATATTAAAACCAAAAATAACAACCGATAAAGTAAATAATCTTGGCATAAAAGAATTAATAGGATCCGGTACATCACTCTTTCAACATTCCATAGAAAGTAGAATTTATAACGTTACCCTTGCTGCAAGCAGAGTAAATGGAATCTTAATTGCCCCCGGAGAAGTTTTCTCCTTCGACAAGGCACTTGGAGACGTATCTTCTTTTACCGGGTACAAACAAGCTTACGTTATAGAAAATGGCAAAACGGTTCTTGGCGATGGAGGTGGAGTATGCCAGGTTTCTACGACCCTTTTCCGCGCGATCTTAAACGCCGGACTCCCAGTTATCGAACGCCATGCACATGCATATCGAGTAGGATACTACGAAGAAGATTCGCCACCCGGCATTGATGCAACTGTTTATGTTCCAAGCGTTGATTTAAAATTTAAAAATGATACAGCAAACTATATTTTAATTCAAAGTGTTATCGACCCGACAACGTTACGCCTTACTTACAATCTATATGGAACAAAAGACGGGAGAAATGTTTCAATTACTACACCTGTTGTGACAAATATTATCCCAGCACCACCCGACAAATTCCAAGATGATCCTACGTTACCAAAAGGCACTGTACAGCAAACCGATTTTTCTGCCAACGGAGCAACTGCAACTTTTAGCAGAACTGTTACAAAAGATGGCAAAACTCTTATTTCAGAAACCTATACTTCCATATATCAACCCTGGCAGGCAGTATTTCTCCGTGGAACACAATAATGAAAAAAGTTATAAATATAGATACTGCTTTAGACCTCTCAAAAAAACTTAAAAATAAGCATAAAACTATAGTATTAGTGGGAGGTGTTTTTGACCTTCTTCATAAAGGACATATAGAATTTCTAAAAGCTGCAAAAAAACAAGGTGACGTCCTTTTTGTAATGCTGGAAAGCGATGAAAAAATAAAAACTTTAAAAGGCTTAGACCGGCCTTTTGATTCCCAGTCAAGGAGAGCTTCAATTCTTTCTTCTTTGCCGGAAGTAACCTTTGTCGTAAATTTACCTTTTTTTACCAACGACCAAGCATATGACAACCTTGTCCTTGCTCTTAAACCTGATATAATTGCAATTACCAAAGGCGATCCAAATAAGATCCATAAGATTAGACAAGCAAAAAAGTTACATGCGAAAGTTGTGGAGGTTATAGAAAGAATCCCTGATCTCTCCACCACAGCCCTTGCTAAAAAAATTAAGAAATGAAAAAACTAATATTTGTAACCATTATTCTTTTTGCATCTATATTCCTTGCAGCTAAATCAGAGCAAGGAAATTTCCTTAATCTACACCCACAACCTACCGCAACCATAAAAGGACAAGCTTTTACTCTTTTGGTTGCTAAGACTCTAGATGAAAAACAAACGGGACTTACTAAATTACAAACTTTACCTACAAATCAAGGTATGTATTTTCCTTTTGATAAACCAGACTATGTTGCTTTCTGGATGAAAAATATGAAATTCCCAATCGATATGATTTTCATTAACAAAAATAAAATAGTAGATATTAAGCAAAATGCGCAACCCGCAGATCCAAAAGATAATAATCCTACCATTTATACCCCACAGGCACCCGCGAATGCAGTATTAGAAATCAATGCCAACCTCTCCAAAAAGTACGGCTTTCAAAATGGGGATACCGTAGTAATCTCCGGATTGTAACTTCATGAAAATCTTAGGAATAGAAACTTCCTGTGATGAAACAGCTGCTGCAATTGTTGAAGACGGTAGGAAAATTTTATCTAATGCTGTTGCTTCTTCTCTTGCCCTACACGCAAAAACCGGAGGAGTTATCCCGGAAGTAGCAAGCAGAGAACAATTAAAATATATCTTACCGATTATCGAAAAATCTCTTTTTGATGCTTCGTTGGAATTGGAAGATCTTGATGCAATCGCTGTAACTTATGGACCGGGACTTATTGGTCCGCTATTAATTGGGGTGGAAACAGCAAAAACAATTTCGTATGTTTTTAATAAACCACTTATTGCGGTAAACCATCTTATTGGACATATATATGCAAATTGGCTCGAGCAAAAAGAAGATATTGAATTCCCTGCTCTTGCACTAATTGTTTCCGGAGGGCACACAGATTTGGTCCTTCTTAAAAGTTATAAACGATTGGAGTGGCTTGGAGGAACTCGCGATGATGCTGCAGGCGAAGCATTCGATAAAGTTGGGAGAACATTGGGTCTCGCATATCCGGCAGGTGCAAAAATAGAAGAATTGGCAAAAAAAGGAAACGAAAAAGCATTTAATCTTCCAAAAGCTCTGCTTTCTAAAGATGATTTTGATTTTTCATTTTCCGGATTAAAAGCAGCAGCAGCCAGAGAAATCAAAAAAATTGAACTGAACGAACAGATGATTGCAGATTTCTGTGCATCCCTACAAAAAGCAGTTATTGATGTGCTTGTCAGAAAAACCCTAAACGCCGCAGAAAAGTACAACGCAAAATCAATTCTTCTTGGAGGCGGAGTTGCCGCTAATCAAAAATTAAGAGATGAACTTTCATTGAAAATTGAAAATTTAAAATTGAAAACTGATTTTTTTATCCCAAAAAAATCTTTATGCACCGACAATGGAGCAATGATTGCTGCAGCAGCTTTTTATCATGGAGAAAAAACAAATTGGAACTCTCTCACCGCCAACCCCAACCTCTATTTTGACTAACGTGATATAATTCTGCCATGCAAAATGAGCTGCTCATTCTGGTCCTTCTCTGCTTCGCCGCTCTCTTCTATTTTGTGAACAAAAAATTTAGCGATCTTTCTAAAAACAAAACAGACCAAGCGCTTCTGGAGTGGCTAAAATCCATGCAATCAACTATTGATACCTCTTCCGACCAAATGGTCCGAACTCTACAGGAAAATTCAAAACAACTAAACCAAAGATTAGATAGAGCTGCAGAAGTAATAGGGACAGTTGGAAAGGAAGTCGGTCAAATGAGTGAAATTGGGCGAAGCATGAAGGAGCTTCAGGAATTCTTGAAGAGCCCAAAATTACGTGGGAATATTGGTGAGCAGGTTTTAAAAGATTTAATCGCTCAGATGTTTCCAAAAAATTCTTTTCATTTGCAATACCAGTTTAAAAGTGGTGAAAAAGTAGATGCAGCAATTCAAACCGATGCGGGAATTCTTCCTATCGATTCGAAATTCCCAATGGAAAACTTTATAAAAATGAATAAAGCAAAAGATGAAACAGAAAAAAAATTCTTCGAAAAGGAATTAGAACGAGATATAAAAAAACATATTGATGCTATTTCTCAAAAATATATTTTACCCGAGGAAGGTACAATGGACTTTGCATTAATGTATGTACCCAGCGAAAGCGTTTATTATGAACTATGTAACTCCACAACCATTATGGACTACGCAAGGCGTCAACGCATTTATATCGTCTCCCCATCAACACTATACGCCCATCTTCAGACAATTCTCTTGTCTTTTGAAGGAAAGAAAATAGAATCTAAAAGTAAAGAAGTTTTTAAAATGCTTAGAGCTTTACAAGTTGACTATGAAAAAGTAGATGAAAATCTCTCAACATTAGGCAAACATATTGTTAATGCCCATTCCCAATTTCAAAATGTTTCAACCGGATTCTTAAGATTCGGCCAAAAACTCGATATAACAAAAAAGCTCGACGAAAAAATAGTTAAAGAATTAGAAAATTAATAAAAGAAAGGAGGTGAGTATGAATAATAAAATAGTATTATCAACCATTGCAGTTATTGTAGTTTTGGGTGGAGTTTTTCTCTTAAGCAAGAGATCAAACCAAAAGAGTACGCAAAATACAACACCTGCAAGTGTACAAAACCAAAATACTGTGCAGGGAAAAACCACCCCGACAGTCGTAGCTCCAAAGACAACAACAGTGACACTGACAAGTTCGGGTTTTGAACCCGCAACAGTAACAGTTTCAAGCGGAACAATTGTTATTTGGGTAAATAAAAGTGGAGAGCCTGGTACGGTTAATTCCGACCCTCACCCAACTCACAATTTATGGCCTTTCTTAAACCTTGGAGAATTTAAAGATGGATCATCTGTGCAAGTAAAATTTGATAAAGCCGGGATATACACATATCACAACCATCTTAATCCAAGCCAAAAAGGTACAGTTGTTGTCCAATAACTTATCGCACATAGATAGTCATATGGCGTAGTACGTTTGACGTGCTACAATATGCAACATGTCACAAGCATTAAATCCTTCTCAAAAAAAAGCAGTAGAACATGAGGAAGGGCCCCTTCTTATTATTGCCGGGGCAGGTACTGGAAAAACGACTGTTGTAACTAAAAGAATCGAGCATTTAATTCTTCAAAGAAATATAAAACCCGAAGAGATTTTAGCGCTTACTTTTACAGATAAAGCGGCTTTTGAAATGCAAGAAAGAATCGATATGCTTCTTCCCTATGGATACACAAATCTGTGGATCCATACATTCCATTCTTTTTGCGACAGACTCTTACGTGATGATGCACACACCATTGGGTTAGATCCTGGGTATAAATTAATTTCTGAATCAGAATCTGTCCTTCTAATACAGAAAAATATATTCGATCTGGGACTAAAAATCTTTAGGCCTTTGGGAAATCCTACAAAATTTCTCGATGCTCTTCTTGTACATTTTTCTAGATTAAAAGATGAGGACATTTCTCCAGATGAATATTTGCAATGGTCTCAAAAGTTAACTAATCCAGAAGAGAAAGAACAATATTCAGAACTCGCACGCTCCTACAAAAAATATGAAGAGCTAAAAATAAGAAAATCTTCTATGGATTTTTCTGACCTTATATCAAATACTCTTCTCTTACTTCGGACCCGTAAAGAAATCCTTAAAAAATATCAAAAGAAATTTAAGTTTATATTAGTGGATGAATTTCAGGATACAAATTATGCACAAAACGAACTTGCAATTCTTCTTGCCGGAGACGATAAAAATATTACGGTCGTTGCAGACGATGATCAATCTATATATAGGTTTAGGGGGGCTGCTGTTTCTAATGTACTTCAATTTAAAAAAAATTTTGCAGATGCCAAGATTATTACTTTAACAGACAATTATCGCTCGACCCAAATTATTCTTGATTCAGCCTACAGTCTAATCCAACACAATAATCCAAACAGGCTCGAGATAGTTGAATCAATAGATAAACATTTAAAGAGCCACTCGAAAGCTCCAAAAAAAGAAATAGAACTTATACATAAGGACAGGTCAGAAGACGAGGCAGACTCAATCGCCAAAACAATCGAAGAGCTTATTAACAAAGAAAGTCTTAATTACGAAGATATTGCAATTCTTGTACGTGCAAATAATCATGCGCAACCAATTACAAATTCCCTCTCTAGACGCCGGATCCCATATCAATTCCTGGGGCCAGGCTACTTGTTTGCACAAGAAGAAATAAAAGATTTAATTGCCTACCTAACTTTTTTAACTGATTTATCGGACACCGTTTCTCTTTTCAGAGTGCTTTCTATGGAAACTCTAGACATTCCTTATATAGAACTTAATTTTTTACTAAATTTTGCAAAGAAAAAAAACCTCACTCTTTTCGAATCTCTATTTCAGATAAACCAGCCATTTTTAAAATTGGAAACACAAGAAAAATTACAAAACTTTAGGGAAATGGTCCAAAGACATTTAGAAAGAAGCAAAAAAGATTCTGCAGGTCAGATTCTATATTACTTTTTAGTCGATTCAAAATTATTTGAAAGTTTACAGAGTATAACTTCGGCAGCAGAGGAAAGAAAAGTTCAAAACATTGCAAAATTTTTTGACAGAATAAAAAAATTTGAAATGGAACGAGAGGATGCAAACGTATTTACCCTGGTAGAGTGGCTCATGCTTATGCTTCAAATGGGAGACAGCCCAAGCGCTGCAGACATTGATATGCGGGAAAAAGATGCAGTCAATATTTTAACTGTTCATTCATCTAAAGGACTGGAATTTAAAGTTGTATTCATAGTAAATCTTGTTGCAGACCGTTTTCCCTCTAGAGAAAGAGGTGAAAAAATTCCTCTTCCTTCAGGAATAATAAAAGAAAATATTCCACAAGATGCAGATTTCCATTTAGAAGAAGAGAGGAGATTGTTTTATGTAGGAATGACTAGGGCAAAAGAAAGATTATTCTTTACGGCATCCAATTATTATGGAAGCGGGAAAAGAGCTAGGAAATTATCTCCTTTTATATATGAAGCATTGCCGAAATTAAGAGAACAAGAGAAGCAAAAAGAAAAAGCACAACAATTAAGCCTTTCAGATGTACTTTCAATCTATCAAGAGGTAGAAGAAAAGAAAGAGATAAAACCTCCATTAAAATTAAGCTATATAACATACTCAAATATTCAAATGTTTGACATCTGTCCTCTTCATTACAAAGCGAAAGTTATTTTTAACATTCCAACTCCCCCGTCATCGGTACAGAGCTTTGGAATTTCTTTACATACTACCCTTTACAATTTCTACAAAGAAGTAAGAGATGGTAAAACTCCTAGCCTAAACTTTCTTTTGGAAATTTTAGAGAGAGAATGGTTATCGGATGGGTACACAAACAAATCACAAGAAAAAGAACGCAAAGAACAGGCAGAACATATGTTAAGAAAATATTTCGAAACAGAATTTAAAAATCCAACAAAAACGCTTGGGTTAGAACTTCCCTTCTCTTTTATGTTAAAAAATGGAGTAAAAGTTTTTGGGAAAATAGATAGAGTGGACGCAACAAACAATGGAATAGAAATTGTAGATTATAAAACGGGGGTAGATAATCCAAAAGCTTCGGAAGCTCACAAACTTCAGCTTGCCATGTATGCGCTTGCAGCTACCCGGGTAAAAGATGATGTCCTAAACCGTACTCCTGAGAATATAAAATTAACACTTCATTTTTTAGAGGAAAATACAAAAAAATCAATGGAGTTTACAAAAGACCATCTGGAAAAACTGGAGGAAGAGTTGCTTCTTAAAATAGAAGAGATAGAGAAAAGTGAATTTAAATGCAGCGGAAATATGCTCTGCAAAAACTGCGAATTCAAGATACTTTGCTCCGCTTGAAGACTTCAAAAAAACCTGATATACTATAGGGGATCCTGGGAAGAGGAATCGCTAGTACATTCGGTTTATCCGAACGTACAGGAAAGTCCAGACAGGCGTAAAGTCAGGGATGGAGGGCAACCTCCGGCTGGAAACAGCCAGTGTTTAGGCTTTTATCTCACTAAACGAGGCCTAAAACGGGTTCTGAATCAACAGAACTTGAGAGCAACAGAGACGTGTGAGAGTGAAACGAGCAATCCTCCCTGCTGCAACCTCCGAATGGTACGTTTTAAGATACTTTACTCTAGTACCGAAGATTGAGGGCAGTCGCCTAAGGCGACCGGATGTGACCAATTATCACAACTGAGATAGATTGCGATTAAAACAGAATCTGGCTTACCGCCTTCCCAGGATTACTTAAACTTTTTCTAACTGCTCCGTATTAAGAAGGTCTACAGAAAACTCAATAAGAATCCGAATAATTGCTGCGATTGGCACCGCAAACAAAAGCCCCCATATTCCCATAATATGTCCACCCGCTAACACTGCGAATAAAATAATCAAAGGATGAAGCTTTGTTATTTTTCCCATTATGTGAGGGGTGACTAAATAATCTTGTACCTGTCTCACAATAAAATAAAGAATAATAATAATTAATGCACCGGTAAGTGGAGGCACCGCAAAATGAGAAATTCCAGACAGCAGAACTACTATCGTAGCAACCGCACCTGCTACAATCGGACCAATCAAAGGGATTATTTCTGCTATTCCTGAGAAAAGCGCAAGAATTAAAGAAAATCTTACCCCTAAAATTGAGAGAAATACAAAAAGTACGCTTGACACAATTAAAACTAACAGTAGTTGCCCGCGCAAGTATTCTCCAAAGACTGCATTAATCCTTCTAATTAAAATCTCTACCTCTATTTTGTAGGGTTTTGGAGCAAGGTTTACAATCCTGTCAAAAATATTTCCTCCCTCTTTCAGAAAATAAAATGCAGAGAATAAAAATATAAAAAAACTAACAATTCGGGATATTGCTTGCGGAAAAAAAACAAACAAAGATGCCGGTTGAAATAACTTTGACTGTTTTAATTGCAAAAGGGCATCGTATGCAGTTGGTCTTACAAAATCAGGCAGTGTTGCAACCTGACCCCTGGTAGTTTCCACAAGATTATTTATATAATTTTTTAATTCACTCGACTCTTCTATTACTCTTCTGGTTAATATAATTCCGGCAGCACTTATTAATCCAACAATAATTAAGTAAATAATTATTATGGAAAGTGTTCGGGGAAGTTTTATTTTATGGGATAAAAAATTAACAACAGGATTAAAAATATACGCAAATACAGCTGCAACTGCGAATGGAGAAATTACTGCCCGCTCGGTATAAATAAACCAAAGGACTATAAATCCGGTAAAAAGGAGAAAAATAGTTTTTATTCGAAGCGTCACATCCTAATTATAGCAGAAAAATAGTCATGAGCTTAACTACTGGCGCTTGAATATCTCAGAAGCGAAAATTGCCAAAACCTGAGGCTGAAATATAAAAACGCTCCTCCCAGACAAAGTGACAAAATAACAAACCACGGGGAAAGTAATCCCATAAATGCTTTTGCAGGAAATGTCATCATAATTCCTACTGGAACAGCAAATGTAATAAGAGACCGCAATGGATTTTGGTAAACATCAACCGGCACTCTTCCCATTTGGGTTACATCACGATAAACCATAATTGTATTGTCTACCTCTGTGGTTAAGACTCCAAGCGATAATGTTGTAATATGAAAAGCTAATGCAATAACAAAAGCATTTAGTAATAAAAATATGTACTCAACAACTCCAAAAAAGTTTACGTGGGGAAGATTTTTTGAAGCAATAAATACAAACAGGATTGAGACAACGAATATAAGCAGATCAGTTAAATCGCTTCCACCAAAAAGCGAACGGAATAATGGAGAAAATGGTTTGCTTAACGTATAGTCAAACGTTCCGCTTACAATATACGAACGAAACCGATACACTTCGCGGAGGAAAAATTGCGCAGAGGTATCTACAACATTAAACGTTACGTAAAAGAATATCATTTGCCATAAAGAGTACCCAACGATTACTTTTGTCCGCGATCCAAGAAGGATAAGAAACAAAAAGAAAAAAGTAAAGCGCAAAATCTTTCCTATAATAAATATTAAAGCACCACTTCTGGAAAGAAACGCCTGTTGTGATGTCATAGAAGCAAGTCGAACCCAAATAGAAATATATCTTTTCATAATTTGTAAAAGCTACATACCTTGTGCGGTATATACTTTTAAACCTTTTAACCAAACCGCCTCGATAATTTTATACATACCGAAAATCCAAAGTGTTGAAATAATAAGTCCTGTTATTATTTCAACAAATTGAACTTGCCCCAGATAAATTTTTAAAGGAAAGTAAAGAAGATATGTTAAAGGAATAACTTTGAATAGTGCAAAAATGGGGGCGGGCAAAATATCCAAAGGAAATAAGCCCCCCGCGAAAAAGCTAATAAGAATAGTAAAAATAAATCGGGGGGCCCATGTCTCCGGGCTCCAAAATCCAATAAAACCTAAAAGAAGATTAAAAAAGAAAAAAAGAATGACTGCAATACAGATTGCAATTAAAAAAGCGACAAGATAAAAAGGATTAGTCTGAATTAGAAAAGGGGGTCGAAGCAGGATAAATAACAAAAAGAGTTCCCCAAAAGAAAACACAATATTCATTGCTTTATCGCCAATATCTTTCGCAAACAAATAATAGAAAAAATTTATTGGCTTTAAAAGAAAGTTGGAAAGTTCTCCTTTGTTAATAACATCACCAATATCGTAACTTCTCGATGAGAGAACAACTGAAGATAAGATTGAAGTCCCTAAAATGTAAGTAAGAATTAAAGAATGGCTATAACCAAAAATGCTTTTGTTTGAGGGAATTACCGAATACCAAAGAAAATACATAGTAAGAAGCTGTAGTACATTTCGAAACCGCCACATACTAAAGTTAAGACGATATGTAACCATTTCGTCCCATGTATTTTTCATAATTTGGTAATATTTTTTCATTTCGTAAAGACGTCCCTAATTACATCCTCAACTTGAGGATCTTCGATAACAATATCTTCAATAGAAAAGTTTTTTAAAAGAAACGAAGCGGAGTCATTTGATTTTTCTGCAGATACAGAAAGAGTTAAATTAGGATATTCGAAATGTTTTACGGTACCCAAACCCTCCAGCTTTTGCGGATTAGGAAAATCTTTAAAGATAATTTTAATAAGTTTATAAGGAGCATGTTTTTTAACTAAATCCGAAAGAAGACCATCGAATAAAATTTTCCCATGGTCAATAATAATAATTCTTTTGCAAAGGGCCTCCACATCTCCCATGTAATGACTGGTAAGAATTATCGTTGCCTTATAGCGGCTATTATATTCTTTTATAAACTCGCGGAGATTCTTTTGCATTACTACATCCAAGCCAATTGTTGGTTCATCCAAAAAAAGAACTTTTGGGCGATGAATTAATGCTGCAATTAACTCCACTTTCATCCTTTGCCCCAAAGAAAGTTTCCTGACAGGAATTTTTATGAATTCTGAAATATCTAAAAGCTTGGAGAGTTCATCGATTGTCACTTTGTAATCTGAATCGGAGACTTCATATATTTCTTTATTTAGCAAAAACGTGTCAACTGCCGGTAAATCCCACCATAATTGGTTTTTCTGTCCCATCACTAAAGATATTTGTTTGAGAAACTCCTTTTCGCGTTTAAAAGGACTAAAGCCCAAAACCGACAACTCTCCTTTTGTGGGATATAACAGACCGGATAGACATTTTAGGGTAGTTGTTTTACCTGCTCCATTTGGTCCAATAAATCCAACGAGCTCACCTTCGTTTATCTTAAAAGAAATGTCAGAGACAGCTTTTACCGTTTCGTATTTTCTGGAGAATAAAGATTTTATCGAACCAACAAGACCGGGGTCTTTTTGAAACGTCTGGTAATTTTTTGATAGGTGCGAAACAGATATTGCGGCCATAACCAACCCCATTATAACAAAAGAAGTATCCAGAACTCTGAATACTTCTTTTCTAAACCGAAGTTGTCCTTTATCTCACTATTTTCTTAAGGGTTTTTCCCGGCGTAAATCCAGGAGCTTTGCGAGCAGCAATGGTAATTCTTTCTCCAGTCTTTGGATTTCTTCCTGGTCTGGATGCTCTTTGCCTAACGCTGAATGTTCCAAAGCCGGTAATTACAACCTTTTCTCCCCGTTTTAGAGAGTCACGAATTGCATTTAAAAATGCCCCAACGGAATCTTTGGCTGCCTTATTCGTGAGATTTGCTTTTTTAGCAACAAGTTCTATGATGTCTTTTTTTGTCAAACTATTTCACCCCCTTACGGACAGAAAAATATGAAGTTATCAATTTGGACTAACAATATAACGTAATCGATAAGGTGTCAATATATCAATGTATAAAAAAGGCCGTCAATTCAACAAATTTTAGTTGAAAAGTCTAAAATAGATTGTCTTAGTAGGATTTCCGGGGAAAAAATTAGTTATTTCCGGTTGAAACTGCGCGAAATTCGCGAATTGCAGTAACTTTAACTTCTCCGGGTACTGCTAATGCAGCACTTACTTCATCCCTAATTTTCTGTGCAACTACAACGGTTTGAGCATCGTCTAGCTTTCCTGGATCAATAATCACCCGAAGCTCCCGACCTGCTTCAAATGCATATGCATCTTCTACCCCTTCATATTTTTTGGCCATTTCTTCCATTTCGGTAAGTCTTTTTGCATATCCTTCGTAGTCTTCGTATCTTGCGCCGGGTCTTGCTCCGGAAATTGCATCCGAAATACAAACAATCACTGACTCCATCGAAGAAAATGGTTTATCTTCATGATGCTCTGCAACACAATTTACAATTTCTTCGGGTATATTAAATCTTTTAAGAAATTCTACTCCAAGTTTTACGTGACTTCCTTCCCCTTCAATAACTTTTCCAATGTCGTGGAACAAACAACCAAGTCGGACAATGTTTGCATCTGCACCTATTTCCTGTGCAATGTGTATACCAATTTTTGTTTCCTCCAAGGTGTGAACTATTAAATTTTGTCCGTAGGAAGTGCGGAATTTAAAGCGGCCTAATGTAGACAAAATTTCCAAAGGTAAATTAAATACACCTGCAGCATGCGCCAACTTTTCTCCTTCTTCCAGAAGAACTTTGTCTACCTCCTGCTTTGTTTGGTTTACAATTTCTTCAATTCTAAATGGCTGAACCCTTGAATCTTTCAATAACTTTTCAAGCGATCGCCTTGCAATTTCGCGTCTAATTTGGTCAAACGAAGACAAGCGGATAACTCCCTCTTCGTCTAAATCTACATCTACTCCGGTTGCTTGTTCAAATGCGCGGATATTCCGGCCTTCTTTTCCAATTATCCGCCCCTTCATTTCTTCGTTTTCTATTTGGACTGTAGAAACTGTGTATTCTGCAATGTAATCTAAAGCCCCATGCTTCATCGAGTCCAGCAAAATTTCTTGGGCTTTTTTATCTGAAATGCGTTTTGCTTCTTCTTCGCGCTCTTTAATTATTTTCGCAAGCGCTGAAGCTTCTTTTGCTTCTACTTCTTTTATTAATTCCTGCTTTGCTTCTTCTGCAGTAAGCGAACTTACTTTTTCGAGTTTTTCTGCATATTCTTCTTTTTTATCTTTTAGAGTTTCTTTTTCCTTTTCCAAAGATTCTTTTTCGCGGTCTAACTTCTCCTCTTTCTCAAGAAGCTTTTTTTCAAGTGCTATTAAATCCTGATCTGCCATATAATTTGTGAGAACACGAGGAAAAACCGAAATTTATCGGCTGTTTGAGGAAGTTGTGTTTAAAAGTCTGTTCATAACTTCTTCTATCCTTTGTTCTGTGCTTATTATACCCCTTTTCCCAATACTTCGTCAATTGCTGACTTGGCAATATCGAAGTCAAATCCGTTATGAATTAGGAAATTAAACATCTTCTCCCGCATCTCTTTTAAAGGAATATTTTTATATCTGTGCACGCGTTTATTTAACAGTTGAACTGCAGTTGCAGTTTGGGAAGAAGACGAGCTAAGCGACCCCACAATCTGCTCGATTATCTCTTTTGAAATCCCTTTTTGTTGGAGTTCGGCCTTTATGAGCCGTTGCCCTTTTGGCTTAAAAGTAGTCCTTTGGTCTAACCACCAAATTGCAAACTTTTCATCATCCAAAAATCCTTGTTCGGAAAGTTTTTGGACAATCTGCTCGGTAATATCATCCGGCGACCCTTTTCTCCGCAATGCATCAATAGTTTCTTTAATACTACGCGGACGATAAGACAAATATTTTAAAGTATAATTCCAAAACCTCTCAAACTGATCCACGCGAATAGATTACCAGAAAATTGATTTTATTCAAAATAACCAGTATCGTAAAGTTATGCCAAAGTTTTTTGGACCGAAGAAAATTCCCACTAAAAATATTTTTCTTACCTTTTTTATTGTTGGATCTCTTTGGTTTTTATACAGAAAAACTGTTTATTCTACAGATATAATCGACGAATTAATCTTTAAACCTTTAATCTTTTTAACTCCACTTTTTATTCTTTTCAGCAGGCATAAAATAAAAGCTAGTTCGCTTAACTTAAAAAAACCTTCAGAAAAAATAATTATCTTGTCGGTATTAGTTGGTTTGGGACTTTCACTTTTGCAGATTGTGCCGCTTATCTTAAGACACCACAATTTTCATATCCCTCCTAATTTCCTGCCTTTGATAATAGCAACAGTTGGAACTGCAGTTATTGAAGAAATATTTTTTAGGGGTTTTTTACTAGAACAACTTACAAGACATTTCTCTAAATATTCGGCAAACGTTTTAAGCTCTTTCCTTTTCTCATTAATTCATATCCCAATTATTATTTTTGTGAATCATACTTCTGGAGTAGATTTTTTAATTGCGCTTTATATTATTTTTGCCAGTAGTATTCTTTATGGAATTCTCTATTTGAAAAACAAAACCCTTTGGTCACCAATAATTGCGCACTACGTAGTAGACATTCTTCTTTTGTTTTAAACTGTGGATTCTTTTTCTTCAACTCCCACTGCTACGGGGGCTGAGGTTTTACTTTTTGTCATGATTTCTTCTACAACTTTTTTCTCTACATCTTTATTTTCTTTTAAATAATCCATGGTTGCTGCTTTTCCCTGCCCAAGCATTAATTCTCCATATCGATAAAATGCGCCGGATTTTTGTAATACTCCCATCTCTACCCCAACGTCTACAATTCCGCCCTCTCTGGAAATTCCATCTTGGTACACTTCGAATTCTGCAATTCTAAATGGCGCTGCAATTTTATTTTTTACGATTTTTACCCGGTGTCTGCTCCCAATTGCTTTGTCTCCTTCTTTAATTGTTTCGATTTTGCGGACGTCCATTCTAACGGAAGCATAGAACTTTAACGCGAGTCCGCCAGTTGTTGTTTCGGGATTTCCAAACATTACCCCAATTTTCTGGCGCAATTGGTTAGTAAAAATACAAACTGTTTTAGATTTGGAAATTACACCGGTAAGCTTTCTTAAGGCCTGAGACATAAGACGGGCCTGAAGTCCCATCATAGAATCTCCCATTTCTCCCTCTATTTCCGCTCGTGGCACCAATGCTGCAACCGAATCAATTACGAGCACGTCAACCCCGCCACTTCTTATTAAACTTTCGGTAATTTCCAATGCTTGTTCGCCGGTGTCGGGTTGGGAAATTAATAACTCATCTAGTTTTACACCAATTCGCTCTGCCCATTGGGGATCCAATGCATGCTCGGCATCGATAAATGCTGCAACTCCACCGTGTTTTTGCGCCTGGGCAATTATGGAAAGACAAATCGTAGTTTTTCCCGATGCTTCGGGTCCATAGATTTCTATAATTCTTCCCCTTGGAACTCCTCCTGCTCCTAATGCTAAATCCAAAGGCAAACAACCGGTAGAAATAACAGAAATATCTAATTTGTCTCCGATTTCGCCAAACCGCATAATGGCACCGCGTCCATATTGCTTTTCGATTTGGTCCATCGCAGCTTGTACTGCCTGAAGCTTTTGAGAAGTTTGTGTTTCCCCGTTAGATTTTTTCTCTTCTTTTGTTGAAGCGTTTTTTGGAGGCCTGCCCATTTGCAATTATTCTAAACGGGTTTCGTAAAAATTACAAGATATCAAATAGAGTCATTATGGTATAATATAGGCCTATGTCTCAAGAAAATTTTATTGGACCCGGCCACCCTTTTTATAAGGCCACTTTGCGAGGAGACCAAGCTATACCTCATCTCATTATGGACGAAGAGGGCGGAATGATGACCGCAGACAGAGCCGCACAAAGGCTTGGAGTAAAGCAATCAGAGTTGGAACAAATGAGACAGGCAGGTAAAATTCTATCAGTCGAGGCATATGGCGAAAGAAGATATCCTGTTTGGCAACTTGATGACGAAGGCCAATTGCTAGAAGGCGTGGCGGAAGTCACAACAGCACTTTCTCATCTAGACGATTGGATGAAGGTTTCCTGGATGCTCGGAGGAGATGACTTTTTTGGTGGCAATAGCCCATTGAATGTTTTAAGAGAAGCAAAAGGGAACCCGGAAGTAATTACATCGTTGGTTAGAAGAGCAAAAATAGCTTTTGAGTAAATGTCGGGGAGCGGAGAATCGAACTCCGACCACGCGGCCCCCAGCCGTGCATTCTACCACTAAACTACTCCCCGAAAGTAATGCCAATTTTAACAGATTTAAAGTAGATAGAAAACTAAGTATGCAAAAGGAGAAACCCTCCAAATAATACGCCGATAACTCCCGTAAGCAATTGTAGATAGCGTTCGAGGTTTGGGATTTTTTTAGATCCGTACAAAATGGGAATTCCTAGAATCATTGATATTGCGGACATGCCGATTATAGAGCCAATTCCAAATATGAGAACGTAGAACAATCCCTGCGATGTTGAATGAATGGTTGAGAGAACAAGCAACATTAATGCACCGGATCCATCGAGCCCGTGAATTATTCCAACAAGAAACGATTTGTGATGACTGTGTAATTTTTTGGATGAACTGTGGACATGCACATGCTCATGTTTATTTCCATCATGTGAATGGGTGTGAGAATGGAGTTCGTCATTTTGTCTTTTGAATAAGTTGAAAAGCCCCAAAAGAATTATCATTATTCCAACAGATTTCTCAAATACAGCACTTAATTGCTGGGTTATTTGAAACTTAAAAAGGAGAACAAAAATTCCTGCGACAAAAAGTGTAAGGGTATGCCCGATTCCCCAAAAAGTCCCCACAAGCGCAGCCTTTAACGGATGCTTGTGCTGCGAAACCATAGTAGAAACCGCAACCAAATGGTCTGCCTCGAATGCATGTTTTATTCCCAAGACAAGACCGATGAAAAGAATAAGAAGCGTCTTATCCATTCCGAAAAAGAAGAACTCCAAAGGTAATTGTTAGCTGCAAAACCATCAACAAAAAATTTGTAATCATCAAAGGTCTTTCCTTGTGAATTAGGCCATAGACAAACCATATTCCGGAAATTATTGCAAAAGACCCCCATGACAAGATCGAAACTCCGGCTGTTTGCTTATGAACCCAAATTTCATTTAACTGAGGAAGCGTCATAATGGGAGCTGCAAAAGCAAGTGGATACATAAGGCTTGAGAAAAACCTTCCAGCTGTTTTGTTTTTTGGCCGATTTTTCGAACGATACATTGCGTGCATATCAGTATCGTATCAAGTCTAGAGCATGTCGACAATAAGAGTGGACCAACCAAATTTTTCTCGCCGGTATCCGGCACCAGTCTCAGGATTATAGAATTCGCGGAATCCGGATTTTTCTATCATTTTCGCAGACTGCTTTATAATAAAATCCGCATATTCATTGTAACCATGTTTTTGAAGCCCTTTTACAATAAACCAGTTGGTGTTTATCCATGTTGGCCCTCGCCACAATAATTTTCCTTGATATCTTTTTGTATCTGTTGCAAGATAGTGCCGCTCGCACTTTGCAACCGATGGGATAGGATACTCTGTCCAAAATTCTTTGGGATTTAAAAGATGCTTTACCAACTCATCTAATTTCTCCCCATCTATCCCCTCCAAAAACAAAGGCATAAGAGAAGCAATAGACATTACTTTTGCCATTTTTTCATCTTTGGAATATAAAGAATAAAAAATCTTATCTTTTTTATCCCAACATTTTTCCAGAAGAGACTTTTCTGCATTTTCTGCAATTAATTTAAACAGTTGAGATTCTTTTGTGTTTTTTATTATGTTGAACATTCGAGAAAGAGATCTACACGCTTCTATAAATATGCAGTTGAACAAAAGTTCTTCTACATTGAAATAATCTTTCTCCAAAATTTTTTTATAATCGTACTTATTCCGGTTATTTAAAAAATCTACTTTGCGGTAATAATAATGCAGTCGCATTGCATTTTTCCCGTGGTACCCAATAACCGGCTGAAAAACAGGGAGCTCGTCCATGCCGGATTCATTTGCAGAAATAATAGAAATAAGATGGTCGTTATCCGGATCTCGATTTTGAAGTAACCATTTATGAAATTTAGAAAGTTTGGGAAGAATTTCTTTTAGAAATTTTGTGTCCTTATCTTTTTTATAAATTTCTTCAACTGCTAATGCCAAAACAGGCGGCTGCGTTATTGCAGTCGCTTGAGGACGAAAAGAAAAACGACTTTCAAAATAACACCACTGGGGCAATACCCTTTGGTTTCCCCAAAAAATAACATGGGGCAGGAAGCCGTCCGTATGCTGCATGGTAAACATACTCCGTATCTCCCGTTTTGCCCACTCGATATCAAAATGGGAAAGGACTATTGCATGAAATGAAGTATCCCACAACCACTGAAAGGTATATTCGACTGAATCTGGGGAAATAAATTCGTAATCAATCCCAAGATAATCCGAATGTCCTTTTAATAAGTTGTGTTGAAAAATTTCCTTTGCGGATTGTATGAATTTGTTTTGCAAATCCATAGAGCATACGTAGTATATACCTGTTGGAATATTCTCTGTATGAAGAAATGGTGAGATGTTTGAAAGGAATTTAACGCTTTGGAGACTGTCTTTTACGTCTGGCTTTTCCGCCCATTCCTGCTTTTCTTCGCTCCCGAACCCTTGAATCACGTGTTAAAAAGCCCGCTTTTTTTAAAGGAGTCCTATGCTTTTCCCGATCAAAATCAGAAAGGGCTCTGGATATTCCGTGCATTACTGCCTCCAGCTGACTTTTTGGGCCACCACCGGAAACACTAATAGTTGCTGAAAACTTACCTAATGTATTGGTTGTTTTAAAAGGAGATTCGTACATGGCTTTTGCAACTGATCCGGAAAAGTATTTTTCAATAGGCCTTCTATTTACCAAAATCATCCCTTTTACCAAAGTATGTTCACCCCATACAACCTCTTTTGGAGAATCATACAAACGCACTCTGGCTACTGCAGCTTTTCTTCTCCCTGCAGTAAGTACATAAGCTTTTTTGGTATCTCTTTTTGGTTTTTCTAAAACTTCTTCAACTGGTTCTTTTTTTGGTCGTGCCATATTATTTCTTTCCTTTAAATTTATCTGCAAAAGTATGTTCTGGTCCTGCAAAAACTTTTAACCGTTTGAGCATTGTATCACGAAGTCTGTTTTGTGGCAGCATTCCTTTTACAGCATGTGTGATGATTTCCTCTGGTTTTCTTACTCTTAAACGTTCTAGTGTTTCCTGGGTTAATCCTCCAGGATATCCTGAGTATCTAAAATAAATTTTTTGTAGCTCTTTTTTACCACTTGTTGAAACTTCTTTTGCATTAATGACAACTACATAATCTCCGCAATCGAGATTTCTTACAAAGTAAGGCTTTGATTTACCCATAAGAAGCTTTGCAATTTCTGTTGATACTCTTCCAAGAGGCTTCCCTTTTAAATCAATTACGTGCCACTCTCTTTTAATATCATTTAATTTTGTTGATTCTGTTTTCATTATTTTTTAGATGGGCTTTTCTTAGCCGATTTTTTTTCAACTTTCGAACTAGTTTTTGTTGTTGAACTTTTTCTTGGTTCTTTTTTAGGTCCTTCTTTTACTTTTTTTACTTCTTTTTTAACTGCTTTTTCTGTTGATACTGCAACCGCAGATCCTTTTTCTACTAATTCCAAATACACAGTTGCAGCATTATCCGAAACACGTCTTCCAAGTTTTATAATTCTTGTGTATCCTCCCGGTCTGCCTTTAAAACGCAAAGAAACATCTGTCAAAAGTTTTTTTAAAGCCTCGGCATTTAATTCACCGGAAAGGGCCGGTCTGGCTTTTTCTCCCTGATTTCTAGCTTTTGTAATAAGTTTTTCAACCGATCCCTTTATTGCCTTTGCCTTCTCTGCGGTTGTTTGAATCCGTTCGTGTAAAATAAGCTCCGAGCTTAGATTTTTAAATAAAGCTGTTCGCTCATTTTTATCCCTTTTAAATCGTCTTCCAAAAATTCTTTTTCTCATAATTACAATTCACTTATACTAAAAATCAGTCATCAGCTCCCGTTATTAGAAAATCTGACAACTGATATTATTTTAGAACTATATGGTAAGTTCTACGCCTTTTTCCTTTAACTTGTCTTCGATAATTGAAATTGATTTTCCGCCCATGTTTCTCATAGTCATAAGTTCTTTTTTAGATGTTGTAAGAAGTTGTCCTAATGTCTCGATTCCACCGTTTCTAAGACTGTTATAAATTCTTGTTGGCAAGTCCAGCTCGTCTATGGTAAGCCGTAATACGTCTTCAGGAACTCCTGTTGGTAACGCTGCCCCTTCCGAAGTCATTGCTGCTGCTTTTGGTTCGGAGATCTGAACAAAATACTGGGAAAGAAGTCTTGCGGCTTCGGTTACTGCATCTTTTGGAGATACCGCACCGTTTGTCCAAACAGATAGGGTAAGTTTGTCTAAGTTTGTTTGTCTTCCAACCCGGGTTGCAGAAACTTCATAATTTACCCGTCTGACCGGAGAAAAAATAGCGTCTGTTGGGATAACTCCCAAAGTTTCTGCTTTATTTTCTTCTGCCAAAGAGTATCCATATCCTTTTTCAACAGTAAGATCCATATCTAATTTTGCCTTTTTGTCAGAAAGCGAACCGATATAATGATCTGGATTAAGAAGCTCTACTCCGCTTGGAAGTTCTAAATCTTTTCCGGTAACTTCTTTTGGTCCTCTCACAGAAAGTGATACCGTTGCAGAGGTCTGGCCATCCAAAAGTTTAAAGTTAAGTCCTTTTACGTTAAGCAAAAGGTCAACAATATTTTCGGAAAGTCCTGGAAGGGTTGAAAATCTATGTTTTACCGATGCAATCTTAACAGAGGTAACTGCTGCTCCTGGGATAGATGCAAGCAATACTCTTCGAAGTGCATTTCCAATGGTATGTCCGTATCCCGGGTCAAGCGGTTCAACAGACAAAACTGCAAAATCTTTCTCTTCTTTTTCCTCTTTAATTTTAAACAGTGGCTCTACCATAAATCGTCATAGACCGAGTAACTCGGCCATAAGTTGCTATTTTAGCATTATCTTGAGTAATATTCAATAATCAACTGTGTATCGAAAGGAACCTCGACATCTTTGGCATGTGGTAGCCTCAAAAGCTTGCCGGACATACCTTCCCGCGCCAAAAATCCTAAAATTACCGGCTCTTCAGCGGCAAGCTTTAAGACATCCGGATTTTTGGAAATTTTCGAGTCTAGAGTAACTACATCTTCAGGTTTTACCTGATACGAAGGTATTGTTGTTTTTTTGCCATTTACCAAGACGTGTCCGTGGGAAACAATCTGGCGAGCCATATTCCGTGACTTGGTAAATCTGAGTCTGTATACGACATTATCCAAGCGTGTCTCCAAGACAGAAATTAAAAGGTCTCCGGTTTCTCCTTTTTTCTTCTGTACTTTCTTAACCAAATTGCTAAATTGGCGCTCCATTATCCCGTACATTACTTTTGCTTTTTGTTTTTCCCGAAGCTGGGTGCCAAACTCGGAAAGTGCCCGCTTTCGTTTTCTTCCATGCATTCCCGGCGGAATATTCAACCGTCTGGTAAGTGTTTTTGATTCTTTATCTAAAACATTTACCCCTTCTCGTCTTGCTAATCTGTGTTTTGGTCCTGTATATCTTCCCATAGATTAAACTCTCCTCTTTTTCTTGGCTCGTGGGCCATTGTGTGGAATTGGTGTTACGTCTGCAATTAAAGAAATAGAAAGGCCTGCTGCACGAATTGCCCGGAGTGCCGAATCCCTACCGGATCCCGGTCCCTTTACATATACTTCTACTGTTTTAAGTCCTTTTTCTAATGCTTTCTTTGCTGCATCTTCCATTGCAAGTGTCGCGGCGTATGGAGTAGAGCGTCTGGTACCTTTAAATCCTCGTGCCCCGGCGCTACTCCAAGAAATAGTATCTCCCTTATCGTTTGTTATGGTCACCAAGGTATTATTAAATGTCGAGGTAATGTAGGCCTTTCCCATAGCTGCCACAGAAACTGCGGTCTTTTTTGGTTTCTTTGTAGTTTTAGCGGTTACTTTTTTCTTATCTGCCATATTATTTCTTTGCTCCCTCGTCTTTTGCAACTATACCCATTTTTTGTGCAACTTCTTTCTTGATTGCTCCGATTGTTACTCTCTTGCCTCTCTTGGTACGAGCATTGCTTCGTGTCCGTTGTCCTCTTGCCGGCAAATTCCTGGTATGTCTGCTTCCCCGGTATGTCCCAATTTCTTTAAGCCTTTTAATGTCCGATGTAATTTCTGCCCGCAAGTCTCCTTCTACTTTGGTTGATTCCAAAGCCTTTTGGATTCTTTTTTGCTCGTCTTCAGAAAGATTTTTTACTCTTTTTGTAACGTCTATTTGAGCTTTTTCCAAAATTCCCCGTACATTACTTCTTCCAATTCCATATAAATAAGTAAGAGCTATATCTACTCTTTTTTCGTCCGGAATATTAATGCCTGAAATTCTCATAATTATCTTATCCCTGTCTCTGTTTGTGTCTTGGATTCTCGCACACAACACGCAAAACGCCTCGACGTTTTATAATTTTACATTTGACACATCTTGGCTTAATACTTGCATGTACTTTCATGTTTTAAACTAATATCGAAATACTATTCTTCCTTTTGTTTTGTCGTATGGGGTCACTTCGACCCTAACCCTGTCTCCGGGGAGAATCTTAATAAAATGCATTCTCATTTTGCCCGAAAGATGGCACAAAATTATATGGTTGCCCGGTAATTCAACCCGAAATAGCGTGTTTGGCAATGATTCTTTTACTACTCCGTCTATTTCGATTGATCCCTGATGCGCCATAATAAAAAATCCGAAGTTCGAAGATCGAAATTCGAATTTTGAATAGTATATCAAAATCAAGCTCAAACTGCAACGGTTTATGCGGTAAGAACCAGGGGTCCGTCTTCGGTTATGGCAACGGTCCGCTCATAGAGGCCGGAGAGTAAACCATCTTCGCTTTTTATTGTCCAGTCGTCATCTGCATACACAACGCCGTGCTTACCCATGTTATAGATTACCTCGACCGCAATAACCAGCCCTTCTTTTAGAAGGGGCGTATCCTGGACTGAACCTTTGAGATATCCAGGTACTTCAGGCTCCTCGTGGAGCTCTTTTCCGACCCCGTGTCCTACGAGCGACTGGACGATAGAATAGCCATTTTGGCCCTCTACAATGCCCTGAATAGCCTTAGAAACGTGCCCAACGCGGTTCCCAGGCTTTGCCGCGGCAATCCCGGCCAAAAGAGCCTTTTTGCCGACTTTAAGGAATTTTTCCACAGCCTCGGTTGAACTCCCCACGATTTTACTTTCGCTCATATCGGTATGAAAACCTTTGTAGAAGACTCCGCAGTCTACTCCCACCAAATCGCCAGATCTAAATCTGTATTCCGTTGGAATTCCATGAACTACCACCTCGTTGGTAGACATACAGACAGTATTTTTATATCCCGGTACTTTTTGAAAACCTGGCTCTCCCCCTCTTTCCCGGATGAGTTTTTCAGCCATTTGGTCGATCTCTAGCTCTGAAATGCCGGGCTGAACTTTATCCATTACTTCAAAGAGAACATCTGCCAAAATCTTCCCCCCCTCTTTCATGATTTGAATTTCTTGTGGAGTTTTAATATAAATCATTGGATAAGTCCTCGCTTTTTTATTTCCTCCATAATTGTTGCAACGCTTTCTTCTTGAGTTTGATTCGAAGTATCCACTATAAAATATCCAAACTTTTCCGGCTCACTTACCATCGGATCTAAATCTCTATGAGTATCACGATAATCCCTTTTTCTTACCTCTTCAAGCACTTCTTCCAATTCTTCGGGTAAATTTTCCTGCTCTTTTCTCCTTTTCGCCCTAACGAGCGGATCCGCCGTTATAAAGATTTTAATCTGTGCATTAGGCAAAACAACGGTGCCAACATCCCGCCCTTCGGCAACTACTACTTTTCCGTTTTCGATTTCTCTTTGAGCAATTTCCTGCTGCCGTTTTACCAAAGTCCTTCGAACCTGGAGATATACTCCAACAACAGAGCTTCCAGAAGCAGTATCCGATTCTTTAATACGTTCTGTTACATCCTTATTATTGAGAAAAATCTTTTTATCCCGAAGATCTAGTTGTATATTAGAAAGCGCATTCACAACCAACGATTCAGCTGTTAAATCAATGGCATTTTCTATGCAGTACAAAGCGACGCAGCGGTACATTGCTCCCGTATACAAATCGAATCCATTTAATCGTTCGGCCAGCATTCTTGCAATAGTTCCTTTACCAGATGCAACCGGCCCATCTATTGCAATACTAAAACCTTTTTGAGGGTTCATTTTGTTAAGGAGTCCATTATCTCTTGATGAATTTCTTCAATTGTCTTTTCTCCGTCGACTTCCCGCAACATTCCTTTTTTACGATAGTAATCTAAAACCGGCTCGGTAAACCTATGAAACGATTCAATCCTTTTTTGAATTGCTGCAGCAGTATTATCGGGACGCCCTTCCTGTCCATTTTTTATCATAAGCCTATGCAATGCTTCTTCGTCTGAAACTTTTAAGTAAATAACTATGTCTATTGGTTCTTTAAAGGCTTCTGCCTGAACCAGTGTCCTTGGAAAACCATCTAAAATATATCCAGTTTGGTATTCCGGACGGGCAAGGTATTCATCTACGATTTCTATTGTTTTATCATCCGGAATCAAATATCCGGCACTCATGGTTTCTTTAATGTACCGGCCAAGCGGGTTATGTTCTTTTGCGAGTTCCCTAAAGATATGACCTGTAGATAAATAAGGGACTTTAAGTTTTGCAGAAAGCAAATTCCCTTGTGTTGATTTTCCGCCACCTTGAATCGCAATTAAAACTATCTTCATATTTTTGAAAACTTATTCGACGAAGCGGTCGTAGCTTCTGGTTACCAATTGTGCTTCTATTGCCCGTACTGTTTCCAAGACAACAGAAACCACAATAAGAATTCCTGTCCCTCCCAAAAGAAGCGTCTGTACATTCGTTATAAGCTTTGCCAAAGTTGGGAAGATGGCTATTATACCTAAAAATACTGCTCCTGCCAATGTAATTCTGGTAAGAACAAAGTTAAGATAATTAGAGGTTGGAGTACCGGGTCTAACTCCCGGAATAAATCCTCCGTACTTTTGAATGTCCTCGGCAATTTTTTTAGGGTTAAAAACAACTGCCGTGTAAATGTACGTGAATAAAACAACAAGTACGAAATATAATATGTTATAGAATGCTCCCGAAGGATTAAATAAGGTCGATAACGTCAGTGCAAACCGGTGTAAAACCGCAGATTTAGAAGCCGATAAATAGTTTCCCACAAGGGAAGGAAGAAATACCAAAGACACCGCAAAGATAATTGGAATAACCCCCGCCTGATTTAGTCGAAGCGGCAAATAGGTCGACTCTCCTCCATATGTTTTATTTCCTCTTACCCTTTTTGCATAGAAAACCGGAATTTGTCTTGTCGCCTCGTTCATTAAGACAATCGACCCGATAATAATAAGTCCCATAACCAAGAAAATAATCATATTCATAGTATTTTCTGCAGTGGTAGTTGAGACTGCTTGGGAAAAAGCAACGGGAATACGCCCAACAATTCCTCCAAAAATAAGGACCGAAATTCCGTTGCCAATTCCTTTTTCTGAAATCATTTCTCCAAGCCAGACTAGAAGAACAGTACCTGCTGTCATTGTGGCCACAAAAGAGAGGAGACTAATAGGACTTAAAACTCCAATAAGACTTTGGCTTCTTAAAAGTGCATACATACCAAAAGATTGTAAAATAGCCAAGGGGACGGTGAGAAATCTTGTGTATTGGTTGATTTTCTGTCTTCCTGATTCTCCTTCTTTGGCGAGCTCTTCGAGTTTTGGAAAAACAAATTGCAGAAGTTGCAAAATAATAGAAGCGTTAATGTATGGGTTTAAACCCAAAGCCATAATGGAAAAATTGGCAAGAGTTCCTCCCGAAAATATATCTAAAAGTCCTAGAAATTGATTTTTGGCAAAGAGTTGTTTTAAAACTGCAGTATTAACTCCTGCAACCGGAATATGTCCGAAAGTACGAAATACTACAAAGATAAGTGCGGTAAAAAGAATTTTTTTTCGCACTTCCTTGGTCCGGAAGCTTTTACGAAATATGGACAAGTATTGATCCATTTTAAAGCGAGATCGTTCCGCCTGCTTTTTCTATTTTTGACTGAGCAGTTTTCGACACAGCAACTTTAACAGTTAGAGGCACTGTGAGTTTGCCTGCTCCCAATATTTTAACTCTTTTTGCTTCTTTTTTAGAAACAAGCCCCTGTTTTACTAAACTTTCAGAATCTACTATTGATTTTGCACTAAAAACATTAAGCTTTTCAACATTTAAAACCATTGGGTTTTCCTGGTACGATCTATTCTTTCCTTTTCCTTTTGCAAATGGAAGTCTTTTTATAAGAGGAAGTGCTCCTCCTTCAAAAGAAAGCTTTATTTTCCCGCGGGCTTTTTGTCCTTTGGTACCTCTTCCCCCTGTTTTACCCCGTCCGGATCCGTGGCCCTGACCAAGTCTTTTTCCTTTTCTTCTTTGTACCTTTTTAAGATTATGCAGCTCCATTTTTGCCTCCTTTTAACTTTAACTTATCTTTTAAGAAAATAAGTCGTTTTAATGCTTCTATAGTTGCGTACACATTTGAAGCTTGATTTTTAGTACCTAAAACCTTGGAAGAAATATTATGTATTCCTGCTGCTTCTACAACTGACCTTACTGCTCCTCCGGCAATAACCCCAGATCCGGGAGGTGCTGGCTTTAAAAGGATTTTTGCTGCTCCAACTTTTATATCAATGCGTGTTGGAATCGAACCATTAATAATTGGCACCGTAATAAGATGTTTCTTTGCAATTGAAACTCCTTTTCTAATTGACGAAGCAACATCTGGCCCTTTTCCCAATCCAACTCCGACTCTTCCTTTTTTATCCCCTACAACAACTAAAACTGAAAAACCGATTTTGTTTCCTCCTTTTGTTTTCTTGGAAACTCTATTTATCTGAACAATTTTTTCTTCAAATTCAGAAGGAGCTCTTTGATATCTATTATTACTTCGGTTATCCATTAGAATTTAAGTCCTCCTTCTCTTGCCCCATCGGCAAATGCTTTTACCCGACCATGATATGAATAACTTCCTCTGTCGAATACTGCTGATTCGATTTTTTTTGTTAATGCTTTTTTTGCCATAAGTTTTCCCAATTCTTTTGCCGCTTCTTCTTTCTTTAATTTTTGCGCCCCTAATTCTTTTTGTGAAACACCAATGACCGTCTTCCCAGAGATATCATCGATAAGCTGTGCATATAAAGATTTATTAGAACGGAATACAGAAAGTCTTGGCCTATCATTTGTTCCCTGAACTTTCGCTCTCGTCCTTATTTTTCTTCTTACTTTTTTATCAACTATTTTCATACTATTTTGCTCCTACTGCTTTTGCAGCTTTTCCTGCTTTTCTTCTAATTCTTTCTCCCTGATATTTTATTCCTTTTCCTTTGTAAGGTTCTGGCGGCCTTACTGCTCTTATTTTTGCTGCCATATCTCCAACTAATTTTTTATCCGATCCTGCAACGGTAATTATTCCTTCGGCAAATGCAAAGGTAACTCCTGCTGGAGCAGTAATTTTTACCGGGTGAGAAAATCCAACAGAAAGCGTTAGGTCAGACCCTGCAGCTTGTGCCCTATATCCTACTCCGGTGAGCTCCAATTTTTTTTCAAAACCCGATGTAACCCCTTCAACCATATTTGCAATAATAGCCCGGGTTAATCCAAACAATGCTTTATCTCCTTCTTTTTGAGATACAATTACCTTTCCGTCTTCGACCGCAACTTCCACAGATTGTGGAATTGGAAAAGAAAGATTTCCTTTTGGTCCAGAAACAGAAACAAGATTATTTGCTATTGTTACTGTTGCTCCCTCTTTAATTATTACCGGCATTTTTCCTATTTTTGACATATGATTACCAAATTCTAAAAAGTAATTCTCCTCCTACTCCTTTTTTCTTTGCTTCTTTATCGGTAAGAATCCCGACACTTGTTGAAAGCACTGCTACCCCTAATCTATTCCCTCTTAAATTTTTTATTTCTTTTGCAGAGTAATAAACCCGCAATGATGGTTTTGAAATTATTTGTGCATCTGTAACGACCGGTATCCTATTTTCATAACGTAATTCTGCTGTAATATTTTTCTGGATTTTCCCTGATTCTTTTACGTTTTTTAAATATCCTTCTTTTTCCAAAATCTGCAAAACAGATTTATTTAATTTGGAATACGAAACAGAAATTTCTTTCCTTCGTGCCAAACTTGCATTTTTTATTCTAATGATTGTATCTGAAATATGACTCATATAATTACCAGGATGCTTTTAGAACTCCCGGAAGTTCTCCTTTTATTGCTAACTCTCTAAAACACATTCTACAGAGACCGAATCTTCTCATATAACCCCGCGCTCTTCCACATAAACTACACCGGTTTTTAGCTCTTACCTCGAATTTTTGTTTTTTCTTAAACTTTACAATATCTGATGTTTTTGCCATATTATTTTTCGAAAGGCATTCCCAAAACCTTGAGAAGCTCTAATCCTTCCTCTCTATTTTTTGCTGTTGTTGTAATGCATACTTCTAATCCTTGTACCTTATCTACTTTTCCTGCATCTATTTCCGGGAAAACAATAAACTCCGAAAGTCCCAATGTATAATTTCCTTTATCGTCAAAACTTTTTAACGGAACTCCCCGGAAATCACGAATTCTTGGAAGCACTATTGCTACCAACTTTTCAAAAAAATCATACATACGATCTCCCCGCAACGTTACCATAACTCCAATAGGATCTCCTTCTCTTAATTTAAAAGAAGCGATAGATTTTTTTGCTTTTGCAACTTTTGGTTTTTGCCCAGCAATTTGTGTCATTATTTCTAAAGCTTTCTCCATATTTTTTTTGTCGGAAAGCGCATCTTTTACTCCCATATTGAGAGTTATTTTAGAAATTTTTGGAAGAGCCATAGGATTTTTAATGGAAAGTTTTTCTCCCAGTGTCTTCCTATATTCTTCTGTATATTTTTTTTGTAAGTTTCTCATTTCGTTATATTGTTTTTTTACATTTCAAACAGACTCGTACTTTTTTATCTTTTTCTTTTGTAAATCCTACTCTGGTAATCTTATGACATTTCGGACAAATTAAAGCTACATTTGTCATGTGTAAAGGTTTGGAAATCATTTTTATTTCCGAAGCCTGTCCACTTGCATTTGCTTTAATATGCCGCTTGTACATATTGATTGCGGGCAAAAGAACCAATTCTTCTTTAGAAAAAACTTTTTCTATCTTTTCGGTTTTTCCTTTATCTTTTCCCCGGATCACCATTACTAAATCACCTTTTATTAATTTCATAAGCGCTAAATTATACTACTTCGATAGCCATACTTGCTATCTTATTAAATCCTTTGTTTTTTACCTCTCTTGCAATCGGTCCGAAAATTCTTGTTGCTTTTGGATTTTTGTCTTTTGCATTGTCAATTAAAACAGCTGCATTATCCGAAAAGCGAACATACGAACCATCCATTCTTCTATGCTCTTTTCTAACTCTTACCAGTACTGCTTTTACCATTTCTCCATCTTTTACCTGTCCTGTTGGAATTGCTTCTTTCACTACGCAATTCAAAATATCTCCCAAGTATCCAAACTTTCGTTTTGATCCCCCGAAAATATGGATTACCATAAGAGCTTTTGCTCCTGAATTATCGGCAACTCTTAAAATACTTCTGTGTTGAATCATTTTTTAATAACCTCCGCTATTTTAAAATGTTTATCTTTCGATAGAGGAAGCGTTTCTACTATTCTTACTCTATCTCCAACTTGTACCGTAAATTCTTTTGGATCTACTTTATATTTCTTCTCACGTTTTATGAGTTTTTTATATAACTTGTGAGGAGTTTTTCTAACTACCTCGACAAGAATAGCTTGTTTTGTTTTTGTTGATACCACTATGCCTTCTAAAATATTCATTTCTTTAACTCCTTTTCTCGTAAAATGGTAAGCATTCTTGCAATATCATGTTTTTTATTTTTAACTCCTGTTGTATTTTTAAGTTTGTTTTGAGAAATCTCAAGTTCCATATCTAAAATATCCAATCTATTTTTTTTAATCATGTCCCACAACTCTTTTGTCGTTTTTGTATGTAATTCTTTTTGTTCTCTTATTTTCATTTTTCTACCACCTTTGTTTTAATTGGTAATTTGTGGGAAGCAAGTTTTAATGCAGAGCTAGCAGTTTCTTTACTTACTCCTCCCATTTCAAAAAGCATTCTTCCCGGCAAAATTCTTGCGACATACTCGTATACATCCCCTTTTCCAGATCCCATTCGAGTTTCCGGCGGTTTCTTTGTAATTGGTTTGTCTGGAAAAATCCGAATCCAAAGTCTTCCTCCTCGTTGGGTGTAATGGGTAATTACCCTTCGTGCCGCTTCTATTTGGCGGCTTGTTACCCAACCGGTTGCTTGTGATATTAATCCAAATTCTCCAAAAGAAACCTCGGTGCCCGCATGAGCATTCCCTTTCATGGTTCCCCTATGCTGTTTTCTGTATTTTGCGCGTTTTGGAACTAACATATTATTCTGATTTCTCCTCTGGTTTATTTATCCAAACTTTTACTCCAATATATCCTTTTCTCGTAAGTGAAGGGACACTCGCAAACGTAACGTGCTCCCGAATGGTAGAAAGCGGTACGGTTCCAACTTGGATTTTTTCCCGTCTTCCAATATCCGATCCGGCAATTCTTCCGGAGAGAAGAATTTTTACTCCCCGTGCTCCCGCATTCATAACCCGATCCGCAGTTTGTCCCAAAATTCTTTTGTAAGGAAGTCTTTTTATTAACTGGTCGGAAACATTTTTGGCAACCAAATATGCATCCAAATAAGGTTCTTTAACCGGCTCTACTCGGATATCTAATTTTGGTGCATTTTTCTTATCTTTTATTGCAATTGTTGCAACTATAAATTTCTTCAAATCATCAAGTCCTGTTCCTGCTCGTCCGATAACAATACCCGGCCGAGAGACATATAAAGTAACTTTAATGCTATTTATGGACCGCTCAATCTCTACGCGCGCTATTCCTGCTATTTTAAGCCGATCCATTAAAGCTCTTCTTAATTTATAGTCCTCTAACAAAACATCCTTATATCGCTTTTTTTCAAACCAACGGCTTTCCCAGTTATAAATGACCCCTAATCTTAAAATTTGTGGATTAATTTTTTGTCCCATTATTTTTTCTCCTTTTTCAATACTGGCTCTATTGCTTTTTCTACTTGTTCTGCCCCATTGTCAGATAAAACGACTGTAACGTGAGCGGTTCTTTTTTTGTACGGATGTACTCTTCCTCTTGTTGATGGACGAAACCGTTTATATGCAAGTCCAGGAACTACATCGATCCGTTTTATAACAAGTCCTTCTCCGCTTAACTTTTTGTTATGCACTGCATTTGCAATAGCACTCTTTAAAAGTTTAGTCATAACCAAAGCTGCTCGTTTTTCCAAAAGCATTAATATAGTTTCTGCATCCTTTGCTTTCTTATTACGTATCGAGGATGCAACAAGATTTACTTTTCTTGGACTCATTGGTACGGTACTTTTTGCAATTATTTCCATATTTTTATAAATACTATGTCTTACTTATTTCTCTGGCTACAACTCTTCCGTGCGATCTAAATGTTCGGGTTGGAGAGAATTCCCCAAGTCTATGTCCAACCATTCCTTCTAAAACGTATACACTATTAAATATTTTTCCGTTGTGGACCATAAAAGTATGACCTACAAACTCCGGCGGAATCTGGCAGGCTCTGGCCCACGTTTTAATAGGAGATTTATCTCCTCCCTGCTTTTGCTTTAATACTTTCTTTAATAATTTTGGATCGATATACGGTCCTTTTTTGGAACTTCTTGCCATATTATTTCTTTCTCTTTGCTCTCCTTGAAACTATATATTTATCAGAAAATTTATGTTTCTTTCTGGTTTTTCCAACTGCAGGTCTTCCGGCATATGTTTTTGGAGTAGACATACCAATACCCGACCTTGCTTCTCCTCCTCCGTGAGGATGTGACCTTGGATTTTGCGCAACTCCTCTAACAGTTGGCCGAATTCCCATGTGTCTTTTTCTCCCCGCATTCCCAAAGAATTCGTTTTTCCATTCAACATTCCCCAATTGCCCAACCGTTGCAAAACAAAGAGCTCTTACTTTTCTGGTTTCTCCCGAAGGCATTTTCAAATGGACGAAATCTCCTTCGCGAGCTGAAATTATAGCAGAAGTTCCGGCTGACCGTGCGATCTGCCCTCCCTTGCCCGGTGTTAATTCAATATTGTGGATTACGGTTCCAACTGGAATATTTACCAACTGCATTGCATTCCCAACCTTAATATCTGCAATTTTATCTGCAACAATTTTATCGTTTAGTGCCAATTTTTCCGGCCGCAAAATATATCTTTTATCCCCATCTGCATATTGGACAAGCGCCACATCTGCGGTCCGATTTGGATCGTATTCTAAGGAAATCACTTTTCCGGCAACACCGATTTTATTTCTTTTGAAATCAATTACCCGAATAAAACGCTTGTGCTCTCCACCTTGATGACGGACTACAACTTTACCGCTTGCGTCTCTTCCTGCATGTTTTTTTCTGATAAATTTAAGTTTATTCATAGTTACTATTTCGTTGCTTCTTGCTCAAAAAAAGCTATCTTTTCGTCTTTTTTCAAAGCAATCACTGCTTTTTTCCAGGCTGGGAGTTTCTTTTCTACTTTTCTTTGTCCAACCCGCTTAGATCTTCCTTTTACAAGGGTCGTTGAAATAGAAACAACGTGTACCGGAAATTTCTTTTCTATTGCATTTTTAATAAGATTTTTATCCGCAAAAGCTGCAACTTCAAAGGTATATTTAAAAATCCCTGCGTGTTGCATAGATTTTTCTGTAATTATTGGTCTTTTAATGATTGTGGTAAGATCCATTATTTTGTCTCCTTCTTAAGAAAATGATTCTCTAAAGATGCCAAAGCTTCTTGTGCGAAAAGAAGTGATTTACTATTTAAAACTTCATAGGTATTTAGCTGAGTAGCTTGGGTTATTGAAACTCCTTCTATATTGCGTGATGCTTTTTTTACATTATCCATTTCTTTTGAATTCCCAGGTAAAACCAAAAGTATTTTAGGATTTTTACCGTTTAAGGTAAGTTTTGATAGTACAGTAAACATTTCTTTTGTTTTAAGGGGAAGAGTGGTAATTCCTTCTACAATTTTTATTGCTCCATCTTTTTGTTTTGAGGAGAGAGCACTAAACAAAGCAGCCATTCTCATTTTTTGTGATAATTTCTTTGAAAAATCATGTGCTTTTGGACCATGTGCAATTCCTCCTCCAACATAAATAGGAGCCCGGATTGATCCATGACGCGCCCGCCCTGTCCCTTTCTGTTTGTATACTTTCCGGGAAGATCCCTGTACCTCTCCTCTGGATTTGGTGTGAGCAGACCCTTCCCGTTGGTTTGCCAAATATACCAACACGGCTTGGGTCATTAACGCCTCGTTTATTTTTGCCCCAAAAATTTCTTTTGGAAGCTCAACTGATTTAACAACAGCCCCTTTAATATCGAAAACCTGAGCTTTTGTCCCCTCTGCCTTTTTGGTGACTTCGGCTACGGGTTTGGAAACAGGCTTTTTTGCTGCAACTTTTTTAACTGGTTTTTTTACTTCTTTCTTAGCTGGCATCTTTTACTTCCTCCTTTGTTTCAGGTTCTGCTGCATTAACTTCTTGTGGAACCTCAGGCTGAACTTCTGCACTCTCTTTTTGAGCTTCAGCTTGAACTTCAGGCGCTTGGGGCTCTGCTTCTTGTACTGGCTCTTCTGCTTCCGGCTGAACCGGCCCTTCCACTTTTTCCGCATACAGCGGCACGAATTTCTTTCCCTCTCCCACTTTTTCTATAACAACGCTGCTTCCTCTAACCCCTGGAATAAGCCCTTTTACCCATACTTCTCCATCTTTTACTTCCAAAACTTGTAGATTTTTAAGGGTTACATTTTCCGAACCCATTCTTCCGGCCATTCTCTTTCCCTTGTAAACTCTCCCCGGGGTAGTAGTCTGGCCGATAGACCCTGGTGCGCGCTCTCTGTCTGACTGACCGTGAGTTCTGGGCCCTCCCCTAAAGTTGTGTCGTTTTACAACTCCTGCGTACCCTTTTCCTTTAGAAAATCCCAGTACATCAATAATGTCTCCTGCCTTGAATACATCTGAAGGAGCAATAACAGCTCCTACTTCTAAAGAGTCCGAACCTTCGCTTTTTACCTCTTTTAAAAATTGAGGGGCCTTTTCTAATTTAGCCCCTTTTACGTGTCCCAATTCTGCTTTATTTGATTTTTTCTTAGATCCGAATCCAATTTGGACTGCATCATAACCATTTTTCTCTGTATTTCGGACAGAAGTTACGGTATTTTGACCAACAAAAACTCTGGTAACCGGTACTCTTGTCCCGTCTTCCAGAAAAGCCTGTGTCTGATCTATTTTTCTTCCAATAAGTCCTTGCACCATAATTACTCCTTAAAACAAAAAAAAGGTAGCCTATTGGCTACCTACACATTTTCCTAAAAATTTGTGTTTTTCGAAGGCACGACTTCGAAACTAGCGAGCCCTAAAAACTAGGCTAAAAACACCTCCTCGTTTTTATTTTGTTCATTATACCACATTTATGTTGTCAAATAAAGCTAATCGAGCTTTAAATCTTTATCTCGACATCCACACCTGCTGGTAATTCCAAATGGGTTAAACTGTCAATTGTCTTATCAGTTGGAGAAAGTATATCTATAAGCCTTTTATGGACTCTGATTTCAAAGTGATCCCGGTGATCTTTTTCTATAAAGGGTGACTTGTTAATTGCGTAGACAGATCGCTGTGTGGGAAGCGGAATCGGTCCCACAACCTTTGCACCGGTACGTATTGCCGTATCTAATATTTGCTGACAACACGAATCAATTACTCGTGCGTCGTAACTCTTCAAACGAACTCTAATTCTTCCTTTAGGCATTATAAATTTAAAGTACTAGTAATTAAGCAATAATCTTGCTGATTACTCCGGCTCCAACCGTCTTTCCACCTTCTCGGATAGCGAATCTCACTCCCTCTTCCAAAGCAATGGGAGCGATTAATTTAACTGTCATTTTCGTGTTATCTCCAGGCATTACCATTTCTACACCTGCTGGTAAAGTAACTTCTGCGGTTACGTCGGTTGTTCGGATATAAAATTGTGGTCTATAGCCGGTAAAGAAGGGGGTGTGTCGTCCGCCTTCTTCCTTAGTTAAAATGTATCCTTCTGCTTCGAATTCCTTATGAGGGGTGATTGAGCCTGGTTTAACAATAACTTGTCCTCTTTCTACATCTGTTTTTTCAATTCCTCTGAGCAAAAGTCCAACATTATCTCCCGCTTGTCCTTCGTCTAACATTTTGCGGAACATTTCAACGCCGGTTACCACAGTTGATTTTGTTGGCCGAATTCCAACTATTTCTACCGTTTCGTTAACTTTTACAACTCCTCTTTCAATTCTTCCGGTTACCACAGTACCTCGCCCTTTGATTGAGAAAACATCCTCAACAGGCATTAAGAAAGGTTTTTCTACTGGTCTTTCAGGTGTTGGAATATAGGTGTCGACTGCATCCATAAGAGCCATTATTTGTTTTTCTGCTTCTGGATCGCCTTCGAGTGCTTTTAATGCCGAGCCTCGGATAATAGGCACATCTGCTCCTGGATATTGATATTTGGTAAGAAGCTCCCGGACTTCCATTTCTACCAAGTCCAAAAGTTCTGCATCCTGAACCATGTCGCATTTATTAAGGAAAACTACAATTGCCGGAACTCCAACCTGTCTAGCCAAAAGGATGTGCTCTCTGGTTTGAGGCATTGGTCCATCTGGAGCAGAAACAACCAAAATAGCGCCGTCCATCTGAGCGGCACCGGTAATCATGTTTTTTATGTAATCTGCGTGTCCTGGAGCATCGATGTGGGCATAATGTCTTTTTTCTGTTTCGTATTCAATGTGGGTAATGTTAATAGTGACTCCACGTGCTTTTTCTTCTGGGGCATTATCGATATCTTCGTATTTCTTAGCTTCTGACAATCCTTTTTTAGACAAAACGGTAGCAATAGCAGCAGTTGTGGTTGTCTTACCATGATCGACGTGACCAATGGTCCCGATATTTACGTGTGGTTTATTTCTTTCGAATTTTTTTGCGTCTGCCATAGTGATGTGCTAGGCATAAAAAAATTCCTTGTTTAGGGGAATTATTTTCTTACCTAAATCTTACCTTCTTTACGTTAAGGTTAGCAACAAATATACACTATTTTCCAAATACCGTCAATAGGTAATTAACAAAATGGTATAATCTGTTCATGAAAGTTCCAGTTATAGATCATGTCCGTACAGAAGATATAAGAAAAAGGGCACGGGAGATTGCAAAAGATAAAGATGCGCGCCAAAAAGCATTGAAGTTACTGCGTTCCCGCGCCAACCACGAAATTCGTATTGGAGCAAATATCTTGTTGCGAGATGTCGGCGTCACAGACAAACAGCTTGAAGATGCCATCCGCTTTTTAAGTACTCACGCGGACTGGGAATTACGAGAAGAAGCAGCCATGATGTTTCGTACGTTAATAAAGAGGAACTTTGACCACTGGTTTAACGTAATGAAAGATTTTGTTAACAGTGATTCGGTGAATCTAAAAAGAGCTGCTGTTGTTGGCGCCATGACAAAGTTATCGAAAGAACAAACCAAAAAAATTGTGGAGGCTATTTTCCAACCAAACCTCCCCTATAACCACGTATACATGAAAAAGAATCTGGGCCCCTTTGCCATTGGCTCCCATTTGCTAAAAAACGAACCCGTCCTCACATTCTCATATCTTAATAAATGGATAAAAAACAAGAACGAAAATGTCCGGTGGAATGTGCTAATGGCTTTTTCCCAAGCGCAAGGAAAAAAATATCGGGAACAAGCCCTTAAGTATGTTCGACAAGTAGAACAAGATCCAAGTAAAACTGTCCAACGCGCTGTTAAAGCAATAAAAAGAAGATTCTCCTAGAAATTGTAGTTTGGAATGCTATTGTTATCCTGGTTGTTAAAAAAATCGTTGTTATTATTCCACATTTGATTTCTCCGGTTGTACATTCTAAAAGGGCTTTGGGGATTTGGCATCATTTGTTGCATGGGAAACCATGGCATATGACTTTGCATCCATGCCCGCATATTTGAGTTAACCGAAGCTATGGAAACGACAATAACAACAGCAATTAAAATAAATGAAATAAAGGCAAATGCTTCATGATTTTTTCCTCTTCCCAAAATAATCCGAAGTCCCAAAAGTATTAATAGGACCGGCCAAAATCTTAAAAGGATAAACCAAACCGAAATCGGTAAAATTCCTAAGTTACTCAAGAGAAATAAAACGCCAAGAGTAATTAAAATAATGGCACCAACCGGACTTTTGTGATGATGTTCGTGCTCCATACTTATCTTTTATAAATCATTAAAAATCCTAATGCAATTAAAAGTATTGGCCAAAAATCTCCCAATCTTAGGTTAAATCCAAAATTATTAAATAAAATTGCAACTCCAAATAATAAAACAATAATTCCAAACCAAGATCTTCTTTCAAAGTCTGCAGAACCAAATTTTCCGGCAAACTCATGAGCTTTTGCCCTAATTTCATCTGCACCATGACGGATTGAATCGGTTGAGCTTGAAGAAAGTGATTCGGAAGGGATTACAATCCACAAAATTAAATAAAGCAAAAAACCGGATCCGCCAAAAACAAAAAGAAGAACAAAGATTAGTCTAACAAGGGTCGCATCAATTGCAAAAACCTCTGCAATTCCCCCACAAACTCCTCCCAATACTTTGTTTGACTCCGAGCGGTATAATCGGAAAGAAGACGAACTTGATGATGAGCTCTTTTTTGTTGCCACAGCAGTATTATATCAAATTAGCTAAGTAAGCTTCTACGAACATTCATTTGTTCAACTCGTAACGCTTCTTTTAATTTTGAAAGCCCCGGACCTACATGATCTATAACTTTCTCTCCACCTTCTTCGCCTGAATAATTTGCAGAAAGCCTGTATGTAAGGTCTCCTCCGACATCTGATTCGATTCCGACTCTTAAATAACAGGGCATTTCTGGTTTACCGATTCCTTCCTCCATTTTTCTTGAAAACCTCTTTTTTCCAATGCTTTCCCAACCCAAACGGATAACCGGTGGGTCATCATCTGCTTCTCGAGGCTCGATTTCTATCATTCCTGTACGACCAAGCCATTCCTCATTTAGTGCTTTCAAAAGAATTTGTACGCCTTGTACTAAAGGGAGTCTTGCGGTGCGCTCTTGTCTCTTTTGCCACTTGTCCTGTTCTGCAAGAGAACGCATTGCTGCTTTGTTCATTTCAAAAGGTGAACCCATAAGGCCTATATTATAGTATATGGAGGCTAAAAAGGCAAGTTGTGCAGTCTTACGATTGTGCGTTTATGCGGCCCGTAAAGGTGGACTTGGCAAGCATTTGCTCTATGATATTGCGTGGAACCTCTTCGTAATGGCTAGGCTCCATGTAATAGCTTGCGCGGCCCTGAGACATGCTCCGAAGTGTAGTAGCATACCCGGAAAGCTCTGCAAGGGGAACCATGGCTAAAATAATGGTAGCCTTGGAGCGGTCTTCCGTGCCTAAAATCTGAGCCCGTTTTGCTGACAAATCACCGATTACGTCTCCCATAAATTCAGAGGGAGTAGTAACTTCTACCTTCATAATAGGCTCCAAAAGGGTTAATTGGGCCTTTTTGGTAGATGCCTGAAAAGCCTGGGAAGCCGCAATCTTAAATGCGATATCAGAAGAATCAACATCGTGGTACGATCCGTCGTACAAAGTAACCGAAATGTCCACAACTGGATACCCTAACAAAACACCATTCTCCTTGGCTTCTTTAATCCCTTTTTCAACCGAACCAATAAATTCTTGTGGAATTGCTCCTCCTTTAATGGCATTGATAAACTCAAAACCTTCTCCCCGTGGCTTTGGCTCTACCCGTAAATAGCAATGTCCGTATTGTCCTTTTCCTCCGGATTGCTTTATGTATTTGCCTTCTGCTTCGGCTTTTTCTTTGATTGTTTCCTTGTAAGCAACCTGTGGTGCGCCAACATTCGCATCCACTCCAAAGTCGGATTTCATAGTATTTACTTTTACTTCCAGTTGTAACTCTCCTACCCCCGAAATAATGGTCTGTCCGGTTTCGTGGTTGGTCTTAACCTGGAATGTTGGATCTTCGTCCATAAGTCTTTTGAGTGCATAGCCAAGTTTTTCCTGGTCTGACTTGGTTTTTGGCTCGATTGCTAACGAAATAACCGGTTCTGGGAAGGTAATTTTTTCCAAAACAATTGGTTTTTGTGAATCCGAAAGAGTATCTCCTGTCCCCGTATCTTTTAACCCTACAATCGCAATAATTTCTCCCGACAATGCTTCTTTAATTTCTTCCCGCTGATTCGAATGCATTAACAAAAGCCGGCCAACCCGCTCCTGAATATTTTTGGTTGAGTTGTAAACGTAAGATCCGGAAACTATTTTTCCCGAGTACACCCGAAAATAGGTAAGCTTTCCAACGTGTGGGTCATTTTGGATTTTAAAAGCCAGACCCGAAAAAGATTCTTCGGGGGTTAACTGTCGCATTTCGGTCTCCCCTGTTTTTGGATTTACCCCTTTTACTTCTTTTAAATCAACTGGTGAGGGAAGGTAATCCACAACTGCATCGAGTAAAGGTTGAACCCCTTTGTTTCGCAAAGACGACCCTGCAAAAATAGGTACCAACTGGTATCCGATAACTGCCCGCCGCAGCGCTGCCTTTAACTCTTCTACCGAAATTTCTTCGTTTGCCAAATATTTTTCCAAAAGGACATCGTCTGTTTCGGCAATTTTTTCAATAAGTTTATGGCGGTACTCTTCTACCTGGTCTTTCATGTCCGCGGGGACTTCGCCCTCTTCGAATTTTGCTCCCAATTCGTCGGATCCCCAAATGTAAGATTTTCTATTAAGCAAATCTACGGTTCCCTTAAATTCCTGCTCAACTCCGATGGGCAAAACCATAATTGCAGGATTTGCACCTAATCTATCCTCGATACTTTTTATCGTTGCAAAAAAATCTGCCCCAAGTTTGTCCATCTTGTTTACAAAACAAAGACGTGGCACTTTATATTTGTCTGCTTGTCTCCAAACGGTTTCGGACTGGGACTGCACTCCTTCTTCGGCATCGAGGACCGTGATACCTCCATCGAGAACCCGAAGCGAACGTTCTACTTCGGCAGTAAAATCAACGTGGCCGGGGGTATCGATAATATTTATTCTAACGTCTTTCCAAAAAGCAGTGGTTGCAGCAGAAACAATAGTAATTCCCCGTTTTCGCTCTTCTTCCATCCAGTCCATAACGGTTGTACCTTCGTCGATATCGCCGATTTTGTAGGTTCGACCAGTGTAAAATAAAATGCGCTCGGTGGTAGTAGTTTTTCCCGCGTCAATATGGGCAATAATGCCAATATTTCTAATTTTTGTTAAATCTAATTCGTGTTTTGTCTCAGCCATAAAAATAAGTGAACTTTTTCCAAAAAAATCCCCGCTCAGGGATGCGAATTAGTATAACACAATATCCGAAGTTATTCTACCATTGCATGCGGCCCAAACGCACCCTTAATTACCGAATTTTTATAAACATCTGATTTGTCTCCCGAAAGCAAACCCTTTTTAATTAATGTGTAAGATTCGCCATGAAATTTTAATCGTGGTCCTCTTATTGGCTTCCCTGTCAGATTAAAAGAAACCAAACCTGCTGATTGAAGTTCTCCTTGTATATTCATAGCTTGTGAGTAACGATAAAAATCATCATGGTTTGTCATAAATCTGAAAATAATCATTTGGTCACCAATTACTACATACTTTGCTTTTCCCGGATAAAAAGAAGATTCCATACTTTTAAGTTGTTTATCAAAAACATCGGCGCTGAACTCCTCCTGTGAAAACATATCTACAAAAAAATAATCTACCCGCTCCCCGGGAATCTCAAACCGTTGAAGTTGTTCGGCTTTTGGCGGCATGGTCGGATTTTACTACGCTAGGAACTAAAGTCAAGTTGACAATCATGGCAGAATAAACTACTGTTGAGTTGGAGAGCCTACTATGAACCGCGAGCAGGAAAGCGGGAAACAATGGCTTAAAGAAACCTCCGATCATCTTCGGAGTAGAGAAGAAAGTATCAAAAAATCAATCTCCAAAAGATTGCCTCCCGAACCAACACCCAATGAAATTACAGAAATAAAAGCATTGCAAACTATCCGCGAAGTCTTAGAGAAAGAGGCAGAAGATTCAGATATAATACAAAATAATGAACCCTAAAGATGTAAAAATAAAAGGGAATGGGTACGAACTTGCAGCAACCCTATTTACCCCAGAAAAAATAAGTGAACTTTTACCGGCTGTAGTTTTTTACCACGGCATGCCAAGCCAGAGAAAACCACGTACAAACCGAAGAGCCCAACAGCTGGCAGAACACAATATTGTTGTCTTAACCTTTGACTTTCGCGGTTGCGGAGAAAGTAATGGTGATATAACAAAAATTACCTACAAGGAATGGCTCGATGACGCACTATTGGGATTTGATTTTTTAAGCCAACAAAGTGTCGTAGATAAAAACAGGGTTGGAATTAGTGGGAAAAGTTTTGGCGGGTATATGGGAGCAATGGTTTCTGAAAAAAGAAATGTTGCATCGATGGTTTTGCATGCCCCGGCAACCTATGATGATAATACGTTTGAAAAAACTTATACCTTTGATAAAACAGGAAGAATTATGTTTCGAAAATCGGATGCTGCATTAAAAACAATGCCGATCCGAGCAATTGAAAAATATAAAAACCCGCTTTTAATCGTTGGAAGTGAGTTTGATGATTTGTGTCCAAAAAATATTGTCGAAGGATATTTTAATCATGCAGGTTCGGCAAAAAAAGAATTAAAGTGGATTTTGGGTGCAGACCATCCCCTCACCAAACCGGAGTGGGACAATGAATACGTTGATGTAATGGTTAATTGGTTTGTAAACACACTCTAGATTTTTTCTCTCCTGTTTGCTACTATCCTGCGAGATGAACAAACTGTACGTTACAGTTTTCGTAATAATCCTGGTACTTTTAGGCGGCCTTATTATGGTCCAAAGCAATCAGGCGCCAAAAGACAAACCAGCACCTTCCACACAGTTACCTATTGAGGGATCACCAACGCCTGTTGGATCTTTGGACATAATTAAAGGGACAACCCCTCCCCCCACAAGTACACCGACTCCGACTCCAAGCCCAACCCCTGTGCCAATTGCGGTAACCAAAGCAACTATTACTACCCAGTATGGAGATATTGTGCTAGAACTCTATCCCAAAGAGCTTCCCTTAACCGTTGACAATTTTGCCAGAAAAGTAAAATCAGGATTTTACAATGGCCTTATTTTTCATCGAGTTGAAGATTGGGTAATTCAGGGGGGAGATCCAAAAGGAGATGGAACCGGAGGAGGAGAAATGCAAACGGAATCAAGCAACCGGCCGTATGTTGCTGGCTCTCTTGGTATGGCAAGACGGTCCAATGACCCTTATACCAATGACTCACAATTTTTTATAACAAAAACTAACGAACCAAGTCTTACCGGCCAATACCCAAATTTTGGTACCGTTACGTCGGGAATAGATATTGTGAATAAAGTTGTTGCCGGTGACAAAATCATAAAAATAACTGTCGAATAGCCCTTCTTGATAAGCAATTTTTTCTGTGCTACTATCCGCCTATGGAAATGCGAGAAGAAAAGGACTTTGCAAATTCAACTCGTTCGGTAGCCAGCTCCCTTATGGGACGCTATGCATTTGACTATGCAATCGGGGAAACTTGGCTCAAACCAGAGCACGTAGACTACTACCTTCCTATGATTAAAGCCGGACTACAAGAAGCGAATCGAAGAAAAGGCGACGGAGGTTCATATGACGCCATTGTGCTACATGAGGCAGAAGGAAATATAGAACAGGGAGTTAGCCAATCTACAGATGGAATTGCTTGGACAGTTGCTTTTTTAATTCTTACCGGGGATGAAGCATTAGCGCAAACCGATCCGGGCGATCTTCGCTATTTATTTGATGCTTCGCTGGGAATAGCGGCAAAAGATCATCAGGAAAAATATCAACAAGCTTCGCGGTTTGGCGCATATCAAAAACCATTATCTTCCGGTCTAATAGAATCTTTTACGGCTGCTAAAAACCACAAAAAAAAGTTCGAATACTACGAAGAACTTCTACTAAGACTCCGCGAACCAGTCTCTTTTGCCTCCGCCGCACAAAGAAAATAGTTGACAGGTTTGATACACTAGAAATATGAACAAGGTTTCGGGACTTCTTCTTTTGGCTACTTACATTCTTATGGTTGGTCTTGGGAGTTTTCTTCAAAAGTTTGTAATGGATAAAATTACTCCATTTCAGCTTGAATTCATGACTGCAATCGGCATGCTTCTTATTACCGTCCCCGCTTTGTGGATTGCTCAGAAAAGTTTTAACGTACCGGTTTCGCAAGCTCCGCTTTCTGTTTTGGTTGGATTATTTTTTGCCGCGGGAAGTTTTGTGTATGTTTTGGCAGTTTCCAAATTACCGGTTAGCATTGCTGCTCCGGTTTCTACAGGCTATATCGTAGTTGCAGTTGTGCTCTCCGCATTATTCTTGAAGGAACAAATTACGTGGATTAAAGCGTTAGGAATTCTTCTGACAATTGCAGGCGTTGCAATTTTGTCACTCTAATTACTCTTCAAAAAAGAAAACGGGTAAGTAGTGAGCACTAACTTTATCGTCTGTTGGACCAAATACCTCGACAATAACTTCCCAATTGGTTTTACCCCAACCTTTTAAGTGTCGCGAATTTTTATGTGTCTGATCTCCTTCTTTTTCCAAGTGATCTAATTCCTTTTTTCTAACATCTGTAACAACTGCTTTCCCCAATACTGCATGTACACCGGCGGGGAGATGTAATTGAGCTTTTGTATACGCTAGCCAAAGAATTTTTTCTCTGGTGTCTGGCACTGGAACTGTATGTTTTTCAATTGGATATTCTCTTGAGCTTTTATAATCTCTCGGAAGGCTTAATGGCTCATCGGTTACCGGTTGTGCCGGAACATACCGCATTGTGCTTCGGTCAATTTTCATATAAATTCCAACAGCATTTTCAGGTTTGTCTTCTCCATTATCAAATATTAACTCCCAGTCTTCCCCCTGTTGGCCGGAAAGAATTATCGGTCTGTCTTTGTGTTTTGGATTTCCCAACTCTCCAATGCTTTCTATCAATGCTCGCCCTGTCAGACGGGGGCCTTCGGTATAAAACTCGCAAAATCGCGCATTAATTTCTAAATCCTGAGCACCATGATTGTAAGTAGTTATATGGTCCTGAAAAGGATAAAATCTTCCCAACCTTCTTTTCCGTTCTTGACCTCTGAGATATATTCTTTTACCATCCCCTTCTTTTACGCTCGCGCCACGTTGAGCTTGCGCACTTAAGGTATGCTCTTTTACATCTTCTGGGTCAACTTCTCTGAATGGGCCGGGGTAGAGATCTTCGGTAACAAGAATAGGGATATCTAACTCCCCGCCGGCCGGGATTCGAAAAGAAACTTTTGATTTAGGATCAAAATCCGGCTCAATATCCCGACTTTCAAAGTATTTTTTTCCGGTATAAAGTTGAAATTTTCGCTCGTGAGATTCTGCCCTTGTTGCCATAGAGAAGGATTGTATCAAATCAAGGCTAGTGAGTCAACTATAGGACGTATTGCAGCTTGAATTGAGGCTGTTTACCAACGGAAGTGGGAGAAGGCACGATTGGCTTCTGCCATACGAAGTACGGTGTCTCTTTTTTTAACAGCTTCTCCTTTTCCTTCTGCTGCATCTTTTAACTCTGCTGCGAGTTTTTTAGAAAAAGTCCGATACTCAGAATTAGGTCGCTTTCGTGCTGCGTCTATAATCCATCTCATTGCAAGCGAAATGCGTCTTTCCCCTCTGACTTCGGTTGGGACCTGGTAGTTTGCTCCACCAATTCTTCGTGCCCTAACCTCGATTTTTGGCCCCACGGTCTGGATTGCTTGTTCGAAAACGTCCACTGCTTGTTTGTTGTCTGCAGAAACTTCTGTCAAGGCCCCATAAAAAGACTTCTCTGCAACTGTTTTTTTGCCATCCTGCATGATGTTATTAATAAATTTAGCCACCAACTTGTTTTGGTATAACATGTCAGGCTTGGTCTCTCTTTTTGGTGCTTTTTTATGTCTCATAAAAATTAAAATTGAACTAGGCTGCCGGAGCTGCCGGTTCGGCGGCTGGCGCTGCTGCAGGCCGAGGAGCTGCTCCTCCCATTCCTACAATTTTCTTGGTTCCATATCTGCTTCGTCCCCGTCGTCTGGTTTCAACTCCTGCTAAATCGAATTTTCCTCGGACAATATGGTATTTTACCCCCGGAAGGTCCCGGACACGGCCGCCTCTTACCAAAACGATTCCGTGCTCAGAGAGAGAATGACCAATTCCCTGGATGTAAGCGGTAACTTCTGTTCCGTTGGAAAGTTTTACCCTTGCAACTTTTCGAAGAGCCGAATTTGGTTTTTTAGGAGTCATGGTTTTTACCAATGTAACAACTCCCCGTTTTTGTGGAGAAAATAATGCTTTATAACGGCGCTCTCTTGCATTAAAAATACGTTTTAAAGCTGTTGCGCCAGTCTTTTTCATCTTCTTTTTTCTTCCTCTTTTAGCTAATTGCGATAGAGTTGGCATCTTATTTGAGGTATTATACCGTATCAGGGGAGGTTCCATCAACTGGGATGAGTCTTCCGATGATAACGTTTTCCTTAAGTCCGATGAGATTATCTTCCCGACCTTCAAGTGCTGCTTCGGTAAGTACTTTGGTAGTTTCCTGGAAGGAAGCTGCCGAAAGCCATGAATCTGAGAAAAGCGAAGCTTTGGTAACTCCCAAAAGGATTCTTCGGCCAGTTGCAGGCTCGGCACCTTGGGCAATCATTTCGGCGTTAATCTGGTCGAATCTATTCTTGGTAATAAAGTCTCCCGGAATAAGAGAGGTATCTCCAACCGTTTCGATAATAACCTTGTCGGACATTTTTCGAAGGATTACCTCGAAATGCTTGTCGTTAATTGCAATTCCCTGAGATTCGTACACCCGTTGTGCTTCGGTAATAATATACCGCTGTGACGCAGTTAATCCGTTAATCTTTAATACTTCCTTTGGATCCAAATACCCTTCGGCAAATGGAGTTCCTGCGATAATTTCATCTCCATCTTTCACCAGTAAATCAGAGGCCAATGGAATAAAGTATTCACGCTCTTCGATTGGCTTAATTCTGGTATTTCGGATGGTAATAATGTATCCATCTTCGGATTCTTCAACGCTTACTTTCCCGGTAATTTCAGAAACAGGTGAAAATGTCTTTGGTGTACGCATTTCAAACAATTCTTCAACTCTAGGCAACCCCTGGGTAACGTCAGACATAACAACTCCTCCAAAATGGCGGACCCGCATGGTAAGCTGAGTTCCCGGCTCTCCAATAGACTGTGCTGCAATAACTCCAACCGGCACACCAAGCTCTACTTTTCTTCGTGTCGAGAAATCCCAACCATAACACCTTGTGCACAATCCGTACTGTAATTTACAAGTCAAAGGAGATCGTATAATTGCCTCTGTTACATCGTTTTCTGCAATTTCTTTTGCTTTCTCTTCGGTTATTTCTTCATTTGCATCGACCAATGTTTTTCTGGTTTTCTTTGAAACGATTTTTGTTGCTGAATATCGTCCAATAATTCTATCTGCAAATGCGGCGGTACGGTCTTTTTCTCCGGCCATTATAAGAATTCCTTCGGTTGATCCGCAATCTTCTTTGAGGATTATTACATCATGGGATACATCGACTAACCGACGGGTAAGATACCCTGCGTTTGCAGTCTTAAGAGCCGAATCGGTAAGTCCTTTTCGCGAACCTCTTGCAGAAGCAACGTATTCGAAAATAGAAAGTCCTTCTCTAAAGTTAGATTTAATAGGAAGCTCGACAATTTTTCCTAATGGATCAAGAATAAGTCCTCTTATTGCAGAAAGTTGTTTCAATTGCTCTTTTCCTGCTCGGGCTCCTTCTGAATCAATAATAACTTTGATTGCATTTTTGGTTTTTAAGTTGTTCCATGTTAAGTCAGCAATAGTATCGGTTGTCTTAAGCCACACGTCGTTGGACAAACGCTTCCTTTCTTCTATAGTAATAAGACCCTGTTGATATTCCTCTTCGATTGCGGCAACTTTTTTCTCTGCGCCTTTAATCATGTCATCTTTTTCTTCCACCATTTCGTTATCGAATACCGATACAGAGATTCCTGAAATAGTTGCTGCGTAAAAACCGAGATTTTTAATGTCGTCGATAAGTTTTGCTACCACATCGGATGTGCAAAGACCCAAAGAGGTTGTAATAAGTTTCTTAATTCCCGATGCTTTTATTGCCAAATTAATAAATCCAAGCTCTGCTGGAAGTTTTTCGTTAAACAATAATCTTCCGATTGTTGTTTCCACAACTTCTTCTTTTTTACCATTCGAAATTCTAACCTGAATCGGTTCCCGAAGTCCCATTTTGTCCGATGAATAAGCAAAAATTGCTTCCTGTGGGCTTCCAAAAACAGTGCCGTCTTCTTTTTTGAGGGACTCATCCATGGAGGTAAGGTAATAAATTCCCAAAGCCATTTCCTTGTTTGGAAGAGTAATTGGAGCTCCATCTGCAGGTTTAAGCAGGTTGTGGTTCGGCATCATTAATTCGATAGCCTCTTCTTGAGCTTTTGCAGATAACGGAATATGGACAGCCATTTGGTCTCCGTCAAAGTCTGCATTGTATCCTGCACAAACACATGGATGAAGTTGAATTGCCGCGCCTTCTATAAGAACAGGGTAAAATGCCTGAATTCCTAATTTATGAAGGGTTGGGGCCCGGTTTAAAAGCACGGGATGATTCTTGGTAATTTCTTCCAAAATATCGAAAACCTGAGGCGGTCTCTTTTCTATAAACCTTTTTGCAGATTTAATGTTTGGAGCAAGATTCCTAACAATAACCTCACGCAAAACAAATGGTTTGAACATTTCCAAAGCCATTTCCTTTGGCAAACCGCACTGGGTAAGATTTAGCTGTGGTCCGACAACAATAACCGAACGTCCTGAATAATCTACCCGTTTTCCTAAAAGGTTTTGTCTGAATCTTCCCTGCTTTCCCCGCAACATGTCCGAAAGAGATCTAAGTGGCGAAGAAACTACCTGATTTCTTTGTGATGCGTCAATAAGAGAATCAACAGATTCCTGAAGCATCCGTTTTTCGTTTCGAAGAATAATTTCAGGTGCTCCTAAAGAAATTAAGTGCTTAAGACGGTTATTTCGGTTAATAATTCTTCTGTAAAGATCGTTAAGATCCGAAGTTGCAAAACGTCCTCCGACCAATTGAACCATTGGGCGAAGATCTGGAGGGATAACAGGCAAAACGGTCATAATAATCGAAACAGGAGTTACGCCTGCTTTTCTCATATTCTCCAAAAGTCTTAATCTTTTGATGACTTTTAGATATTTTGCTCCTTGAGATTTTTCAGACTCTGCTCGAAGGTTTACAATAAGCTCCGAAAGGTCGATTTTTTCCAAAAGGGTTAACAATGCCTCTGCGCCGGTTTTAAGGGCAAAAAACTCCTTTATGTCATATTCCATAAAGCGAAGATATTCTTCTTCTGCAACTACATTTCCAACCTTCATACTCTTGAGAAGTTTTGTTAATGCCTCTTCGATTTCATCTACTTTTTTTGCTTCCTCTTCGTATCTTGCAGAAAGTGCTGCAACTCTTTGCCGTTTTAGAAATTCTAATTCTTCACCAATAAGCTGCTTTTGTTCGCCTTTGGTCTTAATTGCCTTGCTGTCTTTTTTCTTTTCTGAGATTTCTGCTTCGATAGTCTTTTCTTCCAAAGCCATTTGCTTTTTAAGAACATCTTTTCTCTTTTGCATGGTCTTGGAGAAATCAGCAAGGGCTTCCTCTTTTTTCTTTTCATCGATATCAATAACTAAATACGAAGCGTAATAGACTACGGCCTCAAGACTTTTCTGAGGAAGATCTAGAATAAGGGAAAGCGAAGAAGATGGTCCTTTGAAAAACCACACGTGTGCAACTGGGCACGAAAGAGTGATATGGCCCATTCGCTCGCGTCGGACACGGGATAAGGTTACTTCGACTCCGCACTTATCGCAGATAATGCCTCTGTAACGGATTCTTTTATACTTTCCGCAATAACATTCCCAATCTTTGGTAGGTCCAAAGATTCTTTCATCAAACAAACCATCTTTTTCCGGACGAAGAGTACGATAATTAATGGTTTCTGGTTTGGTCACTTCTCCATAGGACCACCCCATCATGTCGTCTTTGTGCGCAAGTAAAATACGAAGTGATTTAAAATCTACGATTGTTTGATCTTTTGGTCTTTTATTATTCATTTGTTTCTCCTTCTACCGTACTTTTGCTTAATCCATCGCCTTCGATTGAAATTTCTTCTGCTCCAAGCGTTTGTGCAAGTTCTTTTGTTGCAGCTTCAGTTTTTTCTTCCTCTTTTGCAATATCAATTTGTTCGTCATGGGCTATTGCTCCAACCGGAACCACATTCAAAAGCAATGCCTGTAATTCTTTTATAAGAACTTTAAACGATTCAGGAACCTTTGGTGTTGGGATATCCACACCTTTTACAATTGCTTCAAAAGCTTTTGCGCGTCCAACAATATCGTCTGATTTTATAGTTAACATTTCTTGTAGTATGTAACGTGCACGATGGGATTCAAGTGCCCAAACTTCCATTTCTCCCAATCTTTGTCCTCCCATTTGCGCTTTTCCTCCCAATGGCTGTTGTGTAACCAATGAGTATGGTCCAGTAGAACGTGCATGGGTCTTATCCTCAACCATGTGAATAAGCTTCATAATGTATTCAATTCCAACGACAACCGGATTCTCGTATTTTTTTCCTGTCCGACCATCATACAGTGTTTCTTTCCCATTTGTTGGAAGTCCTGCTTCTTTCAAAAGCTCAACAATTCTTTCTTCTGAAATGTTTTCAAAAACCGGAACTGCAACTTTATACCCTAATTTGCGCGCAGCCCAACCTAAATGAGCCTCCAAGAGCTGTCCCAAATTCATACGGGCCAAAACAGAAATAGGAGAGATAACAATGTCTACCGGAGTTCCATCTTCCAAATATGGCATGTCTGCCTCGGGAAGAATTTTAGAAATAACTCCTTTGTTTCCATGTCTTCCTGCAAGCTTATCTCCAACTACAACATGTCGGAATTGTGCAACTTCAACCAATATTTTGCGGATAGTTCCAGGCTCTAATTCGTCACCATTTTTTCTACTTAAAATTGCAACCGAAATTACCGTACCCCGTTCTCCATGAGGAATTCTAAGGCTGGTATCTCTTACTTCTCGTGCCTGTTCTCCAAAGATAGCACGAAGTAATCTTTCTTCTGCTGTTAACTCTGTTTCTCCTTTTGGTGCAATTTTTCCAACTAAAATGTCTCCCGGACCTACTTCGGATCCAACAACAACTACTCCGTCTTCGTCAAGATTTGCTAAATCTTCTTCGGAAACATTTGGAATATCTCTGGTTGTTTCTTCAGGCCCTAATTTGGTCTCCACAACTGCTGCTTCATATTTTTCTATATGAATCGAAGAAAGCATGTCTTCTTTAACCAACCTATCGGAAATAACGATAGCATCCTCATATCCAAGACCATCCAAAGATGCATAGGCGATAAGCAGATTTTGTCCTAGTGCCAACTCTCCGTTTTCGGATGCCGGACCATCGATAAGAATATCTCCTTTGGATACTTTTTGATTTATAGAGACACACGCTGTTTGTGTATATGCAGTTGCCTGGGAAGTACGCTTGAATGCATCAATAATATAGGTTGCTTTTTCTCCTTTTTTGCGGCCTTCAATGGTAAGCTGTGCACCATCAACTGCTACAATTTTTCCATCAAATGGAGCCCTTACTACTCTTCCCATAACTTCTGAAACTGCGCTTTCCATACCGGTACCAACTATTGGTGAGTGTGGAGAAACCAAAGGCACTGCCTGACACTGCATGTGCGTACCCATAAGTGCACGGTTGGCTTCGTCGTGGGCAATAAATGGAATAAGGGAAGCTGCCGAACCTACCACTTGTCGTGGAGTTACGTCGATATACTCAACTTTCTCTTTATCTATCTCCAAAAATTCCCCTCTATATCTTCCCGCAACACGATCCTTTTTAATTGTGTCATCACCCGAAAGCTCCATGGCATGAGTAATATAATGTTCGGCCTCGTCATCTGCAGAAAGATATACAATTTCCTCGGAAGCTCTAACAATTGTTTCTTTTCCTTTTTTCTCTTTTACAACTTTTCTGTATGGCGCTTCTAAAAAGCCGAATTTATTAATACGGGTGTACAACGCAACATAAGTAACCAAACCAATGTTTGGTCCTTCAGGAGATCGAATTGGGCAAATTCTGGAATACTGTGAACTATTAATGTCTCTGATTGAAAACGAAGCTCGTTCCCGTGAAATTCCGCCTGTTCCCATAACGGTAAGACGGTTTAAATTGTCGATTTCAGAAAGAGGATTTGTTTGGTCCAAAATGGTCGAAAGCTGGGAAGTCCGGAAAAATTCGTTAATTGAAGCCATAACTGGCCGCGCGTTAATAAGACTTGACACCACAACTGGGATGTCAGGCTGGATTAAGCTCATTCTTTCTTTGATTGATCGTTCTAGCCTTAGAATTCCAACACGGAATGCAGTTGTTGCAACCAATTCTCCAACCGAACGGACTCGTCTGTTTGCCAAAGAATCGATATCGTCGATTACACCAACTCCTTGAGAAAGTAAAATTAAGTAACTTATTGCACCAATTATGTCTTCTATGGTCAACACATGAGTCTGGTTTGGGTAAAACCCTGGAGTATCTGCTAATTTTTTATTTGTTTTATATCTTCCGACAATTCCTAAATCGTATCTGCGGTTATTAAAAAACATGCCATTGAAGTTTTCTATAACCTTCTCTATAACAACTGGTTCCCCGGGATGCATCTTCTTAAAAATTTCAACGCTTGCATCTGTCTGGCTGGTTGTTTCGTCTTTTTCCAATGTATTTTTAATGTGGTTTTCAGGGTCTTTATCTAAAATATTTTTAAACCGCTCTAGAATTTCGTTATCAGAAGAGATTCCCAAGGCGCGAAGAAACGTTGTTACTAAGAATTTTCTTCTTCTATCTATTTTTACGGTAATGGTACCGTGTCGGGTTGTCGCAAACTCTAACCAACTACCATGAACAGGACGGATTTCGGCTGCGTACAATGGCTTTCCGGTAACTCTATCTTCAATTGCGGTGAAAAATACACCAGGAGACCTAACCAACTGATTTACGACTGCCCGCTCGATTCCGTTTACTATAAAAGTTCCTCGTTCTGTCATTTGAGGAATATCTCCTAAGAAGACCTCTTGGGTTTGTGATTTTCCGGTTTTTTTATTAGTTAAAGTAGCTTTTACATACAGCGGACAATCAAAGGTAATACCTTTAACAAGGGCATTTTGTGGAGTAGTAGATGGTTTTCCAAATCGGTAGTCGGCAAGATTTAAAGTCCAGCTTTTTTCTGTAAAATCTTCGATTGGGGTAATTTCCGAGAGAATTTCTCCGATAGCTTCATCTAAAAACCATTGGTATGATTGTCGCTGTACAGCAAGCAAATCCAGCTGTGGCATAACGGAGTATGACTTTCCCCAGTTAATTCTTTTTTGTGGTGCGTTTGTTTTTTGCATCAAAAAAACTTTCTGCGAAGGTAAGGCTGCTGTACTTGGCTTAAATAGGCCTTATACAACAAAAAAAGAGCAGGTTACACAACCTTCTCACTAATATTGCTATAGCGTACGTATAGTTATATCAGATAGAAACGGCACTGTCAAGGGTTTTGGAATAGGCATTCTTACGGGCTTGTAACGCCACTCTAACTACTGTCTTATTTCTTTTCTTTAGTATGAATAACAGACTAAGGAGGTGAAAATTTATGCCACGACAAAGCAATCGAGGACGAAAAGGTGGCCAAAGTTCTAGCAGAGGTTCCGGTTGGTTTGGTGATTCAGAAGGGCATGCCAAAGCAGAAAGCATGTCTTCTGGAAACAGAACCGGTAACAGAGGCCGTAGAAAGCAAAGCTAAAATAAATCTTCTCAGTAATAACGGACAGTCCGACATAAGCCGGACTGTTCCGTATTTTACTGGTTAAATTGAAAGGTGGAGAGCATTTGTTTTATTAAAGTCTGATCGCTATTATCCGATAATTCATTGAAATAAAGCGTGTTTCCATTGCGGATTAACCGAAAAGTGGTTGCCGTTTTACCACAGGTTCCTGCATCGCAATACTCACTCGAAGGAATGATAGCCCAAGCATAATTATTTGCCTGATATGTACCCGTAGGAGTAATCGGAGGACCAATGTTTGTTTTTGAGAGATAAATAGTAAGTCTGTATCTTTCGCCGTTTGCATCATTAAGTCTAACGTAAATAACACCAGACGATTCTTCTCTCTTTGATGTCAGGTTTTGTGGATATTTAAAAGAAAGAAATGCATTTTCTATATATGTCTGCCAGCTTGCGGTTGGATCAGAAACTTGATCAATGAATTTAAAGGTCGAAAGAACCTGATTAAATAAAGTCATTGAGATATCCGTACTAGAGGTATAAGCGCCTATAAGAAAAGTGTTGGTACCTTTGTGAACATAAATCCTTTTTTCTATTGTTCCTTTTATAAACTCTGTAGGAGAATTATTAATAAATGTTTCTCCTTGTATACCATCAATATCAGTATCCTCCACTCTTGAGTATACGTTGTTTCCTGTTTTCAAATCTCCGATTTTCAATTGCAGTAGAACTGGGGTTTGGGTTTCATCATAATTGTATATTATCCCGTCTCTATCACGATTATAGGTATCGGGGATCGTCGATACATAAATAAAGTTTTCAGGTCCCGTCCCTCCGACTCCCTCAACTTTCTTGCTGATGATAACTGACCCACTCTGATCATTTGTCTCAAATCCCGCAGGATACTTTAGAGTATATCCATATTTTAAACTCTTGTAAGTCTGCCAGTTTGCGGTTTGGTCCGGCGATGGAGTCGGAGTTACCTGAATAGTTTTTTGAACTTGAACTGGAGCAGTTTTTTTTGAACCAAGAATGTATCCCCCGATTGCAATTGCGGTACCGATTGAGAGAATTCCTGCACCGATACTAAAAGCCCGCCAGAAAGAATTTCGTGATTTAATAGGTTCAGCTGGTGCCTGAACCGGTTGAGGTTGTTGAATTGGTTGGGGTTGAACTTGCTGATCTGGATCCATTAAAGAAATTGTTTCAAGATTAAGAAGTATTGTCAAACTCTTATACGCTTACATTAGCTCCGGTTGCTAACGAGCAATCAACCACATGTTATAATTGCGTCATGCCAGAGACATCTCCCCAAACCGAGGTTATAAATGTATATACAGGTGTAAGGTTTGAGCCGGGAATTCATCCGATTACCGCACAGGAAAATAATGCTATGTATCAAGGTTTCAACGAAGGGAACCTCCATACACATTTGTGGAATCCGCAAGTAGCTCAAAGAATGAAAACATATAACCCAGCGGTTATTGCAATCGATGGTAGTGTAAGCGACCGGTTTATTATCGAAGGGGATGCAGACAACTATCAGGGATTTACTTCTTATATTAAAGACTCTCCAGCCTGGAATTGGCTCTCTATCCCTGACAGACCCAATCAGTTAAACAAAGAGGGAAAAATTTATGTAGTTCATGGAGATATTTCTTATACAGACCTCGCGGGAATTTTCTGGACAATGGGGAGCAACTATCAGGATCTTCAAAATGACATTCAAAGAATGCAAAAATTAGAAGAAAAAGAACGCACAGAAACAAATAACTATTTTAGTAAGATGGATACACAAACCCACCTTTTCGAAAGTTTTCTGGGAGGTGTAGTTGCCGGACTTGTCGTCGCCACTCTAAATGTTAGAAAACTATCCAGGAGAAATTTTTTGAAGACTGCCACAGCAGCATCTGCTGCGGTCCTAGCAGGGGTAGGGCCTCAGGTTGCATTTCCACGACCAAGTGATTTACCACACCACGCGTCTCTTTCCAAAAACGAACAAGCAAAAGAGCTTATGCAACGAGTAATTACAGCTCTTAGGCCTCGTTTTACAGAAGAACTTTGGCTCAATGGACGCACTGCCATAGTAATGGCAAAAGAGGAAGATGCAATAGATGCACTAGGGCTACCAAAAGATACGCCAGGCGCTGTTGTTATGGGAGATGGACATTCACCACAAGCAAATGTGCTATTGGAAGATAAAGTAGAAAGGGCAAAAACAATAGATGAGTTTGCTAAATATCTTTTTGACCTTTCCGACACGATTTATGCAGAAATTTTTGGGAAAGGAACCGATATGTACTATTACTATAGGAATCCGGGACTAAATTATCTCTTAACTCTTTTGGGAAAAGTCCAAATTTCTAAAGTTACAGATCCGGGCGGCTCAGATAACAATCCAAACCTTAAAAATGACGTTAACGATTATGTTGAGGTTGTAAAAACTTTTCAAAGTCCTCAAATTGAAAAAATAATTGGACATTTGCGGATTCCAATGACTCAAGGTGCCGATCAAAAAACTTCTTAACTGACGGCGAATGATATAATAAAATCCATGACCGCAAATGACGTTATTCAAAAATACATTTCATTTTTTGAAAAAAATGGACACACGCAAATAGAAAATACACCGCTTATTCCAAAAGACGATCCTTCTACCTTATTTACCTCTGCAGGAATGCAACCACTTATCCCTTATTTGTTGGGTAAACAGCACCCCAAAGGCACACGGCTGGTAAATGTGCAAAATTGTTTCCGCGCTGTCGATATAGAAGAGGTCGGAGACAACCGCCATACTACTTTTTTTAGAATGTTAGGCAATTGGAGTCTTGGAGACTATTTTAAAAAAGAAGAGATTCCTTGGCTTTGGGAATTTTTAACGAGTGAACTCGGACTACCGAAAGAAAGATTGTACATCACAGTATTTGAAGGCTATAAAGATTTGTCTAAAGATACAGAGTCGGTTGAGATTTGGAAGGAAGTTTTGAAAAATGATGGATTGAACCCGGATGAGCGGATTTTTTATTACGACGACAATTGGTGGTCCAGAAGCGGACCTCCGGACAAAATGCCGGAAGGCGAGCCAGGCGGTCCGGACACCGAAGTATTTTATAAGTTTGACGTTGAACACAAAAAGGAGTTTGGAGAAACATGTCATCCAAATTGCCAATGTGGTGCGTTTATGGAAATCGCAAATTCAGTTTTTATGCAATATGTAAAACAAAAAGACGGGAGCTTTAAAGAACTACCCCAAAGAAATGTAGACTTTGGCGGAGGGGCAGAAAGACTTTTGTGCGCTGTAAATAATAATCCGGATGTTTTCCAAACTTCTCTGTTTGACCCCATTATAAAAGTAGTTGAACAATCTACCGGGAAAAAGTATACAGACCACCAAAATCAGATGCGGATTATCGCCGACCATTTTGTATCAGCTTCGTTTCTTATAATTGACGGGGTTGTACCTACAAACAAAACACAAGGGTATGTTTTACGACGGCTTATTAGACGAGCTTATGATAACCTCCAAAATCTTTCTTGCAATAATTTCAAAGATATTTTTTTTGAAATTGCCAAACAATATGAATCTACCGATCCCAAGATAAAAGACGAGAAAATTTCCCTTATTATCGATGGGGAAATAACTAAATATCAAAACGCGTTAACGGGAGCCAAAAGTTTCCTCGAGAAAAAATACAAGCAAGTTGGAGACGAACTTATGGGAGAAAAGGAAATTTCTGCCGAGGATGCCTTTACTGTATATACTACCCATGGCCTTTCCCCAACGCAGATAAAAAGCCTTGGATACACCTTTGACGAACAATCATTTGCAAGACTAATGGAAGAACATCAAAACAAATCTCGAGTTGGAAGCACCACTAAGTTTGAAAGAAAAGCTCAAAAGAGCTAAACTCAAGGTAGATGAATCTTCCGTTTAAGGTTCCCTTTGGAAAAAAAGAAATCAACCAATATTTCCTTGCCCTTTTATTGCGGGAGGAAAAAGTTACTGCAGTAATTTTTGAAGAGGCAGAAGGAAAAATTAAGCCTCTTGCCAAACACGAAGAATCTTTTAAGGAATCCGTTGAAGCTGCTTCTGAAGATGAATTTTTAGATACCTTAGATAAGGCAATTTCTATTGCCGAACAAAATCTTCCCAAGTCGATTGAAACACAAAAAACTATTTTTGGTCTTAAAGAAACATGGGTTGAGGACGCAAAAATAAAACGGGATTATTTAAGCAAACTAAAAAAAGCTTGTGATGCGCTTGGACTATCCCCAGTCGGTTTCTTGGTAATCCACGAGGCAATCGCTCATTTGTTGCAAAAAGAAGAAGGGGCGCCTGTTTCGGCAGTGTTGGCCGAGATTGGAAAAAAACACGAGGTTATAACGTTACTTCGGGGAGGAAGAATAATTGAAACTCATCGGGCAAAAATTGAAGATAGCGTTGCAAAAACAACCGACAGACTCCTCCACCATTTTGTAAATTACGAAGTACTCCCAGCCCGCATTGTTTTGTTTGATGGAGAAAAAAGCGATGAGCTTTCGCAAGAATTTATATCACACAGCTGGAGTAAGGACTTGCCATTTTTACATGTTCCCCAAATCACCGTGCTTTCTGAAGGGTTCGATGCCCGATCGGTATTATTTGGAGCAGCCAGCCAAATGGGTTTCGAAGTTCTAGGAGAAGGGGTCAGCGCCCCAAAAAGAGTAACGCCAAATTTGGAAGAACAACCCCAAGAGACAGAAAAGATGGTTGAAGAAGAGGAAATAAGTGACGAAAAAGAAGAGGATTTTGGATTTGTTGTTGGAAAAGATGTTAGGCAATTTAAGAAACCTACAGTTGTTGCCCCAGAAGCCGAAAATGAAGAGTTAGAAGAAGAAGTCGTTGAGACTCCCAAAGACCAACCATACCCTACCTCTTTAAAAAAAGCTATTGCAGTAGGGTCATTATTCTCTATGGTCCTTTCCAATGCTCCGAGATTAAAATTATTTACCAAAAAAATAAAACTGCCAAAAATTCCTTTTTCCTTGCCTTCCTTTAAAAATACATCGCGGCCTTTTCTGCTTATCCCAGTTATCGGAGCGCTATTTTTAATTCTTCTGCTCTGGTATATTTTCGGCCTTTCTGCAAAAGTAACGTTATTAGCAAAAGCACAAACAGTTGAAAAAAATCAGGATGTTATTCTCTCCTCGGTAGATCCTACAGATCCGTCTACAAATACCATTCATATAGATTTCGTTACTGTCTCAGAAGACGGATCTTCTTCTGCTCCTGCAACCGGCAAAAAAGAAGTTGGAACACCTGCAAAGGGTACCGTTACTATTTATAACAGTTTGTCTGATTCGGAAACTTTTCAGCAAGGTACGGTCATAACTTCGGATAGCGGATTAAAATTTACTTTGGATAAAAGTATTAGTGTAGCATCTTCTTCGGGAGACCCGATAAGCGGTATTAAATCCGGGACGGCACAGGTTTCGGTAACTGCATCTGATATTGGGACAGAATACAATCTTCCCTCCGGAGTTAAGTTTTCCATTGCAGGTGTTTCTTCATCTGTTGTCGCAAAAAACGATAATCCATTTTCAGGAGGGACAAAAAAGAATGTAACGGTTATTTCAAAAGACGACTTACAAAAAGCAAACGATGCCCTTATAAAAAGTGTCGAAGGAAAAGCAAAGACCGATCTTATGGCAAAAGTTCAAGGTGATACTATTTTAGTTTCCGGGTACCTTGATGAGTCGATTAATAAAAGCTCTCCAAGCAAAAATGTAGGAGACGAAGCTTCGTCTTTCGATGTAAAAGGTACGGTAGATTTTAAAAGCGCACTCTATAAAAAATCAGACGGAGATTCTGTTACAAAAACATTACTTACCCAAAGCATTGAAAATATGACCCTATCCCAAAACAAAACTAGTTATGCATTTAATTCAGTTAAACCACAAGGGAACAATAAATTAACTGCTACACTTGCAGCAAAAGCATTTCTTTTACCAAAAGTAGATACTTCCCAACTCGCCAAAAATATCGCAGGAAAATCATTTACAGATGCAAAAAATATTGCAACAAAGATTCCACAAATTTCTAATATTTTGGTTAAGCTTTCTCCAAATATTCCATTCCCACATCTCTTGCCCAAGATGTCTAACCATATTACGATTGAAGTCGTTGGGGAATGAAAAAATATTATTATAAAAAAAGTAAAAAAATAAACCTAAGGTCGTTTGGGAAAATCGCAGGACTTTTCTTATCCCTTACCGGAATTGTTTCCCTTTTCTATGTAATCTCTCCGCTTATTTCTTGGCAAGTTTATTTTGCTCCTGTATTTGCAGAATCTTCTTATCAGGCCCCCATTCCAAAAACGGTAGTTATAACAAAATCTACCATAACTACACTTTTTGAAAATGCCACAACTGGAGTTGATTACACGAATGCGCAAAATTGGTTTCCTAGAATGGTTTCCAAAAATGCACAATCTCCAAAAGTTTCGTCCTATTTTTTATCGGTACCAAAATTAGGAATTAAAGATGCCTTAGTTTCAACAGTCGATTATAATCTTGCCGATCATTTAGTAAATTACTCTGGCACCGCCATCCCTGCAGATAATGGAAACTCAGTAGTTATTGGGCATTCAACACTTCCCCAATTATTCGACCCAAAAAATTATAAAACAATTTTTGCAAATGCTTACAAGCTTGTTGTAGGAGATGAGTTTCTTGCTACGGTACAAAATGTCGAATATAAATATAAAATTTTTTCAATTACTGTTGTTGATCCGGATGACACCTCTGCATTTTCTCAAAGCTATGATAATTCATATCTTACCGTTATTACCTGCACTCCCCCCGGGACAACATGGAAACGCCTTATTATAAGATCAGCCCTTCAAAAGATTAATGGATAACTCTCAGAAACGGCTTTTTTCGGAAGCTTTGCTCCAATTATTTGAAGGTTTTAAAAAAGCACTTGCGTATGTGATTATTTTTTTGAAGAAAAATGTGTCACGGGCAATCTCACAAATAGTAGGAAAAGAATGAAAAAAAATAACCAAGACAAACATCCAGTCCATTCAGGAGAGGAAGAAGAACTTTTACAAAGAGAAGCTCTTTCGGCAATTCGAAAAAAACTTCTTGGGAAAAAATTATCATACAAAGAAATTTATTCAGTAATGGATCAAATTTCAGACAAAAGATTAAGCGATATTCTCACTACTTATTTTGCTGCCTCCGGATATTCAAAAGGTTTTTCAGATCAAGAGATTTACTATCTAACCAAAGCAATGGTTGAAACCGGCGAAAAATTGCATTTTAAAGGAATCGTTGCTGACAAACATTCAATTGGAGGAGTTCCGGGAACTCGTACTACTCTTATTGTTGTCCCTATTGTTGCTGCAGCAGGATTTACTATTCCAAAATCTTCATCACGGGCAATTACAACACCTGGCGGTACCGCTGATGATATGGAAGTTATTTCTAAAGTTGAATTTACCAAAAAGAAAATTTACGCAGTTGTTAAAAAAACAAATGGTTGCATTGTGTGGGGAGGAAGCTTTCGAATTGCCCCAGCAGATGACGTAATTATACGAGTTGAAGAACCACTCTTATTTGAAAGCTACGATAAAATTATAGTTTCCATAATGGCAAAAAAAATTGCATTCGGCTCCAATCATATAGTTATTGACCTTCCCTATGGGGCAACAGTAAAAGTTCACAGAATAAAAGATGCCGAAGTATTAAAAGCAAAATTTGAATATATCGCAAAAAAATTTAACGTTAAATTAAAAGTGCTCATCCATAAAACAGACGAACCTGCAGGACGTGGAGTAGGCCCTGTTTTAGAGACACGTGATGCTCTAAGAGTTTTACAGCAAAAAGAAAATAGGCCAATTGATTTAGAAGTTCGGAGCCTTCATTTGGCCGGAACGCTGTTAAATCTTTGTCTTGAGGATTCGCCGAAAAAATTGCAAGATAAAATAAAAAAACAATACGGAAATGGCTTTGGTTGGGCAACCTATTTACTAAAAGAAGGGTTAGCATTTGAAAAAATGAAACAAATTGTAAGAGCACAAAATGGTAAAAAAAATCTAGATAGTGAGAAATTAAAACCTGCAAAATATTCCTTCTCCCAAAAATCAGATAAAAAGGGTGTAGTAAAAGAATTCAATAGTCAAAATGCAACTCTTATTGCAAAATTATTAGGCGCCCCTGCAATTAAAAAAGCAGGAATTTATTTGCACAAAAAAATGGGCGAAAAAGTACAAAAAGGAGAAGTTATATATACTCTCTACAGTGAAAGCCGCATCAATCTGAAAGAAGCTGCTCAAGATGCTATAATAAGTCTTCCAATCATTCAAATTGAGTGATATGAAAAAGCTAAACAGCGTTTTAATTATTATTATTCTTCTGGTCATTGCTGGACTAGTATGGTGGAGCAATGGATCTTCCGCTGTTGATAAATCCTCTCAAACAAGTCAGATTTTTGTAATTCAAAAGGGAGAAGGGGTCCGGGAAATCGCAAGTAATTTAAAAGCGAAGGATTTAATAAAAGATCCTGTTGTATTTTTTCTCCTTGTCAAAAAGGATAGACTAGATGGAAAAATTCAAGCCGGAGATTTTAGACTTTCTAAAAATATGGACCTTAATACCATCGCCCAAAATTTGACTCATGGAACACTAGATATTTGGATTACTATCCCCGAAGGTCAACGCGCTGACGAAATTGCAGAAACATTAAAGGAAAAAGTCCCTTCATATAACGAATCATGGAGACCGGTACTTGAACAAAACGAAGGGTATTTATTTCCTGATACATATTTAATCCCCAGAGATGCAACTGTAGACACGATTGTTTCCACAATGAGAAATAACTTTGAAAAAAAATATGCACAAATTGCGTCCTCTGCGCAGCTTTCAAAAAAAGACACCGTAATAATTGCATCACTGGTTGAACGCGAAGCAAAGTTTGATGCGGATAGACCACTGGTAGCAAGTGTCATAATGAATAGATTAAATTTGGGAATGGGTTTACAAATTGATGCAACAATCCAATACGCATTGGGTTATCAAAAAGGCGAACATACATGGTGGAAAAAAGAGCTAAATGCAGACGACCTAAATATAAACTCTCCTTATAATACGAAACTAAACACCGGACTTCCGCCGACTCCGATTTCAAACCCCGGATTATCGGCTTTAGCTGCTGCTGCAAGTCCGGCAAAGACAAACTATTTGTATTATTTATCGGATAAATATGGGCACAACCACTACGAAGTTACTTATGATCAACACCAAGCCGACATCCAAAAATACGGATTATAGACTTACTTACGGAGTCTTCGTGGAATTCCTTTAAATAATCGTTTTGCAGATTTCTGGACTTGAGTTGCAACATTTTCTGCTTCTACCGCAACGTCGCCCATAATTGGTTCTAATTTATCTTGTACAAATTCTGACTCTTTTGCTTCGTCTATTTTTTCAGTTACTGTTTGGTATACTTCTGAATCTTGAACTTGTTCGATTGCATCCTGAACCCGTTGTACTGGTTCGGATCTTTTAATCTGGTTTATTTTTTTAGTAACTCTTTTTTGAATTTTTGGAATAATTTTCTTTGCTTTTGGATAGCGCTCCGTTATTTTATCTTCCAAAATTCCCTCTAGCTCCGTGACTCCTTCAAATCCTTCCTCTGCAATTGCTTTGAGTAATTTTTTCCCTTTTTTTGTCCCAAGCAAAAAAATTACTCCGGCTCCGATTAACGAACCAACCAAAAGTCCCGAACCAAAATGATTATCTTGATTTTCTGCCATTTGTTTCTTCCTCCTCATCTTCATCCTCGTCATCTCCACCAAAAACTTTTCCAAAAAACCCTTTTTTTCTATTTATAAATCCAGCAACTGCGGACCCCGTTTTAAGTCCTGCTAAAAGAGTAGATACAGTTGCAATGGGACGCGAAACACTCTCGGTAATATTTCCTGCGTCTTCCAAAACTTTATTAGCTTTTGTTATGGTGTAGCGGATTTCTTTGAGGATAAAAAATACTTGGACTCCTAAAACCACGAGAAGAGCAGCTAAAACTACGACTACCAGAAGTAATACTGCTTGGGCAGTGTCAATCATTGTACTAATAAACTAACATCCAACCTTATTTTTGTCAATTCAATCAAAAGCTATCACTGTGTTTGGACGTTTATATGGCGATCTAAATCGGTTTCGCGGCCGAATCTATTAACTACCCGGATTTTAATGGTATTTGCGCCCAAAAACACCTCAACGCTTTTCTTAAAATTTCCATTTTGGTCAACCACAACTGCATTACCATTAATAGAAACGGTAGAATTTGGATCGCTTTGTCCGGCAACATCAATCTCCTGTGCAATTACTGTTGCATTTTCTTTTGGCGAATTAACGGTAAGAGGAGGATTTATAAATGCGTAACGGTATTGGAATAGAATATAAAGAAAAACGATAAGGAAAATTCCTAAGACAAATAAAACTCCCCTGCTGAAACGGAATTTCCTAATTGGAAAATCTTCTTCCCTTTCAAAACCTTTTGGAACAATTCGAAATTCTTTTTCGTCATCGAATTCTCTTTTAAACAAGGGTAGAATTTGTCTTGCGGAAAAACCTAAATATTCGGCATAATTTCGTACAAATCCTTGTGCATAAGATGACGATGGTAGGTCTGAGTATCTTCCTTTTTCAATTGCCTCCAAAAATCTAACCTTTATTTTTGTTGCCTTGGAAACATCGTCTAATGTTAACTTTTTATCCAAACGTCTTTCGCGTAGTATTTCACCTGCTCGTAACATATGTATGTTGGTTTATGAGGCAGCTTGCATGGCAGCAATAAACTCGTCGGGATTTTTAACTAAAACATCTCGTGGCTTTGATCCTTCTCCATGCCCAACAACTCCCGAAGATTCTAACTGGTCTAAAATCCTTGCAGCTCTTGCATACCCAACCGAAAGTCTTCTTTGTAAAAGCGATGCCGATGCGCGGTCGTACTGGCACACAACCCGAATTGCTTCTTCAAATAATTGGTCGTTATTGCCTCCTCCACCACCCGATGCATTACTCCCTTTTCCAACAGATACTTTCTGCGAAGTAACTTCTTCCGTATATTCAACGGTTGGCACTTTTGCGCGAAGGTATTCAACCAGTTTTTTTACTTCCTTTTCGGAAACATATGCTCCCTGGATACGAGTTGGTTTTGCCTGATCCGGCGGGACATACAACATGTCTCCCCTTCCCAATAATTTTTCTGCTCCCGGACTATCTATAATAACTCGGGAATCAATCATAGAAGAAACGTTAAAAGCAACTCTACAAGGAATATTTGCTTTAATAAGACCAGTGATAACATTCACCGAAGGCCTTTGTGTTGCGATAACCAAATGAATCCCGGTCGCCCGTGCCATTTGAGCTAATCGTGCAATAGCATCTTCAACTTCAACAGGTGCAAACATCATTAAGTCTGCCAATTCGTCAACAACAATTACAATGTAGGGAAGTGCCTGAAACCCTGAGAGCTCGTTGTACGAGTCAATGTTTCTTACTCCCTGTTCGGCAAATTGTTTATATCGTCTATCCATTTCTCCCATTGCCCATTTCAAAGCAGATAAAATTTTCTCGACCTCCACAATAACAGGCGTGAGCAAATGAGGAATTCCATTATATGCGGTGAACTCTACTCTCTTAGGGTCTACCAAAATAAGTTTTACTTCTGCAGGAGACGCGCGGAATAGTAAAGAAGAAATGATTGCATTAATAAGTACTGATTTTCCGGATCCGGTAGTTCCCGCAATAAGCACGTGGGGCATTCTTGAAATATCGGCAACCAAAGGACTTCCCGAAACATCAAGTCCCAAAGAAACAGTAAGTTTACTTTTGCTTTTTTGCATTGCCTGGGATGCCAACATTGTTTTTAAAGTTACAATTTCCAAAGACCGGTTTGGAATTTCAATTCCAACCAAGTTTCGTCCCGGAATAGGAGCTTCGATCCTAATTTGTCCTGTTGGTGCTTCGGTCGCAAGGGCTAAATCGTTTGCCAACGAAGTTATTTTTGCAACCTTTGTACCTTGCGCGATTTGAATTGCGTATTGGGTAACCGCAGGACCCAAATTAACTTCCACAACCCTGGCTTCTATTCCAAAACTATTCAAAGTGCTTTCAATAACCCCCGCAATCCGTTTTACATCTCCTCTGTCTGCCTTTTGGTTTGGCGCATCAGATAAAAGCGAAAGTGGCGGATATTCCCAAGGGCCTGCACCAAGCGGATTTGCAACAAGCGCTTCGTCCAAAAGCTTCGGTTGCTCTTTTTTAATAACTGGTGTCGCAGTTTGTGGTGTTGCTGAAATAGAAGGAATATCTTTTTGTCCACCTTTTATCGTAAAAGATTTATCGCTTAATGGTTTTTTACTTTTAAAAATAGAAAATGCTCCTTTTGGAAAAAGTCTTCCGGAATTATTAAATAGAAAGGATAGAGAATCTACAATTTCATCAACCGATGTATTAAAGAAAACAATAACTCCAACCAAAACGCCTGCAAATCCTACAATGTAGCTTCCTGCATCGGTTAACATTTGGGAAAGTATAAGAAATAGCTGTTGTCCAACTGTCCCTGCTTTACTTAAAAGAATAAGCGAGAAAAATAGGAGAATAAATCCTACGGTCACATGAGGTTTGGAAAAAAATAATTTTAATCTAAGAAATAGAAATCCTAAAAATAAGAAGGTAAACGGAAATAAAATTCCTGCCCAGCCAAAACGATCATCCAACATAGAATGGACAGTTAAAAATGCTCCTGTTGATTTTGCAAAAGAAAGAACCAAAAGAGCAAAAAGTGCAAGTGAACCAAATGCAAAAAGGGTGTAGATCGTCTCTTTTTTAAGCTTAAACTTTATTTTACGTCTGCGGCCGTGTCTTTTCTTCGCCATAGCATAAAATCGAACAAAGTCCGATACAGTCTATTATAAGCACGTTTGAGGGTAGACTACAAGTTCTAGCGGATCAAAATCCAGAGGTCAGGGGTTGGGAGAGAATCCAAAGTCCTGCAACCGTATACGCAACCATTAACGCAAGCATTGGAAATTGGGAAAGGATCGCCTTCCGGTGAGTTGGGAAAGTTTCGATTGCCACAATGTGAGCAAGATATACTGCTGCAATATGACCAACTAAGATAAACAAAACCTGGGAGTGCCAGATAGAATTCACACTTATAAGTCCTATGTTTGGAAGAAAATCTTTGGTATGAAATAAATTCCAGCCAATTCCTAAAGGATCGGAAATTAACGAAATAATTGCTTGTCCCTGAATTGCCAAAAGAGTGTAATAATGAGCAATATTATAAACAAGTGCGATTGGAATAAGTGAAAACGCAAATGAGAATACTAAATCTTTAAAACTTGTTTTAATTCCGACGATCACCTTCATAAGCCAAATTAAAAGTAAATAGAGTGAAAGGAATACAAGGGGCGCTGCGATTAAACCTAACGTTGATAAAATTGCAGGTGCATTATCCCCCAAAAGATTTTGCACGGGAGCCAACGCATTAAAATACAAATCCCACCATGATTGTGTTTCCCTAAACCCGTCGAATGCAGTTGAAGAAAGCATAAAAAGGACAAACAAAACAATACTAAAATGTTCAACCTTTTTATTGAGTACGCCTACAAAAGGTGGTCTTAGATAAAATTTATTTCCTTTTTTTTCTACGATAGAGAGGTTTCCCAAAAGCCGGTAAAAAACGCTGAAAAAATCACCATACCTAAACCAAGTTTCGTAACCAAAGCTGTATGCACCCAAAAAGGAAATAACCGAATAAATTACAAGTGCAAGTGAAAGCCCATAGGGACCAACCCTTCCAACCAGCTCTATCCAAACAAATAAAAAATAAAATAAGAGCGCCGGGCAATATCCTAGTTTTTTAGGATATTGAAATATCTTTTCCTCATTACTAAAAAATTTTTCTGAAATAATTTTCCAAGGATTGAGCGTTGCATATATATCACCAAAAAGTGCAGAAATATATGCTATTCCCAAGTAAAAAATAATCCAGAAAAAAGTCATATTAAAATTCGCAGTAGGATCTTGGATACCAAATAATCCTGAAAGTATCGTAATAATTAACAGGAGAACACTTATTGCTTTTACTATGTTTAAAAAAGCTCTATTTTGAGCGAAATTTAAGATTCCAGTAATATCTTTTGTCGGATATCCGGACTTTTTCTTTGTTTCTTTAACAAAAAAACCAACAATTACAAAAGAGATTATTACTGCAGATGCTGCCCCATACGCATATAACCAAAATGGTACCGGAAGGACATATTGCTGGCCAAAAGCATGTGCATAAGCTGGGGTAGGAATCAGGAAAAATAAACTAAGAATTAAGAGAAAAAGGTTTTTTTTAAAAATACGGAACATAATCTTGCTTCTTGATTCCTAAGTTCTTGATTCTATTCTAGCGGGGTTGGACTTCCAATGCGCCGATTTCTGATTTGGTATCTTCTAGCTCATAGGGAAATCTTCCTGCAGTATTTGCAACAAAAGAAAGCTCTCCCTGCTGGTCTTTCTTAAAATCTATATGTTTGTCGTATCCATGGAGATGTAATTCGCCATCTACATCTGCAGTAATTTTTATAACAACAGCGTCACCTTGATTTACTGATAAGGTAGTTGGACCTGAAACTAATTTATTATTTTTTACCACTAATTCAAATGTTTTAGCCGCAGGGGTTGGAGCGGTTTTCGAAACAGTTGGTGAATTTTTTGTAGGCGCTTTTGCTTTCGGTTGGAAGATAAAAAAGAGGCCTCCTAATACTGCGAGAACCACAACCAGAAGAATAGTGTTTTTCATGCAAAGAAAGTATACATCAGGTAAAATGGATGTCAAGTTATGAAGAAATCTTTAATTTTGGTTCTGTTTTTTTTATTGTTGAACGTAAAATCCGCATTTGCCCATATGCCGGGTCAACCCTCTTATTTTAAAATGGATGGAGTCTATACCAGGCTCTATCCGTATCCTTCGAATTTTAAAATCGGAGTTGAGCTGCCACAAGATATTGCACCAAAAGATTATACTCAAGGACAAATTATCCAATTTGAAATCGACACAACCCGGTTTCCAGGTGTAGATCCACAGGCAATAAAAAACACAAAATTTTATTGGAAGTTTGGTGATGGGGCAATCGCAGAAGGTTTAAAGAATAATCATGCTTACCAACAACAAGGGAATTATGTTTTAAAAATTTTAGCAGACGATGGAAAAACTCCCACACCCCAACTTTTTGAATCGGTTGCTATAAAAATCCTCCCAAAACCTGCAAAAGAAAGTTCGAACTCACTCTATATAATCTTCGGTTTATTAACCGGAGTTTTACTAGTAGTCTTTACACTAAAAAAGCTTCGGTAAGCTTACTTTTAGCTTATCCCCATCTTACCCAAAAATTAAAATTTAGAGCTATCATGTAAGAATGAGGAAAAACAAACATCCCCAGGTCTGGGATGCCAAAAAAGATACCAAATTAAAAAATATGTATATAAAACACAGTGTTAGTCATGAAAAAAAGAATGAAAAAGAAACGTTTGAACAAAAACTTCCAGTTAACATGAATCACGGATGACTATACTTCGATAACAACGGGGATTATAAGGGGCTCTCGCCTAAGTTGGCGGAATAGAACTTTCTGTGAAACTTCCGAAACTAGTTTTCGTATATAGGGCCAGTTTGTAACAACTCCCTGATGAGTTTTTAAAATATCCTGTAATTGTTTCCCAATAATGCTCCCCAACTTTTTTCCATCTAGCATAAATCCCCGGGCAGTAACATCCGGAAAATCTGTAAGCTGGCCGGTTTGTGTTTCAATTTCCGCCATTACAACCACAATTCCCGATTCTGATAATTTCTGTCTATCCCGAAGAATAAAGTGATCCAATTCTTCTCCGGTAATCTCATCGACAAAAACTTTTTTTACTGGGATCTTTCTTCCTAGTTTTGAGTTGCCACCTCTATCAAATATTACTTCCTGTCCGTCTTCTAACAAAAGCACATCGGAGTCCTTAAATCCCTTAGTTTTAGCAATTGTTTTGTAAGCAGCCATATGCCGAAAATTTCCTCCAATTGGCAACAACTTTTTGGGCTTTACTAATTCCATAAGTCTTAGCAAGTCATTTTGCCCACCGTGTCCCGAGACATGAAAACCTTCATACAATCCTGAATACACAACTTTAATCCCCTTCTTTGCAATTGAATCAACCAATGAATTTACCAAGATTTCGTTTCCGGGAATCGGGTCTGAAGAAAATATAACGGTATCCTGTAATCCTAATTTAATTTGTTTATGTATCCCATCTACAATTCTGCTCATTGCCGAATTTTCCTGACCTTGAGACCCAGCAACAACCAAAACCATTTGCTTGTCCGTAAAATTGCGGAGTGATTCCAAAGGAACTTCCATATGTGCCGGCAAATCTAAATACTTTAATTTCCTTCCCACATCAACTGCTTTAAGAAGCGAACGACCCACAAAACAAACCTTACGGTTATTTGCTTTTGCTGCCTCTATAATTTGGTTCAACCGCGCAATATGGGAAGAATACGTTGTTATGATACATTTTCCAACACTTTGGGCAATTTGGGTTTTTAAATTATCAAAAATAATTTGCTCGGAAGGAAGCGGATGACGACGCTCTGCTCCCAAACAATCAGAGAGCAAACAGATTACCCCTTGTTGTCCTGCTTTTTGAATTTTTTCATAATCAGAAAGTTTTTTATCCCATGGGTTTTCTTCAAACTTATAATCCGAGCCGTGATAAAAATTTCCAATCGGAGTCTGAATAAAAATGTGAGAAGTATCAGGAACCGAATGGGTAACTCGTATAAAAACTAAATTGAAGGGCCCAATTGAAACAGTCGGATTTTCAAATTGTACAGTTTGTACTTTTGTAGTTTCTTGCGAGAATTCTTTTAGTTTTTCGTTTACAAATTCAGCAGTTAAAGGACTTGCATAAATTGGGAATTTATTTTTGTTTTGCAATTGGGCCATTAAAAAAGGCAGTGCTCCAATGTGGTCTTCATGTCCATGAGATAAAACCATACCAACGATTTGTTTTTTTGTTGAAGTTAAATAAGAGATATCGGGTAAAAGAAGATCAACTCCAAGCATAGAAGCGTCAGCAAAACCTAAACCACAATCCACAATAAGAATCTGATTTCTGTATTCATACAAATACATATTGCGGGTTACATCTCCGATACCACCGATTGGGATTATTGAAATTTGGTTATCCATTATGAAGTTATAATTGCGGCAAGAATTGTTTTACGTTATTTCCATCTATATGTATTGACTGCGATTTTCCCTCGACAATTATGCGGGCTGTTTTTCTGCACATTCCCTCTATGGTACGTTCCAAACTTCTGATTCCCGAATCGAAACCAAGTGGACGTATAATTTGCTCCCAAACATTTTCGTCAATACTTAATTGATTTTGGGAGAGTCCTGAAAGTGCCCGTGCTTTTGGAAACAAATAGTCTCTTCCAATAGCGATTTTTTCTGCATCTGTGTAAGAAGGCATCTGGATTATTTCCAAACGGTCTAAAACTGCGGTTGAAATATTCGTAGTATTGTTTGCAGTTGCGATAAATAAAACTTGAGATAAGTCAAATGGAAAATCTATGTAGTGGTCGGTAAAAGCTTTATTTTGCTCTGGATCTAAAAGTTCAATTAAGACTCCCATAATATCTCCCCGTGCTTCTTGAGAAACACGGTCTAATTCATCAAGTAAAATAACACAATTTTTGTATTTTCCGTGGACAAGTTTCTTTATAACCGATCCGGGCTCTGCGTCCGGAAAAGCGCGCGATTGTCCACGCAATACTCTTGAATCAGCCATTCCTCCAAAAGGAATTCTTTCGAAATCTCTCCCTAATGCCTCGGCAATGGACGAAGCAAGAGTAGTTTTTCCGGTACCTGCAAGTCCCACCAAACACAAAATAGGAGCACGCAAAATATTACCACCCGTATTTTGCCTAATATTCAAAATAAGAGACGATAAATACTCCAAAATTCTGTCTTTTATAGTAGGTAATCCGTAATGGTTTTTATCCAAAACTTGTTTTGCTTTCAAAAGGTCTAAATCGTCTTTACTTAACGAATTCCAGGGAAGACTTACACACCAGTTAATATACGATGCAGTATTTTCGTATTCGACAATGTAACTTGGACTTAAATAACCGGCGCTCGCACGAAGCAAAGCTAGCCTTTGAACCCGCTCAATAAGTATTTGGGAAAGCTCGTGGGGCAATTGAGTTTTTTCTACTTTTTCTCCAAGCCGACGGATCTGGTCGTTTGCCTGCTGTGATCCGGCTGTTGGGGCTTGAGTTTGAGTCCCAGGGGGCACCGAACCTGCAGGGTTTACTACAGCCTCATCTACCGAATACGAACCATTCCCATTACTCATTGGATCCATAATATTATCATACACAAAAAGAGGCTTACTGACTACAGTTACGACCTACAAAAGCTAGAAGGAGGGTTTTTTGCGGAAAGATCCTCTATTTCTTCTCACTGGTGTTTTTTCCATTCGCTCCCGTCTAAATTGCATAGAAAGTGGATGTGTTGACGGCTCCCTATTAAATGGAGGGCGTGGTCCTGCTCCTGTTGGTGCGCCCATTGGTCTTCCCTCTTTTCGAAGCTCGGATCTTGCTTTTGCATCTTCTCCAAAAAGCATAGAGAGATTAATTCTTCCCTGATCGTCTATTTCTATTACTCGCACTTTTACTTTTTGCCCAATTTGCACAATATCTGTTGGATTTTTTACAAATTCTGTAGACATTTGGGATACATGCACCATTCCTTCTTTTGAAGGCAAAATTTCAACAAATGCTCCAAAAGGTAAAATACGTTTTACTTCCCCTTCGAATTCTTCACCAGGCTGGACTTCTCTTGTTAGGGCCTTTACCCACTCGGTTGCTTTTTGTACAGATTCCTCGGAAGTTCCGGAAATAGTAACAGACCCATCATCCTCTACGTCTACTGTTGCTCCGGTTGTTGCAATAATATTTTTAATAATCCGTCCTCCGGTCCCAATTACTTCTCCAATTTTTTCAACCGGGATATGGACCATTTCGATTTTTGGTGCATACTCGGAAACTCCCGAACGCGAGGCCTTCATAACCTCAAGCATTTTACCTAAGATAAACATTCGGCCTACTTTTGCTTTTTCGAATATTTCTTTTATTTGAGCGTCTGTAAGTCCTGGAATCTTAACATCAAGTTGGATTGCGGTAACTCCGCTGTCTGTTCCGGCAACTTTGAAATCCATGTCTCCTGAAAAATCTTCAAGCCCAATAATATCGGTAAGCACTACGTAGTCTTTTGCAGTTTTAGAGCTTAAATCAGACATTAATCCCATTGCAATACCCGCAACAGGCTTAATTATTGGGACTCCCGCATCCATCAGCGCAAGTGTAGAACCGCAAGTTGCAGCCATGGAAGTTGATCCATTGGAAGAAAGAATTTCAGAAACAACCCGAATTGTGTAAGGAAATACGTCCTGTGAAGGGACCACCGCTGAAAGTGCCCGCTCTGCCAATGCTCCGTGTCCTACTTCCCGTCTTGAAGGCACTCCCATTCTTCCTGTTTCTCCAACCGAATAAGGAGGCATGGAATAATGATGGATATAACGCTTCGATTCTTCTCCTTCTGCAGATTCAATTAATTGCTCCATGCGAGGGGAACCAAGCGTTACAACTGTTAATCCTTGCGTATCTCCCCGTTGGAAAATTGCAGATCCATGAGTCCTTGGAAGCACTGAAACCATACAGGAAATTGGCCTGACTTCATCTACTTTTCTTCCATCCGGACGATCTCCTTTTGTAAGAATGTTTTCTCGAATAACTTTAAATGAAACATATTCAACTGCTTTGGCAACCATTTTCTTTTCAATAGGATGTTCTTCTGCAGACCGAGCAGCCACTTCTTCTTCAAAAATCTTGTTTACAAGCTCTTCCGAACCTCCTCCGGATTCTTTGGTGGCTCTGGCTTTAATTAACGCGGATATTTCTTCTTTGTAAGTCTTTAAGATTTTTGCTACTAATTCATGAAAAGCCGGATTTTCTTTTACTTCTTCTTTTTTCTTGCCAACTTTTTTTGCCAAATCTTCAATAAAAGAAATAATTGCAACGGTGTGCTCATGAGATTTAACAATTGAATCCAAAGCAACATCTTCTGATGCCTGTTTTGCTCCGGCTTCAATCATAAGGGTTTTGCCTTCTTTGGTTTGCGTAACAACAATATCAATTTCAGAAAGCAAAAGCTCTGCGGATCCTGGGTTTAGAAAATGTTCCGAATTACCGTTATCTTTTACATATCCCATTCTAACTGCACCAACTGGACCATTCCATGGGATCGGTGAAATTGCCAAAGCTGCCGAAACAGCATTAATTGCAAGTGTGTCCGGTTCGTTTTCTCCATCAACTGAAAGAACTGTTACAACTATCTGGACTTCCCTGCTAAACTCTTTTGGAAATAAGGGACGGATCGAACGGTCAATAAGTCGGGCGGTTAAAATGGCGTCGTCAGAAGGGCGGCCTTCGCGTTTTACCCATCGTGAACCTTTAATTCTGCCTCCGGCATACAAACGCTCTACATACTCAACGCTAAGAGGAAAATACCCTAAATCTGGCCGTTCTTGCCCCATTACAACGGTTACCAACACAGTAGTATCGCCAAGACGTGCCAAAATAGAAGACGTCGCTTGTCGTGCAAGTAAGCCTGTTTCAAAAGTGAGTGTTTTTCCACCCAAATCAAGTGTTACTGAAGTTTTTTTATCCATTAAATCTAGTTCTTCAATCCGACCTTTTTCGCAATCGAGGAAGATCTGTCCTTGTCGATCTTTCCCAGGAAGTTAAGAAGTCTTCTTCGTTTCGCAATCATAGACAAAAGCCCACGTCTGCTATGAACATCGTGTGCGTGGCTTTTCAAATGTTCTGTAAGCTTGTCAATTCTTCGAGTTAACAACGCAATCTGGACTTCCGGTGAACCGGTATCTCCGTCTACTGTTTGGTATTCTTTAATTATTTCTTGTTTCTGTGTAGGTGAAAGCGGCATATTCTTATTTTCTTCTCAAATTTACAGTTAGGTGATTATAGCAGTTATTCTGTGTCTTATCAAGCAGAAGTTACACTAAAGTCGAACCTTTGTAGACTTTTGGGGTTAACCAATCTGGTGGGGCATCCTTTTCGTCTTTTTGCTCATCTGCTTTTTGCACCTCTGCCAAATCAGATACTACTGATTTTTGTGTGCGTTGTGGTTGGGCTTGCGCAGGTCTTGGCTGTGGATTTTGGCGTGGTTGCTGGCCAAAACTCTTTGGAAATGGCTGCGGTTGTGGTTTTTGCGCAGGTCTTGGATCTTTTGGTTGAAAATATGCATCCGGTGTCTGTTGTTTTCTAGACGAACCTAATTCAGGCCTTCGTGCCCCTCTTTGTAAAAGTCTTGCGGTTATTTCAAAAGCCAAAAAGCTGGTGCGTGGGCTTTGGAAATTTTCTGTTGCCTGAGAAATTCCAGACAAAAGATTTTGTGCCGTATCCAAATCAATATCGGATCCTATTGAAAACAAAAGGCTTGCAACCTGTTCGGAAACTGAAGAATATTTAGGGGAAACCAAAACAACATCTCCAAATCCCTGGTTTTCAGCTTTGTTGTCGATATTTATTAACGTTGCGTCTTTTAATACTTCCGGATCAAATAATGGGCCTAAATCTGACAATCTTGCTGTTCCGACAACAAAAAGTGCTGTTGGCAAATTTCCGGATTTTTTATATTCCACGTCTTTTTCTGAAAATGAAAGACTTTCACCGGATGGTTTTACAATAATATTTAAAGATCCGTTTTCAAGGGTATAGGAAACTTTTTCTATTTCTCCCTCTTCGTATGGGAAAGAAACAATCAAATCTCCACCTTCTGCAGCAAGAGATTTTCTTACTTTGTTGATTCCAACTAAAGAAGATATTTCTACAAGAGGATCAGTGGGACAAGCTATAGTAACTTGTTTTCCAAGCTGCTTGAGCATAAGGTACAAAGAAAGAGCTGCACCCATGTCGTCAAGGCTAGGATTTTTACCAACGGCGACCCCGATTTGGTCGTTTCTGGCTAGAATGTCTTGAATTGCCTGAATAGCTGTGTTATCCATGTTTAGTTGTGGGATAATACCATATCTCCTATAGTAAAGTCAAGCATGGGCGAGATCACAACTCCACACTCGGCTCCAGCTTCAACTTTAGACACTGATTCTTTCCCTTTCCGGATAGATTGAATAGTACTTTCCCCAACCACGGTTTCGCCTCGAAGGATCCTTACTTTGTCCCCTCGTGCTACCCTGCCTTCGGAAACACTAACTCCAAGTACCTTGGTCTTTTCAAAAGGAAAGGATGCAAGCACTTTGGCTATACCAAATACTTCTTCTTGCAAAGCCTCTAGTTTTCCGGCCATAACATCTTTTACTTCATCTATCAGCTCGTAAATAATAGTGTAATTTTTCATAAGGACTTTTTCTGTTTTGGCAAGATGTGCAATGTTTGGTGGTATTTTTACGTTGAAACCTACCACAATTGCCCCAGTTGATTTTGCATGGGTTACATCCGAGGAAGTAATATCTCCGGTTTTCTTGGAAACAATTACAAGCTCTTCTGGAAGAGCATCGACTACAGCCTCTAATGACCCAAGGGTATCTGCGCAGATTATTACCGAAAGGGATCCCTGTGGGGTTTCTGAGAAAAAATCCAACGGCTCAACCGGCTTTTGTACATTTTGCACAACTACCGCATTTTTTTCAGTTGATACAATTCCTCCAACCGGAGGTACTTTCTCAAAGCCTAATACTTCGACCGCATCCCCAACAGATGCAGCTTGCAGCTGTTTCCCCGAATCATCTATAAGCGACCTAACTTTCAATGGAATTCCTTCGCAATATAATTGATCTCTTGGTTTTATTACCCCACTTTTAACTACAATGGTTGCCTTTGGTCCAATTCGGGGATCCAATTTCGACTCAATAACAATCGCTGTCGGGCTCTCTGATTGGGCTTTTTTCCCTCCCATTTCCCAAACTAACAAAATTAAATCTAATAATTCTTTTATGTTTGAGCCGGTTTTTGCAGAAACTTCAATTACAGGGACATCTCCTCCATATCCTTCCAACTGAATCCCCTCTTTTGCAAGCGCTCCTTTTGTTTTCTCAACTTCTTTATTTGGTAAATCTGATTTTGTGAGTACCACTATATATGGTATGTTTGCAGATTTTAAAACCTGAATGCTTTCAACTGTTTGGGGTTTTATCCCATCACTTGATGAAACAATAAGTAATCCTATATCAGCAACCAAAGCGCCGCGCGAACGCATTTTAGAAAATGTTTCGTGCCCCGGCGTATCTATAAACGTTATCGAACGCTTTTGCCCATCATGCATAATTTCAACTTTGGAAGCTCCAATCTTTTGGGTAATTCCTCCGTGTTCACGTTCTGCAATGGAAGTTTTGCGGATGGCATCTAAAAGAGAGGTTTTTCCGTGGTCAACGTGGCCTAAAACTGTTACAACTGGGGGATAAAAATCTTCTTTTGATTTTGTTTCTTCTTTTTTTGCCATAATGAAAAAGCCAAAGATTTCATACTAACTCTGCTCTTGGCTTTGAGATTCTTCTTTTTCTTCAACTGCTTCGTCTTTTTTTATCTGGTCTATTGTTTCGTCTGAATCTGTATTTTGAGCTTTATCGTCAGCAGCTTGTGCAACCGGCGCATCTGAAGGCTGGTCCGAAGCTTCTTTTTGGACATTTGCTTCGTCTTTTTGCTCTTCTGCCTCAGCTGGTTCTTCAGCTTTAACTTCCTCTTTGGTTTGTACCTCTTCTGCAGGTTTTTGAGCTTCTTTTGGCCCTTCCTTCGATACTTCAGCCTCCGGCTCTCCTTCACCTTCTATTTCAATCCTGTATCCAGTTAACTTTGAAGCAAGCCTCACATTTTGTCCTTCTTTTCCAATTGCCAAAGAAAGTTGAGCAGAGGGGACTTTCACATGGGCGATTTTTTGCTCCTCATCAACTTCAACAGTAACTTCTTTTGCCGGAGAAAGCGAGGCTGCAATGTATTGCTTTGGATTATCTTGCCATTGAATAATATCTATTTTTTCCAAACCATTGAATTCGTCTATGATCGCTTGTACCCGGACGCCTTTTTGTCCTACGCAACTTCCAACCGGATCAATTCCGGATTGATTCGAGATAACGGCAACTTTTGAGCGGTTTCCAGGCTCTCTTGCAATTGCTTTAATAACAACAGCACCTTGTGCAACTTCGGGAACTTCTCTTTTAAAGAGCCCTTCTATTAATCCGTTATTTGCCCTTGAAACAACTATTTCTTCCCCTTTTAACCCTTCGCGGATATCCAAAATATACACGGTAAGTCTCTGGTTTAGGTGGTATTTTTCTACGGGAATCTGCTCTGCCGGTGGCATCATTGCTTCGGTTTTTCCAATATCCACAACCACATTTGGTCCCAAGAATTTTAGTACCATTCCATTTACAATGGTTCCAAGTTTGGCGCGGTAGTCGGTAACAATTGCTTCTTTCTCTTTTTCTCTAATTTTTTGCAAGATTACCTGTTTTGCGGTTTGGGCGGCAATACGTCCAAATCCTGGAGGGGTTACATCTTCTTCGTTATGAAAAATTCGGGCTTCTCCGGTATTTTGGTTTAGTGTTGCGGTATATTCTTCGACTTCAATCCCAGGATGATCCTTTCGGTATGCTGCCAAAATGGCATTTTTAACCGTATCTAAAACAACCGAGGCATCAACGCCTCGTTCTGCTGCTACCTGATTTAAAGCTAGTGCAAATTCCGATCTCTGAATCGCCGGCATAATGGGGATAAGTATACCAGATCCGAGCTTTGGCTTCAATAAGCCGTCTAAGGAGCTAAAAACCAAAGGAGTTTGATTTTTCCAAGGATTAAAACCACAAAATAAGAAAATACAAACAAAAGCACCGTTTCCAAAAGAGGAAAAGGATGAGAAAGTCTTAACTTTTCAAAAACGACTTCAGTTATCAACTGGTGCACCACATAAATTCCAAGACTCGCCTTACTTATAGATATAACAATCTTTTCTAAAGTTTTGTTAATTTTCTTTTTTTCAAGAAACAGATAAAAAGCCATAAAAATGCCAATTGCAGCTATAACATACTCGGGAGATATAAAATTATATGGAAAACTGCGGAACCGTAGATTAGAAATCTCAGGAAGCAAGATTTGCTCGAAATATCCTGCAGCAATTCCCAACACAAATAGAAATAGCCAGAAAACTGAAGGTAGCTTTTTGAGATTTTTCTGTTGAACTAAGTAATATCCAAGCACAAAAAATCCTAAGAATTGTAAGACAACCGAGTTAATGGTAATTGTGTTTAGTGCGAACCCAAACTGAAGACTTGGTAAAAGGATAATAAGTACAAACCAAAGACAAAGAAAGTAAAGCAGGCCGTGCTTTGTTTTTTGGATACCAATTCGAAGCAATGGGGTTAAAACATATAATCCTATTATCATAGGTAAAAACCATAATCTGCTAAAAAAGTACCGGTAAAAAGCATGGAAACTCGCAGGAAATCCAAGATGAAATGTCCACATATCAACTGTTAAATACAAACAGGTCCAAAAAATCCAAGGAATGACAACACTTTTAACCCTTTTCTTGTAAAACACGAGTGCAGGATCGGTTTTGCCCAAAAGTACTGCTCCTGAGGCCATAACAAATAAAGAAATACTAACTCTGGTTGTCTGATAAAAAAGTGAGACCAGGTTATCCCACACTGTCTGGTGAGAAAGAGATGGGGTGGTATGAAGTAAAACTACCAGAAAAATAGCAGTTGCTTTGATACTATCTAACCACAGTAACCGACCCTTCATACCTAAAACCAGCCGTGTTTTTGAGAAGATTTTCCTTCCAGCTCTTCAAGAATCTTACGCTGTTGCGAAGTCACATGTTTTGGCACAACTATTTTTATCCGGACATAATGGTCTCCCCGTCCGCTACTTCTAAGATGCACAATTCCCTTTCCCCGAAGGCGAAAAATGGTCTCAGGCTGGGTTCCTGAAGGAATTTTTAATCTGACTTTTCCTTCAACAGTTTCTACATCTATTTCGGTCCCCAAAACTGCAGCTGGAAACGAAATTTCCTGCTCGGTTATTACATCAAAACCCTGCCGTTTGAATTTTTTATCTGCCATTACATCCACAATAACGTCGTAATCCCCAAACCGAATTCTGGACCCGCTATCAACCCCTGCAGGGATTTTAATAGTTTGCGATTTTCCATCTATTTGTACATGTTTTTCAGTACCTTTTACTGCTTCCATAAAAGTTATATTTATGGAATAAACCGGCCGGCGCTGTCTTTGCGCCCCAAAGGGGTTTCCCCCGCCGAAGAATTGCTCGAAAATATCAAATGGGTCGGAAAATCCACCAAAATCAAAATCTCCCTGGTTTCCACCGGTTGTGTAGGTATAGCTAAACGGCCCATATTGGCCTCCTCGTCCACCTCCACTAAATGGATTTCCTCCTCCACCAAAAGGCGAACCTTGTTCGAAAGCTGCCGAGCCATACTGGTCGTATGTCTGTTTTTTCTGGGGATCGGATAACACTTCGTATGCCTTGGTAACTTCCTTAAATTTTACTTCGGCTTCTTTACTTTTATTGCGGTCGGGATGATACTGTAAAGCTTGCTTACGATACGCCCGTTTTATTTCATCCGAAGAAGCACTTTTTGTAACACCTAAAACTTTATAATAATCTTCTGCCATAAGTATTATCTGGTTTGCGGGGAGGAACAAAATTTCGAGCAAACGGAATGAGCTTGCGAACTGTATTGCGAGACAATTTTCGTTCCGACCTCAGCAAACTTTTCTATTATACTAAAAGAACGCGCCCTCCGCGTTCATAATTCTTAATTCTAAACTCTTAAATCTTATTTAGTTAACTACTTCACCCTCGACTGGTTCTTCTGTTTTTGCCGATCCGTTTGCAGCACTTTCTTCTGTTTTTTCTTCGGTTGCACCTTCTGCTGCTGGCTCGCCCGGTTGTTCTGCCGAACCCGGCTGTTGCTGATACATCGATGCCCCAACTTTTTGGAGAACATCCGACAACTCTTTGGTTTTGGTTTCCAAATCCTCTTTGCTGCCTGTATCCAGAATGCTCTTAAGCGCTGAGATTTTCTCTTCTACTTCTTTTTTGTCTTCTTCTTTTGCTTTATCTCCTGCATCTTTTAGTGTCTTTTCTGCAGTGAAGATTAACGAATCTGCCTGATTTCTTGCTTCTACTTTTTCTTTCTTCTCCGCGTCTTCTGCAGCATGCGCTTCTGCCTCTTTGGTCATCCGCTCAACTTCTTCTTTGGACAATCCGGTTGAACCTTGAATTTTAATTGACTGCTCTTTTCCGGTTGCTTTATCTTTTGCTTTTACATTTAGAATTCCCGATGCATCGATATCAAAAGTTACTTCAACCTGTGGTACACCCCTTGGCGCCGGTGGAATTCCATCCAAAACAAATCTTCCTAACGATTTGTTATCTGCGGCCATTGGACGTTCTCCTTGTAATACATTAATTTCAACTTGTGTTTGATTATCTGCGGCTGTAGAAAATACCTGGGATTTCGAAGTTGGAATGGTAGTATTTCGCTCAATCAAAGGGGTTGAAACACTTCCAAGTGTTTCGATTCCAAGCGTTAATGGAGTAACATCCAAAAGCAAAACGTCTTTTACTTCGCCTCCCAAAACCCCTCCCTGTACTGCAGCGCCGATTGCAACAACTTCGTCCGGATTTACCGATTTATTTGGCTCTTTTCCAAAGAATTTAGTAACGGTCTCAACAATTTTTGGCATTCTGGTCATTCCCCCGACCATAACTATTTCGTCTATATCAGATGCCTTTAATTTTGCGTCTTTAAGCGCAAGCTCTACCGGCTTAATAGTTTTTTGTACCAATTCGTCCACAATTTGCTCAAGTTTTGCCCTTGTCAAAGTCATGGTTAAGTGAAGTGGACCATTTGGACCCTGTGTTATAAAGGGCTGGTTAATTTGTGCCTCTTGAGAAGTTGAAAGCTCAATTTTTGCTTTTTCTGCAGATTCCCGTAATCTTTGTAATGCCTGTGGGTCTTTTCGCAAATCTACATTATTTTCTTTTTTAAATTCTTCTGCAAAATAATCAACAATTTTTTGGTCAAAATCGTCTCCGCCCAAATGGGTATCTCCGTTGGTAGATTTAACTTCGTATACTCCTTCTCCAAGCTCAAGAATCGAGATATCAAATGTTCCTCCCCCTAAATCGTAAACCGCAATGGTATGTGCGTTTTTCTTATCTAGTCCGTATGCAAGCGCTGCTGCTGTCGGCTCGTTAATAATTCTCAAAACCTCAAGTCCTGCAATTTCTCCTGCCTGTTTTGTTGCTTGTCTTTCCGAATCATCAAAATATGCAGGGACCGTGATAACTGCTTGGGTAACTTTCCCTCCAAGATATGCTTCGGCGTCGGATTTAATTTTTTGCAAAATCATTGCAGAGACTTCCTGAGGTGTATATTCTTTCCCATCAACTTCTACAACAGCCATTCCATCACGTCCTGCTTTTATGGTGTAAGGAAGCCATTTCAAGTCAAATTGGACGCTTTTATCCTGAAACTTTCTTCCCATTAACCTTTTTATAGAAAAGATGGTTTCTTTTGACTTAAGAATTAATTGGCGCTTTGCTACATCTCCAACAACGTGGGTTTTTGGGTCAACCACAGACGGAATAACGTTTCGCCCTTCTGCAGAGTGGATAACTTTTGGTGATCCTCCCTCCATGACCGCAACACATGAGTTTGTTGTTCCTAAATCAATTCCAATTATTTTTCCCATAATTTTTTTAGAACTAGTTTTTTAGTCCTCCTCCGACTATTACTTGTGCTGGCCGTAACACCTTATCATATAATACAAAACCTGGCCGTACTTCTTCAATAACTTTTCCGTTTTCTCCTTCTGCAGTCCCGACCCCTTCCATAAGGTGGGGATCGAAATCTTTACCAGAAGTTTCTATCTGATCGACTCCTTCTTGTTTTAGAACTTGCAAAAATTGTGCAACCGATAACTTTATTCCTTGGTCTTCGGTATGCTTCGATGCAAGCATTAATGTATCTAAAACAGGAAGCAGGCGAACTAGTAAATCTTTACTGGCACTTCTTGCCCATTCTCCTTTTTGCTCCTGAACTCGTTTTTCAAGGTTCTGGTAATCTGCTACTGCTCTTTTAACCTGATTTTGTAATTCCTCTTTTTCTCCCTCACAATCACATTGCTTGGAACTTTTTTCGTCGCACTGACAATTTTCTCCACACTCTTCCTCTGATTTTTTATTTTCAACTTCTTCGTTTTTCTTAGTCGTTTTTTTCATTTCTTAATTCTCTACCAATCTTTTGACAACTCTTCCAAAACATCTTTAAAGCATCGAAGTGTTGGAACAATTTGCTTGTAATTTAAACGTGATGGTCCCAAAACCCCGATTTCTCCGGAATCTTTTGGCCCTTGAAAATGAGCATATACAAATCCATAAGGTCCGGAGAGGCGCGGTCCAAGCTCGTCCCCTAAAAGAATATGTACTTCTTCATCTCCTAATACGTGGGCAAACAAATCATGAAAATAATCAAACTCTTCAATTGCAGAAAGAAGCGTTTTGGTTATATCTATGTCATAAAATTCAGGCATGTCCAAAATATTTGCGTACCCGGATGCATAAAAATCCCCATTTCTGGTTGTTGCTACAGCCAATGCTTTTGTTTTTTCTGCAAGCTGGCGCGTAAGTTGCTTCATGAACTTTTCCTCTTCACTGCGGTAATCCCACAGTTTTTCCTTTACGGCAACTTCCTCTGCAACCGACAGCTCTTTCTCTTTCATGAGCTGTTTTACATAAAACTTCATTCCCATGGGGGTTGGCATGCGACCGGCAGACGAATGGGGTTTTTTAAGATATCCCATTTCGGTAAGCCTTACCATTTCGTTTCTAATTGTTGCAGGAGAAGCGGAAAGATTATGCTTTTTTTCAAGAGTTTCAGATCCAACAGCTTCTGCGGTATCAATGTATTCTTCGATTAAACTTTTGAGGATCTGAATTTGTCTTTGTGTTAAATCATTCATAATTTATTTCGGACATTTTAAGAATTAGCAGTAATATATCATGACTGCTAAAGGTTGTCAAGAGGGTTTATGGTAAAATTTCTTTATGAAACGGCAAAAAAGAGAAAAATGGCTTCTTATTGCAACGATTGTTTCTATTTTTTTATTTTTTGTCTGCACCATTTTCCTTCCTCCTAATTCTCAGACAACACTTCTTAATTACACAATGCAAACAGACATTATTTTCTTTCTATTTCTCTTCCTCGCAATTTTTTTTACCTGCTCGTACTTATTCCGTAGTTTTAAACATGGAATTTTGATAGGAGTATTTATTCTTTCTCTTTCCGTACTACGGTTGAATCATCTTCTGAATCTTTTTTTCTTTTTAATTCTTTTGGGCCTCTTCACCGCCACCGAATATTTGTTAAAGTAGGGTCATGAAACTAGTTCAGGATGACGAGAACGTGATAGAATTGTTCCATGAAGTTCTATATCACCAATGCGATTCCTTATGTAAATGCAAAACCACATATTGGATTTGCATGGGAATTAATTTTATCGGACTCAATCGCCCGCTACCATAAATTGCTGGGAAAAGACGTCCTGCTTTTGTGTGGCGCAGACGAAAACGCACTAAAAAACGTACAGGCTGCAGAAGATGCAGGAATTCCTGTCCAGCAATTTGTAGACCAAAATAGCGAACTTTTTTCTAATCTGGCAAAAAAACTCAATGTCGGATTTGATGTGTGGCAAAAAGGAAGCAGCAAAGAGCATCACTTGTCTTCTCAAAAATTGTGGGACCTTTGCAAAGCCGACATTTACAAGAAAAAGTATAAGGGGCTGTATTGCGTTGGCTGCGAGCAGTTTTATACGAAGGCTGAACTTGACGCAAATGGGGAATGTTACGAGCACCCCGGAAAAAAATTAGAAGAAGTGGAGGAAGAAAATTACTTCTTTAAACTGTCGAATTACACAGACAAATTAATTGAACTTATTAAAAAAGGCGACCTCGAAATAGCTCCACAGTATCGCAAAAATGAAATAGTAAAGTTTTTAGAACGCGGACTTGACGATATTAGTATTTCCAGAAGTAACAAACGGGCAAAAAACTGGGGAGTTCCAGTTCCCGGAGATAATGAACAAAGAATGTATGTGTGGTTTGACGCCCTTAACATCTATCAAAGTGGTGTTGGATTTGGTTCGGATGAAAAAAAATATACAACATGGTGGCCTGCAGATTTACATGTGATCGGAAAAGGAATTATCCGCTTTCACGCAATTTATTGGCCTGCATTTTTGCTTTCTGCAGGATTAAAAACTCCCAAAAAATTATTTGTTCATGAATACTTTACCGTAAATGGACAAAAAATGTCCAAGACACTGGGGAATGTTATTGATCCGGTTGGATTAATCGAAAAATATGGAGTAGACGCACTTCGGTATTACGTGTTGTCCAAATTTTCTCCTTTCCAAGATGGTGATTTTTCAGAGGAAAAATTAAAAGAAACTTACAACGCTGACTTAGCAAATGGGTTGGGAAATTTAGTTTCCCGCGTTGCAAAATTGTGTGAAACTTCCAACTACGCGCAGTTAACATCCGAAAATAAAGTTTCGGTCCATTCACTTGTTGTAGAAGGATTTTCCCAGGCTTTGGAAGAATTTAGATTTAACGATGCTCTTTCTATTATTTGGAAAAAAATATCTGATCTCGATAAGTTCATCAACGCAGAAAAGCCTTGGGAGTTGGTAAAACGGGAAGACAGCAGATCGAAAGGGGTTTTATCGCATGCAATCGACCAAATTCAGGAAATCTCGGCATTGCTCGAACCATTCCTACCCGAAACAACCAAAAAAATCCAGGAACAATTTAGGGTTCCAAAAATAAAAAGTGGTGAACCACTTTTTCCAAGGATCTAGGATTCCGAACCAAATAAAATCTCTTCTGCCCTAGATACTACTTCTGGAGTTATTCCTAGGTCTTGATATCTTCTTTTCACCGCAGCATTTTTGTTTTGAGACAACTCAGAGAGCATATCGAGAATTCCAGTCGCATATTCGTAATCATATCCTATTCTATTACTGCCATCTCTTGGCTGTTTCCAAAAATCTGTATCAGCTCTTGCTTTGTTTTTTGCATATTCCACCCTCATATATGTCATAGGGTCTTTAACTAGAGTAGAAGCTTTGATAGTACCGGCTTGCATTGCTGCGGATCTTACCGCGTCTGCAATCTCACCCAACGTATATTTTCTGGCGTAGAATGGTCTTTCTGTTTGGACGCGAAGTGGGCTTCTTTCTTTCATGGGGGAATTATAAGCTAAATTTGAAGAATTACAACCTATCGGGGATTTTTCATCCAGTCGTGGACGTGAACTTCTTTTTCTCCGGTTTTAATTGCTTCCAAAATTTTCTCTGCAACAAAATCTGCGCTGTCAAAATTAGGAAGGTCCCCCCGATCGTTTTCGTCCATTCCACCCGAACCATTTAATGTATTTTTTTCAAAATTTGTTTTGGTAATGTAAGGGTACACAACCGAAACGTTAATTCCATCATCTTTTAATTCTTCTACCGCAGTTAAAGAAATTCCTACAACTGCCCGCTTTAGCGAAGAATAAGGAGACATTCCCGGAATTGCCATAAGTGCAGTTCCCGAAGAAATATTTACGATTGAACCTGACTTTTGCTTTTTCATAAATGGAATAACTTCGCGGATAGCAAGTGCGTATCCTAATAGATCTAGCTTGAATAAATAAGTGAACTTTTCCGCATCGATGTGCTCTAAATCCGCATCGTATCCAACTCCCGCATTATTTACCAAAATATCTATGCGGCCAAACTTTTCTGCGGTTTTCTTAACAAGATTTTTTATGTCCTCCTCTTTGGACATATCTGCAGGAATAACAATTGAATCCGACAATTCTTCTGAGATTTGCTGGAGCTTTTCTTTCGACCGCGCAGACAACACAACTTTTGCTCCTTTTTCACTCAATAGTCGCCCAGTTGCCTCCCCAATTCCAGAAGACGCCCCCGTTACAATCGCAACTTTACCCTTTACTTCCATATAATTGATGCTTTCTGATAATAAGCATTGCAACAAATAGCCAGTTCATAAAAATAAGTGAAGCAGGATATAGAAAAGTTACTAATGATACTTTATTAAGCGCGAAAAATGCGAGAACAAATTTAAATCCACTTAAGAAAAACGTAATAGCTGTCTCCTCATTTGGTTTGTTAAAAGATTTTCGAAATGTGGGAAAAAATCCAAATGCATCAATTAATGTTATAAGAATTACCGATAGGAGTGGCCCTTTCGTCAAATACCAAAAAAGTAATGCAATTCCTGCACCTATCAGACTCAACCAGTCTACCAACATAATATTTTTCTCTCCTCGTTTCCCCAAAACGAATAAAATCACAAAAATAGTAAGGACCGCAGTAGTAAACCCGGTCACCCACGCTCCAGGTCCTGCATTATCTGCAATTTGTCCAAAAAATCCAATTCCAGTCAAAACTGCCCAAATCAACCACGAAAATACATGAGGTTTTGTTTTTCCGGCGAAAGTATCTCGGAAGTAGGGAATATAACTAAAGAAGGCTATTCCAACAGTAATTATCCCAATCCAAGTCTTATAATCCATTTGTAGAGCTATTGTACCAGAAGTGGATTTTGAAGGCTGGATCAGGTATAATACTATATTATAGGCCTAGTTTTAACTATGATTGATGTCCATTGCCATTTAAACTTAAAATCTTTTAACTCCGACTACGATGCCGTGGCAAAACAGGCATTTGAGGCTGGCGTTTCTAAGATTATTAATGTAGGCACAAGCCTGGAGACCAGTAGAAAAGCAGTAGAATTGGCTCAAAAATACGAAAATATGTATGCCATTGTGGGCATACATCCCCATCACGCAGATAAATTGGAGCCTGACCGGCTTCCTCAGCTTGAAAAATTAGCAAGTGAACCTAAGGTCGTAGCTATTGGCGAAATAGGCATGGATTTCTACAGATATAAATCTAATGGCATTACAGACCCAAAGCTGCAGCGTGAGCTGTTTGTCGAGCAAATAAAGCTTGCCCACCGGCTAAAACTACCCCTTCAAATCCACAACCGCCACGCAGGATCTGAAATCCTTGAAGTTCTGGAGGAACATAAAAATCTATTACTAGAACAAACTCCTGGCATGTTCCACTGCTTTGCAGGCACGCTTGAAGTCCACAAAAAGGCTCTGGAGCTTGGGTTTTGCCTTGGATTCGACGGAAATATTACCTATGCAGGCTTAGCCCCTGGAGAAACGGTCGAATTATCAAAACTGGTTGAACTTACTCCGATTGAGCGCATAGTTACCGAAACAGATGCTCCCTTTTTAACCCCAGAGCCACATCGCGGTAGCAGGAATATCCCCTCCTATGTTATACTTGTAGCCGAAGCTATCTCACGCATAAAAAATATCCCGGTTGAAGAAGTAAAAAATCAGACAACCCAAAACGCACAAACTCTCTTTAAAATATGACAACCTTTTTCCAACATATCTTCTCAAAATATCCGGTTAAAACAAGACGAGCCCTAGAACTTTTGCCTGGAATTTTCTCCTGGACTTTAATCCTCTTTCCGGTTTGGGGAGCTCTTTTTATCCCCTACACCATGGCCTACTTTATTTTATTTTTCGATGTCTACTGGCTTTATAAATCAATCTCTTTGGCTATCTCTGCATCCATCGCCTCCAAAAAAATAAGGGCTTCGGAAAAAGTTAATTGGCTTGAAGTCGCAAAAAAGGAAAAGGATTTTAGGAAAGTAACCCATTTTGTAGTTATTCCTAACTATCAAGAACGCTTAGAAAAAATTCAAACTTGTCTCCGGTCTTTAGCTGCTCAATCTTTCCCCAAAAAACGCATTTACGTAGTCCTTGCCATGGAAGAGCGGGAAGAGGGAGCATCCCAAAAAGCCGAAAAATTAGTAAAAGAATTTGGTGGAATCTTTGGAGGAATTTTACCAACGTATCACCCGGATGTTCCCGGGGAAGTAAAAGGAAAATCTTCGAATCAAGCATGGGGAGGGATAAAGGCATACGAGAAATATGTAGAGAGTGGAGATGTGGATATAAATTATGCCACTATTTCCTCAACAGATGCGGATTCTATTTTTGACAAACACTACTTTTCTAACCTTAGTTATCAATTCTTAAAAGATCCAAAGAGATATCAAAAATTCTGGCAATCGGCAAATGTCCATTACAATAATTTCTGGACTATTCCGGCTCCAATCCGGGTTATGTCTTTTTTTGGAAACTTATGGCGGACAGCACTTTTGGTTATGGGAGACCGTTTGGTTATAAATTCAACCTATTCCCTTTCTTTTGTAATGTTACGGAATATTGGTTTTTGGGACACCGACGTAATACCGGAAGACTACCGAATTTTCTTTAAAGCATATTACAAATTAGAAGGGCAAGTTTGGGTTGAGCCAATCTACCTTAAAACCTTAATGGATGCTCCTCTTTCTTCTACGTATGTAAAAAGTATCAAAAATAAATACCAGCAAGAGCGTCGTTGGAGCTGGGGAGTATCGGACGATCCGCTATACATAAAATGGTGGTTTACCGTGCCAAATGTACCTTTTATAAGAAAAAGCTTAATGCTTTTTACCGTACTTTTAGACCATTTTCTCTGGCCGGTTAACTGGTTTATTATTACGATTGCCGCAAACATTATTCCTTTTGTAAACCCTGTTTTTTCAAGGACAACTATTGGTTACAATTTGCCAAGACTCGCAGGATTAATACTTACGCTTTGTTTGTTTGGGACATTTGCCATGATTATTATTGATTTCAGAAACAGGCCAAAAAATTTCGAAGTTTCAAGGGCCCGGCAATTTTTATTCCCCTTGGAATTTGTCTTACTTCCTCTTGTAGGATTCTTTCTTAATGCCCTCCCTGCATTAATTTCCCACACACAACTTATGTTTGGAAAAAGACTGGAATATAAGGTTACAGAAAAGATATAATAGATTAGAAAGCGGGGAGATACAAAAATTTTCTTTGTTCGCTTCTTCGCGTAACCGGAAGAGCTATTACAACTGCGAACTGCGGAACAAGAAAATTTTTAGTATTGACCTCAGCTTTCATACCAAATGAAAGCGGTACTTACAAAGCTTGAAAAAAGCAGAGAATTCTGGTTTCTCTTTATTACCTCAATCGCCTTTTTTCTTCTCCGTTTCCCTTCGCTATTCGAACCCTACTGGTATGGAGATGAAGGCATTTATCAAGTTTTAGGTCTTGCGATGCGACACGGCCGTCTCCTCTATCAAGGGATTTGGGATAACAAACCGCCGCTTCTGTACATTCTCTATGCAATTTTTAATTCGGACCAGTTTACGGTCCGGTTTGTTTCACTTTTTTTTGGACTGTTCTCTGTTTTTGCCTTCTTTAAACTTGCAAAACTTCTATTTTTCAAAAATGTAGAACCAACCAAAAAAGAAAGAGAGGTTGTTTTTATATCAACTGCTGTCTATGCCTTTCTTTTTGGAATTCCTCTTATCGAAGGCAATATTGCCAATGCAGAAAACTTTATGCTCCTCCCAATTATTGCAGCCGCATTTTTGGTATACCAAAGAAATCAGGAGCAGAAAAAACTATCATATTTTCTTGGTTTCTTTCTTCCCGGACTTTTATTGGGTTTGGCATTTCTTTTTAAGATAGTTGCCCTTTTCGATTTTGCGGCATTTGCAAGTTTTATTTTTATTGTCCATTTCCAAACAAAAAAGATTAAAGAAATTATAGAAATTCTAACACCCTACGTTGTTGGGTTTGGTACCCCAATAGTACTTACTGCACTCTTCTTTCTTTCAAAAGGGGCACTTGGTGATTTTATACATGCATCATTTGCTCAAAACGTAGGATATGTGGGATACGGGAATACGTTTATTATTCCACAAGGTCTTCTTATTTTAAAACTTTTAATGTTAGGAGGTTCCCTATTATTTTTACTTAATAAAAGAAAACAATTGGAAACCCATACACTCTTCTGTCTTGTATGGCTTTTCTTTTCTTTGTTTAATGCATTCTTTTCTCAGAGACCCTACACCCACTACGTATTAGTGGTACTCCCCAGCCTTTGTCTTTTACTCGGCCTGTTAATGATGGGTGAAAAGTATAAAAAGTTTATTCTAGTAATCTACGCGCTCACCATTATTCTGCTTCTTAAAAACTTTACCTATTTTGGAAAAACTGTTTTTTATTATCAAAATTTCGTCTCATTTATAACAGGGCATAAAAGTGTTGTAGATTACCAGGCTTTTTTTGATAAAAACACCCCAAGAGATTATGAAATAGCAGATTTTTTAAGAAACCATCTTGCCCCAACCGACACTGTATTTTTATGGAGCAACAGCGCCCAAATTTATAAATTGGTAAATAGAATTCCGCCGGGAAAATATGCAGCGGCATATCATATTACTGCAACCAAAGATACTTTGCTGGAAACTGCAAAAGCGCTGCAAAAGAATCCGCCCACCTTTATTGTAATTGACCAAAGAATCTTGTATCCTTTCTCCCTGCTTGGATACAAGCAGAGAATGACAATAGACGAAACCTCTGTTTATGAACGCTCTTTTTAAGACAATTTTCTCCGACAAAATTCTTTTGTGGAGCTTTTCAGCAGCTTTTGTCTGCATTATCTTAAGTTTAATCGCGGTCTTATTGTCATATTCTCACCTTCCCTTTCTGGTCCCAATTTATAACCAACTTCCCTGGGGACCCGATCGGCTTGGACAAAGGACAGAATTATTTATTCCTCTTGGCGTAACTTTGTTAATTTTTATTACAAACATGATTTTAACTTCTAAGTTTTATGAAAAAATGCCGCTGGTAGCCCGCATGTTTTCAGCGACTACTTTTATTATTTCCCTGCTCCTTTTTGCTTTTCTTGTTAGGACAATTCAACTTGTTTTGTAATGGGACTTTCTTTTTTTGTTTCATTTTTAATTACTCTTGTAGTTACGCCTTTTTCTTTAATTCTTATTAAAAAATGGGGACTGTTTGACGATCCCAAAACCCACCGCCATCCGGCTATTTTGCATAACAAACCAATACCCAGAGGGGGAGGGCTTCCCCTATTTCTAGGTACTTTTTTTGCCGGACTTTTTTTTCTACCACATACTCAAATATTTTTTTGGATTTTCATAGCGGCTGCGTTGGCTCTTATAGTTGGGCTTTTAGATGATAAGTTTGATATATCTCCCTACATCCGGTTTAGTGCAAACATTGTTTGTGCAATCTTAGTAGTAAAAAGTGGCATCTCGGTACCGTTTATTACAAATCCAACCGGAGGAATTCTCCGACTCGATAGCCTTTTTATACATTTGGGGTCTTTTACATTTTATTTTTCCGACCTTATCGCTGTTATTTGGATTGTGTGGGTTATGAACATGTTGAATTGGAGTAAAGGTGTAGATGGACAAATGCCTGGTATTGTCACAATTTCTGCAATAACCATTGGCTTTTTAAGCCTTCGGTTTTCCTCTCTTGATCAAAATTCAACGTTTGCAGCGCAACTTTCTTTTATAATTGCAGGGGCATCGTTTGCATTCTTATTTTTTAATTTTTACCCTGCAAAAATTTTCCCGGGGTATGGAGCAACAGCTTTATACTTAATGCTTGCAATCGTTTCTATTATGTCGGGGGCAAAACTTGCAACAGCTATTATGGTAATGGGGGTTCCAATGGTCGACGGACTTGTTACTATTCTACGTAGGTTAGCGTCGGGGCATTCTCCTTTTTGGCATGACCGTCTTCATCTCCATCATCTTCTGCTGCAATTTGGATTATCCCAACGGCGTATTGCATTGTTTTACTGGATTGTTTCTGCTATATTGGGATTGATTTCGTTAACCCTTACAAGCAGAGGCAAATTATTCGCAATCATAATGATTCTTATAATAGTTGGAGGAGCAATTCTCTCTTTGCATTTAGCTTTAAGGGTAAAAAATGAAAAGAACAGCATATAACCTACTGCGATTGGTCCGTCCAAGACAGTGGATCAAAAATCTCGCTATTTTTGCTGCGATAACATTTGCCGGAGGCCTCTTTAATTTATACAGTCTTCAAAAAGTCGGTTTGGGATTCTTCGTTTTCTGTGGACTCTCCTCTGCAATTTACATCGTCAATGATATTTTTGATATTCAAAAAGACAGACTTCATCCCTTTAAAAAATTCCGTCCGATCGCTCATGGGGACATAAAAATTCTTCAAGGGCTTACTTTGGCTGCAGTTTTGGGAGCAGTTTCTTTGTGGGTTTCTATTATCGTAACGCCTGCATTTTTCCTTTTAAGTATCGCCTATATTCTTTTGCAAGTTTTCTATTCGGCGATTTTAAAAAATATTGAGATTATCGACATCCTTGCTTTAGCAACCGGTTATATTCTTAGAGTATACGGCGGAGAATTGGCATCCGGTTATCATATTTCTGTATGGCTTCTCCTTACAACCATTTCATTATCGCTTTTCTTAGCTATCGGAAAAAGACGATCGGAATTAACATTGGTGTCTCACGAACCAAAAATGTCACAAAGTACACGGGCAACTCTTTCCCATTATTCCGAGCGGTTACTCGATGTGTATACTTCGCTTTTTGCAACCTCAACTTTTTTGGCATATGTACTTTTTACTTTTCTGGAAAATCCAACAGGGGTAAAAATTTCTTTGGGTCTTTTTCTTCCGGATTTTCTACCTTCATTTTTTCAGAAAAAATGGTTAATGGTAACAATTATTCCGGTCGTGTACGGAATTATGCGCTATATGCAAGATATTTACGAACGTCACGAAGGAGAGAGTCCTGAAAGGGTTTTACTTGCAGACTTACCACTGTTGTCCTCGGTAATTCTCTGGGCAATTTTGGTTATTGCCATTATTTATTTAATTGGGGTTTAACTACTGTTTTTCCGCGTACTGGCTACTAATCCAACCGCTTTTATCTTTATCTAACTGTATTTGGAACCAATTATCTTTTTCGGAGATTAAAACATATACTTCTCCCGGATTAACTTGCCCAATAATCGGGCTGGAAAGCGAACTATCCGAACGCACATTCAAATAACCGGTTGGAGTATTTAGAATAGTAACTTTGGTTGTGTTAAGTGTTGCAGAAGCAGTTGCAGCCGCAGATTGGCTTGCCTGCTGGGCTGCTGCAAAATCGGGATTTATCCCTAAAAATACTTCCGCGGTTAATTTATATCCGGGTACTGTCCTAATTCTAATTGTTTTATCCCTATACCCTTCTTTTTGTAATTTAATTTCATGGTCTGATTCCGTAACATTATTCAAAAGCATAGGGGTATTTTGCACCTGATTGCTATCCAAAAAAACCAAAGCATTATCCGGAAAAGACACAATTAAAAGCTGCGCATTTTTTTTATCAGAGTTTGGAGTTAACGTTATAATACTTCCTTCGGAAGTCGATCCATCTCCAAATGTCCTGTCTACAACGGTGAGAACAGATTTTCCGATTTGAATTTTATCTTCAAAGGGAGGAAAAGAAGTATCTAGCGGTTCTAACTTTATAGAATAATCTCCAACAGCAAACATTTCTGAAGGGTCACAACGGCAAAGCGGAGTTTGTCCTATTAATTTCCCATTTATAAACACATTGCTTTTTGGAATACTTGTTACTTGCAATGCTCCCTTTCCGGAATCACGAAGTAAATATACAATGACGCCTATAACTAACAACGCTATAAAAAAAGGTGCAACGAAAAGAAAAAATCGCTTCATAGGAGTTTGCCAATTCGAGGATTTATCTTACCACAGCAGCTTTCCCTTGACAACGATATATATGTTAAAATGGAAAAAATGTTTGCTACCACAATAATTGCTTTTAGGGAATTCTTCGAAGCCTTTTTAATTGTCAGCGTCTTTTTGGGAATTTCAAAAAAATTAAAATTAAATCGGGAAAAAGAAATTTTAATTGCTTCTGCAATTGGTGCATTTTCATCTCTCTTACTAGCATCTTTGGCATATTTTTTTAGTAACGTCGCAAGGACTGTTTTAACGCAGCAAAGGACCGAACTATTAGAAAGTTATTTACTTGTATTCTCCGGAATTTTTATTGCGTATGTTATGTTTTCGCTTCATGGGGTAATGAGAAAATCCCGTGGAAATAGTTTAATTAAGGCTCATCAAAAATTACAGAATAATGCTTTTGATTATTCCTTATTTGCAACAATAATTTTATTGGTAATAAGGGAAGGATCGGAAGTTGCTTTGTTTTCTGCAACTACATCTCTTTTTTCTAGCTTTTCTCAGAATATGTTTGGGTTATTGCTCGGGCTTGGCGGAGCACTGCTTATTGGAGTATTAAGCTATTCTACTTTCCTAAGATTTCAAATCCATAAAGTTTTTAAAATAACCGAGTATTTAATTTTATTACTCGGTGCATCTCTGGTACAAAATGGATTTACAAAATTATACGGGCAAACCATTAATGTCCACTTAGAAAATTTTATTCGGATTCCCTTAAATTTTTTACCAGACCAAGAAAGTATCGCAGGACATTTGATTCAGACTTTAACAGGAATAGATAGGGAGTTTAGCGTAGTCCGATTAGCAATAATGGCACTATATATTTTTATTGTGTATCTGTTATTTCTGCGACAACCCGTGCAGGAGATCCGTCCAGTTGAAACTTTAGAGGAAACGCATACACCGTAAAAGATTTATTTTGTAGCAAACTCAAATTAGTAAGATTTTCAATACTAAAAATCTCATTTTTTAAAAGAATTTTGTGTACCGGAAAACCACCTTCCATATTATCCACACTACAGGTATCTACCCCAACCATTTTAATTTTTTGTTGAACAAGATAGCGTGCTATCTCTTCACTCATGGTTTGATATTCCGTAAAATAAGCTTTGCTTCCAAATTCTGCTCCCGTCAAAAATAACACAATCTCTCCTTCTTTTATCTTTGCTGAATGAACTTTTCCAATGTCGAACCCATCTCTGGCATCAATGAGAACTCCCGGACCGGTAAAATGTTCAATTGGAAACTGATCCAGCGATTTCCCGTCTGGAAACATGTGGGAAGGCGCATCTACATGAGTCCCATTGTGGTTATTAAAACTTACTACTGAGTCCGCAAATCCATGCGTCTCGAAAGTCCCTGCTTGTTGAAGTTGGAACTTTGCATCCCCCGGATACACAGGAGTTTGTTCATTCAGTAAAACAGAAAGATCTATAAACATGAAGTGATTATAGCAGAGTTATTTTCTTCTTTTGGATTTTGATGGGATAGACCTTAATTTCAATCCTTGCCAGTATTCATACATTGGAATAATTGCTAAACCAAAAAAGAAATAAAAAATAAATTCCTCTACTGGAATCCCTGTTAATTTAATTCCTGTTAGGGTTTTAAACAAATAAGTCCTTTCAACAAACTGAGGAAATACGATTATCAAAATATTGTAAATAACAAGCGACAAGCTAAGCATTAGCAACGCATTAAGAAGTGACGGAATAAATAAATCTCTTCTCAGCAGAAGTAGCAGAAAACCAAACAAGGCTCCAGAAATAATGCATGCAAAAAAAGAGGTAAAGTGGAGTAGATAAAAAGAAAAGAAAAAAATAGCTAAGGTAATAAAAACTAACATAAGAATTCCAAACTCGTGAACTTTTTCATTCCTTTTATACAATCGTTTACGAAATAATTCTTCATACAAAACCACTCCAACACCTCCATTTAACATTCCCAGAAGAAAATCTTCGATCCCGACTCTAGTTCCACTTATTGTCTGAGGCCTCCACCAATCTATCGTCCAAAAATTTGCAGTTAGATAACTTCCAATTGCAATAACTATTCCCATAACTAACATCTCTTTTCTTAAATCTTTTCTATGGGAAAATAACAAAATCCAAGGAACAAAAAACAAAAAATCGAAAAATAAATATGAGTATTTATAATCCATAAATAAAGTATGACAAATAAATGAAGTTGAGGCAATAAAAAACCGCCTTGCGGCGGCTCAGTTCTAGTTCGTTTTGAACTAAATCTAGTAGCCCATGTCCATACCACCACCGGGCATTGCGGGAGCCGAGGACTTTGGTTCGGGAATGTCGGTTACTAATGCTTCTGTTGTTAAGACCATCATGCCAACAGATGCTGCGTTTTGTACTGCGCTTCTGGTAACTTTTGCAGGGTCAACAATTCCTGCTTTTAACATTGACCCATACTGTCCGGTCATTACATTGAATCCAAAATCAACTGTCGAATCATTTCCTTCTACTTTTGCCAAAACCTGGGCTTCGTTTTCACCTGCATTTTTTGCAATCATTTTTAACGGCTCTCCCAAAGACTGGTATAAAATATCCAAACCAATTTTTTGGTCTTCATTTTCTAATTTTGCTCTAAGCTTTGCTAAAACTTTTCTTGCTTTCAAAAGAGTAACTCCACCTCCGGGAACAATCCCTTCCTCCAATGCTGCTTTTGTCGCTGCAACTGCATCGTTAACCCGCTCTTTTTTGTCTTTCATTTCTACTTCTGTTGCAGCTCCAACATTGATAACCGCAACTCCACCAGCAAGCTTAGATAACCTTTCTTGTAGTTTTTCTTTATCGAACTCTGACTCTGTTTCGCTTATAGCATTTTTAATTTGGTTAATTCTTGAAGAAATCATAGTTTTTTGACCTTTTCCACCAATAATTCTTGTGTTATCTTTATCTGCCCAAATTTTATCTGCCTGTCCACAATCATCAACTGTAACCGCTTCAATCTTTTTACCACTATCTTCAGAAATAACAGTACCCCCTGTTAACACTGCTATATCTTCAAGCATCTCTTTCCGTCTATCCCCAAATCCCGGAGCTTTTACTGCTAAAACATTAAGCGCTCCTTTTAATTTATTAAGCACGAACGCTGTAAGCGCTTCTCCTTCGATATCATCGGCAATAATAACCAAATTCTTCGATACCTTAACTAGGCTTTCAAGAAAGGGGAGAAGCTCTTGAAGACTTGATAGTTTTTTATCAGTTATCAAGATGTATGGCTTATCAACTTCTGCTTCCATTTTTTCGTTTGTTGCAAAATAAGCAGAAGCATATCCCTTATCAAATTCCATTCCACCTTTGTATTCAATCTCCATTTCAACTCCACGTCCTTCTTCAACAGTCACAACTCCATCCTTACCAACTTTATTTAGTGCTTCTGCAATTAACTTTCCGATTTGCTCAGATTGGGCTGAAATTGTTGCAACCTTTGCAACATCACTATCTACCACTTTTACTGCCATTTTTTTGATCTCTTCAACTACTACCTCGACCGCCTGCTCCATTCCTGCTTTTAATACCATTGGATTTGAACCTCCATTTACTTTTTCGACACCTTTATTGATTATGGATTGCGCTAAAAGGGTTGCAGTGGTTGTTCCGTCTCCTGCAACATCGTTGGTTTTAGAAGAAGCTTCTTTTACAAGCTGGGCTCCCATGTTTTCAAATGGATCCTCAAGCTCGATTTCTTTTGCAACGGTTACTCCATCGTGTACCACATTTGGAGCACCCCATTTTTTATCCAAAGCAACGTTTCGTCCTTTTGGTCCAAGGGTCGTTACTACTGCATCTGCGAGCTTATTTACTCCTTTGATAAGAGATTCCCGTGCTTCTTTTCCGTATTTAATTTGTTTTGCCATATTGCTTTGTAAACTTACTCGACGATTGCCAAAATATCTTTCTCTTCAATAACTATCCATTCTTTCCCATCGACGATAATTTTATTTTCTACTAAATTCTGACTTCCATCTTTTCCGTCAACTTTGAATGATCTATTTTTATAAACAATTATCTGTCCGACCTTTACTGAAACCGGGATTACTTTTCCTTCAGGTGTTATTCTACCTTCGCCTACAGCAATAACCGTACCTTTTGGGCCTTTAGATTCTGGTAAGTATATTCCTGTTGAGGTTTTTTCTTCCAAAAAAGGCGCAACTAAAATATTGTCGAAAAGAGGTTTTATTTTTTTCACAGGTTGAATTGTCTTTGCCATATTTTTTCTTAAAATGAGTTTAAAAAAATCACTCGATTAAAGTGACTGCTAATTTATACAGCAAGACTTTATTTTTGTCAAGGGCTTATGGCTCTTTTCTGCCCTACATCTTATGGAGTTGACACTTCTATAAAAACTAGGCTACTATAAATTCAGTTCTTCTTTTCGGAGAATTATTAAACGTGGGAGCAAAAAAATTCTTTCTCATAGGGATTCTGATTGTAATGTTAACAGCAATCCCATTAACGCTCTATTTATTACAAAAACAGCAGGAAACTCGAAGTCATGCTTCTCCTTCTACGATTCTTGAGTTTACTCCCGATTCTAATCCAGGTGCCCCGATCCAAAAAAATGCAGGCGATCAATTCGATCTTCATGTCCAAATGGATCCAGGAACCAATCAAGTAGATTACACACTTTTAGTTATTGACTATGATCCGACAAAGTTCACCACGGCAGGGGCTGGATTTGTCCCAAATAACTCTGCTTTTCCTGCTCAACTCACCCCTGTCCGGTATCAAGCGGGCAAAGTTACTGCCGAACTTGGAATCGGAGCAGGCTCTACTAATGTTATCCAAAGCCTAACGGAAGTTGGAGTGCTGACCCTTAAAGCAATTGCTGCCAATACACCTGCTGCCAACGGAGACATCACTTTCGACGGGGGAACACTTGTCTACACTGCCGGCGCTGCTGATGCAGCGAATACCAATGTGCTTTCGACTTCACATCCTGCCTTTATTACGGTTGCAGCAACTCCAACAACCCCAACTCCGACGTTAAGCCCTACTGTTGCTCCAACAGGAACCCCCGGTCCCACAACGCCTGTCCAGGCTCCGGTTTGTACATCACTTAATGCAGACCGTACCGCAGCGGGTTCTGCGCCATTCTCCATTGCCTTAACAGCAACAGGAAATGACCCGGTTGGCACCATTAGCAAGGTCACGTTTGATTTTGGAGACGGACCAATTCACGATGTTACTTCAGGTGGAGGAATTGGAACAAAAGTTGCCAGCGTCCAGGTATCTCACACGTACAACAATGCAGGAACTTACAGAGCTACTGCATATTTAACAAACGATAGAGGAGTTCTAAGTAGCACTACGACCTGCAATCTCACTGTTACGGTTTCTGCTCCGGGAGCCGGGACCATAATCCCAACACAGCCAGTCGCCGTTGCCACCGCAACTCCAATAGCGTCTCCAACCGCAACTCCAATTCCAACACAGGTAATTGCGATTGCTTCACCCACCCCAATTCTTAGGTCGGGTCCAGGAGATCTCTTTATTGGAATTGGAGCAATTGGGGGAATCCTATCGATAATTGGTGCCGCACTCTTCTTCGTTCTCTAAGATTCAACTAAGCTAAACAAAGCTTCTTGGGGCAAGTCTATTTTTGAATGATGAACCATTCTGCTTTTTCCTTTTTTCTGGGCTTCCAGTAATTTATCTTTTCGTGTACGGTCCCCTCCGGACATTTTCTGCAAAACGTCTTTTCGAAACGGCGGAATTTCCTCTCGTGCAACAATCTGCCCATCAACAACGCCTTGGATAACTTGACGATACTGCTGTCGTTTTAATGTTTCTTTTAATTTTTTGGCCTTTTCAAATGCTTTGTGGATTGAATCTTCCCGATATACTAATTCCGAAAGGACATCTATTGGTACATCGTTAACTCTAATTTCCAAGGGGACAAGGTTTGCTTCCCTGTAATCGGAAAGTGAATAGTCCAAACTAGCAAAACCGGATGAAACACTTTTAAGTTCTGAAGAAATTCCGGCAATAAACATCGAGTACGGCATATCATATTCCAAAACTGCATATGAATTGTGATACGAAAGGTTAATTAATTTTCCTTTTCTGTTTTGGCAAACATTCATAACAGCCCCCACGTATTCAGCCGGAACATATACCAATAAATTCATGTATGGTTCTAAAATCCTCCCGTCAGGTTGCTTTTGATACAAAACCTGGGGAGTTGTAAGAAGTGGCTCGATCCCTTGTTCTCTTTTTAATCTTTCTCTAACTATTTCTGCATGAAGTAATCCTAAAAACCCAACCCTGAATCCACTTCCTAAAAATGCAGAATATTCTTCCGAGTACGAAAGTGAAGCATCGGCCAAAGCCAATTTAGATAATCCTTCTTTTAAATTCCCAAATTCCTCGGGGTGTTTCGGATAGACACCAAAAAATACCATTGGCTTAGGTTTTTCATATCCTGGAAGCGGCTGGACCCCGGTTGAACCCACCATGGTAATCGTATCTCCTACATTAGCAAGCCTAATATCTTTTACTCCTGTCATAACATACCCAATATCTCCTGCAGTTAAATTCGAAACAGCAACAGGAAATGGAGAAAAAGTGCCTACTTCTATAACCGATGTCTGCGCATGACTTCCAAGGAAGGTAATCTTCTCCCCTTTGGAAAGGCTTCCGTCGAACAGCCGGACAAGAGCCACCACTCCCCTGTGGGTGTCGTAAACTGCATCGAATATGAGACTCCTTAAAGGTTTCTGCACGTCTCCTGTTGGAGAAGGGATCTTTTCAATAATGGCTTTAAGGACTAATTCTACATTTTCCCCGGTTTTTGCAGAAATATAGATAATTTCACTTTTTTCTGTCCCAAACGTATCGACTAAGGTTTGTGCTACTTTCTCAGAATCTGCATTGGGTAAATCAATTTTGTTAATTACGGGAATTATGGGAAGATTAAGTTTTTTTGCGGCTTGGAAATGGGCAACAGTCTGAGCCTGAATATTTTGGGTTGCGTCGACTAAAAGAACAACTCCCTCACAAGCTGCTAGCGTTCTTGAAACTTCATAAGAAAAATCCACGTGGCCTGGAGTATCGATAAGATTTAAAACGTAGTGAATGCTGTTGAGCTCATAATTCATCCGGACCGGTGCCAGTTTTATGGTAATTCCACGCTTGCGGCTTATGGGATTTTGGTCCAAAAACTGCTCCTCCATTTTGGACTTATCTACCGTTTTTGTAATTTCCAAAAATCTATCTGCAAGTGTAGATTTCCCATGATCAACGTGCGCGATGATAGCGAAATTGCGGATATTCTTTTGCTCCATGGAGGCAATTGTAGCACAAGAATCCCCCTTATAATTCTTACTTGACAATCTCTGATACAGAGAGTATACCTAAAGTATAGTATGCCTGTCGAAGCCGAAGCCCTAAGGCCTTCCGCTCAGCCCAATCAAGGGGTTAGAATTTATCACCCAGAAGACGTATACCGCTTTGAGAACATCGATCCAAATTTCACACCCGAAGACCCAGTTAGTTTGGGACAAAATAGCCAGGGTATTGACGTGGCAGGACAACTGGTTGGAAGACACTTGGAAAGTATAGAAAGCACACAAAACGGACCCGTCGCAACCGTCTTTGAATATTTTCGAGTAAATCAATCTGTCGATCTTTCAGGAGAGCACGCTTTGGGAAAGGTAAGTACCAGCCCTTGGGGAGAGCAAGATCAGGAAATAGTTCGAGAAAAACAAATGTCGTTAGACGAACTTAAGACTATAAAAATCAGCAGCAGTGGGCGCCGTAAAGAATCTGACAACAAGGAATTAAGTGAAGCCGAAGTCTTATTTAGAAAAGCAAGCTAATAGATGTTGCCTTGCCTTCTAGGGGTTCGTGAGGTTTCCATCGATAACCGTGTCTGATTTCTGAAGGATTTCACGCCAATTTCCAATTTTTCTAAAAAGAAGAATAAAGGTTTTTGCCTCTTCCACATTAAAAATCCAGGTAAGAAAAAGGTAGAATGATAATCCCGCCAGTGAAGAAATTCCGGTGAGCATAATAAGATTTACCGTCTTGGTTGTATCGAAAACCAACTGGTCCAAAAGTTTAATAGGAATATACAGGGCAAAACCGGTGAAAAAAGTTGCAACAAAAATTTTCCCAAGTGGAATAAATAAATGTTTTGTGTTGAATCCTCCTACTTTTTTGTCCAAGTAAATCATCATAAAAAGAAGTTGAACCAAACTCGCAAGAGAATATGCAATTGCGATGCTCTCTACTCCAAAATGGAATGTTACAACGAATAAAAATCCCATCAAAAGCATTAACAATGTAGTAAGTGTCCCAATAATTAAAGGTGTTTTTGTATCATGCAGTGCATAAAAACCGCGGGAGACTAAGTAGATAATTGCCTGGGAAAAAATTGAAAAAGAGAAAAATGCCAAAGTTCGCCCAGTTAAAACAGTGGCTCCCCAGTCAAATTGTCCTGCGCCAAAAACAAGACGGACTATTGGAATTCGCAATACAAAAAATAGTGCCGAAACAGGAAGCACTAAATAGAGCATTTGGTTAAAACTTGTCATAAAAGTAAGTTTGAATTCTGATAACCGCTCTCTTTCCCTAGAAAGGACTGGAAATGCTGCCTGGGCTATTGTTTGACCAAATAAAGCCACCGGAGCAAAGGCAAGCGTTTGGGCATAATCAAAAATCACGTAGTGCCTTCCAGGATCAGTAATAAAAGATACAAGCGTAACGGTTGCAAGGGTCCCGACTTGGAAAATAGCAATCGAGATAGTCCGCGGCCACATAAGAGTTATGATGTGTCTTACCCCTTTATTTTTTAAATTAAACTGAGGCCGGAAGACAAACCCAACCATTTTTGCAACCGGTAGCTGAATTACGACGAAGATAAGTGAACCGAGAACAACTCCATATGCAGCCGAAAAAATTCCAATAGCAGGAGAAAGAAAAACTATTCCAATAATTATGCCGAGATTATATAAGGAAGAAGCAATTCCCGGAATAAAGAAGTGATTGTAAGACTGTAATACAGCCGAAAGAAAACTCCCAACAATAAATAATAATTCCCCAACAATTATAATTCTGGTTAGGTTTGCCATAAGCACAACTTCTGAATGGGAAAAGCCGGGAGCTACAAGTTTGGCAAGCGGTTGTGCAAAAACAAACAACACACATGACAGGACGAAAAAAACAGACATAAAAACAGCAAGAAATGTAGATCCGACTTTATTTGCTTCTTCTGTTTTTCCTTTGGAGAGATAATCTGAAAAAACAGGGATAAAAGCAGAAGTTAATGCACCTGCAATAACAAGCTGAAAGAGAAAATTGGGAAGCTGAGAAGCTGCTAAATACACCCCCAAACTACTCGATGCTCCATAAATAGAAGCTAAAAGTCGTTGGCGGATGAGACCAAGAAATTGGGAAAAGATAACAGTCCCCATAATTACAAAAGCTGCAGAAAGAATATTTGTTTGTCTTTTTAGGAAAAGGTTGAGGCTTTTTTTAAAGAAGTTGTCCATAATTTGTTGTAATTTCGAGTATAGCATGCTAAAATCCCCCTATGCCAGTTATAAAATCAGCAAAGAAGAAATTAAAACAGGACAAAAAACGGACCGCTCAGAATCAAATTGTGCGTGATGTTTTAAAAAACACACTAAAAAATGCTCGTAAATCAAAGACTGCAAAAACTGTACAAGATGCGGTAAAAGCAATAGACAAGGCTGCAAAACAAAATATTATCCATAAAAATAAAGCAGCCAGATTAAAATCAAAATTGTCTCTTTTGCTCCCTAAATCCAAGGAAAAAGCAAAGCCTGCGGCCACCCCAAAAAAGTCGAAAAAATAAAGCTATTTTCTTTTGACAAACTAGCGTAATTCCCCTATGCTAAAAACGTGCGAACGATTTAAACCGTTCTGTTTGTTTGTGCATAACTATGGCTTTTAAATCCCCCTCTATTAACCTAATTAAGGAGAAAAAAACATTTATTGAAAAATTTATTAGCTGGGCTCTGACGGTCGGTCGTGTGGTAGTAATCGTAACTGAAGGCATTGCTCTTTCTGCCTTCTTGTATCGCTTTAGTCTTGATAGACAAATTATTGATTTGCATGACAAGATCAAACAAAAACAGCAAGTTTTAGCGTATCTAAAACCAAGCGAAGACACATTTCGAAGCCTTCAGGAGCGTCTCGCTCTTGCTTCAAAACTAAATGCTTCTGCACCATCTGCTATTTCTGCTTTCAATGACATAGTCCAATTTATTCCGGAAGGCCTTATAATCAATAATTTTTCAATTTCGGACCAAGTCATAAAAATAGATGCTAATTCACAATCTATCGCAGCACTTTCTACATTTATCCGAGCTTTACGCGCTTATAAAAAAATAAATTCAGTAAGTTTGGACAAAATAGAAAACCGCACTTCAAGCTCAACAATTGCTTTAGGAATTACTATTCAACTTAAATAATATGGACAAAAAAAACTTTCTTTACAGCATTTACAAAAACAAGTATTTTAAAATTCCCGATGCATTTAAAGAAGAAAAGGCAAAAAAATTAACTACCTTAACTCTTACATTCGTTGCACTCTCTTTTTTTGGATTACTAGCTATCGGCCCCACCATCTCAACTATTGCAGAGCTGCAAAAAGAACTTTCAGACAGTACAAATGTAGATATGACACTTACTCAAAAAATAAATAATATTGCCAGCCTTTCCAAGCAATACGAAAAATTAAAATCTGATATTCCGGTAGTGCTCCAAGCGCTCCCAACAACTCCACAAGCACCACTTCTTATTGCTCAAATTCAGGCTTTAGCAGATGGAGCAAATGTATCTGTTGATGGGCTTCAGGCATTCCAAGTTGATTTAACAAAAACACAAAACGGAATACAAAATTCTGCATCTTTTTCATTCGGACTTTCTGCATTAGGTAGTTACACACAAGTATCTGATTTTATTTCCAAGCTTGTACGTTTTAACAGAATCATAAGCATTGATTCTATTTCTATAAACCAAAGCGGCGATAACAAAACCCAATTATCGATACGGGGGCGGGCTTACTTTAAACAATGAAACAAAAAGAAATATTGTTTGTAGTTGTATCCATTTTTATATTGGTTTTAATTTATATTGGTTTTACCATTTATCACAAATCAATAGCGTCAACTATTTCTCCTGATCTTAGTTTGCAAATTACACCCATCGCTCCAGCTTTTGATACTGCAACAATTGAGGATCTGAAAAAAAGAAATTCAGTTGTTCCGGATTTTACCCAAAACACTGCTAGTCAATCAGTTAGTCCGACGGTAACTCCGAGCCCGATTCCAATTCCTAGCCCTGTAGCAACAAGAAGTGCAAGTCCTTTTCAACCATGAAAAAATCAATTTGGTATAAAAGAATTCCAACTTTTCTAGGACTCATTGCAATTTTTGCCGGAATCATAGTTACCTCATTCTTTACAAAAAATCTCAATGTTTTCGAGGGAAATGCTTCTCCAACGGAAAACCCACAAAACATTACAGTAACAAATATCTCAGATACAACTTTTACCGTATCGTATGAAACCGATACGCCACTTATTGGGTCTCTTATCTATGGCACAGATAAAGAAGAAAAACAAACAGCTCTTGACGATAGAGATAACGGAGGAATCCAGCCACATAAACTTCACTACATTACTGTTAAGAATTTGTCTCCAAACACCCATTATTTTTACTCTATAGTAAGCGGTAGAAGTACTTTCTCAGCAGGAACGAATCCTTTTGAAATAAGTACCACAAATACCATTCAAAGTCCTTTAACCAGTAAAAGTATTAGTGGAAAAGTCATACTTGCAGACGGATCGCCTGCCACAGAAGGAATCGTATTAGCTCATGCGCAAAACACTCAAGATTTTTCAACACTATTAAATCCTGATGGCTCTTTCACTCTTAACCTTTCCTTTGTATTAAATAAAACATTAGATTCATATGCAGACTTATCTAACAGCACATTGCAAATAACAATAGAAGGCGACGATGCTTCTTCTCATGTGACAGTCTCCACAACCCAATCCCAAATTCCAACTATTACTCTTTCAAAAGATTATGATTTCACAGTTTCACAAAACCCAATCGCATCATCCTCTGCTTCATTTGGATTTCCAACTTTATTGGCTACAGAAGCTGCATCCGTTGAAATAAGTACCCCTAAACAAGGCCAATCATTTACCGATTCCCAACCGCAGTTTAAAGGAACCGCAAAGCCTGGCTCTGTTGTAAAAATTACCATCCATTCAGATGCTTTGAATACTCAAACCGTTTCAGACCAAAATGGCAATTGGACATTCAGACCAAGTAGTCCTCTTTCACCAGGAGAACACACAATTACTATTACTGCACCTGATCTTTCAGGTGTTTTAAAAACAATTACACAATCTTTTACCGTTTTTGCGTCTGGGACACAAGTAGGACAATCGGCTACACCATCGGCAACTATAACGTTTACACCAACTCCAACGCTAACACCCACACCAACTGCTCAAGTAATTGCTACTCCAACGGTTACTCCAATTCCTGCTCTTATCTTAACCCCAACTCAAATAATAACTCCTACAAAAGCACAACTTCCTGAAAGTGGTGATTCATCTGCGGTAACAGGCGGGATAGGAGCATTAGTTACCACAGTTGTTGGAGTACTTTTATTCTTCCTGGCCCGTGCTAAAATACTGCTATGAAAATTGCGGTTATTGGGGCGGGATTCACCGGACTTGCTGCGGCATATAAACTCTCACAGAAAAACCATTCAGTTACTGTATTTGAAAAAGATTCAATCCCCGGAGGGCTTGCTCTTGGATTCCAAGAAAAAAATTGGGATTGGTCTTTAGAACGTCACTACCACCACTGGTTTGCAAACGATTCATCGGCTTTGGGGCTTGCAAAGGAATTACAACACGAAGTAATTTTAAAACGGCCAAAGACTTCTGTTTATACAAACAAAAAAATATTTCAAATGGATTCTGTATTCTCGGTTTTAAAATTTCCTCTTTTATCATTTGTTGAAAAAATAAGAATGGTCATGGTGCTTGCTGCTTTAAAAGGTAACCCATTTTGGAAACCATTAGAAAAAATGAATGCTGATTCTATGCTCCCTGTTTGGATGGGGAAAAAAGCGTACGAACTCGTTTGGCAACCACAATTAAAAAATAAATTTGGACAATACAGTACAGAAATCTCTTTGGCATGGTTTTGGGCCAGGATTAAAAAACGCACTGCAAAATTAGCGTATCCAAAAGGAGGATTTTTACTATTTGCAAATACCGTCGCGGATGCTGTTAGAAAAAATAAAGGGAAGATAAATTTCGAAACAGAAGTTTTGGAAATAAATGAACAAGAAGTTACCTGGACCGGTGAAAACAAAAAGCATACAGAAAAATTTGATCGGATCATTGTTACCCTACCATCTTTTCTTTTTCTAAAAATTGCGCCAGAACTACCAGAAGAATACAAAGAAAAACTTAATAAATTAAAGGGGCTCGGTGCGATAAATCTTGTCCTACGATTAAAAGAGCCGTTTTTAAAAGATGGGACATATTGGCTTTCGATATGCGAAAAAGGTTCACCGGTAATGGCAGTTGTCGAACACACAAATTTTATGGACCAGGAAAATTATGGAAACGAACATATTATTTATTTGGGTAACTATCTTCCGTACGATCATCCATTTATGAAACTGAATCAAGATGAGCTACTAAAAAAATTCGACCCATTCCTTAAAAAAATCAATCCATCTTACCAATCTAACTTAATTTCCTCGCATTTATTTAAAGTTCCATTTGCTCAACCGATTATTCCTATTAACTACAGTAATATAATCCCCCAATTTAATACGCCTTTCAAAAATGTTTTTTTGGCAAACATTCAACAGGTATACCCGTGGGACAGAGGTACAAATTATGCAATTGAGTTAGGATTCAAGATAGCCGATTACATTTAACAATGTTTAAAAAGCTACATCTCAGAAAAGAAAATACTATTCTTCTACTTCTAGTAATTTTTTCTTTGGCATTTTCCTTTTGGCTATCATTTAAAACTTTCTCTTACTCAAACGGGTCGATGGAAATTGCTACAAAAGCTTGGAGTGATTTCGCAAGTCATATTCCATTAATCCGTTCATTTTCTTTTGGAGACAATATTCCTCCACAATATCCTCTGTTTCCCGGAAGTCCGATACGTTATCACTATTTGTTTTATGCGTTTGTTGGATTGCTGGAAAAAATAGGATTACGTATAGATTTCGCACTTAATATCCCAAGCGCACTAGGTTTTGCAGGCCTTATTGTGATGATCTATTGCTTTGCAAAAAAACTTTTCGACAACACAAAGGTAGCACTCCTCTCAGTTTTATTTTTTTTGTTAAACGGGTCTTTATCTTTTTTGGAATTTTTTAAAGACCATCCACTTAACAAAAACACATTCTTTGATATTATCTATAACAATGCTTTTTCTTCTTTTGCCCCATACGGAAAAGGAATTGTATCAGCATTCTGGAATCTAAACATTTATACAAACCAAAGGCACCTAGCGCTTTCCTACGGACTTTCTCTCCTTGCTATGTACTTTCTTTTTTTCAAAATTGAATCGAAAAAGAACAATTGGAAATTAGGAATTATTATTGGAGTGATCCTTGGGTTATCTTTTTTTCTAAACATGGCAGTTTTTCTGATGACTATACTTTTACTAATCGCAATAGCAATTCTTTTTCCAGAGAAAAGGAATATAGCATTGGTGATTCTTTGCTTTGCGGGCCTTCTTGCTTACCCCCAATACCATACCATACAAACAGGCGGCGCTAACTTCAAACTTATGTTAAATCCTGGATATCTTATTTCGGGAAACCTCACGTTAGTCACATTTTTAAATTATTGGTTTTTTAACCTTGGTCTCCATAGCATCTTTATGATCCTTGGATTTTTATTTGCCCCAAAAAGAATACGGAAACTTTTTTTATGTTTTCTTATTCTTTTTATTGTAGGAAATACATTTCAATTCTCCGTTGAAATGGCAGCTAACCATAAATTCTTTAACTATTTTATGCTAATAGGCAATATGTTCTCAGCTTACTCTTTAATTTATTTGTGGGAAAGGAAAAAGATATTTAAACCTCTGGTGATAGTTTCTGTTTTATTACTTATCTTTTCAGGAATTATAGATTTTTTTCCGGTAGCAAACGACGGCAAATTTACTTTACAAGATTATCAGCAAAATGAAGAAATTAATTGGATCAAAGAAAATACCCCTAAAAATGCAGTATTCTTAAACTCCTCTTACCTATATCACCCCGCCTCGTTAGCAGGAAGAAAAATATTTCTCGGTTGGCCCTACTTCGCTTGGTCACAAGGATATGATACGACTGGACGGGACATGGTTTTAAGAAAAATGCTTAATCCTTCTTCAGAAAAAGACCTATGTTCACTTCTAAAAGAAAACGATATCTCCTATGTAAGCATCGAAGGATATCCAAAGAATTCAGATTTTTCAATTAACTTTAATTTCTTCAACTCTTTTCCGGCACTATACTCTGCTAAAAATGGTACTTCTATTTATAAAACTTCAACGCTTTGCGAAAAAATATAACAAAGCTTCTTGAGAAGAAAAAACTGCAATGTTACAATACAGCAATCTATGTTCAAGAAAAAAGTTCTCATTACAGGCGGCTGCGGATTTTTGGGTTGCCACCTTGCCCGCGGATTTCTTAAAAAAAATTATTCTGTAACTCTGTTAGATACTGCAAAACTTGATAGTCCCGATCTTATTGGAAAAGTATCATATATAAAAACCGACATTAGAAATAAAAAAAATGTCTTTAAAGCGGTAAAGGGACATGAGGTTGTTGTTCATGCAGCAGCAGCTCTTCCAATAGTAGTATCAAAAGAAAAAATACTCGGAGTTAATGTCGAAGGGACAAGAAATATTTTGGAAGCCAGTTTAAAAAATAAAGTAAAGCGTTTTGTTTTTATTTCTACCACAGCCGTCTATGGAGTACCAAAAGAGTTGCCGGAAAAAGAAACGTCTCAGCTAAAACCAATAGGGTTTTATGGAGAGTCAAAACTAGCAGCGGAAGACCTTTGTCTAGGCTTTATGAAAAAAGGATTAGAGATAAATATTTTGCGGCCGAAAACTTTTTTAGGACCAGAGCGATTAGGAGTTTTCGAGCTTTGGTTTGATGCAATCTATAACGGAAGGAAAGTTATCATACTTGGGAAAGGTGAAAATCGTTATCAACTTTTGGCAGTAAGTGATATTGTTGATGCAATTATAAAAGCTGTAGAATCGCCAGTTAAAAATCAAATTTTTAATTTAGGTGCGAAAAATTTTGGAACGTGGAAAAGCGATCTCACTGCGGTTATAAAATTCGCAAGATCTAAATCAGAGGTCTTCGGATTCCCTGTACTTCCATCCCAAGTAGCGCTTTGGATATTAGAAAAAATGCGCCTTTCCCCAATTGCGGAGTGGCATTACCGAACACTTCCGGTAAATTCTTATGTTTCCATTTCCAGAGCCGAACATTTACTTAAATGGCATCCAAAAAAATCAAATAAAGACCTTCTTATTGAAAACTATCGTTGGTATAAAATCCACAGAAATGATGTAAAAAATAAAACTGGAAATACTCATAGGGTAGGTTGGGATTTTAAGGTACTTAATTTAGTAAGAAAACTTATTTAGAATGAATATCGGATTTGACTTTGACAAGATTTTTATTGACTACCCTCCATTTGTCCCCCATAAATTAATCGACTATTTATACAAAAAAAAATCTAAAAAAACCCTCTCTTACAGAATACCGAATAAGCTTGAACAATCACTTCGCCTCATTACACACGCAAGCTTTCTACGCAAACCAATAAAAGAAAACCTTGATGTGCTTACTAAGAGAATTGGAAGAGACAAGACAAAGAATTTTCTTATTTCGAGTCGATTTGGATTTTTACAAAAAAAGACAACAAAACTTATTGACAAACACCAACTGCGAAAACTATTCCACGAATTGCACTTTAACTACCAAAATAAACAACCTCACTTATTTAAAAACGAAGTTCTCAAAAAACTAAAAATAAATCGGTATGTAGACGATGATTTACCTCTCTTAGAATATCTCTGTCAGAAAAATAAAAAAATTAAATTCTACTGGCTTAACCCGCATGTTGAAAAGAAGCTTAAAAAGAATTTGTTTGCGGTAAAAAATATAGAAAACATTTTCAAATAAGTATGCCTATTACAGATTTATTACTTGTACTAAAATGGTGGACTGTTTTATTTGCAATAGGATTCTCTTGGTTACCGTTTACGGCATACTTTTTTAAAAGCTTCAGTGACCGGGGGTATCTCTTTTCTAAAGTTTTTGGAATTATAATAATTTCATACTTTATCTTTATTCTGGGGTTATTTCATCTCGTATCATTCGAAACCCCACATGTAATCTGGGAATCCGTTATTATTTCTTTTTTAATATTCTTCTTAAAAAGAAAAAGTTTTAAAAGCTTACTGTCATCATGGAAACTTTTTCTCTTCGAAGAAGTTTTATTTTTCTCTTCTTTGCTCTATTGGGTTTACGTAAAGGCGCATCAACCTGACATACATGGTTTGGAAAAATTTATGGATTTTGGCTTTGTTAATTCAATTCTACGGAGTAAGTTTTTTCCTCCGACAGACATGTGGTTTCCACCACTCCCTATCAATTATTACTATTTCGGCCACCTTGTTACAGCGGTATTGACGAAACTGTCTGAAATACCTTCGTATATTACTTTCGACTTCATGATGGCTACACTTTTTGCTTTTTGCTTTTGCCTCTCTTTTTCTATCGGAGCACAATTAGTAAAAACGCTCGGAGGATCTTCAAAAAAAGTGTACATTTTGGGCTTATGCACCGGAATATTTGTCACTTTTGCAGGAAATCTGCAAGCTTTGTATGCTTTTTTTAGACCATATGTAAATGAAAATCCTATTCCGTTTTGGAATCTACAATTTTTACCTTTCACCTTTCCCAACTCCTATTGGTACCCAAATGCTACCCGATTTATTTATCACACGATTCATGAATTTCCTATTTATTCTTTTGTGGTTTCAGATTTGCATGGACATGTAATAGATATTCCCGTTGTACTAACGCTTCTAGCACTCCTTTTAAATATCTTTTTATCTAAAAAAATCTTTTTTTCATTATGGGAAAGTATTATTTTTGGCTTTCTTCTTGCAGTTGCATATATGACAAACGCATGGGATGGGCTTATTTATTTACTCCTTATTGGTTTCACTTTGTTATACCTCAACCGAGACCTCTTTCAAGTAAAAAAATATAAAACTATAATGCATGCTGTTTTAAAAACGTCTCCTCCGGGTTTTATTATCTCCTGTCTCGCAATCTTTTTAAGCTTTGTTGTTTTTGTATACCCTTTCAGCCATTTCTTTAAACCTTTCGTTTCCGGAATTGGTGTCTTATGTGCTCCCGATTTTTTAACAAATATCGGAAAGGTTGGCCCTTTCTTATTCGAAGCAAATCATTGCGACAGATCACCACTGTGGCAACTTATGATTCTTTGGGGATTCTTTTATTTTTGGGTTATCTCTTTCTTATTGGTAATTAGGAAGGTAAAAAGAAATCCAGCAGACTACTTTGTTTTACTATGTATAACTCTCTCAACCATTTTAATTATTATTCCCGAATTTATTTATGCAAAAGATATCTATCCCGCACACTACCGGGCAAATACTATGTTTAAACTTGTATACCAATCATTTATTATGCTTTCTCTTTCAACTTCCTATATGCTATACCGGATAATTCCTCTTATAAGAAAGATAGCATTTGCTTCGAAACAATTACCTATAAAAATATCATATATATGCTTCATTCTTGGGGCTTTGGTACTTACATCCATTGTTTTGATATATCCCTTTTTTGCAATCAGCTCTTATTATGGAGATTTAAAAACATATAGTGGTTTAAATGGAACTACCTATTTGAAAGGATTATATCCTTCTGATTACGACGCAATAAATTGGATTAATAAAAACATCGAGGGACAACCTGTTATCCTGGAAGCCCAAGGGGACTCTTATACAGATTTCGCACGAATCTCTGCTAATACCGGCTTACCAACTGTTTTAGGTTGGACAGTACACGAGTGGCTATGGAGAGGAGATTACTCTATACCTGCCCCAAGAATTTCAGATGTACAAAATTTGTACGAATCCCCTTCAATTGAACTTACTAGAAAGCTTATTGAAAGCTATCATATTAAATATATTTTTATAGGAGTGCTCGAAAGACAAAAATATCAAAACTTACAGGAAGATAAATTTAAAAAGCTTGGAAAAATTGTCTACAAAGAAGGACAAACCTTTATTTATAAAATCTACTGAGTTGTTTTTTTAAAAAATTGGCAATTATCAATTTTTATTTCGCATGCTACATAATCTTGTATTTCTTTAAAATTAGTCGCTCCATTTCTAGGAATTAATACCCAAGCAAAATTAAAATCACTTGTGATGGGTGGGTTTATCAGTAATCCAGGACGGCCGGTTGCATCATCCCCCGTATCTAATACAGAACTTTGGATCTTTGCTTTCTTTAGCTTTTGGGAAAGCCTCACAAAATCGTCATATTCATCTTCCTTAATATCTGTATCAATACTTCCTTTTACAATATTAAATAAATTTATTACTTTCGTTGGATTTAATATAGTTTCGGCAGAAAGTACCTTCTGTCGGAAAGCGACGATAACTTTTTGTTGTCTGGCCGACCGAGCAAAATCCGACCCCTCGTCTCCCACCGCATGACGCGACCTTACAAATTCAAGCGCTGTTTCGCCGTCCATATGCGTGAGCCCTTTATCGAAATGGATATGCTTGTATCTACAAGGAAACGCATCCAATTGAGAAGAGGCGGTTGCTAAATTTTGGAGTTCGTCATTTGAGTGTCCGCAAGCATCATCTTCTTTCCCCTCTATTGGATATTCATAATCATCAAAGCTACGATCAACAGTAATATCTAGTCCCCCAACTAAATCGACAGCTTTTACAAAACCTGCGAAGTCTATTCTTACTCCATAATCAACAGGTTGATTCAGTATTTTTGATACCAATGCTTCTGCCAAAACAAGTCCTCCTCCTTTCTTTTTGTCCTCCCCTAGGGCATATGCAGAATTAATCTTTCCATTAATATCTTGAATCCATAAATCTCTGGGAATAGAAACTAAAGAAACTTTGTTTTTATCCGGGTCCAGACTTGCATAAATGATTGTGTCGGTAAGGTTAGGCCCATCGTGATTTCCTCCTCCTATTCCTAGTAGAAGGATACTAATTCTGTTGTCACTTTTTTTAAGAGCAATATCATGATTGAAAACAAGTTGAAAAAGAAAAGGGCTAACACGCAAAAAAGACAGAACACCAAATAATAGAACTACCGCGATTACAATGGTTAAGACCGGATTTTTACGCCCTTTTGATGATTTCATAAAATTCCTCCGGGTCAAGACTCGCTCTCCCTGGTAATACTCCGCATAGTGATTCCATCTGGGTAAAACTTGAAACATTTTGGGATGTAACATTTCCCCCGTAGATAATAGATTTGATCCCAGTTTTTTGCGAAAGTTCTTGTGCCTTTTGATTAGCATTTTGAGGAGTATCTGCAGGAGCAGGACTTATCGAAGTTGGAGGTTCATAGACCAACACAGAAGTATTTTCTGGAACTAAGCTCTCAGAATTATCTGCACAAAAAATTATTTTCAAGCCACTCGCATGAGCAATCTTTGCTTTCTCCATGCCTACAGCTTCACTTTCCGAAAAATGCTTCCTTCTCTCCGAATGATTAATAAGCACATACTCACAAAATTCCTTTATTTGGTCAGCATTGACTGCTCCCGTGTATGCTCCTTCGCCAAATTGGGAAACGTCCTGAGCGCCAAGCTTAAATGGCAAAGCTGAATTTTTGATGAAGTCCTTCATCAAAGGAAGAAGTGTAAACGAAGGACAAATAATTATTTCTTTTGAAGATTCTATTTGTGAGAAATCGTGTTTCGAGATAGTCTCGATCCATTCCTTTGCCTCTCTTCCGGTCTTGTTTGACTTCCAATTCGCAACGATAAAACTCTTCCCCATATGTTACAATAATTCCCACCTAATTTTTTGATTATATCCTATGCTTACAGACTTACTCAAGCAGTTAAATAAAGACCAAAAGGAAGCTGTTCTTAATACAGATGGCCCTATGATTATTCTAGCTGGGGCAGGTTCGGGAAAAACAAGGTGTATCACTGCAAAAGTCCTTTATTTAATAGAAAAAGGCGTAATGCCCCAAAATATTCTTTGTGTAACCTTTACTAATAAAGCTGCAAACGAAATGAAGGAAAGAATATTAAAACACCTTCATGTTGCAAAAAAAGAAGAACCAACAATTGCTACATTCCATTCTCTTTGTGCCAAAATCCTTAGAATCGATGGATCTTTTATTGGAATTTCTTCTAAATATGTTATTTATGATGATGCTGATCAGACAGACGCAGTAAAAGAAGCTTTAAAACTTTTATCTCTTTCGCCAAAAGAATTTAAACCCTCATCAATACTTACTACCATTTCCCAGGCAAAAAACCAACTCATTGGGCCCGATGATTATAAAACAATCGCCAGGGGCCACTTTCAGGAAACTGCTGCAAGTGTGTATAGAATTTACCAATCAATTCTAAAAGAAAACGACGCGCTTGATTTCGATGACCTTATGTTAAAAGTAATTGATCTTTTTAAGAAAAATCCCCAAGTTTTAGAAAAATACCAAAACCGCTTTCAATATATTCTTATTGACGAATATCAGGATACGAATCTCGCCCAATATTCCTTAACAAAAATGCTTTCCGCAAAACATAATAATATTTGTGTTGTAGGAGATTTTTCTCAAAGTATTTACAGTTGGCGCGGTGCGGACTTTACTAACTTAACTAAATTCACAGAAGATTTTAAAAATGTAAAAACTTTTTCACTTTCACAAAACTACCGGTCAACTCAAAAGATATTAGATGGTGCTTATGCAGTTATATCAAAAAATAAGTCTCATCCTGTACTCTCTCTATGGACTGAAAATCCAAAAGGATCTGAACTGGTTATCTATCAAGCGAGAAACGAGCAAGACGAAGCCGAATTTATCCTACAACAGATAGCAACACTAAAATATCAAAATCCAACATTTGAACTATCAGATGCTGCCGTCCTATACCGTACCAACGCGCAATCACGAGTCCTTGAAGAGGTTTTTCTCCATCATGGTGTTCCCTATACCTTAATCGGGGGAACCCGCTTTTATGACCGCAAAGAAGTAAAGGATATTCTTGCGTACATTCGGGTTTTAGAAAATCCAAAAGATTCAGTTTCTTATAAAAGGATAGAGAAATTAGGAAAAGGAAGATTTCAAAAATTTCTCGATTTCCAAACCGCGTTAGAACACAATCTAGAAACAATAGAATTAATGGATCAGGTTCTCCAAAAGACAGATTATCTGTCGCTGTATGATGAAAAGGACGAAGACGACCGCCAAAGGTTAGAAAATATAAAAGAATTACGGTCTGTTGCTATTTCTTTTCCTAATGTATCTGAGTTTCTGGAGAATGTTGCCCTTGTAGAACAAGAGTATTTTCCCGATAAATTAAACTACGATAAAAAACAGGCGATAACCTTAATGACACTGCACGCTGCAAAAGGATTAGAGTTTCCATTGGTTTTTATGGTTGGCATGGAAGAAGGTATCTTTCCCCATAGCAGAAGTCTTCTTGACCGGAGTGAACTTGAAGAGGAGCGCCGGCTCTGCTATGTTGGAATGACTCGGGCTAAAGAAAAACTTTTTCTGACCTATGCAAGGAAACGACTTTTTTTTGGACAGAAAACATCAAATATTGTTTCTCGTTTTATACTTGATCTCCCCCAAAATATTATCGAAGAAAGACAGCCAAGTGGTTTAGGCCAATATTATGAATAATTCAACTCACCCGCTCCAGTCAGAAAACTGGGGAGAGTTTAGAAAAAATACCGGCATAAAAGTTATTAAGACAAAGACGTTTCTTCTTACCATTCATCCAGTACCTCATGCCCCTTTTACCATCGGTTACTACCCAAAAGGTCCAGTACCTACCAAAGATGCACTTGAAGAGCTAAAAACTATCGGAAAAGAAGAGCGCTGTATTTTTATTCAACTCGAACCAAACATCGAAACTTCAGAAAATGCAAAAGAAAAACTTTATAAATTGGGTTTACGGGACAGCGCCCATCCTTTATTCACAAAATATACTTTTGTTTTAGACCTTACAAAAAGCGAGGACCAACTGCTAGAAGATATGCACCATAAGACTCGTTATAACATCCGAGTGGCACAGAAAAACAATGTAGAAGTAAAAGAAGAAAATTCAGAAAAAGCATTTGAAGAATATTTAAAATTGACGAAAGAAACAACACAACGACAAGGATTTTTTGCTCACACAGAAAAATATCATAGACTAATGTGGGAAACTCTTAAAACAAAAAAAGTTAACAAAGATACATTGTCTGCCCATCTTTTTATTGCAAGATATAAAAACGAACCACTGGTTGCCTGGATTGTATTTGTCTATAAAGACACGCTTTACTATCCCTATGGCGCTTCAAGTTCACAGCATAGAGAGGTTATGGCATCAAATCTTATGATGTGGGAAGTTATTAAATTTGGAAAAAAATTAGGATTAAAAAAGTTTGATATGTGGGGAGCACTTGGACCAGAACCTGATGAAAAAGATCCTTGGTATGGTTTTCATAGATTCAAACAAGGATATGGACCAAAACTTGTAGAGTTTGTAGGAAGTTATGATTTGGTAATAAGTCCAGTTCTTTACCAAGTGTATGTTGTGGCCGACAAACTCCGCTGGATTCTTTTAAAACTAAAGCGCTAAACTTTATAGAGAAACATGTAGCTTTTTTGGTCCTTTAAAACATATTTTTGGCTCATCTCATATTTATAACTCACAATTTTTGTTCCCTTCTTTAATTCTTTTTTAAATTTTGGTTTTAACCGATTCAGTGCTTTTGGTACAAGATAGGCGTAAACAATTGTTGCCGGAGAAAAATCCACATTAAAAAAATTTTTCCTCAGAATCGTTACTCTACTAGAAGCACCATTTAGGCGAACCGAAATTTTCGCAATTACATAACGAAGCGGATCTATTTCTATTCCTACTCCTTTTGCCCCAAATTCCTTTGCAGCAACAATAAGCGCCGTTGCATTTCCACAACCAAGTTCGTACACTACATCTTTTTTTCCTACCTTTGCCAATTTGCAAAAAGCTCTTGCTTTTTCTTTTGGAGTGCTCCAAAAAGGAGCCCATGGACTATCGGGTGGCCAAAACCACGAAAGAAGAATAAACAATATAATAATTATTACTCCCAAAATAGTATTAACTACGAATAAGTCCATATTACTTTTCCCAAAATTTCTTTTCTTTTTATCGATCCAAATTTCCTACTGTCAAAACTGTCTTTTTTATTGTCCCCTTCAACAAAAAAATTTCTGCCCTGCATTTTTTTAATTCGTTTAATATACAACTTTTTAGAATTATTTGCTTTGCAAACAACAATATCTCCTACCTTTGGCTCTATAAAAAAATAAGGGACTGAAGTCGCAAGCACTTTTTGATTTTCTAAAATGGTAGGCTCCATACTATGCCCGACAACGGTAATTCTAGAGAGAAACATTATTTGTAGACTACAATTTCTCTTTCTGTGGGATAAGGGGATTTAACCCGTACGGGCTCTAGTTTTTTAGTCTTGTAAAAAATCTCTGAAATTTGGAGAACTTTTTCTAAGAGCTCTTCTGCCGACTCCATATCAACAGTTTGCCGTACTTTAACCGAAAGCTTTACCGCAGCTGCAATCAATTCTTTCAACTCTTTGAATTCTTGGTAATGCTCGTCTTTAAAATAATCATTTTCCAAAGTCCCTAATTCATCTTCTACTCTTTCTCCGTGTTCTTCTTTTACATGAGTCAAACGGGCAATATCGTGCGGCGATGTTTTTTCGCCTAAGAGCTGGGTCATTCGTATTACGGTATGGGCACCCTGCTGAGCTGCATTTGGGTCATAAATTCCGCAAGGAATATCGCAATGAGCATAGGCAATTTGTTCTGGTAAAAAGTTGAACATGGAACTGAAGAGCTTATTCATAAAACTATACTAATAAACTGAGGTGAGCTTGTCAATAAAGCACGGTAAAAAATTTGTAAGATTATCCAAAGGTGAATGCGAAAACTGAAATGCCATCTGAAAATTCCAACCTTAACATATGTGCTCCGGAATTCCCGTGAAGATCTACCAAATTATAAAGGCGCGAATTGTCGAGTTGAACTTTTCCGTCTTTTACATCTGCCCCCGAAACTTTTGAGTCAATTAATTTCCCGTCGAGAAAAACTGTGACAGAATCTGTTGAACTTTTGGGAGTAATCACTAAATACACTTTATTTGCATAAAAGTTATAGTTCAATTTGGAGTTTTGAACCGTTACCGCTTGTTCGTCATCTATTTCCCACGTCCCACCATAAGAAAACATGTTTTGTGAAGGATTTACTAAATTAAATTGTTGGACACCATTGCCGACCGAACCATTAGGATATAAAAATTCCATTCGTTTCGACCCTAGATATGTTTCCGGGGAAAGTTGAATCGTAGGGGTTTGGTCCGGCATATCGGCTTTTGAAATTTGAACTGAATTTCCTGCTTCTTTCAAAAGTTGCACAATAAGCTGCTCTGTATTGTCATACTCCCCTTCGCCAAAATGAGTGTGCCTTATATATCCTTTTGCATCTATTAAATATTCAGCAGGCCAATATTGGTTGGCATACGAATTCCAAATTGCATAATCGTTATCTTGCACGACCGGATAATTTATTTTGAACATTGTAATGGCGTTTTGGACATTTCCCGTATCATGTTCAAAAGAAAATTCAGGAGTATGCACCCCTATAACTACAAATCCCTTATCTTTGTAGGTATCGTACCAATGAGTAACAAATGGAAGAGTCCTAATGCAATTGATGCAAGTGTAAGTCCAAAAATCTACCAAGACTACCTTTCCTTGTAACTGGGACATACTTAATGGCAAACTCGAATTGAGCCATTTTGTTCCTCCGGTAAAGTCCGGTGCTTTTTCGATAATTGGCAAATCAGATCCATTTGTTTCTGTTGCAGTCTTTTGTCCCCGTAATATATCAAGTTGGTTTTTTATGTTAGAAGTATTTCCAAAATTTGTGAGTGCATTTGTGTAATCAGGAAAGAGATTAAGTAATTTTGTTTGAATCACTTTATCGTAATTTGTATAAATTGCAACTGCGGTAAGAATCATAATTACTCCAAATATTTTTTGTATGGTTCCTGTGTATTTCGATATAAATTTTGTTCGGTTAAACAAAGACTGTCCACCATAGGCAAACAGAAAAAGAGGAATGCCAATCCCCAATATATATGAAAGTGTAATAAGAATTAGTTCGCCGGAAATCGCACTCGTTGCTGCCAGCGTTGCAATTGCTGCTAAAATAGGCCCGGCACAAGGAGACCAAACAATCCCCAACGACAAACCGGTAATAAAACCTGATCCAAATCCCGAAGCTGAATTTGTTTTTCCAAAAAACGAAGTTAATCTACCAACTAAAAGTTCAATGAAATTATTAAGTGACGGTATTACCAAACTTAGACCCAAAAAACCAATAATTATAACCGCCAAAAGCCTTAGAATATTTGGGTCAAAATGAAACGCCATTACCAAATACGAAATCGCAAGGGTAAAAAAGCCAAACGAAACCATAATTCCAAGCGTTATACCGAGAGGTTTTTTATGAGAAGTCGAACCCAATGTTGAAGATAAAATAATAGGCAACAGCGGCCAAATACAGGGGGCTAAAATGGTTACAAGACCTGAAAGAAACGCAAAGGAAAGAAGCAAAACCACCTCTTTATCTTACCACAGAATTATTTGGAGAAAGTTAACGAAGCAAGAATGTTTTGATAAATCGGAGTATATTCATCCTTCCCTAACGCTTCTGAAATCTCATAGGTATACGTATTGTCATGGGTATAATAACTTACATAGTTTGCTGTCCTAATTAAAAGGGCTGGCTTCCCATTTACCGAACTATTTTCACGTGGATAATTTGCCCCATATTCTGTATTTATCCATTCAGTTTCAGAAGTATTTCCCTGAGCTCCTATTAACAATGGGACATCAGGCGAACCTGCCGGATGGAATGCCATCTGGTATGCGGTTCCCCCTCCTGCATTTCTATATACTTCCCATCCCTGAGGCATTTTCAAAGAATAACCAAACACTGGATCTGTATAGCCCTTTGAAACTACGTTGTTTGAAGGTATGTTTGTAACCGGAAGTCCACCCTTAGTTGTATTTCCAACAGGCGCGATAGTTGGCTTGGCATTCGTTTTCTGTGCAACCTTTTGATTTGTTTTAGTCTGTGATTTCTGAGCAGCTTTTGGAGCAGCTGTCGGTGTAATTTTTGCTTGATTGGTTGATGTCGAAACAGAAGCAGTTTTTGTGTTAGAACTTTTTGTTCTGTGAGAAAGCGAATACATTAAAAATGGCACAAACAATGCAATTACCAAAATCCCAATGATTAAACTCAATAATTTTTTTGGTAAGAAACCCAATGGAGAATCTTCCTCGTCAAGTGGAGATGCGCTTGTAAAACCCGAGGTTTTTTGTTCGGTTTCTGTTTTTTGAAATACGTTTTCGGGATGAAGAGTCTCTTCCCCCTCTTCTTTGTCCTGAGACAAAGAATATGAAACATCATCAGCTTCCATAAGATTGGAGGATTATAGCAATCTAATCGTTCTTTGTCAACTATAGGTTAACCTTTTTTAGCCGTAGCGTTGCCTACTAAAAATTGTGTGGTGGACAAACACTAAAAACATAGAAAAACCAATCGCAATTATAAAGGAAGGGAGGTCAAAAATAGGGTTTAAGCCAAAAAGATACGAGGCTGTAATCCCCCCTGCTAACGAGCCTGCTACCCCAAAAAGTACGCTCAAAACAATTCCTCCCAAGACAGGCTTGGAATCGCTTATGTGCGCAACGAAGCCTGCTACTGCTCCAAATAGTACCCACGAAGTTAAATTCATAGAAGATGAGTATAGATTTTTCTCTTCATAATAATGTGATTGACTGGTAAGAAGTAAATAAGACTAATACTATAATTGAAGCAATTTGCTATACTAAGCCACTAAAACAACTTTAGTAGTATGGTTCGTTATAAAGGCTTAAAAACCTTGGAAATTCTACAGTGGGCGCATAAATATAATAGATGGATTTCACAGCAAATTCTTCCTTATTGTCTAAGTCCACTGCTTGAGCTCGGTTCAGGCACGGGAAATATAACCCAGTATCTAACTCAGTTTCAAACCGTCTACGCATCCGATATAGATACAGGGCTTCTTCTTTTGTTAAAGAAAAAATTTAGGCACAAAAAGAACATTCGAGTCATAAGGTTCGACGCTGAGAAAAAAGTTACAGCAAGGTTCAAATCTGCATTTTCCTCTGTTGTAAGCGTAAATGTTTTCGAACACCTTGAAGATGATCAAAAGGCAATAAAAAATGTCCACTATGTCTTGAAAAAGAATGGAAGACTTATCCTATTAGTACCTGCAAAACAATTTGCGCTTACCAGACTCGACCGGGAATTGGGCCATTTCAGAAGGTATGAAAAAAAACAATTGGAAATAACTCTGAAAAAAGAGGGGTTTGTATTGGAAAAGCTTTATTTTTTTAACTTTTTAGGCCTCTTAAGTTGGATTGTCCGGGATCGGATTGAAAGGAAGCGCACCGGCTTAAAACGATATCAGATCTTCGTTTTTGACAATATTGTCCCCTTTTTAGCTTTGGTAGAGAAGTTCATAAAACCCCCTTTGGGTATATCGTTAGTTGCAATAGCACGAAAATCAACTAAAAGATAATTCGCCTTTCTCTTTGGAAGAAAAACCATATTTGAGTAAAAATATCATAATAGTCCAACCGCCTTGGAGAATAATAAAGAGACGAGATGGAAGGATATGGTGATTTTTTTTCGGAAACTACCCTGTATAAAATTATATTATCCTGCTTACTTACTACTTTATAGGTACTTAAATTGAATTGGGTCATAATTCCATATAAATCAAAATTCCTTTTATAAGAAAGTCCTAAAACGTGAGGATAGGGACCGCTGAACAATCCATATGGCTCGGACAATGCTTGTCCGCTAACAAACACCGGAATTCCATTCTTAAGTTTATCTTTAATAGTTTCTGCTGGATGAGGATCCCACCCAGGCTCATTTACAAAATCGATTGTATCTCCAAAGACTGGGGAAACCTGGGGACGCGCGTAGTGACTTTCAAAAAGAAAAGAAGACTTTGGAAGACTTTTAACCATTGTTGCTTCTTCTATGTACGGTATGGGCTGGCGCAAAAGCCAGAGCATGGGCAATGAAACAATTAATAAATAACATAAAAAAAGAGTAAACAATTTTCTGCTTTGAAGAAGCAATCCAACCAATAGAGACAACCCAAATAAAGAAATCAACCCTTCTCTTCCATAAAATAACGAATCAGACCATTGGTTTGCCAAAACCGAAGGTAAAACAAAAAGAAGTCCGAAAATAAAAATATTCTTTTCTTTTTTAATAAATGCTACGAATAAAGAAACTGCGCTTAGGACAGTTAATAAGAAAGTATGATCACGAATTAACGGAATTATAAAATTTCTTGTATACACCAAAAAGCTGTGGAGATCTAATCCAGAAGCATAAATTTCGTGGCTTTTAATTACATAATTTTTGAAGATGCTCATCAATCCTATACCGGCTCTACCGAAATCCGAAATAAGCAGTGCTTCAAAAAGGATAAATACAAAAAGAAACGATAAATAGATAAGGCCGTAAAGAATAGCGTTGCGTTTATATTTTAAAATTAGATACAAAAATACAGGACTCCATAACAATATAACGGGATTTACAAAAAACGCAAAACCAAATAAGAATGCGCTAAAACATAAAAATTTTTTTTCTTTTTTTTCCAAATAGAGGAGGAGTAAATAAAAAGATCCGATGAAAAAACTTATATATGAAGTTTCTATCATTACCGTAGAGTTCGTAATCCAAAAAAGTGGTGTCAGCGAAAAGATCACAGAACTTTTCAAAGCAATTTCCTGACCTAACAATCTCTTCAGTGATTTATAGAACCAAACTATGGTGAGGTATGAAAATACAACTTGAAAAAGTAGCGTTAAAAAGAGACCATTCAGATGTAATTCTTTCCCAAGTTGGAAAAGAGGCCAATTCAGAAAAATGTAACCGAAGTGATACGGCCAATGTCCTGCAAAAAGAGCAGTATGAAAATTTTTCGCCGTAATCCTTGAAATATACTCAGGTGAATCGAAAAATACTGGCTGAGTATTTATAAATACAATTCTTGATAAAAAAAATAAAATAGAAAGTATTATTTTTTTCAAATGTGTGCTCACGGGAGAGTATAACATAGGCTGCCTTTTGCTATAATGGGTAAATTCATGAGGAAAAATAATCTACTTCTTATTATTTTTTCTGCCATTATTTTTCTCATTTTCTCTCTTTACATCACTTTCCCTTTAATAGAACACATGGGCAATTGGTCAACCGGTACTGGGGATGAATTAGTTATTGCTTGGATCCAAAATTGGGTAATTCATACTTTCACAACAAATCCGTTTTCTCTATTTGAAGCAAACCTTTATTTCCCTTATCACAATACTCTTGCGTATACTGAACTTTTTTTGCCATCGAGCTTGCTGAGTATTATTTCATTAAAAGTGTTTGCACAACCTATCGCCGTTGTAAATTTCACCCTTATCTCCTCTCTTTTTATGCTTGGTTTTTTTACTTTTCTCCTGTCTTTTTATATCACCGAAGATTTTCTTCCTTCTCTTTTTTCTGGAATGTTAATCATCTTTTCCCCCGCTGTTTTAGATAAAAAAGTGCACCTCCAAATCCTTGCACTCGAATGGATTCCCCTCTCAATACTCTGTTTTCTTCATTTTATCAAAACAAATAAAACACTTTTTTTAATACTTTCATTTTTGTTTTTTGTTCTTCAAACATATAACAGTTTTCTTCCAGGTTATTTTTTAGTTTTCTTCTTTTTAATTTATCTTATCTATATATTTTTTTATGACAAAAGAAAATTAAAACAAATAATTAAAAAAATCCTTTTAGCTTTCTTAATTTCTATCGCTTTGCTTCTTCCCATTGTAATACCTTATTACAAAGTTTCATATGAATTTCACGCAGTACGGGATGTTCGGGATGCAATTCATTTTGCACTTCAACCTGAAGATTTTATTTATCCAAACGAGCACACAAAACTGGCACCTACGCTTCTGAAAATTGAAAGTTTGGAGAAACTTCCGGCAAAAGCGGAGGTTAAACCCGGATACCTTGGGCTTTTATTTACTCTTTTATCTATTTTACTTATTTTTAACTTTTTCAGAAATTTTAAGAAAAAAGAAATTGTTTTTAATGTATTTACTATTACATCGATCTTGGGATTATTACTAAGCTTGGGGCCTTTTTTACATATCGGTAGATTAACAATACACAAACCTTTCCCAATACCGCTTCCCTATCTTCTTTTTTATTACATTCTTCCAGGATTCAATGGTTTTCGTAACAGCGCGCGATGGGAAATGCTTTTTATCGTCTGTATGTCAACCTCGATAGCAATCTTTTTACCAAAGCTCCTTAAGAATTATAAAAAATCTGTAAAAATCGCTATTTATATTTTCCTATTTTTTGGAGTCGTCTTGGAATACAATTTTCCCATGCATTTTGTCCAAGTTGCTACATTTAAACAATTTCCAAAAGTGTATTCATACCTTGCAAAAATACCTAACCACCCAATTATCTTATTTATGCCGGTTTATAATTGGAGTACACCAAACTCCGGAGAAGAAATACTAAGAGATTACTACTCGATTGAGGGTTTTCCAAAGACAATAAATGGGTACAGTAGTTTTTCTCCTCCCCCCTGGCAAAAATTGGTAGAGTTTCTACTGTTGTATTTTCCAGACACAAAAACGATTAACGAAATTAAAAAATTAAAAGTAAATTATATTGTTCTTGAAAGAGATAAATACCAAGAATTAATTTCTTCACAATTTCAGTTTGTAAATTTTAAATCTTTCGACCAAACTATAGAAAGTTTAAAAACCAATAGCAGCCTATCCTTTATGGGAGTTTTCGGAGATGCGTACGTATTTAAAATTAACTACTGAACGTTGATCCGAAGTCTTGCCTGGTCAACATACGCTGGATATTGTAACTGGGTTTTCATTTGAATTTGGTAGGTATTTTTTCCACCAAATAAGGTGAGAGGACTAGATGTCAGCAATGTTGGTGTCCCATTGGACAAACTCATCTCCGACCCGCTTACATCCTGAAAATTAGATGCATTATGTAATCGTACACTTACACTCTCGTTTCCAGTTGGAATTCTTAAGGTAACTTCTAAATAAACTCTGGTAATTTTCCCAAAGTCTGCCGGATCCAAGGTAACTTCAAGCCCCGGAACCGTCGTCCAATCCGCTGCGTTTCCCGACCCCGAACCCATAGGGACAAAATATTCTTTTACAAAAGACTGGCTAGGAGCAGGTGATGGCGATGGAGTAGGAGTAAACGTTGGGGTTGCAGTTGACCCAGGTGGAGGTGGAGCAGATGTTACAGTGGGAGTAGAATTCGAAGGCTTTCCAGCGATTGCCTGCATCTGGTTAATACAGCTTTGGGGACAACTAAGGTCTGGTGTAGATGAAAAAGATGAAAGATTTTGAGAAAGCGATGCAATGGGAGTATTTTTTTGTTTTCCAAACGCCACTACGTCCAAGATTAAAATGTTGACTGCAAATATGCCTAGAAGAATATACGTAGCATATACTTTGAAAAAATCAACAATTTGATTCCTATACCCTGTAATTGTTACCGATCGGAGAGGTGTGGCAGATTCCTCCATACAAAAAGTATAACAGATTAAAAAATCTAGTAGGTACTGTTGGGGGCTGTAGTGGAAGGCGCAGAAGAATAACCATATCCGCCGCCTTTATGTCCCAAGAAGAGATAGTAAATCGCACCATACACGATGGCAGCAACTACTACATATATAAGAATCCATTGCCAGAGTGGTTTTTTTCCGTATCCTTTTTCGGCCATATATATACGATAAACTAATTTGTTTTTATTTGTCAAGAGCTCTACTATAATAAAAGAGTAAGAAAATGAGATACACCCACAATATTCACCTTATACGAAAACGAAAACATACGCTTAAGATTTCCCTTATCTTTTCCTTATTTCTTTTAGTTTTAATCCTATTTGTTGGTTTCACTACTCTTGATGCAAAATTATTCTTTTTAGGATTTTTGGAAAGTTTGTGGAGAGTTTGTATTTCGTATGTAGTAGCACTTGTGATCTCTCTTCTATTAATGCTTATTGTTTCTTCAACTTCGGTTGTAGAATCAATTTTTGTTCCAATACTCGATGTCTTACAAAGTTTTCCTTCTTTTGCATTTTATCCGCTTTTTGTACTTTGGTTTGGAAAAACAGCAACGGTAACTATCCTTATTTTAATTATGGAAATGATTTGGCCACTTCTTTTTACCGTATTAACTGCCCAAAAACAGATTCGCCTTGACCTCTCTGAGGCAGCAAAATCGTATGGGGCAACAGGATTTAAATTTCTGAGATTTGTAGAACTCCCCCTTTTATTCCCAGCTTTAGTAACAGGCTCGCTTATCTCTTGGGGAGAAGCATGGGAAGCAATTATTGCTGCAGAAATTGTTGTTTCTGTCCCCGGAGTTGGGACATATCTTGCGCAAGCTGGCCAATCCAATCAAACCCACATATTAATAATTGGAATTCTTCTACTTTTGCTTATTTTGTTTTTAATCAATAAGTATTTGTGGCTTTCTCTTTTAAATCTTAGTACGAAATATCAACAAGAATAATGGTACATATTCAACACGTCAGTAAAAAATTTGTCATTGAAAAACAAGAGCTTTTAGCGCTTGCGGACATTAATCTAGAAATCAAAAATAATGAATTTTTTACCATAATCGGCCCATCGGGATGTGGCAAATCTACTTTGCTTCGAATTATTGCAGGATTGGATACTCCTACAGAAGGTACCATTTCTTGGGATAGTGAAAAAACAATAGGATTTGTATTTCAAAACTTCGCTCTTTTTCCTTTTTTGTCGGTTTTAGAAAATATAGAATTTGGGCTTAAAATGCAGGGAGTTGCAAAAAAGAAAATGCGCGAAATTGCAAAAAATCTTGCAGAAGAAGTAGGACTATCCGGCTATGAAGACAAACATCCCAAAGAATTATCAGGAGGAATGAAACAGCGGGTTGGTATAGCCAGGGCGCTTGCAATCGATCCTTCTGTTTTACTTTTAGACGAACCTTTTTCTTCTCTCGACGAATTTACAGCCCAAACATTACGTGCACTTCTTATAAATATCTGGGAGAAAAGGAAAATTACCGCAATATTGGTTACCCATTTAATCTCAGAGGCAGCACAACTTTCGGACCGGATTGCGGTACTTACACATTCTCCGGGAAAAGTTGAAAAAATTATAGAAAATAAGCTCAAACGCCCAAGGAATTTAAGATCCAAACAAGTTTTTGAAATAGAAGATACTCTTTCGCAACTTATAACTTTCTAAACTATTTCCTCATTGCATCAGCAATTACAGCAACTGCCATAATTATTACAGCGAGCAATGCACTATTAAGAGAAGGGATAAAATGGACCAAAAGCAATCCTAATCCCAATCCAAAAAGACTGTGCATCACCACGTGTGAAGTAAAACAAGATTTCATTTTTGCATTCAAGAAAATCACCTCCTTCAAGTCATCGGATGAACTAAACCCAGTGTTTCATAGTAAAGGAAGAGCTGTCAAGAAAAAATTTTTTAGTCTATAATAAATGTCTATGGTTACTGTCTCCGATGTCCTTATCGATGTCTTACTACACGCACTTCTGTGCCTGGGTGTTGGTTATTTGGTTTGGAAAATGGTAAAGCCAAAAGAAAAACATTCTCTGCTTTTTTCAATGATTTCTTCGTTTGCAGCAGGACTTTTTATAGATGTCGACCATTTGTTTGACTACTTTATGTATACCGGCTTTAGATTCAATATAAAAGATTTTATAGTCGGTAGCTACATAAAAACAGGGAAAATATATATCCCTCTCCATGGATTTGAATATGTAATACTCCTTGGATTCATACTTCTTTTTACAGAAAGTAAACTAAAAAGAGTAGTTATTGCCAGCGCCATGCTTGCAATGTTATTGCATTTATTAACTGATATATCTTTATACCAGACTCCACCGCAGCTTTATTTTTTACTTTATCGTGCAGCAAATCATTTTACGTTTCATACAAACCCCTTCCACCGTCCTTCACTTCATAGTTGACAAATGATAAATACTCACCTATACCAATAGTATGGAAGCGCTTTTTCTATCTTTCTTTACCTTCCTTTCAACAGTAATTGGGGGAGTCTTTGCAGTTAAAAATAAAAACAGACTGCATTATATTATGAGTTTTACCTCCGGTGTGTTGCTTGCGGTTTGTTTTTTCGACATTCTACCCGAAGCATTTCGGATTACTTCCGAAAACAATCTAGACATTACTCCATTAAGCATTGCAGTTGTAGTTGGATTTTTATTTTTTCATGTGCTTGAAAAAACAGTTGCCATCCACCATTCGCACGAACATGAATACGAAGAGCACAAACACCCAACCATTGGCCTTGTTGGTGCATCTGGATTATCTTTTCATAGTTTTCTGGATGGAGTTGGTATTGGACTTGGATTCCATGTGAATCCTCACATTGGGCTTCTTATCGCAATTGCAGTCATTGCACATGATTTTTCCGACGGACTGAATACGGTCACCTTAATGTTGACTCACAAAAATACGCCGAAGAAATCTCTAATGCTTCTTTTTGTTGATGCAATCACTCCTGTTTTAGGGGTACTTTCTACCTTTCTCTTTCAAATTCCAGAAACTATTTTAGTTTTGTATCTTGGGTTTTTTGCAGGATTTCTTTTGTACATTGGTGCAAGCGACTTGTTACCCGAAGCTCATAGCAAACACAGCAGTTTTAAAATGATTTGGTTAACAATTCTAGGCGCAGTATTTATTTTTATAGTTACCAGGTTTGCCTAAATCTCCAAAGTTTTACCACAACGCTGTTATTCCAAGAAGAAACAAAAAGATAGAAAACGGGATGCTAAGGATGTAAAAGAAATTGATCTTCCAGTTTAGGGCAAATGCCACAAGCAGCAAAAGTGGAACAGTAAAATCAAGACTATACCGGTATCCAAATTGTTCCCATCCGGTGCTGTAATATAACAGTAAAGAAATGGCAATACACAGTACTGCAACCCAACAGGAAAAAATGTACGGATTAAATTTTTTTCTAAATTGAATAGTTACAAGAGCAAAAAGAAATGCAGGTGTTACAAAAAATATCGAAATACCATTTAGACCAAACAGTAATTTAAGTTTTGGAAAAAATCTCAATGTTGGAGTTTCAAAAATCATGTACCACAAATTCTGAGGAATATTTTTTAAAGACATAACCCCGTTTTTATTTCGTATTGCAGCCAAAGATGGCGCTTCGTGGATATATTTATATCCGTATTCAAAAGGATTATGAAATCGTAGATAGTTATAAAGGAAAAGCAGAGAAAGAAAAAATAAAATGGGAATTACAAAGGCAAGAAAAAATTGGATTATTTTCTTGCGGTTTATTTTACTTATGTTTTGATCCAACCATAAAATTATGGGAATAATGATTAAAAGAAAAACAGTTATTCTTCCCAAAAGAGTTGCACTTATAAAAAGGGCTGATAAAAAATAATCTTTAAATCCTCTCTCTTTTTTAAAAATTGCGTATATACCAAGTAAGCCAAAAAAGGAGCTAATGGTCTGGTCCACAAACCAAGAACTTGCGGATGTTGCTACATAAAATTGTTCTGTCCCAAAAGCAAAAAGAATAAAAGTTAGAAAAATAAAAATATGTTTTGATTTTGGGAAAAATTCTTTCTTTACTCGTTCTAAAAGTAAATAGAAAAAAACAACCGTTAACGATGCAAAAAATACACTCACATAAATTATTGGAATATATCGTGCTTTTATTATTTGTAATGGAATTAGAAAAACTGAAGATAAGGGACCAAACCGTGTGTACCAATGATTTTTATAAAACAATAAATCATAGGTTTGCGCTGGATTTTGAATGTCTACTCTTCCATGAACTACTGATTGTGCCAAGGAATTAAAATAATCGATTTGCCAAAGAGGTCTTTCTTTAAAATGAGTTGCAAAAGAAAAGTAAACTAAGTAGGAAAAAATAAAAATGAGAAAAAGAAGAAATACTCTCTTCACAGAAAAGAGTATAGCTTGCTCTTTCAAACACGACAAGTTCTTTTTCTCGTCTCTATTTTGCTTCTCCCTCTTCTGCTACTTCTGTTTTTGTAGAATGGTCCCGAATCATATGAGAAGAGAGCGAACCCTCGTCGCTAAATGTCTGGCCACAAACTGCACACGTATAGGTAGTAACTGCCATGACAATAGCCTAAAGAGAGAATGTTAAGGTAGAGTTAAAAGAAGGTAACAACTTAAGAAGAAAGTATTGAGGGTTATTTCCTCTTTTTTGCCCGTTGGGCGAGCATCTCACGTTTTATCTCAAGTCTTTTTTTGGTTTTATGCGGACTTTTCTTTTTTCTTCGTCCAACGCCTGTTTTTCTCTTTGCCATATTCCAATTATACACCATTCCAAACTTTTTGCTCCGAGGAATAGAGGACACTAGAAATTATTATTCCACTTTTCCATAGTAGTCCCCGCTGCAAATGTAAGGAAATCGTGATTTCATGGTTATCATATTTTTATCAGACGGTGATGGAACTTTTGCCCAAAGAGCATTTATAGATTTTAGAGATTGAGGATCAAAGTAAGTTAGTGGACAGAAGCGATCCTTTAATAAGGCGGCTGATGCAAGCTCCCAATGAATTTGTTCATGGATAATACCATCCTTTTCTTGATAAATCCCGAAGTGTCCGACAAAATCCCCCTCTTTAATCTTATATCCTTTGTGAAATGCCGGATTGTAATCTTCCATTTCTTTATATCGCAATAAATAAAAGCCAGTACTAATCTCAACGTCCCATTTACCAGGATCGCTCGCACCTTTGGTGATTGAATTAACGGTTCCATCGGTTGATGCTACAACATTATGCAATTTACTGCCTTCGTATTGAAAATCAATTCCAGGGTGGCCATGTGGCACTCGAGGCTTCGGATGATTAATGGTTTCTCCCATTGGGATCATGGAATCTGGTACATCAGAAAATTCATAGGGTACTCGAATCACTAATTTTTGGTGAGGCAGAAAGTATTGAACTCCAATGACTCTAACTAGAAAGAAATAGACTAAAATTAATAAGAGCGGAGATAGAAGGAGTAGTTTGTGCTTCACTGATTAAGTGTAACAGAAGCTTAGACCAAAAATCGGAGCTCTCTATAGTTCTAAACGAAGTTAAGGAGAGGAATGGAGGACGTCAGAAACTATTTCTCAAGGTAATTCTTTAGCTTTTGTTGGTATTCAATGGGCTTAAAATTTATTAGGTATAAAACAATGAAAATGTTAATTGCAAGATAGATAGTTTTAAAGAGCGAAAAATGGATAGCCTCACCTACCAAATCAAAAGGAATAAGAACCGTGAGAAAAATAATCAATAAATGTTCTGCCCATTCTTTTTTGTAAATAAGCCCAATTCCGCTTGCTATTTTTACTGCACCCATACTCAAAAGGAAGAAAGCGAGATAATACCGATGTTGAAAAATATTAGGAATAAATTTCTCAAAGATCTTAACAAACAAATCATTTGAATCTTCCAACAATTCAGCGTTTTTCATCTGTTCATAAATTCCAAATAAACTTTTCCCAAAAAATAATATTCCAAAACCTGAAATAAATTCAAATAAACCCAGTAGCAATTCATAAACAATGATTGTTTTTGGGACGTTTGTTTCTTTCTTCATGAAGGAAGTATATCAAACCAGGAGGCGAAGTTAGAATCGGAGCTCCGAGGTTTACCCTGAGAGTAATGAAGGGGATGGAGGATGCTAGAAAAATTATCCGAGCTTATCGAATGCTCTAATGTCTGTTGAGAAGGCTTTTTCTACTTGTTCGGCAACTTGGAGGACTGTTTGAGTATCTCCCACAAGATCAAGGCGTTCTCCAACTAGCCTGAAATAAGTACTGTCTCCCACTTTTGCATATGAACCGTTAGACTGTACTCCCATTTTTTGTAAACTTGGCAGAAGTTCTTCATCAAGCGTATCAAAAACAGCACAATCACTCTTGAAGAAATATTCGTGCCAACGAACACCCTCTCCGATTGACCCAAACTGATTATCCATAGAATCGCCAAATTTGGCTTTTAAGATTATTTCCAAACCAACTTTATCAACATCTTTGGTTGGACCTACAATATTTACCATTCCCCTCCCAAACACATATGCACTATTGATTTTTGCTACAAACAAATGATTGCCAAATTCTGTCTGGTCTCTTAAAAATGTTGGTTCCATTAAAGTCAACAGCTGCAAGATTTGAGATACGCTATATGCGTCATTTGAAAAATGAAAACGGCCCCATGATTCTTCTGGGACAACTAAGTCTTTCGTGTGCCGTATTCCCCCAAATGCTTGCTCTATTTCTTGAGGAGTAAGCTCGTTATCGCTCATGGGGTGGGATTATATCACAAGGTACAGAAGCCAATTTCGGAGTTTCGAGGTAGAAGATTTACAGAGGATTATTTTGGTTGTAAGCATCATACCTTCTTGTATTCTCAGCTTCTAGTTCTGGGTAGCGTGCCCCAATCTCAAATCTTAATGCTGTCCCGCTTGCATCTCGCATAAAATCTTCCCAGTTGTCAAAAGAATCTGGAGATTGGGATTGTCCATATTCTCTGGGGGAAACAGAAGTATTTAAAGTGATTGCTAAAAAAGCGTCAGAAGTTTTTAGGCCAGAAGCTTCGATTGCATCGTCAGAAGCTCTATATAGATTATAAGGTTCTCTCGATTCTTCTAAAGCAGGATGTGTCTCAAATCTAGTCTTAGCGTCTGCCACCAACATTTCTAACACTTCTTTAGGAGAATTTTCGTGACCAGCATCTCCTGAATGATTTGGTACCTCTGGAGTTGACATACTTGGGATAGTACCAAAAGCAAGATTGCCTGTCAAATCAAGCTAAATCGGGGCTCCGAGGAATAGAGGACGCTAGAAATTATTATTTTCTCTGTTTTCCTTGTTGAATAGCATAGTGTACGTCTATTAAAGTATGAGCAGCGGTTTGAACCATTCCGAAATTTATACCATTTATTCCAACATGTTTTAATTTTCTCATCTGTCTTACATATCCCTCAGAAGTTGCTTCTATATTAGAGTTGGAATCTATATAATCTCGCGTTACAGATTCTGGAGGTGTTTGTCCAAATTTTCTCATTCCTGCATATGTTGCTACAGCGTCAAAAAAGACAGTACGCTGTTCTGGGGTAAGGGGTCCTAATATTCTTCGGTATGTTTCATCAACAAATACCACTTCTGCCATACCCTTTAACTCTGCAATATAAGGATCTCTCCTTGCTCTAAGGGATTTCTCTGCGTCGGAAGGCCTACGTCTTTCTGTCATTGAAGGATTATACCAAAGAAAATGAGGTAGTCAACCTATAGTTGCTCCGCGGCTAGGATTCGAACCTAGAACCTTGAAATTAACAGTTTCCTGCTCTACCGTTGAGCTACCGCGGAATGTTTGAATATTTTAACATCAAACTCAAACGAAATCTAGTTCAATGAGCTTTTAATTTACTTATTAAAGACTTTTTCTGCATTGACTATATCCTCTTTCATTTGTGTAATAAGTAATTTTTCCGAAGAGAATTTTTTATTTCCCCTAATTTTTTTAAAAAGCTCTATGGTAACCCATTCACCGTAAATGTTTTTGTTAAAGTCTAAAATATAACTTTCAGACTTATATTCTTTTTCTCCAAATGTTTTCGCAGATCCAACAAAGGTAACTGCTGCATAATTTTTTCCGTGGGCTTTCAATTTAGATACATATACCCCTTCCGGAATCTTCCGGCTTAAGGAAATGTTTGCAGTTGGAAAACCAAGTAATTTTCCTCTCTTTTTTCCTTCTTTTACTTTTCCCCAATATATAAAAAGGTGTTTCATTCCAGACAATATAACAGATTTAATTCTTTTTTACCCTAATCTTTACTTGACAGCGCCATCTCTGGTGCAATAGTATTAACACCGGATTCTTTCGGGGTTTGTGTGAGAATCACAATCGGTGGTTAAACTCCACGAGTCATTAGAAATGACATGAGTCTGTGCAACTCAGACAGCGACCGTACAGTCGGGATGAAAGAAAGAATATGAAAAAAATATTGGCTTTTGGGCCGCTTTTTGTTATTGTTGCTGCTCTCTTATGGAGCGTTGATGGCGTTTTGCGAATTAGCCTTTATTCTCTCCCCCCTGCAGTAATTGTTTTCTACGAACATTTGCTAGGTGCATTCATTCTGTTATTGATCTCTTTTAAGTGGATCAAAGATCTTAAAAAGTTAACAAAAAAAGGCTGGCTAGCAATTTGCATTGTTGCATTATTTTCCGGGGCTCTTGGGACAATTCTCTATACTGCAGCACTTCAGCAAATAAACTACACGCAATATTCAGTCGTAGTCCTTTTGCAACAACAGCTTCAACCTATTTGGGCTATTGCAACAGCAGCAATCCTTTTAAAAGAAAAAATATCAAAGAAATTCCTGCTTTGGGCTGCCATTGCCCTTATTGGCGCATATTTCACTACCTTTAAAGACCTTCACGTAAATCTTGCCACGGGCGGAGGAACAGTGCTCGCTGGACTTTATGCTTTATCTGCAGGTCTTCTGTGGGGATCTTCAACTGCAATTAGTAAATATGTTCTCAATAAGGTTTCGTTTCTCACCGGGACTGCGCTACGTTTTTTTATTGCACCAATTTTTGCATTTATGTTTGTTTTAGGAGGACACCAGACGCACGCATTAGTTACACTTACTTCAGCACAATGGCTTACTCTTCTTGCAATTACTTTTTCAACAGGAATGGTTGCTCTTGCTATTTACTATTATGGACTCAAGCATACACCGGCAAGAGTAACAACTCTTTGCGAACTAGTTTGGCCAGCTTCTGCGGTATTAATCGATTTTTTTTATTACCATAAAACTTTTTCAACAACACAAGTGTTGGGTATTGCAATACTTCTCTACGCAATTTACCGGGTAACTGCGTTTAGGAAATAACTAGTTAACGGTTACATCTTCCCCGTTTTTAGGAGTTTTTTGAATAATTACCCTTTTTACTTTACCTTTTGAATCGAAAAGAGTAAGACTACCCCCATCGTATCCCGAAAGTTTTGCATCGAACTGTTCTTCTACCCCATCGACCCCATGGTACGAATAGGGACTATAAATACTGGTGCAACATTCGTTATATGCAGTATTTCCAATTGATTGTGGATCAATCCCGTTATAAACACGACTCAAATAAGGAATAACTGTTATTCCAGAGTAGGAATTTAATTTTTGTAAATCTTTGTCTGATAATTTTTTGAACGTTGTTGTTAACAAAACATTCGAGCTATCCAAAGGATTTTCTAAATACGCATTTTGCAAGTACACGGGGATCTTTAAAGAGTAACCGCTTATAACTTTAAGCATCTCGTCCTCTTTTTTTTGGTCCAATTTTGAAACATCGAAAGAGATAAGATACCCCATTCCATCACCTGCCAATATTTTTCCGCTGGAATCTAGAATACTTCCTCGTCCTCCCAAGATTACATTGTTTTGAACTTTGTCTGTTAGATTATATTCATTTAAAAGCACGATCCATTGCCAATTTATTTTCCATTCTTGGTTTACCTTTGTAAGATATATTCTTTTTGATTCAGAAAATTGCCCGAGATTTTGGGTTGAATAAGTAAAAATATAATCAACCCAACCGTTATTTCCACTAAGTGGAACATTTCTTCCGGTTTCTTTAACTACTAGTGACCTAATGGTTGCGTTATTAAATAAGTTTTTAGAAATTGAATCGAAATTATCTCGAGAAATCTTGTTTGGTTGAGATATATCTTCTTGATAAATGTCTTTAAAATAAAAATGTGAAATATTGTAAGAAAAATCCGACAAAACAGTATCGGGCTTTGGCGATAAAAATAAAAATGCAGAAGAAAAGCTATATAAAAGGACTAGTACATATATACCATTTTTAATTACACTGTTTTTTAAAGATTCTAAAAGTTTTATGGACAAAAGGTAAAATACTGGAAGGATTATAATTATGTATCTTGGGGAAAAAGGTATTTTCATAAAAAGAACTAGGCTAAGTAGAATAAATATTCCTAATGAATCCTGGATACCAAAAACGTGTTTTCTAGAATAATGTTTTATAAAGAAAATTAAAGTTGAAAGAAAAGTTATAGGAAGAATAACAGACCACTCTAATATTTTTGTATAGCCTCCCCCTCCAATATTTGGAATAGTTCCTAAGAAAATTGTTTTCCAAACCGAAAGAATATTTGGCTGGAGTTTTGATTTTAAATAAAATGAAACCACATATTTTTCTAATTTTAGGAAGTCGACAAGAGAATGTCCCGCAATAAAATATGGAACATAGCAAACTAAAATACCCAAAACAAAAAATGATACATAAAATAAAATCCCGTTGAACTTTTTCTTATGAAAGAGAATGAAAACTTCCATTAAAAAAACTAAGGGAACAAATAAAGGAATTTTTGTTACCGCAAAAAATCCCAAACTAATTCCTGACAGGATAGGAAAAATCTTTTCTTTTCTTTCTAAAGAGACAAGAAAAAAATAAAAGTTTACCAATAAGAAAAACAACTGTGGTACATCCAATAAGGTTTCCGAAAGTTGGCTAAAAAATAATTTGTCTAAAAAAATTAAGACAACAAAATAGAAGGAAGCCCAAGAAGATTTAAGGACTTTCTTTCCTATAAAAAAAAGAAATAGCAATACTCCAATTCCAAATCCAAAAGAAACAAAAAGTGGGTTATCAAAAACTTCGATTGAGTAACCATAAAAATATTTAGCAAGAGGAGGTGCTTCTACATTATATCCGTCAAGTTTTCCGTCTTTAATTAAAGTGTATCCAATATACGAGTACAGTCCGTCGTCTCCTATTGACCGTTTCGAAAGTGGCAAAACCCATTGAGAATGAAAAAATCTATCTTTCCAATAAGAGATATCGTATTTTCTAAAAATAAGAGCTTTTTGGAAAAAAATAATTTGGAATATTTGTAAAATAAAAACTGCACAAAAAAGTAATGACAACCAATTTTTTTTATGTACCATTTCCCTTTTATACTAGCAGTTCTGCTTGACCTTTTCCCAAAACAATGAAAGTATAGGGATATGGACCAAAAGGAGTGCACACATACAGATCAAATAAAAGATTTTCCAATAAAAGATACATCTGTTTGTGAAGATTGCGTAAAAACAGGGGATAGTTGGATATCGTTACGCCAATGTTTGACTTGCGGACATGTAGGATGTTGCGATAGCTCTAAAAACAGACACGCAACTGCACATTTTAAAGAGACAAATCATCCAATTATGAAATCTGTAACTCCTGGAGAAGAATTCACTTGGTGTTATGTAGACAAAACGTATCTTCAAAAACCTTCATAATCCTACAGGGCTTGACAAACCGATCTAAACGCATTTATACTAACCCTAATGAAGAAAGCCTGGGTTTGGATAGTCGTCTTGGTAGTAATAGTCGTTTTGGGATATTTAGGCCGACACGCAATTAAATCCATGGTTGCTCCTGCTCCAACTCCAACAGTTGCCCCAACTTCAACACCGGTACCAACCGCAATGCAAAATAGTCTGCTAATGGAAAAAACAGATTCTGCAAAAGGTAATTATCTTACCGATCCAAAAGGTATGACCTTATACATATTCGATAAAGACACCAAAGGAGTTAGCAACTGCTACAACGGTTGTGCAACGCTGTGGCCGCCGTATCTAGCAAGTACAACCGCCCCAACCGGTATGACGATGCCTGAAAATGTAACGGAAGTAAAACGAACAGATGGATCAATGCAATATGCCTACAAAGGAATGCCATTATATTATTACTCTCCAGACAAAGCTCCGGGAGACACAAAGGGAGATGGAGTAGGCGGAGTCTGGCACCTGGTCAAACCTTAAGAAATTAAGTTAAGAAATCTTTGGTAAGTTCCAAACCTATATACGTCCCACGGCCCCCATCCTTTTGCATTATCGTAAATTTCCCTTGCAACCATAAGATTGTTATTCGGATCTCTTAACCATTCAATTCGCTGTGCATCTGAAATAAGCGTATTAGGAGCAACAACCCCTTGTTCTCTTAGTCTTCTGTCTATCTTAGCACGGTGGGCCGGGAGATAGACTTGAGCTACTCCGAATGCCGGGGCGCCTCCCAAATTTTGAAAATTTTTCCCTAATCCTGATTCTGCTGCAAAAACTGCAACTGCAGTTTTCGGATCCTCAGGAAAGTATTTAATAACTAGTTGAATTACTGACTCTTGAGATACTCTCTCGGGAGGTTTTGGAGCTGTAAATACAATGTTTGGCGTCTGCGGCTCTTGAACAGCCGGCTTTATAGGTTCTGCAGGTGGTTTTGGAGATTCTGGCGCGGCAGGTTTTGCTGGCAAAGAAGCCACAGGTTTTGGAGACTCAGGCACAATTGGTTTTGGAGATGGCGCAACCGGAGGCTTTGGAGCTTCGCTTTTTACTGGCTGGATGATATTTACAACTTTTGCAGAATCCGAAGAATAAGGTATGGGCTGGACTGGGGCAGAAGGTTTTGGATCTACCTTTGGCAAAACTGGTTCTTCCGATGGGCTTGGTTTTGGATCAGGGGAACTTACTGGTATAGCAATTTTTGCATCAGGTTCTGCCGATTGTTTTAAAAGGGTGTCAATAGCTCCAGAGTTTTGAGGTTTGGCCTCGGGGATAGGAAGGGTAGGAGCAGTTGTCCGGAAAGAAAGACCGGCTAAATCAGCAAATGCGACAGACTGTTCGATAACAGGAAATGGTGGCATCTGAGTGTTTTCAGCTTTCGACGGACCGGCAGAACTTGCCACATCTTCAAACGATGGCGCATGCTGGGCTACCTGACTTAGGGACGAGGCGCTCGCATTCCCCGGATTTTGGACATGAGAATTAAGCACCGACGCAACTCCCTCGGCAACTAATGCGACCACACCAACTCCGGCTGCTAATGGCCCATATCTGGTGGCTTTTTTGCGACTAATAAAAATAACTCTCTTAGCTAAATCGACATGAGTATGCAATTCACCATCGGTTCCCAGGGGAGCGAGCGAAATAGCATCTAATGCAATCGTAGGATACTTTTTTTCAACTTCTTGCTGATGAGCTTTCCGTTTGGCCTCGGCAACTTGAAAAAGCTCTACAACAAGCGGATCAGAAGCATGCCCCTCGATGTCAAGAAACTCAATTGGAATTAACTTTTTCATTTCCCGTACCACTGCACGTTTTTCCTCTTGAGATACTGCAATTCCATATTGAACTTCTCTTACCGAATATTCGTGCTCCCGCTGGGGCAAATTATGTAAATAGTCACTTATTTTTGCCAACCTTTTCGATCTTTGGGAGGTTTTCCGAATAGATACCTCGGCTTTCAAAACAGAGAGTGCATGCTCGACAGAGTCTGCTGAAACTTGTTTTCCAAACCTTTGAGTAAATTCCTCACTAATTGTTTGGGCATCTTTATCTATAGAAGAGGGAAGCCTTTTCCTTTCTCCACGGATTACTGCTTTAACTTGTTCGACAAACTCTCTTGATTTGTGCTCTTCTCTTTTCACCGCTAATTCGCCCCGTGTTGACTTATATCCTTTTTTTACCCGCTGGTAGTCAGGGTGCATAAAACGCCCAAAATCAACACCTCGTGAATGGGCAATATCGCGATATCCCTCAAGAATACGTATTTTTTCGTGACTTACCCCTCTAGTTAGCTTTCGCTGTTCGAAAAAGATCTTCTCTTCCCAAGGCTCACTAAATTCAGGCAACGGCTCGAGCTGAGTTACCGGGATTTTTATAAGGGGATACTCTATTGCACGGAATGGAACAGAGTGTAAAAGGGAATGCTCCTTAGTTGTTATAGGTCTTCTTAAATTTTCTACAAAAGCTGCCATATTATTATTTTGGGCAGCACAAGGGGCTATTTTACACTAAAACCCACTGTTGAGTCAATGCTAGAGGATAGTTTGAAGTTCTTACCGTTTTTTGATATAATAGACACATACACTTCTGCCTCGTGTTAGTTTCCTCTTATTAATATGATTACAAACCCTTGTACCCGCTGTGGAACCCAAAGAATCGTTTCTAAAACATGGAAAGAGCATGTTGAATCTGCTTTTGGAAGCTCAACAGTAATAGTTACAGAGTCTGTATGTCCAAATCCCGATTGCCAAAAAGTAGTAGATAAAGAGCTTCGTGCGCAGAAAGCAAAACGAAATCAAATGAAAAAAGACAAAGAGGACCGCCTGGAAAAGAATAAGAAAAAGAAACCTCTCGCAAAGCCAGTTGCCAAGAAAAAGCGCTCCTAATCTCTGATATAATTTAGTACGTGGAAAACCCTATTATTCAAGTTACTTCGCTCACAAAAAAATTCGGTGACTTTTCTGCGGTATCAGATGTTTCCTTCGAAGTTAAAAAAGGTGAGATTTTTGCTTTTCTAGGACCAAACGGAGCAGGAAAGTCTACTACTATAAAAATGCTCACTACGTTATTGGATCCAACAAGCGGGGAAATTTCCTTAAATAACCAAAATCCAGCCAAAAATAAAGATGGTGTGCGAAAATCATTTGGCATTGTTTTCCAGGATCCAAGCTTAGACGACGACCTAACCGCATACGAAAACATGGAATTTCATGCAGTTTTATACAAAGTCTCAAGAGATGCTAGAAAAACACGAACCAAAGATCTTCTTGAGTTTGTTGAACTTTGGGACAGAAAGGATGATCTTGTAAAAACATTCTCAGGAGGAATGAAACGAAGGTTAGAAATTGCCAGGGGACTTATACACCATCCAACCATTTTGTTTTTGGACGAACCAACAATTGGATTAGATCCCCAAACCAGAAACCATATGTGGAGTTATCTAACAGACGTGAATAAGAAGGAACATATGACCATATTTTTTACTACACACTACATGGAAGAGGCAGAGCGGATTGCACAAAGAATTGCCATAATAGATCATGGAAAAATTATTGCAACCGGTTCACCAACAGAGTTGAAAAAACAAACCAAAACAAAAACGCTTGAAGATGCATTTCTTTCGTTAACCGGAAAAGTAATCAGGGAAGAGGAAGCAACAAGCGCAGATAGAATGAGATCTATGAGAAAAATGTTTCGGGGGAATAAAAGATGAACACTATTTATATACTTTGGCTTCGGCAAATGAAAAAATATTTCAGGTCAAGATCCAGAATTCTCGGGTCGCTTGGTCAACCTGTTCTTTTCTTACTGGCTTTCGGATATGGATTCGGGTCAATTTACAAAAAAGCTGGCGGGGGAAATTATATCGACTTTCTGGCACCCGGAATTATTTTAATGAGCGTTTTATTTACTTCGATATTTTCGGGTATTGAACTTATTTGGGACAGACAATTTGGATTTTTGAAGGAAACTATGGTAGCTCCAGTCAGTAGATTTGAAATCATGCTTGGCAAAACAATTGGAGGAGCGTCTGTCGCATTTATTCAGGGAATTATTGTTTTTATTCTGACTTTAATTGTCGGTTTCCGTCCACAAAATATTGAATTATTACCAATTGCTGTTTTATTTGTAGGTCTTGTTGCGCTTCTTTTTACAGCTTTGGGTACAGTGATTGGATCGGTTCTTGAAGATATGCAGGGATTTCAATTGATAATGAATTTCCTGGTCCAGCCGACTTTCTTTCTCTCAGGCGCTCTTTTCCCTCTGACAAATTTGCCTCCTGTTATGGAAGCTATAACAAAAATAGATCCGCTATCTTATGGAGTTGACGGACTACGAGGCGCGCTTATTGGAAAAGCAACTTTTGGAATTTTTCAGGATTTTACCATTTTGATTATAATTGCACTAATTTTCTTGGGAATTGGAAGCTATTTATTCGAAAAAATACAAGTATAATACTCCCCTCTCCCCTCTCTAACTTTAACCTATAGTTTTATAGACGCTTGACAAACATTTTCTACTTTTGCAAAAATAAATTATGCCCAAAAGAAAAAAAACAACAGTAAGAAGGAAAAAATCCGCTTTCTCCTCCCCTGTTGACCACCATCCTCTCTTTACTGCACTCTTCTTTATCTTTGCTGCAATTATCGTTTTGTTTGCTGTATTTGCCCTTATGCTCCATAAAGCCGGCGAACAACTAGACAACGTCATGGTGCAGGGCGCAAACCCAACCCCAACTGTATATCACGCAGCCCCGTAACTTCAGTAAAAAACATCCTATAATTTTTGACTTCATCAATAGATTTTGTTAGAATTCTCAAGCATTTTAAGCAATCTCCTTACATTCGCGTAAGGTTTTTTGCTTGAATGCGGCACATTTAAATTGCAAACTACTCAAACTTCCGTTGAGGTTGCAGGGAGAAAGGTTAGGTTCAAATCAAAGTGAACATAATTTTTCTGCCCGCAATCTCTTTGCTTACTCAAAGCAATTTCTAGTTCGAGAGAACCTGAATTGTCACGAGTGGGACGGAGGCAGAAAGATTACGGAGTATTTACAGGAGGTGTACATGGCAGATTCGAGCTTCGGATGGTCATCAGCTGACGAAGGGCCAGAGATTGGTTCGTTCGCAGATAATCCAAACTGGCCAGCCTTCATCGATTTGCTCGCCGAGCATCTTGGTCTTGGGCATAAGCCGGCCGTTGTACCGGAAACCACAGAGGACGAGCCGGTCAAAAAGCCCAAGCCGTTCATCGAGGACGTCACCGAGCGGTCAACGCTCAAGGACCTTAGCGCCGACTCGCTGGACATTGTCGAGCTAATGATGGACTGCGAGGATCAGTTCGACGGCCCAAGCCGCGACTCGGACCTGGAAGGTATTGTCCACAATGTCGGACAGGTCTTTGCGTACTTCATGCGGCGGAGCGACCAGAAAAACGAGCTGGTGCCTGTTATCGCCGGGCTCCTTCAGGAAAACCTGGGAACAGACCCAAGCTCAGTCGACAAGAACACCGATCTTCAGGCGCTTTACGGCGATGAATACGACCGGTTGGGCGAGTTCATTGGAAAGGCGGAAGCTGCGACAGGCGGCACTGTTTCGACAGGCCAGATTCCCAACAAGAAGGGCATGGGCGCCTATACCGTAGGCAAACTGGCAGACGCCCTCCTGGAAGACATCGATCCCTAGAGCTTGAGACGGAGTACCGTCCCCTCTTTCTCCAGCTCGCAAGCCGGACCTAAAAGGAGTATCCATTGGGAAACCAAAAACGAGGCCCCCGTCCCGGGAGCCCCCAAGCCAAACGAGGCGGCCAAGCCGTTTCAACCAAGTTCGGCAAGGACTACTACACCGAGATCGGCAAAAAGGGTGGCCGCGCGGTCAAAGAGAAGCATGGTGTAGAGTTCTACCAGACAATCGGTCGCAAGGGCGGCAACACCACCAAAGAGCGCCAAGGCGCAGGCTTCTACTCCGAAATCGGAAGAAAAGGAGGCTCATCCCACAAAGAAGAGTAGTTCGCAATATCCCGCAGAGGCGGGTACAAACAAGGACCAGCAGGAAGGGTCAAGATTGAGAAGGTGACGACGCGTCGATCCGCTTATGCGGAACCCGCGGCGCTTAGCCACCCCTCACTCCCCTTAACCACTGGTCCTTTATACTTTCTCCCAATTAAAACCCTATCTGACGCAAAAACGTAAGAAGAAATTTTTTAAATCCAGAGCTTTTTTGGTATTTTTTAAATTGTTCGTGTTCTTTATAATCTTTTGTCCCTAAAAGTGGCGGATAAATCCAGCAAGAAAGAATAAGCCACTCTCTTTTCTCGTTTTGTTTTGCAATTACGGTTACTGTAGACCGTCCGAATTTTTTCTGATACTTAAAAGATTCACCTTCTTTTACCGAAGACTCGGGGTGTTGAAATGTTTTCCATGCCATTTCCTGAGTAAGTCCCCGCTGATTTAAACGGTCCAATGCATGATTGGTCCAAATAGCATTTCCGTAGTTTTTGGAAAGCGAGCTCATTCAGTTTTTTTAAAATTGAGGGAGCAGGAATTTATGCAATAACGCATGCCGGTAGTTTCTTTTGGACCATCGTTAAACAAATGTCCCAGATGTGCACCGCAATTTTTGCAAACAACTTCGGTTCTTCTCATGCCGTAACTATTATCTTCATTAAGCTGAACGTTTTCCCGATTCACCGGATTGTCAAAACTTGGCCATCCTGTCCCCGAATCAAATTTTGTATCCGAGGAAAATAATTCCTGCCCACAAACAGCACACTCATACATTCCTTTTTCGTGGTTATCCCAAAGATTTCCTGAAAATGCCGGCTCGGTGCCTTTTTCGAATGCAACCTTAAGTTGCTCTGGAGTTAATTTCTTTTTCAGCTCTTCAAGCTTTTGAGGATCCATTGCCATATTTTTGAATTTATCCTAAGTAATCCTTCAGCTTATTTCCTCTTGAAGGATGACGTAATTTTCGCAATGCTTTTGCTTCAATCTGGCGGATACGTTCTCGAGTTACGGCAAACATTCTCCCAACTTCTTCCAGGGTTTTTGGTTTTCCATCTTTTAATCCAAACCGTTCTTCCAAAACTCTTCGCTCTCTATCGGATAATGTGGCGAGGACCTGGTCTACTTGCTCTTTCAACAACTCCCTTGATGCGGTATCAAACAAGGTTGGGGCATTGGTATCGTGGATAAAATCTCCAAGCCTTGAGTCTTCTTCGTCTCCAACCGGAGATTCCAAACTTGCAGGCTCTTGGGAAATTTTAATAATTTCTAAAGCTTTATCCGGCTCAATTCCCAAAACTTTGGCAACTTCTTCTGCGGTTGGTTCTCTCCCCAATTCTTGCATAAGCTTTCTGGAAGCTCTAAGAAAACGGTTGATATTTTCAACCATATGCACCGGAATACGAATAGTACGCGCCTGGTCGGCAATAGCACGGGTTATGCTTTGGCGAATCCACCATGTTGCGTAAGTTGAAAACTTGTATCCACGACGCCAGTCATATTTTTCAACCGCACGAATTAATCCCTGATTCCCCTCTTGTATCAAATCCAGAAGGGTTAAACCGCGGCCGACATATTTTTTTGCAATGGATACAACCAACCGTAAATTCGAAGTAATTAATGTTTTCTTTGCTTCCCTATCCGACTTTTCTACCCTTTTGGCAAGAGAAATTTCCTGCTCAAAATTTAGAAGAGGAATTCGCCCGATTTCTTTTAAGTACATACGCACCGGATCGGAAACAGTCCCCTCTGTTAAAACAGTTAACGCCTCAAGCTCTTTTTCCAATGCTTCGATGGGTTGGCCATCGGCAGATTCCTGGGCAACCGACTCAAACACATCGATGTCGGCACGCATAAGCTTGTCATACAACTCGTCTAAATCTGCGATGCGTTCTTCCGGTTTTGGAAAGAATTCAAGAATCTCGTCTTGAGTTATAAAACCTCTTTTTTTTGCTGATTGGACAATTGATGCAACTTGATTCGAGGATGATTTTGCAGCTGTCTTTGCCATAGTCGTACTATTTTACCACAGAAGAGAGCCTAGGGGAAGCTAAATAATATTACTTAAGAAAAGAGACAAGTTGGGAGAACTCCTCTTTTAGCTTTTCCAGCTGTACTTCTTTGTCTTTGTGGGTCTCTTTTTCCTTTAACCGTATTGCATCGGAGATTTTTTTAATTTTCTCTTTTACATAGATTTCCTTCAGAGTTTTTGCTGCTTTTTTCACATCCTCATGGATCCTTTTCTCGTCTTCGAATTTTGGTAAAGGGAATAAATAGCATGCATCAAAGCTTGGATGCAATTCGTTTGGAAGTCTTTTCACAAACTCAGATGCCTCAAAATTATCATTTTTTGTAAAGTACATCCCAAGCTCTTTAAAAAGCTTATCGTACGAAGAAATGGTAAAAGTAAACCCCTTAAGTATCTCTTCGGCCTCGGTGTAGAGCGCTTTTGCATCTTTTGACTGGACAATAATGGAAAGAAGATAGTGCTCGGAAGCTTCTTCTTTTGACCTTTTGGCAAGATTATTTTGGACTTGCACGATAGGGGTCTCCCCTTTTTGGTTTTTTTCTAATTGCCGGGTAATACTCTCTAAAGAAGTATCTAACTCATCTGCAAGTTTCTTTAAATAGTGCTCTTTTACTATTTCGTTTTCTATTCCTCCGATCAGCGGAAACAATTCGTCCGAAATTTTCTTTTTTCCCTCAACTGTTTTTTTGTCTGACTGGGAAATAATTTTGGAAATTAAAAAATCGTATGCATTTATATGATCGTGGATTGATTTCTTAAATAATGCAGGATTATCTTTTATAGCTTCATCAGGATCTTTTCCATTTTGCAAAACAACCACATAAGGAGTTATCCCTTTTTTCTCAATCGTTTTGAGGCTTCTTTTCATTGCTTCAAATCCTGCGGAATCATTATCGAAACATAATAAAATTTTCTGCGCAAAACGGGAAATTAATTGCACCTGGTTTTCGGTTAACGACGTCCCTTTTACTGCGATAGCGTTGCCTACCCCCTCCATAAAAGCCGAAATCACATCAAACTCCCCCTCCATAATAATTGCGGTTTGCTCTTTTTTTATTTCATCTTTTGCACTGTTAAGCCCAAAAAAAACATCTCCCTTGTGGTACACCAATGTTTCTCTGGTATTTACATATTTTGAAGAGGTCGAACTTTCATCCAGCGTCCGTCCAGAAAAGCCGATGATGTTATCCCGATGATCAAAAAGAGGAAACATAATCCGGTTAAAGAAAAAGTCCATAACTCTACCATTTCGCAAACTCGAAAGTCCCGCGTCCACTAAATCCTGGCTTTTGTGTCCTTTTTTTTGCATAAGGTAGTTGGACAAAGAGTTGGAAGTGCTAGGGGCAAAACCCAACTGAAATGTTTCAATTACTTTTTCACTGATCTTTCTCTTTGTAAGATATTCCAGCGCACGTTTTCCAACCGCATGTTTGGTTAAAATGTAGTGATAAAACTGCGCTGCCTGCCGGTTAATTTTATAAATCCGTTCTTTTTGCGAAGAAATTCCTTTGTCCGTTGCAGAAAGTTCTACCTCTATTCCTGCCCGTTTTCCCAATGTTTTTAATGCTTCGATAAATTCCAAATTTTCATATTCCATTAAAAAGGTAAAACAATCTCCCCCTTTTCCACAACCAAAACAGTGCCAAATTTGCCGCTCGGGAGAAACTACAAACGATGGGGATTTTTCATTATGGAATGGGCAATTCGTTTTAAAATTGCGACCCATTTTCTTAAGCGGAATGTATTCAGAGATTAACGTTACTAAATCTATTTTCTCTCGGATTCGTGCGGCTTGATCCATAGCGGCCTCATTGTACCACCTGCGTATTGAAAAGAGAATCCAAAAAAAGTACAATACCCTTGCTTATGCCATTACCAGAACGCTATGCAGGACAAGTACCAAGAATGGAACGCATTTGGCAACCGGAAGGATACTTCAGGGCACAAACAAGAATTTGGCAAGCACAATGCGAAGCTCGTAGCGAGTTGTATGGTGCACCGACTACAGAACAACTCGACAAAATTAAAACAGCACTCCATTTAACACCATCAGACATTGAAAAGCTTAACGTCGCCAAAGGCCACGAAACAAATACACTTCTAAGAATGGTCCAAGGAAGAATAGATGATCCAAAAGCTGCAAACTTTATTCATTTGGGAGATACCAGTAGCGATGTACTTGATACAAGCTTAGCGCTCCAAATAATTGAATCACTCGACATTGAAAAAGAAGACTTTGAAGCATTAAGCGAATCGCTACGGAATCTTGCAATTCAACACAAAGATACAATACAAATTGGGAGATCCCACGGCCAACATGGACTTCCGATTACATTTGGAAGACAAGTTTTAGGCTGGTACGCAGAAGTAAAGCGGGGCATAAACCGAATAAACAGATCTAAAGAAGTTATTGCTTTCGGAAAAGCCTCAGGCGAAATGGGAACAAATGTAGGTATAGAACCAGAACTAGAAGAGGCTTCTTTATCAAAGCTTGGATTAGTACCCGATGAGGCTCCAACGCAAGTAATAAGTAGAGACAGACACGCGGAAGTAGCGGTTCTTATGGCTGTTAACGCGGGGACTTTAGGAAGAATTGCACAAAATATTAGACTTTTAGCAATGACAGACGTTGGAGAAGTACAAGAACCATTCGATTTAAAGTCTCAGCAAGGATCAAGCTCTATGCCTCACAAAAAAAATCCTGAGTTGTCAGAAAGAGTAGATGGATTGAATCGAGAGATAAAGGCTCAAGCCTTGGCGGAATTGGATAATATGCTTCTCTGGTTAGAACGAGATATAAGTCATTCTTCAAGCGAAAGGTTTGTTTTTCCAGACATTTTCGGATCGCTTTCATACGCAACTCACTTGTTAACTGAGGTTATTGACGGGCTGGTTGTAAATTCAGATCGCATGCTCAAGAATCTTAACCGCACTTTTGGTGCTATTTATAGTCCTCGGCTCATGAATGTACTTTTAGAAAAAGGTATGCCAAGAACAAAAGCATATGAATTAGCAAGAGATCTTTCGAATAAAGCTATGACAGAAGAAACTCAACTCCAAAATTTGGCAACAAAAGATCCAGAGGTTACTAAAATGTTAAACAATGAAGAAATAGAAGGTGTCTTTGATCCCAAATTTTATCTGAAAAATATTGATGTTGCGTACAAACGAGCAGGAATTTCTGATTCCAAGTGAAAAAATTCCTCACTCTTAGCACATCCTTTACTCTTCTCTTCTGCATTGCGATCGCTTTTAACATTTCTCCCTATCTTCGCGGACCTGCTCCCTATCCACCCGACTGGCGGTGGGATTACCAATTTATAAATACTTTCGGCAAAATATGGTTGCCGCTTTTGGTTGCCGGTGCAATTATTTGGTTGTATCGAGAATACGAAACCCAAAAAAGAATACCAAGACTATCCCTTTTTGTACTTTTATTTTTTATGTTTCAGCTTTCTGTTATGTATTTTCAGCGCGCAGGAATTGGCGTTTTACTCCATAGAATCATTGACCCGGGCTTAAATGGCTACTTTTCAAGCTCCTTAAATATTGACCCACTTTCTTTGTTTTTTAAAAACTACACAAAAAACGTCCTTTCTTTATATCAACATGCAAAAGGCCATCCCCCATTTGCAGTTTTGTTTTTCTATGTACTAAATAAAATTGGCTATCTGTTTCCCTCTCTTAATCAGCTGGCAAATAAAGTTTCCCCAACAAATCTTGACTTAAAAAATATTTGGTTTGCTTTAACAATTCAACAACGTGTCGGCGCACTTTTTTCAACCATTTTAATCCCATTTCTATCCGTGCTAACCATTATCCCTCTCTACAAATTAGTTGAACTTTTGTCGGGTGCAAAATCTGCGATGAGAGCTATTCTTCTGTATATGTTTGTACCAAGCGTTACTCTGTTTCTTCCATTAAACGATGTGTTTTTACCAATTTTTACTTGTTGGTCGCTTTATTTTTTGGTAAAAGGTATTAATAAAAACTCGAAAAGATTTTTATTTTTTTCTGGACTAATTTTTTCTACCTCCCTTTTATTTAGCATTTCTTCCCTTCCGCTGCTTATGGTTTTTGCTGCTGTTTTTTATATTTGTAAAAAAAAGAGATTCGCAATTGGCATGGAAACAAGTTTTTTAATGGGTCTTCTTATCCTTCCGCTATCTTTATTCCTTTTCTTTGGTTTAAATCCCATGCAACTTTTTAAAGTATTATTGACCGGCTTACCCCCTATGCGCTCCTACAAAACCTGGGTTTTCTTCAATTTGTATGATTTCTTCATTTTCGCCGGAATCCCCATTTTTCTTGCCTTTTTTGCCAATACGTTTGAGCTTATAAAGAAGTTTAAAGTATATGATTTGAACATAAATAAGGTTCTATCTCTAAGTTTTGCTTTTATGCTTATTTTGCTCGATATTTTGGGGTCTGTAAGGGGCGAAGTCTCTAGAATTTGGCTCCCCTTTTATCCTCTGGTAATTATTGGAGCCGCTTCCTTTTTAAAGGGTTTCAAGACAAAAGATTTTATAATAATTACAACCCTTTGTGTTTTACAACTTTTGGTAATGCAGGAATTTTGGGTAACTCTTTACTAGACTTTGTACTTTAAAAGAAGTGTTCCCCTTTTGTTTAGTTTCGTTATCGATAATAATTTTAGCTTAACATTTAGTTCATTTTCTACCAATCCATTCCCCTTTCCAAACAGTAACGGTTCAACAGTTACCCAAATTTCATTTACCAAGTTCGCTTTGAAAAAAGCTCTATTAGTTGTTGCTCCCCCAACCAAAAGCACTTCTTTATATCCTCTCTTTGAAAGCTGCCTTAAAAGCTCAAGAGGAGAAGAATTGATGAACTCAAGTTGGTTTGGAACTGCTTGTTTGGATAGTTTCTTTGGATTTTTTGTCAACACGATTCTCAGTTTTCCCGGACTCAATTTCATAATTTTTCGTGCCGCAAGATATGTGTTTTTTCCCATCACAATAGCCCGATAAGACTTAATTAGTTTTGAAAAATAGTATTGATCCTCTTTTGAAGTCCACGTATAAATGTTAGAAGAATTTCCTTTAGTGGTCTTTCCGTCCAAAGACATAACCATTGCGCAAACTACATTCATTTTTCTTTTCTTAACCAGTTAACCAAAAGATACACAATGGGAGTCTCTACAAATGACATCGCGCACTTTAGTAACCAATACGGCAAGATAAGCGAGAACAAAAATCCAAAATTCGATGAGACAGATTTATCCAACACATAAAAAGCCAGGGTTATAAATAAAAATGTGTCAATAAACTGGGCCAGAATATTCGAAACATTGGTCCGAATCCATAAGGCTTTCTTGCCAAACTTTTGCCGAAGCCTGGAGAATAAATAGACGTCCAAAAATTCCCCAAATGCAAAAGCAATAAGACTTGCAGCAGAAATACGCGCAGAAACTTCAAAAATTTGCTCATAAGCTTTTTCAGTTGGTAAAAACCGTTTCGTCGGAGATAAGTGCACTGCAAAAAGAGAAAATAAAAAGAAAAAGAGAACAACTAGAAGCCCTGAGCGGACAACGCTCTGCGCCCGATCCTTTCCAAATACCTCGGTTATTGAATCATTTATGGAATAAATTAAGGGAACAATAAAAAAAGCAACGCTTGCATTTAACTGAACAGTGCCAAAATGAGCAAGTGGGGTGGTTTTGGCACCCATTAACTCGGACACTGCAATGCAGCCAATGTAAAATGAAATAAGAAAATCTAATTTTTGAATCTTAAGCACAACGGTACGGATTATAGCACTAAACATGGTATTATGTGGGTATGCTTGCTAAGATTAACTCCTCCGCGGTTGTTGGTCTAGATGCAGTCCAAATCGAAGTTGAAATAGATATTGCCTCACAGGGTCTCCCCAACTTTACTATTGTTGGCCTTCCTGACAAAGCTGTTGAAGAGAGTAAAGAGCGCGTTAGGTCTGCAATACGAAATACCGGGGCTGACTTTCCGCCCAAACGGATTACAGTTAACTTGGCCCCTGCAGATTTACCAAAAGAAGGCCCTTCGTACGACCTCCCTATGGCTTTGGGAATTTTATTGGCCAGCGAACAAATCAAAGCAGATGTTTCCAATTCTCTGTTTTTGGGAGAACTCTCGTTAGACGGGCGGGTCAGAAATGTTGCAGGTATTCTTCCCCAAGTTCTCATGGCAAGGGATAAAAAAATAAGCAGCGTATTTTTGCCGGCGGTTAATGCACACGAAGCATCGATCGTAGATAAAATAGAAATTATCCCAATTAGCTCACTAAAAGAATTGTTTGAACATTTACTTGGCACAAAACCCATTGCCCCTTTTCCTAAAACAAAACTAAAAGACCATGTAAAAGAAATCCCTTATGAATATGACATGGCAGACGTAAAAGGCCAGGAAAAAGCAAAGCGTGCAATGGAGATTGCAGCCGCAGGGAGTCATAACATCCTATTAAAAGGCCCGCCGGGAGCCGGAAAAACACTTTTGGCAAAAACACTTCCAACTGTCCTTCCAAAATTAACACTGGACGAGGCTTTAGAAGTCACCAAAATTTACAGCATCTCAGGCCTTTTAGGAAGCGAAGCGCTTGTTACCAACCGGCCTTTCCGCAACCCCCACCATACTACCTCCCATATTGGATTAATTGGAGGAGGAACCGTACCAAAACCCGGAGAAATATCGTTAAGTCATCGAGGCGTTTTATTTTTAGATGAGTTTGCAGAATTTCCCCGCCACGTTTTGGAAGCGCTACGCCAGCCACTTGAAGATGGCTTTATTTCTCTGTCGAGAGCGCATTCGCGAGTTTCGTATCCTTCAAAGTGCATGTTGGTTGCAGCGTTAAATCCCTGTCCCTGTGGATACTTAGGTGATCCCAAACACGAGTGCAAATGCACCCAATCCCAGATTTTACGCTATCAAAAAAGAATTTCCGGTCCCATGCTGGACCGCATTGATATTCACTTGGATGTCCCCGCAGTTGAAGTTAAAAAACTTACCGAGGACCAAGATGGCGAACTAAAACGCGAAACTTCAAAAATAGTGCGCAATCGGGTCCAAAAAGCCCGTGACATGCAAACCAAACGATTCCGAAAAAGTTCTATAACATCAAACTCCGAAATGGCAAACAAACACATAAAGGAATTTTGCAAATTGCCTAAAGAATCATTAGAATTACTGCAAATGGCAGTTTTACGCATGAATTTGTCGGCCCGCTCGTACCAACGCACTATAAAATTAGCCCGGACTATTGCCGATTTAGATAATAAGGCAAACATTGAGCCGGCCCACATTGCCGAAGCCTTGCAATATCGTCCCAGAATGGAGGTCATTTTCTAAAGTTTGAACTAATTTATGTACGATTTCTCAATTCCTGTTATTCTTTCTGCATTTACCCTAATTTTTCTGGTTGAGTTACCCGATAAAACTGCGCTGGCTACCATTGCCCTTGCAACCAAGCATAAAGCCAAAGATGTATTGTTTGGCGTTTGGCTTGCCTTTGTAGTCCAAACCTTTGTTGGTATTTTATTTGGAAAAGCACTACTGCTTCTTCCTGCCCAACCGGTCCATATTGCAGCGGGTTTGGGATTTATTATTTTTGCAGTGTTTATTCTCCACTCGGACGAAGCAAAAGAAATGGAAAAAGAAGAAAAGGAAGTCGAGAAGTACGTAAGTAAACACCGTGCTTGGACCGCAAGCTTTTTGGTTATTTTTGCTTCCGAATGGGGAGATTTATCCCAATTAGCAACTGCAGCATTGGTCGCCAGGACCGGAAAAGCACTTTCGGTTGGTATTGGCTCGCTTGCAGCGCTTATGGCAGTAAGCTTTTTGGCAGTTTTGCTGGGTACAAAAATTAAAAAACTCATTAGCCCTGAAAAACTTCACAAAGCAAGCGCCTATATTTTTATTTTTGTAGGATTGGTAATTATCGCCCTAACCTTTTATCCGATTAAGGGATTATAGAAGAGAAGTCTGCTTGTCGTTTTTATTGAACTTTACCCCAAGATGCTCGTATGCAATTGCCGTTGCAATTCTCCCCCGTGGTCCCCTTTTGAGAAATCCGATCTGAAGCAAATAAGGCTCGACTACTTCTTCAATCGTCCCAATGTCTTCGGAGATTGTTGACGCTAGAGTCTCAATTCCAACCGGTCCACCACTATGTTTTTGAATAATTGCCAATAATAAACGTCGGTCCGAGCTATCAAGCCCAACCGAATCAACTTCTAGCATATCCAAGGCTTTTTTTGTTAAATCAACGGTTATCGAACCTTGTCCATGCACCGAAGCGTAATCACGCACCCGTTTAAGGAGTTTGAGGGCGATTCGCGGTGTCCCCCGAGCACATCTGGCAATCATATCAATACTTTTTGGATCTATGGCAACTTTTAATTTTTTTGCTCCTTTTTTAATAATATGCGACAAGTCAGAAGGATCGTAAAAGGAAAGCCTATGGACAACGCCAAACCGGTCCCGAAGCGGCCCCGATAGCAACCCTACCCGAGTTGTTGCCCCAACAATGGTAAAGGGAGGAAGATCCAGCCGCAAGGTCCGGGCACTAGGCCCTTTGCCGATTACAATATCCAAAGCATAATCCTCCATCGCAGGATATAACGTTTCTTCCACAACCTTGTTGAGCCTATGAATTTCGTCGATAAACAACACATCGCCTTTTTCTAGGTTGGTTAAAATCGAAGCCAAATCCCCTGCTCGCTCGATCGCAGGACCCGAAGTTACTTTTATATTTGCCCCCATTTCTTTGGCAATAATATGGGAAAGCGTAGTTTTCCCAAGGCCCGGAGGCCCATAAAAGAGCACGTGCTCCAACGCCTCTTTCCGTTTTTTTGCGGCAGAAATAGCAATCCGAAGAGACTCTTTTACCAACGGCTGTCCAATAAAATCTTCCCAGTCAGAAGCACGGAGGGAAGTAAAAAGTACCTGCTCTTCGGGGGTTACTTGCTCAACTTCTTCTTTTTTTACTTTTTTGCTCATTTTCCTAAATATTTAAGGGCCTTTCGTATCTTTTCTTCCGAACTTAAATCTTTTTCTTTAATCGAACGCAGCGCATCTGCTGCTTCCTTCTGACTAAAGCCAAATTGTTTTAAAGCAGAAATAACTTCTGAATTACCGTCGGCTGAACTTAGATCGAGATCTACGCCTTCCCCAATCTTCCCTTTTAGTTCGATAATAATTTTCTGGGAATTTTTGCTCCCAAGTCGTGGTACCGAAGTGAAAAAAGCAGTATCAGCAGCTAAAATTGCAGAAATTATCTGGCTTCGTGTCCCAACAGAAAATATAGAGAGCGCGGTTTTTGGCCCCACTCCCGAAACCGAAATCAAATGGCCAAATAACTTAAGGTCTTCTTTTTCTAAGAAGCCGAACAAACTGAACTCGTCTTCTCGCACATGAGAATAGATGTATAACTTGAGTTTTTGTTCACCCGAAATTTTTGAGTGAACTGTCGATGGGACAAGAACTTTATACCCTACTCCGTTAACGTCTAGAAGAATGGAAGAAGAATCAAATAACTCTACTCTGCCCTGGAGTGAACCGATCATATCGCTTTGATTATAACACAGGGAATTAGGCTCATTTTTTCATTTTATAAGAGAAGGCATGAGTTAATCCAATTGCCAAGGCGTCGACCGTATCGTCAAGCTTTGGCATAGTTTTTATTTTGAGTAACACCTGTACCATTTTCTCTACTTGGTTTTTTTCTGCTCTCCCATATCCGGTTACTGCAATTTTTACTTGCAAAGGAGTGTACACTGCAACATCCAGATTATGTTCACCGGCACTAAGAAGTACCACTCCCCGCGCCTGCCCAACTACAAATGCTGTTTTTGCATTGGTATTGAAAAAAAGATCTTCAAGCACTAGTACCTCGGGTTTATACGTTTTGATAATTTTTCCAAGGTCTTTATGAAGTTGAAACAACCGTAGTTCCATTTCTAACTTCGAACTCGTCTCGATACACCCGTAATTTCTTGCGTCTACCTTCTGTCCACTATTTTCTATAACTCCCCACCCGCAGCGCGCAATCCCCGGATCAATTCCTAAAATAGTCATAGGTTAACAAATACTAGTCCAATAAACTTGAGTTTGCAAGCTATTTCCTGTACAATACTCTTTATGGCTGACAGGCTAAAACTAAAAGTAACCAAAAGAACTGTTTTTGGAAAGAAATTAAAACAACTTCGAAAGACAGGCATAATTCCCGGAAATATCTATGGGAAAGATGTAAAATCAACCGCAGTTGAAGTTCCCTTCAAGGAATTTGAGGCAGTATTTAAAGAAACCGGAGAATCCGGACTTGTCGACTTGCAACTTGATTCAGAAACCAGACCGGTTCTCATTAAAAACGTTGCTTTTGAATCTTTAACTCGCCTTCCCCTCCACGCAGACTTCTACCAAGTAAACTTAAAAGAGAAGGTTAAAACCATGGTTCCGCTTGAAGTTGTAGGTGAACCTAAGGCTGTAACAGAGAAAATTGGGCTTCTTCTTACTCCACTATCTGAAATTGAGGTCGAAGCACTCCCAACTGATCTTCCAGAAAAAGTTGAAATTAATGTAGAGGGCTTAGCAGCAGTCGGAGATCAAGTTACCGTTGGAGACCTTAAGATCCCAGCGGGCGTTGAGGTATTAACTGATCCAGCACAAGTTGTGGTTAAAATCGACGAGCTTGTATCGAAAGAGGCACAAGAACAAGCTGCGGCAGAAGAAGCAGCGGCAGAGGCAGCCAAGGCTGAAGGAACCGAAGGAGAAGCAGGACAAGCTGAGACACCAGCAGAAGGCGAACAAAAACCAGAAGGCGAAGCCAAAGAGACTCCAGAAGCCAAACCCCAAGAGTAATACTACTTACTACTTAACACTTGTTCTAAATCTCTCCCCTTTTTAAAGTTTGGGTCTATTTCTAAAGCTTTCTGTAGGTTTGACTTAGCCTCGGATATGTTGCCCACTTGATAATCCAATAGCGCTATATTAAAGTAGGCATCGCGGTAATTTGGGTAGATCGAGGCTGTTTTCTTCCAGAAGCTAAGCTCCCCCATTATTCTCGTATGGCTAAGCTCAAGATTGTTTTTCTTTTGCAGATCGAAAGCTACTTCAAAAGCAAGCGTAAAAACCAGCAAGACCGCTATAGCCAAAATAAGGCTAAAAAGTACTTTTTTAAGATGCTCTTCGGTAATAATTCGGTAAATCTTCGGGAATTGTGACTTTTTTGAAGCTGTTTTAGGTTTTGAGGCCATTTGTTCAAGAATAGAGGTTTTCTAGAGGATTTGCAAGCTATTTAGGCTGCAGGAGCAACTTTTGTCCTTGAGTAAGCCATTGCGTCTTCAAGCGCGTATATTTTTCTTCTCTCGAGGGGGGCCCTCTTTGCATCAACAAACTCAATTGCTTCCCCGATAAGGTGATCTCGGATAACTGCAGACGTGGAAAGATGTGAAAGCGGAACAACCAGAGCAGATGCACGGCTGTCATCAAACTCTGCAAATGCAGATTCAAATTCAGTCTTGGATAATTCAGCATCATGCTCTGAAACCACCATAACAATTGAAACTCCATTTTGTGCGGCGCTTCGCGCATGATTCTTTATGTGTCTGGCTTCCGGCAGGAAATCAAAAAGGACTGATCCTTCTGGCATAGTATCAAATCCAGGCGATCCTGGTTGAATCTCATTTAGTCTGTATGTGCCTGTTGCCAACACCATTTCTCCTTGATGAACGTCACTTTCTACGAAATGGACTTTATTTAAGATAAAATGCCCACGCTGATCCCGAAGATTTGTTGCGATTTCAACCATTGTTTCCTCGATTGGGCTGGTAGCGCTTTCCATGTCCATATCTCCTTGAAATCCTATAAAAGATACGTGGATACCTGAAGTTTTCAGATTCTCGGCGTATTGCCCGAATTCATAAGGTTTTTGTTCGGAGTGCTCTGTTTGTCCTGACCTTGGTTGTCCTTCTTGTCTTGGTCCTGCCATAAGTGCTATAGGATAGCACAGCCTTAGAGTGTTGTCAAGATTTATGGAGTTTTCTGAAATGTTGTTTTTTTGTAGAAATTTTTGTCGGACTCAAAAATCAGTTCTTTGGAATCTACTTTGTCTATATTTATAATTCCTCTTACGTGATCTATTTCGTGCTGGAGCACCCAATTAAGCATAGTTGTCTCTTTTGAGCTATCTTTTGTGTCCCAAACCTGCTTTTTCCCTGCCTCATCGTAATATTCTACTTTTACCCACGACGGTCGTCTTAGTGCTGCAATTAACGGAGCGGCGCTCATACACATTTCCGGATACATGAGAAATTTATCTGAAGAGTTCACTATTTTTGGGTTTATCAAAGTCCACAGTTTGTTTTCTTTTTTCCGGTAAACCAACACAAAGCTCTCAGGGATTCCAACCTGCACTGCTGCTATCCCCCTCCCCTTTCCGGTTAGTTTTCTAAATTTCCAAAAACACTTTTTTAGGTATGCAAGCTTTTTTTTGAATTCAGGCGATCCTATTTTTTTAAGTTGAACAGGTTTTGAAGACTGCCGAAGCATTTGGCTTTGCCCAATTTGGTAAATAAAGCCAGAGGTTTTTATAACCTCCTCAAATATTTTTATTTTATGGGATTTATTTGGAGGCAGCGTTGGTCTCCAGGATTTTTTCATTATGCTGCAACAGGCTGAGGAGTTCCCACGGACAATTTCGTTATAACTCCGGTTTTTTCTGCCATACACATAGCTTTTAGTCCATTTGCAGCATTTATCACGTCGTCTGCCGATGAATTTTTATGAAGCAAGACCGCTGTACCCTTTTTTTCTTTTACGAAATCTGCAACCTCTTTCATTTGCTCTTCCTCAAGCATCATAATAAAAGGCTGTCGTTTTTCTCTTATTATTTTTGTTTTTGTAGGATCGTCTTTATCTCTTACCTCGTACTCGCTTAAATAAATCGATCTAACCCTCTTCATATAATCTCCGTCCCCCGAATCTAAGACAAGCGCATTTTTTCGTGGACTTAACTGATCGTAGGCACCCATCGTGTCGCTTGCATATCCAATTTCAAAATCTGCAAGGTCGATCTTACCTGCTGAATCAGTCCCCATTCCAATCTTATTGATTTTATTTCCTTTTTTCGAAAGCTCTTCTCCAATTTTGCTTAACTGAGGATTTGGAAGGCCGGCAAGAAAGAATTCAGGCTCTCCGGTTAATAATGTTTCCTTTAATAACTGCTCTCCAGGAATCCCATTAATTTCCTTCGCTTCTTTCTCAAACGCAGCGTTACTTTCTGCGATCTTTCGCCGCATTTCGGAAAGCTTTGTTTTTACATCATCTAAATTTCCTTCTGCCATATGTCTTTCTTTCACCCGAATTGTATCATATCAAGCTTTTGAAGAAAGTTCTTCTAAGATACCTTTACGATTTGGGATTTTTCCATACAACTCCTCTGACATAAACGGCATGAATGGATACAATAGTAAAAGACAGATCCTAAAGACATGTTCCAGGCATGCCTGAGCTTCTCCCCTTCTCTTTTTAGATTGCTCAATATACTTATCTGCAAATTCGTGCCAGACAAAAGTATAGATTTCATCTGCTGCCAAATGAAGGTCTAAGTTATCAAAATGTTTCTCTATTATTTTTCTTGTCTCATCAAGTTTTTTTAGAATCTGAGTGTCTTCGGAATTTTTAGAGGCTGTGCTTGGGACGTTTTCCGGTTTTAGCTCGTAGATAAACCGGTAAATATTCTTTATTTTTGTCTCAAAATTTCTAAAATTCTTACAGCGTTCGTCTAGTGTTTGTTTGGATACTTTTCCATCTCTTGCTGGAGCTGCATAGGAAAACAATGCCATGCGAAGCGCATCTGCCCCCCACTGTTTTACAAATGGTTCCGGATAGAGGCCATTTCCCAATGATTTTGAGAATTTTCTTCCTTGTGCATCCCGCAACGTTCCGTTAAAAAACATGGTTTTAAAGGGTATTTTGTCTTCAAAATGAAGCGAGAGCATAACCATTCTTGCAATCCATAGATATTTAATCTCCGGCGCAGAAATCTCAAAATCCCAAGGAAAAAACGTATTGAAATCGTCCGATTTTTCTGGCCAACCCAAAGTTGCAAGTGGCCACATACCCGAAGAAAACCAAGTATCTAAAATTTGCCCATCCTGGACCCAGTTAGAGTCATTACATTTCGAACAACTTTCTGCTGGCTTTTCAAAACTTACTTGCATTTGTTCGGTCTTCCCTACTTTGTGACTTGGATTACACTTTTCGCAGTACCAAACTGGAATCCGGTGCCCCCACCAAAGATTGCGCGAAATCGACCAATCATGAATTTTTTCTAGCCACTCTGAAAGAATCGCATTGTAATTTGAGGGATAAAAGGTTATTTCCCCCATTCTTTTGATTGCCTGTTGTGCCAGCGGTTTCATTTTTACAAACCACTCTTCGGAAATAAGCGGTTCAATTGTTGTTTTACAACGCTCACATACCGGGACCGAATGAACAAGTTCTTCTGTTTTTAAGAGACTCCCCGATTCTTTCAGTTTTTCTGTTGCTTTTTTCTCCGCTTCGTCTATTTTTAAACCGGTTAGGTCTTCTGCCAATTCGGTCATTCGTCCTGCTTTATCAACTGCATGCAGAATTGATAATCCATGGTCTTTTCCGATTTCGTAATCAAGTGGATCATGTCCAGGAGTTATTTTTAATGCACCGGTGCCAAAATTTTTATCGACTCGTTCGTCTTCAAAAATGGGAATTTTGTTCCCATTCAGAGGATTCACTGCGTTTTTTCCAACGAATTGAGAAAACTTTGGATGATTTGGATAGATAGCAATTCCAGTATCTGCATAGATAGTTTCAGGTCTTGTTGTTGCAATAGTTATGTGCTCTAAACTTCCCTCAATTTGATAATTAACAAAATATAACGTTTCTTTCCTCTCTTCGTATTCCATTTCTACGTCTTCTATTGCCGTCTGGTCTTTTGGACACCAAGAAATAATGTATTCACCTTTATAAAGAAGCCCTTCCTCCCAGAAAGTTTTGAACTCTTCAAAAACTGTTTTCTGTACCTTTGGGTCTAGGGTAAAAACTTCTTTATCCCAATCTGCGGAAATTCCCATCATTTTCCATGCTAAGTGAAACGATTTGTAAATCTCGTCCTTAAACTGCCAAGCCCTTTCCAACCATTTCTCACGTCCCAATTTCTCTTTTGTGGTGTCTTCTTTCGACAAAATTTTATTCAGTGTACCTTCAAATTGTATGCCTGCGTGATCAACACCTGGCTGAAAAAGAACGTTAAACCCATTCAGTCTTTTATACCGGGCTAACGCATCCATAATAAGGTGCTGTACCATGTGCCCACAATGTGGCTCTCCGGTTAAATTCGGCGGGGGCATTAAAATTGAATAGGTTTGTGTGCTTTCTGTCTTTTTATCCATGCTTGTATTCTAACAGCTGCAGAGTTGAGGTTCAATTTAAACTTTGACTAACTTGTATCCTCGGGTTTTAATTGTTTGAATTTCAAATTCACTTTTTTGCAATTTTAATTTGCTGCGAAGCCGGGCAACAAGCCGATCTATTGCCCAGTCGGACACTCCAAACGCTTCTACCTCCGACCAAACCTCTTGTACAATTAGTTCCCGTTCGCAAATTCCATCTCCCTGTTTTTGGAGCAAGGTAAATAACGTGTGCTCTTTCTTAGAGAGCTCTCCCAAGCTTTCTTTTGTTTCTTTCTCTTTAACCTTAAGAAATTCTAAAAATAATTCACTAAAAACTGTTCCTTTTTCGTCCAAAATACCCGTGTCAAATAAATATTTTGCCTTCCTTTTGTCCTTATCCAGCAATTTTTTGTTTGAAATAGAAAAAAGGAGTACTTTTTTTTCATCATCGGTTAAACTTTCCCACAACTCTTCCGATTGCAATGTAATCCTCTCGTCCCGAAACAAAAGCTCTTTTAGCTCGTCTTCTGACTCAATAATTCTTTTTTGTTCGTGGAGAATAATTAAAGCTAGTTGCAGATACTGGATATATCCATCGCATAAAGCAAACAGTTTTTTTTCAAGCCCCTTTGCAGTCTTGAGACGATATTTATGCTTGAATGTTTCATAGACACTTAATACATCAGCTGTTTTTGCAGGTTTTATATATAGTTCATGAGCAAATACGGAAAGCGAAGCTCTTGGAAACATCTGCGGAGAAATTTCGTGCAAAGAGCGATAAGAGGTAAAAACCAATGCTAATTTTTGGTGAGTCGATTCCTGCAATCCCATAATATTGCTAAAAAAATCTTGGTTTGCAACCTCTAAGATTCTGTCGAACCGGATAAAGAAAATTGAAGGCATAATATTTTTCTCGACCAACGCAGTTAAAACTTGACGGATGTTGTCGATGGTGAGAAATAAATTATTCGCTTGAATTGAGCTAAGAAACAGAGTGTCGGCTTTTTTTTGAAGTGACTGGTCTCCGAGCTTTTCAACCGCATCTACAATCCGCTTGAAGGTGAGGACCCAAAAAGGAAAAAGCTCCCTCTCAACTAAGTCATGCAAATCAACTGCAATAAGGAGATGTCTCTTGTTATCTTGAACGTAGGTTTTTAGAGTACTTTTGTGATAGAGAAAAAATCTTAAAAAGCTACTGATCCCAACTCGTTTCATTCCAACCATTACAACGCTGTGGCGGTTGCGCAGCTGCCTCCCTAATTCCTTTGCTTCTGCCTCCCGAAAACCAATTGGATATGAAGATTCAATAACGTTATGAAGCATTCGCCCATTTTAGCTTTTGTTAGTTACGAACTCAAGGTGTCTGATTTGTCAGGTTCTTGTCCTAAAAGCGGTATGGAATAGTCAAGTAAGAACGCTAAGCTCCTTCTATGATTATTTTATGGAAAGAGGAAGAGGTATTATGGGAGGACATCCCGATCAGGTTAGAGCACGGATGAGAGAGAACGTTGAGGCAAACGTTGCTCGTTCTGTTCGCGCAGCAAAACAAGAAGGACTTCCATCAATTGACGTCGGCGGTTATCATAAACCACTCGGAGAACATGTAGTTTTTGTTAGAAACCACGTGGTGCATAAACTTCAAGAGCTGGATGGCGAGTATGATGTTATAATTCCACTACATGAAACCCAAAACAAACCTCAAGCGAAACGAAGCGATCCTCAAGCTGCTTAAAAAGCAGTACCATAATCCTAAAACAATCCTCAAGTATTCAAATCCCTGGGAATTATTGGTTGCAATAATCCTTTCTGCTCAATGTACAGACATAATGGTAAATAAGGTCACCGAGAAATTGTTTAAGAAATATAAAACTGTTGAAGATTATGCGAATGTTCCCTTAAGCGAACTGGGTTTAGATATAAAATCGACCGGATTCTATAACAACAAAGCAAAAAATATTCAGAAAGCGGCACAGCTTATTCTTAAAAAATACAACGGCGGGATTCCGAAAGCCATGGGAGAACTTCTCCAGATACCCGGTGTTGCGAGAAAAACAGCAAATGTTTTTTTGGGAAACGCGTATGGAATTGTCGAGGGAATTGCGGTAGATACTCACGTCCGGCGTTTATCGCAACGGTTGGGTTTTACGACAAACAATAACCCTGACAAAATTGAGCAGGATTTAATGAAGCTTTTCAACAAAAAAGATTGGTTCCTCCTTACCTATCTTTTAATTGAACATGGGAGAAAGATTTGTCAGGCAAAAAAACCTGCATGCGATAAGTGCTTTCTGAGTAAACTATGTCCTTCAGCTTTTCAGTTTCCTAACTTTCAGAAAAACTAAAGAAAAATCTACTTCATCTTTTTGTAGTTGTCCCAAGCTCTTCGATTTTTCTCACTAAATCTTGGTCGTTTATTTTTGACACCTCCACTCCCTCTTTTATACAGATCGAAAGTCCCAATATAATTCTTTTTGCCCGTTCGGCTTCCATTCTTTTGAAGGGTCCCATTTTAATTACATTTTCCTCTTGATTCGGGTGGACAAGTAAAAATTTCATGGTGGAAAGAAAAAAACCGGATTCAACAGTAACCGTACTAATGTCTTTTATTGCAATACTGTTTTTTACTTCAGAAGCAAAAAACTCTCGGAATGTAAGATTCACTTTGTTTTCGTCAACCGTGAGAGTATCGGGGAAAAGGTCGAAAGGAAAAACTGTGTTCATTGAGAAAACTCTAAGCTCAGATCTTTTCAAAAGAGTATGTAGTTTTTGTTTGCTTTTTTCTTCCTCTTTTGCAGACTCCTTTATTACCTCTTTTTCTCCTTCACCCTTAAGCTGTTCTTCTTCAGAACTTGTTCCCCTAAACACTACTTTTTTAACCATAGAGCCTCTACCCTACGGCCTCTACATTAAGTATTACGCAAGCCTTAGTAAGAATTACGTAACGCTCTTGACACTTTGCAATCACAGCAGTAAGCTGATGGTAAGTTTAGTCAAACAAGAAAGGGGGTGAAAATTATGATTCTTCATGCGAATTTATTAGCAGTACTGGTTGGTGCAATTATTAATATGATCGTTGGATCCGCTTGGTATTCTCCTTTCCTTTTTTCAAAACAGTGGATGAAAATAACGGGCCGGAAGATGACAGACATAAATAAGAAAGCAGCAAATAAAATGTACGCTATTACATTTATCACATCTCTTGTGCTCTCGTACGTTTTAGCTCATTTTCTTTTTTATACCAATGCTCATACTGCAGTCGACGGAGTTAAAACAGCCTTATGGCTTTGGATTGGTGTAGTTGCAACAACTCAAATTCCTAATTATCTTTTCGAAGAAAGACCATTGAAGCTTTTTCTTATAAATGCAGGTTGCTACTTGGTCTCTCTTTCAATAATGGGAGCGGTTCTGGCAAGTTGGGCTTAATATATTTTATTCCCTCGATAGTTTTGCAGAAAACTGCATATCTGTTGTGATTTCTTTTGAGAAGGTTAAGGTTTGTTGGTTTTGGACCAAGCTTTTGCTTTTGTAAAAAACAGAATACGAATTCCCTACCCCTATCCCAAGTTTATACGGATATTGGTCTGTTCCCGGCTGTTTAAAATAAGTAAGATTATACGAGAATGTTTGGCTTGCAAAATTTTGTTTTGGTAGGCTATAAGAAATTTCAATTGTCTGGTTATTTTGTGAAGGAATAATCGTTAGAAAACCGAATATAGTTTTTCCATCTTCGTCGTATTGGTCAACCTCCAACCCAACCGGAGGAACGAAATCTTTTTTCTCATAGGATTGGAAGTCGGCAATTGCTTTTATTATTTTTTGTTCTTTTCCATCTATAGATATTTTTGAAATCGAAGAACCCTGTGGTGTAATTATCCGCAGATAGTTTTTATAATCTCCCCCCGGCCATGCATTGCTTTTATTTTCATACGATACGGAGATAGTTTCCTCAACCTGTCCATCATCTTGTATAGAGACCTGCTGATTTACCTCTCTTGTAATAAAATAGTTTGCTTTGTTTGCTCCCAAGTTTGCTTCACTTATTCCAAAAAAGTCTTGAATTGAACTTTGCTCGGTGTTTGTATAAGTAAGGGGTGTCGAAGACAAACCGGAAAGGGTAAAAACATTCTGTATGGGCTCGTCTGAAAAAGCCAAAAGTATGTGTTTTTGAGAAACAGAAGTCTCAACTGCCTGTAAAATGCTTTTAACTCCTTTCCCTTTAGAATCTGCAACTTTTTGTAAAACCGAGGAAAAAACTGACCTAAGAAAATCTTTTTTTTGAGTTGACCCTGGAAAGAAATTTTTTTCTGAATATTTTTGGGTTAATAGATAAAAATTTTGGGATGTAACTGTTTCGTTATAATCTGGAACCCGTATACTTCCTAGCTGAGCAATAAGCTCTTTCACAAAACTCACATCGATACTTATTACTCCGTCCGGACGCTCCCCTGTCTCTGCATTGAGAAAAAATGCTGAAACAGATGCGCCATTGACAAAATCAATGTCAAAATTACTATCTCTTAAATACCAATGGACCAATGGAAAATATCTCCGTAGCGGATAGGGAGGTTCAACATGACCTTTTAATTGTCCGTCTGCATCATACACATCGTGGATTGTAAAGTCGTATAGCTTTGCGTTTTGCAGATGAACTAACCCATAGGACCCTATAAACCCGCCTCCGGGACGAAGCTCCATATTGTTTTGGAATAAAACAAGATATGTCTTTTTAGAATTCGGCCCAAGGAGAGGAACAATGATATCGGAAATTCTTGTTAAGATATCGGTTTTATCGAAAATATCCCCAAAAGAAGTCTCTGACAGAAACAAATTGCCGCTGGCTTTAATTTTCTCGACAGAAAACAGAAAATATTTAAGTTCTTGCTGGGCTTTTGTAAGATCGACGCTTACATTTTTACTTCTCCCCTGCACAACTGAGCTAAAATAGTTTGCCGAAAGTACAGCAGATTCAAAACCTAAAGAGAGATCAAGTGACTGTTGCTGTATTTTATCAAAATACGAAAATTTATCTGCTAATCCAATTGCCCCAGCCTCTGCTTTCGCCGGCTCCAGAAAGAGGTGGGAAAAAGAAAAAAATCTGATTGAATTGGTTGTCGCACCTAGAGAGTTTTGTATAGCCCCTTCAAAAAGCTGTTGTTTGGCTATATTTAATTCAAAAAGGCCTAAAAAAGTAAAAATGACACTCAAAAGAATTGGCAAGATCAAAACAAATAAGATGGTTGAGATGATAAGTCGAGAAAAATAAGTAAAGAGAGTTGCATCTTTTCGAGGTACCAAAATTTTTTTTAACACTCCCAGATTAGTGGCTCCTCTGCCGATTACCTCTTTAACCCGAGTCTCTACGGGATACGTTTCAGGGAAAAGGTATGTTCCCCTTATCTCTCCTATTTCTTCCCTCTCCCCTTCTTTCTTAAAATCTATTTTTATAAGTGGATTTGTTTTTTGTAATATGTAAAGGAACGATAATAAAGTCATTGAGTGCTTAGGAAATACGCAGTAATAAAGCCCTCCCCTACTAGAACCAAATACAGTCTGCAATATAGCTTCGGCGGCATCCTCGCTGTAGACAGGATGCAGTTTTGATAAACCCATTCCTTCGATTTCTACCCGCTCGTAGGTTGCTGCTTTGTACAAGAGGTGGTCAAGCTGACTGTTGTTTCCTCCAAATAAATCGCCGTAGAAAAAAACAGAAGCCTGCTGATATTCTTGGGTTGTTTTCTCGATAAGTGGAAGCCTTTTTGTTTTATAAGAAACTACAAAAATAACCTTACAATGCAATCTTTTTGCCTCTTTTATAAAATGAGCCGCTGTGTCTGACAGCTCTTTATCATCTTTATAGACAACGAAAAGATGCGTGTATGGCGCGTCCGGGATCTTAGGAATTTTTTTGTAAGGAACCTTTACTATTTGGCTGTCTGTTTGAATCTCCCCCGAGGTCGCAAACACCACAAACGAAAGGTCTTTAAGCTTTTTTGCAAGAAAAGACCCTAAAATATCATCTCTATCTACAATCAATACAGGTTCCATCGCTGTTTTTTCATTGATTCCTGTTTTGAGGGATGTATCCATACAAATTGAGGCTGTAACCTATTGTAGAAATATTACTAAGCGTTGTCCAGCGCAAAATTTACCAGACTGTCTGCACGTTTGTTTTTCTCCCTTGGAATATGGGAAAAGACAATCTGATAAGGCAGGTTCCCTATTAATTCTCGGACGCCAAACAACAATCCACGCAGCGTATCGTTTTTCACTTTATACACCCCGTTTAGTTGTGAAACCACCAGCTCTGAATCCAGATAAAAATGCACATCGCTATCTTGGGGCTTATGTTCGGCCAGCCATTTGAGGGCCTCAATGACTGCCGAGTACTCGGCGACATTGTTGGTTGCTATTCCAAGCGTTTTTCCAATACCAACCAGCTCTTCTCCTTTGCTATTGAAAATGGCAACTCCGATAGCCGCAGGCCCCGGATTGCCCCGTGCACCACCGTCAGTAAAAATGCTAATCATAACTTTTAGAAAGCTCCCTGTATTTCCAGAGCAAACATAATAACACCACTGCCTCAGATATACCAGTAATAACAGCGCTTGCTACATACGAATAGGATGGGATAAATATGAAATTAAGCACAATATTTAAAAGCGCACAACCACCATATACATAAACCAGATAAGTATTTTTTTTAAGCGTAATTAAAATCCACTGCAATAAGCTCGTAAAGAAAAAGAGGGGGAGAGAAAGAGATAAAATTCTAAAGGGTAGCACGGAATTTGCAAATTCAGGTTTTATATAGGAAAAGAGGGGACTCATCAAAAAACAACCAAATATTAAACACACAGAGATAATTGTGTATAAAAAGACGTAAAATCGCAGAATTTGATTTAGATTTCGAAAATTTTTCGAGGATTCAAGTAGTTTTGGGTACAGGGCATTTGAAAAAAATAAGGGCAGCGCAATAAGAAAATCAAAGAATCGATAGGCCAACCCATACACACCAACGTCCTGCGACGATTTCAGAAAAGAAAGCAAAATGGAATCAATCCTAAAATAAACCAGGTTAAAGACCAACATTAATCCTAAAGGCACGCTTTTTACAAAAAGCTTTTTTACAAATTGGATATCAATTGATAGGGGAGTCAGCTTTTTATGGGCAAACAGAAGCGAAGCAAAAGCTGAAACCCCGCTTCCAACAGACAGTAACAAAATAAGCATATTTAAGGAAATGGAGGCATATGCTGCGTACAAAGCAAACAAAAGAATAATGATAGAACCAATTACGTTTGCCCCCACTAGCTTTTGGTAAGCAAGACTTTTTTGAAAAACTGCTAAAGCTGACTGTTGAATTGCCTGAAATATAATGGTCGTAGAATAGAATATGATTCCAAGCTTTACGGTCGGAGAAAAACCTGAATTATGTGCCACATTAAAAGGAAGAAAAAATACTATAATTCCTAGTAGGACTGTAAGTAAAAAGCTAAGAAGTGTACGTGAATAAAAAAGGTCCTTAAAATGTGAGTGATCAGAGTCTTCCTGTAGATAGATAGCATTTAATCCGAAATCGACAAAAAGGTAAAAGAGAGCAACTGTCGCGGTGATTTTTGTATAGTCTCCGTAACTTGATGCTCCAAAATAACGCGCGATAACAATCGTAACTACAAAACCGGTAAAAGCAGTTACAAGTCTTGAAATAAGTTGGTAGAAAACGTTTTTTGCAACGTGCAAATGCATAAGCTAATTGTAGCAGAGATTTAGTTTTGCTTTGCAAAACTGAGCCCAAAAACAAAAGCCAACAGTAACTGCCCTTGCTGTAAGGTAAGAAAGTAATGGTCGCTAAATCCGACAAGAAAAATAAAAAGTAGCATAAAAAAGACAGGATAGGTAAAAGCACTTTTTGCCAAAGATGCTATTTTATAAACAAACGTTCCAAAAAATAAAACTCCCACGATTATCCCGCTCTCTGAAGCTACCAAAAGAAAAATATTGTGAACTGGTTGCAGGTAATACGACAAATTCTCAACAGTAGGCTTTTGCAGACTTGCAAGTACGGCATAGAAATTATTGATACCTACTCCAAATAGGGGATATGCTTTTATCATCTCCAAAGAGTAGCCCAGCAACTCTTTTCTTGGGAGTAGGGCGTCAGAGAAAAAAGAATTATCAAAAAAACGGAATCGAAGAGGTGAAAAGAGAATAACAACAAGAGCACAAGTTATTGCTGCCCATTTTATTGCTTTCTTGCCTGTTTTCCTAAAGACTACCAGAAGCAAAAAACCAACCCAAAATAAAATTGCTACCCTGCTTAATGTTAAAAAAAGAGCTACCGTCCCAAGAAGCAACGACAGCATGGCAAGATTGGTAGTTTTTTTTAAAACAAGCAAAATATATATCATCGACAAAACCAGAAACCCAGCAAAAACATTTGGGTGGGGGAATGTGGCGTAGGCTCGAAGCAACAGCCCTCCGTTTATCCGCGCGTTTGCAATTCCTGGTGTTTGGGCAGAAAAGGTCCGCTCGCCTAAAAAATAAAACAATCCGCCAATGCTCCTTTGAAGAAGAAACTGAACAATTGCCAAAAGCGCTTCGACAATAATGGTTAGTGAAAAAATATTTGCAATTGCTTGCCTGTGCCTGTTCGAAAAGATAGCTGTATACCACCCGAAAAAAGCAATTTCAAAAAACTTTATCAATCCATAAATTCCTGCCTGGGGGACCCTTGACTGGACGATTCCTATAATCAAAAAGGGGATAAGATAAAAAAATAGTTGCTGTTTTTTAAAGCTAAAATTTCTAAAATAATCTTTAAAACTAAACAAAAAAAGTAATAGTATAAAAATATCTGTGGGATAAATAGTAGGGGAGAGGTAATCTATTCTAATTCCAGAGACCTGAGTGTAAGGGGGCCAAAAATGCTTTCCAAACTGAAAGGGGAGAAAAAGAAGGCAAAGAAAGTATGCTACTTGGGACAAACGCTCCCAAAATATTCTTGGCATACGGCTTAGGATCTTGGCCGGATTACAAGTGCTCGTTCTCGTCCTTCACCCTGAGAAACTGATTCCACTTGAGTATCTGATTCCAAGAAAAGATGAATGACTCGACGCTCCCATGGGCGCAAATCGGCTAAAACCACTTCGCCTTGTTCGGCAAGGGCACGCTCTTTTGCAGAAGCTGCAAGTCGCTCTAACCATTCCATTCTTTTTTTACGGTAGTCTCCGACCTCTAAAACTGCGCGAACATATTTCCCGGCTTTTTTCGAAATCATCATGGAGAGGATAAGCTGAAGTGATTCCAATACTTCTCCGTGATATCCAATAATCACTCCACCCTCCTGGGTTTCGACTTCTATATTTACCTCGTCCTCGGAAGCATGAACTACCGGTTTTTCAGAAATACCTAACTTTGAAAAAAGTTCGTCTACGGTCTGTTCTGCAATGTCTGTGAGGTTTTGCTCAACTTTTTCTTTTTTTGCTGCTTTTGCCATTACCAATTATTTAAGAGGTCTTAATTTTCTAAACATTCCCTCAAGTCCTCCTAATCCTCCAATTTTATATTGCTGTAGTATACCAAAAATAGAAAACGTATTCCAATATAACGACAAACCTATTGGGAGTGTAAACGATAAAAGCCCAATCATTGCGGGAAACATATACATGGATTGGCTCTGGAATGCTGCCGCAAAATCTTCTTTATTTTCTTTCTTTGCTTCTTTTTCAATAACGGTTTCCATTGGGGTTGAAAACATCATTTTAGACTGAAGAAACTGAAAGAGCGCAGTTGCAACAGGAACCAAAAAGATTGTAGGTCCCAAAACAGAAACCAGATGAGAAGGACTTTGCCCAAGGGGCACTCCAAAAAAATGTTGATCCCATGGGGCATGTAATTTGAATGACTGAAAATAAAGACTCTTATTCACATACGCAACTAACGATTGTGGCTTAAGGCTTACAATTTTCTGAAGCATCGTATAAAGGGCAATAAGAATAGGGAATTGGATAAGAGCAGTTAAACATCCGGTTGCAGGATTAATACCATGCTCTTTATATAACTTCATTGTTTCTTCCTGAATTCTCTTATTGTCTCCTTTATGAAGTTCTTTTATTCTTGAAAGGTGAGGGGAAATTTCTTTTTGTTTTTTTGTCATTTTGTACTGCGAGGCGGTAAAGGGATACAGCACAAATCGGACAAGAACTGTTAATAAAATAAGCGCAAAGCCCAAGGCATAAGGAATATGAAGGAAAGAAAGCGCGTTATATAAAATAACTAACGCATTTAAAATTATGCCATGCAGAAAATTTCCAATAAGATCAATAGGGTTCATATTAAAAAGATCGGCAGGATGAAATTCTTACAAGAGACATGCCCAGCCCCTTTCTTAAACCATGTTTTTGAATTACCATTTTTGAATATTCCGAACAGGTAGGGGAAAACCGGCACATTTTGGAAACCCCTAACAATTGCTTGATGAACCTCGAAATGAAAAGTTGATAAAAAGAAATTCCTAAAATAATTAATAGCTTCATATAAATTTTGCTTTCCTTAGCGTCTCTTGTATATTCTCTGAAAGACCCGATTCTTTCTCAAACGCTTCTTTTTTAAGAATAAAGAGCATATCAAATCCTTCTTTAATATTTTCTTTTTCTACTAGGGCTCTAAAAACACGCTTAGCTCTGTTTCTTTCGACTGCTTTCTTACTGTTTTTTTTAGAAGCGATGTAGCCATATCTATTATAAGGAAGGTTATTTTTAGAAACTAAGAGAGTAAAGAAGGGAGTTCTAAAAAAAGTTGGGCTTTCCAATTTTGCCGAAAGATTCAGCCGATACTTTTTTTTGAGCATCTTATATCGTTAGCTTCTTTCGTCCTTTATTTCTCCTTCTTTTTACCACTTTTCTTCCAGAATGAGACGATGTTCTCTTTAAATAACCATGTTTTCTGGCTCTCTTTTTCTTTTTAATTTTTAGCTTATGCTTTTCCATGACTACAAGTATAGCAGATCAGAATTGTTCTTTCAAAAGATACAGTTTTATCTACATGGTGCTCTTGACAAGAAGTTATCCACATAACTAAACTCATTATCCTGCACCTTATTTATGAATAGTGAAAATCTCTCCTCTTTATGGAAGCAAGTTTTAGGCGAATTAGAGACAGAAATATCCAAAGCAAACTTTATAACTCTTTTCAAAAACACCACACTTCTTTCTCTCGATGGAAATGTTGCAACCGTTGCGACACCATCCAATATGATCATCGACCTTTTGAAAAAAAAGTTTTACCCAAGCATTAAAAAAGCCCTGGACAAACAAACAGGGGAGAATGTACAAATCGTTTTTATTCCAAAGGCGGTAACTCAAAATAGTAATCATAACTTGGAAACCCCACTTTTTGAGCAGAGCAGAGAATCTCATCCTCAAAAGTCTGCAATTACCCGAGTCCTTTCCAGAGTACGTCCTGATTTTACCTTTGAATCAATGGCTGTTTCATCGAGTAACCAACTTGCGTTTGTCTCAGCTCAAACGGTTGCTAAAAATTTAGGCCATAGCTACAATCCACTCTTTATCTATGGCCCTGTTGGAGTTGGAAAAACCCATCTTATGCAAGCAATTGCGAATGAAGTGTTTAAAAACGACCCGGACAAAAAAATTATTTATATAACAAGCGAGGAGTTTACTAACGAAGTTGTAGAAGCAATACGAAGTAATGATACAGCCAGGATGAAGAAAAAGTTTAGGACTGTTTCTCTACTTATTATCGATGATGTCCAATTTATAGCTGGCAAGGACAGGGTGCAGGAAGAGTTGTTCCACACCTTTAATATTCTGGTTGATGCAAATGCACAAATTGTTCTATCTTCGGATAGACCACCCCAAGAGATAAAGAAATTAGAAAAAAGACTTTCATCCCGCTTTTCTGCAGGACTTACGGTTGATGTTGAAAGCCCGGATTTTGAATTAAGAGCAGCAATCTTATTAATTAAAGCGAAAAGGCAAGGAGTTAACCTGTCTATTGAGTGCGCCAAGATAATTGCTCAAAAATCACAAGACGCAAGAAGCTTAGAGGGTCTTTTGCTTCGAATAATCACCGAAGCTAAGGCAAAACAAATAGAAATTACCCAAGAGTTTCTCAATGAGATTTTGGAAGGAAGAAGAATTGAAACAGACGTACGCTTTCACCCAGATGAAATTATTAATAGTGTTTGCAAATTTTATAATGTAAAACCAACACTTCTAAAAGGCCCCAAAAGAGATGCGCAAATTGTGAGAGCAAGACACGTGGTGATGTTTCTTTTAAAAAAAGAGTTAGGTTTAACCTTTGTTGAAATTGGAAACCTACTAGGAGGACGTGACCACACAACAATTATGCATGGTGTGGAAAAGTTAGAAGTTCTTATGGAAAACAAGCCTACATTTTCCCAAGAGGTAATGGGGATAACTAAACTCCTGTCCGAAGAAAATGGGGAGTACTAATAACTCAACTGTTATTCACAAAATATCCGATTATTTATCAACAAGATATCCACATTTTGTTAGCCATTATTTCTTGTCTTTTCTTGCTTTTTTCAACTTTTCCCCCTACACTACTAAAACTACAAAGAGATATATACTATGAAAGTAACTGTTTTGCGGGAACATTTACAAACTAAATTAACATTGGTAAATCATGGAGTCTCCTCTAAAAATCAACTACCCGTACTTTTACACATTCTTCTAGAAGCACAAAAAGGATTTTTAATTTTGTCGAGTACAGATTTAGAAATAGGTATTATTGCAAGGGTTACTGCAAATATAGAAGAGGAAGGTTCTATTACAGTTCCTGCTAAACTATTTACCGAACTAATATCTTCTCTTTCTGAAGAAAAAATAACATTAGAGCTACAAGAAAAATCATTAGTAATTAAAACACAAAAAACAAAAAGTACCCTTTCTACAATCGAAGCAAATGAATTCCCAAAATTATATGAGGAAAAGGGAGATAAAATAACAGAAATTCCAGCTGAAGTAATACAGAAAGACTTTATAAAAGTAGCATTTTCAGTAAGTGCGGATTCAACAAGACCTGCTTTATCGGGGATATTAATAAAAAAAGAAGAAGATAAGGCACTTTTTGTTGCAACAGATGGATATAGACTTTCTTTAAAGAAAGAAAATATAGTTGTAAAAACAAAAGAAGAAGAAACTGAAAAACATCTCTTAGTGCCCGCTCGAGTAATTCGGGAAGTTATGAATATAAAAGAAGAAGGAAACCTTTCTGTGTATGTTTCTTTTTCAAACAATCAGGTGATTTTTGAGCAAGGAGAAACAACTATTGTGGGAAGGCTTATTGATGCAACCTATCCTTCATATGAAAAAATAATTCCAAGTAATACATCGATAAAAGCAGTCTTTGATAAAGAGGAAATGTTTAAAGCAATAAAATTATCTTCACTTTTTGCGCGTGATAATGCAAATATTATTAAATTTACAGTTTCAAAAGCTGGGATAGAAGTTTCTGCCCAAACACCTTCCCTTGGACAAAATACAGTATCTGTTGAGGCAAAAGTACAAGGAGAAGAAAATGAAATTGCATTCAACGCTCGATATCTTTTAGATTTATTTTCGCATTTAAGCGAAGAGATAATAGAATTCGAAATGACAGGGCCTCTTTCTCCTGGTGTGTTTAAAATTGCAGGCGATTCCTCGTTTCTTCATCTCATAATGCCCATTCGTGTACAACAGTAAACAAAACGCTTCTAGGAGTTGTACAATAAGTCAGTGACCCCATCAGAAAGAGGATTGGGAATGAGATTTAGTCGCCGGAATTTTCTCCGTTACTCCGGTGCTTCAGCCGCTGGTTTAGTGCTTGCCGCATGCGGGACAAGTGAACCTGTTCATCCGGTCCCAACGGTTGAAAGAAAAGAACATTCTATTGAGGGGGCAATTTACAAGAATGGAAAAACAGAAGGGTGGGTGGTGAAAGCAAATCAATTGTGTTGGCTTCCAAATCTTGAAGAATACCTCTATCTTACAAAAGCTTCCAAATTCGGACGTTTTGTGCAACCAGGAGACGCCCCAGACCTTTTTAAAAATCCAGAAAGGCCAGTTGAGCAATATACCGCAGATCCTTGGTCAGGACTTTTAAAAGAAAATAAGGGAGAAGGAGCTGTGTTTTTCTTTGGCTTTTTAGATGAGGAAAACGGAGCAGTAGATGGGACTAGAGCCGGAGAAGGGACTTTTGCAACACTTCGTGGACCAGATGGGTTACAAAAAAACAAAATTGACTTTAATCGGAGTTTTTTCTATCCGTTTGGTGTTAAATGGCCAAATAAATATTCTCTTAAAGATACTGCGAAAGATCCACGAATCCTTACTCCAGACGCAATTGCAACATTTGGAGAGTTAAGAAAAAAGTTTTGGTGGATGTAATTTAACTTGTTTGCAGATAGCCTGGGAGGAATATATGCAAGAGAAGTAGCTATGGCATATCCTGACTCGGTAAATTGCGTTATTACCTATGATTCTCCCCATTTGGGAATAGAGAACATAAGCGATTCGGATTTAAATGCTTTTAGAGCCGCATCTTTTATTCGTCTTTCGGGGACGATCGAACAAATCACCCCATATTTACTCGCAATAGGGAAAGATAAAAATTACAAAGATGGAGTTATAAAACAAGTAAAGGATTTTACCGGCAACGGCCGTATTTTTGCTACGTTTGCAAATAGCGGTGACTCAATTGTCCCAAAAGAAACAGCATTTATTCCCGGCTCAACCCAAACAGTTAACGGAAAGCCGTTTGAAGGAGTCAGGAATATTCCAAGGAGCGGAACAGACGAGCTATCAAGAGCAAGAGATCATGGAGCGATTGTTCAAGATAGGGAGACGCGATATGTATCTCTGGATTTAGTCGGCCCAAACCTCTTCGCCAATTAAATTATAAATACGAAATATCCAGGGTTTGAATTTGTGCATCTGAAAGCCCTTGAGCACGGAGCCAGTTAAGGAAATCACCTTTTGAAGCATTTTTGTCTGTACCAATAAGACTTACAGAAAATGCAAAGTGCCCAGGAGAACCGTTTTTATAGAAAGATTTGATTGAAAAAGTGCTGCTTGAATAAGGGGTAAGGTTTCTTAAGAAACTGTCAGGATAATTATCTTTTAAATATTGTTGATTGTCGTTATAAGCCCCGGAAGGAAACGTGTCGGGAGAAAGTACTGGTGTTGGACCCTCCACGGTAAAGGAAGCAGTTGTTGGAGTATTTTGAGTGCCGGTGATTGCTTCTTGCTGAGTGTATTGCAAGGAATAAGTATACGTTGTGCCGCTTTCGAATGGTTGATTTGGAACTACGACCAGATTGTTCCCTTGGATTGAAAGGGAGTAGGGGATATCAGGATAAATTTTAAAATTTACCAAAGAAGGATTTACGCTTTTATCTAAACTAATCACAATTTTTTCATTATTTGGGACAGTTGATCCTGGCTGGGGAGAAAATGAGCTCACAGGCACTGAGCCTTGATGCTCTTGCATTCTCACTTGAACAGGAGTTGGGGTTGGAAGTCCTTCTTGAACGGTAGTTTTTTTACCAAACGAAGAAACAAACAAGAGTATTAACAGAAAAATGAATACTCCTCCACTAATTAATAACACTCTTTTCATTGTTTTCTTAACCAACCAAGCAAATGGGGATCATTTATACTAAAATTGTCGATCGAAAGCTTTCCTGGCGCTTCAAAATTAGCATTTGCAACATCAAAGGATCCATTGTCGTACACATTTGTAGTATACGCTATGTGGCCATGGCAACAATAATTCCAAATGGGGAAATCCCCTGGCTGCATCGGCCCATCTCCTCGTTGGATATAACTGTATCCGGCCGGAGGGTTCCCTGCAAAGTTCCATGCGTCTGTCCCAAAACTGAATGGTTGACCAAGGTGGGCGGCAAGTGCCATCACAAACCCAACACATTGCAAGACACCTCCTTGGACCAGAGTAACAGATGTTCTTATTATGTCAAACACATTTTGGGCAAATAATCCAATTGCGCAAGGCCAATTTCCTAAATTTATAACACTTCCGCACGCATCTTTTAAAGAGTTAAGGAAGTCTATGCCTGCATTTCCGGTTGTGGTTGGGGCTCCAACACTCGTAGAAAATGTTTTGCTTGCCGTTGTCCCGCTGGACGTAGAGCCTTGTGCAAAGCGTGCGCTTACAGGATTGGATATTGTTCCATCTTGCGTTGGATTCAAAACAAAACTCACCGAGACGGTTTGGCCACTGGCAACCCCGCGGAATACAAAAGAGACTGTGTTGGATCCGGCATCATACGAAAATGCTTGGGAAGTACTGCTGGACTCAAACACTGCGTTTGCCGGAATCACATCGTCAATTTCTATATCTGCAGGTTCTGCGTCTTTGTAGGTTGCAGAAATTGAATAATGGATGGGGTTGTTGCTATCTACATGGGCGTCGGCGCTTCCATCAATACTAAAGTCTGCAGAAGTTACCGGTCCAGTATGGTTTGGAGTGCCATTGTCTGTTCCTTGTCCTCCAGACAGTACGCCAAACAGTATAAAAAATACCATGCCAAACATGAGGGCAAGAATCAAAAGAACGATAAACCATGTAGTAAAGGGACTTAAGGCTAGTATTCTTGTGAGCTGGCCTCCAACTATGCGAAGTACCCGATTGGCAGAGCGAGCTTCTTTTGCAACTTTATTTGCAGTATTTACCGCATTTTTTCCTGCTTGTGGAATTCTTCCCTGGCCTCTCCTGGAACCAAAAGGAAGAGAGGGAAGAAATGAAGGTCTTCTTTGAGGTTGAGCTTGCTGTTGGGCTTCTAATTTTGCATCTTCCTCTTCATATTCTTTCATCTTGCTTCCCAGAAGCTCCACTTCTTTTTTCTCTTCCTCGGAAAGAACTTCGCCTTTTTCCTTAAGCGCTTTGAGGCGGAGCTCTCCCGCTTGTCGCCTATTCATATCCAGATGACCCTTTTTCTCTTCAGGCGCTTTTTCTTTTTGAGAGGCTTCTTTCTTTTTTGCAGGGTCAATTACGTGTTGGGGAAGCTCTGTAAACGCTGTTTCTTTTTCTGTCCACAGCTCGACCGGAACATCTGGATGGTTTTTATGCCAAAGAAGCCATCCTGACGAGGTTTTTACATTTCCCAAATCCGGGTATTGTTGGATTAGTCCTTCCCATTCGGAAATGATAGATTGAGGAGAAAGTCTTCGTGGTTCTTTTTTAATCGGGTCAGCCATATGGTGTTTTATCTAGTTATGGAATTGCTGCCGGAATAGGACTTTGGGGATTCTGTGCTGCTTGAGGAGTAGCCGGTTCAACCTGTGGAGCGACAGGTAAGTGTTCGAAAGGATCAGAAGGTTTTGCTAAATTTTGATTTCCTTCTGTTTGGCTTGCTTGAGTTTCGGCTGCATCTTCTTTCCTTTTTAGTAATTCTGCAGGATTAGAGGTAATTAGCTCATGTTCAAAGGGCGCAGCAACTACATGAATTCCAACATGTGCTTGTCCTGCAAAGAAAAGCCCTTCTCCAATCCCTGCAGAAAGCAATACTTCTTTTTCTCCAGCAGTGAGATAAAAAGTTTTTGCTACTAAATCTGCTTCTGCCGTACCCTGCTTTAGCAATATTTGCAATGAAGAGTTAGAAAGTACTGCCTTGCCGTAATCGGTCGAAAGAAAATCATCTACGTCCTGTGTTGCAGTTGTTAATCCAAGGAAATATTTTCGAGCCCGTTTGGCTATTCCATACACAAAAGAAGCGGAGTCTTCGTATTGCATCATATACCATGCCTCGTCGAGCACCAAAAGTCTTTTCTTTAAGGACTTTCGTACTTTTGTCCAGACAAAATCTAAGATAATGTGCATTGCAATCGGCCGAAGCTCTGGTTCTAAAGATTTTAAAGAGAAGGTAGTTAGGGGATTTTTAATATCAAAATTTGATTGTTGATTAAAGATTCCCATAAGGCTTCCTTTAATAAATTTCTCAAGCCGTAGAGACAGTTCTTTTGCGGATGGGTCTTCCATACCAAGAAGGGTTTTATACAGGTCTTCCATAATGGGTGGCTCTTTCGTTTGAGTCTGGGGATCTGCAGTAATTCCCTTCTGTTGATAGGTCATTACCAAAGCTCGGTCCAAAATTGCATCCTCTGCAGTATTCATTTGTCCCAAAACAATTTTTAAAAGCGCATGGAGTGATAAAATTTTTACTCCAAGCTCGTTTTCTCCCTCTTCATAGAATCCGGAAAGATCAAAGGGGTTAATTTTTACCGGCGAAGAGGGGGTAAAGGAGACAACCTCTCCTCCTAAAGCATTAGCCAAAACCTCGTATTCGCCTTCTGGGTCTATTACAATTACTTCGGTGCCAAACATAAATTGGCGTAAAAGCTCAAGTTTTATAACGTACGATTTACCCGATCCTGATTTTCCAAAGACTACCTCGTTTGCATTCTCAAGACTAAACCGGTCAAAAATAATAAGCGAACCATTTTGCTTGTTAACTCCATACAAAATACCCTTATCTTGAGTTAAGGTTGCAGAGGTAAAGGGAAATGTGGATGCAACAGAGGTTGTATCCATATTTCTTGGAATATAAAGCTGGTCAGATCCGATAGGTAACGTTGATCGAAATCCCTGTTCCATCTGAAGCGTCGCTGTTTTAGCCAGAAGAAGAACCGAAGCTAATGCGGTATTTAGTTTTTTTGTAGTGATTTCCAAATCTGAAAGAGATTCTGAAGAAATAGTTATGTAAAGACTAAAAAGAAAGAATCTTTCAACACCTTTTGCGAGCTCTTCTTGTAAGCTCATTGCATCATCCAGCGCTGCCTGTACTTTTGCATCAACTACTTGTCCTGCCTCTACTTGCGAACCAATAGTTGCCTCCATTTCTGCAATCTTTCGTCTTAAATCAGACAATATGTCTGGAGAGGAGGTTGGATAAATAAACATAGAAATATCCAATTCGTGGTCAAAATCAATTAAGGGGGAAAGCCAACCCGGAGAAACGTAACGTGGATAACCAACCACAAAAAGCGTCCGGTAAAATCGTTCACCAACCCGTATTGATTTAAAATCAACCTCGATAGAAGAGGGGGCAATAAGGTCGGGAATAGTTGCCATACCTTTTTCCAATTCTTGTAATCTGGCAGAGTTGTTTGTTGCTTCAGTTTTCTTTTTGTTTCCAAAGAAAAGCATTATTTTTTTCCTCCTTCCGATACAATAGGGCCGCCCAAAGTTGCAGAGGGAGTCAAAGGCGTTTGAGAGTTGAAGAGTTCATAAAAAAGAGCAATGAGATCATCTTTTTGTAAAACCTTGGCATGGAGTCCTATTTTTTGAATTTCAGAAAGCAGTGAATCCCTTTTAATTTTTAAATTCGCAATTGCAGACCCTGTCATATCCCCGCCTTTTATCGATTTTGCAGCTCCTTCCTCCAAAGAAGTAAAGGGCACAACAAGATAAAACCGCTTATCCAGTACAACATTCACCCGGGTGAGATCACTTACAAAGTCACGGTATCTCAGAATATGGGAAGAGATTTTTTCTGTTTGTTCGGAAGAAAGGCTCAGGCCGAAAGAAACTTTTTGGGCATGATCTTCAAGGGATTTAATGTAAGCTGAGATATCCATGCGTTTGTTTCGGACAACAATTTGAATAGGGAAAGAAAGAGAGTTAATAAGCGAGGCATAGGAATACAGTTTTGCATCTTGCTCGTCTTTTGATAATAGCGCAAAATTAGTTGATTGGACTTCAATAATGGTGCATGCCCCTCCATCCGCAAGAAATACGACATCACCTTGAATATCCCGAATTTGGGTAAACTTTTGAGTTGATGAGCTTTTTGTTGTTTTTTGCCCCGATTGAACCGGAGCTTGGGCAGTTTGTGTCATGATGGAATTTGGCTCGGGCGCGCATTAAATAATGCTCTTCGTAATTCTTCCCGTTGATCAGTAGAAAATATTGTCAATGGTTGTATAATTTCCCCGCTTGCCTCTATTTGCACAGGCTCAAAAGTATTTTTTCCTGTTGGATCTTCAAAAGAAACTGTGTACGACCCATTTTTCAATGCAGTTGCAGAAGCAAATTTACCCTGGCCATTTGTTTTAAAAGCTCGCACTGGATTTTTTTCCGAATCAAATACTTCAACTAAGATATTAGAGAGCACATTTCCCCGCGGATCCTTCACTACACCAGCCACAACGTTTGCAGAATCAAGATTCATCGAGTAAGGGGTAGGCGGTTGGGTAGTCGCAGGTTTTGCTGCCGGTTTTGGGACATACGGAGTATTTACGACTTGGGCAAGCTTTTTATGGAGAGCTTCAAGCTCTTCTTCTAGATTGTGTTTGTGGTCAAGCGTTTCTTCCAGCTTTTTCTGTAATTCGTCAAGCTTTTCTTTTGTATCAGAAGATGGGTTTTTGTCTTCTTTTAATTTATTTGCATCCAAAAGTTCTTCTTTTAACTCTTGGGTATCTTTCTGTATCTCCTGCGTAATAGTCTGCTCTAAAGGAGGCGTGGAGCTAATTGGATTAGGCCCTTGTGTATTCACAAAAGAAGAGGTGGGTACAACTTGTTGAACAATAGGCGTCTGATCTGCTACTTTTTGAGTTGCAAGTATTGGCGAGGTCGTTGGGATCGCAAGCTCTCCGTGGCCTTTCTCAAATACATATTGGTTTGGTGAGGCAAGAGCTTTTAAGTATTGCCCAATCATAAAGTCAAACGGCCTTCCTTCGATTGGGATAAACGCAGAAAATACCCCCAGAATGATAGAGATAAGCGATATTGGTAACTTAATAATTGCGGGTAGATGAGTTGAGAAAAATATCCAGGCAATAATTACGCCTACGGCTAAGTAGACAAATTGTTTTAGGGTCATTTCACCCACCAATTTAAACTGAAATCCGGTCACGTCTTGAGGAATGGGATGGTTATCCATACAAAGCTAATCGAACCTGTATAAGCAGCATATAACGTGAAAAATCCCATTTCAAGGTACTCAAACTAAGTCAAACTATAGGTAATTTTAGGGATTTTTCACAGGATTCTTTAATGGGGAAGGGTAAGGCAGTTTGAAAATCCAAACTGCGAAATGCATGGGGTACCAGTAAGGGTGGCAATTAAGTTAAGGATAAAAAATGAAAGCAGAACTACTAAAAGGCCGATAATCCCATAGGTGATAGTGTGTTTTGCTTCGTCAATTTTCTTGGGGTCGCCGCTTGAGAAGATATATTTGTAGCCTGCGTAAATAATAAAGGATAGCGCTACGAGCCCTGCGACAATTATAAGCCCACTTACTACATTTTGGAAAAGTATTGGAAGGCAGGAAAGCGTGGCAACACCGCTTTCAAGGCAATTAGCATTATCCCAAGGCATATAAATAGCCTAACAAACAGAGGAGAAAAACACAAGGAAATGGAGTTTACTGAAATCCAAAGGTAGGGAAGGTAAGATTGCTCAAGCTTTTTCCTGAGATAAAGAATCCAACTACAATATTTAGTATGAAATATGAGAGAAAGACTACGATCAGCCCAATAATTGCAGCC